>Ga0207707_10000001_pt1 | contig 1212482 bp, 1175 predicted proteins | sample KBSC83BmetaG_FD_184336 | JGI IMG/M metagenome (GOLD analysis project Ga0207707, IMG submission 184336) | Corn rhizosphere microbial communities from Kellogg Biological Station, Michigan, USA - KBS C8-3B metaG (SPAdes) (version 2) | ecosystem: Host-associated > Plants > Roots > Rhizosphere ... | reverse complement strand
TGTGAAAGCGTCGAATCGAAGCCCCGGTAAACGGCGGCCGTAACTATAACGGTCCTAAGGTAGCGAAATTCCTTGTCGGGTAAGTTCCGACCTGCACGAAAGGCGTAACGACTTCCCCACTGTCTCCGACATCAGCTCAGCGAAATTGAATTCCCCGTGAAGATGCGGGGTTCCCGCGGTCAGACGGAAAGACCCCGTGCACCTTTACTGCAACTTTGCACTGGCATTAGGATTTTGATGTGTAGAATAGGTGGTAGGCTTTGAAGCGGAGGCGCTAGCTTTCGTGGAGCCGCAATGTGAAATACCACCCTTTGGGATCCTGATGTCTAACTGCGGCCTCGAAACGAGGTTCAGGACCATGCATGGTGGGCAGTTTGACTGGGGCGGTCGCCTCCCAAAGAGTAACGGAGGCGCGCGATGGTGAGCTCAAGCCGGTCGGAAATCGGCTGTTGAGTGCAATGGCATAAGCTCGCCTGACTGCAAGGCTGACGGGCCAAGCAGAGACGAAAGTCGGTCATAGTGATCCGGTGGTCCCGCGTGGAAGGGCCATCGCTCAACGGATAAAAGGTACGCCGGGGATAACAGGCTGATCGCGCCCAAGCGTCCATAGCGACGGCGCGGTTTGGCACCTCGATGTCGGCTCATCACATCCTGGGGCTGTAGCCGGTCCCAAGGGTATGGCTGTTCGCCATTTAAAGTGGTACGTGAGCTGGGTTTAGAACGTCGTGAGACAGTTCGGTCCCTATCTGCCGTGGGTGTTCGAAACTTGAGAGGACTTTTTCCTAGTACGAGAGGACCGGAAAGAACGTATCTCTGGTGGATCGGTTGTCACGCCAGTGGCACAGCCGAGTAGCTAAATACGGACGAAATAACCGCTGAAAGCATCTAAGCGGGAAATTCACCTCAAAACCAGGTTTCGCTTGAGAGCCGAGGAAGACTACCTCGTCGATAGGCCAGGTGTGTAAGCGCAGCAATGCGTTGAGCTTACTGGTCCTAATAGCTCGATTGGCTTGATCGCAAGCAGCACAAGTTCCATGTCTGGAAACAAGTCCAGACGCACAGCAAGCTCATTCAAGAGTGTCGTATTCAATCGCTCCGCTTACCCGGCGGAGCGATCGTGCAAACGTTCTTTGCCGACCTGGTGGTCCTAGCGGAGGAATTCCACCCGATCCCATTCCGAACTCGGCCGTTAAAGCCTCCAGCGCCCATGGTACTGCGGCCCAAGCCGCGGGAGAGTCGGTCGCTGCCAGGTCTGCCAAGAACGTTTGCACAGCCAAAGCGCGAGCGCGCGGAGGCCAGACAAGATTCCCGAAAGGGATCCCGCCATCACAAATCAGCGAAAGCCCGGCCTTGCGAGAAATCGCATGGCCGGGTTTTTGCTTTGCGCGCGTTCCGCGCGACGAGAGAAATCTCGCGGGGCTTTTGTTTTGAACGCCGCTCGCTGGTGGCTCCACGCGCGTATGCAATGAGATGCGGCAGAGAATGATCAATCCTCTCTACGGCTGCATCTCATATCTTCCTGTGTTCAGCAGAATCCATTGACCGCTCTGAGACGCGTACTCCTTGAATTTGCCGCGCGTCCTCAGCGGGAATTGCAGCACATAGCGCTTCTTGTCCTTCGAGCCGGTGAATCCCCTCCAGTTCACCGTTAGCTTCAGGTGATTTCCTGCCACTCTGCCAGCGCCGATCACGGAGGTGCCCTGAAGACAGGTGCCGGTTTGAACGGAGGTAAAATTCACGTTGTCAGCGGTTTGCAGCTGCATTCCGTCGCAGAAACCACCGAAGGTGATTTGAGTGGCAGCCGTGGCGCCGCTCACCGAGGCGAGCAGCGCGACCGCTGCCACCGTGAGTATGTTCTTCATGATCCGCCCTCCATGGGCTGTGAGGCGCGACCGCGTCACTGAACGGTTGCCAGGTAGACTTCCTGAATACCATTGGCGGCGCCCGGCAGATTTTCGGCAAAGCTGTGGAACAGCACGTGCGATCCATCCGGACTGATGCTCGCATACATGCTCCCGGAGTTTCCCCGCGTGCCGTCGGCTCCCACGGAGATTTCCTGGATGTCGCCGGTGACGAGATCCTTCCTGTAGACCTGACAGCTGCCGACGCACTGGTCGCACTTCTGAAGGCCTTCATCGCACTCTCCGGTATTGTCCGTGAGATTTGTCGCCATGCTGCGGAACACCGCGAACCGTCCGTCGGCGGAAACTCCGCCGGCGCGCTGCTCCTCGTCGTTGTTGGATTGCGTTCCGTCGTTGGCGGCGGAGACGAGTTGCGTGACCATCGTCTGACGGTCATAGAGGAATACCTGAGTCCCGGTTGTCCCTCCGGGAACCAGATCGGTGGCATTGCTGTCGAACAGCATGTATCGCCCATCAGGACTGTTGACAGTATAGTTGTCGGCCCCAAGGGGAATCCCCTCGGTGAGGTCTGTCGAGCCCGCTGCGATACTGAATTCATTCGCGACCTGGTCCCACACGTAGACCACAGGACCGCTGACGCCGGACACGATGTTGTCTGAATTGCACGCAAGCGGAATTAATCGTCCGTTCGCGCTCACACCCGAGGCGCCGCAACCGTTGTTATCCGGAGGATTGCCATCGGGCGCGAGCATTTGTGTGATCGTGTCTGTTGTCCGATCGTAAACCAACACATCGGTGAGGCTATTGCCCGATTGGTAATTGTACACGAAATAGCGGCCGTTACCGCTGATCGTCGCGGCGGCGGCATTTCGCAGCCCGTAGTCAAACATCTTCGTCGTCTGGGTTGCCACATCGTAGATGTAATCGCCGCCGGCGTCCCCGCCGGCGTAACCCACCACACTTCCATCCGCCGAGATCGATTGTCCCGGCGTGCCGAAATGAAGTCCCTGGTCGGCGGCAATCGACAAAGTGGTGGGAATCGGAGTGAGCGTCGCTGACGGCAGATCGTAGATGTAGATGGTCACGTACTGGCTCGACGACCCAGGCAGATTGCTGGCGGTCGTTGAGAACACCACTTGGCCGCCATCAGCGGTAAATGCCTGCGCACCCCATGCCGAGGAGTCGGGATCGCCGAAAGATCCATCCGATGCTTTCGAGATCATAATGATTGAGGGTGGGTCTGGCGGCGCCGCCCAGGCGTCGCCGCTCCACCCGGAAAACATGATGAGAAAATAGGCGCCGGTTGGGATCGCGCCTCGCGGTTTGGCGGTCCAGCTGTAAAGCGCCTTGTTGGATGCAAACGCCGCGCTGACCGGATCGCCGATGCAGATGTCACGCATGGTGTTTCCCCGCGTGCATTTGTGCCGGTCGCGGCCCGTCAACATTCCGTTGAAATGAAACTGTCCCGTTCCGCCTTGCGCCGACAACGCATTGCATAGTGCGCCGTTGGCGCATGACTTGGCGTCGGTCTGAATGCGCAATGCGAATTTGGTGATCGGTCGGCCGGTGTCATTCACGACAGCGAAGCCGCCGAAGCCACGCAGAGGTTCGGCAGCTTGCCCTTTGAGGTGACTTTTGCCTTTCACGTCGATCTGGAACCATTTGCTGATCGTGCTGGCTCTGAATGCCCGACCGCTGCCGTTCTTGAGATAACCATGCGTACCATCGCTGCTGCACAGCACTTTGCCGCCGCACCCCGCGCTGTTTTCGCCAAAGTTTATCGAGCTTCCCGCCTGCGCCGGCAAAATGGAACCTGCGCCAGCAAGTGATGCCGCGAGAATCCAAATAACGAGTTTGCTCATGCCGTCCTCTCAGGAATTCAGGAGGAAAGATAGGAGAGCAATCGCGCTCGCTCTCGGGAAACAAGCATGATCAGGCTACAATTGCACTGATGGCCACAACCTTTGCAGGTCAATTAGGCGTCTAGAACTTACGGAAATCTAATGAACTTTTTGTAATGTGCGGTGCGGAATGAGCGTAAGCGGGTGCGCGACCCTCAAGCGCACTTCGGGCAGTTCCAACCCGCCGCATTCGGCCCACCATGCGAGCGCATCGAAATTCGGGCTTTCGTCTTCTTCGCGGAATACAATCCGTCACGGTGGCAGTCTCAATGCGCGTATTCGATTTCACCCATGCCATCGTCCGTGAGCCGGGGCGCAGTGTTGTTAACGGCATCAGCAGTGCCGCTAGTCCGCCAAGCTATGACGGTATCGTCGCGGAGCATCGCGCTTATATTGCGGCGCTGGACGATTCAGGATTGACGGTCGACATCCTGCCGCCGCTCGAGGCATTTCCCGATTCGGTGTTCGTCGAAGATCCAGCGCTGGTGTTTCCGGAAGGCGCAATTCTGTTACGCCCCGGCGTTGCGTCACGCCTCGGTGAAGCGGAGGAAATGCGCGCGCCGCTGCAAAAGCATTTCGAGTGCGTGCTCGAACTCGAGGGCGAGCAATATGCCGATGGCGGCGATGTGCTGGTGTCTCAGGACGAGGTGTTCGTCGGCCTGTCGAAGCGCACCAATCGCGCCGGCGCGGAGCGTCTTGTCACGTTGCTGGACCAACTTGGCCGAAAGGGGCGCGTTGCCGAAACGCCCGCTGACATCCTTCACTTCAAATCGGCCTCGTCGCTGCTCAGCGAGGACACGGTGATGGCCACGAAGCGATTGGCCGACAGTGGGATCTTCGCACATCTGAAAGTTCTGGTCGTGCCGGAGGGCGAGGAGGGCGCAGCGAATTTTCTGCGCATCAACGATACGGTGTTCGTCGGCGATCGCTATGTGCGCGCCATCGAGATGCTCACGCGCGAAGGCTTCGCCGCGAAGCCGGTGAAGATCGACGAGATCCGCAAGCTCGACGCGGGTCTCTCCTGCATGTCGCTGCGCTGGCGCAAGCCTTAGATCGACAAACCCGGATCGCCTTCTACGACGCTCCGCTCCAGCTTCGGTGCTTCGCCCGCCTGCCAAAGTTTCGCACGATGGCGGACGCGATAACGCAACGGTCCGCCATCCTCGCCCGGCGCGCGCTCGATCGGACGCGGAATGCAGACGAACTCGGCTTCGAGCGCATCGCCGCTCGCGCGCACGATCGTGTAGCCATGCCCGCCGTAATCGACAAACGACAGATGCGGCGCGAATTTAGGATCGGGCGCGCCGGTGCCAAGTCCTGCCTGTATGCCGTGCAGAAGAGTCCGATTGAGGTTGGGGAAATACGCCTTCGCCAGTTTGTGATCTTTGGGGAATTTGTACTCCAGCAATTCCAGGAAGCCCGGCGCCGATACCGATCCGGTGACGAATTCAATGCCGACCGGCTCGAAATCTTTCGGCGGCAAGGACTTCGACAACAGGCCGGCGAAGTAGGCGTGCCGGTCGCCGGCCACCGATGTGAACCCGATGATGCCGTGCGTCTTCACGAAGTCGCAGATTTCGCCGCGTTCGCTGCGATAACCCGACCAATCGCCGCTGGTGACGGTCGCATAACCTTTATCCGGCCAGGTCACCAAATTCTGATTCTGGAAATCGATGCGCGCGTCCAGGCTGCCGACAGAGTTGCCCCACACTTTCCAGCGCGCCTTGGAGGCGGCGAGCCGATCCAGAAACCAGGCCTTTTGCTTCTCGCCGAGCATGGTTTGGGGCGGCCTGTTCTTTCGCCAGTTGGCGACATCTTTGCCGTCGATGCGGATTGTGCCGGGCGGATTGCCGCCATCGTACGTCTTGCCGGCGTCGAGAATTTCGAGCGCCTCAAATGGCGCGGCACTCGGGAAATTCTGATACCCGACCGCCTCCGACTCCGGATCGTCGTCGAGCGACTTGGAGCGGAAGCTGCGATTGTCCGTCAAAATCACATCGACATTGGCGCCGTAGTTCAGCGCGCGGTAGAGGCGCAGCGCAGTGATGGCGGCGAGATTGTTCGGCTCGGTTCCAAGCCCGTTTTCATCGAATGTCGTGACGGGCGCGTCCACGACCTTCGGCGCATCGAACCGATTCCAGTCTTTGGGGCCGCATATGCGCGCGGGCTGATACTCGAACCAGGCTTTGGCCGCGGCCACTTTGCGTGTCTGCGCCGCGTAGGGTCCCTTGCCGTAATTCTCTATCGACTGCCAGCCTTGCCACGAGAATTCGTGGTTGTCCCACATGCAGACGAATGGAAATCGCGCCCGCGCATCGGCGAGGTCGGGATCGGTGAGATAGGCACGAAACACCGCGCGATAATCATCGACATCCACCGGAACGTGGAAATCGGAATATTTCTCGCCTCTCGGATAGCGCACGATATCCCGCACGGCGCGCGCGTAGTAGGTCTTCTTATCCTCAGGATACCAGACGAGCTCGTAGAAGAAATCGCCGAGATGCAGCACAAATCCGAGCTGCTCGCTTTCGGACTTCTTCGCGTCTTCGAAGATCATCTTTCGATAGGCATTCGCCGCGCCGAGGTTCATGTTCTGGCAGCTCACGAACGCAAAGCTCACCGCGCGCGGATCGTCCGCCGCCGGCGCGGTGCGCGTGCGCCCGATCCTGCTACCCACCCCTGCGCTGTCGGTGAAGCGATACCAATAGGTCGTTGCGGGTTTCAGTCCCGCGGCCAGCACGCGCACGGTCCAATCGTTTTCGGCCTTGGGTCTGATCGAAGTTGTGGCCACGACGCGCTGGAATGTCTCGTCCTCGGCAATTTCTGCGACGAGCGCGGTGCCAGTCTTCCGCCGGGTCCACAGAATGATGCTGTCCGCAGCCGGATCGCCGGATGCCACGCCTTCGGTATAGAGATCGCGCCGCTCGGTCCATTTGCGGGTCGAGGCTCTGGCCTGCGCAAATGGCCAAGCGAGACCCGCGCCCATCGCCGCTGCAGCAGCCAAGAATTGCCGGCGATCATAGCCTGATGTCATCTTCCCGCTCTCTGTGCCGATGGTGCGGGAATAGTGCTAGGTTCCACTGCCCAAAAGAAGAGTGCCACCCATGCGTTTTGCTGCTGCCTTGCTTGCCGGAATCGCGGTCACCTCCGTTACCTATGCAGGCCCTGCGCCCACCAAGCCGCCCGCCGCGCCGGTGAAGCCGGTAACGGAAATGTTATGGGGCCGGCAGGTCACCGACAATTACCGCTACATGGAAGCGCTGGGTCCGGACACCATCGACTGGATGAAGCAGCAGGGCGCCTACACCCGCGCCACGCTGGATGCGATCAAGCCGCTTGCCGATCTGCAGCGCGATATTGCCGCGTTCACCTCAAGCTTCGGGCTGATCCAAGGCTATGCGAATTTCGGCGGCCGCGCCTTCTATGAGGAGCGCGAGCAGGGTTCGGACAATTTCGATCTCGTGGTCAAGGATGCAGCCGGCACGCACAAGATCGTGGATGTCTCGGCGTTGCGCGCGGCCAATGGCGGCAAGCCATTCGCCATCAACTATTTCCTCGCCTCGCCCGATGGAACGAAGGTCGCCGTCGGCGTGTCGGAGGGCGGGTCGGAAGACGCAGCGATCACGGTCTATGACGCGGCGACCGGTGCGAAGATTGCGGGTCCCGTCGATCGCGCGCAATTCGGCGCCACCGGCTGGAGCGACGATTCGAACACGCTCTATTTCGTGCGCCTGAAGAAACTCGCGCCCGGCGAGGCCGAGATCGAAAAATACAAGGACGCGACAGCAGATGCGTGGGATTTGAAATCTGAACCGGTATCCGTTCTGGGCACGAGCATCGGTCACGGCCCCACCTTCAAGCCCGAAGAATTTCCAGCGATCTCGACAAGTGCCGGTGCCCCGATCGCCGCCGCGCTTTCGATCAATGGCGTGCAGAACGAACTCGCCATGTGGACCGCGCCCGCCAACAAAGTCACCGACCCCAAAGTGAGCTGGACGCCGTTCATCACCCGCGATGACGGCGTCACCAGCGCCGACATGCGCGGCAGGGAAATCTTTCTGCTCAGCCACAAGAATGCGCCGACCTTCCAGATTCTGACACTCAAGGCCGGGCAGAAACTCTCCGCGGCGAAAGTCCTGGTGCCGGCCGATCCCGCCCGCGTCATCGAAGGTATGCATGCCGCGTCCGACGCCCTTTATGTAATGGCGCGCAAGGGCGCCTATTCTCAGCTTCTGCGCATACCGGCTGGCTCGACCAAGATCGAAGAGGTCAAGCTTCCGTTCGAAGGCCATATCGGCGAGATGTTTGCCGATCCGCGTGCGCCTGGTGTGAGCATCGAAGTCTCGAGCTGGGTCGTGCCGCCATCGGAATATTCCTACGATCCCGCCAAGAAGGAATTCACCGATCTCAAGCTCGGCGAGCCCGGTGGCATGGAGCCGGGTAGATATGCGGTCAGTGACCTGGAAGCTAAAGGGGCCGATGGCACGATGGTGCCGCTGTCGCTGATTCAACCAAAGAAACACATGAACGGCCCGCAGGTCACCATCATCGAAGCCTATGGTTCTTATGGAATTTCCGAGCTTGCCGATTTCAGCGTGCGGCGTGCGACGGCAATGAGTTCGGGCATTACCTATGGCGTCTGCCATGTGCGCGGTGGCGGCGAGCTTGGCGAAGCGTGGCGGCTCGGCGGCAAGGATTCGAACAAGCACAATACCTGGCAGGACATCATTGCCTGCGGCGAAGATCTGATCGCGCGCGGCATCACGACGAAAGACAAGCTCTTCATCATCGGCGGCTCGGCTGGCGGCATCACCATGGGCCGTGCGCTCACCGAGCGTCCAGATCTCTTCGCTGGCGTCATCGATCTCGTGCCCGCCGGCAACACGCTGCGTTCGGAATTCTCCCCCAACGGTCCGCCGAACATCCCCGAGTTCGGCACGATCACAACGGAGGATGGATTCAAGAACCTCTACGACATGGACACGATCCAGCATGTGAAGCCCGGTACGCAATATCCGGCGGTTATGGTGACGACCGGCCTGAACGATCCGCGCGTCTCGCCCTGGGAGCCGGCGAAAGTTGCCGCTTCGCTTCAGGTGGCGGGCTCGAAGAATCCTGTTTTGCTGCGCATCGACGAGCAAGCGGGCCACGGTATCGGCTCGACCAAGTCGCAGACCGACAAGCTCACCGCGGACTGGATCGCCTTCGTGTTCTGGCGCGCGGGTCGTGAAGGCTGGGCGCCGAAATACTGAGGTGCGACACAAAGCAAAACGCCGCGGACACGAGCCCGCGGCGTTTTTGCTTTCAAATGTTCGACTTACGAGCCCGCGCCCGCCATCTGCGGCGCGTGCCCGACGAACCCGCTGATCTTGTAAATGCGCGCGCCCCAGCGGCTGGAGTTCACGTCCCAGACGCGGACCTTGCTCCAGTCATTGCCTGCGCTGACATCGAGCACTGGCATGTTGTGATCAATCTCGCCGTGGTTCTGCCAATTGGCGTGATCGACGATGATCTCGCGCGCGGAAACGATCGCGCTCACCACCGCGACATGGCCGCGGCGGATGCGTTTCGACCCACTGAACACCATGACGGCATCGACGGCCGGCTGGGTGAAGCGGTCATAGAGATTTCTGGCGCGCGACCACCATAGTCTGGCGTCGCCGAAAATGGCGAGGCCCGAGCGCAGACGGGCGTACTCTACGCAATAAAGGCGCTTCAGCGGCCACTCCACACTGGGTTGGGCGTCGGTGGACGCTGTGTCTTCATCCTGATCGGCATCCGGGGCCGGATTGGCGGCGGCGCTACCCGTATCCGGGGTCAGTGCAGCCACCTCCTGAGCATGAGCGCGGGGGATGAAGAGAAGAAGCGTGGAAAGCACAAGCGCAGACAAGGGCAAGCGAATGGCACTGAGGGTCATTCGGGGGTCCGTGTTCTGGTTAATGGGGCCGCCCAAGGGACGGCGTTCGACAGGCCAGGTTTTTAGACCGCTTCGGCCGCGAGAGGCAAATTACAATCACGGACCATTGCGTTTTGTTACGGTTTCCCTACCTTTTGGACCGATTCGAGCCCCGGAGATGCACCATGGCCAACCGCGAACAGAAGTCCAACAGGGAAAAGAAGAAGCCCAAGGCTGGCAAGGACGACAAGGTCAAAGCCGCGCCGCCGCCCTTCAAGGCGCCCGAGCTGGTCCGCAAGCCGCACAAGGGCAAGGACTGGGGCTGAGCCGCCCGTTACCTCGTTGCATTGCGCTATTGCCGGCGTGCATCCCGCACACCGGCACCGCTCTGGCCGTTGCCGCCAGCGTGAAATATAGCTGAGCGCGCGCGGGCGTGGCGGAATGGTAGACGCAACGGACTTAAAATTTGTCTATAACTAAAAAATATCAATTGAAACAACGTACTAGATTTGATATACCTTAGCACAGTGCTAGCACAATTAGCCCAACGCTAGCGCAAAACCACCGCGTTGGAGGTTGTGCTTATGGAAACGTCGTCGCGTCATTCCCTGATGGACAACATGGTGCAGGTCTACATGCGCCCCGGTAGTCCGCACTGGCAGTGTTCCTGTTCGGTAGGTGGGGTGCAGCGCCGATCCACCACCAAAGAAGAGAGCTTGGCGCGCGCGAAAGATGTCGCGCGCGACTGGTACCTGGGCTTGCTCGGCAAATATCAGGCTGGCGGATTGCGGAAAGGCAAAACGTTCCGCGAAGTCGCCGAGCGGTTCATGGACGAGTTCGAAACCCTGAACCGCGACCAGCGAAGCCCGATCTACATCAAAGGGCACCGGCAGCGGATCAACAATCACCTTGTCCCATTCTTTGGCGACATGGTTCTTTCCGAAGTCACTGCCGGAAGGGTGCAGGATTTCCGCATCCATCGCACCAAGACCGGTTTATCCCGGGTCGATCAGCTCAAGAAGGCCAAGCTCGACCGCGAGAGAGCTGAGCAAATTCGGATAGCGAAAGCTCAAGGCCTAAAACCGCCTCCCACTATGTCTCAAGAACAAGCAGAGCATCGCCCGCCATCGCGAAGCGCGATGCATCAAGAGATCGTCTGCCTTCGCCAAATTCTGAAATTCGCCAATCGGCACGGTTGGCTCGAACACATGCCCGACCTCAGCTCGCCTTATCAGGCGTCCAGCAAAATCTCGCACCGTGCGTGGTTCTCACCCGAGGAATACATAACGCTCTACAAAACGACGGGGGAGCTGGCGAAAACACAGCGCAACAAGAACCGTCGTTTTCTCTACGAACAGCTGCACGACATGGTTCTGTTCTTAGGCAATACTGGTCTGCGACCCGACGAAGCGTTTCGTTTGGAATTCCGCGACGTGGAAATCGTGGAAGATGATGCAACCCGGAAAACCATTCTGGTCATCAAGGTTCGGGGTAAGCGTGGCGTCGGCTACTGCAAAAGCATGCCTGGAGCAGTAGAGCCCTACAGGCGATTGCAGAATCGCCTGCGTCCGACGCGGGGCATGGAATTGCCGGAGGTGAAGACCTTCGGCAAAGCGAACGCGACGACAGGCCCCGTTCTAACCACGCCCTGACCGAATGACCGAATTTTCCAGATGCAGCTATCGTCACTATTCCGCGGAGTATTGGAGAAGCTCGAAATGCGTTCCGACCGCGAGGGCAATCCGCGAACGCTCTACAGTCTTCGCCACGCCTATATTAGTTTCCGGCTGAGCGAAGGTGCCGACATCTATCAAGTCGCCAAGAACTGCCGCACCAGCGTCGAGATGATCGAGAAATACTACGCCTCCCATATCAAGGACCGACTCGACACCCTCTCCCTCAACGTCTCCCGGCCCAAAAAGAAGCCGAAATCAGATGCAAAGGACGAGGCTTCGCCAAGCCTTTAGCAGGTTCGCCCCAATACAGTTGATGAAAAGCCCGCAACGGCTATAACGGAATGGTTGCGGGCGTGGCGGAATTGGTAGACGCACCGGACTTGATTCGTTGAATTGAGTGCTCCTCGGGAAACCGAAGATGCAGAACTGCTCAAATTCGGGGAAGCCTTCACTGGTAATCCCGAGCCAAGCCCCGCGAGGGGAAGGTGTAGAGACTAGACGGGCAGCACCTAACCCTTGGGCGACCGAGGCACGGTGAAGGGATAGTCCAGACCACGAATTCCCGGCAGCGTCACACGTGCCACCGGGAAGCGGCGAAAGTCGAAGTGGTATGAAAATCCGTTGGACCGAAAGGTCTGTGCCGGTTCGAGTCCGGCCGCCCGCACCAAAGTAAACTAGAAAGCGAAAGCCGCCGACGGCACCACGCAGATGTCCATATCCTTTTCAACCTTGTCTTGGGCTGACTTCGAAGACCTCGCGCGCGATCTAATCGGCCGAGAGCTGAGCATGCGATTTGAAGCATTCGGCTCGGGTCCCGATCAAGGCATCGACGGTCGCCATGCCAGTGCAGGTACAACTATACTCCAAGCAAAGCATTTCGAAGGATCGACGTTCGCCAAACTTAAGGCATCGATGAAGCGCGAGCGCGCTAAGATCGATGCACTCAAACCCGATAGGTATGTTCTGGCGACGACGCGCCCTCTTCTTCCTGCCCAAAAAAAGAAGATAGCTGAGGTCATAGGCCCTGCCCTCAAATCGGAAGGGGACATCTTCTCGGCAAAAGACCTAGTTGGTCTGCTGAGAAAATTCTCCGATATCCACAAGGCGCATCTGAAGCTCTGGCTCTCGGAAACAGCGGTGCTTGAGAGCATCGTTCACGCAAGCGCGGACGCATTCAATAAAATCACTGCCGAGGAGATCAAAGCGAAACTGCGACTGTATGCAAGCAATCAGAGCTTCTTTGAAGCCAGCGCTACTCTTGCGAAGCAACACGTCATCATAATATCCGGCCCGCCGGGCGTCGGAAAAACGACGCTGGCCGAAATGCTGGCGTATGCGCACACTGCGGATGGTTGGCAACTGATGGCCATTCGGAATCTCAATGATGCGTTCCGCAAAATTGTCGATAAAGAAAAGCGCGTTTACTTCTTCGACGATTTTTTGGGGAAAATCGCTCTCGATAAACATGCATTGGCGCAAAAGGACTCAGAGTTTGCGAGATTTGTAAGCCAAGTTCGAGCGTCTCCAAACGCCCGGTTTATCCTGACAACGCGCGCTTACATATTCGAAGAAGCGCGCCAAGAGTCGGAGCACCTGGCCGACAAGCGGCTCGACATTACTAAATATGTTTTGGATGTTGGAAAATATACGCGGCGGATACGCGCGCGAATTCTCTATAATCATCTTTTGGTCGCAGGTACCCCGCGCGAGCATGTACATGCATTAATCGATACCTCTATTCTAAATCGGATTATTGATCACAAGCACTATAACCCGCGCGTCATCGAATGGATGACGGACGCAGCTCATATCTCCGAAGTATTGCCCGAGAAATATCCGGCGCATTTTCTCAACGCGTTGGATCATCCTGACGACATATGGGATATCGCGTTTAGGAAGCACATCCCCAAGTCGTGTCGGCATCTGCTGTACTGCCTATTTTTTAGCAGCGAATTTGGTACCGATATCGCTAGCCTGCAAAAGGTCTATGGCGCTGTCCATCCGTGCCTTGCAGCCAAATATGGCGAGCCGCACGACCCCAAAGATTTTGAAGAGGCGTTGAAAACTCTCGAGGGAGGTTTCATCAACAATGCAAATGGACAGATCAATTTTGTCAATCCATCGCTGCGAGATTACTTAAATCGCTATCTCACCGATCCCGGCATGTTGTGTGAATTTGCGCGAGCGGTTGCAGAAACGAATTGGTCAAGATCGGTCTGGCGTCAAGCGAAGAGCCTTATTTTGAGTCCTTCTGCTCGCGAAGAGGTCGCGAATGCATTCGAAGACGCCGCTGAAGCGTTCTTGTCGTTGCCGACATTCAATTACACCGTTGAGAATGGCATCAGGTATGGCCGCGCCTCTGGATTGTCGAATACCGACCGCATCGAACTTCTCCTGGAGTGGTGGGCAGCCGGCTCAAACGAGAAATATGTCGATCTTGCATGCAGATTAGCGAAAGCGCCGGTAGATAGATTGGATAGTTGGCGGGACGGTTCGGAAGCTATCGAACTTATCTGCAAACTTCGTGATGATTATTATGAAGACTTGCCTCGTGCGAGCGAGATCGCCGATGCGTTGGAGAATGCTGCCGTCGATATGGTCGGCTCCGCATCTTCAGATAGTCTCTCTTCTATCTCCGATGTCGTTGAACAGAGGCGCGATATTCTAAGCGACACGCTTGTTGAGGCCGTAGACGCAGCCATTATATCTGAGTTTGGCAATATCGATGATGTGGTTGACAATATCGACTCGGAATCGTCCTTGAAAGAGCACAAAGACATTCTAAGAAAATTCGCCGGTCGCGCGTCTATCTCCCAAGATGAGCTAAACGCAGCGATTGAAGCCGTGGATCGTAGAATATCTCGGTTGGATGAGCAGACAAGCGCCTCAAGCTCCCCGTCGTTTACCCGGCCGCGCACCATCGACAGGGACAAGTTTGACGACGCAGACTTGAGAAACCTGTTTGCGCCACTCCTTGGGGACGACTATTCGTGAGATCGACCGAATGTGCTTCGGTAAATCACGGCGGCCGTTTGAACAGTCGTACTAGCTTAGCGAGAGCTGCAACGGCGGCGGATGCTGCATACAGCAGGGATGCAAGGTCGGAGATTGTCACAACCGCCTCCTAGCGAGAGGTAGTATGTCGCGGCGTGGCGCGGCGCGTCGTTTCGCGCGTGATCCATGACAGCGCGCGGCTGTTGCCGTTCGCGAGGCTTAGAAGTTCAGCAACGGCGCTGCATGCCAGGGCGACGATCCCAAGCCATTTAAAGGTGCCAAGTTCAATTTTCGTCAGCGGCTCCATAAGTCCTCCTTCGTTTCCGACCGCGACCATCGCGGCCATGCGCGGAAGGACCTGCGCCGAAGGGGGTGGCTGCATCGCTTGCGACCGGAACGTCAGAGGAGGAGTGCTTGCACTTTCTGCCCCGAGCCGACCGAAGGCGCTTTCATTCCAAGCCAGCCGCAGATGGCGCGTGAAACGTCAGGACGCTGTGACCGTCTGCACGGAACTACCCCTCGACCTTGATGCGAAATGCGATGGAGCTCGCCGCTTCTTGCGCGTGAAGCCTCTGGTGAACGTATGCCCCTTGCAGAGAATCCGACCTAAGAACGTCCTCGCTAGGATGCGCAAACCTGGAGCCTTGCGCGTCCGGTTCAACGAGAGTTTACCCCTGCGTTGCATTCCTCGCGACCGCTTCGCTGCAAAATTCCCGTTCCCCTGCGGTGATCCGGCCACTGCCGGCGGCTCTTCTCGGTGCGCATGCGAGGCCGCAATGGGCGGCTTCCAAACGCAAGGAGACGAACATGACTACCATCGGCACATTCACTCGCGACGGCGACAGCTTCACTGGCACCATCGCAACCCTCGCCCTCAAGGCCAAAGTCGCAATCAAGCCCAATGCCAAGACGGTCGAGAATGCACCTGACTATCGCATCTATGCGTCCGGCGTGGAGATCGGCGCAGCATGGTCGAAGACCAGTGAGGCTGACAGGCCCTATCTCTCCATCAAGCTCGACGATCCGAGTTTCGCGGAAGCGATCTACTGCCGCCTCGTCGGCAAGCAGAACGGCGATCATGTCCTCGTCTGGAGCCGCTGAAACGAAGGGGCGGCTTTGCGCCGCCCCTTTTTGCCAAAATTCAGGCGCTTCCGCCGGTCGGTAAAAACTTAATGAATTCTTAACGGCTACAATCTAGAATTGTACTCATTCGTGCAGAGGACGTATCGCGCAAGAGCCTACAGTTCTTTCTTCCGGTGTCCGTCATGCGGCAGAGCCGCATGACGCGGAGGCTAGCCTCCGCGTCGAACTCACAGCAAAGATCGCGGGCGCTGAAGCAGACATCGAAAGCAAACTCAGCGATTTGCGTCACGCGCTGGCGAGCGCGTCGAGCGGCCTTGCCATCACGCAGGCGGAGTCCCAGCTGCGCGGGTTGGCGCTGCTCCAGAAACGTATCGACGCCGCGAACCCTGCCAGCCTGGCGGCAATGCGCGCCGAGATCGCGGCATCAGTCGCCGCGACGCAATCCTTCGTTCAACAGATGCAGGCCGCCGGTTCAAGCGTCACGGCCGAGAAGGCCGCGCTGCAACAGGCCAGCGAGGCCGCGCGTGGTAGCGTGACGGATTTCCTTCACGACTACTATGATCAGAAGAAATTTGATCGCTTCCTCCAGTTCGCATCGGTCGAGGACGAGCAGGAATATCGCCGCCGCGAGGAAGAACGGCACCGCGCCATCGACAAGGCAATGGCGGAGCACACGCCGGAGGGCGATATGCGCGCCGCGAAACTTTCGCTTGAGCAGATGAAAGACGCTGGGGCACATGGCGCGGACAAGAGTCCGGACTATCAGCCGACGCTTGACGCCGTTCGTAAGAGTGCCGACGATCTTCAAGCGAAAATTGACGAGCAGTCCAAAGCCCGATCCGCCCCAGAAGCGCAAAAGCAACCGGCACCCAGCGATCCATCAGCGGCTTTGCGAGCCGCAGGCGTTTCCCTTGCCAACGACAGCGTGGCAGCGCATGCCGCCCCGCGCGATCCCTCGGCTCAGCGAGGCCGAGCAACGTAGGGGGCTACATCATTCCCCTGCTTTTGCAGTCTTTCGCCGTTGACGTTAGGTAGCCGCTATCCTGCATTAGCTTCGGTAGTTCGGCATTGGCTGCCGCTTTGAGATCGGCGGCGATTTGCTCCCGATCTAGGTGCAGAATGTCGCCATAAAAATAGACGAGGCCGAACACATTCTTCGATTTGTTCTCGAACAACTGTGCATTCGCTACGTCGCCATTGCGCTTGAATGCGCTGTAGACCTCGCCATTGGCGACATAGCAGCGCCGCGCGATGTCGTACTCGCGTCGCGCATCCTGTTGTGAAGCGTTAGTTGCGCCAGCACTCAAACTGACCAAGGCACCAATAAAAAGCCCTATCTTTCTCATCGGAATAACCCTCGCGTGCCGAAAACGGACGCAAGGAATTCGTAACACTATGGGGAATTTTGTTGCGCGAAGCGCATTGTTCTTCCAATGCTAAATGCATGTTCCGTTGTTTCGCTTTAGGTGGATTCAGCAGCGCCGAAATCTGGAATTTTGCTAGGAGTGGTGCGGCTCGGAGTGCGGTGAAGGCTTGCAACACTATTCCCCATAGTGTTTCAACGCGTGGACCCACCTGATGCGCAGCAAGGTCACGCTGTTCGATGCTTCAGGTGAGCGCAAATATCTCTGCGCCAAAGAAATGCCGCGCTTTCTTGCGGCGTCGCGGCATGAAGACGCCGAGACCGACGCATTCTGCCGCCTGCTTGTCTATACCGGCTGCCGCCTGAGCGAAGCGCTTGCACTGACGCCACGGCGGCTCGATCCCGAAACCTCGCGCGTCGTATTCCGTACCTTGAAGCGACGGCATTCGACCTTCCGCGCAGTACCGCTGCCGCCCGACGTAATGGCGTCGTTACGTCGTATCGCCGCGAAGCGGGCTAAGGATGCGCCGCTGTGGAGCTGGTCGCGGCAGACCGCGTGGCGGCGCGTTAAGCGCGTGATGGAGAGCGCGGGCATCGAAGGCGCGCACGCCATGCCCAAAGGCTTACGGCACGGCTTCGGCGTTGCCAACGCCGAAGGCAACGTGCCGATGGCGACAACAAGCAAATGGCTTGGCCATGCGAAACTGGAGACTACTGCGATCTACCAGCAAGCCGTCGGCCGCGAGGAAGTGGCGCTGGCGCGTCGAGTCTGGCGCGGCTGGCAGTAGGCGATCAGCGCTCCGGCTCGGGATCGTCGTGATCCTTCGATTGACTATCAAGCACACGCCCCCACAGTTCATCGAAAGCGGCGCGTTGCGTCTTGTCGATAGCGGTATCGCGCGAGAGCTCGATCATAGGTTGGCCGGTTACGACCCGGCCGAACCATGCTTCCTCGAAAAGTTTTTGCCGAATGTCGTGGACGGCGTTGCGTGCTTCGTGAGCAACGAAATCAGCCAAACCTAGCGGTTTTCGCCTTCCACTCATTGGTCACCGCCGTTCTCAAGTCCGAAATGCGCCAGCACGTCGGCGGCACTCGCGTCGGTCCCATGCGATTGAGCTGCGACAGCGACGACCTCGTCCTTATCTCGCGCAGCTCGACTGGCGCGGGAGTGGCCATTTCTCCCGGCCTTGATCGCGTGGGTAAAACCCGCCACCAACAGCATGAAGATCCATGCGCTGGTCAGGGGACCGCCGAAATGGTCGGGATCGCGGTAAAGAACGCACGCCATACCTGCCGTTGGCGCGATGACGCCCAATGTCGCGCGACCGCGCCACACATTCACACCGGCGAACGTTGCCATATAGCCCGCCCACAGCATGAGCCAGAGCACGAAATCTTCTGGCACCAGTAGAAAGCTGAAACCCAGACCAAGCAGAACGATCAAGAGTAGCGCGCGTATACCGAACGGTGGCCAATCTCTCGCCATAGCTTCCTCCTAGAATTGCTTGAACACGAGCGGCGTCCAGCATCGCTTCGTGCGTGTGAATAGCCGGTTCGCCTGGAACAGCACCGCCGAAACGAAGAAATTGTTGCGCGGTCCGCCTTGGCGAAGATTGTTGGCAAAGAACGATGGAGGCAGCTGATAATCCATCTGCTCGGACCAACCACCGCCTTCGCTGCCGCTCTCGCCGATGCTGGTCCCGTGCGACCAGCCGCCTCCTCTGCTACGCGAGCGGCTGGTGCTGTGCTGACCGCCGGCATTGTAGCCGCTAGAAATTCCAAACTGGGTGTCAGGTCCAGAGCCACTGACAGTCGCGCCGGTGCTGCGCCCCCAGCTCGTGCCCTCACTCTCGCCGGTTTGAACACTCCAGCTTCCGTTTTGCCCGGTGCTGACTTGAGTGCTCTCGCCCCGCGACCAATTTCCATTGCGGAAGATCGTTTTTACCTTCCCGGCCATGTCGGCTGCCCATTGGTTCGTGCGGTGGTCCGTGTTGGCGTGGAAAATCTTCGTCTGGAAATTTCCGATGATGGCATCCGCTGCATCCTGTGGATTGCGGCCCCCGAGCCGCGCATAGAATGAAGGCAGGTTCTGAGTGATATAGACCGTCGCTGCGCGCGACGACCGCGCCGTGCTTTGAAATTCGAGGTCATAGGACGAGAGGAAAAGCTGCGCTTCGTCCGCAAACAGGAACACAGGCCGCGTGGTGAGGTCGACTGCGCGGCGCTCGGTTGCCTTTTGCCAGACGTACTTCATGAGCATTTGGGCGACGACGCCGGTTTGCTCGAAGCGCTTTACCGGCAAATCGAGGATCAAGATTACGCCCTTGTGCGTGACCTCGGGAATGATGTTCGTTTCGGTACAAAACAATTCGTGTAGTGGGCCGCGCAAGAAGGGTCCAATTTCCGCATTGAGCGTGATGACGATGTTGCTGCGCGTCTTCTGGTCGAGCTGGCCGAAGGTCTGCCCGAAATACCGCACATACTGCTCGGCTTCACGCGACGGCAGCGGCACCGCAGGGTCGTGGTAGAGCTTGCGCATGGTCGCGAAGCAGAACGACCATGTCTGAAATTCGGGATCGCGCCCCTGCTCTTCGGACTTCGCCACAGAGTTGACAAGTTTGACGAGGTCGTCGAAGCCGCACCATTTTATAGGCGTGATAGAGGCTGCCGATCGCGTTCGACAGCAGGTCGCGGATCGCCTTTGTCCAAAAGTCGTTCTCTGCTTGAGAACCGCCGAGGCCATCCCGGCTATGCGCCGCTTCGAGAACGCGCAGCAGCGCATTCACGGCGTTGTCGGCTTGGCCGCCGCCGTCTTTCGGCGGGAGGTTCATCAAATAATCAAGAAAGTTGAAGCGGTAGCGTGCGGTATGGTCGAAGCGGATCGTCGCCGTTGTGCGTCCCGTTGCGCGCGCATAGCCTTCCCAGCGGCTCGCTTCGTCCGGCTTGGCTGCCAAAATCAGCCCGCCAAAACCCGCAGTCAAAAAGGCCTTTGCGAGTACTGCGCCGGTTGCGCTGGTCTTGCCGCTACCGGTGCCCCCGAAGACCAAAGTGTGTTCAAGACTATCCCCGATTGTCCAATAGTCCTGCTTCCTCGGCGAAAGCCGCAGCAGCGGCTCATCGAGATACCAACTCCCGCAGCCTAGTGATGGCTTGGGCGCATTTGGGTCTTTGCGTTTCATGATCTGCATGGGTTTCTCCAGAAACTGGAAGGGCGCGGCTGCTGTTGCAGCCGCGCCCTCGGGTTCATGCCTGACGATGGTCGTAGGTATTTTGCTCGTCGTCTTCGGGCTTGTCCGACGATTTACGCGCTTCTTCGTCGTGTTTCTGGCTGCCCCATGCGGCACCAACGATGGTGCCGTATCCTGGGCCAAGCAAAAGCGTGCCGAGAGCGGCACCTAGCAGCATCGATTTCGATTTCGGTCTCATGACATTTCCCTTCGTTTGCACCGCATCGCTTCGGGCAAAGCTCTAGCGACCGACGAATCGCGTTTCGCAGCGAAAGCCGGGCAATAGAATTCCTGCGGTGCCGCTTGCGCGGCCCGTTGAGGTCGTTGCTAAAACTCTGCGGTGCTTTTGCCGGTCTAACCAAGGCGGTTAGATGCCGACTGATGGTCACACTAAATCAGGCTTAAGTCGGTGTCAACCATTATCTATAGATTAAGGTTGAGCACTAGCGGCCTGTTTCGCCGCGATAGCGCATGGCGGCTGCAAGCCTCGCTAAGCCTGCCATATCGGTAGGAGGCGCTTCACGGCCGGCTGTTATCCGATCAATCCATGCATCATTTGCTTGCTCAATGGTTAGAAGGTTGAACCCCCCCGGCAATGGATCAGGAGTCGCTTTGCGCCGATTGTGCTTAAGCCAATTGTCCAAGCTCGCGAGAAGAGGTGGATCGAGTTTTCCTAGTGCAGGGCGTGTCAAAACTTCGGCGTCCATCCACGTTCGATAGACACGCGTTGCGAACTCTGCGGGGTTTTCTGTTCGTTTATCTGGGTCGCTCGGCCAACGCTCGGGTGCTTTCTTCGGCAAATCCGGCGGACGATGCTTTGGCTCGGTAAGTTCGGGAAATAATTCTACAACGTATTGAGAAATCGGCTGGCCCGGCTTTTCGGAAGTAAAGCGATCCAACTGCTTCAATCGCTCTTCAACGGAACCAGACTGTGCGTTGTCCGAAATAAGGTCAGTTTCAAAAAGTTGATTATATTCTTTATACTGACTTTTCTTCTCTGATCCAACAGAAAAGCTCTTTTTGACGCTTTCTAGCTTCGAAAAGAAATCGGATATTACATGGACGTATTGCGAACGGGCTTCATTCAGCAGCCTCTGATTTAAATCCGTTATGGAGCAGGAGGCTACGAATTTAACTTGGTGTGAGCTGGGATGCATATAGCCCAACCTTGCCTCGTCTAGAAATTTTGGCTGGTCCCGCTCGTGAACTCGCAAAATCACATGGTGCCATGCGCCAAAACGAGATTGATCCCAGTATTCTCCCTGAAAAAGCCGTTTTGGATTGGCCGCACGAAAAAAATCGAAATCGGACACCGTTGTATCGATATCGTGAGGCTGAGTTGTCGAAATCAACTCAAACATCTTACCGACGTCTGGTTTGAGTTCTCGGCGTATGATTGACGCGATCTCAGTCCAAAAAAACGCGCTTGCAAAGCCTTCTAAACCATCAAGAGATTTGAAATTCTCATGATCATCTAAATTCCCAACGGGACGACGATCATAACCAAACTCCCGCTCAAGCAACTTCGCTAAGGGCAAACATGTTGTCGCCATTCGGGCGATGAATAGGGGCTGACCAAGTTCGTCTACCGGATAATCTTTTGAACGCAAATCCATTGCATTCCGCGCAACCGCTCGACCTAGATCACAAATGAATTTTTCAAGAGCAATTAAAATGGGAGAGATTTTTCCCTTACTCGGATGCGGCTTTGAAAACGCAGCGGTATATTCTCTTATCGCACTTCTAACAAAGTTGGCTCCATATTCGCCCGTTGCGAATTCAATCCCTCGGTCCGGCAAGTCCCCGCCCGGGAAGCTGGAGAGCACAGTTCCTTCCAGCGATGTCAGATGAAAATTCATTTTGCGGGAGAATCCGTCCGCTGCTCCAGCAGGGTAGGACCGCGTTTGGCGACCTGCAACGGTCTGATATTGGATTCAAAGGACGCGCGGCTGGCTAGCCATTAGGACGGACAACGCCGACAGATGTGATGATAGGATCCTCTTGTCGAGGCGGTGAATGCCAAACACGTGCTGAATACTGCTGCACAAATGTCACCTGTCTGCGGGCTAGCTTCTTTCGAAGGTCGCGGAGATTCTTGCCTCCAAGGACGACAATGCAATCTGGCAGGAATAACTTGATCTCCTCGGAGCCTACGTATTCGATCCTCAATAAGAACCGGTACAGAAATTCAATTCCTTCCGGCATGTCTGTACCATCGAGCCAGCGTTGCACGTCGCAAGTCTCGCAAATATCGCCCGTGGCAAGGTGGCCATAAGGACGGTACACGCCGACCTCAGGACCGTCGGCGGACGGTAACACTGCTTGAGGTCGCGCAACGCGATCCGCGAACGGGCGAGTTCCAGATGTGCCGCCAAATATCTGATCGAACTCATCGCTCATGTGCAATCTCCGGGATTGTCGAGCGGCGCTGGAAGTCGGCAGCGATACCTTCTGCCATATCGGCAAGGCGCAGGACGAATTCCGCGAGCTTGACTGGGTCGCGCAGCTTGTAGTGCTCAAGCTCGCTATAGAGTGAGGCTCGCTTTTTCACGGCCACCCAGTGAGTGAGTTTATCTTTAAGGTGGTGATAGACGCTCTCGATGTGCCGCACGATGCCGAGATGTGGTTGCGGTGGTCGGGCAATGCCCTGCGCCTCTAACGTGCGGTGGTCGATCCGTGCGGAAGAGCCAACCGCTTCGAGCGCTCGGTTGGCATAGGTAGACCACGCTGCGCGCCAGACATTGACGTTGCGCTGGGCCTCGACGGCTTCCAGCGCTTCCTTATCCTGCGGCTGCCGCGTGTCGTTGTAGCGCTTACGCGCTTCGTTCACCGCCTGGGCAATGCCCTCGCGCTCATTCCAATCGCTGTTTTTCAGATTTGAGAAACCGCTTGGCGTGGTGGGGTCAAGCTCCCTCATGGTCAGCATGACATGCGCGTGCGGCTGCCTCTGGCCGTCGGAGCCTCTCGGCTCGTGGATCGCCACGTCCGCCACCATTCCATCCTTTACGAAATGGTCGTTGACGAAGGCCCTTACAAGATCGATCTGCTGCTCGCGCGAAAGTTCGCGGGGCAGCGTCAGCTCGATCTCTCGCGCAAGCTGGGCGTCGCGGCGCTTCTCGCTGCGCTCGACGGTGTTCCAAAGCGCCTCACGATCGAAGACCCAGTTGGGAGCGCCGTCAGGCGCTAGGATTTGTTTGAAGACGACCGCGTTCTTGAATTCAAACCACTTGTCTTGCAGCCGGTCGAATAACCGCTCTCCGGAGCGGTAGGCCGCTGCCGCCAATGCTGACCGCCGCGTTGCGCCGCCCACCTTGGCAGCTCTGCCAAGTCCTCGCGATAGCACTTTTAAACGCAAGTGATAGATCGCCAAGCCGTACCTTTCCGCCGCCCTCCCGAAGCGAGAAGAAAGAGAGCTAAGCCGCTAGGTGTGCACTTATACATTGCTACGCAACGTGGCACTTACAAGTCTCGCTTTTTAGTTGAGTTTAGCGGCGAGTATTCGCGCGGTTGGTGCATCGAACACACACCGCGCGATGGCTTGGCAGTCGGCCTTTGGCCGAGCGGGACTATCCTCGTCCCGCACCCTGCGGCTTAGGGCGCTGAAGCGCCCCGAGACCCTTTGATTGTTTTTCAAAACGAGAAGTTTTTGTGCGCGTGAGAGCAGATCGCGGTTGGCGATGGCCGGTCGGTCGCGCTCGGTCTCGCGGCTTCGCCGCTCCTGCGGGTGCGCCGCTTCGCGCGGCCTTAGGCCGCCGACCCGCCAGACGATCCGGCGCGTCCCGCCTCGCGCTGGGTGCGCGTGTCTCCTTGCAGCCTTTGGTCAACCAAATGCGAATTACGGACGGGCCAGCCCCGGCGCGACGTGCCACCGCGCCTGAGGGTCTGGCCTGTCCTTCTGGCGATGACCGCCGACCAGTGCCGATCCCTCCTTAGGGCGATAATGAATATGTTATAATTCATCTCTTATACGATAATATAAAAGTTATTGACATGGGAAAGGAAAATAACTTATAAGTTATTACATGGTAACGCCCTACGAACAGATCGACAGGAAACTGAAGGACCTTCGGCCGCTGGCGCATACCGCGCGACCGGCAAAGGGGTGGATACGTGCCATTCGTGACGGCTTGGGCATGACCACCAAGCAGCTTGGCAAGCGGATGGGGGTTTCGCAGCCGCGCATTACCGCCTTGGAGCAAGCAGAGGTGAGCGGCGGCGTTACGCTTGAGAGCTTGGAGCGTGCCGCCGAGGCGTTGGGCTGCCGCGTCGTCTACGCTTTCGTTCCGCTCGTTCCCCTCGCGGAAACGCTTCAATCCCGCGCAAGAGAGATCGCCGACCGTCAACTGGCTTCCGTCAATCAGACCATGCAGCTGGAAGCGCAAGGCGTATCGAACGCCAAGGCGCGCGAAGATATGCGCCGCCAGTTCGTGGAAAACCTGCTGCGCCATCCCGCGCGTCTTTGGGATGAACCGTGACCGAGCCGCTCGATGAGCCGGATGACGCCAATACGCCGCTCTCCCATGAAGAGCGCGAAGGGCTTATCCCGACCCACGTCACCACGCGCGGCGAGCTCAATGAACTCGAAGCGCAAAACATCGCGGAAGCTGTCGCGTGGGCCTCGGGCCGACGCCGGAACGTCCTCACTGAGCCCTTTGCCCTGATGCTTCATCGCCGCATGTTCAGCAAAGTCTGGCGTTGGGCGGGCACCTATCGCACATCCAACAAGAATTTCGGGCCGAACTATTTCGAGGTCCAGCCGCAATTCATTCAGGCACTCGAAAACGTACGCTATTGGGTTCAGCACGGGACCTACCCACCGGATGAGATCGCCCTGCGGCTGCATCGCGACATCGTATGGATACACCCGTTCCCGAACGGTAATGGCCGCTGGTCTCGCATGATGGCCGATCTGCTTGCTGCGCAGCTCGGGCAGCCCCGCTTCACCTGGGGAGGCAGCGCGCTCAGGGACCAGGACGAAACGCGCAGTCTCTATATCGCCGCGCTTCATGCCGCCGACCATCACGACTACGGTCCCTTGCTTGCATTTGCGAGGACATAAATGGTCCGGGCCGACAAAACTGTTCTGAACGCGCTGAAGGGACTGCCGAACAAGTTTCTTGAAAAGCTCATCGCGGACAAAATCAAGAAGGCCGGAGTTTCGGAAGCCGACGAACTCGCTCCGAAGCTCTTGGCTCACGCGCTAAGTGGCAGCACCGAAAAATTTATTTGGGACGACGGCCGCGAGGAAACGCGGCCCGATGTCAACATAGAGATCAGCGCTCAAGACCTCGAAGAGGTCGAGAAAAAGATCGACGCGTTCCTGAAAAATGACCTTCCGAAAGTAATCGACAAGACGGTATCCGAAGCCGCGAAGGGAGCATTGCGCGAACTCAAGAAAAAGTGGCCGGAAGTTGATGGCTGGCATGAAAATACTATGACCATCTTCCGCTACAATCTCGATGCGCGGTGGGGCAAAGCGCTCGACCGGCTGCGGATGCTCCTCGCGGCGTCTCGCGAAATTGGGGAAGAGCGCCACAAGCGCTACCGCCGTCTAAAGCGCCGCCCACAGCCGGTGCTGTGGGACGTCCTGTTTCGTCTTCACGCTCGCGCCTGCCAAGTGACGGAAGAAATCATTCTCCTGTTGGAAAGCGGTTTCGCCGACGGCGCAATGGCACGTTGGCGCACACTTCATGAGATTGGCGTAGTGTCCACCGTCCTTGTCGATCACGGCGAGGACATCGCAAAACGCTATGTGGCGCACGAAGTGGTCGAAGCAAAAAGTGCAATGGACGAGTACGAGCGCAGTTGGTTGCCGCTCGGATATCCGCCGCTATCCAATCGTCGAAAGAAGCATCTCCTCGCCAGCTATAAAGATGTGATCGATGCGTTTGGAAAGCCGTTCGGATCTACTTACGGCTGGGCCGCGCATCATCTCAAGCGGTCCAAACCTATTTTCTCCGATTTGGAAGAGGCAGCAGGGCGCAGCCCTACGCGCCCTTACTACAAGATGGCGAGCTACAATGTGCACGCTAGCCCGAGAGGCATCTATGATCGGCTGGGGTACGACGCCCAGCAAATGATTATAGCGGGCCCGACCAATGCCGGGCTCACCGAGCCCGGACAGAACGCCGCATTTTCTCTCACGCTGATCACGCACTTTCTGCTCCGTGAGCCTTACACCATGCCGGACCTTATTTCGCTACGAACGCTTGCGGACTTGAGAGACGAAATTCCTCCGCTGTTTGCACGCGCGGAAAGCAAGCTGAATCGTGATGAAGCCAAAATTCAGAAAGCCAGCAAAGAGAAAAGCGTGTTGAAGATGCAGCGGAATGCAGCTCCGCCGGAGCCGGTGTCCTAACCCTTATGCACTCGCATTCAACGGTGCTAACTCGAGCGTACTTGGTCTGCGCGGCTGATGAAGTAGGTATGATCGTAGCGCGCGCGGTAGCCTCGCCTTGGCGCGGATGCCGTCAGCGGTCTTCACATAGATTCGCAGATGGTGCAGTCGCACCCAACGTATAAAGCGGTTGCCTCCGATAAAGTCGAGGCACATTCCAGCAAACCTATCGCTTCGGCACAGAATGAACCGTGCAGATTTTCTCGGCTGGATATCTACTGGATATTCCGCGCGTGGAATGTAATCCGCTTCCGGATTCTCATCCGCCGTGACAAGCCACATCCTCTTGCGGCCCAGAAGAAGGCACATTTCAAAAAAATCTTCCGGGATAGAAACGGGAAGCTGTCCTAGATTAGTTATAACAATCATTAGATAGCGGTGCTTTCTGTAGCCGCGTGCGCACTTACCGAATAGGATTCCGATGTCAACGCTCGCTTTTATTTTGGTTCGGTTTGCCCGGTTCGCTAGGAGCGACACGACGACCGCACCCAATGTGCCGAGCACTCCAAACATCAAAATCGTGTACTGATAGCTCTTCGCAAACTCTTCGATCGTCATATATGCCGCCTACCTGTCTGGCTATCCAACCATAGTCAGTGCTGAAGAGCCCGGATAGAACGGCCGAGGATGGCATCCCTTGCGGTCAAGACCAAGGGCGAGCGCGATGTTTGCGCGGCACAGCCAAAGCATACATATGAATTCCACCCTTTAGCCGCCGACAATGCATACTTCGGCCATTAGGCGTTTATGTTCAACGCAAAGTGGTGGTAGAAGTAAGTTTTGAATATCGGGGGATATATGAAATTAGCGTCCATACAACTCAAGAATTTCAAGAGCCTCCGCGAAGCTGAATTCGATCCAACACAATTTGGTTGCCTCGTGGGCGAGAACAACGCCGGCAAGTCCTCTGTGCTTCAAGCCATCACCTACGCTCTAAAGCGGCCAGCGAGCCTCGCACAAGAGCTCTACTACGATAAGGCACTTCCGATTGAATTCGTGCTCAACTTCAGCAGCATTGCAGAGAATGATCTTGCGCGCCTTGCCGACGAGCACCGAACCAAAATTGAACCGCTTGTCGATAACGGCACGCTCACGCTTTTCATTCGGTACAGTCTAGGTGAAAAAATCGCGATCACGATAGGAAAGACGCTTCCGTGTGAACCGAAATACCGAGACGACGCTATCGGTGAGATACTGAAAGGAAAAAAAGGCGGCGCTGTGAAAGCTGCCGTGGTTGAGCACTATCCGGAATTCGCTAACAATGCTCCTGACGAGCTAAATATTGGCCAAGCTAAAACGTATTTGGCACAGCAGATCGCAGCGTTGCCAGAGGATCAATTTGAGAGGGGAGAAACGCCCTTACCATCGGGGTTTTCGAGTTCCATTACAGAGCTGTTGCCAGAGCCGATTTATATTCCGGCAGTAAAAGACATAGGCGATGACTTAAAAACTTCTCAATCGACTTCGTTCGGGCGCCTGCTGGGACTTTTACTCGACGATATGCTTCCTGATCTGGCCTCCGTCCATACCGCGCTTGAAGATTTGGATAGATTGTTCAATCGGCAAAGTGTGGAGGGTGTCGAACAGGATGACCGCCATCAAAAGGTCCGGGATTTAGAAACATTAATCGAAGGTTTTCTAAGTGCGAACTTTCCCCGCGCAAAGCTAGAACTGCGTGTTCCACCGCCAGAGCTTAAGACGATCCTCAATAGCGCGCAGCTTTACGTCGACGACGGCGCGCGCGACTTAATCGACAACAAAGGCGATGGCATCAAGCGAACGATGACGTTTGCATTGCTGCAGGCCTATGTTCATAGACAAAATCTCGTGGCCGCCGGAGCGACTCCTCGGCCGCTTCTGTTTTTGTTTGAAGAACCTGAACTCTACCTGCACCCAAAATCGCAGCGAATTTTGTTCGATACGCTGGCTAAGATTTCGACTGTCCACCAAGTAGTCGTTACAACGCACTCGCCACTATTTTACGCCCCCGGCGTCACTGCCACGTTTGTTCGTGTTGCAAAGGAGCCTGCGCAGCCAAAACCCGTAGGCGTGCTGCATAAGGTGAACTTTGTTCTCGATCAGGAAAGCGCCGAAACCTTCCGCCTTGCAAGATTTGATAACGCGGACGCGGCGTTCTTTAGCAAGCGCGTTGTTCTCTTTGAAGGCGAATCCGATGATGCGTTTTGCAGGCATGTTGCAAAACTACTCAATCCCGCATGGGACTTCGACACCCACAATATTGCCCTCGTGCGCGTCTCCGGGAAGGGGAATTTCGCCAAGTACCGAAAATTCTTCGAGGCATTCGGAATCGAAGTGAAAGTGATGGCTGATCTCGATGCCTTGTTCGACGGTCATCATCACCTTGGAAATTGTCCTCAAGCGGCAGCGTTGCGAAATGCGATGATCCAGAATTTGGACGCGAGGATAGCAATCCTTGGCGTCAAAGCAGAGCCAAGCCCTCGGCAGATTCGAAGCCGGGTCTCGCAAGATGGATACAAGCAACGCTACGACGCAGCTCGCGCTGCTCTCGTCGCTGTAAAGGCGACAGGACAGCTTGCGGATAATACGATTCAGCTACTTGACGACCTTTTTGTTTGGGAAGCACCGATAGCGCGAGTGAAGGTATGTCGGGATGACGCAGACGCGCGGTCCAACATCGTCGCCACGTTGGACGCACTGCGTGCGAGTGGAATTTGCGTTCTCTCGAAAGGTGCGATTGAGGACTATTACCCCGCTAATGCGCCGACTAGCGGGCCGAAGCCTGATAGAGCGCTCGCCGCAGCCAAGTTAGTTACCTCTGCTGACGAGGCAGGCAATTTGAGTGCCCCCCTGGCTCAAGGAAGGTCTGCGGAGTTGATCGAGATATTCGGAGAAATATTCCGCGACTTGGTCTGAGGGCTTATGGACGCAATGGTGGGAGGCCGAGTCCTGTTGCGAGGTTAAAACGGGTTGGCTCGAACCGGAACCATATCAGACATTTCTGAAGACTGGGGACTGCGCCCCTTCGCCGTCAAGACCAAGACGAGCGCATCCAAATGACCGAGTAGTCGCTTCGCTTCGGCCCGCACCACTCACTTATCTGCGGTCTGTGACGGCTTCTCCCCGCTCATTGCCGCTGGGCTAGTTCGGTTTGCATGGCGCAAATCAATTACGGCAGAAAGTTGAAGTTCACATTGGTCGGAGCATCACCCGTTTTCCTCCGATGACACGATAATGCTTGCCGTTCCACGGTTTCCCATTTTCAATCTTGATATCGACGTTAGCTATCGAGTGCGGTCCAAACAGCTTTAGCTCTTTCCAGCGACGCGAGGTTCGCGAATAGCCGCCAGCGGATTGCTCCTCGCCTTCCTGGCTGTACCAAGACGAACTCTCCACATAAATCTTGTGTTCGGAAAACTTGCCGCGCCACAACGCTCCTTTCTCATCCATGAACCAGAGTTGGCCAAAGCCGTAGGTGTGTGCCCACCGTTGCCAAGGACGCGCCGAATATCGCTCGATGAAAAAGCCCCCAGCAATAGGCTCTCCCGCATCCCAATCCTTCTGATCGAGCAGCCCGATCCACGCAACGGGGACGCCAGCCGCAAAGTAGGCACCCGTTCGACGTCCAATCTCTTCAAAAGAAATCGGCTGATGCTGAATTTCAAAGGCGATTTGTGTCCGCCCGTCCTTTGACCACGCAACGACATCGGCGCGTCGATCTCCACCTGTTGAGAGCACCTCAACCTCGACATCTGCTTGCATACCGCGTGCGCGCAAACCGTCACGGAGCATCCCCTTTGCCGTAAGGTGGCGTAGGGTCTCTCCCGCTGCCCAAGCGCAATCGGTCGGCGGCTTGTGCGCGAAGTGATGGGTGACGATATCGCCCTTTTTGAGCGTAACGGTGCCCCTGCATTTGGGACAAAGAAACGCGGGGCCGCGTTCAGCCTCTGCGGCCTCTATACGAATCCCGTCTCGCAAGGCGACTAACATTCTCGCGCTATGTATTCAGCTCATTGGAGATGCAAGAACGAAAACAATCACAGGTTAAATGTGATCGGCGCTGCGGGTACCACAAGTTTGGCTTAACGTGCTAGGCGCATATTGAGTTCTGTAGCACGAAAATCAGCACACGGCTCGCACACTGGGGAGAGCGCTCAGAATTCTCTTGCAGAATCAGTGCTCTAATGTTTTGAGTGCGGATATGTGGTCCGCAGAAATAGGGGTTTTTGTCCGTTGCGGGCATCGCCATTGAAAACACGAATTTTAGCACAATCGCTAGCACAAAAGCGCAGTGAGAAGACATTTTTCTATTTAAAATCAATAAGTTATTTGTTTTTAAGCGTGACTTAAAATCCGTAGGGCCGAAAGGTCCGTGGGGGTTCAAGTCCCTCCGCCCGCACCAGTCTTCGCGACGCGATAGCGGAGTGAAGACTGCCCGGCATAGCCCGAAGGGCGAAGCCTGGGCTGTATCCGCGCGCTACGCCTGGCAAGCCTTTCGCTGAATGCCTGCCCATGATTTCAGCGCGACTGCACCATGGCGCCGCCATGGTTCTGCGCAACCGAATCCTGCTAGATCGTTTCGGCTAGGGCAGGGAGCGTTGCTTGGTCAGCGTCTACGACCTCAAACCCAAATTCCAGAATCTGCTGCGTCCGTTCTGTACATCGCTTGCGCGTGCGGGCGTCACCGCCAATCAGGTCACGCTCTCGGCGGCGATCATCAGCATCGCGCTCGGCATTGCGATCTGGGCGACAGGCGGCGCGCGCTGGACATTGTGGCTCGTGCCGGTCGTGCTGTTCGTGCGCATGGCGCTGAACGCGATCGACGGCATGCTGGCGCGCGAGTTCAATCAGAAGAGCGCGCTCGGTGCCGTGCTCAACGAGCTGGGCGATGTGATCTCCGACACCGCGCTCTATCTGCCCTTTGCGATCATTCCCGGCGTCGAAGGCGTGCTGGTCGCGCTGGTCGTCGCCATTGCGGTGATGACCGAGATGACCGGCGTCGTCGCGGTGCAGATCGGCGCGTCGCGGCGCTATGACGGTCCGTTCGGAAAGAGCGACCGCGCCGTGTTCTTTGGCGCACTGGCGATTGCATTGGCGGCGGGTCTGCAGCCTGGGCTTTGGGCCGAAATTGTCCTGATCCTCGCCGCTCTGTTCGGACTTCTCACGATCTTCAACCGCGCGCGATCGGCGCTGAAGGAACGTGCATGAGCTGGCTCGCCGATTTTTTCTCGACCCCGGTGCACAACGCGATCGGTGCGATCTACGGACTATTGATCGTCGCCAGCATCATCAGTTTCACCTTCCGCAAACTGAATCCCGGCGAGGCGGCGACCGAGCTTTCCAAGCGCGTGGTGTCGTGGTGGTGGATGATCACGGTTTTCACCATCGCTATCGTCACCAACCGCATCGTATCGACGGTGTTCCTCGGCTTTATGGCGTTTCTGGCGCTCAAGGAATATTTCTCGCTGATTCCGACACGCCGCGTCGACCGCACGATCCTGCTCTACGCCTATCTCGCGATTCCGGTGCAGTTCTATCTCGCGCATATCGGCTCGTTCGGCCTGTTCATGGTCTTCATCCCGGTCTGGATGTTCCTGTTCATGCCGGCGGCAATCACCTTGCGCGGCGATACGGACGGGTTTCTGCGCGCCGTCGGCCTGCTCAGCTGGGGCCTGATGATCACAGTGTTCGCGCTCAGCCATACCGCAATGCTACTCTCCTTCGGCAACAAGCTCGGCTATGCCGCAGGGCCGCTGCTGTTCCTCGTCGCGCTGACCGAGGCCAATGACGTCGCCCAATTCACCTGGGGCAAGCTGTTCGGACGGCACAAGATCATCCCGAAAGTGAGCCCGAAAAAGACCTGGGAAGGCTTCATCGGCGGGCTGATCACGACGGCGGCGGCAGCAGCCTTTGTCGGTCCTTATCTGACCCCCATGCCGATGGATGTGTCGGCCGCAGCGGGCGCGATCATCGCGGTCACCGGCTTTCTCGGGGATGTCACGATCTCCGCTTGCAAGCGCGATCTCGGTGTGAAGGACGCGAGCAGTCTGATCCCGGGCCATGGCGGCATCCTAGATCGCGTCGACAGCCTCATTTATTCCGCGCCGGTGTTCTATCATTTGCTCCACTATTTCTACGGCGTATGGCCCGAGGGAATGCTGTGATCCGGCTGCTGCGCGGCGGGTTCTTTCTTCTCTTCGTGCGTCCGGTGCTGGCGATCATGCTAGGCACGCATGTGCGCGGCCGCGAGAATTTGCCAGCCAAAGGCCCCGCCATCATCGTTGCCAATCATAATTCGCATCTCGATACAATGACGATCATGGCGATGTTCCCGCTGCGGATGCTGCCAAAGCTGCGTCCCGTCGCGGCGATGGATTATTTTATGCGGACTGGTCTCATGGCATGGTTCGCGACCAACATCATCGGCATCATTCCGATCGTGCGGGGCGGGCACGCCGCCGGCGCCAATCCGCTGGCGCCTTGCGAGAAGGCGCTGGACCGCGGCGAAATTCTGATCATTTTTCCGGAAGGTTCGCGCGGCGAGCCGGAGAAGCTCCAGCAATTCAAGAAAGGCGTGGCCCATCTCGCCAAAGCGCGGCCAGGGACGCCTGTGCATCCGCTGTTCATGCACGGTCTCGGCAAGGCGCTCCCCAAGGACAGCGTGTTCATTGTGCCGTTCAATGGCGACGTCGTGGCCGGCGAACCATTCGCCTGGAACGGCAGCGTTGAGGCGTTCATGGAGATGTTGCAGGCAAGGATGTCCGATCTTGCGTCCGAGATTCATATGGTGCCATGGGAGTGATCTGGGTCGCCGGTGCGGCGCTGTGGGGTGTCGCCGAGGCAAGTCTGTTCTTCGTCGTGCCCGATGTGCTGATCACCTTCGTGGTGATGCGGTTCGGGCTTCGGCAGGGGCTTTTGCTGTGCGTGGCCGCCGCGCTGTTCGCCGCCGTCACCGGATATTTCATGTGGTTGTGGGGCAGCCATGATTCAGAGGCAGCGCGCCATGCACTGCTGCTCGTGCCCGCCATCGGCCCCGATCTTCTGGGGCGCGCGCATGACGAGATCGCGAATAGTTGGCCGATCCACCTCGTCACCGGTGCGATGACCGGCGTTCCCTACAAGCTCTACGCGGTCGAAGCCGGCGCGCGCGGTATCGATCCCCTTCTGTTCATTCCGATGTCCTTTATCGCGCGGCTGTTGCGTTTCGTGCTGACGGCCATAGGCGCCGCCATCGGGCGTGAAGCCGTGATCCATCTCGGCAGGCCGGACTGGCGTTACGGGATCTGGGCCCTCGCCTGGATCGCGACTTACGGGCTTTATTGGACCACCCGCGGGCTCATCTGACCCGGAAGTTAAACATAAACAGGCTGAGCCAAGGATCGACTGCGCAGCAATTCGCGAGGGAACGAAACTCCCGGCGAAACCGTTCATGTGACAGTCACGTCACGTGTGCAATACTTCGCCGATGAGAAGTCCCGCCGAAATCGCCGCTGACAAAGTCGCGCGACTCTATTCGCGCCACGAACATCTTGCGGATGCGGCCATCCATGTGCTCGGCATCCTCTTCGCCATCAATGCGAGCCTTTGGCTGCTCTTCCACGTGACGGGGCTTTCGGTCGTCGTCTCGGTCACGATCTATTGCGTGGGATTGCTGGCGATGATCGGATTTTCTGCCGCCTACAATCTGGTGCCGGAATACCGGCCCTCGAAGCAGATACTGCGCCGCCTCGATCACGCCGCGATCTTCATCATGATCGCAGGCACCTACACGCCATTCGCGGTCAACCGGCTTGGTGGTTCGGGCACGATTATCCTTGCTATCGTCTGGTGCGCGGCGACCTTGGGCGTGATCGTGAAAGTGTTGTTTCCGCGGCGTTTCGAACTCGCCAGCCTAGCGCTTTATATCGGCATGGGATGGACCATCGTCACCGTCATCGCGCCGCTCTCGCATTCCATGGCCGCTGTGGATTTCTGGCTGCTGATGGCGGGCGGCATCGTCTATTCCGCCGGGATCGTCTTCTACGTGATCGAGCGCATTCCCTATCACAAGGCGATCTGGCACGGTGCTGTGCTGGCCGCCGCCGTGTTGCAATTCTCCGCCATCGCGTTGGAATTCGTGAGCTGATCGTCTATCAACGCCGCCATGGTTGCGGCGGTCATCTTCGATTGCGACGGCGTGCTGGTGGACAGCGAAGTGATCGCCATCGAGGTCGAGCGGACGCTGCTGGCGGAGCACGGACTTCACTACGAGATTGCGGAATTCGTGGCCCGCTTCATGGGCATGAGCGACAAGGCATTTTACGCCGCGCTGTCTGACGATTCACGAACACGGCTCGGCCGCGAACTGCCGGACGATTTCAGGGCGCGCATCGATGCGGGGAAGCGCGCACTAAACGAACAGAAGCTTGCGGCAATTGCCGGCATCGAAGGGGCGGCAGCCAAGTTGCGTCTGCCCAAAGCCGTTGCCAGCTCCAGCGAGAGCCATCACCTCGACTACAAGCTGCGCAAGACCGGATTGTTGGACATCTTCGCGCCGCACATCTATTCCGCCGACCATGTGACGCACGCCAAGCCTGCGCCTGATCTGTTTCTTTATGCTGCGAATGCACTCGGCATCACGCCGTCCGGTTGCCTTGTGATCGAGGACAGCGCGAACGGCGTGAAAGCGGGGCTGGCCGCCGGGATGCGCGTCTGGGGCTTTGCCGGTGGCGGGCACATGGATGACGTGGGTGCCTCGCGCCTGATGAAAGCTGGCGCTGAGCGGGTCGTGCCGGACTGGGGTGCCGCCACAATGCTCTTTGCGGAGGTTCAGGCCGAGATCGCGTAGCGCACCGGCAGCGCCTTCAATCCCGACACGAAGGTCGACTGGATGCGCCTCGGTTCGCCGGTGATTTCGAGCGATAGAAGGCGTCCGAGCAGTTCCTTGAAGAACGCCTTGATTTCCATCTTCGCCAGATGCTGGCCGATGCAGACATGCGCGCCGTAGCCGAACGCAACGTGGCGGTTGTTCTCGCGGTCCACCTTGAACTTGAACGGATCGGCGAAGGCCTCTTCGTCGCGATTGCCGGAGAGATAGAGGAGCTGAAGCGCCTGGCCTTTCTTGATTGTTTTTCCGCGCAGTTCGTGGTCGTCCATCGCGGTCCGCATGAAATGCTGCACCGGCGTCGACCAGCGGAACATCTCATCGACCGCTGAGCCCAGCAGGTCGGGATTGGCTTTCAGCTTTGCAAGCTGGTCGGGATTTTCCGCCAGCGCGCGCAATCCGCCTGCAATGGTTGCGCTTGTCGTGTCATGGCCCGCGGTCGCGACAATGATGTAGTAGGACGCCATCTCCAGATCGGCGAGCGGACAACCGTTCACTTTACCATTCGCGATGACGCTGGCGAGATCATCGCCGGGGTTGGCGCGGCGTTCGGCGCTCATCTTGTTGAAGTAGACGAAGAAATCCATGATCGTGCTGGTATTCGTGGAAGCATCTTCCTTGCGCTTCATGTCGGGGTCGCTGCCGCCGAACAATTCCTGCGTCAGCTTGAGCATCAACGGCTCGTCGCTCTCCGGCACCCCCAGGATCGACATGATGACGTGGAGCGGATAGTAGACCGCGATCTCGCGCGCGAAATCGCATTGCGGCCCGCGCTCCATCATCAGATCGACATAGCGTTTGGCGAGCTCGTTGGTCCGCGCTTCGAGCTTCTTGAGATTCGCCGGCATGAACCACGCCTGCGTCAGCCCGCGATAGGCACGGTGATCGGGATTGTCCATGTCGATCAGGGTGCGGAACGGCGACACGCGCCCGGTTTTCGGATCGGGACCGCCCCACATCGACGCCAGATCGTGCTCGGTCTTGATGTCCATCAAGGTCGAACGCGGCTCGTTGTGGAATTTGTCGTTGAGCTTTTCGATCTCGAGGATATCGGTGTATTTGGTGACAGCCCAATAGGGGCGGAAGCCTTCCGGCTGCGTCCAGTGCAGCGGATCATTCTTGCGCAGGCCGCCCAGCAATTCATGGATTTTCGCTTCGTCGCCATACGTTCTGGGATCGGCGATGGCGTTATCGATTTCCTGTGTGTTCATGGGCTTTTCCGAAGCTGTCGCGCGCGTCATACTGAAAGGAATTTCGCGCCGGCACAATCTGGTCGCGGAAGCGCGATCTCGTCGCGCGCATTGGGGGAGGGCCTTATGAAGTCATTGCGGATTTCGCGCTGGACGCTGCTTGCCGTAACGGCATGCGCGCTGTCGGCCTGTTTCGATCTCGACCAGGACGTCTCGATCCATCGCGACGGCTCCGGCACCTATCGCATGACGATCAAGGCAGAGGGCGCGATCGGCACAGCGCTGAAGGACGACAAGAAGAGCAAGAACGATATGCTCAGTCCCAACAAGGCGGTCGTCACCACCGAAGTGCGCGGCGGCAAGGTGGTCAAGACCGCGCGTGTCGACTTCCAGAAACTCTCCGACGTCGTGCTCGACGACGAAAATGTGAGTCTCACCGTTCGCGACCACGGGTGGTTCGGCGTCACCCCATCGCATGTGCGCTTCCGCCGGACTTTTATGGTGGATGCGGCGCGTGCCAGAGAGAAAGCGCCTTCCGCCAGCGACGATCAGATCGGCAAGGACATGATCAAGGGCATATTCGGCGACCACACCTACAGCTTTTCCGTCACCCTGCCGGGCTCGATCGATCGCATCGCGCCTGTCAAGATCGACGGCGTCGAGGTGAAGCCAGATGTCAGCGGCGATTTCTATCACGGCCACACCATCGTCTGGCGCATGCCGCTGACCATGCTGTTCGAAACCAACCGCCTGACGTTCGAAGCGGACTTCTCCGCGCTTGGAAGTTTCAACAACGTTCAAACACGCAAAGCCCGATAGGAAGCGCCATGAACCGCAGAGAAATTCTTCTTTCGACCGCCGCCATGGCTTTGGCATCGAAAACTGCCGTACTGGCGGCGCCGGCTGAAAAGGGCGTGTCCGCCGAGGCGCATGCACTCTATGAAAAGTCCTTTGTGTTCGACGCCAATCTCTCGCCCCCTCTGTCGGACAAGCTTCCGTTTCCGCCGGAGATGATCGCGATGGTGAAGGACAGCGGCGTCAACGCGGTCAAGACCTCGCTCGGCGGGACCGATTCCAGTTTCGAGGACACGGTCGCCGAGATCGCTTATTTCCAGCACCTCATTGAATTCTATCCGGATGTGTTCCTGCAAATCCGCCAGGCGTCCGACTTCGCGCGTGCCAAGAGCGAGGGCAAGTTCGGCATCCTGTTTTCCTTCGAATCCGTCGAGATGTTCGAGGGCAAGGTCGAGCGCATCGAGCTGTTCCGCGATCTCGGCGTGCGCGTGATGCAGCTTTCCTACAACAAGACATCGCCCTGGGCGGCGGGCGTGCTCGCCGATCCGCCGACGGGACTGACCGAACTCGGCCGCAAGGCTGTGGCGTCCATGAACGATCTCGGTGTCGCCATCGATGTCAGCCACGCGAACGAGGCGACAACCAGGGATGCGCTCGCAATATCGAAGACATCGCCGATCATCACCCATGCCGGATGCAAGGCGGTTCACATGCATCCGCGCAACAAGACCGATGCGATCCTGAAGGCCGTGGCCGACCGCGGCGGCGTGGTCGGCATTTACGATCTGCCCTATCTCGCCGCAAGCCCGAAGCAGCCTAATGTCGATGACTACATGGCGCATATGACCCACGCGCTGAAAATCTGCGGCGAGGATCATGTCGGCGTCGGCAGCGACAGCGGCCTCGGTCCCTGGGATTTGTCGGCGGAGGATTTCAAGAAGATGGAGGACCATCGCCATGCCATCGGCGTAGCGGCACCCGAAGAGGATCGTCCGATGTATGTCGAGGGCATGAACACGGCGCGGCGTTCGGAGGTGATCGCCGATGCGCTGCTGAAGCGCGGCTATCCCGCCCGCGTGGCAGAGAAGGTGCTGGGTAGCAATTTCGTCGGCGCGCTCACCCGCATCTGGGGCTAGCCGGAAAATCCACCCGCCCTTGTCATCGTCAAATCCCTCTCTATCTCTGATGGGGCGCGGTCGCGCCCAAAGGGAGGGATTCCATGGATTTCAGCGGTTTATTGCCCCGCCGGGCGCTGACGGTCTCGGTCGTTATGGCCAGTGCGGTCGGGCTATCGGGCTGTTTCGACCTCGAGCAGAAGGTCGGGCTGCACAGCAATGGCAGCGGCAATTATGCGGTGGCGATCTCCGCCGGTGGCCTGGTGGGCGATGTGCTCAACAAGCATGACGCCGATATCGACATTTCGGACGACGACGGTGCCGTCACCCACAAGACTCGCAAGGGCGATATCACGACCCAGACCTCCGATATTGCGTTCCGCGATCTCTCGGATCTTAAGCTCGGCGACGAGTCCGTCGCGCTGCATGTGAAAGGCAAGGCGGGCGACGAGAGCGATGTCAGTTTCCATCGCACCTTCCAGATCGATCACGCACGCCACCGTCACGACGATGACGACGCGGACGACCACATCGGCAAGGATTTCCTGGAGACGATGTTCGACGGCCATATCTACAAATTCTCGGTGTGGCTGCCGGGACGGATCGAGCACATCGCGCCGGTGCGCGTGGCCGGCCATGTTGTCCATCCGACGGTGTGGAGCGACCGCTACGGTCATACGATCACCTGGCAGATGCCGTTGAGCGATGCGTTCTATACCGACCAGATCGACTTCGATGTGGATTTCGCGGCGAAGGGCGAGTTTCACGACACCCATTCCTCGCCGGGCAGGCACCACGTCCGCCGCAATCGCCATCATCATGACGATGACGACGATGATGATGACGTCGACAAAAGCTGATTGCCGGTATACAGGTCCAAACTTGCGTTAAGAGTTGCGCAAGGATGCGGCTCGGACCTCGGAAGGTGACGCGCCGAACTCCGCGCGGAACGCGCGATTGAAGTGAGAGAGATCGCCGAAACCGCAGGCCAGAGCGATCTCTACGACCTTACTGGCTCTCCACCTCGGACTGGACAGCATCGCACATGCCCGAGCTAGACGTTCGCTGCGCACGAACTGCGTGAACGTTGTGCCGTCCGTCTCGAACAGCATCTGCAAATAGCGGTCACTCAGCCGATGCCGAGCCGCGACGATGGAGGCGGAAAGATCGCCATTCGCCAAATTCTCGCGAATATCTCGCTTGATCGCATGCAGCCGCGCAGCCCGCACGCCCCCGTTCTTCGCAGTCTCGGCCGCATCCCGGGTCGCGCCGAACAGAATCCCAAGCAGATCGTACATGTGAGCGACCATGGCCGACTGCAGAGCAAAAGGTGCGGCGCTCTGCTCATAGATGAGATCCATATATTGGAGCATTAAGCCGAGCGCAGGCGACTCAGCCGGCTTGGGGTGCAAGAGAGAGCTATCGATATCGCGCAATAGAGGCGCCAGCGTCTTTCGCGGTACAATGACGGCAGCATGGGTTGATGCCGCTGGGAGTATTCCCGTCGCTTCATCACCTCCGGGAATAAGAGTCGCCGCTCCCGGCGTGACTTCGCTTTCCCAATAACTCGTCATTCGGGGCTGACTGAACCACGAGAAGACCAGATTATCGCCGCTCTCTGCACGCAGCTCGCTGGTGCGGACAATGCGCATCGGTGAGAAACTGGAGCGGTATACAAGCAGTCCCGGCATCACGCAGCTCTCCCCGTGCACATAGAAGGGGCGCTCCGGAAACAGTGGGAGATGCTGACAGCGCGTCCGCTTGGCCACGACTTCGTTGACGATAGCAAGTCTGTCTCGCTCCGGCATTTCGTCCGTCGAGTACCGAAACCGGCCAAATTGTCCGGCGGCTCTTTCCCAGGAATTTGGCTTGTCTGCCGATGCCGTCACGCGCTACCCCCAACGCCGCGTTTCTCAAAACCACAGTAGCAGATTTCGTTTTCAGCCACCCGCTTTTTCGTTTTCCGCCAAGCCGGAATCGGCCGGGTTGTCCAGCGTTGATCGATCCGAAAGGGCGGCCCCGGCAGGCGGGGGACCTTTTCAACATTAATCAACGACTTGGCACCTGGAGGGCCAAAACCATGAGCAAGAGCACACTTTCAATTCTGACATCGATTCTATTGGGCGGCGCTCTGGCATTGCCGGCAATCGGAGACACCGTCATGCCGTCGCAGCATCGCTTTCCGCACACACCGGGCTTTGCGATGCGGTTTGCCAATCGCTTCGCAGAACCTGTCGCTAAGTCGCAATCGGGCAAAACCACGAACGCAAAAACGCAGAAGCCCGTGCGCGTGGATTCTGGAAGCTACACCATCGTCGATCATCCGGACGCAGATGCCGGCTGGGGGACGAGGCTCGTGGGCATCAACGAGAGCGGAACCGGCGCTGGCTACTACCTGAACAAGAATGACGGCGCATTCCATGCGTTCTTGCGGATTGGGAATGATTTTCCAGTCGACATTCAAGTCGGTAGCAATGATACGTTCGGATTGTTGTTGAACGATAAGAACGAAACATTCGGCTCCTACATCGATAGCGGTACGGGGTTGGAGAAGCCCTGGGTGCGCACAAAGGACGGCACCGTGACACCGATCGAAGTACCGGATGGTACGGGCGGCGGCATCGGCCAGTTCATCAATAACAACGGCGTGTTGGTTGGCGTCTATCTGGACGGCAACGGCACCTATCACTGCTTCAGCCGTACGCGGAACGGCATCATTACCGAACTACCTGATGCGCCGAATTCCGGCTCTGGAGACGGACAAGGCAGTCAATGCATCGGCAACAACAATCTTGGAGATATTGGAGATATTGCCGGGGGCGCCATTGACGGCAACAACCACGCCATTGGTTTCATTCGCCACGTCGAAGATGGCGGCTACGAGGAATTCGAGGCGCCGAAAGCCGGTAGCGGAGAAGGACAGGGAACGATCGCCGCGGAAATCGATGAGCATGGCCGTACGTACGGACAGTTTGTCGATCGCCACGATGTGATGCACGGGTTCATTCGCAATAGGAACGGCAAGTTCACGATTGTGGACGCGCCGGATGCTGGGACAGGGCCGGGCCAGGGCACGGTCGCGGTTGAGCATTGCGAGGGCGGATGGTGCGTCGGCGAGTACGTCGATTCAAACGATGTCAATCACGGCTACTATTGCACCGACTATTGCAAGAAGCCGGGAGAGATCGTCGAATTCGATCCGCCGGGTGCCGGGGACATCGGCACCTACGTTGTGATTTCAAGCAACAAGGCTCATCAGATCACCGGCACGTTCAAGGACGACGGTGCAATTCGTCACGGGTTCGTTCGCGATCCGAACTAGCAAGCGACTCCTGAAAGGCGTGCATCGCTTCATGGGGTCGAAACCTGGCTCCAGCGGGACCGGAGGTCTCAACAGCGATGCACGCCGCGTTTTATTGCGACGGTAACGTGAACGCGATCACCTGATCGCCGCGTTTGGTGTTGAGCTTGGAATGGCCGCCGGCGGCGATCACGACGTATTGCTTGCCTTTCCACACATAGGTCATCGGCGTCGCCTGTCCGCCTGCGGGCAGGCGGCCTTTCCAGAGCTCCGCGCCGGTCTTCGCATCGAAGGCGCGCAGGTAATTGTCCATCGCTGCGCCGATGAAGACCAAGCCGCCAGCCGTCACCATCGGCCCCCCAAGATTGGGCGTGCCGGTCTTGCCGAGGATGTACTGGCTGAACGGCGCGAGGTCCTCAGTGGTGCCCAGTGGCACGGACCACAGAACCTTTCCATCATGCATGTCGATGGCGTGGAGTTGTCCCCAGGGCGGCGGATTGCAAGGCATTCCCCAGGGCGATACCAGCGTCTCGCGCTTCATGCCGAACGGTGCGCCTTCGTTGGGCGAGACTTCCTTGTCGAAGAATTTCTCCTGTGCGGCGCTGAAATCTTTCTGCTTGATGAGTGTGACGAGATGCATCGCGCTTGACGTGTTCACATAGACGATGTCGTGCGCCTGGTCGAAAGCGAGGCCACCCCAGTTCGTGCCGCCGCCGGTGAAGGGATACAGGATCGTGCCCTGTTCGCTCGGCGGCGTGTAAAGCCCGTCATGGCGCGCGGCGGCAATAAGGTCGCGGCACTTGCCGCGGTCCCAGAACGTCAGACCGAACGCGTCTTCCGGCGCGATATGCGTCGGCGCGAGCGGTGGTGGTGCGATCGGGAACGGCTGCGTCGGCGACAAGACCTCGCCGTGTGCAGGGCCTTGCGGCACTTTGCGTTCGACAACCGGGATCAGTGGTGCACCGCCATCACGCTGGAGAGTGAACAGCAATCCCTGCTTCGTCGGCTGCAGCACCGCATCGACGGTTTTGCCCTTGTAGATCACGGTGCCGAGTGTGGGCTGCGCGGGAATGTCGTAGTCCCACACATCATGATGCGTCGCCTGGAACGACCACGCGACCTCGCCAGTCTCGATCTTCAGCGCGACGACGGAATTGGCGTAGCGTCCTGCGCCTTTGCGGAGCCCGCCCCAGAAATCCGGACTCGTGCTCGACACCGGCAGAAAGAGAAGGCCGCGCGCTTCATCGACGCTCATCGGCGCCCAGACATTCGCGGCACCGCCGCGGAACGGTGTCGTCTGATCGGCAAGCGGATCGAAGCTCCAGCGTTCCTTGCCCGTCATCGCGTCGAATGCATGCACCGTGCCGCGCAGCTCATCGACCTTCTGATTATCGTCGATGGATGAACCGACGATCACCAATCCATGCGAAACAACCGGCGCAGACGTCGTGTGGATACGGCCGAAGCGCTTGGTGCGGCCCTCGCGCTGCTCGCCCGGCGGGATGATGATTGTACCGTTGTTGCCGAAACTCGCGATGGGTTTTCCTGTCCTTGCATCCAGTGCGATCAACCGGCGATCCGCCGTGTTCAGATAGATGCGCCCGCTGGAATACGCGACACCGCGGCAGATGTAGTCGTTCGGGTAGCGGATCGCGATGTTCAGCTTCGGATCGAAGCGCCAGAGTTGCTTACCTGTACCGGGGTCGAGCGCGCTGACCTCATTGAAGGGTGAGCATACATAGAGCCTGCCCTCGGCGAGGATCGGTGTGTTCTCGAAGCTGGCGCGCTTCATCACATCACCTTTGGTCGCCATATCGCCGGTGGAGAAGCTCCATGCCCGGGTCAGCTTGGTGACATTGGCGGGCGTGATCTGCCGTGCGGGCGAGAAGCGCTGCCCGCCAGCGTCACCGCCATATTGGCCCCAGCCTGCGTCGGCAGCATGGGCGCAGGGCGCCAGAAGCACCGCCGCCAATGCCAGTCCCACTGCCACATCCCTGATCCGTGCCATATGCTCCGCCGATGTCCGGTTTGACGCCTCCACAATCTGGTTCACCGCTCGCGCCTGTGAAAGAGGGCGGTGACGGCCCGCGCCGGATTGGTGATATCTGGCAATGGCTTGGGATGAGCGGCGATGCCTTGGGGACGAGCGGCACGCTCCGGCGCACCTTCTTCTACGGCTTTGCCGCAGCGGCGGTGATGGTCGCCGCCGTCAACGCGCTCAACGTCATCACCATGAGCCACGAAGAGCCGCATCTCGGCCTCGCCGGACCGGTGATCTGGGAGATGTCGAGCTGGGTCTCCCTGATGGTGTTCTTCTGGATTCCCTGGGTTGGCTACCGTTTGGCGCCGCCTTTCGTGCGGCCGCGCTGGAGACTGCTGATACATATTCCCGGCGCGATCCTGTTCTCGCTCGCCCATGTCGCGGGCTTCATCGCATTGCGAAAGCTCGTCTATTGGCTGGCGAGCGACACCTACAATTTCGGCGCATTCATTCCGCATTTCCTCTACGAGCTGCGCAAGGATTCGCTCGGCTATGCGCTGTTCATCGCGGGCTTCGCGCTGATCGAGCATCTCCTGCGCCAGCAGCAGATGATCAAGACGCCGGGCCAGACGCTGACTTTCGACATCCGCGACGGCGCAAGGCTTACGCGCGTATCGCTGGGCGACATCCTCGCCGTGACGTCGGCAGGCAACTATGTGGAGTTCGTGTTGCGCGACGGGCGGCGATTGATGATGCGCTCGCCGCTTTCCGGTCTTGAAAGCGAACTCGCGCCGCGCGGCTTCCTGCGCACGCATCGCTCCTGGCTGATCAATGCGTCGAAGATGACGGCGCTGAAGCCGGAAGGCTCCGGCGACTACACGGTGGAACTTGAAGGTTTGAACGCCCCCCTCTCGCGGCGCTATCCGGATGCGCTCACGAAGTTGCGCGGCGGCTGATTACTTCTTCGCCTCGCCCATGATCTGCGCGCCGGCGATTTCGAGAAGCTCCTTCATCTTGGCGCGGATCGCGGAGTCGTTCTGGGCGATCTTGGCGCCGTCGAAGTCTGCACGGACCTTGCGGAACACGTCTTCATCGCCGGCTTCCTCGAAATCGGCCTGAACGACGGCGATGGCGTACTCTTTCGCCTTGTCGTCGGAGAGGCCCATCTCGCCGGCCGCCCAGAGGCCGAGTAGCTTGTTTCGGCGGGCCATGACCTTGAAACGCATATCCTCGTCATGGGCCCATTTGCTCTCCATGCCGCGCTCGCGATCCTTGAATCCATCGGCCATGGCGTAACCTCTTGAAATTGATTGATATATTTCCAAAATGCGCAACGGGCGCGATCCCTCCACAGATAGGCATGATTGCGGCCAATCGCAACGTTGCCGCGCGCGGGTTGGCTCGCTATTTTGTTTTTTTGACGGATTCCCCTCACATGAAACGCCGCCGCCAGATCTACGAAGGCAAGGCCAAGATCCTCTATGAGGGACCGGAGCCCGGAACCCTCGTTCAATATTTCAAGGACGACACCACTGCGTTCGACGCCACCAAAAAGGCGGTGCTCGACGGCAAAGGGGTTCTGAACAACCGCATCAGCGAATATCTGATGACGCAGCTCAATGCGATCGGCGTGCCGACGCATTTCGTGCGCCGCATCAACATGCGCGAACAGCTGGTCAAGGAAGTCGAGATCATCCCGCTCGAGGTCGTTGTGCGCAACGTCGCCGCGGGCTCGATGTCCAAGCGCCTCGGCATCGAGGAGGGCACGGCCCTGCCGCGCTCCATCATCGAGTATTATTACAAGAACGATGCGCTGCACGACCCGTGGGTCAGCGAGGAGCATATCACCGCGTTCGGCTGGGCGTCGCCGCAGGACCTCGACGATATGGTGAACCTCACCATCCGCATCAACGATTTCCTCTCCGGCCTGTTCCTGGGCGTCGGCATAAGGCTCGTCGACTTCAAGGTCGAATTCGGGCGTTTGTGGGAAAATGATTTCATGCGCATCGTGCTCGCCGATGAGATCAGTCCGGATAGCTGCCGGCTCTGGGATGTGACGTCGAACGAGAAGATGGATAAGGACCGCTTCCGTCGCGATCTCGGTGGCGTGGTGGAAGCCTATTCGGAAGTGGCGCGCCGTCTTGGAATCATGCCTGAATCCGCGCCGCCCGAAAACAAAGGTCCCCAGCTCGTCCGATGAAAGCACGCATCTTCGTTACCTTGAAAAACGGCGTTCTCGATCCTCAGGGAAAAGCCATCGGTCACGCGCTGAATGGTCTGGGTTTCGGCGCGGTCGGCGATGTCCGCCAGGGAAAGGTCATCGACCTCGACCTTGCCGAAAACGACGAAGGCAAGGCCCGCGCGTCGCTGAAGGATATGTGCGAGAAGCTTCTCGCCAACACGGTCATCGAGAAATACGAGATCGAGTTGAAAGCGTAACCGGCAAAAGTCTTCGCGTTTGGATGCAGAGAAAAAGATGAAAAGTGTTCAGCGTTGTTTCGCAGGTTCCGTGATTGGTGCGGCGATCGTTGTGGGCGGTTTGTTGCTGAGTTCTGGGGGCGCGTTCGCGGCACCGCCTGCGGCTCAAGCGGCTAAGCCGGCGGACGATCCCGCCAAGGTCGCGCTCGCGCGGCAGTTCATCATGCTATACCACCCGAAAACCGATCCCAAGCTGATCGCGGAACGGCTCGATATCGTGATGCCGCGCCAGATCGCGATGGCGAAGCGCAGGGACCCCAAGCTGGACGAGAAGGCATTCGAGAAGGAAACGCGCGCTCGTATTCTTGCGGGGAACGAAAAGAGCCTCGATCATCAGGCCCATGTCGTATCGCGCCATTTCTCGATGCAGGAATTGAAGGACCTCGTTGCGTTTTTCAGCACGCCATTGGGCCGCAAGGTGGGATTGGAGGCGATGAAGATCCAGCAGGAGATGCTGTTGGACAACCGCAAGGCCAGGAAAGCTGCGATCGAGAACGGCGAAATTACGATAGGGCCTGCGCCGACAAAGACCCCCGCGCCGCCAGCAAAAAAATCGAAGTGACCGCATGAAATCCGCCGTCGTCGTATTTCCCGCTTCCAACTGCGACCGCGATGCGGCGACGGCGCTGGAGCAGCTCACCGGCAACAAGACGCATATGATCTGGCATCAGGACAGCGAGATTCCCGATGTCGACCTGATCGTGTTGCCGGGGGGGTTTTCCTATGGCGATTATCTGCGCTGCGGCGCGATGGCAAACCAGTCCAACGTCATGCGCGCGGTCAAGGCGCATGCGGAGAAGGGCGGCGCGGTCATCGGCATCTGCAATGGGTTCCAGGTGCTGACCGAGGCGCATCTTCTGCCCGGCGCGCTGATGCGCAACGCCGATCTCAAATTCGTCTGCCGCCCGGTGACGATGACGGTGGAGGAGACACAATCCGCCTTCACGCGCAAATACCAGAAAGGCCAGAAGGTCAGCTTCCCGGTCGCGCATGGCGAGGGCAATTACGTCGCCGACGAAGCGACCTTGGACCGCCTCGAAAACGAGAACCGCGTCGTGTTCCGCTATGCCGAAGGCGACAATCCGAACGGCTCGGCGCGCAACATCGCGGGCATCCTGAACGAGAAGCGCAACGTGCTCGGCCTCATGCCGCATCCGGAACGCGTGGTCGATCCGCTGCTCGGCGGCACGGATGGCAAGGCGCTGTTCCAGAGTTTGATCGAGTCGTTGTCGTGAACTCAGTCTTCTCAATTCTCCCTCGCCCCCGTGCAGCGGGGGAGAGGGCCGGGGTGAGGGGGCGGTTGCAGCGTGCTCGAACTTCGACACCCCCTCACCCTTGCCCTCTCCCCCACATGCGTGGGGGAGAGGGAAACCGTTTGCGTTTGCCATGACCGCCATCACGCCCGCGCTCGTCAAGGAACACGGCCTCTCCGAGGACGAATACGCCCGCATTCTGAAACTCATGGGCCGCGAGCCGTCGTTCGTCGAGCTTGGCATCTTCTCGGTGATGTGGAGCGAGCATTGCTCTTACAAATCCACGCGCGTGCATCTGCGCAAGCTGCCGACCAAGGCGCCGTGGGTGGTGCAGGGGCCAGGCGAGAATGCGGGCGTCATCGATATCGGCGACGGCGATGCCTGCATCTTCAAGATGGAGTCGCACAACCATCCCTCCTTCATTGAGCCCTATCAGGGTGCGGCCACGGGCGTCGGCGGCATCATGCGCGACGTGTTCACCATGGGTGCGCGGCCGATCGCGATGATGAATGCGTTGCGTTTCGGCGAGCCGGACCATCCCAGGACCCGCCATCTCGTCGAAGGCGTGGTGCGCGGCATCGGCGGCTACGGCAATTGCATGGGCGTGCCGACGGTCGGCGGCGAAGTCAATTTCCACCGCTCCTACAACGGCAACATCCTCGTCAATGCAATGTGCGTGGGGCTTGCGCGGCAGGACAAGATATTCCTGTCTGCGGCCAAGGGCGCCGGCAACCCGGTCGTCTATATCGGCTCGAAGACGGGCCGCGACGGCATCCATGGCGCCACGATGGCGAGCGCGGAATTCGACGACGCGTCGGAGGAGAAGCGCCCCACCGTGCAGGTCGGCGATCCGTTCACCGAGAAGCTGTTGCTCGAAGCCTGCCTTGAGCTGATGGCGACTGACGCGATCATTGCAATCCAGGATATGGGTGCCGCGGGGCTCACCTCGTCATCCGCCGAGATGGGCGACAAGGGCGGCAGCGGCATCGAACTCGATCTCGATCATGTGCCGCAGCGCGAAACCAACATGACGGCCTACGACATGATGCTGTCGGAATCGCAGGAGCGCATGCTCGCGGTGCTGAAGCCCGGCCGCGAGAAGGAAGCCGAAGCGATCTTCAAGAAATGGGAGCTCGACTTCGCCGTCATCGGCATCACCACCGACACGCATCGCCTTGTGGTCAAGCACAAGGGCAAGGTCGAAGCCGACATGCCGATCACGGCGCTGTCCGATGCGGCGCCGGTTTATGAGCGGCCCTACAACAAGAACACGCCCGCGAGCGGCAATCCGAAATTCGATGCGAAGAAGCCTGTTCTGGAGTCGCTGAAGACGATTCTTGCAGCGCCTGACATGTGTTCGCGCCGCTGGGTGTGGGAACAGTACGACTATTCCGTCATGGCGGACACGGTGCAGCAGCCCGGCGGCGATGCGGCCGTGGTGCGCGTGCATGGCAAGAAGAAGGGCCTCGCAATTACCACAGACGTGACGCCGCGCTATTGCCATGCCGATCCGTATGAAGGCGCGAAGCAGGCGGTCGCCGAAGCCTACCGCAACATCTCCGCCGTCGGCGCGCTGCCGCTCGCGGTGACCGACAATCTCAATTTCGGCAATCCACAGAAGCCCGAGATCATGGGCCAGATCGTCGGCGCCGTGGATGGAATCGGCGAGGCGTGCCGCGCACTCGACTTCCCGGTGATCGGCGGAAATTGCTCGCTTTACAACGAGACCAATGGCGAAGGCATCTTGCCGACGCCTGCGATCGGTGCGGTTGGCTTGATGGCCGACGTGAACCGCATGGCGACGGTTGCGCTCAAACGCGAGGGTGACGCGCTGATCCTGATTGGCGACACGCGGGGGCACGTCGGTCAATCGATTTACCTGCGTGACGTTGAGGGCCGCGAGGAAGGTGCCGCGCCGCATGTCGATCTCGCAGCGGAAAAGAAGCACGCCGCATTCGTGCGCAAGCTGATCGAAGATGGGCGCGTAGACACCTGTCACGATCTCTCCGATGGCGGATTGCTCGTCGCGTTGGCCGAGATGGCGCTAGCCGGCGATATCGGCGCAGAGATCGGCATCGCAGGCACGACGGTTGACGCGATCCCGTTCTTCTATGGCGAGGATCAGGCGCGTTATCTCATCGCGGTGCCGCAGAAGGATGGGGACAGAATAGAAGGCGAATTGCGCGAGGCCGGCATCGTCCATGCCATCATCGGCAAGACGCATGCGGCGAAAGCGTTGAACGTGACCGGCCACGGTGAGGTGCTATTGTCCGCACTGCGCAAGGCGCATGAGGGCTGGTTCCCCGCCTTCATGGCGAAGGAAGAAGTCCCACCGGTGAATTAAGCCGCCTCGCCTTTCATCAGGCGTGGAAGCTTGCCGATGTCGCCACCGGCGTGACGCATGAAGAAGCGGCGTGCGGGACCAATGCGATCCACGATCCCCATGCCGAGATCGCGAATCGCGCGGATGGGCGCGATATCGTTGGAGAACAGACGCGTCAGCGCGTCGGTCGCGGTGGCCAGCGTGAACGAGTCGAAGCGCCGCCAGCGTTCGTAACGCTGCAGGATGTCGAGCTGCCCGAAATCGAGTCCGAGCCGTGCGGTATCGAGCACGATCTCCGCCAGCGCCGCCGCGTCTTTCAACCCTAGATTCAATCCCTGTCCGGCGATGGGATGGATGCCGTGCGCAGCGTCGCCGGCAAGCGCGAAACGGGGCCGCACATAGGCGCGAGCCAGATGGAATTTGAGCGGATAGGACCATCGCGGACCGCTCGCTTTCGTCGTACCCAAATGCGCGCCGAACCGTTTGGCGAGCTCTGCGTTGAAGTCCGCTTCCGGCAATTTCAGGATCGCGGGTGCGAGCATCTCACGCTCGGTCCATACCAGCGAACTTCGATTGCCGGTCATTGGCAAAATCGCGAATGGCCCTGCCGGCAGGAAATGCTCATAGGCGACACCATTATGCGGCTTCTCGTGCTCGACGGTCGCAACAATTCCGGTCTGCGGATAGGACCAGCCGATTACCCCGATGTTCATACGCTCGCGCATCGCGGAGTCGCGTCCGTCTGCGGCAACGGCGAGCTTCGCGCTGATCGTCTCGCCATTGCTCAGCGTCGCGGTGATGCCATGCGTGTCCGCAACAAGATCGGTGAGCGCTGCCGGCGCGATCCATTCGAGGGTCGGGAGTGTCTCGGCCACCGCGAACAGACCGCTTCGGATATGGCGGTTCTCGACGATGTGGCCGAGCGGCGTGCCGGCCTCCGCGCCGTCGAAGTGCAGCGAGAACGGCGAGGGTGCGCGGCCCGGCGCGCCGTCGGTGACGAGGATGTCCTCGATCGGTTGTGCGTCGGCTGCCAACTGATCCCACACACCGAGCGCCCGATACATACGGATCGCGGCATAGGCTATCGCTGTGACACGGCCGTCGAATTTCGCATCGAGGATTGCACTCTTCGGTACTGGATCGCAGACGATGACCTTCAATCCGCCTTGCGCCAGCGCCAGACCGAGCGTGAGACCGGCCATGCCGCCGCCGCCGATAATGACATCGCAGTTCCGCGTCATCGCGCAGTCTTCGCACAGAACCGGGAATGCGGGTAGGGGTCCAAGGCGGTCTGTTTGCGCGGCCAGTGCCGATCGCGAAACGTCCGGAGTTTTTAGCAGATTGCGTCGTCGATCTCGCGCAGGCAGCGGCGGCGCGTTCGAACGCGATCCCGCCTTCGGGCAATGTCAGCATCCATTTCGGGTCGGCACCGGCATAGCGACGAACGGCGGCGCAGGCTGGAATCGGAGTGCGGCGAGCCCTGAAAAGCCGCGGAAACAGCTACGCGCCGATCATGGCTTGCCATGATTAGGTTGGGGTGAGCATGATTCCGTTTCGCGGCGCTGTTCGCGGATTTTGTCTCCTAGCAACAGGTAACATCGTGCTGCCAGGCCGTCTCTCTCAATTGCCGCCATCGTCGTTTGCGATGCTGGCGACGCTTCTCGATCCCCATCAGCCGGGTCAGCCGCCGATCGCGCTCTCTGTCGGCGATCCGCGTGGAACGGTGCCGCCTTTCGTCATGGAGGCGATGCAGAAACACGCGCATGAGTTCGGCGAATACCCGCCAATCAACGGCACGCTGGCGTGGCGTGCGGCTGCCAGCGGCTGGGTCAAGCGCCGCTTCGGGGTCGATATCGATCCCGAAAAGGAATTGCTCCCGCTGAACGGGACGCGCGAAGGACTGTTCCTTGCGCCGTTCATCGTAACGCCGGAGAGGAAGGCGGGTGCGCGCCCGGTTATTCTGCTGCCGAACCCGTTCTATCAATGCTATGCGGCGGCGATTCTGGCTTGCGGCGCTGAACCCGTATTCGTGCGCGCTGATGCGGCGAGTGGTTTCCTGCCCGATTTTGCGTCTCTACCGAAATCGATCCTCGACCGCGCGTCCGCCGCCTATGTCTGCTCGCCCTCCAATCCCGAAGGCGCGGTGGCGGGCGAGGCCTATTGGAAAAGTGTCTTCGCGCTCGCAGACGCGCATGACTTCACCGTCTTCGCGGACGAGTGCTACGCCGACATCTATCTCGAGTCGCCGCCCATCGGTGCGCTGACCGCGCGTGGCGCGCCATTCGATAGACTGCTGACCTTCCATTCGCTATCGAAGCGTTCCGGCCTCCCCGGTATTCGCTCCGGCATCGTCGCAGGAGACGCGAAGCTGGTGGCAAAATTCCGCGCGTTTCGGAACTACGCAGGCCCGCAGGTGCCGATGCCGATCATGGCGGCGTCGGCGGCGGCGTGGAGCGACGATGCCCATGTTGCGGCCAACCGCGCCGCCTATGTCGAGAAATTCGAGCTCGCCCGCCGCATGCTCGGCAACCGGGCTGGTTTCCGGATTCCGGAAGGCGGCTTTTTTCTATGGCTCGATGTCCGCAATGGGGAGGAGACGGTGCTCAAACTCTGGCGCGAGGCGGGGGTCAGGACGCTCCCGGGCGCTTATATGGGTCGCGAAAGTGAACTCGGAAAACCCCAGTCAAACCCTGGGTTTTCATACCTCCGGGTGGCGCTCGTAAACGATTTGTCAACCATTATGACCGCCCTTGAAAGGATGGTCGAAGTTCTGGATCGAAGGGGCGCCTGATGGCCGGCGTGTACCAGCCGCGTTCGCGCGGCGCGGCAATGACGGATGCCCTTGCCGAGGCGCGGGCCGCACTCGCGCGGTTGACTCAGCTTGCGATCCTGCGCGGTGCAGGGGGCCTCGTTCTGGTCGCCGCGATTGCGGTCGGGCTGTCACTGGTCAGTTATTCCTCCGGCGATCCGAGTCTCAACAACGCGACGGGAGGCGCCGCGCAGAACTGGCTCGGCCCGCTCGGCGCCACCGCCGCCGACGTATTGCTGCAGGCGTTCGGCATCGCCGCGTTCGCCTTCATCGCGCCGCTTGCGGTGTGGGGCGCGCGCGCAATGATGGGCAAAGGTCTTTCGCGCGCGATATGGCGTGCCGTTGCGTGGCCGCTAGGAACGGTATGCGTCGCGGCCGGTCTCGGTCTGCTGCCCACGATCCGGTCCCTGCCGGCAGGCGCGGGCGGTTGGATCGGAATCGCCGCGACCCACCTCTCCGCACATGTTGGGCAGGTCTATGGCCAGAACTGGATCGGAACGGCGCTGCCGCTAATGTTGCTGATTGCGGGGCTTCCGCTCGCATTCATCGCGACAGGCCTGCGATTCTCGCGCCTGCTGCGCCATATGGGCACCGGCGCCGCCGCGGTCTACTGGCTTGGCGGAAAGGTGAAGCTGCCCAAGGCGTCGCTGCGCCGCGAGCCGACCTATGATTACGACGACGAGGATGTCGAGCCGGATACCGAAGCCGAGGACGATCGCGACGGCTATACGCTTGACGTCGCGCCGGAGCCGATCGCAGCGGCGCGTCTTGCCGAACGCCGCGAGACGCGCATCAAGCGCGACGAGGCGCGCAAGGCGCAGGCCAAAGCCAAGCCGCGCCAGCCCGCCCTCAATCTCGCCTCCGGCGAATATCAATTGCCGTCGCTCGGCCTTCTGACCGAAGCGCCGCATGTCAGCGACACCGCCGCGCTCTCCGACGAGGCGCTGGAAGAAAACGCGCGCATGCTCGAAGCCGTGCTCTCCGATTTTGGCGTCAAGGGCCGCATCATGGCCGTGCGTCCCGGTCCCGTGGTGACGCTCTACGAATTCGAACCCGCTGCGGGCGTGAAGTCCTCGCGCGTGATTTCGCTCTCCGACGACGTCGCGCGGTCGATGAGCGCGGTGGCGGCGCGTATCGCGACCATTCCCGGCCGTAACGTCATCGGCATCGAATTGCCGAACCAGAGCCGCGAGACCGTCTATCTGCGCGAAATGTTCAGCAGCGCCGAGTATGAGAAGGCGCGCGCGCCGCTCACGCTCGCGCTCGGCAAATCCATCGGCGGCGAGCCGGTGATGGCCGATCTCGCCAAGATGCCCCATCTTCTGATCGCGGGCACGACAGGCTCCGGTAAATCCGTCGGCCTCAATACGATGATCCTGTCGCTGCTTTACCGCATGCCGCCGGAGCATTGCCGGCTGATCATGATCGATCCCAAGATGCTCGAATTGTCCGTCTATGACGGCATCCCGCATCTGCTCGCGCCTGTTGTGACGGAGCCGCGCAAGGCCATCGTCGCGCTCAAATGGGCGGTGCGCGAGATGGAAGAGCGCTATCGCAAGATGTCCAAGCTCGGCGTGCGCGGCGTCGAAGCCTTCAACGACCGCGTCCGCAAGGCAAAGGAAAAAAGTGAAGTTCTCAAGCGCACGGTGCAGACCGGCTTCGACCGTGAGACCGGCAAGCCGATCTACGAGGACGAACAGCTCGAACTCGAGCCCATGCCCTACATCGTCGTCGTGGTCGATGAGGTCGCCGATCTGATGATGATCTCCGGCAAGGAGATCGAGGGTGCGGTGCAGCGCCTGGCGCAGATGGCGCGCGCGGCCGGCATCCATCTGATCGCGGCGACCCAGCGCCCGTCGGTCGACGTGATCACCGGCACGATCAAGGCGAACTTCCCGACACGTATTTCTTTTCAGGTCACGTCAAAGATCGATAGCCGCACAATTCTCGGCGAGCAGGGCGCTGAACAGCTGCTCGGCAATGGCGATATGCTGCACATGATGGCAGGCGGCCGCATCCGCCGCATTCACGGCCCGTTCGTGACCGATCACGAAGTCGAAGATGTGGTGCGATTCCTGAAGACGCAGGGCACGCCCGAATATCTCGACGCCGTGACCGAAGAGCCGGACGAGCCGAGCGACGATCCATATGCCCTGCTGGGCGGCGGCAATTCGGAGAGCGGCGACGATCTCTACGACAAGGCGCTCGCCATCGTCGCGCGCGAACGCAAGGCGACGACCAGCTACATCCAGCGCCGTCTGCAGATCGGCTACAACCGCGCCGCCACGCTCATCGAGCGCATGGAGCAGGACGGCGTGATCTCCAGCCCCAACCACAAGGGCATCCGCGAAGTCCTGCTGCCGGAGCATGAGCAGCGCTAAGCGACGTCGTGACGCAACCGCCGCCGGTCAATCACGAAGATCGCGAGGCCAAGAACCAGGCCGGTCAGCAATCCGCCGATGTGGCAGGCGTTATCGGTTGTGGGCGAGACAAATCCAAAGACGAGATTGATCGCGACGAAGATACCTGCGCTGCTCCAGATCGCGGGGCCGAGCGCGCGGATGCGCGCGTCCTTGAGTGCATAAAGCACAAGCAGGATTCCGTAGAGCCCGAAGATCGCGCCGGACGCGCCGACGCTCACCGTCACCGAATGCCACACGCTTGCGAGGCTGCCACCGAGACCGCAGAGCAGGTAGCTCATGATCAGTCGCGCATTGCGCATGACGGGGAAGAGACAGATCGCTGCGAACAGCATGCCCTGCATGTTGTTGGCAATATGCAGCAGTCCGCCATGCACGAACTGGCTGGTGAAGAGACGAAGTATGCCAAGCCCGTGGATCGCGGGACGATAGCTCGCGCCCCATGCAAGCAAATCGTCGGTGGGGAACGACATCACGCCGAGACCGGCCAGCATCATCGCCAGATAGACGAGGAGATTGACGTCGAGCAGCAGCGGCAGCCCGTAGTGGTCGCGCTTTGGAATCAGGATTTCGGCGAAGCCAGGTCCATTAAGCGGCTTCGGCTGCGGCTCTGCAATTTCGTCGCTGCTCTTCAGTGGCGGGATCAGAACTGCGATCAGCCAGGCGAGCCAGAGTCCCGCGGCCGAAATCAGCGCCCAGCGCAGCCAGCCGTCAGCGCGATCCGCGAAAGCGCCTTCACGCGGGATCAGGATAATCGGATCGGCTTTGCCGCCATTTTTCATTACAGCCTTGGCGTAGGCGCGATGGTCGGCATTGTTGCCGGCGCGCTCAAAGAACTGATAGCGGCCGAAATTCTCGGCGTTGAGCGTTCTGTCCGCCTGTTCTCCGAACGCCTTGATCGCGGCGTTCCGTTCCGCCTCAGCGATACGATTGCTGACGGTGTCGTGAAATTTGTATCCCAGCCAGACATTGCCGCCGCAGGCCGGAACCGCGGCATACAGCGTGATGCTCATCTCGTCGCCGCGATCGTCGTCGTCGGCATAGACGGCATCGGCGACCGTCCTGCCGCGGTCGAAGCAGGGCGTGGCGATGCTGAAGAACTTCGCCTGCGTCGGGCGCGCGACATCCGCGCTCGTCGCGACATGCTCGATCTGGCCTGCCCACGCGCCGATATGGAGCTGGATAAGTGCAAGCGGCACCGCAATTACCGCCGTCGCCAGCAGAACGTAGAGAAACGGCATGCCGCGCTTCTGGTTGAGCCGGAATTGCTTGAGCCGAGGGTTGACGATCAACAGCACCAGCACGAGCGAAGCGAATCCAGGCAGCCATAGGTTCGCGAGATCTTCGTCCAGCGGCAGCGCACCGCCGCCCGCGACGAGAAACCAGTTCAGCGCCGAATAGACCACCGTCAGCGCGACAGCGAGCACCGCCCAAGGCAGAAATAGAACCGCTATCCTGGTCTTGAGTCTGCCCATGATCCCCGCACCCGATGTGCTATTGTTTCGTGCCGCCGGCGCTAACGCAATCTGAGCCTTTCCGGAGGAGCCGCCGTCCCTATATAAGAGTCTCAGAAAACCGGAGGGGTTCATGTCCTATATCCGCAAATCGCTAGGCGCCAATGAGACGCTGGTCGCCGAGGCGCATTTCCACTGGTCCTACACGCTGCTCGCGATCCTGCTGGCATTCACGGTGGTGGGCCTCATCTTCGCCATCCCGATGCTGATCCGCCAGGCGACGACCGAGATCGGCGTCACCTCGCACCGGCTCATCAAGAAGACCGGATTGATTTCGCTGCACACCGAGGAGCTATCGATCAACAACATCGAAGGCGTGAAGGTCGATCAGGGCTTCTGGGGCAGCATCCTGGGCTTCGGCCATCTGCGCATCGAAGGTACGGGTGTCGACGCGGTCCAACTCCCGGTCATCGCCAATCCCGTGGCCTTCCGCGCCGCGATCGAAACGGCGAAGGACGCGCTCAACAAATAGAATTCACGCAAGGGGAAATTCGATGAACATCCTCAAGGCCACACTTGTGATTGGTGTCGCGATGATGGCGGCGAGCGCGGCGCAGGCCGGCGATCCCGCGAAGGGCAAGACCCTCTTTCAGCGTTGCGCGATCTGTCACCGCGTCGAGAAGGGCGGCGGCAACGGATTGGGCCCGAACCTGTTCGGAATTGTCGGACGCAAGGCGGGCGTGGCCGCGGGCTTCAACTATTCCGCTGCGATGAAGAATTCCGGCATCGTCTGGAGCGCGGACAAGATCGACGCCTATGTCGAACATCCCGCTGCCGTCGTGCCCGGCAACCGCATGGCGTTCGCCGGCATCACCGACGCCGGTCAGCGCGCCGATGTCGTGGCGTATTTGGCGAGTCTGAAGTAGTCACAACGCCGAGTGCGGCGGAATGACGCGGTTCGCCCCGAATGCTGCATCGCAACCAAAAATTCCGGCCTTCCCTATGGCGGATTTGATCAACAAATCTGCCGTGACTGTTCGTTGACAGACGGTCAGTCCCGGACCTAGTTTTTGCGCCGCACAAAGTCGGGGCGGGCTTCAACAAGATTGCGGACCGGCAGGGTCCAACCGAAAAAACGCCGCCCATCAGGGATCTGCTCAGTCATGAAGGTATTGGTGCCCGTCAAGCGGGTGATCGACTACAACGTCAAAGTCCGCGTGAAAGCCGACCAGACCGGCGTGGACCTGGCCAACGTAAAGATGTCCATGAATCCCTTCGACGAGATCAGCGTCGAGGAAGCGGTGCGTCTGAAGGAAAAGGGCAAGGCGACAGAGATCATCGCCGTTTCCATAGGCCCGCAACAGGCCAACGAGACGATCCGCACCGCGCTCGCGATGGGCGCCGACCGCGGTATCCTGGTGAAGACCGATGGCGATGTCGAACCGCTCGCGGTCGCGAAAATTTTGAAGGCCATTTGCGACGTCGAACAGCCGACGCTGGTCATCACCGGCAAGCAGGCGATCGACGACGACAGCAACCAGACGGGCCAGATGCTGGCCGCCCTTCTTGGCTGGCCGCAGGGAACGTTTGCACACAAGCTCGAGCTTGGAGACGGGAAGGCCGGCATCGAACGCGAAATCGATGGCGGCCTTCAGACTGTTGAAGTGAAGCTTCCGGCGGTCATGACCGTGGATCTTCGCCTCAACGAGCCGCGCTACGCGTCGCTGCCGAACATCATGAAGGCGAAGAAGAAGCCGATTGATGAGAAGAGCCCGGCGGATTACGGCGTCGATGTCACGCCGCGTCTCAAGGTGTTGAAGGTCACCGAGCCTGAGAAGCGCAAGGCCGGCGTGAAGGTGAAGACCGTTGCCGAGCTGCTCGACAAGCTCAAGAACGAAGCGGGAGTGATCTGATGGCCTCGCTCGTTATCGCCGAACATGACAATGCTAATCTGAAAGACGCAACCGCGAAGGTCGTCACCGCCGCCACGCAGATCGGCGGCCCGGTGCATATCCTCGTCGCGGGACAGGGTTGCGATGCGGTCGCGCAGGCCGCATCCAAGATCGCCGGTGTGGAGAAGGTGCTCGTCGCCGACGATGCGCTCTATGCCAAGATGGTTGCCGAGACGATGGAGACGCTGATCCTCTCCCTCGCAGGCAACTACGACGCGATCCTCGCGCCCGCCACGACCAACGGCAAAAACTACATGCCGCGCGTCGCCGCCAAGCTCGACGTGCCGCAGGTTTCCGAAATTCTCTCGGTGGTTTCTCCGGACACGTTTGTGCGCCCGATCTATGCCGGAAACGCGCTCGCGACGGTTCAGGCGCCGGCCGGCAAGAAGGTCATCACCGTCCGCACCACGACATTCAAGCCGGCAGCGGATGGCGGTTCGGCCGCGGTTGAGAAGGTAGCTGCGGCTGCCGATCCGGGCATCTCCAAATTCGTCGGCGAAGAGCTGTCGAAGTCGGAGCGTCCGGAACTGACCTCCGCCAAGATCATCATCTCCGGTGGCCGCGGCATGCAGTCGGGCGACAACTTCCACATGCTCGACAGCATCGCGGACAAGCTGCGCGCCGCCGTCGGCGCCTCGCGCGCGGCGGTCGATGCGGGCTTTGTGCCGAACGATTATCAGGTTGGACAGACTGGCAAGGTCGTGGCACCCGATCTTTATATCGCTGTCGGAATTTCAGGTGCCATTCAGCATCTGGCGGGTATGAAGGACTCCAAGGTCATCGCCGCGATCAACAAGGACGAAGAAGCACCGATCTTCCAGATCGCCGATTACGGACTGGTCGCAGACCTGTTCAAGGCGATCCCGGAGATGGACGAAGAACTCACCAAGCTCGGCTACAAGTAGGTCAAGGAACGTATCATGGGTATGGAACGCATCGGCGTAATCGGCGCGGGTCAGATGGGCAACGGTATCGCCCACGTCCTCTCACTCGCAGGTTTCGATGTCATGCTGGAAGACATCAACGCGGATCAGCTCGCGCAGGCAAAGGACCGCATCGGCAAGAACATGCATCGCCAGGCCGCGCGCGGTCTCATCAAGGACGATGCAGTTGAGCCGGCGCTCGGCCGTATTCATATCTCGCAGAACCTCGATGCGATGCAGGACCGCGATCTGGTGATAGAGGCGGCGACCGAAGACGAGAACATCAAGCGCAAGATCTTCCAGGATCTTTGCCCGCGCATCGGCAAGAACACGTTGATCGCAACCAACACCTCCTCGATTTCGGTCACGCGTCTAGCGTCGTCGACCGACCGGCCGGAGCATTTCATCGGGCTGCATTTCATGAACCCGGTGCCGATGATGCAGCTGGTGGAAGTCATCCGCGGCATTGCGACCGACGACACCACGTTTCAGGCCGCACTCGATCTCGTGCGCCGCGTCGGCAAGACTGTCGCCTATGCCGAAGATTTCCCCGCCTTCATCGTCAACCGCATCCTGATGCCGATGATCAACGAGGCGGTCTACACGCTGTACGAAGGCGTCGGCAACGTCGAGGCCATCGACACTGCAATGAAGCTCGGCGCCAACCACCCGATGGGCCCGCTGCAACTCGCCGATTTCATTGGCCTCGACACCTGTCTGAGCGTGATGCAGGTGCTCTATGAAGGCCTCGCGGATTCGAAGTATCGCCCGTGCCCGCTGCTGGTGAAATACGTTGAAGCCGGCTGGCTCGGCAAAAAGACTGGCCGCGGCTTCTACGACTATCGCGGCGAAGCGCCGGTGCCGACGCGCTAGGCACGACCACCGGGCTCTTCCGATGATTGGACATAAGGCCGCGCCTACAAGTGCGGAGGCGGTGGCTCGGTCTGCTGCGACTGTGGCGTGGGCTCCTGGCCGGGCATCGGTCGTGCGGGCTCCTCGGACGGCGTGTTTGCGGGCGGTGCCGTCTTGATCTGATCTGGCGGCGGACTGGGAGTCTGGTCCGGAGGCGGGGGTGCCGTCTTGCTGTCGGTTGTTGTCGACTTGGTGTCCGTCTGCGTCGTGTCGGGCTTTTTCTTGGTTGCCGAAACCGTCGTGCGATCAGTGGAATTCGCATTGTACGCGCCCGGCGGCGCGTTCGTGTCGGGAGTCTTGGACGAGCCCGTCTGAGCCTGTGCGGCATCAGCATAGCTGACGATCGCCAACGTGGCGGCGGCAATAATGGTGCGTTTCATGCACTCCTCCGTTTGCCCCGCACGAGAACGGGGTCGGCGGACAATTGTTCCGTGGACAAGCGAAATCCACGTACGCAAAAAAAAGAAGCGCCGGGTAGATGCGGCGCTTCTCTCCGTCACAGCCTGTTGTTGGGCAACGCAGTTGCAACGCGGACCAAGGACGCGGCCCGTTCAAGGACAAGTCCATTAATGAGGAACCATCCTCCAACGGATCGCTAACACAGTCGCCGCCACGACTATTCGCGAATGTGTATCAAGTTGTGCGGTTTGGCCTTTTTCGCAATTGCTGCGGCAAGACGGTCGCGAAATACATTCACGATTTTGTGTCTTGTGGCCGGGGCTCGCGCGTAAATCGTCGATCGGGACGTTTTCGTGTACCGACGCCAGGGCGCTTGGCGTGTCGGCGGCCCCAATAGCCCGTCCTCCATAGCGATCGACAAAGCCATCTCTCGCTCGCGCGGCGGCTTGCTGGAGCGCGTTGTGCGGGCAGCCGTGACACAGTATCAGAGCCGCATGACAATTCTGCCGGATGGATTGCCTTTCCCGCAGCGCAACTGGGCGATCGTGGCGATTGGACTTGGCGTCACCCTGGCCGTCATCGATTCGGCCATCGCCAATGTGGCGCTGCCTACCATCGCGGCCGATCTTCACACCGATCCGGCGTTATCGATCTGGATTGTGAACGGATATCAGCTCGCGATCACGATCTCGCTTTTGCCGCTGTCGTCGCTTGGCGACATCCTGGGGTATCGCCGCGTCTATCTCGCCGGTTTGGTCCTTTTCACTATCGCGTCGCTGGGATGCGCATTCTCCACAAGTCTTCCGTTGCTGGCATTCGCCCGAGTGGTACAGGGCTTCGGTGCGGCGGGCATCATGAGCGTGAATACCGCGCTGTTACGCTTTATCTATCCGCAGAAACTGCTTGGCCGCGGCATCGGCATCAACGCGCTTGTTGTGGCCGTGGCGTCCGCTGTCGGTCCGACGATAGCCGGTGCGATCTTGGCGGTCGCCAACTGGCCATGGCTGTTCGCGGTCAATGTGCCTATCGGCATCGCGGCGGTGGTTGTCGGCTGGTATTCGCTGCCGCGCACGACGCCATCACCGCACGGTTTCGACATCATCAGCGCGCTGCTGAGCGCCGCGACCTTCGGAGTCCTGATCGGCAGCATCGACGCGCTCGGGCATGGCGAGGGATTTCCGCTGTTCCTCGCCGAAATGCTGACGACGATCGCGCTGGGATATTTTCTGGTGCGGCGGCAGCTGGCGCTCGCCGCGCCGCTGCTGCCGGTCGATCTCTTGAAGATTCCGATATTTGCGCTGTCGGTCTCGACCTCGATCGCGTCCTTCGTGGCGCAGATGCTGGCGCTGGTGTCGCTGCCTTTCCTGTTCCAGAACGAACTCCATTTCAGCGCGGTAGAGACGGGGTTTCTCATCTCGCCCTGGCCACTGGCGATCTGCATTGCAGCACCGCTCGCCGGACGGCTCGCCGACCGCCATTCGGCCGGATTGCTCGGCGGGATCGGCCTGTTCTTCTTTGCCATGGGGCTCTTGTCCTTCGCCTTCCTGCCGGAGCATCCCGGCTACGCGGAGATCGGCTGGCGCATGGCGCTGTGCGGCTTCGGCTTCGGGATTTTCCAGTCGCCCAACAACCGCGCGATGCTGGGTGCCGCACCAAAGGAGCGCAGCGGCGGTGCCAGCGGCATGCTCGGTACGGCGCGCCTGCTCGGCCAGACGACAGGTGCCGCACTCGCGGCACTCCTGTTCGCGCGCCTGGCTGGCCAGGCGCCGACAGTGGGGCTTCTGATCTCGAGCGGTTTCGCGCTGATCGGTGCTGGGGTGAGCCTTGCGCGCCTTTACGATACGTCGCCGACCGCCACTCAGCGCGCGCCCAATCCGGAAGCCGATCCATCGCTTCATGTCACGCTGTTGCGCGGGGGGGAGGTCGATCGGCCATGACCGCCAAACGCATTGCCGTTATCGGACTGGGCCAGCGCATCGCGCATGTGCTTGCGGCGATGAAGGAGGTTGGCTGGGAGTTCGAGATCGCGGGCTATTCCGATCCTGCGCCGGTCGGGCTGCCGATCCTGAAGGAATACGGCATCGACCCGGGCCGCGGCTATTCGAATACTGAAGCGCTTCTGAGATACGGACCGTTCGATCTTGTGATGATCGGCTCGCCCAATCATCTGCATTATGAGCATCTGCTGGCCGCGTTCGAGGCCCGCACTCCGATCTTCGCGGAGAAGCCGATTGTCCGTACGGAAGACGAGACCTTCGCGCTGGCGCGGCGCCTCAAGTCCGCACCGCCGCTTTATGTCGGTCTCGTGATGCGCTCCATGCCGATCGTGCGCGATGTCATCGCGCGCGTCGACAGCGCCGCGCTCGGCGAGATCGTGTCGATGGACGCGACCGAGCATCTGCCGCCCGCGCATGGCGGCTATCTCGCGCGCAACTGGCGGCGCAAGGAGGAATGGGGCGGGTCCTTCCTGCTCGACAAGGTGTGCCACGATTTCGATATTTTCGGCCGCATCGCGAACAGCCGCGCCGCACGCGTCGCGAGTTTCGGCGGCCTGCGCATCTTCGATTCCCGCAATGCCAGCGAGAACGAGGCTTACTCCTCTTTCGATGCGGGCTGGGCGGGCGCGAACGACGCGTTCCATTCCGACATGGACGTCACCGATCACCAGAACGCCATCGTCGAATATGAAAACGGTGTGCGGCTGTCCTTCCATTCCAACAGCCATGTGAGCCTGCAGGAACGCCGCTGGTACATCGCGGGCACCAAGGGAACGCTGATCGCCGATCTGGTGCGCAACCGGCTGATGGTCCGTCCCGCGCATTCGCGGGAAAAGCCGGAGCGGATTGATTATGGCGGCCGCACCGACGACAACCACAACGGCGCCGATCAGGCGATGGCCCGCGATCTGCTCGACGCGCTCGAAAGCCGCGCACCGTTCCCCGTGGCACCGCAGGATTCGATGGAAGCCGGTCTTACGGTGATGGCGATCGATCGCGCCATGCATGTGGGCGCGCTGATCGGCTGCGCGAAGATGTGGTCGGACTACGACTTGGCTTTGGCCGACAGCGCCTTGAAATAGTCGATGGCGTCGGGCGTATCCCATTCCGCCGGTCCCATCGCGCGCGCAACCTGGTTGCCCTTGTCGTCGATCAGCACGGTCATCGGCAGACCGTAAGCACCGAATGCGCGCATCAGTGTGAGGTTGGGATCGATATAGGGCGTCAGCGCCGTCGCGTTGTGGCTCTGGAGGAAGTCGGCCGCGTCCTTCGGCGTGCCGCGCGCGACATCCACGGCGACGACCTCCATCTGGCCCGGCGGCAGCGCCGATTGCAGCTTGGCCAGCGCCGGAAGCTCCTTCACGCAGGGTGCACACCACACTGCCCAGAGATTGAGCAGGATGTAGCGCCCCTTGAAGTCCTTCAGCGTGTGCATGCGCCCATCCGCGCCCATGAAAGCTACGGCGGGCACAGCCTCAACCTTCTCGACAGGCGTCAGCCGCGCCAGCGACGCGGGCGGCTTCAGGGGTTCGTGGACACGCATCGCCCACATCCCATATAGAACGACAAGCAGAGCGCCGGCGCCGAGAAACACCGCTATAGCAATGGAACGGGCCTTCATCGTGAGCATCCTATGAGTACGAACAAGATGTGGGGCGGGCGGTTCGAAGAGGGGCCAGCCTCCGCGATGCAGGACATAACGCCTTCGATCGATTTCGACAAACGCCTGGCGCATCAAGACATCGCGGGCTCCGGCGCGCATGCGAAGATGCTCGCGGCGCAGGGCATCATTTCAATGTCCGACTGCGACGCAATCCTTACAGGCCTGTCACAGATTGAAAAGGAACTCATCGAGGGGAAATTCGTGTTCCGGCGCGAGCTCGAGGACATCCATCTCAACATCGAATCGCGGCTCAAGGAGATCGCGCCCGCTGCCGCGGGGCGGCTGCACACGGCGCGCTCGCGCAACGATCAGGTGGCGACGGATTTTAGGCTCTGGTTGCGCGATGCTTGCGCCGATGCCGTTGCGCGCCTGGCGGCGCTGCAGCGCGCGTTGCTCACGCAGGCCGATGCCCATGCCGATACGATCATGCCGGGCTTCACCCACATGCAACCGGCGCAGCCGATCACATTCGGGCATCATTGTCTTGCCTATGTCGAGATGTTCGCACGCGATCGCGGACGGTTCGCAGACGCGCGCGTGCGGGTGAATGAATCACCATTGGGTTCGGCTGCGCTCGCGGGCACATCGTTTCCCATCGACCGCGAGATGACCGCGAAGGAACTCGGCTTCGACCGTCCCATGCGCAATTCGCTCGATGCAGTGTCGGCGCGCGATTTCGCGCTCGAATATCTCTCGGCCGCGACGATCTGTATGTCCAATCTGTCGCGGCTCGCGGGCGAGTTGGTGCAATGGACGAGCCCGGCCTTCGGCTTTGTGAAGCTTTCTGATGCATACACTACCGGCTCCTCGATCATGCCGCAGAAGCGCAATCCCGACGCGGCGGAACTGATCCGCGGCAAGACTGGCAGGGTGCTGGGCGATTTCGTGGCGCTGGCGACCGTCGTGAAAGGTCTGGCGCTCGCCTATGGCAGCGATCTGCAGGAAGACAAGGAGCGTGTGTTCGACGCTGCCGACACACTCGCGCTTTCGCTGTCGGCTATGGCGGGCATGATCGCCGATCTCAAGGCCAATCCGGATGCTATGCGCCGTGCGGCGGAAGCCGGGTTCCCGACCGCGACCGATCTCGCCGACTGGCTGGCGCGGGAGTTGAAGAAGCCGTTCCGCGACGCGCACCATGTCGCCGGCAGCATCGTCAAGCGCGCGGAAGAGACCGGCGTTACGCTCGAAAACCTGCCTCTCGCCGAGATGCAGAAGATCGAGCCGGCGATCACAAACGACGTTTTTGCGGTTCTGTCTCTGGAAGCTTCGGTCAATTCGCGCCAGAGTTATGGCGGCACGGCGCCGATCCGTGTTCGCGAGCAGATCGCGCACTGGCAGGAGAAGCTCAAATGACGATGCGCCTCGTGCTCGCTTTCGTGTTCGTCTTTTCGCTCGCCGGCTGCGGTGTAAAGAACGATCTTGTTCTGCCCGATGGCTCGAAGACGGCGAAGGGACAGAAGGATCCGTCCAAGCCGCCGATCCCGATCGGCGAATGAACCATTTCGCCTATCGCGATGGCATCCTGCATGCCGAGGATGTTGAAATCGCCGCGTTGGCCGAGAAAGTCGGCACGCCATTCTATTGCTATTCGACCGCAACTCTGGAGCGGCATTATCGCGTCTTCGCAGCCGCGCTCCCCAAGGGTGCGCTGATTGCGTTCTCGGTCAAGGCGAACGGCAACCTTGCGGTTCTCAGGACGCTCGCGAAACTGGGCGCCGGCGCCGATGTCGTCTCCGGCGGCGAATTGAAGAAGGCGCTCGCGGCCGGCATCCCGCCCGAACGGATCGTCTTTTCCGGTGTCGGAAAGACGCGCGCCGAAATGCAGCTCGGCCTCGATGCCGGCATCCACCAATTCAATATCGAGGGCGAACCGGAGCTTGAGGCGCTGAACGAGACCGCGCTCGCCGCCGGCAAGCGAGCGCCGATCACCATCCGCGTCAATCCCGATGTCGATGCCAAGACCCATGCCAAGATCACCACCGGCACGGCCGAAACGAAATTCGGTATTCCCTGGAATCGAGCGCGCGGCGCCTATGCCATCGCGGCAGGCATGAAAGGCATCGAGATCGTCGGTGTCGATGTCCATATCGGCAGCCAGATCACAGAACTCGGTCCCTTCGAGGAAGCGTTCACCCGCGTCGCCGAACTTGTGAAACAGCTGCGCGCCGGCGGCCATTCGATCGCGCGCATCGATCTCGGCGGCGGATTGGGCGTGCCTTACCGGCTCAGCAACGAGCCGCCGCCCGATCCAGACCGCTATGGCGCGATGGCGACGCGGATCGCGAAGGAGCTGAACGCGGAACTGATCGTAGAGCCTGGAAGGCTGATCGCGGCCAATGCCGGAATCCTCGTCAGCCGCGTCGTTTACGTTAAGGATGGCGAGGCGAAGATTTTCGCGATCCTCGACGCCGGCATGAACGATCTCCTGCGGCCCGCGCTCTACGACGCCTATCACGAAATCGTGCCCGTCGCGGAACCGGCCGTGTCCGCACCGCGCCATCGTTACGATGTGGTGGGCCCGGTCTGCGAAACCACCGATCTTTTCGCCCGCGACCGCGAGCTTCCCGAACTCAAATCCGGCGATCTTGTCGCGTTCCTGACCGCAGGGGCCTATGGCGCGGTGATGTCCTCGGCCTACAATGCGCGGCCGCCCGCGCCAGAAGTTCTGGTCAAAGGCGGCGAGTGGAGCATTGTACGGCCCCGGTTGAGTGATGACGCGCTTATCGCCTTCGACAGACTTCCGCCCTGGCTCGAAGACCAGGCGCGTTGACGCGTTCGTCGGGGCCGCGCGCGCGGCATTGACCTGGGAACGCGTCTGGCCGGCGCTCTGGCCAGCAACAGGCATCGCCGGTCTCTTCCTCGCCGCCGCGCTGTTCGGGTTGCCGCAGCTTCTGCCATGGCCGCTGCACGCGCTGTTGCTGGCGGCCTGTATCACGGCGATGGGGCTGTCGACGTACTTTGCGCTGCAGGATTTTCAGCTTCCAGGTTGGATGGAAGGCGCGCGCCGGGTGGAACGCGACTCCACACTCGTCCACCGTCCGATCTCCGAAGAGCACGACGTCATCTCCGCCGGTTCGGGCGATGTCTGGGCGGAGGCGCTGTGGAGCGCGCATCTGAGCCGCCGTCTCGCCGATCTCGGCAAGCTTCGCTTTTCCTGGCCACGCTCCGATCTGCCCAGCCGCGATCCGCGTGCTCTGCGCTATGTGGTGCTGCTCCTGATCGTGGCGGGCGCGTTCTTTGCCAACAGCAATTGGCGCAGCCGCGTGATGTCCGGCTTCGGACCGGGGACGAGCGAGGCCGCGAATATCGGCATCGACGCCTGGATCGATCCGCCGCCCTATACGGGCGAACCGCCGGTCTATCTGAGTGCAAATGACGGCCGCACGATCACCGTGCCGGCAGGCTCGACGATCAATCTGCGCGTCCATGGCGTGAGCCGCGTGCCGTCGACTTCTGTCGATGGCGCGGATTTCACCGGCGGGCAGGGCGAATATGCCGCTGTCGCGCGCATCGCCGAAAGCCAGACGGTGCGGGTGCGCGCCGGCGGGCGCACGATCGGAGACTGGAGCATTCGCGCCCTTGCCGACGACAAGCCGGTGATCGCGTTCTCGTCCAAACCCGCGCGCACCGAACACGACGCGCTCAAGCTTTCCTTCACTGCCGGCGACGATTATGGCGTCGTCGCAGTCAAGGCGATCATTACGCCGCACGGCCGTTACGGCAAACCGCTGATCGTCGATTTACCGCTGGAATCTGCTTCCGCGAAGGCGCTGACCCAGACGAGCTATAGCGACCTCACCGCCAATCCCTATGCCGGACTCGATGTCGATATCATGCTGCGCGCGATCGACGGTGCCGGACAAACAGGCGACAGCAAGCCGGTGCGTTTCACGCTGCCGGCCCGAATCTTCACCAATCCGCTGGCGCGCGCGTTGATCGAACAGCGTCAAGTGCTGGCGACCGGCGACATCCGCCTGCGCCCGCGTGTGACCAAGACCATCGCGGCGCTGACCATCGCGCCCGACATCTTTTATCAGGACCAGCCTGCCATCTATCTCGGCCTGCGCAGCGTCTATTGGACATTGCGAAATGCGACGCATGACGACGACTATGTCGATGCGCAGAATCAACTCTGGCAGATCGCGACCAAGCTCGAGCGCGGCGGGCTGCTCAGCGCCGCCGAGCAGTTGCGCCGCCTGCAGCAGATGCTTAGCCAAGCGCTCGCGCAGGGCGCGCCACAGGATGTGATCGACTCGCTGCTGGATCGCTATCGCGAGGCGCTGCAGCGCTATCTCCAGGCGCTGGCGCAGAACCCGCCGGATGCGAACACGCCGCTGCCGCCGGATGCGAAGACGATGAGCCAGCAGGATCTCGAGACCCTGCTCAAGGCGATCGAGCAGATGGCGCAGAGCGGCGACCGCGCGCAGGCGGCGCAGATGCTCGCGATGCTGCAGAACCTGCTCGAGAACCTGCATATGACGAACGGGATCGGATCGGGCTCCGGCGCCAACACGCCGCAGAACAAGGCGCTGAGCGACGCGATCCAGGGCCTCGGCGACCTGATGGGCAAGCAGCGCTCGCTGCTCGACAAGACTTTCCGCCAGCAGCAGGGCAAGGGCGACCCGAAGGATGGCGGACCGAAGGGCCTTGCCGAACAGCAGCGCCAGCTTCGCGACCAGCTCGACAAGGTGATGAAGGGGCTGGGCGGGCAGAAGCTCGACACGCCGAAATCGCTGGGCGAGGCCGGCAAGCAGATGGGCCAGGCCCAGGGCGATCTGAACGGCAGCGACTACCCCAACGCCGGCGCGGACGAAAAGGGCGCGCTGGAAGCGATGCGCAAGGGTGCCTCCGATCTCGCCAAATCGCTGATGCAGCGCTCAGGCCAGGGCCAGCAGCAGGGCGGCGACACCGATCCGCTCGGTCGGGCACAGAATAATGGCGGCGCGAACGGCAATGTGAAGGTGCCGGACAAATCCGATCTCCAGCGCGCGCGGGCAATCCTGCAGGAGCTGCGCCGCCGCGCCGCCGAGCGCGGCCGCCCGCAGGAAGAACTCGATTATATCGACCGGCTGCTGAAACAGTTCTGATCGTTCGACAAGTTCGCCCTTCGACAAGCTCAGGGTGGGGATTTTGATTTATTCCTCATGCTGAGCCTGTCGAAGCATCAGCTCACGCTCGCGATGTAGGGCAGGCCGCGGTCACGGCCGTCTTCGTCCATGCCGTAACCGATGACGAAATCGCTTACGCCCTGGAACATGGCAACATCAGCATGGGTGAGTGCATCCGCGCGCAACTTGTCGACCGCGACCGCAGCGATGACCGATTTCGCGCCGGCTTTTTTCAGCAACGCGCGCGCTTTCACGATCGTTGATCCGCGATCGAGCACGCCGTCGATCAGGAGCACGGTCTTGCCGCGCACGGCTTCCGTCGGTCCGCTCAGCACGTCGATTTCGCCTGCCTGTTTTGCGTCATAGGACCGCAGCCAGAGAAATTCCATCGGCAGCGAAAGCCCATCCCGCGCAAGTGCGCGCAACAGATCGGCGGCGAAGACGAAAGCCCCTGCGAGTATCGGCGCGGCGAAGTCGGGCTGGAGCGGTGCGATCTCTGCGGCAAGGCCTGCGACGCGTTTGGCGATTTCTGCTTCGCAGAACAGAATCTCCGGCGCACTGGCGCTCACTCGCCGGCCTTCGCAAAGCGTAGCTCGAACTGGCGCGCGGCAGAGGGCGGATTGGTCAGGCGCGTCTGGAATTTCGTCGACTGCCCTGGCCTGAGCGTCATCACGCCGGGGATGAAGGTCCAGTGATAGAGTTCGCGCTTGTCGTCGTCGATCAGCCCGACGCGGATCTGCGGCACCGGCAATTCGCGCGGACCGTCATTGGCGAGCGTGCCGGTGACGGTGAGCACCGATTGACCGGCTTCCATGCTGCGATGGTACCGCACATCCTGGATATCGAGTCCGGTCGCGTTCGTCTTCATGCCAAGCGCGGCATAGAGCGAGGCTGATTGCGGCCACACCGTTGCGATCTGATGGCGAAAGCTCATCGCCGACCAGCCGACGACCAGCACGATCGCAACCAGTCCCGCCCAACCCAGTCCAAGCGTCAATTGCTGCGGCAGGCGCGCGCGCGGCGGCGCGACTGTGACGACATCGTCGCGCGAGATGACCGGATTGGGCGCAAAGGCGGCTGCGCGCGGCGCGGGTTCTGGCACTGGTGGTGGAGGCGTTTCGTCGATGACGGCAATATCCGACGGCGCATCCAATTCGGTAGGCGGGGGGTCCTGATGCCAGAGATGGCCGCATTTGGCACAGCGCACGTTGCGTCCGGACGGCTGAAACTTCGCCGCGTCGGCCTGATAGCGCGTCGCACATTGCGGACAGGTGAGGATCATGCCGGAAGCTTTGCGGTCATCGTGCCAAAAGTGACGCAAGGGCCTTGCCCAGGCAAGGCTCGAAACGTGGGCCGCGCACAGCTATGTTCGAATCATGGTTCGCTTCGAAAATGTCGGAATGCGCTATGGCGCGGGGCCGGAAGTCCTGCGCGATGTCACATTCTCGCTCGATGCGGGCTCGTTCACGTTTCTGACCGGGCTTTCCGGCGCCGGCAAGACCACCCTGCTCAAGCTGATCAACATGACCGAGCCGCCGTCGCGCGGTTTGGTCACGTTGTTCGGGCGCGATCTGTCTGTTACCCAACGTTCCGATTTCCCGGCGCTGCGACGCCGGATCGGCGTCGTGTTCCAGGATTTCCGCCTCCTCGATCATCTCTCCGCCTTCGACAATGTGGCGCTTCCTTTGCGGCTCGCAGGGTTGCGCGAAGGTGAGTATGTCCGCGACGTGGAAGAACTGCTGTCCTGGGTCGGATTGGGCGATCGCATGAAGGCGCGCCCGCCGACGCTTTCCGGCGGTGAGCAGCAACGCATCGCCATCGCGCGCGCCGTCGTCGCGCGTCCCGATCTTCTCATCGCCGATGAACCAACCGGCAATGTCGATGCCGAGATCGGCCAGCGCCTGATGCGCCTGTTCGGCGAATTGAACCGGCTCGGAACCACCGTGCTCATCGCCACTCATGACCGTGCGCTGATCGAAGGCATGCGCGCGCGCGAGATGCGGCTGGTCGATGGGCGCTTGGTCGAAATGCGCACGGCGCACTGATGGCCGCGCGCAAGAACTCGATCCTGCCGCGCGAGACGGGTGCCGCCCCGCTCGATGTCGTGATCGCCGTAATGGCGTTCCTGGCCGCGCTCGCGCTGGGCGCGTCGCTGATCGCGGACCGCACGGCGCTCGGCTGGCGCGCCGGATTGGCGGATCGTTTGACCGTTCAGATCCTTCCCCCAGCGCGGAACGGCGCGGATCACGCTCTGGAAGACGAAGTTGCGGCCGCACTGGTGGTCCTGCGCGCGACGCCGGGCATCGCCCATGCCGCGCCGCTTTCTCAGGACCAGACGCTCGCGCTACTCCAGCCTTGGCTCGGGCAAGATTCGCTGGTCGCGGAACTGCCGCTGCCGCGCCTCATCGACGCGACGATTACGCCGGGCGCTTCGGTCGATCTCGCGACCTTGACGGCGCAACTGAAACAAGCGGCGCCGGATTCGCTGCTAGACGATCACGCGCGCTGGATCTCGCGGCTGAAATCTCTCGCCGATGCGATCACATGGTCCGCCTATGGAATTCTTCTCTTGATCGCGATTGCGACGGCGGCGGCGGTTTCGTTCGCGACGCGTGCGGGTCTCGAAGCGCATCACGAGATGGTCGAGCTGCTGCATCAGATGGGCGCACATTCCAATTTCATCGCGCGCGCCTTCGAGCGTCATTACTTCCGCGCGGCGCTGGGTGCGGCTGCGGTCGGCGCCATTTTGGCCGCGATCCTGTTCCTCGCGGCCGGCGGACTGGAATTCGCCGGCATCGAGGCGGTGCCGTTCCTGCCGCCTCTGGCGCTCAAGCTGGATGAAGTTCCCTGGCTGCTCGCGGTGCCTGTGGTATCGAGCATTATCGCATTGGTCACCGCGCGGCTCTCGGTTCTCGCGGCTTTGCGCCGGATTTATTGAATAAATCGCCGTCAACCACAAGGCGGCCACAGGATTGTGAAACGAAGGTTTTCGGAATTTTTCAGATTTGACGTTACATTTGAGGCATGTTGCACGTTGCACCGGAAGCGCGAACCACAAGAGGCCGAACGATGTTCAGGCTGATGGCGATTCTCGTCGTGCTCTATATCGCGGGCTTCATCGTGTTCGTCATGAACCTGCCCGTGCCGATGCCTCATACGCATCCGGCGCAGGGCATCGTCGCGCTGACCGGCGGCGACGAGCGGCTCGCCGCCGCGGTCAATCTTCTGGAGACGCATCAGGGCCTGAGGCTTCTCGTCAGCGGTGTGCATCAGACCACGACCAAGGCGGAGTTGAAACGGCTCTCGCATGGCGGCGCACGGTTCGATTGCTGCGCCGACATGGGTTACGCGGCGGAGAATACACGCGGCAATGCGGAAGAGGCGGCTGCATGGGCGCGAACGCATCGCTTCAAGAGTCTTATTGTGGTGACCGCGCGCTATCACATGCCGCGCAGCCTGACCGAATTCCAGGCGGCGATGCCGGGGGTGGCGCTCGAGCCCTATCCCGTCGAGCCGCAGGACATCGATCTCGGCGGCTGGTGGCATGATGGCCGCGCATTGCGCGTGCTCTCCGGAGAATACACCAAATATCTCGCCAGCAGCGTGATGAACGCGGTGGACCGCAAGGAGCCTGCCCTTGATCGCAAGATCGGCGGCGGCAAGGCTCACACCGCGTCCCGCTGATTGCCATTTTCCGCTTTTCCCCTCACCCTTCGACAAGCTCAGGGTGAGGATTTGGGCCAACTCCCCATGCTGAGCTTGTCGAAGCATGAGGCCCCCCTTCAGGTTATCGTGACCTTTCTGCGCTCTGCGATCTTTTTTCTCTGGTTCGCGCTCGTCTCGGCCGCGATCTGCATCGTCTTTCTGCCTGCGCTGATTCTGCCGCGAAAGATCACCGTGTGGATGTCGCGGCGCTGGAGCGCGCTCAATTTCTGGGGACTGCGCGTCATCGCGGGTGTGCGCTTCGAGGTGCGCGGCAGAGTGCCGGCAAACGGCGTCCTCGTCGCGGCCAAGCATATGAGCATGTGGGACACGATGGCGCTCTATCTCGCGCTCGACGATCCGGCCGTGGTCTTGAAGCGCGGGCTGCAGTTCATCCCGTTCTATGGCTGGTACATCACCAAGGTCGGCTCCATCGCTATCGACAGAAGCGGTAAGGGCTCGGCGGTGCGCAAGATGGTCGCTGCGGCGCGGCGCGCGTTGGCGCAAGGCCGCTCGATCCTGATTTTTCCGGAAGGCACGCGAAAGAAGCCGGACGCCGCGCCCGACTACAAACCCGGCGTCGCCGCGCTCTACAACCAGCTCGGCGTCGAATGCGTTCCCGCCGCGCTGAATTCGGGATTGTTCTGGACCGGCTTTATCAAGCGCCCCGGCCGGATCGTTCTCGAATTCCTCGAACCGATTCCACCAGGTCTGCGCTCGCGCGACTTCATGAAAGTGCTGCAGGACAGGGTTGAGAGCGGAAGTTGCGAACTCGTCGCCGAGGGACGTGCCCTGCTCGAACGGGGCAGCGATGTCACGCAATGAACCGCTGGCGGAAAACGCTCGTCTTTCTCGTGGGCATGCTGTTCTTCGCACTGATCTGCTTTGGAATTGGTGCAGCCGCATCGGCATGGGATTCCGTCGCCCATAACATCTGCGATGCGAACTGTTCATCCGCCTCGGCAACGGGCGGCGTGATCTTCTGGATTCAGCTGATCGGTCTCGGGCTCATGTCGGTCTGCGACATCATGTGGATTGTGTTGCCGGATCACGATATGCGCTGAAAACAGCGCCTCTTGCGTGGTAACCGCGGTTGAACAGAACAAGAACAAAGCTTGACTTTAACCCCTATTGCGTATACCTCTTCTAATCGCTCGGCTTGGGCGGCAACGAGGCGCCATGACCGACATTTCCCGCCAGATCTGGGACATGAAATACCGGCTGAAAGCGCCGGACGGCACGCCCGTGGACGCCGATGTAGAGTCCACCTGGGCGCGCGTCGCGCTGGCGCTGGCGCAGGCGGAGAAGCCTGAAGACCGCCGCGCCCACGCGCTCGATTTCGCGCAGGCGCTCGCCGGCCATCGCTTCCTGCCGGCCGGCCGTATCATTGCCGGCGCGGGGACTGACCGCAGCGTCACGCTCTTCAACTGCTTCGTCATGGGCACGATCCCGGATTCGATGGACGGGATTTTCTCAGGGCTCCGCGAAGCGGCGCTGACGCTGCAGCAGGGCGGCGGCATCGGTTACGATTTCTCGACGCTCCGGCCCAAGGGCGCGCCGGTGAAAGGCGTCGGCGCGGATGCGTCCGGCCCCGTCTCCTTCATGGAGGTGTGGGATTCGATGTGCCGCACGATCATGAGCGCGGGCTCGCGGCGCGGCGCGATGATGGCGACGCTTTCCATCGATCATCCTGATATCGAGGACTTCATCGCCGCCAAGCAGACGCCCGGACGTCTCACAAATTTCAATCTCTCGGTTCTGGCGAGCGACGCGTTCATGGACGCGGTGAAGCAGGACGCGCAATGGAATCTGGTCTTCGGCGAACGCATCTACAGGACGGTGCGGGCGCGCGATCTGTGGGACAAGATCATGCGCGCGACATACGATTACGCCGAGCCCGGCGTGATCTTCATCGACCGTATCAACGGGCAGAACAACCTCGCCTATTGCGAAACCATCCGCGCCACCAATCCTTGCGGAGAGCAACCGTTGCCACCCTATGGCGCGTGCCTGTTGGGATCGATCAATCTCGCCAGGCTGGTGAAGAACCCGTTCGGTGATGACGCGCATCTCGATCTCGACGAACTTGCGCGGCTGACCAAGGCCGCGATCCGGATGATGGACAACGCCATCGACGTCTCGCGCTTCCCGCTGGATGAGCAGCGCGCCGAAGCCCAGGCCAAGCGCCGCATCGGTCTCGGCGTCACCGGGCTCGCCGATGCACTGATCTTCTGCCGCGCGCGCTATGGCTCGGCGGAAAGCATCGTGCTGATCGAGAGCTGGCTTTCGACATTGAGCCGCGCGGCCTATGCGGCGTCGGCAGAGCTGGCGAAAGAGAAAGGCGCATTCCCGCTCTACGATGCGGCGGAATATCTCACGCGGCCGCATATCCAGAAACTGCCACAGGAGATCCGCGACGCCATCGCGACGCATGGCATCCGCAACGCACTGGTGACCTCGATTGCACCGACGGGCACGATCTCGCTGTTTGCCGGCAATGTGTCGAGCGGGATCGAGCCGGTCTTCGCCTATGCCTATAAACGTCGTGTTCTCCAGTCCGATGGTTCGCGCACGGAAGAGAATGTCGAGGATTATGCCCACCGGCTTTTCCGCGAACGCTTCGGTGCGGATGCGGCGCTGCCGGATTATTTCGTCAATGCGCAGACCTTGACGCCGGAAGATCATCTCGCCGTTCAGGCCGCGGCGCAGAAACATATCGACAGCTCGATCTCCAAGACGATCAATGTTCCGGCGGAGATTTCCTTTGACGGCTTCAAGGATGTCTACCTCTCGGCTTATGAGATGGGCTGCAAGGGCTGCACGACCTATCGCCCGAACGCGGTGACCGGCGCGGTGCTGGAGACGAATACGCGTGCATCTGCGCCCGATGAGCCCCTGCTGCCGATGCCGGAGCTGCGCACGCGCGAAGCCGGTGGCGTCGTCTACATGACGCGTCCTCTCGACCGGCCCGAAGTGCTGCTCGGCCAGACCTACAAGATCAAATGGCTCGACAGCGATCACGCCTTCTACATCACCATCAACGACATCGAGAAGGACGGCCGCCGCCGCCCATTCGAGGTCTTCATCAACTCCAAGAATATGGAGGCCTATGCCTGGACGCTCGCGCTTACGCGCATGATCTCGGCCGTGTTCCGGCGCGGCGGCGACGTGTCCTTCGTCGTCGACGAGATGAAGGCGGTGTTCGATCCGCGTGGCGGGCAGTGGATGAGCGGTCGCTATGTACCGTCGCTCCTCGCCGCCATCGGCGACGTGATCGAGCAGCATCTGGTCTCGACCGGCTTCATGGTGCCGCGCGACGCAACCCTGCCCAAGGAAGAGCGCCGTGCCGTGGCGCTGGCGGCGGAAGGGGCGCCAGCGCGGATCTGCCCCCGCTGCGGCAGCCCCAGCTTCGTGCGGGTCGAGGGGTGCGACTCCTGTGTCGCCTGCGGCTATTCGAAATGCAGCTAGAATGACTGGATGAACTATTCCAGCCGATTCTTCCTCTACGCACCCCTTGCGCTACTGCTGCTCATCGGCGCGGCGTTCGGCGCCTATTGGTGGCGCGCCGCCAATGCGCTGGAACAGCGCCTCGATGCGATGCAGGCGCAGGAAGCTATGCCGGGCGTCAGCGTGCGCTTCGCAACACGCAGCATCAACGGCTTTCCCTTCAATCTCGATGTCGTGTTCACGGATTTTCGTGTCTCAATCGAAACCGGTCATGGTCCGTTCGTTTGGCGCGCGGAGCATTTCGCGCTGCATGCACTGACCTATGGCGCCGACAAGACGATCTTCGAGGCAGCCGGCAAGCAGAGCTTCACCTGGAAAGACACCGAAGGACAGAAGCACGTCATTCCCTTCGAAGCCGGCAGCTTGCACGCGAGTGCGATCCGGGATGCTGTTGGGCTCTCGCGCTTCGATCTCGATCTCGTCGGATTCGGTTCACCCGCATTCACGGCCGCGCGGCTTCAGTTCCATATTCGCCACGCCGCGGATGGAAAATCATTCGACGTCTTCACCAGCGGTGACGATGTGCATCTCTCGCCGCGTTTGCGCGGCGCATTCGGCGATGAACTGAAGCTGATCGCGCTGCAGGGTAGCCTCACTGAGGCTTCCACGTTCGATGTGCTGCGCGCCGGAAAATCAGACTGGCGGACCGCGGTCGAAGCCTGGCGCAACGCACCAGGACGGCTGCATCTCGAGCCGCTGGAATTCCACTGGGCGAATGGCATCGACATGCTGGGTCATGGCGCGATGCTGCTCGACGGCGGCAGGCGTCCCGAAGGCATCGTCGATTTCAAGATCACCGGCATGGCGGGCTGGCTCGCGCATAATCCACCGATGGCGCCGGATGGCTTCGCCGCCGGACTGCGCGACCGTGCATCGAAAGCCGGCAGCGAAGGCGGCCGCATGGGCGCGGTGTTCGGCATCCAGGACAGCGTCGTCTATCTGGGCGACGATCCCATCGGCACGGCCGAGCCGCTCTATTAGGTCTTGTGTTCGGGATTGCGTCCGAAGTTCGGTGCCGCGGAATCCTGACCGGCATCGATGATGCCACGGCGGATCGCACGCGTGCGCGTGAAGAGGTTGAACAGCGCGTCGCCGTCGCCCCAGCGGATCGCGCGCTGCAAGGCGCTCAAATCTTCGCTGAAGCGGCCCAGCACTTCGAGCACCGCATCCTTGTTGTTCAGGAACACGTCGCGCCACATCGTCGGATCGGACGCGGCGATGCGGGTGAAGTCGCGGAAACCGCCGGCTGAGAATTTGATCACTTCGCTTTGCGTGACGGTGGCGAGATCGTCGGCGGTGCCCACGATGTTGTAGGCAATGAGATGCGGCACGTGACTGGTAATCGCCAGGACGAGATCGTGATGCGCCGCGTCCATCACCTCGACCCGGCAGCCGAGACCGGTCCAAAACGCGCGGAGCTTTTCGAGCGCGGGAGGATCGGTGTTTTCGGGCGGTGTCAGGATGCACCAGCGTCCATCGAACAATTCTGGAAAGCCGGCTTCCGGGCCGGACTGTTCGGTGCCCGCGATGGGATGCGCCGGAATGAAATGCACGCCGCTGGGAATCTGCGGCCCGACATCGCGCAGAACAGCGGTCTTGACCGAGCCGACGTCGCTCAGGATCGCGCCTTGCTTGAGCGCCGGCCCGATCTCCTTCGCGATTTCCGCAAACGCACCGACTGGTGCGGCGAGGATCACGAGATCGGCGTCGCGCACGCATTCCGCTGAATCGGCATGAAGCGAATCCGCGAAACCAGCCTTGTGCGCGCGCTTCAGAATCTCAGGCGTGTGCGCACAGCCCGCGATGTGGCTGGCGAGCTTTGCGCGGCGAATGCCATGGGCGATGGAGGAGCCGATCAGGCCGATGCCGATCAGCGCGACCTTGTCGAAGTGCGGCTTCTCTTCGCTCATGTGCGACCCATGAATTCGCGCAACGCATCCACGACGCGGCGGTTCGCGCGCTCGCTGCCTACTGTCACACGAAGGCAATGTGGCAATCCATAAGCCGTGACGCCGCGCAGGATTAGTCCGCGTGCGGTAAGGAAATGATCGGCGTCCGTGGCCTGCTTGACATCGCGGAATTGGATCAGCGCGAAATTGCCGACGCTGTCATCGACCTTCAAGCCGAGCGCGCGGACATTTCCGATCAGCCAGCCCAGCCAGTTCTCATTGTGAGCGAGGGACGCGTCGACATGTGCGCGATCACGGATCGCGGCGGCTGCGGCGCGCTGCGCCGGCGTGTTCACATTGAACGGGCCACGGATGCGGTTCAGCACGTCGGCAACCGCCGCCGGGCAATAGGCCCAGCCGACGCGCAAGCTCGCGAGACCGTACACTTTCGAGAATGTCCGCGTCATCACAACATTCGAATAGTTCGCGACCAGCTCGATGCCAGCTTCGTAGTCGTTGCGCTTCACGTATTCGGCATAGGCCGCATCGAGGACGAGCAAGGTATCGGGCTGCAATCCGGCGTGCAGCCTGCGTACTTCGTCATGACTGAGATAGGAGCCCGTCGGATTGTTCGGATTGGCGAGATAGACGATACGGGTCTTTGGCGTGACGGCGGCCAACATCGCATCGACATCGGTGCGCAGGTTCTTCTCCGGCACAGATACGGGCACCGCGGCATGGGACAGCGCGATCATGCGATAGACGATGAATCCATGCGCGCTGAACATCACCTCGTCGCCGGGCTTCACATAGGCGCTCGCCAGCAGGGTGAGCAGCTCATCGGAGCCGTTGCCGCAGACAATGCGCGAAGGATCGAGGCCATAGGTCTCTGCAATGGCGTCGCGCAGAACAGTCGCGCCGCCTTCGGGATAAAACTCCAGTCCCATTGCGGCTTCGCGGAACGCGGCGACGGCAGCCGGACTTGGTCCCAACGCGCTCTCGTTGGACGAGAGCTTGACCGGCTCGTCCACGCCATGCGCGCCCGCCCGCCCGCCGACATAGGGCGTGATTTCCAGAATTCCGGGATTCGGCTTCAGGCTCATGATGGCTTGTGAGGTAATGCATTTCGTTGACAGGGGGAACCCCCGGTCTTAGCACACGCGCACACGCAATTCCGATCCGCGAGAATGGCAACCAAGGTTACCCCGCGCTTCCTGATCCCGTTCGCTGTGCCCGATGCGGATATCGGCGAGGCGATGGCGTTCGACACGCCGCTTGCGCTCGATTGCGGACAATCGCTCTCATCGTGGACGGCGGCCTATATGACCTATGGCACGCTGAACGAAGGGCGTTCGAACGCGGTGCTGCTCTGCCATGCGTTGAGCGGCGATCAGTTCGCATGCGGCACCAATCCGGTGACGGGCAAGCAGGGCTGGTGGCATTACATGGTCGGTCCGGGAAAGCCGATCGACACCGACCGCTATTTTGTCATCTGCTTGAATGTGCTCGGCGGCTGCATGGGCACCACAGGTCCGGCCGACATCGATCCCACGACCGGAAAGCCCCACGGCCTGACATTCCCGATGGTGACGGTGCGCGACATGGTACGCGCGCAAGCGACGCTTCTCGATGCGCTGGACATCGAGAAACTGCTCTGTGTCACAGGCGGCTCGATGGGCGGCATGCAGGCGCTGCAATGGGCGGCGAGCTATCCCGAGCGCGTGGCAGGCGCGATGCCCATCGCCACGGCAGCCCGTCATACCGCGCAGAACATCGCGCTGCATGAAGTCGGTCGTCAGGCGATCATGGCCGATCCCGAGTGGTGCGGGGGTGCCTATCAGAGCTTCGGCGTACGGCCGTCAAAGGGTTTGGCCGTGGCGCGCATGGAAGCGCATATCACCTACCTCTCCGAAGCCGCGCTGGAGCGCAAATTCGGACGTAAGTTGCAGGACAAGAAAGCACTCTCCTTCGCCTTTGCGCCGGACTTCCAGGTGGAATCCTACCTGCATCATCAAGGCTCGAGCTTCGTCGAGCGCTTCGACGCCAATTCCTATCTCTACATCACGCGCGCCATGGATTATTTCGATCTCGCCGCCGATTTTGGCTGCAATCTCGCGAGGGCATTTCGCGGGACGAAGACGCGCTTCCAGTGCGCGTCCTTCACCAGCGACTGGCTGTTTCCCACCAGCGAAAACAAACGCATCGTCGCTGCGCTGAAGGAAGCAGGTACCGATGTTTCCTTCGCCGAGATCGAAAGCGACAAGGGGCACGATGCTTTCCTGCTCGACGAGCCGGAATTGTTCGCGATCACGCGACGCTTCTTGGACGAAGTCGCTAAATCCCAAGGTGTCAGCTGAGCCACCCACGCGCCCGAACCATATGGGCGCGTGGTGTCTTTCCGGATGTCAGATGCCGGCGAGCTTCTGGCCGACGAGCTCCATCGCTTTGGCATAGTGCGAGACGCCCTGGCGGTAGTAGCCGGCGTTGCAGAATTCCAGGCCCATCTTCTTTTCCTGGCGCGCGGCATCGGTCGCGCTGGCGCCGAGTGCCTGGCTGACCTGCTTGCCGGCAGACGCGCAGGATGCGGCGCTGTCATTGCCGCTCACAAGCGCGGATGTCGAGACCGACGCGTCCGCGAGCGCGGCTGTGGACGCGAGACCGATTGCCAGGGCAACGATTGTTGGTGTGATACGCATGACTCCTCCGGGGGGTTCGAGGTTCACGGCAAAGCGCCGTGCGAAGGAGGTAGGGCGCCAATCGCGCGATAAAAGGGCGGCAAAGCGCTAGAACGATTACAGGTTTTTCAGAACACGCATTCGATCCGGATATTCCGCGCTAGTGCGGTCATCGCGTCACATCTGCATGTGTCATATGCGCGCCGCGAATGATTAAGCGCGCACAAGGATCGGTTCGGTCTTTTTCTTTTTCAGTACCGGAACCGGCGCATAGATCGACTTCGCCGCTTCGACCAGGTGCACGCCGCCAAGCGCAGGCCACAATCTGCGCCCGATGCGTTCCCATCCCGTGCCGGTCCTGACAATTCGCCTTCCGTTGAGCGGCGGGCCGTAAAGCGCGCAGTCCCATCGCGTCGGTTCGAACATCGAGGCGCGCAGCAGGCGATCCAACTCGCCGCGATGGAAGGGACGGCCATGCCCAAAGGGCGAGCGCTCGGTCTGCGCCCAGAGGCTGGTACGGTTGGGCGCGACGAACACGATACGGCCTTCGGGTGCCAGCACGCGCCAGAGCTGGCGCATGACGGGCCTTATCGCGTCGGCGCCCTCGAGGCCATGAACGACCAGGATCCGGTCGAACATCGCATCCGGGAAAGGCAGGGCGTCTTCCTCGCCGAGCGCCGTGAGCGGCTTGTGGTCCGGCCAGCCGACAACGCCCTGCTGCGCCGGCATCAGGGCCACGACGCGCTCGGATTCGGTGTGGAAGGATCGCAGATACGGGACCGTGAAGCCAAAGCCGAGCACGCGGCGGCCTTCGGTCGAGGGCCATAGCAACCGCAGACGCCTCACGATCATGCGCCGAGCCACTTGGCCCATCGGCGTCTCGTAGAATTCGTCCAGTTCGCGCGCGTCGAGCTGCATGGTGTATGGCGTAATCCCCAAACGGGCCCAGTTCAACGGCAGCCGCTTCGCTGCTAGGTTCTGTGCCTATTCAGGAGAACATTGTGGCCGCGCTCGAAATCGAACTGGTTCCATGCCTTAGCGACAATTACGCCTACCTGATCCACGATTCCGATGCCGGACTGACGGCGATCGTCGATCCGTCCGAAGCGCCGCCGGTGAAGGTGGCTCTGGCAAAGCGCGGCTGGACGCTCACCCACATCCTCAACACCCATCATCATTTCGACCACACCGGCGGCAACATCCCGTTAAAGGAAGAATTCGGTGCCGAGATCGTTGGACCGGGCAAGGACCGCGAGCGATTCGCCGGCATCGATACCGGCGTGGATGAGAGCATGGGCTGGAAGTTCGGTTCGCGCGTCGTGCGGGTGATGGAAATTCCGGCGCATACAAGCTCGCATATCGCGTTCGTGTTCGACGATGCGGTCTTCACCGGCGATACGATGTTCGCGATGGGGTGCGGGCGGCTGTTCGAGGGCACGCCCGCGATGATGTGGTCGTCGCTGTCCAAACTGATGACCTTGCCCGATCCGACGCGTGTCTATTGCGGCCATGAATATACGCAGAGCAACGGACGGTTCGCGCTGACGCTGGAGCCCAACAATGCAGCGTTGGCCGCGCGCATGAAGGAAGTCGACGCCGCGCGCGCCAGGGGTCGGCCGACGGTCCCGTCCACTATTGGGCTTGAAAAGAGGACCAATCCGTTCTGCCGGCCCAATTCGTCGGAGCTGCGCAAGACGCTTGGCATGGAGAGCGCCAGCGACGTCGAAGTTCTGGGAGAGACGCGGCGACGGAAGGACAATTTCTGACGCAATGCGCGACGGTTTCGCCCTTCCGGATCGAATCAGATTGCCGGTCGCTTTCGATCCGGCGCTGCTGGCGCGCGATCTTCAGGCGCTGACGGAAACCGATTGGATCGATCACTTCCTCACCGATCGCTATGAGGGCGGCTGGAACGTGCTTCCACTGCGCGGTCCGAAAGGCGCGATCCATCCGGTGATGATGATCGCGACGACGCCCGGAACGAAGGATTTTCAAGATGTGCCGGTTCTGGGGTCATGTCCTGCGTTTCGCGCGGTCATCGATTCATTCGATGCGGAGGTTCGCGGTGTTCGGCTGCTGCGATTGACGCCGGGTTCGGTGATCAAGGAGCACACCGATCATGAATACACCGGCGACGATGGCACGCTGCGCATCCATATTCCGGTCGTCACAAACCCGGACGTCGTCTTCCTGCTGAACGGTACGCGCATCGTCATGGACGCGGGCAGCGCCTGGGTGCTGCGTCTCAAGGATCCGCACAGCGTCGCCAACAATGGCACGACCGACCGCGTCCACATGCTGGTGGACCTGACGATGGACGATCGTCTCGCGGCGATGCTGAAAGATGCCGCCTATTTGGCCGCGAGCAACGCCGTCGCCTGATCCAGCCTGTCCGAATACGCATTGAGCGCGTCCGCCGTCAGCTTCGCGTATTTGTCCGCATCGTCGAAGCGCTCATCCTCGATTCCCTCGCGCACGCCGGGCAAGGTCTTTGCGCCATAGCCGGTGAGGCGGCCAGGCGCATAGATCAGGTTCTTGAACCAAGGCCGTACCGGCAGTCCGACATCCGGCGCCAGGGTCTGGTCGATGGTGCGCATCAGGTCGCGCAGCCGCGCCTTTTGATCCGGCGATAGCGTTGAAGCATGTGCGGCGAAAGCGTCGTCATAGGCCTTGGCGCTCGCCGTCAGCCGCGTGCTCGCGGTTTCCAGCGGCGTGAAGTCGATCTTCGGCACCGTCTTGAGCGCGGTCGGATCGCCGCTCGATTTTGTCGGATCGGCTGTGAGGGCGAAAACTTTGTCCTTAAGCAGGCCGGCCTGCGTCTCGGCCGCTTCGCGCCGATTGTCGGCGAGCTTCTTCACTTCCTTCACATAGATGTCGATCGTGCTTGCGAAATTGGATGCGTGCTGGATCGGCAGATCGCTGCCCGAGATGCGCAGCACCATGCGTCCGACGGTCTTGGCCAGGGCAGCCTCATAGAGGAAGCCCGGATCCTCGAAGCGGGTGTAGTGCTCCCAGGTGTCGTAACGCGAATGATAGATGCCGCCATTCTTGCCTTCGTCGCCGAACGAGACGTCGATTGCCGGAACGCCCAGATGCTCAAGGAAGGCCGAATAGTCCGAGCCCGAACCGAGCGCACCGATGGGAAAATCCTTCGACGGATCTGCAGCGAGTTTCGCCTGATCCTTCAGCCGCGCGACGACCTGCGGATCGTGCGAGGAGGGCGACAGCGCCTCCATGCGAATTTTTGCGCGCGCACGGTCGGCCACCGTGGCATGCGTTTCGGGATCCGTCACATCGTTCGCGACTTCGTTGACGAAATGCTCGAAATCGTGATTTCCGCCGACGCCGAGGAAGCCGCGCTCGTTACCGTCGGTGTTGATGTAGACAACCGCTTTCTGCTTGAGCTCATCGGCGTGTTCTTCCGCCCATTCCGTCGAACCGAGCAGCGCGGGCTCTTCCGCATCCCAGCTCAGATAGACGATGGTGCGCTTCGGCTTCCAGCCGGTTTTCGCGAGTTCGCCGAGGGCACGCGCCTCTTCCATCAGTGCCACCTGGCCGGACAGCGGATCGGCCGCGCCATGCACCCAGCCATCGTGATGATTGCCGCGCAGCACCCATTCGTCCGGAAGCTCCGAGCCTTTCATCACCGCGACGACGTCATAGATCGTCTTCAGGCTCCATTCCGATTTCACCATCAGATGGACCATCGGCGCCGACGGGCCGACGCGATAGGTGAGGGGCAGCGCGCCGCGCCAGCCTTCCGGAACGACCTGGCCGCCAAGCGCGGCGAGGAAGACTTTCGCGTCGCCATAGGAGATCGGCAGCGCCGGAATCTTCAGGATGACCGGTGACGTTTCGCGCGTCAGCCGCTTGGCGTCCTTTGTGGCGCCAATGCCCGGCGTCAAAGGATCGCCGGCATAGAGTGTCATGTCCTCCACGGAGCCGCGCTGGATGCCCTGTGGCGGGCGCTCCGGCCCTTGCGGATAGGTCGCATCCTGTCCATAGCCGTCATCGGCGGGATCGGAATAGATGATGCAGCCGACCGCGCCATGCTCATAAGCGAGACGCGGCTTCAACCCGCGCCAGCCCGCGCCGTAGCGCGCGATGACGATCTTACCCTTGACGCTGACGCCCATACGCTCAAGCGCCTTGTAGTCGTCCTGCATGCCGTAATTGACATAGACGAGCGGCGCGGTGACATCGCCGTCACTCTGATATTCGAGATAGGCAGGGAGCGGCTTGTCCTTGTCGCGCGAACTCGTGTCGCCTTTGATTGGCTTTTCCTGAAGAGTCGCGGCGAATTTCTTCCTGCCGAGGAGTTCGACCGCTTCCTTGAGCGGCGTCGGATAGAGGACCTGGAATTCCTCGATATGCGCATCCCAGCCGAATTCCTTGAACTTCGCGAGCTGCCATTCGGCATTGATCTTGTCATGCCGCGAGCCGACATGGTTCGGCTCGGATGCCATTAGCTTCATCCAGTCTGACATCTCGCCTGGGCGAATCTGCGCATCGAAACGCTGCTCCAGCGAATCGGTCTGTGCAGACGCCGCGGAAAACGCGGCGGCGGCGGCGCAAGCGGTCAGAAGAGCGAAACGGCGCATGAAAATCTCCCCGTGTGGCGCGCGGCACACTATCGCTCCGATACGCGGAAAGCATGGAAAAAAGCGGCTGTGCGGCGATCTCACTCGTCCGTACACGCAGCGCGCGACAATTTTCGCAAAGTGTCTCGAGGGCACCCGTTCAAAGCGGCCTTTTCACGCCGATTCTCCAGGGATAGGCTGATTTCTTTTCGGGGGATTTCGATATGGCTCGTCATTTCATCGCGTCCGGGCTGGTTTCCGCCGCAGCGCTCCTAGCCTTCAGTACGCCGCTTACGTCTGCGATGGCGCAGACCGACAATCAGCCCGCGGCCCAGCAGGAACAGCCGGGCGGGATCGAGCAGGTTGTCGTCACCGCAACACGGCGCTCCGAGCTTCTGAGCAAGGTCCCGCAATCCATCAGCGCGTTCACCACAGAAAAGATGGACCAGCTCAACGCGAAGTCAATCGCCGATCTCGTAGCGTTCACTCCGGGCGTGACATTCGACGATACGACCAAGACCGTTTCGATCCGCGGCGTGAATTCCGACGCCGGCGACGCGACCACCGGCATCTACATCGATGACACCCCGATCCAGATCCGAACGCTCGGCTTCGGTTCCGACAATACGCTGCCATCCGTGTTTGATCTGGAGCGCGTCGAGGTCCTGCGCGGCCCGCAGGGCACGCTGTTCGGCGCCGGTTCGGAAGGCGGCACGGTGCGCTACATCACTCCGCAGCCGAGCCTCACCGATTACAGCGTCTATGCGAAGTCCGAGATCGCCGACACCGAAGACGGTGCACCGAGCTATGAGGCCGGCGTGGCGGTTGGCGGCCCGATCGTGGACGATAAGCTCGGATTTCGCGTCAGCGCCTGGGGCCGTCATGACGGTGGCTGGATCGACAAGGTCGATTATTCCAATCCCGACGATGTCCTTCAGTCGAACACCAACGACGTCGATACCTATGTCTTCCGCGGTGCGGTGACGTGGAAGCCGACATCGGCGCTCACGCTGACGCCGAGCGTGTTCTATCAAAACCGCCGCCAGAACAATATCGACGACTACTGGGTCGGCATCTCCGATCCGAATAGCGGCGACTATCGCACCGGCACGCCAGAGAACATGGCGGACCGCGACCATTTCTCGCTCTACGCCCTCAAAGGCGACTACGATTTCGGCGGTGCCGAGCTCATCACCAACACCTCGTTCTTCGATCGCCGCGAATTGGTGCAGGACTACAGCGGCACGCTCTACAACCTGTCCTATTTCCAGGGTATCCTCGATCCGAGCCAGCCCGGCGGCGCTCGCGATCCCGAAGGCCGCCCGTGTTCGGCCATCGCACCGCTTTGCAAATATAAGAGCTACCTCTATCCGCTGCTGACCCCGACCGGTCTTAACCTCCCGGGCTTTGGCCACTACGAATCGGTCAACAACGTCACCAACACGCAGAGCAATTTCACCCATGAAATGCGGCTGCAATCGACCGACGAGGACGCAAGGCTGACCTGGATCGCGGGCTTCTTTTACTCGAATCAGAGCCAGCTCAGCGTGGAGGAGATCAACGATCCGCAGCTGCCCGCGCTTACCCAATATCTCTGGGGCGAGACGATGCTGCAGGCCTGGGGCGAGGATCTTCTGCCGAACGGCGACGACTATATCAATCATACGCGCGGCCATGAACATCAGACGGCGGGCTTCGCGAATGCGACCTACGCCATCATTCCCGACAAGCTGAAACTTCAGGTCGGCGCCCGCCTCGCGGTGACGCATTTCGACTTCAACAATTTCTCCGACGGCGCGCAGAATTTCGGTCCGCTTCAGGGCACGCCCGGCAAGAAGAACGAAACACCATTCACGCCGATGGCGAACATCACCTGGAACTTCAACGATGACGACATGGTCTATGCGACGGCCGCCAAGGGCTATCGCATCGGCGGCGCTAATCCGCTCTTCCCGGTCAGCGCCTGCTCCGAAATCACGGTTGAGCCGCAATCTTACGATTCGGACTCGGTGTGGAGTTACGAAGCCGGCACGAAGGACAAGTTTTTCGATGGCCGCCTGCAGGCATCGGGCAGCGTCTATTATCTGAAGTGGACCAATATCCAGCAGACCGTTGCGCTGCCGTCCTGCGGATTCCGCTATACCACCAACCAGGGCGGCGCCACGAGCAAGGGCTTCGACCTGCAGGGCGAATGGCTGCCGACCGACGATCTCGATATCGATTTCAGCCTTGGCTTCACCGACGCGCATTACACCAGCACCAGCGAATCCGCCGGTCTCATTCTCGCCAATCCGGGCGACAAGCTGCCGGGTTCGCCGTGGAGTTTCTCGCTTGGTGCGGAATACACGCGGACGATCATGGGTTGGGAGTCGTTCCTGCGCATCGATTACGAATATGCAGGCAAGGAGATCGGTCTGACGCCCGATCGCGATCCCGGCACGACGTTGTTCGACGGCGGGCTGGTGCCCGAGCCGGCGACGAGCATCTTTACTGTCCGCGCGGGCACGACGGTCAACAAGATCAATTTCGCGCTGTTCATGGACAATATCTTCAATTCGCATCCGCAACTCGGCCTGAATCATCAGGACGATCAGACGTTGCTGTACGAGGCGACGACCTTGCGGCCGCGCACCTTTGGGCTCACCGCGACGTACCGTTACTGAGCGGATGCGCACCGAACTCAAGGCGGGCTCGCTGTCCTTCATCGAGTCGATGGTGATGGGCGTGGCCGGTAGCGCGCCCGGCTACACCATCGCAGTGGTGACGGCGGCGCTGATCGGCGTGGCGGGCACGCTCTCGCCCGGCGCACTGATCATCTTCGCCGTGCCGATGCTCGGCATCGCCGTCGCCTACAAGGCATTGAACGCGCGCGTGGTGAGCGCGGGCGCGGCCTATCAATGGACGACGGCGGCGTTCGGCAAGTTCTGGGGCTTTTTCTCCGGCTGGGCGCTGATCGTAGCCTCGATGGTGTTCATGGTCTCGGGCAGCCTACCGCTCGCGACCGCAACGCTGGACTTCATCGATCCGGCGCTGGCGAACAATGTCGTGCTCAGCGCGGCGATTGCTAGCGCGTGGTTCCTGGTGATCGCAACCGTGCTGATTGTCGGCATCGAGGTTACCAGCAAGGTGCAGATGGTGATGACGGGGATCGAGCTCCTGATCCTGACCGGCATCCTGATCGCGGCGTTCTGGCACACCGCACAGGTTGGCGCGGTCAATCCGTTTTCGCTGAGCTGGTTCAGCTTCAGCTATACGCCGTCGATGTTCGCGGCGTCTGCGCTGATCGTCGTATTTTTCTACTGGGGCTGGGATGTCACCGCCAACCTCGCGGAGGAAACCGCCGATGGGCACCTTCACGCCGGCAATGGCGGCTTCGTCAGCGTCTTCATCACCATCGCCTATTATGTCGGCTTCGTGCTCGCGACGTTGTTCCTGTTCTCTCTCAAGGACGCCAAGGGCCTCAACGCCAACATCATCTACAATATCGCGGTCGCTTCGGGCCTCGGCCGCACCGGTGGGTTGCTCGCGTCCTTTGCCGTGATCCTCTCCAGTGTGGCGACGCTCGAGACCACGATGCTGCAATTCTCCCGCACCCTGTTCGCGATGGGCCGCGACGGCGCGATGAACCCGATGTTCGGCGTGGTCGACAAGCGCACGCAGACGCCGGTGCGCGCCATGATCGTTCTGATCGGCGTCGGCATCGTGCTGCTCTGGGGCTCGAGCCTGATGCCGACGATCGGTCTGATCATCGCGGATTCGGTGAACGCCGTCGGCGTTCTGGTCGCCTATTATTTCGGTCTCGCGGGCCTGGTCGCCGCCTGGGAATTCCGCCATGAGTGGAAGAAGTCGGTGCCTGGCGGCCTGTGGCTTTGCGCCTATCCCGCGCTCAGCGCCATCGTCCTGATCGTGCTCGGCATCTACGCGATCACGACGTTCGACCTGATCACCAAGATCGTCGGAATCGGCGGGCTGGCCGCAGGCATCGTGTTCTTCCGGCCCAAGCGCTTCCGCGTCGCGCCGGTGCCGGTGGTCAGCTAGATCAATTCACTCACCGCGCGGTGCGCCTGCTCTATGGCGACATCGGTGTAGGCGCCCATGCCGGAATCCGCGTTGGCGATGGCGATGTTGCCGAACTTTTTGCGCGCGACGAGATTGGGCGTGTGATCGGCGTCGAAGCCGGTGTCGCATAGCGCGTTGTATTCCGGCGCATAACCGTGCGGCCAGCGATTGACGGCGATGCCTTCGATGTCGTGCTTGGGATCGAAGCCACCGTCGTTCAGCATCCGGCCAAGCTGATCGCGGATGTTGCGCTCGAAGATCTCGAACGGTGTGGTCAGCAACTCCGCGCGTCCGACTTTATGCTGTTCGCGTTCCGGCAAGCCCGGTGACGCCGGCGTGCGCGTCATGCGGATCAGGATCGGCTCCTTCGGCGAGCGCACGCTCTTGTATGCGCCGATGTTCACCGTGGGGTTCAACTGAATGGATGAGAAATACGATCCCGGCGCGAACACGGACGAGATCTTCAGCTTCTCGAACGCGGTCCAGTCCTTCAGCGCGACATTGGTATAGACCAGCGGCGTCTTGATCAGCGCGTGCAGCGCCGCCTTCTGCGCCTCGGGCAGTTCGGGCACCAGATACGGAATGATCATGTTCCAGTTCGCGAGCACGGCGTGCTTGGCGCGCACGCGCATCACCTCGCCGCCGCCGGACGACCGCGTATAGGCGATCTCGACGCCGTCCTTCGCATTGCGCGCACGCACAACAAGGCTGTTCAGGCGGATACGCACCGCGTTGCCGGCGCGGTCGAGCTTCGCGTAGTCGCAGTGCGCGCTGACGATATCCTTCGCGTCGCGTCCCGGCATTGCGTCGGGGATCAGGTCGCGCACCAGCAAGCGCGCGATCGACGCGTTGCCGTCCGGAAAATGGAACGTCGCCGATCCGCCGGTGGTGGAATAACCGCGCGGCGTATAGCCCATGCGCGCCGTGCCGCCGGGCGCGAGCTTCAGGCCCTGAAAGCCCGGAAAGCCGACGCCCCAGCAATCCAGCGCCGACACCGCGTCGATCCCGCAACCCCATAGCCCATCGGTGCGCCGCGCATAGAACGGGATCGCGCCCCGATCGGCCTTCACGACCTGCAGCAGATAATCACGATAAGACAGCCGCCAGAGCTTGTCCTTCTTCTGGTCGGAGTTGAGGCCGGGATAGTAATCCTCCGTGCCTTCCTCGATGCGCGCGATGTCGCGGCGCACCTCGTCGGAGAACGGAGTCTTGGCGAGAAACGGTTTCAGCGTGCCCGGCGGAAAGTTGCGCTTAGACGTTCCGGTATTCAAGAGCTTGTCGACACCGAACGTTTCGTGATCGAAGAACACGCCGGTGTTGAGGCCCATCGACTCATAAAGCTTCGGATCGTTGCACTCCTTGGTCAGCGCGACCGGATCGACGCCGAGCGTCTTCAGCAGCCCGGAGGCAACGGGGCGATAGGGGGTCGGGCTGTCGATCTCCAGCGTGCCGCCATTGATGATTTCCGTGCGCCCGCCGACGCGGAATTCGTTGCGCTTGGCGTGCCCCCCGAAATCGTCGTGGTTCTCGAGGATGAGGATGCGCGCCTTTGGATTCTTCGCACGATAGAAATGCGCCGCCGACAACCCGCTGATCCCGCCGCCGACCACGATCAGGTCGTAGCTCTCATGCGTATCGGTCAGCCCGTGCGCGCTGTTCCAGAAATCGCCGTCGCGCAATTCATGCGCCGCCTCGAACGACCCCCGATGCGACCCGCGCATGCCGAGACGTGTGGGTGGATAATAGTCCGGGGCGTTCTGCAGCTCGCTCGCCTGCGCCGCATTTGCCGGCGTCATCCCCGCAACCGCCGCTGCGGTGCCAATCGCAGCACCCTGCAAAAAATCCCGCCGCGCAATGGGCTGATCCATGCCGAGGGATTTGTCGTCCTTGGAAATCATTTCAAAATCTCACCATGGGCGGCCTTGAGCCGCCCATCCATATCTCCGACCGTGAAAGAAGATGGATGGCCGGGTCAAGCCCGGCCATGGTGAGGAGAGCTACATCCCGCCCAAACAGAGATATTTCATCTCCAGATAATCGTCGATGCCGTACTTTGAGCCTTCGCGGCCGAGGCCGGATTGTTTTACACCGCCGAACGGCGCGACCGCTGTCGAGATCAAACCGGTGTTAATGCCGACGATGCCGGCTTCGATCGCTTCCGCCACGCGCCACACGCGTTTCAGGTTCTGCGCATAGAAATACGCGGCCAGTCCGAACTCGGTGTCGTTCGCCATGCGGATTGCGTCGGCGTCGATGTCGAATTTGATCACGGGCGCGAGCGGGCCGAACGTTTCCTCGCGCGCGACCAGCATGTCCTGCGTCGCGCCGGTGATAATCGTGGGTTCGAAGAAGGTGTGGCCGAGGCTGTGCTTATGGCCGCCCATCACGACCTTGCCGCCTTTCGCCACCGCGTCGGCGATGTGCTCTTCCATCTTGGCGATTGCGGCCTTGTCGATCAGCGGGCCCTGCGTGACGCCGGGCTCGGTGCCTGGGCCCACTTTCAGTTTGCCGACGGCGGCCTTCAGCTTTTCGACGAACGCGTCGTACACGCCCGCCTGCACGTACAGCCGGTTCGCGCACACGCAGGTCTGGCCGGTGTTGCGATATTTCGAGGCGATGGCGCCTTCGACCGCGGCGTCGAGATCGGCATCGTCGAACACGATGAATGGCGCGTTGCCGCCGAGCTCCATCGACACTTTCTTGATCGTCGGTGCGCATTGCGCGAGCAGCTGGCGCCCGATCTCGGTCGAGCCGGTGAAGGTGAGCTTCGCGACATCGGGGTTCGACGTCATCTCAGCCCCGATCTCGCGCGCCGATCCGGTCAGCACGTTGAACACGCCTTTCGGAATCCCCGCGCGATGCGCGAGTTCGCCGAGCGCCAAGGCCGAGAACGGCGTCTGCGTTGCGGGCTTGCACACGAAGGTGCAACCGGCGGCGAGCGCGGGGCCCGCCTTGCGCCCGATCATCGCTGAAGGAAAGTTCCACGGCGTGATCGCGCAGACGACGCCGACCGGCTGTTTCAGGACGACGATGCGCTTGTCGGCGGCATGGCTCGGGATCACGTCGCCATAGATGCGCTTTCCCTCTTCCGCGAACCATTCGATGAACGAGGCGCTGTACGCGACCTCGCCCTTGGATTCGGCGAGCGGCTTTCCCTGCTCCAAGGTCATGATCAGCGCGAGATCGTCGGCATGGGCGAGCATGAGATCGTTCCAGCGGCGCAGGATGGTGGCGCGCTCGCCCGCGGTCTTCGCCGCCCATTCCGGCTGCGCCCGCTTCGCCGCCGCGATCGCCGCTTTGGTTTCGCTGCCCAAGAATTTCGGAATCGTGCCCAGCACCTCATCGGTCGCCGGATTGGTGACCTCGATGGTCTGCCCCGAGGAGGCCTTTCGCCATTCGCCGTCGACGTAGCAGAGCTGGCGGAAGAGGGCGGGGTCTTTGAGGTTCATGGCGGTCTCCGGGAAGAGCGCGGTTTACCCCATCAGTTGGGGTCGGGGATAGGGCCGCCTCTAGCTCTATGGAGGGGTTAAGGAATTTTCTTTCATAACAGACTCTTGTTGACTTATGTTCCTTATATGTTCTTATCTCTGATGATGAGAACGGAACAGATACAGGCTCTGAAGGCGGCGCTCGCGAAACCATCGCTGGAGGACAGGGAAATCCGCGTGCCCGTGGGGATCGCGGAGGTGGATGCGGCGCTGCATGGCGGGGTGCTGAAAGGCGCGCTGCACGAAGTTTATGCGGCGGCCGGTCACGAAGCCTCGGCGACAGGATTTGCCGTGGGTCTCGCCGCGCGCGTGGCGAAGGGCAAACCCATTCTCTGGATAAGGCAGGATTTCGCCGGACTCGAATTCGGGGAGGTCGCGGCGACCGGATTGCTCGAACTCGGAATCGATCCGTCGAAGTTTCTAATCCTGCGCGTGGCGAATGCGGAAGACGCGCTGCGTGCGGCATCGGATGCGCTGACCTGCGCATCGCTTGGCGCCGTGGTCATCGAAGTGGTGGGTGAGCACAAGGTGCTCGATCTGAAAGCCAGCCGGCGCCTGACGCTCGGCGCTGCGGAGACGAACGTCACGGCCTTGATGCTGCGCTTCAATGCGATGCCGGATGCCTCGAGTGCCGAGACGCGATGGCAGATCCGCGCGGGGCGCTCGAAGCCAGACGATGAAAACTGGGGCATGCCGCGCTTTGAGGCGGAGCTGCTGCGCAATCGTCACGGGCGAAATGGACATTGGGTGATGGAGTGGTGTTGTGACGATGCAATCTTCTGGGAAGGTAGGCGCGAAGCGGCGGATCGTGGCGCTGTGGTTTCCGCGCCTCGCGACCGACCGGCTGCAGCGGCGATGGAAGGCGAAGAACGGCGCGCCTTCGCCTGACGCGCCGCCGCTGGTCGTCGCCGCGAAGCAGAAGAACGCGCTCGTCATTTCCGCCCTCGACCGTAAGGCGACGGCGCTGGGCTTGAGTGTCGGCCAGCCGCTCGCTAATGCGCGCGCGATGCTGCCGGTGCTGAAAGCAGTGACGGCGAACGAACCCGCCGATGTGAAACTCTTGGGCCGCATTGCCGATTGGTGCGAACGCTTCACGCCGTTCGTATCCCCCGATCCGCCGCGCGGCTTGCTGCTCGATGTCACCGGCGCCACCCATCTCTTCGGCGGCGAGCAGGCGATGCTGGACCGGTTGCGCGCAGGGCTTGCCATGCAGGGCTTCGCCGTGCGTGGCGCGATGGCAGGAACGGTGCTGGCGGCACGCGCACTGGCGCGGTTTCGCGATGGCGCTGTCGTCCTGCCCGGCGAAGAAGAGAAAGCCATCGAGTCGTTACCCATCGATGCGCTCAATCTCGATCCGGTCACGACACATGCGTTCCGCCGCGCGGGGTTGAAAACGATCGGGCAGGCGGCGGGCCGCAAGCGCAGCGAACTCAATGCCCGTTTCGGCGCACGTCTGGTCTACATGATCGACACCGCGCTTGCGCGCGCCGAAAGCCCGATTTCGCCGCGCCGCCCGCTTCCCGACCACCGCGCCGAGCGAAATTTCGCCGAACCCGTCGCGACCGAAGAGGTCATCCGCTCCACGCTCACATCGCTCGCCGCGTCCCTTGGCGAAGTGCTGGAGAAACGCGGCGAGGGCGCGCGGCGTCTGGAGGCCGAGTTCTATCGCGCCGATGGACAGGTCCGCCGCATCGTGGTCGAGACCGGCGCGCCTATCCGCGATCCCAGGGTCGTCGAACGCCTGTTCCGCGAGAAACTCGACGCGCTGATCGATCCACTCGATCCCGGTTTCGGCTTCGACCTCATTCGCCTTTCCGCCACGCGCGCCGAGCGCGCGGACGCCGCCGACGCCGATTTCGACGCCGACCTGAACGCGAACCGCGAGATTCGCTTTCTGGTCGATCGCTTGGCCGCACGCTTCGGGCCGCAGCGCATCCTCGCCTTCCAGCCCAACGACACCCACATCCCCGAATGCGCCTTCGCCGCCGTCCCCGCGCAATACGCGGAGGAGACAAAGGTCACATGGGGGAAACTCCGCCGCCCCGGCGAAGCGCCGCGACGTCCGCTGCGTCTGCTCTCCAAATCCGAACCGATGAGCCTCCTTCATGCTGTGCCGGACAGCAACGCGCCGCACATGCGCTGGCGCCGCGCGCAACGCATCGTGGCTCACGCCGAAGGTCCCGAGCGTATCGCGATGGAATGGTGGCGGCATCAGGAAGACCAACCGTCGCGCGACTACCACCGCATCGAGGACGCGGAAGGCCGCCGCTTCTGGATTTTCCGGGACACTGCTACCGCCCAATGGTGCGTGCATGGGACGTTCGCGTGAAAAATCGCAATTCAATTCCGCAATTTTATTGCTATGACCACCTTCGCTGAGATCGGGGTCACGACGAATTTTTCCTTTCTGCGTGGCGCCTCGCACCCGAAAGAGTTCGTCGCGCAGGCGGCAGGGTACGGCTATGCTGCTATCGGCATCGCCGATCGCAACACGCTCGCCGGCGTCGTGCGCGCACTCGATGGTCATGAGCAGGTAAAAGAGCAGAGCGATGGGGTGCCAAAGCTGCTGATCGGCGCGCGGCTGGTATTCGTCGACGGCACGCCGGATATCTTGGCTTATCCAAAAGATCGGACCGCCTATGGCCGGCTTTGCCGTCTGCTGAGCGACGGCAAGCTGCGCGCGCCCAAGGGCGAATGCCTTCTCACGCTTGCCGATCTGCTGAAATGGCAGGAAGGATTGCTATTGGTCGTGATGCCGCCGCATCCCCGCCGCGCCGCAACGACCATTGGGTTACAGGAGAAAGTCTGGAACGACGGTCTCGCGGACCGGGACGGCGGGCCCGGTTCGATTCCGAAAGAGAATTTTGAAATCCGCATCCGCGCCGCATCGGATGATGTCGAAGTGCTGCTGAAACAACTCTCGGCCATCGCGCCGGATCGCGTTTGGCTGGGCGTGTCGCAGCATCTGATGGGTGACGACGCGCGTCGGCTGCAGACATGGCGCGATGTAGCGAAGTATGCGCGTGTCCCGCTGCTCGCGACTAACGATGTCCTCTATCACGAACCCGCGCGGCGCGAGTTGCAGGATGTCGTCACCTGCATTCGCGAGAGCGTCACGCTCGACGAAGCGGGACGCCGCCTCGAAGCCAATGCCGAACGTCATCTGAAATCGCCGCATGCGATGGCAGAACTGTTTGCCGTGGTGCCGGAGGCAATCGCAGAGACGGTGCGGTTTGCGGATCGCATCACGTTCTCTCTGTATCAACTCAGCTACAATTATCCTGATGAGCCGGTTCCACCGGGCAAGAACCCACAAACACATCTCGAAGATCTCGTATGGCAAGGCGCGATGTGGCGCTATCCGGGCATCCTTCCCGATAAGGTGAGCGAGACTCTGGAAAAGGAACTGGCACTCATCGCGAAAATGGATATCGCGCAGTATTTTCTCACCGTCCACGACATCGTGAAATTCGCGCGGCATGAAGCGGAGCCGCCGATCCTGTGCCAGGGCCGCGGCTCCGCGGCGAATTCCGCCGTCTGTTATATGCTCGGCATCACCTCCATCGATCCGGTGCAGATGGATTTGCTGTTTGAGCGCTTCGTCAGCGAGGAACGCAAGGAACCGCCCGACATCGACGTAGATTTCGAGCACGAGAGGCGCGAAGAAGTCATCCAGTACATCTACAGGCGCTATGGCCATCACCGCGCGGCGCTGGCCGCAACCGTCATCCACTACCGTCCACGCAGTGCGATCCGCGAAGTCGCAAAAGTGTTCGGTCTTACCGATGATATCGGCGCCGATCTGGCAAGCGGTGTGTGGGGAAGCTGGGGCAGCCGCTTGAGCGAGCAACAGGTGCGCCAAGGAAAACTCGATCCCTCCAACCAGACGATTTTCCGCGCCGCACGGCTCGCCAATGAACTCATCGGCTTTCCGCGCCATCTCTCGCAGCATGTCGGCGGCTTCGTGCTGACCAATGATCGACTGGACGAGTTTGTGCCGGTCAGTCCCGCGACGATGGAAAACCGCCACTTCATCGAGTGGGACAAGGACGACATCGACAAGGTGCGGATGATGAAGGTCGATGTGCTCGGACTCGGCATGCTCACCTGCATCCGCAAGGCGCTCGATCTCATGCACATACATGAAGGTCGCAGCTACGATCTCGCGACGGTGCCAAAGGAAAATGAGCAGGTCTACAAGATGTTGCAAAGGGCCGATGCCATCGGCGTGTTCCAGGTCGAGAGCCGCGCGCAGATGAGCATGCTGCCGCGTCTCAAGCCCGAAAAATTCTACGATCTGGTAATAGAAGTCGCGATCGTGCGTCCAGGGCCGATCCAGGGCGGCATGGTTCATCCTTATCTACAAAGACGGAAAAACCCCGAGTTGGTTGTCTTTCCCAAGCCATCGCCCGAACACGGGCTGCCGAGTGAATTGGAAAATGTGCTTGGCAAGACGATGGGCGTGCCGCTGTTTCAGGAACAGGCGATGAAACTCGCCATCGTTGCTGCGAAGTTCACGCCGTCACAAGCCAATGGATTACGCCGCGCGATGGCGACATTTCGCAATCTCGGCACCATCGATACCTTCAAGGGCATGTTTATTGATGGCATGACAACGCGCGGCTATGAACTCGGCTTTGCGGAGCGCTGCTTTAAGCAGATCGAGGGTTTCGGATCTTACGGTTTTCCGGAAAGCCATGCGGCGAGTTTCGCATTGCTCGTGTATGTGTCGGCATACATAAAACGCTTCCATCCGGCTTCCTTCGCCTGCGCATTGCTGAACTCCCAGCCCATGGGATTCTACGCGCCGGCGGAGATCGTGCGCGACGTGCGTGAGCATGATGTCGAGGTGCGCCACGTCGATGTCAATCACAGCGCTTGGGACAACACGTTGGAGCAGGATGGATGTGGCGGTCTCGCGCTGCGCCTCGGCTTCCGGCAGGTCGATGGGTTCCAGGAGAAGTGGGCGACCGCGATCGTCCAATGCCGGGGGAATCGCTACGGTACGGTTGGCGATGTTGCGCGGCGCGCGAAATTGTCCAAGCGCGCGCTGGTCATCCTCGCCGAAGCGGATTGCTTTCAGTCGCTGAACAAGGATCGCCGCGAGACGCTGTGGGATGTGCGGCGTCTTGCCGATGACGACGCGCTGCCGCTGTTCGCGTCGCAATTCGTGGAGGAACAGCCGGAGGAGGAGATCGCGCCGCTTCCCGTCATGCCGGAGAGCGAGCATGTGCTCGCCGATTACCAGATGCTGCGGCTGTCGCTGCGCGCGCATCTGATGAAATTTCTGCGCGATCTGTTCCGTGATGAAGGTGTGCTGAGTTGCGCCGAGATTGCCGCTTCCACGGATGGGGCGAACGCCGCCTGTGCCGGAATCGTTCTGACGCGCCAGATGCCGGGCGATGCCGGCGTGGTGTTCATCACCGTGAGCGATGAAACATCGGTAACGAATGTCGTCGTCTGGCCGCGGCTGGTGGAGGAGTTCCGCCGCGAGATCATGGGCGCCCGGCTTCTGCTGGTGGAAGGCAAGGTTCAACGCAGCGTCGATAACGTCGTTCACCTTGTTGCCGAACGGATTATCGACCGCACCGAGGAACTCGACCGGCTGTCGGAAGACCATCACGACGCGCCATCGTTCCGCTCGCAGGGTGCCGCGCGCCATCGCCATCCCCGCAACGTCCGCGTGGTGCCGAAATCACGCGATTTTCACTAGGCAAGCTTGGCAATCCGCCTTATGGCGGGCTTAAATACAGCCCCAATCCAGATACCGGCGGACTGTCGCGCACGCCATAAACGAGGGACATCGTGAGAAAGTATATGATCGCGGCGCTTGCCGCCGCCTCCACCTGCCTTGCCACCGGCGCGCTTGCCGATGAAGGCATGTGGACTTTCGACAACTTCCCCTCGGCGGCGGTGAAGGCGAAATACGGCGTCGATATCAATCAGGCCTGGCTCGACAATGTGCGCGGCGCTTCGGTGCGCCTGTCGACGGGGTGCTCGGCGTCCATCGTCACCGGCGACGGCGTGGTACTCACCAACCATCACTGCGTGCGCGGCTGCGCGCAGAACCTCTCCACCGACAAGATCGACTATGTGAAAGATGGTTTCACGGCGGCGACGCGCGAGGATGAGAAGCTCTGCCCCGGTATGCAGGCAGAGGTGCTCGATAGCATCACCGACGCGACGCAACGCGTTTCCGATGCCGGCAAGGGCAAGACCGGCCAGGACTTCGTCAAGGCGCGCGACGCGGAGATCGCGGCGGTCGAGAAGGAAGGTTGCGCCGGCAAGGAACAGCTTTATCGCTGCCAGGTGATCACGCTCTATCAGGGCGGACAGTACAAGCTTTACACCTACCGCAAATATGCCGATGTGCGTCTGGTCTTCGCGCCCGAACAGCAGATGGCGTTCTTCGGCGGCGACCCGGACAATTTCAATTTCCCGCGCTACGATCTCGATTGCTCCTTCGTGCGGCTCTATGAGAACGGCAAGCCCGTTTCGACGCCGGCGCATCTCAAATGGCGCACCAGTGCGCCCAAGGATGGCGAGCCCGTCTTCGTTTCCGGCAATCCCGGTTCGACCCAGCGCCTGCTCACCGCCGAACAGCTCGAAACCATCCGCGACCTGTCGCAGCCCGATACGCTCATGCTGCTCGCCGAACTGCGCGGGCGTCTGATTCTGTTCGGCGAAGAGAGCCTCGAACATGCACGCATCTCCAACGAAGATCTGTTCAGCGTCGAGAACGCCTTCAAGGCCTATCACGGCCAGCAGGATGCGCTGGTCGATCCCACGCTGATTGCGGCGAAGCACAAATTCGATTCCGATCTGCGTGCGAAAGTGATGGCCGATGCCAAATTGTCGGCGGAGATCGGCGATCCCTGGACCGATACGGCGCGGGTGCAGGCCGACCGCCGCGCGCTCTATCAGCCCTATAGCTATATGGAAGCCCGCGCCGGCATCTTTTCCGACCTGTTCGGCTATGGCCGCGCGCTGGTACGCGCCGCGCAGGAGCGGGTGAAGCCCAACAATGAACGTCTGCCGGAATACACCGACAGCCGCCTAGCGCTGCTCGAAAAGCGCGTGCTCGACAATGAGCCGGTCTATCCGGAACTCGAAAAGACGCTGCTGGAATTCTGGCTCACCAAGCTTCGCGAGCATCTGACAGCGGACGCAGCGGGCACCAAGATTTTCCTCGGCAAGGAATCGCCCGAGGCGCTGGCTGCGCGGCTGTCGCAGTCGAAGCTCGCCGATCCCGCCTATCGCAAGCAATTGTGGGACGGCGGTGTGGCAGCGATCCAGGCGTCCGACGATCCGATGATCAAGTTCGTGCTGGCGACCGATGCGGCGTCACGCGCGGTCCGCAAGGATTATGAGACGCGGGTTATCGGACCGACCGATCGTGCGGCGGAGAAGATCGCCAGGGCGCGCTTCGCCGTCTACGGCACGGCGACCTATCCGGATGCGACGTTCTCGCTGCGCCTGAGCTACGGCAAGGTCGAAGGCTGGGTCGAGAACGGCACGCCGGTGAAGCCGTTCACTTACATGGGTGGACTGTGGGACCGCGCGACGGGACAGGACCCGTTCGCGCTCGCGCCGCGCTGGGTGAATGCGCAGAAGAAGGTCAACGCGAAAACAGTGTTCGACTTCTCCACCGACAACGACATCGTCGGCGGCAATTCCGGCTCACCCGCGATCGACGCGCAGGGGCGTGTGATCGGCGCCGCGTTCGACGGCAATATCCACAGCCTCGGCGGTAATTTCGGTTTCGACGAGTCGCTGAACCGCTCGGTCATCGTCTCGACCGCCGCGATCACCGAGGCGCTGGACAAGATCTATGGTGAAAAGGCGCTGGTTGCGGAACTGACCGCGCAATAAAGGAAAAATCAGCTCGATGGATTTTCTGAACCGGCTCCGTCTGCTGCGCCTGATCGGCGCGGCGGCGGCAGTGCTTGCTCTTGCGTTTACCTCCGGCGATGCGCGTGCGCCGCGCGAACCGAACGTTCTGCGCGCGACGCTGCCCAACGGACTGCGCGTCATCATCGTGCGTAATACGCTGGCACCGGTGGTCGCAACCGCGATGAACTATCTCGCCGGCGGCGACGAGGCGCCGGATGGTTTCCCCGGCACCGCGCATGCGATGGAGCACATGATGTTCCGCGGCAGCCCGGGGCTCAGCGCCGACCAGCTCGCCAATATCGGCAGTGTCATGGGCGGCAGCTTCAACGCCAACACGCGCGAGAGCATCACCCAATATCTCTACACCGTGCCGTCCGAGGATCTGGATATAGCGCTGCATATCGAAGCGCTGCGCATGAAGGACGTGCTTGTCACCAAGGAAGATTGGGACAAGGAGCGCGGCGCCATCGAGCAGGAAGTCGCACAGGACCTCTCCAATCCGTCCTATATCCTCTATCGGAAACTGCGCGCGACGATGTTCGCGGGCACGCCCTACGAGCACGCCGCTCTCGGAACGCGGTCGAGCTTCGACGCCACGACAGCGCAGATGCTCAAGAAATTCCATAGCGACTGGTATGCGCCGAACAACGCGGTGCTGGTGATTGTCGGCGATGTCGAGCCAAAGGCGGCGCTGGCGAAAGTCCGCGCGCTGTTTGGCGGCATCAGGCCGAAGAAGCTTCCGCCGCGGCCGAAAATGAAATTCGCACCGGCAAAAGCGGATTCCTTCGCGCTCGAAACCGACCGGCCGAACGCCACCGCCGTCGTGGCGATGCGGCTGCCGGGCCTCGACAGTCCCGATTTTCCGGCGCTCGAAGTGTTGTCCGATGTGCTCTCCAGCGCACGGTTCGATCTCTATGGACTGGTGCCTGCGGGCAAGGCGCTGAGCGCGGGCTTCTCGCTCGATCCTTTGCCGGCGGCGTCCCTCGGGTATGCGGAAGTGTCGTTCCCCGCGGGCGGTGATGCCAAGGCTGCCGAAAAGGAAATCCGTGCGATCCTGAACAGGGTAATCAAGAACGGCGTTCCCGCGGACCTCGTCGCGGCCGCGAAGATCCAGGAGCAGCGTTCGACCGAATTCCAGAAGAACGGCATCGAGGATCTCGCTGCCGTGTGGTCCGACGCGGTGACGCTTTATGGCCTTCACTCGCCCGACGAGGATTTGCGCCGCATCGAGAGAGTCACTGTCGCCGACGTCAATCGCGTGGCGCGCAAATATCTCGATCTCGACCGTGCCGTGGTCGCGGTGATGACACCGCAGCCTTCCGGCCAGCCGGTCGCATCGGGCAAGAGCTTCGGCGGGCAGGAAACCATCGCCATGGGCGAGGCGAACACCGTGACGTTGCCGAACTGGGCGGAGAAGGCGCTTGGGCATCTTTCCGTTCCGCCATCGATCCGACGCCCTGTCGTCAGCAAGCTACCCAACGGCATCACGCTGATCGTGCAGCCGGAGGACGTCAGCGACACCGTCAGCGTCTATGGTCACATTCGCAACCGGCCTGAGGTGCAGACGCCGCCGGGCAAGGATGGCGTGGCCGCGATCCTGGAACAGCTTTTCACCTATGGCAGCAAGACGCTCGACCGGCTCGCCTTTCAGAAGGCGCTCGACGATATCGGCGCAAGCGAAAGCGCCGGCACGGATTTCTCGGTTCATGTGCTGAGCCGCGATTTTGATCGCGGTGTCGCACTGCTCGCCGACAACGAACTGAACCCGGCACTGCCGCAGGAGGCGATGAATGTCGTTCAGCGCCAGACGGTCAAGGTCGTCGAGTCGCGTAACAAAACGCCGTCCTACCTGGCCTCACGGGCGATCCGCGCCGCACTGTTTCCGAAGGGTGATCCTTCGTTGCGCGACACCACACCCGAGACCGTCGCCAGCCTCACGCGCGACGATGTCTTGTCCTATTACAGCCAGGCACTGCGTCCCGACATGACAACCATCGTCGTCATCGGCCGGATCACGCCGGCACGCGCGCGCGCCGCCATCGAGAAATATTTCGGCGGCTGGAGCGCGAGCGGGCCAAAGCCGAATGTCGATCTCCCGGTGGCGCCTCCCAACGGTCCTGACACGATCGCGGTGCCCGATGCCAGCCGCGTGCAGGATACGGTTGTGCTCGCGCAGAACATGGCGCTGAAGCGCTCCGATCCAGATTACTACGCGTTGATGCTCGGCAATTCGGTGCTTGGCGGCGGCTTCTATTCGGCGCGGCTAAGCATCGATCTGCGCAAGAACGCAGGTCTGGTTTATTCCGTCGGCGCCTCGCCGCAGATCGGCCGCACGCGCGGCGCCTATCTGGTTCAGTACGCCAGCGATCCCGAAAATGTCGGAAAGGCTGCATCGATCATCGTGCGCGACATCAAGGCGATGCAGACGACGCCGGTGCCGGAGGAAGAACTGGCGCGCTCCAAGATGCTGATCCTGCGCCGGATACCGCTCGGCGAAGACAGCATCGCCGATATCGCGCGTGGCCTGCTCGGCCGCAGCGATCTGGACCTGCCGCTCGACGAACCGTGGCGCGCGGCACAGCATTACATCGATCTGACGCCAGCCGATGTGCAGGCGGCGTTCGCGAAATGGATGCGGCCCGGCGATCTTGTGCGCGTCTCGCAGGGACCGCCGCCGCAGTAGAAGCTACGCCGCGTCGACCAGGACGAGCTCGGAATCTTCCAGCGCCTTGATTGTGAGCGTGCTCTCGTTGGCGATCGCGGCGCCGTCGCGGGCGTCGAGACGCACGCCATTGACTTCCACCACACCGGTCGCCGGCACGAGATAGAGATGCCGCGCGGCGTCCGTCGGATATTGCGCGCTCTCTCCGGCCTTGAGCGTTGCGCCGACCACGCGCGCATCTGTGCGGATCGGCAGCGCGTCCTTGTCGTTGTCGAACCCGCTCGCCAAGGTCACGAACTGGCCGGAGCGGTCGGCTTTCGGAAACGGTTTTGCGCCCCAGCCCGGCTGGCCGCCTGACTTGGTCGGCAGGATCCAGATCTGGAACAGCGTCGTCGTCTCGGGCTCGAGATTGAATTCGGCGTGACGGATGCCCGAGCCTGCGCTCATCACCTGAACGTCGCCGGCCTCCGTACGGCCTTCATTGCCTAGACTGTCCTTGTGCGTAATCGCGCCCTTGCGGACATAGGTGATGATCTCCATGTTCGCATGCGGATGGGGCGGGAAGCCGCTGTTGGGTGCAATTTCATCGTCGTTCCAGACGCGTAAGTTTCCCCATTGCACGCGCTTGGGATCGTGATACTCGGCAAACGAGAAATGGTGCCTGGCCTTCAGCCAGCCATGGTCCGCGCCGCCGAGGGAGTTAAACGGCCTGACATCAATCATGGAATCTCCTTTGCGGCAGTGCCGCGATATTGCCAGCGTCAGAGATAAGCGCTACGCGCGCGATTTCAAAGTGCAGCAAAATTGCGGTTATGCTGCGTTTTTCCGGCGGTCCGGTATATCGGATGTGACCGGAATCATGTAGTCGCGCACGATCGGCAGGGCGTCGACGCGCTTGGCAAGCTGGATCTGAAACACCATGAGGCCTTGATTGCGAAAAGCCATTTCCGCGCCGGCCAGATAGAATTCCCACATGCGACAGAAACGCTCGTCATAGAGCTGTTTTGCGCGCTCCCAATTGGTGACGAAGCGTTGGCGCCATTGCGCCAGCGTCATCGCATAATGCAGGCGCAGGATCTCGATGTCGGTGATCATCAGTCCGCTCTTCTGGATGGGGGGCACGACCTCGCTCAGCGCTGGCGTATAGCCGCCGGGGAAGATGTATTTCGCGATCCAGGGATTGGTCACGCCCGGCCCGTCGCTGCGCCCGATGGCATGGACGAGCGCCACGCCGTCATCCGCCAGCAGCGCGGCGATGCGGTCGAAATAGTCCTGATAGTGCGCCACGCCGACATGCTCCAACATGCCGACCGAGACGATGCGTTCGAATGGCCCCACGACCTTGCGGTAATCCTCAAGCCGGAAACGCACGCGATCGCAAATGCCTTGCCGCGCGGCGCGGTCGCGCGCGATCTTGAGCTGCTCTTCCGACAGGGTGATGCCGATTACATCGACACGCTCGCTGCGCGCCATGTGCAGCCCCAGCCCGCCCCAACCCGAGCCGATGTCCAGCACGCGCTGATCGGGCTTGAGATCGAGCTTGGCGATGATGCGGCGGCACTTGTTAGCCTGCGCTGTCTCCAGATTGTCCTGCGGCGTTTCGAAGAAGGCGCAGGAGTATTGCTTGTCGCTATCGAGAAACAGATCATAGAGCTTGCCGGAAAGATCGTAATGATGCGCGACATTGGTTTTGGCGCGCGACAGGGTGTTGCGCTGCATCCAGCGGCGCGTCAGGCACCTTGCGGTATTTAGCCACTCCCAATGGAATCCGCCGAATCCCATGCTCAGGTTTCGGGTCAGCAAATCCAGAAGGGACGCGATGTCGCCGTTTTCGACCGTCAATCGGCCGTCCATGTAGGCCTCGCCGACGGTGAGCTGCGGGTTGAGCAGCAGCGCCCATTCTGTGGCCTTGTCATGGATGCGCAGCACGATCGGTTCGCCGCTGCCGTTTCCGAAAGCGTGGCGCCGGCCGCGCGCGTCGTAAATTGCGAGGCGGCCCTCGCGGATGAATTTTTTGAGAAGGACGGAAAGCGGGAACATGGCAGACGGATCGAGGTCACTCGCCAAGGCAAACGCGCGACGGCGCGATCCGTGCCCGGCCTCGGCGGAATTTCCCGTCCGCGGCTAAGTCGTTGCACCCAGCGAATGGCGCTTGACGCGACCTTCCATCTGGTCGGTTTCGTCTGTCAACTGGCGCAGCGCACGTTTGAAGGCTGCGTTCACCGCAGCCGTCAGGTCGGTGAGCCGTTCGTCATCGCCCGGTGTGTGGCCGACATTGACCTCACGGCCAGCAGGCAGTGCAATGCGGATCGAAACCGCGAACGGCTCGCCGCTCTGGTGATGCGCATTCGGCGCGCGCACGACGACGCGGCAGCCTGTCGCCCGGCCGAAGCGCTTTTCGATTTTCGAGAGGTTGGCCTGAATGAGATCGTTCAGGTAGTCGGAGGATTTTACGCCGTGTAGTTCCAATTGGAGCGGTGATTCCATGTTATACTCCGTGCTGTATTGGATATGGGAATTATACTTCCTTTCGACAACGCCCGGGCAGCAATTTTGCCCACGCAGACAGTGAAAATTTCCTGTAGAATCCGCGCGGATTCATCGCAATTTACCCGCAATTTCGTCTACCCGTTCGGCCCGCATGGTCTTCGATCTTCTGCTTGTTGATTGCTGCGCCGCCACAATGGCCGGCGAGGGTTATGGCGTCGTTCGTGATGCCGCCATCGGCATCATGGGCGGGAAGCTTTCTTATATTGGCGCGCGCGCGAAACACGACGCACGCGAGACGCGCAGTCTTGGCGGCGCCTGGGTGACACCCGGGCTGATCGATTGCCATACGCATCTCGTCTTCGCCGGCAATCGTGCACCGGAATGGGAAATGCGCGCGAAGGGCGCGACCTACGAGGAGATCGCGCGCGCGGGCGGTGGAATTCTGTCCACCGTCCGTGCGACACGAGCAGCGAGCGAAGACGAACTCGTTGCGCAATCCCTGCCGCGTGCGCAGGCGATGGCGCGGCACGGCGCGACGACGGTCGAGATCAAATCGGGCTATGGCCTCGATGCCGACACCGAACTGAAAATGCTTCGGGCCGCCGCGAAGGTTGGCGACCAGGCGAACATCCATGTTTCCCCTACCTTCCTCGGTGCACACACATTACCGCCCGAGTACAAGGAAAGCCGCGCCGCTTACGTCGATCTGATTTGCGAAACGATGATACCGACGATCGCGCGCGACAAGCTTGCCGATGCGGTCGATGCGTTCTGCGAATCCATCGCGTTCACGCCCGAGGAGACCGAACGCGTTTTCGCCGCGGCGAAGGCGCACGGTCTGCGCGTGAAGCTGCATGCCGAGCAGCTCTCCAATTCGCGCGGTGCCATCCTGGCCGCGAAATACAATGCGCTGTCCGCCGATCATCTCGAACATCTCTGCGACGAGGGTGTCGCCACAATGGCAAACGCCGGCATGGTCGCGGTGCTGCTGCCGACCGCATTCTATTTCCTGCGCGAAACCAAGAAGCCGCCGATCGATGCGCTGCGTCGCGCCGGTGTGCCGCTGGCCATCGCGACCGACTGCAACCCCGGCACGTCGCCAGTGGCCTCGCCGCTGGTCGCGCTCAATATGGCCTGCACGCTGTATGACCTGAGGCCCGAAGAAGCGCTGGGCGGCATGACGCGCAACGGTGCAAAGGCGCTCGGCCGCGGCGATATCGGCACCTTGGAAGCCGGAAAATCCGCCGATCTGGCCGTGTGGCGGGTTTCCGATCCGTCCGAGCTTTGCTACTGGATCGGAGCCGATCTGCTCCTCGACCGCTATGTCCGGGGACGCTCCGACAAAGAGACGAATACATGAGCGACATCAAGAACACGCGGGTTATCCGTGCGCCCCGCGGGCCGGAGATCACCTGCCGCAACTGGGGCGCGGAAGCGGCGATGCGGATGCTGATGAACAATCTCGATCCCGATGTCGCGGAGCGGCCGCAGGACCTCGTCGTCTATGGCGGCATCGGCAAGGCAGCGCGCAACTGGCCGGCGTTCGACCGCATCGTGGAGACGCTGAAGAAACTCGAAGGCAACGAGACGCTTCTCGTGCAGTCGGGCAAACCCGTCGGCGTTTTCCGCACGCATGAAGGCGCACCGCGCGTGCTGATCGCGAATTCCAATCTCGTGCCGCACTGGGCCACCTGGGAGCATTTCAACGAACTGGATAAGAGGGGCCTGATGATGTACGGCCAGATGACGGCCGGATCGTGGATCTATATCGGCAGCCAGGGCATCGTTCAGGGCACGTATGAGACGTTCGTCGAGATGGGCCGCCAGCATTTCGGCGGCGATCTCTCCGGCAAATGGATTCTGACGGCGGGCCTTGGCGGCATGGGCGGCGCGCAGCCGCTCGCCGCGACGATGGCCGGCGCCTCGATGCTCGCGATCGAATGCCAACCCTCGCGCATCGAGAAGCGGCTGGAAACGCGTTATCTCGATGTCGGCGTATCATCGCTCGATGAGGCGCTCGCGCTGATCGACAAATCTGTGAAAGAGAAGAAGCCGATCTCTGTCGGTCTTGTCGGCAACGCCGCAGAGATTCTGCCGGAGATGATCCGTCGCGGCATCAAGCCCGACGCTGTCACCGACCAGACCAGCGCCCACGATCCCAACAACGGTTATCTCCCTGAGGGCTGGACGCTCGCGGAATGGGAAGCCAAACGCGTTTCCGATCCTGCCGCCGTCGGTAACGCGGCGCGCAAATCCATCGCCAGGCATGTGCGTGCGATGCTCGACTTCGCGAAGCAGGGCATCCCGACCGTCGACTACGGCAACAACATCCGCCAGGTCGCGAAGGACGAGGGCGTCGAAAACGCGTTCGACTTCCCGGGCTTCGTGCCCGCTTATATCCGCCCGCTGTTCTGCCGCGGCATCGGACCGTTCCGCTGGGCCGCCCTATCCGGCGATCCGGAAGACATCTACAAGACCGATGCGGCGATGAAAAAGCTGTTCCCGGAGAACAAGCATCTGCACCGCTGGCTCGACATGGCGAAGGAGCGCATCGCGTTCCAGGGACTGCCCGCGCGCATTTGCTGGATCGGTCTGGGCGACCGCCATCGCGCCGGCATGATGTTCAACGACATGGTGGCAAGCGGCGAATTGAAAGCACCTATCGTCATCGGCCGCGATCATCTGGACTCGGGATCGGTCGCGAGCCCGAACCGCGAGACGGAGTCGATGCGCGACGGATCGGACGCGGTGTCCGATTGGCCGCTGCTCAACGCGCTTCTCAACGCTGCGTCGGGTGCCACCTGGGTGTCGATCCATCACGGCGGCGGCGTGGGCATGGGATTCTCGCAGCATGCCGGCGTCGTGATCGTTGCCGATGGCACGGAGGATGCGCGCGCTAAGCTGGAGCGCGTGCTGTGGAACGATCCGGCGACCGGCGTGATGCGCCACGCCGACGCGGGCTATGAGATCGCTATTCGATCTGCGCATCAGAACCATCTCAACCTGCCGTCGATCGCATGAGCGTGTCGTTGAACATCGGCGGCGACATGCCGCTGTCCTTGTTGCGCGATGCCTATGAGCAGAGCGTACGGATGAATTTCTCTCCCACAACGCTCGCCGCCATCGACAAGGGCGCGAAGGCGATCGCGGATATCGTCGCCCGCGGCGACACGGTCTATGGCGTGAATACCGGCTTCGGGCTTCTCGCCAACACCTCCATCGCGAAGAACGATCTTGAGGAGTTGCAGCGCAATCTCGTGCTCAGCCATGCCTGCGGCGTCGGGCCGTTGCTGGGCGACGATGTCGTGCGCCTGATTTTGGTTTTGAAAGCGGCGTCGCTGTCACGCGGCGCATCCGGCGTGAAGCGCGAGACAGTCTTTGCCCTGCAAAAACTGGCCGAGACCGAAGTCTATCCCTGCATTCCGTCCAAGGGCTCCGTCGGTGCGTCAGGCGACCTCGCGCCGCTTGCGCATATGGCCGCGCTGCTGATCGGTGTCGGCGAAGCGCGGGTGAAGGGCGAGATCGTTCCGGCGGCCAAGGCGCTGGAAACGGCCGGTCTGAAGCCGCTGGAACTGGGTCCAAAGGAAGGACTCGCGCTGCTCAACGGCACGCAGGTTTCGACTGCGCTGGCGCTCGGCGGCTTGTTCGAGATCGAGAAGGTGTTTGCCGCTGGCATCGTCGCCGGCGCGATGTCGACCGATGCGCTCAAAGGCTCCGACACGCCGTTCGATGCGCGTATTCATGCGCTGCGTGGCCAGCAGGGCCAGATCGATGTCGCCGCCGCGCTGCGCGGGTTGATGGCGGGCAGCGCGATCCGCGAATCTCATCGTGCACCGGGCGCTGACGACAAGGTGCAGGACCCGTACTCGTTCCGCTGCCAGCCGCAGGTGATGGGCGCGGTGCTCGACCTGATGCGCCAATCCGCCCGCACACTTCTTATCGAGGCGCACGGCGTAACCGATAATCCTCTGGTTCTGAGCGAGGCGGAAATCGTCTCCGGCGGAAACTTCCATGCCGAGCCGGTGGCCTTCGCCGCCGACCAGCTCGCGATGGCATTGTGCGAGATCGGCAATATCTCCGAACGCCGCACTGCGATCCTCGTCGATCCGAAGATGAGCGGTCTGCCGGCCTTTCTGGTGAAGGAATCCGGGCTCAATTCCGGCTTTATGATCGCGCAGGTGACGGCGGCGGCTCTGGTCGCGGAGAACCGCATGCTTGCGCATCCGGCTTCGATCGACACGGTGCCGACCAGCGCGAACCAGGAAGACCATGTCTCGATGGCGACACATGGCGCCCGGCGCTTGCACGACATGGCGGAAAATGCTGCTTCGGTGGTTGCCATCGAACTGCTGGCGGCGACTCAGGGTCTCGATTTTCGGCACCCGCTCAAGAGTTCCGAACCGCTTGAAGCCGCGGCACACGAAGTGCGAGCGCTCGTCGGAAGCTACGAGCGTGATCGCTATTTCGCGCCCGACATCGCCGCGATCACGGCGCATGTCCGTGCGGGTCATTTACGCAAATATGTAGCGGGCCTGTTGCCCTGACTATGTTATAGGACGCCATGGATCAGCAGACGCCGGAAAAGAAGAAACCGCATTGGGCGTGGCCGCATGTGATCGCGGTCGCGATCGCGATGGTCGCCTACATCGCCATCTTCCGTTATACGGGCGACGCCGATCTGTTCATCGCCATTGCCGGAGCGGTCGCGATGGGCGGCGTGTCCTGGCTCGCCGCCTGGCATTATTTTTTCCGCGACAGATAGCCGAACCGCTCTCGGTAGCCGCGCGTCGCCGAAAGGACGCGCTTCTGCTGCGCCGCCGTCAGCGCTGTTTTGTATTTTCCTATTGTTCCGTCGCCGACATGGCCGGGATGCCACTGGGTCGTCTCATCGAAGCTATCGCCATTCGGCTTGGCGCCGAATTTGCCCTGCTTCTGCAGATCGCCGATCTTCTTCTTCACCGCGTCGCGCGTAAGCGAACGCTGGATGCGCGCGCGCTCCCCCGACTCCAGCCGAACACCAAGAATCTTCGCGATCCTGTCGATGCTCGCACTCTTCTCCGTGAATCCGGTTTCGTAGCGAAACAGGCATACTTTTTCCTGATCGGCAAGTTCGACTGCGCGCGCGCTCTGCCGTTCGATCTCGGTCAGCGCGCCCTCGAACGAGTGGCCGAAGCGTTGCGACAGTGAAGCGATCACGTCGCGCGGCTCGCGAAGCGTCACGAAGAGTTCGCCGCGGGTCAGCCGCATGAGGTAGACGAGCGCCTTTGACGGCTCATGGCTCTTGATCACCAGGATGCGCGCCCGCTCCGTGCCGGGCGGGATCATCGCGAAATTGTCGGCGTAAAATGCCACAACGCCACTGCGGTAGCGCTGCTTCAGGACCGCGATGACGACATTGTAGAGCCAGGTCGAGCCACTGCTCTTCACCCCGGCGCAGAGGATCACCCGGGGCGGGGCGCTTGTCGGCCTCCTGCGAGTCACGTCGCAATCTCTCGTTCTTGGCTGCGCCCCATTGTAGCCGCGTTTGCCCATCTTTTGGGGCGATTTCGCTTTCCAAACAGTCCTTTCGTTCCTACAACGTCGCGATGGCGGCATTGGACGAAACGGCGGGCGCGGAAGAGGCGGCGGGCAAGCAATTCATCCGTCAATTCGATTCCGATCCACAGCGCGCGAGCGCACAGTTCCGCGACATGCTGCCCCAAAAGGCCCAAGCGGGAAAGCTGCTGCAAGCTCTGAACAGGCTCGACCGGCACGACATCGTGCTGGCGGTCACCGATCCGCTGATTTTCGACGCGAAGACCGGAGATCTTGTCATCACCGAACGCGCGCGCGCTTTCGTGCTGACTGCCGCCGCCTCGCTTGCCGAGGAATTGCTGGAGAAGCAGTCTGCAGTGCGCCGCAACGACTATGCATTCCAGCTTGGCGCCGGCCGCGTCATGAGCGAGGCGCGGATGCACTCTCAGGCGCTTGGCTATTTCGAGGCCGCCTTCCGCGCCAAGCCGACGGCTATCGCCGCGGACAGGGTGTTCTTCTCCCATCTCGCGCTTGAGCAATATGAGGCGGCTGCTGCAGCGATCGGGCGCATCATCCGGACAGGCAATTACCGCGAGGCGCTGGCGGAGGATTTCGCGTTCGTCCTGCGCCACATCACGCCGGGACGGCTCGATCCCGATCTGGCCTTCGCGTTGGCGTCCCTGCCCGACAAGGACGAGGAGGAGATCGCACCTTCTCTGCTGCCGCATCTTGTGGCGTCCGATCTGCTGGATTGCGTGCTGGCCGCGGTCGACCGCGGCATCGGAAATTTCGCGAGCTGGGATGACGACGTCCTGTTGAGCGTCATTCCCTATCTCGAGTGCCGCGGGCAGATCGATCATCTGCTGCGGGTCTACGAACAATCGGACGGAATCTCCGGCGCCGTCAGGGCGCATTTCGAGCGGCTGTTCGGCGGCATGCCGGTCGAGACGATGACGAAATACATCCTGCCGGATATGACGGGCTTCCTCGATGCTGCGTCCGAAGGCGGCCATGCGTATCTCGATCTGGCCAAGAGTTTCTCGCGCACAGCCGACGCGGAAGCGGCGCTCAAGATGCTGCAATTGTTCCCGTCGCTGATTCCGGGCGGCGATGTCGAGGCGTTCTACGCGCGGGAGAAGCGGCGCCTCGGCCGTCTGGCCGCGCTGGTCGTGGACAAGCTGAAAGGCCGCGACGATGTCATAGACGCGCTCGCGACATTTGTCGCACATTGGGCACGCCCGTCACTTTCATCATTCTTCGAAGGATTACCGGCCGAAGAGCTAAGCGAAGCTATTATCGCCGCGCACCGCATGGCGTCGGCATCGGAGGGCGGAAAGCTCGCGATTTTGCGTGATTCTTATTTCCGTTTCCATCTTGAACGCCGATCGTTCACCAAGCTCGAAACGCTGACAAACGATTTCGATTTCTGTCGCGCGGTGTTCGACTATTTCTCCTTCGCCAGCCATCAGCGTCCCGCCGCATCGGTGCCGGTCAGCGTGGATCTATCTGCACGGCTCAGCCAGACGGCACTGTCCTTCGGCGGCGGCAAGCCGCTCGATATGCTGACGTCATTTGCGATGATGCAGGATCGTTCGCGTGTCTCACCCGCGCAAATCTCCGATTTCGACGAGTTCTGCTGGTGGTATCTGAGCAAGTTCGTAGCGCCGCGGCGCGTTCCGCCGGCTTGCATCAGGCCGGAGATCGTCAATTATCTCAATGCCGTCGTGGTGGCCGGAGAGTTCTCCGGCGTGCCCATCACGCGGTTCCTTCGGTTGCTCTGGTCGAAGTCAGCCCTATATCGCAAGGGCTACGACATCGGCAATTTCGTCGATCGGATTCTGCTCGTTTTGAGTCTGACGAGCGAATTTCTTCCTGCAAACACGCAGTATCTCCCGTTCTTCGAGCCGTATCTCGCAACGGCCCCGCACTCCTTTCTGCCCCTTGTCATCGCGCAATTGGATGGCGGAACCGCGCTGTCGGACGCGGCGAGGGGAGAAGCCCGGGCGCGCAAGCGAATGCCGGTTAAGGCTGCTCCGCAGGACATCTTCCTTATCGGTCATGCCTCCAAGGAAACTGGACTGGGGCGGAATTTCCGAATGCTCGCGGAGGGGCTCTCGTCGCCGGACACGATAGTGACGGCGGTTGATTTCGATGCCCATCCCGACATCTTCAACGATCAGCTTCGGCGGGGCTTTGCCGCGCGCCGCTCCAATCCGATCGCGGTTCTCGCGATCAACGCTCACGATGTGCCCGACGCTTTCGTCAAAGACCGGCGCAACATTCTGCTTGAATGTCATTCAGCCGGATTTTTCCTCTGGGAAGTATCGCGCGTTCCGGAAGTGCAGAAGCTCGGCGTCGCATTGGTGGACGAAGTCTGGGCACCGACCTCTTATGTCGCGGACATCTATGCGCCGCTAGTGCCCACCCATGTCGTCGGCAAGGCTTTGTTCCAGGGCGACGAAGATTTCCTGACGCGACCGCATGCGCCACCAAGGACATCCGCCTTCACTTTCGTCACCGTGTTCGATTTTGACTCCTCCATCGAGCGCAAGAATCCGCTTGCCGTTGTCCTTGCGTTTCAGGAGGCATTCCGCGGCGGCGAGGATGTCGAGTTGATCGTCAAAACCTCCAACGTGAATCCGCAGCACTGGAGCAACGCCGCGCGGCACTGGGAGCATCTGGTGGCTGCAACGCTGGGCGACAAACGCATCAAACTCGTTACCCAACGCTATTCGAACGACGAGATCACGGCGCTGGTGCGCGATGCGGATTGCATCGTTTCGCTTCACAGATCGGAAGGCTTCGGTTATCTGGCGGCGGACGCGATGGCATTCGGCACCCCGGTGATTGCGACGGACTATTCAGGCACCGCGGATTTCTGCTCGCCCGAGACCTCTTACCCTGTTGCCTACAAGCTTGTCACCGTGCCGAACGGCGCGGCGCGGTGGCGCTGCGACGAAGCGGTGTGGGCCGATGCCGATGTCGCATCGGCTGCAGCGCAAATGCGTGCGGTCTTCAGTGATACGGCAGTGGCGGCAAGAAAAGCGCAAGCGGCGAGAACCTCCATCCGAATGAAATACGCGATGGGGACCCTCAAGCGCGTACTTGCCGCGCGTATCAAGGACATCCGGGAGGGCAAGGATGCTGCTTAGCCTGTCCCACAAATTTGTCTTTGTGGCGAATCTGAAGTCGGCATCGTCGGCGATCGAAACCGCAATCGGCGCGCATGCCGAGGTTCGCCTGATGCAGACGCGCTTCGGCAAGCATGATGGGCTCTCCGCCATCTCGCAGCGCTTCGCCTGGGTACGGCGCTATGTTTCCTATGATGAGTTTTTCGTGTTCGGGGTGATACGCGATCCGGTCGATTATCTGCTGAGCCTCTACAATTCGCATCAAAAGCCCGCATTCGACGGCAAGAAGCATTCCACCAAGGGGCTCTCCTTCGATATTTTTTTGGACAATTGGTGCCTGCAGAGCTGGCAGACCAAGCCGCAGATCCAGCGCTTCACCGACGAGCATGGCCGGTTGCGCGTCAATCATCTAATCGTGCTCGATCGTCTGGATGAGGAGTTTGCGGCCGTCTGCGAGCACATCGGGGTCGAGGCAGTCCCGCTCGGGCGCACCAATGCCAGTCCTGTGGTGCTAGCGCGCGCTGATCTGACATCGGCCCAAATCGAAAAAATTCGGCAGCGCTATAAGGACGATTATGAACTGATCCGAAATCGCCCCAAGGCTTTCTGAATTGATCGAGGCGCTTTCATCGTTAATTCAGGCTGAAATGGTTGCATGAGGGGCGATTTTCCGGGATTAATGCCGCCGAAAATGCGAAACGATCTCATCATGTTCGCCGAAAAGCCGCTGAAAGCGCTGCGCAGCGGGCGCTTCTGGCTTTCGCCTCTCGTCGCCAAGCTGTCGCCCAGCCACGGCACGATGATGGGCGCCTACCGGCTGGAAGAGCAAGGGCGCTTCGCTGAAGCCCTCGACGCCTGGAAGGGACTGGAGTCCAAGGGACATGCCGGCTTGTCTTCGCCACGCCGCGCCTTGCGCTGCGCGCGTCTGGCGCTCCGGGCAGGCCGTTACGGTGAGGCCCTGTCACGCTTCGAAGACGTGCTTCGGCGCCAACCGGACGAGAAGCAGGCGCTGCGAGGGCTGGAAAGCGCAGGTCTGCGGGGCGCCCGCGAGGCGCAATCCAAGGGCCAATGGCTCGCAGCCTGTCGCATGTGGGCGGGCTATCACCGTGCCGGCGGCGATCTCGACAAATGCCTGCGTAATCTCATCGATTGCGCGCGTTACGTCGCGCAGAGTGCTGACAGCCTCGAGAAGACGAACGATGCGCTCGAAGGTTGGGGAATCCTGAAGAGCATCGATCCTTATTCGCAGGAAGCGCAGCAGGGAATGGAATGGTGCCGCCTTAGCCTGGCACGTGCCGCGGAGCGCTCCTCGGACTTCGCTGCCGCCCGGCGGCATTGGAATGCGTTGCTCGAACTCTCTCCCAATGACCATCGCGCGCTGGACGGGTTGAGACGGCTCGAAGCCGCGGGCGCATAGAAGCTGCGACGCATATCGGGTTTATAATGTCCGAAGATTACGCCGACTCATCCAGCGATTCAGCCTTGCACACCGATAGTCCGGAAACGAATGTGGAGAACCTGCGCATTGCGATCAGCGCGCGCACGCAGGAAGACGCTGCCGCGTTTCAGCGGGAATTCGAAAAGCAACTGACACGCAAAGCCAAAACGCCACAGCAGGTGCTCTCCGATCCGAAGGCGGACATCGCAATCTATCTGCTCGGCGCGGATGACTTCGCCGGCGGCCCGGCGACGGTTGAAACGATCGCCAGACTTTCGGCAGGATCCGCGTCGCGCAACATCATGCTCGAACCTGTGATCGGCGAAATCCAGGCGCGGCGGCGCATGACGGAAACGCTCTCCGACTTTGCAAGACGCAATGGTTATGAGCGGCTTGCTGTGGAGAAAGAGGCGAAGGACGCGGCAGAGCTTGCGCGACACCGGGCGCGCGCGGTTGCGAAGCTGCTGATGAAATCGTCCGATTCCTCGGAAAATCCACCGGCAGCGGACAACAGCGACCTTGCCGCGCGCAAATTGGAGAAGCGCGCCGAGCGAACGGCGATGAGAGCGCAGAGGAAATTGGAAAAGGCCGAAGGCGCTCCTCCCGGTCTCGTCGAAGCGGTATCACCAGACGACAAGGCCGCCAAACGCGCGGCGCGCAAGGCCGCAAATGGGAAATCCGACGGCAAGAGCGCAAAGAGACGCAAGCGCCGGGACGACTCCAACAGCGAATCCGGCGGCGCAAGCGACAAGGACAGGCAGGACCGAAAGGCGGAAAAAGCCGCGCGCAAGGCGGAGGGCAAGGGCTCGCGGCGCAAGGGCAAACGTTCAGACGAACCAGAACGCGCTCTCTCGATCTCCACTACCGGCTTGGGGGATCCTGCGGCCGGTGGATTGCTGCGCGCGCTCACGCAGAAGCTGACGGCTCTCGGATTTGAGGTTACGGCGCCGGGCAAGAAGAGCGATGTCGCGATCCATGGTTTCGAGGGTCTCAATCTCAATCCCGAGGCGATCGCGCAGCGGCTGGAATCGATTGCCGACGATAATGCGCGCGTGACTGTTTTTCTCGAACGCTCAGGATCTTCTCCGGCGGAATTTGCCGAGCACAACCGTGCAATCGCGAAGCTCGCTGCGGCTTGCGGGGGCTCGCTGTTGCGCCTCGACAATAAATTCCGGCGGTATGAAGGCGATTCCTTGAAGAAAGGCGAAGAGTTCACAAAAGCCGGACTGGATCTGATTGCGGATTCGATCCTGGGAATTCTGGCCGTCGAACTGCCGAAACACGCAATTGCACGGCCGGTGCAAGCGCCTCCATCCGATCTTGCCGAGGCCCGCGCGCTCGCCGAATCGCCATCCGAGCTTCTCGCGCAATTGCTGTGGGACGAGCCCATCGCGCCGAAGCTGCTCTGGACGCATGTCTCGAAGGAATCCATGGAAGCGCTCGTTGACGAGAAGCTTCCGCTTTCATCGGGCGAGATACTCGGACTTCGCGCGCCGATCGCATGGCCTGACGAGATTTCCGATCGCGCGACATCGATACAGATTCTCGGCCTGGAGTTTCTGACCGGCCCGCTCTCTTACTGGTACAGCAAGGCCAGCGGACATGGCAGCAAGCAGCTTGCGGAGATCGATGCGGCGCTGAAGAACCGGGGCGTGAAGGCAAGCGAGATCCTTTCGCGCGCCGAGCGCCTGATGATGGACTTTGCGATGCGCTATCCTGCCGGGACGGCGTCGGATGCCTGGCAGGAGAAGGCCGTCTCGCGGCGCGTCCGCGTGTTGACGCTCTATATTCTTTCCTGCCGGATGGCGCTCAAGCGGCATATCCGGTTCGATACCGGTGCCTTCGCCGGGATTTTCCGCAATCTGCTCGATCTGATCGAGGTGCTCCGCGCCGACGATTTCTATAAGCCGGCCTCGATCGACGGTTTCGACCAGGATTGCCTGCTCGCCGGCTTGGGGCTCGCGCTGCGCGGCACGACTTACGGCAATCGGCTTCTTGACGAAAGCCTGGAACGCCTTCGCACGCTTCAACTGGAGATCGGATTTACCGGGGACGGCGTGTGGCGCGTCGGCTCGTTTTCAGATCACTGCTCGCTGCTGTCGACCTTCAAGACTTTGATGGGTGATTTTGGGAAAGCCGATGCGGCTCTCATGGCGCCGTTCGCGGCCGCGGCCAAGAAGATGACGGTGTTCGCGGAAGCGCTCTTGAAGAGCAATGGCCAGCCGCCGTCGTTCGACGACAGCAAGCAGAAATCCTTCGCGTCGAAATTATCCGGCACTCGCCGCGCGCTCGCGCAGGCGGACGGCAAAAAAATCGCCAAGAGCAAGCTCGCGTCCATGCCGCGCATGGCGGACACCTATGTGTTTCGCGACGCGCAATACTTCGTCAGCCACTCCACGCAGAAGGTGTCGGACGAATCATCGCTCGTTCTTCTCCATGCCGACAGCGCAAATCTTATGGATGACGATCCGGGCGGTGTGACGCTCGCCTTCGCCTATGGCGAAGCCGATCTGCTCCGTCGTGGAGAGGCACCTGAACTGGAAAAGAGGAAGGACAAGAGGCCCCTCTTCGATCCAGCCCTGCGCAACGGCTACCATGTCAACGGAGTCGGCTTCGACTGTGACGGCAAGCTCGTCCCGAACGCAGCGCGTATCGTCAAATCCTGGCGCGGCCCGGGCTGGGCTGCTGCAAAGAGCATCGACGAGATCAACCCTGAGGCTGTGGTCACGCGGGTAGTAATCCACTTGAAGGCTGTACATGCCCTGCTTGTCCTCGATGCACTCGAGACGCACAAGAACGGCGAAGCATCGTTCGAGCAATTCTGGCATGGCGCGCCGGGACTGGCCGAAAGGCCAGGCGCCAAAGGCACTCTGCGTTTTGCCTCGCCCGATGGCGGCATGAGCATCGCGTTCGACGCGGACGACGATGTAACGGTCGAGGCCGAGGGCGAGGGCTCGCGCATCTGCCGCACTCGCCGCCTCGCCAAGGGCTATATGGCCACGTTGTTCCAGTGGACGCGCGCACCGGAGCCCGCGGCGATCAGCGTCATTCGCCAGGAAAATTCGGGATGGGCGTTAACCGCATCGGGCTCGGGATTCGACGTGCGGCTAGTGCTTTCGGGCGACGATCTTCGCTGTGAGGAATCCAAGCGCGTGTAGGCTTTTTGGAGCGCGTTGCGCGGCGTGGCAATTTTTTGTCATATGCGCCTGCATTTCAAATATGAAGCGCGCGCAGCGGAATATCGATGTCCTCTCAATATCGCGGAGTGCTGAAAGTCGCCGGTTCGCTGCTCCGGGGCTGGCTGATGGACGCCTCCCGTCCTGACCGGCGCGTCCGCTTCAACCTCGTCATCGACGGTCAGCTGCGCGGAACTTATGCCGCCAATCGCCGGCGCAGGTTCTTGATCCGCCAAAGCGGGTCGGGCGAGGATACGCATGGGTTTTCGGTGCCGATCCGCAGGCAATGGATCAGCGGCGAGACGCAAAGCGTGCGCATTGAGGACCCCGCAGACCCCAATCTGAGCGTCTCACTTCAGGTGAAACTCGGGCCGGCGCCGAACACGCATTTCGACGAGCAGGTCGTGAGTGGTCAGGTTTCCGTCGGTGGGGGGGATCGCACAACGCCGGAGCCCAGCCCAAAAGCGAAACGGCAGGAAGAAGACGAGCACGAACAGAATGTCCATCCGAAAGCCATCAACAAAGCGCTGATGAAGCAGATCGGCGCTCTCTCGGATGCCGATCTTTCAAACCTTCTTCTCGCAATCGATCGTGACGTCGTCGTTCCGCGTCTGAGCCGGCACGAGCGCGCAGGCGATTGGGGAGGCGCATCGGCTTACCGACGGTCCTTCCTGGGCTCGTCAGCAGAACAGCGGCTTGTCGCGCTGGGTCGCAGCGCCGTGAAAGCGCATAACTATGGCCTCGCGGCCCGTCTGGCCTCAGCCGCGGCCGCGCTTCATCCGGAATCGCTCGAGGCTCATCTCCTCGCCGGCAATGCGAAGTCCCTTCAAGGGGAGTTCGACGAGGCCTTGCATTTCCTGCGAACAGCCGAGCGGCTGGAAAAGGACGGAGTACGCGCCAAACGCGAGATCGCTGCGATCCTTGCCCGACTGCTCCGCGGCGAAATGCCGGCCGAAGGGCGCGAGCTGCTGCGATCCGAATATTTTTCCATCCTGCGTGCCCTCAGCGCATCGGACGATGCTGTCGTTCAGATGAAATACCGTATGACGCTTGCGCACGCGCTGTTCAGCGCCGGCCGCTACGATGAGGCAATTGCGGCTTCGGACGTTGTCCTTTCCGGTGCTGCGAACGACACGCGTGCGCTCATGATCAAGGCGCGCTCGCTGGTGGCGCGAAACCGTGTTTCCGAAGCGCACGCGGTCTACGAACACATACTCGACATCGAGCCCGGTCATCGCGGTGCCAAGATGAATATGCGCATCCTCGTGGCCTTAAGCGAGGACGAACATCATCCCGACGATGCGAATGCAATGCGCTCAGCATCGGTTCGGGGCGCGCGTGCAGACCACGCGTTCGCACGCCAACTGGCCACCTTTCCCCGGCGCTGGATCTGCACCTCCAAGGGCCAGTGGGACCAGGATATCTCTGCTGAAATCCTTGCTATCCTTTCTGCCAACGCGATGCATCGCGTCGGCTATACCGAGATCGCAGCGGCGGACGGACGGAAGTTGGAGTTCTGGCGGCGTGACGCGCTGATGGCGCTGGCCGAGAGCGCTCTGCTGGAATCATTGGATGACACTGTCGGATTGAATCGCTGGAAACTGTTCTATGGCACGCGGACACGACGTGAATCGCGCGCGGTTGGAGCGAAACGAGGTATTGCCGCGCTCGTCTCTCGCAACGGCGCACATCTCTATGGCGGTGGAGAGCACTTCCTCGATAATGCGGCTGATCATCATGCTCGCGAGGGATTTGAGCCAGTCGTTATCAGCACGCGGGCGGACTTGCGCGGACAGGAGCGGATACTCAACGGGCGGCGTTGCGCCTTTATCGGTGACAGCTCAGCCGAGTTGCGAAAGTTTCTGCTCGAAAACGACGTGTCCATGGTGCACGCGATTTCGGGCACGGGATTTTCGGTGGCCGAAGCGCTCGATTACACCAACATCCCCTTCCTCTACGGCGTGCATTTCTGGAGCGAATTGCTCGGCGACGGCGAACAGACCGATTATTTCGACATGACCAGCGGCGCCGGCCGTTTCCGGCGCGAATTCCAGCTAATCTTATCGCGCGCCACCGCTATCTACGCCAATTCGCTATTCACGCAAAAGCTGGTGGAAGAGGGCTTTGGGATGCGCTGTCCAATTGTCTATGCGGTCCCGCGAGAGCGGGTCTGAAAGGCCGCGACGCATTGAATTATCTCGAATTTCCGTGCTAATCAGCGTCTGCCCGCGATGATGCCCGCGCGGGCGAACACAGTGCGCGATCCAGATCGTGCAGGAGCTGCCATCCGGTGCTTGCCGATCTCAAGACCCAGTTCAACGTCATTGTCGCTCTCACGATCCGCGACCTTCAGGGCCTGATGAAATCGTACAACTACGGTTTCGCATGGGCGTTGCTCGAGCCGATCATGTTCATCGGTATCATGCGCGTGGCCCGGTCGGCGTTCAAAGGCCTCACGCCGCCGGATATGCCCGCAACCACCTTTCTCGTTGTCGGCATCATCCCGTTCTATCTTTATGTCGCGGCTGTCGGCTCGGTCTACAAAGCGATCGCAGAGCCGGACAAGATGCTTCGCTTTCCGCGCGTCACGCCGGTCGATCTGGCGATCGCCTCCTCGCTCAGTGACTTCTGCATCTACCTGACGATCTATGCCATCTTTCTGATCCCCGCCTCGATTTATGACGGCGTCTTCCCGCCTGAAAACGGGTTGAAACTCCTGATCGTGGTGATCGTGTTCTGGATAATGGGCATGGCGCTTGGCTTTGTCGTCGGCACGGCGGCGCGCGTGTTCCCGCCGATCAAGCAGTTCGTTGGCTACTACAATCTCTTGAACCGCATGGCCGGCGGCATGCTGTTCGTCATCACCATGCTGCCGTCGGAGTTCTGGCCCTATCTCACCTGGAATCCCGTGCTGCATTGCTCGGAAATGATTCGCGATGCCTGGTTTGCGACCTATACCTCGCCGGTCGCGAGTCCCGCCTACGTGTTCGAATGCATCATCGGATTGCTCTTGCTCGGCCTGTCGCTTGAGCGTTATCAGCGCCGCGTGCCTTACGTATGACGATCGAGCTTCACAATGTTACCAAGCGTGTGCGCGACGGCGCGGTCAAGGTCACCTATGAAGGCCTCAATCTTCGTGTCGAGAAAGGTGCGCGCACTGCATTCCTCGGCAACAAGAGTGCCGGCTTGGATGCGATCGTCAGCTTGATCTGCGGCGCGGATGCTCCCGACAGGGGTTCGGTGTCGCGCACACACTCGATTTCCTGGCCGATACCGGACAGCAAGTTCATGTCCTCGCATCTGTCGATTGCGGCCAATGCGCGATTCATCGCCCGCCTTTACGAACAGGACGAAGCAGCCTTCCTCAAGAAGGTCGCGGATATGTCGGATGTCGGGGAATTCATGAATGTCCTTGGAAACGCCTGCCCAAAAGAGGTGCTGAGCCGTTTTTGCTTTTCGGTCGGCGTCTGCCTGGATTTCGATTGTTACCTCCTCACCGGAGTCAATGTCGGCGCGAAGGCCGAGCGGGAGCGCTACGCTGAAATAGCCGAGGAACTGGGGCGGCGCGCCGGCATTCTGTTTGTGGGCAGCGATGTCAAATCGGCGACGCGGCTTTGCGAACAGGCTTATGTGTTTGACGAGGGGCGCGCCACCTATTTCGACGACATGGAAGCGGCTGCGGAGTATTTCGGTGGCATAGCCTCCGGTGGCGGCGAGGATGAGGAGTTCTTCGATACCGATCCCGAGCTCAAGGACATGGTAGGCATGGATTTCTGAGGCCGGGTTGTCTATTTCCGCGCCGGGAAGCATAGTGCGAACATCGATGGTCGGTCGCGGTCGCCCCTGAAAGAGTCAGCGCATGAGCAATTTCGACACCGCCGCGCCGGGGCGCGCACGCCAGCCAGAGCCCAGAAAGGGCATCGCCGGGGCTGTCGATGTCGGCAAGGCCGTCGGATCCTCGCTCAAGGACACCGCGCGCCGAATCAGTCTGCGCATCTCGTTCTGGTCGGTCGTCGCGACTGCGGCGCTGGTGTCGTCGATCTATTACTTCGTGTTCGCGGAGTCGCTGTACGATTCACAGGCGATCATCAGCATACAGAATAAGAGCAGCGCGTCGGCGGGGGTGGGCTCGATTCTGGGCAGCGCGCTGGGCGGCAGCGCTTCCGCGAGCGAGTCGACCGAGGTCTACCAGTACATCTATTCGATGGACATGCTGCGCAAGCTCGACAAGAAATATCAGCTGCGGAATTCATACGCGGCTTCGGATCGCAATCCATTCTGGCGGTTGTGGTGGCCGTCAATCGATGAAGATTTCCTCTGGTTCTATCAATACATGGTGAATCTCAACTCGCAGACGGACGTTGGGCTGCTGACCATTGACGTTCTGGACTATGACCGGCATCGCGCGCAGGCGATCAATCAGACCATCGTCGCCGAAGCAGAGAAGTTCATGAATGGCATGAACGCCACCATGCAGGGCCAGACCATGCGCTTCGCGCGCACGGAGCTGGAGAATGCCGTGAAGGCGGTCCGCAGCGCCAAAAATCCGCAGGATCAGGCAGTCGCCGAAATGCGGCTCTCGGCGGCCCAGCAGGCGCTCGCCGCAGCGGAAGGCGCGGCCAATCAGCAATCCGTGTTCATCGTTCCCGTGTCGTCGGCGTCGCTGCCGACGGAGACGACGGAGCCGCAGCGGCTGTTCGATATCCTGACAATCACTTTCGTGACCGGGCTGGTATATGCCGTCGGCTTCCTGATGTGGAGCAACGTCCGCGATCACCGCAGGGCGTAAGCTGCGGGGTGTTCAGGCCGTTTCAGTTCGCTGCGTATGATCTTCAGGATTTCGTGCGCGGCATCGCCATCGCCATAATCCGCGATGTCGCGGCGTGGCTTGTAGTCGGCGGTCTGCCACAGCCGGTTCCAGCCGCATTCGATCGTCTCGGTCCACTCGGTCTCATTGCGTAGCGTGACGCAAGGAACGCGGTGGAAATAGGCCTCTTTCTGCACCCCTCCCGAGTCGGTGAACACGGTGCCGGCATGTTGCAGCAATTTGCACATGTCGAGATAACCAAGCGGATCGGTCGTGCGAATTCTCTCCGCGGGCGGATCGATTCCAGCCTTTTTCATCGCGCTCAAGGTTCTCGGGTGAACCGGAAAGATGAGCGGCTTTTCGCCGGCTTGCAACGAAACATAGTCCAAAAGTCGCGTCAGCACGATTGGATCGTCGGTGTTGCTCGCGCGATGGACGGTGAGCACGCTGTATTGCCTCGGCACTAGTGCCAGGTCGGCAAGAATCGAAGAGGTGCGCTCGGCGATCGGGGTCGCGATCCGCGTGGCGTCGTACATCAAGTCGCCCGTGCGGTGCACGCCTCGCTCGATGCCCTCCCGCGCGAGGTTGGCCACGGCGACGCGAGTCGGGCAGAACAGCATGTCGCTGACATGATCGGCCACGACGCGGTTGGTTTCCTCCGGCATGGTTCGGTTGAAGGAGCGCAGTCCAGCCTCGATATGGATGACAGGAATGCCGAGCTTCGCGGCCGCGAGAGCGCCGGCCAGCGTCGAATTGGTGTCGCCGTAGACTATTACCGCTTCAGGCCTTTCGGAGAGCAGAACGCCTTCGATGGCTTTCAGCATCTCGCCCGTCATCGCGCCATGCGAGATATTGGCGATCGCGAAGTGGTAGCGCGGCGGCGGGATGTCCAATTCGGAGAAAAACACCGCCGACATGTTGTCGTCGAAATGCTGGCCGGTGTGGACCAGAATTTCCTCAAAATCGGGATCGTCCTTGAGCGCGCGCGACAGGGCGAACGCCTTGATGAATTGCGGACGCGCGCCGACGACGGTGACGATTTTCCTGCGAGACGACATGACGGCCACATAATCACGCGGGACGCGGGACAGGCAACCCGTGGTCAGCCCACCGCTGCTTTGTCGGCAAAGATGTGCAGGTCGCCCGTTGGCTTAAGGCGCGCTGCGGGCAAGGTGGAATCGCCATCAAGAAGACCGCGCAGGGCATCGCGCTTGTCTGTGCCGGCCACCAGAAATGCCGTGTGCGCCGCGCTTTCCAGCGCCGGATAGGTCAGGGTGATACGCTCTGGCTGCTGCGTCTCAACGGCGGCCGTCCAGCGCCGTCTTTCTTCCAATGCGGGTGATCCCGGAAACAGCGACCCGGTATGGCCGTCCGCTCCCAATCCGAGCAATACCAGATCGAATAATGGCCGGGCGGGGTCAAGATGGTCGGCATCATAGAAGCGCTTCAGCTCACGCTCATAGGCCATTGCCGATTCCGCCGCCGTTCCCTTAGTGGGGACAGGATGGATGCGCGGAGTCGGTGCGCGTGAAAGCATGGCCTGTTGCGCCATGCGGTAATTGCTTTGCGGATCGTCATGCGAGACGAACCGCTCGTCGCCCCAAAACCAGTCGACGCGCAACCATGGGAATTGCTGCGCGAATTGGCCGGCAAGCAGTTGATAGAGCGTTCGAGGTGTAGAGCCGCCGGAGAGCGCCACGGCGAACTCGCCCTTCTTCGCGCAGGCAATATCGGTCATCCACCTCGCCACCCGCTGCGCCAGTGCTTGCGGATCGGGCAGGACGACCAGCGCGCTGCGCCGGTTCACGGCTTTGCTTTCGGCTCGTTGTGTCCGCCAAAGCCATGACGCATCGCCGATAGAAGCTTGTTGGCGAAAGCTGCGCGGTCGCGCGAGCGGAAACGGGCATAAAGTGCCGCTGACAGGACGTCCGCGGGCACCGCTTCCTCGATCGCCGCCTTGATCGTCCAGCGGCCCTCGCCGGAATCCTCAACGAAGCCGGAATAGTTGGAGAGGTCCGGGTTCTGATTCAGCGCCGCTGCCGTCAGATCGAGAAGCCATGACTGCACCACGCTTCCGCGCCGCCATACCTCCGCGATGTCGGGCAGGTTCAGGTCAAAGCGCTGTTCGGCGGGAAGCTGCTCATCACCGGCATGGCGCAGGATGTCGAAGCCCTCGGCGAAGGCCTGCATCATGCCGTATTCGATGCCATTGTGGATCATCTTGACGAAATGGCCCGACCCGTTGGGTCCGCAATGAATGTAGCCCTGCGCGGCGCGATCATTTTTCGCGGTCCGGCCAGGAGAAGTGTTCACGGTCCCTTCGCCAGGCGCCATGGTCGCGAAGATCGGCTCGAGCCAGTCGAAGATTTCCTTCTCCCCGCCGACCATCATGCAATAGCCGCGCTCCAGGCCCCACACGCCGCCGCTGGTTCCGGCATCGACATGATGGATGCCCTTTGCGCGCAGCATCGCCGCGCGGCGGATATCGTCCTTGTAGAAGGAGTTTCCGCCATCGATGATGACATCGCCGCCTTCCAGCAGGCTCTGAAGCTCGACGATCGTGGATTCCGTCGCATCGCCCGCGGGCAGCATGACCCAGACCGCGCGCGGCTTCCGCAACTTGGAAACCAGATCGGGAAGATCGCTGGCGGTCGCGGCGCCGTCCTTCGCGAGTTCGATTCCCGGCGCGGGATTGCGGTCGAAGACGACACAGCGATGCCCGCCGCGCATCAGCCGGCGCACGATGTTGCCGCCCATCCGTCCCAGTCCGATCATGGCGAGCTGCATCGCTGTACTCCGCCGAGCGTGGATTCGCAGGCAGGCTAGCATAACGTTTGACCGTGTGTTTCGGTCCGTGTCTATCATGCGGCATGAGCGCGCCCTTGAACGTCCTCTTCATTACCGCCGACCAGTGGCGCGCCGAGTGTCTTTCGGCGCTCGGTCATCCCGTTGTCCGCAGCCCCAATCTCGACGCTCTGGCGCGCGAAGGCGTTCTGTTCCGCAACCACTTCGCCAATGCCGTGCCGTGCGGGCCGTCGCGCGCGTCGCTTCACACCGGGATGTATTTGCAGAACCATCGCTCCGGCACGAACGGCACGCCGCTGGATGCGCGCCACACCAACTGGGCGAAGGAGGTTGCCCGCGCGGGCTACGATCCGGTGCTGTTCGGCTATACCGACACCAGCGTGGATCCGCGCGGCGTCGATGCCGGCGATCCGTGGCTGCGCACCTATGAGGGACCGTTGCCCGGCATCCGGCCTGTCGTAATGATGGGTGAAACGCCGCGCGCCTGGACCGACAGTCTCGCGGCAAAGGGATACGCAGTCCCCGAGGACATCCGTTATGCTTACGGCCAGCGCGGGCCAGGTCCCGACTATGAAGATGGCGCACCCGTGCCGAAGCCGCTCGCCTATCCGGCGGAGGCGGACGACACGAATTTCCTGGTCGACCGCTGCATGAATTATATCCGCGACGCGAAAGACCCGTTCGTCGCGCATCTCTCGATCCTCAGGCCGCATCCGCCCTTCATCGCGCCGGAGCCGTACAACGCGATGTATGATCCGCTGTGCGTTCCCGGTTTTGCGCGTTGTGGGACGCCGGACGAGGAAGCCGCGCAGCACCCTTGGCTCGCGCATCAATTGTCGCGGCGCCTGTTCCGCGCACCGTCAAATGAGAAGAAGCTGCGGCGGTTGAAAGCGGTTTACTTCGGTCTCATGAGCGAGGTCGACGCAGCGCTCGGTCGCGTGTTCGCGATGCTGAAGGAGATCCGGCGCTGGGATAATACGTTGATCGTATTCACCTCCGATCATGGCGAGCAGATGGGCGATCACTGGCTGCTCGGCAAATGCGGCTATTTCGACGCGTCCTATCGCGTCCCGTTGATCGTGCGCGATCCTCGGCGTGCTGCGGACGGCGCGCGCGGAACCGTCATCGACAGTTTCACCGAAAATGTCGACATCATGCCGACAATGCTCGATGCGCTCGGTCTCGACATTCCGGTGCAATGCGACGGGTTATCGCTGCGGCCGTTTATCGAAGGCCGCGGCGCGCCGGCCCATTGGCGCAGCGAGGCGCATTGGGAATACGATTTCCGCGATGCCGCCGACGACGCGGCGGAAAAGTACCTCGATCTCACGCTCCATCAATGCACGATGAACATCGTGCGCGGGCCGCGCTACAAATATGTCCATTTCACCAGGCTGCCACCGCTATTCTTTGATCTCGAACGCGACCCGAATGAGTTCGTCGACCGCTCGCGCGATCGGGATTATCAGCCGCTGGTGCTCGAATATGCGCAGAAGCTGCTGTCGTGGCGCATGAATCACGACGAGCAGACCTTGACCCATATCGCGCTGACCGGCGATGGCCCCGTGGAGCGCCGCGCCCGGCGCTATTGATCCGTATGCGTCTTTCCAACCGGGCCGCCGCCCGCTATGTCTCGCCGCCTGATGAACGGGGATATCCGAGGCTTGCAGACGAGGCCGTTTGCGGTGGCGATCGCCATCGCCGCATTCGTGTTGGCGCTTCCGGTTTGGCTCACGCCGGCGCCCGGCATGCCAGACTATCCGGCGCATTTGGCGAGCTATCACCTGATCGCGACCAATGCGGCGTCGCCCGCGGTCTCGCACTTCTACCGGATCGAATGGGCGTTCCTGCCCAATCTCGCCGGCGAGATTCTTGTGCCGCTGCTCTCGTTCGTTTTCGGGCTGGATGTTGCGGCGAAGCTCTTCATCACGTCCGGAATCGCCATGTGGGTCGTGGGCCCGGCGCTGATCCAGCGCGCGCTCTTCGGCCGGATCGGCATCGCGCCACTGTTTGCCGCGCTCTTCGCCTACAACGCCAATCTGACATGGGGATTCCTGAACTACTATTTCGCGGTGGGCGCCGCGTTCTTCGTCTTTGCCGCCTGGATCGCAACGGAACAACGGCGCAGCAATTTTCATTTGCCTGGATTCGCGATCGCCGTGCTTGCGATCTATTTCGCCCATCTCTTCGCGGTGGCGACGCTGCTTCTGCTGCTCGGCTGCTATGAGCTTGGCGGCCTGACAACCAATCCTTCAATGAAGAACGCTGCAAGGCGATTTGTTCAGCTCGCCGCGATCTTCGTCCCTGCGGCGCTCGCCTATGTTTTCCTGAAGCCTAGCGGCGGCGAGGTCGGCGTCGCGTTCAATCTGGCGGACCGGATGCTCGACCGGCTCGAATCCGCGCTTCAGCTTTCCTACGACAATCCGTCCTTTGTGCTGCTGGCGCTGCTGGTGATTCTGCTGGTGGCGGGGCTCTGGCGCGGATGGATATTCGCTCATCGGCGCATGATCGTCTCGCTTGCCGCTATTGCACTGGCGGCGTTGTTCGCGCCGGAGTGGGCGATGGGAGGGTGGGGCGTCGATTTGCGCCTGCCCGCAGTGCTCGGCGCGTTGCTGTTCGCGAGCGTCGAATTTCATCTGGAGAATCGGAAAGTGACGATACTCGCAGCGGCCTGCGCCGCCGTTGTTGTGACCAATGCAACCATTCTTGCGATGGATTGGCGCGCGACCGGCAAGCAATTCGACGAGTTTCGCGTCGCGGCGCGCACGCTGCCGCTAGGGACGCGGTTGCTCACCGTCCTCGATGGCGACGCCATCGGCTATCGCTCGGATCAACCCTATTGGCACATGGCCGAGTTCGCCGTCATCGATCCGGGCGCGTTCACGCCGCTGTTGTTCACGACCAGGGATCAGCACGTCGTCAGGCTAAGGCCTTCCTATCAGGCCATTGCCGCAGGCTCAGCGGAGCAGGGCTCGCCACCGGACATCGACGAGCTGAACGATCTCGCCGCCGGACAGATCGACGAAGACGAGGATATCGCCAATGTCTTTCCTTATCTGATGCGGTTTCAGTGCCATTACGACAAGGCGGTCGTGATCCATCTGAACGGTCCGCGCAGCGCGGTCCCCTCGATGCTGAAGCTGCGGCATGAGGGCAGTTTCTTCGCGATCTACGACATCGTGCCCGACGCGGCCTGCGCCAAGACATGAGTGTCGGAAATTTCGCGTTCAAAGGCCTTGTCGCGATTTTCGCGACCGGCTGCGCGATCGGATTGGCGCGCATTGCCGAGACGATCTTTCTGCATGTGCCACTCGACCCCAATGAGGGGTGGAACGCCTATTACGCGATGGCGGCGGCGTCTGGTGGCAGGCTCTATCCGCCGACCCACAGCTTCATGTTCAACAATTACCCGCCGCTGTCTTATTTCATCGTCGGCGGATTGGGAAAGTTGATCGGCGATCACATTTTCGCGGGACGAATCATTTCATTTGTCGCAACGCTTGGTGTTGCAGGCTGGATTGGCGCTGCGCTGCGGATGATGCGGGTTGAGGGATGGCGCGCGTTGTTTGCGGCACTTCTGTTCGTCGGAGGCCTGCTGATCTTCACCGATTACATCGGCATGGACGATCCGCAAATGCTGGCTCATGCGATCGCCATGGGTGGCCTGGTTCTGGTGCTGAGGGAGCCGCGCACGACGCAAGCTGTTTCCATGTCCGCGCTGCTGCTCGTGACGGCCGGATTCTTCAAGCACAATCTGATCGCTCTGCCTATCGCACTCATGACCTGGCTGGCGATCGCCGATCGCCGCAGCGCGGCAAAATTCGTCGGCGCCGGGATGGTTTTCGCGGTGATCGGTATCCTTATGTTCCAATTCGCTTTTAGCACCAGTCTTCTCAGTCAGCTGAATTCGCCACGACTTTGGTCCATCGATGTTTTCACGGCCAATCTGAGACAGTTCGTCATCTGGTGCGATGTCGCGCTGTTCGGGGCGCTGGCCCTTCTGCTGATCGGTCGAGGCAACCGGCATGTGACCTTGTGCGTCGTCTATGCCGCAGTGTCGGTTGCGGTTGGTCTTGCATTTGCGGGCGGTGCGGGCGTCGACATGAATATCTGGTTCGACGCCGCAATCGCGCTCGCGCTTTGCGGCGGGCTGCTGCTTCAGCAATTGTCCGAGCGCCGTTGGCTCAACGCAGGCGTCGCGGTGGCCTACACCCTTCCCTTGATCGGGGGGCTCTGGCTCAACTGGGACAACGATTGGCTGACGCGTGGCTACTGGCTGAATCCGCTGAGCGAGGAAGCTGCCGGCGCGCAAGCCGATATCGCGTTCCTGAAATCGCATGAGGGACCGGCGCTCTGCGAGATGCTGTCGCTCTGCTACTGGGCGGGAAAGCGGGGAGACGTCGATGTCTTCAATCTCGGACAGGCCTACGCCACCCATGCGCGCGGCGAGCGCCCGCTTATCGCGCTCATCGAGGCCCGGCATTTCCGTGTTCTGGAGTTCGATTCGCTCGACGATTTCGCGCTCGGTTCCGCGGTGCGAAAGGCCGTGCTCAGCGCTTACCGGGTCGACCACATCGACGACAATGGGGTGTTTCTCCTGCCGCGCTAATGCACTTCGGCCTGCACGGTTCCGGCGCGTTCCAGCTTGCCCCAGCCGACGGACGGGCCGCGCAGCGCCGCGAAGATCGAGCGCACCACGACGTAATACATCAGCTGGCGATAACCAAAGCGTTGCAGCATCAGCCACCATAAGAGGCTCCAGTCCTCGCGCTTCTCCATGATGAACCCGACCGAAGCCGCCAGCAGATCGACGACCATGAAGATGCAATAGTAGATCGCGATCTTCTGGACATTGGCGGGGTTGAACTCCGCGCCATGCTGGGCGTAGTTCATCGCCGCTCCGAAGATCTGCCAGAGGAACGACAGATCAACGAGAGGCGCCACCGCCGACAGCGCGATCTGGAACAGCCATACCTGCGGCAGCGCAATCATGCCGAGCGCGCGATAGCGCGGATTGAATGTCATGTCGCGATATTTCCACAGGCATTGCAGCGTGCCGTAAGCCCAGCGGAAGCGCTGGCGCGCGAGACCGCGGAACGTCGCCGGTGCCTCGGTGCGCGCGATCGCAGTCGAATCGAAGAAGACGGTGTATCCGGCACGCTGGACCGCGATCGTGAGGTCCTGGTCCTCGGCCAGTGTCTCGGCCGGGAATCCGCCAAGCTGGAGCAGGACGCTGCGGCGCCACGCGCCCACTGCGCCGGGCACGACCGTCAGTGTACCGAGCGCCGCGAGCGCGCGGCGCTCAAGGTTCTGCGCAACGATATACTCCAGCGCCTGCCAGCGCGTGATCATGTTGATGCGGTTGCCGACCTTGGCGTTGCCGGCGACAGCACCGATCTTCGCGTCTCCGAACCAGCGCGCCAGCCGAGAGATCGTGTCGCGGTTGAACAGCGTGTCGGCGTCGAGGGCGACGATGATCTCGCCGCCGGCGCGCGCGAATCCGGTGTTGAGCGCATGCGCCTTGCCGGCGTTCTGATTGGTGATGATGGTGACGCGCGGATCGGAACCAAACCGCGCGTTGAGAACTTCCGACGTCCGGTCGCGCGATCCATCGTCGATCACGATGACTTCGAGGCCTGGATAGTCGCTCGCCAAAATGCGCTCGACTGTCGTGACGATGACGACTTCCTCGTTATAGGCCGGAATGAGAACGGTGACGGGCAGTGCGGTTGGATCGGGCGCTGGCGGCACGACTCTGTCGACCTTGCGCTGATTCCAGAATGCAAGGCCGCCGAGCACGAACAGTCGCGCAATGCCGAGCGCGATCGCGACCAGGAACAGGTAATAGAATGCCTGTCCCAAATAGCTCAGCGTCAAGAACACAAAACGATCGGTCATCAGCGCGATGGTCGGCGACAGCGGCGGCATGGCCTGATCACGCGTCATGCCGGCCAGCTCCGACACGGGCACGATCTTGTAGCCATGCGCGCGCAGATCGTCGATCAACGGTCCCAGAGCCTGCACGGTGCGCGAGCGGTCGCCGCCGGAATCGTGAAGAAGAATGATGTTGCCGCGGAATTCCGGATTGGGATTGGTGATCTCCGCCATTACGGTCTTGATCATCGTCTCCGGGGGCGGGAGCTGCCAGTCCTCGGTGTCGGCATGCTCGCCGACGGTGATGTAGCCGAGGTTCTGCGCGATCTCGACCGGCGTGATCTCGTCGCCGGAGGCGGGCTCCGCATCGCCCAGATAGGGTGGCCGGAACAGGCGCATCGAACGGCCGGTCAGCGCCTCGACAAGTCGCTGCGTGGCATTGAGTTCGAGCGTGACGCCCTCGTTCGGTGTGTCGGCAAGATTGGGGTGCGTGAAAGTGTGATTGCCGAGTTCGTGACCGTCGGCGAGAATCTGCGAGATCAGCCCGGGATTGGCTTCAGCATTCTCGCCGATCACGAAGAAGGTCGCCTTCACGTGCTTGGCCTTGAGGATATCCAGAATCGGCTGTGTCCATTCGGGGTCGGGCCCATCGTCGAAGGTAAGCGCGATCTTGCCTTTCACCTGGCCGATGGTCTGGATCACATAGCTCGTCGGGATCGTCGTGTAGCTTTCGTCGGTGATCGCACCGGTGTCCTTGTCGATCTCGAAGCTGCGCGCGCCGGGCGTGGGATGGGATTCGACCCGCAGGATTTCGCCGGCGCCTTCGAAATCGACATCTTGGCTCACCGGAATCGTGCGCAGTTTATCCGGCGCCGGCGCGCCGTAGGTCCGCCCCATGACCGACCACACGGAAGGATCTTCGCTGCCGATCTTCCACAGCGCATAGCCCGCCGGCCGGTAGATATCGGCAGCGTGGATCTCGTTGAACGCCGTCACTGCATCCAGGAACCAGACATCGTGCTTGGATTTGTCGCTCTCGATGTAGGAGAAGTGCGCGTTGCCCGTGGCGTCGTCGAAATCGATGTCGGCTTCGGAATCGCGCGCGGCCAGGACCGCGTCCTGGAAGTTCAAACTGTCGGCGTACTGGTTGCCGTGCCAGTCATAGCCGTAATTGCCGATGCCGATGATGGTGGATTGCGGATCGAGCACGCGCATGCGCTCGGCCAGCTGCTTCTCGAACCAGCCTTGTCCGGCGATGCTGCCCGGCTCGTCGGCATCGTCATGTTCGTCATAAGCCATGAGCACCGTGTAATCGACGATGTTGGCGTAGGCCTCGTAAGGCCATTTGTCGTCGTCGAGCGGAACGGTCTGGATGATGATCCAGCCATGCGGCGCGAACGCCGCCGACATCTCGGACAGAAAAGCTTCGAGATTTTTGTGCGCCGATTGCGGAACGTTCTCGAAATCCACGGCGAGGCCGGGGAAGCGATGCTGCGCGAGGAATCGCACGAGCTGGTCGAGCAGTTTCGCACGCCGCCCGGGATCGGCGAGCAGGCGCGCGAGATCGTCGCCGTTCCAGTTCCCCTTCTGGATGTTCTGCATCATCGGGATGATCGTCGCGGCCGGCTTGCGGCTGCGCGCCAGCACGATCACGCGCCGATCGACAGCGGGCGTCAGAACCATGTCGCGGCCCTGCAGGCTCAGCCAGTTTGGTACGATCCAGTCGAGACGCGGCAGAGCGCGCTTCAGCGCCGGATAACTCGCCTCCTCGAAGGTCTCGTAGAAGCCGATGGACAGGGAATGTCCCTTCTGCGGCATGAGTGCCGGCAGGAAGACGCGCGGTGGAAAGTTGTGGGCCACGCGCTGACGCCGCACGCGCGCGAGATCGATGCGGCGCGCCCGCGCTTCCGCCGCCAGCCGTCCGGCGGATTTGAGAAGCCCGGGCGCCTTCGCCTTGTTGACCAGTTCCGGCAGGTGCACGGCTGTCAGCCGGTTGGAAAAGGTGACCGTCGTCATCTGCGGCGCGACGACCAGGCTCGCGATGAAAGCGATGCCGAGCACCGTGCTGATGATCGCCGCGGCCCATCCAACCAGCGAGATGCGCGCCGCACGGCGGCCTGTCGCGTCAAAGAAGATCGGTTTTTTCGCCATGGCTCGCGATCAGGGATGCGGGCGTACTATATACGAAAGGCACTGAAATCGCGGGAGGATATACAATGGCCGCCCGACTGCTTTTGCATGAAGAGTTGGACAGAAACCAGATCAGGCTTCGGGCACCATGCGCGCCTCGATGGCGCCGATCCGGTCGATCTCGATCCGCACGACATCCCCGGTTTTCAGGAACGAGGGCGGCTTGGCGGCAAAGCCGACGCCGCCCGGCGTGCCGGTGAAGATCACGTCGCCGGGTTCAAGAGTCATCGCCTGACTGAGCAGTGAGATTTGGTCGTAGACGTTGAACACCAGGTTTCTCGTGTTCGAGTTTTGCCGCCGCTCGCCGTTGACGTAACAGCGGATACCGAGCGTGTGGGGATCGCCGACCTCGTCGGAGGTGACGATCCAGGGCCCAAACGGCGCATGGGTGTCGAAGGATTTGCCGAGGATCCACTGCGGCGTGTGGAACTGCCAGTCGCGCACGCTGACGTCGTTTCCGGCGGCATAGCCGAACACGACGTCGGCAGCGTCTTCCTTTGCGACGTGGCGGCATCGCTTGCCGATGATGGCGACGAATTCGGCTTCGTAGTCGACAGCAGACGACACCTTCGGCAACTGGATTGGATCGTAGGGACCGTTCACCGCATTCGGGAGCTTGGAGAACCAAATCTGGCGCTCCGGCTTCTGCTGGCCGCTTTCTTCGATGTGGTTGGCATAATTGAGCCCGATGGCGAGAATCTTTTGTGGCCGTGGCACCGGCGCTTTCAGATGAACATCAGAGAGGTTGAAATGCGGCGCGGCGGTCTCAAGCGCGCGCAATTCGCTGTGCGCCTGCGGCCAGGCCGCGATCAGGCCGATCATGTCCCGGGGCATGCGAGGGGCTGCCTGCGAAAGGTCGATCAGGCCATTGCCCACGACGATCCCAGCGCGCTCTTGTGCGTTCGCTTCGAAGGTGGCGAGTTTCATGGCCGCTCCTGCGCGTGGTGGAGCGCAGGCAACAACAGCGCCGCATGCTTGGCAAGCGGCGCTGTTGCAATGGGTAGGTGGAGAATCAGCTCTTGCGGCGGCTGGAGGACTTGCTAGCCGCAGCCGCTTCCTGCTGATCGTTCGCGAGCTGACGCGCGAGGTTCAGGATCGCGCGGCGGCGCTTGGGCGAATCGATGGTGGCATAGGCTTCCAGCAAATCGCTGGCGCCCGGTTCCGTCAGATAGGCAACTTGGCGCGAGAACGAGCCCGAGGACTTCGTCTTGTCGAGGTTGCCGATCAGGTCGGAGACGCTACATTCCAGCGCTTCGCACATCTCGACCAGGCGCGAAAAGCTGATGCGGTTGGTGCCGTGCTCGTATTTCTGTACCTGCTGGAAGGTGATGCCGACAGCCCGCGCAAGCTGGTCTTGCGACAGGCCGAGTTCCTTTCGGCGCAGGCGAACCCGCGATCCCAATGCAATATCGAGGGGGTGTGGGGTATGCTCGTCTGAGTTACGTGCCATTCTGATTCCCGTTTTTGCGAATGATCGATATTGACCATCGTGTGGTTTGTTTGTCCATCGGCCTTCAACCTTTGCGGTTAACGCGCGAAGTCGACAAGTGGAACGAAAAAAAATCGATGAGAGGCCAAATTTTCCCGAAACAGGAACGAACGTGAGCACAGTTGGCGGAATTCTTCGTGATACGTTCGGATTTTTGCCGGCTCGTGCATTGCGCGCTTTGAGCAGACCTGCGGCAATTTTTTTTCATGGCGTCGAACAACGCATCGATGACAACCATGTACAGACGAATCACCATGACGTGATCGCGTTCACGGAAATCGCAAAATTCCTAAGGGGAAGCTTCGACGTTTTGCCGCTTGGTGACATGGCCGAAGTGATTCGCCGGCCGGGCGCGAACCGGCGCGCCGTCTTTCTGATGTGCGACGACGGCTATGCCAACAACCTTCAGGCTGCGGACATATTGGAAAGCTTCGGCCTGCCGTGGACGCTCTTCGTCAGCACGCGGCATATCGATACCGGCGAGCGCAGCCCGATCTTCGTCGCGCGCCTGTTCTTTCTCTTTGCGCCGGAAGGCTCCTATGACATCCCACATCTGGGTCCGATTGTGCTCGCCGCGGAAGATCGGGAACTGATCGCCAATCGCTGTTGCACGAAGCTGAAAGCTCTCGACGCCACGCGCGCCGACGAAGCGGTTGCGGCGATGGCGGCGGCGATGGACGATCTTCCCAAACTTCTCGAACGCTTCCAGTCCGATGCCTTCCTGAACTGGGATCAGGTGCGTGAACTGAAAAGACGCGGTGTTGAGATCGGCGCGCATGCCGATCTGCACTGGGCGATGCATGAACGCCAGAGCCCGGATTATCTCCGCGAGCAGGCGACGCGATCCAGGGCACGTGTCGAAGCGGAGGTCGGTCCGTGCCGTGCCTTCGCCTATCCTTTCGGCAATACAGAGGATGTCTGCCGCGATGCCTGGCATGCCGTGCGCGATGCCGGCTTCGAATACGGTTTCACCACGCTGTCGGGCACGCTTGATGGGAGCGCCAATCCCTTTCTGTTGCCGCGTTATGGGCTGAGGCTCCACGAGCCGCGCCTGTCATCGGTCCTGCCTTCGCTTCGGATCGGAAATGGCCGTCTTGCGGCCTGGCAAAGGCGAATAAGCGGTTAAGCATAAGCCGTCCCGGAAAGAGACCCGCGCGCCGGAGCGCGGTTGGCGTTGAAACGCGCCGCGCCGCTTCCGGACGAAACCGTACCCAATTGAAACAGTCCCTCCCACCGCGCGGTGGCGCAAGGAATGCAGCTTCTCTCTGGCCAAAAAGCCATCGAGGGCGCTGTGAGCGTTCAGGAGCAATTCGCGCAAGTCTCGGCCAGGAACCCGCTTCCAGTCCTGTCCGCGTCGTTTGCGTTGGGGCCGCCGCTTGCCGAACTCGCGCCGGAGACGATCGCGCGGCCCCGGCTCACCGGGACGCTCAAGCGGCTTATGGACCTCCTGATTGCCGTGCCGGCGGTTGTTATCGCCTTGCCGCTTCTGCTCATCGTCGCGTTGCTGATCAAACTCGACGGCCCGGGTCCGGTTGTTTTCCGGCAAACGCGGCTCGGGCTGAACGGCCGTCCGTTCGGTATCCTCAAATTCCGCACCATGAATATCATCGAAGACGGCAAGCATGTCGTGCAGGCCACGCGCGATGACGCGCGCATCACGCGCATCGGTGCGTTCCTGCGCGCGGCAAGCCTCGACGAACTTCCCCAGTTGTTCAACGTGATCGCCGGCGACATGTCGCTGGTGGGGCCGCGCCCACACGCGGTTGCGCATGACGAATATTACGCGACCCTCATTCCGGAATACGAACAGCGCCAGAGCGTGAAGCCTGGCATAACGGGCTGGGCGCAGGTCAACGGGTTGCGCGGCGGCACACCGACGCTCGATCTGATGCAGCGCCGCGTCGATCTCGATCTCTGGTATGCCGGACACGCGTCCATCGCTCTCGATCTTCTGATTCTTCTGCGCACGCCGTTCGAACTGATGCGCCGCCGGAACGCTTACTGATGAGCCCGCAAACAAAGACTTTTCCGCAACGCGAGCGCCGCTCTGGAGAACGTGTCTACAAGCGCATAACAGTCGGCGGCGTGAAGACCGATTGCGTATCGCGCCAGCAGATGGGGCGACTGATGGTGGGCGATTGCCTGGCCGCTCGCGGCGGAAATCGCTCGCCGAAACTCGTGTTCGCCGCCAATGGCCATGCCGTCGCAATGGCAGGGACCGATCCGAAATTCCGCAACACTTTCCAGGCCGCCGACATCATCCATGCCGATGGCGCGCCGGTCGTGTTCGCGTCGAAGGTTCTCACCGGTGCGCCGATCCCGGAGCGCAGCGCGACGACGGATTTTCTTCACGACGCGGCAAAGATGGCCGAGGCGCATGGCCTCAAATTCTTCCTGCTGGGCGCGACCGAGGCGGTGAACGCCGCCTGTGCTGCCACCCTGAATGTGTCCTATCCCAAACTCGAAATCGCCGGGCGCCGTCATGGCTATTTCGAACCCGAGGAGGAAGATGCGCTGGTCGAGGAGATCAACAGCTCGGGCGCCGATGTCCTCTGGGTCGGGCTTGGCGTGCCGCTGGAATATGAGTTTTGCCTGCGCCATCGTGACCGGCTGAAGCCGGGCTGGATCGTCACCTGCGGTGGCTGCTTCAATTTTGCCATTGGCGCCTACAAACGCGCACCGGACTGGATGCAGCGCACGGGGCTCGAATGGCTGCACAGGCTGTGGCGGGAGCCCAGACGGCTGTTCTGGCGCTATGCGGTCACCAACCCGATCGCGATCTTCCTGCTCCTCACCCGCACAAAGGCTTAAACCGGCCCGTAACTTGCTGTGTGTCCTGATGCGCGGACCAATTTAGCACGTCAGGTATGGTTATGTCGGGAACTGCCCTTCCCACGGCCAGTCTCCCTAAGGCGGATAGTGGCGCTCTCGAGCGCCTGCTGCGGCTGGCTGGCCGTTATGGCCTGACAGCGATCGGGCCGATCACAGTCTCCGGCGCCCATTTCGTCGCCTCGCTGATTTTCCTGCACCGTCTGTCGCCGGCGGATTTCGGCCTGTTCTCCTTCCTGCTGGTCGTCGTGCCGTTCTGCCTGAGCATGTCGTCGGGACTTCTCGGCGCGCCGCTGGTGAAGGCCATCGGCAAATCGAAAACCGTCGAGGAAGACCAGCTCGCTGCATTCCGGAAAGTGAATCAACTCTTCTGCCTTGGCGCGGGGCTCGTAACTACAGCGTTCATGTGGCGCAGCCATGCAGGCCTCCTCGCGGCGCTTGCGCTCGGCGGATATGGCGCGGTGATGTCGCTGCGCTGGTTCTCGCGTTTCAACGCCTATATCGACAACAACCCGGCCCGCGCCGCGGCCTCCGATCTTGTCTACAGCACGTCGCTGCTCATCGGCCTGTTCATGCTGACGGCCACCAACGATCTGTCGCTCACGAGCGCGAGTTTCGTTCTGTTCGGCTGCTCGGTGCTGAGCGTGCCGGTCTTCGGCTGGACATTCCTGCGCAAGCAGTTCCTTCCCGGCTCGCAGGGCTCGCTGGCCAATTATTGGCCGATCTGGCGCGATGTGACACGCTGGTCGCTGTTGGGCGTTGTGCTCTCGGAAGTGACGGCGAATGCCCACGCCTATTTCGTCACGTTCATCTCAGGCCCCAAAGCGTTCGCGCTGCTGGCCATCGGCAACCTGTTGATGCGGCCTGTGTTCCTGGTACTGCAGGCGTTGCCGGATCGGGAGCGGCCGACCATCGCGCGCTATCTCGCCGCCGGTGACTACAAGTGCGCGCACCGCACGCGGATGGAATTCCGTCTTGCGGCGATCGCCATTTGGCTTGGCACGGTCGCGCTGGCAGCGGGAATCCTGCACTGGTATCCGCAACTCTTCGTGCGCAAGGGCTTTGACGGCACGGAGGTCTGGGTAGTGGTCGCGATCTGGACGCTGATTGTAGCGGCGCGAGCGATCCGCGCACCGGAAGCCGTGTTCCTGCAGGCGGCTGGCGAGTTCAACGCGCTGGCCCGCACCGGATTTGCGGCGAGCATCGTGTCGGTCGTGGTGACGCTGGCGTTGCTGGTCGTGCTCGGCCCGATTGCGTCGCTGGGTGGTATCCTCGGCGGCGAGCTGGTCAACACTGTGCAGATCATGGCCCTGATGCGGAGCTGGAAGGCAGCCCATGCCTGAGGTCATCATCGCGATCCCGACGTTCCGGCGCCCGCAGAGCCTGATGCGGCTGCTAAACGCGCTGGAGAAGCTCGAAACAACCGCAGCCGTGACGATCATTGTCGCGGACAATGATTCCGAAAAGCACGAAGGCTTCGACGCCTGCGGGAAACTCGCCGCCTATCGCTGGAAACTCGATTATTTCATAGCGCCGGAACGCGGCATCGCCAATGTCCGCAACGCGCTGGTCGAACGCGCGCTGACGCATGGTTGCGATTTCATCGCCATGCTTGATGACGACGAATGGCCAGAGCCACACTGGCTTGATGCGTTTCTGCAAACCCAGGCAACGACCGGCGCCGATGCGCTGCATGGCTGTATCCTGCGCGAATTCGAAATCGCCCCCGGCCGTCTGGCCCGGTCGCTGGATGGTATCCGCCCGATGCATGATGTGACGGGACCGATCGATATGATCCCCGGCACCGGCAACGTCATCTTCCGCCGTGCCTGCTTCGAAGACATGCCCAAGCCTTGCTTCGATCCGGCTTTTGCATTGTGCGGCGGCGAGGACAGCGATTTCTTCGAACGACTGCGCCGTCAGGGCAGCCGTTTCGCCTGGAGCGAGGAAGCCATCGTCCACGCCTGGGTTCCGGCCTCGCGCGGCAATCTGCTGTGGGGATTGTCGCGCGCCTACAGCGTCGGCAATTCCGATATGCGTGTGTTCCTCAAATACCGGCAGACGACGAGCGCGCGCGCTTTCGAGATCGCAAAGATCGCCGGCGCGCTCTTGTTGTCGCCGCTGCTGTTCGTCATCCTTGGCGGCGTTTCGAATCGCGCGGTGGATGCCTTGCGCAAGCTGTTCCGGGCAGCGGGAAAGATCGCGGCGTTCCGCGGCCGACACTATCAAGAGTATACGATCATCCATGGCACATGAGAGCTTGAGCACCGGGCTCGCGCGCCCGCGCATCGAGCCCTGGATCATGGATGCGGCGTTCCTGGCGCTGCTGCTGCTGTCTTTCATCGGTATGCAACCCTTCGCGCTGCGCAATCCCGCAACCGATCTGGAGATAGGTCCCTACACGGTGACCGGCGGCGGCGACTCCATCCGTCAGGCGATCTATCTGCTGCTCGTCCTGTCGGTCGGCTGCTTCGCGTTGTTCAAACGCGGGCTCGGCGTGCTGCAGATCGTTCCGCCGATGCTGGTCGTGCTGCTGCTATGGTGCCTCATCACCACCAGCTGGGCCTCAGCGCCCGATGTGGCCGTGCGGCGCGCGGCACTCGCCATTGTGGTCGTGTTTTCGACCATGTTCTGCGTCGATTTGATCGGCGGCGAGCGCGCCTTCCGGATCTGGTGGTTCGTGCTGGCGGGCGTGTTGATCGTCAACTGGCTGTCGATCGCGTTTGTGCATCAGGCAGTCCACTTGCCGGGTGAGCAGGATCCTGGGCTCGTGGGCGACTGGCGCGGGCTCTATTTCCACAAGAACATCGCCGGTGCTGTGTCCGCCGTTTCGGCGCTCGTCTTTTTCTTCAATGCGCTGAAGACCAAGAGTTGGGTCGATATCGCGCTTTGCATCGGCGCCGTCGGCTTCACCGTGATGACGCATTCCAAATCGTCGCTCGGTCTGCTGGCGCTGGCCTTCGCGATCGGACTGACCTATCGCGCAGCGTGGCGCAGCGGCATCGACCGGACGATCGTGGTTGTGGTCGCACTGCTGGTTGTGCTCGCCGGCGTCGCCTTCCTGGTCCTCGATGCCGATGCGATCGCCCATGCGCTGGAGGACCCCGCCGAATTCACCGGCCGCTCGGCCATCTGGGCCGCGGAACTTGCTTTCATCCGCGACCATCTGCTGCTGGGCTCGGGCTTCGGCACCTTCGCCGATACTGGAAGCTTGTCGCCGCTCCACAATTACGTGGCCGGCTCCTGGGTAGAGAATGTCGCACATGGCCATAACGGCTATCTGCAGATGATGGTGACGATCGGCATCGTCGGCTTCGCGCTGGCGGCGATCGCGCTGATCCTGATTCCGCTCGCGCAATTCTGGAGCATGCGCGGCGGCGATCTCGACAAGCGTGCGATGCTGTTCTCGATCTTCTTCTTCCTTGTGCTGCACAATTTCATGGAGTCCGATTTCCTCGAAGGCGACGCACCGGCCTGGATGTCGTTCCTCTTGATGCTCGCGCTGCTGCGGGCGCAGCGGAAAGAACGCACGCGATGACGCCGCTCTTCTCCGTCATCATTCCGGTCTACAACCGCGCCGATGTTCTGGAGAGCGCGATCCGCTCCGTGCTCTCACAGAGCGAACAGGATTTCGAGATCGTCGTCGTCGATGACGGTTCGCGCGACGATCCGAGAAGCGTCATCGAAAAGATCGGCGATCCCCGCATCCGTTTCCATGCGCAGCCGAATGGCGGCGGTGGTGCGGCACGTAACACCGGCATCGATCTCGCGCGCGGCCGCTACGTCGCGTTTCTCGATTCCGACGATCACTTTCTGCCGACGCATCTGGCGACGATGGGCCGCCTGCTTGAGGGACAGACGAACACTGTCGGCTATCAGCGCATGGTCGTGGACCGCGGCGCGGGGCGCACGTTTCTCAAGCCGCCGCGTGCCATTCGCCCCGGCGAGCACATGGCGACTTATCTGTTGTGCGACCGCGGCTTCGTGCCGACCATAACCATCGCGCTCGAAACCGCGGTCGCGCGCCGGGTGCGCTATGCGCAGGATTTGCGCGCCGCGGAAGACACCGATTTCGCCATCCGCCTCTTTCTCGATGGGCAGAGATTCGCGATGGCGGAGGAAGCGGGCGCGGTATGGATGGACATCGCCGATCCCAATCGTACCTCGTCGGGCCGCAAGGGCGGACGTATGATCGCCTGGCTGGAGGAGATGAAGCCCTACATCCCGGCCCGCGCCTATTACGGCTGCCGTGGTTGGGCGATTGCGAAATATGTGGCGACCATCCACCCCTTCGAGGCGCTGGGCATGTACCTGAATGCAGCGCTCCGGGGCTGCTATCCGTGGCGGTTGGCGGGGATCATCTTCCTGCAGATTTTCCTCTCCGATCGGACCTATCGGAAGATCGCGGACGGGGCGATCTCCAAGCTGGGGGCAGGGTTTCGGCCCGCCCGGTCCTGAGCGATGTCCGCCATCGGCTTCCTGTCCCCGATTGGACCAATCTGGGCTCAAGAGAGTTTCCGGCCGTTAACCGTTCGTCAGCCGCTCAGGCGTTAAATCGGCCCAAACGCGCTGGAGAAATGGCTCAAAAGCGCCGGCCTGAGGCAGAGGGCAAACCCAGCAGCATGTCTTCCGCGTCCACCGCCGCGCCCGACGCCGCCAGCTTCCAACTGGGCGATCTCGCGCGCGTGGTTCGCGAGCGCAAGGGATTGATCCAAGCCGTCGCCGTGGCGACGGTGGCTCTTGCCGCAGCCGTCGTCCTGATCCTGCCGACGCTATACTCGAGCTCGGCGAGCGTGATGCTGGACACGCGCAAGAACAATATCACCGACCTGTCAGCCGTGTTGTCGCAGCTTCCGACCGACCCATCTTCGCTGCAGAACCAGATCCAGATCCTGACCTCGCGCGATCTTGCCTCCGAAGTCATCGCCAAGCTCAAGCTCTATGACGATCCCGAGTTCAATTCCGCGATCAAATCCGGCGGTGGCGGCAATCTTTTCTCCGCGATCGATCCGCGTAGCTGGTTTCGCGCTGCAGGTACGCCCGACATCGCGGCTGAGCGCGACCAGATCATCAATGCGTTCGACAAGAACCTCTCGGTCGCGACCGAGGGTCTGTCGACGACGCTGACCGTCACCTTCATCTCGCGCGATCCGGCAAAGGCTGCGCTGATCGCGAACGCGGTGGCCGACACCTACATCGAAGACCAGATCGCTTCCAAGCGCGCGATAGGCGACAAGACGACGGCTTGGCTGGTCAATCGCACCAAGCAGCTCGCGTTGCAGCTGCAGGACGACGAAGCGGCCGTGCAGCGCTACAAGGCCGAGAACAACCTGAATGAAACGGCAGACGGCACGTCCTTCGCCGATCAGCAGATCAATGCGATCTCCAACCAGCTGGTTCTGGCGAAAGCCGACCTCGCGCAGAAACAGGCGACAGGCGATCGTGTCGCCGCACTGGTGAAGGCGGGCGACACCGCCGACGTCTCGCAGATTCTAGCATCTCCGCTGATCGTGCAGTTGCGCACGCAGCAGGCGACTCTGATCTCGCAGGAATCCGAACTCTCCACCAAATACGGGCCTCTGCATCCGAAAATGGCGGCGATCGAGACCCAGAAGAGGGATTTGCAAGACAAGATCGCGACCGAAGTGAATCGGCTGGCCGGGTCGATCTCCAACGACGTCGTTGTGGCACGCGCGCAAGTTGGATCGCTGCAGGCGAGCCTGGCGCAGGCGGAAAAGCAGGCGGGCACGCAAAATATGGTTCGCGTGAAACTGCGTGCGCTGCAATCCAATGCGCAATCGACACGCACAATGTACGAGGCCTTCGTCACGCGCCTCCGCGAGACGCAGGACCAGGACGTCGTCCAGAATCCGGATGCGCATGTCATCTCGCGCGCGCCGGTCCCGACCACGCCGAGTTCACCAAAGCGCATGCTGATCGTCGGCGCGTCGATCCCCGCCGGCCTGTTGCTGGGCTTGCTCTCCGCATTGCTGGCCGAACGCTTCTCGTCACCGGCTCCTGTTCGCATTGCGCCCGTAACTGCGTTCCGCCCCGTGCAGACGCCGGCCTATCGCGGCCCGCCGGTGCTGGCGAGACTGAACGATGCCTTCGACCCACGCGCCGCCGATGCGGTGATCGACTGGCCGTCCTCGGCGTTCGCGCAGTCTGTGGCGTCGCTTCTGGGAAAGCTTAAAGGCACTGCGCGCAACCCGGGCGGCATTGTCGTGGCGGTCACCGCGCCCGAATGGGGCGCCAAGACATCCGTGGCCGTTGCGCTCGCACGGACGGCATCGCGCCAGCGTCTGCGCGTTGCGATCGTCGATGGCGATCTCCAGCATCCGGCCGTTGCGCGCGTTTTGCAGCTCGCGCCGTCGCGCTATGGGCTGGTGGAGCTGCTGACCGGAACCAGCTCACTGGCGCGCGCGCTGCGCCGCGATCCGCGCTCCTACGCTTCCGCACTCTCGGTCGCGCAGCCCAGAGGAGACGGCGCCGCGGTCCTTGCCTCGGCAAAGATGGCTGACCTCATCGCTCATTTGCGCCGCAGCTGCGATGTGGTGATTGTCGATGCGCCGCCGCTGTTTTCGGGCGACGAAATGCTCGCGCTCGGACGGCTGGCGGATGCGCTGGTCGTCGTCGGCCGGGGCGAGGCCCTGTCGCGCGGCGCAACTGCCCACGCGATTGAGGCCCTGGTGGCCTCGCGTACCGCTCCAATCGGGCTAATTCTTACTACCTAACTAATTGAGTTTGCTAAGAGTTTTCTTGTCTTGCCCGGGATGACCGCCCGAGGGCCAATGCCGGTAACCTTCCTGCAAATTATTTCATTGTGTTCAGCGCGGCTTATGAGATACGCGTTGCGCCCGCAATTCCTGTCGCGCCGGAACAATGTCCGGCCCTCACAACAGAAAACGAAAAGACCGTCATGACGGATCAGATGCGAACTTGGCTGATGCGCGGTGTGATCGCGCTCGTCTTTTTGATCCTGGGCGTGGCGTTGGGATGGATCCTGCGCGGCCCCGGCGGCGACAGCGATGTCGGCCGGATCATGGTCTATGACGATTGGCGCCTCGTCTGCCCGAAGGACAGCGATGCCACGGCGTCGTGCCAGCTTGCGACCGAGCTGGTCGATCAAAGGTCGGGGACCCCGCTCGCGCAGCTCGCATTGGCGCGCATCAATGACAAGCCGACCCTGTCGGTCCGCGTGCCGCTGACGGTGCTGATCCCGGTGGGCGTCGGGCTTCAGTTCGGCTCAGACACCAAAACCTATCAATATTCGACCTGTTCGCAGGTTGGCTGTTTTGCCTTCGTGCCTGCGGACGACAAGCTGCTCGACCAGCTGAAAGGCGCGAGCACCGTTTCCGTCGTGGTCACGGTTTCGCAGAACGGCAAGAGTGCCGCGCTGCCGATGTCGACCAAAGGTTATAGCGACGGCCTGAAGGCTCTCAACAACATCGAAGGAAGACGCCATTCGTGGTGGCGGAGATTGTGGTCATGACATCTATGTCTCTCATCCGCCGCTCGCTAGCCGCCCTTCTGACCGTGTTCGTGCTGTCGGCAACGCCCGCCCTTGCGCAGGACGATGCGCAGGCCGCGCCTGCTCAGGAGCAACCGGCCGCAAAGAAGCCGATGACGCCGAGCGTCATGAAATCCTTCAGCGGCTGGGACGTGCGCTGTTATCCTGTCTCGACGCCCGCGCCCTGCGACGTCTGGGAAGCCATCGGATTCAAGAAGAGCAACCGCCTCGCGGCGAGCGTCTCGATTGTCTATATCCCGTCGCGCGACGAATATCTGATGCAGCTGATCGTGCCGCTCGGCCTCGATCTCGCCAAGGGCCTGAAGATCGTCTCCGGAAGCTTCAGCTCTCCCGTGCTGCCCTTCCATCATTGCGATCGCATCGGATGCTTTGTCGGCGTCGCCGGCAGCAATGCGATCATCAATGCCCTGAAGAACCAGTCGACGATGAAGCTCCATGTCGAGTTTTATCGCGGCAAATCGATGGACATCGGCGTGCCATTGAAGGGCTTCCAGGATGCCCGCGCGGAAATGGTCACCCTGGCCAAGCAGAAGGCCACGACGCCGGCGCAAAATCCGCCGACTTCAACGACACCTTAAGACCATTCCGGTCCAAAGGCTTACCGCCGCGCTGCGTCGCCAGCGCGGCTGGCGACAATTTCGACATATTTCGGCTTTCGCGGTTTGCTACTGACGTTCGCGCCTGCTTTGCGCGTTTAGGGACGGAGCAGGCTTCCTCACGCGTTAGACCGATATGAGCAGTCAGGATACCGGGAAAAATCCTTTCGAGAGCGCTTGGGCGCAAGCCGGAGTGTATGGCGGCCGCGCGACCCAATGGGGCGAAACCCATCTGCCGGGCGGCGCCAAGACGCTGTGGGGTGTAGTCGGATTGCTGTTGCTGGTGCTCCTGATCTGGGCGATCCGTCCCGGTGTGCAGATACAGCAGGGTGGCCGCGGTGCCTTCAACGGACCGATGCCGGTGGGCGCCGCCGCGGTTGCCAAAGGCGACATTGCCATCACGCTCAATGCGCTCGGCACTGTGACGCCGCTCGCCACCGTGACCGTGCGTCCGCAGGTCAGCGGCGCGATCACGCGCATCAACTTCACCGAAGGCCAGATGGTGAAGGCGGGCGATGTTCTCGCCGAGATCGATCCGCGGCCCTACAGGGCCGCTTACGATCAGGCTGTCGGCCAGCTTGAGCGCGACAAGGCGACCTTGGCGAATGCGCAGGTCGATCTGAAGCGCCAGCAGGATCTCTATGCGGCGAAGGCGACCTCGCAGCAGGCGCTAGCGACGCAGGCCGCGCTGGTGCGCTCGACGGCGGCGACCGTGAAATCCGATCGCGCGGTTGTCGAAAGCGCCGCGATCAATCTCGGCTATACCAAGATCACCTCGCCGGTTGCGGGCCGCGCGGGATTGCGCCAGGTCGATGTCGGCAATCTCATCCAGGCCGGGCAGGCGACCGGCGTGGTGGTTGTCACGCAGCTTCAGCCGATGTCCGTCATGTTCTCCCTGCCCGAGGACAATATCGGCCAGGTGATGGGGCAGGTTCAGTCCGGCGCGACGCTCCGTGTCGCTGCTTATGACCGCGGCCAGACGGTGCAGATCGCAAGCGGCACTCTCGCCACTGTCGATAATGTCATCGATCCGACCACCGGCACGGTGAAGATGCGCGCGATGTTCGACAATTCCGACGGCAAGCTGTTCCCGCAGCAATTCGTCAATGTGCGCCTTTTGGTCAACACGATGAAGGGACAGACCTGGGTGCCGGCCTCGGCGATCGAGCGCGGCGCACAGGGCGCTTATGTCTATGTCGTGCAGCCGGACAACACGGTGGCGATGCGTGGCGTGACACTCGGTCCCCAGGACGGCGACAAAATCGCGATCCTCAAAGGCCTGAATCCGGGCGAGAACGTCGTGACCGATGGCGCCGACCGCCTGCGTGACGGCTCGGAAGTCACCGTCGCCAAGGGACCCAAGACCTCGACGGCGAAAGCGCCGGCCGGAATGGCCGCGCCGACGGCGGATTCCCGCGCCGCGCGGTTGAAAGCCCTGCAGAAGGTCTGTGGCGACGACATCAAGAAATATTGCGCCACGTCCGAAGGTTTTGTGGCGATGCGGTGTCTGCGGCAGAACAAGGACAGCCTGGGCGCTGAATGCCAGGCCGCCGTGTCGAAGTTGCGTCGCCGCGGCGGCGGTGGCCAGTGAACGCCAAGCGCGATTGAAGTGCTCGCGCCATGAATCCCTCAGCTCCCTTTATCCGGCGTCCGGTCGCGACCTCGCTCGTGATGATCGCGATCATGCTGGTGGGCATCGCGGGATACCTCTATCTGCCGCTCTCCGCGCTGCCGGAGGTCGATTATCCCACCATTCAGGTGCAAACGTTCCTGCCCGGCGCCAGTCCCGACGTGATGACGACGACGGTCACCGCGCCGCTGGAGCGTCAGTTCGGGCAGATGCCGGGCCTCAACCAGATGTCGTCGGTGAGCTCCGCGGGTGCCTCGGTCATCACGCTGCAATTCGACCTGAGCCTGAGCCTCGATATCGCCGAGCAGCAGGTGCAGGCTGCGATCAATGCCACCGGCAATCTCTTGCCGCAAACGCTGCCCGCGCCGCCGATCTACGCCAAGGTCAATCCGGCGGATGCGCCCATCCTCACACTCGCGATCAGTTCCGGATCGCTGCCGCTGACGCAGGTGGAAGACCTCGCCGACACGCGCATCGCGCAGAAAATCTCGCAGCTTCCGGGCGTCGGCCTTGTCAGCATCAATGGCGGACAGCGCCCGGCCATCCGCGTAAAGGCGAATATCCAGGCTCTGGCGTCCTACGGCCTCAATATCGACGATCTGCGCACAACGATCTCCAACGCCAATTCGAATGCGCCCAAGGGCAGCTTCGACGGTGCGTCGCGCTCCTACACGATCAACGCCAACGACCAACTCCAGAGTGCCGGCGACTATAAGAACATCGTCGTCGCCTATCGCAACGGCGCGCCGGTGCATCTTTCCGATGTGGCCAGCATCGAGAACAGCGCCGAGAATGTGAAGCTGTCGAGCTGGATGAACGACACACCGGCGATCCTGCTCAACGTCCAGCGCCAGCCCGGCGCCAACGTCATCGCCGTGGCCGATGGCATCAAGCAGATTCTGCCTCAGATCAAGGCGGGCCTGCCGCAGTCGATCGACGTGACAGTGCTCACAGATCGCACGACGACGATTCGTGCCTCGGTCGCCGATGTCGAATTCGAGCTGGCGCTGGCCGTCGTGCTCGTCGTTCTGGTGATTTACCTATTCTTGCGCAATCTGCCTGCAACCTTCATCCCGAGCCTGTCGGTGCCGCTCTCCATCGTCGGCACTTTCGCGGCGATGTATCTGCTGGGCTATTCGCTCAACAATCTTTCGCTGATGGCGCTGACCATCGCGTCGGGTTTCGTCGTCGACGACGCCATCGTGATGATCGAGAACATCGCGCGCTATATCGAGGCCGGCGAGACGCCGCTCGATGCCGCGATGAAAGGTGCTGGCGAGATCGGCTTCACCATCGTCTCGCTCACCGTGTCGCTGATCGCGGTGCTGATCCCGCTGCTGTTCATGCAGGAGGTGGTCGGCCGCCTGTTCCGCGAATTCGCGGTGACGCTCGCGATCACGATCCTGATCTCGGCATTCGTGTCTCTGACCCTGGTGCCGATGCTCTGCGCCAAGCTGCTGCGCCATCGTTCCGAGCAGAAGAAGCAGGGCAGAATCGCGGCGAAGGCCGAGGAATACTTCGACCGCCTGATCCACGAATATGACCGCCTGCTGCAATGGGTGCTCGACCGCCAACCGCTCACTCTCGCCATCGCGGCGATCACGCTGCTGCTGACGGTGGCGCTCTATATCCTGATCCCGAAAGGCTTCTTTCCGGTACAGGACACGGGGCTCGTTCAGGCGATCACCGATGCCGGGCCGACCGTCTCCTTCGCAGAAATGGGCAAGCGGCAGCAGGCGCTGGCGCGTGAGCTGCTGAAAGATTCCGACGTACAAAGCCTGTCGTCCTTCATCGGCGTGGACGGCACCAACAACACACTGAACAGCGGCCGTTTCCTGATCAATCTGGTGCCGAAGGATGAGCGCTCGTCGGACATCTCCGACGTTCTGCATCATCTCGAAAACGCGGCCCACAACGTTCCGGGCATCTCGGTCTATTTCCAGCCGGTGCAGGACCTGACCATCGATTCCACGATCAGCCGCGCGCAGTACCAGTTCGTTCTGGAGGATTCGAGCACGGCGACGCTCGACAATTATGTGCCCAAGCTGATCGATGTGCTGTCGAAACGGCCGGAGCTCGAAAACGTTTCGACCAACTTCACCGACCGCGGCTTGTCGGCAACTGTGGTTGTGGACCGCGACACGGCGGCGCGCTTCGGTATCACGGCGGCGACCATCGACAATGCGCTCTACGACGCGTTCGGCCAGCGCATCGTCTCGACCATCTTCACCCAGTCCAACCAGTACCGCGTGATCCTTGAGGCCGATCCCAGCGTCCAGAACACGCTCGCTTCGCTATCCGACATCCACATGCCGTCGGCGGGGGGCGGGCAGACGCCGCTCTCCGCCTTCGCGCGGGTTGAGGAAGTGCCGGTACCGCTGGAGACCGATCACCTCGGCCAATTCCCGGCGGCGATGGTGTCGTTCGACGTGGCGCCGGGCTATTCGCTGGGCGCGGCTGTCGATGCCGTGCGGCAAGGCGAGAAGGAGGCGGGGCTTCCCACCAGTATCACGACGAATTTCCTGGGGTCTGCGCTCGCCTTCCAGAGCGCTCTGTCGAGCGAGCTGCTGCTGATCCTCGCGGCCATCATCACCGTCTATATCGTGCTCGGCGTGCTCTATGAGAGCTTCGTCCATCCGATCACGATCCTCTCCACGCTGCCCTCGGCCGGTGTCGGCGCGCTGCTGTTCCTGATCTTGACGGGCAACGATCTCGGCGTGGTGTCGATCATCGGCATCATCTTGCTCATCGGCATCGTGAAGAAGAACGCGATCATGATGATCGACTTCGCGCTCGTCGCCGAGCGCGAGGAGGGCAAGAGCCCGCGCGAGGCTATCCACCAGGCGGCATTGCTGCGCTTTCGCCCGATCATGATGACGACGGTGGCGGCGATGTTCGCAGCGCTGCCTTTGATGCTGGGCAGCGGCACGGGCTCGGAACTGCGCGCGCCTCTCGGCATCTCCATCGTCGGCGGATTGCTGGTGAGCCAGCTGCTGACGCTGTTCACGACGCCGGTGATCTATATCACTTTCGACAAATGGAGCCGGCGTCTCGACACCCGGCTTCATTCCGGCGTGCCATGAACTTTTCCGCGATCTTCATCCGCCGCCCCATCGCCACCGCGTTGCTGACGGTAGGACTGGCGCTGGCGGGTATGGCGGCGTTCTTCCTGCTTCCGGTCGCGTCGATGCCCAATGCGGACATCCCGACTATCTTCGTGTCGGCGTCGATGGCCGGTGCGTCGCCGGAGACCATGTCCACCAGTGTGGCGACGCCGCTGGAGCGTCATCTCGGCACCATCGCGGACGTGACGGAAATGACCTCGCGCAGCTCGGTCGGCTCGACGCAGATCGTGCTCCAGTTCAGTCTCGACCGCGACATCGATGGTGCCGCACGCGACGTGCAGGCGGCGATCAGTGCGGCGCGCGCCGATCTGCCGGCCTCGCTCAAAGCCAACCCGACCTATCGCAAGCTCAATCCGGCGTCGGCGCCGGTGATGATCCTGGCGCTGACCTCGGACACGCTGACACCGGGCCAAATCTACGATTCCGCCTCGACTGTCCTTCAGCAGAAGCTGAGCCAGGTCGATGGCATCGGGCAGGTGCAGATCGCAGGGTCCTCGCTGCCGGCGGTGCGCGTCGATCTCAATCCGCGCGCACTGTTCAAATACGGCATCGCGCTGGAGGACGTGCGTGCCGCGCTCTCCGCCGCCAACGCCAATGCGCCCAAGGGCGCAGTCGAGCAGGGCGCGATCAAATATCAGGTTCTGGTGAACGATCAGGCGCGCACCGCCGATCAGTACCGCACGCTGATCGTCGCTTACCGCAACAATGCCGCGGTGCGGCTGAGCGATGTCGCCAATGTCAGCGACGGCGTCGAGGACGTTCGCAACATCGGCATGGCCAACGGCAAGCCCGCGATCAATGTGATCCTGTCGGGCCAGCCCGGCGCCAACATCATCGAGACCGTCGACCGCGTGAAGGCGCTGCTGCCGGAACTGCGCTCCGCGATCCCGCCTTCGATCAAGCTCGACATTGTCAACGACCGTACGGGAACGATCCGCTCCTCGGTCCGCGACGTCGAGATCACCATGCTGGTCTCGATTCTGCTGGTGGTGCTGGTGGTGTTCCTGTTCCTGCGCAATGGCCGCGCGGCGCTGATCCCGAGCGTTGCCGTGCCGCTGTCGCTGATCGGCACCTTCGGCGTGATGTATTTCGCCGGCTTCACGCTCGACAATCTCTCGCTGATGGCGCTGACGGTCGCGACCGGTTTCGTGGTCGACGACGCGATCGTCGTGCTGGAGAACATCACCCGCCATATCGAGGCCGGCATGCCGCGCTTCGAGGCAACCTTGCTGGGCGCGCGCGAGGTCGGTTTCACGGTGCTGTCGATGAGCCTGTCGCTGATCGCGGTGTTCGTGCCGATCACCCTGATGGGCGGCATCGTCGGGCGCTTCTTCAACGAGTTCGGAATCGTGCTGTCGAGCGCGGTATTGATCTCGCTGATCGTGTCGCTGACGGCGACGCCGATGCTGTGCGCCAATCTCGACCTGCACAAGCCGGACCGGGAGCAGGGCTGGTTGCTGCGCAATTCCGAACGCGCCTTTCAGGGCGGGTTGCGCCTCTACGACCGCTCGCTGCAATGGGCGCTCGACAATCCCGGCTTCGTCATGATCGTGCTCGCGGTCGCGGTGGTGCTCAACTTCTACCTCTATTTCATCGTGCCGAAGGGCTTCATTCCGGTCGAAGATACCGGTGACATCGGCGGCAATGTCCGGGCCGATCAGAGCATCTCCTTCCAGCTACTGGAGGATAAATTCGCGAAGTTCGTTTCCATCATCTCGAAGGATCCCGCTGTCCAGAACGTCGTGGGCTTTGCGGGCGGCGGAGGTGGCGGGCCACGCGGCGGCGGCTCCAATTCGGCCAATCTGTACATCCAGCTCAAGCCGAAATCCGAGCGCGGCGGGCTTTCGACCGACCAGGTGATCGACCGGTTGCGTGCACCGCTCTCCACCGTCGCCGGCGCACAGCTTTTCCTGCGCAATGCCGGCGGCGTGCCGGGCGGTGGCGGACGCCAGAGCAACGCCGCCTATCAATACAGCCTGCAGGCCGACACGCTGGACGAACTGAACGAATGGGTGCCGAAAATCACCGGCGCGCTTCAGGACGTCCCCGAGCTCGCCGATGTCAGTTCCGACCGCGAGGAGAAGGGGCTGGAAGTCGATCTCAAGATCGATCGCGACACCGCGGCGCGGCTCGGCATTACAGCCTCGCAGATCGACAACACGCTCTATGACGCCTTCGGCCAGCGCCAGGTCTCGACGATCTACAACGACCTCAACCAGTATCATGTGGTGATGGGCGTCGCGCCCGAGTTCTGGCAGAGCCCGGAAACGCTGAAGGACATCTACGTCTCGACCTCGGGCGGCGCGGTCAGCGGCACGGCCGCCTCCGGAGCGGTTGCCGGGACCACGACCACGTCCGCCGCGTCAACCGAAACAGCCGCCGACGCGGCCGCCTCTGTCGCTTCCGATGCCGTGCGCAACCAGCAACTCAATGCGCTCACCAACAGCGCGCGCGGCGGCGCCTCCACCGGTGCGTCGGTCAGCACGCGGGTCGAGACGATGGTGCCGCTGGCTGCGTTCTCAAGCTTCGGTCCGGGAACGACTCCGCTGTCGATCAATCATCAGGGGCCGTTCGTCTCGACCACCTTCTCGTTCAATCTTCCAACGGGTGTTTCCATCGGCCAGGCGACGGACGCGATCCAGCGCACGATGGCCGCTGTCCATGCGCCGGCATCGATCCATGGCGACTTCGCCGGCTCGGCGCGCATCTTCCAGCAATCGCTATCGGGCGAGCCGCTGCTGATCTTGGCCGCGATCGTCACCGTCTATATCGTGCTGGGCGTGCTTTATGAGAGCTATGTCCATCCGCTGACGATTCTCTCGACGCTTCCGTCGGCCGGTGTTGGCGCGGTGCTGGCGCTGTTGATCACCAAGATCGAGTTCAGCCTCTTCGCGCTGATCGGGGTCATCCTGCTGATCGGCATCGTGAAGAAGAACGCGATCATGATGATCGACTTCGCGCTAAGCGCGGAACGCGAGGAAGGTTTGAGCGCGCATGATGCGATCTACAAGGCGTGCCTGCTGCGCTTCCGTCCGATCATGATGACGACCTTCGCCGCGATCCTCGGCGCGCTGCCGCTGGCCGTCGGCTTTGGAACGGGATCGGAACTGCGCCAGCCACTCGGCATCGCCATCGTCGGCGGCCTCATCGTGAGTCAGCTGCTAACGCTCTACACCACGCCGGTGGTCTATCTCTATCTCGACCGCTTCCGGTTATGGGCCAAGCGCCGCTGGGGTCGCTTCTATGCGGGCCTGCTCGGCGATGCGGTGCCGGAAGCCGGCGAGTAGTCAGAGTTGCGGCAGGTCGCCGCTATCGGATGCGCCGTTGCGGATTTCGGAGTCGCGGTACTGGCGATAGAGGCTGCGCTGGGTGGCATAATAGTCCAGCGATGTGCGCTCGATCTGATCCAGCGTGTCGATATTGCGCGCGCGCAGATCGAGGACGCCCATGCCCGCGCGCGCGTAACCGAGCGTTTTGTAACCGTCGAAGCGCGCATAGGTGAACGGATCGAATCCGTAATCGACCACCTTGCCGGCGAGATCGCGCGGCGGCGCCGGCCCGAGCAGCGGCGCCACGAAATAAGGGCCTTCGCCGACACCCCAGACGCCGAGCGTCTGTCCGAAATCTTCGGAATGATCGGGAATACCCATTTTCGACGCCATGTCGATCAGTCCGCCGATGCCGAGTGTTGAGTTGATCAACACGCGGCCGAAGGTCTCCAGTGCGCGCGATTTCTCGCCCTGCAGCACGTCGTTCGCGAAGGTGACGGGCTCGTCCATGTTGTCGAGCATGTTGTGAATGCCATCGCGGGCCGGCTCCGGCACGACATGGTTGTAGAAGACCGCCGCCGGGCGGGCGACATGCTTGTCGAGCGACTGGTTGAACTCGAAGAACTGCCGGTTCGTCGGCTCATAGGGGTCGTTCTGCGCAAGCGAATCCGGGTTGGTGGTCGTCGAACACGCGGACAGCGCGGACCCCACCAGCAGAACGGCCATCAAGGAAAGAAATGAACGCAAAATCCCCTCGCTCGGAAATTTCCAAATTCGGAAACGCGTAATCGGCAGAATCGCTGCTTCCCTAATATCGGGTCGGCGGCGATATCCTTCAAGTGCGGACTAAATTCCCGCATACCAAGTGTATCCCAGATCCTCCCAATAGCCGCCCTTGCCGCCATTGATCCGGTCGAAGTTTTCCACAAGTTCGATTCGTTGAACGTACTTTGCCATTTTGTAACCCAATTGACGCTCCGCCCGGAGCCGGACCGGCGCCCCGTTCTCGACGGGCAGCGGATGGCCATTCAGGTCATAGGCCAGAAGGGTTTGGGGATGCGTCGCCTCCAGCAGGTCGAGGCTCTCATAGTAATAGGGCGCATCGCCGGAGAGCGAACTGCCCATCGGATCGGCACAGTAGAACATGACGTAGCGCGCTTCGGGCTTCGGCTGTGCCGTCGCGAGAATGTGGGCGAGCGGCGCGCCGGTCCACTCGCCGATGCAGCTCCATCCCTCCACGCAGTCGTGCCGGGTGATCTGGGTGCGCGGCGGAAGCGTTCGCAAATCCGTCATGGAGAGGGAGAGCTTTTTCTCGACCAGCCCGCCCACTTCGATGCGCCAATCCTCGAAATTTTTCGCGGCGTGCGCGGCGTAATCGTCGGTCGACGGATTGAGCGTGCCGTTGGCCCGGAAGACCGGCGCGATGTCGGACTTGGTGAATTCGGGCGCGAGCGCGTGGCTGCCCGCGAACAGGCGCTGCGCGCGGCGGGTCAGGCCTTCGACTTCGGAGAGGATGTCGACGACCCATTTCTGCTGCGAGAGCGGCGTGCAGGCGCCGACCACGGCCGCGCCGGCACTGGCCAGCATCGCTTTGAGGATATTGCGGCGGGTATCAGCCATGGTCCTTGCCCTCGATCGCATAGCGGCCGGTGATCATGGAGCGGAGATTGTTCCAGGTGCCCGACAGCACGACCATGACAATGTGTACGATGAAGAAGGCGAGGAACGAGAACGCGCAGATAAAGTGGATTGTGCGCGCGGTCTGCCGCCCGCCAAAGACCCAAAGCAGTTCGGGGAAGGCCGCATCCATCGTCGGCGACATGGTGAGCCCGGTCAGGATGATCAGCGGCGCAATGATGAAGATCACGCTGCCATACGCCATCTTCTGGATACCGTTGTAATGCCGCGCCGCCTCGCCCTTGGGGAAATCGAGCTTGGCGTGGGTCACGATCTCGTGCGGCAGGTTTTTGAAGTCCTGCTTGTTCGGGATCAGCTCGCGCTGCGCGTGACGGCTCCAATAGGCATAGATCACGAAGATGACGCCGTTCAGCACAAACAGCCAGGCAAAGAAAAAATGCCACAGCCGCCCCATCGCCAGCCATTGCGGTCCGGGGATCGTCGCCCAGTCGGGAAAGCCGCGCGCGGTCAGTACGCCGTCTACATTTGAAGCGCCGAGCGCGCCGGTGGTGTCGAAATGCCAGGGCCCGATCTGCGTGATGCCCTGCGTAACCGTGTCGTCATGGCCGAATGCCGTCATCGACAGGACCGGGTGATCGAAATCGGCGGACTTGCCGATATAGAGCGCGGGATGGGCGTTGAAGATCTGAAGGCCGCTCAAGAGCATCACGAACAGCACGATGGCGTTGAACCAATGCGTGACACGGATCAGGAGCGGGTGGCGGAAGAAGAAATAATGCGGGCCTTCGGGCGCGAGACCAAGCGCCTTGCGAACCCAGCCGGGAATCCGCGGGTGCGGCGCAGGTGCGGCATCGGTCGATGACATGAATTCTCCCGCCAAATCAGCCACAGGATAGCAGCCTTTTGCCGATATACGGATGACACCGCCGTTCGGTTTCAGCTAATTCCCGATCCAGCCCTGCGCCACCGCCGCGTCGTGGCGGGCTTTTTCGGGGCCGCCCAGGATCTGGCGGTTGAAGCCGATGCGCTTGAACCAGTAGTGGAGGCCGAGCAGGTCGGTGAAGCCCATGCCGCCATGCACCTCGGTCGCGGTGCGCGCGACGAAGGGGCCAATCTCGGACAGATGCGCCTTGGTATGGGCGGCGAGGCGGCGCGACTGGTCCGGCTGTGCGTCGAAGCCATAGGCCGCGTACCAGATCAGCGCGCGGCAGGGTTCGAGCTCGGCGGCCATTTCGGCGCAGAGATGCTTCACCGCCTGAAACGAGCCGATGACGCGGCCAAACTGTTTGCGCTCCTTCGCATAGGCCACGGCTTTCTCGATCATGCGCTCGCCCGCGCCGAACGTGTCGGCCGAGAGGACGATGCGGCCCGCATCGATCATGCGGTCCAGCGTCGCGGGACCGTTGCCGCCGGTCAGCGGTTCGGCATCGACATTGTCGAAGTTGAGTTCGCCTATGGCACGTGTCGCATCAATGGTGGTGAGGAGGACCTTCTCCAGACCCTTCGCCTTGGCATCGACCAGATGCAGATCGCCGAATTTGTCCGCGACGATGAAGATGTCCGCGCCGTTGAAGTCGAGCACGAACAGCGATTTGCCGCTCAGCTTTCCGGCCTTCGCCGTGACCTGTGCCTTTTCGCGCGCGCCGCTCGCATGTTCGCTGACGGCGACACCAGCGATGATTTCACCGCTCGCGAGTTTCGGTAGCCATGTCTTCTTCTGTGCCTCGGTGCCCGCGCCGGTCAACGCGAGTGGTGCCATCACGCCACTCGCGACGAATGGGACCGGTGCCACATGCTTGCCCAGCATCTCTGCCGCCAGCGCGGCATCGAGAAGCGAAAGGCCGAGACCGCCAAACTCTTCCGGGATCAGGATGCCCGGCACGCCAAGCTCGACGAGCGCATCGAACACATCGCGCGCGAAGGGCTCGTTCGCGGCCCTGCGCACACGCTCCAAGGGTGCGGTGCGCGCGAGCGTGCGGTCGATGCTCTCCTGCATCATCTTCTGGTCGGAGGAGAGGCAGAACTCCATTCCTAATCTTTCTCCCTCTCCCTCGCGTAGCGGGGGAGAGGGCCGGGGTGAGGGGGTGGCGAAAGTTGCGCGCGCTGGTCGGGCGCCCCCTCACCCTTACCCTCTCCCCCACATTCGTGGGGGCGAGGGGAATTGATGGAGCAACTCATGTCACCACCTTCGGCTCTCGCGGCATCCCCAGTCCCCGTTCGGAGATGATGTTCTTCTGAATCTGTGCCGTGCCGCCGCCGATGATGAGGCCGAGGTCGAACATGAAGCTCGTCTGCCATGCCCCACTCGCGCGCAGATGCGGCGAATGTCCATAGAGAATTCCAAGCTCGCCGAGGATGTCGTTGGCGAAACCGGCGAGCTGGTGGTTCAGCTCGCAGCCCATCAATTTTACGATCAATCGCGCGATGCCGGGATCTTCGCCTTTGAGGCTCGCGGTCAGAAGGCGCAGCCCGTGATATTCCATCGCCATCACGCGCGCCTGCAGTTTCAGCAGCCGGTCGCGATAGACCGGATGGTCCATCAGCCTGCGGCCATCGACTTCCTCGGTCATCATCAGGTCGACCAGCGCCTTGAAGCGCGTGCCGGCCTGGTTGGGATCGCCAAGCATGCCGCGTTCGTGCTTCAAGGTCGCGTTGGCGACGAGCCAGCCCTGTCCGCGCGCACCCACGATCTGTGTTTTTGGCACGCGGACATCGGTGAAGAACACCTCGTTGAACTCGGCGCGGCCGGTCATGGTAACGAGCGGGCGCACTTCGATGCCCGGCGTCTTCATCGAGAACAGGAGATAGGAAATGCCTTCGTGCTTCGGCTTGTCGGGCTCCGTGCGCACGAGGCAGAAAATCATGTCGGCCTGCGCCGCGGTCGAAGTCCAGATCTTCTGGCCGTTGATGACGAAATCGTCGCCGTCTTCCACCGCGCGCGTCGTGAGCGCGGCGAGATCGCTGCCTGCGCCCGGCTCCGAATAGCCCTGACACCAGATCGTTTCGCCGCGCAAAGTCGGCGCGATCCAGCGCTGCTTCTGTTCCTCTGTGCCAAGCTCCAGCAGCGTCGGCACCAGCATCGAAATGCCTTGGTTCGCCATGCCCATCGGCAAGCGCGCGGCGATGAATTCCTCCGCGATGATGCGAGACTGCAGGATATCCGCCGTGCCGCCGAAGCCGCCATACTGTTTAGGGATCGTGCGCGCCGCGTAACCGTGCTCGATCAGCAGCTTCTGCCAGGCGCGCGTTTCTTCGTTGAAGCCGAAATTGCGCGGTGCGCGCGCGCCAAAATCTTTGGCGAAGGCGCGCACCTCGTCGCGGAACGCTTCGTATTCGGGCGAGTAGGAGAGGTCCATCGCGCTCGCCATTCATCCTTCGACAGGCTCAGGATGAGGGTTGAGATTTGGCCCTCACCCTGAGCTTGTCGAAGGGCGAGGGCCAAACTAGGCGGAAGTCTTACAGCCGCTCGACGATCGTCACGTTGGCGAGGCCGCCGCCTTCACACATCGTTTGGAGGCCGTAGCGCTTGTTTTCCTGATGCAGCGCGTTGATCAGCGTCGTCATCAGCTTGGTGCCCGACGCGCCGAGCGGATGGCCGAGCGCGATGGCGCCGCCGTGAACGTTGAGCTTTTTCGGGTCCGCGCCAGTGTATTGCAGCCACGCGGTCGGCACGGAGGCGAACGCTTCGTTAACCTCATAGAGATCGATATCGCCGATCTTCATGCCGGCTTTCTCGAGCGCTTTCCTGGTCGCGGGCAGAGGGGCCTCAAGCATGATCACCGGATCGCCCCCGATCACCGTCATCTGGTGAATGCGCGCGAGCGGCTTCAGGCCGAGGTCCTTCAGGCCCTTCTCGTTGACGATCATGACTCCCGACGCGCCGTCGCAGATTTGCGAGGAGGTCGCCGCAGTGATCGCGCCGCCTTCTTTCAGGAGCTTCACGCCGCGCATGCCCTCGAGGCTGACATCGAAGCGTATGCCTTCATCGACGGTGTGTTCGGCCGTGCTGCCGTCTTCAAGCTTGATGTCGAGCGGGACGATCTCGGTCTTGAACTTGCCGCCCTGTGTCGCTGCGATCGCCTTCTGATGGCTGTTGTAGCCATACTCGTCGAGCTGATCCTTGGTGAGCTTGTACTTCTCCGCCATCATCTCGGCGCCGGCGAACTGGCTGAACTGGATGCCGGGATATTTCTTCTGAAGCTCCGGGCTCATATAGGTGCCCATGCCGTCCTTCATCGCCAGCATCACGGACGAGCCCATCGGCACGCGCGTCATGCTTTCGATGCCCATCGCGATCACGCAATCCATCGCGCCGGACATCACGGCCTGCGCCGCGAAGTGCAGCGATTGTTGCGACGAGCCGCACTGGCGATCGACGCTGGTCGCGGGAACGCTCTCGGGCAAACGCGACGCCATCACCGCGTTGCGCGCGACGTTCACCGCCTGCTGGCCGACCTGCATCACACAGCCGCAGATCACGTCTTCGACCTTCGCCGGGTCCACGCGGCTCCGGTCGAGCAGCGCGTCGATCACCTTCGCGCCGAGATCGACCGGGTGCCAGTCCTTGAGCTTGCCGCCCTTCTTGCCGCCGGCGGTGCGCGCCGCCGCGACGATGTATGCTTCAGCCATGTCCGTCTCCATTCCCTTGAATAGCGTTGGGCGTCATTATCACCGCGCCCGTGGTTGCAACAAGCGGGCGTTGGATTGACGTAGGGTAAGAGCCGAATGAGCAACGAAAAGCATCACAAGCCTGCAACCATCGCAGCGCAAAGCCTGGGCTGGATCGACGAAGAGACGCGCGCGGTCAGCCCACCGCTGCACGCGTCGTCCACGTTCATTCGCGATCCCGACAACCAGTACCGCTCCGGCCGCGATTACATCCGTGCCGACAATCCCGCTTTCGATCAGCCCGAAGCTGTGCTCGCGGCGCTCGAAGGAGGCGCGGGCGCGATGCTTTATGCGTCGGGCATGGCGGCGGCGACGAGCGTGTTCCTCGCGCTGAAGCCCGGCGATCATGTCGTGGCGCCGAAGGTGATGTATTGGGGCTTGCGCAACTGGCTCATGACCTATGCGACCGAATGGGGCCTGCGGGTCGAGCTTGCGGACATGACCGATTTGGCGGCTGTGAAAGCGGCTGTGCGCAGAGACAAGACGAAACTGGTTTGGGTCGAGTCGCCTGCCAATCCGATGTGGGGCATTACTGACCTCGCCGCTGTCGCCGGGATCGCGCATACGGCAGGCGCACGCGTCGCGGCCGACTCGACGGTGTCTACGCCGGTGCTGACGCGGCCGCTGGAACTTGGCGCCGATCTGGTGATGCATTCGGCGACGAAATATCTTAACGGCCATTCCGACATTATCGCCGGTGCGCTGGTCACGCGCGAAGACGGTGAGTTCTGGCAGCGGCTGAAGATACTGCGTGCACAGATGGGCGCCACGCTTGGCTCTTTCGAAAGTTGGTTGTTGTTGCGTGGAATGCGGACGCTTTATCCGCGGGTAAGGACGGCTTGTGCGAATGCAATGGCGCTTGGGGAGCGGCTATCGGGAAATCCCAGTATCTTGGAGGTCCTCTATCCCGGCCTCAAGAATTTTCCCGGCCATGAAATCGCAGCGAAACAGATGAGTGGCGGCTTCGGCGGAATGCTCTCCATCCGCGTCAAGGGCGGCGAGGCCGCCGCCATCGCGACGGCGGCGCATGTCGAGATCTGGAAGCGCGCGACATCACTCGGCGGAACCGAAAGTCTGATCGAACATCGCGCTTCGGTCGAGGGAGCGGGTTCGCCGTGCCCGCCCGACTTGCTGCGGTTGTCGGCTGGACTAGAAGACGCAGAAGACCTGACCGCCGATCTGGAGCAGGCGCTGGCCTCGGCGCATCGCTGAACCAACCTTTGGGATTTAGTGGCCTATTACGCCGGAGGTCAGGCCGCGCGTCTGCATCTTGGACGTCTCGTCCTGATTCTGATGCTGGATGTCGTCCCATTCCTTTTGCGTGCGGCACTCGCGCCGTGCGCCCAGGCGGCTTCCCGTCTTCGCGCCCATGGTGCGGCAGACCATTTGGTCGCCGGCGCTTGGTGCAGAGGCAGGCTGCACCGGAGCAGGCGGCGGCGCCGGGCTATCGGCGCGTGTGCCAGCGGTGGCGAGCAGCATTCCTGAAATCATGATTGGCAGAAAAACAGATACCCGCATCTTGTTGCCTCCGAGGCCGCATGATCCGGTTCTCAACCTACAGTAAACTCTCGCATTTGTGAAGCTACCGGCCTCTCCGCATATTGCGGAAGAGGCCTGATTTGGCGCGCATCAAGCCGCGCGGCGATTGTTCTGCCGGTTGCTGCCGTTATTGCCGCCGCCGTTGCGTTTGCCGCGGTGGAACGGGCGCTTCTTGGCATAGTCGCGGACGGGAGCCGCCGGCTTGCCGTGCGAGACGATCGCAGGCTCTTCGCCGACGACGGTGATCTTGCGCTTCACCAGCTTCTCGATGTCGCGCAGATAGCCGCGCTCGTCGGGTGCGCAGAACGAGATCGCGATGCCTTCGGCGCCGGCGCGCGCCGTGCGGCCGATGCGGTGGACATAGCTCTCCGGCTCGTTGGGTAATTCGAAGTTCACGACATGGGTGATGCCGTCGACATCGATGCCGCGCGCGGCGATGTCGGTCGCGACCAGAAGGCGTGCGCGGCCGGAGCGGAAACTCTCCATCGCCCGCTGGCGTGCGTTCTGCGATTTGTTGCCATGGATCGCGTCTGCCGGGATACCGGACTTCTCGAGATGCTCGACGACCTTGTTGGCGCCGTGCTTGGTGCGGGTGAACACGATGACGCGCGCCATCTTGGGATCGTGCAGCAGATCGACCAGAAGCTTGCGCTTGTCCTGTGCGCCGACATGGAACAGGCGCTGCTCGATACGGTCGGCGGTCATGGTCGGCGGCGCGACGTCGATGCGCACCGGCTCTTTCAACATCTCATGCGCCAGATGCACGACATCTTCCGGCATGGTCGCGGAGAACAGCAGCGACTGGCGCGCTTTCGGCATCGCCTGGACGATGCGGCGCACGTCACGAATAAAGCCCATGTCGAGCATACGGTCGGCTTCGTCGACGACAAGCATCGTCACCTGGTCGAGACGGATCGCCTTCTGCTTGACGAGATCGAGCAGACGGCCCGGCGTCGCAATCAGAATGTCGACGCCGCCGCGCATCGCCTGGACCTGGCCATGCTGGCTGACGCCGCCCATCACAATGGCCTGGCGATAGCTGTAAGGCCTGCCATAGACCTTGAGGCTCTGGCTGATCTGGATCGCGAGTTCGCGCGTCGGCGCCAGGATCAGCGCACGCGTGCTGTTCGGCACCAGCGGCTTGCGGTCGGCGGCGAGCCTTTGCAGCAGCGGCAGGCCGAACGCGGCGGTCTTGCCGGTACCGGTTTGGGCGATGCCGAGCACGTCGCGGCCGCTGAGGATCAGCGGGATGGTTTGCGCCTGGATGGGGGTGGGTTGGGTGTAATTCTCGGTCTCGAGAACACGGAGAAGAACCTCGGAAAGCCCGAGGGTGGAAAACGCAGATATAGTCACTTTCAGTCCTTAAATATGCACGGGCGCGCGCGAAATGCGCGCGCTGAACGGCATGTTGCCGTCTTCCACGCACATCTGGAGGGAACGGAGTTTCTGGATAAATCCGCGATGTCGAGCGCCCAACTCAACGAAGATGGAGCGCCTTTGTGCGACCGCGGAGAATTGCAGGGTATATCGTTGAGCCCTAACAATATGTCAACCCATCACGGACGATTCCCATGGCTAGCGACACTTTCGGCTTCCTGACGGACCAAAGCACGCTTCTCGCGGTCGTTCTGGGCGCGATCCTGGCAACAATCGGCGGCTTCGTGGCGACCGCGATGGAACGCTTCCTCGACCGCCGCGAGAAGGAACAGAACGCGGCCCTGTTCTTCGGCGAGATCTTGTCGTCTCTCGCGATCATCATTCGCTTCGCCGATGAGACCAAGAAGATCGGCGATCCCTACGGCCCGGTGACGATGCGGATGCTGCGCTCGGCGCGCAACGAGCTCGATGTCTATGACCGCAATCGCGAGCAGGTGTTCAGCATCCGTGATGCCGATCTGCGCGCGCGCATGCAGACCTTGCTCATCCGCATTTCCATGCCGATCGATGGCGTGATCGAGGCGACGGATGACATCAGGAATATGCGCGAGACGGTGCGTACAGTCAGAGATCCCGGCGAACGCGCAGAGCTTGAAACGCGGATCAAGACAGACGAGGCGCGGCGCGATTCCGGATACACGTTCATTGTCCAAACGGCGGCCGAACTGAAAAGCGTGATCGAGGGATTGGGCCCGATCGCCAAGCACTCCTTCGATCGCATCGACCGGATCGCGCGCGCTTAGCCCAAAGAAAAAGGGCGGCCCGAGGGCCGCCCAATTCCATTACAGTTTCCGCGAGAGCTTACTGGCCCGGGCAGACATTGCCATTGAGGAAGTGGTTGGTATCGGTCCAGCCGTTCGCCGACGTGCTGGTGGGCGCGCCGAAGTAGGGCAGGTTCGCTTCGTCCTGCGGATGCCAGGTGTAGCCGTTCAGGCTGACCGTGAATGTGCCGTAGTTCGGAAGCGATTCGATCGGGTCGCCGACTTCCAGGATCGAGTTGTCCTGGCAGTTGACGTGGTTGTCGACGAACGGATCGTCGAGCCACTCGGCCGCTTCGTGCGACGCCGCGTCGATGTCTTCGGAGAATGCACCGGCCGAGTCCACGATTGTGGTGTAGCCATAGGTCTGGCCCGTGCCGTGCGCGCCGGAACGGTTGTGATACCCGCCGATGCAGCAGCCGCCCGACGTCAGATAGACGTCATACGAAATGAAGAACGGGAACGTGTCCGGCGTGATGACCGTGTTGTGCGCCGTCATGTAGGAATGCACGTTCGTTTCGAAGGTGTTGATCGGATAGGTGCCGACCACGCCGCTGCCGAACGGATTGTTGATGATCTTTCCCTGCGAGGAACTGACCGTGATCTTCAGCGGCTTGAGCTTGTTGGGCTTCTTGGTCTTCGTGTAGTCGAGAACCGTATGATAGTTCGTATTGGTCGTCACATGGCTCCAGAAGTTGCAGCGCTGGAAGCTGTCGGTGAACTGGCCGGTGCCGCAATCGATCGCGCCCGACGTGAAGTCGGCGCCGTCATCGAAGATCGGTGACGACAGCAGGCTCTTGATGATGTTCTTGCTGCCGTTCAACGTCGCCGTGTTCGGATTGAGAACCAGGTTTCCGTTCGACGGACCGTAGGTGAAGATCACCGGAATCACATAAACCTTGACATGCGTCGTGGTGTTCGATGAGGCCGGATCGGCGCCGACCATCGTGTAGGTGATCGAATGGCCGGTCAGGTCGGTGAACCCGCCGGTCCATTGTGCCAGGCTCGTCGGAGGCGGCGCGCCTCTTGGACGTTCGATCGCCGGCTGCGGCGCGGGATGGGCGAACATCACTTTTGGCTTGCCGGGACCATCCCAGTTGGGGGCCGCATTCGCGGCAAAGGTCACTGCAACAGCGCTCGCCAGCAGTGCCAGCGACGCAACGCGTTTCATCATCGGTCTTAACCCCTGATCGTTTCTCAGATGGACCACCCATCTAGCGGGGTGGACGCTACAATGAACATTGCGTTTTCGAAAGGTAAAAGCGCGGTCGCGGAGCGCGAATTCATGTCGGATTTTCAACACATTTGACCGGTATTTGCGGGTGCGAAACGGAGCGCAGAATATCCAATATGTTTTTGCGTGTCATACGCAAGTAAAATGCGCACCTGTTCATTCCGTCCAACTTGTGACCGGTGTCGCGACCCCCGATGAAACGCGAGCGTGGGGGTGACGGTCGGGCGGGAACCCGTCAGACCGACGCGGCGTGGAGCCGGTTCACGCGATCTGTCAGTTTGCGCATCAGCGATTCGAGGTCGCGGCGCTCCTGAAGCGACAGCGCGCCTAGCAGGACTTCTTCGAGATGCAACGCCAGCGGCACGATCTCATCGTAGATCGCGGCACCTTGGCGCGTGAGCGACAGCCGCGACACACGTCCATCCTTTTCATCGCCCGTGCGCGCCACGCGTTTACGGCGAAGAAGGTTCGCGACCGCGCGGCTGACCTGCACCTTGTCCATCGCGGTGCGGGACGCAACGTCGCTGGCGGAGAGCCCCGGCGTCTGCCCGAGCACCGCCATCACCCGCCATTCGGGGATCGATAGACCGAAGCGCTCGGAATAATGCCGCGCGATCGCGTCCGACACGCGATTCGACAGCACGGACAGCGTGTAGGGCACGAAGCGATCGAGATCGAGCCGGTCCGGTGCGCGGCGTTTCGCTTCACTCGGCATCGGGCTGGTTCTTCGGCAGCGCGGCGTCGAAGGCCGGGTGCTTCAGCGCATTCGTTTCGATCCGCGCAATCGTCGGCCAGCGCGCGATATCGAGGTTGACGCGCCGCGCATTGGCGATCTGCGGGATCAGGCAGATGTCGGCGATGGTAGGTCGGTCGCCGTGGCAGAACGTGCCCGTCTCGCTGTCGCGCGCGAGCATGGTTTCGAGCGCGTCGAAGCCGACCTCGATCCAGTGCCGTTGCCAGGCGAACACCGCTTCGTCTTCGGTCTTGAAGGTGCTTTTTATATAGCGCCCGACACGCAGATTGTTCACCGGGTGGATGTCGCAGGCCACCGCATAAGCGAGTGCACGAGTTCGCGCACGGGCAAGCGCCGCCTTCGGCAGGAGCGGCGGCTCCGGCACGACCTCGTCCAGATACTCGATGATCGCCAGTGATTGCGTGATCGTGTGGCCGTCATGGACGAGCGCCGGGATCAGCTCCTGCGGATTGAGCGCCTTGTAGTCGGCGGTGTGCTGCTGTCCGCCATCCTTGAGCAGGTGAATGAAGCGCAGGTCCGGCTTGATGCCCTTCAGGTTGAGCGCGATGCGCGCGCGAAACGCGGCGGAGGAGCGGAAATAGCCGTAGAGGACAAAGTCACTCATATTTTGCGACCCGCTGATCGATGGCGCCGAACAGGGACTTGCCGTCGAGGTCGAGCATCTCGATTCGGATGCGGTCGCCGAATTTCATGAACGGTGTGGAGGGCTTGCCGCTCTCGATGGTCTCCAGCGTGCGCTTCTCCGCGAGGCATGCCGAGCCGGCATGGCCGCTCTTGTTCGACACGGTGCCGGAGCCGACGATGGAGCCCGCGACCAGCGCGCGCGTCTTGGCCGCGTGTTCGATCAGCTGCGCAAAGGAGAACGTCATATCGACGCCGGCGTTCGGATGTCCGAATACCGCGCCGTTGTAGGTCACGGTCAGCGGCAAATGAACCTTCGCATCCTTCCACGCTTCGGTGAGTTCGTCCGGCGTGATCGCGACCGGCGAGAACGCGCTCGCGGGCTTGGACTGGAAGAAGCCAAAATTCTTGGCGAGCTCCGCCGGGATCAGGTTGCGCAGGCTGACATCGTTCACGAGCATCAGCAGCTTGATGTGCTTCTCGGCGGCGCCCGCTTTCGTGCCCATCGGCACGTCGTCGGTGATCACGGCGACCTCGGCCTCGAAGTCGATGCCCCATTCTTCTTCAGCGGCGAGGATCGGATCGCACGGGCCGATGAAGGAGTCCGAGCCGCCCTGATACATCAGCGGATCGGTCCAGAAGCTCGGCGGCATCTCCGCGCCGCGCGCCTTGCGCACCAGCTCGACATGCGTGACATACGCCGAGCCATCGGCCCACTGATAGGCGCGGGGCAAAGGCGAGGCGCATGCGCAAGGATCGAACGGCTTCTCACCCGCGACCGGGCCTTCGTTCATCAGATCGTAGACGCGCATCAGGCGCGGCGCGGATTCGTGCCAGTGATCCATCGCGTGCTGCAGGGTTGGCGCGATGTGACCGGCACTGACGCAGCGTGTGAGATCGCGCGACACGACGACAAGCGCGCCATCGCGGCCGGATTTGAGAGAGGCGAGCTTCATTTCGGCATCCAGCTTTTGACGTAACCGCGATCTTCCTGCGCTTCGGCGGCGGCGCTCATCTCCAGCGGATCGCGCGCGTCGATCATCACCGCGACTTCGTCGGTCATGGTCTTCGTCGCTTTGGCACCGGCGGCGAAGGCTTTGGGATGCGGGCCATGCGTGAATCCGTTGGGATGCCACGTCACCATACCGGGATGGATGTTATCGCGGCTGAAGAACTCGCCCTGGTGATAGAAGATCACCTCGTCGTAATCGTCGTTGGAATGATAGAACGGCACTTTCAGCGCGCCGGGATCGCTCTCGATCGGCCGCGGCACGAAGGTGCAGACGACAAAGCGGTCGGCGACGAAGGTCGAATGCACGCTCGGCGGAATGTGATAGCGGTGGCTCATGATCGGGCGGATGTCGCGCCAGTTGAGCTTCAGCGCGGTGAGATTGCCTTTCCAGCCAACCGCATCAAGCGGCGAATGCGGATAGGTGATGGTGGAGACCGCATTGCGGCGCTTGACGCGCACTTTCCAGTCGCGCTTCTCGGTCGCCTGATGCTCGAAGGCGTCGTCGATCTTCGGCGTGTCGAGAGCCGCGGGATCGAAAACCGCGTGCGGACCGAGAATGCCGCGCTCCGGCAGCTTGAACGCGCTGTTGGTGGCCTCGATCACCAGTGAGATCGTGGGCGTCTTCGGCGTCAGCCGCCACATCGTGCCGCGCGGCAGAAGGACGTAGTCGCCGTCGCGATAGGTCATGTGCCCGAAGTCGCAGAACAGATCGCCGTCGCCTTCATGGATGAACAGCAGCACGTCGCCATCGGCATTGCGCACCAGATGCGGCATCGCCTCCGGCAACTTCCAGATGCCGAACTGGCAGGCATTGTTCGACAGTAGCATCACCGATTTGAACGGCTCGTTCTGCGCTTCGGCCGCTTTCTTCGCGTCAAAGGCACGCGGCGCCAGCGGGCCTTCGAAATCGCTCCAGCCTGTCGGCGGATTGCGATGATAGATATGCGTCGCAGGCCCGAAGAAGCCGTCGCGCCCGATCTCGCGCTCGAACGTGCCTTCCGGCAGATCGGCATGCGCCTGCCGCGAGGTCGTGCCTTCGACGCGCGGAAATTCGATCCAGGTCTTGCTGCTCATGCGGTCGTATCCTTGAGAACGCCGCGCTTGATCTGGTCGGCCTCGATGCTCTCGAACAGCGCCTTGAAATTGCCTTCGCCGAAGCCCTGATTGCCCTTGCGCTGGATGATCTCGAAGAAGATCGGGCCGATGGCATTCTTGGTAAATATCTGCAGCAGCAGGTTGCCCTGTTCGCCGTCCATGAGAATCCGGTCGCGCTTCAGACGCTCGACATCCTCGCCGTGACCTTTGATGCGGTTGTCGAGGCGTTCGTAATATGTATCGGGCGAATCCTGGAATTCGATGCCCGTTTTGCGCAGCGACTCCACCGCGTCATAGATGCCGTCGGTGGCGAGCGCGATGTGCTGGATGCCCTCGCCCTTGTACTCTTCCAGATATTCGTGGATCTGCGACTTGTCGTCGGAGCTCTCGTTGATCGGGATGCGGATGTTGCCGTCCGGGCTCGTCATCGCGCGGGACTTCAGGCCCGTGAGCTTGCCCTCGATATCGAAGTAGCGGATTTCGCGGAAGTTGAAGAGCTTCTCATAGAAGCCGGCCCATTGATCCATGTTGCCGCGGAAGACGTTGTGCGTGACGTGATCGATATAGGTGAGGCCGGCGCCTTCGTGGGTGAATCCGGAGATCGGATCGGTCGGCACGAAATCGACGTCGTAGATCGACCGGTCGCCGTAGCGGTCGACAAGATAGATCGCGCTGCCCCCGATGCCCTCGATCGCCGGAATGTTCAGCTCCATCGGGCCAACCTGGTTCTCAAAAGGCTTGGCGCCGAGTTCGAGCAGCTTCCTGTAGGCGAACGCCGCGTCCTTCACGCGGAACGCCATTGCGCAGGCGCTCGGCCCATGCGCTTTTGCGAAGCGCGCGCCATGACTGCCGGGTTCGGCGTTGACGACAAAGTTGGTTTCGCCCTGGCGATAGAGCGTCACATTCTTGGAGCGATGCTTGGCGACGGCACGGAAGCCCATCTGCTCGAAGAAGTGGCGAAGCGCGGCCGTGTCCGGCGCGGTGTATTCGACGAATTCAAAACCGGCGGTGCCGATCGGATTGTCCCAAAGGTTCTGCGAGATCTGTGTCATGGATTGATTCCGGAAAAGCGAAATAGTTTCATATGTAACTATCTTGTCGTCAAGCACCGGTAACCTTTGTGCGAATCGCGCGTTGTCTCCGCGGCCATTCGAATATGCAGGAGAGTTCCATGACATTTCTGAAGTTTGTGCCGGTGGCGGCCGCTTTGATTATTGCCGCGCCGGCCCTCGCGCAGGAAACCACAACGCCGACCTATACCCAGCATGGCCAGACGCCGAACAATTCCGGCAGCGGTGCCGGCGCGCTCGACGAGATGAAGGATTCCACGCCGCAAGCCGACAATTGCCGCCAGTTGATGCAGAAGGCCAAGTCGATGGCCCAGCCGACGAACCCGGATCGCGCCGACGCGGCCGAGAAGGAAATGGCGCTCGCCATCGATGCGCGCGATCACGGCGACTACGCCGCCTGCAAGATGCATGTCGATCAGGCGATGCACTACAAGATGTAAAATTTGATCGCGCACGAAGACGCGGAGTGCGCGGAGTTCTTTTTCTTCTCCGCGTCCTCCGCGACACCGCGTGAATTGTTTACAGGCTGTAGCTCGCGACGAATTTGAGCGCCGCGGGCGAAATGAGCTGATTGCCGTCGACGTTCTGCGCCACCGGCACTTCGACATCGCCATAGAGCTTCCACGTCCCGAAATCGGCCTTGATGCCGGGCGAGATCAGGAGCCGTGTATAACCCGTGTTGGCGGAATCACCCGCCGCGCCGCCATCGTGTCCGCGATAGGACACGATCGCTTGCAGCACCGGCGAGATTAGCGTGTCGCCAAGCGCCCATCCCGCGTAGGAGACGCCAAACGCCGCGTTGAGTTCGCTGCCCGGCGTGTAATGGTTCTGCGTCGCGACCTCGTGTTCCCACATCAGCTGGCCGTAATAATTGAACTGGCCGTCGGTGGTGAGCTGTCCGGTGTGGTAGGCGCCGAGCATGATATCGGTGCTGCCGGAGCCGTTCTGCGTATCGGCTTCGAAATTGGGCACATCCCTGTCGCCGGTCGGAAGCTTCACGCCGCCGATCAAACCGGTCGAGCCGTCGGAGGAGAAGCCCGAATAGCTCACCGTGATGCGTGCGTCGCCGAGCGAGGTGTGATCGAACTCCTCCGGCGCGCCGGAATCCGCGGCGAGCAACCCGCGATGCAGGAAGGGCAGCTTCACCATCACGCCCCACTCATTGTCGAACATGTGCTGCGCGCCAAGCACGACATAGTCGGAGCGGATTTTCTTGTCGTCATTGTCGGCGCCGGGCGCAGAGCTGCCACCGCTCCAATTCGTCGTCTGATTGAGGAAGTCGTATTCGAGGAACAGGGTCGTTCCCAATCCCGAAGGCAGCAGCGATGAGGTGCCGACATCGAAGATCGAGCAGCCGCAGGCGCAGGCCTGGGCGAGGGTGGGAAGGGCGGTGAACGCCAGCGCGATCAGCGCCGGCCTTATGGAAATGCGAAGCATGATGGTCTCTCGATTGAGGTTACGCGAAAAGCGCGAACGGATTCTCAATCGAAAGCAGGCGGTGCTCTTGCGGTGTTGGGCCGGAACTGCACGGAAGCGGCGACGACGTCGTGGCGCGCGGTGAAAGCGACCGGCGATGCGGTCGTAACGGGTGCGACCTTTGCGGGTTCGGCTGCCGGTGTCGCGGCATGGACGGACGCCGCGAACACGCAAGGTGCGCTCGCGCGATCATGATCGTGAGAGGGCTTGGCGGGCGCCGGATGCAGCGGTCCGTCCAAGGTGCAGATCACGAAGGGCGAGGCATCGGCGCTGGCGATCGCGGCCGGCATCCAGCCAGCGGGCAGGAATGCACGCAACAGCATCGCCACAAGGGCGAGCTGCACGGCAGCCGATCTGCAAACCATTCTCATATGCTAGTTGTCGCGGAAACTGGCGGTCAGCGTCAATCGCCGGTCCTGCGACCTAATCGAACACCTCCGAAGCGGTGGTAAAATGCGCGCATGGAGAGCTGTGATCACATCGCGAGACCGATTATCCGCCGCCGGAAAGCGGGTGCAGGGGGTACCCCTTCCAGAATTCCGGCGAGCAATTTTGTTGCCGGACCGGATCGGGGCAACCGCCGGGGTGCCGGTGCGCCCAAAGGCAACCGTAACGGCCTCAAGCATGGCGGGCGCAGTGCCGCGTACCGTGCGCGCCGACATGCAGCACGCGAACTCGCACGTTCCGCGCGCGAGATGGCGGCGCTGATCCGCGCGATGGTCGCCGCGGGTGTCGATCCCAATGCGCATGCCGGATTGTTCGAAGCCTTGGCCGCTAAGGCGGAGCTTTCGCTACGGAAACTCAAAACCACGCGAATTGCCAAGGGTCCGGCAAAGCATCAGAATTTCTCGCGAGCTTGCGCATCAGACGCGAGCCGGCGGGAGATGCGCGATGAAATTCACCTGGTTCAATCTGATGCCGTGGCCCTATCTGCCGGACGACTTCCGGGAGAAGAACCGCTCGGTGTGGGTCGACATCGACTCGAAGCTGTTCGATCCGGTGAAGAGCCACGAGGTCTACAACACCTATATGGACCTTCTGGAATACGCGTCCACGCTGGGCTTCGACGGCATCGGCGTGAACGAGCATCACCAGAACGGCTACGGCATCATGCCGTCCCCGAACCTCATCGCGGCGGGGCTCGCGCGGCGCACCAAGGATGTGGGTCTTGTGGTGCTGGGCAATTCGATTGCGCTCTACAATCCGCCGGTGCGCGTGGCGGAGGAATTCGCGATGCTCGACTGCATCTCGGGCGGGCGGCTGGTTGCGGGCTTTCCCGTCGGCACCTCGATGGACACGAATTTCTGCTACGGCCAGATTCCGGCGCTGACGCGCGAGAAATATGCCGAAGCGCACGATCTCATCCGCCGCGCGTGGAGCGAGGAGAAGCCGTTCGCGTTCAACGGCCGCTACAACAAGCTGCGCCATGTGAACATCTGGCCGCGGCCGATTCAGAATCCGATGCCGGTGCACATTCCCGGCGGCGGCAGCGTCGAGACCTACGACTTCTGCATCGACAACACCTATTCCTATTCGTACCTCAGCTTCAGCGGCTACATCCGCGGCAAGGCGCTGATGGACGGCTACTGGAAGCGCGTCGCCGAGCGTAACGCGCCGGACACCTCGCCGTACCGCGCTGGCTTTGCGCAGACGATCCTGGTTGCCGATACGGATGAGGAAGCGGAGCGGCTGTATTCGAAGCACGTTTCGTATTTCTACAATCGCTGTCTGCATGTGTTTGCGGGTTTCGCCGATGCGCCGGGTTATCGCACGATCAAGACGATCCAGACCGGCGCGCTGTCGCAATACGCACCCGTCAAAGGTTGGGGCGAGATCACCTGGAAGGAGCTGACCGAAGGCGGCCACGTCATCGCCGGTTCGCCGGAGACGGTGCGTCAGCGCATGGAAGAGCTGATCAAGTCGCTGCGCGTCGGAAACATCTTCTGCCTCATGCATGTCGGCGACATGCCAAAAGAGAAGTGCATGGTTTCGACCAAGCTGTTCGCGGAGAGAGTGATGCCGAAGCTGCGCGGCCTGTTCCCGGAATATGCCGAGGACGGCCGCTTCTGGTGCCACCCGATCAAGCAGGTCACGCCGGGCTCATTGCCCGTCGAAGCGATGGCGGCGGAGTGAACTTGTTCTCCCTCGCCCCCGCCTAGCGGGGGAGAGGGCCGGGGTGAGGGGGTGTCGCCACCGAGCGCACCTTTCACCACCCCCTCACCCTTACCCTCTCCCCCGGTGGGGGAGAGGGAATGATTATGGAAGTTGGGAATGACCGAACTGAAGACCATCCAGACCCATCACGTCCCCGTCCGCTACCACGAAGGCGGAAACGGCGCGCCGCTTGTGTTCCTGCACGGCGCGGGCGGATTGGAGGCGAAGGATCCGTTCCTCGCGGCGTTGGCGGAGAAGTATCACGTCTACGCCCCGCTTCTTCCCGGCTACGGCGACAGCGAGGAATGCGGCGAGTTGCGCGACATGCTCGACATCACGTTGCACACGCTCGATGTCGTCGATGCGCTGGGCCTGAAAGACCCGATTCTTTGCGGCCATTCGATGGGCGGCATGATCGCGGCGGAGATGGCGGCGATCGACAACCATAGTTTCTCGCGCCTCGCGTTGATCGCGCCGGCCGGTTTGTGGATGGACGATCATCCGATCCCGGACATCTTCTCGCTGGTGCCGTACGAATATCCGCCGCTGCTGTTCCACGATGTCGAAGCGGGCTCGGCGCTCATGACTCAAGGATTGGCGTTCGACGATCCCGAATGGCTGAAAGGCTTCCTCGTCACCAATGCGCGCCAACTCGGCATGGCGGGAAAACTTCTCTTCCCGATTCCGGATCGCGGCCTCGCCCAACGTCTCTATCGCATCCGCGCGAAGACGCTGCTGATCTGGGGCGACAGTGACAGGCTCGTGCCGCCGGTCTACGCGCAGGCGTTCAAGAAAGGCATCAAAGGCGCCGAACTCGCCGCGATCCCCGAAGCTGGACACATGGTGATCTGGGAAAAGACCGCCGCCGTGATGGCAGCGCTGGAAAGGTTGAAGTGATGGATCACGATCTCATCATTCGCGGCGGCAATATCGCCGATGGTAAGGGCGGCGCGCTGTATGAAGGCGATGTCGCGGTGACGAACGGGAAAATCTCCGCCGTCGGCGAAGTGTCCGGTAAGGGCGCGGAAGAGATCGACGCCAAGGGCAAGCTCGTCACGCCGGGCTTTGTCGACATACACACGCATTACGATGGTCAGGCGACATGGGACACGCGTCTCGCGCCGTCGAGCTGGCACGGTGTGACGACGGTGGTGATGGGCAATTGCGGCGTCGGCTTCGCGCCGGTGCACACGGGCGATCACGCGCGGCTGATCGAGTTGATGGAAGGCGTCGAGGACATTCCCGGAGTCGCACTTCACGAGGGCCTGAAGTGGAATTGGGAATCCTTCGGCGATTATCTCGACGCGCTGGAGCAGGTGCCGCATGACATCGATGTCTGCGCCCAGCTCGCGCATGGCGCGCTCCGCGTCTATGTGATGGGCGAACGTGGTGCCGCCATCGAACCCGCGAACGAAGACGACATCGCAAAGATGCGCCATCTCACCAAGGAGGCGATGCAGGCCGGTGCGATCGGCTTCACGACCTCGCGCACCATCCTGCACAAGAGCGTGAAGGGCGAACCGACGCCGGGCCTGCGTGCCGAGGAAGCCGAACTCATGGGCATCGCGATGGGCATCGCCGATGCCGGCCGTGGCGTGATGGAGCTGATCTCCGATTTTGACTCGCCCGATCCGTTGACCGAGTTCGCCATGCTCCGCCGCCTGGTCGAACGCTCGGGCCGTCCGTTGTCGCTGTCACTCGCACAGGCCGGTTCGTCGCCGGATGGCTGGCGCGGATTGCTCGGCCTGATCGAACAGGCGTCGAAAGACGGCCTCGCGATCCGCGGGCAGGTTGCGCCGCGGCCCATCGGATTGCTGCTTGGCCTTCAGGGCACAATCAATCCGTTCATCGCGCATGAGACGTTTGCGGAGATCAAGGACAAATCGCTCGCCGACAAGGTCCGCATCATGCGCGATCCGTCGTTTCGCGCGCGGATGCTGGCGGAGACCGAGGCACGCGCGACGCATCCGCTCGCGCGCCGCGTGATGGCATTCGACCGCATCTTCCCGCTCGGCGATCCGCCGAATTACGAACCGCCGAAGGAAACTTCGCTCGCCGCACAGGCCGCGCGCGGCAACCGCGAGGCGCAGGACATCGCCTACGACATGCTGCTGGAGGACGAGGGCCGCGCATTCCTGTACTCACCCTTCGCCAACTACACCGAGTTCAATCTCGATTGCTGCCACGACATGATCGCGCATCCGAACACGGTGCAGGGCCTCGGCGACGGCGGCGCGCATGTCGGAATTATTTCGGATGCGAGCTTCGCGACGTACCTGCTCACCCATTGGGGCCGCGACCGCGCGACGGGCAAGTTCGATCTCGGCTATCTGGTGAAGCGCCAGACGGCAGACACCGCGCGCGCCGTGGGGCTGATGGATCGCGGCGTGATCGCGGCGGGCAAGAAGGGCGATCTCAACATCATCGATTTCGACAAGCTGCAGGTGCGGCGGCCTGTGATGGCCTTCGACTTGCCCGCCGGCGGCAAGCGTTTGCTGCAGGGTGCGAACGGCTACGACGCCACTATCGTTTCGGGCGAGATCGCGTACCGCAATGGTGAAGCAACCGGCGCGCTGCCGGGCAAGCTGGTGCGCGGCCCGCAGGGAGCACCGGCCTGATGCCCTGGAATTACGGCGATCTCCTGGAAGCAGTCTCGAACGCAGTGCCGCCGGAGGCGCCGGCCTTCGCACATGGCGACAAAGTCACAAGCTGGGGCGAGGCGAAGCCGCGCATGAACAATCTCGCCCGCGCGATGATCGCGCGCGGCGCGAAGCCCGGCGACAAGGTCGCGTTCTATCTGCGCAATTCCGCCGAATACACCGAGGCGCTGGGCGCGTGCTTCCTGGCGCGGCTGACGCATGTGAACATCAATTACCGCTACAAGCCGGACGAGGTGCGCTACATCCTGGACAATTCGGACGCGCAGACGCTGATCTATCATTCCGAATTCCGCGACGCCGTTGCGCAGATCCACAACCAGCTTCCCAAGGTGAAGAGTTTCATCGAGGTCAACGGCGCGGAAGTCGCGTCCTTCGCCGAGAATTATGAGACGCTGGCGACGAAGGGCGACGGCGCGCCGCTCGGCATCGCACGTTCGCCGGACGATCAGCTCTTCATCTACACCGGCGGCACGACCGGCATGCCGAAAGGCGTGATCTACGCCCATGGCGACCTGATGGAGCTGTGGTTCAACCGCATGCATCGCACCATCGGCGTGCGTCCCGATTCCATCGAGATGTTCTGTGCGATGGTGAAGATGGCGCCGTTCCAGACGCGCACGATTCCCGCCTGTCCGCAGATGCACGGAACCGGGCTGATCACGACGCTCACGACCTTCATGTCCGGCGGCTGCGTGATCACGGTCGCGGGCGCGAGCTTCGAGCCGCATGATATCTGGCAGGCGGCGGAGCGTCATGGCGCGACCGGCATGGCCATCGTCGGCGATCCGTTCGCCAAGCCGCTCCTGCATGCACTCGACGAAGAGGCCGGCCGTTACGATCTCGCGAAAATGGTCGGCATCACGTCTTCCGGCGCGATGTGGAGCGCGGAGGTGAAGGAAGGACTCATCCGGCACATGCCGCAGGTGGTGCTCACCGACAGCTTCGCCTCGACCGAGGCGATGGGCATGGGCATCGCGACCGCGACCAAGGACGGCAGCTCGAAGACCGCGGATTTCGTCGTTGGCGAGAACGCCATCGTCATCGACGAGAACGACCAGCCGGTCGAGCCCGGCAGCGGCAAGGCGGGGCTGGTCGCGTTCGGCGGCGCGCTGCCGCTCGGCTATTACAAAGATGAGGAGAAGACCGCGCGCACCTTCCGCACCATCGCCGGCAAGCGCTATTCGATACCCGGCGACTACGCGATCGTCGAAGCGGATGGAAAGCTCACGCTTCTCGGCCGCGGCAGCAACTGCATCAACACGGCGGGCGAGAAGGTGTTTCCGGAAGAGGTCGAGGAAGCGCTGAAGACGCATCCCACGATCGAGGACGCGCTTGTGCTCGGTGTGCCCGACGATAAATGGGGGCAGGCGGTCACCGGCGTGGTCGTGCTGTCACCCGGCGCATCGTTCGACGAAAGCGATCTACGCACCCACGTCCGCGGCCAGCTCGCGGGCTACAAGACGCCGAAGCGGATTCTGATCGCCGGGGTGAACCTGCGCGCGCCGAATGGCAAGGCGGATTACAAGGCGGTTGGTGAGTTTGCGCGGAGAGAATTGGGAATCGCTTGAGCCTCGCCACACCCAATTGTCATAGCCCGCGAATGCGGGCCACCCAGATGGGTTCTGCACAATGCGAGTAGGTCAGCGCTCAGAGATAGCTTTGAAATAGAACGTCGGTATCACCTGGGTGGCCCGCATTCGCGGGCCATGACACTTATGGAATGATTAGCACCGCCAGCGCTTTTGGCCCGTGCGCACCGAGTTCGAGTGTTTGCTCGATATCGCCGGTGCGTGACGGACCGGTGATCAGGTTGATCGTCGGCGGCAAATTCTGCGTTTTGAGTTTTTGAAGCGCACCCTCGAAATGCGCGACGATGTCTGAGGCTTTCAGGATCGCAATCTCGAAGCCCGGCCGGAAATGCCATGACGCCGGCGACACATCGCGCGCTGGCTGCACCAGTGTTCCGGTCTCTGCGATGGCGAGCGGCGCATATGTCACCGCTGTGTCGTCCGGCCCCGGCGGATCGCGCAGGATTGTGAGCGCGTCCAGTCCGGCGACATCGGAATTCGGCGGCAGATGAATGCGCGCGGCGAGATTGTGCGCGCGCAGAATCTCCGCGATCACGGTTGGAATCTCGTCCTCGCGTTCCAATATCCGAATCTCGGTGTTCACCGCTTCGGCCTTGGCGACGAACGCTGCGACAAGATCGGCGGTGATGGCTGGTGCGCGATAGGGTTCTGGCTTTGGTACGGCGGCGCGCGTCCGCGAACGGATGCTGCCAAGGATCTCGTCACGCGCGCTCACGCCACAGCTCCTGGAAAGTCTTTCCCTGCGGCACCGGGAAGTCGCGCACCGCGAACCAGCCGCGCATCAACGGCAGCGAATGCACCGCCCCGTCGCGACTCATGAGCTTCAGCATGCGCGCCATGACCTTTGTACCGAGCCGATACAGCTTTGGCCGCTTCGCCGCGAAGGCCCAAAGGCCGAGACCCGCGACCATCGCCTTCGGCGCAAGACCGTCGGCGTATTCCTTCGCACGCCAGTGCCGCATGATGGTCGGCAGCGGAATCTTGACCGGACAAACTTCCGCACAGCGCCCACAGAACGTTGAGGCGTTGGGATGATGGTAGGTGCTGTCGCCGATCAGGCCCGGATTGAGCGCGGCGCCGATCGGACCGGGATAAGTCGCACCATAGGCGTGGCCGCCGATGGCGCCATAGATCGGGCAATGGTTGAGACAGGCCGCGCAACGGATGCAGCGCAGAACATCCTGCGCCTCGGTTCCGAGCAGCTTGGAACGCCCATTGTCCAGCAGCACGACATGGAACGCACTGGTGGGATGCTCGCCCGTCGGCCCCGACATGATCGAGACATAGGACGAAATCTCCTGACCGGTCGCCGAACGCGTCAGCAGCCTCAACAGCACTGCCACGTCGTTGAGGTCGGCGACGACCTTCTCGATCCCGGTCAGCACGATATGCGTGCGCGGCAGAAGCCGTGTCAGATCGCCATTGCCCTCGTTGGTGACGATCACTGCGGCGCCCTCGGCAGCGCTCAGGAAGTTCGCGCCGGTGATGCCGGCATCGGCTGCCTCGAACGCCGTGCGCAGCATCGTGCGCGCCTCCGCCACCAGCGCCTGACGCTCATCGAGCGAACGGTTCGGATCGAGCGCGGTGTGGGACACGCGGAAGGTCTCTTCGACCTGTTCTTTGTGGAGATGAAAAGCGGGTGCGATGATGTGACTCGGCGGTTCTTTGCGAAGCTGGATGATGTATTCGCCGAGGTCGGTCTCGACAGGGATCATGCCGTTGGCTTCGAGGTGAGCATTGAGCCCGATCTCTTCGGAGACCATCGACTTGCCTTTGGTCACGGTCTTCGCGTTCGCATCGCGCAGGATGTCGAGGATGATCGTGCGCGCTTCACACGCGTCGCGGGCCCAGTGCAGCTGTCCGCCGCGCGCCGTGACATTGCGCTCGAAGGTTTCGAGCAGCTTGTCGAGATTGGCGATAGCGTGGTCTCGGATCGCTTTGCCGGCATCGCGCAGGCCTTCGAAATCGCCATAGCGTTCGGCCGCTTCCTGACGGCCCAGCGCGAAATGTGTCTTCAAACGTCCAAGCGCGCTTTTGAGCTTTGCGTCGTTCAGCGCATCGTGCGCCGAGGCCTTGAACGCGCGCGGATCGGCGTTCATGTCTCGCCCGCCAGCACTTCGGCGACATGGCGCACGTGCATCGTTATGCCCTGGCGCTGCATACGGCCTTCGAGGTGCAGCAGGCAGCCGAGGTCGCCGCCGATCAGCATCTCCGCGCCGGTCGCGGTTGCGTCGGCGATCTTGTCGTCGGCCATGCGTTCGGAGATTTCGGGATATTTGACGCTGAACAAGCCGCCGAAGCCGCAACACACATCGCAGTCGGTCAGTTCGCTGACCGACAACCCCTCAACCGACGCCAGCAATTGTCGCGGCTGGTCGCGCACGCGCATCTCCCGCAGGCCGGAGCAGCTGTCGTGATAGCAAGCCCGCGCTTCACACTTCGTCGCAACGTTCTTCATCCCGCGAACGCCGACCAGGAACGACGTCAACTCGTGCGTCTTGGCCGCCAACGCCACCGCGCGCGGATCGTTGTTCAACACTTCGGGATAGTGCCGCTTGATCATCCCGGCACAGGAGCCGGACGGCGCGACGACATAGTCGAATTCGCTGAACGCCGCGATGACTTGTTCGGCGATCGCGCGCGCATCCTTATCGGTACCCGCATTCCATGCGGGCTGCCCGCAACAGGTCTGCGCCTGTGGCACGACGACATCGCAACCGGATTGTTCGAGCAATTTGACTGCGGCAAATCCGATCTGCGGCCGGACCAGATCGACAAGGCAGGTGACAAACAATCCGACGCGCGGCTTTGCGGTCACGGGCTGACCTGTTCGCGCGGCGCCCGGCGCGGGCGTTTGACCCGATCCTTCGGCGCGCGCGGCATGTTCTCGCCGAGCGCGTAGGTAAGGTCCTTCAGATGATCCATGAACGATTGCCGGTCATTGAAAGTCGCCAGGCGCTCGTATGGAATGAGATCGCCGATCCGAATCTGGATCACGCTGCCGATCCGGTCATGCACTTCCTTGAACAGCAGCGACAGGCGCAACGTCATGCTGATATGACTGGCCAGTTGGAACAAGCGGCTGTTCTGGCCGCCGAAGAACACGGGCGCGACAGGTGCCTTGGCCTGGCCGATCATGCGCGCAGTGAAGTTCTTCCACTCCGTATCGACGGCGCGTTTGTGCCAAATGGTCGGTGTCGTCGACACGCCGCCGGCCGGAAACACGATCAGGCAGCCGCCCTTGATCAGATGGCTCTTGGCTTCCGCCCGCGTCTTCAGATTGGTCTTGAGCGCTTCCTCGGTCTCGGCGAAATCGACGGGGAGCAGGAACGTCTTGACTTCTTCCGCCCGCAGAAGCACGGCGTTGGTCAGCACGCGAAAATCGGTGCGCACCTGCGACACGATCTGGCAGATGATCAGGCCATCGAGTACGCCGAAGGGATGATTGGCGACGACGACAAGCGGACCCTCTTTGGGCCAGCTCGCGAGCGCATCACGATTGTAGTCGAGCTTCAGTTCGAGGCGCCGGATCGCCGCCGACCAGAAATTCTCGCCCGGCATCGGGTGGGCGCGATTATCGTCGTAAATCCATTTCAAATAAGGCTGGCCTGTCATCCGCTCGATCAGGCGAATGATCGAACGTCTCAGCCGCGGATCGTCGGGTGCGGCGTAGGAGAATGTGTCGATCTCGTCCGGTGATTCAGCCATGACGCGGATATTCGCAGGAACGGAGGGCGGAATGAAGACCTATGAGAACCGCTTCTTCAGCCAGTCGATCATCGCGCGGCTGGTTTCTTCCGGTTTTTCCTGCTGGGTCCAATGGCCGCTGCCGTGAATCAACACGCGCTCCAGGTCCGGCACAAAGCGCTCCATGCCGTCGGTCATCGACGGAGGCAGAACGACATCGTCTTCGGCCATGATCATCAGGCCGGGCACTTTCACCTTCTGCTCCATCGTCCCGCTCTGTTCCCAGTTGCGGGTGAGATTGCGATACCAATTGATGCCGCCGGTGAAGCCCGTCTTCTCATAGGTGTCGACGAAGAATTTCATCTCTTCGGGATTGAGCAGCAATTCACCGCGCCAGGTGGATTCGTCTTCCTGAATGGCGTGAACGAGCTCGAAGTTCTTCATCTCCTGCGGAAGGCTCTCGAACTCCTTCGCCGTCACCATGCCGCGGCGCATGAAGAAGCGGAATGTCTTGGCGACATCGCGCGCAAGCACTTCATCGGCGATGCCGGGTTTCTGGAAGAAGACGACATAGTTGTTCTCGCCGCGCAGCATCTTCAGGCCCATGATCGGATCGATCGGTGCGCGCGCGAAGAACGGCGTGTTGACGCCGATGACACCTTTGACGCGCGCCGGCTGATAGATCGGCATCTGCCACACGACGAGCCCGCCCCAGTCATGGCCGACGAAGATCGCGTCCTTGATGGCGAACGCATCGAGCATCCCGGCAAGATCGCCGGTGAGATGCACCATGTCGTAGTCTTCGGCCTTCGGCGGACGGCTGGTCAGGCCATAACCGCGCTGGTCCGGCGCAAGTACGCGAAAGCCAGCGGCCGCAAGCGCGGGCAGCTGATGACGCCAGGAATAGGCAAGCTCCGGAAAGCCGTGGCACAGCACGACCGGCAATCCGTCCTTGGGTCCCGCTTCGTACACGGCCATGTCAATGCCGTTGGTCTTGATCATCGTGGGTGCAGGAAAATCGGTCATGAATCCTCTCGGGAACGGCCAGTTCCGGGTACTCTAAACGGGTTTTTAGCGAATTCCATTCGATACAGGGCGGGCGCGGCCGCCTCGCTGCGGTCGCGCCAGGCAAGCGTCACGGATGATCGACAAACGCGTCGTGGAATTGGATGGGCTCCGGGGCTTGTCAGCCCTGGCTGTGGTCGTGGCTCATTTCTTTGGTGAGACGCAGCACGGCTATCGTTCCCTAGCGGCGGGCTGGATTGGCGTCGACGTCTTCTTTGTTCTCTCAGGCTTTCTGATCGGATCGATCATCCTGAGCCAAACTGGCGAGCCCGGATTCCTCAAGGCTTTCTACATCCGGCGCGCGGCGCGGATCATACCGATCTATTTTGCGGTCGTGTTTCTCACACTCGCCGCAGTGGCGCTGACGCAAGGTCAGCTTTGGTCCGATCATCCCTATTCGCTTCCGGTCTACATGACCTTCACGACCAATATCGCATACGCGATCTGGCAAGGTGGCGGCGAATGGCTGAAGCCGACCTGGACGCTGGCTGTGGAGGAGCAGTTCTATTTGATCCTACCGGTGCTGATAATGATAACGCCGCGAAAACTCCTGCCGTCGCTGTTGATCGCGCTTTGGCTGTCGGCCACAGGAATGCGGTTGTCGTTCGGCATCGGGCATCAGGAAGCAACGGAGGTGCTCCTGCCGTGCCGCATGGATCTGCTGCTTGCCGGCGTTGTCGTCGCCCTTATGCATGGCAAAATCAATCTGAGCCGCTATCTGCCGGTGTTTCGGATTCTACCCATCGTGATGCTGATTGCGATCTTCGGCCTCGAATTTCTCTATGGCTTTCCGGTGTTCCTCGTATTCGGCCCTGCACTGCTCAGCATCGGCATCGCGAGTTTGATGCTGGCTATTCTCGGTGGTGCGCCCGAAGGTGTTCGCCTGCGCAATCCCGTGCTGTGCTGGTTCGGCCGGATTTCCTACGGCCTCTATCTCGTGCACCAGCCTATTTCGGGATTGCTGCACGGTCTTCTGTTGAACGGCGCTCCCGATATCGGCTCACCCGCGCAAATCGGCGTCACGCTGTTGGCGGCGGCGGTCTCTATCGGCGTTGCGGCGGTATCGTGGCGCTGGTTCGAGAATCCGATCCTGAAGCGCGCACGGCGTTTTCAAATCGACACCGTTCGGAATCTTCCCGCGGCCGCATGACGGCGGTTCAGGCGGCGAGATTGAGTTTGGCGAGCATCTGTGCGCGTTGCGGCCCGAATTTCGGTGGATAAAAGCCGCGTGCGCGTTTGAAGCCCTTCGGCATCGCCCAGAAACGCAGAATACCGGCGACGGTCGCGGGATTGCGCCACCAATCGTTCGGATCGTCGATCATGTGAAAGGCGCGGCTGAAGGCGCGCAGGATTTCGATGTCGCCGCGCGTCGCTGGCCCGATGGCGTCCTCGATCAGGGACTTGATCGTTCGCGCACGGAAATCCGGTTTGTAGTTGGGATCGCGTTCGTGCTCTGCGCGGCGGATCGCCTGTTTGTCCTGGCGCACCATGGAATCATGAAACGGCCGCAAGGTCTTGCGCGTTTCGGCTTCAAAGGTCTGCGCGCGCATAAGCGGGTCGGACGCCGCGTCCACGACATTGCGCAGAAGATGTGCATGCACGACACCGGCGGAGCATCCGCGTCCATAGAGCGGATTGGTGCGCGCCGCCGCATCGCCTATGGCGAAGAAGTTTAGCACATGCGGCGAATATTGCCGCCACACGCTTTTGAGATTGCCCATGGAGAACACCTGGCTCGCGGGCTCGGAGCGTGTGGCATCGATCCAGCGCGCGCAGCCGGGAATCTCAGTGCAGACAGCGTCGAAGACATCCGGCTTCACGATCGCCATGCGCAGCGCCGTCTCGATTTCCGGCACCGCCAATGTCACGGAAAAGTGGCGATTGTCGGCGGGAAAGACACCAAACTTGATATAGCCAAGATCGCCGGCGCCCGGGGTGCCGTCACGCGAAGGCTCGTCGGCGCCATCGCGCAATTTGTAGTGGCGTGTGAAATAGAGAATACCAGCCGGGCTTTCCTCTTCAACGACTCGAATACCCTCGGCGTTCAGCCAGTTGGGAAACAGCGTGTTTCGGCCGCTGGCGTCGATCGTCACATCGGCGCGCAGATCTTCGGTCACACCGTTGCGTTCGACTTTGAGTCCATCGACGGTAACGGCACCAGACGAATCGTGTTTGGCAGTCACGCCGCGTACGCCGGCATCGTCGATGAACGCCACATTCGGCATGCGGCTGGCATAGCGGCGCATCACGAGTTCGAGCGTGGTGCGGCGGCTGAACAGAATGGAGAGTTCGTCATCGCCCTTGCGCTCGACGTAGCTTGGCCTGAGCGAAGGCGGCAAACCGTCCTCGAAGGTGAAGATCCGCGCGCCGGAATCGAGCAGTTCCTTGAGCAGCTCGGGATGACGGTTGCGAATCAGCGTCGTGAGCCGGCCAAGAAAAACATGGCTGTGTCGGAGCTGCGTTGCGCCCCGGCGCTCCCAGTGCAGGAACGCATCCTCGGCATCGCCTGCCGGAGCGGCGTGATCGCGATCGACAATCGTCACGCGCCGCGCGCCACCACCGAATGCCAGGGCCGCGCCGAGTCCGGCGACGCCGCTGCCCGCGACAAGGATGTGCTCGTTTCCGATCATGTCTTGATCCGGATTGCTGCGACGGCAAGCAGCACCCAGCCGGCCAGAAAAGACACGCCGCCAAAAGGCGTGACAAAGGCAAGCGCTTTCGAACCGGTCAGCGCCAGCAGATAGAGCGAGCCGGAGAACGCGACGATCCCGAACAGGAAGAGAATCGCGGACCATCGCGCTGCGCGCGCCGCGGTACCCTGCATGGCGAGCGCGGACAGCCCCATCGCAAGCGCATGATACATGTGATAGCGCGCGCCGGTTTCGAAGGTGCCAAGCGCGTGCGGATCGAGCCTGCCGCCCAAGCCATGGGCGGCGAATGCGCCAAGCGTCACCGCAATCGCGCCGTTGATCGCCGCAATGACAAGCCAAACCCTCATGTGCAACCGCATCCGGCGCGAGCGTGCGCATGATCGTGCGCGAGCGTCTTGATCGCGAGTCTGGAAAGCTCGGCCGTCGCCGCGAAATCGGCCTTGGTCCGCACCAGCATGCCCGGATCGCCCATCAGATCGAGCACCGTCATCGCCATGGACTTTGCGCCATCGATCACCGCCTGATCGCCCTTTTCCGACACGGCGTGACGCGCGAACTCGGCATTATGAATGATCACGTTGAGCGGTGCGATGCCGAGGCAGGGATGGATCGAGGGCACGCGGTGGCTGACATTGCCCATATCCGTCGATCCGGCATAACCCGCCGGCAAATCCTTCAGCGGGAAGAAGTCGAGGCCGAGTGCTTTTGCGTTGCGCTCATAGGATTCGGCCATCGGCCAGTTGGTCTTGAGGTCGAGGAAATCGGTTTCGCCCCATTTGGTCTCGACGCGGCATCCGGTGGCAAGCGCGCCTGCCTCGAAACAGGCCTGCACGCGCGGCTTGAGCTCGGCGAGCTCGTGGCCGTCCACAGCACGGACATAGAAGCGGCAAGCGGCGCGCTCGGGCACGATGTTCGCCGCCAGTCCGCCTTCGGTGATGATGCCGTGGATGCGGTCCGTGCCGCGGATGTGCTGGCGCAGTTGCGCGATCGATTGATAAGCGGTCACCACGGCGTCGAGCGCATTCAGACCTCGGTGCGGTACGGCGGAGGCATGCGCCGCACGGCCATGGAACACCGCCGTCACGTCGCAGATCGCGATGCAGGGCATGGTGATGAGATTGAGATTCGACGGATGGATCATCATCGCCGCGTCGACGCCGTCGAACGCGCCCTCGCGCGCCATCAGTTCCTTGCCGCCATAGCGCTCCTCCGCGGGCGTACCGAGATAGCGCACGCGTCCAGGAAGCTGTCCGTTCAGCTTCGACAGCGCTATCGCCGCGCCCAGACCGGCGGTCGCGATGATATTGTGGCCGCAGGCATGGCCGATGCCGGGCAGTGCGTCATATTCAGAAAGGATCGCGATCGTCGACCCGCGATCCTTGCCGAATTCGGCGGCATAGGATGTCTTTAATCCAAAAGCTTCGCGTTGCGTGGCGATGCCGTGGCTTTCGACAGCGGCGGTCAGCCGCGCCTGCGCCTTGAATTCCTCAAGCGCCAATTCGGGTTCGGCGTGGATCGCATGGCTGACCGCGAGCAGTTCGGCGCGCATCGCGTCGACCGCGGAACAGACATCCTTCTTCAACGATTCAAGGCTCATGACGGTCACCGCGCAGGACACACGCGGATCATAGACAGTCCGTGCCGTCTTTGCGAAGGTCCGCGCCGAGAGGTTGCGTCATGACCAAGTTTGCGCAAGGGAACGATGGCGTTCGGATCGCCTACGAGATCGTGGGCCAAGGCGAGCCGATTGTGCTCGTGCACGGCTTCGCGTCCGACCGCGTGCAGAACTGGCGTGCGCCCGGCTGGTATCAGACGCTTACCGCGGCAGGACGGCGCGTGATCGCACTCGACTGCCGCGGTCATGGCGAAAGCGACAAGCCGCATACGTCGGATGCTTATGGCGACCGCATGGTCGATGACGTCGCGCTTGTGATGGCTGATGCCGGCGTGAGCAGCGCGGACATCATGGGCTATTCCATGGGAGGTATGCTGACCATGGGTTTGATGATGCGTCATCCCGAGCGCGTGCGGCGCGCGATCATTGCCGGTGTCGGCGTGACCTATTTCCGCGAGGCCGGCATCCGCCGCCACGCCATCGCCGATGCGCTCACTGCGAGCGATCCATCCACACTCACCGACCCGGTGCAGAAGCAGTTCCGGCTGTTCGCGGGCCAGGCGGGCAAGGATCTTGCGGCACTTGCCGCCTGCATGCGCGCGGAACGGACGGTTTATCCGCGCGAACAAATCGCCGGATGGAAGGTCAATGTGCTGGTGGTCTGCGGCGAGAAGGACATCCTGACCGGATCGCCCGATGGCCTGGCAAATGCTTTTCCGAACGGCCGCGCCGTTACGGTGCTGGGGCGCGACCATATGACCGCGGTCGGCGACAAGGTTTACAAGCAGGCAGTGCTGGATTTTCTCGCGGCCTGAATGCAACAACGCCGCGGATTTGCAGGCAGCCGGGTGAAAAGGCTCGATCTTCACCATAAGGTTGTTGCAGACTTGTAGAGACAACGGTCGAGGGGACCTCCATGAACACGATTTCGCGCGCGGTCTGCGCGGGCATTCTCGCGTCGCTTTTCCTGGGGCCGGCAATTGCCGCACCCCCGCCGATCGAGGCCTTTGGAAGCCTTCCGGCGATCGCCAACGTGAATCTTTCCCCGGACGGGACACATTTCTCTGCTTTGGAACCAGTGAACGGGAGGGAGGCGGTTCTCGTATTTGAAGTTCATCCCGGACCAAATTCGAAGCCGATGATCTTCACTGTGCCGGATGCGACAGCGGCAGGTTCGCGCTGGGTCAGCAACGACAGGCTGATCTGCTATTTCTACGAGAACAAGTTCCTGTTCGGCAGTACCCAGACGAACCTGACACAGCGCTCTCATGCCGTGTCGGTCAGCCTTTCCGGAAAACCGCCTGTCACGCTGCTTAAGGGATCGAATGTCTATCTTTATAATTCGTCTACGGCGTTGGTATCCGGGCTGAATGCCGATGACCCGGCCGCGGCCTATGTGATTGCGTACAAAGTCACGCAGGTCACGAGCCAGATGAGCCGCTTCGGACGCGAAGAAGCAACGCTCGATCTCTATCGCGTCAATGTCGAGAACAATGACCTGAAGGATGTTGCCGCCGGGTCGAAGAACACCGTGCAATGGGTCGTTGACGGGCATGGTGGTGCCGCAGCGCGTATCGATCAGAACGAAAGCCAGAAGCGCGAGGAAATCTACCTCAATGACAAGGGCAGTTTCCGTCAGGCGGCAACTTTCGACATGTCGACGGGTTGGCTCGCAGACGCGCAAGGCCTCACCCAGGACGGCGGCGCGCTGGTGATCAGCGAATATGGCAAGCGCGACACGGTCGGTCTCGATGCGTTGCCGGTGAGCGAAGGCGCTCTCCAGACCGAATTGTTCACCGATCCGGTTTATGATGTCGATTATGCCGTGGAAGATCCTTGGACGGATCGCATCGTCGGCGCCGCCTATGTTACCGACACCATGAAATATCACTATTTCGATCCGGCGCTGGATAAGCGCCAGCAGTCTCTGGAAAAGGCTCTTCCCGGCCAGTCCGTGACCATTGCGTCCTGGGACCGTAACCGTGACCGCTTTCTGATCACGGCAGAAGATCCGCACAATCCGATGGGTGTCTATCTTTTCACGCCGGCGGACGGACATCTCGAATATCTGATGAACGCCTATCCGGCATTGCAGCCGTCCGATCTGGGCGACATGAAGCCTTATCCCTACAAGGCGCGCGATGGGCTGGACATTCACGCCTATCTCACGGTTCCACCCGGGCGCGACCCGCACAAGATGCCCCTGGTGGTGTTTCCGCATGGCGGCCCGCAGGCGCGCGACATGCTGGGCTTCGATTGGTGGGCGCAGTTCATGGCCTCGCGCGGCTATGCGGTGTTCCAACCGAACTTCCGCGGCTCGACCGGATACGGCGCGCGGTTCTGGAGCGCCGGCGACCATGAATGGGGCCGCAAGATGCAGGACGACATCACCGATGGTGTGAAGAAACTGATCGCCGACGGCATTGTCGATCCCAAGCGCATCTGCATCGTCGGGGCGAGCTATGGCGGTTACGCGGCGCTCGCAGGCGCCACCTTCACACCCGATCTCTATGCCTGTGCGGTATCTTATGCCGGCGTGTCCGACATCCCCGCGTTGCTGGGAACGGATTTGAGGAATGCGAGCGATAGTTCCGCGCTCGCCGCCTATGACAAGACACATATCGGCGACCGCTACTCCGATCTCAAGATGCTTCAGGACGCGTCGCCGGCCTTGCATGCCGATCGGGTGAAGGCGCCAGTTTTGCTGCTGCACAGCGATAACGACCTCACGGTCTCCATCGATCAAAGCAAGGAAGAGGCAGCAGCGCTTCAGAGCCAAGGCCGCTCTGTGCGATTCGTGAATCTGCCCGGTGATGACCATTACCTGAAGATGCAGGATGCCCGGCTCGCGGTGCTGAGGGAAACCGAAGCGTTCCTGGCGCAATATCTCGGGCACTAGCGGCCTGTTTGATCCTTTCGGTGGGCGGGGCTATATCCCCGCCGACCGCGAGGAAACACATGAGCGCCGCCGAGAAAACGCACAAATCCCACGCCATTGAGAACAACCCGTTCGACTGGTCCGATCCGCTGTTGCTGACGGAAGAGCTGACCGCGGACGAGCGGATGGTGTCGGACAGCGCGCGCGCCTATTGCCAGGAGCGTCTGCTGCCACGCGTGCGCGACGGATTCCGCAACGAGACCTTCGACCGCGCGATCATGACCGAGATGGGCGAGATGGGGTTTCTCGGCCCGACGATCCCGGAAGAGTATGGCGGCGCTGGTTTGAACTACGTGTCGTATGGATTGGTGGCGCGCGAGATCGAGCGGGTCGACAGCGGCTATCGTTCGGCGGCAAGCGTGCAGTCGTCGCTCGTCATGCATCCGATCTTTGCCTATGGCAGCGAAGAACAGCGACGCAAATATTTGCCCAAGCTCGCGACGGGCGAGTTCGTCGGCTGCTTCGGATTGACCGAGCCCGATCACGGCTCCGATCCCGGCTCGATGGTGACCAAGGCGGTGAAGGACGGCGCGGGCTATCGCCTCAACGGCGCCAAGATGTGGATAACCAATTCTCCGATCGCCGATATCGCGGTGGTGTGGGCGAAGCTTGATGGCGCGATCCGCGGCTTCGTGGTCGAGCGCGATATGAAGGGTTTCTCGACGCCGAAGATCGAGGGCAAGTTCTCGCTGCGCGCGTCGGTCACCGGCGAGATTGTGCTCGACGATTGCTTTGTGCCGGAAGCGAATTTGTTTCCGCATGTGCGCGGGCTTTCGGGGCCGTTCGGATGCCTCAACCGCGCGCGCTATGGTATATCGTGGGGCGCGATGGGCGCGGCCGAGTTCTGCTGGCACGCGGCGCGGCAATATACGTTGGACCGCAAGCAGTTCGGCCGTCCGCTTGCCGCCAACCAGCTTATCCAGAAGAAACTCGCCGACATGCAGACCGAGATCACGCTCGGCCTTCAGGGTTGCCTGCGCCTCGGCCGGTTGCTGGACGAGGGCAAGGTGGCGCCGCCGGCGATCTCGCTGATGAAGCGCAACAATTGCGGCAAGGCGCTCGCCATCGCCCGCGAGGCGCGCGACATGCATGGCGGCAACGGAGTTTCCGATGAGTATGGCGTCATCCGCCATATGCTCAATCTCGAAGCCGTGAACACCTACGAAGGCACGCACGACGTCCACGCGCTGATCATGGGCCGCGCGATCACGGGCATTCCAGCGTTCAGCTAGTTTTTCTTTCTGCTCCTTTCTTATTTCTCGTCATGGCCGGGCTTGTCCCGGCCATCCATGAACTCTGCCGTCGGCCTCTGGAAAATGGATGGCCGCCACGAGGGCGGCCATGACGAAATAATTTGAATCTCAAAGTTTCTGCGCAAGACACATCCAGTCCCAGGGGCGGTTCCTGGCGCGCGCCGCGGTTTCGCGCACGCCTTCGATGCTCCACGGATAATAGGCGCGGTCGATGCGGCGCACCGTGAAACCGTAGTCTGTGAAGATGCGGTCGAGTTCGGCGCGTTCGTAGTGCTTCTGCCAGGCGTCGTCGCGTTTCACCAATCCGCCTTTGCGCAACGGTTCGAGCTTCTCTTTCGTCGTCGCGCGCACCAGCCATTCGGATTCCAGAGACGGGATCACGACCAGTGCGTGGCCGCCTTTGCGCGTGACATGGGCGATGCCCGACCAGATCGCGGCGCGTTTGGCGGCGCTGGCCGAGGTGATCACGTTCATGCACACCGTGAGATCGGCGCATGTGCCGATCGCTTTCGCCGCCGGCGGAATATCCATCGTCTTCCACGTCACGTTCGGCATCGCGGCGCAGCGCTTGATCGCCTGCGCGATGATCCTCGGCGCGAACTCGACGCCGATCACTTTGTGGAAACGCGGGCCGTAGCGATGAATGAACGTGCCGACGCCGCAGCCGAGATCGACCAGCACGGAATCTTTCCGCTTCGGCCGCGCCAGCGCGACATGTCGCTTCACCAGGTCGGCGCTCTCTTCGCGGGTGATGTCGCAGACCTCGGACTCGAAATCGAGCGTCGCGCTGTTCCAGTACGCCTGCTTCATTTGCAGTTTGCCCCGCGACAGAGTGAAATCGGCGATGACAACCTGCTCACGATTCCCGATTCGCGGCAAGAAACCATGAAGCTCAGCGGCATCCGCGTCCTCGATCTCTCGCAATATCTGCCCGGTCCGCATCTGACGATGACCATGGCCGATCACGGCGCCGACGTGATCATGGTCGAGCCGGCGAACGGCACCGGCGAACCGACGCGTATGATGGGCACGCGCGCGAAGGACGGCACGAGCGTCTGGTTCCGCAACATCGCGCGCGGCAAACGCGCCGTGGCGCTCGACCTGAAAGACGTGGCGCAAAAGGATAGGTTCCTCAAACTCGCCGACGACGCCGACGTGATCGTGGAGGCGTTCCGGCCCGGTGTCGCGAAGCGCCTCGGCATCGATTATGACGCCATCGCTGTGCGCAATCCGCGCATCGTCTATTGCTCGATCTCGGCGTTCGGGCAGGACGGACCGCTCAAGGACAAGCCCGCTCATGATCTTGCCGTCCAGGCACTGGTTGGCACCGCCGATCTCGCGCGCGGGAACGACGACAAGCCCGCGATGCCCAATCTCGTCGCCGCCGACATGGCGTCGTCGCTGACCGCGCTGAGCGCGATCCTGATGGCGCTGCTCGCGCGCGAGAAATCCGGCAAGGGCGAATTCATCGACATCGCGATGTTCGACTCGCTGATCGCGTGGACGCCGAACATCACCGGCTCCGTCTTCGGCGAAGATCGCGCGCCGGTGCCGCGCGAGATGCGCAATTACGGCGGACAGGCGATGAACCGTCTCTATGAGACCAAGGACGGCGGCCATATCGCGCTGGCGGGGAACGAGACGAAATTCTGCGAGAATTTTTTTGGCGCGCTCGGCCGCCCCGATCTTGCGAAACTCGCGGCGGGCGAGCCCGGTCCCACACAGGCGCCGCTGATCGCGTTTCTGACAGAGACCTTCGCGACAAAGACGCGCGCGGAGTGGGAGGCGTTCCTCGCGCCGATCGATCTCTGCTGGGCGCCGCTGCACAATCTGAAAGACGGGTTCGACGATCCGAACACGAATGCGCGCGGGATGGTTCTGACCGACGCGTCCGGGAACCGGCACATCGGTCCCGCGGTGAAGTTTCGCGAGCAGCCGGCGCATCCGGATTTCTCGCTGCCGGACTACGCCCCTTCCGCAACCCTCCATTGGCGACCGCGATAAACAGCGCTTCACCCGGCGCAACATAATTGTTCGGCGAAACGCGGGAGGGGTGCCTCGAAAATTTGGGCTCAACCTCCGTTTTCCGCCGGCGTTCTCCGCGCATACAGAAGTTCTGTACAGAACGCATAATTTCTTTTCGATTTTCGCAATTCGAATACCGCGCGCCGCCACAAGGCATTGTTGCGCCAAAACAAAGCGTCTCCTTCGCGCGCCGCGCGGACGCGCTAGTCGCAACCTGCCTGTACAGAATTTCTGTAAGAATTTTCCGCATCCACTTCCTCCTTCCGCCAAACATCCGGAAATGGGAAGCATGAGCGCGCGTTCAAGACATGCGAGCGGCATGGGCCCTATGCGCGCTGGCGCTATCGGACGGCGTTTCAGGAACGTGTCGCAAGTCTGCCGCGTTATTTCGTGAGTCGGGGAACAGGAGCCTAGGAAGCGCCATGGCCAATGCCGCAACCTTCAAAGTGCTTTTCATCGTGGGCTTCGGCCCGATTGTCCGGGACGCCACGGCGAGCCGCGCGCTCTATGGCCTTGCTCTCGGAATCGACTTCAAGGAGGAAGGCGGCGGCTATCTCCACACCGAGCACCTGAAGGGCGCGAAAACCTTTGCCCTGTGGCCGCTCTCGCAGGCCGCGCTATCGTGCTTCGGCAAGGACTCGTGGCCCGACGAGTTTCCGGCGCCACAGGGCTGGCTCGAGTTTGACGTCGACCATCTGGAAGCGGCAACGGCAGAGCTGGAAGCGCGCGGCCATCGCATGCTCGTCAAGAACAAGACGGAGCCGTGGGGTCAGACCATCAGCCGGTTCCTGTCGCCCGAAGGATTGCTGGTAGGCGTGTCCTTCACGCCCGCACTGCGGGAATGACAATGGCCGCATTGGCGAGAGCGAAGCCAGTCTCTTTGCAGGAATGAAAAATTGAGGACAGAGTAGAGTCTCGCCCATACTCATATCCGCTGCTGCAGCGTCCACAGAGAAAGGCAATTTCCACTCTGACCTCAATTCTTCCCGGCGCGCCATGCGCAACCTGCCTGTACAGAACTGCTGTATTTTTCTTCGGAATATTTCGGAGCAGAGTCAAATTATCGCGCGTTGTTCTTCTCCGTTAAATTCGACTCTGACCCCAATCCTTTCGTGCGCATCGGGCCGCACGCCCGCCCGCGCATAGGCAATGGCTCATGCGCTGCGGATATTTCGGACGGTCGGCAGTTTTTTGCGCCGTACTCTCGTGAGCATGATTTAGGCCTTGCTATAGGTGCACCGGCGCGCCCAGATCGCCCCGATACATTGACGGTGGTAGAACTGGCCGCCAATCAGGCTCATGAGAACTGTCTTGCCGTTGATGATCGCGGTGCTTGAAGAGTTGCCTGCGTCAATGCCGTGAGGGTCCGGCATCGGGCAATACTTGAATATCGCGACATAGATCGTCGTGGCGGCAGTATTCCGGAGTGTAAATGGGGCGAACGTTGCCGACGCGTTCACGCCTTGCCCGTCCGGGAATGCGTAATCCGATCCTGTCTCATTAAGGAATGGATCGCTGCCATAGGGTGGGGTGCCGTTCTCGTCCTTGTTGTAGACGCGAAGGCCGATGCTGCCACCGCTGAAAGCGCAGCGCAGCGGAGTCGCGAAGGAAGCGGAAAACGTAACCGGCTGCGTTGACTGAACTGGCGCCGGCACTGAATCTATCGTCGTTGGAACGATCAGCGTGCCATCTGGTAAGTGATGTTGAGCGAGCGCCACGCTACTGGGTAAGATAACAACCAACGCGAAGAGTGCGCCAATTTTCATCGAATCCCTCCCTCTGCAAATCTCATGGCGCCGACGATACTACAATCTTTGGTTGGATGGAACCGCGACGAAATTTGCTACGCTACGTGGGCAAACTGGCGCCAATGTTCTGAAATAAGACGGTACTTTTTGCACATTCCTTGACGGAAACGCCCGATAACCGCGCTGGACACATCCGCCCGCGCGCCTATGCTTTCGGCAGAACATATCGGGACGAAACATGAGCGCCGCTGCCAAGCCGAACGACCGTGCTTCCGAGATCGAATGGGCGCTGAAGGATGCGCATGTCCCGTCGCTGATGATGGCGCTGGTGCATCTGACGGGGGATGCCTCGTTCCTCACCGACGACATCAAGCCTGTCTATGATTTCTTTGGCGACGGGCAGGGCGGGCTCTCGCCCGAGAAGCAGCAATGGGTGCGGGACGCGGTGAAGACGGCGTTGCTCGAACTCGATGCGGGCAAGAAACTTCCGCCGGCGCCCGATGCTGCGACGATCCGCAGGATGATGGATTTCATCGCGGGCGCGGAGATTCCCGAACGCTATGTGACGTTCCTGACCGAAGAGCTCGGCATCTCGGTCGAGGATACGCGCCAGCCGAAATGGGATACGCCGAAGCTCAAGGACGCGGCGGCAAAGATGAAAATCGTCATCATCGGCGCAGGGCTATCGGGCATTCTCTCCGCCATCCGCCTGAAGCAGGCCGGCGTGCATTTCGTCATCGTCGACAAGAATGCGGATGTCGGCGGCACGTGGTTCGAGAACGCCTATCCCGGCTGCCGCGTCGACAATCCCAATCACATGTATTCGTTCTCGTTCGAGCCGAACCATGCGTGGCCGTATCACTTCTCCACGCAGGATGTGCTTTACGATTATTTTCGCCGCATGGCGGACAAGCACGGATTGCGCCCGCATATCCGCTTCGAGACCACGGTCAGCGAGGCGGCGTTCGACGAGAAGACGTCGCAGTGGAATGTGAAAATCCGCGACAAGGCCGGCAAAGAGGAAACGCTTGTCGCCAGCGCGGTGATCAGCGCGGTGGGTCAGCTCAACCAGCCGAAGATGCCGGACATCAAGGGCGTGGGCTCGTTCAAGGGGCCTGCCTTCCACACCGCGCGCTGGCGGCACGATGTCGATCTCACCGGCAAGCGCGTCGCAGTGATCGGCACCGGTGCGACCGCGTTCCAGGTGATCCCGGAGATCGCGCCGAAGGTTGGGAAGCTCCTGGTGTTCCAGCGTTCCGCGCCGTGGCTAGGCCCGACGCCCAACTATCACGACAAGGTCGCGGACGGAAAAAAATGGCTGCTGGAGCACGTGCCTTTCTACGACAAATGGTATCGCTTCTGGCTGTTCTGGACCTTGACCGACGGCATCCTCGATGCGGTCGCCGTCGATCCAGAGTGGAACGACACGTCGCGTTCGGTGTCGCCGATGAACGAGATGCTGCGGGTGATGCTGATCGAGAAGATGCGCGAGCAGATTCCGGCGCGACCCGATCTTCTGGAGAAAGTCACGCCGGATTATCCGTTCGGGTCGAAGCGCTCGGTGCGCGACAACGGCGTCTATCTGGCGGCGCTGGCGCGCGATAATGTCGACCTCATCACCACCGGCATCGAAGAGATCACACCGAATGGCATCCGCACCAGGGACGGTGTCGAGCATCCGGTCGATGTGATCATCTACGGCACGGGCTTCCACGCGTCGGACTTCCTGCGCACCTACAAGATCGTCGGCCGTGGTGGCGTCGAACTGCATGAGCGCTGGAAGGGCGACGCGCGCGCCTATCTCGGCATGACGGTGCCGGGCTTCCCGAACTTCTTCACGATCTACGGGCCGAACACCAACATCGTCGTCAACGGCTCGATCATCTTCTTCTCGGAAGCAAGCGTGCGCTACATCGTCAACGCCTTGAAGCTGCTGGCCGAGACCGGCGCGAAGACGATGGAAGTGAAGGGCGATATCCACGACGCTTTCAACGCGCGTGTGGACGAGGAGAACAGGAAGATGGCGTGGGGCGTGCCGAACGCGAAGAGCTGGTACAAGAATTCACTCGGCCGCGTCAGTCAGAACTGGCCGTTCAAGCTCGTCGATTACTGGAACGCGACGATCAAACCCGACCCGAAAGACTTCACGATCGCCTGAACGAAAAACCCCGCCGGTTGCCCGGCGGGGTTCTTTTGGGGTTGAAGCGTGAGAACTAATTGCCGAAAGCGCCCGAGCCGTTCGGCGTGCCGAGGCCGGTCGGGCCGTCATAGCCGACGGCGCCGGTGCAGAAGTAGGCCTTCTTGCCCGCCTTGCACGTTCCGTTGCTGCCACTCGTGACGTCGTAGAAGGCGCCCGGGTTTTGATAGAGCGTCTCTGCGTCGTTCACCGTCCCGCCATTGGCGCCGAAGATGCCGCCGATCAGCGGAGCGGCGACACTGGTACCGCCAAACCGCAGCCATACCGAATTGCCGGCGCCGTTCGGCCCAAAGACCGCGACGCCCGTTCCCGGGTCGGAGTCGGCGGAAACGTCAGCTTCCATGCGCGTCTTGCAGCCCACATCGGTCTGCCAGCTCGGCTTGTCATAGTGCTTCGAGCAGCCGCTTCCGGCGCCGGACCAAACAGTCTCGCCCCAGCCGCGTTCGCTCCCGTCATGAACCAGTCGCGTGCCGCCGACCGCGATCACATGCGGCATCGCCGCCGGTGTCTGTGAGCCGTAGCCGCTGTCGCCCGAACTCGCCGTGATGGCAATTCCCGGGTGATTGTAGGAGGGCTCGAACTTCGCCGCGCCCGCGCCGTCGCCGCCGCCATAGGAATTGGAGATGACATGCGCGCCGAGCTGAGCGGCCTTGTCGACCGCCTTGGCGAGGTGCTTGAACGAGTTGTTGTTCGCTTCGACCAGCCAGATCTGGCAGTTCGGGCACATCGCGCTCGCCATATCTACGTCGAGAGCCGATTCCTGCGCCCAGCCGATGTCCTGGGCCGGGTAGTTCCCCTGCTGGCCCTTTTCATTCAGTTTCTTGAAGCAGCCATTCGCGGTTGTGCATTCGGGAAGGCCCCACTGATTGCGATAGACCTGAAGATCGGCTTCGGCGTTGTCGTAGCCAAACGCATCGACGATCGCGATGATCGTCGACGAAGTGCCGGTCGCCGAAATGTTGTAGGCGCTGCGCAGATCGGCCGGCGCATAACCGGAAATCCGCTGTCCGTCACGGCTCGCCAGCGGCGTGCCCTTGGCGTCTGTCACGATGCGCGCGAAACAGCGCGCAGCGGGGCCCACGACAGGGGCGCTGCACGCCGCCTTGTGATAGACGCCGCCCGAAAATTGCAGACCCTGGACATCGCGCGCAGCAGCGCCAGATGCCAGACCCACGACAATAGCAGCCGACATCAGGCCACCGGACAAAATTCCACGCATGAAGTCCCTCCTCTTTAGACAGACACCGTTTTTGGCATTTCTGTTGTCTTGAAGATGCGACGCACCTTCAGACGGGCCCCGTTCTAACAGAACCGTAAGCTGCCGAATAGCATCAAATCGAAACCCCGCCGGTTCCGGCGGGGTTTCGCTTCGGAAGCGCAGCTTCCGGTGTGCCTATAGAAAGGCCTTTGTCTCGAGATTTCTCTCGCTTTCAACGGATTCGATTGTGGGCGGCGGCGATCTTTTTCAAGGATCGTCGTGGCTTCGCTCCTAGCGAAGCCCCGGTCTTATACCCGGCGGAGTGTCTTCCATGCGGAGCCTCCTGTTAGTGTTGTGGCCGCGCTGGCTTGCCGCATTCCTCTCATCGATCCTTATCGACGAGTTCCGCTTGGCGGAATGCGACGCCGCTGCGTGTGAAAAGCATCCGCCCGCAGCAGACGCGAGTCAAACGCTTTATACAGTACGCTTCGCTTTATCCTTTTCGTTCGCGGCACGAATTTCGCGGCCGATCGCTTGCCATTGCTCGTCGCCCAATCGCGCGAGACCCGAAAAGTTTCCGGAACCGCCGAGATGCCCGGCACCGTCGATCGCGATTGTTTGTCCCGTCAGATATTCGCAACCGTCCGCCATCAGAAACGTCGCGAGATTTGCGAGTTCCACCATCTCGCCATTGCGCCCCATCGGAATGCGCCCGCCGACTTCGCTGAGCTCGTTGCTGCCGCCAGCTTTCGGCGAGAGACGCTCCCATGCGCCTTTGGTCGGGAAGGGGCCAGGCGCAATCGCGTTGAGACGAATGCCGTTCGGGCCCCATTCTGTCGCGAGCGATTTGATCATGATGTTTACGCCGGCTTTCGCCATCGCGCTCGGCACCGTGAACGGGCCGCCGTTCCAGATCCATGTTGTGAGGATCGAGATCACGCTCGCTTTCTGGTTTGCCGCGATCCAGCGCTTGCCGCAGGCGAGCGTCACATAGAACGTGCCGCGGAAGACGATGTCCGAGATCGCATTGAAGCCCTTGGGCGTGAGGTCTTTGGTGCGGCTGATGAAGTTACCGGCGGCGTTGTTGACGAGACCGGTGAGCGCGCCTTCTTCCCAGATGCGCGCGATCATATCATCGACCGCTTCGGAGACGCGGATGTCGCAACCGAGGCCGGTGACCTTCGAGCCCGTCGCGTCGGTGATACGCTTGGCGGTTTCTTCCACCACGCTGGCGCGGCGGCCGCAGATGTAAACTTCGGCGCCAAGCTGGGCATAGGTCTCGGTCATCACCTCGCCAAGCCCGGTTCCGCCGCCGGTTACCAGAATGCGCTTGCCCTTGAGCAGGCCATCTTTGAACATGAGGTCGTACATGATCTGTTCCTCTCGATGACGATGAGGCAGAGTAGGCGGCGTAGAACGGTCTGGCAAAACCATCGATGCGTAATCAAACGAATTTTCCTCTCCCCCACGCATGTGGGGGAGAGGGCAGGGTGAGGGGGTGTTGGTTGTGAGATCGACTGCAGCCGCCCCCTCACCCCAACCCTCTCCCCCGCTTCGCGGGGGCGAGGGGGATTCTTTTTTGCCTTTGAGATTTGCTACGTGGTTCGCATCGCGCGGATGGTCGCCGCGGACGCATCAGCTGGCGTTAATCGAGCACGCGGCGCGGGGCGAGTCCGTGCTGCTGGTCGCGCCGACCGGCGGGGGCAAGACGCTTGCGGGATTTCTGCCGAGCCTGATCGAATTGGCGGCACGGCCGCCGCGCAAACCCGGGATGCCGGGACAGCGTTCGCTGCACACGCTCTACATCTCGCCGCTGAAAGCGCTCGCCGTCGATGTCGCGCGCAATCTCGAAGCGCCGGTTGCGGAGATGGGACTTCCGATCCGCATCGAGACGCGCACCGGCGACACCTCGGCATCGCGGCGTCAGCGCCAGAAGACGTTGCCGCCCGATATCCTGCTCACCACGCCGGAGCAGTTGGCGCTGCTGATCGCGTCGCGCGAAGCCTCTATGTTGTTTGCGAATTTGCAGGCCGTCGTGCTCGACGAATTGCACGCGCTCTACAATTCCAAGCGTGGCGATCTTCTGGCGTTGGGTCTCGCGCGTCTGCGCACCTTGGCGCCGGGGCACCGCAGCATCGGATTGTCCGCGACCGTCGCCGATCCAAACCCGTTGATGGATTACCTCGCACCGCAGTCGCATCTCGTGCGCGGGTTGGCGGGTGCAAAGCCGGAGATCGATATCCTCGCCTCCGACGCCTATGTGCCATGGTCGGGTCATCTGGCGCGCCACGCGATGGCGGATGTTCTCGAGGCGATCAAACGCGCGAAGACCTCGCTCGTCTTCGTCAACACCCGCAGCCAGGCGGAACGCACGTTCCAGGAACTGTGGCGTATCAACGAGGACAATCTTTCCATCGCGCTGCATCACGGCTCACTCGCCCCGTCACAGCGCCGCAAGGTCGAAAGCGCGATGACCAGGGGCAATCTGCGCGCGGTGGTCTGCACCTCGACCCTCGATCTCGGCATCGACTGGGGTGCGGTCGACAATGTGATCTGCATCGGCGCGCCGAAGGGTGCCGCGCGTCTGGTGCAGCGCATCGGCCGCGCCAATCACCGCCTCGACGATCCCTCGCGCGCGATGTTGGTGCCGTCCAACCGCTTCGAGGTTCTGGAATGCGAAGCGGCGCGCGATGCGGTGATGGCCGGCGAACTCGATGGCGAGCGTCTGAAGATCGGCGGACTCGATGTGCTGGCGCAGCACGTTCTCGGCAGCGCCTGTGCTGCACCGTTCGACGCGGATCAGCTCTATGCAGAAATTATTTCCGCCTCGCCCTATCGCCATCTGACACGCGAGGATTTCGACAAGGTGGTCGATTTCGTCGCGACCGGCGGCTATGCGCTCAAGCGCTACGATCAATACGCGCGGCTGCGCAAAACGCCGGAGGGCAGGTGGCGCGTGTCGCATCCGCGCGTGGCTCAGCAATACCGGCTCAATGTCGGTGTCATCGTCGAAGACCCGATGATCGACATCCGCCTGCAATCCAAGGGCCGCCCGACCGGCGCGGGCGGGCGCTCGCTCGGCCAGCTTGAAGAATATTTCGTCGAGCAGCTCACGCCCGGTGACACGTTTGTGTTTTCGGGAAGCGTTCTGCGCTTTGAAGGCATCCATGACGATGCCGCCTATGTCACCAAGACGTTCGATAGCGAGGCGCAAATCCCGTCCTACAATGGCGGCAAGTTCCCGCTCTCGACGTTTCTGGCGCAGCGCGTGCGCGAGATGGTGTCGAAGCCGGAGACCTGGAATGTGCTGCCCGATCCGGTGCAGGAATGGCTGCGCATCCAGGAACGGCGCTCCATCATTCCCAAGCCTGGGCAATTGCTGGTCGAAACCTTTCCGCGCGGATCGAAGAATTATCTCGTCTGCTATCCGTTCGAGGGCCGCCTCGCGCACCAGACGCTCGGCATGTTGCTGACGAAACGGCTCGAACGCCTGCGCATGCGGCCGCTGGGTTTCGTCGCCAACGAATATGCGCTCGCGATCTGGGCGCTGCGCGATATGAGCGGGCTCAAGATGGACGCGCTGTTCGATCAGGACATGCTGGGCGACGATCTCGATTCGTGGATGGCGGATTCCAATCTCTTCAAGCGCACCTTCCGCAACTGCGCGATCATCTCCGGGCTCATCGAACGCCGCTATCCCGGCAAGGAGAAGACCGGACGCCAGGTGACGTTCTCCTCCGACCTGATCTACGACGTGCTGCGGGAACACGAGCCCGATCACATTCTCCTGCGCGCGACTTATGAGGATGCGGCAACCGGTCTGCTCGACATCGCCCGTCTGGCGGAGATGTTGGCGCGGGTGAAGAACCGCATCGTGACGAAGCGGCTTGACCGCGTCTCGCCGCTCGCGGTTCCGGCCCTGCTGGAAATCTCGAAAGAGATGGTCGCGGGCGAGGCGCATGAGGATATCCTGCGCGAAGCCGAAGAATCGCTAATCGCGGACGCGATGAGAGTCTAACCCTCCCCTTGAGGGAGGGTCGAAGCGCGAAGCGCTTCGGGGAGGGGTAAAGTTCGGGAGGAAGAAAACCCCTCCTCGAAATTTGCTCCGCAAATTGTCGACCCTCCCTCAAGGGGAGGGTAGTTTTAGGTGCACATGAACGACGACCATGTCATTACCCTGAACGGCGAGCGGCTAGCGCTCGATGCTTCCGGTGCCCTGTGGTGGCCGGATCAGTCGACGGTCGTCTTCGCCGATATCCATTTCGAGAAGGGATCGTTCTACGCGCTCAGCGGCCAGTTTCTGCCTCCCTATGACACGCGCACGGCCTTGAAGCGGATCGCGGCCGTGATGGCGAAGTTCATGCCGCGGCGCGTGATCGCGCTCGGCGATTCCTTTCACGACCGCCTGGCGCCCAATCGGCTCGACGACAGCGAACGCGCGATTCTCGCTGCGTTGGGCCGTCAGGCGGACTGGATCTGGATCACGGGCAATCACGATCCCCAGCCGCCGACATGGCTTGGTGGCTTCATAACATCGGAGATCGCGTTCGGAAGGCTCGTGTTTCGCCACGAACCGAGCGTGATGGCCTATCGCGGCGAAGTCGCGGGTCATCTCCATCCTTGCACCACGGTGACGATGCGCGGACGGAGCCTGCGCCGCCGCTGCTTTGTGTCGGACGGCACGCGCATGGTGCTGCCCGCCTTCGGCGCCTATGCCGGCGGCCTCGATCTCTGGGACCCCGCGATCGGTTGTCTGTTTCAGGGCGCGTTCGGAGCTTATGTGCTGGGGCAGACGCGCGTCTATGCCGTGAAAGGCCGTGGCGACTATCACTCCGTGCGGCGGAAGGCGAGCGATGACAGCCAGCCGAACAGCATCGCCATCAACACGGTCGAGAGTCCGTAGGCAAATGGATCCACCTTCGAGAAATCGAAGATGCGTCGCTCGAGCCCGATCTGGTCGATAACAAGTTCGGACGAACGCACATCGATCACATGCCCGTCCCTGAGCAGATAGACCTCCGCGACATAGGTCCCGCGCGGCGCCGAGGACGGCACCGGTACGCGCACGCGAAACAGCGTCCCGCTCAGGAATTCGACAGCGTCCTCCGCTTGCAGATACAGGCCCGCCCTCTGCATCTGGGCGAGCAGCGCTTGCTGGAACGGCTTGGGATCGTCATCGGCCTTGATCGAGGCGGGGCGCAGGGCGTCGAGACCGAGCGCGTATTGCCGCCGCGTGGCGACCGGCGCGATACCGGCGAGCGGCCTGTTGGCGGCCACGAAATAATAGCTCGGCATTGCCCCCAGGAGGACGCGGTCGCGATTGATCCAGAGGCCGGCGACATGATCCTTGCGCATGACGCGCATATTCACTTCGGGTCCGCGGACGACGACGACGATGTCGGGCTTCGCCGTGTCCGGGTGCTCGACGGCGCCGAACACCGTAATCTCCGCGCCATTGTAATTCGAACGAATTTCGATCGTGTCCTGGGACAGGCCTGAGACGAGGTTTTCGCTCGCCGCCGCCGGCCAGATCAGGAAAAAGAGAAGAAGAACGATGTGTTTCATGACGCCACCGTGACGGTGTAGCGATCGTGCGGCGGCGCCGCGAGGCCGTAGAGAAGACCCGCGCCGACCGCGAGCACAATCAGCGCCAGCAGCAGGCGCAGATACTCGCCACGCAGGCGCGACGACAGCCGCACGCCGAATTGCGCGCCGGCGACACCACCCAACATCAGGAACAGCGCAAGCATCGCATCGACGGCATGATTGTCGATCGCCTGCAGAACCGTCGTTGCGGCGCTGACGAAAATGATCTGCACGAGCGACGTTCCGATGACGACGCTGGTCGGCATGCGCAGTACATAGATCATCGCCGGCACGACGATGAACCCGCCCCCGACGCCGAGAATCGCCGAAAGCGCGCCGACGAGAAACCCGATGCCCAGCGGCGGAATGATGCTGATGTAAAGGCGGGATGTGGGAAACCGCGTCTTCAGCGGCCAGCCGTGAATCCACAGATGCTGGCCGCGGCCTGCAGGCGCCTCCATTCCGCCGCGCGAAGCGCGCAGCGTCGCCAGGCTTTCGCGCAGCATCAGCGTGCCGATGGTTCCAAGCAGGATGACATAGCTAGAGGAAACCACCACATCCATCTGTCCGGAGCGTCGCAATATGGCGAACAGCCACACGCCGGTTCCGGTGCCAACAAGGCCGCCCAGCGTCATGACCAGAGCCATCTTCAGATCGATCGCGCGCTTGCGCCACTGCGATAGGGCGCCCGACATCGACGACGCGGTAATGTGGCTCGCCGTCGTCGCAACCGCGATGGGAGAGGGAATGCCGGCGAAAATGAGGAGCGGCGTGAGCAGGAATCCGCCGCCGACGCCGAGCAGGCCCGAGAGAAAACCGATCGCTCCGCCCAAGCCGAGAATGAGCAGCCAGTGGACCGACATCTCGGCGACGGGCAGGTAGATTTCCATCGATCGCGCGAATGGTGAACGAGGTTCACAATTTGCGCGGTGCGACGGTGGGGGTCAACTCCGCGGCGATTTGCCGGTCAAAGATCGCTCTGCTGCGGCGCGACGTTGGCGCGCGGATCGCCGGGGACGGCCTTGAACGTGTCGGCGGCGTGCTGGGCGGCGGCGCGGTCGTCGGCGGAAATCTGGGTCGCCAGCGCCTCGATGCGCGATTTCGATTCGGTATCGCCGCTCGCCGCCGCGATGGCATACCATTTGTAAGCGTCCAGCAGGCTCTGCGGCACGCCTTCACCGCGCTCGTAAAGAACCGCGAGGTTGAACTGCGAATCGGCAAGCCCCATCGACGCCGCCTTGGAGAACCAGCGCGCGGCTTCGGCATAATCCTTTTTGACTCCGGTGCCTTCGGCGAAGGCGACCGCGAGATTGTGCATCGCCTTGCGATTGCCCTGCATCGCGGCCGCCTGATACCAGTGCGTCGCCTTTGCCGGATCGACGGCGACGCCCTTGCCGTGTTCATAGAGCGTGCCGAGGCGATATTGCGCGACCGCTTCGCCGCTTTCGGCCGAACGCTCGAGCCATTTCGCGCCTTGCGCTTCGTTGACCGCGACGCCGTCGCCATTGATGTATTTCAAGCCGACGATCAACTCTGCCTTGGCGTTGCCGCCATTGGCGAGTGCCGTCAGATGATCGAGCGCCGGCACGGCCGCTTGAGTTTGCGCGGGCGGCGTTGAGGCGGGCCTCGTGGCAGCAGGAACGGTATGCACAGGCGCAGGCGCGACCGTCTGCGTTTGCAGCGGTGCGACCGCGGCATGTTGGGGATTGGGCTTTGGCGCCGTCGTATTGTCATCCGCCGACGGCGAAAGCGCGTGGAGTGGCGTTCCGGCCTGAGCCGGTGCCGGCGCGGCCTGCTGCTTCGGCGCGAACAGCGCGCCCAGACCGGATGAATGCTGTGTCTTGCCGAAGAAATTCTGGCTGAGAACGATGCCTGCGATCAGCGCGATCGCGACCAGAACGCCAAAGCCGATCAGCACCGAACGCGTGCGGTTGCCGCCCGCTTCCGTGCTTTCGGTCTTGGCCGCGTTCCACGCGAAACCGCGCGACACCGTCTCGGCTTCGGCAGCGCTTGCTGCGGCACGCGCCGAGCGGCGCGCGGCGGAGAGATAGGAATCGGCCGGTGAAGGCGATGCTTCGAAGGCGTCGCCCGCGAAGCTGGAAGCTGGTTCAAACGGATTTTCCTCGGCGTAAGGCGGCAGGCCGTCGAAAGGTGCCGGCGCCGGCGCGAATGGATCGGCCCCAGCCTGAAAGGGCGGCGGCGCGCCGGGTGTGGGCACATCGGGGAAGGGCGGCGGATCGAAGGTGGGCGGCGGTGCCGCGAATTCCGGCGCGGGCGCAAAGTTCGCTGCCGGTGCGAACGGGCTTGCGGAAGCAGGCCTTGTTTCCAGCGCGGCGACGCGGGTCGTGGCGTCGTTGATCGCGGCGCGGAATTCGGAAACCGTATCGCGCTGGCGGTTTTCGGTCGCTTCGACGCGGCTGACGAGCTTCTTCAGCGTGTCTTCGATAGCCTTCGCCGTCGCCGGCTCATTGCCCTCAAGCTTCTCAATGAGATTGCTCAGCGAGCGTTCGATGCCGCCCAGCCGCTGCTCGACCTCTGGGTCGATGCCGCGCGCTTCGAGGCGCGAAACGTTCTCTTCCAGCTTGGCAATGGCTGCATTGGCTGTGTTGCGGTCCGCTTCGGAGTCTTCGCGGCCGCGCGCCTGCGCAGCCTGAAGCGCGCGCTCCAGAGCGTCGACGTCGTTGCGGGCATTTTTTTCGACGGTGTAGAGACGATCATCGAGCGCCATCAGGCGCTGCTCAAGCGATTGCGCGGTGCTTTCGGCGTCCTGGCGCGCTTCGGTGAGCTTGCCAGCGACGGATTCCAGATTGCCCGCGAGCGACGACAGCTGCGCCGCCGACTGGCTGGCGTTCTGCGTGATCTGGTCGGCGAGACGCGACAGGCCGGTGTGCAGCCCGCGAACGGCTTCTTTCAAGCCGTTGCTGTTGTTGTCGCGCTCGACGCGGTCCAATCTGCCCGCAAGGCCGACGACATGGGCGCCGAGCTGGTCGAAGGCCTGCGCCTGTTCGCGCGCGGCGATGTTCATCTCGGTCGCGGCCTTGTTCATGGCGCGGTTGTTTTCGGTCTGGCTGCGCTCCTGCGATTCCATGCGGCGCCCGACGCCTTTGAGCTGCTCTTCGATGCGGCGCCACACGTCGCTGGATTCGGATTCGCTGCGCGACACCCGATCGAGCATCTCGTCGGTGTCGCGGCGCGAGGCGGGCGCCTCGTCCTGGGGCCGGTACATCTTGTTCGCGCTCAGGCTATCGCGGGTCAATTCGTCCTCGTCTCCGGCGTCGGCAAAGCTGCGCAGGATGCGCCGCGTAAGCCACTCGCCAACGGAAAGCCCCTCACGGCGCGCAGCGGCTCGTGCCGCTTCACGCGCTTCGGGGGGGATCCCCGCCACGTTCCAAGGAAGATCAGGCCGCATTTCGAATCACTGAACGACGCACCCTCAAGCGAAAGTACCGACGGCAACATGTAGTGTAAAGGAACGTCGCGAGCCCAATTCATAGGCCGTTTCCGGCTTTCTTCCTAGCCGGGCATCTTCCATGGATAGGATTAATGCGGGGTTATCGGCTGTCGCGTGTTGAGACGCCTGCCGCGGCGAGGTCGTGATCGATCCGTCCCGTCATCCAGCGAAAGGTCATGCGGTAATCGGAAGCGAGCGACCACAGCGGATGGGTGAAAGTCGCGGGACGATTGTGCTCGATGAAGAAGTGCCCGATCCAGGCCGGCCCATAACCGGCCAGAAGCGCGCCGGCGACGAACCAAAGATTGCCGGTCACGATCGCAGCCAGTACGAAAAGCGAGGAGAGACAGGTGCCGGCATAATGCAGCGCGCGCGTCTTCGGATCGGCGTGCTCCTGAAGGTAATACGGCCAGAAATCGCGATAGGATTCGATCAGCCGGTTGGTTTGTTGCAGATCGGTGTCAGCCATGGCGGCAGTCTATCACGGTTTGGCCGCGGGCGCCTTGTCGATATGCGGACCCATGCCCAGATCGGTCGCGAACAGTTCCGTGACATAGACGGTGTCGCCATTCACCGCAGCGCCGATGCCGGTGAGATTGTAATCGGCGAAGGCGAGATTGTCGTGATGCTGCGGGCTTTTCAGCCACTGGTCGACAATGGCGCGTGCGAACGCGTTCACGTCGACGCCGGTCTGATTGACGTAATGCTCAGCCGCCATGTTCTCGCCGAGCAGGCCCTGGAAGCGCGGATCCCTGTCCATCAGCAACGTCGCGGAAGTCTGGCCGTCCGGCGCAGCATGGGCGAGGTAGTTCTTCGCGGCCATATCGCTGGCCCGGTCGCGCGCGATCTCGGTCAGCTCGGGATCGATGGCGAGAGGACGCGCCTTGGCGTCGATCTTCTCGCGCTCCTCCGCGATCAGCACGGCGATGCGCTGCTCAAGCGCCGGCATCAGCGTCTTCGGATCGGGCGGCAGTGGAAGCGCGGCTTGTTTGGTTGTCGTGCAGGCTGCGAGCATTCCCGCCACAAACACAATTGTCATCCCCGGCGAGCGTGCGCGTGAAACGCGCATGCGAGGGAAGGGGACCCAGGCGGTTAGGCGGGAAAGGTCTTGCAGGAAATTCGCGAACAAACGTCTCGACCCACGTTGTTTCGGCACCTGGGTCCCCTTCCCGCGTATAGACGCTGTCGCGTCAATACCCGCCGGGGATGACAATTTGAGTTGATCGATAATCACCGCGAAGACTTCACGGATTGAACTCGAACAACCCGGCCGCGCCCATGCCGCCGCCGATGCACATCGTCACCACGCCGTATTTCAGCTTGCGGCGATTGCCTTCGAGCAGCAGGTGGCCGGTCATGCGCGCGCCCGACATCCCGTAAGGATGACCGATGGAGATCGCGCCGCCATCGACATTGAGCTTGTCCATCGGGATACCGAGCCGGTCGACGCAGTAGAGAACCTGCGCCGCGAAGGCCTCGTTCAATTCCCACAGATCGATATCGGAAACCTTCAGGCCATGACGCTCGAGCAGGCGCGGCACGGCGAAGACCGGGCCGATGCCCATCTCATCGGGCTCGCAGCCGGCGGTCGCGAAGCCGCGAAAAATGCCGAGCGGCTTGATATTGCGCTTCTTCGCGACCTCGGCATCCATCACGACGCAGGCCGATGCGCCGTCGGCGAATTGCGAGGCGTTGCCGGCGGTAACGTATTTGCCTTGCTGGATCTTCATGCCGCCGGCCAGCACCGGCTTGAGCGATTTCAAGCCTTCGAGCGTCGTGTCGGGGCGATTGCATTCGTCGTGGTCCACGGTCACCGGCACGACGGATTCCGCGCCCGTCGCCTTGTCGATTTTCTTCATCTTGGTTTGGAGCGGGACGATCTCGTCCTTGAACTTTCCGTTTTGCTGACCGGCCGCGGTGCGTTGCTGGCTGAGCAGCGAATATTCGTCCTGGCGGTCGCGCGCGACGCCATAGCGTTCCGACACGATCTCGGCGGTCTCGATCATCGAGATCCAGAGCTCGGGCTTGACCTGCATCAGATGTTCTTCGGTGATATTCTTGGTGTTCATCCCGCCCATCTGCACCAGCGAGATGGACTCGACGCCGGAGCCGACCGCGACCGGTGTGCCTTCGGCGACGACCTGATGCGCCGCGACGGCGATGGCCTGCAATCCCGACGAACAGAACCGGTTGATGGTGGTGCCGCCGGTCGTCACCGGGCATCCGGCCCAGATCGCGGAGAGCCGCGCGATATTCATGCCGGTCGCGCCTTCGGGCTGGGCGCAACCCATCACAACGTCCTCGACTTCCTTGGGATCGATGCCGGCTTTCGCAATCGCGTGCTTGACGGCGTGACCGCCCATCGTCGCGCCATGGGTCATGTTGAAGCCGCCGCGCACGGATTTGGCGAGTCCTGTGCGCGCGGTCGATACGATGACGGCTTCTCTCATGGCGGTTCTCCGATGACGATTTGGGGAACCCTAGAGCAAAGCCTCAAAGATTGTCATCCCGGCCAAGCGCTGCGGAAGCAGCGCGCAGGGCCGGGACCCAGCCAGAAGCGTCTCGATGGGTCCCGGACCGCTTCGCGTCCGGGATGACATGCTCAATTAAATATACGCGCCCTGGTCGATCAGCTCGGGCGCGGCTTTCACGCGCGAGCGATGGGTGATCATGCGCTCATGCAGATGCTTCACGGTCTTGCTGCCGGTGGTCACGAACAGGAACGGAAAGATGCCGTGCAGCATGCAGGCCGCGCCGGCCACGATCATGCGGCTGCCGAAGAAGCTCGCCGTCTCGAGATGCTGGAAATAGGTCTCGCCGACGCTGGCGGGATGGTCGCTGAAAATGCTCATGGGCCGCACCTCGAACGCTGCTGTCCGTGGTCTACACCGGTTTCACAGGCATTTCACGCGGGAAATTGTCCCAGCCTGCTAGCGAGCCGCTGTCGCGCGCGCGGCCATTCTTTTGAAAACCAGATATTGCACGAAGAACAAGGCGATGATGATGCAGGCGGGCACGAAGGTCGCGTAGATCGCCCACACCGCGAAATCGGCCCAGAAGGCGAACGCGATGTTGACGAGTGCGAACAGGATCATCATGCCGGCCCAGGCATATTCGGTGTTCTTGATGATGCGCGGGCTGATGTTCTCGCGCACGCCGGCGGGGAGATAGGGCGTCATCCAGTCGCGTGTCGCCATAAAGCTTCCCACCGCCAGATCGATGATTGTCGGCTTCAGCTTGATGTAATGCTCGTTGTGCAGGGCGATGGTCATGACGCCAAGCGTCACAACCACGCCGAGGCTCAACCACTGCAGCGGTGCGACCGTCTCATTGGCGATCTTCTTGGCGGCGAGTTGCACCAGGCCGATTGCAATGCCGGCGGCCGCCGCGCAATAGACCGCATGCAGCCCTTCGATGTGAAATCCATTTCGCGCGATGAAGAATACCGCGGCGAAGCCGATCGCCGCCAGCAGATCGAGAACGATGGGTTTCGCGACCTGGAAGGGGTTCATCTCAGAGGGATCTTTCCGTTGGCCGCCACAACGGCCGCGCTCTCTCTATAGAGCGGGTTTGCAAAGCAAAAGTAAGCGCTTGCGCGGGGGCTACAAGCCCAAAGAAAAAAGGCGCCCGTTGCCGGCGCCTTTGATCGCTAATCTCAGCCTTTCTGCGGCGTCGTGTATTTGCGCTGGCAGTAGAGCGTCCAGAGATGCGCGATCTTCTGTTCGTTGGCATTGCCACCGACCTTGGAGAACACATCGATCGCTTCCGCATTCTTGCCCTGGCGCGCCAGCGCCATACCGAGCACCATCGGCGCCTCGGCCGGGTCTTTCACGCCACCCTTGCTCATCGCGCGGCGCGCGGCGGTTTCGGCGTCGGCATATTGGCCGTAGCCGTAATAGGTCTCCGCCACCTTGACGTCGAAATCGCCGGTCTTGCGGGCTTTTGCCTGGGCATCGAAGCCGGGCAGCTCGCGCTTGTCGCCCGGCACCTTCGCGCGCGCAGCGGCCAGGGGCGCCGCGGTCTGGTCGCCCGGCTTGATCTCGCCTTTGGCCAGGCCGTGCTCCAGCATGGAGACGGTTTCGCCGGGATAACCGGCCTTGGTCGTCACCGTCGCCATGATGGCGTAGTCCTCGACCGACGTCGTCGCATCGGTCGCGACACGCAGGCGGTAGAGGTTGAGCGCCTGGAGATCGGTCATGCCCTTGCCAAAGGCCGGCTCGATCAACCGCGCCCAGTCATTCGGATTTCCGTAATCCACGACCAGGCCTTCGAGGGTCGCGATTGCGCCGGCGTTATCCTTCGAACCCGCCTGGCCGTTGAGGACAATCTGCAACAGCGCCTGACTCGGTTGGCGGTTTGCAGCCTTGTCGGCCGCGATCTGCGTCTGGGCAACCTGCAAGGCGCCCGCCTGATCGCCCGTGTTGTAGAGCGCGACGGCGTAAGGTTCGATGAGATTGGCTTCCAGCGCATTCATCGCCTGCAATTGCTTGGCGTAGGTGGCGACAGTCGGCCAGTCCTGAATGTTGGTCGCGACCTGGACCGTCACCGTATAAATATTCTTCCTGTCATCCGCAGGCATGGCCGGCGATGCCGCAGCCGCGGTGAAGTATTTTTCGGCGGTCTTGAGATCGTTCTGCTTGAGCGCAAGGTTCGCTGCGAACTGATTGATTGTGTAGTCGTCGTACGGCGTGCGCCCCTCGACAGCCTGCGCTTCCTGGACCTTGGCGGTTGCCGTCGCGAAATCGTTCGCTTTCATCGCCTTGTCGGCTTCGGAGAGCGGCTTGCCGACCGAACGGCTGATGGACGGAGCGCTTATCGCCGGCGCGGCAACAAGCAAAGCCGCGCTGGCGGCGAAACAAGCGGCGATTACGGTACGAACGAAAGGCGTCGTCATCGGATTTCCTCGTTTGGCGTTCACGCAACGCAAAAAGCGGCCCTTCGCTTGGCCCATCTTTGCGCGATTTGCAACTTTACTGTGACTGCAATCTGTCTCCAACATGTCGCGGGGCGGGAGGGGGCGATATTGCGGTGCAGCGCGAATGACCCTATCACCGCGAAGCCATTCATGAATCTCCTGTCATGACCACCGCCGCAGCGAAATTGCCGCCCGACGCCGAATTGGCGTCCACGGGCGGTTTCAACCAGTTCGCGGGGCCGTTCTATCGGCTGAGCGACGATGGCGAGATCAAGCGCTTCGCCTTCATCGCGCTCGACAAGCACATGAACGCGGCGGGCAGCGTGCATGGCGGGTTGCTGATGACCTTCGCCGATATCGCAATGAGCCGTTCGTCGCGGCTCGTCTCCGGCGCGCATTCCTGCAGCACGGTGTCGCTGAGCTGCGATTTCGTGAGCCCGGGACATCTCGGAGATTTGATCGAGATCCGCGTGCGTGTCACGCGCCAGACCCGAACGCTTGTATTCCTCTCCTCGGAAATCATCGCCAACAACGCGGTGCTGATGGTGGCGAACGGGCTGTGGAGGATCGTCCGCGCATGAAAGCGCCCGAAGGTTTCTCCGAGATCAGGCTCATCGATCCGTTCGAGCTTCATGTCGGCCCGGCGTTCGGGGCGGGCGAGCAGGGCGCGCGGCGCTATGCGTTCATTCCGGAGGCGCATCACTGCAATCTGCGCGGCGTCGTCCATGGCGGCATGCTGATGACGCTCGCCGACATGACGCTGGGCCAGGCGGTCTGGGATGTGACCGGCAACGCACCCAGCGTGACGCTCAACATGCAGACCCAGTTCCTGAAGCCCGCAAAGGCCGGCGACCTGATCGAAGTCGTCCCCGAGATGACGCGCCGCACCCGCGCGCTGGTCTTCATGCGCGGCGATTTCACGGTCGCCGGCGAGATCGTGATGACGGTGTCGAGCGTCTGGAAGCTGCTGGGGCAGAGCTAGCGAACGGCTTGAGGGCCGGCGGATTTGCGGCCCGGTTTCAATCCGAATGGTTCGCTCATCGTCAGATTGCAGGTTCCGGCAACATCGCTTCGGCGAAATGCAAGCGCAACGCCGAAGTCGCGATCTCTCATTGCCTTATGGAGAAATTTCCATTGGGACACGAGATAGCGAACGCTCGCTGCCGTGGCCCAATCGGTAATGCCGGCGCAAAGAAAAACTGCTCTTTCGCGATGTTGCATGCGCATGATGAAGGCAGGCTCGATTGAATCCTGGCCATCTCCGATGATGCGCGGGAGCTCAACATTGCCACCCGCGCTATTCACGCGCGCGATAACTCTTTCGTTTCTTTTCGCGTTATCGAGAACCATTCTTCGTATGCTTCTGCCGGATCGCGCAAGTATTGTTCGAGGTACCACTTGGCCACGCTGTTGTAGATTTGCGATCCGATCGCGATGTTCGGTCCGTCAACGAGATTGCTTGCGACCGAGCGCTCAAGCAGATCGGTCGTAAAAACTTCATCGCCGGGCGGTCTTGGGCTAAGGCGAATTTCGGCTTCGACATCTCGATAGCGGCAAATGTGCTTGTCGATGAGATTCTGAAGCGGCTCGAGGATCACGGCGATGGGTTTTTCCGTGAGCTTCTTCTGAATCTGAACGGCTGCTTCATATTCGAGCTGCGATATCGCAGGCCCCCGATAGCCGTTGGTCACGGGTTCGAGTGCGGACGCCGACTGCACAAACACGTTCGACACGAAGATGCAGGCCGAAGGGTGCCGGCGTGTGAGTCCGAAGAACCGGAAGCGAGCGTTGCGATTGCCGTAGAGCAGATATAGCGAAACGGACAATGCCAGTCCGACAACGAAAGCGGTCCAGATCAGTTCTGCGGCGAGGTTGTTGCCGATCGAACAGGGGTCCATCCATGGAGGCCAGCCCATGCTTCCAGGGCTACAAAGGCTGAGCGTGGCTTTCACAGCTGCCAGGCCGTCAACCGCAATCATGATGTCCCCCAAAAATCGCCCGTAACGCGATATTTACCATGGCGTGCGAGCTTAAAAAACGGGGCAAAAGGTTATTTGCGTATGTCCAATCCACATCCGGCAGCGCTGGTGCTGGGATCGGTGCAATTGGGTCTCGCCTATGGCGCCGCCAATCGCACGGGCAAGCCCGAGCATGGCGCGGCCCTGCGCCTCGTGCAGCGCGCGGTCGATGGCGGCATTTCGCAATTCGATACCGCCCGCGCCTATGGCGACAGCGAAGACCGGCTCGGCGAGGCGCTCGCCGGCAAGAAGGCTGTACGCACGATTACCAAGCTCAGCCCTCTGAGCGAGCTCGCTGCGGATGCGTCACGCGGCGATGTCCGCGATGCTGTGGATCGCAGCATTGAAGAATCCTTGACTGCGCTTCGCCGCGATCGTCTCGATTGCTTGTTGCTGCATCGCGCGGCGCACATGACGGCTTTTCGCGGCGCGGTCTGGGAGCGGCTGATCGAACGCCTTGAAGACGGAAGCATTCTGTCGCTCGGCGTGTCGGTGCAGTCGCCGCTGGAAGCGCTCGGCGCACTCGCATGCCCCGATGTTGTGCATCTGCAATTGCCGTTCAATCTTCTCGACTGGCGCTGGCGCAAGGCGGGGTTCAGGACCTGCCTCGCATCGCGCCCCAATGTCACCATCCATGCCCGCAGCACATTCCTTCAGGGCATTCTCGCGAGCAGCGATGTGGCGGTGTGGCCCAGGATCGATGGTGTCTATCCGCAGGCGATCATCAACATCATCGCGAGCCTTGCGCATCAGCTTGGGCGCGAAGGTGCCGCCGATCTCTGCCTCGCCTATGCGCGCGGTCAGGATTGGATCGACGGCGTCGTGGTTGGCCTCGAGACCGAGGACCAGCTCGACGACAATCTCCGCCTCTTCATCAAGCGCCCGCTTAATTCGGACGAATGCGCGTTCGTTGAGGGGCGCCTGCCGCATCTTCCTGTGAAGCTGCTCAATCCGGCGGAGTGGCCGAAAACATGAGCGGCCCGTTCCGCCTCGGTGGACGCACCGCGTTCGTGTCCGGCGCCGCGGGACATCTCGGCCGCGAGATGACGCGCGCGCTCTGCGAGGCCGGTGCCCATGTCATCTTGAACGGCCGCGACGATGCCAGGCTCAAGGAATTCGAAGACTCCCTGCGCAAGAACGGCTTCTCGGTCGAGCGCGCAGCCTTCGACGTTGCCGATTTCGCGCGGGTGCGCGAATTCTTCGGTCAGCTCCCGCGCCTCGACATCCTCGTGAACAACGCCGTGTCGATGACACCAAAACCGTTCGCCGCACTCAGCGCCTCAGATTTCGAGACGACCTATGCCAGTGCCGTCACCGCCAGCTTTGAAGCCGTTCGTGCCGCGCTGCCGGCGCTCCGCAAGGCGGTCGAGGCGGAAGGCGACGCGAGCGTCGTCAACATCGCCTCCATGTACGGCGCGGTCTCGCCCGACCCGCGCATCTATTCCGCGCCCCAGAAGGCGAGCCCCTTCCACTATGGCCCTGCCAAGGCGGCCGTCATCCAGCTCACGCGGCATCTCGCCGCCGAGCTCGGCCCGGAACGAATTCGCGTGAACGCTTTGACGCCTGGCTCGTTTCCCAGGGACGACATCGCCACAAATGATCCGGAATTCGCGGGCAGACTGGCGCAGAAGACCATGCTCGGCCGCACCGGCCGCGCGAACGAAATCCGGGGGCCTCTCCTGTTTCTGGCATCCAAGGCATCGAGCTATGTGACCGGCACCTCGCTCGCCGTCGATGGCGGTTGGACCGCATGGTGAGCTAGAAGATGAACATGGCGTTCCTTTCGTCGTTTCGTGTCGGTCAGGAAGCGGTCTATCCGGACTCGCTGCGCATGCGGCTGCACAATTTCCCACTCCTGCAGGACGTCGGCGACGCGGCGCTCCGGCGCGTGCTGGCGGAGGCCAACTGGTTCGGCCTGCCAGGAGGCATGGAGCTCAAGCGCGACGGCGAGAATGCCCAGGCCCTGTTCCTGGTCGTGACCGGAAGCCTGGGCGTGTTTGTCGACGATGAACACAAGCAGCGCCGCCTGGTGGCGCATATCCCCGCCGGCGAGACCGTGGGCGAGATGTCGCTGATCTCCGGCAATGGCGAGCATTCCGCGGAAATCGTCGCGCTGCGCGATACCGAGCTTCTGCGCATCTCGCCGCAGGGCTTCGACTCCCTGATCACGCGCCACCCGCGCGTGATGCTCAATCTGATGCGCATATTGGTGAAGCGTCTTCAAACGACGACGCGCAGCCCCCATGACAGCGCGCGACCGAAGACGTTTGCCATCGTTCCGTTGCAGGATGGCTTGCTGAACGAGCCGATCGCGCACCGAATCGCTGCCGCACTGAACGAGATGGGTTCGCGCGCAGCGGTGCTCGACGCGTCAGCGGGCGAGCAATCGGCGGAATGGTTCAACCGCTTCGAGGCCGAGCACGACATCGTCTTCTATCGCGGCGACGCGACCGACAGTGCCTGGACGCATCTCTGCGTTCGCCAGGCCGACCGCGTATTGCTGCTCGCGACATCCGGCCGGCCTCTGCCGCAGCGACCGATCGATCTTCCCGTCAGCAAGGAACGCGCGGGCAGTCTGCCGGAGCTGCTGCTGCTCCATCCCTCGGGCGGCCCGGCGAATTTGCCGGAGCATTTCGCGCTCCGCAGCGGCTTGTTCGAATCCCATCATCATGTGCGCGTCGGCAATACGGACGACATTCGCAGACTGGCCCGCTTCATCGCCGGCCGCGCGGTCGGCCTGGTTCTCGCAGGCGGCGGCGCGCGTGGTTTTGCCCATATCGGAATTTTGAAGGCACTTCGCGAAGCCGGCGTTCCGTTCGATCATCTCGGCGGCACCAGCATGGGCGCGATCATCGCGGCCGGCGTCGCCTCGGAATGGAGCATCGAGGAACTCACCGAGCGCGTGCGCACCGCCTTTGTGAATGCCAACCCGCTGTCCGATTATACCTTCCCGCTGATCGCATTGGTGCGCGGCAAGAAGGTATCGACACTGCTGCGCGAGAATTTCGGTGATGTCCGCATCGAGGAACTGCCGAAGCCATTTTTCTGCGTCTCGTCCGATCTCACCACCGGCCGCATCCACGAACATCGCAGCGGGGCGCTGTGGCGCGCCTTGCGTGCGAGCGTGGCATTGCCGGGCATCCTTCCACCCGTCACCCATCACGGCCATCTGCTCGTCGATGGCGGCGTGATGAACAATCTGCCCGTGGATGTGATGCGCGAGCGTGAGAGCGGGCCGATCATCGCCTCCGATGTCACCGGCGAAGTCGACCTTCAGGTGCGCGACGACAAATATGGCGAACGCCCGTTCTGGTGGCTGATCGCGCAACGCATGCGCGGCACACCGTCGATCGTTTCGATCCTGATGCGCTCGGGCACCGTGGGTTCGGAAGCGCAGCGCCGCGTCGTGCGCGAGCAGGCGGATTATCTGTTCGAACCGCCGCTGCCGGACATCGGCCTGCGCGACTGGCGCTCCTTCGACCGCGCGATTGCGGAAGGTTACGAGCACGCGCTGGCGATGATCGAGAAGAACGGCGTGCCCCTCACCGATGTGTGGAGCGAAGGCCCCGCCGTGGCCCTGCACCAGCACGAAGCGGTGGCGTAGCTAGTCGCGCACTTTGCGAATTGGCAGCAGGTCGGCGAATTTGGGCGCGCGCTTTTCCTTGCGCGCCACGAGCGCCTCGCGCATATCGATCTCGGGATTGTACATGCCGGCCTGCCAGGTGGCGATGTAGTCGAGACCGTCGGCGATGGTGTGGTCGCGCGCGTAATTGATCATCACTTTCGAACCATGCACGGCGAGCGGCGATTTCTCCGCGATCTCCTTCGCCAGCGCCATCACATGCTTCATCATCGCGTCCTGGGTCGGGAAGATGTCGTTGATCAGGCCGAACTCCAGCGCCTTCTTCGCGGGCAGGCGGCGGCCCGAATAAGCAAGCTCGCGCACCATGCCTTGCGGCAAGAGCTTGCACAGGCGCGGGAAGGTGCCGACATCGGCGGTCATGCCGATATTGATCTCCTGCACGACGAAGAACGCGTCCTCGGTCGCATAGCGGCAGTCGCAACAGCTCGTGAGATCGACGCCGCCGCCGACGCATCCGCCCTGGATCGCGGCCAGCACCGGCATGCGCGCGCGGTCGAGCACGTTGAACGAATGCTGGATGTCGAGAACATGGTGGCGGAGGTTCGCCGCGCGCCGTCCGCGCTCCTGCGTGGCGATCGCCGTGCCGGCGGTGCTGTTCGCGAAATTCGCGAGGTCCATGCCGGCGGTGAAATGCTTGCCCGTGGACGAGATCACGATGACGCGCGCCTTCGCCCCGTCGTCGATCTCCTCGACGATGGTCGGCAGTTCCTTCCAGAACTCCACCACCATGGAGTTGAGTTCGTCCGGGCGGTTCATCTGCAGATGCGCGACGCCGTCGGCGATCTCGACGTTGAAGCAGCGATAGGTCATGGGGTGATATCCTTCGCGAAATAGCGCCCAGCGAAGCTAGCACCGGCATTTCGAATCGGCGAGGCCGCTCGAATCGGCGAGGCCGCGCCGCTTGACATCCCTGTATGAAAAGAGCGGGCTGGCTGCATCGCTTGGAGGAACGGGGCGTGGCGCAGGCGGAACTGACGGGCGGCGCACGTGACGCTGCGGAAGCCGGGCTCAGAACCGGCATCGTCGCGCTTCTGGCACTGGCCGTTTTCATCAATTACGTCGACCGTGGAAATCTCGCCACCGCCGCGCCATTGATGCGCGGCGAGATGAAGCTCACCAACACCGAAATCGGCATGCTGCTCGGCGCGTTCTTCTGGGTCTATACGCCCGGGCAATTGCTGGCGGGCTGGCTTGCCGAAAAGATCAACGCCTATCGCACGCTCGCCATCGGTGTCGCGCTGTGGTCGCTCGCCACGATCGCGACCGGTTTTGCGACCGGGTTCACGAGTATTCTTGCGCTGCGGCTTCTGCTGGGGCTCGGCGAAAGCGCGGCCTTTCCGTGCAGCTCGAAACTGTTCGGCGAGCACCTCCCGCCGCATCGCCTGGGCTTTGCCAACGGGATGGTCGGTGTCGGTCTCGCGCTCGGTCCGGCATTCGGCACCTTCGCCGGCGGATTGCTGATGGCGAAGCTCGGCTGGCGGCCGGTGTTTCTGCTCTTCGGTCTGGTCTCCGCACTGTGGCTCATCCCGTGGCTCGGCATGACGCGAAGAGCGTCAATCCACGCAGACAAACCGAAAGCCGCGAGCGCGCCGTCATTCCGCGCCATCCTGCATCAGCGTGCGATGTGGGGCGCAAGTCTCGGCCATTTCTGCGCCAACTATTATTTCTATTTCGTGATCTTCTGGTTGCCGCTTTATCTCGTGAACGCGCGCGGCTTCAGCGTCGGCCAGATGGGCGTCATCGGCGGGGTCATCTATGTCGTCTATGCGATCAGCGCGCAGCTGACGGGACTCGCGTCGGACATGTGGATGCGCGCCGGCGCGAGCCCAAACACGGTGCGCAAGGGATTCGCGGTGGCGTCGCATCTCGGCGGCGCGATCAGCCTGCTTGTCTGTGCTGTCGGCGGGGCGACACTCTCCATCGCCGCGCTATTCTTTGCAGCTATCTGCTTCGGCTTCGGCACACCGACGATCTATGCCATCGGCCAGACCCTGGCCGGCCCACGCGCGGCGGGAAAGTGGGTCGCGGTCCAGAATTGCATCGGCAATTTGGCCGGTATCGTGGGCCCTGCCGTCACCGGCTTCGTGGTGGATCGCTCCGGTACGTTCACCTCTGCCTTCCTGATCGCGGGTGCTATTGCCCTTCTGGGCGTGATTGGCTGGGGCGTTATCATTCCGCGGGTCGAGCAGGTCGACTGGAGCGCCTCCCTCGGCTAGGACTCGGGGATCGATATTTCCGGAGCCCCCGATATGCCGATCATCTACGAAGAACTCATGCAGGCGAAATCGACCGGCGTGACTGCCTCCTATGGCGACCGCGAGACCATGCTCTATGCGCTCGGCATCGGCTTCATGCGCGATCCGATGAACAAGGACGAGCTCAAATTCGTCTATGAGAACAATCTGCAGACCATCCCGACGATGGCGACGGTGATCGGCTGGGGGCGCGGATCGACGCTCGCGAAAGCCAACATCAACTATTTGATGGTGGTGCACGGCGAGCAGCGCCTGACCATGCACAAGCCGCTGCCTTATGCCGCCGATGTGTCGTTCGACGAGCGCATCCTTGGTGTCTTCGACAAGGGCGAGAAGGGCGCGGTGGTCCTGATGGAGCGCGTTATCAGCGAGAAAGGCGGCGCGAAGCTCTGCACGCTGGTCAACACAATCTTCGCGCGCGGCGATGGCGGATTCGGCGGACCGAAGGAAGGCGCGCCCGAGCCGCATCCGATTCCCGCGCGCGCGCCCGATCTCGTACACGAATGCGACACGCGTGCCGACCAGGCGTTTCTCTATGCGTTGTCGGGCGACCGCAATCCGCTGCACCGCGATCCGGCGATCGCCAAGATGGCGGGCTTCCCGCGTCCGATCTTGCATGGGCTCTGCACCTATGGCACGGCCTGCCGCGCTATCGTCTCGACGGTGTGCAAATACGATGCGACGAAGATCACGGGCTTCGACGTGCGCTTCTCCGCGCCGGTGTTCCCGGGCGAGACCATCGTCACCGAGATGTGGATCGATGGCGCAATCGTGTCCTTCCGCAGCAAAGTGAAGGAGCGCGACGCCGTGGTCATCAACAATGGCAAATGCACGCTTGCCGCTTGATCTGAACGCGGCGCGGGAGGCCGCGTCGCTCGAGCCGCGCAGCCCGTCGCGCGCGCTTGCCTATGGCGAGGCGTTGCGGCAGGCCGGACATCTTCCCGACGCCATCGCCGAATTCCAGCGCGCGCTGCGCATCGATTACACCTTCGCGGACGCGCGCTTCGCACTCGGCTGTGCGTGGCTCGACGCCGGTGAGCCTGACAAGGCGCTCGAAGCGTACTCGTATCTTGAGGAGGATAATGAGGTCGCGCCGAAGATCGCGGAAGCGCGGGCGATGAAAGCCGCACCGCGCTCCGATGCCGGTTATGTCCGCCACCTCTTCGATCAGTTCTCTTCCGATTACGACACGCGCATGATTGGGCAGCTCGGCTATCGCGCACCGCTGATCCTGCGCGAGCTCGCCGATCTGGTCATCGCCGGGCGCGAGGGGATTTCCATACTCGATCTCGGCTGCGGCACCGGATTGAGTGGCGAGGCGTTTGCCGATCTCGCCAGCCGCCTCGACGGTGTCGATCTCAGCCCCGCGATGATCGAGAAGGCGCGCGCACGGAACATCTACGACTCGCTTGCCGTCGCCGACATCGACACCTGTCTGACCGGCGACGGCCGCCAATACGATCTGATCCTCGCCGCTGACACGCTGGTCTATCTCGGTGATCTCAAAGCCCTGTTTGCCGGTGTTGCGCAAAATTTGCTTCCCGGCGGCTATTTTCTCGCCACGGTGGAGAAGAAGGACGGTGGCGGTTTCGAATTGGGACCCAAGCGCCGCTGGCGCCATTCCGAGGCCTATCTGCGCCTTTTGGCGGCCGAAACCGGACTTGAAGTGTCCGGCTTCGTGGAATGCGCGCCGCGCAGCGAGGCCGGGGTGCCGGTCGATGGGTTCGCCGTCGCTTTATCGCGCGGCACCTAGCAACGCTTTCGCCCGCCAAACGTTGTCCTCCCACGGATCTGGGGGGAGCACTACGTGGTTGCCATCGAACATACCGCCGAAATATTGGCCTCGGCCTATCGCAATCCGCAGCGGCGCAGTGTCGGCCTTACCGCCGGCGTCGTGCTTGCCGTCCTTCTTAGCGTCGGCGGGTTCCTGCTCCATGGTGGTGGCGTCAATGGGACGCGGTTCGCCAACAGCCTGATGCTGTTTTCCTCGTCGCTGGTGTTCGCCACCTATTATATGGCCGGACCACTGTCCCGGCTCGTGCCGGCGGCGCAGGCGCTGGGCGCGCTGCGTTTCTCGATCGCCTACGGCTTCGTGGGCATGGTCGCGGTCTTTCTGGTCTCGATCCTCGCGCCGGACTACACAACAAAAAACTCCATGGCCCTGCCGACCATGAGCTTCGCGGCGCTCACCGCTCTCGTTGCGGTCGCGTTCGTGGTCAGCGCCGGCAGCAAGCGCACGGCCAATAGCGCGACGTTGCGCTCGCTGCAGAGCCTGACCAGCGGCTATTTCTGGCTGGTCTTCGCGGTGATGGACCTCGACCGCATGCAGGGCCCGCATCGTCCCGATCCCATCCCCTATGGGTTGTCGCTTCTGCTGCTCGTCGCGGTGCTTCTCGTGCGCTTCGCCGACGCTTTCGTGGCGCGGCACAAGGCAGGCAGGTCCGTTCGCAAGTTTTGAACGGCTGTTCCGGTGCCGCAGCTGCGCTAGGATAGCGCGGAGCGAAGGGGCGCACTGTGACTCTGAAAATCGGAATTCTTGTTTTCGACGACGCCGAGGAACTCGACTTCGTCGGGCCGTGGGAAGTATTCACCATGGCCAACGAAATGGCGAAGCTTGCGGGGAATCCCGTCCCGCATGACGTGTTCCTGATCGCCGGGCGCGAAGGTCCGATCCGATGCGCCAAAGGCATGCGAGTCCTTCCCGATACGACAACCGCGAAATGCCAATCGCTGGATGTTCTGCTTGTCCCCGGCGGCCAGGGTACGCGGCGCGAAGTCGGCAACGCATCGCTGCTGGAATGGATAACCTCGGTCTCGAGGGACGCGAAATGGATCACAAGCGTGTGTACCGGCGCGATGCTGCTGACGGCGGCGGGGCCCGCCAAGGGCAAGAGGGTCACGACGCATTGGGCCTTTGTCGAGACATTGCGGGCCCGCAACGAAGCGGCGGACGTTCTGACCAACACCCGTTATGTGCGCGACGGAAATGTGGTTACCGCGGCCGGGGTCTCCGCGGGGATCGACATGGCGCTGTGGCTGACGGGCGAATGGCATGGGCCGGAATTCGCCCGCCTCGTGCAGCGCGGCATGGAATACGATCCCGCGCCGCCCTATGCGGACTTGGTCCGGCCGGAATAAATATGCTTGAGTGATACCATCGTTATCGGCGCCAGAGGAGTAGACGGGCCATGCTGAACAAATTTGTGATGTCCGCGGTGTTTGTGTTCGGGATGGCGGCGCCTGCTCTTGCCGATTCCAGCTCCTGCTTCGAGCCCTATGCGCCCGCCGCCATCGACGGAAGTGCCGCAACCGAAGCCCAGATGAAGTCTGCCCATGACGATGTGGTGAACTTCATCAAATCGTCCGACGACTATCAGAACTGCCTGAACGCCGATTATCTGGCGCAGGAGCGCGAAGCGAAGAAGCAGAAGGATCCAAAGCCGCTCGATCCGTCGATCAAGGCGGATCTCAACGCGAAACTGGTCAAGAATCAGGCCGACAAGGAAAAGGTCGGAGCCGAGTTCAATACCGCCGTGCAGGCGTACAAGGCCAAGCATCCGCAATAGCTCCGAATCGCCTATCATCTCTTGATGGGCGAACCCAATCCGAGTCGCAGCGAGAGGCGCGCGATTGCGCGCAACGCGACGCGTGCTTCCATACTGGAAGCGGCACGGCGCGTGGCGGCACGCGACGGCGCACGCAATCTCTCGCTGCGCGGCGTTGCAGGCGAGGCGGGTTTCGCGCCAGCGGCGCTCTACGGCTATTTCGCCAACAAGGACGAATTGCTGCTGGCGCTCGCGGCGGAGGACCTCTCGGTCTTGTCGCGCGCGATGCGCGAGGCGGTCGCCGCGGATGGCGGAGCGACAAAGCTCACCGCTGCATCGACCGTCGCCCTCGCTCTTCTGCGCGACAATGAGACGATGGCGGCGGCGCAGGGGGCGTTGCCCCAGACCTCGGGCGGCAGCGATGCCGAGCGGCTGTTCAATGGGCGGATGATCGCGGCGCTGAAGGTTCTCTCGGATGCGACCGGCCAGCCGGCCAACAATCGCGACAATCAATGCGACGTCGTGCTGGTCGCGGCAGCGCTTGCCGGCCTGACGCTGTTTTCGCGTTCGGGGCGGCTCGATGCGCTCGGCTTCACACCGGAAGAAATCCTCAAACGGCTCGGCCGACGATTTGCGTGATCTCGTCTCGCACGAGATCGGGTAACTCCATCGGCAGGAAATGGGTCGCATCCGCGCGCGTCACCACGCGGGTTGTGGGACAAAGCTGTTTGAAGATCGCGACTTCCTTTTCGGATGCCGTTCCGTCCGTCGCATGGATCAGCGTCACCGGGCAGCGAAGTCTGGCGGCGCATTGCGACACGCCGGACGGCGTCGAGCGGAAGTCGCCGGCTTCCCAAGCGGGGCGGCAGGACAGGCGGAACCCATCATCCGTCTGCTCCAGACCGCCCGTCAGATAATCGCGCAGCATGTCGTCCGGCCAGGTCTTGAAGGCGCCGCGGCCGCGATAAAACGTGAACGCTTCATCGACGGAAGCAAAAGCATCGCGGCGCTTTTCCGCGCGCCTTGCGAGTTCGTTGTCGCCCGGCGGCACGTCCTTCGGCATCAGAACCGGTTCGACCAGAACCAAGGCGCGCACCTTCTCGGGCCGAAGCGCCGCAACCATGAGGCTCGCGGTCGCGCCCATCGAATGACCGGCGAGGAACGCGCCGTCGGGCGCGATGCGGTCCAGCACTGCGATGAGATCGTCGCGAAAGATCGTCCAGCCCTGCTGCATTCCCGGCGCGGTGGAAAGCGTCGTTCCTCCATGACCGCGCGCATCGCTGGCGAAGACGCGAAGGCGATTCGTCAGCGGCGACAGCAATGTGCGATAGGTTTCGGCATTGAAGCCGTTGGCATGGGCGAAATGCAGCACCGGGCCATCGCCTTTCCAAGAGAGACAGGACACCGCTCCTTGGCTCAGCGGGATCGTTTCGCGCACCGGTTCGTTCATCGCGCCATCTGCGCATGTGCGTGTTTCAAGTCAACGGGGCTCGCGCTTTACACGCGACGGAGCGGCGGTAACAATCCGTTCAAAGACATAAGAGGAAACGCGATGCATCCCTCGCATCACGCCGATGTCACGCCCGACAAAGCCGCGCTCATCATGGCGGAGAGCGGCGAGACCTTGACGTACCGGCAGCTTGAAGCGCTCTCCAATCAGGGCGCGCAGCTGTTCCGCAAGCTCGGTCTCACGCCCGGCGACGCGATCGCGATCTTCATGGAGAACAATCTCCTCTTTCTGCCGATCTGCTGGGCGGCGCAGCGCGCGGGGCTTTATTTCACCTGCATCTCGTCGCGGCTGACGGCGGGTGAGGTCGAATACATCGTCAAGGATTGCGGCGCGAAGGTTTTCATCGCGTCGCATGGCCTCGCGAAAGTCGCGCAGGAGATCGTGCCGCTGATCGGCGGCGTCACGCGCTTTTCGGTCGGTGGCGCGATCGATGGTTATGAGCGCTACGAAGACGCGACGGCGAACCTTCCATCCACGCCGATTGCCGACCAGGTCGCCGGCGCGGACATGCTCTATTCGTCGGGCACGACGGGACGGCCGAAAGGCGTGCGCATTGCGCTGCAGGGCACGCCGATCGATGCACCGAACCCGCTGATGATGCTGGTGCAGGCGCTGTTCGGATTGAGCGGGGACTCGATCTATCTCTCGCCGGCGCCGCTCTATCACGCCGCGCCCCTGCGCTATTCGATGACGGTGCAGCGCATGGGCGGCACGGTCGTCGTAATGGAGCATTTCGATGCCGAGCGTTCGCTTGCGCATATCCAGAACTACGGCATCACCGCCAGCCAATTCGTGCCGACCATGTTCGTGCGCATGCTGAAGCTGCCCGACGAGGTGCGCCTGACATACGATGTCTCATCGCTCAAATCGGCGATCCATGCTGCCGCGCCATGTCCCATCGACGTCAAGCGCAGGATGATCGAATGGTGGGGGCCGGTGATCCATGAATATTACGCCGGCACCGAGGGCAACGGCTTCTGCTATGTCGGCAGCGCCGATTGGCTCACCCATTCCGGCACGGTCGGCAAGTCACTGCTTGGCGCCATCCATATCTGCGACGACGAAGGCAATGAACTGCCAGTGGGTGAAGAGGGCACGATCTACTTCGCCTCGCAGAATGAATTTCAATATCACAACGATCCGAAGAAGACCGCGGAGTCACGCCATCCCGCGCATTCCGACTGGTCGACGCTGGGCGATGTCGGCAAGCTCGACGACGAAGGCTTTCTGTATCTGACCGACCGCAAGGCGTTCATGATCATCTCCGGCGGCGTGAACATCTATCCGCAGGAGGCGGAGAACCTGCTCATCTCTCATCCGAAAGTCGCAGACGTTGCGGTGATCGGGGTTCCGAACGAGGAGTTCGGCGAAGAGGTGAAGGCGGTGGTGCAGCCCGCGGACTGGGCGGATGCCGGCCCGGCCCTGGCAGATGAACTTGTCGCCTATTGCCGCGAACGGCTTTCGCCGATCAAATGCCCGCGTTCCGTCGATTTTGAGAAGGAACTGCCGCGTCATCCGACGGGCAAGCTCTACAAACGCCTGATCCGCGACCGCTACTGGGGCAAGCGCGACTCCCGGATCGTCTGAAGGAACCCGCCGTGATCAACATCACCTTCGAGAATTTGCCGAGCCTCGCCGGTCAGGAGATCGGCGTTTCCGACTGGGTGACGATCGATCAGGACCGCATCAACAAATTCGCCGACGCGACCGGGGATCACCAGTGGATCCACATCGATGTCGCGCGCGCGGCGAAGGAGATGCCCGGCGGCAAGACCATCGCGCATGGCTATCTCACCCTGTCGCTGATCCCATGGCTCGCGGGCGGGTTCCTGAAGATCGAAGGCGTGACGCGCGGAATCAATTACGGCTCCAACAAGGTGCGTTTCACCAACATGGTGCCGGTGGACAGCCGCGTGCGTGCGCGCTCCAAGCTGCTCTCGGTCGAGGCCCGCGGCGGCGGCATGCAGCTCACCAGCGAAATCACGATCGAGATCGAAGGCGAAAAGCGTCCCGCCTGCATCGCCGAGACCATCGGGATCGTGTTCAAGTAGCGGCGCGCGTTGAGCGACGCGCGCCGGGTGTATGCGCGGCGCGCATGGGCTTTCAAGCAATCGTGAGCGGCCGGCTGTCGTCATCCGGATAGTCTGGCGCGGAGAAGGGGACGGCCATGAAGCGCGCGCTTGCAGTTGCCACCACCGCAATGCTTCTTGCGACGGCTCCTGCCGCGCAGATTGCCGGCCTGCCGACCGGCGCGCAGGGATCACCTGCGGCCGACACCGGTTATTTCCAGATCGTACGTCCCGTCGCCAAAGGCGTGTGGCTGCTCACGCAACCGAAATTCCAGATTCAGCCGGACGGCAATGTCACGGTCATCGAACAGCGCGACGGACTGGTGCTCGTCGATGCCGGAGGCTCGCCCGGATCGGGCCGGCGCATCGTTGAGATCGTGAAGGCGCTGAGCGCAAAGCCGGTGAAGGCAGTGATCATCACCCAGTGGCATGGCGACAAGCCGCAGGGACTAACCGAGATTCTCAAGGCATGGCCGAATGCGCGCACCATCGCGACGGAGACGACGAAAGAGCACCTCGCCGATCCGAGGACAATGAACACGCCGGGAGTACCGGACGCTTCGCGCAATGCCAGGTATCTCGCCTTGTCTCAGAAAGAGATCGACTATCTGCAGAAATCGGCGGATGAGGCGAAATCCGAACCATTGAAGCGCGGCTTCGATGCCGCGGCGCGCATGTTTCGCCAGTACAAGTCCGACATGGACGGCGCGCTGACGATCGCGACCAGGGAAGGGTTCGAGGACAGGCTCGTCATTGCCGATCCGGACCGTCCCATCGAAGCGCTGTTCCTCGGCCGCGCCAACACCGATGGCGACGCGGTGGTTTGGCTTCCGAAGCAGAAGATCGTCGTCGCCGGCGAGATCGTGATCGCTCCGTTTCCCTATGGCTTCGAAAGCTATCCCGCGGATTGGATCGCGACTCTCTCGAAAATCCGCGCAATGCCGTGGCGCATCCTCATTCCCGGACACGGCATGCCGGAGACGGATCGCGTCCAGCTCGACAAGATCGTCGCCGTGCTGAAGGACGTCCGCGCGCGAGTCGCGCCATTGGTGAAGCAGGGTCTTGCGCTGGAACAGGTGAAGGCGAAGGTCGATCTCGGTGCGAGCGCGAAAACATTCTTTGGCGACGACCCATGGCTTTCGATCTGGTTCAGGCAGTTCTTCACCGACGGCATCGTGACCAGCGCCTACAAGGAAGCGAAGAGCGAACCCATCGTCCAGAATTTGAAGGGCTGAACTTTTCGCGCGAATGAGGCAGCCTTCTTGTTCGATGATTTTTGCTGCACTGCACTATGAAGCGGTGCAGGCAATTTCACACTTTTCTTGGGAGTCTTTGCAGACCTATAGTCCGCGCGCTGTTTCATCGTTCTGGGCATGACATCGCGCGCTGCGCCCATTGAGTTCGACATCGCCATCGCCGCGAAGATCGTTTCCGGTCTTGCGTCCCTGCCGGGCGGATTGCTGCCCGCGCTGTGGGAGATGCAGGAGACTTTCGGGCATATCCCGCGTCCCGCGCTCACGATCCTCGCCCAAGGATTCAACATCACCGAGGCCGAGGTCTATGGCGTGGCGAGCTTCTATCATGACTTCAAGCTCGATGGCCCGCGCGGCAAGCACGTTCTGAAGCTCTGCCGCGCCGAAGCGTGCCAGGCCGTCGGCGCCGATGCGCTCGCGGCGCATGTGAAGAAAAAGCTCGGCGTCGATTGGGGCGGTACGACCGCCGACGGCGAGTGGACTCTGGAGCCTGTGTTCTGTCTCGGCCTCTGCATGGTCGGGCCGTCCGCGATGATCGACGACGAGGTGCATGGCGCGTTGGACAGCAACGCCATCGACGCGCTGGTGCGGCGATGAAGACGCTGCGCGCGCGTCTGCCGAAGGATGCCGCGGCGCTGGCGCTCGGCGCGGAGCGCGTCGCGGATGCGTTGATGAAGTCGGCCGCGAAGCAGGGCATCGATCTCCAACTCACGCGCACGGGATCGCGCGGCATGTTCTGGCTTGAGCCGATGCTCGAAATCGAAACCGGCGAGGGCTGGCGCGCCCTCGGTCCGCTCGCGCCGGAAGACTGCGATGCGATCTTCGGTGGCACATCGGCGAAAGCGCTCGGCGATATCGAGAATCATCCGTGGCTCAAGCGCCAGACGCGGCTGATCTTCGCGCGCTGCGGAAAGATCGACCCGTCTACGCCGCCTGAAGGCGGCTTCGCCGGGCTGGTCCGTGCCATTGAAATTGGACCTGCTGCGATCATCGAAGAGGTCATGAAATCCGGCTTGCGCGGGCGCGGCGGTGCGGGGTTTCCGGCCGGCATAAAATGGAAGGGTGCCGCCGATGCGAAAGCGGATCGCAAATACATTGTCTGCAACGCCGATGAGGGCGACAGCGGCACCTATGCCGACCGCATGCTGCTGGAAGGCGATCCGTTCCTGCTGATCGAAGGCATGACCATCGCGGCCATCGCGAGCGGTGCGACCTTTGGGTACGTTTATATCCGCTCCGAATATCCGCATGCCATTGCCGCGTTCCAGAAAGCGATCGAGGCCGCGCGCGCGTCAGGGCTGATCGGGCCGAATGTTCTTGGATCGGACTACGCCTTCGACATGGAAATTCGCGCCGGTGCGGGCTCCTATGTCTGCGGCGAGGAAACGGCACTACTGGAAAGTCTTGAGGGACGCCGTGGACAGGTGCGTGCCAAGCCGCCGCTGCCGGTGCAACGGGGACTCTTCGGCATGCCCACGATCATCAACAATGTGCTGACCTTCGCATCCGCGCCCGCGATCCTGGAGAAGGGCGCTGCGTTCTACATGAATCTCGGCATGGGGCGTTCACGCGGCACGATGCCGATCCAGCTGGCCGGCGACGTGAAGCATGGCGGCCTGTTCGAGACCGCGTTCGGCCTGACCCTTGGCGAGATCGTGAACGACATCGGCGGCGGGACATGGAGCGGCCGTCCTGTCCGCGCGGTGCAGGTGGGTGGTCCGCTCGGCGCTTATTTTCCGCCGGCGTTGTTCGACACGCCGTTCGACTATGAAGCGTTCGCGGCGCGCGACGGGCTTCTCGGTCATGGCGGGGTCGTCATCTTTAACGATACGGTCGACATGGCGGCGCAGGCGCGCTTCGCGATGGAGTTCTGCGCCATCGAATCCTGCGGAAAATGCACGCCCTGCCGCATCGGATCGGTGCGCGGAACTGAGGTAATCGACAAGGTCCTGGCGGGAAAAGAGGTAAACGCAAACCTCATCCTTCTGCGCGACCTTTGTGATACGATGAAGTCGGGATCGTTGTGCGCGCTCGGCGGCTTCGTGCCCTATCCGGTGTTGAGCGCGCTCAATCATTTCCCGCAGGATTTTGCGCGATGAGCCCGCTGAGCGACGACATCGACCGCGGTACGCCGGCTTCGAAGAGCGAAGCGACGGTGACGCTGACCATCGATGGCGCGCGCGTCGAGGTTCCTGAAGGCACATCGATCATGCGCGCGGCGTCGATGCTCGGCACCGCGATCCCCAAGCTCTGTGCGACGGATTCCGTCAACGCGTTCGGTTCCTGCCGCCTGTGCCTTGTCGAGATCGAGGGCCGCAACGGAACACCTGCCTCGTGCACGACGCCGGTCGCGTCCGGCTTGGTCGTTCACACCCAGACGGAGCGGCTGAAGAAAATCCGTCGCGGCGTGATGGAGCTCTACATCTCCGACCATCCGCTCGATTGTTTGACCTGCGCGGCGAACGGCGATTGCGAGTTGCAGGATATGGCTGGCGCGGTCGGCTTGCGGGAAGTCCGCTACGGTTACGATGGTGAAGGTCATCTCGCCGACACCAAGGACGAGTCCAATCCCTATTTCACTTATGACCCAGCGAAGTGCATCGTCTGCTCGCGCTGTGTCCGCGCCTGCGAGGAAGTGCAGGGCACGTTTGCGCTCACCATCGGCGGGCGCGGGTTTGAGTCGCGCGTGGCGGCCAGCGCCAACGTTTCATTCCTCGAATCCGAATGTGTGTCCTGCGGCGCCTGCGTGCAGGCCTGCCCGACAGCGACCCTGATCGAGAAATCCGTCATCGAAATCGGTACGCCCGAACATTCCGTGCAGACGACCTGCGGCTATTGCGGCGTCGGCTGCACTTTCAATGCCGAGATGCGTGGCGATGAACTGGTGCGCATGACGCCGTCGAAAAGCGGCAAAGCCAATTCCGGCCACTCTTGCATAAAAGGACGTTTCGCCTGGGGTTATGCGAACCACAAGGACCGCATCCTGAACCCCATGATCCGCGCCTCGATCACCGATCCGTGGCGTGAAGTGTCATGGGACGAGGCGATTGCGCATACCTCGTCCGAGTTCAAGCGCATTCAGGGGAAATACGGCCGCACCTCGGTCGGCGGCATCACCTCCTCGCGCTGCACCAATGAGGAAACCTATATCGTCCAGAAGATGGTGCGCGCCGCGTTCGGCAACAACAATGTCGATACCTGCGCGCGCGTCTGCCATTCGCCGACCGGTTATGGCTTGAAGACCACGCTCGGCACCTCCGCCGGCACGCAGGATTTCGTCTCGGTCGAGAAGGCCGACGTGATCGTGGTGGTCGGCGCCAACCCGACCGACGGCCATCCGGTGTTCGCGTCGCGGATGAAAAAGCGCCTGCGCGAAGGCGCCAGGCTGATCGTCATCGATCCGCGGCGCATCGATCTCGTGCATATGCCGCATATCGATGCGGATTATCATCTGGCGCTGCGCCCCGGCACCAATGTCGCGGTGCTCACCGCGATGGCGCATGTCATCGTCACCGAAGGCCTCGCCGACGCGGAATTCATCCGCGCGCGCTGCGAAGCGGACGCTTATGAAGAGTGGGCGGCGTTCGTCTCCGATCGCTCGCGCAGTCCGGAAGCGACGGAAGCGGCGACCGGCGTCCCCGCGGCAGACCTGCGCGGGGCCGCGCGGCTCTATGCGTCGAAGGGCAACAGCGCGATCTATTACGGTCTCGGCGTCACCGAACACAGCCAGGGTACGACCGCCGTGATGTGCATCGCCAATCTCGCCATGGTCACGGGCAATCTCGGCCGCGAAGGCGTTGGCGTGAATCCCCTGCGCGGCCAGAACAATGTGCAGGGCTCCTGCGACATGGGCTCGTTCCCGCATGAGCTTTCCGGCTATCGTCATATCTCCGACGGTGCGACGCGGGCGCTGTTCGAGGCGGCGTGGGGCGTGAGCCTCGATGAGGAGCCGGGGCTGCGCATCCCCAACATGCTGGACGCCGCGGTCGATGGAAGGTTCAAGGGACTTTATGTGCAGGGCGAGGACATCGCGCAATCCGATCCCGATACCAAGCATGTCGTCGGCGGTCTCTCCGCGATGGAATGCGTGGTCGTGCAGGATTTGTTCCTGAACGAGACCGCGAATTACGCGCATGTCTTCCTGCCCGGTTCGACGTTTCTGGAGAAGGACGGCACCTTCACCAATGCCGAGCGCCGTATCCAGCGCGTGCGCAAGACCATGGCGCCCAAGAACGGCTATGAAGATTGGCAGATCACCCTTCTGCTGTCGAAGGCGCTGGGTTACGACATGCCCTATGCGCACCCGTCCGAAATCATGGACGAGATCGCGCGCCTGACGCCGACCTTCAAGGGCGTGAGTTTCGACAAGCTCGACGAACTCGGCTCCATTCAGTGGCCGTGCAACGACGCGGCACCGGAGGGCACGCCGGTCATGCACCGCCAAACCTTCGCGCGCGGCAAGGGTCTGTTCGTGCTCACCGAATATGTCGCGACGGACGAGAAGATCGGGCCGCGTTTTCCACTGCTGCTCACCACAGGCCGAATCCTCAGCCAGTACAATGTCGGCGCGCAGACGCGGCGCACGGCGAACTCCGAATGGCACAAGGAAGACCGGCTCGAAATCCATCCGCACGATGCCGAACAGCGCGGCATCAAGGACGGTGACTGGGTGAAGCTCGCGAGCCGCGCCGGCGAGACGGCCTTGCGCGCGCTCATCACCGATCGCGTGGCGCCCGGTGTGGTTTATACGACGTTTCATCACCCGAACACGCAGGCCAATGTCGTGACGTCGGATTATTCCGACTGGGCGACCAACTGCCCCGAATACAAGGTGACGGCGGTGCAGGTCTCGCCTTCCAATGGCCCGACGGAGTGGCAGGTCGAATACGAACGGCACAGCGAGCAGAGCCGCCATATCCGCCATGCGGATGCCGTGCCCGCCGAATGACGCCGTCGCGCGCCGCCCGTCGTCTTGCCGTCGGCCGTGCGTCTTCGAGCGAGGGTTCGCGCGTTGTCGCGGAGGAAGCGCCGATCGCCTTCACCTATGGACGGCAAACCTATGCCGTGATGATGGCGACACCGGCCGATCTCGAGGATTTTGCTGTCGGATTCTCGCTGACCGAAGGCGTGATCGCCGCGCCGGAGGAGATTTCGGAACTGGAGATCGTCGAGCATCCCAAAGGCGTCGAATTGCGCATGACGCTCTGTGACGACCGCGACGTGGCGCTGATGAACCGGCGTCGGAGACTCGCGGGGCCGGTTGGCTGCGGGCTCTGCGGCGTCGAGAGTCTCGAAGCCGCGATCACGCCGGTACGCCGCGTCGAAAGCGATGCGCGGATCGGGCGTGACGCGATATTCGCCGCGCTGGGACGCATCGGCTCGCATCAGAAGCTCAATGCCGAAACGCGCGCGGTGCATGGCGCGGCGTTCTGGCCGTTTGGCGCAAACGATTTCCACGCCGTGCGCGAGGATGTCGGCCGCCATAATGCGCTCGACAAATTGTGCGGCGCGCTTGCCCGCGAAACCCGCGATGCCCATGACGGCGTCGTGCTCCTCACCAGCCGCGTCTCCATCGAGATGGTGCAGAAATCGGCGGCGATGAACGCTGCCATAGTGGTGGCGATGTCGGCGCCGACCGCGCTCGCCATCCGTACGGCGGAAGACGCCGGGATCACACTGGCGGCTGTGGCGCGCGACGACGGCTTCGAAATCTTCACCCACAAACATCGCATCGCGGGCTGACATGGATAGCGACGAGAAACTGATCTACATGGCCAACCAGATCGCGGCGAATTTCGCGGCACAGGGCGAAGCCAAGGCCGTTCCCGCCATCGCCGATCACATCAAGAAGTTCTGGGATCCGGAGATGCGGCGGAAGTTCTTGAGCATGGCCGACACAGCAGAGCTGCATTCGCTGGTACGCAAGGCGGTACCCGTCCTGAAAGAAAAACAACCCTCCCCTTGAGGGAGGGTCGAAGCGCGAAGCGTTTCGGGGAGGGGATAAATCTCGATCGCCCAGACAACCCCTCCCCGAAATTTGCTTCGCTACGCTGCGCAAATTGTCGACCCTCCCTCAAGGGGAGGGTGAAAGGCGTTCCGCCGCTTCCAGATCGTCGCGCGTGTTGATGTTGAAGAAGGCGTTTTCGTCTTCGGCGATGTCGACGGCCTTGCCACCCAGTGCTTCCACAGCGCTTAGCACGCTGCGACGCGTTCCGTTTTCGACGCCTCGCCTGAGTTGTGCGAGGCAGGATTTCGGCCATAGCCCGCAGACCTGCGCACCGCGCGCGACGATTGGCGACTTGTCCGCGTGAGCTGCAAGCCGCGCGACCAGATCGCGCGGCAGGAACGGCGTGTCGCAGGGAAAGGTTGCGAGCCAATCCGTCTGGCACCATGCAAGCCCGGTGACGATTCCGGAGAGAGGGCCGAAATTCTCGGTGAATATGTCCGGCAGAATCGTTTGGTTCAGCCGCGAACGATAAGTCTCGGCCAGTTCCGGCGCGACATCGATCGCGAGCAGATCGACCTGCGGTTTGGCACGCGCAATCACGGCTTCGATCAGGGTTGCGCCGCGGAAGGGAAGGAGCGGCTTGTGCGCGCCCATCCGCGCGCTTGCGCCGCCGGCCAGGATAACTCCGGCGATGTTCACGGCGCGGGCGTTTGCGAAAAGAAGCCGCCCTGAATCATCGCCGGAATCGCAATCACCGTTCCCGCCAGGATCAGAATCCATATCGCCCAGATGATCTTGTTCTGGTGGCGCACCAGCGGCGCGAAGGGCGCGCCGTCGCCGATCTTCGCCTGGCCGCGCAGCACCGCCATCACCATCACCGGAATGGCAGACAGCCCGAAGGCGAGAAACAGGATCAGGTAGCCGATCATGAACGGCAGCTGCACCGCGCGCGGCGGCGGCGCGACGCCAGCGGCTTGCAGCACATTGCCGACGATCGGAATCCCGAACAATAGCGCGAACAGGACGGCGCAGATGATGACATGGGTGCGAAGGCTGAACATATCGCCTCACAGTCTGCCGAAGGGAACCACCTTGTTGTCGATGTCGTGACCGATATCGGCGCGGCCAAGATAGGGAATGCCGGACACGTCGCACCAGTGTTTCGCGATCTGCACTTCATCCTCGCCGAACGCCGGATCGTTCTCCGGGATCAGGCTGCAACGCCCGAGCCGGATGCCGGAAGCGCGGCGAATGGACGGCTGCGCGGTGATGTGATGCAGCGCGCGGTCGATGCGGTAGTGGTGCTCGGAGATTTCCTCCAGCATCAGCACATGGCCGGTGAAGTCGGGCTCGACCGGCGTGCCCAGCAGATGGCTGAGCACGGTGATATTGAACGCCATCGAGGGCACGGTCTTCGAGACGTTCGGCTCCAGCGTGTCCGGCGCGCGTTCGACGAGATAGCGCAGCGCGCGTGTGACCGCCGCTTCGCCGCCCGCGCGGGTGAGATCGGCCGGGATCGGCCCATGCGCGACCTTGCAGCCGGCTTTATAGAGACCTGCCAGCATGTAGCCGAGGTCGCTGTAGCCGAGATAGAGCTTGCCGCGCGCCGAATCCGGAAGCTTCGCGCAGATCCGTTCCGCGATCCGTCCCGAGCCATAGCCACCACGCGCAAACCACACCGCGTCGATGGCGACGTCATTCGCCATCTCCAGAAACGCCTCGGCGCGCTGTTCATCTGTACCTGCGAAATGTCCGCCGGTCAGGAAACATTGCGGATGGACAACGAGTTCGACGCGGCCGGGATAGAGATTCTCCGTGAACGCGCGAACCTCGTCCGCAAGCTCTTGTGAGATGCGCGATGCAGGCGCGACGATGCCGATACGCGTTCGACTTCCAGCCATGCTTCGCTTATAGCGTCCGGCGATGGAACGAGACAGGCCCTATTTCTTCTGCGGCATCGGCGGAAGCGGCATGCTTCCGCTGGCGCTGATCCTGCGCGCCAAGGGCGTCGCGGTCGCGGGCTCCGACCGCGCGCTCGACCAGGGCCGCACCGCGCCGAAATTCGAATTCCTTAAAGCGCAAGGCATCGCACTCTTCCCGCAGGACGGCAGCGGCGTCACGAGCGCCAAGCAGATCGTCGTCGCCTCGGCCGCGGTGGAAGAGACGGTGCCCGACATGCAATCCGCGCGGCGCGTCGGAGCGCAGATGCTATCGCGCGCCGGGCTTCTCGCCGATCTGTTCAACACCGCACGCCAGAACATCGGCGTTGCGGGCACCAGCGGCAAATCGACCACCACCGCCATGATCGGCTGGATCCTGAAAGCCACCGGCCGCGACCCCACGGTTATGAACGGTGCCGTGATGACGAATTTCGTGAGCGCCGACACACCCTTCGCCTCGGCACTGGTTGGCGAGGGCGATACGTTCGTCAGCGAAGTGGACGAGAGCGATGGCTCCATCGCGCTCTACCATCCCTCCATCGCGGTGGTGAACAACATCTCCCTCGACCACAAATCGATGGAGGAGCTGCGCACTCTGTTCCGCGATTTCACCGCGAAGGCGCAGGTGGCAGTGCTCAATCTCGACAACGACGAGACGGCAACGCTCATCGGAACGGTGAAACGCGCGATCACCTACAGTCTGAATAATCCGAAAGCGGATTTGCTTGCCGACGGCATTCATCCTGCACCGGACGGCGTATCGTTCGAAGTCATGTCACGCGGAGGCGCGGAGGACGCAGAAAAGAATATGAACTCCGCGTCTCTGCGACTCCGCGTGAACCTTAAGGTCCCCGGCCGGCACAACGTCTCGAATGCGCTTGCGGCACTTGCGGCGGCGAAAGCGGCCGGTGTTCCGCTCGAAAAGTCCGCAAAGGCGCTCGGAGAATTCCGTGGTGTGCGCCGCCGGCTGGAAGTGGTCGGCGCCGCGAACGGCATCACGGTGATCGACGATTTCGCACACAATCCGGACAAGATCGCGGCCACGCTGTCGACGCTTCACGATTTTTCCGGACGTCTGCTGGTGATGTTCCAGCCGCATGGTTTCAGTCCGCTGACCAAGATGAAGTACGAGTTCATCGAAGGCTTTGCGAAAGGACTGAACGCGGACGATATCCTTCTCATGCCCGAGCCGGTCTATTTCGGTGGCACGACGTCGCGCGACGTAACCAGTGAGGAGATCTCTTCCGGTATTCGTGCGCAGGGACGCAGCGCGATAGCGCTGCCGGATCGCGGGGCTTGCGGCGCGAAGTTGATCGAACTGGCAAAGCCGGGCGACCGCATCGTCATCATGGGCGCGCGCGACGACACGCTGACGAATTTCGCACAGGATTTGCTCGCCAAACTCGCCTAGCGCGCAGGCGGCCGCCTGATCCATTGGGACAGCAGCCACTTCTCGCCGCGGGTTGGCGCGAGGCCGGCATGCAGGGTCGCGGTGTCGGCGGTGGCGTTCTGATCGGTGTTCCAGAACAGGATCGCATCGCCCTTGCCGCCGCGATAGCGCCAGTCGAGCTTGAGGAACGATGTCTCGGCGCCGTCGAAATCGTCGTTGAGATAGATCAGGAACGTCGCCTCGCGCTGGCCACCCTGGGCGATGGTCTCGGCGATCTTGGGCACCGAAGCGTCCAGGAAGTCGTAGTGCGGCGCAAACCGCTGGCCGACGGCGTAATGCAAAATCTGCGTGTTCTCGAAACCGGTCGTCCCCAGCCCGGTTGCGGCGGCAATGCGCGCGCGGATCAGCGCCAGCACGATATCCATCTCGACGAAATTGAACTCGGCGGCGCTGTTGTTGCGGCCGGAATCGATCTGCGCGCCCGCGCCGGAATCGAAGATTTTGGCGCGCGCGACCTTCGGCTTCGCACGCGCCACCAGCCAGTCGCAGAGTTCGGAGGAGAGGAACTTCTCGGCGACCGAAATCCGTGGCGCGGTGTGCATCGTCCGCAGCGGCGCGGCTTTCAGCAGCGACGGGAGATCGATCGCATCGCGCAGCGCCTTCCACGGTCCATCGGATTTCGCGGCGAGCAGGCGCAATTCATCTTGTGCTGAACCCAAATCGCGTTCCGCACTTGTCTGAAGGCAATCGAGCGCCATGCTCCAGTTCTGCGCCAGACCTGCGCCCATCGCCGCCATCGCGCCGCAGAAGCGGATCGCCTCGGCGCCGCCCTTGTTCGCGGCGTCGATCATCGTTTTGACGCCTTCATAGGAATTGAGCGGCTCGCGCACGAGCAGGTTCTGGCCGAGCGCCGTCAGCGCTTCGACATCGCCGCGTTCGGCCATGCTTGCGAACAGCAATCGCGCAGCGTCCTGCTGTCCGTCGGCTTCCAGTTTGCGGGCCCGGGCGAATTGTTCGTCGCGATCCATGCCGCGAACCTATCAGCGCCGCATCGTGGCCGGAAGCTTGCGCTATTCGTTGTGCCGGCTGGCGACTTCGCGCGCCGCGCGGATGCCGGAGCGCATCCCGCCCTCGATATAGCCGGCCCATTCGGTCGCGGTTTCCGTCCCCGCCCAGTGGATGCGGCCGCAGGGCTCGCGCAGCGCGTGGCCGAAGCGCGTCATCACGCCGGGCGGCATGGAGCCAACATAGCCATGCGTGTAGGGCTCCAGCAGCCAGTCATTGTCCTCATAGGCAATGTAGTCCGCCGCCTCGGGCCCGAAGAACCGAACCAGCGACGCGATTACCTTCGTCCTGCGCGCGTCTCTTCCCGCGGCGCTCATCTCCAGCGCGTGGCGGCCTTCGATGAAGCAGAGCAAGGTCGGCGCCGATCCCTCCGCGGCATCGTCCATGACGATGCCGAGCGTGTCGTCGTCGGTCGCGACCTGTCCGGAGAATCCCTTCGCGCGCCAGAAGGCGGATTTGTAGGCGACGACGACCTTGATGATCGCGCCCATCGGCATTCTTTGATGCAATCCGTCGCGCGATGCGGGCAAAGGCGGATCGAACACAATGCGCGCGGTCGGGCCGGGCGGCGCCGCGACGATCACAAAGCGCGCAGTGTATTCGCCGTTCTCGGTGATGACCCGCGCGCCATCGGGATTCTGCACGATCTTGCGGGCCGGCGCGCTCAGGATCACGCGCGCGCCGAGTTCCTCCGCCATGCGCCGCGCGATCTGATGCATGCCGCCCCTGAATTTGGCGTCCAGCCCGCCGCCCTTGACTGCCATGAGGTAACCCAGCCCGGTACCGCTGCGCAGCGCATCAAGGAACCACAGGTAGGACACCTGCCGCGCCTCCGCCGCCCAGGCGCCGCGCGGCACCAGCCGCGCGAATTCGCGCGCTGCCTCGGTGCGGATGTTCTTCACGATCCAGCTTTCGAGCGTCATGCCGTCCCATTCGCGCGCGCGCGGCGCGGTCCACGGCGCCTCTGCTGGAATCGTTTTCATCTCGCGATCCCAGCGGCGTTGCAGCAGCGCCAGCTCGATCAACGACAGGAACGGCATCTTGGGCACATCGCCGGTAAAGCGGGTGAGCTTGCCCAGCAGTTGCAGCACGGTCTGGCCGGATTCGTATTGTTGATAGGTCTCGATGCCGAGGCGTTTTGCTTCGCCGCGCAGCACGTCGTGTCCCGTGCCGGCCCATTGCCCGCCGAGATCGACGGCGCGGCCCGCGACCTCGGCGTATTTCAATCGTCCGCCGACGCGATCCTTGGCTTCGAGCACGATGACGGTGCGTCCTGCGGCGACCAACTCCCCCGCCGCTTTCAATCCGGCGACGCCGGCGCCGATAACGATGACATCCGCATCGGTCATAGCGCACACACGGCCTGAATCTCGACCAGGATCTCCGGCATCAGCAGCGCCTGCACGCGCACCGCTGTCGAACCCGCGACCACGCCGGGAAAGACGTCTTCGCGCGCGGCCGTCACATCGATCGCGTCTTCCATGAAGGAGCGCGGATTGTCCGCGAGATACCAAGTGAGCGAAACAAGATTCTCCGCGTGCCCGCCGGCGTGTTCGATGATCTCACGAATATTCCGGAAGGCCTGCGCCGCCTGCGCGCGGATACCGCCGTCCACGATCCGGTGCTGCGCATCCATGCCGGTCTGGCCGGCGATGAAGAGCGCGCCGCCATGGCGCACCGCCTCGCACAGCCCGTACGGCTCGATCAGCTTCTTCATGTGTTCGCGGGTGATACGCTCGACCATTTTTCCTCCTTTATTTCCAACTAGACTATTTACTAGACTGAATAGTCGGTTTATTCAAGGGCATGACCGCGATTCGTGCCAAAGCCACTGCAAAGTCTACGTCCACCCGCCGCAGGGGCCGTCCACCGGGACGCGGCGAAAGGATCGGCTATATCCTGGACGAGAGCCTGAAATGCTTCGCCGAGCAGGGCTTCGAGCGCGTGACCTATGACGATCTGATCGCGCGCTCCAAGGTCAGCCGCGGCAGCTTCTACTGGTATTTCCCGTCGAAGGAGGCGCTCTACGACGCGGTGCTCGATACCTGCGTCAGCGGTTATGTCGCGCGCCTCGAAGCCGAATTCGCGAAGACCGGCACGAAGGACAACATCGTCAAGCGTCTGCTCGATGCCTGCCTCGCCGACTTCAACCGGAATCGAAAACAGTATCGCCTGCTGCTGCGACCGCCGCCGTCGAAGAGCGCCATTCAGAAGCTCGCGCGCTGGAACGACGATGTCGCGCAGTTTTTTCGCGACAAGTTCGAGCCATCCGTGAAAGCGGGAAAGCTCGATCGCGCAACGGCGGAGATATTGCCGGATGTGCTCTCTGCCTTCCTCGATGGCGTGTGTGTGCGGCTCGTACTGGAAGACGAGGGCTCAGTCTCGCGTCTGTCCAAGAACATCGAGGCATTCCTTTGCCGGATTGTGACTTAGCCGGATGATCTGTTTCGTCTATGTGCTGGGAAGTGTGGGCGCCGCCGGCCAGCGCACCTATGTCGGCTGGACCATCGATCTCGATCAGCGCCTGGAACAGCACAATGCGGGCAAGGGCGCGAAATCCACCCGCGGCCGCAAATGGGTTCTTCTCTATGCAGAACGCCATTCCGCGCGCGCTGAGGCCATGCGCCGTGAGTGGCATCTCAAACGCGACCGCGAATTCCGCAAGGCGCTGCGGAAAGGTTGAGATAAAACGGCGAAAACTGGCCTGCCAGGCGAAGCCCGCGAAGCGGGCGAAGACTGGTCGGAGAGAGAGGATTCGAACCTCCGGCCCCCACGTCCCGAACGTGGTGCTCTACCAGGCTGAGCTACTCTCCGTGGCCAGGAAGGGCGCTCTTATAACGATGGGGTGAGCCCGCCGCAACCGCTGTTGAAAAGCCGGAAAACAGCCCTCAAGGTGACCCCATGATCCTCGTCGGCCAGTACGATTCCCCCTACACGCGGCGCGTCGCCATCTCGCTCATGATGCTCGGCATTCCCTACGAGCACGACACCCGTTCGGTGTTCGGCGACTTCGAGTCCATGCGCAAGACCAATCCGCTCGGGCGCATCCCTTCGCTCATTCTCGACGACGGCGCGGTGCTGATCGATTCCGCCGCGATCCTCGACTGGATCGACGAAGGCGTCGGGCCGGTTCGCGCGCTGATCCCGCCTTCGGGCCTCGCGCGCCGCAATGCGTTGCAGCGGATCGCGCTCGCCAATGGCGCGGTCGATAAAATCGGCGGCGGCCGGAATTACGAGCAGATGATCCGGCCTTTGCGCTATCGCTGGCCGGAATGGATCGAGCGCACGACGACGCAGGGCCTCGGCGCGCTGGAAGCGTTGAACGCGCTCGACTGGCCCGCGCAGGCGCAGCTGGATCAAGCACAAATCACGACCGGTTGCGCGATCGACTACGTGAAGGTCACCGCGCCCGATCTGGTTCCCGAAGGCCGGTTTCCCGTTCTCGATGCGCTCTGGAAGCGGATAACCGTGCGGCCCGAATTCGCGGCCACCAGCTTTAGCGATTACAAAGTGCCGCGGGCGGATTAACCCGTTTGGCGGCGTTGAAAGCCCCCGTGCGGGCCAGTATGGTCCCGGCCCTGTTGGGGCGTCGCCAAGTGGTAAGGCACCGGATTTTGATTCCGGCATTCGAAGGTTCGAATCCTTCCGCCCCAGCCAGCCTTCGTTCAATGCAGCGCATCGCGGGGATCGAGATGGATCGTCATTTCGGTTTCGGCCGGATAGTTACCGGCCGGCAGTTGAATGGGCGACGACAGCAGTACGGCGTTGCGCGCGCTCATGGCGATCTGGCGATAGGCGGCGTCGGTGGCGTAGCGGTGCTTGTCGACGATCTCGGCTATCGAAATCCTGCCGTCGCTTTTCATGATGACGTGAAGCGCGACGATGATCGCGCGTCCGCCGGATACTGCGAGATCGAGATTCCAGCGGCGCATCACCTGCGCACGGATATAGTCGCGCAAGCCATAGGTCGCGTCGTTGCCGGGTTCGGCATCGTTTGTCGTCGACTCGGCGCGGCTTTCGCCCTGACCATGAAGCGCTTGTGTGTCGGTCTCGGGCGCGCGCAGTTTGGAGAGCGCGTTCAAGCGGTTCAAGAAATCGTCGTGCGGCACCGGCTTCCGATTGGGCAGCACACCGACATTGGGGCTGTGCACCCCCGGCGCGCGGCGCGCGAAGGCCTGCTGCTGCGGTGTCTGCGATTTCTGCGGCGCGGGCGGCGAGGCGGTCTTGTCGCCGAGATGGACAATGTCGACAAGAACGGTGCGAAGCTTTTCCGGCGATGTCTGCGACACGGAGTGAAGCCAGAACAGGATCAGAAGCAGCACCAGCCCGTGCGCCAATCCGGATGCGAGAAGGCCCGCCCCATTCTCGGCGACGTATTTCCGCGCGTCATCGCGTTCGGGCAGGAGTTCGAGAAGTCTGGCGAAGGCGGTCACGGCAGATCCCGCGCGACGCGGAAACCGGCAAGGCTCGAATAATCGTATTCGCCGCCGCTGGGTTCGGCGCCACTGCGCGCGGCGGAGCGGATGAACGCCGGAAGGTTGTTCCACGCGCCGCCACGGATCACATGCCGGTCGCAGGCGCCGCTCATCCACGCACTGCCGTTGGATGGCGCGCCGACGTAACTCGGATGCCAGCAATCTTCCGTCCACTGCCACGCATTGCCGAGCATGCCGTAGAGCCCGAAGGGATTGGCCGCGAAATCGTCGACATCGGACAGCGTGTTGAAATCATAGGGGCTGCCGCAGCCATTGCAGTTGGCATTGCCGTGACCGAGTTCCGCGCCCCACCAGCGCGCGGTCGTGGTTCCGCCGCGCGCGGCATATTCCCATTCCGCTTCGCTCGGAAGGCGGTAAGGTCCGGCCTTGGAGGCGAGCGCGGGCCGCTCGGCGCGCGCCTTCTTGTTGAGCCAGGCGATGTAGGCGTGCGCGTCTTTCCAGTCGAGGCATACGGCCGGCCAGCGCGGCGGTTCGATATCGGCGGGCGAGGGCGCATAGGCCTTGCCGTCGCCCGGCGAACGCCAGCCCATCTTCAGCAGCGCATTGCAGGGCTTGGGCTGATAGCCGGTCTCGGCGAGGAATTTCAGAAACGCCTCGCTGGTCACGTCGGCTTTGCCGAGCGCGAACGCCTTGATCGCGACGCGATGCAGCGGGCCTTCGCTGTCGAAGCGGCCCGGTTCCTGCGCCGGGCTTCCCATCATGAAGCCGCCGGCAGGAATGGCGACCATCTGCGGGCAGTCGGGGCATTCCTTGAATTCGCGATCGGCATGATCGGCCGCCAAGGCGCGCGGCGCGAGCGCGAGAACGCACGCAAGGATCAGCCAGTGCCAGCGCGAGAAAATATCCATCCCTGAAAGAGTAGGACCGGAACCGGGCTCGCGCTAGCATCAGGCATGGTTGATATCAGGCCGTATCGCGAAAGCGATCTGGATAAACTTTATGACATTTGCCTGAAGACCGGCGACTCCGGCGCCGATGCCACGCATCTCTATCGCGACCTCAAAGTGATCGGCCATGTCTATGCCGGTGCCTATGGCGTGTTCTCGCCGGAGACCGCTTTCGTGGTGGAGGACGAAGCGGGCGCCGGCGGCTATATCATCGGCCCTGTCGATACTTACGCGTTCGAGAAGCGCTGCGCAGCGGAGTGGTGGCCGAAATTGCGCGCGCAATACGCCGACCCGTCGGGCGATCCCGCGAACTGGTCACGGGACGAGCGCATGGCGCATCACATCCACCATCCCGGCCGCACGCCGCGCCGGATCAACGAGCGCTACCCTGCGCATCTGCATATCGATCTTCTGCCGCGCTTCCAGGGACGCGGGATCGGAAAGCGCATGGTCGATCGCTGGCTTGAAACAGTGGCCGCGTTGGGCGCGCATGGCGCCTGCCTCGGCACCGGCGACGGCAATCCGCGCGCGGTGCGCTTCTACCGCGCCTACGGCTTCCACGAGATCGAGCGCTTCGGCGATGCCGGGATTCTCTTCGGCATCCCGCTTGCCCCTCATGCTTCGACGGGCTCAGCATGAGGAGATTTTCCTCATCCTGAGTCCGTCAAAGGGTGAGGAAAGTTTAGTTCAAGCGTGCGCCTCGCTGGGTTTCGGTGCTTCGCGCACGACGGAGACCGGCTTGGCTGACGCACGCGTTTCCTGCTTGCCGTATTCGGGCTTCAGATGGCCGTCGATATAGGCGCCGGACTCGATCTTGATGTCCTGATGGACGACATCGCCGGTCATCCGCGCCGTGCCCATCAGCACGACCTTCTTCGCCTCGATCTTGCCTTCGACGGTACCGGCGAGTTCGACGCTGTCGCCATAGACATTGCCCTTGACCTTGGCGTTGTTGCCGACGGTGACCGACATCGCGCGGACGTCGCCATTCACTTCGCCATCGATGCGGATGTCTTCGGTGCTCTCAAGTTGGCCGGTGATCTTCAGGGCCTTGCTGATGACTGACACGTTGTGCGTCCCTCCTGAAATCGGTTGTGCCGTCGCCTGCGGCCGCTTCACGTCCTGCGGTGCGGGTGTGGGCGTTGGCGCCGTCGTGATCGGCTGAGCGATCGCGCCGGGCGTGGTCTCGTTCGGCTTGTCGTTGCGGGTGAACATGGTCATGCACTTGCCTCCGGGAGTTGGTCGAGCGTTTCGAAGTAGCTGGGCGGCCGCCACGGCATGCGCGCATCGATATGCGCTCCGCGCTCGACCGTGATGGTGTTGTGGAAGACGCGCCCCGAGACATCGGCGGACCCGGCGAGCGTGACATTGACGGCGAAGATGCGCCCGTTCAGGCGCCCGACGATATGGGCATCGCGCGCGACGATATCGCCCTCCACGTACCCCCCCGGCGCGATGACGAGGCGGTCGGCATTGATGCGGCCGCGCACCGTCCCGTGAATGTGGAGTTCGCCGTCGGTTTCGAGCAGCCCCTTGATGACCAGCGCCTTGCCGAGGCTGGAGGCCGGCAAAGGCTGATCGCGGCCGTTTGCCTGCGGCCTCGCGAACACGCTTCTGGGGGGTGCGGCAGACATGGCGCGGGGCTCGACTCCGATACGCGTTCAGCCCCCGCCGCCGCCAAAAATATCTAAGCGCAGTTTCGAGGGACTCTGCAAGCAAATGATTCCACGGCAGAAAATGCCCGCGGAACATGACGGCCGGATGTCGGCGCGGGCGCTTATTGGATGCTATCCTGTGCGCAACGAAAGGCCGGATGCGCATGACCAAGGACGAACTGACGGAGTGGGCGCTGAAGAATGGCTGGCAGATGATCGGCGGCTTTCCGAGTCTGACGCGCCCGTCGCGCCCGAACGAAGCGATCGTGCGGCTGGTGCTGAAAGGCACCGTCGTGCAGCTCGAAGTGAAGAAACCCGCCGGGAAGTGGGACAAGATCGCGAGCGTGCCCTACGCGAAGCTCACCCCCGACGAGGAGACCGGCATGCCGATCGGCCTCGGCCTCGACACCATCACCGGCTTCTCGATGCTGATGCAGGACAACAAGAACCGCGCGGTGTTTCGCTGATTTCGTGACTATCGCTTTGCTGCAACCACGAATTCGATTTCGATTGATCCGAGGATGACGCCAGATGGCGGCGGATTGCCCTCGTGGTAGACTTCGACTTTCACACGGCCATCTGCTTGAGGAACTTGCTCCGGTGCTTTTTCGCCGGTCATAGAGCGCCACAGAGTACTGATATGGCCGGGTCGACTTACCGTCGCGGTGTTGAGGCCCAAGCCCACTGGCACCGTCATTTTGATGCGATCGGGCTGAACGAATCCATGCGCGGGCGTCTCCGCATTGATCGTGCGCATTTGTGGTTGTGCGAGTTGTTCGATCGCATTCTGAAGTTCGTTTCGTAAACTGAGAACGAAATCGGAAGCATTTAGCCCTGGCGGCGGCTTAGACACTCGCCGGAACTGCAACGCTTGGGAAGTTTCCGCATTCGATGTCGAAATGGACTTCACCCGTCACAGTTTCGGTGATCGTCGTGGTCGACGAAGAGGATGCAGTCGCGACCTTGATGTTGAAATTCGAATAGGACGCTCTGACACCCAGATTCAACCATCTCCAAGCCACGCCTCCGTATAGGGAAGACGAGAGGGTCGACGTGCTCACATCGCTGGTGGCCTGGTTGAACTGATCGTTTGCGACCAAATTGAATGTTGCCTTCGCCGTTATCGAGGCCGTGGGGGCCTTCACCTGAATAAGGCCCATTTTCACGAGAGCGTTGAGTTCGGAATAGGCGAGGGACGACTCGTCGTTGAGGACGCCGTTCAATGCGTCCAGAATTGTTGCGACACCAGCAGTAGGCAGCGATTTGAGATCGTGCGCGTTCGCCGGGACCATCGTGACGCTTGTTCCCTGCACGAACTCAGCCGCCACTATCGGTGTTCCAGCCAGAGAGGAGTCGACGGCATGCGGCGTCGCATCGGCAAGCTTGAGTGTGGTTCCCGCGATGCGGCCTGCGCGGGTGAACAGGTTTGTTAGCGCGGTTGTCGAGGCAGCTGACCAGTTCGTACCAGAAGAAATCGTGACGGCATCCGTGCTGCTGTTGATCGACACATCCGGAAGGTTTTGCGCGATCCAAGCAGCGATGGCGTCTCCGGACGGGGGATTCATCTGCGATTGAAATGCCGACAGTCCTGCTTCTATTGTCGATACGAGTTCGGCATAGCTTTTCATCTGCTGAAGAGCGGATGCTGTCAGCGCATCCATCGTTCCGGTGAGAAGACTGACGGTGAACTCCTGGAACGATGTTTCCATGGAGTGGATTGGTGCTTGGGCATCAATCGCGTTTTGCACTGCTGGTGATGGCATGTTTCCCCCAAAGTACCCGCGGAGGTGGGCACTATTTATAAGTGTATTATTATGCTTATCACGAGTAAATAGATTTTTGACCCAGCTGGAAGCCAAGTTTGGCGAACGCTTTCCGGCTAAAGTGTGTTGTGCCGTGCCATTTCCCCCAACCAAACCGCACTCGGCTTCGGTTTGCGCCGTTGCGTCGTGCGATCCACCTCGACCAATCCGAATTTGGGGCGGTAGCCTTCGAGCCATTCGTAATTGTCGAGCATCGACCAGTGGATGTAGCCGCGGACGTCGATGCCGTCCGCAATCGCGCGCAGCACGCCTTCGAGCGCGCGGCGGGTGTATTCGATGCGGCGCGTGTCGTCTTCGGTGCCGATGCCGTTCTCGGTGACGATCACCGGGCAGCCGCTGATCCGCGCCGCCTGGCGGATCGTGTGTTCGAGCGCTTCGGGATAGAACTCGTAACCCATCTGCGTGGTCTCGGCGCCTTCGGGCGCGCGCAGCACCGCGTTCTTGCCGAAGCGCACGCGCGTATAGGTCTGCACGCCGACGAAATCGTCGCCCTTGAGCGACTCCAGGAACTGGCCGTTGATCGCGTGGTCGGCCATCTGGTGCAGCTGCTCGCCGCCTTCCTCCGCCTGGAAATCGTTGAGCGCGAGCGTGATACCCACCGGTCCGTTCACCAGCGGCTTCAACACTTCATACGATTTGCGATGCGCGGCGATCAGGTTCGGCGTCGCGGCGTGGCCGTTGCCGGAGAGATAGGGCGCGAAGCGTCCCGCCTCGGCGCCGCACAGGCGCGCGGCCTCGGCGAGCGATTTCTCGCGCTTGCCGCTGCCCGCGATGCCGATGGCTTCGCGGATCATCGTCACCATGATCGGAATGTTGGCTTCGTTGATGGTGCAGGTATACGGGATCAGATCGCCGAGCGCCCTGCCCGCGCGTTCGCAATAGCGCGCGAAGCGGTCGACCGATTTCGCGTCTTCCCATCCGCCGTCGCGCGTGAACCACAAGGGCGCGGTGAAATGGTGGAACGTCACCATCGGCACGATGCCTTCGGCGAGGCAGCACGCGATCATGCGGCGGTAATGATCGAGCGCGGCGGTAGAGAAGAAGCCTTCCTCCGGCTCGATGCGCGCCCATTCGATCGAGAAGCGATAGACGCCGAAGCCGAGCTGCTTCAGCATCGCGATGTCGCGCGGATAGAGATGATAGTGATCGCAGGCATCGCCCGACGGCTCCGCGAACAGCGAGTCCTTCATCATCTCCATCAGCCAGAGATCGCTGGCCGTGTTGCCGCCCTCAACCTGATGCGCGGCCGTCGCCGTGCCCCAGAGAAAATTTTTCGGAAACGCATTCATTGGAAATCATCCCGGTTTTTCGATTCTCATGCTTCGACAAGCTCAGCATGAGGAGCTTTGGCTGAACCCTCACCCTGAGCTTGTCGAAGGGTGAGGCGGTACGCTGTCATCCGCGCAGCCCCGCGATGGAGAGCCGCAATCCGCCATCTGTCAAAAGCGTCTCGCCCGTGATGTTGAAGGCATCGGGCGTCGCGAGGAAGATCACCGATTTCGCGATCTCGTCGCTGTCGGCGACGCGCGCCAGGATCGCGGTCTTCTTGTAATTGTCCTTGACCTTCTCGAACGCCTCCGCACCGAAGCGCTCGGTGAACCAGGGTGTCGCGACCAAACCCGGGCACACCGCATTGACGCGAATTTCCGGGCCGAGCGCGCGTGCGAGGGAGAGCGTCATCGTGTTCATCGCGCCTTTCGACGCCGCATAGGCGACCGACGATCCCACGCCCTCGATGCCCGCGATGGACGATACGTTCACCACCGCGCCGATATCGCTTTTGCGCAGATCGTCGACACAGGCGCGGATCATCTGGAACGCGCCGACGACATTCACGGCGTAAATGTTGGTGAAGTCTTCCGCACTCAGCGCGTCGAGATCGCGATGGCCCGCGAACTTCGTGGTGCCCGCATTGTTGACCAGGATGTCGATCCGGCCGAAGACGTCGCGCGCGGCCTGGGCGAGCTTGCGGCAATCGGCGTCCATAGCGACATTGCCCTGCACCGCGATGACCTTGACGCCGGTCTTCTTGACGTCGGCTGCGACCGCGTCGGCCTCCTTCTGGCTCTTGCTGAAATTGATCACGACATTGGCGCCGCGCCTTGCCAGCCCCATCGCCACGCTCGCCCCGATGCCCGAAGATGAGCCTGTGACGATTGCCGCCTTGCCTTTAAGGTCTGCCTGTTCCATGCGTGTTCTCCCCTTTATCTCCGGGAAGATCGTACAGAGCCCGCGCGATGCCGCAAGCAGCCGCACAATCGACCGATGCCGCGCCCGCGCGCATCATCCTGATCCGGCATGGGCGGCCGGCGATCGATGTCGCGCCGCGCACCTCCCATGGCGGCTTCCGCACCTATATCGACGATTACGAAGCGGCGGGGCTTGATCCGTCGAGTGCGCCGCCTGGGGAGTTGCAGGACCTCGTCAAGGAATTGTCGGCGGTGTTCACCAGCGGCAGGCCGCGCGCGCATGAGAGCGCGAAGGTGCTTGCGCCGCACGCCGAGCTGATCGCCGATCCGCTGTTCGTCGAGGCGCCGCTCGCCAGCCCGCGCATTCCGCTGCTGCGGATGAAGGTGCCGAAATGGGCGGTGGTGGCGCGTATCCTGTGGCACGCCGGCTATCATCCCGAAATCGAGAACTATCGCCGCGCGAAATCGCGCGCGGTTGCCGCCGCCGACATCCTGATGCGCCGCGCGCGCGAAGACGGGCAAGCGGCGCTCGTCGCACATGGCTATTTCAATCTGATGATTGGCCGCGAACTTCGCCATCGTGGCTTCACCAAGACCGGCTCCCACCGCGCGCAGTATTGGAATGCGGTGATTTACGAGCGTTGATTCCACCCTCCCCTTGAGGGAGGGTCGAAAACGCGAAGCGTTTTCGGGGAGGGGTCTTTGCGCTCCTACCCCTCCCCGAAATTTGTCTCGCTACGCTCAACAAATTATCGACCCTCCCTCAAGGGGAGGGTGGGTTGTGACTTGACGAAGGCCTGCTGCTCCTGATACTTAAGCGTATGCTTAACCATCAGCGGCCACCCCTCGACACCGTTTTTCAGGCGCTCGCAGACCCGACGCGGCGCGGCATGATCGCGATGCTGACGCGCGGGCCGGCGTCGGTGAGCGAGCTGGCGGAGCCGTTCGACATGTCACTGCCCGCGATCGTGCAGCATCTGCAGGTTCTGGAATCGAGCGGGCTGGTTAAGTCGGAAAAAGTAGGGCGCGTGCGCACCTGCCGCATCGAACCGAAGGCGATGATGAGTGCCGAAGACTGGATCGCCGGCCAGCGCGCGAGCTGGGAAGCGCGCCGCGACCGGTTGGGAGAATATCTGAAGGAACTTCAGGCGAAGGAGAAAAAACGTGGACGCGGGAAATAAAGACATCGTCGTGGATGCGCCCGCGGGCGAGCCCGTGATGCATCTGACGCGCATGTTCGATGCGCCGCGCGAATTGGTGTGGAAGACGTTCACCAGGGCGGAACACATCGCGCGCTGGTGGGGGCCGCGCAAATACGCGATCACGGTGCAGGAATTCGACGTGCGGCCCGGCGGCAAATGGAAGATCAGCCATGCCGATGGAACCAGGACCGTCACCTTCTTCGGCGAATATCGCGAAGTCGTGAAGCCCGAACGGCTTTTCCGCACGTTCTGTTTCGGTGACTTTCCCCCAATCGAGGAGAGCTATGTGTTCCACGACGAAAGTGGAAAGACGCGGCTGGTCTGCACCCAGCGTTATCGGAACGTGATGGCGCGCGACATGATGGCCAAGAGCGGCGCAGCCGAAGGCGGCCGCGAATCCTTCGAGCGCCTGGATGCGCTTCTTGTTTCACTGAAAGGCTAGGCAATGACCGATCCCATTTTCAAAATCAGCCGCAGCTTCGATGCGCCGCTGTCCCTGGTCTGGGAGGTATATTCGAAAAAGGAGCATCTCGAGAAATGGTGGGGCCCGAAGGGTTTCACCTGGGTGAGCGGTGGACTCGATTTCCGGCCCGGCGGGATATTCCATTACGGCATGCGCGGCCCCAATGGCCACATCATGTGGGGCAAGTTCAACTACCGCGAAATCGTGCCGATGCAGAAGATCGTGTTCACGAATTCGTTCTCCGACGAATCAGGCATGACCACGCGTGCACCGTTCGCGGCGAACTTTCCGCTTGAAGTCCTCAACACTGTCGTGTTTTCGGAGAAGAACGGCAAGACCACGCTCGACATGACCGGCACGCCGTTCAATGCCAGCGACGACGAGAAGGCGTTCTTCGAATCCATGTTCCCGTCGATGAACCAGGGCTTCACCGGCACGCTCGACCAGCTCGAAGACTATCTCGCGTCACAAAAATAGGAGGTACTTATGGAACTCAATGCCTATCTGCACTTCAACGGAAATTGCGACGAGGCCTTCAAGTTCTACGAGCAGGTGCTCGGCGGAAAGATCGAGATGCGCTCGACCTTCGGTGAGTCGCCGATGGCCGCGCAGATGCCGGCCATGAAAGACAAGATCGTCCATATGCGTATCCGCATCGGCGACCGGGTGCTGATGGGATCGGACTCGCCGCCGGAGCGCTTCAGTCCGCCGCAGGGATTCTCGCTGTCGCTGGGCACCCGGACGCCGGCGGAAGCGGAGAAGATCTTTGCAGCGCTGAGCGCGGGCGGTCAGGTGCATATGGCGATGGCAGAGTCCTTCTTTGCAAAGCGCTTCGGCATGCTGGTCGACAAATTCGGCATTCCCTGGATGGTCGTCTGTCAGCAGGAGGCGTGATCCATGCGTTTGTTTGTTGCGAGTACCGTTGCCTTGTTTGCCGTTGCCGGTCTGGCGGGTGCTGAGGCCGCACCGTCCCTGCCGCCGGGTTTCGTGTTGCCGCACGGCCAGCACGATGTGCGCAAGGCGACGGCAGGCACCTATACGTCCGATGTGCAGCACACCGCGGTAATTGCGCGAGTCTCGCATCTCGGCTTCTCGATGAGCGCATTCCGCTTCGGCAAGTCGAGCGCAACGTTGCAATGGAACCCGGCGCACATCGAAAAATCGAAACTCAACGCCACCGTCGATCCCGCATCCATCGCGACGCCGGTGCCGGGCTTCGCCAAGCAATTGCTCGGCGCGGAGTATCTCAATACGGCGAAGTATCCCGCCGCAACCTTCGTCTCGACTGCGTTCCACGCCAAGGATTTTCGGCACGGCACTGTCGACGGAAAGCTCACCATCATGGGCAAGATCGTGCCCGCGACTTTCGACGTCATGTTGATCGGGGCCGGTCCCGGCTTCGCGGCCGGACCGGCAATGGGCCATGTCATCGGCATTCGCGCGGTGACGCATGTCGATCCGAAGGCGATCGGATTGCCGGCAGTGTTCTCCGATCCGATCGAGATCGCAATCGATACCGAATTCACGAAGAAAGGCTGAGGCAATGCTCAAGCTCTATTATCACCCGCTCTCCTCTTTCTGCTGGAAGGCGACTATCGCGCTTTATGAGAACGACACGCCGTTCGAGAAGATCGTGGTCAATCTTCAGGAAGATGCGTCGCGCAGGGCGTTCCTGGAGGTCTGGCCCATCGGTCAGTTTCCGGTCGTGAAAGACGAAACCCGCGACCGGCTGGTGCCGGAGTCGAGCATCATCATCGAGTATCTCGACGATCATTATCGCGGTCGCACGCGCTTCATTCCCGAAGACATGGACAAGGCGCGCGAAGTGCGCATGCGCGACCGTTTCTTCGATCTCCACGTCCAGGTGCCGATGCAGCACATCATGGACGACCGCTGGCGCAAGGACGAAGACAAGAACCGCATCGGCGTGGAGAAGATGCGCGCGCGCATCACCACGGCGCTCGACATGATCGAGAGCGACGTTGGACGGAACTGGGCGATGGGCGAGGATTTCACGATGGCGGACATCGCCGCGATGCCGGCGCTGTTCTATGCGAACGTCGCCATGCCGTTCGGCGATGCGCGCCCAAAGACGCTGGCCTATCTGGAGCGCTTGAAAAAGCGCCCGTCCGTCGCGCGCACGCTGAAGGATGCCGCGCCATTCCTCAAAGACGTGTTTGGAATTGAGCCATGAGCGTCACCCACGGCAGCTTCACCATTCATCGCAACTACGACGCGCCGGTCGAACTGGTGTTCCAGGCTTTCGCGGACCCCGAAGCCAAGGCGCGCTGGTTCGCGCGCCATGACGATTTGACGGTGCTGATCCGCGAGCACGACTTCCGCGTCGGCGGCCGCGACCGGACAAAGGGCACCTTCGCGAATGGGCGCGTGTCCGACTTCCAGTCAGAATATCGCGACATCGTACCGAACCAGCGCATCGTTTATGTCTATGATATGCATATCGACGGCACGAAGATTTCGGTGTCGCTCGCCGTCTTGCAGTTTGCCAAGGCGGGCAAGGGCACCAAGCTCAGCGTCACCGAACACGGCGCCTTTCTCGACGGCTATGACGACAACGGATCGCGCGAGCACGGCACCGGCATTCTGCTCGACCAGCTCGGCAAGTCGCTCGCTCAGTAAGGCGTGCCGTCCTTGTGCACGAAACGGCCGTCGCTGTTGGCGCTCTTCATGTCGATATCGGAGCAGGTCGTCATGTCGTCGGGCCGGCGCGAGCCGGCCTCGAGATAAACCGCCATCGCATCGGATTTGTTGATCAGATGATGGCCATTGCCGCTGTTCTTCGGAAACGCGGCGCAATCGCCGGCGCGCAGCACGGTCTCGCCGCCATCCTCTATCAGCGTCAGCTCGCCTTCGAGCACATAGACGAATTCATCCTCGTGACTGTGCCAATGGCGCTGGCTCGACCAGTTGCCGGGCGGCAGGCGCATCAGATTGATGCCGAAATCCGTGAGGCCTCCCGCATCGCCCAGACGCTTGCGGATGCGATCGCCGCAAGGCGCGTCGAAGGGCTTCGGATAGCCCACACCTTTGCGTTCGGGCACGGTAGCGACATCGATCTTGGGCATGAGCTTTCCCGCATTTGACCGCGGGAGAGTCTGCTCTAACTTTCCCGGCGATGGAACGGCTTGTCACCCAGCCCGCGTGCTCGCCCAGGTCGTGTCGCCGCCGGCCGGTGGCGTGTCCTGCGCATAGATCATGCACCCCATGGGCGGTGTGTCGATGAAGGTCACATCGGCACGCCAGTTGCCGCTGTCGTCGATCGCCCACTGATCCTGCAGCAGCGCCACTTCCGGAACGTCCATCACATGCGGACGGATGGGATGGACATGCAATTCGCCGAAGCCGGCAGCGAAATCGCGCAATTGCGCGGGCGAAAGGGTCTGGTCGTCGAAGAACAACACTTCATAGCGCAGCAGCGCGCGGCGGATCGCGGCGATGGTTGCCTCGTCTTGCGGGCGCGCGAGATCGATCCCGTCGATGCGCGCGCCCAGCGTCGAGGACAAAGGCGCGATACGGATCGCGGGCTGTTCGAGTGGGCGGGGCCTGGCGGAATGGGCGGACATCATCGTGGTTAAGCTCCTGAAAACCCTGGCGCGTTCACTGGGCGCCGCGGCCCCCTTCGAATATTATCTTATAGTCTATTGACTAGGTCGTGTATATGGACAAATCATAGTTGGAGAGCGCGGCGAAGGCCGCTTGTATTTTGAGGAGAGGGGATATGTCTCTATCGATTGGTAAGGTCACGGCGCTGTTGCTCGCTGGGACTGCGGGCCTCGCATTGGCGACGGCGGCACAGGCGGAGCGCGCGCCATCGAGCGGAACCTCGGCGCAAAGCGCGAACGACGCGAAGATCCAGCAGCTCGAACAGGACATCCAGGACCTGAACGCGCAGGTCCAGGACCTCAAGCGCAGCACCGCCGACCAGTATAGTGACGTCCAGAGCCAGCAGGCCAAGGGCGCGAAATTTGCGATCAAGAACGGCCGCCCGACTTTCACGGACGGCGATTTCTCTCTGTCGCTGCGCGCGCTGGTGCAATACGACAGCGCCTATTACGCGCAGGGCAAGGTTCCGGCGGGCACGGATTTCTCGAGCGGCAGCAATTTCCGCCGCGCGCGCTTCGGCTTTGAAGGCACGGCGTTCAAGGACTGGCAGTACAATTTCATCTACGATTTCGGCGGTTCGGGCGTTGAAGGCTCGACCATCAGCACGGCTTACGTCCAGTACAACGGGCTCGATCCGGTCCACTTCCGCATCGGCGCGTTCCCGCCGTCGGAGAGTTTCGACGACACGACCTCGGCGTCCGATCTGCTGTTCCTGGAGCGTGCGCAGCCGGCAGACGTTGCGCGCGGCATCGCCGGCTCCGATGGCCGCGACGCGGTCCAGCTCTTCGCCTATGACGACGATTATTTTGCTTCCGTCGCCTATACCGGAACCCTGGCCGGCACGGGTTCGCAGTTCGACGAGCAGCAGGCGGTGGTGGGACGTGTTGCCTATCGCCCGATCGCGTCGGATGACGTGAACCTCGCCTTCGGCGGCGACTTCACCTATGTGCTCAAATTCCCCGACCTCACCGCCGGTCCGAATTCGGCACATTCGTTCTCATTGAGCGAGCGGCCGGAGCTGAACGTCGACGATCAGAGCATCCGTCTGATCAGCAGCGGCACCATCGACGCCAGTCACGCTCATGAGTGGGGATTGGAAACAGCAGGCAACTATCACAATTTCTACGGCCAGGGCGGCTATTTCGGTTTCGGCATCGACCGCCGCGCGCTCGGCAATCCGACAAACCTGCCCGATCCGAATTTCAACGGCTGGTACGTGCAGGGAAGCTGGATTCTCACCGGCGAGGAGAAAAAATACAAGCCTGACACCGGCTCGTTCGGCGCGCCCAAGCCCAACGATCCGTTCACGATCGACAAGGCCGGTATCGGTGCCTGGGAATTGGTGGCGCGCTACTGCGACCTCGATCTGAACTACCGCGAGGGCGCTCCTGGGACGAACACGCCGTTCGGCGGCATCCGTGGCGGCGACCAGCGCATCCTGTCGGCGGGCGTCAACTGGTATCCGAACCAGGTGCTACGCTTCATGCTGGACTATCAGCACACGGACGTTTCCAAGCTGTCGAGTGCCGGCCTCAACACGGATGCGCGTCTCGACGCGGTTTCGCTGCGCACGCAGATCTCGTTCTGATCGGGTGAGACAGATGAATAAGATTATCGCAACGACGCTGGCTTGTTCGCTGTTCGCGGTTTCCACGGCGCAGGCCGCCAGGGTCACGCTGCTCAACGTCAGCTACGATCCGACCCGTGAGCTTTACAAGGACATCAATGGCGCCTTCGCCGCCGACTGGAAGAAGAAGACCGGCGGCGACGTCACCATCAACATGTCGCATAACGGCTCGGGCGCGCAGGCGCGAGCGGTGATCGATGGCCTCGACGCCGATGTCGTGACGCTGGCGCTCGCCGCCGACATCGACGCCATCTCCGACAAGGCCAGGCTGCTGCCGAAGGACTGGCAGAAGCGCCTGCCGCAAGGCTCGACGCCTTACACCTCAACCGTCGTGTTCCTGGTGCGCAAGGGCAATCCCTGGAAGATCAAGGATTGGCCCGATCTGATCAAACCCGGCGTGCACGTCGTGACCCCCAACCCGAAGACCTCTGGTGGTGCGCGCTGGGCCTATCTCGCGGCGTGGGCTTATGCCGAGAAGGCACCAGGCGGCAATGCGGAGAAGGCGAAGGCCTTTGTCGCGCAGGTTTATAAGCATGTTCCGGTTCTAGATACCGGTGCGCGCGGCGCGACGACGACCTTTGCGCAACGCGGCATCGGCGACGTTCTTCTGTCATGGGAGAACGAGGCGCATCTGGCGCTTGCCGAATCCGGCGGTGCGGACAAGTTCCAGATCGTCTATCCGTCGAACTCGATCCTCGCAGAGCCGCCGGTCGCGCTGGTCGACAAGAACGTCGATCGCCACAAGACGCGCAAGGTCGTGGAAGCCTATCTCCAGTTCCTCTACACGCCGCAGGCGCAGGAGATCGAAGCGAAGAATTACTATCGCCCGCGCGATCAGGGCGTGCTGAAAGCGCATGCCTCGCAGTTTCCGAACATCCCACTTTATACGATCGGCGATGTGTTCGGTGGCTGGACCAAGGCCCAACAGGTTCATTTTTCCGACGGCGGTATATTCGATCAGATTTACAAGCCAGGGCAGTAGACCGTGGCGGCATTGGCACTCCCCAGGATTCGAAGCCGGAGCGCGTTGCCCGGCTTCGGTCTTTCCATGGCCTTCACGCTCTTTTACCTGAGCGCCATCGTTCTCATTCCGCTGGCGGCGCTGATTATCCGGCCATGGGAATTGGGATGGGATGGCTTCTGGGCGGAGATCACCGCGCCGCGCGTTCTGGCATCGCTGAAGCTTACCTTTGGCGCATCGGCGATCGCGGCGCTGATCAACAGTGTGTTCGGGTTCATCGTCGCGTGGGTGCTGGTGCGCTATCGCTTTCCGGGAAAGCGCCTGATCGACGCGCTGGTCGATCTGCCCTTCGCGCTACCGACCGCTGTCGCCGGCATCGCGCTGTCGGCGCTCTATGCCGCCAATGGCTGGATCGGCGGACCGCTCGCCAAGGCCGGCATCAAGATCGCCTACACGCCTTATGGCGTGATGGTTGCGCTGGTGTTCATCGGATTGCCCTTCGTCGTGCGCACCCTGCAGCCGGTGCTTGCCGACCTACACCGCGATTCCGAGGAAGCATCGGCCACGCTCGGCGCGACGCGGTTTCAGACCTTCCGCCGCGTGATCCTGCCGATGCTGGCGCCGACCCTGCTCACCGGCACGGCGATGGCGTTCGCGCGCGCCGTCGGCGAATACGGTTCGGTGATCTTCATCGCCGGCAATCTGCCGATGGTATCGGAGATCACGCCGCTGCTCATCATCATCAAGCTGCAGGAATACGATTACGCCGGCGCGGCCGCGATCGGCGTGGTGATGCTGGCGGTGTCGTTCGTCTTCCTGCTGGCGCTCAACGCGCTGCAGGCCTGGGTGAGTTCGCGGCGATGAAAGCGATCCCGCTCCTGCGCCCGCGCGCCGCGACCGACGATCACCCACTGGTGAAGATCACCCTGTCGGTCCTCGCCATCGGCTTCATCGCGTTGTTCTTGTTCATGCCGCTGCTGACGGTGTTCAGCGAAGCGCTGGCGCAGGGCTGGCAGATGGCGCGCGACGCGCTGATCGAGCCCGATGCGCTGGCCGCGATCCGGTTGACGCTGATCGTTGCCGCTATCGCGGTGCCGATGAACATGGTGTTCGGGCTCGTTGCATCCTGGGCGATCGCGAAGTTCGACTTCAAGGGCAAGAACTTCCTGATCACCCTGATCGACCTGCCGTTCTCGGTGTCGCCGGTCGTGTCGGGCCTCGTCTTCGTCCTGATCTTCGGGCTTCAGGGTTGGATGGGCCAATGGCTGCGCGACAGCGACATCAAGATCGTCTTCGCCTTGCCTGGCATCGTGCTGGCAACGATCTTCGTCACATTCCCCTTCGTTGCACGCGAGCTGATCCCGCTGATGACCGATCAGGGCCGCGACGAGGAAGAGGCGGCCGTGTCGCTCGGCGCCTCGGGCTGGAGCACATTTTTTCGCGTCACCTTGCCGAACATCAAATGGGCGCTGCTTTACGGCGTGCTGCTCTGCAATGCACGCGCGATGGGCGAATTCGGCGCGGTGTCGGTGGTGAGCGGACATATCCGCGGCCTCACCAACACCATGCCGCTGCATGTCGAGGTTCTCTACAACGACTATCAATATGTCGGCGCATTCGCGGTCGCATCCGTTCTGGCGCTGCTCGCGCTTGTCACCTTGACGCTCAAGACATGTCTCGAATGGCAATTCGCCGACGAAATCGCCGCCGGACACAAGCACTGAGGTTACCCATGTCGCTCGTCATCGACTCCGTCGCCAAGAAATTCGATCGTTTTCCTGCGTTGAAGGGTGTGAGCCTCGCGGCACCCAAGGGCTGCTTTATGGCGCTGCTTGGTCCATCGGGTTCCGGCAAGACAACCTTGCTGCGCGTCCTGGGTGGACTCGAATTCGCCGATGTCGGCCATATCGATTTCGATGGGCTCGACTGGTTATCGCTGCCTGCGCGCGAGCGCCGCGCCGGATTCGTGTTCCAGCAGTATGCCCTGTTCCGCCACATGACGGTGGCGAAGAACATCGCGTTCGGTCTCTCGATCCGTCCGCGCAAGACGCGGCCGACCCGCGCCGAGATCGCGCGCCGCGTCGAAGAACTGCTCGCGCTCGTGCAACTCGACGGATTGGGCAAGCGCTATCCGAGCCAGTTGTCCGGCGGTCAGCGCCAGCGTGTGGCGCTCGCGCGCGCGCTGGCGATCGAGCCGCGCATGCTGCTGCTCGATGAGCCCTTCGGCGCGCTGGACGCCAAGGTGCGCAAGGACCTTCGTCATTGGCTGCGCTCGCTGCATGAACGTCTGGGACTCACCACTGTGTTCGTCACCCACGATCAGGACGAGGCGCTCGAACTCGCCGATCTGGTCGCGGTGCTGAATCAGGGCCAGATCGAACAGGTCGCGACTCCCGCCGAACTGCGCGCGAACCCCGCGTCCGATTTCGTCGCCGATTTTCTGGGCCAGCCCGCGGGGCCCGGCATCGTGCCGCTGCGCACGGCGTCGCGTCCGATGACCGGTCTTCGCGCGGGAGACCAGACTCATACCGCCCGATAGCTAGCGCGCTTCGGACGGTCCATCCCCAGATGTGGGGCCTTCGCGGCCTCACGATGCCGCTCGTCCCGAAAGTATATTGATTCTATCGACAATATCTTGGATACGGTATCATCGGGCAAGGGGCACGGCATCATGGCAAATCTTTTCGCGCATATCGATCCGCTCTATGTACTGAGTGGCGTTCTGGTTGGCGCGCTGGTCGGTTTCACCGGCGTCGGCGGCGGCTCGCTGATGACGCCGCTTCTCATCCTGGTGTTCGGTGTGCATCCGGCAAGCGCCGTCGGCACCGATCTGCTTTATGCCGCCGCGACCAAGACCGCCGGCACCGCCGTTCATGGCTGGAACAAGACCATCGACTGGATGATCGTCGGCCGCCTTGCGCTCGGCAGCGTGCCGATGACGGTGCTGACGGTGCTGGCGCTCTACTATCTCGGCGTCGACAGCAAGGCGGTGCAGGGCATCATCACCAAGACGTTGGGTGTGGCGTTGCTTGCCACAGCGATCCTGCTTTTCATGCGCAAGCCGCTGATGCGCTGGTATGACGAAAAGATCGGTGAGCCCAATCCGTCGCTTGTGGGCAAGCTCACGGTTCTGACCGGGGCCGTGCTCGGTGTGCTTGTGACGTTGTCGTCGGTCGGCGCCGGCGCCATCGGCGTTACCGCGCTGGTGATGCTGTATCCGAAAATGCCGGCGCAGCGCATCGTCGGTTCGGATATCGCCCACGCCGTGCCGCTCACCCTTCTCGCGGGCCTCGGCCATTCGATCCTCGGCACCATCGACCTGCACATTCTTGTGTCGCTGCTCTGCGGATCGATCCCGGCGATCGTCGTCGCCAGCATCGCATCGGCGCGAACCTCCGATACCGTCGTGCGTGTCGCGCTCGGTGTCGTTCTGCTCGCGGTCTGCGCAAGATTCTGGTTTCTCTAGTGTCGCGGATTTGAGTTCGCCTTCCGCTGCCTGTAGGGAAGGGCATCGGAAAGGCGGAGCAGGGCGTGAGCTATCTCATAAACCATATCGATCCGCTGTTCGTGCTGTGCGGCATTCTCGTCGGCGCCATCGTCGGGTTCACCGGCGTCGGCGGCGGCTCGCTGATGACGCCGATCCTTATCCTCGTGTTCGGCGTGAACCCCTCGACCGCCGTGGGCACCGATCTTCTCTATGCCGCGATCACCAATGCCAGCGGCTCCGCCGTGCATGGCGCAAACAAGACCATCAACTGGAAAGTGGTGGGCCGCCTGGCGCTGGGCAGCGTGCCGATGACGGCGCTCTCGATCCTGCTTCTCTACAAGCTCGGCGTCGACAGCAAGGCGAGCCACGAGATCGTGACCAAGGTTCTGGGCTTCGCGCTTCTGATCACCGCGGTGCTTCTGTTCATGCGCAAGCCGTTGCTCAAATGGTACGAGGCCCATGTGCCGGAGGTGAATCCGAAGGCGGTCGCACGGCTGACGACGCTGACCGGGGCGCTGCTTGGTGTGCTTGTGACCCTGTCGTCGGTCGGCGCCGGCGCCATCGGCGTGACGATGCTGGTGATGCTTTATCCGAAGATGCCCGCGCGCCAAATCGTCGGCTCCGATCTCGCCCATGCCGTGCCGCTGACCCTGCTCGCAGGTCTTGGCCACACGCTGCTCGGCTCCATCGACATGCACATTCTCATATCGCTGCTGTGCGGTTCGCTGCCCGCGATCGTGGTGGCGAGCGTCGCCTCCGCGCGCATGTCCGACACTATCGTCCGCGTGACGCTCGGCATCGTGCTGCTGATCGTGGTGCTCAGGTTCTGGTTTCTCTAACGGATCACACTATCTTCGCGGCTTTTTCGAGATCTCCGTCAAGCGTGACGAGTTCGATTTCGAGAGTTCGCGAAAGCCAAAGATAGCTCGCGTCGTAGAGCGAAAGCTTCACGCGCTCGGCCAGTTCGATTGCTTCAAGCAGCACGACGTCCGTTCTGCGAATAACAATGCTTGCATAGGCACTGTACATTCCGAAAACGGCGTCACGAGAATAATCCGCATCGCGAAGCTTCTTGAGGCAAACACTCGCCATTTCAACATCGATGAAATGCGGCGCAAACAGCGTGGCGTCTTTCAAGCGCGCTTCGACGGCCGCCCCATGCGATTCATTGAAAATGAACGCGGCAATGGCCGAAGCATCGACGACCTTATCGGCTGTCACGGTCTTCCCGGATCATGCGAACCGCTTCGTCCTTCGTCGTCACACCGAACGAGCGGACATATGCACCGATCTCGCCGATTGTCATGGGCTTCTTCGGCGGCTCGGCCACCGCCTGATCGATGATCGCCATCAACTCACCTTGCAGAGAACGGTGGTTGTTCTTGGCGCGCCGCTTAAGGATCTCGACCTTCTCCTCCGGCACGTTCTTGATCGAAATGTTCACGCCCATCACAGCCTCCATTCGCATCCATATTGGAGCGGAAATGGAGCCAAAATGCAACCATGGTGCAGCTAAGCTATTGATTTTACAGCATCGCCGGAATGACGCGGTCGGGCGGTTTATGCCCGTCGGCGAAGGTTTTGATGTTGATGATGACCTTCTCGCCCATGTCCATGCGGCCTTCGATCGTGGCTGAGCCCATGTGGGGAAGCAGCGTCACGTTCTTGAGCTTGAGCAGTTTCGGGTTCACCGCGGGCTCATGCTCGAACACGTCGAGGCCCGCGCCGGAGAGCTGTCCCTGTTCCAGCATCCGCGCCAGCGTGTTCTCGTCGATCACCTCGCCGCGCGCGGTGTTGACGATGTAGGCGGTCGGCTTCATCAGCTTGAGGCGCCGCGCGCTCAGCAGATGATAAGTCGCGGGCGTGTGCGGACAGTTGATCGACACGATGTCCATGCGCGCCAGCATCTGGTCGAGGCTTTCCCAATACGTCGCCTCGAGCTCGCGCTCGATCGCGGCGCCGACGGGCTTGCGGTTGTGATAGTGAATCTGCAGCCCGAACGCCTTGGCACGGCGCGCCACTGCCTGGCCGATGCGACCCATGCCGACGATGCCGAGCCGCTTGCCCTGAAGGCGGTTGCCCAGCATCCAGCTTGGTGACCAGCCCTGGAATTGTTCGGCCTCGAGCGCCTTCACGCCTTCGACCAGGCGGCGCGGCACGGCGAGGATCAGCGCCATGGTCATGTCGGCGGTGTCCTCGGTCAGCACGCCCGGCGTGTTGGTGACGGTGATGCCTTTCTCGAGCGCGGTCTTGACGTCGATATTGTCGACGCCGGTGCCGAAATTGGCGATCAGTTTCAGATTGGGACCGGCACGGACGATGATTTTGGAGTCGATCCGGTCGGTCACGGTCGGCACCAGCACGTCGGCCTGCTGCACGGCCTCGATCAGCTCGGCCTGCGTCATCGCCTTGTCGTCATGGTTGAGGCGCGTATCGAAAAGCTCGCGCATGCGGGTTTCGATCGCATCCGGCAGCTTGCGGGTGACGATCACCAGCGGCTTCTTCACGGCGGCCATGGCCTTCGGGTTCCCAAACGGTCTAATGCTATTAGCGGGTGCAAACGCGCAAGCGTCAAGCAAAGCGTTTGCGGCCTGCGCGCAAGAGGCTAAAACGCTTTTGTGATGCGTCGATTCGCTCTCGCTGTTCTGTTTGCGGTGCTGGCGGTGCCCGCATCCGCCGCCCACTATGTCAGCCTGCGCGCCGCCAAGGTCTTCCTGCGGGAAGGCCCGACCTATCAGTACCGCGTGCTCTTTATCTACAAGCGCAAGGATTATCCGCTTCAGGTGATCGCGACCTATGGCAGCTGGCGGCGCGTGCGCGATGTGGATGGCACCACCGGTTGGATCAGCCAGATGATGATGTCCGACGTGCGCACCGTTCTGGTCACCGGCAGCGGCCATGTGGCGATCCGCTCCCAGCCTTACGCCACGGCGTCCTTGCGCGCCTGGGCAGAGCCCGGCGTTGTCGCCAAGCTCAAGGCATGCAAGCCTCAATTCTGCGAGATCGTCGCCGACGGAATTCGCGGCTGGATCGATAAGAACAGAATCTGGGGAGTGGATCGGGGTGAAATCATCGACTGAGCGGGACGCTGCGTCCGAGCTTCCCGATGCCGATCCCGGCACGATGGCGGTTGCCGAACCCGGCGGCCTCGCGCAATGGCTTCGCGCCAGCGGCGAGCTTGCGACCACGGGCAATCCGGAAGCCCATCGCCTGGGGCAGGTGTCGTGGGCGATGTTCGAATGGGCCCGCAATCCGTACATCCTTCTCGTCTGGATCTATCTGTTCACGCCCTATTTCGCGAACTTCGTCGTGCCGGCCGGTTATTGCGGGACGAACATGCCGCGCGGCGCCTGCGGGCAGGGGATCGCGGGCATCATCCAGGCCTATAGCGGAATCTTCATCGCGATCCTGGCGCCGTTCTTGGGCGCGATTGCCGACCGCGGCGGGCGCAGGAAACCCTGGGTCGCGCTTTATGCCGTCATCCTCGCCGCGGCGAGCCTCATGATGTGGTTCTCGGCGGCGGATTCCGATGCGCAGGGCGTGTTCTTCGTCGGCGCCATGATCGCCATCGGGAATGTGGCCTACGAATTCTCCGCCGTGTTCCACAATTCGCTGCTGCCGACGATCGCAAGCCATCGCCGCATTGCCGGCCTTTCGGGGCTCGGCCTCGCGCTCGGCAATTTCGCGGGCATTCTGTTGCTGCTGTTCATGCTGATCGCCTTCGCACTGCCGTCGAAAGTGGGCTGGAGCTTTATTCCGCTGCATCCGCTGTTCGGCATCGACCAGAGCCTGCACGAACCGGAGCGCCTGTCGGGGCCGGTCTCGGCAATCTGGCTCTTGATCTTCAGCCTGCCGCTGTTCCTGTTCACGCGTGATACGCCGGCATCGAATCTGAAGCTGCATGAAGCGATGATCGCCGGCGTGAAAAGCGTGATTGCGACGATCCGCAGCCTGAAGCACTACCGCAATGTCGGCATGTATCTGCTGGCGCGGCTGTTCTTCAACGACGGCATGACGGCGGTGCTTCTGTTCGGCGGCATCTATGCGTCCAGCACCTTCGGCTGGGGGCCGATCCAGTTGCTCGCCTATGGCGTCGAACTCAGTATTTTCGCGGTGTTCGGCGGATTCTTCGGCGGCTGGATCGACAATCGCTTCGGCTCCAAGCGCGCGATCTTCATCTCCATCGGCGGGACGACGCTGTTCGGCCTTCTGTCGCTGACGATGGGTCCGGACCGTATCTTCTGGATCATTCCATGGGACATCCATGCGCCGCATCTGTGGGCGGCGCCGTTCTTCAACACCTGGCCGGAGCTGATCTTTCTCTTCATCGTCAATTTCATCGCCATCCTGATTACGGCGGGCTATGCGAACAGCCGCACCATGCTCGCGCGCATTGCGCCGGCGGAGAAAATGACGGAGTTCTTCGGGCTCTATTCGCTCTCCGGACAGTCGACGAGCTTCCTTGCCACCGGCTTCGTCGGCTGGCTAACCCTTGTGGCGCACAATCAGCGCGTCGGGTTGCTCGGCGAGACCTTGTTTCTCAGCATTGGCCTCATCCTGATGTTCTTTGTGCGTGAAGAACGCGCGACGGCGGCCTGATGGCGAATACCGAAACGCTTCTTGCTGCCGAAGCCGGCGTCGCGGAGCTGACCGCGGAAGGCGGCATACCGGCCAGCAGGCTCGGCCAATGGGCATGGGCGCTGTTCGAAGGCGCGCGCGATCCCAATGTCGTGTTCCAGATCTATGTGATCTCGCCGTTCCTCGCGACCGCAATGATCCGCGATCCGATCCGCGGTCAGGAGTTGTGGGGCAACATCACGGCCTATAGCGGCTATATCACCGCGATCCTGTGTCCGTTCTTCGGCGCGATTGCCGATCGCGGCGGGCCGCGCAAGCCGTGGCTTGCGCTGTTCAGCGTCCTGATGGTGCTGAGTTTCGCGGGCACATGGTTTGGTGAGCCGGATTCGACGTCGACGCAAATCCTTCTTTTCAGCGTCGCGATGATCGTGAACAACATGACGTTCGAATTCTCGAACGCCTTCCACGGTGCGATGCTGTCGAGGATCGCGCCGCCGTCGCGCATCGGCGGGTTGTCCGGACTTGCCTATTCGCTCGGCAGCGGGTCGGGCTTTTTGCTGATGCTGCTGTTTCTGTGCGCGTTTATCCTGCCGCATAGCTGGTTTCACTTGGCCGACGGCGTGGCGGAACGTCTTTCGGGTCCGATCTCGGCGGTGTGGATGCTGATCTTCGCGATCCCGCTATTTCTGTTCACGCCGGACCGGCCGCCGAGCGGCATATCGCTCACGCGCGCGATCAAGGATGGCATCGCCGCGGTGATCGCCACGGTGCGTAGCCTGAAGCACTACAAGAACGTCGCGCACTACATCGTTGCGCGCACGCTGTTCAATGACGGGCTGACCGGCGTTCTGACCTTCACGGGCATCTATATTGCCGGCACGTTTCATTTCTCGACCCTGCCGCTGATCAGCTTCGGACTGATGATGGTGTTCTTCGGCGCCGTTGGCGGCTTCGTCGGCGGCTGGATCGACAATCGCTTCGGTTCGAAGGCGGCGTTGCTGATTACCGTCGGCGGCACGGCCCTGTGCTTCGCGGTGGGGCTGACGATGGGCCCCGATCGCCTGTTCTGGTTCATCCCGGTCGATCCGAACGCTGCGGCGACGCTACCCTTTCCCGTCTTCAACACGTGGCCCAAATTCCTCTACGCCGTGTTGGGGTGCCTGAACGCGATGTTCGTGGTCGGCGCCTATGCCAACAACCGCACCATGCTGGCGCGCATCGCGCCGGTCGAGAAGATGACGGAGTTTTTCGGGCTGATGTCGCTGTCTGGAACTGCGGCGACGTTTCTCGCACCCGTCACCGTATCGTGGATGACGTATTGGACGCACAGCCAGCGCGGCGGAATGATCGCAATCGTCGTGCTGCTTGCCGCGGGCTGGGTGTGGATGCTGGCCGTGAAGCAAGAGCGCGCAACGGCGGTGTAGACGCGCTCTTCTTTAAGCCTCAATGCGCGGCGTCGTGATGGTCGCCACCGTGGTCCCCATCATGGTGCTCATCGTGGTGATCGCCGTCATGCTGACCGTCGTGAGAGTCGCCATGGCGATCGCCATCGTGACGATCGTCGTCGTAGTAGCCGCCATCGTCGTAATCGCCATAGCCGTCGCGGGGGCCGTCGTCGTCCTTGAAATCGGCGTCGCCCGCATCGTGCCAGTCATGATCCCAGTGATGGCCGTCACGGTCGCGGCCATAACGGTCATGGTAGTGCTCCATCTCGTCTTCATAGACCGACGTGTCGTTGCGGAATCGCTCCTCGTCGTGACGGAAGTGGCGGTGATCGCGCTCGACGCGGTCGGCGTCGCGGTCGAAGCGCCAGCCGCGCTCGTCCCAGCAGCGATCGCCGCAGCCGATATCGTGCCAGCACCGGTCATGGCAGCGGTCATAATCGCCGCGGCAGCCGCTGCGGCAATGCAGGCGCCCGCAGCTGTCGCGCCAGCAGCGCGAGCGGCGGCATCCGTCGTAGCAGCGCCCGCAGCCGTCACAGGCGCGATGATATCCGCAGCCGCCGCAATATTGGCGCTCGCCGCAGCCGTCATAGCAGCCATTGTCGCCGAAATGGCGGAACTGGATTTCGGGCACCGGATCGAAGGGGTCGAGCAGGACGGTGTCGTCGACCGCGACCTGCGCCCGCGCCGCCGGCGCGTTCATCACCGTCAGAACGCAGACGAGGCATGCCAGCCATGCCGTCAAACGCGATGTCAGATGTCTCATCGGTTTCCTCCTAATGCCGCGGCGGCCGCGATGCCGCGATCGCAAGCAGATCGCCAAGCTGATTCATGGTGGGGCGGAAGCCGGCCAGCGCCGACGCCGTCATGTAGTCGTTCGCCTTCGAGAGGTCCTGATGGATGCCGTCGGGCCCGACCTTGTAGAGCACGCCCAGATGATAGAGCGCCGCGCCGAAGCGCTGGTCGGCGGCTTTCCTGAACCAATATTCCGCGCGCACATAATTGCGCAGCACGCCGATGCCGTGGGCATACATCACGCCGAGCGCGTTCTGCGAAGCGGCGTCGCCGCGGATCGCCGCGGTCTGGATCGCGCGAACGGACTCTGCCGCCGTCAGGCGTCCGGTGGGCGCATCGACGAGCGTCGCCTGGAAGCGCTGCACGCCTTGCGCCGTCGGCGTCCAGCCGAGGAATATGAGCGCGCGTTCCGCCGCGCGCGGCGGGAGTTGCGTCGCGGCCGCGATCAGCGCCTTCTGCTTGTCGAGATTGGCGTAGCATTCGTCCGTATACGGAACGCCGCTGGAATTGTTGCCGGCGGGATAGAACTCGAACGGCGCCGACCAGAACCGCGCCTTGTTCGCCGCGTCGTCGGCGATGCGGTCGCCGAGCGGCCGGTTGCGGCGCACGCCGCGTTCCAGCCCGCGCAGATATTCGCGCGCCAGCGGGTGGCCCATATTGTCGGCGATGTGGAAATAGGTCAGCGCCTCGCCGTCATTGGGAACGATCACCGAGGTCGACGACACACCCATCATCCGGCGCGCCTGCGCGTCGTCGCCGCGATTGAACTCGCGCTCGGAGCGGTCGCGGAACGAGTCGTAGGAGCGCGCCATGTCAGACAGCGCGCCATAGGTGTCGGGGCTGTCGTTGGAATATTCGTTGCCGTAGCCTCCGCTGTTCAGGCCGGTGGCATGGATCTGGCCGAGCTGCACATAGCCGTCGGCGCCGCGGCACGACAGGATGTAGACGATGCGGTTGCGCGCGTCCTGGCGCTCCTCCGCGCTGAGCAGCACCATCAATTTGTTTTCGTGCCACAGCGCGCGATGGATGTCGTTGGAGATTACGCGGCGCGCATAGCCGTCGGTCACATGCTCGCCGAAGCGGCCGCTCTTCGTGGCCAGGTAGTACCAGACATAGGCCTCGACGGGATCGTAGAATTTGTTGTCGCCATTCTCCTTCGCGTAGGTGTCGCCGAGCTGCATCTCGGAGAGAAAGTCGTCGTCGATCCACGCCGCCTTGCGCCAGATGCGCACGCCCGCTTCCTGACTGATGCGCTTCGCCGCCAATGCGCCGTCCGTGTAATCGGCCTGCGCCGGCGCAAGACACGCAATCGCGCCCGCGACGCCCAGCGCCGCGAATAGCCTGGTGCGCCAGCGGCGCGCGCCCACTTTTCTTCTCAATATCATGGCATTTACCCCCGCCACGCTTTCCACCGTGCGGGTTCTGGAATCGCCCGCCGCCGGACGATTAACGTTAAGCCCATCGCAAGGTTCCCGGAAAGGAACCCCACCGTTCGAACGATTTGTGCCCAAATGACGGGCTTTTCCGCGAAGCTGTTGGAACGCTTCGATTATCCGCCCGAAGCGAAGTATGGTTAACGCGGATGTGCCAAGTTCAAATGGGAGTTGTCGTGGAAATATTTTGTGCGCAGAACCGCCGCGCGCCCGATTTCGGCCCCTTGTTGGGATGTAGCGTAACGTTGATGTCGAACCTGGCGACCGCGCGTTTGCTGTTCGCGACTACGATTCTCGCGACGATTCTTTGTTCATCCGCTACCGGCGACCCGGTCGCCAAGACCACGCATTTCGTCTGCGACGTCGGACCGGTGACGAAGCATTTCGGCCGCTCGGACTGGCAGGTGCTGAGTTGCGGCGACGGGCGGACGCTTCTCTTCCAGTCCCTGCCGGGAAAGCCCGGCGCGGATTTCTCGATCGCCATCGAAAAGGACAGCATCGAACGCGGAAACGAGTCGATGGAAAACCGCGATCTCGATGAAGCCGCGATCGCGGAGCTTGGCGCGATGTCGCATGAGAAGCTGCTGGCACTGCTGCACGAAACTGAAGCTGTTGCGCCGCAATAAAACGGGCCGCGAATTTGTTTTTTTGACCCCCTTGAACAGTAACGGTCGAATGAACATTTCTCCCAAATCACCACAGGAGCGAGTGAACGATCGGGCCCCCGTAAAAGGCAGGCTTTCCGGGCGTGTTTGCACGACCGATGCGGCGCACAAAGTGTCCGGAAATATTTATTTTGCACGGTTATCTTGCGCTGCAACATCGCGGTTTTTCGACCTCCCACAAAAGGGCGAGGTGAAAAGGCACAAACGTTGGGCGGCGGAGCTATGTCCGAAACACGCTCTGAAACATCGATTGTTCTGTACAGAAAATCTGTAAGTCAGGAGGCGCCATGGCGCAGATAAACATTCACGTCACGGCGGAGTTCGAAGACGATCTTCTTGTCGTGATGTCCACGATGAAGCTCTTCGGCAAGTCGAAAGCCATCCGCTTCGCAATTCACGAAATGGCGGAGGCGTTCCGGACCAGCGAACAGCGTCGTATCGCTAATGCCGGAAGTGGCGCATCCCGGTGAAGGCCATGGCGAGGTTCCTCTCGTCGGCGGCCTTGATCACCTCGTCGTCGCGGATCGAGCCGCCGGGCTGGATGACCGCGGTCGCGCCCGCTTCGGCAACGGTGAGCAATCCGTCCGCAAACGGAAAGAACGCATCCGAGGCGGCGGCCGAGCCTTTGGTCAGCGGCTCCGCCCAACCGGCGGCGGCCTGCGCTTCCTTGGCTTTCAACGCCGCGATGCGCGCGGCGTCGACACGCGACATCTGACCGGCGCCGATGCCGGCGGTCTGGCCGTCCTTCGCATAGACGATGGTGTTCGACTTGACGTGCTTGGCGATGGTGAAGGCGAACAGCATGTCGGCCAACTCCTGCTCGGTGGGCTGGCGTTTGGTGACGATCTTGAGATCGGCTTTCGCGACGTGACCGTTGTCGCGCGTCTGAACGAGAAAACCACCGGCAACGGTGCGATAGGTGAGACCGGCGCTGCGCGGATCGGGCAGGCCGCCCGCGATCAGCAGGCGCAGATTGCGCCGCGCGGAAAGGATTTTGCGCGCATCGGCATCGGCATCCGGCGCGATGATCACTTCGGTGAACAACTTGGAGATTTCTTCCGCTGTCGCGCCGTCGAGTTTGCGGTTGAAGGCGAGAATGCCGCCGAAGGCGCTGACCGGGTCGCAGGCGAGCGCCTTCTTGTAGGCCTCGACCATGTTCGCGCCGATGGCGACGCCGCATGGGTTCGCGTGCTTGATGATCGCGCACGCCGCTTGGCCCGTGCCAAACTCTGCGACGAGCTCATAGGCCGCATCGGTGTCGTTGATGTTGTTGTAGGAGAGCTCCTTGCCCTGAAGCTGCTCGGCGGTGGCGACGCCGTAACGCTTCTCGCCCGTCGTGTAGAACGCGGCGGACTGGTGCGGGTTCTCGCCATAGCGCAAGGCCTGGCGGAGATGCCCGCCAAGCACGCGGCGGCGCGGCGGATCCTTGTCGCCGTCATTTTCGAGCTGGCCGGCGAACCAGTTGGAGACTGCCGCATCATACGCGCCGGTGCGGGCAAAGGCGCGCTGCGCAAGCTTGCGGCGGAGCGCCAATGTGGTCGCGCCCTTGTTCGCGTCCATCTCGGCAAGCACCGCCGCGTAATCTTCGACATCGACGATGACCGTGACCCATTCGTGGTTCTTGGCCGCCGAGCGCGTCATCGCCGGGCCGCCGATGTCGATGTTCTCGATGGTTTCTTCGAAGGCCGCGCCTTTCGCGACGGCCGCCTCGAACGGATAGAGATTGGAGACGAGCAGATCGATGCCTTCGATGCCGTGCGTCTTCATCGCCTCGGCGTGATCCTTGTGATCGCGCAGCGCGAGCAGACCGCCGTGGATTTTCGGGTGCAGCGTCTTGACGCGGCCATCCATCATCTCGGGCGATTGCGTGATCTCGGCAACGTCGGCGACGGTGAGCCCGGCCTCGCGCAACTCTTTCGCCGTGCCGCCGGTCGAGATCAGCGTCGTCCCGTGTTTCGCGAGGCCTTTCGCGAATTCGATCAGGCCTGTCTTGTCGGAAACGGAAAGCAGCGCGCGGCGGATGGGGCGGAGCGTCATGGCGACTCGCGGGGACATGAGATGTCCGCGGGTCTTACTTCCTGGCGAACCAAAATAGAAGCGCCAGAACGACGCTGGCGATCATCGACTGGGTGAAGGGCAGGAAGATGCGATGGCCGCCCCAGTTCATTGTCACGTCACCCGGCAGCGGCGGAATCTGGAGGAGCGCGATCATCGGGCTGAGCACCAGCGCGCCCAGCATCAGGATGAGAATCAGGACGACGGAACCGGGAATGCGCAAAGCCAGCCCTCAACCGCGCAATCTGCGACGTGATGTCTTTAGCGGTTTGCCGCGAGTGTCAATGCCGGCGGTGGCGCCGCTTCGAGCGTGCTTTTGAAGGCATCGGCAAACGGGTCCTGAGCCGGCGCCTCTACAGGCGCGTCGGCCGGGGTGATGACCATGCCGTTGTAGCGCTCCAGCAGATGGAGAAAGGGCATCAGGATTTCCATGCCCGCCATTCTCGGCGGCTTGCCTTAAGAAATCGGGCAAGGATCGGTTCAAAGGCAAAGTGATAGATTTACATGCTATTATGCATAGGAATTAACAAAATCAATTTCAGTGACTTGAAAAATTGAAAAACTTGATTTTATATAGAGCTGGAAACGAGGACGGGCATGGCCGACTGGCAGGATTTGATGGAGCTGACCCAGGGCCGCCCGGTCGTGGTCGAGCGGGTCCGGCTGGCCGGGAAGGGCGTGGCGGTCGAAGGCGCATTCGATTTGCCGCAGCTCGCCCGCCTCGACGCCGCCGACCAGATTTTCGTCGCCGCGTTCCTCAAGAGCCACGGCTCGATCAAGGAGATGGAGCGCATTTTCGGCGTCTCCTACCCCACCATCAAGGCGCGGCTGAACCGCATCGGCGAGCGGCTGGAATTCGTCGATACCGATCCGGGCCCGTCGCGCGCCGATATTCTGGCGAAGCTGGAGAGCGGAGAGATCGGCGCCGAAGAGGCGATCCGCGAACTGGAAGGACGCACATGATTCCACTGATGGCTGTATTGCGCGTCGAGCGTCCGGAGCGCCGCCGTGTGCGCCTGTGGCTGCCGCTGTTTCTGCTCTGGCTGCTCGCGCTGCCGGTGCTGGTCGTCGCGTTGCCGGTGGTCGCCGTGATCCTCATCGCCTATCGCCGCAATCCGCTGCGTATCTTCGGCGCGTATTGGCAGGTGCTGGGCGCGATCCCCGGATCGCATATCGAAATGAACCGGCGTGGCCGTCACGTCTATTTGCACGTCTATTAGGAGAGACAGATGAGCGAGAACCGCAAACGGATACTGGACATGCTGGCGGGTGGCCGCATCACCGCAGGCGAAGCCGAGCGTCTTCTGAACGCGCTCGAGAACGGACCGATCGTCGATGTCACGCCGGCCAAGACCTTCGGCTCCTCGAAATATCTGCGCGTTCTTATCGAGCGCGAGCCGGAACGCGCCGGCGACGAGCAGACCAGGGTCAATATCCGCGTGCCGCTTCAGTTGCTGCGCGCCGGCGTGAAGCTCAAAAGCCTGCTGCCCGACGACGCGCGCGATCACATGAACGAGGCGATGCGCGAGAAGGGCGTCGATTTCGACATCAACCGGTTCAATGCTGAAAATCTCGACGAGATGCTCGCCAATTTGAACGATCTCTCGATCGACATCGACAAGAAAAGCCGCAAGGCGAAGGTCAGGATTTTCTGCGAGTAGGTGAAGTTTACGCGCGTTGTGCCTATGATCTGTCGATCAGCGATTGCACTCATCCATGACTTTGCGACGGACCATTGAAGTGGTGACAAAACTTGCCGAAAGGCAGGTGATTGGAAGCTATGCGATTGCGGGCGCTGTCGCGGCGCTCAATTACATTCAACCGATGCTGACGGAAGATCTCGATATTCTCATTTCGATAGACGGCTTCGAGAAGAGTGCTTCGGGTTTGCTTTTGCTTGGGCCAATCGAAAAATCGCTTGCCGAGATGGGTTACACGGAACGAACCGATGTCGGATACAAAATCGAGGATTGGCCCGTCCAATTCCTGCCAGTTGGCTCTCCTCTGGACGAGGAGGCCTTGGAACAAGCCATCGAGATAGATTTTGGCCACCCCGGAGAAGCCGCTCTTAAAGCAAGGTGTATGAGAGCAGAGCACGTCGTCGCGGTCGCTCTAAAGGTGGGCCGTCTCAAGGACTTGGCGCGCATTCAGGCGTTCCTGGAGCAGGGCGCGGTGGACTTAAGACGCTTGAAAATCGTGCTGAAGAAACACAATCTGTTGGACGCTTGGAGAGAGTTCTGCGTTAAAGCCGCGATCAAGAATCCTCTGGTTGGAACTGAATAGATGCTTGGCGGCCGCAAATCGTATCCCGACAACGCTGAAATCTTCGCACGCAAGGCAAAGGGCCGGCGGGAGCGTGCCCTGGCGACCTTTGCCGAGAAGCTTGACGCGGTGGATGCGCTAAGAGCGCGCGTTGCACCGATTGTCCGCGCGCGCGAGGCTCGCCAGCAGAGCCGGCAATCGGCTCCTGCGGACCGGACGTAGCCTGCTCCGTACGTCTGTTACCGCGCGGCTTGATAACCTCAAAGAGGTTGGCGAACGCTGTATGTCTGGCTATAGGTATCCCAATGCCCGAGTGGTGGAACTGGTAGACGCGCCGGACTCAAAATCCGGTACCGCAAGGTGTGTCGGTTCGATTCCGACCTCGGGCACCAGTCTGCGCCGCGCAGCGGCGGAGACTGCCCGGCTAGCTCGCGAAGCGAGCGAAGCCTGGGCCTCGCATCGCGCGGCTTCGCCTGGCAAGCCAGCCTTTTTCACAATGTGAGAAACCCGCGCCGGCTTTCACCAACGCGGGCTCTCGCTTGACGGAGTGCGGAACTATGGGGAGGGGCTTACCACGTCCCGCACGCCTCAAGATCTGAACGGCCTAGAACCGGATTTCACCGATGAAGCCGCCCGTGTAGGGGTTCACTTCGACGAACACGACGCGGCCGAAGCGGTTGTAGCTCTTCACGACATAGCGGCCGTTGTAGAAATACGGGTTGCCGATGAAGCGTACATAACCGCGATGACGCAGGTTGTAGAAGACGCGGTCGTGGCCGATATAGGCGCGGAAGCCCGGCTTCCAGTAACGGTCGCGGAAACCGTCATGATCGTGGTGTTCCGCCCAGCTGCGGTCGGGGCGGCCGTCATGGTCGCGGTCTCTCGCCATCGCGCCGTTGGCGCCGAACAGGGTCAGCACCGCAACCGCCGCCATCAGAGTTTTCTTGTTCAACATTCTAGTCTCCTTTGTTTCCCTCTCGGGGTTTTCTTCGCGGAACCGGTCCAACTGGAGCCGCCGTTCCATGTCGCGTAAGATGGCAGAGCGCTTCTGAACCCGTTCTGGACGGCGTGTTCATTCGAGGTTCATTTCGGCGGCAGTAGAAAACAGGCATGAAGTACCGCGTAATTCCTTGGGTTTTCGGAGCTTTTCTGGCTTTGGGCTTGAGCGCTGCAAATGCCGAAAGCCCTTCGCTCGGCCGGATTCTTCCGGCGGTGCGTCAGCATCATCCGGGAAAATTCTACGACGCCGAAGGTCCTTGGCGCGGTCCGGACGGACAATATCGCTATCGGTTGAAATGGATGACGCCCGGCGGACGCATCGTGTGGTTCGATGCCGATGCACGCACGGGACGCGTGCTCGGCCCGGATTCCGAAACGCGCGGCGCAGAGCACGACCGTCCGCGCTTTCGCGATGACGATCGCGAATTTTTCCCGGACGAAGAGCGCCGCTGGAATCGCGGCGGACGCTGGCCGCGCGAGGATCGTCCGCATATGGGGGGCCGTCCGCGTCGCGGCCGGTGAGCGAGTGACATGAGAATTCTGCTGGTCGAAGACGATAAGGATCTTCAGCGCCTGCTGAAGAAGGCGCTCGGTGATGCCGGTTATGTCGTCGATACGGCGAGCGACGGCGAGGAGGGCCATTTCCTCGGCGATACCGAACCCTATGATGCGGTGATCCTCGATCTCGGTCTTCCGAAACTCGACGGCGTTCGCGTGCTGGAGAAATGGCGCAAGGCGGGACGCACCATGCCGGTTCTGATCCTGACCGCGCGCGACCGCTGGAGCGACAAGGTCGCGGGCTTCGACGCCGGCGCCGACGACTATCTCGCCAAGCCGTTCTATACCGAAGAGTTGCTCGCGCGGGTGCGGGCATTGCTGCGCCGCGCCGCCGGAATCGCGACGTCGGAGATCGAGATCGGGCCGCTGCAGATCGACACCCGCGCCAGCCGCGTGACGATGGACGGCAATCCCGTCAAGCTCACCTCGCTCGAATACCGCCTGCTCGCCTATCTCGCGCATCATCGCGGCAAGGTGGTGTCGCGCACCGAACTGGTGGAGCATCTCTACGATCAGGATTTCGACCGCGACTCCAATACGATCGAAGTGTTCGTCGGTCGCCTGCGCAAGAAATTGAACGCAAATCTCATTCAAACGGTGCGTGGCCTTGGCTATTGCCTCGAAATTCCGGACGCTGAAGGCGAAAATCGCGCCGAGGCTTGATTCCCTCGCGGCGCGGCTGATCGCGGCCGCCGTGATCTGGACCGCGTTCGGTCTGGCGACCGGCGGCTTCTTCCTGTCCAACGCCTTCCGCTCGGCGGTGCAGGACAATTTCGACACCGCATTGCAGGTCGATCTCGACGGATTGATCGCGGCCGCCGAGCCCGATCCGCAGGGCGGCGTGGTGCTGGAAGAGCGTTTCATCAACCGCCGCTTCGAGCGTGTCTATTCCGGTCTCTACTGGCAGATCACGCCGCTCGATCCCGGCCAGAAGACGGTGCAGATTTCGCATTCGCTGTTCGACACGTCGATCAGGATTCTCAATCCGCGTCAGGACGGCAACCTCACCTGGGGTTATGCCGACGGCCCCGACAATCAGCGGCTGCGCGTGCTCGCGCGCCATGTCGAATTCCCGATCACCGCGACAGCGCGCAAAGACGACAATCGCGCTTACACGATCATGGTCGCAGGCGATATGGCGGAAGTCGAAGCCGAGACCAATGATTTCAACGGCGCGCTGATATGGGCTTTCACACTTCTGGGCGTCGGCCTGATCATCGCGATCATTCTTCAGGTGCGTGTCGGCCTGTTGCCGCTGCGCCGCGTGCGCGAGTCGCTGGCGCGCATCCGCGACGGCAAGGCGCGCCGCCTCGAAGGGCGATTTCCGGCGGAGATTGCGCCGCTCGCCGGCGAGCTCAACAGCCTGATCCAGCACAGCGAGGAAGTCGTCGGCCGTGCGCGAACCCATGTCGCCAATCTCGCGCATTTCCTGAAGACGCCGCTGACGGTTCTGTCGAGTGAAGCGGAAGCGCAGCCAGGACCGCTCGCCGACGCGGTGAAGCGTCAGGTGGATTCGATGCGCCGCCAGGTCGATCACTATCTCGCGCGCGGCCGCGCGGCGGGAACGCTGGATGTGCTCGGCAACCGCACCAAGGTGAAAGCAGTGCTCGACGATCTCGCGCGCGTGCTCGAACGCATCCACGAAGCGCGCGGCATCGAGATCGACGTGAATTGTCCGTCGGAACTGTTCTTCCGCGGCGACCGGCAGGACCTCGAGGAGATGTCCGGCAATCTCATCGATAATGCCTGCAAATGGGCAAAGAGCCGCGTCGTCGTCACCGCTTCGCCGGCAGGGAGCGCGAAATGGCAATTGAAGATCGAAGATGATGGCCCCGGCCTTGCGCCCGAGAACCGCGAACGGGTGCTGGAGCGCGGCGAAAAGCTGGACGAAAGCGTGCCCGGATCGGGGCTCGGCCTCGCGATCGTCGAGGATATCGCCAAGCTCTATGGCGGGAGTTTCGATCTCGGGATGTCCCGGCTCGGCGGGCTGGAAGCCAGGCTGAGCCTGCCCGCGATTGCCTAGCGTCATAAACAACGCGTTAACGGCGTTGCTCTAAACTTGCCTATCGGTTTCAAATTGGACCGCGCTTGGGATCGATTGATGCTCACGCCTGAAAAATCACGGATGCTGGAATTGTTTCTCGGACAATTGCCCGAGAAGGCGGCGATGCGTCTCGCGCAGGCGGTGGAGATCGATCGTCTCAACGGCGGACGTGGGCTGCCGCACGATCTGATCCTCGGCGCTCTGCGCCCGGCATTGCGTGACCGGCACGAGCGCACTCCCACGCCGCTCAGATTGTTCTGCCGTCCGTTCGAGGATCTGCTTGTCCAGGCGACGCCGCGCGAAAAACAGAAGGGCCGTATTGCGCGCAGCAGCGTGGCGTCAGTGTGGCGCTGGCTCGGACAGACGCTTCTGCCCGACGCGGCGGCCACCTATTGCACCGAGATCAAGGCGCTGATCCTCGCCGGCCGCAGCGATGACAGCATCGCGCGCGCAAGCGTGTTCTGGACCTTTGCCGCAAAGCAGATCCGCGATGCCATCGCGGGAGATCGCAAAGGCGTGCGCGCCGAGTTGCAGAGCGACCTTGTTCTTGCCGATGCCGAGGAGATGGCGTTGCTGCTCTCGATCGGAAAAGACGTCGTTGCAATTCAGGGATTGCTCGTCAAACCGGTGCCGCAGCTCACCGAGGAATTGCTGCATGGTTTGCGCGATATCCATGACCGCATTTCCGCAACGGCGCCGGAAGCCGCGCCCTATGTCGCCTGCATTGCGATGAACCGCATCGTGCATCCATGGGAAGCACTGAAACTGCCGCAGCTTATCACTCATCAGACGCAGGACACGCTGATCAGCAGCACCGACATGGGATTGGTCGGCGATCTCCTGTTCGCCAATATCGAAATGCACGGAACCATGGTGCGCGCAACGCGCCATCCCGCGTTCGATGCCGATATGCTGCTCGGCCACCTCGCGCAATTCGTGGAGCTGTCGAGCAACATCACCAGGGAGATCGACATGCGTCGCGACGGCAAATGGGGCAAGCGCCTTCTGGCCGACCGAGCGGCCGTGGCCGAGACAATGGACCGGTTGATGGAGCATGCGCCGAAGGAAGTCGCCGCGATGCTGCCGGTCCAGAAGAGCGGCTCCTATGGCGGTGGACCCAAATGCGCCGATCTGTCGAAACATGTCGACGATGAAAAGGTGCAGCGCGGCTTGCGCTACGGCCGCCTCGTCGCCGGATGCGCACCCTATGCGGCGGCGGGCTCTTTCGCGGCCTCGCAAAAGGACGCGATGGATGCGATCAGCCTGCATGTACGGGGATACAATGAAGACATCATCCGCGAGATGCGCGCGCCACCCGGCGAACGACATCCCGCTGTCGAGCGTCAGTTCGAGCTCGCTGCGGAACTGACGGCGCTGATCCTGAGCGCCGAAGAAGCCGAGCTGCTGCGCCGCCGCGGTCGTGCGGCGACGGCGCAGGCGGCAGCCTAAACCGCGCCTTCTAGTTTCAAGGCATTGATCTCGGCGGCTGAGTAGCCGAGTTCGCGCAGGATTTGATCCGTGTGTTCGCCGAGCATTGGCGGGCGCGTGCGAATTTCGCCGGGCGTGCCGTGAAGCTTGACCGGTGTCGCGGCGACCGGCGCTTTGCCGATACCGGGGAAGTCGACCTCGGCGAAGAAATCACCGCCGCGGATATGCGGATCGTTCAGCGCTTCGCGCGGCGTGTTGACGGGACCGGCGGGCACGCGCGCGGATTCGAAGGCGGCGATGGCGTCCGCGCTCGTTCGTCCGGCGACCCATTGGCCGACGCGTTCGCTGATGATTTCGCCGTTGTCGCCGCGCGCCCTGTCGCTGGCGAAGCGCGGATCGTCGAGCCACTCCGTCGCGCCGATCAGCTTTGCCGCGCGGCGAAACAAGGGATCGCCGTTGACCGCCACGGTGATCCAGCCGTCCTTGGCTTTGTAGATATCGGAGGGCCCGGCAGTCTGGCTGCGATTCAGCGTCGGCTGGCGATTGATCTTGAGGACTTCCTCTTCGATCAGGGTCGGAGAGAAGTATGTGAGTGCCGTGCGCAGCAGCGCGCCTTCGACGAGTTGCCCGCGTCCTGTCGTCTCGCGCGCACGCAACGCCGACGCAACACCGAGTGCCAGCAAGGATGCCGTTCCGAAATCGACCCAGGGCGCGGCGGCGCGTACCGGCTGTTCCGGCGTGCCGGCGAACCACACCGCGCCGGACATCGCCTGCGCCACGCCGTCGAAGCCGACGCGCTTCGCGTAAGGTCCTTCCATGCCGAAGGCACTGACGACGGCGAGCACTGCGCGTGGATTGATGGTGGACACGCTCTTCCAGTCGAGGCCCATCGCACCGAGCGTTTCCGCCGGAAGGTTGGCGACAACGACATCGGCGGAGCGCACAAGCCGGCGCACCACTTCGCGCCCCGCCTCGCACATCGGATCGAGCGTCAGGCTTTTCTTGTTGCGGTTCATCTGCAGGAACATCGCGCCTTCGCGCGGGCTGCCGTCGTCGTTCTCCGCGAGCGAAACCAGCGTGCGGTCCTCGCGCCCGTCGCGTTTCTCGACCCGGATCACTTCGGCACCGAGATCGCCGAGTAGCGCCGCGCAGAACGGGCCCGCGATATAACGGCCGAAATCGATCACACGTATGTCATTAAACGGTCCCGGCATGGACGATCCTTTGCATTGTGCTACTATTCGCGGGCGGGGCGTCGCGCCCGGATTATACCGGGCTGCTGGAGTAAAGCATGGCCCCTCGCCAATCCTTCGACTTTCTGAACCGGATCACGGGGCTCGCACCGATCACCGCGCCCGTGTTCGAGGGCGCCGATCCGATCATTCCGACACCGTTTGTTGCGGGTGAAGCTGCCGCAGCGTCACTGGGTCTGAGCGCTTCCATCGCCGGCGAGATCTCGCGGCTGCGCGGCGGCGACCGGCAAATCATCTCGATCGATCTCAATGCAGCGGCGAGTTCGTTGCTTTCCTTCGCCTTCATCAAGCGCAGCGGACAGGGACTCGTGCGGCCCGCGCTCGATGCGCCCGTGGTTGGACTCTATCGCTGCAACGACGGGCGGTGGATTCATCTGCATGGCGGCTTCCCGCGGCAGTGGCCGCGCATGCTCGACCTGCTCAATGCTTCAAACACACATGAAGCCGTGGCGAACGCAGTCGCGAAGTGGAATTCGGCCGCGCTCGAGGACGCCATCGCCTTCATGAAGATGTGCGGCGCGGTCGTGCGTTCGCCGGACGAATGGAAGGACAGCGTGCAGGGCAAGGCTCTCGCGAACACGCCGCCCATCGTCATCAAGAAGATCGGCGATGCGCCGCCGCTGCGTTTGGCGGAGTCTAGCAATCCACTAGATGGCGTGCGCGTGCTCGATCTGACACGCGTGCTCGCGGGGCCTGCCTGCGGCCGCACGCTTGCGTCTTACGGCGCCGAAGTCCTGAACGTGCGCGCCGAACGGCTCGATACGATCGAGCTGTTCGATCTCGATACCGGGCAGGGCAAGCGCTCGACATTCCTCGATCTCGTGAAGCCCGCCGACGCGGAGACGCTCCGGCGTCTGGTGCGCGACGCGCATATCTTCGTGGATTCCTATCGCCCCGGCGCGCTGGCGAGGCTCGGCTTCACGCCGGCCTCCCTCGCGCATATCGCGCGCGGCATCACCTATGTCTCCGTGTCGTGCTACGGCCATGAAGGGCCCTGGGCCGGGCGGCGCGGCTGGGAGCAGCTTGCGCAATCCGCAACCGGCCTTGCTTACGAACAGGGTGCGTTCAATGCGCGCCGCGAAAAGAAAGGTGAAGCACCGCCGGCGCTGATCCCGGCGGCGTTGTGCGATTACGTCACCGGCTATCTCGCGGCGGCCGGCGCAGCGGCGGCACTGCTGCGGCGCATCCGCGAAGGTGGAAGCTGGCAGGTGCAGGTGTCGCTGTCCGCGACGGCGATGTGGCTGCAATCCCTGGGCACGGTCTCGCAGGTGCCGGAGCATTGGAATCCCTTTGAAGGACTCGACCCTTATCTTGGATCGTGCGAAACCGAGGCCGGGCGGCTCGATTTCCTGGGGCCTGTCGTCAGGATGTCGAAGACGCCGCCCGTCTGGCGCCGTCCGCCGCCGATTCCGGGCGCGGACAAGCCGCTGTGGCTCGACACGCACGAGGATCTGCATGCCCCCGAAAAACAATCCGCTTAAGCTCAATCCGCTCCAGCTGCGCACGCTTACTCTGCTTCAGGCGATGGCGCGCATTCCGGGCGCCGCGTCGCAGGCGGGCAATGGCGAAGTCGCACTCGCGCAGTTTCCGCAGGCGCATGGCGATCACTTCCATCTTGGTGATGCCGTGGTCGCGGGCAAGGACGCGACGGGCCTTTACAATGAAGCGGTCTGGAACGCGCTCGCGCGCAAGGGCCTCGCGCGCAGCGACTATCCCCGCCAGATCGTGCTGACGGTCGAAGGCCTCGGCTACGACACCGGCGAAGCCCGCGAAATCCTGCGCATGAGCGCTAGCCACTAACAGGCAAGAATTGTCACGGCCCGCGGCTGCGGGCCGCCCAGGTGACATCTGCTCAAATTGTCATCCCGGCCAAGCGCTGCGTCAGCAGCGCGCCGTGCCGGGACCCAGGGTGCAAACGGCTCAGTGGGTCCCGGCCCTCGCTGCGCTCGACCGGGATGACAATTTTTTTGCAATTGTGCGAACTGGGTGGCCCGCAGTCGCGGGCCATGACAGTTGGTTATTTCACGCGATCCAGAACGATCAGCGGTTTCACGAATAGCGCTGCGGCTTCCTTTGTCGCGAAGAAGGCGTCGAGTTCTTTCGGCTCGGCGGTGATGTGCGCGTCGCCCATGTCGCCGGGTTCGATCTCGCCCTTGATCTTGCCGGACTTGATCGCGACTCGGGTCGCATCTTCGTCCAGCAGGGCCAGCGTGAGCTTGCCGTCCTTGCCGAAGCGATAGAGCAGCAGCACGTCGGCTTTCGCCTCGTCTTCATCGGTGGGTTTGCCATTGTTTAGCACGCCCCAGGCATTGATGAGATGGTTGGTGCCGAGCGCCGCGAGTCTGAGCCTGTAGGTGCTCCAGTCACCGGACTCCTTGCCGGGATCAATGATGATCCCGGTCATCGTGTTCTCTTCCTCGGCATTCAGGAAGGCGATGTAGCCCGGCTTGTCTTCGGGGCTGTCCTTGTCGGGCTCGGCCTTCCACAGGCCGAGCAGCGCCGGGTCCTGTTTGAAACCGGCCGTCGTCCCGACCGGGCTTTTGGTCGTCACCGGCAAGCACGCCGCGACAATAAGCGCCGCCGCCGCGAAAAGAGCGAAACGCAGGACTTTCATGGCAATCCCCCTTCAAGCAATGATCGCAGCATCATCCGCGATTCCGGCGGAACCGGGGCGGAATATGGAACAGCGCCCCGCCTTTATATATACGAACCGCCGTGACACCGAAAAAGCGCCGCCGCCTTGCCTTTGCCGTCGCGCTGGTCGTCGCCGGCGCCGGCGCGGCCGCGCTGATCGTCTTCGCGCTGAAGGACAATGTCCTCTACTTCTACAGCCCGAGCGACGTGGAGGCGAAGCACATCGCGCCGGGCGTCGCCTTCCGCATGGGCGGGCTGGTCGAGACGCACAGCGTGCATCACGGGACCGGCGCCGAAATCAGCTTCACGATCACCGACGGCCGCACGCGCTTGCCGGTGGAGTTCAGCGGAGTCCTTCCGGCACTGTTCCGCGAAGGACAGGGCGTCGTGGCGATGGGAAGCCTGAACGACGCGCATGTGTTTGCCGCGAGCGAAATTCTCGCCAAGCATGACGAGCGCTACATGCCACCCGAAGTCGTCGACGCGCTGAAGCGCAGCGGCCGCTGGAAGGAAGGCCAGTGACCGGAGAGATCGGCCAGATCGCGCTCTGCTTCGCGCTGGCGCTGTCCCTCGTGCAATCCGGCGCGGGCCTTGCCGGTGTCCGCAGCGTGCAGGCGCGTTCCATCGCAGCGAGCAGCGCACTCGGCATGTTCGTATTCACGGCGCTGGCGTTCGGCGCGCTGATGTTCGGCTTCGTCATGTCGGATTTCAGCATCGCCGACGTCGCCAATAATTCGCATACGCTGAAGCCGCTGCTCTACAAGATCACCGGGGTGTGGGGAAACCACGAAGGCTCGATGCTGCTATGGGTGCTGGTGCTTGCGATCTATTCCGCGGCGATGGCGCTGTTCAAACGCGGCGGCGAGCAATTGAATTCGGCAGCGTTGGGTGTGCAGGGATTACTCGCGGCGGCGTTCCTGCTCTTTATTCTGCTGACGTCCAATCCATTCCTGCGTCTCGATCCGATGCCGTTCGAGGGCGCGGGATTGAATCCGCTGCTGCAGGATCCCGGCCTCGCCTTTCATCCGCCGGTTCTCTACACCGGTTATGTCGGGCTTTCGGCGACATTCGCTTACGCCGCCGCCGCGCTGATCACCGGCGATATCGATCGCGCCTGGGCACGCGCCGCGCGGCCATTCATGCTGATCGCGTGGATCGCGCTCACCATCGGCATCGCTGGCGGTTCGTGGTGGGCCTATTACGATCTCGGCTGGGGCGGCTTCTGGTTCTGGGATCCAGTGGAGAATGCCTCGCTGATGCCATGGCTGGTCGCGACCGCGCTGCTGCATTCCGCGCTTGCGACCGAACGCACAGGCGCGTTCCGCACCTGGACACTGCTGCTATCGATCATGGCGTTTTCGCTGAGCCTCATCGGAACATTCCTGGTGCGCTCCGGCGTGATCACATCGGTGCATGCCTTCGCCAGCGATCCGAAGCGTGGCGAATTTATTCTTCTTATTCTCAGTGCCGCGATCGGTGGCGCGCTGGCGCTGTTCGCGTGGCGCGCACCGAAGCTCGCGGGCGGCGCGGCGTTCCAGCCCGTCAGCCGCGAGACGACGCTGCTGATCAACAATGTGCTGCTGGTCACGGCGCTCGCGGTGGTGTTCATCGGAACGCTCTATCCTATCCTGCTGTCGGCGCTGGGCACGAAGCTTTCCGTCGGCGCGCCTTATTATGAGTTGTTCTTTGCGCCGATCTTCATCGCGCTGATGATCGCGCTTCCGTTTGGACCGCGCTTGAGTTGGCGGCGCGGCGATTTCAAAGCCGCGTTCCGGACGCTAACGCCCGCGCTCATCGCTGCCGTTGCAGCAGCTATTCTCGTGCTCGCAATAGCAACGCCGCGCACCATTGCGGGCGCGGGCGCATTTGCCGTTGCAGCCTGGGTGATCGGTGCCAGTGTCGTCGATGTCGTTTTGCGCGCGCGCAGCCGCACGATCTCCGCCGCAGCACTCGCCGCCGCGCTCGCGCATGCAGGGCTCGGCGTCACGCTGATGGGTGTCGCGGGTGTTACGTTGTGGCGCGCGGAAGCGCTCGAAGTGCTCGGCCCCGGCGAGACGATGCACATCGGTGGCTACGACCTTCGCCTCGTCGGCGTGCGCGGCGTGACTGGTCCGAACTATCAGGCTGCGCGTGCGGTCATCGTTGTCAGTAGCGGTGGTCACGTGCTCGGCAGAATGACTCCGGAGCGCCGCATGTTCCCGGCCGAAGGTCAGGAGACCGTGCAAACCGCGATCCGCACCACGGGATTCTCCGATCTCTATCTCGCGCTCGGCGATGATCGCGGTGGCGGACGCTGGACGATCCGGGCCTATGTGAATCCGCTGGCGCCGTTCATCTGGCTCGGCGCCGGCATCATGGCGCTCGGCGGTCTCGCGAGTCTTTGGGGCCGGTTGCGCAACTTGTTCTTCGCGAAGAACGCCACGGCAGTCGGTGAGGCGGCATGACGCGCCTCGTCATGCTTTTCTTGCTGTTCATCAGCGCCGCTCTGGCAGCGCCCGCGCCTGAGAGTCTGCCGAATCCTGCGCAGGAAGCGCACGCCCGCGTGCTGCAGAAGGAATTCCGCTGCCTCGTCTGCCAGGGTGAATCCATCGACGAATCCGGCGCACCGCTGGCTGCCGATCTTCGCCGCCTGATCCGCGAGCATATCGCGCGCGGCGAAAGCGACGCCCAGATCCGGCAATATCTTGTGTCCCGCTATGGGGAATTCATCCTCATGAAGCCCCCGGTCGAGCCGGATACCTATGCGCTCTGGCTTGCACCCTTCGCGGTGCTGTTGTTCGGAGGCTTGGCGGTGGCACTGATTATTTCCCGAGCCCGATCACGGCCCCCTGACGGAGATAATACTATTACATCTTTGTAATCTTGCGGAGAGTATTGCGTAACTTACATAGCGTATTGAACATGCACGGAAATCGCGCCGTTTGCGCGGAGTTGTTCCCGGAATTCCAGGAGAAATCGTAATGTTGAGTGGTAAGTGGGCCGACTATCTGAAACGGCACTCGAAGCTTACGGCGTTGGGCTCTGCGGCGACACTGGTGGTGGTCGGACTTGGCGCCTTCGCGCTGGTACCGACGAAAAGCAATTCACCCGAGCCGGTGCGGATGGTCAGCGCGCAGCAGGTTGCCGAGAACCGCGCTTCGCCGCCGCGCATGCTCGAAAGCGGCGCGCCGTTCAGTTTCGCCGATCTCGTCGAGCGCGTCAGTCCCGCCGTTGTGACGGTGACCGCGATCGAGCAGGTATCGGCCAACGATCAGCTCTCGCAGCTCGAGGATGTTCCCGCGCCGTTCCGCGACTTCTTCAACCAGTTCAATCAGGGCCGTCAGCAGCCATTGCAGCCGCGCAAGGCGGTCTCGATGGGCTCAGGCTTCATCATCGACCGGAATGGCATTGTCGTCACCAACAACCACGTGATCGACGGTGCCAAGAAGATCACCATTAAGCTCACAGATGGACGCACCTTCGACGGCAAGCTTATTGGCGCCGATGCGGCAACGGACATCGCGGTGGTGAAGATCAAGAGCGACAAGCCCCTGCCGACGGTGGAGTTCGGCGACGATCGCCAGCTGCGCGTCGGCGACTGGGTGGTCGCGGTCGGCAATCCTTTCGGCCTCTCCAATTCGGTCACAGCCGGTATCGTCTCGTCCATCGGCCGCGATATCGGAAGTGGGCAGTATAACGACTTCATCCAGATCGACGCGCCGATCAATCGCGGCAATTCCGGCGGACCGACCTTCGATCTTCGCGGCCAGGTCGTCGGCATGAACTCGATGATCTATTCGCCGTCAGGCGGCAGCGTCGGAATCGGCTTTGCCATCCCGGCATCGACGATCCACGATGTGATCGCCCAGCTAGAAACGCATGGCCATGTCGATCGCGGCTGGCTCGGCGTCGAGATCCAGAGCATCACGCCGGAGATGGCATCTTCGATGGGCATGAAGGAGCCGAAGGGCGCCATCGTTGCCACTGTCGTTCCGGATGGTCCGGCGGCGAAGGCTGGCCTGCGTCAGGGCGATGTCGTGCTCGCGGTGGACGGCAAGGCGATCGAGGATTCACGCGATCTGTCGCGGCGTATCGCCGGCATCGTCGCCGGGTCGAGTGCGAAGCTGACCGTCAATCGCAACGGCAAGGTCGAGACCGTCACCGCCAAGATCGCGCCGCGCAAAGAGGAAAAGGTCGCCTCGAATGACAATTCGGGGGAAGCCGTCCCAGGCGCCGCTGGCGCTACCGGTGAAGCGATGGGAATGGGACTGGCCGCCGTCACGCCGGAAACGCGCCACGCTTTCAACCTCGATGACAGCGCGCAGGGCGTGCTGATCACCAAGGTCGATCCGGACAGCGACGCAGCCGACAAGGGCCTGCAGGCGGGCGACATTGTGATGTCGGTCGGAAACCGGACCGTGCATACACCGCAAGATGTGCAGAAGGGCGTGACGGAAGCGCAGGGGCAGGGCCGCAAATCGGTGCTGCTGCTGGTCGCGACCTCCGCCGGCTCGCGCTTCGTAGCCGTCGATATCAGTAAGACCTGATGTTTGAGAAACCGGGCATCGCGGAGTTTCGCTTCGCTATGTCCGGCCCCCGCGCCGGTGGTGGTAGCCCCCATCCCCCCCGTTGCTATCGCCGGCGCGGACCCATTCATTGCGAGACGGGAGCTTCCCATGCGCATCCTGGTTGTTGAAGACGATCTCGAAGCCCAGCGTTATCTGGTCAATGGACTGAAGGAAGCGGGCCACGTCGTCGACGACGCGGCCGATGGCGAAACCGGGCTCACGCTCGCTTTGTCGCGTCCCTACGATGTCGCCATCGTCGATCGCATGCTGCCCAAGATGGACGGGCTCGACGTCGTGGCCGAGATGCGCGAGCATTCGAACGCAACCCCGGTTCTGTTCCTGAGCGCGTTGTCCGAAGTGGACGATCGCGTGAAGGGCCTCAAAGCCGGCGGTGACGACTACCTCACCAAGCCCTATGCCTTCGTCGAACTGCTTGCGCGCATCGATGCGCTGATGCGTCGCCGTTCGCCGTCCTCGGTGAAGACACGGCTTCAGGTCGGCGATCTCGAGCTCGACCTCTTGACGCGCGGCGCCAAGCGTAACGGTTCCGATATCGATCTTCAGCCGCGCGAATTCCGCCTGCTCGAATATCTCATGCGCCATGCCGGTCAGGTCGTGACGCGCACCATGCTGCTCGAAAGCGTGTGGGAATATCACTTCGATCCGCAAACCAACGTGATCGACGTCCATATCTCCCGCCTGCGCGCCAAGATCGACAAGGGGTTCGAGCTGCCGCTGCTTCATACCGTGCGCGGTGCCGGCTACATGATCCGTGCGCACGCTTAGCGTTCTTCGAACACAGGCATTTCGGATTGTCGTTGTTTATGTCGCGGTGTTCGCCTTTTCGGTGAGCGCGCTGCTGGCGTTCACCTACTGGAACACCGAGCGCGCGCTCGACGCCCAGACCGATCAAATCATCTCCGCGGAAATCGCTGGTCTCACCGAGCAATATCAGCGTCTCGGTCTGCGCGGATTGACCGAAGTGGTGATGAGCCGGTCGGCGCATGGCGGGCCGGGTCTCTACCTGCTGCTCAACCGGAACAAGGAGCCGATCGCCGGAAATCTCGACGGGATGCCTCAGCTTTCCCGGCGTCCCGGCGCCCAGGTGGAGTTCGACTACGAGCGGCGCGTCGAAGGTGTGATCCAGCGGCGTCGCGCGCGCGGACTCGTGTTCACGCTGCTCGGCGGCTTCCAGCTTCTCGTCGCGCAGGATGTGCATGAGCGCTATCTGACGGAAAAGCTCTTCACGACAACGTTGCCCTGGACCGTCGCGTTGATGCTGATACTGGGCCTTGTCGGCGGGGCGCTGATGAGCCGCAACATGCTCAAGCGCCTCGATCAGATCAATCGCACCGCCGGGCAGATTTTCGCCGGCGATTTCTCCCGGCGCGTGCCGGTGACCAAGGCTCAAGACGAATTCGACACGCTCGCGGACAGTCTGAACCGGATGCTCGATCGCATCGAAAGGCTGATGAAGGGCGTGCGGGACGTTACCGATTCCGTCGCCCATGATCTGCGCACGCCGCTCAACCGGCTGCGCAACCGTCTTGAAGAGACGCAGCGCCATCTCGATCCCAATGGCAAGGAAGCGCTCGAGATCGAAGCGGCGATGCGCGAAACAGATCAGATCATCGCGACGTTCAATGCGCTGCTGCTGATCGCCGAAGCCGATGCCGGCGTGCAGCGCGGCGCCATGGCCAGGATCGATCTGGCGCCGCTCTCGGATGATGTCGCCGAACTCTATGCGCCGCTGGCAGAGGAGAAAGGCATCACGCTGGAGATCAAGCCGTCCGGCGCGACGCTGATCGAGGGCAATCGCAGCCTCATCAGCCAGGCGCTCGCCAATCTGATCGACAACGCCATCAAATACACGCCGCCGGGCGGCCATGTCAGCGTCTGGCCCTCGATGACGCCGGACGGCGTCGATCTCATCGTGGCGGATACAGGACCGGGCATTCCCGCTGCGGAGCGTGCGCGCGTGGTCGAGCGTTTCGTGCGGCTCGAGGCCAGCCGGAATTCGCCCGGCACAGGGCTTGGACTTAGCCTGGTCGCGGCCGTCGCGCGCCTGCACGGCGCCAGCCTGATCCTCGACGACAATGCGCCTGGCCTGAGAGCGATCATCCGCTTTCCACGCTCGCCGGCGCGCGGCACCGCGCGGCGCTGAGCGGCTGTTTCCGCTATAAGCCAGCGCATGAACGGATTCGTAACCTCGCAACGTCCCGAGCCGTTTGACCGGTTGCGCGCAGAGCGCACGCTGGCGTCTTTGGATGCGGAAGGTATTGCTCTTTCGGCGGATGCGCGCGCCGTTCTCGAAGCCGCGTTCGGAAATTCGCCGTTCCTGTGCCGCCTGGCACTGCGTGAGCGTGCGATGCTGCCGCAGTTGCTCGCGAATCCGCAGGATGCTGTTCATGCGGTGGGTGAACGGGCACTCGCGGCAGCCGACGCCCCGGATCAGAACGCGGCCCTCTCGGAATTGCGCGGCGCCAAGCGTCAGGCCGCGCTCGCCATCGCGCTGGCGGACATCGCCGGTCTCTGGACGGTCGACGAGGTCACGCGCGCGCTGTCCGAATTTGCCGATGCCTGCGTGAAAGGCGCGCTGCGCTATCTGCTGCGAGAAGCCGCCGAACGCGCAGGACTGCCGAGGCGCGACGGAGCAGCGCTGGAAGCGGAGACCGGCCTCGTCGTGCTGGCAATGGGAAAATACGGCGCCTTCGAGCTCAATTATTCGAGCGACATCGATCTCGTCGTTTTCTACGACCAGCGCCGCTTCCCGTTCCGCAAGCGCGACGATGCGCGCGGCGCGGCGGTGGACATCGTCAAAGGCCTCGTCAAGCTGTTGAGTGAAACGACGGCGGAGGGCTATGTCTTTCGCGTCGATCTTCGCTTGCGGCCCGATGCCGGCGCCACGCAGGTCGCGATTTCGATCGATGCGGCCGAGGCCTATTACGAAGGCATGGGCCAGAACTGGGAGCGTGCGGCGATGATCAAGGCGCGGCCCTGCGCCGGCGATCCGCAGACCGGCGCCTATTTCCTCGAGGCGATCGAGCCATTCGTGTGGCGGCGCAATCTCGATTATGCGGCGATCGAGGACATTCATTCGATCAAGCGCCAGATCCACGCTCACGGCGGTCACGGTACGATCACCGTCGCCGGTCACAACATCAAGCTCGGCCGCGGCGGTATCCGCGAGATCGAATTCTTCGCGCAGACACAGCAGCTCATCCTCGGCGGCCGTAATCCGAATCTTCGGCCACCCGCGACGATGGCGGCACTCGATGCGCTATGCGCGCGCGGCCTTGTGAGCGAGGCAGCGACCGCGGAGCTGAAAGACGCCTATCGCTATCTGCGCAGGTTGGAACATCGTCTGCAGATGATCGAGGACGAACAGACCCACACGGTTCCGAAGTCGGATGAAGGCCTCGCGCATATCGCCTGTTTCATGGGCTATGCGGATGTTGCCTCATTTGGCTCCGCGCTGCGGGCACAACTCGAAATCGTGCAGGGCCATTATGCGCGGCTGTTCGAGCGCGAGGCGCCGCTCGCCGGCAATACCGGCAATCTTGTGTTCACAGGTGTCGAAGACGATCCCGAAACGCTCGCCACGTTGACTGGCATGGGCTTCCGCGACGCGCATCATGTCGCGAACGCGATCCGCGGCTGGCATCACGGCCGGATCCGCGCAACCCGCAGCGCGCGCGCCCGCGAATTGCTGACCAAGCTCGTTCCGGCATTGCTGACGGCGCTGGCGGCGAGCGCGGATCCGGACGCCGCCTTCAGTCAGTTCGACCGCTTTGTCTCCAACCTGCCTGCCGGCGTGCAGCTATTCTCTTTGTTCCTGGCGCGGCCCGAGCTGCTGCAGCTGGTCGCGAAAATTGCCGGTTCGGCGCCAAAGCTTGCAGCGCATCTGGCGCAAGCGCCGGCGACGCTGGATGCGCTGATGGACGCGGATTTCCTCAGCCTGCTGCCCTCGCGTGAGATGCTGGGCTCTCTTCTCAAGATGCAGCTCGCGCGCGCCCAGGACTATGAGGCCAAGCTCGATGCCGCGCGGCGCTTCGCCAAGGAGCAGATTTTCCGTGTCGGCGTGCAGATCATCGAAGGCCGTGTGAAAGCCGACGCCGCAGCACCCGTGATGGCCGATATCGCTGAATGCGTCGTGACGGAACTGTTGGACGCGGCGATTGACGAACTCGCGCTCACGGCGGGCGGGATTGAAGGCGGACGCTTTGCCGTGATTGCGATGGGAAAGCTCGGCGGGCGCGAGATGACCGCTGAGTCCGATCTCGATCTGATCTTCGTCTATGACGCGCCGGCCGCTTCGGAACATTCGGACGGGGAACGGCCGCTGCCGGTCATCGTTTATTACGCGCGCCTGGCACAGCGCCTGATCGTTGCACTCACCGCGCTGACGGCTGCCGGCGGACTCTATGATGTCGACATGCGCCTGCGTCCCACCGGCAACAAGGGGCCGGTTGCGGTCAGCCTGGAATCGTTTCGGCGCTATCACGAGACCGAATCCTGGACCTGGGAGAGGCTGGCGTTGACGCGTGCCCGCGCCATCGCCGGCTCGCCGGAGCTCTGCCGCGAAGCCGGAGCCGTGATCCGCAGGACGCTGATGGCCGATGCCGAAGATGCCAAGCTGATCGCCGACGCGCGCGATATGCGAGAGAAGCTGGCCGCGCAATTTCCCGGCAAGAGCCGCTGGGATCTGAAATTCGCAGCCGGTGGTTTGGTCGATCTCGAATTCGTGGCGCAGACCCTTCAGCTGCGCACCGCATACGAAAAGCCTGAAGTCCTCGACACCAACACAATCCGCGCGCTCGAGAAATTGTGGCAAGCGGGTGTGCTCGCGGAAGCGGACGCAAATGTCCTTATCGAAGCGGCCGAGTTTCAGCATGCGCTCATGCAGGTCCTGCGCATTGCCGTCGATGGCACGCTCGATCCGTCGAGCGTTACGCCCGGCCTGAAGTTGCTATTGACCGGCGCGGCCGGTGCCGAAGATTTCGGTGCGCTTGAGCAGCGTCTCGCTGACCTTCAGGATCGCGCGCATGACGCGTTCGAGCGGTTGCTTCGCTAGGCGCGATACTGTCCAACAGCCGGATCGAGGAACGCGTTGTTCTTCTCGCGGATCGCCGATGCCGCCTCGTCATACAGGAACGGCAGGAACACATAGCGCTCGCCGCGCGTGACTTTGTTCGCCGCGTGGAGAAGCGAGCAGGAGAAGACGACTGCCGCTCCCGGTGCCGGTTTGAATCCCTTGGGACCGAATTCCGGAAAGCGGATTTCGCCGCCGTCGTAATCGTCATTGAGATTGAGCGATATCGCGAAACGACGATGCGCCGTGCCCTTGGTCGTGTTGTCGCGGTGGGCGTTGAAATGCCCGCCATCCTCGGCCGCATAGCAGGCGACGATGAAGCGTTCGATGCGCGTGACGTTGAATTGATAGGCCTTGGCGATTTCCGGAACGATGCGGCGCGCGATACGGCTCTTGCAGGCTTCGATCAGTTTTGGATCGTCGATCGTGCAGTCCTTGCGCCGCTTGTGGAGCCGATCGCTGACGACCACAGTCTTGCCGTCGCGTTCGCGCATGAAACCGCTCTCGCTGCCGCCATGCTGCTTATATAGAGCGATAAGCCGCTCGCAGAACTCCGGCTCGAACACGCTGGGCAGCATCAGAATCGGCGCCTGCACCTCGGTACCGGTGTGGCATTCGGGCGGCGGCAAGCTTTCGAGGAGATCGAATATTTCACGGCGATCCGACCCGTCCTGGGCGAACGGGATATTGCGGATGACGCGGAGCATCGGGTCAAGCAGCAGCCAGAACCGGCGGACCGGCAGATTGGTGTTGGGTGATTCGCGCGGAATGCATCCATAGGCACGGGAGACGTTGCCGTCGAAGTCCCAGAAACAGTGGATACCGGGAAGTTTCTCGCCAAACCGTCTCGAACTCTCGTCGGTCTTGTCCAGGCTGACGCCGAAAAACCTCGCGCGGCGGTCGTCAAACAGGTGGCGGTGGTCGCGAACTGCCCGAATCGTGTCGGCGCCGTACTTTTCCGCTGCGGAGACAAAGAAGCAAAGGACAATATAGCGCCCGGCCGCCTTGTCGAAGGAGTAGAACTCGCTCTCCGCTAAGCGCTGGCGAAACCAGGGCGCGGGGTCGCCTGCGCCAAGGCTTACGTAGGAGAATTTTGCCTGCTCGGCGCTCATGCCGCCCTTTGCCGGCCCCCGAGTGGGGGTGCTGCCGTGAGTCGTTTCACCTCCTTGCCGGAGATAGCGGCGGCGAGTCTAGGGGGAGTATCAACTCAGGGACAATGGACGGCCGAAGCCTGGTCCGATCTGCCAAGGGAACCCGAGCTACAGCATCGCGGTCAGAATCTATTCATGAAACCAACGGGTTTCACGATAGCTTCGCACTTGTTCAATTGACTTGATGCCGGTTCATCGTTAACGCTTGGAACTTAATGGGCTGACACCGGGGGTTGCGAAGTCATCTGCGTTCGAGTTGCGCGCCGGTATGCGCGCCCGTCCGCTGGGGCCAGTTCGCAGGCAGGGTGCCCAGCACGGGCAGGGGATCACCAGATTCAAATGTCGATAAAGCTTCGATCCTGACGATGCAGGGTGCCGGCGCGGCTGGCACCTCGGTCGCCGGGCGGGGCTGAACTGCATGCGACAGGCGAGGCCTAGCGGCTGGCGCTGTCGAATCACCAACAGAAACTCCAGAGAGGAACCGTCACAATGACCAATCTCACAAATGGCAACGACACTTATGATGGCGGCAGCGGAGACGATATCGTCAACGGCCGTGGCGGCGACGACATCATCAACGGCAATGGCGGTGACGACCAGATCAACGGCGGCAGCGGCAACGATACGCTGAGCGGCGGCGAAGGTGACGACCAGCTCACCGGCGGTTCCGACAACGACATTCTGATCGGTGGACTCGGCAACGACATTCTGATCGGCGGCTCCGGCGACGACACGGCAGTCATCAACGCCGATGGCGCGAACGGCATCGGCTCGCACAATGGCGGGACGCTGACGGTCACGACCTCTGACGGCATCGACGAAATGACGGGTGTCGAGCACATCCAGTTCAATAATGGCACCATCGATATCGTCAACGGCAACGCCAACGCCTTCCTCGGCGAAGACACCGCGACGATCTCCCAGCAGGGCAGCGTCAGCAGCGCGAACGTTTTGACGAACGACTTCGACATCGACGACACGATGACGATCACCGGTTTTCACAACAGCAACAACGATCCGGGCTCGCTCGGAAGCGGCCTGCATGGCGGGTACGGCACGCTGACGCTGAATTCCGATGGCAGCTACAGCTATACGGCTGACGCGTCGACCAACACTCTCGGTGTCGGCGAGAGCGCGGTCGATACCTTCACCTACACGGTGCACAGCGGCAACTCGGATTTCACCCAGACGATCACGATCACGATCAACGGCACCAACGACGCGCCGGACATCACGTCTTCAGTCGCCTCCGCCACGTACAACGACACGCTGGCCAACGACAGCTTCCCGAACGCTACGGGCACATTGACGGCGAGCGATGTCGATGCGCACGACACGCTGGTCTATGGAGCGACGGGCGCGACCGCCAATGTCACCCAGTCGGGGTTTGACATGGCAGTCGCCGGAACTTACGGCACGCTTTATATCAACTCGTCGAACGGCAACTACGAATATATCCCCAACGACGCGGCCGTTGAAGCGCTTAAGACAACCGCATTCGACAACTTCACCTTCACGGTGAGCGACGGTCATGGCGGCAGTGACAGCCAAGGCTTCTCTGTCACGCTGAACGGCGTGAACGACAAGCCGACGCTCGGCGTGATCACGCCGATCTCCTACCAGGATACCTCGGCGAGCGACGATTTCGTCACGTCCACGGGCACGCTGAATGGCGGTGATCGTGACAACGATACGCTGACCTATCACGCGACGAGTGAAGCGTCCGGTGGCGTCAGCGGGTTCGACATGCATGTCAACGGAACCTATGGCACGCTGTATTTCAACTCCTCGACCGGCGCGTATGAGTATGTCCCGAGCGATGGCGCGATCGAAGCGCTGAAGACGACAACCAGCGAGACGTTCTCGTTCACGGCGTCGGACGGCTCGCTGTCGAGCATAGCACAGACCCTCACGGTGACGCTCAACGGCGTCAACGACAGGCCGGATATCGTCGTGGACAGCGCATCCAACCAGCTGACGGAAGCTGGTGGCGTCAACAACGGCTTCTCCGGCACCGTGCAGGCTTCTGCGAGTACGCATCTCAGCGATCGCGACACCGGCGACACGGCGAGCTTCGACACCGTGGCGCTAGGAGTGGCTGGCTGGGTCGCTGACGGCGGCGGCGTCTACCACAAGGTCGGCACCTACGGCACGGCCTCGCTCGACACCGGCACCGGCGTTGTTACCTACACACTCGACAACAACAACTCTGCCACGCAGGCCTTGCAGGACAACCAGACGGTCCATGACATCTTCACCCTGCCGATCACCGATGGCAGTTTGACCAACACCGGCACCGTCGACTTCACAATCAACGGCACCAACGACAATGCGGTCATCTCAGGCACGCTCAACGGTTCGGCTACTGAGGCCAGCGGCGTGAACAACGGGACTGCGGGATCCAACGCCACGGGCACCGCGACCGACACCGACGTCGACAACACGCCAAACACCTTCCAGGCGGTCGGCACGCCGCAGACCAGCGACAGCGGCTACGGCTCGTGGACGGTCGATGCGGGCGGCCATTGGGTGTTCAACGTCAATGAAAGCAACGCGGCGGTTCAGGCCTTGAACGTTGGCGGCACGCTGACCGACACCTTCACGATTCATACGGCGGACAACACTGCGCAGATTATCACGGTCATCATCAACGGCGCCAATGACGCCGCGGTTGTGACGGGTGTGACGACCGGCTCGGTGACCGAGTCGGGTGACACCGGGCCCGCCGGCTCGGCAAACGGTTCGCTGGACGACACCGACGTCGACAACACGTCGCACCTCTTCCAGGCGGTGGGCAGCCAGACAGTGACCGATCACGCCTATGGCACATATACGATCGATGCTTCAGGCAACTGGTCGTTCACGCTCGACAACAGCAACACAACGATCCAAGCGCTCAACGATGGCGATGTGATCACCGAGACCTTCACCGTCCATACGACCGACGGCACGGCGCAGGTGATCTCGATCACGATCAACGGCGCGAACGAGCAGTTCGCCGGCACCGCCGGAAACAACCTCATGCTCGGAACGATCTACGGCGATACGTTCACCGGCGGTGACGGCAACGACACCTACCGCATCAACAACACCCACGACAAAATCGTGGAGCTCACGGATCAGGGATACGACACCGCGCAGACCTCGGTGAGCTACACGCTCGACGCCAATGTCGAGGCCCTGGTCATGAGTGCTCACACCAATATCGACGGCACCGGCAATGCGCTGGACAACAACATGATCGGCAACAGCGGAAACAACGTGCTGTCCGGTCTCGGTGGTGACGACGTCCTGCAGGGCGGCGGCGGCAACGATACGCTGATCGGCGGTGACGGCGACGACAACATGAACGGCGGAACGGGCAGCGACACCGCATCCTATGCGAACGCTACCGGCCCAGTGCATGTCTCTCTTGCGGTCACGACCTACCAGGATACCGGTAATGCCGGCACCGACAAGCTCGTCGGCATCGAGAACCTGGTGGGCTCCGGCTTTGACGACACGCTAACCGGCAGTTCGGCGAGCGGCGCCGCGGGCAACAATAGCATCACGGGCGGGCTGGGCGCCGACACGATGACGGGCGGCGCAGGACACGACACGTTCGTCTACACGTCGGCCTCGGATTCAACGGCCCTGCACACGGACCTGATCACCGACCTGCAGAACAATGTCGACTTCATCGACCTGTCGGCACTGGGCAATGACTTCGCGATCGTGAACTCATTCACCAACCACGTCGATCAGATCACGCTGCACTTTGACGGCACGAACACGACGATTGCCATCGACTTGAACGGCGACGGCACGGCCGACATGCAGATCCTGGCGACCGGCGACCATCACGCCTTCAACGACTTCATTGGCTTGGGGATCTGACGGTCGGTTTTGGGGAAATGAACGAGCCCGGCGGAAGCACACTTCCGCCGGGCTTTTTCTTTGCTAACGGCGGGTTCCCGAGACATGGCCGGATTTTCACGCAGGCCACTGATCTCTCGACGTTTTTTCCGATCACCCCTATATTCAACCCCCGAGCGATGCTAGGGACACGCGCCTTCCGGGGTCAGACGCGGGCGGCACGTCCCAAGGCTTGCTTCTTGCGGCAGATGGGATGAATGGCCCGTGCTTTGGCAGGGGCGGGCATGTCGAAGAGCTGGGCGTTTTACACATGCGTGGCATTTTGTGGGGCCTTGCCGCCACTTTCCTGAGCGCCTGCCTCGCTGCTCCGGCAGCGGCGGATCGCTTCAGGCTGTCCGATGCCCTGGCTCTCGCCTACACCTACAATCCGGAGCTCGAGGCGCAACGCGCCAAGGTGCGCCAGGCGGACGACGTCGTCGCGGAAGCCCGCGGCGGCTGGCGGCCGAGCGTGAACGGTTCGGCATCGTACGGCGTCTCCAACTTCAGTGGAACGCAATTGGGCGTCATTCCCCGTACGGAGACGCTCACGCCGCTCGATGGAAGGGCCTCGGTTTCGCAACCGGTCATCACCGGCGGCCAAGCCTATGCGCAGGTCCAACGCGCGATTGCGCAAGTACGTGCGGCGCGCGCCGATCTGCTCAATGCCGAGCAGCAGGTCCTCCTCGCCGCGGCGACCGCCTATATGGATGTGGTACGCGACGTCATCGCGCTCAGGCTGCACGAAGAGGATGTCACGATCCTCAGCAAACAGCGCGACGCGACAAAAGCACAGCTCGACGCCGGTGCGGCGACCAAGACCGATCTTCAGGAAGTCGAGGTGCGCATCGCCGGCGCGCAGGCCGATCTCGCGCTCGCCCAATCGCAATTGACCCAAAGCCGGAACAGCTTCGAACGCATCATTGGCCGTCCGGCGGAGACACTCGAAGAGATACCGCCCATGCCGGCGCTTCCGGCCTCCCTGGACCAGGCAATGGCGCTGGCGCTCCGGCTTGCACCGCGCATCCAGGCGGCACAGGCCAACGACAAGGCGGCACAATACGGAATCGATAACGCCGAAGGCGCGATGCTTCCACACGCCTCCATCGTTGCGCAGTACGACTATGTGCAAGGCTCTCTCGCCTCGCCCTTCGGCATCAACTCGAAAGGCGGAACATTGTCGCTCCTCGGTCAACTCTCTGTTCCGCTTTACCAGGGTGGCGCAGACACGGCCCGCCTGCGGGAGGCGAAGGAAGCCAAGGCCCAGGCGCATCTGTCGATCGCCGATTCCGACCAGGCGACGCGGCAGACGACCAAGGACGGCTGGGCGGCGTTCCACGCGGCGCTGACCGCCGTCGGCTACAACGAACACCGCGTGACGGCGAGCGAGCAGGCACTCGACGGGGTCATCCAGCAACAGCACCAGGGCGAACGTTCGATCCTCGACATCCTCAACGCCGAGCAGGAACGCCTTGCCGCACAGATCGCGCTGGCCGGTTCGCGCCATGATATGGTTGTGACGTCGTATCAGCTGCTGTCGGCGGTCGGCGAACTCACGGCGAAATGGCTGAACCTGAAGGTCAAGATTTACGATCCAAATGAGCACTACAATGAGAATTCGGCCAGTTGGCTGGATTTCGGGGGCTGAGACGACGTGAGCAATTCCGGCAAATCCAACCCCTTCGCGCCTCAGCGTCCGCGCCCGCTCTACGACGCGCTGATGATGAACCGCCGTCTTTTGCTCGTGGCGCTGGGCTTCAGCGCGGCGATGAGCGTGCTCGCGCTGACGACGTCGTTTTACATGCTGCAGGTCTATGACCGCGTGCTCACTAGCCGCAGCGTCGAGACGCTTTTCCTGCTGACCATGATCGCCGTCGGCGCTCTCTGGGTTTTCGGCTGGCTCGATTCGCTGCGCCTGCGGCTGGTGCAGCGCGTCGCGTTGCGCACCGCGGACGCGCTAGGCAAACGCGTGCTGCGCGCGATGGTGGCGACGTCTTCGCAGACCGGCGGCGCGGCGTCGCGCAACGGCCTGCGCGATCTCGAAACCGTCAAGAATTTCATCGGCAGCCCGGCGATCAATGTCGTCATGGATGCGCCATTCACGATCGTGTTCTTTGTCGTTCTGGTGGCGCTGCATTGGGTCCTGCTGGCGATCGTCGTGGCCGGCGGCGGCATCCTGATCGCCATCGCCTGGATGAGCCAGCGCATGACCAATGCAACTTTGATCAAAGCGATCGATTTGCAGTCGCGCACGCACAATTTCGCGGAAGACGGCTTGCGCAATTCCGACGTTCTCGAGGGCATGGGCATGTCGTCGACCTTCGTCGATCGCTGGCATGGGCAGTGGATCGATTCCATGCGCCTGAACACGCTTTCGGCGGACCGTGACTCAAAGCTCACCTCGATGTCGCGCACGGTTCGCATGCTGATCCAGGTCGCGTTGCTGGGCGGCGGCGCGTTGCTGATCCTCGATCTTCAGGCAACCGGCGGCATCATGATCGCGGCTTCCATCATCGGCGCGCGGGCCCTGGCGCCGATCGAAAGCGGTGTCGCCACCTATAAGAGTTTTATCGCCGCCCGGCTGGCGTGGAATCGCCTGGACGAGATCCTCACCAACGCCCCCAGGCGCGACGAGGGCATGGCACTGCCGGCGCCGATGGGTAAACTCGGCGCCTTTCGTATTGGCTATGCCAGCCCGCTGACGCGCAAGACGATTCTGAACGGCGTGACTTTCGAGCTTCAGCCGGGTGAGTCACTCGGCGTCATTGGGCCGTCGGCGTCGGGCAAATCCACGCTTGTGCGCTTGCTGATCGGTGCATGGCCGTGCACGGCGGGCAATGTCCGTCTTGACGCGGCCGACATCTATGCTTGGCCGCGCGGCGAACTGAGCCGCTATGTCGGATATTTGCCGCAAGACGTCGAACTTTTCTCCGGCACGATCCGCGAGAACATCGCGCGCATGAACGAAGGCGATCCGGAAGCCGTTGTCAGTGCCGCCAAGCGCGCCGGTGCGCATGAGATGATCCTGGGCTTGCCGAAGGGCTACGATACCGAGATCGGCCAGCGCGGCCTGCGCCTTTCCGGCGGGCAGGCTCAGCGCGTCGGCATTGCCCGCGCGCTGTACGGCGATCCCAAATTGATAGTGCTCGACGAACCGAACTCCAATCTCGACGGCGCGGGCGAAGAAGCTCTCAATTTCACGATCGCCGGACTGAAGCGCGATGGCGTGACCGTGGTCGTGGTCGCGCATCGCCCGAGTATTCTCAACAGCGTCGACAAGATCCTCGTTCTCCGTGCGGACGGCACGATGGAAACGTGTGCCCCGCGCGCCGAGGTGATGCAGCAATTCACGCGGCGGCCGGGTCCCGCGCAGCCGGCACAGCAACCGGGCAATGTCGTGAACCTTGCCGTCAGTCCCGATCATGGAGGCAAGCCATGACCGAGCAGGTCGAGCCCGCGCCCGTAAGGTCACGCTTCGCGCTGCCACCATTCCTGGTGAAGCTGTGGAATCGCATCTGGGCCTCGTCCGCAATCGCCGGTTTGAGGAAGTTCTCCTTCCCCGAAGACGAGCAGGTCTATTCCGATCCCGCGTTCGACTTCCTGAGTGCGGACAAGGTGATCCGCGTCGGCCTGACCGTCGTGGGCGTATTCGTTATCGGCTTTCTCGGCTGGGCGGCGCTCGCTCCGCTCGATTCCGCGATCGTGGCGCAGGGCGTGGTCGTGGTCGAATCCCATCGCAAACCCATCCAGCATCTCGAAGGCGGCATCGTCCGCGCAGTCTATGTGAAAGAAGGGCAGGTCGTCCGGGCCGGCCAGCCGCTCGTTCAAATGGACGACACCGAAAGCAAGGCCAGTCTTGATCTTGTTCGCGGCGAAGCCGATGCACTGGCGGCGCAGCAGGCGCGCCTGGAAGCGGAGCGCGACAGCGCGGACAAGATCGATTTTCCCGCCGATCTTTTGACGCGCAAATCCGACCCTAAAGTCGCCGAAGCCTTGCGCGGCGAGCAGAATACGTTCGACACCCATCGCGCTACGCTGACCAAGCAGCAGGCGATCTATAATCAGCGCATCAGCGAGAACAAGCGCATCGCTGCCGGGCTTGCGAGTCAGCAGACCTCGGTCGAGCAGCAAAGCCAGCTGATTGCGCAGGAAGCCGACAGCGTCCAGCGCCTTTATGACAAGGGGTTGTCGACATTGCCGCGACTTCTGCAGCTCAAGCGCCAGGCCGCGGATCTGACCGGGCAACACGGCCAGATCGGCGAGAAGATAGCGCAGGTCGATCTCGATTCCGGTGAGGACGAGTTGCAGATCGTCAACCTTCGCAACCAGTTCATGAACGATGTCGTGAAGGATCTGCGCGACGTGCAGACCAAGCGCTTCGAAGCGATGGACCGGCTTCACGCCGCCAAGGACATCTACGCTCGCATGCGCCTCATTGCGCCGGTTGCCGGCAGGGTCGTCAGCTTGGCGGTTCACTCCAAAGGCGCGGTTGTCCGGCCCGGCGACATGGTTATGGAGATTGTGCCGACGAACGATCAGCTCGACGTCGAAGCCCATGTGAAGCCGGAAGACGCCGACGATGTGCATATCGGCATGACGGCAAGGGTCAATCTCGGCGCCTACAAGCAGCGTCGCCTGCCGATGATCACGGGCGTTGTGACGACAGTGTCCGCGGACCGGCTGGTCGATCAGCACACCAATCAGCCTTATTTCAGCGTGATCGTCTCGGTCGACCGCAGCCAACTGAAGGAATATGTCGACGCCAAGCTCATTCCGGGCATGCCTGTCGATGTCTCGCTCGACACCGGATCGCGCACCGCTGTCGATTATTTCTTGGAGCCGATTACGGCGGTCTTCCGGCGTGGGATGAAGGAACGGTAGGGGTATGAGGATGTCGGCAAATAGGATCGCGGCGCTCGCGCTGCTCGTCGCGTGTGCTATTCCGGTTGCAGCGGCCGCGAGCGATTTGAGCGGGTTCAGTGGATTGCTCGACGGCAATTTCACCTACAGCAACGACCGCCTCGCGAACAAGATCGACACCGATCAGTACACCGGTCACGGCTCGCTGCTCTATACCTTTGACAATCCGGGTTTCGGCGTCCAGGTCGACGCGCAGGACAATTTCTATTTCGGCATCAAGCATAACGAAGCGGATTTGTGGTCCGCCGGCGGCACCGTGTTCTTCCGCGACAACAAGGGGACGATCGGATTGAGTGGGAGCTATTTCTCGGTCGACGCGCCGGCATCGCCATTCTTTCCCGGCAAGAAATCGATCGAGAGCTATGGCGCGTTCGGCGAATGGTATCCGTTCCACAATCTGACGCTGATGGCAAAGGGCGGCGGCACCTCGGGCCCGGTGGGACTCGCCAGCGTGTTCGGCGGCGGCGGCCTTACCTATTACGATGGGCCGGACCTCTCCGTGCATGCCGAGATCAACTTCACGTCTTTCACATCCGGCAACGACTGGACCGACTACAACGCCAGCATCGAATATCTGCCGTTCAATTCCGTACCGATGAGCTTTTCGCTCGGCTACGACCACGCGCTGGTGGCGGGCGTCGGCTACACGAGCTCATTCTTCGCTGGGCTCAAATACCATTTCGGAGAGGGACGCGTGCTCGCCGATTACGATCGCACCGGCCCGGTGCAATACACCGGCAACGCAACGCCGGGCTCGAATTTGAAATTCTGACCGGCGTCCAACATGCCGGCGTCACGCGGCCATCCTGGTGAGGATGGCGCGGGCGGCAAAGACGGCGGTCGAGAAGCAGGCCTGCAGCAGATAGCCGCCGGTCGGCGCTTCCCAGTCGAGCATTTCGCCGATGGCGTAGGTACCGGGCGTGGCCTTGAGCATCAGCGTGTCGTCGAGCGCGTCGAAGGAAACGCCGCCTGCGGTCGAGATGGCGCGCGCGATCGGCTGGTGGTCTGTGATCGCAAGTGAAATGGATTTCAGATGCTCGGGCAGCGTGCCGGTCTCGCGCAGGAGGTTGGTTTCCATCGGTGAAAGGCCGATGGATTTGCGCAAGTAATTTGCGCGCGAGTCCTTGCCTTGCGGGCGGGCGAGGCGGCTCTCGATCTGTTGCTGCGAGAGGTCGGGGCGCAGATCGATGTCGAGGGTGATCGCCTTCGCGGTGGCTAGGGCTTCGCGCAGAATGGACGACAATGCGTAGACTGCACCGCCCTCGATGCCGTAGCGCGTGATCATGGCATCACCGCGCGCGGTATGGCCGCCGAAGCGGAGCATGACGTTCTTGAGCGGCCGGCCGGCGAAGCGAGTGCGGAAGTGCTCGCTCCAGCCGACGTTGAGGCCCATGTTGGCGGGACGCAGCTTCGTGATCTCCACGCCTTTGTCCTGCAGCAGCGTCGTCCAGCCGCCGTCCGGGCCAAGGCGCGGCCAGCTTGCGCCGCCGAGGGCAAGAACTGTCACATCGGGCGTGTCGGCGACCGCACCGGCCGGTGACTGGAAGCGCAGCGCACTATCCGACCAGCCGCGCCAGTCGTGGCGCAGGCGGAACTGGACATTCTGACGGTTGAGGCGGTCGAGCCAGGCGCGCAGAAGCGGCGAGGCCTTCATTGCTTTGGGAAAGATGCGGCCGCTGGAGCCGGTGAAGGTCTCGGCGTCGAGCGTATTGGCCCACTCGATCAAGGACGACGGCGGGAAGGCTTCCAGCATCGGGCGCAAATTCGCGGACGCCGTGCCGTATCGGGTAAGGAAGATTTCAGGGCGTTCGGAATGCGTGAGGTTGAGGCCGCCGCGGCCGGCCATCAGGAATTTGCGGCCAACCGACGGCATGCGGTCGTACACGGTGACGGCCACGCCGCCCGCGCTCAACACTTCCGCCGCCATCAGGCCCGCCGGGCCCGCGCCGATCACCGCCGCCGTCTTTGTCATGGCCCTCTTGGTCATGAACCGTGTATGCCGCACTCTTCCCTTCGCGGCCACTGTCGCCTAAACGCTCGCGTATGTTGCGGGTGTCCGAAATCAAGCTGCCGCTGGACCACGGTCCGGACGCGCTGAAAAGCGCGCTGCTCAAGAAGCTTCGGGTGACGGCGAAGGAGTTGACCACCTTCACCGTGTTCAAGCGTGGCGTCGATGCGCGCAAGAAATCGGCGATCCTGTACGCCTATATCGTGGACGCCGAGGTCGCGAACGAAGCGAATGTGCTGCGGCGGGTGAAGAACGATCCGCATGTGACGCGTACGCCCAACCTCGAATACCCCGGCGCAGCACGGGCGCCATCGGCGTCCTTCCTTCGGCCGGTCGTGATCGGCGCGGGGCCGTGCGGGTTGTTCGCAGGCCTGATCCTGGCGCAGGCGGGATACCGGCCGATCATCCTGGAGCGCGGCAAGGTGGTGCGCGAGCGCACCAAGGATACCTGGGGGCTGTGGCGCAGATCGGTGCTCAATCAGGAATCGAACGTGCAGTTTGGCGAAGGCGGCGCGGGCACGTTCAGCGACGGCAAGCTCTACAGCCAGATCAAAGATCCGCGGCATCTGGGCCGCAAGGTGCTGACGGAGTTCGTGAAGGCCGGCGCGCCGGAAGACATCCTCACCGATGCGCATCCGCACATCGGCACCTTCCGACTGGTGACGATGGTCGAGAGCTTGCGCGACACGATCGAGAGCCTGGGCGGCGAATATCGTTTTGGCAGTCGTGTGACCGATCTTGAGTTGGACGATGCGCGGCGCGTGCATGGTGTGGTGCTCGCGAACGGCGGGCGGATCGCGACCAATCATGTCGTGCTGGCGCCTGGGCATTCGGCGCGCGATGTGTTCCAGATGCTATACGACCGTGGTGTCGACATCGAGGCCAAGCCGTTCTCCATCGGCTTTCGCATCGAGCATCCGCAGTCGATCATCGACAAGGCACGCTATGGCAGGACGATCCCTGAGCTTGGCGCGGCCGAGTACAAGCTCGTGCATCACGCATTGAACGGTCGCTCGGTCTACAGCTTCTGCATGTGCCCCGGCGGAACAGTGGTGGCGGCGACATCGGAGGAAGGCCGCGTCGCGACCAACGGCATGAGCCAGTACTCACGCAAGGAGCGCAACGCCAACGCCGGCATCGTTGTCGGCATCACGCCGGAAGATTATCCCGGGCATGTGCTGGCCGGGATCGATCTCCAGCGCAAATGGGAGAGCAAGGCGTTCGACGCCGGTGGTCGGAGTTACAGGGCACCGGCCCAGCGCGTCGGTGATTTCCTAGCGCGGCGGCCTTCGACCGACCTTGGCGCGGTGACGCCATCCTATCGGCCCGGCGTGCATTTGACCGACCTGTCCGATTGCCTTCCCGATTATGCGATCGAGGCGATCCGCGAGGCCATTCCCGCGTTCGCGCGGCAGATCCCGGGCTTTGCGATGGATGATGCGATTCTGACGGGCGTGGAGACGCGCACTTCGTCGCCGGTCCGCATCAAGCGCGGCGCCGATTTCGAAAGCCCGAACACCAGGGGACTATATCCCGCCGGCGAAGGCGCGGGGTTTGCCGGGGGTATCCTTTCGGCTGCCGTCGACGGCATCAAGGTCGCGGAAGCGGTCGCGCGGTCGATTGCAGATCGGAGCTGACCAGCCAAGGGTCAGTCTCTAATACATTGGTTTTATTGAAAGAACCTGGAGCGGGCGAGGCGAATCGAACGCCCGACCCTAACCTTGGCAAGGTTATGCTCTACCCCTGAGCTACGCCCGCGATCCAAGTTGGGCGGCGGTTATGGCGCAGCCCGCCGTCAGTTTCAATAGCCTGAGAAAATGACGTCTTTTGAGGCTGGCGCCGGTCATGGAACTCCTGCTGAGGCGCTGCCCGGGAACAGCGTCTCCACCAGCGCCGCCACCCCGGGATGGTCGGCAATCGCGCGCAGATCGGCGGTACTGAGTTCCCCCGCCCCGGCTTTCGCGCCGCCGTCGTCGGTCAGTTTTGCGAGGCGCCGCAAGGTGGGTTCGGGAATATCCAGATCGAGCGGGCCAAAGATGTTTTGGCGATACCAGGCGAGCGGATCGGGCGCCGCGATCAGATCGTCAAGCTTGAGCAGGTGGACGCGGCCCTCGGCGCAGCGCTGCATGGTGTGCCAATGCTCGAACGACTCCATGTAATGCGCGAGAAATTCCTGAACCGCTTTGTAGCCGTTCCATTCCGTCGCCCCGTAGGAGCGCCAGCAATCGAACGGATTGCGGGCGCAATAGAAATATCGCGGCGCCAGGCCGGTGGACACGAAATGCGCTTCATACCGGTCGAACAGCAACTCGTGGCGCGGGGTCTTGTGGCCGCGGAATTTCGCCTCGGGGATTTTCTTGAGCTGCCCGCGGCCGCCCTTCGAGAGATAGCCGAAGGATTCCAGCATGTAATCGGCCTTGCGCGCGTGCCATGCCTCCAGCGTCGCACTTTTTGCACCATAAGATTTTTCGACGCCATCGAGGAGAGCGAAGAACTGCTTCATCACCGAGAGCGAAATCTCGCCGTTGAGCATCACCTGCGGATGGGCATTGAGCACGCGCAGTGCGTTGGTCGTTCCCGAACGCCCCATGCCGAAGATGAAAAGCGGCGTCACTTCGCCCATTGCGCCAGCCAGTCGGCGAGCGCCTGCGGCGTCATGTGCCGCGCGTCCTGAATCGCGGAGACATTGCCGGGATTGAGCAGCTTTCCGTCCGGCGTCGCGACCAGAAATGCCGGTACGCCTTCAAGACGCGTGGTGATGCCGTAGCGCGCAGGAATCTGCAGGTTCTTGTTGAAGCGGCCGACATCGACGCTGACCATCTCGTAATGCGCCTTCAGGAAGGACTGCATCTCCGGCAGCTCCATCAGCCCGGCCATGATGCGGCAGTCGGCGCACCAATTGCCGCCGAGGTCGATGAGCACTTCCTTTCCGTTTTTGCGGGCGCGCGCGACGGCCGCATCCACCTGCGCATTGGCATTCGCCGCTGTGTCGTAAGGCGCATCCGGGACGGTCAGCTCCTTTAACGACTTGATGCTGACGCGGGGCGCGGTTGCAGCGAGCGCGGAGCCCGCCAGCGCGACGGAAAGTGCAACGGCGAAAAGCGGGAAAAATCGCATGAATTCGGCCTCTTATGGAAAGATGTGCGCATTCTAACGGGTGCATCGGGCTGCGCAATCGGCCTCACGCGGGCTTGAAACCCGACCTGCTGGTCCCGATGTCAGCAAGGCGCTAGACAGGGGGAACAATCCTGGAGGGGAAGCCATGAAGCACGCATGGATGGGAGTTTGCGCACTGATGATGATTTCGACCGTGGCCCACTCGGCCGCCGCGACCAAGGCCGATCCCGCCGCCGCGGATGCGGGCAACCCGGCTTACATGTGGGACCTCAGCGATCTCTATCCCTCGGCGGACGCCTGGACAGCCGCGCAGACGAAGTCGAAAGCGCAGGTCGAAGGGCTCGACAAATACAAGGGCACGCTCGGCAAGAGTGCGGCCTCGATGCTCACAGCGCTTGGCGCCATCAGCGACGCCAGCAAGGAAGTCACGCGGTTGAATGTCTATGCCTCGCTCAAGGGCGATGAGGACGTTCGCGTTGCCAAGGATCAGGAGCGCGTTCAGCTCGGGCAGGCGCTGCAATCGCGCTTCCAGGAAAAGACGTCGTGGATATCGAACGAGGTTCTCGCGGTTGGCACCAAGAAGGTCCACGATTTCGAGAAGCAGTCACCGGAGCTGGCGCGCCGCTTCGATTTCTATCTCGACAATATCCTGCGCGCCGCGCCGCACACACTGTCGCCGGAATCCGAGGGCGTGATGGCGGCCGCGTCGAACGTGCTGATCCAGCCCAATAACATCTACAGCCAGCTGTCGAATGGCGAACTCCCGTTCCCGAGCATCACGCTTGCCGATGGAACGAAGGTCGAGCGTCTCGATCAGGCGACCTATACGAAATATCGTCAGGCGCCGAACCGCGCCGACCGCAAGCTGGTGTTCGACACGTTCTGGGGCACCTGGAAGAAATACGAAGGCACGTTTGGCGCCTCGCTGAATACGCAGATTCTGGCCGAGGAATTCGACGCCAAGGTCCGCCACTATCCGAACGCGCTCTCCGACGCGCTGTTCGCCGACAACATGCCGGAAGCCGTCTATCGCCAGCTTGTGGCGCAGGCCAATGCCGGCCTTCCCGTGTTCCACCGCTATCTGACGCTGCGCAAGAAGCTGCTCGGCATCAAGGGCGATCTTGAATATTACGACATCTATCCGACGATGTTCGCGCTCAAGGAACCGCAGCATTTCACGGTCGCCGATTCCGAGCGCATCGCCTTCGACGTGACTGCGGCCTACGGGCCGGAATACGCGGCCAAGCTGCACCAGGCTTTCTCGGGCCGCTGGATGGACGTTCTGCCGCGCACCGGTAAGGCGTCAGGCGCCTATATGAACGGCTCGGCCTATGATGTGCATCCCTATCTGCACCTCAACCACAATTACGATTACGAGTCGCTGTCGACCTTCGTGCATGAGTGGGGACACGCGGTGCACACGCTGCTGACCCATGACGCGCAGCCTTACGAGAAGTCGAACTACTCGACCTTCACGGCGGAGACGGCATCGATCTCCAACGAGATGCTGCTCAACGACTACATGGTCGCGCACGCCAAGACCAAGGCGGAGAAGCTCTATTATCTCGGCGAGGGCCTCGAGCTGATCCGCGGCACCTTCTTCCGCCAGACCATGTTCGGCGAGTTCCAGCTCGCGGTGCATGAGGAGATCGAGAAGGGCAACGCGCTCTCCGGAAAGCGCATGACCGAGATCTATTGCGATCTGCTCAAGCGCTATCACGGCGATGCCGAAGGCGTGATGAAGATCAATCCCGATTACTGCATCGAATGGGCGTTCATCCCGCACTTCTATTACGGGTTCTATGTATGGCAGTACGCGACTTCGATGGCCGGCGCTGCGCAGTTCACCGACGCGATCGAGCATGAGGGCGCGCCCGCGCGCGACCGCTATATCAACATGCTGAAAGCCGGTGGCTCGGATTACGCCTACGAACTCTACAAGAAGGCCGGAATCGATATGGCCACGCCTGCGCCCTATCAGGCGCTGGTCGCGCGCATGAGCCGCATCATGGATCAGATCGACGCTTTGGAAGCGGAGAAATAAGCAGAGGTCATTGGAGGGATTTCATGTTCGGTAAGTTTGCTTTTGCCGCGGCCATGCTTGTGGCCGCGCCGGTATTTGCCGCGACAACGGATGACCAGCTCGCGAAACCGCCGGCGGATGCGAAGGTCTGGACGCTGACATCGAGCAACGGCGTGTCGCGTCATGGCCAGACATCGCTGTGGACCGACAAGGACGGCACCCACTGGTCGCGCTTCAGCTTCAACCTGCGCGGTTTCGTCACCGAGATGGACGAGCAGAACCGGTTCGCGAAGGACGGCTCGCTGCAAAGCATTGTCATTCGGGGACACAACCCGCAGGGCGATGTCGGCGAGACCTATGAGGTCAAGAACGGCAATTACAGCTTCGAGACGCCCGTCGATCACGGCGAGGGCAAGACCGCGCCCGATCTTGCCTATGTGAGCTTCGGCGGTACCTTCGATTCCTTCACTTTCCTGATCGACGCGATGATGAAGGCCCCGGATCATTCCATCCGCCTTCTGCCGTCGGGCACCGGCCATATCGCACCGCTGACCGAACTGGATGTCACGAGCGCGAAAGGCGAGAAGAAACACCTCACCGCCTATGCGATCACCGGCTTCGGCCTGTCGCCGTTCCCCATCTGGATGGACGGCAACCAGTTCTTCGGGACGCCAGGTGTCGTGGCGTTCATGCCCGAAGGCTGGGAAAGCGTCGGTGCTGCGATGAGCAAGGCGCAGGATGACGCGCTCGCCAAGCTCGCGCCGGTGCAATACGCCGCGATCGCAAAGACGCCTGCCGGTCCCATCGCCTTCACCAATGTGAAGCTCTACGATTCCGACGCGCGCAAATTCCGCGATGCGATGACGGTGGTGGTCGACAAGGGCCTCGTCACAGCTGTCGGGTCTTCGGCGAAGATCAAAGCGCCCGCCAATGCCCAAGTCATCGATGGCACCGGCAAGACGCTGATCCCCGGCCTCTGGGACAATCACCAGCATTATGGCGATGACTCCACCGGCCCGCTGCTGCTCGCATCGGGCATCACCAGCGTGCGCGATCCGGGCAACCAGGAAGAGGAATTGCTGGCGCGCAAGAAGCGCATCGATGACGGCCAATTGCTCGGCCAGCGCATCGTGCCGTCGCTCCTGATCGACGGGCCGGGCCCCTTCACCGCACAGGTCGCCTATGTCGTGCACAATGAGGCGGAAGCCGTCGCGGCCGTGGATCACGCCAAGAGCAAGGGTTATTTCGGCATCAAGCTCTATGGCTCGCTCGATCCGGCCTGGGTCAAGCCGATGGCAGCTGAGGCGCACAAGCTCGGCCTTCATGTTCACGGCCACCTGCCGCACGGCATGCGTCCGCTCGACGCGGTTCATGACGGCTATGACGAGATCACGCACATCAACTGGGTGATGATGCAGGCGATGCCGGACGATGTGGTGAAGAACTCCAATGGCATGGGCCGCTTCGTCGGCACCGGAAAATACGCCAAGGACGTCGATCTGCATTCGCCGATGATGACGGCCTATCTGGACGAGTTGGCCGCGCGTCATATCGCGGTCGATCCCACCTTGGTGACGTTCGAGGATCTCTACGTCCCCGATCAGGGCACTTTTCCGGCGGCGGATGCGCCCTATGCCGACACGCTGCCGTCGCAATTCGCGCGTGGCTTTCTATCAAGCGCGATGGCGCCGACGCCCGATCTGTCGCGCGAGACGATGCGGGCGAGCTTCAACAAGCTGAAGGATCTCGTCGCCGAACTGAACAAGCGGCATATCTTTGTGCTGGCGGGCACCGACGGCGTGGGCTTTGAGCTGATCCGCGAATTGCAGCTCTATACCGAAGCGGGCATGACGGTTGAGGACGCGCTTGCGACCGCGACCATCAATCCGGCGACCGTTTACGGCATGGCGGACAAGACGGGCTCGCTCAAGAAGGGCAAGCTCGCGGAGCTGGCGCTGATTGACGGTGATCCGCAGGCGGACATCACCCAGCTTCGCCAGGTCGAACTGGTGATGCGCGACGGCAAGGTGATGGACGCGCAGGCGCTGCGAACATCGCTCGGCATCTCCGGCCCGCCGAAGAAGTGACGATGGGACGAGGGACAGGCGCAGTCTTTTTCATGGGGCTCGCACTCGCGGGCTGCGCCAGTCCCTCGCTGCCGGTTGCAGAGGCCGAAGCGATCCGCATCGCCAAGGATCGCTGTTCCTGGACGAAGCCGTTCGAGCCCACCGAGCATTGGGGCGCGGCGTTTCATGACGGTCAGTGGCATATCTGGCTTACGCGGGACCGCGATCCGCGGGAGCCGGTCGTCGGCGCACTCGACATCTGGGTCCGGGCCAGGGACGGCAAGGCGGGGCTCTGTAATCACGCCTGAACTCGCGGGGTGCGTTACATCTCGCAGCCGTCTATGCGATGCCTCCTAGTGAATCTCCCAGGTGATGGAGACGCTGGCCGACACGCTCTGCTCGCCCGCGGCAACCGGTGTGGGCACGGCGGCGCTTGCCGACATGGCCATCCTGTACATGGGCTGTGGCGGGGAGTAGCCGCCGCTCTCGCTGATCGAGGTGATCGGTCCGAGCGACACGCCAGCCGCCCGCGCCAGAGTCTCGGCGCGCGCCATCGCATCCTTCACCGCCGCTTCGCGCGCCTTGGCAAGCAGCGGATCGGGATCGGCGATGGAGAAAGTCGGGCCGTCGATCTGGTTGCTGCCGGCCGCGACCAGCGCGTCGATGGTGGGCCCGACCTTGTCGAGCTTGTCGACCAGCACCGTCACGGTATTGGAGACGTCGTAGCCGACGATGTGCTGTGTCCCGCCGGGCTTGGCCTCGGCATAGCGCGGCGAGACGGAGAAGTTGGAGGTCTGGATGCTCTTCTCCGCAATGCCTGCGGCTTTGAGCGTATCGAAGACGGCATTCATGGCGCGCGCATTGGCCTTGAGCGCATCGGAGGCGTTGCGGCCCTGGGTGACGACACCGGTCGAAAGCTGCGCCTGATCGGGCGCAGCCTTGACCTCGCCATTGCCGGAAACGGAGAGCGTGCGAGGAAGCGCGTCGGCTGCCAGGGCAGTGGGCGATGCCGCAAAGACGAACATTGCTAAAGGCAGAAATGTGCGAAGAGATGAGAATTTCATGGCTCAAATCCTTTCAAATGCAGACCACCTTCCGTCGCCCGCAAGGCAGAACTGGGGCGGCCTTTGGACCGATCTTAGCCCGCCTGCCGCGCGCAAACGACGCTGTTCAGGATGGCCTGAAACCCTGCTATTCAGGCGGAGGGGCCTGTAGCTCAGTTGGTTAGAGCTGACCGCTCATAACGGTTAGGTCGCAGGTTCGAGTCCTGCCGGGCCCACCAATATCTTCAATGGCTTGCTTGTTCTTCAAAGTCGAACTTGCAACCTCGCGGCACGCAAAGGCCCGACTCAGAGTCGCGATAGAGCGGAATTACACCGCGCATCTCTGTGCGCATGGCTCACCGTGCCGCTCGACACGCGCCCACGTTTCACCACTTCCTTGTGCGGCCGTGCACAAGTTCTTTCTTATCCTTCTGTCGGGCGCTGTCATCATCCCTTCTGGCACAACAATGGTCCGCGCCGATCCGATGTCGGCGATACCCGACCTTTGACAACCAAACCCGATCTGCATCCTCATTTCGACATTGAGCGTTCTCCTGGAATTCCTATTCCGTCAGCTCTGTTCCATATGGAAATTTAACGTTCGCCGGACCTAGAACCTCGTTGCCGCGCGTCATCGAAGGCATTTCCAACATGCGTCGCAAGGTTGGAGCCGATGGCACAGATTCTGAAAATCAGTGAAGTCCTGGCGCCGGTGTACAGCTAGAGCGAGGTGCTCTCTTCGGCGTGCTTTTTTGGTCGAAACACCAACACATTTCGGAAAAACACCAACATGGCTCTGACAGATGCGAAGGTACGGACAGCCAGCATCGAACGCGCCATGCCTTGGCTCATGTAACGCAAAGGCACCCAAGGCACAGAAGGGCGCTGCAGCGCTGGTTGAATTCGAGATGACTTACGATCTCTGCAATATTGCATTATGGGAAGAATCGCTTGGAAAGACTCCCGGAAGATCGATCTCCGGGAGCCCTCTATGCGCAAGACGCCAGCTATTGCGGCTGGAGTTGACCGAGAAGCCCGTGACTCTCGTCATCAGGACCTGCGGTAAAGGTTACATTTGAGCCGGGGCCTGCCTGAAGCCCCCAGAGGCCGTCGATCTTGATTGTTTTCCCGGTGTCATCCTTGAGATTGCCGAGACGATTTCCGGTCGACGGATCGAAGACGTTTATCTTGCCGTCGCCGAAATTTCCGACCAACAAATCCCCGGCGAGCGTTCCAAAACCCGCCGGCGCGATGGCAATTCCCCACGGTGCATTGAGCACGCCGTTGGCGATCAGATGCTGCAGAAAATTGCCATTCTTATCGAACACATCGACGTAGCCCAAGCCCTTCTTGTCGATTTCGTCGTCGCTGTTCTTTTGGCGTTTTGCGAACGCGACATAGAGTTTGTTGTTGAAAAACGCGACGTTGAAGGGGGCAAAACGATTCGGCAGGCTGGTATCCGTGAACGCAGCGATCTTATTGAAACCGCTGTCGTAGATCTGGACCTGATTGTTGTGAAAGTCCGCCGCGTAGAGGAGCGAGTCGGCGTCGTCGAGGGCGAGGCCCTTGTACACCGAGCCCTGGGCCGAATTATCCACCGCGACGATAGCGCTGCCAAAATCGACGGCCGGATTCCATCCCGTGATCTGGCCCGATTCCGAGTCGAACATAAAATAGCTTGCACCTTTTTTGGTGCCTTCCTTAATGACAAAACCGTTGGGGCTGGCCACACCGACTGTTCCTGTTGGTACGCCGCCCGGGATCGTGACATCGAACTGCTTAACGCCGGTGTTGACATCATAGACCGAGGATAGGCCGGTCCCGTTGTCGGATATCCAAAGCGGACCGTTGCCCTGCTGGGAGATTCCCCATGCGTTCACGAGATCTGGATCTGTGTTTGGCGCCACGCCCGCCTGGTCGGAAACTAAAGGCACGACATTGAAATTTGATGCGGCGGGCGGCGCATTGGTGCCACCTGCAAGGGCCCGCGTTGCGATCAAGGCCAGACCTAAGATAAAACTCATTCTCGTTCTCATTTGGGACCTCTGATTTCTTGCCATCATTGGAGAAAGATGCAGGAGGCGAATGCCCTCCCAACTCAGGGCAGACGAAATTGGACCGGCGAATATTCCCTAACCTTCGTCTTCTCGCCTGGATCGGGAATAATTCGACTGTCTATTTCGTCAGGTATTTGTCGGCCAACGGGATACATCGAATTGCGCAAATCGGACGCAAACGCGGCCGAACTTTCAAATCGAGCATGGCAAGACCAAGTAGGCACAATGTCTGATACGGTTTTGGCTTCCTGTATGGGCTTCGATGTCGAGGGGTGATGCACGCGCGCAGTTCAACGACGCATTGATTGCGCAGCTTCCGGCCCTGCGGCGCTATGCTGCGGCCTTGAGTGGCAGCGCCGTGCTGGGCGACGATCTAGTTCAGGATTGCCTGGAGCGCGCGCTCAAACAATCGAGCCAATTACGCGATCCAACGAAAATCGCAAGCTGGCTAAGATCGATTCTCCACAATTTGTTCATGGACGAACTGCGCCGGCGTCGCAGCAGAGGTAACGAAGAGGATATTTCGGCATTGACGGACGATTTCGCTCTAAGCGTGCCAGCTGTTGACCGCGCTGAATTTCATGAATTCGCTGCGGCCATGGACATGGTTGGCGCTGAACATCGTCAGATCCTGCTGCTGGTTGGTCTGGAAGGCCTGAGCTATCGCGAGATCGCGGACGAACTGCGTCTTCCGATTGGCACGGTGATGTCGCGGCTTGCTCGCGCACGCACCCGCTTGCGCCAAGTTCTCGAAAACGGCGGAAAACAGATAGAGGCAGAGATCACTACGCTAGCTGCCTACCGGATGAAGAATTTATGAGTGACCGCAGCACAATCGACGCGTTGACGCTGCAGGCATACATTGATGGCGAGTTGCCGGAAGCAGAGCGCGCCGCAATCGAAGACGCCATGGGGCGGGACCCAGTTCTCGCTAAACAGATCGCGCAGTATGGTGCAGATACGTTACGGATCGCAAATCTGTATGAACGTATCCGCGTGGAGCCACTTCCGGCCAAGTGGATCGAGCTGATCGAAACCCATCCCATCAAGTCGCGGCCGCGATTCTCGCCTCAGGACATAGCCGCGATCGCAGCGGCCCTACTGATCACGATCGGAGTGGTTTCCTGGTATCAGTGGTCGGAGCCACGGCAGGAATCGATTGTCGAGGAGGCCCTTGCGGCGCGCAGCGAAGCTATCCCCGTGAGTCAGACGATCGCTGTCACAGCCTCCCAGGCAAGGGCGGCGGATCACGCGGTCGCCTCAGCGCTTACGATGCGCGTCCGGACGCCCGATTTGTCGCGAATGGGTTACACGCTCAGCGAAGTGCGAATTTACGATGACGTGCCGGGCGGAAAATCGGTAGAGCTTCTCTATCGAAAAGGAAACACGCCGTGGTTCGCGCTCTACTTGCGGCATCCTTCCGGCTCGGCACGGTTCGATCAGTTCAAACAAGGCCGCTTGCGAGTGTGCATCTGGCAGGATGACGTTCTTGGCACCGTGATGACCGGAGAGATGTCGGCTGCCGAAATGCAGAGGCTCGCAAGCCTCGCCTATACAGGCTTGGAATCGTGATCAACGCACGGCTCGCGCAGCCAGCGCCTCGGGCGTGAACACGCTCGGCGAATGCGGCGCCGTGATCTTGTAGCCGTCCCTGCTAAACGCGAAGCCAAGGACATATCCATTGAGTTCTAGGTCGTACACGAGTTGGCTGCCAAGGATGACAGCTGGCGCGTCCGGCATCAGATATATCGTACCGTGGGCGAACTTCCACAGCTTACCGTCTTCGTCCCAGGAATCGCTGTAAACCGCGAGCCAGCTGTCCTCATCAACATATAACCGCCGATGCGGTGCAACATGATGTTTACCTGCTGCAAGTGTGCCATCGACCACCCACACGCGATGAAGCTCGTAACGAAGATCGTCCGGATTGGCGTGCTTTGCTCCCAGCAAGTCCGACGCCGGCTTTAGATAAAAGCGGTTGTTGTTGTACGGGATATACATTTCCTTTTTTCCGACAAGTCTGAAGTCGTAACGGTCCGGTCCGCCGAAGAAGACGTAATATTCGTCGAGATTCTCAAATCCCGAAGCTTCCGGATCCGGAATATCGTAGGAAAGCGACGGGCCACGCCGCGCGCGCCTTTCACCACGCAGCAACTGCCAGGCTGCGAATTTGTAGCGCGCCGTGTTGATCGGCTGCCAGTCGATATAGGCTTCGCCGGCCTTTGAGGGCGGAGCATTTTCCAGATGCAGCGTCTTGAAATAGTAACCGCCATACGAGGAGGCGGTGGCATTCGAGTAGTAGTAGGGAAAATCTGCAACCTCGTCATAACCCGTCGCGAGTTCGGGCTTGCCGTCCGCGGCGACGATATAGGTGCTGACGTGCAGCTCACGTGCGGCGCCCCAAAAGGCGAGGAGATGGTTCCAGATGATTTCGCCGCCACTCTGGGGAATTGGGAACGGAATACCGCCGGCGGCCCCTTCGACGCCGTAAGCAATACCTTCGGGCGCCGCATGCGCGCGCGTGGCATTTCGGAACACGTTGTCATAGATGGACTGCGGAAATGCGGCGGTGCGATGGGTCGGGTAAATATCCATCCGATAGTCCGAATATTTCTTGAACAGCTCTTTCGCACCTTCCGGAAGTTGGCCGGAATACTGTGCCCAATTTTTTCCTGTAATGGAAAAGAGCGGCTTTTCCGCGGCGAACGGATCAGGCCGCGGAACCCCCGCATGGTAACCGGGTGAAACCGTCGTGAAACCGCCCGTCCATGCCGGTATGGTTCCCGCCTTATTGCCGGCGCGCTCGGCTCCCATGGGCGTGAGGTTATCCTTGAGCTGTTGAGCTTCTTTGAGCGACGCTGCTGTTGAAAATTGACCAGCCGTAAGAGCCATAGTCAAAATTATTGTCGTCAACCAAGCTGTCGAATGAGCGTTGCGCCTGTTCCCGCGTGGCGCATCCGATTCTATAATCCTGCACCGGAACTGGGGGCGTCGGCGTCGACAAGTCATGGCATGTGGGCCAATTCGCAAAAACATACTTTCGCTACGCCGGGCGGATCGCGCCGGCTGGCATCTGTGTGTTGCGATTCTGGCATGCGTTGGGTGCTCCCCGGCGTCGGCTGCCAACCTTTATCAAAGTAATGACCTGGACGTGAGATGGGACAATACGCTGCGTTATAGCGCGGCTTTTCGTGTTTTTCCTTACGACACGGCACTGGTGAGCGATCCCAATTATGACGATGGTGACCGCAATTTCGCGCCGGGCGTAATTTCAGACCGTCTGGACCTGCTTTCGGAGATCGATGCTTCCTACAACGATATGGGACTTCGGGTCAGCGTCATAGGCTGGTATGATACGGTTTACCATCAGCGCAACGCCAACGATTCGCCGCTGACGTTCAATCCCATCTCCGTTCCGCACGACAAGTTCACGCGCGCCGTTGCCAGGCTGCACGGCGCCGACGTTCAGTTGGGGGACGCGTTTTTTTATGATAGCCTCACCGTAGCTGGCGTGCCGGTGTCGTTCAAACTGGGACGCTACGCCCTCTCGTGGGGAGAGAATCTCTTTTTTGGCGAAAACTCCATTGCTGGTGGTCAGGCGCCGCGCGATTTTATCAAGGAATTGGCGTCGCCTTCCGGATATGCAAAGGACGTGTTCCTTCCGGTCTGGCAGACCTCGGTTGCAGTGCAGCCCACGGAAAATGTCACCGTGAGCGCCTACTACCAGCTTCAATGGCGTAAAGACCAGATTCCGGGCGCCGGTAGTTATTTCAGCTACGCTGATTTTCTCGATGACGGAGGCGAGCGCTATATTCTCGGTCCGCACCACTACCTCAATCGCGCAAGCGATATTCCGGGCCGTGAGAGCGGACAGTTCGGCGTCGCCCTGCAAATCGGAGGCGAGGATTTCAACTACGGTTTCTATGCACTCCGATTCAACAGCAAGGAGCCGGAAGTATACTTCCGAAACTACGGGCCCTCAGAGCCGCTCCCCCTCAACGGCTCCTATCAGCTCGTCTATCCGAACGGAATCGAAGCCTATGGCGCGAGCCTAAGCAGTTACTTGGGCGACAGCGCGGTTGCCGGTGAAATCTCCTTCCGCGAACACATGCCGCTTGTCAGCCAGTTCATAAATGTTGCCCCGGGCCAGCAGGCCGATGGGAGCGATCATCCACTTTATCCAATCGGCGATACGCTCCATGGGCAAGTCTCTAGTACCACGACATTCGGCAGCAATTTTTTTTGGCGACGCGCTACCCTGAACGTGGAGTTCGCCGCCAACGAAAGATTGAACATTTCAAAAAACGCAGCTGCGCTCGATCCGACGCGCGATCCATTTGCATTATCGCTTCAAGCGACATTTGCGCCGCAGGAATTCGAAGTCCTTCCCGCTCTGGATCTCCGCCTGCCGATCGGTTTTGGATATGGAATCGTCGGACGTTCCAGCGTGGACAGCACGCAGAACTCAGGCGCTGGAAATCTTGAATTCGGAGTCTCGGCCACATATCGCGCGAGTTGGCAAGGTAACCTGAACTTTACGCACTTCATTGGACGACCGGCGAGCCAGCCGCTCGCGGATCGCGATTTTGTCTCGCTCAGCATTCAGCGAACATTCTGAGTTTCGCTGCGGGCTAAAATGCCGTCCAGATGAATAGTCTCAGCGTGTTGTTGTCGGATGCATTGTGATTGAGGTTATCGTAGTTTGTGCTTGCGCCGTTGAATTGGCTGTACACAATATATTGAAGTCCGACGCGCAGATTGATGCGGGTACCTAGCAAGGGATTAGGTCCGCCGAAAGGCGTCGCGTCGATCTGGAAGATGAAACCCGAACTGGCGGGGCTGAATATGCGACTGCCTGCATAGAACAGCGGATCACGCTTGCCCCAGATATTGAAAGTCCCCGCGCTCAGGCCGATCGTGTTTTCATAATAGTAGGACGCGTTCAAATTTAGCTCATCGAGACCGAGATTGCGCTCGAGCGCGCCGCCGAGCGCCTGACTGGCTCCGAGATTTTGCGTTTCGTGCACATAGCGGCCGTTGAAGGTGAAAATATTCTCTGCGCTGCCGGTAAATTGATAGGAAGCATCGACCCCGTAATCCGTGTAGTTGTCCGTTTTGCCGGTGCTTTTGTCCCGGTCCGGAAACAAATCGGCGGAGAGCAAAAAGGCGCCCAATTCGAAATTCTGATCGCCATAGTCGCGCTGGTAAGCGACACGCAAATACGGCGCGACGTCGCTTATCTCGCTGGTGTCGGCCGGATCGACACCGACGGTCTTCAGGAATCCCGTCGAGAGCGAATTGTACAGTCCGAATTCCGTGTACACATGATCGTCCCACCAGGCATAGGCGCTCAGTCCCAGAACGTTCTGGGCCAGTGCATCGGAAACGATGGTGGCGGCGGAAGGTCCTGGCATCAGATCGGAATCGGTGAAGGGAAATCCCCAGCCCGGCAATGTCGCCCACACATCTTGAATTGTCGGGTTGTTGTTGAGCGTTAGGCCAAGCAGGACGTCGGAACCGAGAAAATTGACGTCATCGACGGCGCGCAAATCCAGATTGTCCCAAGCGAAGGCGCGGTCGACGCCGCTATAAGTCATTTGCGCGAAGCCGCCGAAATGTTCACCCACTCCGCCAGCCAGGAAAATACTCGCCTCATCGAGTGTCGTATTATCGTTGGTGGAATAATGCGGCGCCGGGGGCTCAGCTTGATCTTTCTGCGTGTGGACAAATGACGCAACCGCCATCGCCGAGACCGGGGGGGTGAATCCGGAGCCTGCGTGCATCGTATAGCCGGCAAGCTTAAAGTGTCGGCCAAACGATGTGAGCTGTGGTCCGAATGCGCCTATGTGACAAGCTTGGCATGGCTGCCCTGTCTGCTGAGCAAACGCGGGCACCGCTGTAGCAGCAGGTATCTGCGAGAATAGGCCGGCCACGAAAGTGGCAAACAACGTAAAAAGACGAACTGGTTCCCGCAGATGTGCATGGCGAGACCGGTATGATCGCATAGTTAGCCCCTCAAGACGTGTGTGGAGCCGAGCCGACACGAGTGTCGTGTCAGGCGCTCCCTGTCAAAGGGACGTAATTCGCAGCCTCCTTATTCCATGCATTCGAGACGTCGAATGACATTGCGACGCTCCGCATCCCGTTTCCGCCATTCCCGCGGAATAATAGTCGAGCTTGAATCGTCTGAAGGGTGGACCTGCGTGCTCGTTCGCACGAAATGCCTCGATGTGTCCGCTGGAGTTGTCCATGGTCGCCAATTTTTCTCGCCGGCACGTGCTCGCGGCAGCGACGAGTATCGGAGGGGCAATAGGGTGCATTGCGATTCCACGTGCGCGAGCGTCAAGCGATGCTTCCGACAGCCAACTCAGAAAGCAGGACGTCCAATATCAGGACAGTCCCAAAGGAGCACAACGCTGCGATAAATGCAGCAATTTCGTTGCCCCATCTGCGTGTCGAGTCGTTTCTGGTGGAATCAGCACGAATGGTTGGTGTCTACTATTCAAACCGAAGCGATGATTTTTGGTGCTACGCTCAACATCTTTAGCCAACTTCGATTAAATGCCGGATGTCCGAACCCGACTGGAACGTTCACTGCAACATCTCCCAACACGGATATCCGGCATGCTCTGCTTCAGAACTGAGTGGCGGTCTATCCGGGAAGATCAATCCATAACATATTGAAATAAACATCCTTATTCGGCGAATACGAGTTCTGACTAGCCCACCATGGGCTAGCCCTGAATGGCGCTCTCGACCTTCGACAACCTATACGTCCTGATCATAATTGGCAGTTATCGCAGTTTCCTACCAGCGTAGCGGGCTTAGCGTGTGTTTGTGAGCGAACCAACAAAACTTGGAACCTCGAGTTCCAGCACGCGTTTTCTCCGCACCCAGTTCGCATACCTGATCGAACCCATCCCCGAACGGACTGGCGACCGCTACCTCGCTGTTCTGATTTCCGTCGCGGCGTTCACCTACGGCCGCCACTGTGTATCATAGCCACGGTGGAACTATTGGTGTGTGAGGGTTTTCTTATGCTCAAAATCCTGGCTGAAACTTGCGGCGCCACAGTGTTCTCAGGGGAGGAAATGGCCATAACACCAACCTCTCGACGAACTCTCCTAAACAAAGGTGCGCTCGCACTCTTAAGCGTGGGATCGCTTTCGGCCTGCTCGGCAGGCTTGGATGCCAAGGAAGTGGGAGCAGTCGAGGATCTGATGCGCGAACATGGCATTCTCCGCCGCGTGTTGCTTGTTTATGTTGAAACTGTACCCCAGCTCCGCATTGATGCGGCATCCGTCAATGCCTCTGCGCTAAACAAAGCGGCAAAGCTCTTCCGTGATTTCGGAGAGGAGTATCATGAACGAAAATTGGAGGAAGCCCACATTTTCCCGCGTATCAGGAAGGCTGGCGGACAAATTGTTTCTTATGTCGACAAGCTTCTGTTCCAACACCAACGCGGGCGCGAGATTACGGAATATATTATCAGAAATACTGGCGGCGGTAAGATCTCCACCTCAACAGCCGAGCCACTCGCTCGCGCGTTTGAGACGTTTGCGCTGATGTATCAGAATCATGCTGCGCGCGAGGACACGATTATCTTTCCAGCGTGGAAGAATGCTCTTTCGAGCAGTGAAATTGAAGAGTTCGGCGACAAGTTCGAGGATATTGAGAAGCAGCAATTTGGTCGTAATGGATTTGAGGATGCTATGAAGCAAGTTGACGGAATTGAGCAATCTCTAGGTCTTGCAGATATTAGCAAATTCACCGCACCGCCGCCGCCGAGGTCACCGGTATAAACGCGCTACGCTCGCATCGCAGGCAATGAGGGTCTCTTCTGAAAAATTCGCCGTAACTAGCCGCTTCGTTTGTTCGGTTCGGAACAATCCTGTTCAAGCAGGGTGTCTGGTACACCACGATAGCCGCTGACATTGTCGATGACCATTCGGAAGTAAACCTCTTGCAATGGCCGCTCATTGTCATGAAGGGCAGTCTTCACATAACCTGCTCCCACCAGACTGGACGCCGTTTCAGAAGAGCATAGGCGCGCTCTGGTTTTTCCGGCTGGGTAGGGTCGGTTGCGAGTTCCTCGTATCTGCCTGTGACGATGACGGTGGTCCATCGTTGTGCCGGCATCATGCGGCATATTGACTAGCGCACAAACGGCACGACCGCGCCCGCCGCCAGGACAGAGATCACGCCTATAGCAATCAACGGGGCCGCAAATCGCACGCCGCCGAACAAGACAGCCAGCGCGCATTTTGCGACGAGGTTCGCGCCTGCCGCCACGAGAATGACGATCGCCGCATAACCCGCCGTCAGGGTCGTGCCGGTTTCCCTTGCCATCGACAGCGTGATCGGATCGACGTCGGCAAGGCCTGAGGCGGCGGCGAGCCCTAGCAGTCCGCCCTGGCCAAATCCGTCCGAGAGCAGCTTCGCGCCAAGCATCACCGCAGCAAGTACCGCGGTAAATTGCAGGATCGTCCAGATGTCGAACGGATCGGTTAACGCCAGCTTGATGTCCGTGCGTTGGAGGGCCGAGCGCCGATAGAGAAGACACAATCCGGCCAGTGTCACGCAGGCGGCAGCGCCTGCAGGCGCGCCGAGCGGAAACGCCAATGCCGGTGCCAATATCGTCGCTATGGTTGTCATTCGGATTAGCGAGACGGTCCAACTCGCGATAATGCCAACGGCCAGATCCATATGCCCCTGCTCATCCAGTCTCGACATCCGCGCGAATGTCCAGGTCACAGTCGTGGACGACACGAGGCCGCCCGCGGCACCCGCGTAAAGCAGCCCATTGCGAGTACCCGCCAATTCGACGGCGAGATAGCCGGCATAGGAGATGCCCGCGGTCAGGATGCTGAGCACCCATAATTGATGCGGATTGATCGCGCCCCAAGGATCGATCGCGCGGTCCGGAAGAACCGGCAACAGAACGAATGTCATGACCAGCAGCAGCAAGGCCGCACGCAATTCGATCCATTTCAGCTTTTCGAGAAATCCATGAAGTGCGCGGCGTTCCGCGAGGATGAACGTCGCGGCGACAGCCACGGAGCCGGCCGCGATCTTGTCACCGAGGATGGCATAAGCACCGAGAGCAAAGGCAAGAAGACCCGCAACGAATCCGGTGACGGAATGCTTTCCTGCTGCGGATTCCTCGCGCCACTCAAAAAAGCCAAACCAGCCCGCAAAGCCCAGTGTAGCTAATCCGAGCGCAACGCCGCCAACGAGGCCCCCCAGAAGACCCCAGATTCCGCCAAGCAGGCCCACCAGGGTGAAGGTACGAATCCCTGCGGCGCGCGAGCCGTCCTTCGCTTCGCGCTCCTGCCAGCCGCGTTCGACGCTAAACAGCAGGCCGATTGAAAACGCCAGCGCCAGCCTTTCGAAAAGATCCAGCGTCGTCATACGGGGTCCGGAATTCTCACAATGATCAAATCGATTGCTCCCACTTTGACCAATGTTACATGATCCAGATCAACGATTTTACCCGGCTGTCCAGCCGTGATGAACTCGGAAGAGCATTTACCGCGAAGGGCTTCGATGGGCTTGGAACTATCATTTCTTGGCGCGGCCGGAACTGTTACCGGTTCGAAGTATCTGCTGGAAAACGAAGGCCATCGCATTCTCGTGGATTGCGGCCTGTTTCAGGGATTTAAGGCGCTACGACTGAAGAACTGGGCCCGGCTCCCCGTCGATCCGCATTCGATTGCATGCGTGACGCTAACGCATGCCCATCTCGACCACTCCGGTTATCTGCCGTTATTCGTGAAGCACGGCTTCCGCGGCCCGATCTTCTGCACACAGGCCACGAAGGAACTCTGCGAAATCCTGCTGCCGGATTCGGGTCATCTGCAGGAAAACGATGCCAACTTCGCCAATCGCCACCACTTTTCCAAGCACCAGCCCGCGCTGCCGCTCTACACCGAAGAAGATGCGCAGCGCAGTCTGAATTATCTCAAGCCTCTGGATTTCGACGCGCCGCAGAAGCTGCCCGGTGGCGCCAGCGCGCTCTGGCGGCGCGCGGGGCACATCCTCGGCGCGGCCTCCATCCAGATCGATTGGGGCGGCAGGAGGGTTGTGTTCTCGGGCGATGTTGGCCGCTTCAACGATCCAATGATGTTCGATCCGACGACGATCGAGGAAACGAATTATTTGGTCGTTGAGTCGACCTATGGTGACCGCGCGCATGAAGCCACGAGCGCGGAAGATGCACTCGCCGAGATTGTCAACAAGACGATCCATCGCGGCGGGACCGTTGTAATTCCGGCTTTCGCGGTGGGCCGTGCGCAGAGTGTTCTTTTCTACATCGAACGCCTGAAACATGCGGGTCGCCTTCCAAATACGCTGCAGGTTTTCTTGGACAGTCCTATGGCGATCGACGCGAGCGAGATTTTCTGCCGCCATCCCGACGATCACCGATTGTCACCGGAAGAGTGCCGGACCTTTGCTGCAGGCGCGCACTATGTTCGTGACGGCGAAGAGTCCAAGGCATTGACCGCGAACCCCATGCCCAAGGTCATTATTTCCGCGAGCGGCATGGCGACTGGCGGCCGCATACTGCACCATTTGAAGGAATACGCACCCGATCCCAGAAGCGCGATCGTTTTCACCGGTTTCCAGGCCGGCGGCACGCGTGGTGCGGCCATGGTCGCGGGCGCGGACAGTGTGAAGATCCATGGCGCCTATGTGCAGATCGGGGCGGAGGTGAAGAACCTCGGAATGCTTTCCGCGCACGCCGACAGCGGTGAGCTGATCCGCTGGTTGCGCGGATTCAAGAAGGCGCCGGAAACGACGTTCATCACGCATGGCGAGCCTGTCGCGGCGGATGCCCTGCGCCATAGCATCGAAGAACAGCTTGGGTGGGATTGTGTTGTTCCTGAGCACGGCCAGAAAGTCGTGCTACCGTGACGGAACAAGAAGTCCCTCACCAATCGCACCGCCTGATCGCACGCCGGCTCGGTATCGACACCCACTCCGAAATGGTCGTGTTCCTGCGCAAGGATTGCCCAGTCTGCCGTTCGGAGGGATTCTCGACGCACAGCCGCGTACTGCTGCGCGCCGGCGACCGCCACGTCATCGCAACGCTTTATCAAGTCAGCGGCGATCTCGTCGATACTTGCGATGCGGGTCTGTCGGACGCGGCATGGGACAAACTCGGTTTGAAGGATGGCGATGAGATCGTAGCGGCGCATCCCGAGCCTCTGCAATCGCTCAGTTTCGTCCGGAGCCGGATCTATGGCAATCGGCTGGACGATGGTGCCTTCAGCGCGATCATTGCCGACATCGTCGACGGCAAATATTCGGACCTGCACATTTCCTCGTTCCTGACGGCATGCGCGACCAAACCGCTCGATCTTGGCGAGGTGTTCGGCCTGACGCGTGCCATGGTCGGCGCAGGCGAACGCCTTTCCTGGGGCAAGCGCCTGATCGTGGACAAGCATTCCGTCGGAGGCCTTCCCGGCAATCGGACGACGCCGATTGTGGTCTCGATCGTGACCGCGCTCGGTTTGATCATGCCTAAAACCTCGTCACGCGCGATCACCTCGCCGGCGGGTACTGCAGACATGATGGAAACACTCGCGCCGGTCGACCTCGATCTTGCAGCGATCCATCGCGTGGTCGACCAGGAAGGCGGCTGCATCGCCTGGGGCGGCGCTGTGCGCCTCAGTCCCGCCGACGACATCCTGATTCAGGTCGAGCGCGCGCTCGACATCGACACCGAGGGCCAGATGATCGCGTCGGTGCTGTCCAAAAAGATCGCAGCCGGGTCCAATCATCTCGTGCTCGACATGCCCGTAGGACCGACAGCGAAGGTTCGCAATCGCGGAGCTGCAAAGAGCCTGAGCGCGGGCCTGCTTGCGATTTGCAGGGATTTTGGAATTCGTGCATGCATTCTCGAGGGCGATGGCAGCCAGCCTATTGGACGCGGCATCGGTCCCGCGCTCGAAGCGCGCGACGTGCTGGCAGTGCTTCAGGGCGACGCCAAGGCGCCAACCGATCTCCGTGACCGTGCTATTGAGCTTGCAGGCGCTTTAATAGAGCTTGCCGGGGTTACTGAAAACGCTGGTGCGGAGCTCGCCGCCAAAACGCTCGCAGACGGGCGAGCCTGGACAAAGTTTCAACGCATTTGCACAGCGCAAGGCGGCATGCGAGAGCCACCCAAATCGCGTCATCACAGGTCGTTGCTTGCACATCGTTCGGGACGCTTCACCGAGATCGACAATCGCAAGATCGCAAATCTTGCCAAGCTCGCTGGTGCGCCGGAGGACAAGGCCGCCGGCGTCGACTTGCATGTACGGCTGGAAGACGTCGTGGTCGCCGGACAGCCACTCTGCACTATCCACGCCGAGGCACCGGGCGAACTCGCCTATGCACTCTCCTATGCGGCGGCCAATCCCGACATTTTCCGGATCGACGACGTATGACGCGGATGCTGCTTCTGGCAATGCCGGGGAACGAGGCGATGGCGTCGCGAATCGCCATGCACATTCCCGCCGACATCGGTGGATTGGAAACTCGAATATTTCCGGACGAGGAAACCTATCTGCGCATCACCAGCGACCTGCACGGCCGGTCGGTTGCCATCGTGGCCACTCTCGACCGGCCTGACGCGAAATTCGTGCCGCTGATCTTCGCAGCCGACACGGCGCGCGATCTGGGCGCCTCAAAAATCGGCCTCATTGCGCCATATCTTGCCTATATGCGCCAGGACCGGTGCTTTCATCCCGGCGAAGCGATCACGTCGCGTTCGCTGGCAAAGCTGCTCTCCGCAAAATTCGACTGGCTCGTCACCGTCGATCCGCATCTACACCGCTACAAATCGCTGGATGATATCTATTCCATCCCTTCGCGCGTGCTGCATGCGGCTCCTCTTATTGCCAACTGGATTGCTGCCAATGTTGAAAATCCCGTTCTGATCGGACCAGACGCGGAAAGCGCGCAATGGGTGGGTGACGTCGCAGGGCGCGTGGGCGCACCGTTCACGGTTCTCGAAAAGACCCGACTGGGCGACCGCGACGTCGAGGTTCGTATTCGAGACGGTCGTGTGATTTCCAGCCACGCGCCCGTCCTGATCGACGACATCGTATCGAGTGGTCAGACGATGCTGAAGGCGGTTCGTCTTTTGCGCCAAACAACAGCGATCGCGCCGGTTTGCATTGCCGTGCACGGCATCTTCGCCGAGGGCGCGGATGCGATGCTGCAAGCGGAAGGCGCACGACTTGTCACCTCCAGCAGCGTGCCGCATCCGACAAATCAGATCGATGTGAGCGCGCTATTGGCCGACGGTATTGTCGCGCTGGCCTAATGCACCATGAGAACCGGCAGACTGGGATGCGAGACGATCGTGTCGGTCACGCCTCCGAAGATCGATTCAGCGAGCCTGCTGTGCCCGTATCCGCCGGCGACCAGCAGATCGCAGTCGCTGCTCACGGCGGCGTCGAGAAGCACATCGGCAATGGCGCGATTTCCCGGTTCGATCAGTCGCTCCGTGCGGCCAAGACCGTGCAGCGCCAGATAGTCCCGCGCATTGTCGATGGTCGTGTCGTTGGACGGCTTGTGCTGGATGGAGAGGATTTCGATGGACTGGGCTTTCTCCAGAAAAGGCAACGCCGATACCAGGGCATGGGCAGCAGCCTGCCGGCCATCCCAGGCGACAGCATCACAGGGCGCTCAAGGCCGGTCAGAATCCGAATGAATGTCGCGTCGGCCTGCGGATTGTCGGAAGGGGCGAGCGGTGGAAACACGACGAGGTCGCACAGCAAGGCCTCGTCACTTGTGCCCGGCATACTTCAGGAATTGGCTGATCAGTCCTCGGGGTCCAATGCCAAGATGATTCAGGACGTGTATCGCACAAATTCATTTGGGCAGGATCAAGGCAAGTCATGCCGATCTTCTCAAGGCTCGGTCGATCGATCCGGAGATTGACACATTCTTCGCAGCGATTGGCGTGAAGAGTCTGCGTAGACCGGGTTCGGTACCGCCCAACACACCATGCGCCGGCCCACACTGTTCGCCGCCCGGTCCGGTTTCCCGCGGAAACGTAAACAAACTTACACGACGTTAGATATTGTGTGGAGGTGTCGCCAAGACAACAGGGCTACCAACATGACTATTGAAAAGAAGGTGCTTTTTGAATTCATCCGCACGCGCGGCTCGGGCGTCGTATCGACGACATCGGCGTCAGGCGCGCCCGAAGCCGCTCTTGTCAATATTGCCGTCACCGAGAATCTCGAACTGATCTTTTACGCCCTGCAAACCACGCGCAAATGCATCAACCTGCGGCGGGACCCTCGTATAGCGGTTGTTGTGGGCCGGGACGACGAAAATACATTGCAATATGAAGGAGGCGTTGATGAGCCGCGCGACGAAGAGTTGACGCGGCTCAAAAAAACCTACCGCGCCTCGCGTCCAAACGTCGAATTCCAGATGGAATGGCCGGGGCTAACCTACTTCCGCGTGCGGCCAAGCTGAATTCGTCTTAGCAACTACGGTTCGCCCTGGTCCGTCGAAGAAATGGCGTTCTGACGCATGGTGTACTGCGCTTTGATCGGCGTTCGCGAAGGCAATTGGCCTGCCTTGTCAAAACACCGCCCCTTATGGGTTTTCGCTAGGAGCAGACTTGGCGAAAACCGCTGAGCCTCGGGGAAAATCGTTCGCGCAGCACGAGCATGGCGATGACGCGCCGCACGGTTCTCGCTCCCGCAGGTACCTCAGGTACGCAGCGCGTTTGCGCACATGGCAGAAGCGTCGGATCACCCTGCCATCAAACGCGACGATTGAGGTGCCAAGGTCGCCACGTCGAAGGATGAAATAATTAGCCACACGGCACCTGGACAATACGTGTATCCTCAAGCAATTTTTAGCAAAGCCTCTGCCAGAGCGTTACCGCTCTCGTCCGCGATTGCGGCATTGCATATCTCACGCAGCTTTTCGGCAGCGCCCGCCGACCCGCGAAAGCGCCTCCATGCATTCACAACTAAGTTGAACCTCCGCAAGCCGCGCGCGTGGGTTTCTCCATAGCCTTTGATGAGATTTTGGGCGCGCGCAAGTTCCATTGCGGCGGCGTAGTCATTCGAGGCTGCGTCGGCGACGGCCGCAATCCAGTCCTCGATGCGCTTGTTTTCTTCGGCGAAGCGCAAGGTTTTGCGTCTGGCTACGCGGCGGGAGGCGAGGAAGGACATTGCCAGAAACCAGCAGACATTCGTGGTCCTGACGTGCCTGCCTTTCCCGATTAGCGGCGCGAGTAGGCTTCTGAAAGCCGAATTTGCTTGAAGATGCGCACCCAGTCTTGCAGGCAAGGAGTCACACAATTCCTGCCAGCGCGGATGCATGTATTCGGTTACGTGAACGATTTGATTAGGCAGGGCTTTGACTTCAGCCATGATCTTCTCAGAGCGATCGGCGCGAGTCTTCAACTGCGCCACCCGCATGACATCTTCGTACGCCATCCACAACGCGAGCCCACGCCCGATCTCTCGCGTCAACGCCCAATCGTGCTCATGGTCATCCAGAATTTGAATTGCGCAAAGCCTGTCAAGATAGAGAGATGCGTAGCCTGCATCTTGAAAATCCATCAGTCTGCGTACGCCGTGTAGCGCCGTTGTTAGGGCCGGTGTCGCAATTTCAGCCACTACGCGATCATGAAGCGCTTTTCCGATTTCCGTCGTGGGCTGCAGCATGGGCGTGAGAACTGGGATTGCAGGTTCGACTGTTTGCTGTGCGGCTTCGACGCCCCTGAAGCCAGCGAGGTTCGCGTCGATGGCAATGCCCTTCGCGCGGATCGCTTCTTCGAATTGGGACGCTGAAAATGGAAGGGCGCCGCTCGCAGCTATGGCGCCAAGCATGACGGCGCTGATCGTGCTGTTGGTTCGCGCGCTTGCATCGTCCATATCGAAGGCGGTGAAGGATTTGGCATTTTTCTTTGCGGCTTCCAGTACTTTGCCGCTGTCCGCGAGACCACCGGAAATCGCCGATTTCTCGGAGATCGCATAGATGCGATGAGTCGACGTGATCAGATGGGTGCGATCCTTTGTCACTAAGCCGCGGAGCATCGCGCGGCCAGCCTCCATCAATTCCGATGCGACGACAATGTCGACGTCACCCGGCGCCGGCATCAGAGCCAGGGTCGGTTGATGGTCGTGCAGTGACGCCTCAAAAAAGAATTCGAGATAGTAGATCGTTGAGCCCGTGCGCTGCGCCACTCCGGGCACCGAGGTGGCCTGCACAAAATAGTCATTCGATTCGCCCAGCGCGATCAGCCAGTCGGCCAGCACACCGCCGCCCTGCCCGCCGAGGGCGAGTATCGCGATCGTAATGCGGTTGCGAGCCATCAGTAGGCCTCACGCGATGCGCGACGCGTGGCCGCAGTCTGAACAGTGCTGATCACCCAGCTGCGCAGCCGATGTATCGTGCGATCCCACCAAGTGGGATTGAAGACGATTTGGGCCTTATAAAATGATGGGCACAGAACATCAGCATGAGCGACTTCACCACACAGCCCGCATCCCACACAGCTGTTGTCGACATGCGCCACCGGATCGATCTTCAATGGATCAGGGTTTGGCTTGACGGACAGCGATGGACATCCGGACAATCTGATGCAGGCATGGTCGCCAGTGCACGTTTCGGCGTCGACGCCGAATCGTTCACGGACGACGCGAGCGCCATCCCTCACGGCCTTGTTGAACAAAGGCCGAACTCGCCTCTGCTTGTTCAGCATGCATTCGGATTGCGCGACAAGTACTTTGGGCCCTCGCGTTCTCGTCGTAAGCGCCTCGCGCAACGAGTCCCGCATTCCCTTGAGATCATAGGTATCGCTCAAAGACCGCACCCAGTTTACGCCGACGCCACGCACGGCAGATTCGATGGTGTGCCTTGTGCTGCGCGTCTGGCTTTTGGCGGAAGATGAAAGAATGTCCTGGCCGCCAGTTGCCGCCGAATAGCCATTGTCGACGATAATCGTCACGCTGTCGTCTTGATTGAATACGGCGTTGCCGATCCCGCTGGTAAGCCCGTTGTGCCAGAAACCGCCGTCGCCCATGATCGCGATCGGCCTCTTCCCTTCGCTGCGACGGAAGGCCGACGCACCGGCCGAGCCAAGGCCGTATCCCATCGTTGTGTTGCCGATGTTGAAGGGCGGCAGAATCGAGAAGAGGTGGCAGCCGATATCGGCGCTGACGTGATGCTCGCCGAGTTCGCGTTGCACCAGCTTCATCGCCGTGAACAAGGGACGTTCGGGACAACCCGTGCAGAACCCTGCCGGACGCTGCGGAATTTCTGCTTCAAGTCCAAATGTATCAGTCGCGACAGGCGCTGGTACGGAAGACAAGGTGTCCGGCGCCCATTGCTGCAGGAATTTCACCAATCCGTCGCGCATCACCTGTGCCGTATATTCGCCGGCTGACGGAAGAACGGCTTTTCCAACCACACGGGTTTGAAGATCGACCCGGCGCAGGATCGTGTTCAGCTCATGTTCGATGAACTCAGGTTGGCCTTCTTCGACGATGAGGACAGCGCGCTTGCCGGTACAGAACGACTGCACTTCGTTGGGTATCAAAGGATAAGTGACGTTGAGCACATAGAGCGGAACTTTTGTATTTGCGAAACTATCCGACAGGTCCAGCAGCTCGAGTGCGCGATTGAGCGTGTTGAATAGGCCGCCTTGCGCGATGATGCCGATCTCGCAGTCCGGACCAAAGCGCTCGTTCAGCTTTTGCGCTTCAACGAATTTGATCGCGGCGGGCCATCGCTGCTCGATCTTTTCATGTTCGTGGAGGAAATTCGCTGGCGGCAGCACGATGCGGTTAGTATCGCGTTTTGGATTGTCGAGCGCTTCCTGCACCGTCAGCGGCGGCTGGCGGTTGTCCTTTGCGACGAACCGTCCATGCACGTGGCAGGCGCGCACACGCAGCTCCAGCATGACGGGCGTGTTCGAGGCTTCCGACAGTTCGAAGCCCTTCTCGACCATGTTCACGATCGAGGGGAGATTGGGTCGGGGATCGAGCAGCCAGATCTGGGATTTCATCGCGAAGGCATGGGTGCGCTCCTGCATGATGGAGGAGCCTTCGCCGTAATCTTCGCCGACGATCACCAATACGCCACCGGTGACGCCACCCGATGCGACATTGGAGAGGGCGTCGGACGCGACATTCGTGCCGACGACGGATTTCCATGCAACAGCACCTCTCAACGGATAGTTCACCGATGCGGCGCACATCGCCGCCGCGGCGGCTTCGCTGGCGCTGCTCTCAAAATGGACGCCAAGTTCTTTCAGCAGATTGTCGGCGTCGGAAAACACATCCATGAGGTGGGAGATGGGTGCGCCCTGATAGCCGCCGACATAAGCGACGCCCGCCTGAAGAAGTGCCTTCGTAACGGCAAGAATCCCCTCGCCACGGAATTCTTCGCCGGCGCCGATGCGCAGCTGCTCGACCTCCTTTGTAAAGGAGCGTTCTGCCATCTGCGCTCAACTTTCGATGAGCGCCAGCACACGCAGCGGACTTCCAGAGCCATCCCGGATCTTCAGCGGCGTCGCGACGATGACGGCGCCGGTGGGTGGTAGAAGATCGAGGTTCGCAAGGCACTGCAATCCGTAGCGTCCCGCGCCATGAAACAACGTATGCGCCGGATACATTGGCTCAAGCAGATGTGCCTGACCGGCGTCTGTGCCGATAGTCTCGACACCAAAGCCATGCGCATCGCGTTGCTCAATCAGGAATCGGACGGCTTCGGGTGAGGGCCCCGGCGTATGGGCGCCGTCGTCCCGACGATTGGTGTAGGCGTCGCCGATACGCTTCGACCAGTCGGTGCGCATCAGAACCCATGAACGCGGCGGGATCTTTCCGTGCTCTTTCTCCCAATCGTCGATGTCCATAAGACTCAGGAGGAAGTCAGGATTTTCTTCGCATTGCTTTGAGCAATCGATCACCACGGCGGGCGCGATAAAATCCTTCGGAACGATGGTTTCGAGCGTGTTGTTTTTGAGGTCCTTGCCGGTCACCCAATGCACCGGCGCATCGAAATGCGTTCCAGTGTGCTCGCCGACGCTGAAGTTATTCCAATACCAGGCTACGCCACGCTCGTCGTAGTGTGAGATTTCCTCCATTTTAAACGGCGCGCATTGGCCGAAGGGCGGCGGCAACACAAGAGTTGGCGTGTCTGAGGAGAGCGTCTGCGTCAGGTCAACCGCGCGGATTCTCCCAGATGAGATATCGGCTGCAAAGGTTTGAAGCGTGGACTGAGCCATCCGGACCTCGGCGCATTTTGACGCGTCGAGCATGGCGCGACCGTTCATCGAATGCAACGAATACGGGCCCAGAAATTGGGTTTATGCTTGAACCTTCACTGCTTGGCTCATAAAACGCTGAAACGGTCTTGGAGTGGTCCTGTGAAGATTGCATGCGTGGGGGCCGGGCCCGGCGGACTCTATTTCGCAATCGCGATGAAGCTTCGTGATTCGAGCCATGAGATCGTCGTCTTCGAAAGGAATCGACCGGGGGACACATTCGGTTGGGGTGTCGTCTTTTCCGACCAAACGATGGAAAATCTGAAGGCCTGCGACCCGGTCAGCGCAGAGCGGATGATTGACGAACTCGCGCACTGGGACGACATCGATGTTCATGTCAATGGCGCGAAGATCACATCCTCCGGCCATGGGTTCATCGGCATCGGGCGCAAGCGCCTCCTCGAAATCCTTCAGAACCGCGCCCGCGAATTGGGAGTGGATATGCGGTTCGAAACCGAAATCGATCCGGATGCAGAAGTCCTTGAGGAATTTGACCTCGTCATTGCATCAGACGGCATTAACTCAAAATTCCGCGCGGCCTATGTGGACGATTTCAAGGCCGAGATCGAGACGCGCCATAACCATTTCATATGGTATGGGACGCATCAACGATTTGATGCCTTCAACTTCATCTTCAAGAAGACAAAACATGGCTGGATCTGGGCGCACGCATACCAATTCGACAAGGATACGGCGACGTTCATCGTAGAATGCTCACCCGAGACGTTCCGCAATTTCAACTTTGGTGAAATGAGCCAGGAGCAGTCTTCGCATGTTTGCGAAGAACTCTTTGCAGAACATCTTAGCGGCAACGCCCTCATGACAAATGCTGCGCATATTCGCGGGTCGGCATGGCTGCAATTCCGCCGTGTCCTTTGCCACAACTGGCGGCACGAGAAGATCATTCTCCTGGGTGATGCGGCGCACACCGCCCATTTCTCGATAGGCTCGGGTACCAAGCTCGCACTGGAAGATGCGATCGAACTTGCGAGGGTTCTGACGGATGGCAAGTCGAACGCACTGGACCGCTACTATGACTCGCGACAGCTGGAAGCATTGAAGCTACAGAGCGCGGCACGCAATTCGACCGAATGGTTTGAGGATGTCGAGCGCTACCTGGGCTTTGAGCCCATCCAGTTCGCATACTCCCTTCTCACCCGCAGCCAGCGCGTCAGCCATGAAAATCTGCGTCTGCGCGATGCGGAATGGCTAAAGGGATTGGAGACCTGGTTCGCCGGCGAGCCGATCGCTCCGATGTTCGCCCCGTTTAAGCTGCGCGACATGGCGCTCAATAATCGGATCATAGTCTCTCCGATGGCGATGTATTCTGCGGTCGATGGTGTACCGACGGATTTCCATCTCGTGCATTACGGTGCCCGCGCGCTTGGCGGCGCCGGTCTGGTTTATACGGAGATGACTTGCGTGTCCCCCGAAGGACGCATCACGCCTGCATGCCCGGGACTATGGAACGACGCGCAGGAGGCGATGTGGATGCGTATCGTCGATTTTGTTCATAGCTACAGCACCGCGAAGGTTTGCCTGCAGCTGGGACATAGCGGTGCCAAAGGATCAACCTGCGTGCCATGGAGGGGCATGGATAAGCCGCTCCCGAAAGACAATTGGCCGCTGATGGCGCCGTCCGATGTGCGCTGGACTTCTGAAAACGCGCTTCCTATGCCCATGACAAAGTCCGACATGGAGAAAGTGCGTGACGAGTTTGTCGAAGCGGCGCAACGCGGCGAGCGGGCGGGCTTCGATATGCTCGAATTGCATTGCGCGCACGGATATCTGCTCTCCGCCTTCATCAGTCCAACCCAGAACAAGCGACAGGATGAATATGGCGGTAGCCTGGAAAATCGGCTGCGCTTTCCGCTTGAGGTGTTCCGTGCGGTCAGGACCGTATGGCCGGCCGGCAAGCCCATGTCCGTGCGTATTTCGGCGCACGACTGGGTTGGCGAAGATGGCGTAACGCCAGTGGAATCCGTCGAGATCGCACGTGCTTTTGTCGAAGCTGGTGTCGATATCATCGACGTTTCTTCGGGACAGGTGACGAAGGACGAAAAGCCCGTCTACGGCCGCATGTTCCAGACGCCGTTCTCGGATCGCATTCGTAATGAACTTGGTGTTCCAACGATCGCGGTCGGAAACATCTACGAGATCGATCATGTGAACTCGATCCTTGCTGCTGGCCGGGCTGATCTTTGCGCCTTGGCCCGCCCGCATCAGATGGATCCGAACTGGACGTTGCGGGCTGCGGCCGAGCAAAAGCACGCAAACCCGCCGGTACCGGTTCAATATCTTAGCGGCTATCGCCAGCTTGCGATAAACCTGGAGCGCGCTGGGCAGATGGCGATGCTCGTATGAGTAGGTCGCAGCGGTCGATAGCGGCCTCCGTCGAGCGAGAACTTTTATCGAAAGGACCGGTCCATGACCCGCCTCGATCCCAATAATTTCAAGCCCGAACATTTCCGCTGGAATTTTGCGGAAGGCGTTGCCCAGGTCACGCTCGACCGGCCGGAACGCAAGAACCCGCTGACATTCGAATCCTATGCCGAAATGCGCGATACATTTCGCGAGCTTGTCTACACGCCGGAGGTCAAGGTCGTCGTCGTCACCGGAAGCGGAGGGAATTTCTGCTCAGGGGGCGATGTGCACGATATCATCGCGCCGCTCACCAGGATGGATATCACCGGCCTGCTCAGATTTACCAGGATGACGGGCGATCTGGTGAAAGCGATGCGCAATTGCCCGCAACCGATTATCGCCGCCATCGATGGAATATGTGCAGGCGCAGGCGCGATCATCGCCATGGCGTCGGACATGCGTATTGCCACGCCAGCAGCCAAAACAGCTTTTCTCTTTACGCGCGTGGGATTGGCCGGCTGCGACATGGGTGCGTGCGCGATCTTGCCGCGCATCATCGGGCAGGGCCGGGCGTCCGAATTGCTGTTCTCAGGCCGCTTCATGACAGCAGAAGAGGGAGAGCGTTGGGGCTTTCACAATCGTATTGTTGCATCTGCCTCTCTAATCAGAGAGGCCGGAGAAGTGGCCCGGTCGCTCGCTGCCGGTCCGACGTTCGCGCATGGCATCACAAAAACGCAGCTGAATACGGAGTGGGCTGTAAGTCTCGATACCGCCTTGGAGATGGAGGCTCAGGCACAGGCGATCTGCATGCAGACGCAGGATTTCCATCGGGCGTATGAGGCCTTTGCCTCAAAAAGACAGCCAGTCTTCGAGGGCAACTGACATGCGCACACTTCAGCCAAAGGATTGGGCAAGGCCCAAAGGCTACGCGAATGGCGTTGAAGCCCGTGGGCGCGTGATCTTTGTCGCGGGGCAAGTGGGCTGGGATAGAGATCAACGTTTTCAGACGAAGGATTTTACTGGGCAGTTCGAGCAAGCGCTGCTGAACATCGTCGCGGTCTTACGAGAAGCTGATGCAGGTCCAGAGCACATTGCTAGGCTCACATGGTTCATCACGGACAAGCGCGCGTATCTCGAAAATGTCCGACAGGTGGGCGAGGTTTACCGCAAACTGATGGGAAGAAACTTCCCAGCGATGTCAGTGGTGCAGGTAACAGCCTTGATTGAGGATGATGCTCTGGTGGAAATAGAGGCGACTGCCGTCGTACCCGACTAAGTCAGGAATGCCAGCAATGCCCCCGACGCGACCGCGGCAAGGGCAAAGATCGTAAATCGTGCGCTGGGCAGAAGCAGATTTACAGGACTGGCCCGCCTGGCGTATTCGGCATTCGTCCAAACGTCGTGGGCAGTACTCATGGCGACAACCGCTGTTCACATCCATGGGTCTGAACGCCTGGAAGTGATCAATGTTCCATGGCGACGCCTCCAGCCACGGGAATTTGTGCTTTTGCTCCCAACATGCTGATATTCCTGTCTTATGCTGCACTGAAGGCGGAAAACCGCAGAGCAGGCTTTGATCCGTTCTGAGCAGCGCCCTGGCCAGAAAGGAGCCGCCTGACGTGCCTATCGCTGCGCCATCTCGGGGCCCAATACCAAAAAAAGTTCTCGTCGTCGAAGACATAGCATTGATCCGCATGACGACGACGGACATGGTCGAGGAAATCGGCTATCGCACGGTCGAGGCTGGAAGTGGAGAAGAAGCGTTGGCGGCTCTGGCAGGTGACGCCGAAATATCCGTACTTCTGACAGACCTTGGTCTTCCCGGAATGTCGGGGCAGCAATTGATCGAGAAGGCTCTGAAGATCAGACCGGATATCAAGGTCGTTGTCGCAAGCGGATCGGAATTTGAAAGCAGCGATTTTTCCGGGCAAATCGCAAAACTGATCAAACCGTTCGATATCGAACAGCTGCGCAGAGCACTCGCAGGCTGACAGGAGCCCGATCGCGCTTCCCGGCACGTTGCATGCGTGCTTATTGAAAGGAGCGCGCTTGGACAAGGATCGGATCAAAGGCGTGGGCGACCAGGCAGGGGTGCTCAAGGAAGTCGTTGGCAAAGCAACAGGCGACGCCAAGCTGCGTGCCGAAGGCAGCTCGGACAAAGCGAAAGGTAAGGTCGAAAACGCCATCGGTGGCGCGAAGGATGCGCTTCGAGACGCTGATGACAAATAGTCAAGAGAATGAAAGACTCTCAACAAGAAACGCCCGGTTTGCACCGGGCGTTTCTTGTTGTTGAGCCCTGCCGAACTGCCGCCGTCACCAGTCCCTTTTTACGTTGTAATAGGAATAGGATTGGCTACGAATATCGCCGAAGTTGCCGTCATTCTTGGTCAGATCCTTGAGATCATAAGCCGGCGCGTTTTTCAATGTGTCCTTGGTCAGTGGCACGACATAACCGCCCTTATCCGCACTGTAGTCGAGCACCGACCAGGGAACCGGGTAATATTTTTCACCCATTCCCATGACGCCGCCGAACCCGAGCGCTGCAAACATGATGTGATCCGACATCTTGTCCAGCACAACGTCTTCAACGTGGCCGATCTTGTCGCCGGTAGAATTGTAGACCGAAGTGCCCTTCACCCGCGATGCGAGAATGGCGCTCGTGTGTCCGCTTGGTGTTGTCATGATGTTCTCCTTTGACGTTTTATTTCTAACGCCGCATCAAAGGAGTCGTTCCGACTGAGGAACGTCTGCCAGCTCAGCGTAAGTGTTCCGTGATAGAAGAATCGGAATCCACTTTGCCGGCTGCGACTTTTGCCGCCGCGATCGGCTTGTTGAAAAACAGCGCTTGTCCGATCGTTGCGCGCAATGTGTCACGGGAGAACGGTTTCTGAACCAGATAAGTGGGTTCCGGTCTTTCGCCGGTCAGAAGGCATTCCGGAAAGGCCGTGATGAATATGATTGGAATGCTCGCGTCATCCAGAATTTCATGCGCGGCATCGATCCCGGAGCTTCCATCGGCAAGCTGAATGTCTGCGAGGACCAGCTCGGGTTTCTGCGCGCGCGCCATTGCGACGGCCTCGTCGCGTGTCGTCGCGATTCCAATAACGGTATGGCCGAGTTCCGTGACGAGATTTTCCAAATCCAATGCGATGATCATTTCGTCTTCAACGATCATGACGCGTGAGGATAGTTCGCGGTCGATTGCGCGCGACGCCGCGGCCATGGCGCCTTCGACCTCGCTGTGAGGCCAGCCGAGAATGAGCGCCACTTCCGAAATCGAAAACCCCTCAACCGAGGTTAAAAGGATGGCTTCCCGGTCTCCCGGACGCAAAGCTTGCATTCGCTGCTCGGCAATGGATGGCGCTGCGCCGCTGCCAGGAACATCGCGCGCCGTTGACGACCACAGAGTGTGAAACAGCCGATAGAGCGCGATCCGCGGGGGAATGTCCTTTGTTAGCTCGGCATTTCCGGCAAGTATCGCCTCAAGGGAAGCGCGCACATAGGCGTCGCCGCTCGACTGTGAGCCGGTGAGCGCGCGGGCGTAGCGACGCAAGTAAGGAAGATGCGGCCCGAGTGTCGCAGTAGTGCTCATGTTATGCCCCATTCTTCGAATGTTTGACCATTGCGCGCTCCTTTAACGCCTCGCCAAAAAAAAGGTTCCATGCCGGAACGGTTTGATCGGGCAGGAGTTTTTTCTTAGCGGCCAGTTGAATATGGCCGCATTTGACGGAGCGTGGAGCATGGTTGGGAGACGGAAATTTTCTGCCGTTGGATTGGACCCGCAGCGAGATCCGGCCTTGCTGGCTCAAGCCCATCTGGCCCATATCGCCTCCCTCCGTGAAGCTCGTGTTCAACACCGGGCCATAGCTCATGAATTGCGCAGCTTCTATGACTCGGTTGCTGCCGAAACTATCCCTGCTGGCTTTTTACAGCTTTTCTCGGAAGACGGCGTTGAAACGCCGTAGCTAATCCCTAGGAACCAAGGCGTTCGAGCAAGGTTACGTCCGAGAGTATTCGAGGATTTCCGCCAATGATCGGTTGGGCATTGACCTTCCTGCTTCTCGCGCTTGTGGCTGGCTTCTTGGGATTTTTTGGCCTAGCCGGCATGGCGGCAGAGATAGCAAAAGTGCTGCTTTTCGCCTTCGTGATCCTGTTTTTGGTCAGCGCCCTGTCCGGAGCTCTGCGGGGCCAGGCGCCGCCGGTGTAGGCGTTACGATTCCGAAATACGAAATCCGAGAGAGCAGCTTAGCCCTTCGGGCAGGTATAAGAGGCTCAGCTTGCTATCGATTTCGTGCGCCACGCTTTGCCGGATAACCATTCCGCCAAAGCCTTCGGATGTCGGTGCGGAAACCGCAGGACCGCCGGTTTCCTTCCACAGCATGGTGAAGTGCTTCTGTCCGCCCAGATCTGTCAGCGTCCATTGCAGATACACACTACCGGTGTCGATTGAAAGCGCGCCGTACTTTACCGCGTTGGTTGCCAACTCGTGGATCGCCATCGCCAGACCGCCAGCGGTTCGTTCGGGCAGATCGACGATTGGTCCTTCGGTTGTGATACGTTTTTTCCCAGCTACATCCCGAAAAGGGGCGAGTGTGGAGTCGACCACCGCACCGAAGTCCGCCAAGCGCAACGCCGACGACAGGACGATCCCGCCGGTATTGAGCAGCGTCAGCAACCTGCCCATGAAGGTGTCGATATACTTGTTGGCCTCGGGTTGGTTCTTTGGCCGCGACATGCGCGCTATCGCCTGAACGATCGCAACCAGGTTCCGCGCGCGATGGCGCATTTCGTCCGCGAGCAATTCCTTGTGCTGCTCGGCCTGCTTTTGCTCCGTAATGTCGGATGCACTGCCGACCACCAGCAACGGCTCACCAGAATCATCGCTCGACATCAATGTGTCGCGGCTGAGGAACCAGCGCCATTGGCCGCTGGTGTTTTGAGCCCGAAATTCCCAGAACAGTGTTTCACCGGGCCGAATTTTCTTCAGTCGTGCCCGGTGATTGGGGAACCGATCTTTGTCCTCGGGGTGGATAAACGCAGCCCAGCCATTGGAAGGCCCGCCGTCTACCATGGGCTTGTGGCCAAGAAGGTCACCGATGCTGCGGTTCTGAAAGACGCTGCGCTCTTTTTGAACGTCGTAGACATAGAGAATTGTGGGCGCTGCTTGCAGAATCCTGCGCGCCAGATTGGTGTCGAGCAGCTGCAAGACCGCTGCTTCGGGCACCTCATCCTCTCGGACAAAATGAATCATGTTCGGCATGCTTCTTGGCAACGGTGTCCACGCCCAGCCCGGTTCGAGCCGCAGCCTGCCGGGAACAGTTCGCTTTTTCCATTCCGCTGTCCAGTCATGAAATTTCTGTATCCGCCCGGACAGCGCAAGCATTCATCAACCTTGCCGCTGCGCAGCGACTATGGAACTCAGATGAGATCGAATGATGCTCAGGCGACGCTGGTCTCCGGATGGAAGAACAGCGCTTGGCTAACCGTCGCCTGGATCGTCTCCGGCAGGAATGGCTTGGCGATGAGATAAGTGGGTTCCGGCCTCTCGCCGGTCAGCAGTCTTTCCGGATAGGCCGTCACGAAAATAACCGGGATGTTGAAGCTCTTCAATATCTCGGACACCGCGTCGATGCCCGAACCGCCCTCTCCGAGATTGATATCGGCGAGAACCAGGCCGGGCCGCTCGGAACGGGCTTTCGCGACAGCCTCGTCCCGCGTGGCCGCGGTTGCGACAACCTGATGGCCCAGTTCGGTCATGAGATGTTCGAGATCGAGCGCGATGATCGGTTCGTCCTCGATAATCAGCACGCGGGATGCCAGAAGTCGATCGATGATGTCCTGCGCTTCGAGGATCGCCTTTTCCACGGCTTGGGGGTTCTGATCGAGAATGAAGCTCGCCTCTTCGAGGCTGAACGCTTCGACGGATGTTAGCAGAAGCGCCGCCCGTCCGGTGGGAGCAAGCGCACTCAGGAGCCCGTCAGGCCGGGCCGTGCTGCCCGATTTTTCCGGATTGCTTCCAGACTTTTCGCTGGCCGCCCAGATCGATTGAAACACGCGATACAGCCCCAGGCGCGGTGCAGCGCCGCCTGGCAGCTTCTTTTCCCCGGATAACAGTGCCGACAGGGTCTTGCGGACCATGGCATCGCCCGCCTCTTGGTTTCCGCTCAAAGCGCGGCCGTAGCGGCGCAGGTAGGGTAGGTGAGGTGCAAGCGCGTCGGTCATGGTCATAGGCCCGGCTCCGTGGCTGCGATGCAGCAGAAACAGCGAAAGGGGAACTCCCGCTAGCGGAAAAAGTTCCCGATCCGCGGGAACCAACGATTTCCCAAGGCGTTAGCCCATGGTGTGACGGGAAGGGTAACCGCGGCAAGCTGTGCCGAAACGGAATTTGCACCGCAGCTACCTCACGTTGGAGTATGAACATTGTCGGGCGCACGCGCACAACGGATCGAGACTTTGGCCAACGAACAGGACGACAATCGCGACAAGACCCGCGCAGTCCGGGCGCGGCAGCGCGCGATCGGACGGGAACTGCGGAGAATATATGACGGGGTCGTCAGCGAACCCGTCCCGGATGATTTTCTCGATCTGCTGAAGCGGATCGATGAATCCGACGACACTGGGGGCAAAGCTGGTGGGAGGGCCTCCTGATGCAACGCGCTCAAGCCATGAAATTTGAGACCCCGACGACCGAAGACGCGTCCGACTTCAAGACGGAGTTGCTGGCGCTCATTCCATTTCTTCGCGCGTTCGCGCGCTCCCTGTGCGGAAGCCAGGACGGCGCCGACGATCTCGCCCAGGAGACCTTGGTCAAAGCCTGGCAGGCACGCTCGACCTTTGCTCCGGGCACCAATCTCAAAGCCTGGCTGTTCACCATTCTGCGCAACCAATTCTACTCCGACCGGCGCCGCGCGTGGCGCCAAACGCCATGGGATCAGGATGCCGCAGAACGTCTTCCCGGTACCAGCCAGGATCAAAGCTGGTCCGCCGATTTGTCGGACACGGCACGGGCACTCAAGCAGCTCCCCGATGAGCAGCGCGAAGCATTGATTCTTGTCGGCGCCGGCGGCTTCTCCTATGCAGACGCGGCCGCCATCTGTCACTGTGCGGTCGGCACTGTAAAGAGTCGCGTGGCGCGCGCGCGCAAGGCATTGATGGAAATTCTGGAGGGCGACGATACTCTCTCGCCAACCCAACGGCCTGATCAGGGAGACGCCGCACGTGATATCATGGCGCAACTTGACGGCCTTGCGAACCCGCCAGAACAAGAATCCGGTACTCGTCGACGCACCAAGTGACGCGGCGCTCCAGGGCATCGCGTCTCTGCGCTTTCGGTTGCTCCTGACGGTCACGATTTTTCTAATTCCCATCGCACTGGTGAGTATGATTCAGGGGCTCGCGCGCATGCGCAGCGAGATCTCCCACGCGCATGAGCATCTGGTTCAATCGGCCCGGATGGCGGCATCCAACGAAGGCAACGCGCTCGCTACCACCCAACAGATCATTCAGACGCTTTCGAATATCGACGACGTGCGAAATGTGACGGCGCAATGCGATCGCACGCTCTCCGATGCGCTGATCGGCGTGCACTTTCTCACCAATCTCTCGCGCGTTGACCGCAATGGAATTGTCGTCTGTTCGGCGCTTCCGCGCGCCAAGGGCATCGACGCCAGCAAGATCCCGCCTTATCCGGCTGCGCGTCAGACAATGGCTTTTGCCATTAGTGGCCAGATCATCAGTCCTGTCACGCACAAGCCGGTGATCGCTGCGATGCTTCCGCTGCGAGACAAGGCAGGACAATTCGCGGGCACGGTCGCGGCTGGCGTCGGTACCATATGGCTCGACGATATTCTGAAAACCCGCAACCTGCCCAAAGGCGCGGTCGCATCGGTGTTCGACAGAAGCGGGGTCATCCTGGCGACCAACAACATGGATGTCGCAAAGGCGTTGTTTTCCACAGTCCCGCGCTTGGAAACATTGGCCGGCGGCCTGGAATCGCATCGCGACTCTCACGCAGATACATGGACATTCGCGGCGGCGCCGTTGCTGGGCAACAATATCTTCGTCGGATTCGCCATGCGGGAAAGCCGCTTGCTGGCGCCGACCTACCTTGGCATGGCGGCGGATTTCACGTTGCCCCTGCTTATGATCGTGCTGGCCTGGGGCGGCATCTGGTACGCGACCGACCGCCAGGTGACGCAATGGATAGGCTATCTTCGCCGCATCGCGGCGGCGTATCGCGGGGGCCATTACCGCGTGCGGCCGGCGCTTGCGGATGCTCCCGCCGAGTTCAAGCTTCTCGGCGACGCTATGATGGAAATGGCGGATGGGATCGAGGTCCGCGACCGGAATCTGCGCGAGGCCGTCGCGCAGAAGACGCTCCAGATTCGCGAGACCCATCATCGCGTGAAGAACAACCTTCAGGTCGTGATGAGTCTTCTCAGTCTGCAGGCGGCGCAGTCGAAGGACGCGAGCGTGCGTATGGCGCTCTCCGATGCACAGGCGAGAATCAATGCTTTGGCGCTGATTCACCGCAATCTCAACCAGATGGAAGACCAGACCAAGGTCGATCTCGAGCCGCTTCTTGGCGAGCTCGTGCGTCAGGTTGTCGACGCGCAGGGCGTGGATCGATCCAGAATCCCGATAACGGTCGATATTCCTTCCTTGCAGGTGAGGGGCGAGATCGCCGTGCCGCTCGCACTCTTTATCGTCGAAACGCTCACCAATATTTTCAGGCACGCTTTTCCGGACGAGCGACCTGGTGCCATCGTGGTGCGGCTTCAGCGGCGCGAAGACGGAAGTTACGTTCTTGCGATCGAGGACAATGGTATCGGGTTCACCGCAACTTCTGTGAAGCCGGGTATCGGCGACCGTTTGATGAGAGTGTTCGGCCGTCAGGTAGGAGGAACCGTCACGATCGATTCGAAAAGCGAGCGTGGCACGCGTGTCGAACTCACTTTTGCAATTGCCGGCGAGAATGATGTCCATGTCCGTGCGCCTGCGGCACTCGCAACGGAATCGAAATCCGCGGCTTTGTCCTAGAGAGCGGAATCGCCGCAACCTACTCGCAGCGCTCAGTGCGCGAAAAAGAAATAGTAGATAAAACTCATCAATCCGAAGGCCACGACGGTGCTGATGGCCAGCACATAGCGCACACCCATGCCGGCCGTCGCTTGGCGCGCCTGGGCGGTGTCCAGCTCCTTGGCGCCGTCGTGCCGAGGGAAATTTGTGGTTCCATCCATGGGAAGGTAACGCCGCAAAGGACTTCGGGTTGCGGTTCCTATTGGAACTAGCGTGCGAAACCGCGCTCCGACTGGATTTTTTCCCAGGCACCATTAATCGCAGCGAGCTTGTCCGTGGCCAGCCGCACGAATTCCTCGGGTACGCCGCGGCCGATGAGGCTGTCGGGATGGTTCTCGCGCACCAGCCTGCGATAGGTGCGTTTGATCTCGTCCTCGTTTGCGTCATAGGCGACACCCAGGACGATATAGGGATCGGCCTTGTCCGGCGCGAAATGGCTGGCGCGGATGCGGCGGAATTCGTTCGGCGCGAAGCCGAAGATTTCGCCGACGCGCTCCAGGAACGCGGCCTCGCCCGGGTGCAGAACCCCGTCGGCCTTGGCGATCTCGAACAAACCGTCGAGGATGTCCTCGAGAAGGGCAGGGTTGTCCGCGAACAGGCGTGCGATCTGGGCGGCGTAGACTTCGAATCCCGCGGTGTCGCGCCTTGCCATGTCGAAGACGCGCCTGACATTGGGGGCTTCTTCGGGGGCGACGCGGAACAGGCGCTCGAAGGCGCGCACCTCTTCATCGGTCACTACCCCGTCGGCTTTCGCCATTTTGGCGGAGAGCGCGATCACCGCGATGGTGAAGACGACATTCGAATCGGGATTGGCGCGGTCGATCAGAAGATGGCCGGCGAGTGCGCCCAGAAGCGCGCCGATCGGGCCGCCCGTGACAAGACCCGCGACGGCGCCGCTGAATTTCCCCCAGATGGACATGGGCGAAAGCTCTAGGCCAATCTGGGCGTAATTGCGACCAGGCTTCGCTCCTCGCGGAGCTACGCCCTGGCAAGCCCGCTTCGTGTGAGACATGTCCGACGCATTGTGGAATTTTGATATCGATCGTGGCGGCACGTTCACCGATGTGGTGGCGGAGGCGCCGGACGGCGCGCTCACCACGCTCAAACTTCTGTCGGATAGCGCCGCCTATGACGACGCGGCGCTGGAAGGTATCCGCCGCGCGCTCGGCGTCGCGGCGAACGCGCGCATTCCATCGGAGCGGATCGGCGAGGTGCGCATGGGCACGACGGTGGCGACCAACGCGCTGCTCGAGCGCAAGGGCGAGCCGACGGTTCTGGTCACGACGCGCGGCTTCGCCGATCAGCTGCGCATCGGTAACCAGAACAGGCCGAAGCTGTTCGCGCTGAAGATCGAATTGCCCGACATGCTGTACACGCGCGTCATCGAAGCGGATGAGCGGGTGACGGCGGAGGGCGAGATTCTGCGCCATCTGGATGAGGTGGCGTTGCGCCGCGAGTTGGAAGAGGCCCGGGTGAATGGGCTCACCGCCTGCGCAATTTTGTTCCTGCATGGCTACCGCTATCCGGGTCATGAGCAATGTGCCGCCGGGATCGCGCGCGAGATCGGGTTCACGCAGATCTCGACCAGTCACGAAGCGGCGGCGTTGCCCAGGTTTGTTTCGCGCGGCGATACGACCGTCGCCGATGCGTACCTTTCGCCGGTGCTGGGGCGCTATACGGCGCGGATCAAGGCCGCGCTGGGCGAGGGGCCGCGGCTTTTCTTCATGACGTCCAGCGGTGGGTTGGCGGCGCCGGAGTTCTTCCGCGGCAAGGACGCGATCCTGTCCGGTCCGGCCGGCGGCGTCGTCGGCATGGCGGAGACGGCACGTGCCGAGGGCTTCGATCACGTCATCGGCTTCGACATGGGCGGCACCTCGACCGATGTCGCGCGCTTCGACGGCGACTACGAGCGCGTCCACGAGACCGAGGTCGCGGGTGTGCGGCTGCGCGTGCCGATGATGGCGATCCACACGGTCGCGGCCGGCGGCGGCTCGATCCTGCATTTCGATGGCGCGCGGTTTCGTGCCGGACCGGATTCCGCCGGCGCCACGCCGGGACCGATGGCCTATCGCGGCGGCGGACCGCTCACGGTCACCGATGCGAATGTCATGCTCGGCAAACTCCGGCCCGGGTTCTTTCCGGCGATCTTCGGGCCAAGTGCCGACCAGTCTCTCGATGCCGAGGCGGTGCGCGCCGCGTTTCGGGACGTGGCGCGCGCGATCGGGGACGGGCGCAGCGCTGAAGCGGTCGCGGACGGTTTCATCCGCATCGCAGTCGAGAACATGGCGAATGCGATCAAGAAGATTTCGGTCGCCAAGGGTTATGACGCGCGGCGTTACGTGCTCAATTGTTTCGGCGGCGCGGGTGGGCAGCACGCCTGCCTCGTCGCCGATGCGCTCGGCATGACGACGGTGTTGATCCATCCGCTGTCGGGATTGCTCTCGGCCTACGGCATGAAGCTCGCGACCCTGCGCAGTGTGCGGCAGCAGGCGGTCGGTCAAAAGCTCGATCCGGGTGCACTTGCCGGCATCGCGAAAACCGCTGCCGCGCTTTCGGCCGATGCACGAAACGAGATCGAGGCACAGGGCGCGAGTGCCGCCAGCGCAAATATACGCCTGCATATCCGATACGAGGGAAGCGATACGACGCTGGGCATCGTTCTGTCCGATCTTCAGGGCATGACGCGAGATTTCTCTGCCGCTCACGCCCGTCAATTCGGATTCGGCTTCGAAGGACATCCGCTGATCGTGGAATCGGTGGAAGCAGAAGCAACAAATTCTCCCTCTCCCCCGGGACCGGGGGAGAGGGTTGGGGTGAGGGGGGAAGTCCCGCGCAAGATTTCGACGCCCCCTCACCCTGACCCTCTCCCCCTCAAAGGGGGAGAGGGAAATATGAGGTTCTTTTCCCAGGGCATCTGGCACGATGCGCCGGTGCATCGCACGGCGGAGCTGGCGAGTGGCACTGTCGTGAATGGTCCCGCGCTGTTGATCGAGCCGCATCAGACCATCGTGATCGAGGCTGGCTGGCGGGCCGAAATACGCGAGAGCCGAAGTCTGGTGCTCACGCGCATTGCGGAGCGCCGTGCCGCGCAAATATCGAGCACCGAAGCCGATCCGATCCTGCTCGAAGTCTTCGCCAATCTGTTCATGGCGATCGCGGAGGAGATGGGCGTCACGCTGCAGAACACGGCGACCAGCGTGAACATCAAGGAACGGCTCGATTTCTCCTGCGCCATCTTCGACCGCGGCGGCGGGTTGATTGCCAATGCGCCGCACATGCCGGTGCATCTGGGCTCGATGGGCGACTGCGTCACGGCGGTGATGCGCAAGCATCGCGAGATGCGCGACGGCGATGTGTTCGTCACCAACGCGCCGTACGATGGCGGCACGCATCTGCCCGACATCACCGTGGTGATGCCGGTGTTCGTCGGTGGCGAATGCGCGTTCCATGTCGCGTCGCGCGGCCACCACGCCGATATCGGCGGCATCACGCCGGGTTCGATGCCGCCCTTCTCGAAGGACATCTCGGAAGAAGGCATCCTGTTCGACGGCATTCGCTTGGTGCGCGATGGCGCGTTCGACGCCGCCGCGGTGCGTGCGGTTCTTGGCAGCGGTGATTGGCCCGCGCGCAATCCCGAACAGAATATCGCCGATCTCAAGGCGCAGGCCGCGTCCTGCGCGAAGGGAGCGCAGGAGCTGAAGCGCATCTGCGGGCTGTATGGCCGCGCGGTGGTCGAGGCCTATATGCGCCACGTGCAGGACAATGCCGAAGAAGAAGTCCGCCGCGTCATCGGCGCGTTGAAGGATGGCACGTTCGAGATGCCGATGGATGGCGGCATGAATATCTGTGTCGCGGTGACGGTGAATCGCGCGGCACGATCCGCGCGTATCGATTTCACCGGCACGTCGCCGCAACGCGCGAACAATTTCAACGCGCCGGGATCGGTGACCAAGGCCGCGGTGCTCTACGTTTTCCGTTGCCTGGTCGAGAGCGATATCCCGATGAATGCCGGATGTTTGAAGCCGCTGGAGATCGTCGTGCCGGAAGGCACGTTGCTCAATCCGCGTCCGCCCGGCGCTGTCGCCGCCGGCAATGTCGAGACCAGTCAGGCGGTGGTGGACGCGCTGTTCGGCTGCCTTGGCGTGCTCGCCGCCAGCCAGGGCACGATGAACAATCTCACCTTCGGCAATGAGCGCTATCAGTATTATGAGACGATCTGCGGCGGCGCGGGCGCGGGGCGCGGTTTCGGCGGCACCTCCGCCGTGCACACGCACATGACCAATTCGCGCCTCACCGATCCCGAGATTCTGGAGGCGCGCTATCCCGTCATTGTCGAGCAGTTCGGCATTCGTCGCGGCTCCGGCGGGGACGGCGCGCATTGCGGCGGAGACGGCGCGATCAGGCGCATACGCTTCCGCGAGAAAATGACGGCGGCGATTCTTTCCACGCGAAGAGAGACCGCGCCGTTCGGTCTCGAAGGCGGTGGCGATGGCGCGAAAGGCGTCACCACGGTCATTCGCGCAGACGGTTCGCGTGAAATCTTGCGCGGGCAGGACGAAACCGAGGTCGAGGCCGGCGACGCCATCGAAATCCAGACACCCGGCGGTGGCGGGTTCGGTAGTGCGAACTGAGACGTACAGAAATTCTGTACAGAATTGCGCGAGCCTTTTTCGCTTTTCGCAAAACGAATGCCGATTGTCGCGCGCAAGTGATTGATCGCGCGCGACAAAGCACGTCCTTCGCTGCAATGCAGAAGGCTTACAGAATTTCTGTACAGAACAATCGCAATGCGCAGTCATCGAGACGCAGTTCTCCCGTCGTCGGAATCGGTCAATTTGGAGAAATGCGGCGCCCGCCCCGAGGTGCATTTCGCGCGAAAAATGGTTACGCCCGGATAGGTTGTCAAGAGGTTCAGAAGGATTTTAGATGGCAAGGAACTGTTTCGAGACAGCGAATGGACGGAATAGGGCACGACGCAATCCAGCTACGTCAGTATCTGCTTCCCGGGTTTCTTGCGGCATGGATTTTCTTTGGTCTAACCCCTTACGAGTTGCCGTCCCAATTCGAGCGAGTGATACATGCACTAATTCTCACTCTCGTCATTCAGCTGGGAGTTTTTTTCGAGAGGTGGTTACTGGACGCGTTAGGGCGCCCTTGGACATTGAGTGTGTCCGACGAACCATCGCGCATCATTGCATCCGCTGCGGCGGCAGTGGTCATCGGCGTGCTTTTTGCCTTTTGTGCAAATCACGACCTGTTTCACGGCTTGGCGCGTTGGGTGCGCATTACGCAGGAGACCTCACATCCATCTGAATGGTTCAGCGCGTTCTATTCGAATACCACTTATGTGGTGTTACAGCTTAAGGACGAGCGGCGTCTCTATGGTTGGCCCCGCGAATGGCCGGCTGACAGCAAGAAGGGACAGTTTCTTCTGGAGAATGCTTCGTGGCTCGATCCGGATGGCCAAGAAAAGCCAATGACCGGTGTTTCGAGTGTGCTAATAAGAGCCAATGATGTAGAATGGGTCGAGTTCATGAAAGAAGTTCCCGAGGCAGAAAAATGAACAAGCCGACTACAGTCTCGCCGCCTCCTCCACGCCCCAAGGGCGATTGGGTTGGCGCAAGCCGCAATCCACCAGCGCAGTTTACGGTCAAGCCGCCTCCGCCGCCGCCGCCACCACCGAAGCCCAAGTAAGACGCTAGGCTATGCTGCCGCGACGATGGTGCGGGGGTTGTAGTTGAGGATGGGGGCGAGCCAGCGTTCGGCTTCCGCGACGGTCCAGCCTTTGCGGGCGGCGTAATCCTCGATCTGGTCGCGCTCGATCTTGCCGATGCCGAAATAGCGGCTTGCGGGGTGGCTGAAATATAGTCCGCTTACGGACGATCCCGGCCACATTGCGTAGCTTTCGGTGAGCTTGATCCCGGCGCGCGCCTCGGCGTCGAGAAGCTTGAACAGCGTGCCCTTTTCGGTGTGATCGGGCTGCGCCGGATAGCCGGGCGCGGGGCGGATACCGCGATAGGATTCGGCGATGAGTTGCTCGTTGGTCAACGCTTCGTCCGGCGCATAGGCCCAGAACTCTCGGCGCACGCGTTCGTGCAGGCGCTCGGCGAAAGCTTCGGCCAGACGGTCGGCGAGGGCGCGGAGCAGGATTGCGGAGTAATCGTCGTGGCCCGCTTCGAATGCCTTGATGTGCGCTTCCTCGCCAAGGCCGGCGGTCACCGCAAAGCCGCCGATGAAATCCGGCACGCCTTTCGGCCCGATGAAATCGGCGAGCGCCATGTTGGGGCGGCCGGCCTCGCGGGGCATCTGCTGGCGCAGCGTGTGCAAGGTCGCGAGCGGGAATTTGCGTGCCTTGTCGCCGAACAGGACGATGTCGTCGCCGTCGGAATTGGCAGGCCAGAAGCCGGCGACGGCGTTCGCGGTCAACCACTTCTCGCCCACGATCTTGGCGAGCATCTTCTGCGCATCGGCATAAAGCCCCCGCGCCGCTTCGCCGACCTTGTCGTCTTCGAGGATGGATGGGAATTTTCCCACCAGCTCCCAGGTCTGAAAGAACGGCGTCCAGTCGATGTAACGCGCAAGCTCGCCGAGATCGTAAGGCCCATAATTGCGCACGCCGAAATAGCTCGGCACCGGCGGCGTGTAGCTTGCCCAATCGGTCTTGATCCTGTTCGCGCGCGCGTCCGCGATCGACAGGCGTTTCGTGGGACCGGTGCGGGCGGCATGGACGCGCGCGACTTCTTCATAGTCGCGACGCACCCCTGCGGCGTAATGGGCACGGCCTGTCTTGCTGAGCAGGCTGGATGCGACACCCACGGCGCGCGACGCGTCGTTCACATGCACGGTTTGCCCACGGCGGTAGTTCGGATCGATCTTCACCGCGGTGTGCACGCGGCTGGTCGTGGCGCCGCCGATCAGAAGCGGGATATCGAAGCCCTGACGCTCCATCTCGGCGGCGACATGGCACATCTCGTCCAGCGATGGCGTGATCAGGCCGGAGAGCCCGATGATGTTCGCACCGCGCTCGCGCGCGACATCGAGAATCTTCTGCGCCGGTGTCATGACGCCGAGATCGATCACTTCGTAGCCGTTACATTGCAGCACGACGCCGACGATGTTCTTGCCGATGTCGTGCACGTCGCCCTTGACGGTCGCCATGACGATGCGGCCGGCGGGTTCTTTCGTCTGGTTCTTCGCCTGCTCCGCTTCCATGAACGGGAAGAGATGCGCGACCGCCTTCTTCATCACGCGCGCGGATTTCACGACCTGCGGCAGGAACATCTTGCCCGAGCCGAACAGGTCGCCGACGACGTTCATGCCCGTCATCAGCGGGCCTTCGATCACATCGAGCGGCCGCGCCGCTTCGAGCCGCGCGGCTTCGGTATCTTCGATCACAAAGGCGTCGATGCCGTGCACCAGCGCGTGGGTGAGGCGTTCGCCGACCGGCAGGCCGCGCCAAGCCGCGTCTTCCACCTCTGCAGCGCCACCATCGCGCTTGTAGGTCCTGGCGAGATTCAGAAGCCGCTCGGTCGCATCCGCGCGGCGGTTGAAGAGCACGTCCTCGATGCCCTCGCGCAGCGGGGTCGGAATGTCCTGATAGACGGAAAGCTGCCCGGCATTGACGATGCCCATGTCCATGCCCGCCTTGATGGCGTGGAACAGGAACACGGAATGCATCGCCTCGCGCACCGTGTCGTTGCCGCGGAACGAGAAGGAGAAGTTCGAGACGCCGCCGGAGACATGCGCCAGCGGCATCTCCTCGCGGATCACCTTCGTCGCGTCGATGAAGGCGACGCCGTATTCGTTGTGCTCCTCGATGCCGGTGGCGACGGCGAAGATGTTGGGATCGAAGACGATGTCTTCCGGCGGGAAGCCGACCTTGTTCACCAGCACGTCATAGGCGCGGCGGCAGATGCTGACCTTGCGCTCCAGCGTATCGGCCTGGCCCTGCTCGTCGAACGCCATCACGACGATGGCAGCGCCATAGCGCAGGATGGTCTTGGCGCGCGCGACGAATTCGGCTTCGCCTTCTTTCAGCGAGATCGAATTGACGATGCCCTTGCCCTGCACGCATTTCAGGCCGGCCTCGATCACGCTCCATTTCGAGCTGTCGATCATCACCGGCACCTTGGAGATGTCCGGCTCGCCCGCCGCCATCAGCAGGAAGCGGCGCATCGCGGCCTCGGAATCGATCAGGCCTTCATCGACATTGACGTCGATGATCTGCGCGCCGTTCTCGACCTGGCCGCGCGCGATCTCGAGCGCGCCTTCGTAATTGTCGCTGGCGATCAGCTTGCGGAACTTCGCGGAGCCGGTGATGTTGGTGCGCTCGCCGACATTCACGAAATTCAGTTCCGGCGTCAGCGTGAACGGCTCGAGCCCGGACAGCCGCATATATTTCGGCTTCTCGGGAATGACGCGCGGAACGACGCCTTCGACGGCTTCGGCGAATGCCTTGATGTGCTCCGGCGTCGTACCGCAACAGCCGCCGACGATGTTGACGAGGCCGGAACGCGCGAACTCGCCCATCAGCGACGCCATGTTCTCCGGCGTATCATCATAGCCGCCGAATTCATTGGGCAGGCCGGCATTGGGATGCGCGCTGGTCAGCACGTCGGCCGCGGCGGAAAGTTCGGCGATGTAGGGGCGGAGCTCCTTGGCGCCGAGCGCGCAGTTGAGGCCAACGGCAAACGGTTTTGCATGTCTGATCGAATGCCAGAACGCTTCCGGCGTCTGGCCAGTCAGTGTGCGCCCGGAAAGGTCGGTGATCGTGCCGGATATCCACACAGGCAGACGCTCGCCCAACTCCTCGAACGCTTCCTCGATCGCGAAGATCGCAGCTTTGCAATTCAGCGTGTCGAACACGGTCTCGATCATCAGCACGTCGGAGCCGCCGCCGATCAAGCCGCAGGCCGCTTCGAAATAGGTGCGACGCAGATCGTCGAAGGTGATGTTGCGGAACGCGGGATCGTTCACGTCCGGCGAGATCGACGCCGTGCGGTTCGCGGGACCGATAACGCCGGCAACGATGCGCGGCCGCGACGAGGTGCTCGCTTCGTCGCAGATTTTGCGCGCCAGCCTTGCGCCTTGTTCGTTCAACTCGCCGACGAGATGCGCGAGGCCATAATCGGCCTGCGAGGTCTCGGTCGAGGTGAAAGTGTTGGTCTCAAGAATGTCCGCGCCGGCGGCGAGATAAGCATGACCGATCTCGCGCACGATATCGGGACGCGTCAGGGTCAGCAGATCGTTGTTGCCCTTCAATTCGCTCGGATGATTGCCGAAGCGTTGCCCGCGAAAATCGTTTTCGCCAAGCCCATAGCCCTGCATCATCACGCCCCACGAGCCGTCGAGGAGGAGGATGCGTTTCTTTGCTTCCTCCATCATCCACTGGATGCGTGATGCGCGATCGAAACTCATGAGATTTCCTTCGCCTGCAGGCCCAGCAGACGGCACGCCGCATAGGTGAGGTCGGACTGATTCAATGTGTAGAAATGGAATTGGTCGAAGCCGAGACGGTGCAGTTCCGCAACCTGTTCGGCCATCACCGCGGCGGCGATGGTGCGGCGGCTTTCGACGTCGTTGTCGAGTCCGTCATAAACCCGTGCCATCCACTCGGGAACGCGTGCGCCGCATCGCTCAGCCATGCGCTGCACGCCCTTGAAGTTCGTCGTCGGCATCAGGCCGGGGATGATCGGCGCGGTAATGCCCTGCGCCGCCGCGCGGTCGCGGAATCGCGCGATCAGCTCGCTGTCGAAGCAGAACTGGCCGATGGCGCGGCTGGCGCCTGCGTCGATCTTCCTGCGCAGCAGGGCCAGATCGTGGTCGCGCGACGGCGAATCCGGATGGCGCTCGGGATAGCACGACACGCTGACCTCGAAATCCCCGATGCGGCGAATGCCTTCGATCAGTTCGGGCGTCGAGGCATAGCCGCTCGGATGCGCCGCATAGATGCCGCTCATGTCCGGCATGTCGCCGCGCAGCGCCACGATGTGGCGCACGCCGGCGTCCCAATAGCCGCGCACGATCTCGTCGATCTCGTCGCGCGGTGCGGCCACGCAGGTCAGATGCGCCGCCGGTGACAGCGAGGTCTCCTCGACGACGCGCTTCACCGTCGCGTGGGTGCGCTCGCGCGTCGAGCCGCCGGCGCCATAGGTCACCGATACGAACGCCGGCGACAGCGGTTCGAGCCGGCGGATCGAACGCCATAGCTGCTCCTCCGCTTCCGCCGTCTTGGGTGGCGAGAATTCGAACGAGACCTTGATCGGCTTGTTGTCGTGGGCGAGATCCTTGAGGCTCATGCGGCCTCCGCGCGCGACCGCGCCTGGTTGGCCGCGACCCAGATCTTCACCGTCAGCTTGTCGTGCGAGACTTTGCCGGTCGCGATGGTTTCGCTGGCAACCGGCTTCAATCCCGCCGCCTGGAACCAGCCCTGCACATCGCGGTCGGAGAAGCCGAGGCGGCGATGCGCGAAATCCGTGCGCAGGAATTCGAGATCGTGCGATGCGAAATCCGCGATCAGCAGACGCCCGCCGGCTCGCATGACACGCGCGGCTTCCGCGACCGCCGCGCCGGGATCGTCGAGATAATGCAGCACCTGATGGAATATCACCGCATCGAAGCCTGTCAGCGTGCCGCCATTCGGAAAGGGCAGGCGGTAGGTATCGCCGAGCCGCACCTGGCATTGCGTGAGCCCGCCCTGCATCAACCGGTCGCGCGCGATGGCGAGCATCTCGGGGCTGACATCGACGCCGACGGCGCGCTTCGCATGCGGGCTCATGAGTTCGAGCATGCGGCCCGTGCCGGTGCCGGCATCGAGGAAGTTTTCGATCGGCTTGGCGGAGAGATGGCGCAGGATCGCCGCCTCGACGTCTTTCTCCGGCGCATGCAGCGCGCGGATGCGCTCCCACTCCGCGGCATTGGCTTTGAAGTAGGCGGCCGCTTCGGCGGCGCGTTCCTCGCGCACAGTCGCAAGGCGTCTGCGGTCGGCATCCGGCACGGCGGGTTCTTCCACGGACAGCGTCGACAGCACCTGGCCCAACTCACCGCCACGGCCGGTATCGGTCGCACGGTAGAAGACCCAGCTTCCTTCCTTGAACCGCTCCAGCAATCCGGCATCGCAGAGGAGCTTCAGATGGCGCGAAACACGCGGCTGGCTCTGGCCGACGATCTCCGTCAGCTCGCTCACCGTCAGCTCCGCCTGGCGCAGCAGCAGCAACAGGCGCAGGCGGGTGGGGTCCCCCGCCGCACGCAACATCGCCACCAGCTTTTCCATGCCTGTCTCCTTCTAATCACATAAACATATCTTTATATGCTTATGCAACCGTGCAGGCCGTTGATCCGCATGGCACAGGGGGAGCATAAGGGCGCGAATCTGGGGATTCGCGGGGGAATCTTGAATCGTATCGGGATCGCGTCTGTGGCGTTGCTCGGCCTTTGCCTGGCCGGATGCGCGAGCTCGCCCGGCGTGCAGGGGGGCGATCCAGGCGATCCGTACGAGGCGACCAACCGCCAGACCTTCGCCTTCGACATGTGGCTGGACCGCACATTCCTTCTGCCGACGGCGAAGAACTACAACCGCTTTGTCCCGGAATTCGGCCGTGACGGCGTTCACAATTTGCTCGGAAATCTCGATCTGCCGGTGACGTTCGGCAATGATGTCCTGCAGGGTGAGCCGCACCGCGCGGGCGAGACGGCACTTCGCTTCACGATCAATTCGACGCTCGGCCTTGGCGGGTTGTTCGATCCCGCGACGACGAATTTCAAGCTGCCCAATCATTCGGAAGATTTCGGGCAGACCCTGGGCGTGTGGGGCGTCGGCCCCGATCCCTATGTCATGCTTCCGGCCCTGGGCCCGAGCTCTCCGCGCGATATTGCCGGACGTTTGGGAGATTTCGCGCTCGATCCGCTGACCTGGATCCGTTTCAAGCAGCATATCTGGTGGCTGGGCGGACGGATGTATTTCAAGGTGATCGACGCCCGCGCCCGCAACATCGACACGTTGGAAGGGATCGAGCGCGACTCGGTGGATTTCTATGCCGCCACCCGCAGCCTATACCGCCAGTACCGCCAGAACGAGATCATGAACGGCCACACCGACACACAGGATTTGCCGGACCTTTGATCCATCCGCCATGAACTTGCCACATCCGGCTTGGACCATTAGGCCGGTTGGCGCATTACGAGATGGGATTTCAGGCGATGCATGACATGATTTTCACAATGTTCTCGATGCTCAAAACGTCTCTCCGTCCGGCACTCGTCGCGTTGACGTTGATCGCGCCGGCGATGGCCGTAAACGACGCCGCACGAGCCGCGACACCGGCCGAAGCGTTCATATCGGACAACATCCAGAAAGGCCTGCAGATCCTGAGCAACCGGGGGCCGCAGCGCGCCAGCCAGTTCGAATCCTTCCTCGAAGGCCTGACCGACATCAGCCGCATCGGCCGTTTCACGCTCGGCAATGCGCGGCGCGCGGCGTCGCCGGCCGACATCGCGTCGTTCGATGCGGCGTTCAAGAACTACGCGATCGCCGTCTATCAGTCGCGGCTCTCGGCTTACACCGGCCAAACTCTGAAGGTGACGGGTTCAACAGAGAACGCGCCCGGCGATTTCACCGTGAAAACCGTCATGGTCGATCCGCATGGCGACAACGGCCAGCAGCCGCTCGAAGTCGCCTTCCGCGTGGTGACCGAGGGTAGCCGCATGGTTGTGATCGACGTCTCGGTCGCGGGTGTTTGGATTTCGATCGAGGAGCGCGATCAGTTCAGCGCGTTCCTCAGCCAGCACAATGGCAGCGTTCCGGCGCTGGTCGCCCATCTCAATCAGTTGACGGCGCAGCTCAAGACCGGCAACGCCGCGCGTTAGGCGCGGTTACGACACCTCATGCTTCGACAAGCTCAGCATAAGGATTGAGATAATATCCTCATCCTGAGCTTGTCCGGCTTCGCCAAAGCTACGCCGGACCGGGAGACTATGACTTGCCCGCCGAAGCTAAAAGCGTAGGCGGGTCGAAGGATGAGGGCGATATCCAAATTACGCCCGCGCGAATCTCTTATACTTGATCCGATGCGGCTGGTCGGCGTCGATGCCGAGGCGGCGCTTCTTGTCGGCTTCGTAGTCCTGGAAATTGCCTTCGAACCACTCGACATGACTGTCGCCTTCGAAGGCGAGCATGTGCGTCGCCATGCGGTCGAGGAACCAGCGATCATGGCTGATGATCATCGCGCAGCCGGCGAATTCCTCGAGCGCGAGTTCGAGCGCACGCAGCGTCTCGACGTCGAGATCGTTCGTCGGTTCGTCGAGGAGGAGCAGATTTGCGCCGCCCTTGAGCAGCTTCGCAAGATGCACGCGGTTGCGCTCACCGCCCGATAGCTGGCCGACCTTCTTCTGCTGGTCGCCGCCCTTGAAGTTGAACGCGCCGACATAGGCTCTGGAGTTCATCTTGGTCTTGCCGAATTCGAGGATGTCGGTGCCGCCGGAAATCTCCTGCCACACCGTCTTGTTGGGATCGAGGTCGTCGCGCGATTGGTCGACATAGCCGATATGCACGGTTTCGCCGATGGTGAGCGTTCCCGAATCCGGCTTCTCCTGGCCTGTGATCATGCGGAACAGTGTCGTCTTGCCCGCGCCGTTCGGCCCGATCACGCCGACGATGCCGCCCGGCGGAAGCTTGAAGTTCAAATTCTCGAACAGCAGACGGTCGCCATAACCCTTGGACAGGTTCTCGGCGTCGACCACGCGCGATCCCAGGCGCTCCGAGATCGGGATGAGGATCTGGGCGGGGCCGGAGCGCTGCTCCTGCGATTTCGCGAGCAACTCTTCATAGGCGCTGATGCGCGCCTTGGATTTCGCCTGACGCGCCTTCGGCGATTGCGAAATCCATTCGCGCTCGCGCGCCAGTTCGCGCTCGCGCGCGGCGGCTTCGGCGCCTTCCTGATGCAGGCGCTTCTCCTGCACGCCGAGGAAGGTGGAGTAATTGCCCTCATGCGGAATGCCCTTGCCGCGATCGAGTTCGAGAATCCACGACGTGACGTTGTCGAGGAAATAGCGGTCATGGGTGACCAGAATCACGCAGCCCTTGTATTCGCGCAGCGTGTGCTCGAGCCACTGCACGGATTCGGCATCGAGATGGTTGGTCGGCTCGTCGAGCAGCAGGATGTCCGGCGCATCGAGCAGCAGTTTGGTGAGCGCCACGCGGCGCTTCTCGCCGCCGGAGAGCGTGCTCACATCGGCGTCGCCGTCGGGGCAGCGCAGCGCATCCATCGCCTGATCGACCTGGCTGTCGAGATCCCACAGGCCCTGCGCCTCGATCTCGTCCTGCAGCTTCGACATCTCGTCGGCGGTTTCGTCGGTGTAGTTCGAGGCGATCTCGTTGTAGCGATCGACCAGCGCCTTCTTCTTGGCGACGCCTTCCATGACGTTGTCGCGCACGTTCTTGGAGGGATCGAGTTGCGGCTCCTGCGGCAGATAGCCGGTGCGGATACCGTCCGCAGCCCAGGCCTCGCCGGTGAATTCCTTGTCCTGTCCGGCCATGATGCGCATCAATGTCGACTTGCCCGAGCCGTTGACGCCGACGATGCCGATCTTGGCGCCGGGATAGAAGCTCAGCCAGATGTCCTTGAGCACCTGCTTGCCGCCGGGATAGGTCTTCGACAGACCCTTCATCACATAGACAAATTGCGGCCCGGCCATGGGGTATTCCTTCGGGATTGCTGGAAGCGGCGGGTTGTAGCGAAGCAAAGCCGCGCGGGCAACGCTTCATTGCTCTGAAGCTAGCCGAACGAACTGTGGTTTCCCGGGAAAGAGCTAGAACTTGATCTTCGCGCGCGACAGCAGCGAGACGGCGTTGGTGCCGTTCTGGCCGGCGAAGTTCATCTGATATGCGGCGTTGGTTTGCAGCGCCACGGCGCCGTCGAGGAAGGTCGTGACATAGCCCAGTTCGAAATCGGTTTCCGGTGCATGACCGTCGAACAGCTGGCTGCTCTCGACAAATCGCGGGTTGGCGTTCATGCCGGAGATGAGCGCGAATTCCGACGTACCGCTGCTACCGGGCGCCGGACGCGAGACCGCAAGGCCCATCGCATCGTTGCCGAACAATCCGCTCTTGGCGACCGCGATGCCGTAGGAGCGCGAATGCAGATCGTTCGCCGACGCGCCGAGCCCCGGCTTCATATCGAGCTTGGTGATCGCTTCGGCAAACGACGCCGTCGTCATCCACCCGCCGCCGAGTTGCACACGCGCGGAGATGCCGAACGCCGAGGTATCGGCCGTGCGCACGGCCGGATCGAAGTTGCCGAGAAGACCGTTCTGCTCCGACGTCTGCGACGCTGTGAGCCCGATCCCGGCCCAGGGCGCGAAATTCCAGGACACGCCGGCAAGCAGCGAATTGGCGCTGCGGTCGTTATAGGCAGGCGTTGCGCCGCCGATCCGTGCGATCGTCGTCAGCGGATCGTTCCAATCCGAAGCCGTTCCCGACGCCAGAGACGCCGCGCCGATCGACAAATGCAGATCGCTCGTGGGAGCGAAATCCAGTGACGCGAAATTGCCGCCATTGGCGATCGTCGCGTAGGGCGAGTTCACGGCGGATGCGGAGAAGAACAAGCCGTCATAGGCATCGCTGCCGGCCGCGTCGAACAGATTGAACTTGCCAGCGAGATCGGCTGCGGTGCCGAAACCAAGCGATACGCCGTCGAACAGCGGCAGCGATCCCGCATCGTCGAAATTGCCGATTTGCACGACTTGCTGCGGGCCGTAGGAAAGCGTGGGCAGTTGCACGGGAAGACCGAGATCGAATTGCCCCGCAACGCGCGCGCGGCTGGCGTCCGAGTGATCGACCGCGGTTGTGTAGGAATTGAGATCCAGCGTATTGGACGCAGCAATGCCGGGCGTGGCCGCGCCTGCCGAAATGGCAAACACGCCCGCAACGCAAAGCGCGCGGATCGCCGATCCCGTCATGATCCTGTCGTTGCTCTTTTTCATCCCCGTATGCCCCCGTAGCCTATCAGAGCGAAAAGCCACACTTCAAAGAAATCATGCTGTGTCCCCAGAGGGTTGTGTATTTCAAATCCTTAATGGCGTTAGCGATTGGTAGAGATTTCGGCGGTATTTCTTGCAATTATATTACAAAAATATGTCCGATAGGATCCTTTTCTTTGTGTTTTCGACCATGGACTGCGTGCGGCAGGACCCGTAAGCAACGTTGATGACCGATCTGCCGCTCCGCGCCGCCATCCTGCCCGTTACCCCGTACCAGCAGAATTGTTCGCTGGTGTGGTGTCCGCGCACCAATCGGGCCGCGCTGATCGATCCCGGCGGCGAGGTCGAGCGCCTCAAACAGGAGATGGCCGGGCAGGGGGTGACGCTCGAAAAGGTGCTGCTCACCCATGGCCATCTCGATCATGCCAGCGGCGCCGCGAAGCTGGCGCGCGAGTTCGGCGTGCCGGTCGAAGGTCCGCACAGAGACGATCTGTTCCTGCTCGAGGATTTGGGCCGCAACGCCAAGCGGCCGGGATTCTCCGATGCGGAGAATTGCCTGCCGACGCGCTGGCTCGAAGACGGCGACACGGTGCGCGTCGGTGAGATCGAATTCGGCGTGCGTCATTGCCCTGGCCACACGCCAGGTCATGTCGTGTTCTTTCACGAAGGCGCGAAGATCGCGTTCGTCGGCGACGTTCTGTTCAAGGGCTCGATCGGCCGCTGCGATCTGCCGCGTGGGAACTGGCAACAGCTCATCGACGCGATCGCGTCGCGGCTATGGCCGCTCGGCGACGACATGCGCTTCGTTCCCGGCCACGGCCCGATGTCGACCTTCGGCTGGGAGCGCAAGACCAATCCGTATGTCAGCGATCTGGCGCTGGGGAAGGCTTAGCGCTGTGCCGGCTTGTAGCGCGACGGCATGCCGGCGGAAACCTTGCCGGGGAAGACGGGTTTGCGCTTCTCCAGGAATGCGCTGACGCCTTCCTTTACATCGGGACTTCCGCCGAGTTCGACCGACAATGGGCCATCCATTTGCAACAACTCGAACGGATGTTGCGCGGCTGAGTATTGCCAGAGCATGTGGCGCGTCATCGCAACGGATAGCGGCGAAGTGTTCTCCGCAATCTCCAACGCAATCTCTTTCGCGCGGGGGAGCAATTGTTCCGGCGCGGTGACCTCTGAGACGAGCCCGCCGTCCTTCGCTTCCTGCGCGTTAAAGATGCGCCCCGACAGGCACCAGCGTAGCGCTTGATCGAGTCCGACGAGGCGCGGCAGGAACCAGGCGCTGCCGGCTTCCGGCACCAGACCGCGGCGCGCGAAGATGAATCCGATCCTGGCGTCCGTCGATGCGATGCGGATGTCCATCGGCAGGCACAGCGTGATGCCGACGCCGACGGCTGCGCCATTGATCGCGGCGATGCTGGGCTTGCGGCAATTGTAGATCGCTTCGACAAACCCGCCGCGCGACGCACGCGCATGTGCGCCCTGGAACATCGCTGCACCCTTGCTGATATCGAATGCGTCCGCGCCGCCGGAGATATCCGCACCGGCGCAGAACCCGCGTCCAGCGCCGGTCACGATGATCACGCGGATGTCGTCGTCCGCGTCGGCTTTCAGGAAGGCATCCTCGATCTCCGATCCCATCAATGCGGTATAGGCGTTGAGCTTGTCCGGACGGTTCAAGGTCAGGGTCAGGATCGGTCCGTCGGCCTCGGCTTTGATGTGTTCGTAGCTCATGCGGCTCTCCCAATAGCGATGCGGAAACGATAGCCGAAACCGGAGTTGCCGTTGCGCAAGCATTCAACCCTCCCCTTGAGGGAGGGTCGAAAAATCTGAAGGATTTTTCGGGGAGGGGTGTTTGCCGCAACGTCACCCCTCCCCGAAATTTGCTCGCGCCCGTACGCTGACGCTACGGGCCTCACAAATTGTCGACCCTCCCTCAAGGGGAGGTGGTTGGGACTCGACTCTCTCCCTCCCGCCTGATTTTTTGTCGGTAACCAAATTTTCAGGGAAAGCGCACCATGACGACCATCAATCCGGTCACCGATCTTTCGAAGGATGGCGAGGTCGCCATCGTCACGCTCAATTCGCCGCCGGTGAACGCGCTCTCCGCGGCCGTGCGCGACGGGTTGTTCGAGGCGTTCAAACAGGCGAAGGCCGATCCATCCGTCAAAGCCATCGTGCTGATCTGCGAAGGCAAGACCTTCATCGCGGGCGCGGACATCTCCGAATTCGGCGGACAGATGAAAGGGGCGAGCCTGTTCGACGTCGAGAACGGGATTGAGGATTCGCCCAAGCCCGTGATCGCGGCGATCCATGGCACCGCGCTTGGCGGCGGTCTCGAAGTGGCTCTGTGCGCGCATTACCGCGTCGCGGTACCGAGCGCGAGATGCGGATTGCCGGAAGTGAATATCGGCCTGCTCCCCGGCGCGGGCGGCACGCAAAGGCTTCCACGAATCGCCGGTGTCGAGAAGGCGCTGGAGATGGTGACGAGCGGCCAGCACGTTCCCGCGAAGCAATGCCTCGATATGGGTCTTGTCGATGAACTCGCGCCCGAAGGCAGGCTGAGAGAGGCGGCCCTCGCCTTCGCGCGCAAATGCATCGCCGAGAACAAGCCGCTCAAGAAGGTTCGCGACAACGACGGCAAGCTGCAGAGCGCGAAGGGTCATCCCGAGATCTTCGCGAATTTCCGCAAGGCCAACGCGCGCAAGTTCCGTGGGTTCATGGCGCCGGAGAACAACATCAAATGCGTCGAGGCGGCCGTGAACTCGGCGAGTTTCGAGGAGGGCCTCAAGGAAGAACGTCGCCTGTTCATGGAACTGATGATGGGTCCGCAATCGGCCGCGCAGCGCTACGCGTTCTTCGCCGAGCGTCAGGCCAACAAGATCCCCGATGTGCCGGACGACACGCAGACGGTCCCGATCAAGAAGGTCGGCGTCATCGGCGCCGGCACGATGGGCGGCGGCATTTCGATGAACTTCGTGAATGCCGGCATTCCGGTCACCATCGTCGAAATGAAACAGGACGCGCTCGACCGCGGCCTGAAGGTCGTGCGCGGCAATTACGAGCGCAGCGCCAAGGGCGGCCGTTTCACGATGGACGATGTCGAGAAGCGCATGGGCCTGCTCACCGGCTCGCTCAATCTCGAAGATCTCAAGGATTGCGATCTCGTGATCGAAGCGGTGTTCGAACGCATGGACATCAAGAAGGATGTGTTCGGGAAGCTCGATCGCCTAGTGAAACAGGGCGCGATCCTCGCGACCAACACGTCCTATCTCGACGTCAACGAGATCGCGTCGGCGACCAGGCGGCCGGAATTCGTGATCGGCCTGCATTTCTTCTCGCCCGCGAACGTGATGCGTCTTCTGGAAATCGTGCGTGGCGAGAAGACGTCGAAGGAAGTCATCGCCACCTCGATGAAACTCGCCAAGACCATCGGCAAGGTCGCGGTGCTGGTCGGCGTCTGCCCCGGCTTCGTCGGCAACCGCATGCTGGCGCAGCGCACGCGCGAGGCGAACGCGCTGGTGCTCGAAGGCGCGATGCCGTGGGATGTGGACCGCGTGCTCTATGATTTCGGTTTCCCGATGGGGCCGTTCGCGATGGGCGATCTCGCTGGCCTCGACATCGGCTGGGTGAAAGAGAATTCGAAAAGCTCGACGTTGCGCGAATGTCTCTGCGAGATGGACCGCCGCGGCCAGAAGACCGGCGCCGGCTTCTATGACTATGACGAGAACCGCAACGCCAAGCCGTCACCGGTGACGGAGAAGGTCATCCAGGATTTCCGCGCCAAGCAGGGCATCAATCCGCGCCAGATCGGCGACGATGAAATCCTGCAGCGCTGCCTCTATCCGATGGTCAATGAGGGTGCGAAGATTCTCGAAGAAAAGAAGGCGATCCGCGCCTCCGACATCGATACGGTGTGGCTCAATGGCTATGGCTGGCCGGTCTATCGCGGCGGCCCGATGTACTGGGGCGAACAGATCGGGTTGGCGAAGGTGCTGGAAGGCATGAAAGCATTCCAGGCGCAGATGGGAGACGCCTTCAAACCCAGCGCTTTGCTTGAAAAGCTGGTTGCGGAGAACAAAAAGTTTGCCGACGCAAAATAATTCCACCCTCCCCTTGAGGGAGGGTCGAAATTTGCGAAGCAAATTTCGGGGCGGGGTGGAGCGGCTGCAACCCCTCCCCGAAAAATTCTTCGCTTCGCTCGGATTTTTCGACCCTCCCTCAAGGGGAGGGTCGAACTGAGGTGAGTACCGATGAACAAATGCAGGCCAAGTGTAGTGTCAGTCCTACGGCTCGCTGGTATTGGCGAAGCCGAGATGCGTCTCGCCGGCGCGCGCCGCTTCGCTCAGAACCGCCGCGACGCGGTCGTACTTCGTCAGCCTGTCGGCACGGATGATGACGTTTGGCTGCGGATTCTTGCGGGCCGCATCGGCGAGATAGGAGCCGAGCGTCGCACGATCCACCGCCACGCCGTTCCAGCTTGTCGTACCGTCGAAGCCGACGGACAGATTCACGATCTCAGGCGGCGTTATCGGCGGCGTGCCATGACCCGTGTCGATCTTGATTGCGTGCGTCTGCATCGGCAGGGTGATGATCAGGAGCGTGAGCAGCACCAGCATCACGTCGATGAGCGGCGTGGTGTTCATGTCGGCGACGACGTCGCCGGTTTTGGATTGAACGGTAGCGGCCATGTGTTCCTCCCCAGGATGGCACACGATCAGGCTGCGTGTGGATTATGGCGAAACTAGGAAGGATTTTTTTTAATGCGCGAAGCAGTCATCGTTTCCTACGCCCGTACGGGTCTCGCGAAAGCGGCCAGGGGCGGGTTCAACAACACATCCAACATGGCGATGCTGGGCCATGCGGTCGAGCATGCGGTGAAGCGCTCCGGCGTGGCACCGGCCGAGGTCGAGGATGTCGTCGCCGGTTGCGTCGCGGCGTCGGGCAATGTCGCGCGTGGTGCGGCGCTGCTCGCCGGTCTTCCGGTTACGACCTCCGGCGTCACGGTGCACCGCGCCTGTTCGTCGGGCCTCAACGCCATCGCCAACGCGGCGCGCTATGTCATCGATGACGGCGCGCAGATCGTTGTCGGTTCCGGCGTCGACTCGATCACATTCCAGGGCGGCGGTGGCGGCGGCAAGGAGCCCAGGATCGTCGAAATGTATCCCGATTACTGGATGCCGATGATCGACACCGCCGATGTCGTGTCCAAGCGCTACAACATCTCCCGCGAATATCAGGACGAGTACTCGCTGGAATCCCAGCGCCGCATGGCCGCAGCCCAGCAGGCCGGCAAGTACAAGGACGAGATCGTCCCGATGGCGACCAAGATGAAGGTCGTCAACAAGGAGACAAAAGAAGAAAGCGTCGTCGATTACACGGTCAATCGCGACGAGTGCAATCGTCCCGACACGACGCTCGAAGGTCTCGCCAAGCTTCCGCCGGTGAAAGGCCCCGACAAGTTCGTCACCGCCGGCAATGCCTCGCAGCTTGCCGATGGCGCGGCTGCCGTCGTCATCATGGAAGCCAAGGAAGCCGAGAAGCGTGGCCTGCAGCCGATGGGGCTGTTCAAGGGCTGGGCGGTCGCCGGTTGCGAGCCCGACGAGATGGGCATCGGTCCCGTGTTTGCGGTGCCGCGTCTGCTCGAACGTCACGGGCTGAAGATCAAGGACATCGATCTCTGGGAACTGAACGAAGCCTTCGCATCACAGTGTCTCTACTCGCGCGACAAGCTCGGCATCGATCCGGCGATCTACAACGTGAACGGCGGCTCCATCGCCATCGGCCATCCCTTCGGCATGACCGGCGCGCGCCTCACCGGCCATGTGCTGATGGAAGGCAAGCGCCGGGGCGCCAAGAAAGTCGTCGTCTCGATGTGCATCGGCGGCGGCATGGGCGCGGCCGGATTGTTCGAAGTCTTCTGATGTACGAAGGCTTCGAACAAACGCTGCGCCGCGTCGTCACTGGCGACGACGCAAGCGGCAAATCCACGATCATCATCGACGGTCCGCCGGCGGACGCTGCGATCACGCAGGGCCGCGGCGGGTTGATGGAGATCTGGACCGACAGTGTGGTCGCCGCGCTCGCCCCGAAAGCGACGACCGATAACGGCAAGGGAACGGTCATCCTTTCGCCGCCTCACCAAAGTGTGAAGGTCCGATGGTTCGTTATCGAACCTGTGCCACCGGGAACCCCGAAGGACGCGCTCGACGCGGCGACGCGCGCGGCCTTTGCCGGCTTTGGCGCGGAGCATCACATCATCGACCAGAGCCGCCATTCTGCGATGCACGAAACCCATTCGATGGACGTGATCTGCCTGCTGAAAGGCGATGTCAGCCTGGTCCTGGAAGACGGCGAAACCCGCATCAAGCCGGGGCAGGTCGTGATCCAGCGTGGAACCAACCACGCGTGGGTCGCCCATGGCGGACCGGCGCTTCTGCTCGCCGTACTTATCGACAGGCCGATGGCATCCTGACCGTTTCGGCGGCATGGACGGCGGCGGGTTATTTCCCCTAATCTTCGCTTGAGTGGGGAAGAACAATGACGCACACGCTTCGCGCGCTTGCCTTCTTGTTGCTTGGCCCGGTGCTTGCCGGCTGCGCCAGCGCGCAGAGCTGGTCGGACACCGACCCGCTCGAAGGCTTCAATCGCAAAATGTTCTGGATCAACCAGAAGCTTGACCGCAACGCGGCGCTGCCGGCGGCGGTGTTTTATAAATCAAGCGTGCCGGACGGATTTCGCGATGGCCTGCACAACCTCCTCTCCAATGTGAGCATGCCGATCACGTTCGCCAACGACATCCTGCAGGGCGAGTTCGACCGCGCCGGCAAGGCAGCGGCGCGATTCGGCGTGAACACAACCTGGGGCGCGCTCGGCATTCTGGATCCCGCGACGGATATGGGCCTGCCGCCACAGCAGGAAGATTTCGGGCAGACGCTCGGTGTCTATGGCGTGCCGGCGGGACCCTATATGGTGCTGCCGCTGCTCGGGGCGGCATTGCCGCGCGACGCGATCGGCCGCATCTATGTCGATCACTACTTCAGTCCGCTCAGCTATTTCGACTATAGCGGCCGTTATTACGTCTCCCTGGGCACGCGCGTCTTTTCCACCGTCGATGGCCGCGCGCGAGTGATCGACGATCTGCACGATATCGAGCGCGATTCCGTCGACTACTACGCGGCGATGCGCGACGTTTACATCAAGCGGCGGCAGGACCGGGTGATGAACCGGAACCCGGAAGACATGGACCAGCTGGCGAATTGATCGCCCCGGGCGTTTCCTCTATCTGGAAATCGCTGCCCGCGAGTGAATCACGATCATGGCGTTCATCGAGACGGTTGTCGGCCCTTGCTGCCGCCACGCCCGTGCCGTGGTCGCGGCTTTTGTGCTGGCGGCGCTTGGCGCCGGACTTTACACCGCCCAGCATTTCCGGATGGATACGGACAGCGAGAAGCTGATCTCGCCCGATCTCGAATGGCGCAAGCGCGAGGCGCGGTTCGACGCGCTGTTCCCGCAGCAAGGCAATCTCATCCTTGTCGTGATCGATGGCGCCACGCCGGAACTGGCGATGCATGCGCAAGGCGCGCTGGCCGCGAAGCTTGAGAGGCAAAAGAAACTGTTCCCGACGGTGCGCCAGCCCGGCGGAGGGGCGTTCTTCCTGCAGAACGGATTGCTGTTCTTCCCGCGCGCCGAGGTCGACAAGACACTGCAGCAGATGATTGCGGCGCAGCCCTTCCTGAGCGCGCTTGCCGCCGATCCGAGTCTGCGCGGCGTGATGGATTCGCTCTCGACCGCGCTGATGGGCGTCCAGCACGGTCAGGCGAAGCTGGAACAGATCGACAGACCGATGAAGGCGTTCGGCGATACGCTGGACAAGATTGAGCGTGGCGGCAAAGCGTGGCTGTCCTGGCAATCGCTTGTCACCGGCAGCGCCGATCCGGCGCGATTGCGCAGCTTCATCGAGGTGCAGCCCGCGCTGGATTTCGATGCTCTGTCGCCCGGTGCCGCCGCGACCGACGCCATCCGCAAGGCCGCGCGCGATCTCGGCCTGACGCCGGACCATGGCGTGCGCATCCGGCTGACGGGGCCGGTGCCGCTCTCCGACGAGGAATTCGCGACGCTCGCCGAACGCGCCGATCTAATGGGCATCGTGATGCTGCTCGCGGTCACGCTGACCTTGTGGCTTGCGGTGAAGTCCTTCCGGATCATCGTCTGTATCCTGATCACGCTGTTCACGGGCCTGGCGCTGACCATGGGATTGGGCCTCGCGGCGGTCGGCGTGTTCAACATCATCTCGATCGCCTTCGTTGCCCTGTTCGTGGGCCTCGGCGTCGATTTCGGGATTCAGTTCTGCGTGCGCTACCGGGCCGAACGGCATGTCGCGCGCGATCTCGAACCGGCGCTGGTCCGCGCGGGTCGCGGCGTCGGCAAGCCGCTGGCGCTTGCGGCCGCCGCGACGGCGGTGGGCTTCTTCTCGTTCCTCCCGACCAAATATGTCGGCGTCGCGGAGCTCGGTTTGATCGCGGGCATCGGCATGATCGTCGCGTTTGTGCTCGCGATCACCATGCTGCCGGCGCTACTGATGCTGGTGGGGCCGCACGGTGAGGCGGAGGAAGTCGGGTTGAAATCGCTCGCGCCCGCCGATCTGTTTCTCAGGCAGAACCGCCGCTCCGTTCTCATAGCTGCCACGATTGCGGGTCTCGCGTCGCTCGCGACCATTCCACTGCTGCATTTCGATTTCGATCCACTGCATCTGCGTAGCGCCAAAGTCGAGTCGGTTTCCACGCTGTACGATCTGATGAAGGATCCACAGACATCCCCGAACACGATCGACGTGCTCGCGCCGTCGTTGGACGCGGCGGATCGCCTCGGCGCGCGCCTGTCCAAGCTTCCTGAAGTCGGACAGGTTCTGACGCTCAAGAGCTTTGTGCCCGAGGATCAGCAGCCCAAGCTCGCCGCGATCGACGATGCCTCCTTCCTGCTCGATGCGGCCGTCAATCCGTTCGACGTCAAGCCCGCACCCAGCGACGCCGAGGTGGTTGCCAGCCTCGCAACAACAGCAAAATCTCTGCGCGATGCCGTGGCGAACGCACAAGCCGGTCCCGCGAAAGACGCGACACGTCTCGCGGGCATTCTGGACCGTCTTGCCAAAGCGGCGCCGGATACGCGCAAGCGTTCCGCCGACGCGCTGATTCCAGGCTTGAATGCGCTGCTGGATACGCTGCGCTCGTCGCTTCAGGCACAACCGGTTTCCCTCAAGACCATGCCGAAGGATTTCGTGCGCGACTGGGTCGCGCCCAATGGCGTGGCGCGCATTCAGGTTTTCCCGAAGGACTCGAGCGGTAGCGACGTATCGCTGCGGAAATTCGCGACTGCCGTTCAGCGCCTGGCGCCGGAAGCGACCGGCGCGCCGCTCTCCATCCGCCAGTCCGGCGACACGATCATGGGAGCGTTTCTGCAGGCAGGATTGTGGGCGTTCCTCGCGATCACCGTGCTGCTGGGCTTCGTGCTGGGACGCGTTCGCGACGTGTTGCTGACGCTCGCGCCGCTGTTGCTCAGCGGTCTGCTCACGCTCGCGACCTGCGTGGCCATCGGGCTTCGGCTCAACTTTGCCAACGTGATCGCGTTGCCGCTGCTGCTCGGAATCGGTGTCGCCTTCGACATCTATTTCGTGGTGGCATGGCGCAATGGCGCGCAGAATCTGCTGCAATCCAGCCTGACGCGCGCGGTGATCTTCAGCGCGCTGACCACGGCATCCGGTTTCGGAACGCTGTGGCTGTCGAGCCATCCCGGAACCGCCAGCATGGGCGAGCTTTTGATGATCTCGCTCGCCTGGACCTTGGTGACGACGCTGTTCTTCCTGCCCGCGCTGCTGGGACCGCCGCCGAAATCACAACAGGCTATTTCTTCATCTGCTCATCGGTGAGATCGTTGATCTTCTTGATCAGCGCCGGTGCGCCGCTGGAAGCGGTGGACGCGAAGTCTGAACGCCGTGTCGCGAGCTGGCTGATCGTGCCGTTCAGATAGACATCGACGATCTTCCACGAGCCGCCGGTCTGGCGCATGCGGTAGTTGAACGGAATCGTCTGGCTGTCGGTGACAAGCTTGCTGTGCACCACCTTGTCAGAGCCGCGCGTCTGCGCCGTGGGGTCGACCGTGAATTTCTCGCCGCCGAAGCTGTCGAAATTGCTCGCATAATTGGCGATGGTCATGCGCTCGAACGCGGCGACCAGCGCCTGCTGATCGGCGGGCGCAAAATTCGCCCAGCCAGGGCCCGCCACGAAACGCGTCATGGTCTGAAGATCGTAGGCCTGCTCGACGGCCGGCTTCAGCTTGTTGTAACGGCCCTGCAGCCCGAGCTCCTTTCCGTGCTTCATGCTGTCCAGCAGCGCGTCATAGAAGGATTGGACGGTCTGCGCCGCCGGATCGAAGTCGGCGGCGCCGGCATGTAACGTCGGAACTGGCGCGAACAGGAGAGCGAGCGCGACTGTGATGGATTTCGTCCAAATAGGTTTCATAGCGGCCTCACGCGATGCGAATATGGAACATAACATTTGCGGCGGAATTTCGTTGCACGCGCGTCAGCTATCCCGGTCGAGGAGGAACATCGGCAGCGCCCGGAGTGGCTCCGCAGCCGGGCCATACGCGGAGAGCGTTACCGCCGCGCGCCGCGCCAGCTTTTCGGCTTCGGCCCGCGCGCCCTCGACGCCATGGATCGAGACCAGCGTGGCCTTTCCCTGGTCCTTGTCCTTGCCGACGGCCTTGCCGGTTTTTTCCGCCGTGCTTGTCACGTCGAGAAGGTCGTCGGTGATCTGGAACACCAGCCCCATGTCGTGGGCATAATCGCGCAGGCGTTTGCGATCCGCGTCGCTCGCTTCGCCGAGAATGGGCCCCGCTTCACAGGAGAATTCGAACAGTTGCCCGGTCTTGAGGCGCTGCAGCAGCATGATCTCGTCCGCGCCGAACGAACTCACCGAAGCGCACATGTCGATCATCTGGCCGCCGATCATGCCGTTGTTGCCTGCGGCTTCCGCGAGACGTGCAACCAGCTTCAGCCGAACATCGGCGTTCGGATGGGTCGCCGCATCGGCCAGAATCTCGAATGCGATGGTGAGCAACGCGTCGCCGGCGAGCACCGCTGTTGCCTCGTCGAACGCCTTGTGTGTCGTCGGCCGCCCGCGGCGCAGATCGTCGTCGTCCATGCAGGGCAGGTCGTCATGCACCAGCGAATAGGTGTGCAGCACCTCGATCGCCGCCGCGGCACGGGCCGCGTTTGCCGGATCGACGCCGAACATCGCCGCGGAATGCAGAACCAGAAACGGCCTCAACCGCTTGCCCCCGGCAAACGTCGCATAGCGCATCGCTTCGTGGATGCGGGCATGCAGCCCATGCGGCTGGGGAAGGACCTGTTCCAGCGCGGCCTCGACGGTCTTGGCCGACTCGGTCATCGCCAGCAGGAGGCCGGTATGAGAACCGCTTGGCCTGCCCTGTGAAATATTGTTCATACCGCTTCAATCATCCAAAGCCGCTCGTTCCGGCGGCGCCGTTCGTATCAAAAGCCCAGAGTATCACAAGGGATTTTCCGGTCGCCACGAATGGGCCACTATTGTTTGCTGCGATGCAATAAAGCCATTGCGGCTGCTGGCGAGTTTCTAGAAAATGGCCTTAGAGCGGACAACAAACGACCGTCCTCAGCGGCGCCCGAGGACGGGCGGCATATTGGGGCAGGTGCCGGGAGCCAACATGATGCGCGTCGTACTTGCCCAACCCCGCGGGTTCTGCGCGGGCGTCGTCCGGGCGATCGACATCGTGGAGCGGGCGCTCGAGAAGTATGGCGAGCCCGTCTATGTCCGCCACGAGATCGTGCACAACAGGCATGTCGTCGACGCGCTCAAGAACAAGGGTGCGCGTTTTGTCGAGGAACTCGACGAGGTGCCTGACGGCGCCGTGACGGTATTCAGCGCCCATGGCGTTCCGCAGACGGTTGTGAACACGGCGAAGTCCCGCGGCCTTCCGGTTCTGGATGCGACTTGCCCGCTGGTGTCGAAGGTCCACAATCAGGGCAAGCGCTACGTCACCCATGGCCGCCAGCTGATCCTGATCGGCCATGCCGGACATCCCGAAGTCGAGGGCACGATGGGCCAGGTTGGCGCACCGGTGACGCTGGTGCAATCCGACTCCGATGTCGATGCGTTGACGATTCCGATCGACACGCCGGTTGCCTACATCACCCAGACGACGCTTTCGATCGACGATACAAAATCGATCATCGCAGCGCTGAAGCGCAAATTCACCGACATCGTCGGGCCCGAGACCACCGACATCTGCTACGCGACGCAGAACCGCCAGACCGCGGTGCGCGAGCTGGCGAAGGTCGCGGATGTGATTCTGGTAGTGGGCGCGAAGAACTCGTCGAACTCCAACCGGCTGGTCGAGATCGGGCGCGAGGTCGGCGTTCCGTCCTATTTGATCGCCGACGGCAGCGAGTTGGATCCAGCATGGCTCGTCGGCAAGAAATCGGTGGGACTCACAGCTGGCGCATCGGCGCCCGAATCGCTGGTCGAGCATGTCATCGGCGCGCTCGCCAAGATCGGCCCGGTCGAGGTCTCGACCATGGATGGCAAGAAAGAGCACATCGAATTCCGGCTTCCGGCCGAACTCAGGGAATAGAGAATGGGCATTCCTTTCAAACAGGCCGCAAAGATCGGAAGCTACGTCGTCAAGAACCATCTGACGGGCGTGAAGCGCTATCCGCTGGTGCTCATGCTGGAGCCGTTGTTCCGCTGCAATCTCGCTTGTGCCGGCTGCGGCAAGATCGATTATCCCGACGATATCCTGAACCAGCGCCTTTCTTACGACGAGTGCATGCACGCGATCGACGAATGCGGCGCGCCCGCAGTGTCCATCGCCGGCGGCGAGCCGCTGCTGCATCGCGAGATGCCGAAGATTGTTGAGGGCTTTCTGGCCAAGGACAAGTTCGTCATCCTCTGCACCAACGCGTTGCTGATGTCGAAGAAGATCGACCAGTACAAGCCGCATCCGAATTTCACCTGGTCGATCCATCTCGACGGCGACCGCGCGATGCATGACCACTCGGTCTGCCTCGACGGCGTCTATGAGAAGGCCATCGACGCGATCAAGCTCGCGAAGTCCAAAGGCTTCCGCACCCAGATCAACTGCACCCTGTTCTCCAACGCCATCCCGGAACGCGTCGCGCAGTTCTTCGACCTGATGATGGAGATGGGGTTGGACGGCATCACCATCTCGCCGGGCTATGCCTATGAGCGTGCGCCGGATCAGGAAAGCTTCCTCAACCGCGAGCGCACCAAGCGCCTGTTCCGCGATATCCTCTCGCGCGGCAATGGCGGCAAGAACTGGGAGTTCACGCAGTCGCCGCTGTTCCTCGATTTCCTCGCAGGCAACCAGACCTATGAGTGCACGCCGTGGTCGATGCCGCTGCGCTGCGTGTTCGGCTGGCAGAAGCCCTGCTACCTGCTCGGCGAAGGCTATGTGAAGACCTTCAAGGAACTGATGGAAGACACCGAGTGGGAGAAATACGGCGTCGGCAAATACGAGAAATGCCAGGACTGCATGGTCCATTGCGGCTTCGAGGGCACCTCGGTAATCGATTCGATCCGCCACCCGCACAAGCTGATCCCGCTCGCGGTGCGCGGGGTGAAGACCGAAGGGCCTTTCGCGAAGGATATCGACACGTCTAGGCAGCGCCCCGCCGAGTTCGTGTTTTCCAAGCATGTCGAGCACAAACTAGACGAGATACGGACAGCCAAAACCAGGACCAAGCAGGTCGAGGCAGCGGAGTAGGGCGGAAAACGCCTTCTCGGTCTCGCGATCGGTGCGGATGAGCGCCGGGATCTGCTGCGGCCGCGTCACGACAGAGTGCAGGACGCGTCCGAGCGCGATGCCGCCGCTGGGCTTCATCGCGACGCGCGCGGCATGGGGCAGGGTGTGATCGGCGCGGTCGGAGATCGCACGCAGAGCGACGAAAGGCAGGCCGTGCTCGCGCGCAAAGCGGATCGCGACATGGGATTCCATGTCGACGGCATCGGCGCCGGTGTCGCGATAGATCGCGGCTTTTTCTTCTGCTGTCGCAGCGATTTGTTCGGCGCCTGTGATTGTGCCCGAGATCGTGCCCGGCAGCGTATCGCGAAGATGCGCTGTCCATGCGGCATCTGTGTCCAGCGATTTGCCGTCCACAAGGATTGACGACACCACGATGCAATTGCCGGCGTCGAGCTCTGGCGACAGCGCGCCCGCAATGCCGATGCTGATGATGCCTTTCACATCGTCGCGGAGCGCGTGGCCGAGGCGCTTGCGCAGCAGCGTACTGTTGCCGCCGCCGATCAAGACATCGACATGCGGCCCCGCGACCAGTATCGCCTCGCGCTTGAGCCCGACGACGGCGAGGACGGTCAACGCGGATCGCTCCCAAAACGCTTTTCCATTTCCCGCAGGGCTTTACGGTCCTTCATTCGCCGATATGCTGCTACCCGTGAGATGCTAGGAGCAAAAAAAGTGGCCCAGACCACGCCGATCAGCATAGTGGCGCCCATTGCTTGACGGTCATGCGGCCAAAACCATCGATAGTTGCCAAGCGTGTCCACCAGAACGACCACTGTCGGTATCAGCAAAAGACTTGCGATGATCTTATGTGCAGCGACAGACAGCTTTCGCATGGGATTTACAATCCGTGCGCGCCCGTGCGCGAATTGCCGCTTTTGAGATTGCGGTAGCGCGCCACCGCCCAGAGCGGGAAGAATTTCGTGTAGCCGTGATAGCGCAGATAGAACACGCGCGGGAATCCGCCGCCGGTGTAGGTGTCCTCTGGCCAGAGGCCGTTTGCCTGCTGCGCGCCTTGCAGATAGCGGATGCCGCGCGCGGTGGCGGGATGATCGACTTCGCCTGCTGCCATCAATCCCATCAGCGCCCACGCCGTTTGCGACGCGACGGACGGCGCGGGTTGATAACCGCTATAGTCGAGACGGTAGCTGTCGCAGCTCTCGCCCCAGCCACCATCTTCGTTCTGGATCGACGCGAGCCAATCGGCGGCGCGCTTGATCATCGGCTCGTCGGGCGGAAGGCCCACTGCGTTCAGTCCGGCCAGCGCCGACCATGTGCCGTAGATGTAATTGACACCCCAACGGCCGAACCAGCTTCCGTCTTTCAGTTGCGAGTTGCGCAGGAAATCCACGCCGGCTTTGACGTACGGATCGTCGCGCGTCGCGCCGAGTTGCATCAGCAGTCCGATGCAGCGCCCCGTCACATCATCGGTCGGCGGATCGAGGAGCGCGCCGTGATCGGCGAAGGGGATGTTGTTCAGGTAATAATAGACATTGTCGGCATCGAACGCGCCCCAGCCGCCGTTCTTGCTTTGAAGCCCCTCGATCCATTCGCGGCCGCGCGAGATCGCTTCGCTGTAGCGCGGCGCATCGAACCGGTGCAGCGCCATGGCGACGACGGCGGTGTCGTCGAGATCGGGGTAATAATTGTTCCAGTATTGGAACGCCCAGCCGCCGGGGCGCACGTTCGGGCGCTCTTCGGCCCAGTCGCCTTTGACGTCGAGCACCTGACGGCCTTTGAGCCATTCGAGTGCTTTGCCCACTTGCGCGTCACAGTCCTTCGCTTCCAGCAGCGCGTGGCACATCAGGGCCGTGTCCCAGATCGGCGAGACGCAGGGCTGGCAATAGGCTTCGTCGCCCTTGACGACGAGCAGCTTCTCGACCGACAGCCGCGCGATGGCGCGGTCCGGATGATCCGGCGCATACCCCATCGTGTCGTACATCATCACGCTGTTGGCCATGGCGGGATAGATCGCGCCGAGGCCGTCCTCGCCGTTCAGCCGCTCGGTCGTCCACGATACGCATCTGTCGATCGCGCGTTGGCGCAGACTTTTCGGCCAGAACGGCTCAACGCGCTTCAGCACCCAGTCGAGCGCGCCGAAGAATGCCGACCAGAACGCGCTCTGATGCGGCGCGCGTTTCGACGCCGCGGTGCCGCCGGGCACGAACAGCTCCGGCACATGGACGCCGCGCGGATTGCGCGCGATAGGCTTCTCCGCCGCCAGCACCAGCAGCGGCACGATCACCGTGCGCGCCCAATACGACATCTTCGACAGATGGATCGGGAACCAGCGCGGCAGCAGGATCAGCTCCACAGGCACCGTCGGCACGTTCATCCACGACGTCTCGCCATAGAGCGCGAGCAGGATGCGCGTGAACACGTTCGCCTTGAGCGCGCCGCCGCGCGATAGAATCGCCTCCCGCGCGCGGACCATGTGCGGCGCGTCGATGTCGTCACCAATCATCTTCAATGCGAAATACGCCTTCACCGTCGCACTGATATCGAGCGGGCCGCCGTGATAGAGCGGCCAGCCGTCGCGATCGGCCTGAATGCGGCGCAGATAGGCGCCGATCTTGCGCTCGAGTTCGAGGTTCGGTGTCTCGGCGAGGTAATGCACCAGCAGCACATATTCCGAGGGGATCGTGGCGTCGGCTTCGAGCTCGAACACCCAATGGCCGTCGTCACGCTGACGGTCGAGCAGCGCCTTGGTCGCGCCGCGGATCGTCGCTTCGACCGACGCCCAGTTGTTCTCCTCGATGCTGATCTGGTTCATCGCGCTATTATACGGAGGCGCGGGCGAGCGCCAACTCGGCCGCTTTGTGGCCCGACCTGACTGCGCCTTCAATCGTCGCGGGCAGGTTGGTGGCGGTCCAGTCGCCGGCGAGGAACAAATTAACCCAATCCGTCTTCGCCGGCGCGCGTTTGGCGGCCTGCTCGACCGTCGCGGCGAAGGTCGCGCGGCGCTCCTTGACGATCTGCCATTCCGGCATCGGCGCATCCATTTTCAGCGCCGCCGTGACGTCCTTCCAGATTAGCGCGGCGAGCGCGTCGCGATCCATGTCGATCAGCCGGTCGGCGCCGCTGACGGTGATGGAGATGCGGTCGGGGAAAGAGAATATCCATTCCACCGTGCCGCAGATCACGCCAAGGATCAGCGACGCGTCCTTCGGCGGCGCGATCTTGAAATGCGCATTGACGATGGCACGGAAATCGTCGGGTGCAACGATCGTCGGCACCAGCTCCTGCGCCGCCCAAGGCGGAACGGCGAGCACGAGCATGTCGTCCTTCGACAGCGGCACTGTCGCTTCGGGAAATTCCAGCGCGACGGCATGCGTGCGCCCGAACACGATGCGGCGGCAACGCTCGCCGAGCTGCACCTTGGCGCCTTTGCTCGCGAGAAACGCGAGCGCCGGATCGACGAACGCCGCGGCAAGCGTGGGATGCGCGATGCGCGGGCGATAATGCTTCCCGCCCTTCGCCAGAGTCTCGCGGATCACGGCACCGGCGAGCGCCGCCGATGCCGTCTCGGGTTCGGTATTGAGCGCGGCGAGCAGGAACGGCCGCATCAGCCGCTCCCACAACAGGCCGTCGCATGTCGTGACTTCGCAGATGCGCTTGTTGCGTCCGGGCGCAATCAAGCCGGCGAGCCCCGCATAATCCTTGAGCTGCGTGCCGGGAACGCGCCGGTCCTTCGCGAATGGCCACCATGGCAGGCGGCCTTCATTCGGCGCGATGGTCCAGCGCTCGCCGCTTCCGACGTCAACGAAATCGAAGCGCGCCTTGTCAGGCCCCGCAAGCCTGTCCATCGCGCCGATGCGGCGCAGATAGGTCATCACCGCATGATTGCCGGAAAGCACCAGATGATTGCCGTTATCGATCACCTGGCCGAGCACGGGATCGAAATAGGAGCGGCAGCGCCCGCCAGCCTGCGGCGCGCCTTCATAGAGCGCGACGCGCGCACCCTTCTCGGCCAGCGCGGTCGCGGCGGAGAGCCCGGCAAGTCCCGCGCCGACGACGTGGAAAGTCTTCTCGCTCATCAACCGAGCCCGTTGCGCAGCACGATCATCGCGAGTTTGGTCTTGGGCAGGCTCACGCGCTTGCGCGGCGGCGCCCAGCCTTCGACTTCCATCGCAGACAGGATCGCGGCATAGACCGCACCCATCAGCCGCGGCGTGGCGATGCGGCCCTTCGGTTTCGTGCGCAGGATCGCGTCGGCTTTCTCATAATGATAATGGGCCAGCCGCGCACAGGAACGGCACGCCGCATCGATGCGTGGATCGGCGAGGATGGTCTTCGGATCGGTCGAGGTGATGCCTTCGTTCTCGATGTGCTCGCGCGCCAAATAGAGGCGGCCGATGCCGGCGTCCTCGTCGAGATCGCGCAGGATGTTGGTGAGCTGCAGCGCGCGGCCCAGATGATGGGCAAGCTCGAAGCCCGGGCCTTCCTCCATCCCGAACACTTTCACCGAGAGGCGGCCCACGGCGCTCGCCACGCGGTCGCAATAGAGATCGAGGATGACGAGATCGGGCGCGACGATGTCCTGCGCCACGTCCATCTCCATGCCGTCGATGACAGCGAGGAAATCCTCCTTGCGCAATCCATAGCGCGTGATGGCGTCCTTCAGGAACGCGCTCTCGATCGCCTTGCCGCCGCCATAGAGTGTTCCAAGATCGCGCCGCCATCTGGTCAGCGCCGCGAAACGCTCCTCGCGCGTGCCGATACCGTCATCGGCGATGTCGTCCACCATGCGGCAGAAGGCATAGATCGCGAACATCGCCTCGCGCTCGGCGCGCGGCATCAGCCGCATCGCGGAATAGAACGAGCTGCCCTTGGCCTTCTGCTCGACGGCCTGAATTTCGCGCGGCGGAACGGTCATGTGCGGCGGCGTCTCAAGAATCCGAGATACGCCCTAAACGCGAGCGGCATCAGTTCCAATTTGCGATGATGCACGCGCTCCGACAAGGGGTCGCGTTGCTGCAGGCGCCGGTTCAGGTCCTCGGCGAAGGTCTGGATCATGCTGACCTCGAGCGCCAGGCGGCGATCTTTTATACGGCTTGCGAACGGCTTGGCCTCTGCGAGCAATCCGTCCGTACGTTTGGCAAGCGCCGCGATGACGGCAAGCAGTTCCGGCGTGGCCTTGTCGCGGCCGAGCGCATCGGTGCCGGTGAACATGTCCTGCGGGATATAAACGCGGTTGAGTGCGCGATAATCCTTCCCGCAATCCTGCAGGTGATTGATCACCTGCAGCGCGGCGCAGAGCGCATCCGACAGCGGCCAGGTGTCGCGCGACTCGCCATGGACATCGAGCACGAAGCGGCCGACCGGCATCGCCGAATAGCGGCAATAGTCCATCAGCTCGTCCCAGTTCGCGTAACGCAGCTTGGTCACGTCGCGGCGGAACGCTTCAAGCAGCAGCATCGCGTGCTGTTCACTTAAATCATGCTCCTTGAGCACGCGGCGCAGTGCAAACGCCTCCGGCGCGCTGTCGAGTTCGCCAAGCAGCGTGCGCTCCATCTCGTCGAGCAGCTTGAGCTTTTCCTCCGGCGTCGCGGTCTCGTGGTCGGACACATCGTCGGCGGCGCGTGCGAAACGATAGAACGCGAGGATCGGCGCACGATGCGCCGGGCGGATCAGCCAGGACGCGACGGGGAAGTTCTCGTCCTTGTGGCCCTTGCCGGAAGAGAGATCGGAGGCGCTCATGCCTTCTCCATCGCCTGCGCGCGCCCCTTCCACATGCCGCCGCGACCGCGCCAGTGCTGGATCGCGGAGTCGAGCGTGAAGAGGCCATAAAGCGCACCGATCAGCGGCATCGCAAGCCCGATGAACGGCGAGAGCCGATAGAAACGCAGCATCGGCGCAAACGCGATGACCATCAGCGCCCAGGCCGCGATGGCGGCGAGCTGTGCCGGGCCGTGCGCGAAGATCGCGACGAAAGGTGCTGCGACATAAACGAGGACCATGCCCAGAACCGTGCCCGCGAGCCGCAGGGGCGAATAGCCGAGCTGTGCATAGGCCGAACGCGACACCATCTTGCGGATATCGCCGAAGCTGTAAGGCCGCACGCTCACGCTGCGGTCGGTGAGGCCGAGCCATACCGGTCCCTGCGCCTTCATCAGCCGCCCCATCGCGCAATCGTCGATAATCTCGCTTCTGATCGCATCGATCCCGCCTGCTTTTTCGAGTGCTTCACGTTTGATTAGCATGCAGCCGCCTGCGGCGGCGGCTGTCTTGTTGCGCGGATTGTTCACCCAGGCGAACGGATAGAGCATGTCGAAGAAGAATACGAAGGCCGGGATCAGCAACCGCTCGGCCGCGTTGCCGCAATGCAGTTTGGCCATCAGTGTTGTAAGCACGAGCTTGCCAGCTTCGGCGCGCGCGACGAGCCTGGACAAATTGCTGGGCGTGTGCGCGATGTCGGCATCCGTGAGCCACAGATAATCCGGTGATCCCGCAACCGTCACGCCCTGCTTCACGGCCCAGAGTTTTCCGGTCCAGCCCGTGGGGTGCGGAGCGCCGCTCATCACGGTGAACTTATCGCTGTTTAGCTCGCGCGCGATGGCGGCGGTGCCGTCGCCGCTCTGATCGTCCACCAGAATGATCTTGAACGAACCCTTGTAATCCTGTGCCACTAGGCTGCCGATGGAGCGCGCGATGACATCGGCCTCGTTGCGCGCGGGAACGACGGCGACGACGCTGGGCCAGGCTTCGGGTGGCGGCGCACCGCGGTCGTCGCGCTCGCGCGTCATCCAGAACATGCCGCGTCCGAACAACAGATAGAGCCACGCCAGAAGCGGAACGAAGCCAAGCACCCAGATCATTTCAGATATCCGGCCGCTTTGAACCAGAGGAGCGCGTCGGACAGCGCATCGCGATAGGGGCGCGCTGCGTAACCGAGTTCGCGCTCCGCCTTCGCGGAGGAAAAGAACATGTGATGCTCACTCATCTTGAGCGCATCGACGGTGACGAAGGGTTCCCTGCCGGTCAGTGAGGCGAACGCCTCGGCGGCATAGGCAAGAGGATACAATGGCCCGCGCGGGAGATTGATGCGCGGCGGCTTGCGGTTCGACATTTCCGCGATCACGGCGAGCATCTGCGCAAGCGTCGCGTCCTGCCCGCCGAGGATATAGCGCTCGCCGATCAGTCCCTTGTCGAGCGCAAGCAGATGGCCTTCGGCGACATCATCGACATGGACGAGGTTGAGGCCGGTATCGACATAGGCGGGCATGCGTCCGGACGCGGCTTCGACGAGAATGCGGCCTGTCGGCGTCGGCTTCACGTCGCGTGGGCCGATGGGGGTCGAGGGGCTTACGATGGTCGCAGGAAGTTTTTCGGTCGCGATCAGATGTTCGACCACCTGTTCAGCCACCACCTTGCTGCGCTTGTAGGCGCCGATAGCGCTCTCGACAGTATGCCGCGACATCTCGTCGACCGATTGACCGGCGACAGGCTTTAGGGTTGCGACGCTGGATGTGTAGACAATCTTTTCGACGCCTTCGGCCAGCGCCGCTTCCATCACGATCTTCGTGCCTTCGCGGTTGTTGCGCACGATCTCCTCGCGGTCGCGCGCCCACAACCGGTAATCGGCGGCGACATGGAAGAGATAGCGCACGCCCTGCATCGCGCGGCGCATCGACGGCGCGTCGCGCATATCGCCAGCGACGGTCTCGGCATCCAGTCCCGCGAGATTGGTCTTGGGACTGGTGGAGCGCATCAGCACGCGCACATCGTATCCGCCTGCTGCGAGTTTGCGCGCGACAGCGGAGCCGACGAAGCCGGAGGCACCAGTCACGAGGACTGTGTCGCTCATGCGTCCGGCGCCGCAAGCGCGCGGCGTCCTTCCAGCCCCTGCCACATCAGAAGCGCTGGCACGCCGATGACGATCTCGCGCGCGCGTTTTAGCAGCGACACGGCAAGCCCCATCTCCGGCGGCAGGCCGAACAGCGGCAGCATGAGCACATAGCCGGCCTCCTGCACGCCCAGCGCGCCGGGCACGAATACGGCGGCGCTGCGCAGCGCGCAGAGGATGCTCTCGATGGCGATGGCGCTGGCGATATCGATATGCCCGCCGATCAGCCGGATGGTCAGCCAGGTGCCGACGGCGCTCACGATCCAGCCGACAAGATGGATCGTCGAGGATAAGGCCAGCCGCGACGGACGCTCATAAATGTCCTTCACCGCGGCGTGGAATTCCCGCGTCTGCCGCGCGACGGCGGGAATGAAGCGTTCGGCGAGTTTCTCTGCCAGAACGAGGCCGCGCCGCTGAAGCACGATGAAGGCAACGCTCCCCGCCAGAACGAACACGATTCCGGTGAGCGTTGCCGCGGGGAGTTCCGAACCAGAACGCGCTGTGAACAATGCGACGCCGGTCAGGATGAACACGATCTGCGCCATCATCTCGGTCGTCACGTCGACTATGGACGAGGCGAAGGCGGACGACGCCGCGATCCCGCGCAGGATCAGCGCGCGCACGCCGATCAGAACGCCGCCGAGCTGCGAGAACGGCAGGACCTCGCCTGCGGCATCGCGCACGATGCGCCCCCACACGAAGCTGAGGAACGGCGCCTCCGGCATCAGCGCGAACCACGCTGCGCCGAGGACCGGGAACGTCGCGAGCGCGAACAGGCAGAGGAGCCCGAAGCCGCCGAAGCCTACAGCTGCAATCGCGTTGGAGACCGCCGCGAAGCCGACGCTGAAGACCAGCCACACCACAACGGCGAGGCCGGCAAAGGCGGCGAGGATGACGCCGAACTTCATCTGGGTCAGTTCGGAACGAAGCGGCGGATCTGCCGGATCATGAACGGCACGAAGCGCGGGCGCTTCAGGCGCTTGTCGTAGATGCCGAGGCGGCGGTCGTTCTCCGCAAGGCAGGTCTCCATCAGTTTGCCGACGCTGATGCCGTCGCCGAGATGGTCGGCGCCGTTGACGGTGAAGTTGTTGTCCTGCTCGCCATTGCCGACATCCTTGGCGATGCCGATGCGCTCCCAGATCAGGAACGCCCACACCGCGAGAACCTTGGCTTCGAAATAGGGCCTGCGCCACCACTTCATGTTGCGGCGCCACCACGCGACCCAGTTCACGAAGAACAGGATGTGGCGGCCCTCCTCATGCACGACGGGCTCGAAGGTGTCGACGAGCTCGGCGGGAAAGAAACCGGAGCGCTTCGCGGTCTCGAACAGGCCGAAGGCGAAGAAGCTGTCGATGCATTCGCTGTAGCCGGTGACCATGAACGCCCATTCCGGATCGCGCGGGCGTTCGTAAACAGGCTCGGGCGCAAGCTTGATGCCATAGGCTTCCACGAGATTGGACAGCACATGGCGATGACGCCGCTCCTCGAAGCCGTTGAGCTCGACCGCCTTCTTCAGCAGCGGATCGGCGATGCCTTCGGCGTAGGTGCAGACGTTCAGGCCGGCGCGATTCTCGGTCTGCACCGCGATGTCCCAGATCGGCAGCGCGGTGATGCGCGCAAGTTCGTCCGGCTTCAGGACGGGCCAGTCGATCACCGCCGGCTTGTAGGGATCGAAGGTGTCGAGCAGCGTGCGGCAGAACAGAATCTTGTGCGCCTCGCTGCCAGTGCGGATCGGGCCGTTACCGGGCGTAAGCCGGGCGTCGACCGCGATATCGGGCAAAGCGAGGGCAGAACTGCTCAAGAAAATTCCTCGTGATGTCGCGTACAAAAAGCAAAGGGAGCCGAAGCTCCCCACAAGCTGTCCTAACGCACCAAACCGCTATTTCGAGTTTGCGGGCGCAGGTGTTGCCGGAACGTTTGAGACCGGTGCCGGGGGAGGGGCTGGAATATTGGTCGGCATGGGAACATTTACCTGAAACGTCGGAAAAATGCTTCTCACATCGACTGTCACTGGCCCTTTTTGCTCATTCGCCATGATCAGGCATCCTTGGCATAAGTGAGCGTAAAATAGGCTTCAGCCTCCTTGGTTGCAAGGTCGATTAAGTCCTGCGATGGGTCAAAACCATCTGGAAAGTTTCGCTGCTCCAGCTCCAAACGGTGCTTTTGAAGATTCATTCGGCGGTCTGTGATATCGGCTCCGGGAATCTTCCCTTGCTCGATTTTCTGCCATTCGGCTTCGGCTTCGATAAAGATCGTCTCAAGTGCCACGGTTAATGCGCTCGCAGCTTTGTGCTGACGCCCGAACGGGAAAACGTCCTTAAGAGCATCGAGAAGTTGCGCGGCGACGATGATGCTCGCCCAGAGAAACGGCACTTCCTTAAAGACGACCCATCCGGCAATTGCGCTGCTGGAGGAAATCGCCTTTACAACTTCCACCGTACGCACGCGTCTGGCGACACGGTTACGAAAAAGCCTTGTGTAGATGGCGGCTGCTTTAAGTTGGACCAGTTCCCGCCAATAGAGATCGGGAGTCTTGAGAGCGTTTTCCATGAAGGCTGCCTCCAGCGGGAAACAGCTTACACGCGAAACGGGAAATCTGAATAGCCGCCTGTTTGAGCCAATGTTGCAGTCAGGTGTTTGATTCTGCCATCCGTCAGCGCGGCCAGTTCCTCCGCGTAGCGGTAGCCTTTGGCCGAGCCCGGATAGGGTCCGGTCGCCGGGTGCATGTAGATCTCGCTCAGGCCGTCGGGCAGGGCGGCGAGGATGGCGCCGAGGCGGTCCTTCGTCATCGCACCGGACCACTTGAGCCCGTAGACGCGGTCCGCGACACCCATCCCTTTCGCGCGATAGGAACGCCGCAGCCACATGGCAAGCGGATTGCTCGTCTCGAACGGGACGCGCGTCGCATTCATGCCGTAACGCTTTCCGATCCTCATCATCAGGCTCGCGATGGTGGGGTGCAGATGGAAATGCTTATGCGTGTTGACGTGGTCGAGTGTGAGGCCCGTTGCGGCGAACGCCTTGAACTGCGCTTCTATCTCGGCGGCGAGTTGCTTGCGCACGTTGGGCCGGAAGAACATCGCGGCACCCGCGCGTGCCATGTCGCTGCGGAACATGCCGTTGCGATCTACGAGACCGGGAATCTGTGCGGGCGGAAGTGTCGGACGATCATCGACCAAAGTCAGATGCAACCCGACGCGCAGCTTCGGCATCGTCCTGGCGCGCGCGACGGCGTCGGCGGCGGCCGGCGCGCTCACCATCAAGCTCGCGGCGGTGAGGATGCCTTCGCGATGCGCGATCTCGACCGCTTCGTTGACCTGCGGCGACGCGCCGAAATCGTCGGCAGTGATGATGAGTTGCTTCATCCCACCCCTCTTTCGTCATGGCCGGGCTTGACCCGGCCACCCATCCGACGCGCGTCCGCGCGTCGAAATGACTCTTTTGCGCTCGCGGACGCGAGCCCGATGGGTGGCCGCCTCAAGGGCGGCCATGACGGATTGGGGGAGGGCGTAAGCAAACCCTACGCCGCGTGTTCTCTGCGTTCGCGCAGGAACTGGAAGAACTCGACGCCTTCGCGCAGGCGGCGTTTCATCATCTGGCTCGAGGTCACCATCTCGCCGACGATCGAGGCGATCTTGCTCGGGCGGAAATAGAATTCCTTGTAGAAGCCTTCGAGCGAATTGAAGATCTCGCCGTGCGAGAGATGCGGATAGTGCAGCGGCGCGATCTGGATGCCGCTGTCGTCCACAAGCTCCGCGTTCGCGGCATCCAGCCAGCCGTTCTTCACCGCCTGATCGTAGAGGAACGTGCCGGGATAGGGCGCGGCCAGCGACACCTGGATGGTGTGCGGATTGATGCGCTTGGCGAATTCGACGGTCTCGCGGATCGTCTCCTTGGATTCGCCGGGCAGGCCTAGAATGAAGGTGCCGTGGATCACGATGCCGAGCTTGTGACAGTCCCTGGTGAACTGCTCCGCGACTTCGATGCGCATGCCCTTCTTGATGTTGTGCAGGATCTGCTGGTTGCCGGATTCATAACCGACGAGCAGCAGGCGCAAGCCGCCACCCTTGAGCTTCTTCAGCGAGTCGTACGGCACATTGGCTTTGGCATTGCACGACCACGTCACGCCGAGCTTGCCGAGTTCTTTCGCGATCGCTTCGGCGCGCGGCAAATTGTCGGTGAAAGTGTCGTCGTCGAAGAAGAATTCCCTGGTCTGCGGGAACGCCTTCATCGCCCATTTGATCTCCTCGATCACATGGCCGACCGAGCGCGTGCGATAGGTATGTCCGCCGACCGTCTGCGGCCACAGGCAGAAGGTGCAGCGCGATTTGCAGCCGCGGCCGGTGTAGATCGAGATGTAGGGATGCTTCAGATAGCCGATGAAGTAATTCTCCATCACCAGGTCGCGCTTGTAGACCGGCGTGACGAAGGGAAGGCTGTCCATATCGTGCAGGATCGCGCGGTCTTCGTTGTGCACGATGACGCCGGCATTGTTGCGGAACGACAGGCCCTTGATCTGCGACCAGTCGTTGCCGTCGGCGACTTCCTTGATGGTGAAGTCGAATTCGTTGCGCGCGACGAAATCGATGGCTGCGCCGTCCTTCAGCGAGCCTTCCGCATTCACCGCAACCTTGGCGCCGATCAGGCCGGCCTTCAGGTTCGGATTCGCCGCTTTCAGCGCTTCGATCACCTTCACGTCCGATTTGAACGAGGGCACCGAGGTGTGCGCGACGACGAGGTCGAAATCCTTCGCCTGACCGACGACCTCGGCAAGCGAGGTCTTGTGCGGCGGCGCGTCGATCAGCTTGGAGTTCTCGACCAGCGCCGCGGGCTGCGCGAGCCAGGTCGGATACCAGAAACTCTTGATCTCGCGCTTCGCCTGGTAGCGCGAACCCGCGCCGCCGTCGAAGCCGTCGAAAGAAGGTGCCTGCAAGAAAAGCGTACGCATTCGATTCACGTCCTTATTGATGTGACAGCATGCCGTCCGGCGCGACCAGAAATTGGGTTCCGCGCCAGCGGACATTGCCCCCGAACAGGGAACCCAGGAAAATGGCAAAAGACAGCACGTCCCGTAGGGGCAAAAGCCAGACGGGGCCGGCGCTTGTACCAAGAACCCCGTCCATGCGCCACTTCACGCAAAGCCGCGCCAGAAGGGCAGTTCCGAGCACACCTGCACTGAGCAACGTCACACCATTGAGCGCCATGGCAATCAACGCCAAAGGTAGCGCATGGGTGACAAGAGTTCCCCAATGTCCCGAGCGGTTGAGCAGGCGGATCGTGCGCGCCCAGCGCAGTTCGTGCGCGAACATTTCCTGTCCGCTCTGTTCGCAACAGGTATGCGCGACGACGACGGGCGCGAGCGTCATCTTGTAGCCATGCTCGCGCACGGAGCGGCCGATCTCGTAATCGTCGGCGAGCAGATTGGAGAAGGTCTCCATGCCGCCGATACGGCGCAGCAGGTCCTTGCGCAGCGCGATCGTCGATCCAAAACACGGCGCGGCAAGTCCGATCGTCGTGCCGAACAGTGCGTTCGGGATGAACTGGTAGTTGATCCCCATCGCCACCAGCCGCGACCAGATGTTGGCAAGCGCCGTCCCGGTATAGACGCAGGTCACCGCGCCGCCGCCGGCATTCTCCAGCGCCGCCGTCACGCCGGGCAGATAGTCCGCGCCAGCTTCGATGTCGCTGTCGCTCAGGATCAGCACGTCGTATTTCGCGCGCTCGACCAGATTGATCAGGTTGGAAACCTTGCGGTTCGTGCCGTAGAGGCGCGTATCGATCACCAGCTCGATGTCGAGCTGCGGGTAATCGCGTTTCAGGCCTTCGACAACGCGGATCGCGGGATCGAGAGGGTCCTGGATGCCGAACACGATCTGCATTGGCGCGGAATAGTTCTGTTTGCAGAAGCTCTCGAGATTTTCACGCAAGCGAGGCTCGTCGAGATACAGGGGCTTGAGCAGCGTCACAGGCGGATATTTCGTCAGCGCGCGCTGCCGAGCCACCTTGAACCGGCCGGCGACGCAGACAGCCGCCATTGCGTATCCCGCGCTCGCAAGCGCAAGGATCGTCACGGCAAACCCTGCCCAGTGAATCCAGTCCTGCATTGGTCCCCTTGCCGCCTCGAACGGCTGGTTGGATCATGGCATCTAAGTGTCCGGGCCGCACCCGGCAAGTGCTACCTTGCTTTACGTCCTTGCAATGTCTTGGGTTTCAGGGCCGGTGATAAATTTGTTTACGCTGACCAATGGCTTATTTACGCAAGACCACAAGTTCACTCCGGTTTTTGCCGTGCCGCTTTCCACGGCCGCGCGTTACATAGGCCGGTATGGGCGCGCGCGGGCTGTCACAGAACGGAACACATATGAACGGTAAAAAGGCACTCGTGATTTTCGGCGCGACCGGCGATCTGGCGCGCACGATGTTGTTCCCTTCGCTCTATTTCCTCGATGCCGACGGATTGTTGCCCACGGAGATGATGATTGTCGGCAGCGGCCGTTCCGCCATCGAGCACGGCACCTTCGTCGAACAGTTGCAAAAATCCGTCAGTGAGCGCGTCGGCGACGCTTTCTGCGAACAAGCGTGGTCGCGCTTTGCAAAGCGGATATCCTATGTGGCCGGCGATGCGACGAAAGATGATGTGTACAAGACGATGGCCGGCAAGGTTCAGGGCATGGCGGAGATCGTGTTCTATCTCGCCGTGTCGCCGGATTTTTTCGGTGCGATAGCGCGGCATCTGAAGGCCGCGGGCCTCGCGCACGAAAATGCTCGCATCGCGGTGGAGAAGCCGCTTGGCCACGATCTCGCATCCTGCCTGGAGATCGAGAAGGGCTTGGAGGACGCCTTCACCGAAGACCGTATCTTCCGGGTCGACCATTATCTCGGCAAGGAGGCGGTGCAAAACCTGCTCGCGCTGCGCTTCGCCAATACCTTGTTCGAACCGCTGTGGAACAAGGATTCGATCGAGCATGTGCAGATCACGGTCGCCGAAACCGTCGGCGCCGGCGGACGCTGGTCGTATTACGACCACTATGGCGCGTTGCGCGACCTGGTGCAGAACCACCTGCTGCAGCTTGTCTGTCTCGTTGCGATGGAGCCGCCCGCAAATTTGCAACCGGATTCGGTTCGCAACGAAAAGGTCAAGGTCATCCGATCTCTGCGCCCCATAGGCGAAAACGAGGTCGAGCATCAGACAGTCCGCGGCCAATATACCAAGGGCCACCTCGACGGTTCACCCGTCCCCGGATACACGCAGGAAAAGGATGGTGGACCCAGCAACACCGAGACATTTGTCGCCATTGCCGCGCATATCGACAACTGGCGCTGGGCCGGCGTGCCGTTCTATCTGCGCACGGGCAAGCGACTCGCGGAACGTTCCACCCAGATCGTCGTTCAGTTCCGTCCGGTGCCTCACCTGATCTTTTCGCGCCGCGGTCTGGTTGCGAACCGGCTCACGATCCGGCTGCAGCCTGAAGAGGAGATTTCACTGTCGCTGATGAACAAGACGCCGAGCCTCGATCACGGAGGCATGGAATTGAGGCCGTTGTCGCTCAATCTAAATCTCATCGATGCATACAAGAAAACGCGCCGCCGCATCGCCTATGAGCGCCTCCTGCTCGACATGCTCGCGGGCAACCAGACGTTATTCGTGCGCCGCGACGAGACCGAGGCTGCCTGGGCCTGGATCGATGATATCGAGAAGGGCTGGAAGGCACGCGACATGAAGCCTTTGCCCTATGCCGCGGGAACCTCCGGCCCGCCGGCGCAATACGCGCTGACGGAACGGCACGGCGACGCGTGGGTGGATTGAATTCCCACCCTCCCCTTGAGGGAGGGTCGAAGCGCGAAGCGCTTCGGGGAGGGGCATCCGGCGAACAGCAACCCCTCCCCGAAATTTGCTTCGCTGTGCTCGCAAATTGTCGACCCTCCCTCAAGGGGAGGGTGGGTCTGGTTACGACCGCGTCGGAAACACCATGACCGGTTGCTCGCGCCACATCTGCGGATAGAATTTCTTCAGCGTCGAAACCTTCGGCAGATCGTTGATCGCGATGTAGGGCTGGCCCGGGTGATGGATCAGATAGTCCTGATGATAATCCTCGGCCTGATAGAACCCGTGGAACGGCGCGACCTCCGTCACGATCTTGGCCGAGAAGGCATGCGCCTTGGTCAGCTGCGCGACATAGGCTTCCGCGACGCGCTTCTGATCGGCATTGGTGGTGAAGATGGCGCTGCGATACTGCGTGCCTTCATCCGGTCCCTGATAGTTGAGCGTGGTCGGATCCATCACCGAGAAATAGATGCGCAGGATCTGGCCGAACGAAACCTGCTTCGGATCGAAAGTGATGCGGATGGATTCCGCATTGCCGGTCGAGCCTGTGCTCACTTCTTCATAGCCGCCGCCCGGCCTGGGCCCGCCGGAAAAGCCGGACACGACTTGTGTCACGCCTTTCACATGCTGGAATACGCCCTGCATGCCCCAGAAACATCCGCCGGCAAGCACCGCATTCTCGGTTCTGAGGCTCGACGGCGCGCTGTCTGCGGCCGGCGCGGGCAGGGGCTTCGAGGTCTCGTCGGCGCCTGCGCAGCCGGCAGTGGCGACGAGCGCCGTAGCAAGCAACAGAGAACGGATGTTCATGATGATCTCCTTCACGCCTTGGCGCGCGGTACGAATTTCAGGGATGCCGAGTTCATGCAGTAGCGCAGGCCCGTCGGCTTCGGCCCGTCGGTGAAGACATGACCCAGATGAGCGTCGCAGCGTGTGCACGACACCGCGACGCGCTCCATCAGGAAGCTGTGATCGCTGGTCTCGACGACATTCTTCTTCGAGATCGGCTGCCAATAGCTCGGCCAGCCGGTGCCGGAATCGAACTTGGTCTTTGAATCGAACAGCGCCGTGTCGCAGCAGATGCAGCGATAGAGTCCATCGCCGTGGCTCTCGGCATAGATGCCGGTGAAGGCGCGCTCGGTATCGGCATGACGTGTGACTTCGAACTGCTCGGCCGACAGCATCTTCTTCCAGTCGGCTTCGGATTTGACGACCTTCGGCACCTTCGCGCCGCCAAGGTCCTTGCCGCTGGCTGCGAAATTCTCGATTGCGACCAACTGCGGCGCGGCGTGGACGCCGAAAGGCGCCAGCGCCGCCACGGCGGAGGCCGTCTGCAGGAATTTACGCCTTGTGGAAGTGAAACCGCTCATTGCCACGCCTTTCGTGATGGGTTCGACACTAGGCCAATTCGGCTCAGGTGGCATCCCGGTTACAGCGTTTAGCTACGTCGCTCACGAAAGTTTGGTTTCACGGCGAAACCGCCAGCGGCACGCCTGAACGCCGTCGGCACCGCTGGCGGTCCGCTGCGCGCCGGTTCGGCCGGCTCGCTTCAATTGAAGGTTCCGTAGGAGGTGAAGACGTGGTTGATCACGTCAAAGCTCCATAGCATGCCCTTTCCGTTGGGCCCGCCGGATGAGGACCCCATAACCAGGCCTGTGCCGATCAGCGTCAGCGTGCCGCTTGGGCCGCCATATCGGCCGCAATCCTCGAAATAGTTGCAGAACGAATAGACGTAAGTCAGATCCCAAACGCCGGAAGCCGTCATGGATGGCGTGAGCACGAAGAGCGTGCCCGCTCCGTTTTCTCCGCCAGCGCTGGTCGTTCCGACAAGCGTCCCGTCCGACATCGCGATGATGTTGCCTTTGGGATTGCGGCCGTCGTGGCAATTCGCGAGCGAGCAGAAATTGTAGATGACGGTGAGGTCCGACGTGTGGGCGGCTTCGTGAAGCTGCGTCACCTCGTAGATATAACCATTGCCGTTTCCACCGCCGTCGTAGCTGGTGCCGAAATAGGGTGGCGATATCTGTGTTGCGGTTGAAGGTGTCGCGAAGGCGGCAGCGACAAGGCCGGCGAAAGCGAGCGCGGAGGTTCTGAGATGCGGCATGCGTTTCTCCCTTGATTGCGCCTCAAGGTAGACGAGGCGATTAAACATTCAAAGGTAGAGTTACAAATTTCTGTCAAGCAGCCGAAAGCTGCCGGAACCGTCGCGCCGCAACCTCGGGAGGCATTCTCAGTCACTGTCCCGAAGTTCCAGCCACATCGCATTCAACACGGCGAGGGTGCAGGCGAAGCCGAGACCGAGAATCCAGGAAAAATACCACATCGGCGTCTCCTCAATAAACCGGCGTGATCGGGCCGCGCAGCACGCGGTAGACCCAGCCTGTGTAGGCGATGATGAGCGGAAGAAACACCGCGACCGCGCCCAGCATGATGCCGAGCGTGAGCTTGCTTGATGACGCATCCCATACGGTGAGGCTCATGTCCGGCGCGCTGGACGAAAACAGAAGGAAAGGAAACAGCGCGGTACCTGCTGTTGCGATCGTGAAAAGCGGGATCAGCGCGCTGGCCAGAAAGGCCGCCAAGGGGCGCTTGCGCAGCAAGGCAACCAGTCCTGCTGCCGCCAAGGCACCGAGCGGCATGACCCAGAGAGCGGAATGCGCGCGCACATTGAACATCCAGCCTCCCGGCACGATCGAAACAGTCTTCAGCAGCGGGTTCGAGGGGCCGCTAGGATCGATGACGCTGGTGCCGCGCGCCCCATCGAGATTCATCAGCCAGAAGCCCGCCGCAATGAAGAGGATTGCGTAGAGTCCGGCCGCATAGGGAATTGCGCTGCGCGCGCGTGCAGCAACGGCGCCCGTTGCCTTGTAGGAGAGCCACGCCGCGCCGTGCAGAACGATCATCGACAGGCTCACCAGCCCGACAAGCAGGGCAAAAGGATTGAGCAGAGACAGAAGCGTGATGGCGGAATGAAACCGCAGGTCGGCATCGAACCCGAAGGGTACTCCTACGAAAAGATTGCCGAACGCCACGCCGAACACGAGCGACGGGACCGTGCCGCTGACGAACAGGCACCAATCCCAGAAGCTTCGCCAGCGCGGGTCTTCGATCTTGCCCCGGAACTTGAAACCAACCGGCCTGAGAATCAGCGCCCAGAGGATCAGGAACATGGCGAGATAGAAGCCGGAGAATGCCGCGGCATAGAGCGGCGGCCACGCTGCAAAGATCGCGCCTCCGCCGAGGATGAACCAGACCTGGTTTCCCTCCCAAACCGCGCCGATGGAATTGATCGCCACGCGGCGCTCCTCGTCGTTGCGCGCAACGAACGGCAGAAGCGCGGCGGTGCCGAGGTCGAACCCGTCCATCGCGGCGAAGCCGATGAGCAGGATGCCGAGCAATGCCCACCAGATGAGACGGAGCGTTTCGTAGTCGAACATTATGCGGCCTCCTCTTTGGTGGAATGGCCGAGCGTCGCATCGGGGCCGAGCCGGATGTATTTGGCAAGCAGGTAGGCGTCCACGATCAGCAGCGCCGAATAGAAGATGAGGAAGCCCAAAAGGCCGAACACCACGTTGGAAGCATCTACGCTTGAAACGCCGAGGAAGGTCGGCAGCACGCCTTCAACTGCCCAAGGCTGGCGGCCATATTCCGCAACGATCCAGCCGAGTTCTGCCGCAAGCCATGGCAGTGGCAGGCTGAGGAACGCGGCCCAGAGATAGGGGCGCCAGGTATCGAGCGTGCGGCGCGCGGAGAGAAAGAAGGACAGCGCGAACAGCGCGACCAGCCAGAAGCCGATGGCGACCATGAACCGGAACGACCAGAACAGCACCGGCACGTCGGGAATTGTGCTGTCCGCTGCGCGCGCGATTTCTTCGTCCGTGGCATTCTGCACATCGGGGCGCATGCGTTTCAGCAGCAGTGCATAACCGAGATCGGCGGCGTGCGCGTCGAGCGTTGCGCGCAGTTGCACGTTGCCTCTGTCACGGCGCAGCTTGTCGAGCGCGTCATAGGCGATCATGCCGTTTCGGATGCGGGTTCGCGCCATCGCCACGAGTTCTTCGATGCCAGGGACGGGCGTGTCGATGGAGCGCGTCGCGATCAGACCAAGCACCCACGGCACCTTGATCTCGAAATTGGTCTTGCGGCCGGCGACATCGGGAAAGCCGAAGACGGTGAAGGATGCGGGCGCAGGTTCGGTATGCCACATCGCCTCAATGGCCGCGATCTTCATCTTCTGGTTCTGACCGGCCGTGTAGCCGCTTTCGTCGCCTAGCACGACCACCGATAATGCGGAGGCAAGACCGAAGCTCGCAGCAATCGTCATCGAGCGCTTGGCGAGCGGGACATGGCGCCCACGCAGAAGATAATATGCGCCGATCGCCAGCACGAAGACCGAGCCGGTCACATAGCCTGCGCTGACCGTGTGCACGAACTTCGCTTGCGCCACGGGATTGAACATCACCTCCATGAAATCGGTGACTTCCATGCGCATCGTGTCGGCATTGAATCGCGCGCCGATGGGAAACTGCATCCAGCCATTGGCGATGAGAATCCACAGCGCCGAGAAATTCGAGCCGATGGCGACCATCCAGGTCACGATCAGATGCCCGACTTTCGACAGCCGGTCCCATCCGAAGAAGAACAGTCCCACGAAAGTCGCTTCGAGGAAGAACGCCATCAGCCCTTCGATGGCGAGCGGCGCGCCGAACACATCGCCGACGTAGTGGGAGTAATAGGCCCAGTTGGTGCCGAACTGGAATTCCATGGTGATGCCGGTGGCCACGCCCATGGCGAAGTTGATTCCGAACAGGACGCCCCAGAACTTCGTCATGTCGCGCCAGATCGCGCGGCCCGTCATCACATAGACGGTTTCCATCAATCCCAGCAGGACCGACAGACCAATGGTCAGCGGCACGAACAGAAAATGATAAAGCGCCGTGATCGCGAATTGCAGGCGGGAGAGTTCTACGATGTCCATGAGACCGGCCCCGTGGTCAAGGATGTGTGTCAGTACTCAAAATATGCGCGGAGGCTGCTGGTGCATCGACCGATATACGATGTGACGGAGAGAAGAACAGGAAATAGAGGACTGTCAGCGCCGCCAGCTTGACGCAAAGCAGCGTTGCGATTTCCACGGAGAGCCTGTCGGCGGAAAATTGACCGAGTCGCATTTGGGGAGTTTAGTCCCGGCCGTTCGCTTTTGCCCAGCGCCGCTCGATGAAACTTGCAACCGCCAATGCGCCGGCAAGTATGCAGAAACTACCGACCACCAGGGCCAGGTAAGCTTCTTCTCCAAATGTCACGCGCATCTCCTTCAACCTGTCGCGGGACGAGGATGCCCGATCGGCGCGCGGTTTCGTTGATCGAGATCAAACAAACTGGGCTTCTTAAAGTCCCTGGCCGTCGTCGATATCGAAAGCTGCGCCGGTGATTCCGCGCGAGGCGTCAGACAGCAGGTGCAGCACTGTGCCGTCGAGGTCGTTTTCCTTCATGACACGGCGGCGGGGAAAGCCTGCGATCATCTTCTGCCCGCTCTCGCTAGCGAGGAACTCATCGTTCAACTCGGTTTCGATGAAGCCGGGGCAGATGGAATTGACGTTGATCCCGCGATTGGCCCATTCGCGCGCCAGCGCCTTGCCGAGCATCAGAACGCCGGCCTTGCTCGCGCAATAGGCGGCGATGCCGGGAAGCACTTGGTGCGACGCCAGCGATGACACGATGACGATGCGCCCGCGGCCACTGTCCTTCGATCCGTTTGCGATCATGCGTCTTGCGGCTTCGCGCACGGTCAGGAACACGCCGCGCAGATTGACGTCGATGACCTTGTCGAAATCCGCGATCGCGATATCCAGCGCCATGCCGCGCGAATTCATGCCGGCATTGGCGATGACGCTGTCGATGGGGCCGAACGCTTTCTCCGCTGCGTCGAAGCCCGCGATCACCGAGGCTTCGTCCTCGACATCCATCGTGACGGCCGCGGCATTCTTGCCGAGTTCTTTTACCAGCGCCTCGAGTCGGTCGGTGCGGCGCGCGGCCGCCACGACCTTCCCGCCTGACTTTGCGGCGATCTTCGCGAAGTGCCTGCCAAGGCCAGACGAGGCACCTGTGACGAGAACTGTGCGGCCGGACAGATCATTGGCGGAAGAGGACATGGGCATCTCGCGACATTCGCTCATTCCGGGCATAGTAGCGTTCATGCGCCGCTTTGCCCTTCTTTTTCTACTAGCCGCCCTGCCGCTTATGGCCTGCAGCGGCGATGGTCCGCCGCCTGCTGCCCCTGCCGCCGTGTCCCCGCCAATCGTTGTCCCGGCTCCCGAAGGCGGTGCCGGCAAAGTGCTGGCCTATTGGGTGCAGCTTGGCCCAGGTGGCACGGCGGAAGCGCGCGCCGTAATGAGCGGTACTATGTGCCCATGGCTGATCCAGCCTGCCACAAATAACGACCCCGTTGCGATGACGATGCGAGCCGCGGCCACATCTGAATTCCCCTTGCTATGCTCGGCGTCATTGCCAGCAGGCATTGTCAAGGGAGCGATGATTCGTCAGATCGAACCACGCGATCACAGGATCCCGCTGATCACTGACGACTTCCTCGCTTTGCCCGTTTCAGACCCGCAGCGCATCCTGGTGCTCGGCGACACCGGGTGCCGGTTGAAGGGCGCGGCGGTACAGGCTTGCAACGATCCGGCGCAGTGGCCTTTTCCCGTCCTCGCGGGCTCGGCCGCGAAATTGAAGCCCGATCTTGTGATCCATTTGGGCGACTATCTCTATCGCGAGAACGCGTGCCCCGCAGGCAACGCAGGATGCGCGGGCACGCCGTTCGGCGACAATTGGCCGACCTGGAATGCAGATTTCTTCGAACCGGCCGCGCCGCTGCTCGCTGCCGCGCCATGGATCACCGTTCGCGGCAATCACGAGGATTGCGCACGCGCCGGTGCGGGCTGGGAGCGCCTGCTTGGGCCTGTCGCGTTCGACCGGGCGAAGCCGTGCAGCGACCGCCTTGCGTCCTATTCCATTCCGTTCACAAACCTGAACATCGTGGTGATGGACAATGCGAGCGCGCCCGATACCAGCGTCGATGCGGCGTCGGTGCCGGCCTATCGCGGCGAGATCGCGGCTCTGGCAAATGAACCCACCCCAAGCTGGCTCGTTCTACATCGTCCGATCTGGGCAGCGATCACAGGACCCCTGGGTCTTCCGGTGGGGGGCAATGCCACGCTGATCGACGCGGCTGGCACGTCCGGCATCCCGAAGCCGGTCGAGTTGATGTTGGCGGGTCACATCCATTCCTTCGAGGCCATCAATTATACAGACAAGGCGCCACCTCAGATCGTGGCCGGCAACGGCGGCGACAACCTTGATGTGACGCCCAAGGATTTGAGTGGCGCGATTTTCCAGGGTCATTCCGGCATCTCGGTGAAGGATGGGCTCTCGGTTGGCGGCTTTGGCTTTCTATTGATGACCAAAGCAACGACGGGCTGGAACATCCAGCTCTACGACCAACACGGCAAGCCAGGGCGAATGTGTATTTTCGCCGGCGGCCGCGTTGATTGCCCCGCGCCGACGAAGTAAGAGCGGATCATGTTTCTCGAGATCAAAGCTCTCCTGACCCCGCCCGAAGTCGCGCGGCTCACCGAGCTCAGCCGCGAGGTGAAATTCGTCGAGGGCCGCATCTCCAATCCTGCGAACCTGACCAAGGACAATCTCCAGGCCGATCTCGCCGATCCGAAATACGCGGAATCGACGAAAATCGTCTCCGACGCCTTCGCGCGCTCGCGCGAATTCCGCGATTTTACTTTTGCGAAGAAGATCGCGCCGCCGCTGCTCTGCCGCTACGAGCCGGGAATGAAGTATGGCGCCCATGCCGACGCGGCGGTGATCGCGCTCATTGCCGACGGCAACCTCCGCTCGGACATCTCCTGCACCGTCTTCATCTCCGAGCCGGGCAGCTATGAAGGCGGCGAACTTGTCGCCCATCTCGGCACCCGCCCGGTGGTGTTCAAGGGCATGCCGGGCGACGCCATCGTCTATCCCTCCACTCTGCTGCACGAAGTTCGCCCGGTGCGTTCCGGCGCGCGGCTGGTATCGATCACCTTCATCGAGAGCATGATCGCCGACGAGTACAAGCGCACCCAGCTCTACGAACTCAATGAGGTGGGCGCGCTCGAAGGCCTGAAGATGGACTGGCAGAATCGCGTCCGCCTCGAACTCGTCCGCCAGAACCTGTTCCGCATGTGGAGCGGCTGACTCGCGGATTGTTTCGCACTGCGACAGCAATTTCGAAATTCCAGCGTAACTCCGTCACCATCCCGCCGTTTTCCCCTGCGAATCTCGGTCGATTGCCGCTCAGACTGCAATTTCGTAGTCTTCGAGCCTGGGCAATACGGGGGCTTTCATGGGTGCCAATCAGCGCCATCTTCTGGTCATCGCAGGCAGCGCCGTCGGCGTGGTGCTGGCAGCACTTGTCGGGCTTTATGTTCTGGGCAGCCGCGCGCCGAACACGCCGCAGGACGCCGGCATCCTCACGCGGCTCGCCAATGGTGTCACCGCGATCACCACCGGTTTCACCCCGGCCGCGACCGAGCAGGAATGGGCGTTCGCCTTCCGCCGCCTGGAGATCGACACCACCAAGCCCCAGGCCGAAGCCTGCATGGTCTTCACCCGCGACCTCGATGTCTCCGGCAAGACGCGTTATGAGGACTACTTCTCCATCGATCCGGAAACCCGCGTCGCGGCCCATGTCGTGGGCGAGCGGCTCTGCATCTCCGGTCTCGAATTCAATGCGACCTATAACGTCACGCTGAAGGCGGGCCTCCCCGACGCCGCCGGCGACAAGCTGATCGAAGCAGAGACCGTTCCGGTCGAACTGCGCGACAAGCCTTCCGTCGTGAAATTCTCGGGCGGCATCATCCTGCCGCGCGACAACGCTGAGGGCGTGCCGGTCTCGACGGTCAATATTTCCAAGCTGCGCGTGAAGCTGATCCGCGTCGGCGACCGGCTTCTGTCGCAGATCGAAAGCGGCGTGGTCGACCAGACGAGCCTTTATGGCTGGAACGACAGCGATCTGGAGAACAGCCAGGGCAAGCTGGTCTGGCAGGGCACGATGGATGTGAACGTCGTCAAGAACGATTCCGTCACGACCTTGATCCCGATCAACCAGATCCTGAAAGACAAGAAGCCGGGCGCCTATGTCCTGCTGGCGATGGATTTCGCCAAGAAGAAGGATTCGGAGACCTATTACGAGGATGACACGACAATCGCCGCGCAATGGGTGGTGGATTCCGACATCGCGCTGACGACGTTCCAGGGCGCGAGCGGCATGACCGTGTTCGCGCGCTCCTACAACAGCGCCAAGCCGCTTTCGGGCGTGAAGCTGTCGCTGGTCGCGCGCGACAACAACGAGCTCGCGACCGTCACGACCGATTCCAGCGGCCGCGCCGATTTCGATTCCGGCCTCATGGGCGCGACCGGCGGCGAAGAGCCGGTCGTGGTCATGGCCTATGGCGCCGACCAGGATTTCAGCTTCCTCGATCTGCGCCGTCCGGCCTTCGATCTGACCGACCGCGGCGTCGCGGGCCGGGAGACACCCGGACCGATCGACGCCTTCCTCTACACCGAGCGTGGCGTCTATCGCCCCGGCGAAACGGTGCAGACCGCGGCGATGCTGCGCGACCGAGTCGGCGCGGCAGAAACTGCGCCGCTCACATTGGTCGCGACGCGCCCGGACGGGTTGGAAGTCTCGCGCACGACGATTGCCGGCAACAATCTGCAGGCGGGTGCGGCGACCTGGGCGCTCAAGCTCAGCAAGACCGCGCCGCACGGCCGCTGGCAGATCGCGGCCTATGTCGATACCAGCGCGAAGGCGCAGCCTGTCGGGCGCGTGCAGTTCGACGTGCAGGATTTCGTGCCGCAGAAACTGAAAGTCACGCTCACCGCGGAAACGAAAGTCGCGCGCGCCAACAGCGACATTTCGGTGAAGGCCGAGAGCCGCTTCCTCTATGGCGCGCCGGCGAGCGGGCTGACCGGTGAGGGCGAGACGCGCATCGTCTCCGACGCGACCCCGTTCAAGGATTACGAAGACTGGCAGTTCGGCCGCGTCGACGACACCTTCTCCGATCTCAGCATCACCATGACTGTGCCGCCGACCGATGCGGCCGGTGTCACCCATGCGGTGGCGACCGTCGGCGAACTTGCCGATACGACCTTGCCGCTGGTGGCGATGATCAAGGTTGCGATCCACGAACCCGGCGGCCGCACGACCGACAAGACGCTCAACATTCCCGTGCGCACCCGCGACGTGATGATCGGCATCCGTCCTGACTTCGAATACGGCTCCGTCGGAGAGAACACGCGCGCCAATTTCGAGATCGTCGCGCTCAACGCCGACGGCAAGCGCATTGCGTTGAACGGGCTGACCTATTCCTGGGTAAAGGAAGACACGTCCTATCAATGGTATCAGGACAATGGCAGCTGGAAGTACCAGTCGACGACGCGCGACCGCCTCGTCACGTCGAGCCAGATGTCGATCGGCACCGGCGCGGCGGCGAAGCTCGGCATGGCGATGCCCTGGGGCACTTATCGCCTGACGGTCATCGATCCGAAGACCGGCGCGGCCAGTTCCTATCGTTTCTATTCCGGTTGGGCGGCGAGCGCGTCCGGCGATCGTCCCGACCGCATTCCGGTCGCGGCCGACAAGCCCTCCTATCGCGCGGGCGAGACCGCGAAGATCAACATTAAGCCGGCGGCCGACGGCAAGGCGCTGGTCGTCGTCGCCGGTGACCGCGTGTTCTCGTCACAGCTGGTCGATGCGCCGGCAGGCGGAACGACGGTGAACATTCCGGTGTCGGCGGATTGGGGTCCGGGTGCCTATGTGCTCGTCACCGATTATCGCCCGCTCGGGCAGGCGAGCAGCCATGAGCCGGTGCGCTCCATCGGTCTCACCTGGCTGACGCTCGACAATTCGCCGCGCACGTTGACCGCGCTGATCGGCGGGCCGTCGAAGATCACGCCGCGCCAGCAAATCACCATTCCGGTGACGGTGAAGGGCCTCGCGTCCGGCGAAGATGCTTACCTCACGCTCGCCGCGGTGGACGAAGGCATTCTCCAGCTCACCGATTACCAATCGCCCGATCCGAACACCTATTATTTCGGCAAGCGCCGCCTCGGCGTCGGCATGCGCGACGATTACGGCCGCCTGATCCGGACGGAGAAGGACGCGGTCGGCTCGATGCGCGAAGGCGGCGACAGCTTCGGCGGCCGTTCGCTGAGCGTGGTGCCGGTCAAGACCGTGTCGCTGTTCTCCGGCCTCGTGAAAGTCGGCGCCGGCGGCATCGCCAATGTCCCGCTCGACATTCCGGACTTCAATGGCGAGCTGCGGCTGATGGTCGTGGCGATGACCAGGGACAAGATCGGTCACGCCGACCGTCCGCTGACCGTGCGCGATCCGGTTGTCGCCGACATCGTGCTGCCGCGCTTCTTGGCACCCGGCGACCACGCGCTGGCTGCGCTCAATATCAACAATGTCGAAGGCAAGCCGGGCGGCTACACCGCGACGGTGACGGCGAGCCCGCCGCTGACGTTGCCCGGCAATGTCGCCACCGTCATCAGCCGCAATCTCAATATCGGCCAGCGCATCCTGGTGCCGGTTGCGATCGGGGCCAACGGCATCGGTGTGTCGAATGTGACTCTGAAGCTGACCGGTCCTGGCGGATTCAATGTGACGCATAGCTGGCAGATCGAGTCGCGCGCCCCGCAGCTCGATGTCGCCCGCGATGAAATCGTGCCGTTCAATTCCAACCAGAGCTACACCGCGAACAGGGGGCTGGTCGCCGATCTCTTCCCCGGCACGGGCAACGTCGCGCTCACCGTTTCGGCGTCGCATGGCTACAACGACGTGCCTGGCCTGCTGAAATGGCTCGACAAATATCCCTATGGCTGCATCGAGCAGACCACCAGCCGCGCCATGCCGCTGCTGGTGTTCAACGATCTTGCCGATCTCGCGGGATTGCCGCGCGACCAGGCGCTGCGCCAGCGCGAGCAGGAAGCGATCGATGCCGTGCTCGACATGCAGAACTATGCCGGCAATTTCGGCATGTGGGGTCCGGGCAGCGACGCCGAGCCGTGGATCAGCGTCTTCGCGCTCGATTTTCTCTATCAGGCGAAGCAGAAGGGCTATGTCGTTCCGAGCGACGGGCTGAAGCGCGGCGCAAGCTGGCTGAAATCCACCGCATCGTCCGATTCGACCGATGACAACACCCGCGCCTATGCGTTCTATGTGCTGGCGCGCATCGGTCAGGTGAACTTAAGCGACCTGCGCTACTTCAGCGATACGAAGGGCGGCGAGATGAAGACCGCCATTGGCGCCGCGCTTGTCGGGGCGGCCTCGGCGGAAGCCGGCGATCGCGCGCGCGCGACGGCGGGCTTCAACAAGGCGTTCGAGATCATCAACCAGTCGCAGCCCAACACCTATTCGAGCGACGATTACGGCTCGCTGCTGCGCGATCTCGCGGGCACGACCGCGCTCGCCGCCGAAAGCAACGAGGCGCATCTCATCCCGGCGCTGCTGCAGAAGGGCGATCAGGTGGATATGCGCCTGAACAGCACGACGACGCAGGAGAAAGCGTGGATGCTGCGCGCCGCCTATGAGCTCACGCGCCAGAAGACGCCGCTCAATATCCTCGTCAACGGCAAGCAGGCCTTGCCGCGCGATGGTGCGATCCGGCTGTCGCCGTCGATGGGTCAGCTCGCGCAGGGGCTCACATTGCTCAATAAGGGCGACGCCACGGTATGGCGCACGACCTCGGTGCAGGGCATCCCGGCGCAGCCGCTGCCGCAAATGGCGAACGGGCTCACGCTCAACAAGAGCATCTGGACGATGAGCGGAACGCCGGCGGACCTGAGCAATCTGCATCAGAACGACCGCGTGATGATCGTGCTGAACGGACAGATGCCGAACAATTTCTATCACCAGATGGGCGCGATCGATCTTCTGCCCGCGGGTCTTGAGATCGAGAGCTCGCTCTCGGGCGATGAGGGCAAGCCTTATGCGTGGCTGCCCGCGCTCAACGATGTGACGATGGCCGATGCGCGCGACGACCGCTTCGTGGCGGCGTTCAACATCGGCTCTGAATATCGCGGCGATCCGAAGAAGCCCGAGCCGACGCCATCGTTCCGCATCGCCTATATCGCGCGTGCGGTGACGACGGGCACGTTCGTTCTGCCCGCCGGTGTGGTGGAAGACATGTACGCCCCCGGCGTGATCGGCCGCACGACGCTCGGGAGTGTGACGGTAAAGTAGTAGAAAAAAGCAACCCTCGCCCCCACGCATGTGGGGGAGAGGGCAGGGTGAGGGGGCGTCGACAGTTGCGCTCAGCTTGCGACGCCCCCTCACCCCAACCCTCTCCCCCGCTGAAGCGGGGGAGAGGGGGAAGTTGATAAAATGAAGCACCAGCGTCTCATCACCATTGCCTTCTCTCTCTTCGGCCTGATCTGCACCTTGGCCGCGGCCGATATCGCCAATCCGCCGGATATGACGCGGGCGCATACGCTCTCGCCGGAGGTGGTGGATCGTAACGGCCATCTGCTGCGCGCCTATCTGACGAGGGATGGCTACTGGCGCATTCACACGAGCGTGCGCGATGTCTCGCCGCGCTATCTGGCGCTGCTCAAGGCGTATGAGGACGGCCGCTTCGACGATCACTTTGGCGTCGATCCGTTCGCGATGCTGCGGGCGACGGTGCAGCTTGCTTCGTCGCGCCATATCGTCTCCGGCGGATCGACGCTCACCATGCAGGTCGCGCGCCTGCTGGAGCCGCCGCGGCCGCGCGGGGTCGTGACCAAGCTGATCCAGATGATCCGCGCGGTGCAGCTGGAGGAGCGCTATTCGAAAGAGGAAATCCTTTCGCTCTATCTCACGCTCGCGCCGTTCGGCGGCAATCTGGAGGGCGTGCGCGCGGCGTCGCTCTCCTATTTCGGCAAGGAGCCGGGCGGCATCGATCTCGCACAGGCCGCATTGCTTGTCGCGTTGCCGCAATCGCCGGTGAAGCAGCGGCCCGACCGCCACGCCATCGCCGCGCTCAAGGGCCGCGACAAGGTCCTGCGCCGGATGATCGACGAGCACATCGTCACCGCCTCCGACGCGCATCTGGCGATGAAGGAAGGCGTGCCCTTCGCGCGCCAGGCGATGCCGCTGTCCGCGCCGCATCTCTCCGACCGCCTGGTGCGCCGCAATCCCGGCCCGCGCATCGTGACCACGCTCGACGCCTCGCTGCAGGGCGCGGTCGAGCGTCTCGCGGCGCAGGAGGTCGGCTATTTCGACGATGGCGCGACGCTGGCCGTGGTCGTGGTCGAGAACAAGACCCGCAACGTGCTCGCCTATGTCGGCGGCACGGATTACTGGGGCAAGGCCGGGCAGATCGACCTGGCGCAGCGCGCGCGGTCGCCGGGCTCGGCGCTCAAGCCCTTCATCTACGGCCTCGCCTTCGACGATCTCATCCTGCATCCGCTGTCGCGCATGGACGACGCGCCGACGAATTTCGGCGATTACGCGCCGCGCGATTTCGACGGCGGCTTCCAGGGCGAGATCACGGCGCGCGAGGCGCTGCGCATGTCGCTGAACGTGCCGGCGGTGATGGTGCTGGATCGCGTCGGCCCGCTCGCCTTCACGCTCACGCTGCAGAACGCCGGCGCGAAGCTCTCCTTCCCGTCGCATGACGCGACGCCGTCATTGCCCGTGGCGCTCGGCGGCCTCGGCATCAGCCTCTCTGACATCACCATGCTTTATGCCGGCATCGCCGAAGGCGGCAGCGCGCGTGGGCTGCGCGTGATCGCCGATGCGCCGGACGCACCCCGGCATCATCTGTTCGGCGCGGTCGCGTCCTATTACCTGCGCCAGATCCTCGACGGCGTGACTCTTCCCGAGGGCTGGGCGATGGGGCAGGGGCTCAGCCGCGGCCGCACCATCGGCTTCAAGACCGGCACGTCCTACGGATTCCGCGATGCGTGGTCGGTCGGATTCTCGAACGATTACACAATCGGCGTGTGGGTCGGCCGCGCCGACGGCACGCCGCGCCCCGGCCGCATCGGCCGCGAGAACGCGGCGCCGATCCTGCTCAAGACCTTCGACCTGCTTCCCGCCGACAAACGCGGCGCGCCGCCCGTGCCCGCCGGCGCGATCATGGTCGAGACGTCGGACCAGCTGCCGCCGCAGCTGCGCATCTTCCGGCGCGAGGTCGAGCCGCGCGCGCAGGTCGCGCTCGTGATCCCGCCGCCCTCGATCGTGTTCCCGCCCAACGGTGCAACCGTGCCGGTGCCCGAACCGAAAGCGAAGGACAAGACCATAGTGCTCAAGGCCAATGGCGGGCGCGGCCCACTGACCTGGCTGGTGAACGGCGCCCTGGTCGGCAGCTTCGACCGCTTCCAGCCCGCGCTCTACGCGCCGCTGGGCGAAGGCATCGCGCATATCACCGTGGTAGACGCCGAAGGCCGCAGCGATTCATCCGAAGTGCGCTTCAAGCGGATTCATTCGTGATCCAAATCCACCATGGCTCGCCTCGAGCCCGGCCATGGTGAAGATTTGTGAGGCTTGACCCATTGGTCACTTTAGAGTGGTTTCGATACGGACCATGACTCACCCCCGTTTCGACTTCGCGAAGACCGCGTTTAGGCGCCTCACCGCATCGGAGAAGCAGCGCGCCTTCACCATCCTGTTCGTCAGTCTGATGTGCATGGGCGCGGGGCAGTCGGTGATGTTCGCGATCCTGCCGACGCTGGTGCGCCGCCTCGGGCTCAGCGAGTTCGAAGGTTCGCTGCCCTTCGTGTTCTCGGCGACGATCTGGCTGTTCACCAGCAGCTTCTGGGGCGGCAAGAGCGACCGCTGGGGCCGCAAGCCCGTCATCCTTCTGGGACTTGTCGCGTTCGGCGTGTCCTTCGGATCGTTCGCGGTGATGTCCGATCTCGGCATCCATGGCGTGCTCGCCGTCGCGGTCGCCTACCCGCTGATGATCGCCGCGCGCTCGCTCTACGGCATCTTCGGCTCGGGCACGTCGCCGGCGGCGCAGGCCTATGTCGCCGACCGCACGACGCGCGAGGAGCGCACCTCCGGCGTTGCCACGTTGAGCGCGGCGTTCGGTCTCGGCATCGCGATCGGGCCGGGCATCGGCGGCGCGCTGGTGGTGTTCGGCCTGTTCGCGCCGTTCTATTTCGTATCGATGGTCGCGTTCGCGAGTGCGGCGGCAATCTGGTTCTTCCTGCCGGAGAACATGCCGCCGCACGCCCAGGCCGGGCAGAAGCGCAGGCTCAAATGGCACGACCGGCGCATCTGGCCGTTCATCGTGTTCGGTGTCGGCATCTCGACGGCGGGCGCGGTGCCGATCCAGACCATCGGCTATCTTTTCATCGATGTGCTGCATTATTCGCCGAAGGAGGCGCCGCAATATACGAGCATGGGACTCATGGCGAGCGCGGTTGCGGCGCTGTTTGCGCAGCTTGTCGTCGTTCAGCGGTTCAAGCTGTCGGCGCGCACGCTGATGCGGCTGGGATCGATCGCCTGCATCCTGTCGTTCGGATTGTTCGCCATCGGCCGCCAGTTCGGGCCGCTGGTGTTCGCGCTGATGGTCAACGGTTTGGGCTTCGGATTGGTTCGCCCCGGCTATGCCGCGGCGGCGTCGCTTTCCGTCGATCCGCATGAGCAGGGCGCGATCGCGGGGCTCACCGGCGCGACCAGTGGCGCGGGCTTCATCTTCGGGCCGATGCTGGCCACGGGGCTCTACCGCATCTCGCCCAGCGCACCGTTCATCTTCGGCGGCGGGCTGATGCTGGTGTGCTATCTCTACGCACTGTTCTCGCCGCACCTGAAGAATGCAGGCCTCATCGCGCCGGACGAAAAGCAGATCGAAGCCGCGGAAGAAATCCCGAACGCCTGACCATGCTAACGGTGTCATGGCCCGCGAAAGCGGGCCACCCAGGTGACGTCTTGTTCGGCTCGCAAAAGGAAGATCACGCGGAGCCGCGGAGGACGCGGTCTCGGAGTTTCTCCGCGAGCTCCGCGTCTCCGCGAGAAAAATTCTTAGAATGTGCAGAACCTATCTGGGTAGCCCGCATTCGCGGGCCATAACAAGTGGGGATTAGTTTTTCCTCGCCTGCGCGTCCACCGCGACGCGAGTGAGGAGGTCTTCGGTCGGGAAACCATCCGCCGGAAGTGCGTGCGCTTTCTGCCAATCACGCAATGCCGCACGGGCTTTCTTGCCGAGAATGCCGTCGATCTTGCCGATGTCGTAGCCGATCTTGGCGAGATAGGTCTGGAATGCGAGGCGCTCGTCGCGCGTCAATGGTTGCTCGTCGCGCGGCCATGGCGCCTGCACCGCCATCGCGCCCCTCAGGCGATCCGCGAGCAGGCTGACCGCCAAAGCATAAGATGCGGCGTTGTTGTATTTCAGGATCACCTTGAAATTGTCGAACACCATGAAGGCCGGTCCGCGCGCGCCGGCGGGCAGATAGATCGCGCCATATTCCTCCGACTTCGGAAGCTCCGCGCCCAACACCGTCTTCACGCCGAGCCTGCGCCACTCGGCGACCGGTTTGACGTTATCGACATCGGCAAGCTCATAAGGGAATCCTGCCGACAGCCGCACTTCGTAACCCCAGACATTGCCGCGCTGCCATCCTGCGTCCGCGAGCACGTTCGCCGCCGAGGCGAGTGCATCCGCCGTCGAATGCCAGAGGTCGATGATGCCGTCGCCATCGCCGTCAACGGCATGGGCCAGGAACGTCGTCGGCGTGAACTGGGTCTGTCCGAACGCACCGGCCCAGGATGCGGTCATGATCATGGGATCGAATTTCTGCTGCTGCATGATCTTCAGCGCGGCCAGGAATTCGGGGCGGGCATAATCGGTGCGCGGCCCGTCATAGGCGAGCGTCGCCAGCGCCTCGAACATGTTGAACGATTCATGGCCGCGGCCGAAATCGCTCTCATTGCCCCAGATCGACGTTACGACTTCTTTCGGCACGCCGTATTTCGCCTCAATGGAGGAGAGCGTCTGCAAATTGGCCGCGAGTGCCTGCTGGCCGTCGGAGACGCGCTTGTCGGAAACCGCGCTGTCCAGATACAGCCATACTGGCCGCGAGAATTCCGGCTGGTTGAGGTTCAAATCCTCGACACGCTGGTTGCGGTGGATGTTTGCGGTCGCCGAGTCATAGACCGAGGGCTTGATCCCCGCCGCGATGGCGACCGCGCGCTCGTCATGGAGGAAGGCCTGGAATTTCAGGTCCTGCGGCGAGGGCGGGACAGGCGGCTGTGCCTGCCCTGCCGAAGCCGGAGCGAGGGCCGCCGCCATGGCAAGGGCCGCCAGTCCGATCCGGCTCCGCGAATTCAACGCCATGGACAAATCCCCAATTTGAGCCTTTGTACCATGCTCGAACCGGCGGAAATGCGGCAAAAATCCCACAAATCCGGTGGTTGACAGGGGAGGACCCCGCCACTAGTTTCCGCGCCTCTTTCAGGTACGGCCGTCATGAAAATCCGCAACTCCCTCAAGTCCCTCAAGAAGCGCGACAAGGATTGCCGCGTTATCCGGCGCCGTGGCCGCACCTACGTCATCAACAAGAAGAACCCCCGCTTCAAGGCGCGTCAGGGCTAAGCTCTCTTTTCTCATCATTGCGCCGTCCAACCCTCCCCTTGAGGGAGGGTCGAAATTTGCGCGAGCAAATTTCGGGGAGAGGTCCGCTTGGTCCAGCCGCTTGACCCCTCCCCGAAATCTTCTCTCACTGTCGTTCGAAAAGAGTTCGACCCTCCCTCAAGGGGAGGGTGGTTGGTGTCGTGCATCTGGCTGAAGCTGATCCATCCATTCTTTCCCGTCGTGCGGAGATCGTCGCGCGCCTGAAATCCGTCGTGCCGGATGGCGTCGTGTCCGACCGCGCCGGCCTCGCCGCGTTTGATGGCGACGCGCTCACCGCCTATCGCCAGTCGCCGCTGGTCTGTGTGCTGCCGAAGACAGCAGAGCAGGTGGCCGCGGTCCTGAAATTCGCGAGCGAGAACGGCGTGCCGATCGTGCCGCGTGGCGCAGGCACGTCGCTGTCGGGCGGCGCACTCCCACGCGCCGATGGAATCCTGCTCGGCCTCTCGCGCATGAACAAGATCGTGGAGATCGATCTGGAGAATCGCTGCGTGGTGGCGGAGCCCGGCGTCACCAATCTCGCGATCACGCGCGCGGTCGAAGGCCATGGTTTCTATTACGCGCCCGATCCGTCCAGCCAGATTGCCTGCACCATCGGCGGCAATGTCGCGGAGAATTCCGGCGGGTTGCACTGCCTGAAATACGGGCTGACGACGAACAATCTTCTTGGCGTGAAGCTTGTCACGCTCGCCGGTGACATCGTCGAACTCGGCGGCAAGAGTGGAAGCGACGGCGGCTACGATCTTCTCGGCATTATCGCGGGCTCGGAGGGATTGCTCGGTGTCGTCGTCGAGACAACGGTGCGCATTCTCCTGAAGCCGCCGGTGACGCGGACCTTGCTCGCCGCCTTCAAATCCGTGCCCGATGCCGGTCAATGCGTCGCCAACATCATCGCCGGCGGCATCGTGCCCGCGGCGATGGAGTTCATGGACCGGCGCTGCATCGAAGCGGTGGAAGCCTACAGCGCGCCCGGCTATCCGCGCGGCGCGGAGGGCGTGCTGATCGTCGATGCCGACGGAATCCAATCCGAAGTCGACGACGCCATCGCACGCATCGCGGAAATTGCGCGCGGTTGCGGCGCGGAGGTGCGCGAAGCGGCGGACGAAGACGAGCGCGCGCGGCTGTGGGCGGGCCGCAAGGCCGCGTTCCCCGCGATGGGGCGGCTCGCGCCCGACATGCTCTGCATGGATGGCACGATCCCGCGCAAGATGTTGCCCACCGTTCTTGCGCGTATGGCGGAGATGGCGAAGGAATACGATCTTGGCTTCTGCAACGTCTTCCACGCCGGCGACGGCAATCTGCATCCGCTCATCATCTTCGATGTGATGAAGGAGGGTGAGCTGGCGCGCGCCGAAGCGTTTGGCGCCGATATCCTGAGGCTCTGCGTTGAAGTCGGCGGCGTGCTCACCGGGGAGCATGGCGTCGGCGTCGAGAAGCGCGATCTGATGCCGGTGATGTTCACCGATGCCGATCTCGCGCAACAGCAGCGCCTCAAATGTGCGTTCGACGGTGCGGGCCTGCTCAACCCCGGCAAGGTGTTTCCGATGCTGTCCGCCTGCGTCGAGCAGGGGCACATGCATGTGAAAGGCGGCCGCATCCCTTATCCCAACCTGCCGCGGTTCTGATGACCGACCTGACAGCCAATACCGAAGCGGAGGTTGTCGAAATCGTGCGCTCCGCGCGCGAGTGGAAGTCGCCGCTCAACATCGTGGGCGCACGCACCAAGCGCGCGTTCGGACGCGCGGTGGCGAACTGGGGAACGGCACTCGACCTCTCCGGGCTGAAAGGCGTCGTCTCGTACGAGCCTGAAGAGTTGCTGCTGACGGTGCTGCCCGGAACACCGGTCGTGGACATCAACGCGTTGCTCGCCGCCAACAACCAGCGCCTTGGTTTCGAGCCCGCCGATTGGGGCCCGTTGCTCGGCGCGCCGGCAAACAAGGCGACGATCGGCGGCGTGATCTCCGCGAATGCCAATGGTCCGGCCGCGATCCGCTTCGGGCGCGCGCGCGATCATCTGCTCGGCTTTCGCGCGGTGAACGGTTTCGGCGAGGCCTACAAGGGCGGCGGCAAGGTGGTGAAGAATGTCACCGGCTTCGATCTGCCGAAACTCATGTGCGGCGCGATGGGGACGCTCGGGCCGCTGACCGAACTCACCTTCCGCGTTTTCCCGAAACATGCCGAGAAGATTTTCGTGACCGCGAGTGCCGATGGCGCCGTGCTGCGCAAAGTGGCCGCAAGCCCGCTGGAGGCGACCGCGCTCATCCATTCGGACGGCAAGGCCTATGTGCGCCTCGAAGGCGCGCTGGATGAGAAAATCGCCGTGTTGCGGCAACTCGGGGATTTTACAGAAGTCGAAACCCTGCCCCCGCCAACGTTACCTGCGATGCCATTTCCGCCGGAATCTGCCGCACGCGCGGCGCTCACGCGTGCCGTGAAGGCCGCGTTCGATCCGCTTGGCTTGTTCAATCCCGGCCGGATGTATGAAGGCATTTGATGCGGACCAACTTCTCGCCCGCGCAGCTCACTGATCCGCATCTCGCCGCGGTCGAGGAGAATTTGCGCAATTGCGTCCATTGCGGCATCTGCACCGCGACCTGTCCGACCTATGTGCTGCTCGGCGACGAGCGCGACGGGCCGCGCGGACGCATCGTGATGATGCAGCAGATGCTGGAGGAGAACGCGACGCCGTCACCGCAGACAGTGCTGCATGTCGATCGCTGTCTGTCGTGTCTCGCCTGCCGCACCGCCTGCCCGTCGAGTGTCGATTACGCGCGGCTGGTCGATACGGCGCGTGTGCATATCGAGACGCGCTATCACAGACCGTTCGCCGACCGCTTCCTGCGCTGGCTGATCGCGGCCGTGATGCCGCGCCCGGCACTCGTAAGGCTTGGGCTTGTGTTCGCGCCTCTCGGACGATGGCTGCCGGGCCGCTTTGGCGCGATGGCGCGGATGGGTTCGAATCGGCGTGCCGCCACAACGCCCACGACCGCGTCGCCGCTTGCTGCGAATGCAAAGCGCATCGCGCTGATGCCCGGCTGTGTGCAGAAGGTGCTCGCGCCCGAGATAGACGCCGCGGCCCGGCGCGTGTTGGCGCGACGTGGATATCACCTCGTTTCGTTGGCCGGCGCCGGATGCTGCGGGTCGCTGGTCCATCATCTCGGGAAAGATGAGCAGGCAAAAGATTGGGCCAAGCGCGCCATCGGATCCTTCGAACGTGAGGGTCCGTTCGACGGCGTCCTCATTACCGCCACGGGATGCTCGGCCTATCTGAAAGACCTCGTGCATCTTTTCGCGGACGATCCGGTTTGGGCGCGGCGCGCCGCTGCATTCGCGGCAAAAACGAGGGACTTTCTGGACCTTGCAACGCCGGTTGCCGGCGCGCCGAAATCTTTGCGGGTTGCGTGGCAGGCGCCATGTTCGCTGCAGAACGGGCTGAAGCTGGCCGATGCCGGGAAAGCCCTGCTCAAGAGTGCGGGTTTCGAGGTCCTCGAGATCGCGGAGAGCCATCTTTGTTGCGGCTCCGCGGGCAGCTATTCCATCCTTCAGCCCGAAATCGCCGCGCAACTCAGGGCACGGAAGCTCTCCCATATTTCGACTGTCCGGCCCGACGTGATTGCGACCGCCAATATCGGCTGCCTGCATCATCTCTCCGGCCCTGACGCGCCGCCCATCCTGCATCTCGCGGAACTGATCGACTGGGCCGAGGGTGGCGCGACATCTTCGTTTCTGGCGGGGGCGTTTCTGGCGAACGGAAAAACTTCGCGCTAGAGTTCGCGCATGCGCCTTGCCATTACCCTTCTCGTTGCGACGTTCTGCGTTGCCGCCGCTCCGGCACCGCACAAGCCGGCACATCCCAAGAAGCCGCAGATCGAAGAGCTGTTCGCGCAGCTCGCCAAGGCGGAATCTCCCGAAGAGGCCAAGCCGATCGAGGATCAGATCTTCGTGCTGTTCGAGGCGTCGGGCAGCGCGAGTGTGGACCTGCTGATGGCGCGTGGCACGGCGGCACTGGCCGGTGGCGATGACGATCTGGCCGAGAAACTGTTCGGCTCGATCACCGACATCGCGCCGAATTTTGCGGAGGGCTGGCATCAGCGCGCCCAGATTCAGATTCAGGCGGGCGACGACGAAACGGCAATGATCTCGCTGCAGAAGACCGTGACGCTCAATCCGCGCCAATTCGAGGCGATGAGTCAGCTGGGCGACCTGCTCGAGGAATACGGCGACAAGCGTGGCGCACTGAAAATGTACAAGCGGGCGCTTGCGCTCGACCCGCAGCTCGAAGGCGCGGCCAAACACGTCACCGCGCTTGAGCGCGATGTGGAAGGCCAGGGTATCTGATTATTTTGTTCCCACGAAGGCCACGCGCAGCATGTTCGTCGCGCCAGGCGTTCCAAGCGGCACGCCGGCCGTGATGACGACGCGTTCGCCAACCTTCGCAAAGCCCTCCTGAAACGCGAAGCGCGTGGCGCGGTCGACCATGTCGTCGAGATCGTGCGCGTCATCGGTCAGCACGCCGTGCAGTCCCCACACCAGCGACATGCGCCGCGCGGTCTCGATGCTCGGCGTCAGCATCACGATCGGTGCTTCGGAGCGTTCGCGTGCCGCGCGCAGTGCCGTCGAACCTGACATGGTCCAGCAGATGATGGCGCGGGCGTGGATGGTCTGCGTCACCTCGTGGACAGCGGCCATGATCGCGTCGGCGGTGGTGGCTTCCGGCGGCGTGCGCTGGGAATCGATGATCGACTGGTAGCTTGGATCGGATTCGGCGGCGATGGCGATCCTGTCCATCATCGCGACCGCTTCCACCGGATGTTCGCCGGACGCGGTCTCCGCCGACAGCATCACGGCATCCGCGCCGTCGAACACGGCAGTCGCGACATCGGAGACTTCCGCGCGCGTGGGCGAGGGCGAAGTGATCATCGATTCCAGCATCTGTGTGGCGACCACGACGGGCTTGCCCGCCTTGCGCGCCAACTGGGTGATGTATTTCTGCTTGCCGGGAACGGCTTCGAGCGGAAGCTCGACACCGAGATCGCCGCGCGCGACCATCAATGCGTCGGCGAGTTCGAGGATTTCGGGAAGCGCCGCCAGCGCCTTCGGCTTTTCGATCTTGGCGAGCACGCCGGCGCGGCCGGCGACGATCTTTTTCAATTCCGCCACGTCCTCGGGCCGCTGCACAAAGGACAGCGCGATCCAGTCGACGCCGAGATTGAGCGCGGCGTCGAGATCGCTGCGGTCCTTCTGCGTCATCGCGGGCACGGGCAACAGCGTGTCGGGCAGATTGACGCCCTTGCGGTCCTTGATCTCGCCGCCGACCTCCACGAACGCCTCCGCGGTATCGTCTTTCACACCGAACAGGCGCAACCGCACCCTGCCGTCGTCGATCAGCAGGCCGTGCTGCTGCTTCATCGCGGCGAAGACCTCGGCGTGCGGGATGGGGATGTCGATGTCGTTATCGGAGGAGACCTTGCGCACCAGCCGCACGCGATCGCCTTCCTTCAACATGCGCCTGCCGCCCGGAATCGTGCCCAGGCGAATCTTGGGGCCTTGCAGATCGACGAGCACGCCGATCGGCCGCCCCATCTCCTCCTCCAGCGCGCGCACATGACCGCGCAGCTCGGCGAGCAGCGTGTGCGAGGTGTGGCTCATATTGATGCGAAACACGTCCACCCCCGCCTCGAACAGCGCGCGCAGTTTTTCCGGCGACGAGGTGGCGGGGCCCAGCGTGGCGAGAATCTTGGTTTTGCGGCGGCGTCTCATTGCAGGGTCTGAACCTTGTTGAGATTGTCCTCGGTGTCGATCTGAAAGAATCGCTTGCGATCATAGCCGCGGCGCGCGCAATCGGCCCGGCCTTTGATGGCGAATTTCTCGTCCCGTCCGGTGCAGAACGCGGTGCCGCCGTCCCATGCGCCCGCAGCACTGTCGGTGCCGTAGAGATAATAGTAGCGCGCATTGAGCGGGGCCTTGATCAGATCGGCGCACGCACCCGGCGCGACCGCCCACCAGCCCTCGCTCATCCAGTCGCGGCCGTCGAAGCGGCCAAGAGCGACCCTTGCGGGCAACTTGCCCTTGTTGCAGACGGCAAGGCCCGCCTGCGCCGGCGAGGCCAGCACGGCGAGAGTCAGAACAGCCATGGAAATAATTCGCATCGGGTTCCGGGGCGCGGCATCCATACGCTTGCGGTGCGGCATATGAAGTCCAATTATCGCTTTTCCATGACGGAAGAGTCTTTCGAATTCATTGCGTCCGGCGCCAATCGGCGAGGATTGCTGTTCGTTTGCGACCATGCGTCCCGGATGCTTCCTGCGCAATACGCCGGGCTGGGGCTGAACCCCGCGGCGTTTTCGACCCATATCGCGTGCGATATCGGCGCGGCGGAAGCGAGCCGCGCTCTGGCCGCACATTTCGAAGCGCCTGCCGTGCTCGCGCGCTGGTCGCGGCTTCTGATCGACCTCAATCGCGGCGAGGACGATCCGACTCTTGTGATGAAACTGTCCGACGGCAGCATCGTTCCGGGTAATCGGGGCGCAGATGGCGCCGAGACCGTGTCGCGGATCGCACAGTTTCATGCGCCCTATCATCGTCGGATCGCCGGCGAAATCGCCGCGCTGAGCGATCGCGGCACGGTGCCTGTATTGATCTCAATGCACAGTTTCACCCCGGCCTGGAAAGGCCGCGCGCGGCCCTGGGAGGTTGGCGTGCTGTGGGATCGTGATGGGAGACTGGCCCAACCTCTCATGATGCGGCTTGCAGAGGCGGGTTTTGTCGTGGGTGACAACGAGCCCTATTCTGGCGAACTCGAGAACGACTGCCTGTACCGGCACGGCACCATGAGCGGATTGCCTCACGTACTGATCGAAATCCGGCAGGATCTGATCGCGGATGACGCATCGGCGCGCGCGTTTGCAAATCGGTTGGCGCCGATCGTCGAAGCTGCGCTCGCCGATATGGGCGCACCCACGATTCAATTCACCCGGCCGCTTGTCACACAAGGAACGCTTCCCATGGACGAACACACCCGCACCGAGCTCGAGGCCGCCGCTTTTCGCCGCCTGGTCGCACATCTGCGGACACGAACCGATGTGCAGAATATCGACCTGATGAATCTCGCGGGTTTCTGCCGCAACTGTCTCGGCGACTGGTATCGCGAGGCTGCTGCTGCGAGGGGCATTGCACTCGAAAAAGACGCGGCACGAGAGATCGTCTACGGCATGCCGCCGTCCGAGTGGAAAAAGAAATATCAGAAGGACGCGACGCCCCAACAAACGGCGGCTTTCGCGGCCTCGCAAAAGACTCACAGCTAGGTCGCCTGACGGCGTTGCACGGTGCGGGAGGCGCGGAGTAGGGTCCGCGCCCTTCGTCAGGACGGACCAAAATGGCCAAATCGGGCTTCGCCAAAGAACATCTGCGCTCTTTCATCGAGCGCGTCGAGCGGCTGGAAGAGGAGCGCTCCGCGCTGACCGCGGACATCCGCGAAGTCTATTCCGAGGCCAAGGGGCAGGGCTTCGACACCAAGATCATGCGGCAGGTCGTGCGCATGCGGAAGCTCGATAAGGCCGACCTGCAGGAACAGGAAGCGATGCTCGATCTCTACCTGAGCGCGCTCGGAATGCGCAGCTAGCTCGCAGCCTTGCGGGGCTGTTCATCCGCGAAGCCGTTCTCATTCTCGCCCGGCTCCAGCCCCAGTTCCTTGAGCTTGCGATAGAGCGTGGAACGTCCGATGCCGAGGCGTCGCGCGACTTCGGACATGTGGCCGTCATAGCGCGAGATCGCGAGCCGGATCATTTCGGATTCTATGTCTTCGAGCTTGCGCATGTGGCCGTTGCCGTCGACCGCGGTGAACACATAAGGCGAGGCGATCTGCTGCGCGCTCGGGCGGCCCGGATGGGCGGCCGGTATCGGCGCCTCCGCGAAAACGCGGCGGGCGCGGGCTTCGACGCCCATCGCCGCTGCGATCTGCGGGAAGTCGCAGATGTCGAGCAGCGAGCCATCGCACAGGACGACGGCGCGGAAGATCGTATTCTCGAGCTGGCGCACATTGCCCGGCCATTCGAAACGCTCAAGCAGGTCGGCGGCTTCGGGCGACAGGCCTGCGACGGCCTTGTGCTCTTCGGCGGCGAAGCGCTCGATGAAGTGGCGTGCCAGCGCGGGGATATCCTCGTGGCGATCGCGGAGCGGCGGGATCACGATCGGGAAGACGTTCAGGCGATAATATAGGTCCTCGCGGAACTGGCCGTCGCGCGACAGCGTGGCGAGGTCGCGGTTCGTGGCGGAGATGATGCGCACATCGACCTTGACCGGACGCTTGGAGCCGACGGGATCGACTTCGCCTTCCTGGAGTGCGCGCAGGAGTTTGACCTGCATGTCGAGGCGCAATTCGCCGATCTCGTCGAGGAACAGCGTGCCGCCATCGGCCTCCTGGAATTTGCCGAGATGCTTGTCGGTCGCGCCGGTGAACGAGCCCTTCTCGTGGCCGAACAGAATCGACTCGATCAGGTTCTCGGGGATCGCGCCGCAGTTCACGGTCACGAAGGGTCTGCCGGAGCGATCGGACGAGCCCTGGATCGCGCGGGCAATCAATTCCTTGCCGACGCCGCTTTCGCCTTCGATCAGGATCGGGATATTGGATTGTGCGGCGCGTTCGCCGAGGCGGAAGACCTGGCGCATGACGCCGGACTTTGCGACGAGATCCTCGAAGGAGAGGCGATTGTCGGTCTTCTTCTTCAGCCGCGTCACTTCGTGCGAGAGCGTGCCGATCTTGAGCTGGTTGCGGATCGAAACCGTGATGCGTTCGGGGCTCGCGGGTTTGACGAGGAAGTCGTTCGCGCCGGCACGCATCGCTTCGACCGCGGAATCGATGCCGCCTTTCGCGGTCAGCACGATCACGGGAAGATCGGGATGGCTGACGCGCAATTTCGCGAGCACCTGCAATCCGTCCATGTCCGGCATCACGAGATCGAGCAGCATGAGCACGATCTGATCGCCGCGCGGACCGCCTACGAGATCGAGCGCCGGCTGGCCGCCGGGCGCGGTGATCGCAGACATTCCCGAACGCGTGATCGCCGCCTCGAGCAGGCGGCGCTGTACGGGATCGTCGTCGACGATGAGAACGGTCTGCGGCATCGCATTTCCCCGGATGAAGGCGCGATGATCGGCTGCAACCGGTAAAGGCAGGTTTAAACTTTGTCCTCGTTCGGGACGTTGCAGCGCGAAAGAGAGTTCGTCATGGTGAACAGGCGGTAAATGCGAGCGCTTTCGTGAGCGACAAGCCCATCGATTACTGGGACTTCTTCATCGCCGACGCGAAGAAGATCGGCGCGCCGCTCTATGCGAGATTCGGGGAGGGCATTCGCGACGACGAAGACCTGAAGGCACTCGCGGCGCGCGCAAAGCCCGGACAACCGCATGGAAACATGATCCTGGGCGCGGTGCATTTCCTGCTGCTACGCGGCGCGGAGCATCCGCTGCGCAACCATTACCTCGATCTCGGCGGCAAGGCACCGGAAGGCGAGGATCCGTTTCCGCTGCTGCAGGATTTCATCCGCGGCCATAGAGATGCGGTCACGCATCTGATCGAAACGCGTGTCACCAACACCAACGAAGTCGGGCGTTCCACCGTTCTGCATGCGGGTTTCCGCGCGATTGCAAAAGAGAACGATCTGCCGCTGCATCTGATCGAAATCGGGCCAAGTGCGGGGCTCAACATGATCTGGGATCGCTATGGCGTTTGCTATTCGCGGAATGGCGAAATTGTTGCCGCCCTTCGGCCCGATGCGCCGCTGGTGATCGACTGCGAATTGCGCGGGGAAAAGACGCCGCCATTCGATGTGACGCCCGATATCCAGGGACGCGTCGGGCTCGAACTCAATCCCGTCGATCTTTCCAACGATGACGACCGCGACTGGCTGCGCGCGCTGATGTGGCCGGATCAAGTGCCACGGATGCGCCGGCTGGAGCGCGCCATCGCACTCTTCGCGACGGAGAAGCCGCCGATCCGCGCCGGCAATGCGCTTGATCTGCTGCCGGAGGCGCTCGCCGAGATCCCGAAAGACTGCACGCCGTGCGTCTATCACACCATCGCCGTCTATCAGTTCAGCACCGCGATGAAGCAGACGCTGGAGGACATTCTGACGATTGCGGGACTTCGCCGTCCGATATGGCGGCTCGCGTTCGAACTCGCTGGCAAGGAATGCACCGTCTCGCGCATCCGCTATGCCGATGGCGTGCGCGAGGAAAAGCTGCTGGCCAACGCGCATCCGCATGGCACCTGGATTGAATGGTTGGCCTAGCCGTGCCAGCGTTCCAGCTATGATTGAAGATGACGATCTGCCGCCCGTTCCGCCCGTCAAAGGCGCGCAGCCGGAGATGTTCACGGTCAACGAGAACCAGGGTCCGCTGGCCGCACTTGCCGGCTCGCCGCCGCCGGCGCCGAAATGGTTTGCCGAGCAGATCGCCAGCAAACCCGAAGACAAATTCATCGAGGTCGAAGGCGCGCGCATTCACTACCGGCGCTGGGGCGACCCTGGGCAGCCGGGCCTGCTGCTCGTGCACGGCAATGCGGCGCATGCGCATTGGTGGGACTTCATCGCGCCGATGCTGGCGCGCGATTACAATGTCGCGGCCATCGATCTTTCGGGCATGGGCGACAGCGACTGGCGGCCGGATGGCTATGCGATGGAATTGTTCGCGCGCGAGCAGATCGCGGTCTGCGAGGATGCCGGCATGTTCGTGCCGACCGAGGCGCCCATCATCGTCGGCCACAGCTTCGGCGGTTTCGTCACCATCCTGACCGGCGCGCTCTATGGCGAGCGGCTGGCAGGCACGGTGATCGTCGACTCGCCGGTCAATCCGCCGGACCGCAAGGGTGGGCCGCCCGACCGTCCGATCCGGCCGCACAATATCTATCCGACGCTCGCAGCAGCCCTTGCCCGCTTCCGGCTGATGCCGCCGCAATCCGCCGAGAACCTCTATCTGGTTGATTATGTGGCGCGGCTGTCGCTCAAGGAAGTGCCGGGCGGTTTTACTTGGAAATTCGACCCGGCGATCTGGCGGCGGTTCTCGATTGGCGACACGGCAGCGCGGCTTCGCGAAACAAAATGCCGTATCGCCGTGTTCCGCGGCGAGCATTCGATCCTGTTGCCGCCCGAGATCGGCGAATACATGTTCAATCTCTTAGGCCGGGCCGCCCCGATGGTCGAGATTCCGCAGGCGCAGCATCACATCATGCTGGATCAGCCTCTCGCGCTGGTCGCGGCGCTTCGGGCGCTCTTGGCCGACTGGAACCATTCGGTGGCAACCAGAAAAATATGACCTCCCTCGCCCCCGCGCAGCGGGGGAGAGGGCTGGGGTGAGGGGGGCTCACCACCGCGCACACCTTTTGCCACCCCGTCACCCTGCCCTCTCCCCCACATTCGTGGGGGCGAGGGAATCGTTGAGTTGCCGCGTGTCTTTCCTTTGCTATAGTCCCGCCGCTTCGGAATTCGAGGGACTCAATGGCGGACGATCACTACGAACCGGGACATATGGACGTCTCGCAGCACAAGAAGACCTGGGCCGGGTTCGTCAAGTTCACCGAGATTTCGATCGTCCTGATCGGTGTGCTGATGTTCCTGCTGATGCTGTTCCGGACCCACAATTAGCGCGCCTTTCGCCGGGGGGCGCATATGAATCTGGCAATCCTGAAAGAGCGCCGCGACGGCGAGACGCGTGTCGCGGCGACCGCGGAGACCGTCAAAAAATTCAAGGGACTTGGACTTGACGTCGTTGTTGAAACCGGCGCGGGCGCGAATGCGCGGGTCAGTGACGCGGATTATACCGCCGCCGGCGCGATGATCGCGCCCGATGCGGCCTCGGCGCTCAAGGACGCCGATATTGTCCTGAAAGTGCGCGGGCCCGAGGCGAACGAGATCGCCGCGATGAAGAAGGGCGCGGTCTATGCGTCGCTCCTCGCGCCTTACACGGAAAAAGATCCGATCCAGAAATTGGCCGCACAGGGCGTGAGCGCGTTCGCGATGGAATTCATCCCGCGTATCAGCCGGGCGCAGGCGATGGACGTGCTGTCGTCCCAGGCGAATCTCGCAGGCTACAAAGCCGTCCTCGATGCCGCCGCCACCTTCGGCCGCGCGATGCCGATGATGATGACGGCGGCAGGCACGATTGCGCCGGCGCGCGTGTTCATCATGGGTGTTGGCGTTGCCGGTCTTCAGGCGATTGCGACGGCGCGCCGCCTCGGCGCCATCGTGACGGCCACCGACGTGCGTCCCGCCACCAAGGAACAGGTCGTTTCGCTGGGCGCGAGCTTTGTGGCCGTCGAGGACGAAGAGTTCAAGCAGGCCGAAACCACGGCGGGTTACGCTAAGCCGATGTCGGCGGAGTACCAGGCGAAACAGGCCGCGCTCGTCGCCGAGCACATCAAGAAGCAGGACATCGTCATCACCACCGCGCTGATCCCCGGTCGCAAGGCGCCGGTGCTGGTCACCGCGGAGATGATCGCGACGATGAAGCCGGGCTCGATCATCGTCGATCTCGCGGCGGAGCAGGGCGGCAACACCCCGCTCACCAGGCCGAACGAGGTCTATGAGACGCACGGCGTGACGATCATGGGCTATACCAACCTTCCGGCGCGGCTCGCGGTCGATACCTCGTCGCTCTATGCCCGCAACCTGTTCAACTTCGTCGCGCTGATCGTCGACAAGAAGACCGGCGCGCTCGCGCTCAACTGGGACGACGAGATCGTCAAAGGCGCGGGCCTCACCCGCGACGGCGAGATCGTGCATCCGAGTTTGAAAGGGTGACGGCGGTGGAGAAAAAAGAAATTCTCCCTCGCCCCCGCGAAGCGGGGGAGAGGGCCGGGGTGAGGGGGCCTATCCGCCTCGCGCAAGAACCAAACCGTTTTCATTTCCTTTCCCACCCCCTCACCCCAACCCTCTCCCCCGGAGGGGGAGAGGGAGAACAGAGGCGCTGATGGAAGCCATCGATCCCTTCGTCTTCCGGCTCTCGATCTTCGTGCTGGCGATCTTCGTCGGATACTTTGTGGTGTGGTCGGTGACGCCCGCGCTGCACACGCCGCTGATGAGCGTGACCAACGCGATCTCCTCGGTGATCGTGGTCGGTGCGCTGATCGCGGTGTCGGTCGAGACCATCGGCGCCACGTCGTGGACCTCCAAGATGCTCGGCTTCGTCGCGCTGATCCTCGCCAGCGTGAACATCTTCGGCGGCTTCCTCGTCACCGCGCGCATGCTTGCGATGTATAAGAAGAAGGAAAGCAAATGAGAGCGCTTTCCGAACGCCGCCTCGGTTCCACCCTCCCCTTGAGGGAGGGTCGACAATTTGCGAGCGCAGCGAAGCAAATTTCGGGGAGGGGTGCAGCGCGGCGCCATGACCCCTCCCCGAATTGCTTCGCAATTCGACCCTCCCTCAAGGGGAGGGTGGGATGAACGCCGACATTGCAGCCATCCTCTATCTCGTTTCCGGCGTCCTGTTCATCATGGCGTTGCGCGGGTTGTCGTCGCCGGTGACCAGCCGGGCGGGCAACCGCAACGGCATGATCGGCATGGCGATTGCGGTTGTGACGACCTTGTGGGTGTCCGGCGTCAGCGATCCGCTGACCTGGGGCCTGATCGCCGGCGGCATTGTGATCGGTGGCGGCATCGGCGCGGTCACCGCGCGGCGCATAGCCATGACGGATATGCCGCAGCTTGTCGCGTTCTTCCATTCGCTGGTCGGCCTCGCCGCCGTGCTGGTCGCGGGCGCTGCGTTCTATTCGCCGGAAGCGTTCGGCATCGGCGCCGAGGGCGCGATCCGGATGCAGAGCCTGATCGAGATGTCGCTGGGCGTCGCCATCGGCGCGATCACCTTCGCGGGCTCGATCATCGCGTTCGCCAAGCTCAACGGCAACATGAGCGGCGCGCCGATCATCCTGCCGATGCGCCATGCGCTTAACATTCTGATCTTCGCCGCCATCGTCGCGCTCATCGTTTACTTCGCGATGACGCAGCAGGCGTGGACGTTCTGGGCGATTGCGGTGCTGAGCTTCGTCTTCGGCATCACGCTCATCATCCCCATCGGCGGCGCGGACATGCCGGTCGTGGTGTCGATGCTGAACTCCTATTCGGGATGGGCGGCGGCGGCGATGGGCTTCACGCTCGAGAACTCGGCGCTGATCATCACCGGCGCGCTGGTCGGCTCGTCCGGTGCGATCCTTAGCTACATCATGTGCAAGGGCATGAACCGCAGCTTCGTCTCCGTCATCATGGGCGGCTTCGGCGGCGAGACCGGCGGACCGGCCGGCAGGACCGAGACGCGTCCGGTGAAACAGGGCTCCGCGGAAGACGCCGCCTTCATCATGAAGAACGCGGGCAGCGTGATCATCGTGCCGGGTTACGGCATGGCGGTGGCGCAGGCGCAGCACGCGGTGCGCGAGATGGCGGATATCCTGAAGAAGGAAGGCGTGAAAGTCTCCTACGCCATCCATCCCGTTGCCGGCCGCATGCCGGGTCACATGAACGTGCTGCTCGCCGAAGCGAACGTGCCCTATGACGAAGTGTTCGAGCTGGAAGACATCAACTCGCAATTCGCGCAGGCCGATGTGGCTTACGTCATCGGCGCCAACGACGTGACCAATCCGTCGGCCAAGACCGATCCCAAATCGCCGATCTTCGGCATGCCGATCCTCGATGTGGAGAAGGCCAAGACCGTGCTCTTCATCAAGCGCGGCATGGGCTCCGGTTATGCCGGTGTCGAGAACGAGCTGTTCTTCCGCGACAACACGATGATGCTCTTCGGCGACGCCAAGAAGATGACCGAAGAGATCGTCAAGAATCTCGGCTGACGCGGCGATGCTCCAGCATGTCTTCGGCTGGGTTTTCGGCATCCCCGCGTTCGATGAACACGGCGCCACGCTCCAGAATCTTTCCCTCGGCCTTGACCCCGTTGCTGCGAGCGAGCGGCTGCGGAACGCGGTTCAGCACAATACCGAAAAGGCCGGTGCGCTTCTCGCCGCGCAGGGTATCTTCATCGTGGCCGATACCTTCGCGCTGGATCACGGCTGGCCGAAAATCCAGATCCTGGTTTCGCTCGTCAGTCTCGTTGTCGGCGCGTTTCTGGTCATGTCGATCCTGCGCAGCACGATGCGGATGTATCGCCGCCGCGTCGAAGGCGCGGAGCCGATGCGCGCGATCTACAATCTGCTCATATCGCGCATGATCCGCTTCAACAGCGCGCTTTATCTGACGTTTCTGTCGATCCTGCTTCTTGCCATTGCCGCGATGAGCTTCGTGTGAGCGCCCGGATGTCCGAACCATGCCCGCCAGCGCGAAAAGGGCGGGTGCGGCCTATCGCCAACCCTTTGGTTTATTGCGATTAATTCAGGTTGGCGGCGCGCCATCCAGCGTCTATTCTCCGCGCCCTGTCCTCCCGGGAGACCTCCATGTCCGACGCCAACGCGAAATCCTCCATGCCGACGGGAACCCCCGTCTGGGTATGGATCGGCGTTGCCGTCGTGGTGCTGCTGGCGGTCGCCGGCGGCGGCTGGTGGTGGCTGCATGGCGCTCACAAGACGAACGTCGCAGCCAAGCGTCCCAATCTCGTGGGAATGCTGGGCGACACAGTGACCGCGCTCGATACGACGTTGCCCGACAAGGACAAGATTTGCTCCGCGTCGCTCACGCGCGCGCTCGATTTCGGCGTGCTGCCGCCAGGCGCCTCATTGGCGAGCCAGGAAGCAAAAGAAGGCCAGCCCGAGGGCCGCTACACCTGCGAAGCACAGGCTGGCGACGGCAAATACATACTCGGCATCGACAGTTCCTGTCCGAATTCGCAGGAGAAGACCTGTTTCGCGCTCGACAGCGTGAAGCGCGACAATGGCGCAGTCGTCTATCAGCGCCGCAGCAGCTAAACCGCGCTGCATTCAGGCATCACGCGGCCCGGCCGCATCATAAGGCATTGGATCATGAGAGACCTCGATCACTTCATTGCTGGCAAGCATGTGAAGGGAACCTCCGGCCGTTTCGGTGACGTTTTCAATCCCTCGACCGGTGAAATGCAGGCGAAAGTCGCACTCGCGAGCAAGGCGGAGATGCGCAGCGCCGTCGAAGCCGCGCTGAAGGTCTTCCCCGAATGGGCGAGTGTCAATCCGCAGCGCCGCGCACGCGTGATGTTCAATTTCAAGGGGCTCGTCGAAAAGCACATCGACGAGCTGGCGCACATGCTTTCGTCGGAGCACGGCAAGGTGCTTGCGGATTCGCGCGGCGACGTGCAGCGCGGGATCGAGGTGATCGAATTCGCCTGCGGCATCCCGCATCTTCAGAAGGGTGAGTACACGGAGGGTGCCGGTCCCGGCATCGACATCTATTCCATGCGTCAGCCGCTGGGCGTTGTCGCCGGCATCACGCCGTTCAATTTCCCGGCGATGATCCCGATGTGGATGTTCGGCGTCGCGATCGCCTGCGGCAACTGCTTCATCAACAAGCCGAGCGAAAAGGACCCGTCCGTTCCGCTGCGCCTCGCCGAACTGATGATGGAGGCGGGCGCGCCGGCCGGCGTGCTGCAGGTCGTCAATGGCGACAAGGAAGCGGTCGATGCCATCCTCGACGATCCCGACATTCAGGCGGTGAGCTTCGTCGGCTCGTCTGCGATCGCGCATTACGTCTATTCGCGCGGCACGGCGAACAACAAGCGCGTGCAGGCGATGGGCGGTGCGAAGAACCACGCCATCATCATGCCCGATGCCGATCTCGACCAGGTGACGAACGAGCTGATCGGCGCGGGCTACGGCTCCGCCGGCGAGCGCTGCATGGCGATCTCCGTCGCGGTCCCGATCACCGACAAGATCGGCGATGCGCTGGTCGAACGTCTCAAGCCGCGCGTCGAGTCGCTGCGCGTCGGTCTCGCAACCGATCCCGATGTCGATTACGGCCCGATGGTGACGAAGGAGCATCGCGCCAAGGTGATGAACTACATCGACATGGGCGTGAAGGAAGGCGCGGAGCTGGTCGTCGACGGCCGCGGCTACAAGATGCAGGGCTACGAGAACGGATTCTATCTCGGCGGTTCGCTGTTCGACCGCGTGACGCCGCAGATGCAGACCTACAAGGACGAGATTTTCGGACCGGTGCTGCAGATCGCGCGCGCGAAGGATTACGACGAGGCGATCTCGCTGCCGTCGAAGCATCAGTATGGCAACGGCGTCGCGATCTTCACACGCGACGGCGACGCAGCACGGGACTTTGCAGCGAAGGTTCAGGTCGGCATGGTCGGCATCAACATCCCGATCCCGGTTCCGCTCGCCTATCACACCTTCGGCGGCTGGAAGCGCTCGGCGTTCGGCGACGTCAACCAGCACGGCACCGAGGGCGTGCGGTTCTGGACGAAGATCAAGACCGTGACCCAGCGCTGGCCCAAGGGCGGCGTCCGCGAGAAATCCGATTTCAATATCCCGACGATGAAATAGACGAGTTGGTCAAGCTTGACCAACTACCTTGACCAACTTGACCAACTCGGATAGAGTGCGGCCATGACGCGTCAGGTCAACCTCTACGAAGCCAAAACCAATCTTTCGCAGCTCGTTGAAGACGCAGCGAAGGGCGAAGAGATCGTCATCGCCAAGAACGGCAAACCGATGGCGAAGCTTGTCGTTGTCTCGCCGCCAGAAGTACCGAAGAAGCGTGTCGGCGGACAATGGGCGAAATACATGACTCCTGAAGAGCGCGCCTATTACAGCTCCGAGCAATTCGATATCGATTCGAAAAAGTGGGACGAGGAAATCTTGCGTGACTTCAAAGTCTTTCAGGATGAACCGAGGGAGTACGATTCGAAATGGCCCGCTACCTCCTCGACTCCAATGCCTTCGTCAAGTTCGAAAACGAGCCGCAAGCGCTCCGCCAAGAAGCGCGTCAAACGATAGAAGATACTTCGAACGAGCTTTTCGTCAGCTTGGCGTCGATCTGGGAACTCGCGATCAAAGCTGCCAAGGGAAAGCTGCCCTATTTCGCAGTGATGGCTGCGCGAGGCCCGGACGCGCTCGCTGCGTCGCTTCGCGCCTCCAGTTTCGAATTGTTACCGGTAGCGATGTCTCACGCTCTCGCCTCGGTGGCGTTGCCGCAGCATCACAAGGATCCGTTCGACCGCGTGATGATTGCCCAGGCGCTGGCAGAAAACCTTGTGTTGATCACCAGCGACCGCGCGTTTGTTCGCTACGCCGGCCTGCGCGTGCTCGCAGCCTAGGCGTTACGCGCCATCAATCCGCCGTCGACGGGGATCGTCGTGCCGGTGATGTAGCTCGCGGCGGGCAGGCACAGGCTCAAGGTCATGTGCGCGACTTCTTCGGGCAGGCCGTAGCGGCGCATCGCGGTGCGGCGCTTGGCGAAGATGTTCTTGTCTTCGTCGGAGATCGCGGCCGTCATTCCTGTGCTGATCGGGCCGGGGCAAATGCAGTTCACGGTGATGCCTTCCGGGCCGAGTTCGACGGCGAGCGCGCGCGTCAGGCCGGTGACGCCGGCCTTTGCTGCTGCATAGGGAGAGTCGCGCGAAGTAGCGCCAAGCGCCTCGGTCGAGGCGATGTTCACGATGCGTGGTGCTTTGGATTTGCGCAGATGTGGTAGCGCCGCACGGATGACCTGTTGTTGCGCGGTGAGCAGCACACCCAGCGCGCGCGCCCACACCGCGTCGTAATTCTCGCTATCGATGGGGGAGAATGCCGATATGCCGGCATTGTTCACGACGATGTCGAGGCCGCCCCATTCCCGCACGATCTCATCTACGACGATGCGGATGCGCGACGCGTCCGTGACATCCAACGCCCATGCCTTCGCCAATCCGCCTTGCGATGTGATCGCGTCGGTGGTTGCGCGCGCGCTGGCTTCGTTGAAATCGGTGACGGCGACATGCGCGCCTTCGGCGGCGAAGACTTCGGCGGTGGCGTGGCCCATGCCAGAACCAGCGCCGGTGATCAGTGCGACCGAGCCTTTGACGGAGCGCGACAGCACTATTTCACACCGCCGAGTTTGCAGATGTATTTCCACTCGGCTTCGGTGACGGGCTGCACCGACAGGCGCGCCTCGCGCACCAGCACCATGTTTTTCAGCTTCGGATCGGCTTTCACGGCCGCTAGCGTCACGGGCTTGGGCACATCCTTCACCGCCTTCACATCGACAAGGCCGAACTTGCCGGTCTCGTCGGTTGGGTCGGGCTTATACTCGGCGATCACCTCGACGATGCCGACGATCTGCTTCTCGTCGCCGGTGTGATAGAAGAAGCCGAGATCGCCCTTCTTCATCGCTTTCATGTGTTTCGCGGCGGCATAGTTGCGCACGCCGCTCCACGGCTCGCCTTTGGCGCCGCGCTTCTTCTGCATTTCCCAGGAGAACGCATCCGGCTCGGTCTTGAACAACCAGCGATTCATAGCTTCGCCTCGCAGAAATTCGCCGTCGCCTTCCACGGGCGCAGTTCGGACGACGCAAACAAACCCGCTCTCGCATAGGGATCGTTGGTCTGCCAGTTGCGTGCGGCGGCGAGGTCGGGCTGCTCGATGACGATCATGCTGCCTTCCATTTCGCCCTGCGCGTTCAGGAACGGTCCGCCCAATCGCACCGCGCCGGTCTCTTTCACATAGGCGAGATGCGCCTCGCGCGTCGCCATGCGCAGTTGCAGCGAGCCTTCCTTGTCGACGGCGGTGATGACGAACAGCATGTCTTCTCCTATTCCGGTTTCAGCGGGCGGCTCATCAACCGTAGCACCGCCTCGCCGAGCGGCAAGCTTCCGTCGAGAACGGCGGCCATCGCCTCGGCGATCGGCAGCTCGATGCCTTCGGCTTTCGCGCGGCGCACGAGTGCCGGCGCCGTCTCGACACCTTCGGCCAATGCGTGGCCCGGTCTGTCGAGTTCGGCGCGCGTCTTGCCCTGTCCGAGCGCGTGACCGAAAGCGAAATTGCGCGACGAAAGGCTCGTTGCCGTCAGCACAAGATCGCCGAGGCCCGACAATCCCATCAATGTTTCGGATTTGGCACCGAGTGCCAGACCCAGCCGCGTCAGCTCCGCAAAGCTGCGTGCCAGCAACGCCGCGCGCGCGCTTTCGCCCAACCCCATGCCGTCCACGATTCCGCAGGCAATGGCATAGACGTTCTTCGCAGCACCTCCGAGCGCGACGCCGGTGACGTCGTCGCTCGCATAAGGCCGGAAGGTGGCGTGGCCGAGTGACGCCTGAAGCTTCGATGCGATCTCCATGCGCGCGGCAATCGTCACTGCCGTCGGCATTCCGCGCGCAACATCCTTGGCGAAAGACGGTCCTGACAGGATCGCCGGCTCGCAATCGGGAATTTCTTCGCTCAACACTTCAGTGAGCAGCTTGCCGCTTGCGCGTTCGATGCCTTTCGCACACAGCGCCAGCGGCGTCGCGCGAGCGACATGGGGCTTGATGCTTTTCAGGCTCTCGCGCAGATGCTGCGCGGGAACGACGATCAGAAGCGCGTCCGCTTTTGCCGCGGTCGCGATATCGCCGGTCGCCGACAATGTCTTCGGTAACGACACGCCGGGAAGAAAGGTCCGATTCTCAGCCGAGGTCTGAATCTGTTCAACGACCTCGGACTCGCGCGCCCAAAGGGTCACGGTGCGCCCAGCCTGGGCGGCTGCGCAGGCTAACGCAGTTCCCCAGGCCCCTGCCCCTACGACACCTATGGATAAGTAAGGGTTTGTATTTTCTAGGATTTCCGCCATTTCGATCCGATGGTGCGCTGCAGAAGATTGAACGCTTTATTGATTATTCAGAATTTGTCCCTATGTTTCCATGAGGAATCGATGACAACGACCGCGAAAAGCGGCCCCAGGAAGAAACGTTGATGGCCGAGAAAGACAACATACGCGAACAGATTGTATGCGCCGCCAAGAAGCGCTTTTCGCATTTCGGCTACGCGAAAACCACCATGGCCGAAGTTGCCACCGATTGCGCCATGTCGCCCGGCAATCTCTATCGCTTCTATCCCGGCAAGCTCGATATCGCCGAAGCCATCGCCACCGAAGATTATTCCAAGCATCTTGCGTCCATGCGCAAGCTTGCGATCACGCCGGGCAAGGATGCGCGCGAGAGGCTGCACGATCTTCTGTTCGAGGAACTGCGCCGCACCTACCACAAGCTCGAGAAGGATCCGCGCGCCTATGAGATGGCGCTGGTGATTTCGCGCGAGCGGCCCGAATTCGCGAACTGGATGCTGGCCGAGGAGCGCAAGATCCTGATCGAGCTGATGGACGAAGCCGAGCGCCGCGGCGAATTCGTTCCCGAGAACAAGGATTTCACCGCGGAAATGATCCAGGCCGCGACGATGAAGTTCCGCTATCCGCAGCTCTGGTCCAAGCTGACGCTTCCAAAGCTCGAGCGCGAACTGGAAGGCGTCATCCAGCTTCTGATCAACGGCCTGTGCCCGAAGATGCGGGCGCAGCAGGAAGCCGCCGCCTGATCCTTGTTTCCGCCGCAAAGCCTTTCTATGGGTGAGCCATGCACCGCTTCGCCCTTGCTCTGATATTCGGTCTGCTGGCAGCCCAGTCGCTGATGGCGGCGCCGGGCACATACAGCGCCGCCGATCGCGCCGAACTCGATCGCGTCAGCGCCTATCTGAATACGATCAAGACCATGAAGGGCGGCTTCGTCCAGATCGATCCGAATGGCGATACCGACCAGGGCACGTTCGAAATTTCGAAACCCGGCCGCATGCGCTTCGAATACAAGCCTCCCGCGCCGACTTTGATTGTCTCCGACGGGAAAACCGTCGCGGTGGCGAACACACGGCTCAAGACCATCGACAGCTACCCGCTCGACCAGACGCCGCTGGACCTGATCCTTGGCGACAAGGTCGATCTCGCGGGAAGCCATGAGATCGTCGGTATCGCGCGCCAGCAGGATGCCTTCATCGTCAAAGCGCGCTCCCGCGGTGGCCGCACGCAGGGCAACATTACACTGACTTTCGCAGAGCCCGAGCTCGAGCTAAGGCAATGGACGGTGATCGATAATCAGGGTCTTCAGACGACGGTGGCCCTGCGCGACGTGCAGACCGGCATTGATATTCCCGCGTCGCTGTTCGTTTTGCCGGACAAAAAGGCCTTCAAGCAGAATTAGGGCAATCTGGGGGCCGCCGATCGGCTTGTCGATCTATCCAACCCTTGCTACGGCAAAGTCATGGCAGCACGCAAACCCGTCGTCGGCATCCCCAGCGACCACCGCATCGTGGGCAAGCATCCATTCCACATGGTCGGCGAGAAATACATCGCTGCCGTTCGCGACGGCTCCGGCGCCACGCCGCTGCTGATCCCGGTACTCGCCGATCCGATCCCTCCCGAAGAATTGATTGCGAGCGTCGATGGCTTTCTCTTCACCGGCTCGCTCTCCAATGTTGCGCCGAAATATTACGGCGGCGCGACGCCACGCGACGGCGTGCTGCAGGATGAACGCCGCGACGATACGACCCTGCCTCTGCTCAAGGCCGCGATTGCCGCCGGCAAGCCGGTGCTGTGTGTTTGCCGTGGCTTTCAGGAATTGAACGTCGCATTTGGAGGCACATTGCATCAGCATGTCGAGGAAGTGCCGGGTCGCTCCGAACATCGCGAGAACGCCGATGCGCCCCTCGAACAGCAATACGGACCGGCCCACACAATCTCCGTTCAGCCGGGCTGCCTGCTCGCGGATATTCTCGGCGCCGGGATTTTCCAGGTGAACTCGCTGCACGGCCAGGGGATCGACCGGCTGGCCGACAAACTTCATGCCGATGCCATCGCGCCCGACGGGACGATCGAGGCGGTCTCGATGCCGGACGCCAAGGGGTATCTGCTGGGTGTCCAGTGGCATCCTGAGTGGCGCTGGGCGGAGAACGAAGTCTCCCGCGCCATCTTCCAGTCTTTCGGCGAGGCTCTGGCCGAGTCCCGCTGAAACTCTTGGAAACGGCCTGAAAATTGCCCTTGACTTGTATGTAAGTTCATACTTACAGTAAGTAATGGCTTATCGAAATGCCTTTGCCGCTTTGGCCGATCCGACCCGCCGCTCGGTGTTCGAGCGTCTGGTGGATGGGGCTTTACCGGTCGGGCGCATCGCCAAGGGGCTGCCGGTTAGCCGGCCGGCGGTGTCGCAGCATCTCAAGGTGCTCAAGGAGGCAGGTCTGGTGACGGATCGCGCCGAAGGAACACGCCGCGTTTACAGCATCGACCCCAAGGGGCTCGGCGCCGTGCGGCGCTATCTCGATCAATTCTGGGATCAGGCGCTGGAGGCTTTCGCGGCCGAGATCGAGAATGACGGAAAAAGCAGGGACGACGAATGACGGAACGAACGATCGCCATCGCGCCGGTGCGCAAGACGGTTCGCGTCAGTACGCCGCCGGCGCGCGCCTTCGAGGTGTTCACCGCCGGGATGTCGCGCTGGTGGCCAGCCACGCACACCATCCTCAAATCGCCGTTTAAGGAGGCGGTCGTGGAACCGCATGCCGGCGGACGCTGGTATCACATCGGGCAGGACGGATCGGAGTGCGAGACCGGGCTGGTTCAGGTCTGGGATCCGCCGGAGCGCGTCGTCCTGATCTGGCAGCTCAATCCGAAATGGGAATACGACCCGGAACTGTTCACCGAGGTCGAAGTGAAATTCGTGCCGGACGGCTCGGGCACGCGGGTCGAACTTGAGCATCGTCACATCGAACGCATGGGCGAGGGCGCGGAGCCCGCACGTGCTGCGGTCGATGGCGCCGGTGGCTGGACGGCGATCCTGGAAGAATTCCGCAAATCCGCAGAAGGGAGTGCATGACGTGATGGTTTGGAGATCGGTTTTGGGTGGTGCCGCCGTGGCCGCCGCGCTGGTGACGGCGCAATGCGCCGCGCATGCGGAAGTCGTCGACCAGCAGGCGAACGGATTCAGCCTGCAGGAGAAAGAGCAGATCGCGGCGACGCCGGACAAGGTCTATGCGGCACTGATCGATCCGGCGAAGTGGTGGGGCAATGCTCACACGTTCTCCGGCGATGCCAAGAACATGACTCTTGATGCGCATGCCGGCGGATGCTGGTGCGAGAGCCTGCCGAAAAGCGGTGGCAGCGTGCTGCATATGACGGTCGTGAACGCCGATCCGGGAAAGCTGCTGCGCCTGCGCGGCGCGCTCGGGCCGTTCCAAAGCACCGGGATGGATGGCGCGATGAATTTCGTGCTGACGCCCAACAAACAGGGGACCGAGATCAAGCTGGTCTACAATCTTGGCGGCTACGTCTGGGGCGGATATCAGGCGCTGCCGAAAACCGGCGACGGTGTGCTCGGTTTGCAGCTGTTTCGCCTCAAGCAATTCATCGAAACCGGATCGGCGGATACGCCGCGTCCCGCAGAGGAGAAAAAGCCATGACCCTCAAAATTCACGCATTCCCGGCGAGCCCGCGCGGCTTCAAGGTCGTTGCCGTCGCTGCGCATCTGGGCGTTCCGCATGAGTTCGTGTTCTGCGACCTGACCAAGGTGCGCAGAAGTCGCCCGAGTTCAAGGCGCTCAATCCCAACCAGCGCATGCCGGTCCTCGAAGGCGATGGCTGGACGCTGTGGGAATCCGATGCGATCGCGCTCTTTCTCGCGACCCAGAAGCCGGGGCTTCTGCCGATGGACGAAAAATCGCGTGCCGACGTCACGCGCTGGATGTTCTGGGCAGCGTCGGATTGGGATCCGGCCTGCGCGACGCTGATTTTCGAGCGCTTCGTGAAAGGCTTCTTCGGCGGCGGTCAGGCCGATCCGGCGGAAGTGGAGAAGGGCCTGACCAAATTCCACAAGGCCGCAAAGGTTCTCAACGCGCATCTCAAGGGACGGAAATTCGTCAGCGGCGATCAGGTCTCGGTCGCGGACTTCTCGCTCGGCGCGCCGCTGATCATGGCCACGCCGGCCGCGCTTCCGCTTCAGGACTATCCGGAGATCGTGCGCTGGTATGCGCAACTCGCCGCGCTTCCGGCGTGGCAGAAGGCGCTGTCGATGGGACAGATGCCCCAGGCGGCCTAGTCGAGCGTCTGTGAGGCCGGGTTGGTTGGCGGCGTCTGCTCAACCGTGAAGCGTTCGCGGCCGAGCAGATGGCCGTCGGCGGTGGCGAAATCGACGCGCCATTCGCCGGCGCTCGGGTTGCGCTTGATGGTATAACCGCGATAGCCGCCGTCGCGCCCGCCGTTGATTGGGTAGGAGACGTTCGACACTTTCACCCAGCGCTTCCGCTTGTCGTCGTAATGCTGCCAGCTATGGGTGATGCTGGTGGAGAGCTTCACCGGCGCGAACACGGCGGTGTAGGCATAAAGCGGCTGGCCCGCGGCGACATGCACGACCGGCGTGGTGAACGCTTCGTACCAGGCCCGAGGCTCGCCGGTGCCGATATATTTGTCGCCGACATGTTTCACATCCGTGTAGATGCCCGATTTCGCGAGCGCGACCGGAAGCGGCGGCAATATGTTGGTGAACCAGAACACGTTGATCAGCACATAGACTGCGGCCGACGCGCCGATGATCGGCCATCTGGATTGGACGAACGACTTGCGCCCTACCAGAAACAGCACCCACAGAAAGATCGTGAATGCCGCGATCGCGGCAAGACCGCTGAGCAGGAACGCGAACACGCCGATCTGGTGGATGTAGATCGGCACCGTCACGATCGCATAGGAGAAGATGCCGAAGAACAGCAAGGTCGCGGTGAACACCAGCCGCTCGTAATAACGCTTGAACACCTCATTGCCGATGAAGATCGCCGCCAGCACCACGAGGAACGGCCACGACGCGAGCAGCACCGCGCTGCGCGTGTAGAAGATCAAAAATCCGCTCCACAATCCGCCAAGCGCGAACTGGGTCGCGACCGGCAGGAAAGTCTGCCAGCGCGGCGGCTTTTCCTCCGGCGTGCGCGTCGAATGCGAGTTGATGCTGTGCAGGACCAGGATGGTGACCGCCGCCACCGCCAGATAGACGAGGAAGATGATCTGCGTGTTCGGAAGATCGACGCGCCGGAACAGGAAATTGTCGGTCACGAAGCCGCCGATCATGCCGGCGGCGGACAGCTGGCGCTCGTAACGCGGAATCCAGGAAAGCCATGCATACATGGCGCGTGTTTGCCCGGAAGCTGTGGCGGGTTCAAGGCGGGACTGCGCCCATTGGTTATCTCACGTAACAACTTGTCATCCCGGCCGAGCGCAGCGAGGGCCGGGACCCAGCGAGCCGTTTGCACCGTGGGTCCCGGACTGGCGCTGCGCGCCATCCGGGATGACAGTTATGAACGACGCTGATACACTTGCCCCATGTCGAACAAGCGTTCGCTTCTCGTCCTCTGTGCCCGGATCGGCTACAACCCGCCGCGCCGCTGAACCGCGCGCATGCGCGTTTCGCATCTCCCATTCACGGCACCGGCAGAGGAAGTTCCATGTCCGCATCCACGCACAACCAGACCAAGCATTGGCAGGCGCTCGACGCCGCCCATCACATCCATCCGTTCTCCGATACCGCCGCGCTCAACAAGGAAGGCGTGCGTGTCATCACCTGCGCCGATGGCGTCTATCTGTGGGACAGCGAAGGTGAGAGGCTGCTCGACGGCATGTCGGGCCTGTGGTGCGTGCAGGTCGGCTACGGCAATCACGAACTGGCGGAGGCCGGTTACGAGGCGCTGAAACAGCTCCCCTATTACAACCACTTCTTCAAGACCTCGAACCCCTACACGATCGAACTCGCGGCAAAGCTCGCGCAGTTTCTTCCCGAAGGCCATGAGCGCGTGCTGTTCGCGAATTCGGGCTCGGAGGCGAACGACACCGCGCTGAAGCTCATCCGCTATTACTGGAATCTGAAGGGCAGGCCCGAGAAGAAAATCCATCTCTCGCGCGAGATGGCCTATCACGGCGTGACGATGGCCGCGGCGTCGCTCTCGGGCCTGACCCCGATGCATCCGCAATTCGATCTTCCGCTCGCCGGGTTTGAGAAGGTGCCGGCGCCGTACTGGTATGGCGCGAAGGCGGCCGGCCACGGCGACATCGGCGTGGAGGAATTCGGCGCGCTCATCGCGCAGAAGCTCGAAGAACGCATTCTCGAGATCGGGCCGGACCGCATCGCCTCGTTCTCGGGCGAGCCGGTGCAGGGCGCGGGCGGCCTTCTCTTCCCGCCGGAGAATTACTGGCCGCTGGTGCAGAAGATCTGCGCGAAATACGACATCCTCATCCACGCCGACGAAGTCATCACCGGCTTCGGCCGCATCGGCGAATGGTTCGGGTCTGAGGCCTACGGCTTCGTGCCCGACATCTCGACGATGGCGAAGGGCTTGTCGTCCGGCTATCAGCCGATCTCGGCGATCTCGCTGGGCCCGCGCATGGGCGACGTCATCGCCAACGCGAATGAGGAGCTGGTCCACGGCTACACTTACTCAGGCCATCCGGTGGCCTCGGCGGTCGCGCTGAAAAATCTCGAAGTGATCGAGCGCCTCGGCCTGGTGCCGCGCGTGAAGAACCACATCGGCCCCTATCTGCAGCGCCGCATGCGCGAGACGTTCGACGGCCACCCGATGGTGGGCGAGGTGCGCGGCAAGGGATTGCTCTGCGCCATCGAACTCGTCGCGGACAAGACTGAGCGCGCCTTCTTCCCCGACCCCGGCACGGTCGGCACGCATTGCCGCAACTATTGCTTCAGCAGCGGCCTCATCATGCGCGCGATCCGCGACACGATGGTCTGCGCCCCGCCGTTCACGATCAGCGAGACAGAAGTCGACGAACTCGTCGCCAAAGCCAAGGACGCCATCGACAAAACGGCGAAGGATTACGGGAAGATGTGAGGGGGTGGGGCGGCTTCTAGATACGGAAGCCGCTCCGCTATTTGTCGTAGCCGCGGAGTGAATTATTTCGCGGCTGTTTGAAAACAATCGTCCTCTTGAGTGCTAGCTAGAGCGGCGGTAGGCCGTGCGTCGTGACTATCTGGGGCGTCAGCACGTCTCTTCTGGAGCAAGCTGCCAAGTCGTAAAATTGGATGAAAAACTCTCGTAGTGTTCCATTGATGACAGCTTCACTGGTCTCTGAAATTTGATATGAGCGCTGTATGCCTTGGGTCATGATCGGCCCAACATGTTCACCATTCCCAAAAGGTCCTCCGGGGACGATGATATAGGCATCGCTCAGACCGACTGCACCCATTCTTGCGGTAAAAGGAGGCTGAAAACCAAAGAGCTTCGCAATGTCCAAATAGTTTCGAAGCGCGGTAGTATACAGCTTCTCGAATGCGATCATGGGTATCACAGTTGCGTATGTCGGACGTCCCGCATCGTTAAATTGATGCTCGCGAATAATTCGCGCGTTCACGCCCCATAGCTCACCTCCGGGAAAGCCTTGTGTCAGACCAGTAATCGTGCCGGTTCCTTCGTAGTCAAATGTGACAGCGCCATATTTGTTCCGTGTAGGTATGCCAGATAGGTTCGCGTTTTGGCTGGCTAGGAACGGTTTTGGGCGACGACTTTCAAACATTCTCACCAAATCGGTAAGCGAAACTGGTGGCGAATTGTTTGGTACAAGTAGATTCAAAAACGCAATCTTATCGTTATCAACGCTGAACTGCTGTTCGCCTCTATGACCGACAGTGGCGAGCACTTCGCCGCGCTCAAAAAAAGTAGCGGGCCCGATTGCAGATACGGTTGATATTTTTTTCGATTCTAGACGCTGAGATTCGAGATGTTCAGTGAGACATAACTCTAATGCTTCGCAGAGTTGAGATATAAGGTTGGACGAAGCCTTCGTGATGTCCTGCTTTGAAGCCTTAGGATCGAGGCGAAAGGTAATAGGGCCCGCCTTGTGCCTTAGGTCGAACGGCAAATCGTTGCGATTCCCGTAATGCTCATTCATCACCATCAGTAGTGCGCGATCACTAAGTGTGTGAAGTGCATATCCAAGCTCAATCGCTACATTGGAATTGATCAATCTCTTGGGGGGATCTTCTTCGCTGCGAAGCTCATCCGTTAACATACCGACAGGCGTCACGTCTGCGATTACGACAGCGGACCCAGCAATCTTCTCAAGAATGGTACGCGCGAGGTCAGGGCTTCCTGCCACGCTCTTACGATCATGGTCGATATGAATGTTGGAGCGCAATTCGCGCTCCGTCGGTTCGGTAACGTCGATTTTTTGTTTTAGACGCTCAATCGCGGCAGTCAGAGCGTCTCGAACAAAATGTCGACCAATTTTCCCCGGAGTATCTGACTGCCAAGACCAAAATATTTTCATGACCTAGCCCTCACTCGGAGACAGGAACTAGTGCATTTAGGACGTGCTGAATTACGGTAGGACTAAACTCTTCAAATAGTGAGCCGCGCCTGCTGAAATCACTTTTATCGTCAAGGGCGCCTACAACAATTCGTTCGGGAAGCACCCTCCATCTCACATCCACAGCCCAGCCTAGCTTTTCGTTGATCTTACGAAACTGCGGATCTGTCACCACACCGACTGCCTTGATGTGCAATCCGGCGTTTGGCGCAAACGACTTGATAAAGAAGATGTCGCCAGCTTTGACACCGCGCATTTGTGCGTGAAGCGCAGGTGCTTCTTCAGGTGACCAGCCAATGCAGGCCAATCCCATTTGGACAAAAATTTCGAGTTGATCTTCTGTGCCATTGTACATGGCACCAATGCCGTAAACGGCCATTCGGACCTCCCATATGGGTTCGAGGTTATCTCACGAGCCGCAATAGCGCGGTCATCGCCAGCCAATTTGGTAAGTGGCTCAACACCTGCAAGTCAATCGAATTCAGCGCGAAAAAATAATTCTTCCCGCTACCCTTGAATCGCCTTTTCGCGTCCCCATTTTCCACAAGCCATGACTGTCTTGCTGCCCCGGGTTCACACCCGAAGTCGGCGTAGGACCATACAGGGCCAGGGTGTCCCTACGCGCACCCGTGCGAACGTTCGACATTGGAAGCCCTGCCAGCGCGGTGAGATTCTCCGCGGCGTCCATACGCGGTCGCTATGGACCGTGCGTTTCGTGAAGCCCGGGGAGGAGTGAAGGTGCGGTGCTAGCCCGGTTCAACCCGGCGGATGCCCGCTGCTAGCTACTTCGATGCGCGGGGCGGAGACTGCTCGCGGCATATCGGTGAGCAAAAAGAAGCCGGGCCCGCGCGCGGATTCCGCCTTTGGGCTTTTTGGCGAAGAGAGGAATTGGATTGGTTGGAAGGAAAACAAAAACCCAATTGTCATCCCGGTCGAGCGCAGCGAGGACCGGGACCCACTCAGCCGCTTGCACTCTGGGTCCCGGCACGGCGCGCTGCTCACGCAGCGCTTGGCCGGGATGACAGGTGAGGATGATGAGCGTTACGGCTCCATCTGTGCCTGCTCCTCCACCGCTTCCTGCTCCTTGCGGACCGGCGAGATCAGTTTGCGCGTCTTCCATCCGCCGCGCGCGAACCAGATGCCCGCGATGATGGCGGTCGCGATATTGGCGATAGGTGTCGACCACCACACGCCGTCGATGCCGAGGCCGGTGTATTTCGACAGTGCGAAGGCGAGCGGGATCTGGATCACCCATTGCGAGACCAGGCTGATCGTCATCGCCGGGATCATTTCGCCCGCCGCGCGCAGCACGCCCATCAGCGCGTATTGCAGGCCGATGAAGCCGAAGCTCCACGCCACGATTCGGATATATGCCGCCCCTTCGCGGATCACGGTTGCGTCTTCGGGGATGAAGAAGCGCACAATATGCGGCGCAAAGATAAGGCACAGGATGCCGAAGAAGGTCAGCACCGAGAAGGTAATGATTGCGGCGAGCTTGGCCACCTGTTCCGCGCGCGCGATGTTGCCGGCGCCGATGCTTTGTCCCACCAATGTGGAGGTCGCCATGGAGAAACCCATCGCGGGGATGATCACGACGTTGAACACATTGGCGCCGACGCCGAAGCTCGCCGTCACCACCGTGCCGAAGCTCACGATCAGGAAGGTGAGAATGGTCATGCCCAGCCCCCGCGCCGATTGCTCGATGGAGGCGGGATAGCCGAGCACAAAGGCGCGCTTTACGAAGGCCATGTCCGGCGCGAAATCGCGCCAGTGGACATGGATGCCGTAGCGCCCGCCGAACAGCAGGCGCAGCGCGATCGCCGCCGCGATCATCTGCGAGACGAGGGTCGCGATGGCGGCGCCGGCGACGCCCATCGCGGGGAAGCCGAACTTGCCGAAGATCAGCACGGGGTCGAGGCAGAAATTCACGAACACCGTGCCGGCGACGATCGTGAGCGGGGCTTTCACTTCGCCGACGCCGCGCATCAGCGCCTGCCCCATGGCGTAGACGAAGGTGAAGGGCAGGGCGATGAAGATCAGGCGCATGAAAGCGAGCGCGCCGCCATAAACATCCGGCGCCACGCCCATCAAATGGAGCAGCCAGGGCGTGATCGCGTATCCGATCGCGCCCAGAACGATGGAGACGGCGACGATAGTGAGGAGGGTCTGCGCCGCGACGTGGTCCACCATCTTGTGGTCGCGCGCGCCGGTATATTGCGCGATCAGGGTCGTGCCGGCGATGGCGAAGCCCATTCCGGCCGCGACCAGCACGAACATCACCGGCATGGTGATGGAGACGGACGCCACCGCCGCCGCTCCGAGCCGTCCGACCCAGAACGCGTCGATCACCTGATAGGCGACCTGGAGGATGTTCGCGCCCATGATCGGCACCGCGAGCAGAAACAGCGCGCGCGGGATCGAGCCTTCTAGGAGCCGCGGATCGAAGGCGCGGCGCGAAGGGTTTTTAGAATCGGCCATTGTTCGAGACTCAGGAAAAACGCTGCTAGTCTACGTTGCATGGACCTGCGAATCCTTTCGGTCAATATCGGCCGCGCGCGCGTGATCGGCGCGGTGCGTGACGAACCGGTCGTCTCCGGAATCGACAAGCATCCCGTCGCATCCGGCAGTGTGCAGGTTGGTGCGTTGGGCATCGACGGCGACGAGCAGGCCGATCTCACCGTGCATGGCGGCGCGGACAAGGCCGTCTATGCCTATCCGGCAGATCATTGGCCATGGTGGGAAAACGAGAAGCAACTTTCCTGCCGCCCCGCGACCTTCGGCGAGAACCTGACGCTGGAAGGCGCGGACGAAAACACCGTGTCGATCGGTGATCGCTTTCAATGGGGCGATGCGATTCTGGAAGTCAGCCAGCCGCGCGCGCCCTGCTACAAGCTCGCGATCCACACCAGCCGGCCGGACGTGCCGCAGCTGATGACGCATTCCGCACGCTGCGGCTGGTACTTTCGCGTGATCGGTGAAGGCGGCGCTGCGATTGAAAGCGCGAAACTTGTGCATATTTCAGGTTCTGGCCCGACCGTGCGCGACGCTTTTGTTGCACTTTTCGATCGCCACGCATCGCGGGAACTCTGCGTGGGCATCCGCGAGACGCCGCAATTGGCGGAAAGCTGGCGTCATGCCGTGGCCGCGAAGATCGGCCGTTTGTGGGGCTGATTTCAGTGATGCAAATTCGCCACTGTCATTAAAAATGTCTAAGATTTGGAGATTGCAGAGAAAATAGTTGAAACCTGTGGCCGGAATGCATAACTTCACTTTCGAAGGACGAACAACGATCCAGCAAGCACTGCCCCCCCGCTCGCAAGCTGGGTCTCGTTCTTCGCAGGTGACCGGTCATCCCCTCCCGGCACCAGGCGCGTAACGGCGCTTCCGGCGCCTGATCAGCCCCCTGGTCAGGCGCCATTTTATTTTTGGGGCTCGGTCACGCGGCGCAGTGTGAGATTGATCCGGCCTCCGCCGGGGATGAGCGGCGAGCTCCCGGCCACGATCCGATCAATCCCGTGATAGGCGCGCCGCGCCGGTCCACCGAATGCGAGCACATCGCCGGAGGACAGCTTCACGCTCTGGGTGGGATCGCGTCGTGTCGTGCCGCCGATTCGGAACAGAGCTTCGTCGCCCAGCGAAACCGACAATACCGGCGCTTCGGCTTTCTCGTCGCGATCCTGATGCAGGCCCATGCGTGCGCCTTCGCGGTACAGATTGACCAGGCAGCACTCCGGCGGTCCGCCACAGCCCGTCGTCGCGGTCCACAGATCGAGAAGCACTGCAGGGATCGGGGGCCAGGCCTTTCCCGTAACCGGGTGCTTCGTCTCGTAGCGATAACCGCTCTTATCGGAAATCCATCCCAACGGCCCGAGATTGGTCTCCTCGACAGAGAAATTCGCGCCTGAGCCCGGCATCTGCGGACGATAGAACGGCGCGTGTTGGACAAGCCGCAAGACGTTGCCGAGTAATATCTGCTGTGTGCCGCGATCAAGCCGTTCTCGCCAAAGAACAACACCGGGCGCGATAACAAGCTTGCCGCTCATCGCTGCGGGCGTGGCTTCCACGGTTCCCAGATGCCGTTATAGCTGCCGGCATGTCCATTCGCATCCAGCCATCGCGCGAATTCAAGCGGATCATAGGCGCTGCGCACCCAATCTGCGAGCGCAGCGCCTTGCGCCCGTTCACGCACATAAGGAATGAACTGCGTCAGCCACCGCTGAGGCCGCTTGGGGAAATGAAGATAAGGCAGTGCCGAGAACTGCTGCTGGGCGCGATCAATCGCATCCCACCCGAAACGATGCACGATGAACAGTGCCGAGGCGAGGCTGGTGCGATCCTGCCCACCGGAACACTTGACGACAAACGGTCGCGATGCGGCGTCGAACGCATCGAAAAGCGTGACCAGCATGGACCGCAATGGCAACCGCTTCGAATCCATCATCGCGTCGAAATGCGCGACACCCAGACGCGCGCAAATCCTGGTCTCATACCGCCACCAGGCGACGTCCGGATGCGCGCCGCGCAAATTGATCACGGACTTGAGTCCGTTCGACCTGAGAAACGCAACGAGACCGCCGATATAAGATTGCGACGAGCGCGCGGCTTCTCCGCGCACGACCCAGTGAAAATTGTAAAGGCGATTGAGGAGCACTAGGGCAACGCTTTCATGATTTTTGCGACAGCCGGACCAGGATCGGATGCAGCAAGATTGTTCCGGTCCAACGGCACAAGATAGTCATAGCGCAGAAAATAAAGGAAATGCTCGATCAGGTCGCGGTCAGCAGGATTCCGGAAAATCTGTTCGAGAATCGTCGGCAGGTCGTCGTTCCTGCCGCATGGCTGCACAAGGCCTGGAACCGCGTAGAACGCGTTCCCCAATGTGATGACCGGCTTGAGGTGCAGCATCGCCTCGATGCCTACGGTGGAATTCACGGTTATGACCGCAGCCGATTTCTCGATGATCTGTTGCGTATTCATCAGCTTGGTGAACACGGCATCGGGAAACGCGCGAAAGGTATCCGAATAGTCGATACGGCCGTGATCGGAGGGATGTTCTTTCACGACCAATCTCAAATTGGTGGAATGGCGCCGATTGTATTCACCAATGCCCAGGGCACAGAACCGCACGACGGACGGCATGTCCGGGAAGTGCGGCGAATAGAGCAGAATCTGGCTATCGTCATGCACCTGCAGCGGCAGGAAGATGAAGCGGTCGGGCAGCGTGATGTTCTCGCTTGCAGCCGAGCCGCTTTTCAGCGACCGCGTGACAAGCGGCATATCGAGCAGGCGCTCCCGCCGCGCGTTGTCAATAGTGACACCTCGATAGAACTCTGCCGTCTTTCCCATCAGCGAGTTGCCGGCGTTGATCCCCATCGAGTCCATGACGATGGTTTTCGGCAGATAACCGTTCTCGCAGAACAGCGTTCCGATGCCGATCCGGCGCGCCGCGATCAGCGCCGCTGCGACAGGCAGCTGGAATCCACCCCACACGACGAGCAAATCGATGGGACGTTTTCGAAAACGCCGAATGAAAAGTTCAAAGTAGATCGCCGCAACGACCCGCCAGAGCCATTCGACTATTTCGTCAAGAGGGCGAAGAACGACAGCGCGGTTTACGACATATTTCTTGTAGTCGAGTGCGATGGCTGGATCGGTGATCCGTCGCGGCCGGTTTGGCGCCGTCAACACGCGTGGCAGTGCAGCCCAGAATCCAAATGTGAACGGCAACAGATTCACATTAACAATGGTCGAGTCGACGTCCGGCGGCAGCGCTCGTTTGAAGAACGAGAACAACCGGCTCTGATGCGGCGCACAGGAGATGAAAGCGATAGTCTTGCGCCGATTGCCGTCGTGCACGCCCGATGCTCGTTTGCGCGGTTGCGGCAGGCAGCTTATCGTCCGCCGCGCCGTTTCCCAGCGGAAAACATGCGGATATTCGTGATAAACCTCGCGCGCCGGCCTGACCGGATGGCGGCCATGGCGGCACAGTTGGAACGGTTGGGCCTCGCCTATGAGCGCTTCGACGCCATCGATGCCAGGTCTGCCGATCCGGTCGAGTTGAATGCGCTATTCGCTCCACATGGTGCGATGGCTGAGCTGACGCCGGGCGACAAGGCCTGCACCGCCAGCCACATGCATTTGTGGCGGCGCATTGCGTCCGGATCGGACAGTCATTCCGTCATCCTGGAAGACGATGTCCTCCTCAGCGATGCTGCGCGGAAATTCCTTTCCACGAACGACTGGGTTCCGCCCCGGGCCGGTCTCATCAAGCTGGAGCGCTTTGGCGACGACGATCAGCTCACGGTCGTCAGCAGCAAAAGCGTGCCGGCGTTCGATCGCGATGTCGCGCCGCTTCTGTCGCGTCATCCCGGCTCCGGCGGCTACATCATTTCGCGGGAGAAGGCGGCGTTCCTCGCTGCAATGACGCAGAAGATCGACCTACCCGTCGATCAGCTGCTGTTCAATCCGGCCTATTCGCTGATCTTTGACGCATTGGCCCCATGGCAGATAGTGCCGGCCATTGCGGAACAGACGCCCGATGTCGGCGGCGTGACGGACATCAAACGTGCAAAAGCGCCGCTCAACCAGAAGCTCGCGCGCAACATACGCGCGTTACGAGTTCTTCCGCGCCAGATCGCATCGATACTCTTGGGCCGCGCGCGCGCCGTAAAAATCCGGCTAGCCTGATCACAGGATCGGCTTGACGCCGTCCTTCTCCACAGTAAGCCGCGAAGAGGTGAGCGCGCCGTCCGCCGTCGAAACCACGGACAGCGATACAGCCGCTCCCGGCACCAGAAGCGATTCATCGCCCACCACCAGCGCGATGATCGGTACGCCGGGCACAATCTGGATTTCTGCTTCGCCGGTGCAGCCCGCGCCGCTGCCCGCACGTCCCGTGCAGCTGCCGTCGGCTGCGGATGCGCCGCCGCGATAGCTCAGCTTGATTGCGCCCTTGTTCGCGGCAACGCTTGTGACTTCGGAAACCGTGGCATTTGTCATTGTCCGGTTGGGATTGGTGTCGCTGGTTGCGTATCTGCCTTCACTGGCGCCTCGCATCGTGTCCGGAAAGATGTGCACCTCCTGCGCGCGCAGCTTGCCATCCGCGGCCTGAAGAGTTGTCGTTCCAATGAAATCGCCGGCCTTTACATCGTTCAACGTGCGCTTGGCGTCGTAAATCACGCGGACATCAGGCTCGAGCACGATCGACATGGATTTTTTGTCGCGTGTTGTGACATTCAGCGCGCGCGTCACCGGATCGTAAGTGTCGATCTTGCCCTTGAGCCGCTGGGAGGCCGGCGCAACCGACGCCGTGTTGCCGCCTGCCAATGCGGGCGGGATCAGCAACAGGGCGCCTAGACCAAAGCCAAGACTGGCAATGCGCATAACAGAAGGCCCTCAGGGCTTGCGGAACACCAAAATGAACTGGTCCGTCTTGTGGCGGATAGCCGGATCGAAGACCTTCAATGTGCGCGCGTCCTCCTTATTGCGCAGCGCATTGCTTTCGCCAGCCAGTTTGAATCCTGCCGCAAGGACTTCCTGCTTCACTGTGGCTTCGTCGATGCGATGCAGCGTTTCGGTGTCGCGCAAGCCCGAACCTTTTTCCGCGGCGTGGTCGAGAACGATGTAGAGCCCGCCCCGTTTCAGCGCGTTGAACACCGCCTTGTTCACCAGTGCGAGATCGGCGGGTTTTGCGAAGCTGTCATGCAGATCGTGATAGTTCTGCGAGGTCCATACCAGATCAAGCGATTCCGGCGCGGTCAGCGTGTTCACTGACGAATGAATGACACTGACGTTGGGATATTCGGCGGCGACTGCCACAATCGGTGCTGGCTTTCCCTTCAGAAATCCATCGAATTCCGCGGGCTGGAAAGCATAGACATAGCCCTTCGGCCCAACCGCCTTCGCGAACAGCCGCGTGAAATAGCCGTGGCCGGGGATCATATCCATCACCCGCATGCCCGGCTTCACATGGGCGATCATCAGCATCTCGGCCGGCTTGCGTTCCGCATCGAGCTGCTTGTCGTCGGCGGGCCGTGCGGTATCGTCGATGGCAGCCGCGACATAGTCAGGCGTCCTTTGCGCGGCGGGCGCCGGCGCGGTCGCGAGAATCATCGCGGCGGTGCAGGCCAGTACGATATTGCGGATCATGTTTTTCTCCCTGTTACGGTGTGAGCCTATCCTGTTCCACCGGCACAATCATCTGCGTCAGCGGAGAAATCTGTTACGGCTCTGTCACGAAGCAGCGAGCGCCGCACGCAGCAGCAGCCGATAAATCCGATCCGTCATGCTGCCCGGCTTGTCGAGCCCCAGCCGCGCAAGAGCGGCGCTGTCATCCGCCGATGGCGCGCCCTGGAGCAGACCCGACAAGCCCAGCCGCAGACGCTGCCATGCCGTGGCATCCGCGAGGCGTTCGAGCGCGAACAGGAGGCGTTGCTCGACCGGCGTGAAATCCGTGCCAAACGGGAAGGGCGGAAGATCGAGCGGTTTGAGGGCCTGTTCGATCCGTTCCGCCGTGTTGTCGCGAAAAGCTGCGGGGATGTCATAGGTCTTCGCAATTTTGCCGGCGTCCTTCGCGGCGCGGAGCAGCTCCGGCTGGAACCGGGAATCGGCAATCGAAAGCATCGCAGCGATCACGGCTTGGTCGGTTTTGCCGCGCAGATCGGCGATGCCGTATTCGCTGATGACGATGTCGCGTTCGTGACGGGGGATCGTGGTATGGCCGTAGGACCAGCGGATGTTGGATTGAACAGCGCGGTGCGCCTTGCGCGTCGAGTTGATGGTGACGACCGAGCGCGCGTCAGGCAACGCGAAGGCTTGCGTCACGAAATTGTGCTGGCCTCCGACGCCGCTGACGACGCGGCCGTCTTCGAGCCCGTCGGAAATGACGGCGCCCAGCAGCGTCGCCATCATTGCGTTGTTGATGAAACTCGCCTTGGCGCGCCCGCGTGTCTTGGCATCCTGATCGCCATAGAGTTCGTTGGTGAACGACACTGCCGTCATGCGCAGCTTCGCAAGGGTGTCGTCCGGCATCTCGCGCAGGCGCTTGTAGAAGGATTTTGGCCCCAGAAAGAACGCGGCATGCAACAATGCGCCGTCGACTTCGCGCTTGAGGATGCCGGCGTCCATCAGGTGCAGGAACCCATCGACGAACATTTCGCTGACGCCGTAGAGGCCCTGTTCGAATATCTCGTTGTGCTCGATGGCAAGTGGTGGCGCGCCATTGGCCAGCCGCGAGACAGCATCGCGGAACGCCCCGTTTTCGCGATGGCGAAGGATCAGGGCGCGGACCGCGGCATCGCCTTCCTGCCCAATGCCGATCTGCAGCGTCCCGCCGTCGGCGACCAGTCGGGCTGCATGGATGCCGATTGCGTATTTGCAGGCATCCAGCGGCTCGCGCGGCGGCGCGAACAGTGGAAAATCCGTAGACGGACTGTCTAGCACATGCGCGAAAGCCTCTGCCGGTTGCTCGGCAGCGCCCGGCATGAACGGCAGTTCGGAGTTGACCTGTGCCGCGATCAGGAACTTTGCCCGACCTTCTCTCTGCGCCTGAAGGACATCAAGAATTGTATCGGGATTGCAGCTGAAGCTGTAGCGATCGCCTTTCTTTGCAACGAGCTGCGCCACGACATTGACACCACGCTCGACCAAATAGCGTGCCGCATGGGTGTAGTTGGCGGAAATGTAAGTCTGCTGTGCACGATCGACGGTGAGCCAACGGCCGGCGAGAAAGAAGAACTCATTGATCTCGATATTGTCGGGCACGGTGCCGTGGCGCAGCGCTTTGGCATAAGCGAGGTCGGGATAGCCGCCGAATAACCTGTCGATCACCGGATCGATGAAGCGGCGCTCCAGTTCGCTTTTGGCGCGGGGTTTCTCAAGTGTCAGTGCGGTGAAGATCGTGAGCCTGATCGAACGGTCGGCAACAGCGCGCTCATAAAGCGCATTGGCGATGTGATTGGCTTTGCCGAGGCCAAGCGGCAGGCCGAGCACGATATTCGACCCGACCTCGCGGATGATCGCATCGGCAACGGTTTCGGCGGTGTGATGGAACTGCGTCATTCGACTTCGGCGAGGAAAGCCGCGATCGCATTCCACGCCTCGGGCTCCTCCAGTGTGGGCGCATGGCCGACATCCGGCACCTCGACGAATTCCATGTCCGGCTTTGCCTGCTTCATCGCTGCCACGGTCTCACGCGACAGCAGATCGCTGATTGCGCCGCGTATCAGAAGAACAGGCTTTGGTATGAGTGACGCAAAGAGCGGCGCCATGCTCGGCGGCGGTCCTGCGGGCGCTGTGTTGAAGGCGTTGGAGATCGCGGGGTCATAGGCAAATTCGATGCTCCCATCGGAACGCTCCCGCGCAACCCGGCGCGTGAAGGCTTGCCAGAACGCATCGTCCTTGCCGGGGAAGGCGACGGATTGCGATCCTCTTACTGCCGATGTCATTTCATTCCAGGACGCGAATGGACCAGCCTTGCCGACATAGGATGCGATGCGCGCAAGACCGGCTGGGTCGATCTCAGTGCCGATGTCGTTCAGGATTGCGGCGCTTATCCGATCTGGCGCCATTGTGGCGGCCAACATCGTCATGATGCCACCCATCGACGTGCCGAGAAATATTGCGCGGGGAATTCTAAGAGTATCCAGTATTTGAAACACATCGCCGACATAGACGTCCGGACGGTAGCGCGTTGCATCGGAATCGTTGCCGGACTTTCCGCGTCCGCGCGCATCAATGGCGATCACGCGTCGTCCCAGCGCTGCAATCTTCGATGCCACCACCTCGAAGTCCGCCGAATTTCGCGTCAGGCCGTGCAAGCAGAGCACCGGAAGACGCGTGCCCGGCGCCGCGTAGTCGCGGGCATAGATGACCGGCCCGTCCGGCGTGGCAATTCGATGCTCGGCAAAATCCATTGTGACGGCCTTTCGACGCGCCCATATTGGCGGTTCCAGTGGAGCCGCGCCAGATGACAGATGCCACCGCTGAGATACGGGCCGCGCTCGCTGCGATGGGGCTGGCGTCTGCAGACTGCGACTATGCGATGACACCGCTGGGCGGCGGAGTGTCGTGCGATGTCTTTGCCGTCGACCTGCCGGATAGGCGCATCGTGGTGAAACGTGCGCTACCGAAATTGCGCGTCGCAGCCGATTGGCGTGCTCCGCCAGAGCGGTCGGAAGCTGAGGTGGCGTGGTTTAAGCTGGTGGCCGACATTGATCCGCGCTGGGTGCCGAAGGTCCTGGCCGAAGATCGCGCAAGTCACGTGTTCGCAATGGAGTTCTATCCTCTTCCCGTATGGAAGTTGGAACTGGCCGTCGGGGAGATCGATCCGGACTTTGCCGCAAAGGTGGGTCGAGCGCTCGCGCGAATCCATGCTGTGCCGGCGGAAGGCTTTGACAATTTCGCGCAATTTCGCGCGCTACGCATCGAACCCTATCTTCTATACACCGCCGATCGCCATCCCGATGTCGCGGCGCGCATCCGCGCCATAGCCAACAGCGTCGCGGGCGCGCGCCTTGCCGTCATGCACGGTGACATCAGCCCCAAGAACATTCTGGTAGGCCCCGAAGAGCCGATGTTCTTGGACGCCGAAACTGCCTGCGTCGGCGACCCGGCTTTCGATCTCGCATTTTGCCTGAATCATCTTTTGCTGAAATCGGTCTGGCATCCCGGACACGCGGAGGCACTCGGTCGCTCGTTCGCGGCGCTGAAGGACGGCTACGCCCCGGACACGGCAATGGAACGGCGCACGGCAGCGCTGCTGGCCGCGTTGCTGCTAGCGCGCGTCGATGGCAAATCGCCGGTGGAATATCTGACGGACGAACGGCAGAAGGAATTTTTGCGTACACGGGCGAAGTCGCTGCTAAAGGACACCCCGCCGTTGGATCACTTCGCATCCGCCATCTCGCGGTAGCGTGCTTCGTCGCCGGCGCGCGCGGGGCTGTGCTTCACATCACCGTCTTGCGGCAGATCGCGCGTCCAGGCCGCGAGCTCGAGCGCGATGCCGTCCGGGTCGTAGAAATAGATGGAACGCACGAAAGTCGTCGGCGTCGTCTCGAGGCTTGCCTGCATCGGCGAGTCGTCATGATTGATGACGCGCGAGCATTCGATGCCTTTGGCCTGAAGCTTTTCATAATACTCGTCGAGTTTGTCGGCGGGCACATTGATCGCGATGTGGTTCATGGAGCCGTGCGCCGAAGGTCCGGGAAGCATGCCGCGCGTCGCAGACGCGACGCCGGGTTGTGCCTTGGGTGCATTGGGAAACCAGAAGAATGCGAGGCTGTCGCCGTTGCCGAGATCGAAGAAGAAGTGCTGGCCCATGCCGCGCGGGAGGTCGATGGTCTTTATCAGCGGCATACCGAGCAGGTCGCGATAGAATTCCACCGTTCGCGCCATGTCGCTCGACACCAGCGCGAGATGATTGACACCGAGGAATTCGAACTCCGTATTGGCCTGCCGCGTCATGATGAACCCCGAAATTGCGCGCGGATCAGGCTAGCACGAGGCTGTGATCAGAAATAGACGCGGGCCAGGAACTGAAGCTGGGTTTCGATCTGATGCGGTGCTTCCCCGACGACAACCCGTTCGTCGCGTCTGTCATCGACCGACAAAAGTTCGCCGGTGAGGCGCAGCCATTTTTCGGGCAGCCAGCTCACCGAAAACGTAAAGGCATGACCATCCTCGCTCAGGGAGGAGGGAAAACTGGCGCGCGTGCGTGTCTGGAACAGATCGAAGCGTCCCGCCAACCACCAATCATCCATGTCATAGCCAGCCAGAGCATAGGCAGATTTGAAATCGGTGGTCTGGTGGAAGAATGGCGACGGCTCGATGGTCGTGGAGCCGCTCATGCCCTGGCTCAGCAGGGTGAGCTTGCCGATCTGCTTCTGAAAGCCGATGTCCCAGAAACTCGTATGCCACGCGACCTGACCAGCCTTCACGACGGTCGGATCGGCGTTGTTGTCATAGCGCATGATCTCGAAGCCGCCAATCTCCGCCGGTTCCCACGACAGGTCGAGATACCAGCCCGGCCTGTTGTCCATCTCGGTGAACAAATTCGCGAAGATCGGCGGTGTTTCCCCGAGGGCGATGGCCGTCGCGTCCGGCAGGCGCGAATGCTCGAGCAATCCGCTGAATCGATCGTCGAAGGTCCAGCCGCGATCCGCAATCATCACGCCCGCGGGGTCGTTCCAGCCGAAAACTGCGCCGACAAGTGTGATGTTGCCGCTTGCCCGCCGCCATTCGAGCGTGCCTTCCGCGCCGATGATGCGCAGTTCCTCGCCGACCCAGGAATTGATCGCCGATGGCGTGATCGTCCAGAAGCTCGACCAGCCGACCTGCTCGTTCTCCAGCGAGAGCGGTGGGAAGAATGCACCCACTTTCACCGACCAGCGCCATTCAGTTGTCGAAACCGGACGATAGCGCATATAGCCCTCGATAAGATCGACGGCCGGCCCATATCGCGCGTTCACGCGCGCAGTCGCGGTTGCCATCAGCTCGGGGGTGATCAGAACGCGACCTTCCCCGATAAGATCACCCGGCTGGAACACGTTGTCGTCATCGCCGTAGCGAAGTTTGCCGAGCTCGCCATCCGCATAGGCGCCGGTCGCGGGCGGCGCTAGGAGGCGCAGATCGCCATAGCCTTCGAAGCTGAAATCCGCAGCCGCCGCCGGTGTGACAAGCGTGCAACTCAACGCGAGGATTCCGAGACGCATCATGCCGCGTCGCTCATTCTCAGGCCTGCGGCCGGAAGGCGAATGTCGACCGTTGTTCCGCTTCCGGATGTGCTCATGATCGACAGCACGCCGCCATGAAGTTCGATAATGGCCTTGGCCAATGGCAGACCAAGACCCGCGCCCTGATGCTGCCCGTCGAGCGCGGACCGCAGACGATGAAACGGCCGCGTCACGACTTCGAGGTCGGCTTCGCTCATGCCCACGCCACTGTCGGCAATACGAATGGCAATTCCGGTGGGTTCCACTTTCAGCGAGGCACACACGTCGCTTCCGGATGGAGTGAACTTCACGGCATTGTGCAAAATGCTGGTGAATGCCTGAAGCAACTTGGCGGCATCGCCTTCGACCTGTGATGTTTCGTTGTCGCTTTCAAACAGAAGCCGGACGCCCTCCTTGTCGGCGATCGGGCGAATTGCTACCACGGCCTGATGCAGTGCGCTTGCTGCGGAAAGCGTTTTTCGTTCTATGACGAATTTGCCGGTTTCGACCTCGGCAAGATCGAGCATGCGAGACACGAGAACCAGCAGGCGGCGCCCACTGGAGAGAATATCGCCGGCATATTCGCGGTAGCGCGCCACGCCCAGGGGGCCCAGAATTTCCTGATGCAGCATTTCGCCGAATCCGACGATCGCATTCAACGGTGTCCGCAGTTCATGGCTCATATTGGCTAGGAACTGGGATTTGGCGTCGTTTGCCTTGACTGCTTCGTTGCGGGCAACCTCGAGCGCGCCGATCATTTCCGTCAGGGCGACTTCGCGGTCCGCGATGGATTGCGTCATGACGGTCAGCGCATCGGAAAGTTGCGCGATCTCGTCCTTGCCGTTGAGCCGCGGCGGCGGCGTGTAGTCGCCTTTGGCGATGCGCCGTGCGGTCGTTGCAAGAATCTCGAGTGGACGCGAAGCGTTGCGCACGACGAACAATGCGCCGCCGACAGCGAGCAACAGTGCAAAAGCCAGGAAGAACAGCACCGGCCAGACAATCGCGCGATAGGCGGAGAACGCTTCGGCCAACGGATAGCCAAGAACGGCGGCCACCGGCGCGCTGTGCGATACCGTTTTCAGGGCCGTTGCGACGGTGAAGAATTCGCCTCGTTTGGAATCGTCGAGAGTGACTTCACGGCCGCGTTCAAGCGGTGCTGAAGCAAGTGCCGCGTTGGATGGGCCGTTGTTGGTGCGCGCCAGGACGTTCCAGCGATTTTGTATCTTCGCTGCAAGTGCGATCGACAGCGGGATATCGGACAGTCCGCCGAGTTTGGCCAGCATTGCGTCATCGATGGGAATCCAGGCCGCGATAAACGCTATCGCGACCGGCGCGCGCACCGGCGTAACGACCACCCAGTAAATTTTGTTGCCGAGTGTTGCTAGCGACGTCTGCTCGCTCGTCGTCGCCGAGTCATCGAGAAGATCGGAGTACGAGAACGCATTTCCCGAGATGCCGGGCGCCCCGGTATCGGCGTCAATCCGTCCGTCGAGACCTACCAGCATCATGCGCGTGGCGCCGACGCGACGACCGTGATTGCGAAGCGCGGACAGTTCGGTTCCATGGTCATGCTGGGCGATGGCCTGCCGCAAGGCATAGTCGAGCGACAAAACCTGCACGTCGTCGGCCACGCGTTCGGATAGCATTCCCAACTGGCGCTGAAACACGCCTGTGGCCGCTGTTAACTCGGTCTTCGCCTGTTCAAGCAGGCTGCTGCGCAAATAGTAATAGGCGACGAGGCCGGTTAAGAGTTGGACGGCAGCGAGCGTCACGACCAGAAACAAAGCGAGGCGGTGACGGAACCCCATGGCGGTCAATAATCGGATTTGTGCATGTGGCTCATCGCAGGCGCCGCGGTAAGCGCGACCGATATCGAGAGCTTCACGCGGTTTGCGTCGACGGTGAGGGGAACCGGCTGCGGCTTGCGCCCGATGCGCAATTGAGGATGCCAGGCGTCGGCTGTGTATTGGCCCTCAGGCACGTCAGGGATTTCGGCATGTCCACGAGCGTCCGTGATGGCGGCGAATGGCGCATCGGCAACATAGACATAGGCCACCATGTTGTCGTGAATGTTGCAGCCAATCGCGGCGACACCGGCCTTGTCGAATATGACGGGCTTCGAAATCTGCCCTTTGTCGATCTCAAACTGAAACTGCTTGATGGATGAAAACGAATAGACCTGATGCATCGTCGTGTCGTTGTTCGTGAAGACGACATTGCCGCCCCGTCGGACGATTACGACGAGGGGCAGAAACGTCTCGTGACGCTGATCGATGATACTTTTCTCGGGGGTGCGTGGCCCTGGTGCGGGCATCGAATTGTCTGCCACAAGGCTGACGACTGCATTCGCCGCGGGAACTCCGCCGGAATCGGCGACGTTGATCTCGACCGTCGCCGCATTCGCAGTGGCGAACGCGACCGTGCCGGCCAGCATCAGACAGCTCAAGGACAGGCGGTTCATAGGGTAACTTTACTGCGCGAAGGTTAGCGTTTTCATACGTCCAGGCGCGCGCGAGTTTCCGGCAGTAAGGATTGTTAACACTTGAGTGGCGCGAGCCCCTCCGTTAGCTCTTAATCGGAGCAGGGGGATACACATGGCTCAGGATTTACCGCGTACGCGAATGGGGCTTGTGCTGGCGGCGTCCTGCACCGGCACGGTCTTTGAGTGGTACGATTTCTTCATCTTTGGATCGCTCGCGGCGATCATCGCCAAGCACTTCTTCGCCAGCGCGGGCGAGGCGCAGGGATTTATCTTCGCGCTGTTGACCTTTGCGGCCGGGTTCGCAGTCCGACCCCTGGGAGCAATCGTATTCGGCTATTTCGGAGACCGCACCGGCCGCAAGCGAACCTTTCTCGTCACGATCACGATCATGGGTCTTGCGACCTTTGCGATCGGCTTGCTGCCGGATGCCGGGTCGATGGGATTGAATGCTGCCTATCTATTGCTTGCGATGCGCGTATTGCAGGGTTTCGCGGTCGGCGGCGAGTATGGAGGGGCCGCGATCTATGTTGCAGAACACGCCGCGCCGACCAGGCGCGGGGCATCGACGGGTTGGATTCAAGTCGCCGCAACCATCGGGTTGTTCCTTGCGCTGGGCGTCATACTCGCGACACGCAGCATCATGGGCGAAGATGCATTCGCCGCATGGGGCTGGCGCATTCCTTTCCTCCTGTCGGCGGGATTGCTCGGTGTGTCGCTGTGGATCCGTTTGCGGCTCGATGAATCGCCATTGTTCCGGCAGATGCAGGCCGAAGGCCGCGTCGCGCGCGCGCCATTGTCCGAAGCTTTCTTCGAATGGAAAAATCTCAAACTGATCTTGCTGGCATTGACGTCCATGATGATGGGGCAGGGCGTCGTCTGGTACACGGCGAATTTCTACGCGCAGTTCTTCTTGGAGCGTGTCGTCAAGGTCGAGCCGCGCGAGGTGAACCTGCTTATCATGGCGGCGCTGGCCGGCAGCGCGATCCTGCACATGTTCTTTGCGTGGCTTTCCGATCGTGTCGGTCGCAAGCCGATCATGCTTTTCGGTCTGGCACTAGCGGTATTCATGCTGGTGCCCGGATTCAAAATGCTGACGGAAGCCGTCAATCCTGCGCTTGCCGCCGCGGCATCGAAGGCACCGGTCGTGGTCATTGCTTCGTCGAGCGAATGCTCGGTGCAGTTCGATCCTGTCGGAAAGACGAGGTTCACCTCGCCTTGCGACATCGCGAAAAGCACGCTGGCAGCCGCAGGTATCCCGTACACCAACCAGGATGCTGCGCCCGGAACGCTGGCGCATATCCGGATCGGTGCATCCGACATCGCGAGTTTTGACGGCAGCAGGATGACAAGTGCCGAACTGACGGCGGCGAAGAAAAAGTTCGATACCGACGCGGAAGCTGTGCTTGCCTCAGCCGGTTATCCGCTGGCGGCGGACAATGCGAAGATCGATGTTGCGCGCGCGATCTTTATCCTGTTGGTTTTCATGGTCGCCGCCGCGGCGCTTTACGGGCCGCAGGCGGCAGCGCTCGTCGAGCTGTTTCCGACGCGCATCCGCTACTCGGCGCTGTCACTGCCTTATCACATAGGCAATGGCTGGTTCGGCGGGTTCCTGCCCGCGACGGCATTCGCCATCGTCGCGGCGACGGGAAATATTTACGCCGGGCTTTGGTATCCGGTCGTCATTGCGAGTATCGGATTCGTCGTGATGCTCTTCCTGCTTCCGGAAACGCGAGGAAGAGATATCGCTGGCGGCTAGGATTTCAGGTCCAGCGGAACACCGGGTTCGTTCTTGGAGGCGTGGATGACGAGCGCCGTCTTGACGCTCGCGACGTTCTTCTCGGCGGTCAGCGTTTCGGTGATGAAGATCTGGAAACCGGACAGATCCTTCGCCACGCATTTCAGGAGAAAATCGACCTCGCCCGACAGCATGTGGCACTCGCGAACCGCAGGCCAAGCGCGCACGCGTTCTTCAAAATGCTTGAGGTCGTGGTCGTTCTGACTTGCCAGTCCAACGAAGACAAAGCCGGTGACTTCGAAGCCCAGAGCCTTCCCGTCGAGGTCGGCGTGATAGCCCTTGATGAAGCCCGCCTTTTCCAGCGTGCGCATCCGGCGAAGGCAGGGCGGGGCGGTGATCTTCGCGCGCCGCGACAATTCGACATTCGTAATTCTGCCGTTTGCCTGCAATTCGGAGAGGATACGCATATCGATGGAATCGAGCTTGTGATGCTCCACGAGATCACCCTGGGTAAGGAAACGGGGTGGGTTTTAGCTCCCTTGGCCAGTTTCAAGCAATAATATTTCTGTATCCGATTGTGTCATGAATCGAGTCGTTCAGTTCCTCCCAAGCGCACCCATCGGACAAGCCTAACCGACTGTTTCATATGAACTATTCTGACGCCTTGACGTTTCCTGTCACGGTTCCGATATCAGCAGCACCGATCAGCCGAGGGGCGCGAACGCGGCTGTCACCGAAAGGTGATGGCGGCCGCGATTTGCTCTTCGATTCAGGAGAGCCCTTCCGTGCATTCCAAGGTCGTCATTCTGGGCAGTGGACCAGCGGGATGCACAGCGGCCGTGTACGCCGCGCGGGCCATGCTGGAACCGACCCTCATCGCCGGTATTCAGCCGGGCGGTCAGCTCACCATCACCACAGAGGTTGAGAACTACCCAGGCTTCGCGGAAGCCATTCAGGGCCCCTGGCTGATGGAGCAGATGCAAGCACAGGCACAGCATCTCGGTACCAAATTCGTTCAGGACACGATTGCATCGATCGATCTGTCGCGGCGGCCGTTCACCCTAACTGGCGATTCTGGAGATATTTACACCGCAGACACAGTGATCGTTGCGACCGGCGCCTCCGCGAATTGGCTCGGTCTGCCATCAGAGAGCAAGTATCAGGGTTTTGGCGTTTCGGCCTGTGCGACCTGTGACGGCTTCTTTTTCCGCGGCAAGAATGTCGCGGTCGTCGGCGGTGGCAATACAGCGGCGGAAGAGGCGTTATTCCTGACCAATTTCGCCGACAAGGTCACCTTGATCCACCGCCGCGACACGCTGCGCGCCGACAAGACGAACCAGACGCGCGTCATGGCGAACAAGAAGATCGACTGTCTCTTCGATACCGAAGTTGTTGAAGTGCTGGGGACTGAAGAGCCAAAGGGCGTCACCGCGATCAGGCTGCGCAACACGGTCACGGGCACCGCTCGCGACCTTACCGTGGACGGCCTCTTCATCGCCATTGGCCACTCGCCTGCGACCGCGCTGTTCAAGGGGCAGATTGAGATGGACGAAACCGGCTATATCAAGACCGCGCCCGACTCGACGCATACCAGCGTCGCTGGCGTGTTCGCGGCTGGCGATGTGAAGGACAAGGTTTTCCGTCAGGCCGTGACCGCAGCCGGAATGGGCTGCATGGCCGCGCTGGAAGCGGAACGGTTTCTGGCGGGCGGACATTGAAATGATCCGTGGCCGGATTGAAATACACGGTCACGAACTTTGCGTTGAGGCTGGGGAGCACAACGGCTAGGGCAGGATCATGGATTGGGACAAGCTTCGCATATTCCATTCGGTCGCATCGGCGGGAAGCTTCACCCATGCCGGCCAGATGCTCACGCTGAGCCAGTCGGCGGTCAGCCGGCAGATCAGCGCGCTGGAAGAGGAAATCACCACGCCCCTGTTCCAGCGTCATGCGCGCGGCCTGACGCTCACCGATGAAGGGGAGATGCTCTACGCCGCGGTGAGCGATGTGCTCACACGTCTTGCGCAGGCGGAAGAGGCCCTCAAGAACACGCGTGAGACGCCACGCGGCATCCTCAAGATCACCTCGAGCCACGGCATCGGAACCTATTGGCTGGTGCCGCGTCTCGACGAATTCCTGAAGGAATGTCCGGAGGTCGAAGTCCATCTGGTGATGGAAGATCGCGAACTCGATCTCACGCAGCGCGAGGCCGATCTCGCGATCCGCATGCGGGCGCCTGTGCAGGCCGACCTGATTCAGCGCAAGCTCTTCACCGTCCACTATCACATGTACGCGACAAAGGAATATCTGGAGAAATATGGCACGCCGCATGTCATGGACGATATTGCGGACCACACCGTCATCGCTTACGGCGAGACAGCTGCGCCCGAGATCCGCGAGATCAACTGGCTCCTGGAAGCGACTCGCAGGCGCCTGAACGGCAAGGGCCGTACCATTCGCATCAACAATGTGACCGGCATACTTTCAGCGACGGAGGCCGGAATCGGAATCGCGGCGGTGCCCGACTACGTCGCTGCAGATCGGCTGCATCTGGTCCGGGTCTTACCGGACGTCCCGGGCCCGTGCTTCGATGTGCATCTCGTCTATGCCGATGCGCTGCGTCAGGCCAAACGCGTGGGCGCGTTCCGCGATTTTCTCGTGCGATCCGCAAAGGATTGGCGGTACTGAAAACAACTGCGGCGCCACTGGGGCGCCGCAGCCGTTTGACGTCAGTCTATGGGATGTTGACCGGGTGTATCGGCGCTTTGGCGTTGACCGGACGAACCACCGCCGCGGAAGCGCCCGCCGGACACTGCCTCTTTCTTAACGGGCAATAGATGTAGGGAGATGCTCCGCTGTCGGTATCGAAGACGACCAGCCCAGCGTTGTTGATTCCCCATGCTTCCTGCGCGGTCGATCCATTTCCGGGATCGATCGCCGTGAACTCGCCTGTGCGTATGTCGTAGACAAAGGCATGCCGGTTGCCCGACCCGTCGGTATAGAGTCCGGAGACCTGCCCTGAATCGTTGATGCCTTCCGCCGTCGTCACACCAACGGCGCCGGGAGCGTCGAACGTGATCAGGTTCTTGCCCTTCAGCACAAAGCCATGCTGAATGCCGCCTGCGGCGATGTAGCCGCCCGCCACCTGCCCCTTGTTGTTGATCTGACGCGGATTGGTCGAGGTTATTCCCACAACATCCAGCGTGAAGTCGCCCCGGTACTTCCCGTTCTTCCCTTTGAAGCCCAGACGGGTCACGCCATCCGTATCGAGATAGTCGCCGACATATAGGTCTTTGTCATTGCCGCCTTGCGCGACGCCATCCATGATGCTTCCGGAAGGGTTCTTGAGCATTTTGATCGTGCCCGTCGGCGACCGGTAAAATTCCTCGCCGAAAGTGAACCCGCCGAGCAGGGAAAGCCCGGTGATGCTGCCGTCATTGCGGATCGCTCGCGCCTCTGCCTGGCTTCCGTCGGTCAGGTCGAAGGTCGTGTAGTTGCTGCCGTCCGGGGGGCCATAGAACCCGTGCAGGATGCCGCCTGAATCCGTATAGCCACCTGCAATGATGTTGTTGTCGTTTATCCCGAAGGGAAGCACGGTTACCGCTCCGTTCGGAAACGCGATCGGTACGTATGTCGCTGCTGCTTGTACTGCTGTGTTAGTGAGCAACGCTGCGCCCACGAGGGCACTCGCGCCAATCAAGATGTTTCGCATGATAGCTCCCCACTGTTGAGTGAGCCGCCACTATATGCCGAGACATCCGGATGACAAATGGCGCCGGTCAACATCGAGATCGACGGTGCGCTGAAGATCGCCAACGCGGACGGCAATCCAATTGCGCAGTGCTGAAATGCATTAAAGATCAGTGGGAACCGGAACTCGCGAAATCCATTATCATGACGGGTTGTAGTGCCTGTTGAATTTGCTCGGAAATTGCTCCGTTCTCGGAACGGCGCCCGACGCATGGATATCCCAACCGCGAAGCAGTCCGGCGCTTCAGCGGCGCCGGACTTCGATTTCGAACCGCGTCACCGGAGCGCCGTTCGCGCTCCGGCGAATTCTATCAGGCGGCAGCCTTGCGTGTGGCGACGACCTGATCTGCAAGCTTGCCAGTAAGTTCCGCCAAGTGATCGAAAGTCATCTCAAAGGTTCCGACGCCCTGCGTTAGCGATCTCAGATCGATGATGAGATCGGAGAGTTCCGAGAGTGGCATCTGGGCCTCCACCGTGTCCCAACCCTTCCACCCGTCCCGCGCGTCAAAGCCCATGAGCTGACCACGCCGCCCGCTCACGACTTGATTGACCTTGGCAGTCGCGTCGTTCGGCACATGGATTCGGACATGCATGACGGATTCGAGCAGCACCGGCGAGCAGTTCGGCATGCCTTCCTGCATGGCGATGCGCGCTGCCGTCTGGAATGCAGCGTCGGATGAATCGACGTCGTGGTAGGAGCCGTCGATAAGCGCGACCGAAACGTCCACGACAGGGAACCCGAGCGGTCCGTGCTTCAGGTAATCGACGACGCCCTTCTCCACGGATGGGATCCATTGGCGCGGAACGACGCCGCCTTTTATCTGGTCCAGGAAGGCGAAGCCGCCGCCACGCGGCAGCGCCTTAATCTCGATGATGACGTCGCCGAACTGGCCGTGGCCGCCGCTTTGACGTTTGTGGCGCCCGTGCTGGGTCACGCCTTTGCGGATCGTCTCCTTGTAAGGCACGCGTGGGCGAGAAGTGTTCAGCTTGAGGCCGTACTTGTTCTGCAGCTTCTCGACGGCAACGCGCAGGTGGATTTCGCCCTGGCCTTCGAGCGCCATCTCCTGCAGCTCCGCGTTCTGGTCGAAATGCAAGGAGGGGTCTTCCTCGCGCAGCTTCGTGATCGCGGCGGTCAGCTTCACTTCGTCCTTGCGGTCCGCAGCCTCGATGGCCAGCCGGTAAACCGGCGTCAGTTGCTCGATCTCTGGTTTGGCGGGGACTTTCTTGCTGCTCGAGAGCATATCGCCCGTCACCACGCCCTCGAGCCGCCCCAGCGCGACCGTGTCGCCGACGTGAGCGTCGGCGAGTTTGGTCTGCGCCTGCCCCTTCAGCGTGAAGACGCCACCGACGCGCGCGTCGCCACCATCGGCGGTATGAAGTACGGCGCTGTCTTTCAGTGTGCCCGCGAGAATTCGTCCAAGCGAAAGCTTCCCGCCGTGGCTGGAATGATAGGTCTTCAGAATCTGAACGATGGTGTCATTTCCGGTTTCGATATCCAGCCGCGAAACGGCCTTGTCGACATCGGGCACTTCGTGACGTAGCGCCTTGAGCAGTCGTTCGACGCCGAGATCGCCTTCGCCGGAGCCAAGTAGCGCTGGGACGATCAGCCCGTCGGCAAGTTCGCGCGACAAATCCGTGAACACTTCGTCGCGCGGAGGTTCGATGTCGGAGAGCAACTCCTCCATCAGGTGCTCGTCATAGTCGGCGAGCTTCTCGAGCATCGCGAAGCGCTCGGACTTTTCGGTGTCCTTGTCCTTGATGTCGATGAGCTCAGCGGGCGCCCCTTTGCGATAGATCCAGGCGCGCTCCAGCGCGAGGTCGACGAAGCCCGTTACCGCGCCGCCTTCGACAAGGGGTATCTGGCGCACGAGCAGCGGTGTGTCGCTCACCACGCGCAGGGATTCCAACAGATCGCGCACCTGGCCGCTCGCCTTGTCGATCTTGTTGATGAAAAGGAAATGGGGGATGTGCAGATCGGTCAGCCGCTTCAGATAGGGCTTGAGCATCTGCATCTTCGTGGACTCCGGCTCGCACACCACGATTGCGGCGTCGATGCCGGGAAGAACGTTCAGCGTGTCCTGCAGGAATTCGATGGAGCCCGGGCAATCGAGGAAGGTGAAGCTTTCGTCGAGATATTTCGTCGTCGCGCAATTCACTTCCACGCTCATCTGCCGGTCGCGCGCTTCGGCGCTGGCATCTCCGATCGTATTCTTCTGCGCGACGGCGCCCTTGCGCTGGATCGCACCGGTGGCGAACAGAATGCTTTCCAGCAACGTCGTCTTGCCGCTGCCGTATGGTCCCACCAGGGCCACTGTGCGTGGCCCTTTTCCTCCGTTGGTTTTTGGCATGACCGCCTCCATTCCCTGAAACTCACAGGGTCGAGGCGCGGCGGGCGCTCTTCTGTCCCAAGGCGTTGGGCGGCGTCACGCGCCCCGCTGATGCCGTGATGGTCGCGCCGATTCAGGGGGCGTGGCAAGGGGCCTGACGCGCAACTTCTGTGCGCCGGAGCCCTACCGCAAATTCCCGCAGAAGCGCTGGACGCGGCGGCAGGCCTCCTCGAGGAGTGCGTTCGACGTCGCGTAGGACACGCGGAAATAGGGTGACAGGCCGAACGCGGCGCCGTGGACGGCCGCCACACCTTCGGCTTCAAGCAGCTCGGTCACAAAATCCTCGTCGGTCGCGATGGTCCTGCCGGACGGCGCGGTCTTGCCGATGAGCTTCTTGATCGAGGGATAGACGTAGAACGCACCTTCGGGCTTCGGGCATTCGATGCCGCTGCACTGGTTGAGCATCGAGACGACGAGATCGCGCCGCTCCTCGAAGATTTTCTGGAATTTCGGGATGAAATCCTGCGGGCCGGTGAGCGCCTCGACGCTCGCCCATTGCGAGATCGACGACGCGTTCGACGCCGATTGCGATTGCAGCTTTGCCATCGCCTTGATCAGCGGCTCAGGCCCCGCGCAATAGCCGATGCGCCAGCCGGTCATCGCATAGGCCTTCGACACGCCGTTCATGGTGAGCGTGCGCTCGTACAGGTTCGGCTCGACCTGCGCGATGGTGTGATATTTGAACCCGCCATAGACGAGATGCTCGTACATGTCGTCGGTCAGCACCCACACTTGCGGATGTTTCAACAGCACATCGGCGAGCGCCTTCAACTCGTCGCGCGTGTAGCAGGCGCCGGTCGGATTGCAGGGCTGGTTCAGGATCAGCCATTTCGTTTTCGGTGTGATCGCGGCTTCGAGTGTTTCCGGCCGCAGCTTGAAACCATCGGCCATCGCCGTTTCCGGCATCACCGGCTTTCCGCCGCCGAGCAGCACGATGTCGGGATAGCTCACCCAGTACGGCGCGGGGATGATGACTTCGTCGCCGGCATTCAAGGTCGCGAGCAGCGCGTTGTAGACGACCGCCTTGCCGCCGGGGGACACGAAGGTCTGCGAGACTTTGTAATCGAGACCGTTTTCGCGCTTGAACTTCGCGGCGATCGCCTTGCGCAGTTCGGGAATCCCTTCGACGGCGGTGTATTTCGTTTCGCCGCGGCGGATGGCGGCGATCGCCGCGTTCTTGATGTTCTCGGGCGTGTCGTGATCCGGCTCGCCGACGCCCAGGCTGATGACGTCGCGTCCGGCGGCCACGAGATCGCGGGCCTTCTGCGAGGCCGCGATGGTGGGCGAGGGCTGGATGCGATTCAGCGATTCCGAGAGGAAGCCCCTGGGCAGTGCGTTCGACATATCTTGCGGGCTCCCGCCGCTGATTCCATGGCGATTAAGGCAATGACCTATCAACCGGGGGGGCGGGGAACAAGACGAAATACTGATTTTCAACCCTGCCATCGCTATTCTGCAGGCTGGCCCGAGCGAGTCCCCATCATGCGCATCGCAGTTCTGGCATTCCTGACCGCAATCACGCTGGCTGCGTGTTCGCATCCCAAGCCGCCGGCGGGAAAATGGGAGGGCACCTACGAGTCAAACGACACGATGATTGCGGCCCGGCTCGAGATCGCCGGCGGCGGGCAGGTCCGTGTCAGCGCGCCCGACCTGCTCGACATCGGATCGGCCGCCGACGAGGATCGTCCCGCGATGCGCCAGAAACTCGCCGCCGATCTTGACGCCGCCTGGGGCGACGTCGCGCCGCGCACCATGGATTTCGACGGAACGATTTTTCGAAAGCCGGGTGGAATCGCGCCGCAAGCCATCCTGAAATCCGGCCGCATGGAACTGGTCGTCTATATCGGCACGCAACCCGGTATCCACATCGCGATGCGCAAAGTCGACGAATTCAGCGACGATCCGTGGACACAATAGTTTTCTTCTGCGCCCGGTGCCGCCCGATCGGCCGACTTGATTATTTACCGACGATGGGTTTGCCGATTTCCACAGGAAGCATTCCGGCGACCGCCACGTATTGCGGAGCGCCGTGCCTCGAAAATAATCCTACTTCCACCACCAGGAAATATGGATGGCCTTCGATCCCATCGAAGCAAACCATGCTGGAAACCTCGTGAAGGTGTTTGGTCTCGGGTCCCGGCATCAGGGACGCTGGACCGCCGATAAAATATCCCGCTTCGTTGATGCTCTTGCCTTCAATGATGTCGAGAAGTAACGGGGACAAGTTTGATCCGTAGTCTCTGTATGCAAAACCGTGGGCGATCTTTGCGACCATCCTAACAAATGCGTCTGTGCTGTTCTTTCTCTTGATGTGGACCCTGCCAGGTTTGTGTTGTGCCGCAATTCGGCTCACCTCCTGGCGGTTGGAGAGAACGAGGGTGCGCGAAGCCGTTGCCGGACCTTTGGGTACATGAAATAGAATTCCAGGCAGGTTGTCGAATATCGGAAACATCAGAACATCGGGGTAGTCGTTCAGCGGGACAACTTGTTCCTCTTCATGTGTTCCACAGTCGACAAATATCGACTCATGCGAACGCTGCTTTTTGCTTTTTCTCGATGGAAGCCCGTGCTTCGCGCGGTAGGTTCCGAACATGTCGCGCGTAAATTTCTCTTCAAATCTGCTGGTGATCTTGCAGTGGTCCGGGCAACTCGCATCACCTAGTATAAATGCGCCGCCCAAGCTGTATGGGATGATGTGTTCTCTTGTCAGGTCTTTGGAATTGAATTCTCGGCAATAGATGCACCTGCCCACGCTTGGCGAGGTCACTCCCCCTTTCTGCGGATGGCCATATAATTCGTACGGAATGTGAGGCACGTTCGCCTCCCTCACCACTTGTGAAACGCAAAGAACCCGGCCAGTGCGAGAAGCGCAAACGCAACGGCATGATTCCATTTCACAGCTTCGCCAAGGTACGTCGTCGAGAACACCGCGAACACCACCAGTGTGATGATCTCCTGCATCGTCTTGAGTTGTGCCGCGGAATAGACGCGATAGCCGTAATGGTTCGCCGGCACCGCGAAGCAGTACTCGACGAAGGCCAGCCCCCAGCCCACGAGAATAAGGATCCAAAGCGGCGTGCCCGGATAACGCAGCTGGCCGTACCACGCGAACGTCATGAAGACGTTGGAAACGCCGAGCAGCAAAATCGGGGTAATCATCATCCAATTCATCGGCTTGGCCTTCACGTTAACGTGTCCATGACGCGCTAAATCCACCATACCCTGTCATGGACCGGAGTTGGACAGGATGATAGATTCTGTCTCGACAATATGGGAGGTCGCGATGCGGCCCAAATCTCTCACAATGTCTGCAATCGGCGTGCTGTTCGCGTGCACATGCTTCGGCGCGAATGCGTCCGTCACCGTGCTGGGCCCCGGGCCGGCGCAAGAGTGCTTCCGCATCGCCGAGTATGGCGGCGATCCGCATGAGGGTATCGCGCGCTGCAGTTTTGCGCTGGGAACGGCGCTCAACAAGATGGATCGTGCGGCGACATACGTGAACCGCGGTGTGATCCGCCTCAGCATCCATCAGAACGAGCAGGCCTTCGACGACATCAATTCCGGAATTTCGATATCGCCCGAACTCGGCGACGCATATGTGGATCGCGGCGCGACCTTGATTGCGCTCGGCAAATACGACGAGGCGCTCGAGGACCTGAACAAGGGAATCGCGCTTGGGCCTCATCGTCCGCAGATCGCCTATTACGATCGTGCGATCATCTATGAACAACGCGGCGATATTCGCGCGGCCTACTACGACTACAAGAAGGCCCTCGACATCGCACCCGATTTCGCGCCGGCGGCGGACGAACTGAAACGATTCCGCGTCGTGCACAAAGACGGCGGCGTGTAGCGGATAACAGTACCGGGAAAATGGTCGCGAGCCCTGGCAGTGTAACGCCTCTCGCGACAGTCCGTTACAAATCCCTCGGCCCGGATGACTTCCATCCCGATTGTGGCGCTATCAATGTGCCCCGGTCCGCGCTTCCTCGGCGTTCCCCAATGATGGGCGCGGCGCAAGGGCGGTCGGGCTTGCTTCGGTGCCCCCACATCGAATCAAAAGTTCGGCCGCCCAACTTGCCCAATCCGTTCAGAGATTTAAGTTGTCGCCGTCCCCGGATGGGGGATAGTGACGGGCTTGTCTTCCACATTTGGGCCTCTATCTAAGGGTACGCCCCTTCCCTGCCGCCATTTAAGTGAGCCGATCCATGAGTGCCTTATTGCGGTCCGCATTGCTTGCAGTGTCCGGAATTGCCGTCGCCGCCTGTTCCACGGATCCGCCTGTCGCGGTGAAGCCTGGCGAAATGCCGAACGCCTTTGTGGCGCCGGTCGCTGCCAATGCGCAGGTCTGGCCGTCAGTGGATTGGTGGACCGGATTCTCGAGCCAGGAACTGACGACGCTTGAGACAACGGCGCAGCAGAACAATCTCGATCTCGCCGCGGCCGCCGCGCGCGTGATGCAGGCCCGCGGCAACACAGGCATCGCGGCGTCGGCGCTATTTCCGGCCGTCGATCTGAGCGGAAGCGCGCAGCGCAGCGGCTCCAAGGTTCCATTCACGACCACGGGATCGGGCGGCAGTCACGTCACCGGCAGCGGCCCGAAGACAACGGCCGGAACGGCAGGCGTCACGGGTAACACGTTCGGCCTGTCACTGAACGCCAGCTATGAGCTCGATTTCTGGGGCTTGGCGCAGGACAACCTTCGCGCCGCGCAGAATTCCGCGCGTTCGGCACTTTACGCCCAGCGTGTCGTGGCGCTGACCGTGACATCGGATGTCGCCGACACCTATCTCGACGTGTTGGCGCTACGCCAGCGCATTAAGATTGCCAAAGACAATCTCGAAGCCGCCAAGCGCATTCTCGCCATCACCCAGGCGAAGGTGACGAACGGCGTTTCGTCGAATCTCGACCTCGCGCAGCAGCGCGCCATCGTCGCCTCGGTCGAATCCGCGATTCCCGCGCTTGAAGAACAGGAGCGAGAGGCGCGCTATGCGCTGGCCGTTCTCGAAGGCCGCATCCCGGAAGGATTCGACGTCACCGCGCAAAGCCTGGATGGTGTGATCGCGCCTGTTGTTGCGCCAGGGATGCCGGCGGAACTTCTGGTGCGCCGCCCCGATATCGCCGGCGCCGAGGCCGATCTGCGCGCGGCGCATGCCAATGTCGATGCTGCGCGCGCCGCTTTCCTGCCCGCCATCGGACTGACGGGGTCCGGCGGCTATGCCAGTACTGCAATCGGGAATTTGATCAATCCTTCGAGTCTCGCCTGGAGCATAGGCGCTTCCCTGCTGCAAACCGTATTCGACGGTGGCTCCAAGACGTCGCAGCTCGACATCAACAAGGGCCGCGAGATGGAACTCGTGGCGGATTATCGCCTGACCGTCTTCAACGCGCTCTCCGACGTCGAAAGCTCGCTCGGACAGGTATCCAGCCTCGCCGATCAGGAAAAATTCACCACCGAGCAGGTCAATGCGGCCGCCGAGGCGTTCCGGATTTCGGAACTGCAATATCGCGAAGGCGTGGCCGATCTGCTGGCGGTGCTGCAGACACAGCAAGCCCTGTTCTCGGCGCAGGACACGCTGGTGCAGATCAAGCTCGCGCGGCTGCAATCCAACATCAGCCTCTACCGCGCGCTCGGCGGCGGCTGGAGCGTCGCGCAGGATAAGGACGCGCCGACGCGCAACGACTTCAACCCGTTCCCGATCCCGCTTTAGGCGTGACCAAGCACGCGATGCGGTGTGTAGGGTTTCGATAACGCCTTTATCTCGTCTTCGCCAAGTTCGAGCGAGGTGGCCCCAATCGCGTCGTCGAGGTGCTGCATCTTCGACGCGCCGATGATCGGGGCGGTCACGCCCCTGCGCGACAGCAGCCACGCAAGCGCGACCTGCGCGTTCGAGATGCCGCGCCTGTCGGCGATGTCGCTGACCACATCGACCACAGCGAAATCGCTGTCCTGATAGTACATGTTGTGCGCGATCTCGTCGGATTTCGCGCGCGTTGTTTCCCCCATGTCCTGACGGCGGCGATTGCCCGCGAGGAATCCGCGTGCCAGCGGGCTCCATGGGATGACGGCGATCCCCTGATCGCGGCACAGCGGAAGCATCTCGCGCTCTTCCTCGCGATAGATGAGATTGTAGTGGTTCTGCATCGACACGAACCGCGTCTTGCCCATCTTCTCCGCGGTCGAGAGATATTTCGCGAACTGCCACGCATACATCGACGAGGCGCCGATGTAGCGCGCCTTGCCCGCCTTCACGACGTCATGCAGCGCCTCGATGGTCTCCTCGATCGGCGTCGCCGGATCGAAGCGATGGATCTGGTAGAGATCGACATAGTCAGTGCCCAGCCGCTTCAGGCTGTTGTCGATCGCGTGCAGGATATGCTTGCGCGAGAGGCCGCCTTGCAGCGGTGACGGTCCCATCGGGAAGAACACCTTCGTGGCGAGCACGTAAGTTTCGCGGTTACCGGCGAATTCCTTCAACGCCCGGCCCGTGACCTCTTCGCTCACGCCCATGGAATAGACGTCGGCGGTGTCGAAGAAATTGATCCCGCCTTCGACCGCGCGCCGGAAGAACGGCTTGCTCTCCTCCTCGCCGAGGATCCACCCGCGCCATTTGGACGAGCCGTAGGTCATGCAGCCGAGGCAGATGCGGCTGACTTTCAATCCTGTATTGCCCAGTGAGACTTTTTCCATGGAAGAGTTCCCTGTTGCTCTGAAGATAGTTTACGGCCCGCATCGCAGCGCGGCCAGCATGGTTTCCGTTGTCGCCGTTAAGCTCACCGCTTAATCTTGCCGGAATGATTCGCTGTGCGGCGGGGGCGCCTCACGGCAGAGATCGGGCGAGGGGAGGCAACATGCCTGCACGCAGAATTCGCCGCCGGTTACGCGGCACAAAACCACGCACCCATCTGTTCGTCCCGTTCCGCCGCATCTGGCAGAAAACGGTGCAGAACTTGCCGGTACGTCGCCGTTCGCGGGCTGGTCGCATCTGATTGCGCGGTACATCGCTGACCGTCACAATGGCGCGTCAAGAGGCGCCACGTGTCGAGTTTCAATTTCATTCCGTACGATCTTCCGCCCGAAGCCAATGCGCTTCGCGGTGAGGTGCGCGCGTTCCTGAAAGACGCGCTCGGCGACATGCCGGCGGCGGAACGCTCGCGCTCCTGGTCCGGCGGCAGGCGCGAATTCAGCAGGACATTGGGCGCGCGCGGTTGGATCGGCATGACATGGCCGAAGAAATATGGCGGCCACGAACGCTCCTATGCCGAGCGCTATGTCGTGATCGAGGAATTGCTCGTCGCCGGCGCACCGGTGTCGTCCCATTGGGTCGCGGATCGTCAGAGCGGGCCGTTGCTGCTCCGCTTCGGCAGCGAAGAACAGCGCCGGACATTGTTGCCCGCCATCGCGCGCGGCGAATTGTCGTTCTGCATCGGCATGAGCGAGCCGGGCTCTGGCTCCGATCTCGCCAGCGTGCGCACGCGCGGACACCGCGTCGATGGGGGATGGAAGGTGTCGGGCCAGAAGATCTGGACCTCCGGCGCGCAGAGCGCCGACTGGATGATCGCACTGGTGCGCACCGGCGATGCCGAACAGCGGCACGCGGGCCTCAGCCAGTTGCTCGTGGATATGAAAAGTCCGGGCCTTACCGTGAAGCCCATCGCCAATCTCACGGGCGAAAGTCACTTCAACGAAGTCTTCCTCGACGATGTGTTCGTGCCGGACAACCGGTTGATCGGCGCGGAAGGCGGCGGCTGGGCGCAGGTCGGCGCCGAGCTTGCTTACGAACGCAGCGGGCCGGAGCGCTATCTTTCCAGCATCCGCCTGTTCCTCGAATTCCTGCGCGTTGTCGGCGACAAGCCGAGCGAGGCGGAGCGTCTGCTGATCGGTGCGATGACGGCGCGGATGTGGACGTTGCGCCAGATGTCGCTGTCGGTGATGGGCAAACTCGTTGCCGGTGAAAATCCCGCGGTTGCGGCGGCTTTGGTGAAGGACCTCGGTACCTCGTTCGAGCAGGATATTCCACGCGACGTGCAGGCCATCGCTCAATCGGACGACGACGCGTTTCAGCGCACGCTGACCTATCTGCTGCAGATCTCGCCGTCGTTCTCGCTGCGCGGCGGCACGCGTGAAATCCTGCGCGGCATCATAGCGCGCGAATTGGGCTTAAGATGAGCGAGCTACGCGCTCTTCTCGCCGACACGACCGAGCGCGTGCTCGGCAGCAATCCCGATTGGGCGACGATAGAAAACGCTGGCTTGACGAAAGTGCTCGTGCCGGAAGAGCAGGGCGGTTTCGGCGGCACTTGGGAGGATGCGTTCGTCGTTGTGCGCGCGTGTGGCGCGCATGCGGTCGATTATCCGATTGTCGAAGGCATTCTCGACTCTGCGAATGTGAACGATCGCGATCTGTATATGGCGATGATGCTCGCCGCGAAGATGGCGGGCGCACTGAATGCGGCGCTTGATCTCTCGGTGCAATACACGCGCGAGCGCCAGCAATTCGGCAAACCGCTCGCAAGCTTTCAGGCGATCCAGCAGCAGCTCGCCGTGTTCGCGGAGGAGGCCGCGGCTGCCGACATGGCGGCGGCATCCGCATTCCGCGCCGCCGGCTTTGTCTTGAAAGAGGGGGGTGACGCATGGTTCGAGATCGCCTGTGCCAAGCTCCGCGCCAATCAGGCCGCGCGCATTTCCACGGGCATCGCGCATCAGGTCCACGGCGCCATGGGCTTCACCGCCGAATACCGCCTGCAACATCTGACCAAGCGTCTCTGGACCTGGGGCTCGGAGCACGGCAATGAGCGGTACTGGGCCGACAAGATCGGGGCGCGCATCGCGGAGCGCGGGCCCGCGAATTTCTGGCCGGATCTGGTGAGTTGAATCGACCAACCCAAAAATGTCATGGCCCGCCGGAATGCGGGCCACCCAGGCGAACCCCACCGAACACGTTCGTTTTCGCTCTGATCTGGCGCAACCTGAAATGCAGGGTAACGTCCTAACTTGAACCTGGCTGGAAAGGCTCAGGCTGGACCACCAGGCAGGTCGAAAAGGGAAGACATATGCTTTCGCGCACTCCGCTCAGGACTGTCAAAGACCGCGTCCGCGACAGCAAGCACTGGGACCGTTACACGCCACGGCCCGGCGATGTCATCGTCGCCACAGCGCCCAAAGTCGGCACGACCTGGACGCAACGCATCGTCAGCATGCTCATCTTCCAGTCGGCGGCCCCCGTGCCGATCTTGCAGACCCACCCTTGGATCGATTGTCGCTTCCAGATGCCGATCGATGTGATGATGCCGATGCTGGAAGCGCAGACGCACCGCCGCGCGATGAAATCGCATCTGCCGTTCGACGCGCTGCCCATTTATGACGAGGTGAAATATATCCACACCGCGCGTGGCGGGCTGGATGCGTGCTTCTCGTTCCACAATCACTTCCTGAATTTCACGCCGCAAGCGATCGGCAACATTCAGCGGATCGCGCAAGAAGACGGCGACACGGGCAGTCCCCCACCGCCGACGCCGAAAGACCCACGCGAATTCTTCCTGTTGTGGATCGAACAACGCGATAATGAGGTCGTGCCCGTCGCCGATGCATTCTTCGACATTGAACGCAGTTACTGGAGCGAGCGTCAGCGCGAGAATTTGCTGATGGTGCATTACAACGATTTGAAGGCCGATTTGTCGGGCGAGATGAATCGAATCGCGGCGTTCCTTGGGATCGAAACGCCGGCGGCGCTGTGGCCGGAGCTTGTCGAAGCGGCGCGGTTCGAGAACATGAAGAACGAAGGTGCGGCGCTCCTGCCCGGCATTGAAATGGCGATCAGGGGCGGACATCAGACATTCATCAACAAGGGCACGAATGGCCGCTGGCGCGACGTGCTCGCAAAGGAGGATGCCGCGCGCTATCGCGAGCGCGCCGCGGCTGAACTATCGCCGGGATTGAATGACTGGCTCGAGCACGGCCGCAAAGGCGGTGATCCGAAAGCGATGAAGGATTGATATTCCACGCGTCCGGGCGAAATGAGGACCTACCAAACGCAGTGCAGAACCCAACTAGGTGGCCCGCAGTCGCGGGCCATGACATTGGGGAGGGGTAGTTGCGTCAATTTCCAGCAACTGATAATTTGTCAGTTCTAAATTGAGGTCCCCAATGAACGCGCCTTTCCGTGCCGGCCAGCAGGTTCTCGACGTCGCCATCATCGGCGCCGGGTTTTCCGGGCTTTGCATGGCGATCAAGCTCAAGGAATCCGGCCGCACGAACGTCAAGGTGTTCGAGAAGGCGTCGGATATCGGGGGCACCTGGTTCCTGAACCGCTATCCGGGCTGCGCCTGCGACGTGCCCTCCCATCTCTATTCGTTTTCGTTCGAGCAGAACCCGAACTGGTCGCGCGCCTATTCGCCGGCGCAGGAAATCTGGAAGTACCAGAAGGCGACGGCGGAGAAGCGCGGCGTCATGCCGTTTATCCGCTGCAATTCCGAGGTCGCGCGCGCGGAATATGACGACGCAGTGCAGCTCTGGCGGTTGACGCTCAAGAGCGGCGAACAATATGCGGCGCGCGCGCTGGTGGCGGGCGCGGGCATCTTGCATGTGCCGTTCACGCCGGAGATCAAGGGTGCGGAGAGTTTTACCGGCAAGGTGATGCACACCGCGAACTGGGACGACAGCTACGATCTCATCGGCAAGCGCGTCGCGGTGATCGGCACGGGCGCGAGCGCGGTTCAGCTTGTGCCCGGCATCGCCGACAAGGTTGCGCATCTCGATCTCTATCAGCGCACGCCCGGCTGGGTGATCCCGCGCATGGATTATGCATTCGCGGAAAAGTCCAGGACGCGGTTCGCGCGGTTTCCACTCGTGCAGCGCCTGTGGCGCAATCTGATCTATTGGCGCGCGGAGATGCTCGCCATCGGCTTCACGCGCAAACCGAAGATGGTCGCGAAATTCCAGAAGCTCGCGGAAGATTATATGGCGCACGCGATCCGCGACCCCGAGCTGCGCAAGAAGCTGACCCCCGACTTTCCGCTCGGCTGCAAGCGCGTGTTGATCTCCGATGATTTCTATCCCGCGCTCCAGCGCGAGAATGTCGAAGTCATCACCGACAAGGTCACGGAAATCCGCCCCAACGGCGTCGTGACGGCGGATGGAAAGCTGCGCGAAGTCGATGCGATCCTCTATGCGACCGGCTTCCGCGTCACCGATTGGCTTTCCCACGTCGACATCCGCGGCAAGGGCGGGCGCGAGTTGATCAACGACTGGCGCGACGGTGCCTACGCCTATTACGGCGTCACGGTGAACGGCTACCCGAACATGTTCCTGCTGCTTGGGCCGAACACCGGCCTTGGCCACAACTCGGTCGTGTTCATGATCGAGGCGCAGGTGCGCTATGCAATGGATTGCATGCGCTGGCTGTGGAATGGCGCCGGCACGGTCGAGGTGAAGAAGGACGTGCAGGACGCGTTCAACGCCGATCTGCACGAAAAGATGAAGGGCACCGTGTGGATGAGCGGCTGCAAGAGCTGGTATCTCAATCCCAACGGCACGAACTCGACGATCTGGCCGGACTTCACCGTGACCTATTGGTGGAAGACGCACAGCGCGGACAGACGCGACTACGATCTCGCGCCCGCGCGCGTACCGGAAAAGGTCGCGGCTTAAACTCCCGATTTCTTAAGCCAGGCGTGTAGGTCGTCGATAACGGCATTGCGCTCCACGACTTCCGCGCGCCAGCGCCGGTCCGACTCGGTTTCCACTGCGATTTCGGCCCCGCCTTGCCAGTCGCCTGGGTCGTAATCGAACGTGCGAAAATCCTCGGCATAGATCTCCGCCACCATCTGCGCCGTCGGTTCGTCGTAATAGCCGCGCCAGGAGCTCGAAGCACTGGAATTCATATTTGGCAAATCCACGTTGCCGGTGTACCCCCGTCCCAAGAGGTGTCTACGGAAAGCACCCAATGCCTTGTCAATTTCCTCTAATTTGAAGATTTCGGTATAGGGAATGAGCTTCGGCATCACGATCCCCAGCTGCGCGCTGAAATGGGGATCGCTATCGCGCCGCACAGGGTCGCCAATCACGTCGTTCACGAAACTTGCGAAAGCCGATTTCGGATCCGAAAACTCCCCGCCATCGCCATAGCGTTCCTCGAATGCGCGGTAGCGCGGCTCGCCCATCCGTATCTTGTTTTCGAAGACCGACACGAGCCTGCTGAACGGATTGCGCACCAGCGCAAAAGTGAACCAGCCGTCTCTTTGGGATAAGATGTTCCTGCGATCCCGCTCGGAGAGGTCCAGAAAGGTCGGAATGTCGAGATATTTGCGCTGATGGATGCGCATATCGCGGCGCGTTTCGCGCTGATAGGGCCGGGCCTCGCTGTCGAACCGCGCGCCCTCGATTTCCGCAATCATCATTTTCATGGAGGTGCATGCAGCTTTGGGCGTCGCCATGTACACGTAGCGCCTGGCTGGCGACACGAATGAGTTGTACCGCAGTCGCGACATCGCCGTTTTGGGATCGTATCCGGCCTGCTCGGCCAGGAGTTCGAGAGGCTGTGCTGCAGTCCTGCGCTCTTTTTGCTTTCGCAACTGCTCGATGCTTGCCGCCTTTCTGAGAACGGCGATCTTGCCGACCTTCTTGATCGCTCGAAATTCACCGGCCGCCAGCATCTTTTCGATAATCCGCGCCGGTCCGGCAGACGGGTTCGTGGCATCGTCGAAAACGATGACGGCGTCGTCGGTCAGATGGCGCCTCCACGCATCGATGTCCGCCTGGACGCCTTCCTCGCTGTGATCGCCGTCGATGAACAGCAGACCGATCGGTTTCGACCAGGCTTTTGCTGCTGCCACGCTCGGCAGATTCACCAGCGCGATATTGTCCGCGCAATCCGCTTCCAGCACGGCCTTGAAGAATGCTGCGCGGTCATGCGGCCCGAATTCACCGCCAAAGACGCCGACGAATTTGGCATGGGGCTCGATGCAATGCACCATCGGGCGCCTGGCGGCCGGAAGGGTCTTTGCCCCCAACGCCATCGCTATGGCGGATTTTCCGCGCCACGATCCGATCTCGACGATGCAGCCTGCACGCGGTTTTGCGGCGAGGCGATAGAGCAGCATCGCTTCGTTCGCAGAGATCATTCCCTCGAACCGATCGAAGAAAGTATTCCTGGGCGGAGTTGAATCCATGGTGGGATGCTAAAGCGTCCTTACAGGCAGTCAAAGACGCTTCGGCGCAAAGCCTTGAGACAGGGCACGAAAGGCTTCGTGGCTGATGGTGTTGAAATCGCATTCGGGCCCGAGCTTGCCGGCAAGCTGCAGCACCACCGCGCCGTGCAGCGCCGCCCAGAACACATGCCCGATCAGAACCGGATCGCCTTCCAGCAGGCCTTCGGCCACATAGGCGCGCACATAATCCGTCATCGTGTGACGCGCGCGTTCCGATGCGCGGACGAGGTCGGGATATTCCGCTTCATCGGGTTGCGACATGTCGAACATCAGCCGGTAGGATTCCGGCTGGCTGAAGGCGAAGCCGACATAAGCTTCGCCGACGGCGGTGCCGCGCTCGGCTGCGCCGCCGCGATTCTCGAACGCCTTCTCCAGCGCATCGGCAAAGCGGCTGAACGCGTGCGCGCGCACGGCGGCGAGAATCTCGTCCTTGTCCTTGAAGTAGCGGTAGGGCGTCATGGCGCTCACGCCCAATGCGGACGCCAGTTCGCGCATCGTGAAACCTTCGAGCCCCTTGGCAGCGAAGATCCCGGTAGCGGCGGTGATCAGTTTTTCGCGGAAATCCGCCAAATCGGTGGTGGTCAGGACGCGTGGCAAGACAATTCTCTCCTCGGGCCTTGAAAGGTCAGATCAGCTTACCATATAAATTTACAACGTAAGAATAATGTTCCCAGGAGCCTCGCCATGAACGCCCCGGTTCGGATCAATTCCTATCTAACTGGTAATTTCGCGCCTGTCCGCAGTGAGGATGTCTTCCTAGACGTAAAAGTCCGGGGCTTTATTCCCAAAGCTCTTCGCGGCACCTACTTCCGCAACGGACCCAACCCGCAATTCGAACCGCGCGATCCGAACCATCATTGGTTCGCGGGCGACGGCATGATCCACGCCTTCCACATCGCCGACGGCAAGGTGTCGTATCGGAACCGCTACGTTCACACGAACAAATACATTCTCGAGCACCAAGCCGGGCGCTCGCTGTTCGGCACATTCGGAAATCCGATGACGTCCGATCCGTCGGTCGCCGGCAAGGACAGCGGCGTCGGCAACACCAACATCGTCTGGCATGGGGGCAAGCTTCTCGCCCTCGAGGAGGCGCACAATCCATTCGAACTCGACCCCGCCACGCTCGAGTCGCGCGGCTATCGCGACTATGCCGGCAGGGCGATGCGTTTCACCGCGCATCCGAAGATGGATCCCGAAACCGGCGAGATGGTGTTCTTCGGCTACTCCGCGGGTGCTGGATTCTTCACCGACGAAATCGGCTATGGCGTTGCCGACAGGACCGGCAAAGTTACGCGCCTCGACATGTTCAAGGCGCCGTACTGCAGCATGATCCACGACTTCTTCGTGACGCGGAACTACGTCGCGTTCCCGGTGCTGCCTCTGAGCGGCTCGTTGCCGCGCGAGATGAGCGGCGGCCCGGCTTTCGCCTGGGAGCCCGACAAGGGCTCGCATATCGGCGTCATGCGCCGTGACGGCGACGTGAACTCGATCCGCTGGTTCACTACCGATCCCTGCTACGTCTTCCATCCCCTGAACATGTGGGAAGATGGCGACAAGATTTATGCCGACGTCATGCAATACCCGAATGCGCCGCTGTTCCCGAACGCGGACGGGTCACCCGGAAAACCCGCCGGTGCGCGGCTGGTGCGCTGGACGATTGACCTCGCCGGCAATTCCAACACGATCCAGCAGACGAAACTCGACGACATCACGGGCGAATTCCCGCGCCTCGACGAACGCTATGCCGGACTTCCCTATCGCCACGGCTATTTCGCAGCAAGCTCGACGAACTCCGACAAGATATTGTTCGATTCCATTGCGCATTTCGACGTGCGGAGCGGCAATCGCGTGCAGCACACTTTTGCGAAAGGCGACGCACCGGGCGAGCCTGTGTTCGTGCCGCGCGCGCCCGACGCGGCCGAAGGCGACGGGTGGTTGCTCACGGTCGTCTATCGCGGCGAGACGGATACCAGCGATCTTGCCGTCTTCGATGCGCAGGACGTCGTGAAGGGACCTATCGGGATTGCCTCCCTGCCTCGCCGCGTCCCGTTCGGGTTTCACGGAAACTGGCGTCAGGCCTAACAAAAAAGTCCTCGCGCCACGCTTGCAGGAGCGCGAGGACATCCCCACATCGCGTATAGTCTTGAGGGGTGTTCGCATGATCCGGCTGTTCAGCGCTTTCAAACCTTTGCTGAGCGATTTCCTTTCGACGATCGTCTTCGTGATCGTGAACGCGATCACCGATAATCTTGTCCAGTCCGTGCTGGCTGGCATGGCGGTGGGTATCGCGCAGATCGCCATCGAGAAAATACGCGGCCGCAGAATCGAGATCATGCAATGGGCGAGCTTCGCGCTAGTCATCGTGCTCGGCAGCGCGGCGATTTTCTTCAAGGACGCGCGCTTTGCGATGCTTAAGCCCAGCGTCGGCAGCTTCGCCATCGGACTGGTGATGCTGACGCCGAACTGGATGGGCCGCTATCTTCCGCCGATCGTGAAGGAGAATGTCTCCGCGACGGGGCTGGCGGTGTGGGGCTATGTCTGGGCTGTGTTGGAATTTGTCCTGGCGGCTGTCAATGCGTGGATCGCGCTCGAACTCGGCCGCAAGATCTGGCTGGAATACACCGCGTTCGTGCCGATGGCGGTGATGATCGGTCTGTTTCTGCTGCAATACATGTGGCTGCGCGCCGCCGTGTATCGCAGCATGCGCGCAAAGGCATTGCAGGCCGCCTAGAGCCACGCATGGTGAAGCGGTTGCCGCGCTGCTAGGGTTCAGCCGCCGCAACTCATGGCGACCTATGCCGTCGAATATTTTGGATACCTTGAGAAAATTTATATTCAGGACAACTCGGCGAGTTGTGGGTCTTGTCGTCCTTGTCATCCTTCTTGTGGCCGGAATATCGGCAGTAAAAGCTCTCGGCGCACCCTCCCAGAGCTCAGTTCTATTTGGAATGGTTGCCGGATTTGCTTTTCTTATGGCCGGCATTTTTGTGCATGAACTCGGTCACGCTATTGCCGCCATCGCCGTCGGTTGGCGGGTTCATTTGATCGTTGTACTAAGGATCGGGTATCGCCCCAGGCGAAGAAAATTTCAGCTGGTCTCTAGAATGGTCGGTGGCGATTTCGGAGGATTTGTTCTGGTAGCACCACCGCTCGACGGAGGATGGGAAAAGGGGCGCGCGACGATTTTTGCCGCTGGCTCGCTGGTAAATTTATTGGCTGCGCTCGTGTGCTACACCGCTATCTTGTGGGTTGATCCGGGAACAACACTGGGAGCGCTCTTGGGCGGTTTCGCCTTGACGACTCTTGTGTTGGGTATTTCGAATCTCATTCCCTCATGGGGTCAGTCCGGTGTGCGGGCTAACGACGGCGCAACTCTCTACGAGATTTTTACTGGCAAGCACATGAGCCTTGCCATGCAAGTCGCAACTTGGCTCTGGGGTTCTTCTCTAGATGGCATCGCGGTGCGCGACTGGAATCCTGATCTATTGCGCCGTTTAGAAGCGGACGAAGCCGCTGGGGAGGAAGATCGCGCAGTGCGCGACCACGTTTTGGTGAGTTATTATGAGGGCCGCCGCGAAACAGGCCGTGCGCTGTCGCTTTTGGAGAATTCCGAGGCCGAAAAAAGTGGAAAACACCCTGCGTTGACGATCGAAAAAGCATTTCTCGCTGCGCTTGTTCGCAGAGATGTTGACCTCGCCGCGCAACTTCTCGACACGATTCCTTCTCGTCTGCATCAATCCTACTTTCCCTATTGGCGAGCTCAGTCGCTAGTTTACGCATTGCAAGGTCAGACAAAGTTGGCCCGATCAGCGGCGCGACGCGCGCGTAGACTCGCTAAGACGCATGGCGATGAATTGGATGACGATGATGAGTCTTTGCTCTGCGCTGTGGAGAGTGGCAAAGCTCCGCCGCTACTTGGATATTCTCAGCCCGCATGAGCCCTGTTCTTCTTGGCATTCTGAACATCACCGAGGATTCGTTCTCCGACGGCGGGAAATTCCTCGACCCGGAAACGGCACGCGCGCACGCTTTGACGCTGGCGATGGATGCCGATGTCATCGATATCGGCGCGGCGTCTTCCAAGCCCGATGCAAGGCCGGTGACGCCGGAGGTCGAGATCGCGCGCATGGCGCCGCTTGTTGAAGTACTCAAGCGCGAGGCACGTGCAATCTCTATCGACACCTTCGCACTTGAGGTTCAACGCTGGGCACTCTCGCAGAATGTGGAATATCTGAATGATGTGCGCGGATTTCCGGACGCCGCCCTGTATCCCGCGCTCGCATCGTCGACGGCGAAGCTGATCGTGATGTTCTCGGTGGAGGGCACGGGGCCGGCAACGCGTCTGCTCGTGCCAGCTGAAGAGCTCTTCGATCGCATCTGCCGGTTCTTCGAACAGCGGATCGCTGCACTGACGAACGCCGGCGTCGCCCGCGAGCGGATCATTCTCGATCCCGGCATGGGGCTGTTCCTCGGCAGCCATCCCGATGCATCCTTTACGGTGCTGCGCCGGATCGCCGAGCTGAAGAGCGCCTTCGACCTGCCAATCCTGATCTCGGTGTCGCGCAAATCCTTTCTGCGGAAACTGGTGGACCGCGCGGTGCCCGACATCGGCCCCGCGACCCTGGCGGCGGAGCTCTACGCCGTCCGGCAGGGCGCCGACCTCATCCGGACCCACGAGCCCCGGGCGCTCAAGGATGCACTGGCGGTTTTCCGGGCTTTGGAGGGCAACAAGGTGTAACCGAGCGTGATTCGGCCCCTGGCGATTTTCGCCTAAGGTTTTGTTATGATTGGCTGATAGAGTAGGCCTTTCCCCTCCGAGGATCACATGCCCAATACCCGCAAATTGTTCGGCACCGATGGGGTGCGCGGGCTCGCCAACAAATTCCCGATGACTCCCGAGATCGCGATGAAGGTCGGCATGGCCGCCGGGCGCATCTTCACGCGCGGCGAACATCGCCACCGTGTCGTGATCGGCAAGGACACGCGCCTGTCCGGCTACATGATCGAGTCCGCGCTGGTCGCGGGCTTCACCTCGGTCGGCATGGATGTTTTCCAGTTCGGGCCGCTGCCGACGCCCGCAGTGGCGATGCTGACGCGTTCGCTGCGCGCCGATATGGGCGTGATGATCTCCGCCTCGCACAACGCGTTCCACGACAACGGCATCAAATTGTTCGGCCCGGATGGCGAGAAACTCTCCGACGCGCGCGAACAGGAAATCGAAGCGCTGATGCAGAATGGCCTGGAGGAAGGCCTTGCCAGCGCGGAGACCATCGGCCGCGCCAAGCGCATCGACGATTCCCAGGCGCGCTACATCGAATTCGCGAAACGCACCTTTCCGCGCAGCCATCGCCTCGACGGGTTGCGTATCGTGCTCGATTGCGCGAATGGCGCTGCTTACAAAGTGGCACCGGCAGTGTTGTGGGAGCTTGGCGCCGATATCGTGACGCTGGGAGTCGAGCCCAACGGCATGAACATCAATCTGGATTGCGGATCGACCTCACCGGAGGCGATGCAGGCCAAGGTCCGCGAAGTGCGTGCCGATTTCGGTATCGCGCTCGATGGCGATGCGGACCGTGTGGTGATGGCGGACGAGCAGGGCCGCATCATCGACGGCGACCAAATCCTGGCGCTGATCGCGCGGTCCTGGGCGAAGAACGGCATACTCAAGGGCGGCGGCGTGGTCGGCACGGTGATGTCGAACGCCGGTCTCGACCGTTATCTGCAATCGCAGGGCTTGAAACTCGCGCGCGCGTCCGTCGGCGACCGCTATGTCATCGCGGAGATGAAAAAGGGTGGCTTCAACGTCGGCGGCGAGCAGTCGGGGCACATCGTGCTTTCCGATTTCGCCACGACAGGCGACGGATTGGTGGCGGCGCTGCAGGTGTTGGCCGTGCTGGCGATGGAAGACATCAAGGCGAGCGAGGCCGCGCATCTCTACGAGCCGCTGCCGCAGGTGCTGGAGAATGTGCGATTCAAGAAGGGCATGCCGCTCGAAGATGCGCGCGTGAAGAAATGCATCGAGGCGGGCAATGCGCGCCTCAACGGCTCCGGCCGTATTCTCGTGCGCAAATCGGGTACCGAGCCCGTCATCCGCGTGATGGCGGAAGGCGACGACGAGAAGCTGGTGCGAAAGATCGTGCGCGAGATCGCGGCCTCCATCGAGGAAGCGGCCGCTTGAAACCAGCCCGCGTCCTCATCATCGCGGGATCGGATTCAAGCGCCGGCGCCGGCATCCAGGCCGATCTGAAAACCGCACAGGCGTTTGGTGTTTACGCACAGACGGCCATCACCGCGGTCACGGCACAGAACACGCGCAGCGTGCGCGCGGTGCATCTCATTCCGCCGGAGATTGTCGCCGCACAGATCGAAGCCTGCCTGTCCGACATCGGCGCCGACGCGATCAAGATCGGCATGCTCGGTTCGGCGAAGGTGGTGAAAGCAGTCGCGTCTGCGTTGCGCAAGCACGCGCGCAAAATCCCCATCGTTCTCGATCCGGTGATGGTCTCGACCAGCGGCTACAGCCTGCTCGCGGCCAACGCCGTCGCGGCGATGACGAAAGAGCTGTTTCCGCTGGCGGCGCTGGTCACACCGAACATCCCGGAAGCAAAAGCCCTCGCGCATCTGAAAGGCACAAGGCGGAACGATGCCGAAGCAGCGGCGCGCAAGCTGATCGCGATGGGTGCGGGCGCCGCTCTCATCAAAGGCGGCCACGCGACGCGCGCGACCATCGACGATTTGATGGTGTGGAAAGGCGGCGTCGAGGTCTATGCCTTCCCGCGCATCAAGACGAAGCACACCCACGGCACCGGCTGCACGCTATCCACCGCCATCGCCTGTGGCTTGGCGCAGGGCCTGTCGCTCCCACTCGCCGCCGGCCGCGCGCGGGAATATGTGCAGCACGCCATCGAAACCGCCCCCGGCCTCGGTAAGGGGCACGGGCCGCTCAATCACGCCGTCTGACGCCGTTCCCGCTCAAAAATCTCTGCCCGCGCCCTTGAAATGTTCTTGTTTTGTTCTGATATGCTCGGGGCGTCTTTTGAACGAAGGAGGCCCGGTTGGGACAGGCTCAAGGTGCAGTGCAGCGAAGGAGGAAGATTCTGCTTGTTCCTCGGGCGCTTAAGCCGCGCCCTGCCGAATTGAATTGCGATTTTTCAAAAATCTCTTCGCCTTCTGCACAGAAGCGGCGCGGCGCTCCGGGTGGCAATCGCAACGCGCTCCGCCACGGCCGGTATACGCGTGAAGCCTATCGCCGCCGTGCCGCGACGCGCGCCCTCTACCGCAGAAAGACGGCGCCGCTGCGCGCGGCCATCGCGCTCTACAGACAGGTCCGGCTGCTCGAAAAGATGATTGCCTTAGCGCTGCAGCCAGAAGCCGACAATCATGCCGAGTGTCGCGTAACCCCAGTACCGGTCCTGCGGCCGCAAGCCCGGCAGGAACATCACCAGCAGCGCGCCGATCAGAACGGCGACCGAGGCATAGAGCGCGGCATAGGCATCGCCGACGACGGCATCGCCATAGGACGATTGTCTGAACCATGCGTTCCACACCAGCATCCAGAGCGCGACGGCACAAAGGGCGATGGGTGCGATCCGGGCGAGCATCTACGCGAGAACCTTGTCCAGCCGGCTGCGGATGATCGCCTCCGCTTCGCTGACGATGCGCTCGACCAGGTCTTTGCAGCTCGGGATGTCGTGGATGAGTCCCTGGGTCTGGCCCGCGGACCAGATGCCGTAATCGGTGTCGCCGGTGTCGTAGACGACGCCGCCGCGCGTGCCGGCGACGAGGTCCTTCACATCGGCAAACGTCGCGCCGCCGCGCTTCTCGATGGCGACGACTTCCTGGCTGATCTTGTTCTTCGCGACGCGGGAGGAATTGTGCAGCGTGCGGAAGATCATGTCGGTGCCGCGCTCGTCATTGTCGACGATGGCCTGCTTCACTTTCTCATGGATTGGCGCTTCCTTGGTCGCCATGAAGCGCGTGCCCATGTTGGCGCCTTCGCAGCCGAGCGCCAGCGCCGCCACGAGCCCGCGCGCATCCGCGATGCCTCCGGAAGCGATCACCGGAATCTTCAGGCGCGCCGTCGTGACTGGAAACAGAACCAATCCGCCGATGTCTTCCTCGCCGGGATGGCCCGCGCATTCGAAGCCGTCGATGGAGACACAATCGACGCCGATGCTCTCCGCCTTCACAGCATGGCGCGCGGTCACGCATTTGTGGATTACCTTCACGCCCGCTTCCTTGAACGCGGGCAGATGCGGCGCGGGATTGTTGCCGGCGGTCTCCACGATCTTGATGCCGCTCTCGATGATCGCCTGGCGGTATTCATCGTAGGGGATCGGATTGATCGACGGCAGGATGGTCAGGTTCACACCGATAGGCTTGTTGGTCATATCGCGGCATTTCTTGATCTCGGCGACGAGCTTCTCGGGCGAGCCCGGTGTCAGCGCGGTGATGAAACCGAGCGCGCCGGCATTGGCGACGGCCGCGATCAGCTCGGCCTTGCCGACGCGGGTCATGCCGCCGCAGGTGATCGGCACATCGACGCCGAACATTTCGGTGAACCGGGTTTTCAGCATGACATTCGCCCCTATGTCCTGAATGGCAATGACAGAAGCCTGCAGGGAATGGGCGGCACTGCGCAAGAGGCGCGCGTTACTTCAAAGCTGACGCAACGTCGGTGTGTTGGAAGTCCGTGCCTTTGTAGAGAAGCGGTTCGCCGGTCGCTTTCGCCAACGCATAGGCGAAGCAGTCGCCGAGATTCAGCCGTGCTTTATGTCCGCTGCCCTTCCCGAAATCGCGATAAGCCGCGCGGGCGATATGCGCTTGCGCTTCATCGACGGGGATCAGCCTGATGTCGGAGTCAAATAGGATTTCATCATATCGGCGGCTCAAAACAGGATCGCGTTTTGAGTCGATGACGATTGCCGCTTCCACGAAGTTCGCCGCGCTCATTTTGCAATTGGGCTCGGCTTCGAGCGCATCGGTGAAGAGGCGTACGTCGTCTTCCTTTTTCACGATCGCCACAATGGCCGAGGAGTCGATAATCATGCTGGAAGGCCGGTTTCCGGATCGTAGAGATCGTCGATCTCCATCATCTTCGGACCGCCGGGTGCGTTGATGCGGCGCGCACAATCTTCCGCAAGGGCGAGCAGCCGGTCGGAAAGCCCGCGACGCTTCACGCGGGCAATGCGCTCCCGGACGGCCTCGGTCACCGCAGCCGTCTGGTTCTCGCCGGTCAACTCGGCCAATTCCTTGATGAGGCGCTCGGCCTCCGGGTTCTTGATATTCAGGCCCATTTTGGGATTCTTTCTACCATTGTATGGTAGAAGTATACCATCTTTGTTGCCAATTTCAACCCAAAAACGGGTCGCGCACCAGGATCGTGTCTTCGCGCTCCGGGCTGGTGGAGAGCATGGCGACCGGCGCGCCGATCAGCTCCTCGATGCGGCGGACATATTTCACCGCGCGCGCGGGCAGGTCGGCCCAGCTGCGCGCGCCGCGCGTGGATACGTTCCAGCCTTCCATGATCTCGTAGACGGGTTTCAACCGCGCCTGTTCGTTGGCGTCAGCAGGGAGGTAGTCGATCTTCCTGCCGTCGAGTTCGTAGCCGACGCAGACGTTGATCTTCTCGAACGCGTCCAGAATGTCGAGCTTGGTCAGCACAATGCCATCGACACCGCCGGTGACGACGGTCTGCTTCACCAGCATCGCGTCGAACCATCCGCAGCGGCGTTTTCGGCCCGTGACGGTGCCGAACTCCGCACCGCGCGTGCCGAGCTTCTCGCCGATGTCGTTGTCCTGTTCGGTGGGGAAGGGGCCTTCGCCAACACGCGTGGTGTAGGCCTTCACGATGCCGAGCACATAGCCGATCTGCTTCGGCCCTATGCCCGACCCCGCCGCCGCCTGTCCCGCAACAGTGTTGGACGAGGTGACATAGGGATAGGTGCCATGATCGACGTCGAGCAACACCGCCTGCGCGCCTTCGAACAGGATGCGCTTGCCGTCACGATGCGCGGCATCGAGTGTGCGCCATGCGGACCCGATGAAAAGCGTGAATCTGGGCGCGATGTCCGTGAGCTTGGCGAGCGTTTCCTTCTCGCAGATCTCGTCCGCGCCCATGCCGCGGCGCAGCGCATTGTGGTGCGCGAGCAGCCGCTCGATCTTCTTCGGCAGCGAGGAAGGGTCCTTCAGATCGATGGCGCGGATCGCACGGCGGCCAACCTTGTCTTCGTAAGCCGGGCCGATGCCGCGCTTGGTCGTGCCCAGCGCCTGCACGCTATTGGAGCTTTCGCGCGTCTCGTCGAGTTCGCGGTGCAGCGGAAGGATAAGCGTCGCGTTCTCCGCAACGATCAGGTTTTCCGGCGTCACATTCACGCCCTGCGCGCGCAGCCTTTCGATCTCACTGAGCAGTGCCCACGGATCGACAACCACGCCATTGCCAATGACGGCCAGCTTTCCGGCGCGCACCACGCCGGATGGAAGCAGAGAGAGCTTGTAGGTTATGCCATCGATGACGAGCGTGTGGCCGGCGTTGTGGCCGCCCTGAAAGCGCACGACCACGTCGGCGCGCGCGGACAGCCAGTCCACGATCTTGCCTTTGCCTTCGTCGCCCCACTGGGCGCCGATCACCGCCACATTCGCCATTGTCCGTACCCGGATGAAATCAGTCCCCGCGAGGGACTCGCAGGCACGGTGACTAGTTATAGCAATCCATCGCGCCCGAAAGTGAGAAATTATGCCGCGGAACTAGGCCACGTTGGCGCGGTCGAGGAGGCGGAACGTGAGCTCGGACTGGAACGGCTTGAAGCTGTGGCTGTCATCGATATTGGCGAACGCCAGAACAGCGGTAGCCGCGCGAAATCGAACACCGCGACGGACAATCGCAACGCTCATACCCGGCGTGCTTGTCGTTGCCGGCCCGTCGCTCACGAGCATATCGAAGTCGCGGCGCCGGTTCGTATTCGGTTTCGCCTGCGCTCGCGGCGCGATCAGCGCGGAAGCTGCCAGACCAAGAATGCGTCTGCGATCCATAGCGTCCGGTGTCGAAAGATTGGAGCGGGCGAAGGGAATCGAACCCTCGTCAGTAGCTTGGGAAGCTACAGCTCTACCATTGAGCTACGCCCGCGTTCTTTCTCAATATCACAGCCCGAGCCTGGATGCGAAGGCCTTGCGATTGTCATATCGCGCGCGCACGATGCGCAATCCTCAAAGCGGAGCATCTCATGAAAAGCGTGTTAGGCGGCGTGACCTTTGCCACTCTTGCGATGCTCGGCAGCGCGAACGCGCAGACCGCCATCTCGGTGTCGATGACGAACTATGCGTTTGCGCCGAGCACGCTGACACTGAAAGCCGGTGAAGCCTATCGCATCCATTTCAGCAATGACGCGAACAAGAGCCACGCCTTCACCGCACGCGAATTCTTCCAGTCCGTGACTATCGCGCCCGAGGACAGGCGCAAGCTCGAGGACGGCGAGGAAGTCGAACTCGATGGCGGTCAATCGGCCGACATCACGCTGACGCCGAACCGCGCCGGCACCTATGCCGTTACCTGCACACATTTCATGCATTCGATGCTGGGCATGACCGGAAAGATCGTCGTCCAGTAACCGCCCTGCTATAGTCTCGCAGCCAATGGACGCGATGGGGGCCATGCCGATTCCATTCGTGATGTTCGGGCCGGCGCACGACGCCGCGATTGCGTTCGCCTTCGTCGTGCCCTTCGTTCTGGCAACTCTGGTGCGGTTCGCGAACAACAAGGCGTTCGGAAATGCTGTGCGCTGGCTGTTCGCAGCCGAGCTGATCGCGACCTACGCCCTCTGGTACTGGCTGCTCTATTCGCGCGGCTGGATGGCGGTGGGCAATCTGTTGCCGATGCATCTCTGCGACTGGGCGGCGATAGCGGCGATCGTCACATTGATCTGGCCGAATCAGAAGACCTATGAGCTCGCCTATTTCTGGGCGCTGAGCGCAACCCTGCAGGCGACTCTGACGCCGGAGCTTGCGCTCGGCTGGCCGGACTGGCGCTTCATCGTGTTCTTTGGATTCCATTGCGGCGTCATTGCTGCCGTTCTCTACCTGACGCTCGGCATGAAGATGCGGCCCTATCTGAAATCGATTCCGCGCGTCATCGGATGGACGCTGGTTTACGGCATCTGTGCCGGTCTTGTGGATTGGATGTTCGACGTCAATTTCGGATTCCTGCATGGCAAGTCGAAGGACCCTTCGGTGCTCGACCTGCTGGCGCCATGGCCCTGGTACATCGCCGAGCTCGTGCCAATCGGCATCGCGTTTGTCTTGGTACTCTATCTGCCGTTCCTGATCGCGGACAGGATTTCTCAGGCGCGCAGCCGCCCGTAGATCAGACAGTCACGCCGCTCATGATCGCGCATGATGTGACTGCGCAGACGGCCTTCATAGGTGAAGCCGAGCTTCTCGAGCAGCCGTTTCGAGGCGTCGTTGCCGTCGTGGAAACGCGCCCACAAACGCTCGAGCCCAAGATCGTCGAAGCCGTGATCGATTACCCGTTCCATGGCTTCTTGAGCATAACCCTGGCCCCAATGGCGGCGGGCGAACAGGAAGCCGATCTCGGCGCGGCCGTGATGGGTGTCGATCTCCGAGAGGTCGCATTCGCCGATGGCCGACCCGTCGGGCGACAGCGCCACGGCCCACCATCGGGTCGTCTCGCTGGTCAGTTCGGGGATGTGCTCGGCGAAGATCCGCTCGACTGCCGCCACGTCCTTCTGCTCCGGCCAATCCCAATAGCGCATGACCTCCGCGTCGCCGCGGGCCTCGAACAGGGCCGGCGCGTCGCTCACCGCGACCGGGCGCAGGAACAGTCGTTTTGTCCGCAGGACCATGGGGATACCCCGAAAATCATGAGGCGGCCGGCGCATCCGCGCCGTAGCCGCCTCACGCTGCCCCCTTCAAGTGGACCCGTTGCGAACCGAACCCCCAAATCGTCGGCATCGCAACGGAAGAGAGTAGGACCCGACTCATGCGTCCGACGCAACGGTCACGCTAATTTGACCATGATATTTGCAACGCTCTGTGTTCTGCGCGCAACATTCCGTACCCGGAGCAGGCTAGGGCAGCTTGAAATGCTTCGAAAGTTTCAAGCCCTGGCGCTGGTAGTTCGACCCCATGCCCTCGCCATAGACCTCGGGCGGGGGATCGGTCAGCCGTTCGAACACCAGGCGGCCAATGATCTGGCCATGTTCGAGGATGAAGGGCACCTCGCGGGAACGCACTTCGAGCACGGCGCGCGCCGTCGGCATCTTGCCCTTCTCGTAGCCAAACCCCGGATCGAAGAAGCCCGCGTAATGGACCCGGAACTCGCCGACCAGCGGATTGAACGGCACCATCTCGGCGGCATATTCCGGCGGGATCGCGACCGCCTCGCGCGACGCAAGAATGTAGAACTCGTCGGGGTCGAGGATGATGTTGCCCGAGCGCTGCGCGGTGACCGGCTCCCAGTAATCGGCAGGATTCAGATAGTTGCGCCGGTCGACATCGATCAGCGCGGTATGCCGCTTCGCCCGCCAGCCGATGCGTTCCGCGCCACCCACGCCTTTGAGGTCGATGGAGAAGCCGAGGCCGTTGTCGATATCCGGCTCCGTATCGACCAGCGGCGTCTCGGCATGCAGGCGTTTCAACTGCGTGTCGGTGAATTGCGGCGAGCCATGGCGCACGCGCAACTGGTTCAGCCGCGAACCCTTGCGCACCAGCACCGGGAAGGTGCGCGGCGAAATCTCCGCGAACAGCGGCCCGCGATAGCCGGCCTCGATGCGATCGAAGGCCGGAGCGTAGTCGGTGATCAGCCGCGTGAAGACGTCGATGCGGCCCGTGGAGCTCTTCGGGTTCGCCGTGCCGGAGACGCGCGCGGAGAACTCGGCGCGTTCGATCAGCGGAACGATATAGACGCAGCCGGTCTCCAGCACCGCGCCTTCGGTGAGGTCGATGGCGTGCATGAAGACGGAGGGGAGCTTGTCCTCCACCGTCGCGTTCGGGCCGGGGAGGAAGCTCGCGCGCACCCGCCAGGCGACCGCGCCGAGGCGAAGGTCGATGCTCGCCGGCTGAAGCTGGGCCTCGTCGATGTCCTCGACCGCCACGATCTCGCGCCGCGCCCGGATCAGCCGCCGCAGCACATGGCTCGGCAGGATGCCGGTCGAGTGGCGGCCGAATTCGCTCGCCTCCGCCGTGCCGCCGAACAGGGTCTCGTCCGCCTGAGTCATGGGAGCGTTATAGGTGCGGGCAAAGCGCGGGTCACCCGGCATCGCCCGGAACCCCGCTTATATCCCCAAACCATGCGATGCCGGCGCCCCGGGGGAGCCGCGGTTCCCAAGACTTGTCATCCCCGGCCGAGCGTCGCGAAAGCGACGCGAGGGGAAGGGGACCCAGGTGGACAGACCGCGCTCAATCTTTCCACCTGGGCCCCCTTCCCTCACGCTCACCTTCGGTTCGCGCTCGCCGGGGGTGACAAGCCTTGCTTGTTTCACCCGCAGCGCCTTGCGCGACCACGCCATCATCTCGATGCGGCGGATCAGATTGCGCCCGTTGCGCAGAAGCACATTCACCTCCTTGCGCCGCCGGATGCGCCGCGCGGAATACCGCCCGTGCTTCAGCCGATTGGTATTGCCCAAAGGCGCGCCGCGCGGCCGTCCTGTCCTGATGCCCAATTGAACCTCATGTTTGGGGAGGGGTACCCCCTCCTGATTTCCTGCTTTCTTGATGAGCCCGGGTTCGAAGCCCCAACAGCTTGGGTCTCATCTTTGATTTCGTGGATTGCTGCGCGGCCGAGCAGTTGTTTTTCATTTTCGCGGCACCCCCTCCTGCCTCTCCCAATTGAACCTCGTTTTTCGAAAACGGAGGTTCAATTCGGACGTGCTTCGGGGACCGCGCAAAAGAGCGCCCTCGCCGACAACAAGAAGCTTTCAAATCGCGCCTCCAGACAGCATCCGGGCAGGATTTGGGAAGCGCGGCGGACCGGTTCAAGACAAGGTATGTTCACGATTTGTTTCAATTAGCCAAGAGCCCCAAAAAAAGGAAATCCGATCCTATCGCCTCGCTACGCGCGCAGGTCCTATGCCTTGACAAACGCTGTCGCGTCAGGGCTCCTGCGCCTGGCGTCCTCCGGCATGTGATCGAGCGCCGCCTTCAAGAATAATTTTTCCTCGTCCGAATTCGCGAAGAAACGCTCGGGCGCAAACCATGCCGACGCTTGGACCATGAATATCCAGTATCCGTAACTACGGAAGATTTCCGTCACTACACGCCATTTGGCTTTTTGTTCGACGTCTCCGACTTTGTACGAAAGCGCGTCTGGCGTGATTTCCATGACGAGCGGCATGTCCATAGGAATGGCGCGATCCGCCAGACGTTTTCTGAACCGCCACACGACAAATTTTCTGCCAAAAAGCGTATAGATCAGTGCTGCCACGAACAGGCCGATCCAAACGCCGATGCCGCCATTCGCGGTTCCGAGGCGAGGAGCAATGGTTTCGCCTAGCACGGCTCCGGCGGCCATGAGCCCAATTAACAGGAAAATGTAGACATTTTGACTGCCCATTTGGCGGCGGCCAATGGCCCGCACTGCGCCTTGCGCTTCCCCGACTTTCAGTGTCCCTGACACGACAGGCATGGATTTTCCCCTTCGGCCGATGAGATGAGAATACGGTGAGAATGCGGCAGAGAATACGGGGCCAGAATACGGCGACAGTAGCATTGTTCTCCTGCGCAATGCTCAAGAATGGAAATGGCGCTATCGCGCTTTCGACAAACGTCGCTTCGTTTTCGGTGCTTCGCGCGCGAGCGTGTCGGCGATGCGCTTCTGCCATCCGGGTCCCGTCGATTTGTAGGCTGTCAGAACCTTCGGATCGAGCCGAAGCGAGACTCGCTCCTTGAAGATCAGTGAAGATCAGGGTCAGTGAAGATCAGGGTCAGAGTAGAAACCAACCCGGCATTCCAGTTATCCGCTCCGCCGTATTCCGTTCCAAAGACGCAGTCTCGATCCGGCACATAATGGCAAGAACGTCTACGGCACCCGCACGCCGCGCTGGTCCTGACCGTCCTGGTGCCAGATCGCGGCCGTGACCTTGCCGTCCGGCCCGGTCTCGAAAGTGATCTGGGCGTCGGCAACTTTGAAGAAGAAGTCGCGCTCGCCTTCCGCAAAGAGTTCGAGCTTGTCCTGTCCGGTTTCGCGTTCGGCAAGGTGATCGCCTTCGCGCGTCACCACCACGAAATCGTTGTCGGCATATTTGTAGGTGCCGACATAGCGGTCGAGGAGCGCGGGATCGAGTTTCGTTTCGACATGCTTGCGCGGGATGTGCATATCGACCGGGTTTTTCGGATCCAGGAGATGCAGGCCGATGTCGTCGCCGCCGGTGCCCGTCTGCGCGTTGACCAGCACGACAACGCCGGTACGCGCGGCGGCATCATAACCGATGAAGCTGCGGAAGCCGCCGACGCTGCCGTTCTTCCACGCGATCTCGCGGCCGTCCTGATCGAGGATGTTCCAGGCAAGCGCGATGGCGGTTGCCGGCATCATGCCGCCGGGACGGCGCGTCTTCGTCATCGCCGCGAACGCAGGGGCAAGCGACGAGGTGTGGTAGCCGAGAATGGCCTGCAGAAATTTCATCATGTCATTGGCGGTGGAGCGATAGCCGCCTGCGCCCGCGATGCCGCTGCCGTAGTCCCAGTGCTTCGCCGGCGTCAGGTCCCCGGAGGCGAAGTCATAGGAATAACCCTGCGCCATCCGGCTTTGCAGCGCGGCTGTCGCATTGCGCATCGTGTCGTTCATGCCGAGCGGTTTGAGGATGCGCTGTTCGATCAGCGTGTCGAGATCGGCGCCTGCACGATGCGCGAGCGCGATGCCGAGCAATCCGAAACCGGGATTGGAATAGTCATAGACGCTGCCGATGGGATTCGCCGGTTTGGCGTGCGCGAGGTACTGGTAGAGATCGGCTTCGCTGTACTCGGCGTATTTGTTGTCGGGGTCTTTTGGCGCGAGGTTGTCGGGACGCAGCGGCAGGCCGGCGGTATGGGTGGCAAGATCGGCGAGCGTGATCCGGCGATTGCCGGTTTGCGGCAGCAGCGTGCCTTTCGGCAGGTATTTCGCCGCCGGATCGTCAAGCGCGACTTCGCCGTGCTGCGCCATGTCGGTGAGCGCGAGCGCGGTGAACACTTTGGTGATCGAGCCGATGTCGTACACCGTGTCGGCACCGACTTTCTGGGTGCCGTCTTTCGCGGTCGTCCCATAGGCAACCGTGCGCGTACCCTGCGGCGTGACGAGGCCCACGACGATCCCGGTCGCCCAATGCTGTCGTTCGACACGTGTCGAAAGAATCTTCTGAATCTCGCTGTCGGACGGAATGGCCTGCGCGAGCGCCGCGGTGGGCAAAACGGCGGCAAGGAGAATTGTCGTCAGATATCTTTTCATCACGGTGTCTTCTGTTCGATAAGCTTGGGCTGGTTACACTCTGTGTCGGTCAAAAATGCGGCGATGTCGCTGATCGCCTCGTTCAACCCGCACCGCTTCACCGGCGCGTCCGGCGGGAACGCGGAGAGGAGGCGCGACGGCGTGGCGCCTTCGAGGATAACGAAGCAGCCCTTGTCGGTGGCGCCGCGGATCAGGCGGCCGAAAGCCTGCTTTAAACGAAGCCGCGTGAGCAAATCGTCATAGCTTTTGCCGAAACGTGCGCGCCGCGCCTTGTGCAGGATCGTAGGCTTCGGCCACGGCACCTTGTCGAACACGGCGAGGCGCAGCGAACGGCCCGGCACATCGACGCCGTCGCGCAACGCGTCGGTGCCGAGCAGGCAGGCGTTCTCCTCCGCGCGAAAGAGATCGACCAGCGCACCGGCATCGAGCTTGTCGACATGCTGCGCGTAAAGCGTGAGGCCGGCGTCGCTCAAGGGTCCGGAGATACGGCTCTCCACCGCGCGCAAGGTGCGCACTGCGGTGAACAGGCCGAGTGCGCCACCGCCCGCGGCGAGAAACAATTCGCGATAGGCGGCGGCGATCTGGTCGATCTCGCGCCGGTTCACGTCCTTCACCACGAAGATGCGCGCCTGTTCGCTGTAGCGGAATGGCGAGCCGAAACTCGCGCGCTTCGGCGGTTCGGGAAGATGATTGGCGCCGGTGCGCACCTCGGCGCTCTGCCAGTCGTCGGCATCGCCCGCATCGCGCAGCGTCGCCGAGGTGATGAGCGCGCCATGCGCGTTGGCGAGCACTTCGCCGGCGAGCGGAATGGTGGGATCGATCCAGTGACGCTCCAGCCCGACATCGAGATCGCGGCCGTCGTCGCGCTCCAGCATGAACCAGTCGGTGAACTCGTCATGGACCTCGCCGGTCTCCAGCGCGTCGAGCATCTGCATCCAGGCGGGAAGGATGATCTTCGCGCGCCGCTCCAGCCCGCGCCGCACGGCATCGATGCGCGCGCGCTGGAAGGTCTCCAATTCTTTCGTCTTGTCGTCCAGCGTCTTGCGCAGATGATGGGCGAGACGCAGCAGCGGCGCGGTGAGGCGCTTGAGGCCGCGGCTCAGTTCGCGTGCGGCGTCGATGACGTCCTGGCCGAGCGGCACGGTCTCGGCTTCGAGGGAGTAGAACGCATCGGCATCCTCGCTGCGTGCGCGGATGTGTTGGTGACACGCCGCAAGAAACACTTCGCCCGGCCCGCGCCCGCCGCCGCCATGCAGCCGCGATATCCAGCCTTCACCGGCGAGCGCGGTCGACGCGGCGATGGCTTCTTCAAGCGCGTGTTTCGCTTCTTCGCTGTCCTCGATCAATCCGTCGAGGCGTTCCTGCAATCCGCGTGAACGCGAACGTGCGCGCGCTTCGGGGCCTCTGATCCAGCGGCGCATGTCGGCCATCTCGCTACCCGAGACAAGCGCCGCGAACCCGCTGTCGGCGGCGTCGAACAGATGATGGCCTTCGTCGAAGACATAACGCACGCGACGTTCCGGCGGCGTATCGGTGGTTTCATCGACGCTCAGCCAGTCCTGCGCCGCCTGCGCGATGACGAGTGCGTGGTTGGCGACCACGATCGGCGCATGGCGCGCGCGGCGGATCGCGCGTTCGATGAAGCAGGCACGATAATGCGGGCAGGCGGCATAGACGCACTCACCGCGCCGGTCGGTGACCTCGCGCAACGGCAGCGACGCGCCAAGGAACGCGGGAAATCCGTAGCCGGAGATATCGCCATCCGGTGTCGCCGCGATCCAGCGCGCGATGAGGCCGAGTGCGACCGCGCGCTGTCCCGGCGCGAGCGCGGTGCGTTTTGCCGCTTCCTCGAAATTCAGCAGGCAGAGATAATTCTCACGGCCCTTGCGTACGACCGCCTTCTCGTTGCGCTCGACAGGATCGGGATAAAGCCGCGCGATCTCCTGCATGATCTGGCGCTGGAGGTTGCGGGTGTAGGTGGAGATCCAGAGGCCCGGTCCGTTCTTCTCCGCCCACACGCTCGCCGGCGCGAGATAGCCGAGCGTCTTGCCGACACCGGTGCCGGCCTCGACCAGCGCGATGCGCGGCGCACCGGCACGCTCGCGCGTGGTGAACGCGTAGGATGCGGCATCGGTATATTCCGCCTGCTCGGGCCGCGATTCACCGGCGAGACCAACAAGCTGCTGCAGTCGCGCGCGCGCTTCGCTCGCATCGACGGGAAATGAACCCGGCTTGTCCGGCGCCGCATCATCCTCCCATGTCGGCAATCCGCGCCAGGCATCGAGGCCCGCGATGGGCGAGAGCTTGTCTTCGCTCCTGCCGATGGCATCGAGAATAAGCGGCGACCAGCGCCATCCCGATCTTCCCATCGTCTCGACGAGAGGACGGAGTGCAGCGCGCGCTTTCTCGTCCAGCCGCGCAAGTTCTTCCAGCAAATGCTCCGCCGCTTCGCGCAATACGCGCGCGGACTCTTCCGCGGTGTGAGGAATTTCGAGGCCGAGGCAGCGCGCCAATCCGAGGGCGCTCGGGACGCAAGGCTGTCCCGGCCGGACGAACGCGAACAACTCCAGGACATCGAACAACGCGGCGGCTGCGGTGGTTTTCAAACGCCCCCCGACAAATGCCGCATGCGCCACGATCACATTGCCGGAGCGGAACAGGGTGCGCGCCTCGTCGATCCGCGCGCGCTCGCAGCTGCCGTCTGCCGCGCACACCACAGCACCGCCCGGCGCAGGCACAAGCGCAGGCAGATCAAGGCGCGGCACGATTTCGTTCGGCATTTGTACTTGTATGCCGGGCGCGCCGCCAAAGGGAAGAGCGAAGGCTTTCTAGGCTGCCAGTTCGGGATAGAGGTTCGCGAGCGAACGGCGGACGCGCTCATGTTCCCAGATGATGAGCTGCGCGGTGTTGCGCAATTCGTGCGGATCGGCGCCGTCGCGGGCTGCCTGGGTGAATCCGCGCGCGGCGACCGTCATCGCGGTGAGCCCGAGTCCGCCTGCACTTCCGGCGATGTCCTGCGCCAGCCGCGCTGCTTCTTCCCAGTTCGCTTCCCGGCTTGCCTCGCCGAGCGCGCGGCACAACTGCTCGGCGGAGTCGATATAGGATTTGAGGATCTCCATCAGCGTCGCCGTGCCGAAGGATTTTTCCAGCGCCGCGAAAGCCGCGGGATCGATGGTCGCGGCGCTCTCTGGCGGCGGCTGTTCGGGCGCTATGTCTTTCCGCCGGCGCTCGCCGACCGCGGCGATGGCGGTATAAAGTTCCTGTGCCGAAACCGGCGCGTGCAGAAGTGCATCGGCGCAGGTCGGCGCGCGTTCGCCGCCGCGCATCAGCGCGATGATCGGCGATTTGATCCCCGGCGCGGCCGCGAGCGTGTCGGCGTCGGCCGCGGCCGTCAGGATGATGTCGCAGGTGCTGCGTCCCGCACGGAGGATCGCGTCGGCGAGGTTCTTTGCAATCAAGATGTGATTACCGAACGGCTCCAGGAGGTGGACGAGGTGGCGGTTGGAATCGTCGTCATGCGCGAACACGAGAATGGACAATCCCGAGGGCGCCGGAAGTGCGGTCGCCGACCGCGTTGTTGGCTGGCGTTCCTCTCCCGCATTGGCGACAGGAATGGTGAACCAAAATGTGGCGCCTTCTCCGGCTTCGCTTTCGAATCCGGTCTCGCCGCCCGCCGTTTCGGTGACGCGCTTCACGACAGCGAGGCCGAGGCCCGCGCCCTGCTGCTGGCGCGTGTAGGACGTGTCGCCCGGCGTGAAGGGCTCATAGAGATGGGCCATGGCTTCCGCCGGCACGCCGTGGCCGGTGTCGATGACGCTGAAGCGAACCATGTCGCGGCCGCCGGCGCCGGCTTCCCGTTCGACACGGATTTCCACGCCGCCGCGGTCGGTGAATTTGAGCGCGTTGTCCGCGAGCTTGAGCAGCATCTGGCGGATGCGGCGCGGGTCGGCGGCGATGCGCGGCAGATCGTTTGGTGCCGATACGGAGAGCCTGAGATGCTTTTCCCAGGCCCGTGGTTGCAGCAGGCGCGCGACGGCGCGAGCGGCCTGCGCGGGATCGCAATCCTCCTCGCGCATGCGGTCGTCGTCGGCGCGTGTGAGTGCGATCACGTCGTCGAGCAGTGTTTGCAATCCGCGGCCGGCCTCCAGCATGACTTTCACGTGATCGCGATAGGGCCTGCCGAGTTCGGCGCGGTCGAGCAATTGCGCCATGCCGAGAAGCGCGTTCAGCGGCGTGCGCAGTTCATGGCTGACGTTGGAGATGAAGACGGATTTCGCCTGCGCGCTGGCGAGCGCGGCGTCGCGCGACACTTCCGCATCGTGACGCTGGTTGGAAAGATATTCGATCAGCGAAGCGTTCTCGTCCCGCAAATGAAGGCATTCTTCCATCAAGCCGCGAATGCCGTTGCAATAGGTATAGAGAACACTCGCGAACAGGATGATCATCACCGCCGTCATGGTCGCATAGGGTCCGCCCTGGCGAAGCAGGAGCAGGACGAGCGGGATCAAGGCGAAGCTCGCATGCGCGAGATAGGCCGGCCGGTAGGCGGAGCGCGCGATGAACTCTGTCGCCGTCATGCCGAGGAACGCGAGCGAGAGATAGGCCTGCGCCGGATAGGAATTGGGCACGAACCAGAACCAGGCGCCGACGCCCCAGGTCGCACCGGCAATCGCCGAAACGAAGGTGTAGCGCCGCGCCCAGAATTTGGGATCGCTCCTCAGGCCGCGTTTCTTGTAGGCGGTGGTCAGCTGTTCCGCCGCGATGACGACCGCGATCTGGAGGCACAGCGGCATCAGCGGAGTCCAGCTATGCGCGCCCCGCCCCAACAGGGTCATCGGGATGCACAGCACGGCGAAGGGAAGCGAAAGATAATGGCGGCCGAGGGTGTATAGGACGTCGATGCGCCCGGCGAACGCCGCGCGCGACTCATCTCCCAGTTTTGGCGTCGATGCCGTCATTGACGAAATCCCTCGCCAAAGCCTAGCTTCGCCGCCCTTTCGGAACGCTTAAGGTTAAGGATTTCCAATGTCTTCCGGCGATTTGCGCGATGCGGCCCTGACGGCCAAGGCCTGGCCGTTCGAGGAAGCGCGCAAGGTCGTGACAAGGCTGGAACGCCGCGCCGCCAAAGGCGAAACCGTAAAGGAAGTGTTGTTCGAGACCGGCTACGGACCCTCGGGCCTGCCGCATATCGGCACCTTCGGCGAGGTCGCGCGCACGACCTGGGTGCGCCGCGCGTTCCAGATGATGCGGCCCGATGTGAAGACGCGGCTGCTCGCGATCTCCGACGACATGGACGGGTTGCGCAAGGTTCCGGATAACGTTCCGAACAAAGAGGTGCTGGCCGCCAATCTCGGCAAGCCGCTGACGTCCATCCCCGATCCATTCGGCACGGCGGACAGCTACGGCCACAACATGAATGCGCGGTTGTGCGCGTTCCTGGATCGCTTCGGCTTCGATTACGAGTTCGGTAGTGCGACGGATTTCTACAGGAAGGGCATCTACGACGCGGCCTTGCTTCGTGTGCTCAAGGAATACGACCGTGTGATGGCGGTGATGATGCCGACCTTGGGCGAAGAACGGCAGCAGACCTATTCGCCATTCCTGCCTGTGTCGCCGCGCTCCGGCAAGGTGCTGCTGGCGAAGGTTGTCGGCCGCGACGAAATAAAGGGCACCATCACCTATATCGAAGAAGACGGCAGCGAAGAAACCGTTCCCGTCACCGGCGGGCATTGCAAGCTGCAATGGAAGCCTGACTTTGGCATGCGGTGGGCGGCGCTCGGCGTCGATTACGAGATGTACGGCAAGGATCACCTGCCGTCGCAGCCGCTCTACGACGCCATTTGCAAGATCGCAGGCGCGGAGCCGCCGGAGCACTTCGTGTTCGAACTGTTCCTCGACGAGACCGGCCAGAAGATCTCGAAGTCGAAGGGCAACGGCATTACCATCGACGAGTGGCTGAACTATGGGCCGGAGGAGTCGATCGCGCTCTTCATGTTCCAGAAGCCGCGCACGGCGAAGAAGCTCTATTTCGACCAGATCCCGAAAGCGATCGATGACTACATCGCGTTCCTGGCGCAATACCGCGAGACCAACGATCCGGCGGTGCGGCTGGAGAACCCGGTCTATCACATCCACAACGGCAACCCGCCCGACGAAACCTATCCCGTCAGCTTCGCGCTACTGCTGACGCTGGTGAGCGCATCGAACGCGAACGACCGCAATCTGCTGTGGGGGTTCATCCGCGTCTATGCGCCACAAGCGCATCCAGACAACAATCCGGGGCTCGACCGGCTCGTGGGTTACGCGCTGCGCTACTACGAAGACTTTGTGAAGCCGACGAAGCAATACCGCGCGCCGACCGACAAGGAACGTGCCGCGCTCACCGAACTGGCCGATATACTGGAGAAGTTCGGCGACGAGCGCGATTCCGAGAAGGTGCAGTTCGAAATCTACGAGATCGGCAAGCGCCACGCCTTCGATCCGCTGCGCGACTGGTTCAAGGCGATCTATGAAGTCGTTCTCGGCCAGACGCAGGGCCCGCGCTTTGGATCGTTCGCCGCGCTCTATGGCTGTAGGGAAACCGCGGCGATGATCCGGAAGACTCTGGCTGGCTGAAGGAGCCACGATGCGCTCATGCATCGACAGGTTCAGCACGAGGAGTTCTTCATCCTGAGCTTGTCGAAGGATGAAAGCTGCAAATGGATTCCGCCGACTACTGGCTTGCCCAGATGATGCGGTGGACGAACGCGATTTCGTTCAGCGCGAAGGAACGGTCTTCATGCGCCGGGTTCAGCGATCTGAGTTCGATGCGCTGCGCCGTCATGCGGTGCAGGAGCTTGGCCATCACTTCGCCATCCTGCGTCTTCACCACGACGCGATCGCCGCGGCGCGGATTTGTCGATGGCGACACCACGATCCTGTCGCCGTCGCGATAGACCGGTTGCATGGAATCGCCGGTAATCTCGAGCGCATAGGCGTGCTCGTCGGCGAGTTCGGGAAACGCAATCTCTTCCCAGCCGTTGCCCGCGGGAAAGCCGGAATCGTCGAAATAGCCGCGGCTGCCGGCCTGCGCCATGCCGATCAGCGGGACCATGCGCGAACGTGCGCCGACGCCGTCGACCAGTGCCACGAATTCGTCGAGGCTCGCGCCGGTCGCGGCAAGGACCTTTGAAATGCTCTCCGTCGACGGCCAGCGCAGCTTTCCGATGGCGACGCCGCGCTTACTCTTGTTAAATGTCGTTGGATCGAGACCGGCGAGCTTCGCCAATCCCGATGGCGAAAGTCCGTAGCGTGCGGCGAGCGCGTCGATGGCGCTCCAGATTTGCTTGTGTGTCAGCATTTATGAGAAATTGATCCGTGATACGGGAATAATTCCTATAATATTTATACTTCGCGGTCCAGAGGGGAAACGCATGATCGATGCAGCCGCGAGCCTCCTGCGGCTCCTGCCAGCCGAGCCGGCGCACCGTCTAACTGTGCGTCTGGCAAGGGCTTTTTCTCCTCTTTTGCCGAATCCTAACCAGGACGACGAAAGGCTCGGAGTGAAAGCGCTCGGTCTCGAATTTTCCAATCCGATCGGTCTCGCAGCCGGCTTCGACAAGGACGCCGACGTGCTGGATGCGATGCTGCGATTCGGCTTTGGATTTGTCGAATGCGGTACCGTCACGCCGAGGCCACAGGCGGGCAACGCGAAACCACGTTTGTTTCGCCTGCGTGCAGACCGCGCCGTGATCAACCGCATGGGCTTCAACAATCGCGGCATGGAAAACGCCGCGCGCCGGTTAGCCTCGCGAACGCGAAGCGGAATTGTCGGCATCAATATAGGCGCGAACAAAGACTCTGCCGATCGCATCGCCGATTATGTGCGGGGCTTCGAGCGGCTCGCTGGTCTCGCCGACTATGTCACGGTGAATGTCTCATCGCCGAATACACCGGGCTTGAGAGGCCTGCAGAACCGCGAAGAGCTGCAGCGTCTGCTGCAGCTCTTGACGGAAGCCCGCACGCGCAGCGGAAAATCCAAGCCGCTGTTGCTCAAGATCGCGCCGGATCTGGACGAGCAGGCGATGGATGATATCGCGGATGTGGTCCTCAGTTCCGGCATCGAAGGATTGATTGTGTCCAACACCACGATTGCCAGGCCGGCGTCGCTGAAAAGCTCCGGCGCGAGTGAGGCCGGAGGACTTTCCGGCAAGCCGCTATTCGAGCCTTCGACAGCTATACTAAAGCAGATGCGAATGCGTATCGGCACGCGTGTCGTTCTAGTCGGCGTCGGTGGCGTAACGAACGGCGCTGACGCGTACGCCAAGATCCGCGCCGGCGCGAGTTTGGTGCAGCTCTACACTGCGCTGGCTTACCAAGGACCCAGCCTGGTCGCGCGCATCAAGCGCGAGCTTCTCCAATGCCTCACACGAGACGGCTGTTCACAGATTTCCGATGCAATAGGCGCCGACGTCATGTGATCGAAACCGTCGTTTCGCAGCTTCGCGATGGTAAACGCGACAGCGCTGGCCCTGCGCTTTAATTTCCCAACGCGCAAGACGATGCGGTATGCTCTAGACACGTTTCAAGAAATATCCGGGGGGATTTCGATGCAAGACGATCTTGGAAAACTCATTCTTCGCGTGACGGTGGGAGGACTTCTGATCCTTCACGGCATGCACAAGCTGCTGAACGGCATCGAGCCGATCCAGGCGATGGTCACGGCGCACAACATGCCTGCGGCGCTCGCCTATGGCGTCTATCTTGGCGAGATCGTCGGCCCGGCTATGGTGATCCTGGGCCTGTTTTCGCGTCTCGGCGGCGCGCTCATCGTCGTCAATATGCTGATGGCCGTCGCGTTGGCCGGAATGGGGCAGATCCTCGCCCTGAATCCAATGGGCGGTTATGCGTTGGAACTTGAAGCGTTCTTCCTGTTCGGCGGATTGAGTGTGATGCTGTTGGGCGCCGGCCGCTACAGCATCGGCGGCGGGCGCTGGAATTAAGTCAGCAGGAAATGGCCGCGAAAGCTGGCGACTGGTTTCGAGGCATCGTCCTGCCACATGTCGGCGCGCGCATTGACGACGCGGCGGCCCTGACGCGCGAGATATGCGCGTGCATGGCTGGTGACGGCGCGTGCGCTGCGCAGGTAGTCGATCGTGATATCGACCGGCTTGGGCAGCGCAGTCGCGCCGGTCTCCCATAGGATCTGCATGATCGCCGCCGTTTCCAGCAGCGATCCCGTCACGCCGCCATGCAGCGCAGGCAGGATCGGATTGCCGATCAGCTTTGGATCGAACGGCATGTCGAGGATCACCGCGCCGTCCGCGATGCGCGCCGTGAGGCCGAGCCACGCGCAATAGGGTACCCGTTGCAGCATCGCATTCGGATCAATCCTGTTGGGGACTCCAGACATCATCGCGCCTCAGGAAACATGCGCGCCATGAGCATGAAGGTGCCGGTCGCGATCGCAATTGGATCCTCCAGCGACGCATGAAAGGCGCGGGCACGCGCAAATGCGATCTCGCGCGTGATCTTGAGGCATTCGGATTCGATCAGGATGTCGATGCGCGGCGTCGCCGGCTTCATGTAGTCGATGCGCAGGTCGAGCGTCGCCATCGCCATTGGTGTATCCAGCGCCGAGCCGATCGCCATGCCGCAGGCCTGATCGAGCATGGCGGTGATGACGCCGCCATGGACCACGCCCGTCTCGGGATTGCCGACGAGTTTCTCCGACCAGGGCAGCCGCAGCCGCCCGATGCCTTTCTTGAATTCGAGAAGCTCGCCGCCGAGCGCGCGCAGGAAGGGCGTATGCCCCATGCCTTGCGCGATCGCCTGCCGCCAGAAATCCGCAGGTTCATCCATTGACAGGTGATAGCCGCCGCGCCGCAAATCGCCAAAGTTGACGGTTCGTCACGGATCGCTAGAGTCTTGGCCCTCCGGAGGATCGATGGAAGCTGTAACGACGATCAAGCCTGCCAAACCGCGGACCCCGTCGGGCAAGCGCGAGCAGACCAAGGTCCAGAACCGCCAGTTGATCCTGGAGGCGGCGCGGGGCGTGTTCGCCGATTTGGGCTATGGCGCGACGACCGTGCGCGACATCATCCGCGCCACGCCGCTCGCTTCGGGCACATTCTACAATTACTTCAAATCCAAGGAAGAAATCTATCAGGCGATCCGCGACGAGGCCGCGCTCGCCATCCGGCCGCAATTGCGCGCCGAGCGGCTGAAGGCCGCGACCGTCGAGGAGTTCATCTCCGCCACCTTCCGCACCTTCTTCGAGATCGTGACGCGCGACGAAATGAACTTCCGCACCATCCGCCACAGCGCGGACGCGACGCGCATGCGCGTCGACACGCCCGAGGTTATCGCCGGCTTCGAGGAGTTGCGGGAGGACATCGAAAAGGGAATCGCGAATGGCGTGTTTCCGCCGATAGACGCGGACTATCTGATGGCGTCGATCGTCGGCGTCGCGTTCGAGATGACCGAGCGCATCTTGCGCCGCGAACACAGGGACCCGATCGCCGCGGCGGAATTCGCGACCGCGCTGTTCATGGGGGGCATCCGCGCGCTGCCGCATATGAGCGAGACTCCGAAGACCAACGCCGCATGAAGGCGCTTTTTTGCCGGGCCCTCTCCGAAGACATCGGCACGCTCAGGATCGAGGATATGGACCTCCCGCCGCCCGGTGCGGGACAGGTGCGCGTGCGCATTCGCGCTGCCGCCGTGAACTTTCCCGACATTCTCACGGTGCAGGGGAAATACCAGCACAAGCCGGAGCTGCCCTATGTGCCCGGCACGGAAGGCGCAGGCGATGTGCTCGCTCTCGGAAGCGGCGTGACGAATGTCAAAGCCGGCGATCGCGTGATCGTTGGCTCGCTTGGATGTTTCGCGGAAGAGATTCAAGTTCCGGCAAGCGCGGTGCGGCCTGTTCCCATCGGCGTGGACTACGCGACTGCCGCCGGATTTACCGCTGCTTATCTCACCGCCTATGTCGGACTTGTCCGCCGTGCGCAGATTGCGAAAGGCGAGTGGCTGCTGGTGCATGGCGCGGCCGGCGGCGTCGGACTGGCTGCCGTCGATCTGGGTAAAACGCTCGGCGCCAAGGTGATCGCGACGGCATCGACCGACGAGAAGCGCGAATTCCTCAACTCCTATGGCGCGGATCATGTATTGCCGCCGTCGGGATTTCGCGATGCGGTGAAGTTGCTGACCGGCGGCCATGGCGCCGACGTGATCTACGATCCGGTCGGCGGCGACGTGTTCGACGAATCCACGCGCTGCATCGCGTTCGACGGGCGGCTGCTCGTTGTCGGCTTCACCAGCGGGCGCATACCGCAGATCGGCGTGAACATCCCTCTCATCAAGGGCTTCTCGGTGATGGGCATGCGCGCCGGCGAATATGGCCGCCGCTTTCCCGACAAAGGCCGCGAGAACATCGCCACGCTCGACGCGATGCTCGAGGCTGGAAAGATCCATCCGCATGTATGCGCGCGCTTCCCGCTGGATCGCGCGGTCGACGCGATGCGAATGCTTGAGGATCGCAAGGCCATTGGGAAGGTGATCGTGGAGACCTAAATCGGGCAGGTGTCGTGGAAGCGGGTGAGATCGACCACCCGTTCGCCGCGCGGCGTTACCGACAGCACGTCGACGAAGCGGTGATCGCGCACGATGTCGTCCGGGCTGTAGGCATAGCGCGCATAGATCGTCTCGGCCATCGTGGCATCGGAGCCCGAGAGCAGCGCCACGATCTCCATCTGCTTGTCATACATCTCCTCGCAGGAGACGCCGAAGAGCGGGCTGCTTTCGTCGATCGCATGCATGATTGTCCAGGATAGCGAAAACAGCGATGTGCGCGAGCGCACCAGCTTCAATTCCTCGAATCGCCGCATGACGATGCCTTCGCGGCTGGTGTGTTGGCGCGCAAGCGTGAGCGTCATGGAGGCGTCGAGCACCTGATTGCCGCGCTGATTGGCGGTGCGGAGCATCAGCGTCGGCACGCCGTCGAACGGCGCGATGACGGCGACTTTCGAGAACACGACGCGCGCGAACGGTCGCGAGAAACGCGCAAAGATGAGGCCCGTGAACAGAGCTAGCATCAGAAGGCCCATGAACGCCTCGATGATGACGACCGTATCGACATAGCTCGTCTTCGGCACCATCACACTGTAGTTGATCGATCCGATCGTCTGGGCGCTGAACACGAATGCGTCCCAGAAATTTCCCGGCTCCGCATGCGCGATGCCGCCCGGATCGGCCAGATAGGCCAGCGCGAAAATCGCATTGGTCGTGACGAACACCGCGGCCAGGCCGAGGAAGAACAGCCACCACGGCGCGCGCAACACCGCATGATACAGATCGGTGTAGCGCGAGATGTCCTGCCCCTTGACGATGGCGATGCGTCCGCGCTGCGGCAGTGCGCCGCCGGGCCGGAAGGCCGGTGTAGCTGGCGGCTTGGGACGTGTGTCGGTCACGCGATAACGCCACTCATGTTCGCGGGCCGCACGATATGATCGGCTTTGCTCATGCCACTATAACGAAGCGCCCGCGGCCGGCGTGCCGTGCAGCGATCCGTCAACGCTAAGGTCTTCGTCGACCAGCGGCCAATGTATGCCGTAGCCCGCTGCTGCGATTTCCCAGACCGACCTTTCCTGGGCGGTCGCGTTTTTTAGCTTGGGAAACCAGTCGAGCGGCACGCTGATCTTGCGCCCGTCACGCAGCATCACGGCAAGCGTCGCGGACGATATTGCGACATCCGCAACGCGTGGATCAGTGACGGTCGCTGAAATAGCCATGCCATGCCTCAACAAACGCGCCTGATTCGGCTTGCACTTTTTCTTCCAGGACGCGCAATTCCCGTTCGGAAAATCCAATATTGCGTGCAAGCCGAACTGGCTCTAGCCAGTACTTTACAGTATTTCCGTCTTTATCAATATGGATATGAGGCGGCTCATTGCCCTCATTGCTGAAGAAATAGAAGCGGTCCCGTTCCAGCGAAGCACTGTCGGCACGTCAATATCCCCGCGCCTTCAAATAGGCGGCCCATTTGGTCCGCTGTTCGCGGCCGAGCTCGTGGAGATAATCCCACGTAAAAAGCCCGGTGTCGTGGCCGTCGTCGAAGCGGATGCGCACCGCGTAATTGCCGACGGGCTCAAGCCCATCGATCTTCACCTGTTCCTTGCCGGTGACAATCTGCTTCTGGCCGGGTCCGTGCCCCTGCACCTCGGCGCTCGGCGACTCCACGCGCAGATATTCCGCGGGCAGGGCGAAACGTTCGCCGCTATCGAACGCGACGGTCAGCGTCGCCTTCGTGGGATCGAGACGCAGCTCTATAGGCCAAGGGCGTTGCGCGGGAGCGGTCACTTCGCGTCGCGCTCGGCATCGCTGAGTTCGCGGGCCTCTCCCGGCAGCATGATCGGAATCCCGTCGCGGATCGGATAAGCGAGACCGGCGCTCTTGCTGATCAATTCCTGGCGCGCGCGATCATAGCTCAGCGTACCCTTGGTGACGGGGCAGACAAGGATCTCGAGAAGTTTCGCGTCCGGCTCCAAATGCGTTTCCTCAATTGACCGTTGCCGGACCGCTGGGCGCGGCGCTCGCCATCTCCAGCAGTGCGGTCAGGATCGCGACCCGCTCTTCCCAGCCATGGGCTTCCAGCAGCGCCTGTTTCTCCGGCGGATCGAAGGGGCAAAGCATGGATAGCGCATTCACAAGCGTTTCGCCCGGGGCGTTCATCACGCTCTGCCAATCGGCTTTCAGATCGCGCTTGGCGAGGAACGACTTGAGCGCTTCGAAAAGGCGCTCGCGCGGGAAATCGGCTTCGTGCGCGGCCGCGAGATCGGATGCGAACGGCGCGAAGTCCGCGCGCACCTGACGGTAGGGTGTCTCGACGGCTAGTTCCTCCGCGACGCGGAAGCGGCAGATGCCGCTGAGCGTAATGAGATAACGCCCATCGTCGGTCTCGCGATAGGCACTGAGCCGTCCCACGCAACCGACCGAGGACAGCGCCGGCTTCAGGGTCTTTTCCTCGTGCTCGGTCGGCTGGATCATGCCGATGAGCCGGTTGCCCGCCAGCACGTCATCGACCATGGTCAGATAGCGCGGCTCGAACACGTTGAGCGGCAATTGTCCGCGCGGCAGCACCAGCACACCGGACAGCGGAAACACCGGCACGGCCGCTGGAAGATTGTCGATGTTGTGGTAGCGGCCGGGCATCGCCTTCCTATGAGAACAGGATCGAGGACAGTTTGCGGCGCGCATCTATGGTGCGCTGGTCCGCCGGGCCCATCGCCTCGAACAGCGTCACCAGATGCTTGCGCGCCGCTTCTTCGTTCCATTTGCGGTCGCGCTTCACGATCTCGAGCAGCTGTTCCAGCGCGCCGTCACGATCTCCCTGACTGTCGAGCGCGAGCGCCAGATCGTAGCGCGCTTGGTGATCCTTCGGATCGGCTTCGACCTTCGCGCGCAGCGGCGCGATCTCGCCGGCCTTGGCGGCGGCTTGTTCGCGGAGCTTCAACTCCGCTTCGACGGCGCGGATCGCCTCATCTGCTGCACCGTCGGGCCGAACGAGCTGCAGCGTCGTCTTCGCGCGCTCGAAATCACCGCTCTTGAGATAGCAACGCGCCAAGCCAGCGACGGCCTTCGGGTGTCCCGGCTCGTCCTGCAGCACATGCGCGTAGGCCTGTGCCGCCATGGTCACATCGCCGGCGTTGAAGGCTTCTTCCGCAGCCCCAAGAACTTCCTCGGCGTGGTCGGGGCCGCCATGGCCGTTGCCGCCGAGCTGTTGAATGAAAGCGCGAATCTGGCTCTCCGGGATCGCGCCCATGAAGCCGTCGACCGGTTGGCCGTTCTTGAACGCATAGACGGTCGGCACCGACTGGATGCGCAGTTGCTGGGCGATCTCGGGATTGTCGTCGATGTTCACCTTGACGAGCTTTACCGCGCCCTTGGCGTCGTTGACGGCTTTCTCAAGCGCTGGCGTGAGCTGCTTGCAGGGGCCGCACCACGGCGCCCAGAAGTCGACGATCACCGGAACGTCGCGGCTGGCTTCGAGCACATCCGCCGCAAAGGTTTCCAGCGACGCATCCTTGATGTGCGCGCTCGCGGCGCCGCCCGCAGGCGCGGTGCCGTTCGTGGTTTTGGGGGCGGCGATGGGGCGCCCGCCCGGACCGATCAATGCCATGACAAACTCTCTATAACTCTGGCCGGAACATGGGCATGGACGGCTTGAAAGAAAAGGCCCGTCCCGGAACCCAAGTATAACGCCTCAGCCGCTCAGGCGTATGCAGCCAGCCGCGTCTCCAGATTGGCGCGGATTTGCGGCCATTCGCTCGCCAGGATCGAGAAATATACCGAATCGCGGAAGTAACCTTGCGGCATCCACATGTGACCGCGCAGGATTCCTTCCTCCCTGGCGCCGAGCTTCAGGAGGGCCGCGCGCGAGCGGGCGTTCCTGGCGTCGGTCTTGAACTCGACGCGGTTGAAATGCGCGTCGAACGCATGTTTGAGCAGAAGATATTTCGCCTCCGGATTGACCGGCCCGCCGCGCGCGTCGGCGGTGTACCAGGTGAAGCCGATCTCGACCTTCGCATCTGCCGGAGCGATGTTGAGACAGGACGTAGAACCGACGATGGCGCCGTCGACGTGACGGCGCACGACGAAGGTGAGGAAGCGTCCGGCGTCGTTCTCGGCCTTCATCCAGGGCAGACGCTTGGCGAAGCCATTGTCCGGATCCACCGGAATATAAGCCCAGGTCTCCGGGTCGGCAGCGGCCAGCACCAGTTCCGCGTGATGACGCTCCTCCAGCGGCTCGAGCGCGATGAACCGGCCTGTCAGCATGCGGCGTTCAAGCGGAAGAACCGGCGTCATCGCCCGGCTTCCGGAAGTTTCACGATCTGCGGAATATGCCCGCAAGCGGCAATGAAGCGCAGCAGATCGGCGGCGCTAACCGAAATGGTGCGATCGTTGCGCAGCGGATGGAAGTTCAGCGGCTCAAGCTTGAGCATGTTCTCATCAAGCACGACGCGCACTTTGTGGTCTGCGTCGTTGATGAGTGAGAACGGCGTCACCGAGCCCGGCGGCACGCCGAGAGCCTCGATCAGAAGGTCGCCGGAACCGAAGGAGAAGCGTGGGCTCCCGATCTGCTTCGACAGCTCGTTCAGGTCGAGCCGGAAATCGTCGCGCAGCACGACGAGCCAGAGGCCGCCCTTCTTGTCCTTGAGGAAGAGGTTCTTGGTGTGACCGCCGGGCTGACTGAGATTGACCTGCAGCGCCTCCTCGACGGTGAAGACCGGCACATGCGCATAGTGCGTCCACGTGATGCCCAGCGCGCGAAGGCGTTCGTAGAGTTTCTCTTCTCTGGTGTCGGGAGAGGGGAGATCGGTCATAGCGAAGCTCTCATTCAACCCTCCCCTTGAGGGAGGGTCGAAAAGCCGAAGGCTTTTCGGGGAGGGGTTATGCCATAACGCGCGCGCTTACCCCTCCCCGAAATTCGCTTCACTGCGTTGCGCAAATTTCGACCCTCCCTCAAGGGGAGGGTAGATTTTACGGCACCAGACGCCTGATCCACTCCGGCAGCGCGAAGGCGGCCGCGTGGATCGCCGGGTTGTAGTAATCGGTCTTGAGCTTCGCCTTTTTGTAGGCCGCCGTCGCCTTACGGATTCCGGCAGGGGTCCCGAGTTTCGCTTTGCCTTTGCAGGCCCAGCTCAGCGCCATGAAGCCGCCGATATAGGTCGGCACCACGGAGAGATAGAGGCCGGACGACGGGAAGAAGTGCCGAAGCTCCACAAGCGCCTCGGTGATCTCCCAGGGCTGGTAGAACGGCACGCCGGTCTGGAAGGTCGCGAAGCCACCAGGCTTCAGCGCGCCCTTCACGCGGTCATAGAAGGTCTCACCGAAAAGGGCCTTGCCGGGGCCGACGGGATCGGGCCGGTCCGCGACGATCAGGTCAAAGCGGTTCTTGTTTTCCTTCTGGCCCAGATATTCGAATGCGTCGGCGATCACGATCTTCAGCCGCTTGTCCTGGAACGCCTTGGCGTTGATCTCGGCGAAATGTTCCCGGCAACGCTCGACGACCTGGCCGTCGATATCCACCAGGACCACCTCCTTGACGCCTTTGTGCTTGAGCGCCTCGTCGGCGATGGAGAGGTCGCCGCCGCCCACGATCATCACGCGCTGGGCCCCGCCGTGCTCCAGGATGGGCAAATGTGTCAGCATCTCGGCATAGGCGCTCTCGTCGCGGGTGGTGATCTGGACGATGTCGTCGAGCGTCATCACCCGGCCATTGGCCACGGTGTCGAAGATCTTGATGCGCTGATACTTGCTCTTCTCGTCGACGAGTGGATTGCCGGCGATCTCCATGCTCTGGGCGTAACCCTTGTGGAGGCGCTCCTGAAACGCTTTTGCCATCGGTGTTTCCTCTCTCGAACGACTCCGCCAGCTAGCGGAAAAAGCGCGCCCGTATAGGACTCGTCTACGGCGCTGTCTACCGCCGCGAAGCGCTCGGTTCGCTCGGAGAAGTGTGACAGCAAGCGTGTCGGCGCGACGACGCGTTCAGAAAAAATTACGGCTGGGGCCAAAAATTTCTTGCATGGGGGGCAAGCGTCCCTATATTCGCCCTGTTCTGGCAACAGAACAAAGCGGCGAGGCGGCCTTCCGTCCGCCGCTTTCTTCTTAAGGCGCGTCCGGAAGTCCGTAAGGCCAAGGCGCAGGTGTCAACTCTTAACTGGGTAGGTGCCCGAAATGGCTAAACTCGCACTTGTTGCGGCGACCAAAGAAGCAAAGACGCCTCGCGTCCGTACTTCCGCGAAACCCGTAAAGCTTACTCCCGTTCCGGCCAATGAGCAGGAACACAAGGACCACTTCATCACGCGTGAAGGGGTCACCTTTGCCGGCAGCCACCTGATCATCGATCTGTGGGAAGCCGAAGGCCTTGCCGATCGCGATCGCATCGAGATGGCGTTGATCGACGCCGTGAAGGAAGCGGGCGCGACCTTGCTGCACATCCATCTCCACACGTTCAGCGACGGCGGCGGGATCTCCGGCGTCGCGGTGCTGGCGGAGAGCCACATCAGTGTCCACACCTGGCCCGAGAAGGGCTATGCGGCGTTCGACGTGTTCATGTGCGGCGATGCGCAGCCCCGCAAGGCTCTCGAAGTCTTCAAGGCGGCGTTCAATCCCGGCCGCGTCGTCGTCGGCGAGCACAAGCGCGGCGTCGTCTGATCATCGGAAAAGCCTGTTAACCAAAGGCGGAAACAACTTCGCGAAGTTGTTTCCGCCGGTGTCTTGCGTGCGCCGGAACGGTTAGCATCCGTTAACCGCGCTCGGATGAGATGGCGCGGCAGGGTAGGCGGCTGGCGGTGCGATACGACGCTGCGATCATCGGCGCGGGCACGAATGGTTTGGCAGCGGCTTCTGCGCTGGCCGGCGCCGGACTCAAGACCGTTGTGATCGAACGCGCGCCCACTTGCGGCGGGCGCCTGGCAACGCGCGAGTTTCATCCCGGCTTTCGCGTCTCTCCTTATTGCGACGATATAGGCGCGATCCCGTCCGAGATTTTCCGCGCGCTCGGTCTCCCGCGCCATGGCGCGATCTTCATCCCGGCACCGTCGTCACTTGCGTTGTGGCCGGATCGAAACCATCAGGTTCTGAACTGGTCGCCCGATCCGAGTTGGGCGCTCTTACGCGACGAGGCTCAAACGGGAGAAGATGCGATCCGGAGGCGCGCATTCGAAGACGCGTCGCATGCCGAGCAGAAGCGTTGGTGGCGCCCACCGCCTGATACCGCGCCATGGCCAGGTGAAAGCCTGTCTCGCCAATCTCTCGCCAGTCTGCTCGCCGAATCACTTCCCTCAGAAGATGTGCGCGCGCACTTCCTGGCCGCGGCGCTCAGCGGACGCTCTGTCGATCCATTCCTTAACGGAAGCGCGCTTCATCTGTTAACGCCGCGGAGTGGAACGTTCGCAGGCGGGCTGGTCACGCTTGCGGACGCGCTGACGGCTTCGGCGCGCGCGGCGGGCGCGGAGATTTCGCTCGGACTCGAAGCAGCCGATATTCGCCTCACGGGATCGCAGGTGACCGGAGTCCGCCTGGCGGATGGAACCGAGATTACTGCGCGCGCCGTGATCTCGACCCTCGATATGCGCCGCACCTTCTTCTCCCTGTTTGCCTGGAAGGACCTGCCGCAGGCGGCGGTGCGACGCGCGTCCGACTTTCGCCATGGCGGCGGCACTGCGCGATTGCTGATCGCGCTGGATGCGCCACCGTCTCTGTCCTCCGATGTCGTCGAAGGTCCGATCCACGTCTCACCTGACGCTGAGGCGTTCGCCGGAGCACACGCGGCCCATGCCGCGAGCACCATCCCTGAAGCGCCGCCGCTGACGCTTCGGATTGTCTCCGCCGCCGATCCGCGTCTGGCGCCCGAAGGCAAGGCGGTGATGACGGCCACCATCGCCGGCATCCCGCACCACCTCTTCGACGGATCATGGACGAACGCGAAACGTGTCGCGCTCCGGACCCGCGTTCTCGCGCAGATCGAAGAGATTTTGCCGGGAACGACGGCCCGTGTTCTCGGCACCGAGTTGATCCTGCCGTCCGATATCGAGGACGCGCTCGGCGTGACCGAAGGCGATCTCGATGGCGGCGAAATCGCGCCCGACCAGATGTTCGATTTCCGTGGTTTCTCCGAATACCCGGGTGGACGCACGCCGATCAGGGGACTCTATCTGGGCGGCAGGTCGTCACCGGCTGGTCTTTCGGGCACCTGCGCGGCAGGCATCATGGCTGCACGTGCCGTTGCCGCCGACCTCAACGCAGGCCGCCTCAAATGAGCGCGCGCTACGATGCAATCGTCATCGGCGGCGACATCGGGGGTCTCGTTGCGGCCGCCTACCTGGCCAGAACCGGCCGAAAAATCCTGCTGCTCGAAGCGGGGGACACGCTCGGCGGTTCGTGCCGCACTTCGACGTCGCTACCCGGCGTGCGTGCCGCCGCCGGTGCGCAGACGCTTTTCGCGCTCGATCCCCGCGTCGTGAAGGATTTGAATCTGACCCGCCGCGGACTGAAATTCGCAATTCGCGACATGCCGCTGGTGAGCCTGAGGCAGGGCGGCAGCGATCTCGTTCTCCCGCGCGAGATGCACGCCGCCGCGCGCGCCATCGCCGCTCACTCACCAGCCGACGCCGAAGCTTATAAGCGCTTTCATGCGGAGGTATCTGCCCTGGCGCGCGCGATGCGGCCATGGTGGTGGGAGAACGCAGCGACGCCTCCACGGCCGGCCAGCACCGGACAACGGCGTCTCCTCGAACAACTCAAAGCGACAAGTGCCGTCGCGCTGCTGACCGAGCGATTTGAATCCGATGCGCTGAGGGCCACGCTTGCCTTCGATATTCCGTCGCCGCTTGAACCCGGATCGGCGCTCGCATTCGTTTGGCGCGCGTCGCAGGAGATGTGCGGCCTGCAGGGCGCGGTCGCGACGCCGATGGGGGGCATGCCGGCCGTGGCGGAACTCCTGGCTGTGACGACGCAAGAGACCGGTGTCGAGGTTCGGACGCGTGCGAGAGTGGCGAGACTAATCCTTGCCGGTAACGCTGCATCGGGTATCGATCTGGTTTCCGGCGAATCGGTCTTCGCGCCAACAATCCTCTGCAGCCTGTCGCGCCGTAAGACGTTGCTCGATCTCGCTCCGATCGCCGCTGCCGGTTTCGATAAAACATTTGCTCTGCGCCGGGATGCGCCGCAAAGCACGGACGCGACCATTCTGTTCCTTCTCAACGCGCCGCCGGTCCTTGGCGGTGATGGGGTCGCGCGAACATCGCGCTTTATAATCGGAGGGCAAGAGGGTTTTCCGGCGAACTACGATGCCTTGATGATCGAGGCCGTTGTCCCATCGTCAGCCGACCCCACAATTGCACCGGCGGGACAATATCTTCTTTCTGTTCGCGTAAGTGGATTGCCGGTGGCTGAGGTGGCGAAACAACCGCCGGCGCTGGTCGAGCGCGTCGTGGCCGCGCTGGAACCCCATGCGACGCATCTGCGCGAACGGATTATCGGCGTCGGCGTCCGTCCGTCATCCGAGGCGAACGGATTTGACGTAGCGCGCCTTCTCTCCTCCTATGCCGAAAGGGTTGAAACGCCTATCCGGGGCCTCTTTCTTTGCGGCGCTTCGGCCGAACCGATGGACGCGATTTCCGGCCGCGCAGGGCGCATCGCGGCGGATATTGCGAACGGATTTCTGGCGCGGGAGAAACGCGCATGAGAGAAATCCGCGCCACGCCCTTCCATTCCCGCACGGCCGAAGCCAACCGGCTGAATGCCTGGTCGAACCGCAACGGCTGGACCCTCGCCGCGGATTATGGCGATCCCGCGGCCGAATGCATCGCGGCACGCGTTTCGGCGGTCGTCGCGGATATCTCCTGGCGCTCGCGGATCGCGATTGAAGGTGCGCGCGCCGAGGAATTCCTGTCGCGTCTCATGACCCGCAATCCCGCCAAACTCGCGCCGGGCGAGGCTTTCAAAGCGCTGTGGCTCACCGATGGCGGCGGCGTGCGCGGCGCGGGCGTGTTGACGCGTCTCGGCAAGGAATCGTTCCGGCTGATAGCGACCGAATCCGATTTTGACTGGATTTCACGCGGCGCAGCGCTGTTTGACGTTCAGGCGCGCGAAATCATGGAGGATGAAGGCGGGCTCGCAATCATCGGCCCCTACGCACGAAAGATCGTCGAAGCGGCCGGTCTCGATGGCGCACTCGATCCTTTGACGTTCAAGAAAATCTTCTGGCGCGGGTGCGACGTCACACTGTCGCGGTTCGGTGAACACGGCGGCTATGAACTCTGGTGCAAGGCCGACGATGCTCCCATCGTTTGGAGTCGGATTGCGAAAGCCGGAGAAACATTCGCGCTCAAGCCTGCGGGATTGAACGCGATGGATGTGCTCGATCTGGAAGCCGGCGTCCCGCGCCCCCGTCGCGACTATCGCGGCGCGCGCGAAGCGTTCGCCCAATCTCCAACGCCTTTCGAACTCGGACTGGAAACGTTGATCGACGCTGACCACGAACTCTTCAATGGACGAACTGCCTGTCTTGCCGCGCCGCACGGTCGCACGCGCGTTGAGATCGAACTGGACGATGAGAATCCAGCTCCGAACACGCCCTTGCTGCGGGGCGGTCAGCATGTCGGCGAGACCATGGGCTCACTCTATTCTCCGGCGCTGCAACGCGCCATCGCGCTCGCGATCGTCGATGTGTCCGTCGCCGAACCCGGCACGACGCTGACAATTTCTGGCAGGAGCGTGCGGGTTGCGGCCTTGCCGTTTCTCCCGACACCCGATCCACTCGCGGAATGAAACATGCTGGATCGAATGCGCTCGACACGCTCGAGCCTCTTCTCCGCGAACTACGCCGCCGCGATGGATTGAAGGAGCGCTCGCGCGGCGTCTTCTATCACGGCTCCAAGGCGTTTCTGCATTTCCATGAACACGGAACGGAGTTGTTCGCCGACCTGCACGCCGGCGCCGATTTTGAACGTTTTGCGGCAACGAAAGTCTCCGAACGGAAAGCGCTTTTGCGGCGTGTGGACGCGTCCCTGCGCGACGGATCGCGCGCCAGGCCGCGTTAAATCCCTGAAAGCCTTTCTTCGGGCGGATTGCGCGCGCCTGCGCGGCATGGTCGAAAGCCGGGGAAATGATCGATCCGGATACCGATCTTGTCGCCCGGGCTGGGCGCGGCGACCGTGCCGCGGCGCAGGCGCTGATGGCGCGGCACCTACCCAAGATGCTGACCGTCGCGCGGCGGATGCTGGGCAATCAGGCAGAAGCCGAGGACGCCGTCCAGGATGCGTTCCTGAAGCTCTGGACTCATGCGGCACGCTGGGAACCGGGCCGGGCGCTTTTCGAGACCTGGCTTTACAGGGTTGTGCTCAACAAATGCTATGACCGGTTGCGGCGGAAACCGACGGCTAAGCTGGACGAAGCCGCCGAGATCGCCGATCCGGCGCCCCAGGCCGACCAGCTTTTGCAGGGTTCTGCGGTGGCCCAGGAAATCGAGGCCGCGCTGGCAGAACTGCCCGAGCGCCAGCGCGCGGCCATCGTTCTTTGCCATTATCAGGATTGCGGCAATATCGAAGCGGCGGAAATTCTGGGGATCAGCGTTGAAGCCTTGGAGTCCCTCCTCTCGCGAGGGCGCAGGACGCTGAGGGCTCGCCTTGGACATCTGAAGGACCGTTAGGAGACATGGGGATGGGGAATTTACCAAACACCGAAGATGACGCCGCGTGGCTCGACGCCCTTGTCGAACGTCAGCAGACGGTCCTTGTTTCGGGCGAACTCGAAATGCGAATCCTCGCATCTTTCGATGAGGTCACAGCGCGCCGCAAGGCCGGTATCGCCGCTGCGATAGCTAGATTCGGCGGACGCTTCCGCGACGCCGTCTGGCCAGGCGCACCGGCGTGGCAGCCGGCGTCCGTTCTGGCGTTGTCTCTCGTCGTCGGAATTCTCGCAGGCAATTATCTGCCGGTGGACGATCTGATCTCCGATCAAAGCGAGCAGACGGCGAACATTGCGCTCGACACACCGCCCGCCTTCGATCTCAGCGAGAATTCGTGACATGAGCGAAGCGCCCACGCGAAGGCCGAGCGCCGTCCTGATTGTCTCACTCTGCTTGAATCTAGCGCTCGTCGGATTGATCGCGATTGCCTTGACGCGCTCCGGTCCGCGCGGATTCGAACCGCATGAGCCGAAGGGCGGGTTGAGTGCACAGGCGCTGATCCGCATGGTACCTGCCGAAGAGTCCAAGATCAGAGCCATCATGGAGGCGCATCATGCGCGCATTCATGAACTGCGCGGTGACGCGATGCGCGCGCGGGCGGAAAGTTTCCGCGTGCTCTCGTCGCCGGAATTCCGCGAGGAAGACTTCAGCAAAACCCTTGCCGCTGTGGAAACGGCGGACTCGGCACTCCAGGCCGAAATCATGAAACTGACGGCGGAAAGCATCGCAGCATTGACGCCGGCCGAACGCCAGATGATTGCGGCCAAAGTGAAAAGGCCAGACAAGTCCTGGTTCAAGCGATTCCGGCGCGGCCACTAAACCCGCGAAAACCCTCAGGAATATTTCCAACCTTGCCGCAGAACCTTGTGGTAAGTTCCCGGCCGTAAATTCACATTCTGTTTTGGCAACATCCGCATTCGTGGTGTCCATGAACTGCGCCTGTTGTTGCGTATGACCGAGAGCATCATGGATAAGCCGACGCCCAAGACGAGTTTCTTTCGCCCCGATTTCGTGGACGCCGCGCAGGCACGCTTCGACGCGCTTCTCAAGAAACATCCGGACATCCAGTCCGTCGATGCCGTGCTGGCGGATATCTGCGGCGTGCTGCGCGGCAAGCGGTTGCCTGTCGGTGGCACCGGGCATCTGTTCGAGACGGGCATGCAGATTCCGCAATCGATCTATCTGATGGATGCCAGCGGCGAGATGGTCAATCCGTTCGGCCACGGCATCGGCGACGGCGATCCCGATGGCAGTGCCTGGCCGATCCCGGAGACGATTTCCCCGGTCTGGGGCGACGGACAGAAGCGCGCGCAGATACTGATGACTCTTCGCGACGAAAAGGGTGCCGCGCATCCGGCCGAACCGCGCGCCGCGCTGGAGCGCGTGCTCGCGCGCTTCGCCGAATTGAAACTCACGCCGGTTTGCGCGCTGGAACTGGAATTCTATCTGATTGACCGCGAGCGCGGCGAGGGCGGACAGCCCCTGCCGCCGATCGATCCGCGTAGCGGCAAGCGCGAGCGTTACAATTCGGTCTATGGCGTCGATGACCTCGAGCGCTATCGCGATTTCCTGACCGCGCTCAGCGATGCGGCTCGCGTGCAGGGCCTTCCGATGAGCGCGACCAGTTCGGAATACGCGCCGGGACAGTTCGAAGCCAATCTCAAACATCAGCCGAACGGGCTTCTCGCCGCCGATCACTGCGTGTTCCTGAAGCAGATCATCAAGGCCGCGGCACGGGCCACCGGCTTTGACGCGACCTTCATGGCTAAGCCTTATCCCGATCGTGCGGGTACCGGGCTCCATGTCCATGTCAGCGTGCTCGGCGAAGCCGGGCGCAACATTTTCGACGATGGCACGGCGGCGGGCTCCGACAAGTTGCGCCACGCCATCGGTGGCATGCAGGCGCTGATGCCGGAATCGATGGCGGTGTTTGCGCCCTCGCTCAATTCCTATCGCCGCTTCCAGCCGGATATGTTCGCGCCGGTGAACCGGCGCTGGGGCGTGAACAACCGTTCTGCGGGGCTGCGCATTCCGATGAGTCCTGGCGAGGCGCGCCGTATCGAACATCGCGCGGCAGGCGCCGACGCCAATCCCTACCTGATGCTGGCCGCGATCCTTGCCGGTGTGCATCATGGTTTGACGGACAAGATCGATCCCGGTCCGGCGGCCGTCGGAAACGTCTCACGTGAGCCTGACATGGCGCTCCCATTCTCGCTCGACTCGGCATTGGAGAAACTCGCTAGCGGGACGGTGCTCGGTTCTTATCTAGGCACTGAAACAGTTGCGCTCTATGGCGAAACCAAGCGGCTGGAAGCCAAACGTTTTGCGAAGATCATCTCGCCCGCCGAATACGAGTGGTATCTCTGAACGCGCCTAGCGCCTGATCCACAACTCGGTGCGCGTGCCTTCCTTCGGCAGCGACAGGAGCTTGAGCGCTCCACCCATCCGCGCCGCCAGCGACATCGCGATGGCGAGGCCGAGGCCCGTTCCCGTCTTGGCACCCTCGCGGTCGAAACGGCGAAAGGCGTTGCCGGCGCGCGAGGCTTCCTCAGGCTGGAAGCCCGGGCCATTGTCCTGAACCATGGCGACGCAGGCATTGTCGGCGGCGGCGATGCTCACACGAACACGGCCGCCTTCCGGCGTGTAGGCGAGCGCGTTGCTGATCAGGCTGACGAGGATGCTGCGCACGGCTTGCGGGTCGGCGTGAATGCGCATCGACGGCGACGGCGCCATCTCCAACGCGATGCGCCGAGAAAAGGCGCGGCCGATATTCTCCTCGACGATCGTGTTCGCGATCTCGGTGAGATCGAGATCGGCGGGTTTGAGCGGATAGCGTCCCGCCTCGAGATTGGCGAATTCCAGGATGTCGCCGATCTTGGTGTGAAGCCCGCGGCCCGCCGCGCCGATATCGCGCGCATATTCGATGTATTTGGGATGGCCGACGGCGCCGAACATGCCGCGCTCGATGATCTCGGAAAATCCGATCACGGCGTTCAGTGGCGTGCGCAATTCGTGGCTCATATGGGCGATGAATTCGGCCTTGGAGCGCTGCGCCTCGATGGCCTCGCGTTCGGCCTGCGCGAGCCTGATGAGAAGACGCGCGTCTTCCGGCTTTGTGGCCCGGAGCGCCTTGACCGCGGCCATCGCTTTCGCGCGCTTCTCGAACTCACCGACAAACAGCGCCGCTAGCCCGGCACCGACCAGCGCCGGTCCCAGGATCACAAACAGATACAGCGGAAGCGAGCCGTACCACGCGCTGAGCGCGCCTTCGTCGTGCGGCGCGATGACGACGGTTGCGGGCCAGCCGGAAAGTCGCGCGCGGATGGTGGCGTCCGGCGCGCCGGTTCCCAGAAGGGCCGTGCCATTATCCGCGACGATGGTGGCATTTTCGACCAAGGTGCTGGGGGCGAGCGCGTGCGCATCGAAGGCGATCGCGACGATTTCTGCGCCGTGGGAGGCCACGATGGTCGCGATACCGTCTCCGCCGAGCAGGATTTTCTGTTTCCGTGCCGCGTCCACTATCTCGCGCGGGAGGCGCACGAAGGCGGTCGTGCCCGTCAGCGACGCCGTCGCGAAACCGGCGCTGTCATAGACGGCGATGTTGCGGATCGCGGACGAGGTGTGCTTGCCGATGGGATCGTCTGCGAACGCGACGCCTTGTGCCTCCAGGGCGTCGAGAGCGCTCCGAACGACGGCGGCGATCTCGCCGGCGCGGCGGGTCTCGAAATAGGTCGCCTGGTTCAGGGCGTGAACCCGGTCGAAGCGCATCTGCAACGCCGACGCCGCAGCGAACGCACCGCAGATGAGAACCACGCAGATGACAACGGTCGTCTTGATGTTGCGAGACGCGAAGCGGGCCGCGTATCCGGCGAACCCGGTCACGGCATCGATCGGCCAGAATGCTATGTCGCCTTGCGCCATGCTCGGCGCACCCCGTCTGCAGCCAAGTGATTCGCTTTAACGATTATGCGAATCGCTGAGTCGCTGTCATTAACGATTTGCGTGAGCGGGCGTTAAGAACTGTCAGGCGAGGCCGTTGCAATGTAGCCAGACCATGCGATCCGCATCGACGTCGTAGAGCATGTTCACGACGCCGCAGCCTCCGTCGAAGACGCTGGGGAATTTGTCCAGCGACACCACCTGAACGGCCGGACCGTCCTGATAGAATTCGATCTCATTTTTCACAATCCTGGTGCTGTTGGGGAAGTCCGTGAACTCGGCCCGGATCATGCGCCGGCCTTTGATCGTCACACCCGCATAATAGCGGAAGTAGTCGTCGAATTCTGGCGGCGTGCCGTGCCACCTAGGCGAATTGCGGAACGCGAAGTCCAACTTGGCGATGACCTTTTTGCCAGGCTTCCAATGCAGTAGGTCGCTGTCTTCGGCGACGGCTGCGGAACCGGTCAGCGCGATCAGCGCGGCTTGCAAAAGGAGGCGAAACACCTTCATGGCACTCAGCCTAGCATTTTGGTCGCGACCTCGAACAGGTTCGGCGAGATGCCTTCGACCTTGAGCATCGCTTCCAGCTCGCCGCGCATCAGCGCTTGACGTTTGGGGTCGTAGCGCCGCCAGGCTTCGAAGGCGGCCGACATGCGGGACGAGACCTGCGGGTTGATGCTGTCGACGGCGCGGATCGTCTCGCCGACCAGCGCATAGCCGCTGCCATCAGCAGTATGGAAGCGGACGTGATTGCCGGCGAAGGCGCCGACCAGCGAGCGGACGCGGTTCGGATTCTTCACGTCATAGGCCGGATGTTTCGTCAGCGCGCGCACGCGGGATGCCGTATCGGGCAGGCACGAGCCCGCCTGCAGCCCCATCCATTTGTCGAGAACGAGAGCGTCGCCTTTGAAGCGGTCATGGAAATGGGTGAACGCCGCTTCGCGCTTGGGAGACTCCATCCGCGTGAGTGCGGCGAGGCCTGCGATCATATCGGTCATGTTGGTCGCAGAACGATAATGCGCGTCGGCCAGTGCCGCAGCGGCTTCGTCATCGGCGGCTGTCAGATAACGCAGCAACACATTGCGCAGGGCGCGCCGGCCTGCCGATTTGGCGTCGGGCGCGAATGCGCCTTTGGTATCGAGTTTTGCATAAAGGGTTTTGATCGCGGAAGCGTGCGCGGATGCCACTGCGCGGATCAGCGCCGTGCGTGCGCCATGGATCGCATCGGGGTCGGGCGGCGTCATCGCCAGCGCGAGCTCGCTTTCCAGCGGCGGCGAGAGCATCTGCGCGGTGAAGGCGATGTCTTCCTCGGCCCGGTTCAGCACTTCGCCGATGGCCGAGATGTAAATGGCGTCGGGTTTTGCAGATGCGTCCGTTGCCATCTCTTTGAGAATATCGGTGGCAAGCGCCTGTCCGGCCTCCCAGCGATTGAAGGAATCCGCATCGCGTCCCATCAAGGTCGCGTGCGATTTGCGGTCGGTCGGGACCTTGAATACCGCCGGCGCGGAGAAGCCGCGGCCGATGGAGAGCATCGGTTTCTCTGCGACATCGACAAAGACGAAGCGTTGCTCGGGCTGCGTCAATTCCAGAACACGCTCTTCGGGACCGCGCGCGTTTTCACCTTCCAGCGTCAGCGGCATCGCGCCGTTCGCGCCGACGAAGCCAAGACGCACCGGGATGTGCATCGGCTTCTTGGTCGGCTGGCCAGGCGTCGGGCCGAGACTTTGCGTGAGCGTCAGCGCATAGATTTTCTTCGTAGCATCGTATTCGCCTTGGGCTTCGATGCCCGGTGTGCCCGATTGCGCATACCAGAGACGAAACTGCTTGAGATCGCGGCCGCAGGCATCCTCGAAGCATTTCACCCAATCCTCGACGGTCGCGGCCTGGCCATCATGGCGTTCGAAATAGAGATCGGTCGCCTTTCGATAGCCGTCCTCGTCGACGAGCGTCTTGAGCATCCGGATGACTTCGGAGCCCTTCTCATAGACCGTCGCGGTGTAGAAATTGTCGATGGTGATGTAGCTCTGGGGCTGCACCGGATGAGCAAGCGGGCCGGCATCCTCGACGAACTGGCGCATGCGCAACGCCTTCACGTCCTGGATGCGGCAGACGCCGTGCGAACGCATGTCGCCCGAGAAGCTCTGGTCGCGGAAGACGGTGAGGCCTTCCTTCAGCGACAGCTGGAACCAGTCGCGGCAGGTGATGCGATCCCCAGTCCAGTTGTGGAAATACTCATGCGCCACGACGCTTTCGATGCGCGCATAGTCGTCGTCGGTCGCGGTCTCCGGCGAGGCGAGCAGTAGCCGGTCGTTGAAGATGTTGAGGCCCTTGTTCTCCATCGCGCCGAAATTGAAGGCGCTGACGGCGACGATCATGAAAATGTCGAGGTCGTATTCGCGGCCGTATTTCTCCTCGTCCCAGCGCATCGCGCGCTTGAGCGAATCCATCGCATAGGTGACCTTGGATTCGTTGCCGCGCTCGACATAGATGCGCAGATCGACCGGACGCCCTGACATGCGCGTGAAACTGTCCTTCAGAACGCCGAGGTCGCCGGCAACCAGCGCAAACAGATAACAAGGTTTCGGGAACGGATCGTTCCAGACCGCGAAATGCTTTCCGCCGGGAAGGTCGCCGCTGTCGGTCAGATTGCCGTTCGACAGAAGGACGGGATAGTCCTTCTTCGATGCTTCGATGCGGGTTGTGTAGACCGCAAGCACGTCCGGGCGATCGAGATAATAGGTGATGCGCCGGAAACCTTCCGCTTCGCATTGCGTGCAGAAAATACCGCTCGCGGTATAAAGCCCCATCAGCGCCGTGTTGTTGGCCGGCGAAATCTCGGTGACGATCTCCAGCGTGAATTCCGCCGGCACCGATTTGAGCGTCAGGGTTTCGTCGCTGACGTCGTAATCGGCGACGGGTAGTGTTTTACCGTCGATGGCCACCGAGATCAGTTTCAGATGTTCGCCGTTGAGCGCCAGAGGGCACGCCGCCTGTGCAGCACGCGAAACTTTCATCGTCGCCGTCACGCGCGTGGTCTGCGGATCGAGCGCGAAGTTCAGCGCGATCTCGGAAATGCGGTAGTCCGACGGACGATAGTCCTTCAGCGCGATGGGGCGGGGTTCTTCTGTGCGCATGCAGGCCTCGTCTCGGTGGGGCGTGAGGTATAGCCGACGGTGTAAACCATCGAAAGCGCGCAATATATGCGCATTCCGACAGCCATTAACGGAACTTTGACCACATTATCGAAGGTGTAGGGAAATCCTAAATCCTCGGCGGCATAAGATCGGATCATGCGTATTCTAGCGTTCTCCTTAACCGTGCTCATGGCGGGCATATCCGTGGCCGAGGCCGCGCCCGTTGCGCCGGCCGACGGACTGCGCAGGAACGTGCCCGAGACCGTCGTCGTTCAAGGCACCCGCAACGGCAATGATTATAAGCTCGGCGCCGGCGACAAGGTCCGCGTGACGGTCTACGGCGAAGAGGATCTTTCCGGAGAATTCCAGATCGACGGCAACGGCTATGTGCGCCTGCCCCTGATCGGGCAGGTGCAGGCGGGCGGTCATACCGCATTTCAACTCGAAGGCAATGTCGAGTCCGCGCTGGAGAACGGCTATCTCAAGAACCCGCGCGTCAACATCGAAGTCACGACCTATCGTCCGTTCTACATCATCGGGCAGGTCAGCCGGCCCGGACAGTATCCCTATACGAGCAACATGAGCGCGCTCGATGCGGTCGGCGTTGCCGGCGGGTTCACCGATCACGCAGTGGAGTCGACGCTCTACATTCGTCACGAAGGCGAAGTTAAGGAACAAGAAGTCGCTGCCGACGAAACGGTGAAGATCCGCCCCGGCGATGTGGTGCGGGTCGATCAGACGCCGTTCTGGGCCGTCGCGTCCTGGCTGTCGCCGGCGACCTCGCTCGCTTTGCCGCTCGCCTACGCGCTGAAGCCTTAAGAACAATCCACTCGCCCGCAGGGCCGTTCTGGCTTATGGAGGGCGCATGAGCGCTCCCAATTCCGTCGTCAGGGTCGGCAATGTCGAAATCGGCAACGCCAGGAAGCTCGCGATCATCGCGGGACCGTGCCAGCTCGAGAGCCGCGCGCATGCGCTCGAAATGGCATCGGCGCTGAAGGAGATGGCGGCGAAGGCCGGCGTCGGGCTGATCTACAAGACGAGCTTCGACAAGGCCAACCGCACAAGCGGCGCGGGCAGGCGCGGCATGGGATTGCACGCATCGCTGCCGATCTTTGCGGAGATCCGCGAGAGCCTCGGTCTTCCGCTTCTCACCGATGTTCACGAGCGCGAGCAATGCGCGCTCGTGGCTGCGTCCGTCGATGTCCTGCAGATTCCTGCCTTCCTGTCGCGCCAGACCGACCTGATCGTCGCAGCCGCGCACACCGGAAAAGTGGTGAACGTGAAGAAGGGCCAGTTCCTCGCGCCCTGGGATATGAAGAATGTCATCGCCAAGGTGACCGAGGCGGGCAATGCCAATGTCCTCGTCACCGAGCGTGGCGCGAGCTTCGGCTACAACACGCTGGTCGTCGACATGACCGCATTGCCGGAGATGGCGAAGTATGGCGCGCCGATCGTGATGGACGCGACGCATGCGGTGCAGAAGCCCGGCGGTGCCGGCGACAAGTCCGGCGGCAATCGCGACATGGCGCCTTATATCGCGCGCGCGGCCGTTGCCGTCGGCGTCGCCGCCGTGTTCATGGAGACCCATCAGGACCCCGACAACGCGCCGTCCGACGGTCCCAACATGATCCGCCTCAAGGACATGCCCGCGATCCTCGGCGAATTGGTCGAGATCGACCGCATCGCCAAGAAGCGGGTGACAGCCTAACTCGCGCTGAGCGCCATCCAGGCCTGGACGATTCCGATGACCGTGGTGATCAGCAGGCCCAGTGTCGCCAATATCGAGATCGAAAATCCGAGACTGCGCTTGGACGGATCGGCCTGGTAGGCGAGCGCGTAGATGATGCGTCCCACGATCCACACCAGTCCGAGCGCGCCGGTCAGCAGCGGATACATATGGAAATACGCGTTCGACAGCCACAGCAGCGGCAGGAACACCACGATCTGCTCGAGCGTGTTCATCTGCACGCGATAGGCTTTGTCGAACTCCGGATGTCCCGAGGTTGCGGGAGCCTTGATGTCGTATTTGCCGCGCGCGCCGCCGACGCGGAAACCGGTCCAGAAGAAAACCAGAAGCGCAATGACGGTGACGATCGCGGTGAGAAGCGATGCAGGCATGACGGTCATGGACGTTTTCCCCTTCGACAGTGGCGGCTCCCGCGCGAATCACGCGGGAGCCTTTCGAAAGGAACTTACAGGATTCGCGCGGGAGGGTTACTGTTGCTGCGGCGCGCCCTGGTCGTCCTGATCGTCCTGGTACTGACCCTGGTCGCGATTCTGACCTTGATTCTGGCCGCGGTCCTGCCGGTGTTCCTGACGGCGTTCGGCATGACGCTCGATCTTCGCGGCAATCTTCGTGCGGCGATCGGCGGGCAACGCGTCCCATTTGGCCTCCAGGTCGTGACGCCACGCGGCCTTCTCGGAATCGTTCATGGCCCGGATTTTCTGCATCTGCTCCTTGCGGTAGGCGCGCCTTTCTTCGCGCGACATGCCGTGAGTGGCCTGACGCATCTGCATCTTGAACATCATCCGCGTCTCGGGCGAGGCGAACAGGGCGTGCATCTTGGCTTCGTAACGGCCCTGATGGCCGCCATTCACGGTGACCTGGTCGGCGCTCGGCGGCGCGGCAAAAACCGTTGCCGTCGACAGCAGTGTCGCTGCGGCGGCGGCAAGGAAAATACTGGGGTACTTCATGGGGAAACTCCGTTCTGCGTTCATTCAACGTGGAGAAAGCCCCTCTCCGTCGCGGCTTGCTTGAGGCGCGCCGCATCGCCTAGAAACAGGGAACTTGGCCCATTTTGTGGCGCGACTCATTCCGGGGCTTTCACTATGACCGCCATCGTCGACATCTCCGCCCGTGAAATCCTCGATTCTCGCGGCAATCCCACGGTTGAAGTCGATGTCCGTCTGGACGATAGCGCGTTCGGCCGCGCGGCGGTTCCCTCCGGCGCATCCACGGGCGCGCATGAGGCGATGGAGCTGCGCGACGGGCTGGCCAAGCGCTATGGCGGCAAGGGCGTCGAGAAGGCGGTCGCCGCGGTGAACACCGAAATCTTCGACGCGCTCTGCGGCATGGACGCGGAAGACCAGCCGCGCCTCGACCGCGTGATGTGCGCGCTCGACGGTACGCCGAACAAGGCGCGTCTCGGCGCGAACGCGATCCTCGGCGTGTCGCTCGCGGTGGCGAAGGCGGCGGCGGAGAGCGCGGGCCTTCCGCTCTACCGTTATGTCGGCGGCGCGAAGGCGCAGGTGCTGCCGGTGCCGATGATGAACATCGTCAATGGCGGCGTGCATGCCGACAACCCGATCGACTTCCAGGAATTCATGATCATGCCAGTCGGCGCGGAAAGCTTCCGCGAAGCGCTGCGCATGGGCGCGGAAGTCTTCCACACCTTGAAGAAGCAGCTTCGCGATGCCGGCCACAACACCAATGTCGGCGACGAAGGCGGCTTCGCGCCGAATTTGAAGAGTGCCGACGAAGCGCTGAGCTTCGTGATGAAGGCGATTGAGAAGGCCGGCTACAAACCGGGCGAGGACGTCTATCTCGCGCTCGATCCCGCCTCGACCGAGTTCTTCAAGAACGGAAAATATGTTCTCGAAGGCGAGGGCAAGACGCTCGACCCCGCCGGCATGGTGAAGGTCTACGAAGACCTCACGTCGCGCTATCCGATCATCTCCATCGAGGACGGCATGGCCGAAGACGATTGGGACGGCTGGATCGCGCTCACCAAATCCATCGGCAAGAAGGTGCAGCTCGTCGGCGACGATCTCTTCGTCACCAACACCGAACGCCTGAAGGACGGCATCGCGCGCCATGCTGCCAACGCGGTCCTCATCAAGGTCAACCAGATCGGCTCGCTGACCGAAACGCTCGACGCCGTCGACATGGCGCATCGCAACGCGTATCGGGCCGTGATGTCCCACCGCTCCGGCGAGACCGAGGACTCCACCATCGCCGATCTCGCGGTGGCGACGAATTGCGGACAGATCAAGACCGGCTCGCTGGCACGCTCCGACCGGCTGGCGAAATACAATCAGCTTCTTCGCATCGAGGAGATGCTCGGCGACCAGGCGATCTATGCGGGACGGAGTGTGTTGAAGGCATAAGCCTCCGCTACGCACTCCCTCTCTACCCATCCTCTCCGTCATGGCCGGGTTTATCCCGGCCATCCAGCTTCGATTGCCGCGCACGGGAAGGCCTCTGATTACGCAGCGCAAATCGGCTTTGCCCATTCGAACCGCATGTTTCGAGGGGGAGGGGGTGGCGCGAAAATTCGGGTTCAACCCGTGCTTTCCAGCGCGCGGAGCACGCGCATACAGAAATTCTGTACAGAACGCGGGAGGCATTGTTCGTTTTTCGCAATTCGAATGCCGCGTGAGCGCGCAAGTGTTTGCAGCGCCGGAAGAAAGTGCTTCCTTCGTGGATCGCACGATGCCGCTATTCGCAACCTGCCTGTACAGAACTTCTGTACGCTCCTTCCGCATTCCCATCCTTCCACAACCGGACCTCGGGAGATGGGAAGCGTGAGCGCGCGTTCAAGCTGTGCGATCCGCATACGCCTTATACGCGCTGGAGCTATCAAATAGCGCGAGAATCCGGGACCAGAAATGGACGCCTCGTTCATGACTTCGCGTCAGCGTTGTGCTATATCCGCGCTATGACCAAAGAGCAGATCGAAGCCGTTCTCGAACGCGTCAAAACCTGGCCGCAGGAGCGGCAGGAGCGGGCGGCCGACATGTTGCTGGAGCTCGAGCAGTTTGGCGAGAAGCTCTGGCTTCTAACGGATGAAGAACGCGCCGACCTCGAAGAGGCTGTGCGTGAAATGGAGCGCGGCGACATCGCCACTGACGAAGAAGTAGCGGCAGCCTTTCGGCGAAAACTCTGATGCGCCTCTTGTTCGCACCGCGGGCGGTGAAGCAGGTAGATGCCATCTATGCATATATCGCTCGTGAGAATTCGAGCACCGCGCAGGAAGTGGCCGATAGAATCTATGAAGTTGCAGAATTCGTCGCGGCATTTCCATACACCGGCCATGCGACATTTATAAAAGGTGTGCGGGCCATTCCGGCTAGCCCCTTTCCCTATGTTATCTACTTTCGCCGAACGCATGATGGAGTGCACATCCTGCGCGTTCTACATGCCGCGCGCCGAAGGCCTGCTTTGCGCGACGAGCCGCGCGAATATCGCGCCGATCCTTCTTTTGCTGGTGCAAATTCTTAACGGCCCCGCTTGCGCTCTTAACCCATTTCTCCTTGACGTGCCGAATCAGTTGGTGATTCGTTCGCTGGATGCGAATCAGGCGAAGTGTGACGCGGGTTTTCGCGGCAATGGTATTGCCGGCGATCTGCTGCGCGGTCACCGCCTATTTCGGCTATTACGCGGTCTGGGGTTCGCGCGGCGTGCTCGCGCTCGCCGACGCGCAGGCGGAACTCGGGGTCCGCGAGGAAAAGCTCGTCGAGTTGCAGGGTCAGCGCGCGCTTCTTCAGCAGCATATCGGCCAGATGCAGCCGGGCCATGTCGATCTCGATCTGGTCGAACAGCTCTCGCGCGGGGAGTTGATGAACGCCGCGCCCAACCAGGTCGCGGTTCCCCGCCCGCACACCGGCCCGGCTCCGGCGCCCTGACATTCCGTCACTGCTTGCCAAATTCCGGGAGGCTTGCCACAACCGGGCCATGTCGCGTGTTTTCACCGCGCTTCCCCAGCGGGGCATAGAATGAAAAACCCTGAGACTTCAAAGGGTAACGGTACAGCGACGCCGAACTCCGTGCCGCTCAAGACGTTCTATTCCGACATGCTGCTGATCCGCCGCTTCGAGGAGAAGGCTGGCCAGCTCTACGGCATGGGCCTGATCGGTGGCTTTTGTCACCTTTATATCGGCCAGGAAGCCGTGGTCGTCGGCATGCAGCATGCCGCCAGCGACAAGGACCAGGTCATCACCGCCTATCGCGATCACGGCCACATGCTCGCCTGCGGGATGGACCCGAAAGGCGTGATGGCCGAACTCACCGGCCGCCACTCGGGCTATTCCAAGGGCAAGGGCGGCTCGATGCACATGTTCAGCGACGAGAAGAAATTCTACGGCGGCCACGGCATCGTCGGCGCGCAGATTCCGCTCGGAACGGGGCTCGCCTTCGCGAACAAGTATCGCGGCGACGATTCGGTGACGCTGACCTATTTCGGCGACGGCGCCTCAAACCAGGGCCAGGTCTACGAAGCCTTCAACATGGCGGAGCTCTGGAAGCTGCCGGTCGTCTACATCATCGAGAACAATCAATACGCCATGGGCACGAGCGTGGAGCGTTCGTCCGCGCAGGTCGATTTCTCCAGGCGCGGCGCTTCGTTCAACATCCAGGGCCGCCAGGTCGATGGCATGGATGTCGAGGCGGTGCATGCCGCCGGCCGCGAGGCCATCGAGTGGTGCCGCTCCGGCAAGGGGCCGATCATCCTCGAGATGAAGACCTATCGCTACCGCGGCCACTCGATGTCCGACCCCGCGAAATACCGCACGCGCGAGGAAGTTCAGACCGTGCGCGAGAAGCGCGATCCCATCGAGCATCTGGCGGCCAAGCTGACGTCCAGCGGCATCGCAACCGAGGACGAGCTCAAGGCCATCGACAAGGACATCCGCGCCATCGTCAACCACGCCGCCGAATTCGCGACCGAAAGCCCCGAGCCCGATGCGGCCGAGCTCTACACGGACGTGCTGGCATGACGCAGATCCTCATGCCCGCGCTGTCGCCTACGATGGAGGAGGGGAAACTCTCCAAGTGGCTGGTGAAGGAGGGTGACACCGTCAAGTCGGGCGATATCCTTGCCGAGATCGAGACCGACAAGGCGACGATGGAGTTCGAAGCCGTCGATGAGGGCAAGATCGGAAAAATTCTGGTCCCCGAAGGCACCGAAGGCGTGAAGGTCAACGCGCCGATTGCCGAACTTGTTGGCGACGGTGAGACAGCTGAACCGGGTGCCGCGACGGAGATAAAAGTCGAAACGAAATTCCGCTCCCCCCTTGAGGGGGAGCCGAAATCGCGCAGCGATTTCGGTGGGGGGCCTGCTGAAGCAAAGAGACCCCTCCCCGAAGCGGCCAAGGCCGCTTCGACCCTCCCTCAAGGGGAGGGTGGAAATGACCCTGAAATTCCTGTCGGCACCGAGATGGTGACGCAGACCGTGCGCGAAGCGCTGCGCGATGCGATGGCGGAAGAGATGCGCCGCGACGACACCGTCTTCCTAATGGGCGAGGAGGTCGCGCAATATCAGGGCGCGTACAAGGTGAGCCAGGGATTGCTCGACGAGTTCGGCGCGCGCCGCGTCATCGACACGCCGATCACGGAGCAGGGCTTTGCGGGTCTCGGCGTCGGCGCCGCGTTCGGCGGGCTGCGCCCCATCGTCGAATTCATGACCTGGAATTTCGCGATGCAGGCGATCGACCAGATCGTCAACTCCGCCGCCAAGACGCGCTACATGTCCGGCGGGCAGATGCAGTCGCCTATCGTGTTCCGCGGACCCAACGGTCCGGCGGCGCGCGTCGGCGCACAGCACAGCCAGGACTATTCGGGCTGGTATGCGAGCGTACCGGGCTTGAAAGTCATCGCGCCTTATTTCGCCGCCGACGCGAAAGGCCTGCTCAAGGCCGCGATCCGCGATCCCAACCCGGTCGTGTTTCTGGAGAACGAGATCGTCTATGGCCGCTCGTTCCCGGTTCCGAAGCTCGACGATTTCGTTCTGCCGATCGGCAAAGCGCGCGTCGTGAAGCCGGGCAAGGACGTGACGCTGGTTGCCTACTCGATCTGCGTCGGACAAATCCTCGAAGCGTCCGAAAAACTCGCTGCCGAAGGTATCGATGCGGAGCTGATCGACCTGCGCACTTTGCGCCCGCTCGATACCGCGACGGTGATCGCATCGGTGCGCAAGACCAATCGTCTGGTGACAGTGGAGCAGGGTTGGCCGATTTGTTCCATCGGTTCGGAAATCTGCTCGGTCGTGACCAGCGAAGCATTCGACTGGCTCGACGCGCCGCCGACCAAGGTCACCGGCAAGGACGTGCCGATGCCCTACGCCGCCAACCTCGAAAAGCTCGCGCTGCCGACCGTGGACGACATCGTGCAGGCTGCAAAGGCTGTGTGTTATCGATGATGACCACTCACGCCATCACCACACTCACCATGGCCGGGCTTGACCCGGCCACCCAGCGCGACCGCGTCTGCGGTCGCAGGGGGATTCACGCGGAGACGCGGAGCTCTTTTTCTTCTCCGCGTCCTCCGCACCTTCGCGTGACATTTTCAAGATTCATATCGCTCGCTGACGCTCGCTGGCTGGGTGGCCGGGTCAAGCCCGGCCATGGTGAAAGAGGGTAGGTGTCATGGCCGCGAAGAAGAAAAAATCACAGAAAGACAAAGCCTGGCACAAGGGCGGATGCCATTGTGGTGCGGTCGCGTTCGAGGTTTGCGCGCCGCCGGAGGTCGAGCTCGTCGATTGCAACTGCTCGATGTGCGCGAAGACCGGCTATCTGCATCTCATCGTCTCGAAGAAGGACTTCAAGCTGCTTCGCGGCGAGGACGTGATCTCGACCTATGAATTCAACACCGGCGCGGCGAAGCATCTGTTCTGCTCGGTGTGCGGGATCAAGTCCTTCTATATCCCGCGCTCGCATCCCGACGGCTACAGCGTGAACTTTCGCTGCCTCGATGCGGAGGAATTCTCGTCCGTGTACACTACCGAATTCGACGGTCAGCATTGGGAACGCAACGCTGGCGAACTCGCGCGGCTCGAGGAAAACTGATGACGGAGGCCGAGATCTCCAATCAGCTTCTGGCGCTTTCCGGCATCGCATTGTCCGGCGTCTCGGTTTTCTTCACGCTGTTCTCGGCCTATGTCGTCGCACTCTATTTCTTCCTGTACAACGCGCCGTTGACAATGCGTCTCGCCGTTTTTGTTTTTCTTACGATGGCCGTTCTGTATCTGGGGATGCTTGCGAATGAGATGTCGAACCACGCGCTCGGCCTGCATCGCGCGCTTGAGGAACTCGCCACACGCAAACCGTTGACCGCGGGCGGTCAGGCGCTGCTTCATGGCGGCGATTCGAACGTCGATCTGCGCTGGATGAATATCGCGGGGCTTGTCGTAAACTATCTGGCGCTCCTGTATCTCACCTTCTTCTATCGCTGGGGGCGAGAGGCTTAAGCCATGGCCACGAACATCCTCATGCCCGCGCTGTCGCCGACCATGGAGGAGGGGAAACTCTCCAAATGGCTGGTGAAGGAAGGCGACACGGTGAAGTCCGGCGATATCCTCGCCGAGATCGAGACCGACAAGGCGACGATGGAATTCGAAGCCGTCGACGAAGGCAAGATCGGAAAAATTCTGGTCCCCGAAGGCACCGAAGGCGTGAAGGTCAACGCGCCGATCGCCGTGCTGCTCGAAGACGGCGACAAGGCCGATGCCGAGCCGGACATCTCGTCGGCGATAGCGAGCATCAAAGACGCGGTCAGCGCGGAAGTGAAGCCTGCGCCCAAACCTGCGGCCCCCCTCACCCCAACCCTCTCCCCCGGTTCCGGGGGAGAGGGAGTTTCCCTAGGTACTACCCTCGCCCCCGCGCAGCGGGGGAGAGGGCAGGGTGAGGGGGCGCCTACAAACGCTCCGTCAGATCGCGTCTTCGCCTCCCCACTCGCGCGTCGCATCGCAGAGCAGAAGGGCGTCGATCTTTCAAATGTGAGCGGCTCCGGTCCGCGCGGACGCATCGTCAAAGTGGATGTGGAGTCCGCGAAGCCTGGCGCTGCGAAAGCGCCTTCCGCGCCCGCGCAGAAGCCAGCCGACACGCATGCGGCGCCCTCGATCGCCGGCGTTGCGGCACTTCCCGATGCGCGCGCGTTCTTCAAGGCCGAAGACTACGACGAGATCCCGCATGACTCGATGCGCAAGGCGATCGCGCGCCGGCTCACCTCTTCGAAGACGCTCATCCCGCATTTCTATCTGACCATCGATTGCAATATCGACGGCCTGCTCGCCACGCGCGCCAAGCTCAACGAAGCGGCCGACAAGGGCGCCTACAAACTCTCCGTCAACGATTTCGTCGTGAAGGCATCCGCGCTGGCGCTGATGCGCGTGCCGGAAGTGAATGCGAGCTGGACCGACACCGCGATCCTGCGCCACAAGCATGCCGATGTCGGCGTCGCCGTCGCGCTCGATTTCGGTCTGATCACGCCCATCGTCTTCCACGCGGAGGAGAAGGGCCTTGCCGTCATCTCCAACGAGATCAAGTCGCTGGCCGAGCGCGCGCGCACCAAGAAACTCAAGCCCAGCGAGTTCGAAGGCGGCGGCTTCGCGGTCTCCAATCTCGGCATGTTCGGGATCAAGGAGTTCACCGGCGTCATCAATCCGCCGCATGCCGCGATCCTCGCCGTAGGCGCGGGTGAGAGCCGCGCGATCGCTCGAGGCGGCCGCATCGAAGCCGCGACGATGATGACGGTGACGATGTCCTGCGATCACCGCGTCGTCGACGGCGCGACCGGCGCGCGCTTCCTTGCGGCCTTCAAGCAATTCATCGAAGAACCGGCCGCGATGCTGCTATAGTGAGCGTTACTTCTCATGCTTCGTCCCTCGACAAGCTCGGGATGAGATAAAAGGGTATGGTCCTCATCCTGAGCCTGTCGAAGGATGAGCTTGTCGAAGGGGGAGGGCGGGGCAAATCCGGGCGATGGACGATCTCGAAGCCATATTTGAAACAGGCAGCATAGCGGCGGTGGAAGTCGCCGCGTCGGCGTTGGCCGAGCGCGGCCACAACGTCCATCCCTGTCCGAACTGCGGCAAGCCGATGATCGGCGCTTTTTGCGCGGTCTGCGGACAGCCGCAAGACATCAACCGCCGCTCGGTCTGGGGGCTCGTCAAAGTTCTGGTCGAGGACGTCGCCAGCTTCGACAGCCGCATCATGCGCACAAGCTGGGCGCTGGTGGCGCGTCCTGGCGAACTCGCGACCGCGTTCCGCGAAGGCCGCACGCAACGCTATCTGCCCGCGTTGCGTCTTTATCTGTTCGTCTCGCTGATTTTCTTCGTGGTGCTGGGCGCCACCAACCTCGCGCTGGTGCAGCTTGTCGTGCAGGCGACGCCGACCAAGATCACCTGGATCAACGGTCAGGCCTACGCGCCCAATCCGGCTTACGACAAGGACGACTCTGACGCGCAGTTCATGCCGAAGATGATCAAGATGGACAAAGCCAAGGCGCTGAAGCCCGGCGGCCATTTCAGCTATTCCACGCAGATCTATTTCTTCGCGCCCATCGGCGCCTATCACGTGAACCTGTCCAAGGAAGCGCGCGAGCGGCTCAAGGTCAGCGATGACGACATCGAGATCGGCACGCGGCCGAGCCCAGCCGACAAGGAAAAGGTCAAAGCCGCCGCCAAGACCAAGAGCTGGATCGAGCAGCATCTGTTCGACGGATTGCAGCGGCTGGTGAACGATCCGGCTGCGCTCAACGGATCGCTGACGACCTGGATCCCGCGCATCCTGTTCCTGCTGATGCCGCTCTACGCGATCATTCTCGCGATCTTCTACATCCGCCAGCGCAAGCAGTTCTTCTTCGTCGATCATCTGATCTTCTCGCTGACGATCCACACCTTTGGATTCGTGCTGCTGCTGCTGGCGGCGGGCGCTGCGCAGATTCTGCCGGGCAGCACGGTGGCCTGGGGGACTCTGGTCGTCGGCGGTATCTACGCGCTGATCGCGACGCGGAACTTTTACCGGCAGAGCTGGTTCTGGACTGTGGTGAAGTTCGCCAGCGTGTCGTTCTTCTATGTTTGCTTTTGCGCGCTGCCGGCGCTTGGCGGTGCGCTGATCCTGAGCTTCCTGAATGTTTGAGGCGGTCTGAATGGATTCCTTCGATGTGATCGTGATCGGCGGCGGGCCGGGCGGCTATGTCTGCGCCATTCGCTGCGCACAACTCGGCCTCAAGACCGGCGTCGTGGAGCGCGACAAGCTCGGCGGCATCTGCCTCAACTGGGGCTGCATCCCGACCAAGGCGCTGCTGCGCTCGTCGGAGATCTGGCACCTGATGCACCGGCTGAACGAGTTCGGGTTCAGTGCCGACAATTTCAAATTCGATATCGCCAAGATCGTGGAGCGTTCGCGCAAGGTCTCTACGCAGCTCTCGAACGGCGTCGGCTTTCTGATGAAGAAGCACAAGATCACCGTTATTGCCGGCGAGGCGAAACTGACGAGCCCCGGCAAGATCGTCGTCACCAAGGACGGCAAGGGCACCGGATACGAAGCCAGGAACATCGTGCTCGCCACCGGCGCGCGGGCGCGCACCATGCCGGGGCTGGAGCCGGACGGCAACCTGATCTGGACCTATCGCGAGGCAATGGTGCCTCCCGCATTCCCGAAATCGCTGCTCGTCGTCGGTTCCGGCGCCATCGGCATCGAGTTCGCGAGCTTCTACCGCACACTCGGCAGCGATGTGACGGTGGTCGAGGTGATGGACCGCGTGCTGCCGGTGGAGGACGAGGAGATTTCTGCCTTCGCGCAGAAGGCCTTCGTCAAGCAGGGCATGAAGATCAAGGTCGCGACGACGGTCGAGAAGCTCGTGAAAGGCGCGGATAATGTCACCGCGACTTTGAAAGCGAAGGACGGCAAGACCGAAACGATCACCGTCGATCGCGTCATCCTTGCTGTCGGCATCGTCGGCAATGTCGAGAATATCGGTCTCGAACAGGCGGGCGTGAAGGTCGAGAAGACGCACGTTGTCGCTGACCAGTGGGGCGGAACTGGCGTGCCCGGGCTCTGGGCCATCGGCGATCTCGTTGGCGCACCATGGCTCGCACACAAGGCGATGCATGAAGGCGTGATCGTCGCGGAGAAGATCGCGGGCGTGAAAGGCGTGCATCCGCTCGATGCTTCAAAAGTGCCCGGCTGCACCTATTGCTGGCCGCAGGTGGCAAGCGTCGGCATGACGGAAGCGAAGGCGAAAGCGTCGGGCCGCAAGATCAAAATCGGCCGCTTCCCCTTCATCGGCAATGGCAAGGCCATCGCGCTCGGCGAGGCGGAAGGCCTGGTCAAGACCGTGTTCGATGCCGAGACCGGCGAGCTCCTCGGCGCACACATGGCCGGCGCGGAAGTCACCGAGCTGATCCAGGGCTACACGATCGCGCGCGCTGGCGAACTCACCGACGAAGACCTCGCCCACACCATCTTCCCGCATCCGACGCTCAGCGAGATGATGCACGAGGCCGTGCTGGATGCTGACAAGAAGGCGTTGCACATATAAGTTGCCGCACGGCGTTTTCTCGGGGCAGTGTATGCGGTATGTGCTGATGATTGCGGCGGTGCTGTTTGGACCTCCGCTGCTTTTTCTGGCGTGGCTTGCAGCCGCGGGCGGCAAGGTCCTGTTCATCGAGAACCCCAACAAGATCGCCGTCAGCCTCCAGATCGCGACGCTGAACGATTCCTATACGGAGCTGACCGATCCCAAAGCGGTCGCTGCGGGAGGGCTGACCTGGATCGTCTTCAAGCCCCAGATCAAGGGTGAATCGGGATTGCTCTGCACCGGAATGCGGGGAACGACGCGCAAGGAGATAGGCACGCTGGCGCACCCGCTGCCGATGTTCTCGAAATTCACGCTCGATTCCTGCGAGGGGTCTTATGTGCTGCGCATGATCCGGCCCCACCGCACGATCACGCAACACCATATCTTCACGCCGCCGGCGCCGCTCTAATCGAGCAGCCGCTTCACGTCGTCGGTGATGCCGGCGATGTCGTCGGTCGAGGTCGTGACCAGCCGCGCGCGGCCCGAGCGATCGAAGAAGAATACCGAATTGGAATGCATCACCTCGTAGGGGTGGCCCGGCGAGTCCTTGGTGACCTTGTAGAGTACGCGATAGCGGCGCGTGAGATTGAGCAATCCGTTGGGCGGGCCGCTCAGGCCATCAACCTGCTTGGCGAAGCCCCGGACGTATTTGCCGAGCACGTCCGGCGTGTCGCGGTCGGGATCGACGCTGACGAAGATCACCGCCACGTCATAGGCGCGGGTGTCGAGACGCTTCAGCACCTCCGACAGATTGGCGAGCGTCGTCGGGCAGACATCGGGGCAATGGGTGTAGCCGAAATAGAGGATGACGACGCGGCCGCGATACCAGTCCTGCGTCACGATGGTGCGGTCGTTGGCGCGCTCCATGCGGAACAGAAGCTTGGGCATGGCGCCGGTGATGTCGGTCATGTGCCACGGCTTCTCGCCGCCGCAGGAGGCGAGCAGCAGGCAGAGCAGGATGGCGGCGAACCGGCCGGTCGTTCCCTTCATGCTTTCCGCATAGCACAGGGACGGGCGCAAACTTAAGGCGCAAATCGGCAATCTGCGGCCAAAAAGCGCTGGATGGCGCTGATGCCCAAGGCCATTGTCGCCGCCGATGACCGCCCGCTCCCCCTCCAGCCGCGCATGGCTTGCCTATGGCGCATTGCTTCTGTTCGGCGGCGCGATGGATGTGGCGTGCCGCCTGTTCCCGGTCGAGATGCCGTTCTGGATGCCGTGGGAATTCTCCTGGCCGGAGTTCCTCGTGACCGCGCTGGCGCTCGCATGGTTCGCGCGCGGCATGATGCTGTTGCCCGAGGACGAGCGTCCGGCGCTGTGGCGCATCCTGTGCTTCGTGCTTGGCGTCGCGCTGGACTATGCCGTGCTGCAGACGCATGTCGATTACTACGCCCAGCACATGTTCTTCGTGCATCGCTGGGCGCATTTCATCCTGCATCACGCGGCGGCGTTCCTCATCGCGCTCGGCTTCGCAGGACCGGCGATCCGCGCCGGGATGCCGGATTTTCTGCGGCCGGCGATCGATGCGCGCGCGGTGCGGCGCACGGTGGATTTCATGCAGCATCCGGCCATAGCCCCGGTGCTGTTCGTGGGACTGCTCTATTTCTGGCTGATCCCGCAGATCCACACCCGCGTGATGCTCGATGCCAATCTCTATGACCTGATGAACTGGACGATGGCGATCAACGGCATCTTCTTCTGGTCGCTGGTGCTCGATCCCAGACCGAAGCCGCCGGCGCGGCTGTCGAATTTGATGCGCGGGCTTATGATCCTGCTGATCGAATTGCCGCAGATGGTGCTTGGCGCCATTCTCTCGCTGTCGATGACGGACTATTATCCGGTCTACACGATCTGTGGCCGCATTTTCGACATGACGGCGCTCAACGATCAGCATTATGGCGGCCTGATCATCTGGCTGCCCGGAACGCTCACCAGTTTTGCGGCGATGATCGCGGTTCTGGTGATCCTGCGGATAAACGAGGAAAGAGCCGAACATGCGCGTCAAGGGATTTGAGGTCGTCGTCGCCGGATTGCTGTTCGCGGGCTCCGCATCTGCCGCGCAGGTTACAATCAGCGATGCATGGATTCGCGCGCTGCCCGCGCCGTCGCCCTCGGGCGGCTATTTCACGATGAAGAACACCGGCGCGGCGGACATCGCGCTCACCGGCGCTAAGTCCGCTGCCTGCGGCATGCTCATGCTCCATCAGAGCAAGGAGATGGGCGGAATGAGCAGCATGGAAGACGTGTCGAGCGTGCCCGTGCCGGCTGGCGGCGAAATTCGCTTCGCACCCGGCGGGTTTCACCTGATGTGCATGGATGCGACGCCGGCGATCAAGCCGGGCGCGATCGTGGCCGTCACGTTCGAGTTCTCCGACAAGAGCGAGACGACTGCGAATTTCGCGGTGAAGAACGCACAGGGCAAGTAATCAGTAGTCGAACATCTCGCGCATGAACCATTCGCGATCGCGAAGGTTCTGCTTGTTCTTGGGACCGACTTTCGGATCGGTCTCGAATTTGTCGATGCGGTCGGAAACGTTGATGCGGTCGGCTTCGTTGAGGAATTTGAGCGCGCCCTCGACGTCCGAAATCGATTTGTGAATCCGGGTTGTCAGCAGTTCCTCGACGTCCTGACGATAGGTCTCGTGGTGGATGATGAAATTCGCCATTTTCTTTTCGGCATAGGCTTTCCGGATGTCGTCGCGGGTATGACACCGCTCGAGCGTTTCCAATGCATCCTGAAGCGCCAGTTCGAGAAAGCGGTAGGTCTGGAATCCGATCAGCTTGCAGAGCTCGCCGGACCCGATTTCGCCATATCCTTCGTCCAGCAGGGCGGCGTTTTCCGGCCGCAACACGAATTTCAGCCAGCGCTTGAATCCGTCCCACGTCGAATCATACAGATCGGCATGACCCTGCTCGCGCAGGCGATGATAAAGCCCGCCATACCCCGTGCTGCCGTGGGAATAGAGCGAGACATACTGGTCGAGCGGCGCGCGCACCGATATGAAATAGAATTTGCTGGGGTCGTATTTGCGATCCGCGCGGCCGTGCTTCTTGAAGCGGATCTCCTTCTCCGATGAATGGAGTTGCAGCAGCCGCGAAAGGAAGGAGGATCCTGTCTTCTGGACATCCAGATACACAAACGTCTCGAATTCCTGCATTCGTCACACCACCATGCGCATGATCACGACGCCGCGCGCAGCCGTTCCGGCGCTGCTGCGGCTCGCTCAAGGATATGGCGCGCGATCGCGAAATATCCCGCGCGCGTGAAATGAACCTTATCGACCAGGCAATCGGCCGGAACGATGGTGTCGACATCGACGAATTGGAACACCCGGGGCTGCTTCACGCAGAATTCGCGGCAGGCTTCGTTGAAGAACTGGCGGCGGCGCTGCTGCGCCTTGATCAGGTCGCCCTTGGAGTAGGCGCCGAGGACGAAGATGCTGTTGCCGGGCGCGGCACGCTTAGCGATGGCGTCGAGGGATTTGGCGACCAGCGCGAACTTCTCTTCCTGGCTCAGATCCAGCGTCTCGACATTGTCTTCGAACCAGTCACGATTGCGCCGCCTGGCCCGCTTCGCCTGTTTCTCCGTCAGACGTACGAGAACGGAATTTTCGATGCGGATATATTCGCCGCTCATCGCTGCCCAGAGCGAGATCAGATTCAGTTCGGACGATGCCAGCGCGGTGTCAAAATTGACGGCGTCTTCGTAGGTCCAGCAGCGCACCCGCTTCAGTCCTTCGCAGTCGCGGATCGCGGCGCGGTCGGTCAGCACGAAGCCGGGATCGTCGTAACGGACGCGCTCGTCGTCCTCGACGCGGTTGACGAATTCGCTGCGGTCGGTGCTGCAATAGCTCGCGAGCTGCAGCAGGTCGCAACCGCCGAGAAGCAGTAGTTTGCGGCCCTGCGCGCTCGGCTCGGCGCTGTCGCCGCCCTTGTCGAGCATGATCCAGTCGATCGCCGCAAAGGCGTCGAGCGGCTGGGTGACCGGCGGCACGATCTCGATATCGGGTTTTTCGAGCATCTCGTAAACGTATTGCTCGACGCCCATGTTCATGATGCGGCACGAGAACACGAAATGGATGAGCCGGCGGATACCGGCCGTCCGCTTCATGAGGAAGAACCCGACAAGGCCATAGTCGCCGTAATTGTCGCTCGCATGCACGCAACCGGTCAGGCAGCCGAACGTGTTGAGCAGTTCCTTGAAGGCCTCGATATTCTCCGGCGTCTGCAGCCGCTGCTTGGTGTAGTTGAGCTGGTTGGTGCGGTCGATGAGTTCGACCACGCGGTCGAAATTCTTTTCGACGTCGTAATCGATGCTGATGCGGATATTGCTCGCTCGCAAAAATTCCTCGTTGGAAAGCGCGCTCGTGCTGCGCTCTTCGACCTTGCGCTGCAGGAATTGATACTGCTTCAGGCGCTTGAGTTCCGGATCAGGCTTGCCGGCCAGGTTGGGGTGGCCGAGCAGCTCTTCCAGCACATCTTCGGGATGCGCGGTCATGATGCCCTCATTGAAGTATTTCGCTTCCTCGAGATTCGACCGATTGTCGTCGATGAACAGCACATTTTGCGGACGAAGCGCCGCTGCCTCGATCATCTCGGCGATGGCCTTGCCCTTGGGGCCGAAGGCAATGGTGGGGAATACGAAATGGTCCCAGATGCCGAGTTCGCTCAGCTTCGCCTTTGTCGCTTCGTAATCGTTCTTCGAGCAGATCGAGCTGACGATGCCGCGTTTGGCCAGTTCGGTGACGATGTCATGATTGCGCGGGACAGGCGTGATGCCTTCCTCGCTCAGCGTTCCACGCCAGAAGGTCTCGTCGAGGTCCCAAATGACCAGCTTGACCTTGTTGTCAATCATGCCGCCCCTTCTCGATGTTGGCGAAACCGCAGGCTTCCGCGTTGGCGGTCTTTTCGGGTTTTACCCTGATATTTCGAGGACTTCCAGCAGGCCTCTCCGGTCGGTCCGGAACCCGATCAGACACCATATCGCGCGGGCCAGCCGGCCGCATGTCCGCCAAAGGCCACCGCGCAATCGCGCAGTTCCTGCGCGAAACGATGGACCAGAACGGCCTTAATGTCGTCGGTTAAGGTTAGCTTGGCGGTTTCCGATTTGCGGTTGAAGTTCGGCGCAAAGCGAGGGGGCTTCGCGGCATCGCCGCCGAGAAAGGTGATGATATCGCGCCTTGTTTGTTCCGGCCGGGCCGCAATGTCGTCGAGAAAGAAATAGCGGAACGCGATTTCCGGCGCGAGCTTCGCCCATCGTGCCGCGGTCTGCGAGGCGAAGGAAATGCTCAGCAAATGTTCGTTGTTCTCCAGGAATTCGCGAAATGTATCGGCATCGCGCAACAGCGCCTCGTCGAATTTTTCCTGGCGGTGCCACATGCATAGATGCGACCACACGCGAGAAACAGGATCGCGTACCAGCAGGACGATCCGGATTTCAGGAAAGCGTCGCGCGATCCGCTCGACGGCTTCGTCCGGCAGGCGGCAATAATTGGGCGTGATGTCGCCCGATAACGACGATCCGCGGCACTGGAAGAGTTCGTCATAGAGGTCGAGGCTCATTTCCTCGCCGCTGATGCGCGCGGCGGTTTTGAGGAAGGCGCTGTCGCGCGTATCCCATGGCCGGCGATTGGCCGAACGCCGCTCCATTCGCTCCGGCGAATCCTCGATCTTTCTCAGAAGCCTTTTGGCTCCCTTCAGTCGCGGGATCCTTTTGTCGAGATAGTAAATTTCCTTGATCGGCGGCATCCAGAAATCCGGATGCGATTGCAGCTGGTCGAACAACCACTGCGTGCCGGCCTTGGGCATTCCAACGCAAAGAAAGTTCGGACCGGTCGGCATAGGTCGGGAAGCTCCGTTCGCCGATGGCCGGCGCGGTCCTGTAGGTACAGGATGGGCACGCAGGGGTCGAGTGCCGAGAAAGGCCTAAATCCTTGACCAAATTGGGCGGCCTGCGATAAGAAGCCCACCCCAATGCCGCCTCATCGATCGAACTTTGCGGCTCACCAGGAGTATCCGCGCAATGACGTCCGATTCAGATTCGGCCTCCGGCAAGAACAAGGGCGACAAGGCCGCGAAGCGCGCCGAAAAAAAAGAACGCATTGCCGCCAAGGAGCCGGTGATCGATGTTCCGGCGCTGGAGCGCCGGGTTCATATTGCCGAGCTGCGCGCGCGCGAAGTGGAAGCGGAGCTGCGTTATTTCGCAGCAACGGCGAAGCGGCGCGATCTCAAGGCGGAAAAGCGCGGCAAGAAGCGCAGCAACAAATCCGCCAAGCCCGGCGCGGACAAGGATTGACCGGCCCCAAATGGTCCCTTCCGCCTGGCGCGTGGTGGCGTTCCAAAATGCGTTGGCTTAGATTGACGGCGCTCCCTGAATACGAGTGTTGCGATGACCCCTGCCGATAGTTCGACCAGCCGCGACGGCGCACCGGAAGCCTCTGCTTCGCCCGAAACGCCCGCGGTGGACGCACAGGACGCGAAGAAACTTCGCAACACGGTCAACGGTTTCATCGCCATCGGCGATCGCTGCCGCGATGCCCGCAACTGGGAAGGCGCGCGCTCGAATTACGAGCAGGCCCTGTCGCTCAATCCGTCGATGCAGGCGATCTGGATACAGCTCGGTCATTCGCGCAAGGAAAGCGGCGATCATGCCGCCGCCGAGGAAGCCTATCGCGAGGCAACCCGGCTCGATCCGGCCGATCCGGAAGCCCAGCTTCAGCTCGGCCATCTCTTCAAGATCCGCAACATGATCGCGCCGGCGCTGGAGGCCTTCGGCCGGGCGCTCGAACTCGATCCGTCGCTCGGCGACGCGCGGGTGGAGATTGCGCGGTTGCAGGAAAAGATCGGCGCGCAGAAGCCGGCCGCGTCGCGCTCCGTCACGCCGATGGCCAGCCGCTATCCGCGCGCCGGCAAGCCGATCGACAGCAAGACGCTGCAGGTCGTTTTCGATGTCAGCGATCTGATGCACTATTTCCGCAACGCGCGCCTGCCGACCGGCATCCAGCGCGTCCAGATCGAAGTGATCCGCAATGCCATGGAGGCCGCGGCGCCGGGCATAGCCTATTCGATCGTCTGCTTCACCAAGGAAACCGATTTCTGGATCGAGATTCCGCCGCTTCTGTTCGGCATGCTGTGCAAGCAGGCCGTGCTCGGCGGCGATCACAGAGCGCCGGAATGGGCGGCTCTGATGTCCGATCTGGATTCGGTGCTGATGGGCCGGCAGTATTTCAGCTTCGCGCGCGGCGCCGTCCTGCTCAATCTCGGGACGTCGTGGTGGCTGCAGAACTACTTCCTCAATGTGCGCCTGGCGAAGAGCCTTTACGGCATCCGCTATGTGCCGTTCGTGCACGACTTCATTCCGGTCATGGCGCCGGAGCATTGCGTATCGGATCTGCGCCAGGACTTTATTACTTGGGCCATCGGCGCATTCGATCATGCCGACTTCTTTCTGGTGAATTCGAAAGCGACCCTCGCGGACCTGCACGCCGTCGGCAAGAAGCTCGGCTATTCGCCGCGCAACGCCGCGGTCGTCACGCTCGACGCCGACTTCCGCCGGACGCTGAATCCCGATGCGGTGGCGGAGGAGATTGGCGATCCGATCGATTATCTGCATTCGCTGAATCTGGAAAAGAACAATTATGTCCTGTTCGTTTCCACCATCGAATCCCGGAAGAACCATCTCGCGGCGTTTTCGGTGTGGCTGAAACTCATCAAGAAGCGCGGCATCAAGGATGTCCCGAAGCTTGTTTGCGTGGGCAATCCCGGCTGGCTGAACGATTCCGCCTACGCCAAGCTCAACGCCAGCGAACTCCTGCTCGATCACGTTCTGATGCTGTCGAAGATTTCCGACGCGGCGCTGTCGGTGCTCTACGAGAACTGCGTCTGCACGCTCTATCCGAGTTCCTATGAAGGCTGGGGTTTGCCGGTCACCGAGGCGCTTTGCTACGGCAAGGTGCCCGTGATTTCGAACATCTCGTCGCTGCCGGAAGCCGGCGGCCAGTTCGCCGAATATTTCGAGGCGGAGTCGGAAAAGGACCTGCTCGAAGCCGTCGAGCGCGTGGTCTATGACGAGAAATTCCGCGCCCGGCGGGAGTTAAAGATCATCGCCGAGTTCCAGCCGCGCGGCTGGAGCGACATCAGCGCGCAGATTGTCACGCAACTGCGCGATTGGGCGAGATCGGCCCCGCCGCAGGCGCTCGCGCATCCCTCGCTCTCGGCCTATGGAATCTGGCCTGTCGAGGCGGAGACCGGAATCCTTCACGGCCTTACGAGCAATTCGAGCTCGACGCTTTGGGCCGGATTGAAGAGCGGCGAGATCTATCGCAACGGCCCGGGCTGGTGGTGGCCCGAACACTGGGGTTCCTGGATCAAAAACAGCGGACCCGCGCAGGTCGCGTTCGTGCTCAAAGGCGTTGCCAATACGCCGGTCCAGATCTATCTCGGCCTGAAGGGCGTGCAGGGCAAATCCGCCAAATGCACGGTCAAATGCGAGGGCGCGCGGACGATTATCATGTCCCTCGGTGCCGAACAGGACAAGACGGTTTCACTGCTGCTGCCGCCATCGCCCGATGCCGAGCGCCTCGTCGTCCTCTCGATCAGTTGCGATACGACGGCCGATTTCCGTGCCTCTACGGGCGGTGTCGATTTCCGCGCTTGCGGTGTGGGTGTGCGTTGGTTCTACGCCTGCCGTGAAGACGATCTGATGGCCAGGTTAAAGATGATCGAGTCGATCTCGCTGAGCGATTTCGCACGTCTCGAGAAGCCGGCGCCGGAGATCGACTTCTTCATGCACACCTGATCGCAGCGAGCATGCTGGTCATCTGTTGTGGCATGGCGAAGTCGGGCAGCACGCTCTTGTTCGAGCTCATCCGCGGCACGCTGATCGATGCCGGGCATAGCCAGGCCAAGGTCCGCAGCATCGGCATGAAGCCCCGCGGGCACGGCAACCACATCGCGGACCTGTCGCGCGAAGCCATCCTCGACATGGTCGCGAAGATCGGGCCGGACCGGATCGTCGCCGCCAAGACCCATAAATGTTTTCCGGAAGAGATGTATCCATGGATGGAGCAGCTGCAGGCTGAGCGAAAGATCCAGGTCGCAGTCTCCTACCGCGATCCGCGCGACGTCTGCCTGTCGCTCATTGATCACGGCGCGAAGGCCCGGGCATCGGGACGGCAGGGGTTCTCGAAGATCCACGATCTCGACCGGGCGGCCGACGTCTTTGAGCGCGCGATCCCGAAGTTCCGCCGCTGGGGATCGCTCAAGGGAAGTCTCAGGCTGTCGTTCCCGACAATGGCCTTCGTGCCTGATGACGCCATCGACGCGATCGAGAAGGCCCTTGGCATCACCAGCGACCACGAAGCAGTCAAGCGGCACGCGTTCGAGGATGCCTTCACCCAGAAGAATAAGGCTCAGAAAAACCGCTTCGAGGACGAAATGGACGACGGTCAGAAGAATGCCTTGACGGCCCGCTTCCAGGAATTCATCGAGAGCGTCTGCCGCGACAATGACGAGCGCTGGTTCGCCGCCTATCGCGAAAAGGCCCTGGGGGGCTCGGTAAGTTGCGAAAATCTCGGCAAGCCTGATAGATAGCCGCAACTCAGCCGGCCGCGCTGGTCGCGCAATGGACAATGCTGTGATCCTCTATTTGCATATTGGAACGGAAAAGACGGGCACGACCTCCGTTCAGAGGTTTTTCCGCACCAACCGCAATCTGCTTGCGCGCAATGGCATTCTTTATCCGATGTCGCCCGGAAACGAGAACCACACCGGGCTGGCCGTCGCGGCGCAGAAGCTTTCGCGGCGCGGCCCGTTGCGCAAGATCAAGGGCGTGCAATCCGCCGATGATGCAAAGGAATATCGCACGACACTTGCGGACGAGCTGAAGGCCGAATTCGCTGTCGGCCACTACAAAACCGTAGTGATGTCGGGAGAGCATTGCTCTTCCCGCCTGCTGGACGACAAGGAAGTCGAGTGGCTCAAGGATTTCCTGTCCCCGTTCTTCGAGAGCATCAAGATCGTCGTCTATGTGCGGCGTCAGGACGATTTCCTGCTCAGCACCTATTCGACGGCGGTCAAAAGCGGCGCCACGCGCGAACTGGCACTGCCGGCCGAGCGGCTTCTCCAGTTTCGTTACGACCATTGGGAACTCCTTGCGCGCTGGACGCGCATCTTCGGGCGCGAGAACGTGATCTGCCGCAAATACGAAAAAGCGGCACTCGAGGGCGGCGATATCGTTGACGATATCCTGTCGGTCACCGGCATCGATCCCAATCTCGGTTTGGAGAGGCCGAACGACGTCAATGAAAGCCTGGATGCGGAAACGCTGGAATTCCTGCGCCTTTTCAACAAGCACGTGCCGCGGATGTCGAAGGATGGCCTCAACCCGGAACGGGATAACATCGTTCCGCTGTTGAGCAAGATGTCCCAGGGGCCGTTGATCACGCTGGATGAAGGCGCACTCGCCGGTTTCATGGCGTTATTCAAGGATTCGAATCGCAAGGTCGCCGATGCCTATTTCGGCGGCGCGCGAACCGGCTCGGGGGACCCCTTGTTCGAGCCGCGTACCGATTCCAGGCCCAGAACGTCGCATGTGGCATTATCGGTTGAACGCGTGGTCGAAATCTGTGCGGGCTTGTGGCAGGAAAAGCAGGCGCAGCTGGATCGGGTCGCGGAGCGTGCAAAGCGCCGTGAGGCCGGCCTCGGTCCGGCCGGCAAGAAGCGCAGGCACGAGAAGGATCAAATCCGGCGGGGCGAATAGGGAGCCACGGGAACAGAAAGCACGGAAATGCTATTAAGCCTGAACAAGAAATTTCTTTTTATCGCGAATTTGAAGACGGCTTCCACTTCGATCGAGCGCGTGCTCGCGCCGCATTGCGAGTTGCGCCTGACGCAGTCCAATCACGGAAAGCATCAGAGCTTTGTTGAAATCGGGGAGCGTTTTCGCTGGCTCCTGGGCGTCGCGAATGTCGAGGATCTGTTCATCTTCGGCGTCATCCGCGATCCGGTGGATTTCGTCATCAGTCTCTACAATTCGCACAAGCGCGAGCAGTTCAAGGACAACGCGAAGCTCTATACCGGCGACATGGACTTCGCGCGCTTCATGTCGCAATGGGTGCCCAAGAACGCCGACCAGCTGAAAAACCAGTATGTACGCTTCATCAGTACCGAGGGCCGGCTGATCACCAATTTGCTGATCTCCTACGACAAGCTCGATGAAGGGCTGGCGATCGTGGCAAAAAAAATCGGCGTGCCCGAACTCACCAAGCTGCCCAAGGCCAATGCCAGCCCGCAAGGCATCGGCCGTAACGACCTGACTCGGGAGCAGTTGGACTGGATCGAGCAACGCTTCCGCAGGGACAAGGAATTCATCGACCGCCACGCCAACCGGGTTTCCGGCGGCTGAGATTTGCGCGGAAACTGGTATTGGGTCTTGTTCTTAAGAACAAGTCTCAGCCTGGGACGCTTTTGATTTACAGCGTTGCCGTGCGCTGCCTGTGCACAGATTCATATGGTTTTTTGTTCCCACGAATTTCAGGGCGTATAATACTTAAAGTAGTCGTCGCGATTCGGGGATCGCGATTAAGGGGCCGATAAAGCAACGCCGGTGAGATCGCTATTTCTCGTCTCGCGCTCCGGTGCGAGCAAGAACGCAATATTGGGAATTGTCATCGCCGCGCTTGGCGACGAATTGCGTGTGTGCGAGCACGGCACGACGCCCGACTGCTGCCGGTCGACGCCTTGCAGCCGGATCAATGAATTCGAGCGCGCGGGTTACGGGCTCCAGCTTCATTCGGAACACCGACTCTCGGTGCCGCCGGCCGACCCGTCCGACAGCGCGTTTCTGGTTTTGACGGAAGAACCCACGATCGGTGCGTTCGCCCGTTACGAAGACATGCTGCGCACGCAGGACCGCGCGCACAGCGTGGAGCTGCTGCAATACTGGCTGGCGGGCGAGGCCGTTTCGAACGCCGATTGCTGGCGCGATTGGGCCGGATCTTCCCGCGCCGGCGTTTCGGCGATGCGCGTGGAGGATTTCATCGAGACCCCGCGCGACGCATTGCGCAAGCTGCTAACAGCCATCAATGTCGAATTCGAGGATCGTTCTCTGGACGCCGCTGAACATGCGGCATCGGCGCTTCCTCCCGTCGTGGACGTGAAATCCCTGGAGACTGACGCCCATTTCGCCAGGCCGTGTTTTGTCGAATACCTGAATCTGCTGGCTCTGGAAGCGAACTATCTCCGCTATCCCCCCTGGCAGGAACCCAAGGCGCCTTCGGGCCCGATCACGACGATCTACCGCGCAAAGCGCGCGCTCGCGGACAAGAACTACGAAGAGGTCGTGTCGCTGCTGGCGTCGTTCGCCGGCACCAATGCCGTCGATAAAAATGTGCGTGCCATGCTGGGCAAGGCGCTGCTGGAGATCGGCCGCGAAGTGGACGGCCGCCGTGCCCTCGAAGTCGTGCTTCGGGTGGAGCCTGACTATCTCGACGCGTACACGATACTGGCCGAGCATGCTTACGAGCTAGGGCTCAACATCGAGGCACGCGGATATCTCCGCGAGGCCGCGTCACGCCCCAACGGCCCGGCCCATGTCGGCGCGTTTCTTGCGCGCACCAACATCGATCCAGACTTCGCGGCAATTTTCGCGCAACCGCAACCACAGCCGCCTTCGCTGCCCATCAGCCGGGAATCGGTGATCGGCGGGTTCCGGTGGATCCTTGGCCGGATGCCCGAAAACGAAGAGGTGATTACCGACCACCGGCGGCTGAAGGACGATGAGGCGTTAAGACTGGCACTGTTGCACTCGCAGGAGTTCGGGGATTTTTTCGAACGCTTCGACGCGGGGCATTTTGCGGCAAGCCCGCCACGGGACGAGGCGATATTACGCGGCGATGTCATACTGGCGCTGCGCTGGATTCTCGGACGGACTCTGCGCTCCCGGGCGGAAGCCGACGAGCTTCTTGACCTCGGATCGCGCGAAGAGCTCCGTCTGAGGCTGGTCGGCGCTGAGGAGTTCAAGCAAGGCTATCGGCGGGCCGCTTAGGCGGTTGCCTCGCGTCCGAGGGGCGGCGATAGTCCCGCCGGTTCTGACCCGGCGGCCTGATGACGAGCGCGACTGCAGACAATCCGAAGATTTTGATCGGCGCTTCGATCCCGCGCTCGGGCCATCATTTCCTTGCCGACATGGTGACGGGCTATTTCGGAACCGACCTGTTCTATTGCGAATATTATACGCTGCCCAATTGCTGCAGGAACGCCCCCTGCACGCGGCGCGGCCAGCACCGCTTCATCTATCAGAAGAGCCATGACCGCGATTTCTCGCTGCCGAGCGACGTCGCCGATGCGCTCTACCTCATCCAGTACCGCCATCCCGTGCCGGAAGCGCTGTCCGACCGTGAACTGGAACTGCAGGACACGATCGGCCGCCCCAATCTCAATTTCCGCAGCACCCACGCCGGCTATGTGACCTGGCTCGCGGCCAAGGCGCTCTACTATCGCAAGTTCCACGACAAATGGATCGCGCGAAAGATGCCCAATGCGATCTATCTTGATTACCCCGGACTGGTCTCCGATCCGAACGGTGTGATGAGGGAGATCGTCCGCCGCGCCGGTGCGCCGTTGGATGAAACGCGTCTCGATCAGATCGTCGAGAAGGTGCGCGGACCGCGAGCCGCGACTGGCGGGTCGGCGCACAAGCCGCGTGTCATCTCGGACAGCCCGTATTTCGACGCGGCCTTGCTCGGCGCGCTGGAAGCCTGGGTGCTGGAACGCTGCCCCGCTTACAATTTCTCTCGCGAATTGTCCGGTTCCTATAAGGAGAGTGAAATCTACGCGCTGATCTTGCTCAAGGATCAGAACGAGCCCTTGCCCAAGGGCGAGACAAAACGCTTCAAGGCCGCAGCGAAGCTGGCGCCCGATCATCCGGAGATCCATCGACGGCACGCCTTGCGCGCCATTCGCGAAGGACACGCCGATCGCGGCATCAAGCGGTTGACGACGCTCCTCCAACTGCATCCTTTTTTTGGCCCCGGTTATGCGCTCCTGTTCTCCGCCTGCGCCGATTCCGGAACGAACGTACCGGAGGCGGTTCTGACCGGCGATGCGCTGGTCGCGTGCTCCGAAAACCCCGATCTGCTGGTCCGGCTCGGGGAAGCTTTCGGGGAAAAAGGATTCTGGGTGAACGCGATTGCCGCTTATGCGACGGCGAATGCGCTGGCGCCGGCGAATCTCGAAGTGTCCGAACGGCTCGCCGCCGCCGTCGTGAACGCAAAGCGCTAGCGCGCGCCCATGCAGCCAACCCTCGCTTTGGCGATCGTTTCCGCAGCCGTTGGCCTGGCGGTCGGGAGCTTCCTTGCCGCTCTTGCCGTGCGCATCCCCCAGCGCAAGCCCATCGTCATGGATCGCTCCGCCTGTCCGCATTGCGGGCGCAGGCTGCGCTGGTTCGAGCTGATACCGGTCGCAAGCTGGCTCATTCAGAAGCGACGCTGCCGGGGCTGCGGCGCCGGCATCTCGCCATTGTATCCGTTGATGGAGATCGTTTCCGCGCTCATCGCCACCGCGGCCGTTCTTTGGGTGCCATGGCCCCTTTCGATATTCGCATGCCTTGCTGGCTGGACTTGCCTCACGGGAGCCGCGCTTCTCTTTGAAAGCCGTCGTTGATCGGGACATGTCGCAAACCGTTGCGGAAATGCGGAAAAGCCGTTTGTGAAAAGGAGTTAGGCCATGATAGTCCTTTGGCGGGGTACCGCGAGCGGCCGGCAGGGCCGTGCTCGGGCAGAAGAGGCGTAGCGGTTTATGGACCAAGATATCGACGCCCGGCTGCAAATGCTGCTCGACAGGCGCGATCGGGAATTCGCCGAGGGCGTCGTCGAAGAAATCGGTAATCTCAGCCGGGAGCTTGCCGCCCTGCGGCGCGAATTGTCGGCGCTGGCGGATTATCAGGCGATGCGCGACCGGATCCTGGTGCTCGAGACGGCGGCGGCCAGCAATGTCAGGCTGCCGCGTGTTGCCGTCGTCGAGCCGGATCAATCGCTGCGCCCGCAGGACGGCTTCTACGGTGTTGAATACAGCGGCGGAACGATCGCATTTCGTTGGACGGGACCGTCGCGGCAATTCACCTTCGACCTCTATGTCGATCGCACCCATGGCGCCGATCTGCGGCTCGATGCGCTCAGCTGTATCGATTTCGATGTTCAGAAGGATATTTTGCTGGTGGCGGATGGAGACTCGATTCCGGTTTCCCTGACGCCGCAGGAAGCGGGGTTTGTCGTCACGGCGCGTCTGCCGTCGCGCAAAGGTCAGCAGATGACAAATCTTGTCTTCATTGTTCCGGAGGTTCTCATGCCTCCCGGATCGGATGATCCGCGCCACCTCGGCATCGCGTTCCAGCATCTGAGCGTGGTCGCGCGCAACGCCGATTCCGAGGCGCGGGACGAAGAGGCAATAGCCGCGGCGTCCGGCGCGCCGGATGCAGAAGGCGCCAAGATCACCACGACCGTGGTTCTCTGACGCAGCCATTCCATCATGAGCAAACCTCGCATCACCGCCGCCATCTGCACCTATGATCGCTACGATCTGCTGGCAAAGGCGATCGCAAGCCTTAGAGAGCAAACGCTGGCCGAGGGTGATTTCGAAATCCTGGTGATCGACAATTCGCCGGATCGCGCCCGGTCGGAAGTCGCGTCGCAGGATTATCTGCTGATGCCCAATCTGCGCTGGGCCATCGAGAAGACGCCAGGCCTCTCGAATGCGCGCAATGTCGCGACGAAACTGGCACAGGCGCCGATCATCGCCTTCCTGGACGATGATGCCATCGCTGCGCCCGGCTGGCTTGAAGCGTTGCTCGCCACGTTCGAGGAATTCGGAGCAGGAGCACGCGTCGTTGGCGGCCGTATCGATCCGATCTGGGGCGCGCCGCGCCCGGCATGGCTGCCCGACAGCCTTCTCGGTTTTGTCTCGGTCGTGGATTGGGGCGGCTCGGCGAGATTTGCCGGCGAACGCGAGTGGGTCGCCGGCGCCAATATCGCTTTTCGCGTCGACGCCCTGACGGAGGCGGGAGGTTTTCCGGTGCACCTCGGGCGCAAGCACGGAGGACAGGCGCTCCTGTCCAACGATGAAAGCGATGTGATCGAGAGGATGTCGGCCAAGGGCGCGAGGCTGATCTATGCGCCCGACGCGATCGTGGAGCATCTGGTGCCTGCGGACCGGCTGACGCAATCGTGGTTCCGCCGCCGGGCCGCCTGGCAGGCGGTGTCGGATTATCTCATGGATTCAGAGCGCGCCTTTGCGGGCGCGGCGAATGGCTGGCGCGGCGTAACCGCGTTCTATGCCCATCTCCCGCCGAAATACCGCACGCCGCAGGGCCTTTATATGGAGCAGGAGAACCCCGAGATGTTCGCCATGCAGATGTCTGCGCTCTACAATTTCTCCATCGCACTGCTTGCGGGCTTTAACGGCCTGAAGGGGGATTGATCGTGGCGAGGCGCGATGCCGCGATGGGAGCATGGCCCGGCGGACGGGTTCTGGTGCTGTCTCCGACGCCGACGCATCCGCAGGACTACGGCAACCGCAAGCGCATCTTTCAGGTTTGCAGCCGCTATGCCGCTGAAGGCGCGCACGTCACTTTTGTTCATTATCCCGCGGAATTCGAGTGGCGTGGCGCGCTGCCGGTAAGCCCCGAGCAGGCGATGAAGAATACATGGCATCGGTACTACACGATCCCGCCGACGCGAAATCTCCACGCCAAACCGGAAGGCTACAATCATCACATAGACGAATGGTGGGATGAATCGATAGCGCAGTTCCTGCGCTGGCTGTTTTCCGTTCAATCCTTCGACGTCTTCATCGTCAATTATTCGTGGCTGAGCAAAGCGTTCGAGTTTGCGCCGCCGGGGACGTTCAAGATTCTCGATACGCATGACAAGGTCTCGGGCCGGCGCGAGATGCTGACGTCGCTCAAACTCAATCCCGAGTTTTTCTACACCAGCGAGAGCGAAGAAAGCATCGCGCTGGAGCGGGCCGATCTGGTGTGGGCGATCAAGGGCGAGGAATGCGTCCAATTCGAATACATGTCGTCGACACCTGTGCTGACCCTGCCGCATCTCGATCCGGAGAAAACGTTCAAGCGGCCTTCCGCCGACCGCGATGGATATCTGCGCGTGGGTATCATTGGCGCGCGCAACAATGTGAACCGTATGAACATCGCGGAATTTATCCGCGTCGCCGCGCCGATTTTCCTGGACTCTTTCGCGCCGGTCAGGATCGTCATCGCAGGCTCCGTCTGCGAGATCATCGAGGACGTCGACTATCCGTTCGTCGAGTTGCGCGGGCGGGTGGAGCAGATCGAGGATTTCTATCGCACCGTGGATTGCATTGCCGTTCCGATGCGCATTTCGACCGGCCTGAAGATCAAGACCGGCGAGGCCCTGTCGTTCGGTCAACCGTTGATTTCGCTGGCGCATGCGTTCGAGGGGTATCAGCCGTCACATCCGCTCCACAGTCTGAAAGATTTCGAAGAAATGGCACGGGCGATCGTTGATTTATCCTTCGCGCCGAGGAGCAAGCTGGGAGAGCTGGCCAAGGCGTCGCGGGAATCCCATGCGGCGACAAGTGCGCTCGTGGAGGAATCGTTTCGCGAAAGCGATTTGCGGGCCCGCGCGAACGGCCGATCCGTCGTCGTCGCGGTGGATTCGCGCGCCTTTGTCGAGGGCAGTGTGTTTCAGCTGGCGCTGACGAGCATGCAGGACTATCTGCGCAAGCATGCGAACGTCACGGTTCTGGTCGTGCGCGGCTCGGCCGCCGATGTGGCCGCGAATGCGCGCGCTGTCGCCATGCTACGCCGGGTCGTCGTCGCGGAGGATGTTTCAGGCGCCAGGGATTCGCGCGACTCGCTTGCCGCCATCGGTGCCGAGGTTTTCGGCGTCGAGGGCTATCTGAAGCGGACGCAGCCAAGAACGCTTGTGATCGACGCGCCGCATGCGGCGTTCGACAAGCGGCTGTTGCCGGATGCAACGGTCGTATCCCGCATCGAACTGATTGCTCACGCGCGGCGCGATGCGAACTACCGGCCACCGGCGCGATTCTTTCGTGAGTCTTTCATCGCGGTTCCGGCAATGTCGCTTGGCGTTGCGGCGTTGGCGGGATCGACGGGCGCCACCGCGATGCTCTCGCGCAGTTTCAATGGCCGGCCGGAGATCAAGCTTCCTCCGCGATCGGCGGAGGGCGCTGTCAGGACGCTCGCCATTCTGGGCGCTCCCGACAGTCCCGCGGTGCGGATGGCCGCCGCGATGGCGTCCGCCTGGAGGATGCGGCCGCAGGTGGTGTGCGGATTCGGCGACCGGATCCCGAAAGATCTGGCGCAAGTTCTGGCGCCGGATGAATTCGTTGCATCGATCCTGGAGTTCCGCGCAGCGCCACCTCGCGCGGCGGTCGATCTCTCCAGCGGTCGAACGGGCCTTGCGCTATGCCGCGAGATTCTGGAATTGCTGCACATTCCCCTTGTGACTGGAGCGGCGATGCCTGCGCATCACGCTGTCGAGCACCGCGCCGAATGGCAGCGTGTTTCGACGGAGCGTGAGCTCTGGAGTGCGATCCGCGCCTTGGCGGAATTGTCGCATGCGGAACTCCAGCGTCAGTTCGCGCAAGTATGGACGGAAATCGAAGCCCCCAGGGAATGGCACTGGTTGCGGCGGCGCATCGCGGAGCGGGCCGAAATCAAACGGGCCGCATGAGCGCGGCGATCGATACGGGCTTGAGGTGAGAACGGGATTTCAATACGGATATTTCCGACAGAGGTAAATTGTGGCAGCGGCGAATCTCTTCATCCTGATTTCTCACGAACGTTCCGGCAGCCACTTGGTCGGCGAATATCTGCGCTCGCTTGCGGATTTCAGAGTGTTCGACGAAGTCTGCAATCCCGATGCGATCAAGCCCAAGCAACACACGGAGTCGTTTTTCCGCTTCAAATACGACTATATCGTCAAGCGCCCGCAATTGCTCCTGGAGCCGACGAGGCAGGAGTACACTGGCTTCGTTCAAGCCTACTTCAGCCACCTCCTGACGCTCGGCGCGCCCAGCAATGTCGCAGTCGATATCAAATACGGCCACATCCAGAATTTCGAAGGCTGGTGGTGGCCGATGCTCGAACGACCGTCCTTGCTCAACATTTGCGAAACCTCGGGCATCGGCATTCTTCATCTCTTCCGTGAGAACGTGGTGGAGGCGACCGTTTCTTCCATGATCGCCGACAAGCGATATGTCTGGCATTCCTGGCAGATCAAACCCGAAACGCCTGTGGATCAGAAATTCGAGTTGCCGGTGCGCGAGATCGTGCGAAAGGCAAAGGTACTGGAGCGCGAAATCTATTGGGTGAAGGAGTGGGTCCTCAGGAACAACACGCTGGAAATCACCTATGAGCGCGTGTCCGCCGAGCTCGGCCGTGGTGGTGCGCTGGATTCGGCCCTGACGAAATTTCTCGGACGCGCGCCCAAAGCTCCGTTCAAGCCGCGTCTGCAGAAGCTGGCGCGCCCGTTGCGTGAATCGGTCGAGAATTTCGGCGAGCTCAAGGCCGCCTGCGAAGCGGCCGGGCTGGGGCATCTGGTGCCCTGATATGGAGCGCGATCGGAGCGGCCGGCTTCGCTATCCCGATTTCATCTGCATTGGCGCGCAAAAGGCGGGAACGACCTGGCTCGATCGCAATCTGCGCCGCCATCCGCGTCTTTGGCTGCCGCCAGTGAAGGAGCTGCAATATTTCAGCGAGCTCTACCTTCCCGTGACGCGCAGATGGACGACCCGCCATCGCGTCGAGACCGCGACCAGAACATTGGCGCGATACATCGAAAAGACGCCGGTTGACGGTTGGAACGACGTACGTGTCGCGCGGCTCTGCGATATCGCGAGCGGATTTGCCTCCGACGACTGGTATGGAAAGATTTTCGCCGGTGCGCCGCTTGGAAAGATCTGCGGCGAGATCACACCGGACTATTCCACGATACCCGAGGAAGGCGTCCGCCATATCGTGCGTCTCTCACCTTCTGTGAAGATCATTTTCCTGATGCGCGATCCGATCGAGCGAAGCTGGTCGCACATCCGGATGATGGCGCGCACGCGCGGCGTCACGGATCTCGCGGAGATAGAGGCCATGGCGCGAAGCCCGGAACAGGTTCGCCGCGCCGACTACGCCTCTCTTATCGGGGCCTGGACAAAGATCGTTCCGGACGATCGCTTTCACATCGCCTTCACCGACGACATCGCGGAAAATCCGCGCCAGGTTCTCGAGGCGACCTGCGCGTTCCTCGGAATTCGCTACCAGCACCGGTTTTTCCGCCAGGCGGAGAAGCCGGTCCATGTCGGCGAAGCGCAGCCGATGCCTCTGTCGGTGGAAACCCTTCTCAAGGCGCAGCTGCGACCCGCCTATGACGGCATCGTCGCCCGCTTCCCCGAGAAAGGGGCGGCTTGGCTGGCCCGTCATTTCGGGCGGCCTGCGGCTTGACCCTGGGGTTTTGGTCAGTATATTGCGCGGCTCTTGCGGGCGAGGCTTCGTGAGAACGCCTGAATCGCGCCAGAACAGCCTCATGAATTCAAGGACTTAACCCATGTTCGCGGTTATCCGCACAGGCGGCAAGCAGTACAAGGTGGCCAAGGACGACGTCCTCTCCATCGAAAAGCTCGACGGCGACGTCGGCGCCAAGCTGACCTTTGGCGAAGTCCTGATGCTCGGCGGCGACAAGCCGAAGTCCGGCGCGCCGCTGGTCAAGGGGGCGTCCGTGATGGGCGAAATCCTCGAGCAGGGCAAAGGCGAGAAGGTTATTGCCTTCAAGAAGAAGCGCCGCAAGAACACGCATCGCAAGCGCGGTCATCGCCAGCACTTCACGAAAGTGAAGATCACCGACATCCACGCGGGCTAAGAGAGAACACCATGGCTCACAAGAAGGCAGGCGGTTCCTCCCGCAACGGTCGCGACTCCAACCCCAAGATGCTGGGCGTGAAGATGTTCGGCGGCGAGAAGATCGAAGGCGGCAACGTCATCGTGCGCCAGCGCGGCACAAAGTTCTTTGCCGGCGAGAATGTCGGCATGGGCAAGGATCACACGCTCTATGCGAAGTGCGACGGCAAGGTGGCGTTCCGCGAAGGCTTCAAGCGCCGTACCTTCGTATCGGTGCTTACGGATGCGCAAATCGCGAAGAGCGCGGCGAAATAGGCGGCTTTCACAAAGGCCGCCACGAATTGGCGGCCCATACGGGTGAGGGAGATGGTCCGCCGTCTCCCTTTTTTGTTTCCCTCACCGAGGAGGGACGTGTTGTGCCGAGTTTCAGACTGGAATCCGAGCGGTTACTCTTGCGCGTGCCAGAGGCGTCGGATGTGAAGACGATCGCGGCGCTGATGAATGATTGGGACGTTGCAAAGAATTTGGCGTCTGCGCCTTTTCCTTATCTTGAAGAGCACGCTCGCGATTTCATTGGCCGCCAGGAAGAGGGCCGCGCCAAGGGCACGGATTTCGTCTTTGCGATCACGCGCAAAAGCGATGCTGTATTGATGGGCAAATGCGGACTTCATCTGAAGGCGCGAGGTGTCGAGATGGGCTACTGGCTCGGCCGGCCTTATTGGCGTCAGGGCTATGCCACCGAGGCCGCGGCGCAGGTTCTGGCGTTCGGCTTCCGCAATCTGCGGGCCGATCACATCTGGGCGGGCTGGTTTCAGGGCAATCCGGCCTCGGGCCGCGTGCTGGAAAAGCTCGGCTTTCGGCCCAATGGCTGCGATCGGCGCGACAGCGCCGCGCGCGGCGAGAGCGTGCTATGTAATCTCGTGACGATGAGCCGCGCTGATTTCGATCAGCGACAAGCGGCCTGAAGGAACGTTCGATGCGCTTTCTCGATGTGGCCAAGGTCTATGTCCGCTCCGGCAATGGCGGGAACGGTTGCGTCGCGTTCCGGCGCGAGAAGTTCATCGAATATGGCGGGCCCTATGGCGGCGATGGCGGTCGCGGCGGCAATGTCTGGGTCGAGGCGGTCGACAACCTCAACACGCTGATCGACTACCGCTACCAGCAGCATGTCACCGCCAAGAATGGCGAGCATGGCATGGGCAAGGTGATGACCGGCGCCGGCGGCGGCGATGCGGTGATGAAAGTGCCGCCCGGAACGCAGATCTACGAGGAGGACGGTGAGACCCTCATCGCCGATCTTCCGAATGTCGGCGACCGCGTGCAGCTTTTGCGCGGCGGCAATGGCGGCTTTGGCAACGCGCATTTCAAGAGCGCCACCAACCAGGCGCCGCGCAATGCCAATCCGGGCCAGCCGGGCGAAGAGAAGACGATCATCCTCAAGCTCAAACTGATCGCCGATGTCGGGCTGATCGGTTTGCCGAACGCGGGAAAATCGACCTTCCTGTCGCGCGTGTCGGAGGCGCGGCCGAAGATCGCGGACTATCCGTTCACGACTCTCGTGCCGCAGCTTGGCGTCGTGCGCATCGACGAGACCGATTTCGTGATCGCCGATCTGCCCGGCCTGATCGAAGGCGCACATGAAGGTGTAGGTCTTGGCGACAGATTCTTGGGCCATGCCGAACGTTGCGGCGCAATCCTGCATCTGATCGACGGCACGGAAACCGGTATCGCGAAAGCCTACAAGACGATCCGCGGCGAACTCGAAGCCTATGGCAATGGGTTGGAAGGCAAGCCGGAGATCGTCGCGCTCAACAAGATCGATGCCATCCTGAAAGAGTCGCTCGCCCGCAAGAAGGCCGCCCTGGAAAAAGCCTGCGGCCACGAAGTCCTGATGCTCTCCGGCGTGTCCGGAGAAGGCGTCGACAAGGTGTTGCGTGCGCTGGCGAAGATCGTCGTGAAGAGCCGCAACAAGCGAAACGCGCCGGCCGTGAAATCTGTGCGCGAGTGGTCGCCGTGACCTTCCTATTCATTTCCCTCGCCCCCACGAAGTGGGGGAGAGGGCAGGATGAGGGGGTGGCAAAAGACGGAGCTCCAACTTCGACACCCCCTCACCCCGACCCTCTCCCCCGCGTTGCGGGGGAGAGGGAGGAGTATTGAGTTTGGGTGCCGCTTCGCACTGGATTCGTCCGCCCGGACCCGTGGCGCGGGGACTGCGCATCGGGCTTCTCGGCGGTTCGTTCAATCCTGCGCATGAGGGCCATCTCTATGTCAGCGAAGTGGCGCTGCGGCGGCTGGGTCTCGATTACGTCTGGTGGCTGGTGACGCCGCAGAATCCACTGAAGGGAAAGGCCGGTCTGGCGCCTCTCGAAGATCGCGTAAGGCTGGCAAGAAAACTCGCGCATCATCCGCGGATCGTGGTGATGGATATCGAGCGCTGCACCGGAACGCACTATTCCATCGACACGCTGAAGGCGCTTCAGCACCGGTTTCCGGAACTGCGCTTCGTCTGGCTGATGGGCAGCGACAATCTGGAGATTTTCCGCCGCTGGCGGAAATGGGAGGAGATCGTCGCGCGCGTTCCCATCGCCGTCGTCCAGCGCCCCGGCAGCACATTGGCGGCCCTCCATGCCAAGCCGATGCAGCGGTTCATGGGGTGCCGGGCGGCGGATGGCTGCCTCGACGCGCCGCCTTCCATCGTCGTTCTGGACGGCAGGCGGAACGAGCAGAGCTCGACCGCCATCCGCGCGGCATCTCGCCGCCATGAAGCCTTGGTGGGAGCGATTCCGCCGTGCTAAACTCACCTCACGAAATGTGGAGTATCTGACCTGACCCGTAAGACGACGACCGGCGCCGCCAAGCGTGCGCCGAAGAAGGCCGCAGCCCCGAAGAAAGCCGCCCCGAAGAAAAAGAAGGCCGCGCCCGCCCCCGAAACCACGTTGCTGACCCGCATCCTGATATCGCTGGACGACGACAAGGCCGAGGAGATCGCGACGATCGACCTGAAGGGCCGCGCCGCGTTCTGCGACGCGATCGTGATCGCGAGCGGGCGTTCGTCGCGCCATGTCGCGTCGATGGCGGAACATCTGGCGCGGCGGCTCAAGGAAGCAGGCTATGGCACGCGGCCGGTGGACGGCGCACGCCAGGGCGACTGGGTTCTGGTCGACGCCGGCGATGTCGTCGTGCATCTCTTCCGTCCGGAAGTCCGCGCCTATTACGACCTCGAAGGCATGTGGTCGGTGCCGGAGCCGACCCGCATCGCCCGCGCGACGCGCTAGCGGTCCATCAGGTTTTTGCGAACAGAACTTTCTTTACCGCGGACACATATTGTTCGGCGGCATCCTTTTGCAGAAAGGTTCCTGTCATTATCTGCAAATCGTTGCCAGCGGTATTCACGCTGACTTTCGGCCAGCCGAGCAAAAGTACAATACCGAAGGCACCAACCAGCAGCCCCACGAAGATGCCGCCTCCCGAGGCGCTATAAAAGCCCGCGAGTGCTATCAACAGGCAAACCACGCCGCCCAAGACATTTCGACTCGTCTCGTGGCGCACAGAGGTAACGTGGCGAATGGGTAATTCTTCTCTTGATCCCCCGCCGAACCATGATTTCTTCGCGTTGACGACAATTCGGTCAGGATAGACCGCGCCAAATTCGTTGCTGAACGACCCGCTCTCACTCATCTTTCCCCCAAGAAAATGATCATGACACGCTAAGGTAGCATACCCTTTATTTCTCTCAAAGATATATAATAAGTGAAGCTAATCAGCGACTTGGTGGAAGTGTTCTCACAAGAATATAACAGGTTGGAAACCCGACCGGTGGGTCCTGATGCGTCTTCTCATTCTTGCGGTCGGACATGCGCGCGGAACGTCCGAAGGCGCGCTGACGGACGATTTCATCGCGCGCGCGAAGAATATGGGCCGCGGCATGGGCGTGCCCGATGTCGCGGTCGAAGAGATCGGTGTCTCCAAAATCCGCGAAACGCCAAAGCGCATGCAGGACGAGGCCGAACGTCTCGCCGCGCGCATACCCGATGGCGCGCAAGTCGTGCTGCTCGATGCCAAGGGCAAAGGCATGACGAGCACGGATTTCGCTGAGATGATCGGTGCGCTGCGCGATGCGGGCACGAAGCATCTCGTCTTCGTCATCGGCGGGCCCGACGGTCTTGGCAAGCTGCCGCGCATCAAGCCGGGGCGCAGCCTCGCCTTCGGGCCGCAGACCTGGCCGCACCTGATGGTGCGCGCGATGCTGTCCGAGCAGGTCTATCGCGCGCTGACGATCCTGGCGGGGCATCCGTATCACCGCGCGTAACCACTCCTTAACCACGACGCGCGATAGTCGTGTGTCGCAATGGGACGTGTGCCCATGGAAATCAAAGGTTCTGGACGGGTTGAGGCTACCGGTATCCGCCGTGTCAACAAGGGTACGGGCGGCAGCGATTCCACGTTCAGCGTCACCGCAACGGATGCTCGCGCCGCAGCCGTTTCCGCGCCGGGGCCGCTGACCGCGCTCGACAGCATCCTCACGCTGCAGGGCATGGACGATTCCATGAACCATCGTTCGAAAGGACTGCAGCGCGGCGAGCAATTGCTCGACATGCTCGACCAGGTGCGCGACGGATTGCTCGCGGGCGGCATCCCGCGCTCGACGCTCAATCGCCTCGCAGTCGCCGTCGGCCGCCGCCACGAAGGCTTCGCCGATCCCAAGCTTCAGAATGTTCTCGACGAGATCGAACTCCGCGCCCATGTCGAGCTGGCCAAGCTCGAGATGATGGATCGCCGCGTGGCGTAGCGAATAGTGAGTGGCGAGTAGCGAATAGGGTTTCTATTCGCTACTCACTATTCGCTATTCGCCCTTTCAGATATCCAGCAGTAGCCGCTGCGGGTCTTCCAGGTTCTCCTTCACGCGCACCAGGAACGTCACGGCTTCGCGGCCGTCGACGAGGCGGTGGTCGTAAGAGAGGGCGAGGTACATCATCGGGCGGATTTCGACCTTGTTGTCGATAGCGATGGGGCGCGGCTGGATCTTGTGCATGCCGAGGATGCCGGACTGCGGCGAGTTCAGGATCGGCGTCGACATCAATGAGCCGAACACGCCGCCATTGGTGATGGAGAACGTGCCGCCCTGCAGCTCTTCGAGCTTCAATTTGCCGTCGCGCGCGCGCAGGCCATAATCGTTGATCGCCGCTTCGATGCCCGCGAGCGAGAGCTTGTCGGCATCGCGCACCACCGGCACGACAAGGCCCTTCTCGGTCGAGACCGCGATGCCCATGTCGTAGTAGTTCTTGTAGACGATGTCGTCGCCTTCGATCTCGGCATTGACGTTCGGCAGCTCTTTCAGCGCCGCGATACACGCTTTCACGAAGAAGCCCATGAAGCCGAGGCGGACGCCGTGCTTCTTCTCGAAGCTTTCTTTGTATTCGGTGCGCAGCGCCATCACATGGCTCATATCGACCTCGTTGAAGGTCGTGAGCTGGGCGGCGGTGTTCTGCGATTCCTTCAGACGCAGCGCGATGGTGCGGCGCAGGCGGGACATCGTCACGCGCTCTTCGCGATCCGCATTGTGGCGCGGACCGGCGGGGATTGGCGCGGGAGCAGGCTTCACATCGCGCGACGCGGCGCGGGCTTCCAGTGCGCCCAGCATGTCGCCCTTGGTCACGCGGCCGTCGCGGCCTGTGCCCGAAACGCCGGCGGGATTGAGATTGTTCTCGGTCGCGATGCGTTGTGCCGACGGCATCACTGGCGCTGTAGCTCTTGCGGGCTGCGGCGTGGGCACTGCGGCGGCAGGTTTGGGAGCGGGCTTGGGCGCGGCGCTATCTGGGTTGCTCGCGGCAACGACGGACGGCGTGCCGACCTTACCTTCGGCGATGGCGCCGAGGATCGTGCCGACCTGCACCGTGTCACCGGCCTTCACCGAAATGGATTCGATGGCACCGGACGCTGGTGCGGGCACTTCGACCGTCACCTTGTCGGTTTCGAGTTCGAGCAGCGGCTCATCGCGATTGACGGAATCGCCTTCCTTCTTGAACCAGCGCGCGACGGTCGCTTCGGTAACGGATTCGCCCATCGCGGGCACTTTGATCTCGATGGTCATTCCTACCTCTTTCCCCCTCGCCCCCGCTTTGCGGGGGAGAGGGCCGGGGTGAGGGGGCGGTGCAAATTGTGCTCCGCGCCCGACATCCCCTCACCCTAACCCTCTCCCCCGAAGGGGGAGAGGGAATACAAAATTATAACGACATCGCTTCGTTCAAGAATGTTCTGAGTTCCGCGTTGTGCTGGCTCATCAAACCGGCGGCAGTCGATGCATATTCGGGCCGTCCAACGTAGCGCGGGCGTGTGCTGCCGCCCAGATGGGCGACGGTGTCTTCGATGCGCGGCGCGACGAATGTCCACGCACCCTGGTTCTTCGGCTCTTCCTGGCACCAGATGAGATCGGCTTTCGGGAAGCGGTTCAGTTCGAGCGCCAGCACCTGATCCGGGAAGGGATAGAGCTGCTCGAGGCGCAGAATCTGAATGCGCGTTTCGTTACGCTTTTCGCGCTCTTCCATCAGGTCGAAATAGACCTTGCCGGTGCAGAGGATCACGCGCTTGATGTCTTTGTCGTCGGCCAGCTTCACGGTCGTGGCGCCAGGTACGGCCTCCGCCTGATCGCGGAAGACTCGGTGGAACGACGAGCCCGGCGTCATGTCCGACAGGAACGAGACGCAGCGTTTGTGGCGCAGCAGCGACTTCGGCGTCATCAGGATCAGCGGCTTGCGGAACGGGCGGTGGATCTGACGGCGCAGAACGTGGAAATAATTCGCCGGCGTCGTCGGGCAGCAGACCTGAATGTTATCCTGCGCGCAAAGTTGCAGATAACGCTCAAGACGCGCGGAGGAATGCTCCGGCCCCTGGCCTTCATACCCATGCGGCAGCAGCATCACGAGGCCGCACATGCGCAACCATTTCATTTCGCCCGAGGCGATGAACTGGTCGATCACGACCTGTGCGCCGTTGGCGAAATCGCCGAATTGCGCTTCCCACAACACCAGTGCTTTCGGCTCTGCGGTGGAATAGCCGTATTCGAAACCCAGCACCGCTTCTTCCGACAGCAGCGTGTCGACAACTTCGAACGGCGCCTGATCGCTACTTACGTGATTGAGCGGCAGATAGCGTTCCTCGGTCTCCTGATCGATGAAGGCGGAGTGGCGTTGCGAGAATGTGCCGCGCATCGAGTCTTGCCCGGACAGGCGCACCGGCACGCCTTCCTTCAGCAAGGTGCCGAAGGCGAGCGCTTCGCCTGTCGCCCAGTCGAAGCCTTCGCCGGTCTCGAACATCCTGGCTTTCGCTTCGAGTTGGCGGGCGACGGTTTTGTGGATGTGGAATCCGTCCGGCACCGTGGTCAAAGCGTGGCCGACGCTCCGCAATGTCTCGGCGGGAAGCGCGGTCTCGCCACGGCGGTCGCCCGCTGGCGCAACGGCCAATCCGCTCCAGCGGCCGTCAAGCCAGTCGGCATGGTTCGGCAGATGCGATTTCGCGGCGTCGTATTCCTGATCCAGCCGCGTGTTGAACGCGCCGATCATCGATTTGATGTCGCCCTGGTCGAGCGTGCCTTCGGACACGAGCTTCGTGGCATAGAGCTCGAGCGTCGTGGGATGGTCCTTGATCGCCTTGTACATCAAGGGCTGTGTGAACGCCGGCTCGTCGTTCTCGTTATGGCCGAAGCGGCGATAGCAGAACATGTCGATGACGACGTCCTTGTGGAACAGCTGGCGGAACTCGGTCGCGATGCGCGCGACATGCACGACCGCTTCGGGATCGTCGCCGTTCACATGGAAGATCGGCGCCTGCACCATCAGCGCGACATCGGACGGGTAGGGCGAGGAGCGCGAATAGATCGGCGCGGTGGTGAAGCCGATCTGGTTGTTGACGATGAAATGGATCGTGCCGCCGGTGTTGAAGCCGCGCGTGCCGGACATCGCGAAACACTCGGCCACGACGCCTTGTCCAGCGAACGCCGCATCGCCATGAATGAGGAGCGGCAACACACTGGTGCGATCGGTGCAGTCATCGAGCTGCGACTGCTTTGCGCGTGCCTTGCCGAGCACAACGGGATCGGCGGCTTCGAGATGCGACGGATTCGGCGTTAGCGACAGATGGACCTTCACGCCGTCGAACTCGCGGTCCGACGAGGCGCCGAGGTGATACTTCACGTCGCCGGAGCCCTGCACCTCGCTGGGCTTCGCGCTGCCGCCCTGGAATTCATGGAACAGCTGCCGATAAGGCTTCGACATCACGTTGGCGAGCACGTTCAGCCGCCCGCGATGGCTCATGCCGAGAACAATCTCCTTCACGCCGAGCTGGCCGCCGCGCTTGATGATCTGCTCCAGCGCCGGGATTGTGGACTCGCCGCCGTCGAGACCGAAGCGCTTGGTGCCGAGGAAGCGCACGCCGGCGAATTTCTCGAAACCTTCCGCCTCGACGAGCTTGTTCAGGATGGCGCGCTTGCCTTCGGGCGTGAAGGAAATCTCCTTGTCCGGCCCTTCGATGCGGCGCTGCAACCAGTCCTTCTGCTCGGCATCGTTGATGTGCATGAATTCGTAGCCGATGCGTCCGCAATAGGTGCGCTTGAGGATGTCCACCATCCGGCGCGGCGTCGCGGTTTCGAGACCGAGAACGCCGCCAACGAAGACGGGACGATCGAGATCGCCGTCGTGGAACCCATAGAACGCGGGGTCGAGTTGTGCGTGTGGAATCTTCGGCGAGATGTTCAGCGGATCGAGATTGGCTTCGAGATGGCCGATGACGCGATAGGCGCGCACCATCTGAATCGCGCGGATGGAGTCGAGCGCGGCGGCGCGGCTGTCGCCGCTTTGGGCGCCGGCTTTCTGCGGCCATTGGCCGGTGAGCGCACCGACGAGTTCGCCTCCCGCGAGCTCCGGCTTCGCATCGCGATGCCAGGCCGGGCCACGGCCCAACTGCGTCGCACCCAGACCCTGTTCGCCAAGGCCGGCAAAATAAGTCCGCCAGGTTGGATCGACGGCGTCCGGGTTCTCCTGATACTGGGCGTAGAGCGATTCGATGAAGGCCGCGTTCGTGCCCTGCAGGAACGAGGTCGCCTCAAGGACGTCATTGGAGGCTCTGTTCAGCCGGTCTGACGGAGATTGACTTGTCATTTCAATGGCTTATGGCGGGCTTATTGGGCCTTGCCGGTCCTTGCACAGCGACGCGGGAGGTCAGCGCGTGTTACTGCCGAATGCTCGCCAATACAACGCTTTCCAGAGTTAATATGGGCTCAATGGGGCGATTTTGCGAATGAAGCGGCTGCATGCGCTCGACACGCTCCGGGGCGTCGCCGCGCTCGCCATCGTCATCTGGCACTGGCAGCATTTCTATGCTGTCAGCGGGGTGTGGCAGGCAGGCTGGCAGCGCACGGCGCAGCCTTTCTACTGGGCTTTGAAGCCGCTCTATGACGCGGGCTGGGCGGCCGTCGATCTCTTCTTCGCGCTGTCGGGGTTCATCTTCTTCTGGCTCTACGCGCCGGCCATCCGCGCGCGCACCATTGGGCTCGGAAAATTCGCGTGGCTGCGCTTTTCGCGACTCTATCCTCTGTTTTTCCTGACACTGATCGTTGTCGCGATCCTGCAATATTTCTTTCACAGGGCGACGGGGCATTTCTTCATCTACGACCTGAACGATCTGCAGCATTTCCTCGCGGGCCTGGTGATGGCGCAGCAATGGCTGCCGCCGAACATCGACCAATCCTTCAACGGACCGTCATGGTCGGTGTCGATCGAGGTGCTGCTCTACATCCTGTTCTTCGTGCTCTGCCGCTTGGGGTTGCGCGGTGGCTGGCTGTCGCTGCTCGTGTCACTCGCTGCCGTCCCATTCCTGTGGTGGAACGAGTTCATAGCACGCGGCGTCATGGGATTTTTTCTTGGTGGATCGCTGTTCGCATTGACCGAGTTTGTGGTCGCGCGTCCGAATGCGGTGCGCATCGCACGCTGGATTGGTGCCGCCGCGCTCGCGGCGTGGGCGCTGGTCGTGATCGAGTGCTATGTCTCGCCGTTGCACAACACGGCGTACTGGATCGCGGGCCACATCTCCGGCGACGTCGGCGAATGGTATATCGGCGACAGCGATAACGTCTTCCTGCTGCTGTTCATCTACACGGTGAGCCCGCTGACAATCCTGGCGCTGGCGCTGCACGAAAAGGTGCTGGGCGGGAGATGGCAGCGGTTCTCCCTGCTCGGCGACATCTCCTATTCGACCTACATGCTGCACTTTCCGATGCAGCTTTCGCTTGCATTGATCGCGGCGCATTTCGCGCTGGCGCCTGTCCTCTTTGAAAACGGTTGGGCGCTGCTTATCTTCTATGCAGCCCTGATCGGCCTCGGCACGTTGTCGTACAACGCGTTCGAGCGCCCGATGCAGTCCTGGCTGCGCGGTCTTCCGGGCAAGAGATCGCCGGCGCCGAAATAGGAGATCGCATGAAGCGCCTTGTTCTTCTCTGCACGGCTCTGCTCGCAAGCGGCTGCGCGACCCGCCCGCCAGACGCAGCGCATGTTCTCGACATCGACAACCGCGTATCCAAATTCGAGACCTTCTATGCGGATGCGACAGCCAAGCCGGTCGCTGCCGATGCGCGGTTCAAGCTGTGGCAGGACGAGGACGGGCTCGCCGCCGTGCCGCCGGGACCGGATGGCGATGCAATGGCACGTCGGCTTCTCGACGCGGCGTGGTCGCGCTATCCGGCCTTGGTGCCGCAGCTTCCGGCGCTGACGAAGACGGCGGATGACGAGGGCCGGGAGTCGTTCCAGAAGGTAAATGCCTTGCTCGCGACCGAAGGCGTGCCGATCCACACGCGGTTGATCCTGTATGTCGGCCAGTTCGACAACAACGCCTTCACGATGCCGTCGATGGGTGGAAAGCCGGTCACGGTCCTGATGCCGGTGGAGAATGCGATCCTGAAAATCGCGCTGGCGCATGAGCTGACACATTCCGTGCACATCCAGCTCGCGCATGTGCAGAATTCGTTCGGCGCGCCGGTCGGCGAGACGATGTTTCTGGAAGGACTCGCGATGCGCACGTCGCAGGCCGCCGTTCCGGGCCTCGACGAAAAGGCCTACACGCAGATCGATCCCAACGATCACTGGCTCGCGAACTGCTACGCGAAGCAGGATGCGGTCCTCAAAGGCATCGCGGCCGATCTCGCCAACAGCGGGCAGGAGATCGGGATGAAATACACCTTCGGCCAGGGCAACACCGGCATGCAGCGCGAAGCCTATTGCGCCGCCTGGATCGTGATGGGGAAACTCATCGCCTCGGGCAAGACGCTGCCAGAGCTCGCGCGCGTACCGGAAGACAGAATGGTCGACACGATCCGCAGCGCGATGACGGCGAAATAGCTATTTCCCGCTCAGAAGCTCAGCCAGCGTCGTGCCCAGCGCTGCCGGGTTTGGCGACACGCGGATGCCGGCGGAGCGCATCGCCTCGATCTTCGATTTCGCGTCGCCTTTGCCGCCGGAGATGATCGCGCCGGCGTGGCCCATGCGGCGGCCCGGAGGCGCGGTGACGCCCGCGATGAATCCGACCATCGGCTTCTTCACCTTGTTGTGCTTGATGAAGTCGGCCGCGTCTTCCTCGGCGCTGCCGCCGATCTCGCCGATCATGATGATGGATTTCGTTTCCGGATCGGCGAGGAACATCTCCAGCACGTCGATGTGCTCGGTGCCCTTCACCGGATCGCCGCCGATGCCGACGCACGACGTCTGGCCGAGGCCGACGGCAGTGGTCTGCGCCACCGCTTCATAGGTGAGCGTGCCGGAGCGCGAGACGATGCCGACGCTGCCGCGGCGATGGATGTGTCCCGGCATGATGCCGATCTTGCACTCGCCGGGTGTGATGACGCCGGGGCAGTTCGGCCCGATGAGGCGCGATTTCGAGCCCGACACCGCGCGCTTCACCTTGACCATGTCGAGCACCGGGATGCCCTCGGTGATGCAAACGATCAACGGAATCTCCGCGTCGATGGCTTCGAGGATCGCGTCGGCCGCAAATGGTGGCGGGACGTAGATCGCGCTCGCGGTGGCGCCGGTCGCCTCGCGCGCCTCGCGCACGGTGTCGAACACGGGAAGACCCAGATGCGTCGAACCGCCTTTCCCGGGCGAGGTGCCGCCGACCATTTTGGTGCCATAGGCGATGGCCTGCTCCGAATGGAACGTGCCCTGATTGCCGGTGAAGCCCTGGCAAATGACTTTGGTGTTCTTGTCGACGAGGATGGACATCAGCGGTCTTTCTTAATGCAATTTCTGTGGCGTCACGGCCTGCGTCGCCTTGATCAGCGCGAGGATGTCCGCGGCTTTGATCTTCTGCAGATCGGCATAGGCGGCGTCGGTGTATTTGCGGTCGCCGTCGCCATGACCGTTGAGGTCATAGCCGTCGCCGGTGAATGTCAGGTCGAATTCGAACGGCGCGGCCTTGCCTCCGTCCTTGGCGATGAAGACGAGGCTCTTGCCGTCGCTGCAACTCACGACCAGCCAGGTCGTGCCGCCGTAGGTTTTCTCGACCGGACCGGTAATGCATTGCTCCGGCGCCTTCGTGTCGATCGCAAGTGCGGGCCTTGTCGTGAGCGCGGTGATTGCAACGAGAAAGACAGAGCTCCTCATTGCTGTCTCTTTGTACGCGATAGCCGAAGGTCAAGCAGCAGACGCGATGCCAGCGCTACTGCAGCTGGCTCGCGGGTTAGGCTCGAGAAAAGCGTATAACCATTTTCGCTGTCGCTATCAGGTTCGGACAAGAAGCCGACCCGAACATTGCTGCACCAAGCGTCATAGCTTGCGGCCGTTTCAGAATCGGGTGCCTTCGCCTTTCTGTTGGCCTCCATATCGCTGCAGGTCTTCTGCCAATGCGCAGTCTGCTGTTGCATGGCGAGTTTACTTTGGCGCGCCTGCTCGGCGGCGACGGGTTCGGCGCAAATATCGGTGACGAGGAAATCGACCGCTTGGTTGAGATCTGAAATAGCCATCTCGACCCTTGCTGCATTGTCGTTGATGCACTGCGCCACTGGCGCGGCGAGCACAGCACCTGCAGCCGAAGGTGAGGACAAGAGGCTCAGGAGCAAGAGGCTTAGAAGCGCGCGCATCACACTCATCCCTTCACGGCCTTCACGATTTTCTGCGCGGCGTCGGCGAGGTCGGAGCCTGAGACAATCGGTAGGCCGCTATCGGCGAGGATTTTCTTGCCCAATTCGACGTTGGTGCCTTCGAGGCGCACGACCAGCGGCACGGAGAGCGAGATCTCGCGCGCGGCGGCAACGATGCCTTCCGCGATGATGTCGCATTTCATGATGCCGCCGAAGATGTTGACCAGAATGCCCTTCACGTTCGGATCGGAGACGATGATCTTGAACGCCGCGGTCACTTTTTCTTTGCTCGCGCCGCCGCCGACATCGAGGAAGTTCGCAGGCTCCTCGCCATAAAGCTTGATGATGTCCATCGTGGCCATCGCGAGCCCCGCGCCGTTCACCATGCAACCGATGGAGCCGTCGAGCTTGATGTAGGAGAGATCGTATTTCGATGCCTCGACCTCCATCGGGTCTTCCTCGTCGAGATCGCGCAGCGCCAGAATGTCCTTGTGGCGATAGAGCGAATTGTCGTCGAAATTGATCTTGGCATCGAGACAGATGACGTCGCCCGCCTTGGTCACAACCAGCGGATTGATCTCCAGCAGGCTCATGTCCTTGGCGAGGAACGCGTTGTAGAGACTCTGGATGACCTTGCCGCACTGCTTGGCCTGTTCGCCCTTCAGCTTCAGCGCCGTCGCGATCTCAAGGCCGACATAGGGCGAGTAACCGACGGCGGGTTCGATCTGGAACGTCTTGATGCGATCCGGCGTCTTGTGCGCGACCTCTTCGATATCCATGCCGCCTTCGGTCGAGGCGATGAACGCCACGCGGCTGGTCGCGCGGTCCACGAGGGCGGAGAGATACAGCTCGCGGTCGATGGCCGAGCCGTCCTCGATATAGAGACGGCGCACGACGCGGCCATGCGGTCCGGTCTGATGCGTCACCAGCGTCATGCCAAGCATGCGCCTGGCTTCCTTCTCCACGTCCTCGATGGATTTGACGACCTTCACGCCGCCACCCTTGCCGCGTCCGCCGGCATGGATCTGCGCCTTCACGACCCAGACCGGTCCACCCAATTCCTTGGCGGCTGCGACAGCCTCTTCGACCGTGAAAGCAGCCTTGCCGCGGGGCACGGAAACGCCAAAGCCGCGCAGGACCTCCTTGGCCTGATATTCGTGGATATTCATGGGGATTCCCGGATTAGGCGGTGATTTCGGTGCGCCGCACAATAGCAGCGGAACCCCGACGGGCAAGCCGGAATTCAGCGGCTTGGCGTATCATGCTTGAAGAGCTGAGCTGATCGCTCAGCGCATCACGGCGTCAATTTGAAAACGGTGCCTTTGCCGGGACTGCCACTGCCGCCTTGGCTTGTCGTGCCGTAAAGATTTCCTGCAGGATCCATGATCACGCCCGCCATAGGCCGGCTGCCATCGGCACATCCGCTTGAAGGGCAGAAGGCATAGAGCACAGTCTCTGTCCCTCCGCTAAGTTTGTAGATTATTCCGGCGTCCGCGGCTCCGCCGCCGTGTAGCGTGGTTCCGTATAAGTTGCCCGACGAATCCATGATCAGATCCGATCCTTCCGGTGGTTGGTTGCCATCCGGACACCCTGTGGAATTGCAGAATTCGAACAGCGTCGTGTTGCACCAGAAGCCGGGAACGCCATTCTCCATGCAGCCGCCATCGTACAGCTTGTACACGAGACCGAAGCCGAGGGACGGGAATGTGCCGTTGCCGCCGTCGCTTGCCGCGCCATAGATGTTACCGCCGGCGTCGCGAACGACGCCGTTGGGGTCGCGACCATCGGGGCAGGGTTGGTGAAAGTCCCAGCAGAAATTGTATATGATCTTTTCTGTCCAAGGATCGTTCCATAGATCGGCACCGGGCGTCAGCATGAAAGCGGCTCCGGTGCCAGACGAGCCCCCCAGCGGCGTCGTTCCCCACAGCACGTTGGTGGAAGCATCCATAACGAGTGCCGCGTCTGGTTCTTCACCATTCGGGCCATTGAATAAGACCTTCGTTTTCTGGGACCAGGTGCCGCCCGACAACTGCAACACATATAAGACGCCGTAGTCATGCAAGTGGGTGCTATCGTCAAAACCCCCGCGATTTGTCATTCCGAACAGCAGGTCGGTACCGTTGTAGGGCAATCCGCTTTCCGCGCCGGAATAGGTGAGCTTGGACAGTGGAGTCTTGCCATCGGTGCATATCCCGAATGCATTCATTGTCGAACAAAAGCTGTAGACCGGTGTAAGCGTCCACGTCGTGCCCGATGTGGGCTTTACGAGTTCGAATACCAGCCCTTTGTTGTTCGCACCGCCGAATTTCGTCGTTCCGTACAGGTTACCGCTAGAGTCTATTATTAGTCCGGCATTTGGCGCGTCGCCGTCGATGCATCCGGATGATGAGCAGAAATCGTAGAGTACTTTATAGGTGTAGCTCGTCGAACCGCTGGGCGTGAGCCTGAAAACCACACCATGGGAATGCGTCACGCCACCGAGCGTGGCTGTCCCATAGAGGCGACCGGCTGAGTCTCTTACCAAGGGTGCGACAGGAGTTTCGCCGCTCGTGCAGGTGCCTGTGCAAAATGTCTCAATCGCCGTGTACGTCGACCCGCTAGCTGGTGCGGAAAGCGTGAGAGTTGCAGAAATGCCTAGGAGAAATATTGAGACCGCACGAAACGTGAATCCGCTCATGGCGATCCCTCCACTATAAGAAGAGATATTTATTACACCGTCTTAGGTTGGTCCGCAAGATTTACCAGCTCGGGATGCTGCGAAGAAAGCTCGTTCCGCGCCAAGAATCCGAAGGCAAGCAGCATCACCAAAATGCCAAGCGGAATGAATGTGTACTCCGCAACTTCGCGTGCGACGAATGGCATGAACCACAGCGCTGCGAGCAGTGTGCGCTCATAGGGACGAAATCTGTGGGCGATTCCATCCGACGCCAGCAACGCGATGGCGGGCGCCAGCACCATCATGTCGTAGTCGAGCGCGTAGGGCGTCGTGAGCATCATGGCGACGCACAGCGCGGCGCCTTTCTGAGCCGCGCTTGCATTCGAGCGCCAAAGCATCACCGTTGCGGCCGCCACCCCGATGCTGACGATGGCCTGAGCAGCATACGCGAGCGCGATGGGGCCGCCCCACATCCGCACCCAGGCGAACACGGTTTGTATCTTGAAGAAGCCCGCGCCGCCCTGCTCGAGAACGCTTTCGCGCGTGAAATGCGTTCCAGCGACGAATGCAGGCCAAACGCTGGTGCCGAAAATCACCGTCACGATGACAGCAAGCGCAGCCACCGTTGCTGTCGCTGATGCGAACGTCTTCCAGCGCCCTGTTGCGGCCAGAACCAGCGGGATCATGACGCCGAATTGCGGTTTGTAGGCGAGCAAGCCGAATAACAGTCCCGCGATCAACGGCCGTCTGTCGAGAATGGCAATGGCAGATGCCACAAGCGCTGCCGTCAGGAACCCATTATGCCCGTGAATGAGATTGACGAAGGCGGCCGGAAACGCGAACGCGATGAGAAGCCAGGTCTTGTTTGTGAGAATTTGGCGCGCGGGACCGTTTCGCACCAGGAGCGCCGTTGCTGCGAGGTAGAGCAACAATGTCGAAAGCTGCCAGACAATCAGCGCCGGCAGATAGGAAAGATTCGCCAGCGGGGCGGCGATCAGCAGGAAGAACGTAGGATAGTGCCAACCATAGAAAGGCGTCTTGGTTCCGAAGAGCGCCTGTTCCTGCTTGTAATGCTGCGGCGGATCGAAGGCGGCAGCTGCGTGTCCGTTGTTGGCAAGAACGCCTGCCGCATAGACATCCGAAAAATCCGTGCCGAGCGGCCGGCCTTTGTAGTCGCTTAGTCCATGGGCGGTGACCGCCAGCACGATCAGGGTTGCGCCGAACCCTATCAGCAACGCGACAGACCACAGCCGCACACGCTCGCGCGTCAGGAAATCGCCAGTGCGCAGGATGGAAAGAAAAGCGGCCACATCGATCCGCCGGAAATACGCCCGGCGATGATGGGCCGCTTGTCTTTAAGGAATGCTTAGTACGCGCTGTTCGCGCCCACGCCGCCGTCCATCGCGCCGCCATCGAGATCGACGTCACGCGAGGCCGAACGCTCCTCCGCGCAGACCTTGGAGCGATAGGAGAAGAACATGTCGCCTGTCCCGTATTTGCGCAAATTGGTGCGCTCGGTGCAGTCGGGGACTTCCATCTGCGGCACGCATTTCAGCATGCCGTCCTTGAAGTGGCGCACGGCTTCATGCTCGCCGCATTGCAGGATCACGCCCTTCGAATAGAGGCCGGCCATGCCCTGGTCGGACTGGACGACGTCGCCGATCGTGATCTTGAGGCGCGAACCGGCGATGCAACGCGCGATTTCGCCTTCATAGGCGGATTCGATCCAGGTATCGGCCGTCATGTGCGACGCCGGAAATTCGCGGCCGTCCGCCGACACGCAAACCGCATGGATCGATTTGACGACGGTCGCTTCTTCCATCTGGCAATGGCCGGACGTGCTGATCGCGCCGATGTTGGAATGGTTGTTGATGTTCACATACTCGTAGCTGCCGCCGCCATAGACGATCACCTGCGCGCCCGCGCTGGCATTTGCCTGCGCCATGGCTTGCGCGAACGCCGCGACCTGAACGTTGATCTTGTTGATGACGACGACCTTGTTGATGTTGATGTTCTTGTTGATGTTCAGGTTCTTGTTGATGTTGATGATCTTGATCGGGCCGCTTCCGCCGCCACCACCGCAACCGCCGCCGCCGCCACCATGTTCGCCATTGATGCCGATACCGCCACCGATATTGACGGTCGGCGCGGCGCTCATGCCGCCGGTGTAGAATGGTCCCGCTGCCGCCGGCAAAGCCGACATTGCTGCGAGCGCGGCACCCGCCATCGCGGTAACCACAAACCTGAACGAGATCGGCGACATGCTATGGCTCCTTCACTCCGATCATCCTACACATGGGTCTCCGCGCCGCTGTGCGGAACATCGACCAAGGCTTAATGACCGTGCCCTCCGCTTCACGATCCATGCCATCGGCTGCAGCAATTAACCGGCCGCCTCTGGCTCGAATTGGCACAAATTCGCCGGCTGAAATCCGGGATTTGCGGCCATGATCCCGATCTCGGACGACAATCCTGTCGAGCACACGCCGTTCATCAACTGGCTGCTGATCGCAGCCTGCGTGGCGGCGTATGCGTGGGAGCTCTCGCTCGGCGAGACGGGATCGGACGCGGCGTTGGCCGTACTCGGTTTCACGCCGCATGCGTTAACGGGCGGCCAAGTGCCTTCGCTGGCGCTTGGTGTTCCTGCCTATGCGACGATCCTGACCTCGATGTTCCTGCATGGCGGGCTGCTGCATCTCGCGGGCAACATGCTCTACCTCTGGATTTTCGGGAACAACATCGAAGAGGCGATGGGGCATGTGCGATTCACCCTGTTCTACTTCGCAAGCGGCATCGCGGCCGCGCTCGCCATGCTGTTCATCGATCCGTCCTCGGAGTTGCCGATGGTCGGCGCGTCCGGCGCGATCTCCGGCGTTCTCGGCGCCTATATGCTTCTTTACCCGCGCGCCCGGGTGCATGTGATCATACCGCTCGGGATCATTTTCTATCCGCTGTGGATCCGCGCGGTGTGGGTGGTCGGAATCTGGTTCGCCATGCAACTCGTCAGCGCGGCATTCACCGATCCGGCACAACCGGGCACGGCTTTCTGGGCACACGTCGGCGGATTCGGCGCCGGCCTTGTCATGACACCCTTCCTGAAATCGCGCGATGTTCGCTTTTTCGGGCCGTTCGCGCCGCGCGGACCCTGGGCCTGAAGGTTGGCTTGCCGAGCTGAAGCTCGCGGCAATCGGTCCGCCTTCGCGCTTTCGGGCTACGGCGTGCCAGCTTTCGCTGCCTCGCGAGCGAAAGCTGGCACGGCTTTCGCTCCCTTCGCCTCGTAAGCGCAGGGCGGCGTTCCGATCTGGAGCACTCCGCGCGATCAAGAGTACGGGGCGAGCGGTCCATGAAGCACAAGAATTCTCACCTGCTGGTCGGCTATTGGAGCCGCATTCGCAACGGACGCGACGTGCCGGACCAGACCGATATCGATCCGCGCGCCGTCAAGCGGATGCTCTCGCATATTTTCATACTCGACGCGGCCAATCCGGGACGACCAACCTATCGCCTTGCGGGCACGGGATTGTGCGAGCGTTTCGGCATGGAGCTTAAGGGCACCGGCTTCCTCGCCCATTGGGAAGGCCAATCCGGCGTTGCGCTTTCGTCCTTGCTAAAGCAGGCGCAGAAGACTCTTCAGCCGATCTGCCTATCCTCGATCGGGGCCACAGCCGATTGCGGCATGGTCGAGCTCGAAACCATTCTGGCGCCGATCAGCTTCAACGGCGGCGAACCCAATCGCTTCCTGGGCATGACCCAGGTTCTCACCGATGTGATGCAGCTTGGGGGACGCCCGATCGCGTTCCAGCGCCTTATTGCTTCTCAGCTGGTCCGGGAAGATGAGCCGACGCCGGTTTTCACCGCGCCTCCGCCGCCACCTCCGCCGATGCAGATTCTGCGCAACCATTCCCGTGCGCCGCATCTGCGCCTGGTCGTGTCGCAGGACAGGCCCTCGACGACGGTTCATTTCGAGCCGGAAGAGATGCTTCGCCGCATGTTCGACATGCTGGGCGGCCGCATGGCCGGCATCTGACCTGCGTTATTGCGGGTCGGTGCTGTTGTTGTTGGTTGTCGGAACCGTCTGGGTCTGGCGCTGGTAATTCTTGTCGATGGGATCGCCGACCGGATCATTGTGCAGAACGTTCTGATCCAGAAGCTGTTCGCTTTCCTTGCGCTTTAGATACGGCAGTTCATATTTCTCGATCTTCGCGCGATAGGCGTCGAACTGCTTTTCATCCGCAGGCAGGCGCTTGTCGCAGCGATCGGGATCAAGCTTCGCGGTCTCCTGGCACCACAGATCGAAATTCATGGTCTGAACGTCGTAACGGGTCGTTTGCGCCAGTGCGGGACACGCAAGCAGCACGGTAGCCGAAAGCAGGAAAATCTTCATACCGTTCATAACGCCAGCATAGGCCCGAAGTTGCTCTGAAAGATAGCGCCAGCCGTCACAAACCGTATCAAGCCGCCGTGGCGCGCGTGAAATCTTCGACAACTTTAACGTTTTGCGGCGGAAGAGGCGCCTGGCCCAGAATCATGTCTGACGCCTTCTCGGCGATCATGATGGTCGGGGCGTTGGTGTTGCCCGAGACCAGCGCCGGCATCACCGAGGCATCGATCACACGCAGACCGTCCACGCCATAGACCCGCAATTGCGGGTCGACGACGCTGTCGGCGTCGGTGCCCATCTTGGCGCTGCCGACCGGGTGATAGATCGTCTCGGCGGTCTTGCGCACCCAGGCATCGATCTGATCGTCCTTGGTGACATGCGCGCCGGGCATCAGTTCTGGACCGCGATAGGGATCGAACGACGCCTGCGCAAAGACCTCGCGCGCCAGCTTCACGCCTTCGCGCATCGCGCGGCGATCCTCCTCGGCCTCGAGATAGTTCGGCTGGATGATCGGTGCGACCAGCGGATCGGGCGATTTGAGCGTGATGTGGCCGCGGCTCTGCGGGCGGAGTTGGCAGACGTGCGCCATGAATCCGTGGCGGTCGGCTTTCACGCGCGTGTGGTCCGTCATCAGCGCGGCGATGAAGTGGTATTGCAGGTCGGGCGTTTCCAGATCCGGGCGGCTCTTCAGGAATGCTCCGGATTCGAGTCCTTGACCCGTCGCCAGACCGGTGCCGAGCAGCATGTATTGCAGGCCGGTCTTCAGCGCATTGAGCGGATTGGCCTGGCTATAGAGCGTGATCGGCTGGGTACACTCGTACTGGATCGACGCGTCGAGATGGTCCTGCAGGTTACGGCCGACACCTTTCAGTTCCTGCACCACCGCGATGTCGAAGCGCTTGAGCGTCTCGGCATCGCCGATACCGGAGAGCTGGAGGACCTGCGGCGTGTTCACGGCGCCACCGCTGAGCAGAACCTCCCGCGTCGCACGCACTTTCACGGATTGCTTGTTCTGTATGAACTCGACGCCCACGGCACGCTTACCCTCGAACAAAATACGCGCGACCTGGGCATTGGATTCGATCGTCAGATTGGGTCGTTCGACGACATCGTGCAGATACGCTTTCGCCGCGCTCCAGCGTTTGCCGTTGCGGATCGTGAGCTGATAGGGCCCGAAGCCTTCCTGTTGCTCGCCGTTGAAGTCCCTGGTCTGCTTGTGTCCGGCTTCGATACCGGCCTGCACGAAAGCGCGGAACAACGGATTGTTCGAGTGCCCATTCGATACATGGAGGGGCCCATCGCCACCGTGAAAATCGTCGCCGCCGTTCTGATTTGCTTCAGCGCGCTTGAAATAGGGCAGGACATCCGCGAACGACCAGCCGTCGCATCCCATTTGCCGCCAGCCGTCATAGTCGCGCGCATGGCCGCGGATATAGATCATGCCGTTGATCGACGACGACCCGCCCCAGCCCCGGCCGCGTGGCCAATAGAGCCTGCGGCCGTTCATATGCAGCTGGCCTTCAGTCTCGTAGTACCAGTTGTACGGATTCGGCTTTCCGATCAGCGCCGGAATGCCGGCGGGCATGTGGATCATCGGCGACTTGTCGCGGCCACCGGCCTCGATCAGCAGCACCTCGACCGCGGGATCCGCAGAAAGGCGGTTGGCGAGGACGCATCCCGCGCTCCCCGCTCCGACGATGATGTAATCAAAGGCCTTCATGGCTGGATCGCGGGTTTGTCGCTGTTGTCGGGCGCAGGTGCGGCCGGCACCGGCTCCGGCGCTTTCGCTTCTGCTTCGAGTCGTGTGAGCGAGATTTCGAGCGAGGCCCGGCATTTTTTCGACGCCGGCCTCATGGCCGCGACGGCGCCGTCCATCATCCAGCAATCGTAATCGGCCTGCGCGCGCGCCGCGTCGGCGGCAAAGGTGGCTTTGCCGCGTTCGAGCGCGCGCACCAGGCGATCGCGCATCTTGTGGGTCGGCACATCGATGCCCGGTTCCGGTTCGACGACCGAACCGCGCGCAGCGATGATCGCCTTTTCCGCGTAGTTGTTGGCGAGCGCACCGATGTCGCTGTCCATTTCCGTCAACTCGATCGACCCGCCGCGATCGAAGGCGACGCCTGCCGCGACGCCGACCGGGCCGAACGACTTGGCCAGAGCGGAATAGTTCTTGAACAGCGCTTTCGAGAACGCGTCACCGGTTGGCTTGGTGATGTTCAAATCATCGAGCGCATATTCGTTCACGCAGCCGGCGAGTACGGCTGCAATCACAAGAATCGTTGCGCCCGCGGCGCAACGGAAAGCCAAACGCTGAAATGCCATGCCTGTTCTCCGGGAGCCTGCGCGGGAGGGATTGCTATAGCGCGCCGCGCCGCAAAGGTTAAGTGCGGCTTAACGGCAACCAAATATGGCCGTCGCAGAGGGGTAAACGTAAACCTTCTATTGACCGTCCAGCGTTCACAATGACTGCGGAAAGGGCCGGACCAGGCGTGGTCCGATGGTTGCGATGAAAGATGTCGAGCCCGTAATTTCGAAATCCAAAGCGGAGCGCAGGCGCTTCCGCCGCGTGCGTGTCGATCTGAGCGGTCGGTTGTTCGTGCCGGCGGATTCGCGCGAATGCCATTGCAAGGTCGTCGACCTTTCGCCGGGCGGCGCGTCGCTGGAATGCGACCTTGTACTTGAGCTGAATACGCCCGTCATTCTCTATGTCGATGGCTTCGGCCGCCTCGAGGGCACGATCATGCGCGCCAATCCGGGCGATTTCGGTGTGCGCTTCAATTGCACGGCGATGAAGCGCGAGCGCATCGCGGAGCAGCTGATCCTTTTCATGAATCGCGAATTGATCGACGAAGCTGAAATCCGCCGCCACGACCGCACGCCGCAAAAAGGCGTGGCGCGGTTCACGCGGTCCGATGGTCAGTTCGTCGCTTGCGAGGTTCTCGATCTTTCGGTCAGCGGCGTCTCGCTCAAGACGGATGTGCGTCCCCCGATCGGCGAGTTCGTCCTGATCGGTCAGATGGCCGGCCGCGTCGCGCGTCATCACGAACATGGCATCGGCATCGAATTTGTGGGTGGCGGTCCGGCGAGCGCAACGGCCGAGAGTCTCACGGCGAAAATCGCCAGAGCACGTTAGGCTTTCGCGAGCAATCCCAGTTCGGCCTGCTTCTTCTTCGTCAATCCTGACGCGACGATCGCGTGCGCGCGCGTGAGATAGCCCCTCATCTCCCTCGTATTCAGCGCGTCGAGCTTCTGCAGATTGACCCATTTCATGCGCGCCATGTATGGCGCCGGGATGATGTTCTTGGCTTTGGTCAGGATATCGAAGCTCGCATCGCCGGCCTTGAACGACAATGTTTGCGGCCGCATCTCCGGCGCCCCCATAACCGCGAACATCTTGCCGCCGACCTTGTAGACGTGATCGCTGCCCCACTGGATCGAGAGCGTCGCGCCGGGAAGCGACAGGCAGAACTTCTCGATGTCGGCGTATTTCATGGCGCGGCTTCCGGCGGAAGGTTGAGCGCGGCGCGCGCTCTGGCGCGATGCCCCGGCGTCACATGGCGCGCGACGAGGCTAAGCGCCATCGCGAGCACGGCCGCATCGTCGGTGAATCCGAGGCCTGCAATGAAATCCGGAATCGCGTCGAAGGGCAGGACGAAATAGGCGAGCGCCGCGAGCAATATGCCTTTGACCCGCGTCGGCGTCGCTGGATCGATCGCGCAGAAATACGCGGCCGCCGCATCATCGGCGAAGGGCACCTTGCCAGCGAGCGTCAGCAGCTTTGCCCAGAATCCGTCGCGTACGATGCGTTCGTTGCGCGCGATGACAGCGGGGAGTTGGGCGGCGTCGGGGTCCATTGTCCTGTGCATGGCGCAGTATCTGCCTGTCTTAGGCCGAGGAAAAGTGGCCATCGTTTGTCTTGCACGCTCACCCTTCGACAAGCTCAGGGTGAGGAGGTACACAATTTCCTCATGCTGAGCCTGTCGAAGCATGAGATGAGGAGAATATCATGGCCATGGACCAGGGGATTGCCGACGCGCCGCAGCCGCTCGCCAGCCTTATCGGCGTGGAGATTGTCGAGGCGGCCAAGACGAAAGTCGTGGGCCGGCTCGTCGTGCGGCCGGAGATCTGCACGACGTTCGACACGTTGCATGGCGGCGCGATCATGGCTTTTGCCGATACGCTGGGCGCGACCGGCGCATTCCTCAATCTGCCATCGGGCGCGGGCACGACGACGATGGAGAGCAAAACCAATTTCATCGGCGGCGCGAAAGTCGGAACGGTGGTGACCGGCGAATCCGTACCGGTCCATATCGGCAGCCGCACCTCGGTCTGGACGACACGCATCACGCGCGAGGATGGCAAGCTTGTGGCCGTCGTGACCCAGACGCAGATGGTGCTTACCTAGCGTCCGCTTTGCGCCGTTTCGCGTGCCGGTCTAAGAGTCCGGCCGGCAGAATTCTAAGGAAGGAAACGGCATGGAACTCAGTTCGAAGATCGCGGCTGTCGTCACCGGCGGCGCATCGGGTCTCGGCGAAGCGACGGCTCGCGCGCTCGCCAAGCAGGGCGTGAAGGTCGCGCTGCTCGACATGAACAAGACCAAGGGCGACGCGGTGGCGGCCGAGATCGGCGGCGTGTTCTGCGAAGCCAATGTCACCGATGAAGCCAGCGTCATTGCCGCGTTCGAGAAGGCGCGCGCCGCGCACGGTCAGGAGCGCATCCTCGTCAACTGTGCCGGCACCGGCAACGCGATCAAGACGGCATCGCGCGACAAGAAGACGGGCGAGACCCGCCGCTTCCCGTCCGACGCGTTCAACTTCATCATCCAGATCAATCTGGTCGGCACGTATCGCTGCATCGCGATCTCGGCGCAGGGCATGCTCTCGCTCGATCCGATGGAAGGCGGTGAGCGTGGCGCGATCGTCAACACCGCGTCGGTCGCAGCGCAGGACGGTCAGATCGGCCAGGCGGCGTACAGCGCCTCGAAGGGCGGCGTGAATGCACTGACCCTCGTGGTCGCGCGCGACCTCGCGCAGGAAGGCATACGCTGCAACACGATCATGCCGGGCCTGTTCAATACGCCGCTGCTGGCTGCAGCGCCGGAGCAGGTGAAGCAGGCGCTGGGCGCACAGGTGCCGTTCCCGCCGCGTCTCGGCAATCCGCCGGAATATGCTTCGCTGGCGCTGGAGATGATCCGCAACCCGTATTTCAACGGCGAATGCGTCCGTCTCGACGGCTCGATCCGGATGGCGCCGCGGTAGGCCGCCTGCCAGACTGCGAGGATGACCGAATCGGGCATCCTCGCCTGGCACGACTATTTCGCGACCGTTGCCGCGGTAAGCGCGACGCTGGCCGGCCTGCTGTTCGTCGGTCTGACGATCAGCCTCAACCACATGCTCGCGGGCCACGGCTATCTCTATCGTGCCTGGGCCGCGCTCTTCCTGCAACTCGAAGCGCTGCTGATCGGCGTCTTCGGCCTTGTGCCTAGGCAACCCGATAGTTTGCTCGGCGCCGAGTTGATCGCGACGTCTCTGGCGGTGCTCGCGGCGATCCGCATCTTCGGCCATTATTTTCCGGAAGATGAGAACTCCCATGTTCTGGGATCGAAAGGCGCGCGGGCGATCCGCGAAGTGCTGATCCATATCGCCGTGCTCTTTCCGATCGTCGCGGGCGGATTATTGATCGCACGAAGCGTGGACGCGCTCTACTGGCTGCTCCCGTCGGAAGTGATCAGCCTTTATCTCTCCATCGGTCTCGCCTGGGTCTTCGCGATCGAAATCCCCAGGCGACAGCGCAATGTGAGCTAACGGGCGGCCAGTTCTCTAATCTGGCTGTTGGCGAGCGTAAGCTTGGCGATGGAGAGTTCGCCGGCGCTTTCGAGCGCGACGAGGAACGCCTTTGCACGCGACAGTGCACCTTCATGCTGCTTCACCCATAGCATCGCAGCGGCCGCACCATCCTCGCGCGTGCCTTTCGCCTTGGCTTTATCCAGCAGCGAGAGCGCATCGCCCGTCAGCGCGCGCTGCGCCGCGAACAGATCGTCGTTGAGGCGGCGGATGGCGAGGCGGTCCCAATGCTCGGCGCCGACGATGCGGCGGCTGAGTACCTTCAGCCGGTCGATGCCGACTTCCGCGCCGATGGTGAAATAAGCGCCTGCTACAACTTCGATGTTGAAACCTTTGGTGTCGGCGAGCTGCGCGATCTCGGGCGCGGTGCCGAACAGCGGCAGCGCGCCGATCTCGTCCGCGAGTTCGTGCGGCACGCCGGCCTTCTCGAGTTCGGCGATGCGGGAGAGCGTGTCCTGCTTTTCGTATTCCGAGACCAGGCCCTCGAACGTGCCTTTGAGCTTGCCGACGCCGGCGCGATAGAGCGCGATGGTCGATGCGAAATCGGCATTCGCCGGCACGTTGGCGAGGAACCAGAGGCCCAAACGGCGCAGCAGTTCCGCGATGTCGGTGTACATCGAGGTCTGCACCGCGGCATCGACTTTTCCGTCGAGCGCATCGACGCGGGCCTTGAGACCTGAGAGATCGAAGGCACCTTCGGCGACGACGGAAACGCGGATCACTTCGGCGCCTGAGGCTCCCGTCATCTCCTTCATGCGCGCGACGAAGACTGGGCCTGCGAGATTGACGAGGCGATTGGTGAGGACGTCGGTGATGATCTCGCGGCGCAGACGATGGCTTTCCATTTCGCCCCGCAGCTTTTCGGCGGCGAGTGTGGGGAAGTAGCTCACCAGTTCCGTGGTGAAATGCGGATCGTCGGGCAAGGTGCTCTGGATCAACTCGGCCTTGAGATCGAGCTTGGAATAGGCGAGCAGAACCGCAAGCTCGGGCCGCGTCAGTCCCTTGTCGCTTTGCGCGCGAACGCGAAGCTGCGCGTCGTCGGGCAGGAATTCGACGGCGCGGTCGAGCTTCCCACGCGATTCCAGGTCGCGCATGAAGCGGCCATGGGCGTCGAGGTCCTTGCTGGCGCGCGACTGTGCCACCGAAAGGGTCAGCGTCTGGTCGTAATTGTCCGCGAGCACATGGGCCGCCACATCGTCGGTCATCGCGGTCAGCATTTTGTCGCGCGCGTCGCCCGTGATCTCGCCGCGGCGCATCGGACCGCTGAAGAGAATCTTCAAATTCACTTCGTGGTCAGAGGTATCGACGCCGGCGGAATTGTCGATGGCGTCCGTGTTGATGCGCCCGCCTGCGAATGCGTATTCGATGCGGCCGAGCTGCGTGCAGCCGAGATTGGCGCCTTCGCCGACGACCTTGGCGCGGATGTCGCCGCCGTTGATGCGGATCGAATCGTTGGCGCGGTCGCCCGCATCCATATTGCTCTGCGACGACGATTTCACATAGGTGCCGATGCCGCCGAACCAGAGCAGATCGACCGGCGCTTTCAGGATCGCCTTCATCAGCTCCGCGGGCGTCGCCTTTTCGTCGGTGAGGCCGAGCATCGCCTTCACCTCCGGCGACAGCACGATCTCCTTCAGACTGCGCGGATAGACGCCGCCGCCCTTGCTGATGAGCTGCTTGTTGTAATCGTCCCAGCTCGAGCGCGGCAGATCGAACATGCGCTTGCGTTCGTCCCAGCTCTTGGCGGGATCCGGGTCGGGATCGAGGAAGATATGACGGTGATCGAATGCCGCGAGCAGCCGCGTGCATTTCGACAGGAGCATGCCGTTGCCGAAGACGTCGCCTGACATGTCGCCGACGCCAACGGCGCTGAACGGCTCGATCTGGATGTTGTGCCCCATCTCGCGGAAATGTCGCTTGACCGCTTCCCACGCGCCCTTGGCGGTGATGCCCATCTTCTTGTGGTCGTACCCGCGGCTGCCACCCGATGCAAAAGCGTCGCCGAGCCAGAAGCCGCGGCTTTCGGCGATGCCGTTGGCGATATCGGAGAACGTTGCGGTGCCCTTGTCGGCGGCGACGACGAGATAGGGATCGTCCTCGTCGTGACGCACGCAGTCGGGCGGCGGTACGACCGAGCCGTCGGCGTGGAGATTGTCGGTGACGTCGAGCAGCGCGTTGATGAAGAGCTTGTAGGCGGCGATGCCGGCCGCCTGTGTCTCGTCGCGCGTCGCATTGATGGGCATCTGCTTGGGATAGAAGCCACCCTTGGCGCCGACCGGCACGATCACGGCATTCTTCACCTGTTGCGCCTTTACCAGGCCCAGCACCTCGGTGCGGAAATCCTCGCGCCGGTCCGACCAGCGCAAACCACCGCGCGCCACCTTGCCGAAGCGCAGATGCACGCCTTCGACCTGCGGCGAATAGACGAAAATCTCGACATGCGGGCGCGGGGCGGGCAGTTCGTCCAGCTTCTGCGAATCCAGTTTCATCGCGAACACGGGCCGCGGCGAACCGTCCTCGCTGTGCTGATAGAAATTCGTGCGCAGCACGTTCGAGATCACATTGCGCAGGCGACGGATGATGCGGTCGTCGTCGAGGCTCGGAACGTCATTGAGCGATTTCTCGATCTTGGTCTGCACGAGCCGGATGCGGGCATCGCGCTTTTCGTCGCCAGACGGATCATTGCCTGCGTGGAACAACTCGACCAGCAGCTTGGCGATGTCCGGGTTCCGCGACAGCGCCTGCTCCATATATTCCTGGCTGAACTGGATCGTGGCCTGGCGGAGATATTTCGCGGTGGCGCGCAGGATCGTCACGTCACGCCAGGACAGCTCGGCGCAGATGACGAGACGGTTGAAGCCGTCACTCTCGGCCTCCCCGGAGACAACAGCCCGGAATGCTTCTTCCAGCGGCTCCTTGATATCTTCGAACGGCGTCGCGCCGCCATCGGCGCGCTCCATCTGGAAATCGAGTACGACGCTGTCATGCGTGTTGCCGGAATCGTCGCGGAAGCTGACGTTGAACGAATCCTCGGCGATCACTTTCATGCCGAGATTTTCAAAGATCGGCAGCGAGGCCGACAGCGGCATCACTTCGCCGAGGAGATAGAGCTTCAGGCGGAGCGCATTGTGCGCATCGTCGGGCTTGCGATAGGCGCGGGCCTGAAGCGTCAGCCCGCTCTTGCGCGCGGCGACTTCCTGCAACTCTTCCAGATCGGTGACGGCTTCTTCCGGCGCAAAGACGCCGGTGTAGCCGGGCGAGAAGATCGGCGCGCGGGCCTGTTGCAGGCGCGCGCCTTCGGCATCGCCATGTTTGGCGCCGAACGCATCCGCGAAGGCGTCGTCCCAGGTGCGGATGGCGTCCCGGATATTGTTCTCGAGCGTCTGGACATCGACATGCGGGCGCGCACCATCGTTGCGGCCGACGATGTAATAGACGCGCGCGAGTGTGGAGTCGTCGATCGTCGGCGTCGCGGCCGACATGCGTCCGTTGAACGCCTCTGCGAGGATCGCATGGATTTTTTCGCGCGCGGTGGTGTCGTAGCGGTCGCGCGGCACATAGACGAGGGCGGAGACGAAGCGATCGAAACGGTCGAAGCGCACAAACACTTTTACCTTGGGTCTCTCGCCGAGACGCAGGATGCCGAGCGCGGTGGTGAAAAGTTCGTCCTCGGAAATCTGGAACAACTCGTCGCGCGGATAGATGTCGAGAATGTGCGCGAGCGCCTTGCCGTCATGGCTGTTGGGTGCGAGGCCCGCGCGCGTCTTCACATGCTCGATCTTGGTGCGCAGAAGCGGGATATCGCTCGGGCGCTTGCTGTAGGCGCTCGATGTGAACAGGCCGACGAAACGGCGCTCGCCGGTGAGCTTGCCGGTATCGTCGAAGATCTTCACGCCGACATAGTCCATATGCACGCGGCGATGGACGAGCGAACGCTCGTTGGATTTGGTGATGATCAGCGGCTCGGGCTGCATCAGGAAGGCAGTGATCTGCGGCGTCAGCGAACCGCGCTGCAAGACTCGCGTGCCGACGCCGGTGAGCACGCCAAGGCCGCTGTTCTCGATCGGATCGAGGCGAGACTCTTTGCCCTGCGTATAGTGATAGTCGCGGCAGCCCAGAAAGGTGAAGTGATTGTCCGCCAGCCATTCGAGGAAGGCGATGTTTTCCTTGAGTTCATTTTCCGCAATACGCGGCGGATGCTTCTTCAAGCCGGCGATTGCGTCCTCGAGCTTGCCCATCATCGGGCGCCAGTCGCGCACCGCTTCGCGCACCTGAGCGAATACGGCGATGGCGCCGTCGACCATCGCCTGCCGGCGCGTCTCGTCCACGATCGGATCGAGCACCGCGACGATCACGCTGAGCGCATCGCTGTCCTGCCTGACGATCGGATGAAAAACGGCGCGCAGGCGCGCGCCTTGCGCGTTCAACTCACCAAGTAAGGAATCGAACAGGAACGGCATATCGTCGTTGATCGCGACGAGAACGGATTCGCTAACGCCGTACGCCTTGTCCTCGTTGGCCGCGGCGAACAGATCGACCAGGATGCCGCCCTTGGTGCGTCGTTCGACACGCTTGAACACCAGCGCGGCGAGCGCACTCAGCCCTTCGGGCGTGTAGCGGTTGATGTCTTCCGGCGCTGCATTGCGATACAGCGCTTCGAAAAAGCCGCGCAGGTCGGGATCGGCGGCCTTGGCGCCGCGGGCGAGGCGGGCGGCGGCCTCCGCTTCGTCGCCATTGGTGAGTCTGGTCGGAACGGCAAGGTTCATCTGGGGCTGCGCTGAAAAGGGGTGTCGCCTACGATTGACGAGGTTAATCAGCGCATATTAACGCCCCATGCAAGGGCGCCGAAAGTCCTCAGGCGAACGGCAAAACGGGCAATTCCGTGGTGTTCTGAGCCCGGGCATTCCAGCGTGCCGCAAGGATCGCGGCCGCTGCCACTGCCCCACAGGCCATCAGGATCAATGCCGCGCCAAGGGCGCTCGCGGGAAGGGGCCTCAGCACACACGCAAATGAGCCGAGCGCAGCGGTAGGCGCAAGAAAGTGCAACGCCGGCCCATACTCCCGCAACAGAGTGGCAACCACTGCCGACGATCCCGCTGCGAAGAGTACAACAGTCACCAGGCTCGCGTCCGATGGCAGCAAAAGGAACGCCCCGGCGCCCCAGGCCGTGCCCGCGAACGCCATGATCGCGTCGAGATCGTGTGAAAAAGATTTAAGCGCAGCGCGCTCAAATGGCTGCTGTATCGTGCGGTGCCAGGCGCGCGCGATGGCTGCGGCGCCCATCAGGATAAATCCCGACCAGGTCAGACTTTCCGTCGATACGGCGCCCGTTATCGCCATGGCTGCAATGCCCATCGCGATCAGCGCGACGGCGGCGTGAACCGACCGGCCCAGAAGATTGGCGAGTCGCGCAGTATCTCGTGCTTCTGCATGGAGTTCCGCGAGCCGCGCAATCGGGCTTCGGGCCTGAAAAGACTCCGCAATGGGAGACTGGAACCGTTCGGGTTGGGACGCACGCTCGGCTAAGGCCATGGTGCCCTCGATCACTGTGACATGCATACGCTCCGCCCCCCGCGTTAAGAATGCCTTAATGATGCGCGACACCCTGATTCGGTTCCCAGGATGATGGTTTTTCCACAGATTCGTGACGGGCGGGCGGTCGTCTACGACTTGGAGTTCACCGCCTGGGAAGGCTCGATGGCGAATCGCTGGTCGCGCCCCGGCGAGTTCACGGAACTCGTGCAGATCGGCGCCGTGCGGGTGGATGTGCAGAGCTTCGATATCGAGGCGGAGCTTGATGTGATGGTGAAGCCTCGGCTCAACCCGGTCCTGTCGGACTATCTCGTCGGCCTGACCGGCATCGCCAATGAAGAAATCGCGGCGCGCGGCGTCGACTTCGTGGATGCCTATCGCGCCTTTCTGGATTTCGCGGAAGGCCGCGCGACACTCGCCTTCGGCACCGACAATCTGATCTTCGAGGATAATCTCCGCCTCTATGGCTTGAGCGGGTTTCCGACGCCGCCGCCTTTCATCAATCTGCGGCCCTGGTTCAATGCCAATGGCATCGCAACGGCGAAGCTGCATTCCTGCGATGTCGGGCCGACGCTCGGCGTCGCGTTCGAAGGCCGTCGGCATAACGCGCTCGCGGACACGAAATCGCTGGTCGCCGGTATCCGCGTGCTGCTGGAACGCGGCGCTAAGAATCCGTTGCTGTCATGAACGAAGAAGCCGCGCGCCTGATCAAGCTGCTCGATCTGAAACCGCATCCCGAAGGTGGGCACTACCGCGAGGTGTTCCGCGATCCGAACGGCCACAACGGGCGAGCCCATTCCACGGCGATCTATTTTCTTCTGCGCGCCGGTGAGGTTTCGCGCTGGCATCGCGTCGATGCGGCGGAGATATGGCACTTTCATCGTGGCGCGCCGCTGGAACTCAGGATCGGCAAGGAAAGTTTTGTTCTGGGGAACAATATTGAAAAGGCCGAGCGGCCGCAGATCGTCGTGTCCGCGAATGCCTGGCAAAGCGCGCGATCGCTCGGCGCTTACACGCTCGTCGGATGCACCGTCGCTCCCGGCTTCGAGTTTTCGAAATTCGAATTGGCGCCGGAGGGGTTTGACCCTAATTCGGCACGCTGACGGACAACAATTGCCCGAGCGCGCGCGTGATGCCATGCGACGAGGCGCGGCCTGCATATCCGGATTGCGCGTTGAACGTCACGTTCAAAGTCTTGCCCGACAGGAACATGATCGGCTTGGTGCCAAGCGCCATGCGCACCTGGTCGATCTTCTTGGAGAAGGCGGCGCGCGCCGGCGCCGATATGACGAAACGGTCGATGCCACGCGCCGTATTCTCAAGCGCATCGAAGCATAGCGCGCGCAGCCGCGCGTCTCCGGCCAGCGCGTTCCAGTCGGCGGTGAAGTTCAGATGGATGCGGCGCGAATAGGCGAGATGCTCGGCTTCGTCTTCCGCGGCGTTCTGCATCTCCGAAAGGGAAATCATGCCCAGTGAGGGTGCCAGGGAGTCGCCGGTGCGTTCCGCAGGCACGCCGCCCGGTGCTGCATCGGTATACAGCGTCAGCGCGCCCCAGCCCGAAACGCGAATGACCGTCTGGCCGGAATCGAATTTCAGGATGCGCCCGCCCATTGAGGCGCGGTCGGTGTAGAGCACATAGACTTCGGGATCGCCCGCAAAGCGCAGGACGAACTTGTCGCCGAGACGGTCGAGCGTGAAGTTGATGCCGCTGGCGGAATAACTTCCCGGATTGATATCGCCGACCCGCTCCTGGCTGAGACGCAAATTCATTTGATCCTGCGCGAGCGCCGGACCGGCGAGCAGCACACACAATAAAAGAGCGGTCCCGAATCTGGGCATCGCGTTCATATTTCTCGTGGCCCCGCTCCGCCCGCGCCCCGCGAGCATCACACAATCCTATTTCACCGAAGGAATAGGGCGATTTTAAGCCCGCCAATGTCGCAGGATTTCCTTAAATATTTTCGAAATTCCCGCCGCGCCCCTTGCCGGAGGCGAAGCGCGCTGCGCCTTCGCGGGTTTCGCCGGAGGCAAGCGTTTGCTCGCCATGGCGGTATTCGTTCGCGAGCGCGCCGGCGAGATCGAGGCCAAATTGTTCGTACACGGATTTTCTGTCTTCGCGCATGCAGGTCTGCGGCATGCGCGCAATCTCGGCGCCGATCTTCTCGGCTTCTTGACGGCTCTGCCCCGTCGGGACGACGCGGTTTGCGAGACCGAACGACAAAGCCTCGGCAGCGCCGACGGCGCGACCCGTCAGTATCAGGTCGAGCGCGCGCGACTGCCCGATCAGGCGCGGCAGGCGCACCGTGCCGCCGTCGATCAGCGGCACGCCCCAGCGGCGGCAGTACACGCCGAAGGTCGCGTCTTCCTCCATGACGCGCAGATCGCACCAGCAGGCGAGCTCAAGCCCGCCGGCCACGGCATAGCCGGCGACGGCAGCGATGACGGGCTTGGAGAGTACGAGGCGAGTCGGTCCCATCGGGGCGGCACCGTCGAGGGCGCCGCCGCTGGGTTCCTGCAAGCGGTTGCCGCGACTGGTCGAGACGCCTTTCAGGTCCGCGCCCGAGCAGAATGTGCCGCCGGAACCCCACAGGACGGCAACCTTTGCATCTTCGTCACGTTCGAACCCGATGAAGGCCTCGACCAACGCATCCGCCGTGGGACGGTCGATCGCATTGCGCACACCGGGCCGATCGATAATGACCGTCGTAACGGCATCTTTGTGCTCGACGCGCACGGCGCTGCTATCGCTCATATCCCTGCTTCCGCCGGCACGATTTCAAGTATCATCTTTTCTTACACATTAACCGGCAAAATGCTTGGCATCCCGGCTGAATCTGACTAAACCGGCCCCGTCCAAACCCCTCATCCGAAGGGCGCTCCCGTGACCTCCAGCCTCGACACATTTAGATCCTGCCGTACGATGACGGTGGGCGGAAAGACCTATGCCTATTTCAGCCTGATTGCGGCCGAGAAGAACGGGCTCAAGGGCATCTCGCGATTGCCCTATTCGATGAAGGTGCTGCTGGAGAACCTGCTGCGCTACGAGGACGGCAAGACGGTCACCGCGGACGACATCCGCGCCATCGCCGGCTGGCTCAAGACGAAATCCTCCGACCGCGAGATCGCATTCCGTCCCGCGCGCGTTCTGATGCAGGACTTGACCGGCGTTCCCGCGGTCGTCGATCTGGCGGCGATGCGCGATGCGATGAAGAACCTCGGCGGCGATCCGGAGAAGATCAACCCGCTCGCCGAAGTCGATCTCGTCATCGATCATTCGGTGATGGTCGACAATTTCGGCCACAAGGATTCATTCAAGAAGAACGTCGGCATCGAATATGAGCGCAACATGGAGCGCTATCAGTTCCTGCGCTGGGGCCAGCAGGCGTTCGCGAATTTCCGCGTCGTGCCGCCCGGCACCGGCATCTGCCACCAGGTCAATCTCGAATATCTCGCCCAGACGGTGTGGACGCGCAAAGCCAGGGATCCGAAATCGAAGAAGACGATCGAATTTGCCTTTCCCGATACGCTTGTCGGCACCGACAGCCACACGACCATGGTCAACGGTCTCTCGGTTCTCGGCTGGGGCGTCGGCGGCATCGAAGCGGAAGCAGCGATGCTCGGCCAGCCGATCTCCATGCTCATCCCGGAAGTCATCGGCTTCAGGTTGACCGGCAAGCTGCGCGAAGGCTGCACCGCGACCGATCTCGTGCTCACGGTGACCGAGATGTTGCGCAAGAAAGGCGTGGTCGGGAAGTTCGTGGAGTTCTACGGCCCCGGCCTCGACGAGATGGCGCTGGAGGATCGCGCGACGATCGCCAACATGGCGCCGGAATATGGCGCGACCTGCGGTTTTTTCCCGATCGACAAGGAGGCCGTGCGCTACCTGAAAGACACGGCGCGCAAATCGGCGCGTGTGGCGCTGGTGGAGAAATACGCCAAGGCGCAGGGCCTGTTCCGCACCGCGAAAAGCGCGGAACCGGTGTTCACCGATACGCTCGCGCTCGACATGACCACAGTCGAGTCCAGCCTCGCAGGCCCGTTCCGTCCGCAGGACCGCGTCGCACTCGGCGACGCTTCACACAAATTCGCGAGCGCGCTGATCGACAACTACAAGAAAGGCGACGACGCCAATCGGCGCGCACGCATCGAGGGCACCGAATACTCTATCGGCCATGGCGACGTCGTGATCGCGGCGATCACGTCCTGCACCAACACGTCCAATCCGAGCGTGATGATCGGCGCCGGTCTTGTTGCGCGCAACGCCGTCAAGCGCGGATTGAAAGTTCGTCCGTGGGTGAAGACATCGCTGGCACCGGGAAGCCAGGTCGTCACCGATTATCTCGCCAAGGCGGGACTCGACAAACCGCTGAGCAAGCTCGGCTTCAATCTCGTGGGCTATGGTTGCACGACCTGTATCGGCAATTCCGGTCCGCTGCCGGAGCCGATCGCGGATGCGATCACGAAATCCGATCTCGTCACGGCGGCGGTGCTGTCGGGCAACCGCAATTTCGAAGGCCGCGTCCATCCGCAGGTGCGCGCGAACTATCTCGCCTCGCCGATGCTGGTTGTGGCCTATGCGCTGGCGGGCTCCATCAATATGGACCTGACCAAGGACCCGGTCGGCTATGACGACGAGAACGAGCCGGTCTATCTGAAGGACATATGGCCGAGCCCGAAGGAAATCGCCGCGACGATCCGCAAGGCTGTGACGGCGTCGAGCTTCCGCAAGCGGTACGGCGATGTGTTCGACGGCGGTCCGAACTGGAAGAAGGTCAAGGCGCCCAAGGGCCAGACCTACGCCTGGCAGATGGGTTCGACCTATGTGCGCAACCCGCCATATTTCGATGGCATGACGATGCAGCCCAAGCCGGTCGCGGAGATCGCCGGCGCGCGCATCCTTGCACTGTTCGGCGATAGCATCACCACCGACCACATCTCGCCCGCGGGTTCGATCAAGGCGACGTCGCCGGCCGGAATCTATCTGCAGGAACACCAGATCCGCCAGCAGGATTTCAATTCCTACGGCGCGCGTCGCGGCAATCACGAAGTCATGATGCGCGGCACCTTCGCCAACATCCGCATCCGGAACGAGATGATGAACGGCGCCGAAGGCGGCAACACGATCTATTACTCGCCGGATGCGCCGAGCGGCGAGACCATGTCGATCTTCGACGCGGCCATGCGCTACGAGAAGGACGGCGTGCAGACCGTGATCGTCGGCGGCAAGGAATACGGCACCGGGTCTTCTCGCGATTGGGCCGCTAAAGGGCCCAAGCTGCTTGGCGTGCGCGCCGTGATCACCGAAAGCTTCGAGCGTATCCATCGCTCCAACCTGATCGGCATGGGTGTCGCGCCGTTTGCCTTCACCGACTGCAAGACGCGCCGCGACTACCGCTTCACCGGCCGCGAGGCGATCGACATTCCGGGTCTCTCCGGCAAGATCACGCCGCGCATGAAGGTGATGGCGACGATCCGCTATCCCGACGGCACCACCGCGCCAATGCCCCTGATGCTGATGATCCTGACCGCGGACGAGGTCGCCTATTTCACCAATGGCGGCATCCTGCCTTACGTGCTCCGGAATCTGGTGGCGGCCTAGCGTCGCCACCGGGCGCTGCGGAGAGGGGGGTTTTGCGGCAATGGGCCGCGAAAAGCCTCGCAAAGTCGTCATCGCCCTCAATTGGAAGTGACTGGAGGCGGGCGAAGGGCTTGCCTATGCTGGCTCTCATGAATCTCCGGTCAAAGGCCGTTACCGCCGTGCTGGCGGCGGGCCTGTCTCTTTGCACGATTCCAGCCGGCGCGGGCCCCACCAAGCGGCCCGTGGTCGTGGAACTCTACACGAGCCAGGGCTGCGCCTCCTGCGTGCCGGCCGATGCGCTGCTCGCGAAACTGACCAAACGGCCGGATGTGATCCCGATGAGCTTGTCGGTCACCTATTGGGACATGCTGGGCTGGAAGGACACGCTGGCGAGCGAGACCTATACCCGCCGCCAGAAAGCCTATGCCGAGGCGATGGGGCACAGCGCGGTCTACACGCCGCAGATCATCGTCGACGGCGTGAGCGATGTCGTGGGCTCGCGCGAGAATGCCGTCGAAGCGGCGATCGACGCGCATGCCGGGGACAACGAAGGCGTTTCGGTTTCGCTGCGCGAGACACAGCAGGAGTTGCAGATCGCGATTGGCGGCGCGTCCGAGCGCGTGAAATCGCCGGCGACGGTGTGGATGTTCCATCTCAGGAACGCGGCGACGGTGGCGATCGGCGGCGGCGAAAACGACGGCCGCACCATGACCTATCATAATGTCGTCGCCGACCTGAAAGCGGTCGGCCAGTGGAAGGGCGAGCCGCTTTCGATCGATCTGCCGCGCTCGGCGATGGAAGGGCTGCCGCACGACAATGTCGTCGTCGTAGTGCAAGGCGGCGGTGGCTACGGCAAGGTTGTCGGCGCCGCGATGCTTGCTCATCCGGCCTTCGCGCCGATGTAGTGGCGAGCGGGAGAGGCGCGGCGCATACTCGCGCGCATCATGGCGCTGTTTTTTGATTCGCAATGGTTCGACTCGCGGCTCGCATCCGCGGGATTGAAACGCGCTGACGCCGCTGCTGCGCTTGGCCTGACCGAAACCGAGATCGCGGAATTGTGGAAGGATCAGCGCGAACTTTCGGCGCAGGATGTGAGGCTGATGGCGGCATTGCTCGGCGCGGCGCGCGAGGAAGTCGCGAAGCGCGCCGGAATCTCGACGCCTGTGCCGAAGGATGGCGAAAGCCTCGATAAGCGCGTGACACGGCTTGAGCACGACCTTGGCGAGATCAAGGCAGCACTCGCCAAACTCGGGGCGCGGCCATGACCGGCTTTGCATCCATGCTGTTCATCTGCGCTCTTGCCGCCTGCATCATCGTGACCGGTGCGCCGGTTGCCGCGCGCGCCTATGCGCGATTTGCGTTCGGGCTTTACGCCGCTCTCGCATCGGCGGCGATGATCGATCTGCCGTTGGCGAACTCCGTTGCGCTCATCGCTTCCTCGATTTCGCCCTTGCTGCTCGCCTTCGCGCTGGCGTACGCGATCGGCAAACCGGTGGCTCCAGCCGCTGCGTCGGCGATTTTGGCGGTGAGTTGGCTGGCGGGTATGACGGCGGCGGCCACAGGCCTTCCCGTGTTTGCGATTGTTCCGCTATTACTTTCGGTTCTCGCGATCATCGCGCTCGCGCTGATGTCGTGGAGGGAGCGAAAACTCGGCGGTGTCCAGGCGATCATCTCCGCTTGCGCATTGCTGGCAGGCGCCTCGACCTTCGTTGCCGGCGGCGTGGCTGGGTTTGCTGGCCTCTGCGCATTCACGTCGGCCGGTTTGCTCGGTGCGGCGCTGTCTATCGCGCAGCGTTCAAATTTTGTCGTCGAGAACAAGCGCGGACGGGATTTGCACGGAATGCCCACGATAGGCGGACTGCGCTGATGCCGCATTCGTTTGCGCGGCATTCAACGCCTGCGCGATCACCTGCGCGGCGAACGAAGTCGTGAGCCGCGGTCCGTCCCAGAGAGATACGTCCTCTTTTGTGCCGAAATGGGATTCGCCGCGGCGCGTCGGACGTGGCCCGCGACGATCGCGAGACGGCTGATCGGAACCGGATTCACCATGCAGACCACTCGAAGCACGCGGTTTTTCGAGGCACAAGGCGCGTCCAGGCGCGCTCTTTGCGGCCGCATTGCTCGAAACATCGTGTACGGACTGCACGCTCATAACCTGTTCTTAAGGCAATGTGCGCGCCGCGATCTTCGTTCCCCCCGATACCTAAAAAGTTTCGAGTTTTTTAAGTGCCGGCCCGCATGATTGCTCCCAAGGTACGGGAAAACCCGGCCAGGGATGGTGGATGGTGCTTGGACAGTCGCTGCAGAACAAACCTGCCGACAGCGTCGCGGCGTTGCGCGCGATCGAAGCTGCGGAGAGGCTTGGCCTTGCGGTTTCGGGCGCGGGGATACTCGCGTTTTCCTGGGCCGTCGCCGACGACAGGATCGAATGGGATGGAAGGCAGGAAATCCTTCCAAGCCAGCTCGGATCGGACAGCACCAATCGTGGAAGAAATTTCCTCGCATCGCTGAGCGCGGAGAGCCGCGCGAAGCTCACTGCCGTCATCGAGAGCAAATCGCGCGAGCAATCGCATTTCGACCTCGACATCGAAGTCGCCTCGGCGATGGGATCGGTATGGTTCGTGATGCTGGGAACGCGTATTCCCGGCCCGGGCGGCGCAACCGAGCGTCTAGCCGGTGCGATGCGCGAGATCAGCGAACGCCGGCGCGAGCAGCAGCGCCTGAGCTATCTCGCCACGCGCGACGAACTGACGGGTCAGCTCAATCGCAACTCATTGCGTGCAGAACTCGCGCAGGCGATCGACAAGGCCAAGGCGGAAGAGCGCAACTGCGCATTTCTGGTGGCGTCCATCGATCGCCTAGCGATGATCAACGACACATACGGCTTCGACGCCGCCGATGAAGTAATCATGGCCACCGGTGAACGTCTCGCGCGCACTCTGCGTTCGACCGACGTGATCGGCCGCACTGCCGGCAACAAATTCGGCGTTATTCTCGGCAATTGCAGCGAGCGCGAACTGGCGCTGGTGGCGGATCGCCTGCGCGCGATTGTCCGCGACCGCGTCATCGACACGCGATCCGGCATGGTCTCCGCGACCTGTTCGGTCGGCGCGGTGATGTTGCCGGACGGCGCATCCTCCAGCCAGGAGGCGATGCTGCGCGCCGAAGAGACACTGACGCGCGCGCGCAGCTGCGGCCGCGACGGCTTTGCGGTCTATGCGAAATCGCCGCAGCTCGAAACCGCGCGTCTGCGGCTCATGGCGATCGGCGACGAAGTCGTGGCCGCGCTCAAGGATGAGCGGCTCCTCTTCGCCTATCAACCGATCATCGACGCCAAGACGCGGATCGCGACCCACCACGAATGCCTGGTGCGCATGCGGCGCCTGGATGGAACGATCGCGACGGCCGGTCTGTTCATTCCGGCGGCGGAGCAGCTGGGGCTTGTGCGCCTGGTCGACCGCCGCGCGCTGGAGATGACCGTCGCGGCGCTGCACGCCAATCCCAATGCGGTGCTGGGCGTCAATGTGTCGGGAACGACGGCGGGCGATCCGTCCTGGCTCAAATCCTTCATCGACTATGTGCAGGTGAACAACACGATCGCCAAGCGCATGATCGTAGAGCTCACCGAAACCGCGGCGCTGCATCACTTCGAGGAGAACGCCAATTTCGTCAGCCAGCTGCGCGAGCTCGGTTGCCGCGTCGCCATCGACGATTTCGGCGCCGGCTACACCTCGTTCCGCAATCTGCAGATGCTGCATGTCGACATGGTCAAGATCGATGGCTCCTATGTGCAGGGACTCACGGCCTCGCCGGACAACCAGATTTTCGTGCGCACGCTGGTCGACCTCGCCAAGAACTTCAATCTGAAGACGGTGGCGGAGTGGGTCGGCAGCAAGGAAGAGGCCGACCTGCTGGAAAGCTTCGGCGTCGACTATTTTCAGGGCTTCTATTTCGGCGAGCCGGTTCTGGCGCCTGAATGGGCGAAGGGTTGACTATTTTCTCTGGCTGAGCTCGGCCAACTGGCGGCGCATTTCTTCCATCTCGCTTTTCAGCTCGCTGATGTCTTCCGACGGCTTGGCTTTGGGCTCGACCGTGCCGTTGCTCTTGGGCGCTTCATCCTGTCCCCGCGCTTTGGGCACGAAGGGCGAGAACATCTGCATCGTGCGCTCGAACATCGCGAGATTCTGACGCGTCATCGCTTCGAGCACCTGGCTGCCGCCGCCGAACGCCTCGGCGATGCGGTTGCGCATCGCTTCCTGGTTCTTGGTGAAGCTGTCCATGGACATGTCCAGATAGCCGGGAACGAAACCCTGCAGGCTGTCGCCATAGAAGCGGATGAGCTGGCGCAGGAATTTGATCGGCAGCAGCGACTGCCCCTTGGCCTCTTCCTCGAAGATGATCTGGGTCAGCACCGAGCGGGTGATATCCTCGCCGGTGCGCGCGTCGCGGACTTCGAATTCCGTGCCGGCTTTGACCATCTCGCAGAGGTGATCGAGCGTCACATAGGACGAGGTCTGAGTGTTGTAGAGGCGCCGGTTCGCGTATTTCTTGATGACGACCGGATCGCCTTTGGGCTGTTCTTCCACCACGCGTCCAACCCCTTGATCGGATGACAAATACGCCTCTCAGCGGGCGTTGGGTGCATCAACAAAAGCATCACATTTCCCACACTGTCCAGTGTTTTTACGCGATTGCAGCAAAGACGCACGCCGCGTGCGGGCATTAACCTGCTGATCTAGCAAGATAATATTCTTTCGTTTACCGATGCTCGCATTCGCGGCAATTTGCGGCCCGATCCGCACCCACTCGAGGTTTCCATGGAAGACGTCGTCATCGTTTCGGCCGCGCGCACGCCGGTCGGCTCCTTCAACGGCGCGTTCGCCAATGTGCCGGCGCACGAATTGGGCCGCACCGCGATCAAGGCCGCGCTCGCCCGTGCCAATGTTGACGGCAAGGACGTCTCTGAGACGATCATGGGCCAGATCCTCACCGCCGCGCAGGGCCAGAACCCGGCGCGTCAGGCGAGCGTGAACGCCGGCATCCCGTACGACACGCCGGCGTGGATCGTGAATCAGCTTTGCGGCTCCGGCCTGCGCGCGGTCGCGCTCGGCTATCAGGCGATCCTGAACGGCGATGCGAGCGTGATCGTCGCGGGTGGGCAGGAGAGCATGAGCCAGGCGCCGCATGCTGCTTATCTGCGCTCCGGCACGAAGATGGGTGCGCTCGAATTCACCGACACGATGCTGAAGGACGGATTGATCGACGCGTTCCACGGCTATCACATGGGCGTGACGGCGGAGAATGTCGCGCAGCGCTGGCAGATCACGCGCGAGATGCAGGACAAATTCGCCGTCGCCTCGCAGAACAAGGCCGAGGCCGCGCGCAAGGCCGGCAAGTTCAAGGACGAGATCGCGCCGGTCACGATCAAGGGCCGCAAGGGCGACACGATCGTCGACACCGACGAGTTCATCCGCGATGGCGTGACGCTCGAAGGCATTTCCGGATTGAAGCCTGCGTTCAACAAGGAGGGCACGGTCACCGCCGCCAACGCATCGGGCATCAATGACGGCGCGGCAGCACTCGTGCTGATGACGGCGAAAGCGGCGAAGGCGCGCGGGCTCACGCCGCTGGCGCGCATCGCGTCCTGGGCGACGGTCGGCGTCGATCCCGCGGTGATGGGCTCCGGCCCCATCCCGGCCTCGAAGAAGGCGCTGGAGCGGGCTGGCTGGAAGGCAACCGATCTCGATCTCGTCGAAGCCAACGAAGCCTTCGCTGCGCAGGCCTGCGCCGTGAACAAGGACATGGGCTGGGATACGGCCAAGGTGAACGTCAACGGTGGCGCGATCGCGATCGGCCATCCGATCGGCGCATCGGGCGCGCGCGTGCTCACCACGCTGCTCTACGAGATGGGCAAGCGCGACGCGCACAAGGGCCTCGCCACGCTCTGCATCGGCGGCGGCATGGGAATCGCCATGTGCGTGGAGCGCTGAGCCTACCGCCAGCGGTCTCCGGATTTCTTCAGGTAGTTGGAAAAAAGATAGCTCCAAGGAAGCAGGGGAATGAGGATAATGACCGGTGCGATTTCGAAGAACGATTGACGGGTGTCGGCATCGATCTGATTGACAATCCACAAGGGCAGCGCGATGCCGCATAGCCAGATCGCCTTCCAAAGCAACTCATAGACCAGCAGCGGTAGCATCCGCAGCGGATATCGGATTCCGACAATCGAAAGGAGTGCGAGCGCGAGAAGGAAGCTGTGCGCCACTCCGCTATTCAACGTCCAATGAGCGTGATGAAGGAACAAAGGCAGCTGGATAGAACCTTGTCCCACCGCGAGGATCGCGTAGCAGGCGCGCAGAACATAGAGACGCCACAGGGATACGGCATCGCCCGCGCGACTGCCGTCCGAAACCGGGTCCATGCTCGTCGTTGCGCTGTGTATCTGTGTCATGTTCATCCCCTTTTTACGCCGCGGAGGCCGCAGATGATTTTCCACTGGGGTTCGCTGGGGCCTTCTCCCATGTCCACGCCTGCTGGATGATGATCAGGGTGCAAATGGTTTCGATCGTTGCGAAGAATAGGTATTCGGGCAAAGCAGGCGTTCTGCCCCATCCGGCCAATGGCGGGACGTAGGTCAAAAAGCCGTTCACAACAGTCACTATGACGCCGGCCACGATGTTTGCCGGACGGTTCGCTCTGTAAGGAAGCAACCGACACGCCACAATCATGGCGATGGGTATTTCCATCAAGACGGCGGAACCCATCAGCGCCCATGAGGGCAGGTGCACGTGAAAATTCGACCTGCCAATTACATCCCAGAGGCCAATGACGTCCGCATACAGATAGTTCAACAACGCGAACAGCCAGAACAGGGACAGCCGCTCTTTGATGTCTTGCATGTGAGGCTCCTACGCGGGTCCGCCACTATTCGACTTCTTTCAGAATCTTTTCGACGTTTGTCATGCGCGTCTTGAGTTCGACAAGTTCGCTTTGGATCGCCGACAAGGTTGCGGCATTGCCCGACTGCGCGGTCACGGCATCGGATGCGAGCTTGCGATAGGCTGTCTGCGTTTCGGTCTGCACGTCTGCCGCTTTTGCGGCGGCCCAGTATTTGAGGCCGAAGATCGCAAGAGGGGTACCAGACATGATACCGAGGGTGATGAAATAAACAATCGTGGTCATGGGATTTCCTTTCACTTCCCGGAATCGGTGAGAGATTTGGCGGCCGCTGCGATGGCCGCCGGCGTAAGCTCGAAGTCGAATTTCGCGACGTCGAAGTAGTTGAGCGCCTTGCCGTCGCTGGAGAGTTCCAGCTTGCTCGTGACAAGCCCAGCGTCCTCTAGCTTTTGCAAATGGAGATGCAGCAGCGGACGGCTGATGCCGACCTCCCGCGCGAGCTGGCTGACATAGTTGCGTCCGCCCTTTGTCAGCGCGGCCACAATCCGCAACCGATGCGGATTGGCGAGCGCCGAGAGTGCGGCAAGCAACTGGTCTCCCGTCAGGGCCAACAATCCACTCCATCCGACATATGTAAGAAAAAACTTACATATGACAAGATAGAATTTCAAGGGCCCTGAACGGAATTTTTTTCAGGCGGGCGGCGCGGCTTTGAAGCGGTTTCCGATGCGCACGCGGATCAGCCAGAACAGCATGAAGCCCAGCGGCGCAATGCCGAGCACGAGCAGGATCTTCGAACCGTGCATCCATACCGGCATGACCTTCTGCTGCCCGAGAAAGAACGATCCTGCCGCGACGAAGAATGCGAAACACATTCGCCAGAGGTGACGCGCTATTCGGGCTGCGCCGGTCAGTCCGCCCTTTAACAGCACGCGCAAATCGAGCGCGCTCAGAAGAAATGAGATTCCGCTGAACACGAAGAAAAACACCGGCGCATAGCCGTCGAAACCGTGTTTGCTTCTCTCTGCTTCAAAGCCCCAGTTTAGGAACAGCGCGCCGACGCCAAGCGGAATCAGAAACGACACGCGCTCGAACATACCGATCGTTCCTTCCTTGCGCTTTACCGTCAAATAGGCCGACAGGACAAGGTAGAAGGCGAGCGTGCCGGCGGCGACATTGGCTACCTGGCCGGTTAGCTGCCCGATCAACGACGACGCCAGGAACACGGCGACCGAAGACATGACCAGCATGGCGGCCACGAAAACGGTACCAATCCGGCGATGCAGCTTCTCGCCTTTGGCGGCGAGCACCGCGGCATAGCCGGTGATGATTCCGATAACACCGCACGCGATGTGCAAGATCACCCAAGGCATGTAGGGATGAACGACGGGAGGGAACGGCGTCATGCGGCCTCGCCTGCGGTGCGTTTGCCCAGAATCGAGAGCAGAAATCCAATGACCGTCACGCCCAGTATCGCGAGATTGACATAGAAGCCGATCGGGTGACCGACATATTCGCCGTTCCGGGTAATTGGATGAAGTGTGAGAACGACGCGGCTCCCAATCTGCACGAGCAGCAGCATCAGAAACATCAGGGGGATCATCGCGCGATAGCGGATCAGTGCGACGAGGCTCAATAGCGGAACCACCAGCAGGTACATTCCAAGCAGAGCGAACATTCCGACGGCGGCTGCTGCGCCCCCTGCGCCATAGGTGGCGAGTGGAATGCCGTCGGCTCTGACCATTGTCTCTGCTGCATTGAGCATGGATTCCATGCCCTGCACCGCCTTTAGGAGCGCCACAAGCGCCAGAATCACGACGGCGAGCCAGTGACCGCGATAGGCATTGTCGAAGCTTTTTGGAAACAGCCTGCCGAGCATGCGCATCTCCCCCTGGGCCGCTTTGGCTTGCTGCCCGCCGCTGTCGTACCTAGCTGTAGATAGGAGCTCGCGCGCCGATGACTATGATGGCGGAGGTCAAAAACATGATCCTAGGTAACAAATCCAGCCTGACCGTGGCCGCCGGGCTTGCTCGAGGGCTGACCGATTTCGCGGTCTCGCGCGGCGCATCGCGGACGGAGTTGCTGGCGCGCGCCGGTATCGCGGCGGCCGATCTCGCCGATCAGGACAATCGCATCGCGTTCGAGAACTATGTCGCGCTGATGCGCGCGGCAAAGACGCTCACCGGCGATCCCGCGCTCGCGCTGCATTACGGCGAGGCGAACGACATGGCCGAGGTCTCGGTTGTGGGCCTCATCGCCAACGCATCCGAGACGATGTTCGAAGCCTTCCACCAGCTCAGCCGTTTCGGGCGGCTGGTGATCGAGTTCGACGGCGGACCCGATCGATTCCACTCGGTGCAGGAAGATGGTGGGCTGTGGGCCGTCGACAGCCGGCAGAACGCAAACGGCTTTCCCGAACTTACAGAATCCACATTCGCACGCATGGTATGCGGGCCGCGCAGCTTTGGCGTGACGCAGATCGCAAAGCGGGTTTGCGTCACGCATCCCGCGCCGGCCTATCGCGACGAATACGACCGCATCTTCGGTGTTCCGGTGACGTTCGAGGCGAAGTGGAATGCGTTGCAGATCGACGAGCAGTGGATGTTTCACCGCGTGCAGCTTCAGCCGCGCTATGTGTTCGGTGTCCTGAGCGCGCGCGCCGATGTGCTGCTGAAGGAATTGGAAAATTCGAAGACCTTGCGGGGCAAGGTCGAGAGCCTGCTGATGCCGGTGCTGCACAAGGGCGATGCCAGCATGGACGCGATCGCGGAGAAGATGGCCGTGAGTCGGCAGACGCTGTTTCGCCGCCTGAAGGAGGAAGACACGACCTTCGAGAAAGTTCTCGACGGGCTGCGCCACAGGCTCGCGCTCGACTATCTCGGCGCGAAGAAGGTGTCGGTGAACGAGACCGCCTATCTGGTGGGATTCTCCGATCCGGCGGCTTTCTCGCGCGCCTTCAAGCGCTGGACGGGAGCCAGCCCGCGCGCGTTTCGCGCCGGCAACCATCCGGCACAGTCATAGTTGCCTTTCCCGCAAGAGGACGGGACAATGGCGCCATGACCGACATCTACACCGAAGATTCGGACGAGTTCGACACGCGCCCTGGCGCGCTCGAGCAGCTGCGCGCCGAAGTCGCGCGCGCCACCCACCAGCTTGAACACCGGATCCAGTCGTCCGCGTCGGATGTGGTGGATGAGACGCGGATGCTGGTGCGCCGCGCGCAACACCGCATCAATTCCCAGCTAGGATCCGCGGCGCTGATCGCACTGTGCAGCGGCGTGGCGCTGGGATTGCTCGCGGCCGTGCTCGTCGGCCACCGGTCCTCCCGCCGCCGGTAACCATTCTGGCAAAGCGCCCGGCTTCTGTTCTAGGGTGGTCCAAAGAACAGATTTCGGGGAGCACACATGGCACGGGTAGCGATCGTCACCGGCGGCACGCGCGGCATCGGCGAGGCGATTTCGGTTGGCTTGAAGAACGCCGGCTACAAGGTCGCTGCGAACTACATGGGCAATGACGAGCGCGCAAAGGCGTTCTCCGCCAAGACCGGCATTGCGGTCTACAAATGGGACGTGGCGAGTTTCGACGCCTGCCTGGACGGCGTGAAGAAGGTCGAGGCCGATCTGGGACCGGTCGAGGTGATCGTCAACAATGCCGGCATCACCCGCGATGGCACAATGAAGAAGATGGCCCGCACCGGCTGGGACGATGTGCTTGATACCAATCTCGGGGGCTGCTTCAACATGTGCAAGGCGGCGTGGGACGGGATGCTGAGCCGCGGCTTCGGCCGCGTGGTGAATATCGGCTCGATCAACGGACAGGCCGGACAGTACGGCCAAGTCAACTATGCCGCTGCGAAATCGGGCATCCACGGCTTCACCAAGGCCTTAGCGCAGGAAGGTGCGTCCAAGGGCATCACCGTGAACGCGATCGCGCCGGGCTATATCGACACCGACATGGTCGCCGCCGTTCCGCCGGAGGTTCTGGAGAAGATCAAGTCGCGCATTCCCGTTGGCCGCCTCGGCAAGGCCGACGAGATCGCGCGCGGCGTTCTGTTCCTGGTCGCCGACGACGCGGGCTTCGTCACCGGCTCGACCATGTCGATCAACGGCGGGCAGCATATGTATTGAGGGCATCGGTGTCTCTATATATCGCGGGATAATTTCGTATTGATACCTGATGTTGCTTTTCAGTCCCCGCCTCGCAGGCGATCATTAGGTCTCGAATCGTTGAGTACGAAAAGGGAACATGGTACAGCGGCGCATGAGCGGACCATATTCAATCGAAGTCTGTGCAGGTGCCGGCGGCCAAGCGCTGGGATTGGAGCAGGCCGGCTTCGAACATCTCGATCTTGTCGAGATTGACGAATGGGCTTGCAAAACCCTCCGTGTCAATCGCCCTCAATGGCGCGTTTCTGAGTGCGATCTCCGGAATTTCAAGGCATCGAAATACAAAGGGATCGACCTGTATGCCGGCGGATTGCCTTGTCCGCCTTTCTCGGTTGCTGGCAAGCAGCTTGGCGAAAATGATGAGCGCAACCTGTTCTCGGTTGCCATAGATCAGGTTGCCCAGTGCAAGCCGAAGGCTGTGCTAATTGAGAATGTTCGCGGCCTTCTCGATCCGTCTTTTGCAAGTTATCGCGAATGGATAGTGGCGAGCTTGCGCAAGCAGGGATTTGATTTTGTCGATTGGAAGCTTCACAACGCATGCGATTTTGGTGTTTGCCAGCAAAGGCCTCGGCTTATTTTGGTAGCCTTGAAGGGCGGATGTGCTGAAGAGTTTTGTTGGCCTGCTCATGCGCGCACTGTTCAGACAGTCGGCAATCTTCTCAAAGATCTGATGGCAGAAAATGGCTGGGAAGGCGCAGGAGCTTGGCACCGGAAAGCCAATGCAATAGCCCCTACGATTGTAGGAGGCTCCAAAAAGCACGGCGGTCCTGACCTCGGCCCTACACGCGCGCGCAAAGCTTGGGCGCAGCTTGGTGTAGATGGGATTGGTATCGCCAATGAAGCGCCTGATGCCGTTTTTCCGCTGGATGGTATGCCAAAGTTGACGGTGCGCATGGTTGCGCGCATTCAGGGGTTTCCGGACAGCTGGCAGTTTTCAGGTCGGAAAACCAATTCCTACAGACAGGTAGGAAATGCTTTTCCGCCGCCCGTCGCAGCGGCAGTTGGCCAACAGATAGCGAGAGCATTGGGAGTAGCTAGTACTGCTCGTGAAAATCTCTCGAAGCGCGCCGCTTAACGGCGGGAAAAGGGGATTGTGCGAAAGAACATACCTGCATCGATTTTTGGAGCCGGTCATCCCGATTTCAAGACCATTGATTTCGTGGAGCGAAATATTCTTGGCGAGTCCGATGGCGATGTCGCATTGAAAGCGTTTTTTGCAGAAATGCTGCGAGACGAAATAGACAAATTGATAGATACTCCGAACACGGATCGACGCGGTTACGGCGAATTAGAAAAAGTCGAGAAAACGTATATTGGAACGCGCGTAGAAATACGTCTCAGGAAGTTTTGGGGCTATCCTAAAGGTAAGCTCGATCTTCGAATCCAGCACATCGATGTCGACATCAAGCACACGATGGAGAGCGGCTGGATGATTCCGCGCGAGGCAGTAAATGAAGTTTGCGTATTGAGTGCAGCAGACGAAAATACAGCAAGATGCTATCTGGGCCTGATTGTCGCGAGGCAGAAATACCTGACGCTGACAAGCAATCAAGATAAGAAACTGCAAATCGCGACGCCGCATTGGCGGAATATTCATTGGTTGGTATTCGAAGAACCGTATCCGGCAAATTTTTGGAAAACGCTGGACCTGAGTGTCGTCAGTGAGATTTTTGAAGCGAAGAGCGGTATGGAGCGCGTAAGGCGGCTTTTCCGCTGCGTGAAAGACCGGCCCATTCCTCGCAAAGTCATTCTAGATACTGCCCAGCAACTCGATCCCTTAACGCGCATCCGCAAGAATGGTGGCGCGCGAGATCAAATGGCTATCGAGGGTATACTTATTCTGTCCGGTAAATACGATCGGGCTGCAATAGCCGAACTTGGCTTGCCTCATTGTTCGGAGCGGGAGTTCATTGCGCACAAGCCCACGGGCCTTTCAGAGCGAAAGATTGCCAAGCGGCATGGCATTGATCTGCCGTGACCGATAAGATTTCACCTCGGCGCCGCTCCGAGAACATGCGGGAAATCCGTTCAGCCAACATGAAGCCAGAGCGGGCAGTGCGTTCACTTATTCATAGATTAGGTTATCGATTCCGTCTACACGCCAAAGAACTACCGGGGAAGCCGGATGTGGTGCGACGCACTCAGAAGCAGGCAATTTTTGTGCATGGCTGTTTCTGGCACCAGCACAAATTGGTTTCTTGCCTGGACGGGCGTCCTCCGAAGTCCAATACCGAATACTGGGTCCCCAAATTGCTCCGCAACGTAGAGCGCGACAAGGCATCTGCTGATGCGCTAAGGAAGCAGGGCTGGAAGGTGCTGACAATCTGGGAATGCGAAACGAAATCGCCAGACAAATTGCGCCAGAAGCTCCAAAACTTTCTGGCCAACGGATAGCCTCTCTTTTCTTGGACCGAGCGACCGTCATTCGCGGCGGGCGGGTGCTGTTTCGCGATCTGAGCTTTCGCGTGGAGGCGGGCAGGGCGCTTTGCATCGAGGGCGCGAATGGTGTGGGCAAGACATCGCTGCTGCGGGTGATCGCGGGATTTCTGGCGCCTGTTGAGGGAACGATCCGAATTGGCGAGGTTGAAGATGCCGATGAACGTGGCAATCTCGTCGGCTGGCTCGGGCATCAGGATGCTGTGAAGGCGCAGATGACGGTGCGGGAGACGCTGTCGTTCTTTGCGCGGTTTTATCGAAGCGATGGTAATATCGAGGAAGCGATGGACGCGGTTGGTCTCGCGCGTCTGGCCGATCTACCGGGGCAATATCTCTCCGCCGGACAGAAGAAGCGCGTGGCGCTCGCGAGGTTGAAGCTGTGCGGGCGACCGCTCTGGCTGATGGATGAGCCGCTGGCGTCGCTCGATGCCGTGGGGAAGAAGATCGCGGCCGATCTGATCGCGGCGCATTGCGCCGGTGGCGGCATCGCGATGGTCGCGACGCATGAGCCGCTGGGCATCGATTGCGGGAGACTGGTGCTATGACGGCGCTGCTGCTTCGCGACATTCGTCTTGCGACACGCGCGGGCGGCAGCGCGATGCTGGCGCTGGCGTTCTTTGCCGCGGTTGCAACGTTGGTGCCGCTCGGCGTCGGAAGCGATTTGGCTTTGCTGGGGCGGATCGCGGCCGGTGTGCTGTGGGTCGCGGCCGTGCTTGCGGCGTTGCTCGCGCTCGACCGCCTGTTCCAGGCGGATTTCGAGGACGGCTCCCTGGATGTGATTGCGCTTTCGCCGTTGTCGCTGGAGACGATCAGCTTCGCCAAGATCGCCGCGCATTGGCTGACGACCGGCTTGCCGCTCACGATCTTATCACCCTTGCTTGCAATGATGTTCGGGTTGCCCGCGAACGCGATATTCGCACTGTTCGTTTCGTTGCTGATCGGAACACCTGCGGTCAGCGCCATCGGCGCAGTAGGCGCGAGCCTGACACTGTCGATCCGGCGCGGCGGGTTGATCCTGCCGCTGATCGTGCTGCCGCTGCTGGCACCCGCCGTGATCTTCGGCGCCGGCGCCGTGCTCGCTACCATCGACGGCCTCAGCAATGGCGCGCTGCTGCTGCTTGCCGCATTCTCCTTCGCCGCCTGCGTTCTTTCGCCCTTTGCCACCGCCGCCGCAGTGCGGCTCAATCTCGGGAGCTAGGTCGAACATGCTCCGCTACGCCAACCCGACACGTTTCATGCAACTGAGCGGTACGCTTGTGCCGTGGCTCGGCGGCGCTTCGATCGCGCTGCTGGCAGTAGGACTCACTCTCGGCTTCACCGCGCCACCGGACTACCAGCAGGGCGATACGGTGCGCGTCATGTTCATCCATGTTCCCGCTGCTTGGACCGCGATGATGGGATACGGGTTGATGGCGGTTGCGTCTCTGGTTGGACTTGTCTGGCGCCACCCGCTCGCCGATGTCGCCGCGAAATCAGCTGCGCCGCTGGGCGCGGTGTTCACAGCACTCGGTCTTGTCACCGGATCGCTGTGGGGTCGGCCGATGTGGGGCGCGTGGTGGGTTTGGGACGGGCGGCTGACCTCTTTCCTGCTGCTGCTGTTCCTCTATCTCGGCTACATTGCGCTCTGGAACGCGATCGAGGACGAGACGCGCGCGGCGAAGGCCTGCGCGATCCTGGCGCTGGTCGGCGCCGTGAACCTGCCGATCATCGAGTTCTCGGTCGACTGGTGGACGACCTTGCATCAGGGCGAGAGCATCGTTCGCGCGGGCGGTCCGCTGATTTCGAGCGTGTTCCTGTGGCCACTGTTCGCGATGGCGCTGGGCTACACGTTCCTGTTCTTTACGCTCTGGATGGTACGAATTCGCACAGAGATTCTCACGCGCCGCGCGCGCAGCCTGATGCTCACGGGTGAGGCATGAGCGGCTTCTGGGCGATGGGGGGATACGCGGCCTATGTCTGGCCGGCCTACGGGATTTCGCTTCTTGGACTTGCAGGAGCCGTATTGCTGACGATCCGTGCCTATCGGCGCGCGCAGGCGCAGCTTGCCGCGCTCGAGAGCAAAAAGCCGTGAAGCGCGCGCTTTATATTCTGCCTGCGCTTGGGTTCGTCGTTGTCGCTGCGTTCCTGTTCCGCAGCCTGATAGCGCCGCCTCCGGACATTCTTCCGTCGGCCCTGATCGGCCAACCCGCACCACATCTGGAACTTCCGTCGCTCGATGCGCAGACACAGGGCTTCGGCCCGCGAGAATTGACATCCGGTCATGTGACGGTGGTCAACGTCTTCGCGTCGTGGTGCGCGCCCTGCCACAGCGAGGCGCCGGTGATCGCGCAGCTCGCCGGCCATCCCGATTTCTCATTCTACGGCCTGGTACAGAAGGACACGCCGGCGAGAGTGCGCGCGTTCCTTGCCGAGAACGGAAATCCGTTTCAGCGCATCGCACTCGACGCCGACGGGCGTGCCAGCATCGAATGGGGCGTCTATGGCGTGCCGGAGACCTTCGTGATCGACGGCCATGGCATCATCCGCGCGCGCATCGTCGGCGAGATTACGCAGGATGTTCTAAATACCCAGCTTCTGCCTGCGATCCGAGCTGCCAGGTCCTAGTGCAGATAGCGCTCTCATGCTTCGACCCGCCTACGCTTTCAGCTACGGCGGGCAAGTCAGTTTCACCGAGGCCCGGCGAAGCTTTAGCGAAGACGGGCAAGCTCAGCATGAAGATGAACCTAGAATTCCTCACCCTGAGCCTGTCGAAGGGTGAGGGCCTCCCCTTAAGACTTTGCAAACCATGTTCTGCGACCGTCAGGATATGAATCTCAGCGCCGCCAATCTCCTTGCCGCCGCCCAGCAGGCCGCGCGGCAGATTCAGCAGCCGCAACCGAACGCGAAAGCGTTCTCGGACGCGCTATCTTCGGCGAACGCTAAAGACGATCTCTTCGCGCCGCTCGACTTCAAGCAGACCGTGAGTGCAGCACCCACTCAAGCGCGGCCGCAGCCGAGCCAAAACCCCGCGCAGAGACCCGGCGCCAATCTTGATATCCGTATTTAAGTCAGAGACTTAGCGCGAACGGCGGCGCGCGCCCTTGCGGTGTGCCTTGGCCCCGCCATTGAGCGCGAACGCCTCGCCCGCCGCTGCGACCTGGGCCAGCAGTTTCACGAACTTCACGCGGTCCGATGCAGGGAGGGATTCCAGAAATGCGCGCTCCGCTCGTTCCGCTGCAAGCCGCGCCGAGCGCAGCGCCTTGCGGCCGCTCGCGGTGATCGCCACGGCATTGGCGCGCTGATCTTCCTCGGTACGTTCGCGCGAAAGCAATTCCTTCTCCACGAGGCGGCGCGCCATCTCTGCGAGCGTCGAGCGATCGATGCCGGTGATCTCGACAAGCGCGGTCTGGCTCGCGCCTTCATTGTGTTCGAGTGCTGCGAGCACGGTGAACTGTTGTGGCGTCAATGCGCGCGCATCGGCTTCCATCGCATAGAGGTCGGCAAAATATTGTTGGCAGCGCCGGATGAGATGGGACGGCGCCTGTGCGAGATCGAACCCCCCGTTCGGTCTGCGCTGAACTTTCATGAGACACCCCCGGAAATTTGAAACCCAACACGCCGACCTTAAATCGCGTCAGCTCTCTTTTTCACGTTCCCGCGAAACGCCGGGTGCTTCTTGCTCGGATACGCTCGCACGATGAACACTAGTCGCGTGCGCGAAGCGCGGCAAGTCTCTATCGCTTTTGCGTGTCCGGTGTCTATCGGCGATTTCGAACTTTTGTTTCATGCGACGCTTCGGCACAATACCGCGCGGATGATAATCGTTCCCCCTGCGGCCTGCAGGTCATGTACCGGACGGAGACACTAAGGAGCGGCATGCCGGCCGCTGATGTCGCCATCTGTTGTATGGAAGTTCTCAACGACCACAGGCGAAAGCACGCGTTCAATGACTCCATGGGGCGGCGTCGCATTGATAGTCTTGCAGATTTCGCAACCGTAGCCACTTGATCGCGTGTAATTGCGCGGAACGTGGGAAGATATTCCGTGGACGGATGGAGCGCGGCGAACTACTCCACTTTTGATATTTCAGGCTTTTCCTCATCCTGGTGTTTCATCAGGAACGGAACCTGCGACACCGAGAACAAAAGGATCAACGGCATCACGCCCCAGACTTTGAAGTCGACCCAAATGCTGGTCGGGAAGTTGCGCCAGATAATCTCGTTCGCGACCGCGAGGGCGAGAAAGAATATACCGTAGCGTAAGGTCAGTGTCCGCCAGGATGCGTCCGGCATCTCGAAGCCGAGCGACAAGAGATATTTGAGAAACAAACGGTTGAAGGCGAGGCCACCGAGCAGTGTAAGGCCGAACAGGGTGTAGAGCGCCGTCGGCTTCATTTTGATGAAGATATCGTTCTTCAGATAGAGCGTCAGTCCGCCGAAGATCATCACCAGCACAGCCGTCATGATCGGCACCGGCGAGAATTTGCGCTCAACGATGTAGTCGAGCGCAAGCGCAACCAGCACCGCGCCCATGAACACCGCCGTCGCGGCATAAATGCCGAGAAAGCGATAGGCCACGAAGAAAATGAAGAGCGGCCCGAGGTCGAGGGCAAGGCGGCGGAGTTGCGGGTTCATGAGGCGCCTGTCAGGACCTTGGCGAAGTTGGCGGCATCGAAGATTTGCAGATCGTCCTCGCCTTCGCCGACGCCGATGAAATGGACCGGCAGGCCGAACCTGGCCGCCAGCGCGACCAGAATACCGCCTTTGGCGGTGCCGTCGAGCTTGGTCATGATCAGGCCGGTCAGCGCGGCGGCGTTCTTGAAGGCGTCGACCTGCGCGATGGCGTTCTGGCCGGTCGTGGCGTCGAGCACCAGCAGGACCGCGTGTGGTGCCGTCGGATCGACCTTCTTGATGACGCGGATGATCTTTTCCAATTCGGCCATCAGGCCGGCCTTGTTCTGAAGGCGGCCGGCCGTGTCGACGAGCAGGACGTCGGCTTTTTCGGCGCGCGCTTTTTCGAGCGCCTCATAGGCGAGGCCTGCCGCGTCGCCACCAGTGGCGCCCGACACAACCTCGGCGCCGATGCGCTCGCCCCAGATCGTGAGCTGCTCGACGGCGGCGGCGCGGAACGTGTCGCCGGCGGCGAACATCACCTTCAGCTTCTCGCGCGCGAAGCGCTTGCCGAGCTTGCCGATGGTGGTGGTCTTGCCGGTGCCGTTGACGCCAGCGACCAGGATCACGAACGGCGCTTTTGCCTTATCGATGGTGAGCCGCTTCTCAACCGGCATAAGGATTTTCTCGATTTCGGCCGCGAGCAGGCGCTTCAGGTCATAATCGGATATCGAAACGTCGAAGCGGTCCCGCGCGATTTCGCGCACGATGGTATCGGCCTGCGCCGCGCCGAGATCGGCCTTGATCAGTGCGTCTTCGAGTTCGGCTATAGAAGCGGCGTCCAGCTTCCGGTTGGTGAAGATGCCGGTGATGTTGTCGCTCAGCCCCGATGTGGAGCGCGACAGGCCTTCTTTCAGCCGTTCGAAGAGTGTGAGCGGCGGAGGGGCTTCTCCAAAATCTCTCATGCTGCGATCAGGTGATTGTCTTGGATGTCGGTGATCCGGACGTCCGCGAAGGTGCCGGGATAGTAACGCTCACCCTTCGACAAGCTCAGGGTGAGGGAATTGCCCACCCCCTCATGCTGAGCTTGTGGAAGCGTGAGATCGGCGATCTTGACCGGCATGAAACACGGCGTGCGGCCGACGCCGCCCTTTTCCATCAGCAAGGTTTGCGCGGTCCCCATAAGCGTCGCGTTGCGCGCCGCCAGCGCTGCATCGCCCTTCGCGCGCAGGCGTGCCGCGCGTTCCTTGATGATCGCGCCATTCAGTTGCGGCATGCGGGCGGCGGGCGTGCCCTTGCGTGCGCTGTAGGAGAAGACGTGCAAGAAGGTAAGGCCAGCGTCTTCGACCAACTTCAAAGAATTTTCGAACATCGCGCCGGTCTCGGTCGGAAATCCCGCGATCAGGTCGGCGCCGAAGGAGGCTTCCGGGCGCAGGCGCCGCACCGTGTCGCAGAATGTAATCGTGTCGGCGCGCGTGTGGCGCCGCTTCATGCGCTTCAGGATCATGTCGTCGCCGGACTGCGCCGAGAGATGGAAGTGCGGCATCAGGCGGTCTTCTTCGGCAATCGCGCGCATCAGTTCCGGATCCGCCTCGATGGAGTCGATGGAGGAGATGCGCAAACGCTTCACGCCGGGAACAAGTTTCAAAATCTTCGAGACCAGCTGGCCGAGCGTCGGCTTTCCCGGCAGGTCGGCGCCATAGGCTGTGAGATCGACGCCGGTGAGCACGATCTCCGCGAAGCCCTTGTCCGTCAGGCGGCGCGCTTCCTCGACCAGCGCGCCCATCGCAACGCTGCGCGAATTCCCTCTGGCGTAGGGGATGATGCAGAATGTGCAGCGGTGGTCGCAGCCGTTCTGCACCTGCAGGAAGGCGCGCGTGTGGCCGTCGAAACTGTCCAAGAACTGCGGCGCGACCTCCTTGATCGACATGATGTCGTTGACGCGCACGCGCTCGCCGAGATCGAAATAGGAGCGGGCGTCGAGCTTCTCGGAATTGCCGAGGACGGCATCCACTTCATCCATGCCGGAATAGGTTTCGGGCTCCGTCTGCGCTGCGCAGCCCGTGACGATGATCTTCTTGGCAGGATTTTCACGCGCCGCACGGCGGATCGCCTGGCGTGACTGGCGCACGGCTTCCGAGGTCACCGCGCAGGTGTTGAAGATGATCGCGTCGTCGAGACCGGCTTCGCAGGCGCGTGCCTTCACCGCCTCGGATTCATAGGCGTTCAGGCGGCAGCCGAAGGTCACGACTTCGATCACGACGCATAGGCTCCGAGGTCGACGTCGCCCTTGAACGACAGCATTGTCGGGCCGGTCATCAGGACGTGGTCGTCGCTCGCCCGCCATTCGACGACAAGCGGCCCGCCATCAAGCCTCACCTCGACCTTGCGATCCGTCAGGCCACGGCGGTGTGCAGCGACGGCCGATGCACAGGCACCCGTGCCGCAGGCGCTGGTGATGCCCGCGCCGCGCTCCCACACACGCATGCGCAGATGCGTGCGGTCTTTTACGGACACGAATTCGACGTTGATGCGCGCCGGAAAAAATTCATGCTTCTCGATCTTCGGACCGAGCGTCGCGACCGGCACAGCCTCAGCATTGTCCGCGAACAACACGCAATGCGGATTGCCGACATTCACGCCGACGCCGTCGAAATACTGGCCGTCGATCTCGAACAAGATATGATTGCTGTCCATCGCTTCGGCGAGCGGGATGTCTTTCCAGTCGAGACGCGGAGCGCCGATATCCACGGTCACGAAATCCGCGCCTCCATCCGTGCAGAACAACGCGCCACCCGGCGTGTTGATCGCCACGCGGTCGCGGTCTTTCTCTTCCATCAGCAGGCGCGCGACACAACGCGCGGCATTGCCGCAGCTTTCCACTTCGCCGCCATCGGCATTGTAGATGCGCATCGCGGCGTCGAACCCGTTCTTGCCTTCGCCGATCACGATCACCTGGTCGCAGCCGACGCCGAAACGCCGGTCGGCCAGCGCCTTCGCACTCGCCGCATCGAGCGCGATCCGTTCGCGCCGCGCGTCGAAGACAACGAAATCGTTGCCCAAGCCATGCATTTTCAGGAAGGCCGTCATGAAGGCTTATATAGGCGGCTCATTGCGCCCCCGCCAGTATGTTCACGAAGCCGCTATCTGCCTTCCTTCTGCAGGCTTTTCTGTGGCAAGGAGAGGCGGGTGGTGGAGGAACAAGTATGCGTAAAATTGCTCTCGGTCTGGCTTTCGCAGGGTTCACGGCAGCGGCGCTCGCCGCTGAGGTCGCGGGCAACGATCCGAACTATTGGCTGACCGATATATGGGGCGCGAAGCAGCTCGCCTGGGTAAAGGAACGCAACGCCAAAAGCGAAGGCGTCCTGAAATCCGATCCGTATTATGCCGAAACGCGCACGGCGCTCCTGAAATCGCTCGACATCAAGGATCGCATTCCGCTCGGCGGGCTCGACCACGGCAAGCTCTACAATTTCTGGCAGGATGCGGAGCATGTGCGCGGGTTGTGGCGCCGCGTACCGATGGCGGAATACCGCAAGGCCGATCCGAAGTGGGAAATTCTGCTCGACGTCGATAAGCTCGATGCCGACCAGCACAAGGACTGGGTGTTCCAGGGCGCGCAGTGCACGCCATCGGACAAGCGATGCCTCGTGCGCCTGTCGCCGGGTGGCGGCGACGCATCCGAAGTGCGCGAGTTCGATCCGAAGACGCATCAACTGCTCGCCGACGGCTTCACGCTGCCGGCCGCAAAGTCGTCCGCCAATTATGTTGACGAAAACACGATCCTGTTCGCGACCGATTTCGGCCCGGGCACGATGACGAAGTCATCCTATCCGCGCATCCTGAAGATGTGGAAGCGCGGAACGCCGCTTAGCGCCGCGAAGCAGGTGTTCGAGGTGGGGCCTGAAGATATCTCGGTGCGCGACGTTGTTTATCACGGTCCCCACGGGCTCACGAACAAGGACGCGACCGTCCTGATCAATCGCGGCGTCAGTTTCTTCGAAAACGAATACTCGTTCATGGCCGCGGACGGCACAGTGACAAAGCTGCCATTGCCGCTTGGCGCCAATCTGCAGGGCATGACCAAGGGAAATCTCGTCCTCACGCTGCGAGACGATTGGAAGGTCGGCGACACGACCTATCCGCGCGGTGCGTTGCTCGCGTTCCCGCTCGGCGATTTCCTGCGCGACAAGAAGATGCCGAAGATCGTCACACTCTTTGCGCCGGATGAACATTCCACTGTCGACACGGTCTCGACCGGGCTCGATGCTGTCTATGCCTCAATCAATCACGACGTCACCGGCAGCGTGCATGTGTTTAGGCCTGGCAGAGACGGTTGGGGCGATACGACGCTCGATCTTCTCACAGGTGGTTCGACAACGGTCGTGAGCGCTGATGATTGGGGCCTGGAAGCGCTGTTCACCTATGAGAGCTTTCTCCAGCCGCCGACGCTCTATGACGACACTGGCGACGGCAAAGTCGCGGCGATCAAATCGCAGGTGCCGTTGTTCGACGCGAAGAACATCGTCAGCGAGCAGTTCTGGGCGATCTCGGCGGACGGCACGAAGGTGCCGTACTTCCTCATCCATCGCGCCGGCGACACCAAGAACGTCCCGACCATTCTTTATTCCTATGGCGGGTTCGAATTGTCGCTGAATCCCTGGTACTGGAACGACGGCCACCGTCCGCTGGACGCAGGGCAGGTGTGGATTTCGCGCGGCGGCGCGATCGCGGTCGCGAACATCCGCGGCGGCGGCGAGTTTGGTCCGCGCTGGCATCAGGCGGCGCTGAAGGAGCATCGCCAGCGCGCCTTCGACGATTTCGCGGCTGTCGGCAAGGACCTCGAGACACGCGGCTTCACGACGCCGGCGCATCTCGGCATCGTCGGCGCGTCGAATGGCGGCGTGCTCACCACCGTGACGATGACGCAGCAGCCGCATATGCTGAACGCCGTCGTGTCGCAACGACCGCTGGTCGACATGCTGCGCTACACGCGCTTCGGCGCCGGCGCGTCGTGGGTGGCGGAATATGGCGATCCCGACAAGCCGGAAGACCGCGCCTATATCGAGAAGTACTCGGCCTATCAGAACGTGAAGCCGGACGTGAAATATCCCGGCATCCTCTTCATCACTGAGACCAGCGACGACCGCGTGACGCCGATCTGGGCGCGCATGATGGCCGCGAAGATGGAGCAACAGGGCCACGACGTGCTGTTCAATGAATCGTCCGAAGGCGGCCACGGCCCGGGCTCGACCAACGCCGCGCAGGCGGATATGTGGGCGCTGAGCTATACCTATCTGAAGCAGCGGCTCGGTCTGAAGTGACGCGTCCGGGGGGCACGCAAGCATACTGGATCTACGGAGTAGTCGCCGCGGCATTGGCGGCTTTGCAGATCGCGGTGCTGCATGCGTTCGGCCAGCCTTGGGTCGGAGAGGGCGGCCTTTTGCTTTGGGTGAGCGATCCGCTCAGCCCGAAGATGTCGCAGCAGCTGTTCGACTGGTACAGCATCACGCACATCATTCACGGCTTCATCTTTTTTGCGCTTCTGCATTTCATCATGCCGCGCACGCCGCTCGCGGTGCGGTTCCTGATTGCGATGGGAGTAGAAGTCGGCTGGGAGATTCTCGAGAACACGCCGGCCGTTATTGTGCACTATCGCCAGCAGGCGCTCGCCGCCGGATATCGTGGCGACAGCATCCTCAACTCGCTGTCCGACACGCTGATGATGTCGACCGGCTTCTTCATCGCATCGCGCCGGCGCGCGCGGTATGTGGTCGCCATCGCGCTCGCCTTCGAAATCTTCACCGCCTGCATGATCCGCGACAACCTGACCCTCAACGTGATCAACCTCATCGCGCCCAGCGACTGGGCGCCGATACAAGCCATTCACAAGTGGCAAGAAGGTGCGAAACGCTAGCCGAAACCACCCTCACCATGGCCGGGCTTGGCCCGGCCGTCCACTGCAACGGTTGAGCGTTTGTGGAATGTGGATGGGCGGCTCAAGGCCGCCCATGGTGAGTGAGTGGTTGGTGAGTGTTTTCGAATAACACTATCCCTATTCCTCACCATGGCCGGGCTTGACCCGGCCATCCATCCTTTCAAACTGGCGCGATGCCCAGACCGTGTGGCATCGTCTACATCCTCGCAAGCAAGCGTCACGGCACGCTTTACATCGGCGTCACGTCGAATTTGTTGGACCGTGTGCAGGCACATCGCGAAGGTCGAGGCTCCGAGTTCTGCAAGAAGTATGGCGTCACCCGCCTCGTCTATTGCGAGGAGATTCCGCTTTACGCCGATGCAATCCGCCGCGAGACAAATCTCAAGCGATGGAAGCGGGATTGGAAGATTGCCCTGATCGAGAAGGTAAACCCGAACTGGGACGATCTGACCGAGAGCTGGAACAGCTGAGTCTCGGCTAAGCCCATGGATGGCCGGGTCAAGCCCGGCCATGGTGAGGGTGGGGTCTGGTTGACCTAACAAGGGTCTTTGGCCTAAAACCCGCCCGCTTCCGGAACCGACCTAGTCGCTTCCGGTCCCCGGCCCGGCGCTGGGGATCGCCCCCAGGCAGCGCAGGTGCGCCCCCTGGGGCGTTACTGCTTTGTGTCCTCCCCTGCGGAGCGGGGGAGGGGGACCGCGTAGCGGTGGAGGGGGCGCCCCCTCCGTCTCGCTTCGCTCGACACCTCCCCCGTAAACGGGGGAGGAAAATGGTGGTGCATGTTCGACTCTTTGCAATCGCGCCTCGGCGCTACCTTTGACCGGCTACGCGGGCGCGGCGCGCTCAGCGAGGCCGATGTCGAGGAGGCGCTGAAGGACATCCGCACCGCGCTGGTCGAGGCCGATGTCGCGCTGCCGGTGGTCAAGGATTTCATCGACAGGGTGCGTCCGCGCGCGGTTGGCGCCGATGTCATCCGTTCGGTCACGCCCGGGCAGCTGGTCGTCAAGATCGTGCACGACGCGCTGGTCGAGACGCTCGGCACCGAGAACGCGACACTCAACCTGGGTTCGCCGCCCGCGCCGATCCTGATGGTCGGTCTGCAAGGCTCGGGCAAGACGACGACGTCGGCCAAGCTCGCGTCGATGCTCACGACGCGCGAGAAGAAGAAAGTTCTGATGGCGTCGCTCGACGTCTCGCGTCCCGCCGCCATGGAGCAGTTGCGCGTGCTCGGCGAGCAGGCGGGTGTCGCCACGCTTCCTATCGTTGCCGGACAGGATCCGGTTGCGATCGCCAAACGCGCGATGGCGAGCGCGAAGGTCGGCGGCTATGACGTTCTCATCCTCGACACCGCCGGCCGCCAGCACATCGACGAACAGTTGATGAGCGAGGTCGCGCAGGTGCGCGATCAGGTGAAGCCGCATGAGACCTTGCTGGTGGCCGACAGCCTGACCGGCCAGGACGCGGTGAACATCGCGAAATCGTTCAACGAGCGCGTATCGATCTCCGGTATCATCCTCACGCGTGCCGACGGCGATGCGCGCGGCGGCGCGGCGCTGTCGATGCGCGCGGTCACCGGCGCGCCGATCAAGTTCCTCGGTGTCGGCGAAAAGCTCGACGCGCTCGAAGCCTTCCACCCTGACCGCGTCGCGCGCCGCATCCTCGACATGGGTGACGTCGTCTCGCTGGTCGAGAAGGCCGCCGAAAGCTTCGACAAGGAAAAGGCCGAGAAGCTCGCGGCCAAGATGAAGAAGGGATCGTTCGATATGGACGATCTCGCCCAGCAGCTCCAGCAGATGAAGAAGCTCGGCGGCATGCAGGGCGTGCTGTCGATGCTGCCCGGCGTCGGCAAGGTGAAGGATCAGCTCGCGGCCAGCGGCATGGACGACAAAATTCTCACGCGTCAGGAGGCGATCATCTCCTCCATGACCAAACACGAACGCCGCGATCCCGATGTGATCAACGGCTCGCGCCGCAAACGCATTGCGTCCGGCGCCGGGGTCGAAGTCAGCGAAGTGAACAAGCTCCTCAAGATGCATCGCCAGATGTCCGACGTAATGAAGAAGATGGGCAAGGGCGGCCGCGCGATGCAGGGATTGTCCGCGATGTTCGGCAGTGGCGGCGGAATGCCCCCCGGCATGATGCCAAGGAAATAATCAGCAGTTTCAGTTTCAACGGTTCAAACGGTTCAACGGAAGGAAAAGACATGGCTCTCAAGATCAGACTGGCCCGCGGCGGCACCAAGAAGCGTCCGCACTACAACATCGTGATCGCGGATTCGCGCAGCGCCCGCGACGGCCGCTTCATCGAGAAGATCGGCTTCTACAACCCGCTGCTGCCGCGCGAGCATGCCGACCGCCTCAAGCTCGATCTCGACAAGTCGAAGGCGTGGATCGCCAAGGGCGCGACCGCGTCCGACCGCGTGCACCGCTTCCTTTCGGACGCCGGCGTCGTGAAGGCGCGCGTGCATAACAATCCGCAGAAGGCCAAGCCCCGCAAGAAGGCGCAGGAACGCGCCGCTGCCGCCGCCAAGGCCGCGGAAGCGCCCGCGGCGTAGTTTGCCGTGCGCGATGTCCTGATCGCCGCCGTGATCGGCGCGCATGGGCTGAAAGGCGAGGTGAAGGTGAAAACCTTCACTGAAACGCCCGACGCTCTTGCGTGCTACAAGCGGCTGCATGCGAAGGACGGCCGCGTGTTCACGGTCGCGCAGCTGCGCGCCGGCAAGGCGGGCGAAGCGACGGCGTCGTTTAGCGAAGTCGTTGACCGCAACACAGCGGAGTCGCTGAAGGGCCTCGAGCTCTTCGTCGCGCGCGATGCTTTGCCCTCGATCGCGCAGAACGAGTTCTACCACGCTGATCTCGTCGGGCTCACCGCTATGGACGAGGCGGACCGCGTGATCGGCACGGTCAAGGCGATCCATAATTATGGTGCCGGTGATGTCATCGAGATCGCGCGCGGCGACGGCGACACGGTCATGCTACCCTTCGCGAAAGACTTCGTGCCGGTAGTCGATCTGAAAGCCGGCCGCGTTGTCATCGCGGAGCCTGCCGAAGCCGAAACGGAGATAAGAGGAAACGTCGAATGAGCGATCTGACCTTCCGCACCGCGACCGGTGACGATCTCCACGCCGTCGTGGCGATGCTGTCCGACGATGAACTTGCAGAGAACCGCGAGAAGCCGGTGGGCGGTGACAGCGTCGGCGAGGAATATGCGAAGGCTTTCGCCGCAATGGAGGGCGAACACTACAACCACATGCTGCTCGCGGAATCGGATGGCAAGATCGTGGGCTGCCTGCAAATCGCCTTCGTGCCCGGCCTGTCGCGGCGCGGCGCCAAGCGCGCGATCATCGAATCCGTGCGCGTCGCGTCCGACCGTCGCGGGCAGAACGTCGGCACCGCGATCATGAAGGAAGCGATCCGGCTGGCCCGTGAAGGCGGCTGTGCGCTGGTGCAGCTGACCTCCGATACGCGCCGCTCGCGCGCGCATCTCTTCTACCGCCGCCTCGGCTTCGTGCAGAGCCATTTCGGGTTCAAGAAAGAGCTGTGATTTGGCAGGCCACCGTTCTGACCCTGCTCCCGGAGATGTTTCCGGGGCCGCTGGACGTGTCGCTTCTCGGCAAGGCGCGGCAGAGAGAACTCTGGTCGCTCGAGGTGCGCGACATCCGCGAGCATGGGCTCGGCAAGCACCGCACCGTCGATGACACGCCGGCGGGCGGCGGGCCGGGCATGGTGATGCGCGTCGATGTCGCCTGCGCCGCCATCGACGCGGTGGAGCGGGCAGGGCGTCCGCTGATTTATCTCTCGCCGCGTGGCGCGCCGCTGGCACAGAAGCGCGTGAAGGCGCTGAGCGAAGGTCCTGGCGCGATCCTGTTGTGCGGGCGGTTCGAGGGTCTGGACCAGCGCGCCATCGAGGCTCGCGAGATCGAGGAAATCAGCATCGGCGACTTCGTGCTGGCCGGCGGCGAGATCGCGGCCATGGCTCTCATCGAGGCGGCAGTGCGCCTGATCCCGGGCGTTCTGGGCGCCGAAGCCTCGCCTGAAGATGAAAGTTTCAGCCACGGTCTGCTGGAATATCCGCAATACACCCGCCCCCAGAGTTTCGAGGGCCGGGACGTCCCGGAGGTGCTTCTGGGCGGCAACCATGCCGAAATCGCCAAATGGCGGCGCCAAGCCGCGGAAAACCTCACCAAAACAAGGCGTCCGGACCTCTGGACCCCCTATGAAAAGTCCAAACGGTAGGCTATACGCCCCGGCTTCCTGTGATCTTTTCGCCTGACGGAGACTTCCCCCATGAACCTGCTCAAACAGCTCGAAGCCGAGCAGATGAAGACCCTCCGCACCACGGCCCATCCCGATTTCCGTCCCGGCGACACGCTGAAGGTCAACGTCAAGGTGGTCGAGCAGACCTATGACGAGAAGGCGAAGCAGATGAAGACCCGCGAGCGCATCCAGGCGTTCGAAGGCGTGTGCATCGCGCGCCAGGGCGAAGGCATCAACGAGGCCTTCACGGTGCGCAAGATCTCCTATGGCGAAGGCGTCGAGCGCGTCTTCCCGGTCTATTCACCGCTGGTCGATTCCGTGGTTGTCGTGCGCAAGGGCAAGGTCCGCCGCGCGAAGCTCTATTATCTGCGCGGCCGCCGCGGCAAGTCGGCGCGCATCGCCGAGCGCACGGACAACGCGGCCGAGAGCGCCGAGGCGTAAGGTCTTTCTATTTCCTGCGCGTCCCCAGCTTCGCTGCCTTGCGCAGCGTCTCGTCGATGCGTGTCTGCCAGCCCGGCCCTGTCTTGCGGAAATAGGCGAGGACGTCCGGCGACAGGCGCAGATGCACCGACTTCTTGGGCGCCGCGGATTTGGGCCGTCCGGGCTTGGTCAGCGTGCCGTTGGCCGGGCGGATGACGACATCGCCGATGGAATACTCCGCACGATCCAGTTCTTCATCGGTCAGCTCCGGAATTTCCTCGTAATCCTTCGCCGTGAGAACATAGGCGTCAACCTTCGCCCAGTCGGTGCGTGACTTTTGCTTTTTCTCGCTCATTGCACTTCCTCATCGAAATGACGTGCCGCGTCCCATCGCGCGGTGTCCAAACCACTACCACCAGACGACCGTCAAGCAGTCCGAAGGTTCGCAGCCTCCTTTCGCCATAGTCGAAGCGATCATCGATCGTCGTGAACGTCCGGCCGCCAAACACTTTCTCTGCATCGGCAAAGTCCAAACCGCGTTGGTGAAGCGTCTTTAAGCGTTTCGCAGCGTCATAGCTGATCTTCATTTATGTGGCCACAATAATTCGGGAAAGTCAAGCTTTTGTGGATAAATTTGCCCTCCGACGCCTGAACGATTGAACAACCTATAAGGGAATGATGCAAGGCGGCGGTCAAGGGCTCGACAGCCGAGAGCGCTCAAATGCCCTTCCCACGGCATTTTTGAGCACAGGCTTTTTCGATGATTCTCAGAGCGCGATGTGCAATGCGCTTCAAAAGCCGTAAAATAAGGCTTCTTTCTGATTCTCTCATACGAGGAAACAATGGCAACTCCCGCAGCTTCCGGCGCAGCCGCCGCGAAACCCAAGACCGTCACGCTTTCCACCAAGCAGCTCGCCAATGAAATGGCGGACAAGCAGGGCCTTACCCACAAGCAAGGCGCTTCCGTCATGGAAGATCTCGTGGCGCTGATGACCAAGCATCTCAAGAAGGGTGAGCGCATCCGCCTCAACGGACTGGGCATCCTGCAGGTGCGCAAGCGCGCCGCGCGCATGGGCCGCAATCCCGCGACCGGCGAAGCGATCAAGATCAAGGCGAGCAAGAAGGTCTCCTTCCGCCCCGCCAAGGAATTGAAGGAAGCCGTCTAAGGCTTTCCGCTTAACGCGTTTCAAAAGGCGGATGGATGCGAAAGCGTCCATCCGTCTTTTTGCTTCTTTGACATCGGCGCGCGGACATGAACCCATCGCCGGAGCGGGGGAACCAGATGAGTATCGCCGACAAGGCAGCCGGAGACTCCACCGGCCATTTATTGAAAATTCTCGGTCTGACATTCGGCATCGCCGTTTCGATCGGCGAGGCGATCGGGTCGGGCATTTTGCGCTCGCCCAGCATCATCGCGGCTGCGGTGCCGGGCATCGGCGTTATCGTGGGTCTGTGGGCGCTCGGCGGCCTGCAGGCATTCCTGCAAGCCAACGTCCTGGCCGAGTTCGCGACGGCGCTTCCCAAGTCGGGCGGCAACTACATCTATGCGCGGCGCGCCTATGGCAGCGTGTATGGCGACGTGGCCGGCCTGGTCGTGGGCTGGAGCAACTGGCTCTCCAAGAACGCCGGCGCGGCGGCGGCGTCGGTGTCGTTCGCCGAATTCCTACCCCTGCTTTGGCCGGCGGCGGGCCTGCACAAGATCGCGGTGGCCCTCGCCATGCAGGCCGCGCTCTATGCCGCAAACATCGCCGGTCTGCGCGAAGGGCGCGCGGTGCAGGAGGCAACAAGCCTCGTCAAGGCCACGATGCTGTTCGCCTTTGTCATTGCCGCCGTGGTGCTGGTCGCGCCCGCGGAGCCTTCGAGCGTGCTGCCGGCTCTGCCGACGCTGCGCTGGGCGGGGATCATTCTCGCTTACCAGCTGATCGTTGGCGCCTATGCCGGATGGAATGCGCCGGTCTATTTCGCGGGCGAGAACACTTCGCCGGAAAAAACCATTCCCAAGGCGCTGGCGTTGGGCATCGCGCTGACTGGCGTTCTCTACATCGCGGTCAATTGGGCACTGCTGCATGCGCTCGGCCTGCAGGGCGCGGCATCGTCGCCGCTGCCGTTCAGTGTCGTGCTGGACCGCTTCGGCGGAACGATCCCCGGCATTCTGTTCGCGCTCACCGCGATGATCACGGTGGCGAGTTGCGCCAACGCCAACATGATGAGCGCGCCGCGCGTATTGTTCGCGCTTGGCGACGACGGGTTGCTGCCGCGCATCTTCACGCGCGTGAACAGGGGCGGTAGCCCGACGGCGGCGTTTCTGCTGACCGCCACCGTCACGCTGGCGCTGGCGGCGACGGGCGCGTTCAAGCTCGTCTTCGGCCTGATTGCGACACTGAACACCGTGAGCGCGATCGTTACCGGAGCGGGATATTTCGTCTGGCGCGCGCGCGAGCCGGAGATGCGCAGGCCGTTCCGCGCATGGGGCTACCCTTTGCTGCCGGCGCTCGCGGTATTGTTCGATATCGCGTTGTTCTTCCTGTTCTCGTGGGGTGATGTTCTCGGCATGGCCGTCACGGTCGGCATGATATTGCTCTGCATTCCGTTGGCTCTGATCGCCCGGCGGGCGCGGAAAACGGCCTGAAATCAGCCGCCTTGAAGCGGGGTCCGTCCCGCGCTAGGAACCGGCCCGGCTTCCCCAAACGCAAGGACTTTCCATGGCTCGCAACAAGATCGCGCTTATCGGCGGCGGACAAATCGGCGGCACGCTCGCCCATCTCGCGGCGATCAAGGAACTGGGCGACATCGTCCTGTTCGACATCATGGAAGGTCTGCCGCAGGGCAAGGCGCTCGATCTCTCGCAGTCCGGTCCGGTCGAAGGCTTCAACGCCAAGATCAAGGGGACGAACTCCTACGCCGACATCGCCGGCGCGGACGTCGTGATCGTCACCGCCGGCGTGCCGCGGAAGCCCGGCATGAGCCGCGACGATCTTCTCGGAATCAATTTGAAAGTCATGAGCGCCGTGGGCGAAGGCATCAGGGCGCATGCGCCGAATGCGTTCGTCATCTGTATCACCAATCCGCTCGACGCGATGGTCTGGGCGCTGCGCCAGTTCTCCGGCCTCCCGCACAGCCACGTCGTCGGCATGGCCGGCGTGCTCGACAGCGCTCGCTTCCGCCACTTCCTCGCGGAAGAGATGAATGTGTCGGTGGAAGATGTGAGTGCGTTCGTGCTCGGCGGTCATGGCGACACGATGGTGCCGATGCCGCGCTTCTCGACGGTGGCCGGTGTGCCTCTGCCGGAGCTCGTGAAGATGGGCTGGATCAAGCAGGACCGTCTCGATGCGATCACCCAGCGCACGCGCGATGGCGGCGCGGAGATCGTCGGCCTGCTCAAGACCGGCTCGGCGTTCTATGCGCCGGCGACCAGCGCGATCGAGATGGCGGAGAGCTATCTGAAGGACAAGAAGCGCGTGCTGCCCTGCGCCTGCTTCGTCGATGGGGCCTATGGCTTCAAGGGCCTCTATGTCGGCGTGCCGGCCGTGATCGGCGAGAAGGGCATCGAGCGCATCGTCGAGCTCGAACTCACCGCTGACGAGCGCGCCGCACTGACCAAGTCCGCGGATTCGGTGAAAGGCCTGATCGACGCCTGCAAGAATCTCGATCCGCGGCTTGCATGAGAGCGCTGATCGCCGGCGCTCTCATTGCGTTGGGCATTGGTGGCGCGGCAAGCGCCGCCGATACCGCGTCGCTGGCGATCAAGGTCATCAACGTCTCGGACAGGGGTGGCGATCTGCGCATCGGCGTCTATGAGCAGGCGAGTTTCGTCGTGCGCGGATCGAAGCCCGATGCCGGAAAAATCGTTCCCGCGACGCCCGGCACGATGAGCGTCACCATCGACGGGCTGAAGCCTGGGGAGTATGGCGTGAAAATCCTCCAGGACGAGAACAGAAACGGCAGGATGGATACCTCGCTGATGGTGCCGACGGAGCCCTGGGGCGTGTCCAACGACGCCAAGGCCTCTCTCGCAGGGCTGCCATCCTGGGATGCTGCGAAATTTACCGTCAGGGCAGGGTCCAATTCCATTGCGGTCACGCTTCATTAGAGTGATCGCATGCGTTTGACGATTTCCATTCTGGCATTTGCTGCCGCGCTGTCGCTCTCTTCGGCGATCGCGGACGAGCCGAAGGCCGTGCTCACCGTCAAGATCGATCACATCGCACCCAAGGGCGGCAATCTGCGCCTCGCGCTCTGTGACGCGAAGTCCTTCGCCGACGACAACGCCTCCGCCATCCTCGACAAGGTCGTGACCGCCACGCCTTCGGTTCAGTCCGTCACGTTCGAAGGGGTTCCGCCGGGCACATACGCGATCAAGATGTTTCAGGACGTGAACCGCAACGAGAAATTCGACATGAACTGGCTCGGCCTGCCGTCGGAGCGCTATGGTTTCTCCAACAACGCCAAGCCCAACTGGATCCGCATGAGTGGGCCCGATTTCAGCGCCGCGAAGATCGACCTCAAGCCCGGCGCAAACTGGACCGAAATCTGGCTACATTAGCGGCTAACGAATCCCGGACCGCTCTCATGATCCCCAGGCTTGAAACCGATCGGCTGATCCTGCGCGGCTGGCGCGCGGAGGATTTCGAGGCGCTGGCCGCCATCCATAGCGATCCCGACGTGATGACGTTCCTCGGCGGCGTGCAGGAGCGCAACGACGCCTGGCGCAGTCTCGCCAGTCTCGCCGGCCATTGGGCCCTGCGCGGCTATGGCAAATGGGCGGTCGAGCGCAAATCCGACGGCGCGATGATGGGCCGTGTCGGTCTCATCAATCCGGAAGGCTGGCCCGGTCTCGAACTTGGATGGACTCTGGGCAAGCAGTATTGGGGCAAAGGCTATGCGACCGAGGCCGCGAGAGCCGCGCTGCGCTACGCATTTCTGACCCAGCCGGTCGGCCGGATGATCTCCTGCATCGACGCCGGCAATGTCGCATCGCAAGCCGTGGCGAAACGGCTCGGTGAGACAAAGACCGGCAGCGATGTTTTGCGCATCGCGGGCAAGGAATATCCGATCGAGATCTGGGCCATCACGCGCGAAGAGTGGATGAAGCGTGCCTCTCACGGTTCGACAAGCTCAGGGTGAGGATTTGCAGAACTCCTCATGCTGAGCTTGTCGAAGCATGAGGGCGCCGCTATGCACGTTATATGACGGAAAGCACGCCGCTACCCCTCTACCGCCGCCGCGATTTCTTCAGCTTCATCTCCGGACGCTTTCTCGCCACGGTGGCGATGCAGGTACAGTCGGTCGCGATCGGCTGGCAGATCTATGACATCGAGCGCACGCCGCTGGCGCTGGGCCTTGTCGGCGCCTGCCAGTTCCTGCCGATGTTCCTGCTCACGCTGCCCGCAGGAGAAATTTCGGACCGTTATGATCAGCGGCAAGTGTTCGCCGCCGCCCTCGCACTTCAAGGCGTTTGCGCCGCGCTGTTTCTGTTCTTCTCGCTGGCGATGCCGCGCAACGCGCTGCCGTTCTATGGCGTGCTGATCCTGTTTGGCGCGGCGCGCGGATTTTCAGGGCCCGCGGGAAGCTCGCTGCTGGCATTTCTGGTGCCACCGGAGCGTCTGGCGAAATCCATAGCGCTCAATTCCTCGGCCTTCACTACCGCTGTGATCGCGGGCCCGGCGCTCGGCGGGTTCCTCTTCATCTTCGGCCCGTTCGCGACCTACACGGTCTGCATGGCCGGGTTCCTACTCGCAGCAGCGCTCGTCGCGACATTGGGCGGGCGCCGCGCCGAAAAGGACGTTTCGCTGGCGTCGCGTTACGAGCGTGTGGTCGAGGGTGTGCGCTTCGTGCGCGACCGGCCCATCGTTTTGGGCGCGATCTCGCTCGATCTCTTCGCAGTGCTGCTCGGCGGAGCGGTGGCGCTGCTTCCGGTTTACGCCCGCGATATCCTGCATGTGGGCCCTACCGGGCTCGGCATCCTGCGCAGCGCGCCGGCAGTGGGTGCGGCCGTTACAGCGCTCGCGCTCTCCCGCAAGCAGATCGAGCATCATGCCGGCGCGATGATGTTCGGCTGCGTGGCGCTGTTCGGCCTGGCCACGATCGTGTTCGGCCTGTCGACGAGCTTCATCGTCTCGCTGGCCGCGCTGTTCGTCACCGGCGCGAGCGACATGGTCAGCGTCTATGTGCGCACCGCGCTGATCAATTTCGCGACGCCCGATGCGATGCGCGGCCGCGTCGGCGCGGTGAACATGCTCTTCATCGGCGCCTCCAACGAGCTCGGCGAGTTCGAGTCCGGCATCACCGCGGCGTTGTTCGGCACGGTGCCCGCTGTTGTGATCGGCGGTCTGGGAACACTCGGCGTCGTCGCGCTCTGGATGAAGCTGTTCCCGCCGCTCAGGAACGTGGACAGGCTGACCGACGTCGCGCCCGCTTGAGCTTCGCGCGTGGCTCGGCTTTGATGCGGCGAAAGAAGGGTCATTCATGTCATTGAAAGTCATCGGCGCCGGGTTCGGGCGCACCGGCACGCACTCGCTGAAGATCGCACTGGAGATGCTGGGCTTCGCGCCTTGCTATCACATGGTCGAAGTGTTCACCCATCCCGGCCACTCCGAAGCGTGGGAAGAGGCGGCGCGCAGCGGCGAGGCCGACTGGAACGCGTTGCTCGGCCCCTACAAAGCGGCGGTCGACTGGCCGGCGAGCTATTTCTGGCGCGAACTGATGAAAGCGTACCCGGATGCAAAGGTCATCCTGACCGAGCGTCCCGAGGAAGCCTGGTACAAGAGCATCACCAACACGATCTTCGATTTCATGGCGCGCGAAGTCGATCCGGCGAAGCTCTATCCCATCCGCGCCGCACAGAGAAAGATGGGCCGCTATATCGTCGCGGAACGCACATTCGGCAACCGCCTCGACAAGGAGCATGTGCTCGATGTCTATCGGAAGAATTCCGCGGATGTGAAGCGCGAGGTCCCGAGGGACAAGCTGCTCGTGTTCGACGCGCCGGATGGATGGGCGCCGCTCTGCAAGTTCCTGGGCATGCCCGTTCCCGAGGCGCCCTATCCGCTGACCAACACGACCGAGGAATTCCGCGCGCGGGTGCCGGGCGCGGGGCCGACTAAAAGCGGTAGCTGAAATTCACATAGGCGCCGTCGGCGCTGGCATAGACGTTCGTATAGAAGCGCCGGCGCGTGTATCGCGTCGTGATCAGCCGGCTATAGCCCCAGCCGATCGCCGCGCTCGCCGCGACATCGTACCAGTGGTGCTGTTTCGAATGGACGCGCTCGTAACCGACATAGCCGGCTGCGAGATAGGCGGGAACGCCATATTGCCAGCCGTAACGATCCCAGAGAAATGCCGCCGGCGCGAATGCGAGTGCGGCGGTGTCGGACGGGAACGACTGAAAGTCGGATTTGTCCGGGCGCTGCTCGCGCACGATTTGCTTGAGGAGCAATGCGGTGCCGAGGGTAAGGCCGGTATCGACGGCCAGCTCCTTTACGCCCACCCAGTCCCAGTCGTGCAGCAGCGCCACGCCGCCGGCCGCAAGCGGGATCGCGATCGCGACCATCTGGCCAGCGTTTTCGTTGGACGCACGCGCACTGGTGGCCATCAAAGCGAAGGCCAGCGCTGCAATCGTCGCTTTCGATTTCATCTGCAATCCGGAATTTCGTTGGCGCCGCGACTATAGATGTTGCGGGACGGCCCGCAAATCGTTCTATTTGATAGGCATTCGCAGTCGGGGGCGGGAATGATTCCGAACGTATTGAAGGGCTGGACGTCGCAGCAGAAGCACACGGTCGCGGCGTCCTATCTCGGCTGGACGCTGGATGCGTTCGACTTCTTCCTCATGGTCTTCGTTATCAAGGACGTGGCGAAAGAATTCGGCGTCGACCGCGAGGCAGTGGCGCTTGCGATCACGCTGACGCTCGCCTTCCGTGCGTTCGGTGCCTTCATCTTCGGGCGGCTCGCGGATCGCTTCGGCCGCCGCCCGATCCTGATGCTCGATGTCGCGCTTTATTCGGTGCTTGGTTTCTCCACCGCCTTTGCGCCAAACCTTACGGCGTTCCTGATCATCCGCGCGCTGTTCGGCATCGCCATGGGCGGCGAATGGGGCATCGGCGCGTCGCTGACGATGGAGACGGTGAAGCCCGAAGCGCGGGGCTTCGTCTCCGGCCTGCTGCAATCGGGTTATCCGTCGGGCTATCTGCTGGCCTCGATCGTCTATGGCCTCGCTTACACATCCATCGGCTGGCGGGGGCTGTTCATGGTGAGCCTCGTTCCGGCGCTGCTCGTCTTCTATATCCGCAGCGGCGTCGCGGAATCGCCGGCCTGGAAGCCCGAACACGCCAAGACCGGCACGGTGATGAATGTGCTGAGGCGCGACTGGAAGATCGCGCTCTATGCCATCCTGCTGATGACGGCGTTCAATTTCTTCAGCCACGGCACGCAGGATCTCTATCCGACGTTCCTGCAGGTGCAACATAAATTCACGCCGCATGTCGTCGGCATGATCGCGGTCACCTACAATATCGGCGCGATGCTCGGCGGATTGACGTTCGGCTTCCTGAGCCAGAGTCTCGGCCGCCGCCGTACCATCATCGTCGCGGCACTGCTGGCACTGCCGATGGTCTATCTCTGGGCCTTCTCCGAGACGGCGGTGATGCTCGCGGTCGGCGCGTTCCTGGTGCAGTTCTTCGTGCAGGGCGCCTGGGGCGTGATCCCGGCGCATCTGAACGAGCTTTCGCCCGCCGACGCGCGCGGCACGTTTCCCGGAACGGTTTATCAGCTCGGAAACTTCATCGCGTCGTCGAATGCCGTGCTGCAGACGCGGATCGCGGAAAGCAATGGCGGGAATTACTCGATCGCGCTAGCGAGTGTCGCGGTCGCGGCCGCGCTGGCTATTGTCGTGCTCACCTTGATGGGACGCGAAGCAAGACACATCGCGATGGCGCATGCGAGCTGACGAGGGCGTTCGCGCAGCCGGCGACTATGGCCGCCCGCGGACTGGCAGGCATTCCTGATAAATGCCGGTATGCGGACGTAAACTTCGTACAATTTCGACATAAACGCCTCGGGGGGGCGTTCATCGCGCCTATACTGACGACATCGGCCGCATGCATTCAGGGCGCGGACGGCTAAGAGATGAACGCGCTCTTGCCCCAATTGGTAAGAGCCATGGCATCGCCGAACGCGCAGCCTGCATCGCGAAACTGGTTGCTCCAGGCCCTGTCTTCCGCCGATCTCGCCTTGATCGGGCCCGACCTCGAGCGCGTCGACCTTCCCCGCCGCAAGCAGCTCGAATATCCCAATCGGATATTCGACAGCGTTTATTTCGTCGAGCGCGGGATCGCGTCGGTCGTCGCGCGCACCGAGAGCACGGAAGTCGAGGTGGGCGTGATCGGCCGCGAAGGCGTCACGGGCATCCCCGTGATCCTCGGCAACGACCGCTCGGCCAACTCGACCTATATGCAGGTTAGCGGCGAAGGACAGCGGCTCCCGGTTTCCGCGCTGCGCGCGGCGTTCAAGCGCAGCGATACGCTGCATGCTCTCCTGCTCCGCTATGTGCAGGCCTTCATGGCGCAGACGGCGGGAACGGTTGTCGCCAATGCCAAGGCCACGCTCGACGAACGGCTGGCGCGCTGGCTTCTCATGGCCAGCGACCGCCTCGACAGCAATTCCTTCGAGCTCACGCATGAATTCCTCGCGCTGATGATGGGTACGCGGCGCCCCGGCGTCACCGAAAGCATCCATGTGCTCTCGCGCCAGGGGCTCATACGCGCCGAGCGCGGTCTCATCACCATCGCCGACCGCGACGGATTGCGCGAGCGGGCTGGAAAGTTCTACGGCACGGCGGAAAGCGAGTTGAAGCGGCTGATCAGTTACAAGGAGCGAGCCGGCAAATAGATCCGGAACTCCGTGCCGCCGGCGTTCACGATTTCGAACCTTCCGCCGTTCTGCTTGACCAGCGTTCGCACGATCGTCATGCCAAGCGACTGCATTGTTTCGATATTGTCCGTGGCCATCCCCGGCCCGCGATCGCGCGCCGACACCATGAGGCCGTCCGCGCCGTCCTTCACGCAGGTGATTTCGGCGATGCCGTGCTTTCCGCCATAGGCGTGCTTTGCGGCGTTCGTCACCAGCTCGTTGACAAGCACGCCGATATCGTTCGCCAGCTTCGGCGGCACACGGATGGCATCGCGATCGAGCAGACAATGGATTCCGGTCGCCGCGCCGATCTCCGGAACGATCTCGTCGAGGTAAGCGGCAAGATCGATCATGCCGTCGGCGTTCGTCCTGCCGATCCTGCGGTGCAAGCGCGCCACGGCATCGATCCGGCTGGCGGCTGTGCCAAGCGCGGCGCGCGCTTCGCCGTCCTGGATGCGCAATTCCTGAAGTCGCAGAAATGCCGCCGCGAGCTGCAGTCCATTCGAAATTCGATGATTGGCTTCGGTAAGCGACAGGTCAGTGCGGCGGGTGTTGGCGTCCCCGGTGAGGCGGGCGGCATGAGCAACGCCATTGATTGCGCTGTTTGAATCCTCGGTGTTCATCTGGGTTAATTTGTGTTGTTGCTGACCGCACTTTCTCCTTCGCAGGGGTGAATTATTGCGGCAGGTGGATAAACCACAATCGGCAACATGGTCGGAATCGTACGGTTCGCTACGATGGGTTCCGGGTGCGAACCGCTTTCAGCCGCGAACGAAAATGTCCACGCGATCGGGCGCGCCGTCGTTGGCGCCGCCCATGGCGTGTACATCGATACGCTCCGACGGCACGCCATCATCGATCAGCAACTGGCGGATGATGAGCGCGCGCTTGAGCGAGAGCCTGCGCGCGTCTGAACTCTTGTCATTCTGTTTGCCGGCATAAGCTTTGAGATCGATGCGCGCCGAGCCGTTGGTCAACGCATTGTTCAGATCGCCGCTCATCGACTTTACCGTATCGAGCACGCTGGGCGCGGGCTCTTCGGCACCGGATGCGAACGGGATCGAACTGCGCTTGGAGAGATCGGCCGTGCTCGCGGGAGCCGGTTCGTTGGTCGCGACCTGCGCGGGCGGCAGCGCGGCCGCTGGCCCTGTCGCCTGGCCGGAGAGGAATGTCATGTCGGAATCCGACGCGGCCGTGGGCGCCTTGGGTGCGACTTTGGGTTTCGCCGGTGCAGGCGCAGGTTTGGCGGTAGCGACTTTCTTGACCGGCTGCGCTGTCGGTTGCTTCGGCGCGGAGCGCATCGGTTCGGGCGCAACGAGCGTTGCGGCGCTTTCGCTCGGGAGCGCGGAGAACGGCATCGTCTCCTGCGGCGCAGAACGCTGCGTCCTCGGTTGTGCCGTGGCGGTTTCGACTTTCGGGTTCGCTTTGGCGACGCGATGCACCGCGCGATGCTTCACCGGCATGTGCAGATGGACCGGCGCGTTGGGATCGGGCTCGCCCGGCTGCAGCAGCGGATGGACGACGCGGCCATATTGTCCGCCGGGATAGAGCAGCACGCGCGATCCGCTGGCGGACGGGTTCACTGTCACGTCCTCGCCGGGATACATCTGTGCCTGGGCGGGTGCGCCCGCGGCCAATGTCGCGAGCAGGGCCAGGGCAAAAAATCTCAATCTCACCAGGCGGTCCGTTCTCTGTGCGCGGCGACAATAGACGCCGTTTCCGCCCCGCTCAACATTGCCTAACCCCTTCAAGAATCGGATGATATAGCCTATTCGCCCAGCCCGATTTCGTGAAAGGAATTCCATGAAGACGAAGGCCGCCGTCGCCTACAAGGCCGGTCAACCGCTTGTGATCGAGACCGTCGATCTGGAGGGCCCCAAGGAGGGAGAGGTGCTGGTCGAAATCAAGGCCAGCGGCGTCTGCCATACCGACGAATTCACACGTTCCGGCGCCGATCCCGAGGGCCTGTTTCCGGCGATCTTCGGCCACGAGGGCGCGGGCGTGGTGGTCGATATAGGCAAGGGCGTGACCTCGCTCAGGAAGGGCGATCACGTCATCCCGCTCTACACGCCGGAATGCCGCCAGTGCAAAAGTTGCACCTCGCACAAGACCAATCTCTGCACCGCGATCCGCGCGACCCAGGGCAGGGGCGTGATGCCGGACGGCACGTCGCGCTTTTCGCTCGGCGGCGCCATGGTGCATCACTATATGGGCTGCTCGACGTTCTCGAACTACACCGTGCTGCCGGAGATCGCGCTCGCAAAAATCCGCGAGGACGCGCCGTTCGACAAGGTCTGCTACATCGGCTGCGGCGTGACCACGGGCATCGGCGCGGTGATCAACACCGCGAAAGTCGAGCCGGGCGCGAATGTCGTCGTGTTCGGTCTCGGCGGCATCGGGCTCAACGTCGTGCAGGGCGCGCGCATGGCCGGCGCCGGCATGATCGTGGGCGTCGATCTCAACCCGGCACGCGAAAAGCTGGCGCGCAAATTCGGCATGACGCATTTCGTCAATCCGAAGGACGTGACGGGCGATCTCGTGCCGCATCTCGTGGAATTGACGAAAGGCGGTGCGGATTATTCGTTCGAGTGCATCGGCAATGTCGATGTCATGCGCCAGGCGTTGGAATGCACCCATCGCGGCTGGGGCGTCAGCGTCATCATCGGCGTCGCGGGATCGGGCCAGGAGATCAAGACGCGTCCGTTCCAGCTCGTCACCGGCCGGGTGTGGAAGGGCACCGCGTTTGGCGGCGTGCGGGGCCGCACCGAAGTGCCCCGGATCGTCGACTGGTACATGGATAAGAAGATCAACATCGACGACCTGATCACGCATGTCATGCCGATCGAGAAGATCAACGATGCGTTCGACCTGATGCATTCGGGCCAAAGTATTCGAAGCGTGGTGGTGTTTTAGCCCAACACCCACCCCATCCTCACCATGGGCGGCCTTGAGCCGCCCATCCATAGCGGGGATGTGGACCGTGGATGGCCGGGTCAAGCCCGGCCATGGTGAGGTTGAGTAGTTTGCGTGTGGTGTACAAGAGATAAACAAGGAGGAAAAGACAATGGCGATTTTCACGCATGTGGTGCTCGGCACCAACAATCTCGAAAAGTCACGCAGCTTTTACGACAAGACGCTTGCCACGCTGGGCCTGAAGCGCGTGATGAACATGGACAGCGCCTCGCTCTGGGGCAAGGATGGGCCGGAGTTCATGGTCACGAAGCCTGCGAACGGCCAGCCTGCGACGCATGCCAATGGCGGCACGATCGGTTTCGCCGCGGCCGACCGCAAATCCGTTCATGCGTTCCACGAAGCGGCACTCGCGGCCGGCGGCACTTGCGAAGGCCCTCCCGGTCCGCGCGATTTCACGCCGACGGCGTACGCGGCCTATGTCCGCGACCCGGACGGCAACAAGCTCTGCGCCTATTCGTTCGTGCCGGGGTAGCTTTTCCACCCTCCCCTTGAGGGAGGGTCGAATTGCGAAAGCAATTCGGGGAGGGGTGCTATGTCGACCCCTCCCCGAAATTTTCTTCTCACTTCGTTCGAAGCAAATTGTCGACCCTCCCTCAAGGGGAGGGTGGTTATTTTACTGCCTTCAACGTCTTCAGCAGCGCCGGATGCAGCGGGTCGTTGGCGGCGAGGATCGAGCCGCTGTCGAGCATGTTGGGTCCGCCGGAGAGATCGCTGACGACGCCCTGTGCTTCCTTCACCAGCAGGATGCCCGCGGCGACATCCCATGGCGCGAGCCCGCGCTCCCAGAACGCGTCGAAGCGTCCTGCCGCGACATAAGCGAGATCGAGCGACGCGGCACCATTGCGGCGGACACCGGCCGTGATGGGCATGACCGCCGCGAGTTCTGCCAGCATGCGCGCATGACGATCCTCAGCATGGCCGTGGAACGGAAATCCCGTGCCGATCAGCGAACTCGCCAGCGTCTTGCGCGCAGCGACGCGGATGCGCTTGTTGTTGAGGAAGGCGCCATGGCCCTTCTCGGCGACGAACATCTCGTCGGTCGCCGGATTGTAGACGAGGGCGGTGACGATCTGGCCCTCGCGCTCCAGCGCGATCGAGATCGCGAAATGCGGAATGCCGTGCAGGAAATTCGTCGTGCCGTCGATCGGATCGATGATGAAGCGGTGGGTCTTGTCCTTGCCCTCGATCGCGCCGCTTTCCTCCGCGAGAAAACCATAACCGGGGCGCACGCGTGTGAGCTCGTCGATGAGAATCTTCTCGGTGCGCCTGTCGGCATTGGTGACGAAATCCGCCGGCCCCTTCATCGAGACCTGCAAATTTTCCAGTTCGCCGAGATCGCGGATCAGAGGTTTGCCGGCCATGCGCGCGGCGGCGATCATCACGTTCAGTGCGGGGGAGATGTAGGCCATCTAGCTGGCGCGGCGCAGATAGGAGCCATCCTCGGTCGCGACGACGATCTTCTCGCCGGCCTCGATGAAAGGCGGGACCTGGATCTTCATCCCGTTCTCCAGCACCGCGCCCTTGTAGGACGGCGACGCCGTGCCGCCGCGCAGCACGGGATCGGCTTCGGTAACGGCCAGCGTCACGTTCTGCGGCAGCGCGATGCCGATCGGCTTGCCGTCATACATCTGCACCAGTGTCTTCATGCCGTCCTGAAGGAAGCGTGCCTGATCCTCGCCGACGAATTCGACGGAGAGCTCGATCTGGTCGTAGGTCTCCTGATCCATGAAGGTCAGCATGTCGCCATTGGCGAACAGGAACTGGAAGTCCTTCTTCTCGAGATAGACTTCCTCCACGCTTTCGTCGGAGCGGAAGCGCTGGTTCAGCTTGGTGCCGTTGAGGATGTTCTTGAGCTCGACCTGGTTGTAAGCGCCGCCCTTGCCGGGCTTCACCTTCACCGATTTGACCGCCATCCACAGCCCGCCATCGTATTCGAGCGTCTTGCCGGGGCTGATTTCGTTGCCGTTGATCTTGGCCATATCTGTGCGCGGCGCCGGAGGGCGCGGTCCTTCTGTTCGGTCGGTTCAAAGAGCGCGGGGGTTCTACCAACCCAAACCCCGCTTGTCATCCCCGAAGAAATGCGCGGTCAGACTGGATCGTTACGGTGCGAGTCGCCGATCGCCGCGTTCCACTCGCGCAGGAAGACGAAACCCGCGAACAGCGCCGACGGCGCGGGAATCCAGGCAATGATCGTTTCCAGCAGTGGCGAAAAATATCCGTGCTGGTCGGCCCATCCTGCAGCTGCGTAGAACGGGATGCCGGTGATGAAGACCATTGGATATCCGCCGAGCCGGCCCAGCCGCCGGAAACTGGCGAGTTCGGTCTCCTGACGCAGATTGTGGAAATTCCACAACGTCGTCATCAGCGAAAATACCAGAAAGCCGGCCGCCAGATAGAGCCATTTCCACATCGGCGTTATGCCGACATAGGAATTCAGCAGCAGCAGAAAAAGTGGAAGGGTGAAGGCAATGATCGAATCCGCGAAGGAGGGAATGCGGCGCCGGGAAATCCCCAGATGCGCATAGACCGTCCATGCCACCAGCGCAGAGAACAGATTGCCGTTGAGTTCACCCCAGGTGCGCAGCGTATCAAGGTTGAGGGGCCACAATTCCATCCTTGTGCGCGCCTCTGCGACGAGGTCGGCAAGCGCAAGGCCGATCAACACGCTGACAAGCGTGATGTAGAGCGCCGGAAACTGCTCGCGGATGCGATGCTCCAGCTCCGCATGCGTTTCGGGAGCTGCTCTTCTCTTCTGTCGCATCCGCCCCTCAGCGATTCACGAACCCGCGAACAGTCTATTGAATTGGCGCACCGCTGTCGCCGGACCGTCCTTATAATTCCAGACGCCAGAAGACACCGCGATGAAATCGGCGCCGGCGTCGATCAGCGGTTTCGCGTTCTCGACGGTGATGCCGCCGATGGCGACGACAGGGACAGTCATGAACTTCGCCCAGCCTTCGAGCAGTTCGATGTCGGCGTGGTACTGGACTTCCTTGGTCGTGGTTGGGAAGAACGAGCCGAACGCGACATAGTCCGCGCCGGCTTCGCCTGCTTCGAACGCGAGGTCCTTGGAGTTGTGGCAGGTGACGCCGACGATGCGGCCCGGCCCCATCGCCGCGCGCGCCTCGCCGTAGGTCGCGTCCTGCTGGCCGATATGCACGCCGTCACAGCCGAGCGCGCTAGCTAGATCGGGCCGGTCGTTCAGGATGAACGCGACATCGTGCTTCTGCGCGATGGGCATGAGGATTTCGGTCACGCGCGCGACCGCATCGTCGCTTGCGTCTTTTAGGCGCAACTGCATGCTCGCGACATCGCCCGCGCCGAGCGCGCGCTTGAGGTCTTCCGCAAACGCGCGCGGCTCGATCTTCGGCGGCGTGATAAGATAGAGGCGGGTGGTCATGCTGCTTCACCCTTCGACAGGCTCAGGGTGAGGGTTTGAGCTAACCCCTCATGCTGAGCTTGCCGAAGCATGAGAGCCGTCGCGAAATTCACGCCGCCTTTTTCTCCAACTCGGGCTTCCAGTCGCCCGTCGAAGCGAGGCCGTTCATGCAGGCGCGGTGCGTGAACGCGGCCTGACCGGCGGCGACGTTCTCGGTCTTGCCGCCCCAGGCCTTCTGCGGTGCTGCTTGCAGCGCGCGGCCGTAGGAGAAGGTGAGGGCCCAGGGAAGATCGTAGTTCGCGTTCATCGCGTTCAGATGCGCGGTGGCGTCTTCGTCGGACTGGCCGCCGGAGAGGAACGCGATGCCGGGCACGGCCGCGGGGACGCAGTTCATCAGGACCTCGACGGTGTAGTCGGCGACTTCCTCGACGCTCGCCTGCTTCGCGGCCTTCTTGCCGGGCACGATCATGTTGGGTTTGAGGATGATGCCTTCGAGGAACACGGATGCGTAGTACAGTTCCTGGAACGTCTCCTTCAGCACCCACTCGGTGACTTCGGCGCAGACGTCGATGTCGTTGTCGTAGTCCATCAGCACTTCGGGCTCGACGATCGGGACGATGCCGTTCTCCTGCGCCAAGGCTGCGTAACGCGCCAGCGCCTGCGCATTCGCGCGCACGCAATATTCGGACGGCTTGCCGCCGGACGGGTCGTAGGTCGCGCGCCACTTCGCGAAGCGCGCGCCGAGCTTGTGATATTCCTGGAAACGCTCGCGCAGACCGTCCAGGCCTTCGGTGATCGTCTCGCCCGGGTGACCGGCGAGCGGCTTCGCGCCGGCATCGACCTTGATGCCCGGCACAGCGCCCGTCGCAGCAATGATGTCGACCAGCGGCGTGCCGTCCTTCGCCTTCTGGCGGATGGTTTCGTCGAACAGGATGACGCCGGAGATGCGGTCCTTCATCACCGGGGTGCGGAACATGAACTCGCGATAGTCGCGGCGGTTGGTTTCCGTGTTCTCGACATTGATGGCGTCGAAGCGCTTCTTGATCGTGCCGGAGCTTTCGTCCGCCGCGAGAATGCCCTTGCCCTTGGCGACCATCGCGTTGGCGATGCGGTTCAGTTCCTGGATGTCCATCTCATTCTCCGTTCGTACGACCCTCCCCTTGAGGGAGGGTCGAAAAATGCGCGAGCATTTTCCCGCCTACGCTTTCAGCTTCGGCGGGTAAACGCCCAATTTCAGGTCCGCCATAGCCAAAGGCGACGGCGGATCGGGGAGGGGCGCTTATCTGCCCGGGACTAACCCCTCCCCGAAATTTGCTCGCTGTGCTCGCAAATTGTCGACCCTCCCTCAAGGGGAGGGTGGGCTTACTTCATTAGCGCGGCGACGCCCGGAAGCTCTTTGCCTTCGAGCCATTCCAGGAACGCGCCGCCTGCTGTGGAGACATAAGTGAAATCGTCGGCGACGCCGGCGTGATTGAGCGCGGCAACCGTATCACCGCCCCCTGCCACCGAGAGAAGATTTCCGGCCTTGGTCGCTTCGGCGACGAGCTTTGCCGCAGCGACCGTGCCGTGATCGAAGGGCTGGGTCTCGAACGCGCCGAAGGGGCCGTTCCAGACGAGCGTGCGCGTGGTTGCGAGACGCTCGGCGAATTCGGCGATGCTTTTCTTACCGACGTCGAGGATCATCTCGTGCTTGCCGACCTCGTGCGCGCCGGCGGTGCGATGCCTGGCATGCGCCTTGAATTCTTCGGCGACGACGACATCGCTCGGCAGGATGATCGCGCAACCGCTTTCGGTCGAGAGATGGATCACGCGCAGCGCCGTCTCGACATGATCGCGCTCGACCAGCGACTTGCCGACCTCGATGCCCTCGGCGAGCAGGAAGGTGTTCGCCATCGCGCCGCCGATCACCAGCACTTCGACTTTCTTCACCAGATTTTCGAGCAGTTCGATCTTGGTCGAGACCTTCGCGCCGCCGACTACCGCCATCACCGGACGCTGCGGATCGCCCAGCGCCTTGTCGAGATGGATGAGTTCCTTCTCCATCGAGCGTCCCGCCGCGGACGGCAGCAGATGTGCGATTCCTTCCGTCGTTGCATGCGCGCGATGCGCGGCACTGAACGCGTCGTTGACGAAGATGTCGCCGAGGTCGGCGATCTGCTTCGCGAAATCCGGATCGTTCTTCTCCTCGCCGGCGTGGAAACGGGTGTTCTCGAGCAGCAGGACATCGCCGTCTTTCAGTTTTGCGACAGCTGCTTTCGCGACATCGCCGACGCAATCGTCGGCGAACGCAACATCGCGGCCGACGGCTTTGGCCAGCGGCGCGGCGATGGGCTTGAGCGACATGGACGGCACGACCTTGCCCTTCGGCCGGTCGAAGTGGGAGAGCACGATCACGCGCGCACCCTTGTCAGCCAGCTCCCGGATGGTCGGCGCCTGGCGGTCGATGCGCAGCGTGTCGGTGACGGCGCCGTCTGCCATAGGGACGTTCAGGTCGGCGCGGACAAGCACGCGCTTTCCCTTCACGTCCATGTCGTCGAGCGTCCGGAATGCGGCCACGAATTGTCCTTCCCGAGGGGGGGGGTGAAATCGGGGCGGAGATATACGGAAGGGCGGGGCGGGGAACAAGCGGCGTGCTGCCGCGTTTCCGGCAGATACACTGGGGGCAAAATCCATGAATTTCACGGCAATTTTGGCGGCTTCAGCCGCCCTGTGCTTCGCCGCGCCTGCCCATGCCGCCGACGGGACGGAGAAAGGCACGCTCTCGGTCCTGTTCGAGAACGACATCTTCTACAATTCCGATCACGACTACACGAACGGAGTCCTGATCGGCTACACGACCGCCCCGGACAATACGCCGGACTGGGCGGTCGACCTGGCGCGCAAGCTGCCGTTCTTTGCGCAGAGCGGCGATGTGCGCACGCGCTACGCGCTGGGGCAGGACATCTTCACTCCGCACAATCTGCATCTCGCCAACCCACCGCCGACCGACCGTCCCTATGCGGGATTTCTCTATGGCGCGTTCGGACTGGTGGACGAGTCCGGCAAGGAAGGCGACGTCATCAGCAATCTCGACCAGCTTCAGGTAAGCTTGGGCATGATCGGCCCGGCCTCGCTTGCCGAGGACACGCAGAAATTCGTCCACGCGATCATCCACGGCACCGATCCGCAGGGCTGGTCGACGCAGTTGCGCGACGAGCCGGGCCTCATCATCCAGTACGAGCGCGCGGTGAAATTCTCGTTCCTTACGTCTTATGAAGGTTCGGGCATCGGCTTCGACATCGTGCCGCATTACGGAATCGCGATCGGCAACGTCTACGATTATGTCAACGCCGGCGCGATGGCGCGTGCCGGCTTCAACCTGTCGAAGGATTACGGCCCGCTGCGCATCGATCCGAGCCTGCCGGGTTCGGGATTCTATGAACCGCGGGGCGACAGCGCAATCGGCGCCTATATTTTCGCCGGCGTCGATGGCCGCGCGATCGCGCGCAATCTCTTTCTCGACGGCAACAGCTTCCAGCAGAGCCGCAGCGTCGACAAGCTGAACCTCGTCGGCGATCTGGAGCTCGGCGCCGCGGTGACGTTCCGCGCGTTCCAACTCACCTTCACCCACGTCATCCGCTCGAAGGAATACGCCACGCAGAAGACGGCCGACCAGTTCGGCGCGGTAAATCTGTCGGTGCGGTTCTGAAAACCTACCCTCCCCTTGAGGGAGGGTCGAAAACGCAAAGCGTTTTCGGGGAGGGGTCATTCTCGCAGCGTCACCCCTCCCCGAAATTTCCTTCTCGCTGCGCTCGAAGCAAATTGTCGACCCTCCCTCAAGGGGAGGGTTGAAACCAGGCTGCTCGCTCGATTGAGTCCATTGTTGGACTGCTTCGGAGGGCTCCATGGACCGCGACAGGCTTACCGCTTTCACCGATGGCGTGATCGCGGTCATCATCACGATCATGGTGCTGGAGATGAAGGCGCCGCATGGCGCGGACATTTACGCGCTGCTCGAATTGTGGCCGGTGTTTTTGAGCTATGTGCTTAGTTTCATCTATGTCGGCATCTACTGGAACAACCATCACCACTTTTTCCAACTCACGCCGGAGGTGAATGGCGCGATCCTGTGGGCCAATCTGCACCTGCTGTTCTGGTTGTCGCTCGTACCGTTCGCGACAAGCTGGGTGGGCGAGAATGGATTTGCCGCGGGGCCCGCTGCCGCCTATGGCGCGGTGCTGCTGATGTGCGCGATCGCGTTCTTCGTCATGGAACGCGTGATTGTCGCCGCGCAGGGCGCGGACTCTCCGCTCAAACGCGCGGTCGGCATAGATCTGAAAGGCAAGCTCTCGCCGTTCGTCTATCTGAGCGGCGTCGCGCTGGCGTTCTACATGCCCGCGATCTCGTATGCGCTTTACGCGCTGGTCGCACTGATCTGGCTTGTGCCCGACCGTCGCGTGGAAAAGGTTATGGCGGGCAACCGCTAAGAAACTTTCTTCCAGTGCAATAACGCCTCGCGATGAACGAATTTGCGCTAGGCGTTTCGCCTTCTTTGCGCGAACATCGCTTCAAGCTTGCGGCGCCTGACGCCGCAAAAAAAAGAAATCGAAAGGGAAGACATGCGTAAACAACCCAATGTGCTTTTGTCCGTTGCAGCGCTCGCGGGCGCCGTTCTCTGTTTGCCGGCCGACGCGGCTGCTACCTACACGACCTTCGATCCGCCGGATTCTCTTTATACCTATCCGATGAGCATTCAGGCCGGCGTGATCGCGGGGGATTTTCAGGACCATATCGGCTACATCCATGGCTTCGTGCGCGCGGAAGACGGAACGATCACGACCTTCGACCCGCCGAACTCCAACAACACCTACGTTCAGGCCATGAACATGGACGGCGTGATCGTCGGATATGTCGATGATGCCAACTTTGTGGGGCATGCCCTGATGCGCACGCCGGACGGCACGATCACGTCGATCGAGCCGCAGGGGGCCACTGCGTCCTACGCTTTTGGCATCGACCGCAAAGGATCGATTGTGGGCTATTATGAAGACAGCGCCTCCAAATGGCATGGCTTTCTTCGCAATCCGCGCGGCAGATCAACAACCTTCGATGTCACGGGTTCGACCTTCATGGCCGTCGCCGGGGTGAGCGATCGCGGTGGCGCAATCGCCGGCTTCTATCGGGACGACAAATCCGTTACGCACGGCTTTGTGCGCAGCAAGGACGGAACGATCCAAACCTTCGATCCGGCGGGATCGACTTTCACGGAGCCGTACAGCATCGACGACAGCGGCGCCGTGGCCGGTTACTACATGGACGGCAGTTTCATGGCCCATGGGTTTCTGCGCGCCTCCGACGGCTCGATGACGAGCTTCGATACGCCGGGTGCGGCCAACGGCACCTATGTGAACGGGATGAACAGCGACGGGCTTATCGCCGGCTACTACATAGACGATGCCTTTGCGGCACATGCTTTTGAGCGCACAAAGAACGGAAAGATCAGGACGTTCGATCCGCCGGGGTCCACCGGCACCTATGGCCAGACCGCGGACAGCAGCCGCAGCGACCACCACGGCGTCATCGGATTCTATGACGACAACGCCGGCGCGGCGCATGGCTATCTGCGCGTACGCGAATAACGAAATGCAATGACGGATGTACTTTCACCTCCTCGCAAGAGGAGGTGAAGGGCCTCAGATCAACTTCCCCATCGCAACCGCGGTGTCGGCCATGCGGTTGGAGAAGCCCCATTCGTTGTCGTACCAGGTCATGATCGACAGGAACGTGCCGTCCATCACCTTGGTCTGATCGAGCGCGAAACTCGACGAATGCGGATCATGATTGAAGTCGTGGCTGACCAGCGGCGCATCGACGATGCCGAGGATGCCCTTGAGCGGACCGGCAGCCGCGGCCTTCATCGCGTCGTTGATTTCCTGCACCGTCGTCGCGCGCTTGCAGACCACCTTGAGATCCACAAGCGACACGTTCGGCGTCGGCACGCGCACCGACACGCCGTCGAGCTTGCCTTTGAGGTCCGGCATCACGAGGCCGACCGCCTTCGCCGCACCGGTGGAGGTCGGGATCATCGACAAGGCCGCGGCGCGGGCGCGATAAAGATCCTTGTGCATCTGGTCGAGCGACGGCTGGTCGTTGGTGTAGGAATGGATCGTCGTCATAAAGCCGTGGTTGATGCCGACGGTGTCGTGGATCACCTTCGCCACCGGCACGAGGCAGTTCGTTGTGCACGACGCGTTGGAGACGATGACGTCGTCCTTGGTCAGCTTGTCGTGGTTCACGCCGTAGACGATCGTCTTGTCAACGCCGTCGGCGGGGGCGGAGATCAGCACGCGATGCGCCCCCGCGGTAAGATGCGCGCCGGCCTTGTCCTTCGCGGTGAAGATGCCGGTGCATTCGAGCGCGATGTCGACGCCCAAATCCTTGTGCGGCAGCTCGGCCGGGTTCTTGATCGCGGTGACTTTGATCTTGTGGCCGGCGGCGATCATATACTCGCCATCGACGCTCACGCTGGCCGGGAAGCGGCCATGCACGCTGTCATAGCGCAGCAAATGCGCGTTGGTCTCGACCGGGCCGAGATCGTTCACGGCCACGACTTCGATGTCGCGGCGCCCGCTCTCCACGATCGCGCGCAGAACAAGACGCCCGATGCGGCCGAAGCCGTTGATCGCAACCCGCAAAGCCATGATGTTATTTTCCCTTCAATGCGGCCTTCGCGGCGTCTGCGGCCGCTTCCGGCGTAATCCCGAAATGTTTGTACACATCCTTGTATGGCCCGCTTGAGCCGAAGGAGTGCATGCCGACAAATGCTCCGTCCGAACCGATATAGCGATCCCAGCCGAGCCTTACACCGGCTTCGATGGCGACTTTTACCGTGCCCGGTCCCAGAACGGAGTCACGATATGTTGCCGGTTGTTCCTCGAACAATTCCCAGCACGGCATGGTGACTATGCGTGACGCGATGCCCTCCGTCTTCAGGAGTTCGCGCGCGGAGACCGCCATCTCGACCTCGGAGCCCGTGGCGAGGAACGTGACCCTGGCGTCCTTGTCGCCGACGAGTTCGTAGGCGCCCTTCGCCGACAGGTTCTCGTCGGTGTGCGTCGCGCGCACGGTCGAGAGGTTCTGGCGCGAGAGCATCAGCAGCGTGGGACGCTTCTTTTCATTGAGCGCGATCTGCCAGGCTTCCGCCGTCTCGACGCTGTCGGCGGGGCGGAAGACGAGCAGGTTCGGGATCGCGCGCAAAGCCGCGAAATGCTCGACCGGCTGGTGCGTCGGGCCATCTTCGCCCAGCCCGATCGAGTCGTGCGTCATCACATAGACGACGCGGATGCCCATGAGGGCTGCGAGGCGGATCGACGGACGGCAATAATCGGAGAACGTCAGGAACGTGCCGCCATAGGGAACGATGCCGCCATGCAGCGCCATGCCGCTCATCGCCGCGCACATGCCGTGCTCGCGGATGCCGAAATGGATGTAGCGGCCGGAGTAGTCGTCCGGCGTCATATCGTGCATGCCCTTGGTCTTGGTGTTGTTCGACGGTGTCAGGTCGGCCGAACCGCCGACGGTCGCCGACCATTTCTCGTTGATCACGTCGAGCGCGGCCTCCGACGCCTTGCGCGTGGCGACCGACGGCTTTTCCTCGCTGGATTTTTTCTTGAGCTTGATCAGCCCGTCCGCCAGATCGCTTGGCAGTTCGAGTTTCAGCTCGGCGTCGAAATTCGCGCCCTTGGGCGAGGCACTCCGGCGCTTCTTCCATTCCGCATGGGCAGCGGCGCCGCGCGCGCCGATCTTGCGCCAATCGGCGAGAAGATCATCGGGCACGACGAAAGGCGGCGAGTCCCAATCGAGAAGCTTGCGCGCGCCGGCGATCTCTTCCGCGCCCGGCGCATCGCTGTGCGCCTTCTGCGTGCCCTGACGCGTCGGCAATCCGTAGCCGATGATCGTCTTGCAGGCGATGAGAACCGGCTTGTCGCTTTTCTGCGCCCAATCCAGCGCGCGCGACACGTCTGCGGCGTCATGGCCGTTCACATGCACCGTGTTCCAGCCCGCGGCCTGGAAGCGCTCGACCGTGTCCGTGTTGTCGGCGAGCGATGTCGCGCCATCGATGGTGATGGAATTGTCGTCGAACAGAACGATCAGGCGGTTGAGTTTCAGATGCCCCGCCAGCGAGATCGCTTCGTGACTGATGCCTTCCATCAGGTCGCCGTCGCTGGCGATGACATAGGTGCGATGGTCGACCAGCGCGTCGCCGAAGCGCGCATTCAGGTGACGCTCCGCGATCGCCATGCCGACGGCGTTGGCGATGCCCTGGCCGAGCGGCCCCGTCGTCGTCTCGATCCCGCCGGCATGGCCGTATTCGGGGTGACCGGCGCAGGGGCTGCCCACCTTCCGGAAGGTCTTGATGTCCTCGATCGTCATGTCCGGATAGCCGGTGAGATAGAGGAGCGAATAGAGAAGCATCGAGCCGTGACCGGCCGAGAGCACGAACCGGTCGCGGTCAGGCCAATGCGCGTCCGCCGGATCGAATTTCAGGAATTTGGAGAACAGGACGGTCGCCGCATCGGCCATGCCCATCGGTAAGCCGGGATGGCCAGACTTTGCGGCCTCGACCGCGTCCATCGAGAGCGCGCGAATCGCATTGGCGAGGGTGCGAACCCGTTCCTGTTCGGGGGTCTGCGGCGGATTGGCCAGGCTGATGTCCATATCGATCTCTCGGTGCCGCGTGGGGTGGCCTTAGCGACCGCCGCCCTTGCCCGTCAAGGGTTTGTCACGCGTGTATTGTGGACGGCGGAACCGCACGCGTTGACCCGGTTTCCACAGCAAGCCTAAGGTCTTGGCGCGACGCGAACAAAAGGTGCGCGATGGACAAGCTCAAAATCGCGGCGGAACGCCTCACCAATGCCTTGAACGCATTGGAGGAGACGCTTGTTCCCCTGGCGAGGGCGCGGGACGATTCGCGCGATCTGCGGGCGCGACTCGCTTCCGCCAACGAGGAGCGTGACGGGCTTCTGGGCCGCGTCGCCGAACTCGAGGAAGAACAGCGCGCGCTCGCCGACATTTCCGAGGAAGTCGAAAACCGCCTCGACGGCGCCATCGCGGAAATCAGGACGGCATTGGGGAGGTAGAGCGAATGGCGAGTAGCGAATAGCGAATAGGGAAGACGCCGTTGTTCCTTCTATTCGCCATTCGCCATTCCCCATTCGCGCTCTGAAGGAGAAACGCGAATGCCATTGGTCAATGTCATGGTGAACAGCCGCGCCTACACCATCGCCTGCGATGAAGGTGAGGAGGAACATCTCAAGGAGCTTGCCGGTCACGTCGATTCCAAGGTGCGCGAGTTGATCGGTTCGGTCGGGCAGGTCGGCGACCAGAAGCTGATGCTGATGGCGGCGCTGCTCGTCACCGACGAATTGTTCGAGGCGCGCGGCAAACTCGACGGTCATGCCAAGAAAGTCGGGGACCTTTCCACCGCGCAGGCCGAACTCGACACACGCATCATTGCTGCGGAGATGCGGGCGTCCGATGTGATAAAGAACGGGGAAGTGCGCGCGGCGCGCGCTGTCGAAGAAGCCGAAGAACGCGCCGCCCAGGCGATCGACGATGCCCAATCGCGTGCCGCCGAGCAGATCGAGAACGCGGCGCAACGCCTCGAACGCATCGTGGAGAAGCTCAAGGCGGCCTAGGCGCTTTCGACCTCGCCGCCGGACGCCGCCCAGTCCTTGAACGCGCCCATGTTGTAGACGCGGTCGTAGCCCATCTCCTTCAGCACCTTGCCGCTGAGGGCGGAACGCCCGCCGGACGCGCAATAGAGAATGATCGTCTTCTCCTTGGTGAAGGCAGGATCGTGATAAGGAATGTTCGGATCGGCGCGGAATTCGATCATCCCTCTTGAGACATTCATCGCGCCTTTCACCTTGCCGCTTGCCTGAACCTCCGGTGCGTCGCGAACGTCGAGAACAAGAACGCTGCCTTTGGCTATCATTGCCCTTGCTTCGTCATGCGAAATCTTGGGAACCGCGGCATTGGCGGCTTCGATCATCTCTTTAACACTGGCGGGCATGGCGGTTTCTCCGGGTGGCGCAGCGATTATAGCAACCATGAAGCGGTGAGTCGTTGCAGTTGGACGCCTGCGCGCTTACCTTAGACGCGGACGGGTACTGTGCCTCGCGTCAGGACAGCGATGCCCAGGGGCCTTAATGTTCTCACCGGGAGCTGTCCCTGGCCTGGATCGTGGTCCGGGTCACATGGCGCCCACCTGCAACTGCAGGCCCGTGAGGATCCAGTTCCAACGGTGTGCTTGGTCCCGTCCACTTTACCGCGATTGTCATCCCCGGCTGAGCGTCGCAAAGCGACGCGAAGGGAAGGGGACCCAGGTGGTCGAGCTGGGACGGTTGTGAAGTTTATGCCGCGATCACTTTTCAAAATCGTGCAAATGTCTCGACCTGGGTCCCCTTCCCCTCGCTCACTTCGTTCGCTCGGCCGGGGATGACAACGGTGTTTGGATGATTGAGAAAAGCCATCTCCGCGACGAGGCGCGTGGGCGGCGGGCCGTGCTGGCGGCGGGGTGTCCCGATTTCGCCGGGCGCGTCGCGGCGCATACGGACGCGCTTGCGATTCCGCAGGGCAGCGTCGTCGGCGCCTATGTCGCGATGGCGGGCGAGGCCGACCCGCATCTGATCCTGAGAAAGCTGGCGACGACGAATTGCAGCTTCGCGTTCCCGCGCGTCGCGGCGAAGAAGCAGCCGCTGGCGTTCCATCACTGGCAGGCGGGCCGCGATCTGGTGAAAAGCGCATTCGGCGTGCTGGAGCCTGCCGCCGACTGGCCGCTTGCTTATCCCGGCATCCTTTTGGTGCCAATGCTGGCGTTCGACGCCGACGGATACCGCCTCGGTTACGGCGGCGGGTTCTACGATATGACGCTTGCGGCGCTCCGAGCGCGAGGGCCTCTGCGCGCGATCGGTGTCGCCTTCGCCGGGCAGGAAGTGGATGCGCTTCCGCGCGAGGCGCACGACCAGAAGCTCGACGCGATCGTGACCGAGAATGGTGTCCGGCCGTTTCGATGAACTCGCCGTAACCGCGCTGTTGTTCGCGCGCGCGAGCGCCTAAGATCGCCCCTCGAATTCGGAGTGCAACATGAAGCATTTCATCGGCATCGCGATTGCGTGCGCCACCATGGCGTCCATCAATCCCGCCATGGCTGACACCGCCACCGCCAAGCAATTTCTTCAGCTCAATGGCAGCGAAGATGGAAGGGATCTCGCCGAGGTTAAGATTACCGCGCTGGAGGAAGGCATCCGCGTCGCAAATGCGCGTCTTGCCGCGACCGCCGGAAGCAAGCCGCTCTATTGCCAGCCGGTTTCGCTCGTGCTCACCGGATCGCAGCTCGCCGACATGGTCGGCCGCGCCGTCGGCGAGAACGACAAGCTGGAGGATGTGCCCCTCCCTGTCGTGCTTCTCGGCGTGCTGCAGAAGACTTTTCCCTGCGGCGCCAGCGCGCCCTGAAATATCGCGTTGCCGCTGCGCGCGGGATTGGTGCTAGAACCCGGCCATGCGCATTCTCTTCATCGGCGACATCATCGGAAAACCCGGGCGCGACGTGGTTGTGGCGGAACTGCCGCGGCTGCGCGAAACGCTTTCGCTCGATTTCGTGATCGCGAACGGCGAGAACCTCGCGCACGGCTTCGGCATCACGCGCGCCACCGCGAACGAGATTTTCGCGGCCGGCGCCGATTGCATCACCACCGGCAATCACTGGGCCGACCAGAAGGAAATCCTCACCTATATCGAATCCGAGGAGCGCATCCTGCGCCCGCGCAACTATCCCGCCGGCACACCGGGCAAGGGCGCGAACCTCTATCAGACGCGCGACGGCCATCGCGTCCTCGTCGTCAACGCGATGGGCCGGGTGTTCATGGATGCGCTCGACGATCCGTTCGCGGCGGTGGATGGCGAACTGAACGCATGCCCGCTCGGCGATGCGGCCGATGCGGTCGTCGTCGACATGCACGCGGAAGCGACCAGCGAGAAGATGGCGATGGGCCATTTCTGCGACGGGCGCGCGAGCCTCGTCGTCGGCACGCATTCCCATGTGCCCACGGCCGACGCGCAGATCCTTCCGGGCGGCACGGCGTATCAGACCGACGCCGGCGCCTGCGCCGATTACGACAGCGTGATCGGCATGGACAAGTTCGAGCCCGTGCAGCGCTTCGTGAAGAAGATGAGCGGCGCGCGCTTCACGCCCGCGACCGGCCCCGCGACGCTCTGCGCCGTGTTCGTGGAGACCAACGTGCGCGGCATCGCGGCGCGTATCGAGCCGGTGCGTGTCGGCGGGCGGTTGAAGCAAAGTGTTCCCGCGCTGTAATTGCGCTCGCGACGGGAGCGAATCGGGCAACCGGCGATTTCACTGCGGAGAATAAAGCGTTAGGGTAGGCCAAGCGGTGGACGAGCCGCCATAGAGAGTGTCATGGATTCACGTCTGGTTTCGCTCTCGCACTATCTTTTGTCGCGCCGCGACGCTGCGGAGGCTTCGCCGGACGCGATCGATGCGACATTGCTCCCGCACATCTTCGTGCTTCAGATAGAGCCGGGGCCCAGGCTGCGCGTGCGCCTTGCCGGCACGGCCCTCGACAGGGCATTCAATCGTCCTCTCAGGGACAGCTTCATGGAAGACTTCATTCATGGCCCGCGCGGAGGTGATGTGTTGCGCGGCTTCCACGACTGTGCCGCGTCTCGCGAGCCGCTCTGGATGCGCGAAATCGTGCAAATCACCGACCGTGTGCCGCGCTTCGTGGAAGGCATCGCTGTCTTTCTCGGCCCCGACAAGATCTATGGCGGGCTAATCGTCGGCGATCTTGCGGGCGAGATCCAGGGTCCGACATTCGAGCGTCGTAATCTCGGCTAAAGCGCGCTTTCACGCGGCGCATGAATTTCTGCGAAGGTAGCATGACCAAGGAAAAACGGATTCCTGGCCCCGATCACCCGATCACAATCGCAAAGAATGATAAGCGCGTCACGGTGTCGGCCGCGGGCCGCACCATCGCGGAGACGCGCGCGGCGCTCACGCTGCAAGAGGCGAGCTATCCGCCCGTGCAATACATCCCGCGCGAAGACGCCGACATGATGCTGCTCCACAGGAGCGATCACACGACCTATTGCCCCTACAAGGGAGAGGCGAGCTATTTCAGCATCCCGTCGCTCGGCGAAGCGGGGAAGAATGCGGTGTGGAGTTACGAGAACCCGTTCGACGCAGTGCGCGCGATCAGGGAGCATCTGGCGTTTTATGCGGATCGGGTGGAGATAGAAGAAGAGTAATTAAAACAGCTTCTGCTGCTCGCCCTTCATCTCGCGTTTGGCGCGCTTGAACACATCGGGCGAGACCCATGGCATTTGTGGTTTTTTGCCGCCCAACAATTCTTCGATCGTGATGATCTGAATCTTGGCGAAGTCGCCTTGCGCTTCTGTGCGGTAATAGCCAGCGGTGACCGCTTCCTTGCGCATGACGGAAGTCGGCTCGGCAAGCGTGATGAGCAGGCCCATTTTCGCCTTGTCGCGGTCCACGACGTTGGCAAGTTCGCGGACCATCGGAACGCCGAGATTCTTGCCGCCCTTGACCGAGACAATGGCCTTCTCCGTCGTCTTGGCGTCGGGCTTGAAATAGATGTAACCGTCGATGCCGCTGTCCGCGCCCTTCTTCTTGCCGCCATAGGGCACGGCATCGACCAGCGATACGGCCCACCATTGGAATTGATAGGCATCCTGCTCGAACAGAGCTTGCGCGCCGCCAAGATCCTTCGGAACGCCATGAACGTCGATCTGCACCAGCGGAAAGGCATCGCGCAAGCGTTTCTGAATCAACGAGATCGCGAGATGCGTAATGTCGATTCCGATCCATTGCCGGTTCAGCTTCAGCGCCGCATGCACCGTGGTGCCACAACCGCAGAAAGGATCGAGAATGATGTCTCCTCTGTTCGAGGATGCGTTCAGTATCCTCTCAAGCAGGGCTTGCGGCTTTTGAGTAGGATAGCCAAGTCGCTCCTGCGCGCGAGAATTTATCTCCGGGATATCGAGCCACAGATTTTGGATGGGCATCCCCTTGAGTTCGTCAGCGAAGCTTTTTCTCCGCAGCCTTGAACTTTTGTCCTTGGGAAAATAAATCCGCCCTTCTTTGTCCCACTGCTCCATTTTTTCGCGCGAAATCATCCAACCATTCTCTGGAGGCTGATAACCTTTGTACTCGTATTTTAAGTTCGGTCGGGGCGCGGGATTCACAAGACTGGTCGGTTGAAAGCGGCGTCCGTTCTCATCAACTGAGGTGAACCTTTCCTCGATATATTCCTGATAGTCCGGATCATCCAAATTGTATTGTGGATGAAATAGCGCTTCGTCAGTTCGCGAATAGAAAAATATCGTATCCGTGCACGTTCCAAACCGGCGCGATTCATGAACGGCGCTGCTAAAACCCACGCGCCTTTTCCATATAATTTCGTTTCTGAAATTCGCTGCACCAAATATCGCATCCATCAGGACCTTGAGATATGCGCTGGCGGTGGAGTCGCAGTGCAAATAGATCGAACCACTTAGCTTCAGCACGCGATGGAGTTCGATCAGCCGCACCGCCATCATGGCGAGATAGGCCATCATGTCGTTCTCTTTCAGGAACGAGCGCATGGCGCGCAGCATTTCGGCGGCATCCGCATTGCCCGACTGCATTACCTCGTCGAAGGCTTTTTCCGCCGTCTCGTTCCAGTGCCAGGTATCCTCGAACGCTTCCATCTGCGCGTGGCTTTGGTGGCCATCGGGCGCGCGAAACAGGACGTTGTAATTGGCGTTCGAGTTGAACGGCGGATCGAGATAAACGAGATCGACGCTCTCGCTCGCGATCTGATTGCGCAGGATTTCGAGGTTGTCGCCGTAATACAGAGTGCCCATGCGCCTGGTCACGCGGCTTTCATCGTGGGAATGCGTGCGATCTCGCGGGCCATGCTCCGGCCGAGACTCTCAAGATCGTAATTCGACTGCATGTTCAGCCATAGCTCCGGCCCGTTGCCGAACAGGCGCCCGAGCCTCAACGCCATCGGTGCGGTCACCGGTGCGCTTTCGCTCAGGATGGCGTAAAGCTGCGCGCGCGAGATGCCGAGCGCCTTGGCGATTTCCGTCTTGGTGACGTTCATGGCCGGCAAAATGTCTTCTCTCAGCAGCGCGCCAGGATGAACCGGCGCCAGCCCTCCCGTCATGCTCTTGCGCATCAGTGATAATCCTCCAGATCGACTTCGACCGCGTCCGCCCCGCTCCACCCGAACGTCAGACGCCAATTTTCGCTCGCCCATACGGCATAGCGGCCCTTGTCCGTCCCCTTCAGCGCGTGAAACCGCAGGCCTGGCAAGTCCATTGCGGCGGGTCTGGCCGCGGCCTGAAGCGCCTTCAGCAATCGCGCGAGCCGCTCGGGCTTTTGAACGCTCAATCCCTTGCGGCTGCTGTTGACGGCAAACCGTTCAAACGCCTTGCTGCGGTATGAGCGGATCACTGTCCGATACTACTGGACAAAGGGCCAGGTGTCAAGCAGCGCTGGACACGGAAGATATCCCTGTCATTGGCGTTCGAGTTGAACGGCGGGTCGAGATAGACGAGATCGACGCTCTCGCTCGCGATCTGATTGCGCAGGATTTCGAGGTTGTCGCCGTAATAGAGAGTGCCCATGACGCCGCCGAATCGCCTATTTCAACTCCAGACGGTTGCAGCCGGCCGCCTCAATGCTTCGCCACGGCTTTCGGCCTTCCTCGCGGTGCAACGGGGACCGGCCGGTAGAGCGCCATGAAGAAATTAATATCCTCCGCACATCGCCGAATTGTGTAAGCCGTCGTGTTCGGGACGTGTTCTCGAACGACATAGCCGCGAATAGTGCGCTCGGTCGTATCCAGGATACGGGCAGCCTCGGGATAGTTCAGTTTCAATTCGTAGAGGTGCTTGGCGAATTGTTTTCCCGTCATCGGTTCCTGTTCTTCTGACATTCTGACCAATGTATCCCGGCTCAGATCAAGCCCATTATCCCAAACAATGCCGTAGCCCCATTTGGTCGGCCGAACGCGTTTGAATGCCGCTTTGTCAGCCGCAAACCGGCTGAAGTGTTCGGACTTTGCAATGAGGCCGGTCAGATTTACATGACGGCGGACACCATCGACCACGAACACAAGCGTGTTGCCGTCTTTCGCTTCAACCTTTGTAATTCTCTCCGGCATCTCATCTCCGACTTCTCGAATATGTTTACCCGCGGCGGCACTCATTTCTTGAACTCTTCCCATTTGGTTTCCAGAAAAGTGCGGTTCTCGGCGATCCACTCCAATGCTCGTTTGCGAAATTTTTTGTCGATTTGGCCTTGGAACACGGCCGCGCCCCTGATCGAAACCTTTGCCGTGCAATTTGCGCACTCAACGTGAACATGTGGTGGATTCTCGTCATGGAAGTACATGCTGATTTCGAACCCGCCGAAGTCCTTGAGTACCGGCATCTCGTCCTCGTCGTATATACGGAATATTTTTCCGTATTTCAATGAAAAATCGTGAAATAATTTCTCTATTTAAATCGGGTCGACAACCGTCGCGGGAAATAAATGTTCCACATTTGTTCCAAATATGCCATGCTGTGGGCCGCACATTGGAGACAAAAAGCTGACCACCGGCCGCCAAAATACTGCACCGCAGCGAAGGAAGAGGATTCTCGTTCCGCGTCAATCGGTTGCGGTTCCGGCGGGCCATTCGAATTGCGGAAAACAGAAACTTCTCTCGGGTTCTGTACAGAACACGGCGCGCCGTCGCGGCGGGCAGCCGGGAAACCGCAATGCCCTGAAACATGGCCGTTTCACACGGGATGCCTATCGCGGGCGCGCTTCGAGGCGGGCGGCGCTCCGTCCCGCGCGCGAAAGGCTGGCCGAGGCCAATGCCCTCTATCGGCAGGTGCGCCGGATGGAGGGGCTGTTTGCGCTGCACGCGACCCTGGCCAAAGCGCGCGCCGTGCCGGATTGCATGAAAACGCTGGAAAGCGCCGGGTTGGGCTGGCTGATTGCGCGGCTCTTGGGGCCGCCGAAGCCGGATCCGCAAGTGGCGCTTCAGGCATTCTTCGCCGAATGGCAGAAGATACAGGCCGAGCGCGCAGCCTCCGCAAAATCGAACCCGGGCGAAACCCTTGAACAAACGGGCCCGGGGCGGCTATCTCACGGCCCGCTTCCTCATCCAGATACAGAAACGTGCGCTACCATGGCCGGTCATTCCCAGTTCAAGAACATCATGCACCGCAAGGGGCGCGTCGATGCCGTGCGTTCCAAGATGTTCTCCAAGCTCACGCGCGAAATCTTCGTCGCGGCGAAGATGGGCATGCCGGATCCGGACCACAATCCGCGCCTGCGCGCCGCCATCCTCGCGGCGAAAGAGCAGTCGATGCCGAAGGACAATATCCAGCGCGCCATCGACAAGGCGACCGGCGCCGGCGCCGAGAACATCGAGGAAGTGCGTTACGAGGGTTACGGCCCGGGCGGCGTCGCGCTGATCGTGGAGACGCTGACCGACAACCGCAACCGCACCGGCGGCGATGTGCGTTCGACCTTCTCGAAATATGGCGGTGCGCTCGGCGAGCCCAACTCGGTGACGTTCATGTTCGACCGCATGGGCGTGATGGTCTATCCGAAGGCCGCGGGCAGCGACGATGCGATGCTCGAGGCCGCGATCGAAGCCGGCTTCGACGAATGCGTGTCCAGCAATGACGGCCACGAATTCCTGGTCAGCCTCGACGGCTACGGCACCGCGCGCGACGCGCTGGAGAAGAAGCTCGGCCAGCCGCAATCGGCCAGGATCGAATGGCGTCCGAAGACGATGTCACCGGTCGGCGACGACAATGGCGAGATGCTGATCAAGCTCCTCGACGCGCTGGACGATTTCGACGACGTGCAGAACGTGTTCGGCAATTACGAGCTCAGCGACGCGCTGATGGAGAAGTTGGGATGAACCGCCGCCATCGCGTATAAAAGCGTATGGCGCACGAATCTCCGCTGATCGGCATTCTGGTTTTCGGCCTCGGGCTCGCCTTCGTGTTCGGCACGATCGCGAACCGGCTGAAGCTTTCGCCGCTGGTGGGCTACCTGCTCGCCGGCGTGGTGATCGGGCCGTTCACGCCGGGCTTCGTCGCCGATTCCGCGCTGACGCTCGAACTCGCCGATGTCGGCGTGATCCTGCTGATGTTCGGCGTCGGGTTGCACTTCTCGCCGAAGGATCTGATGGCGGTCCGCCGCATCGCCATTCCCGGCGCGGTGCTGCAGGTCGCGATTGCGGCCTCGCTTGGCGCATTGGTCGCGGCCTGGCTCGGATGGCCATTGGCGAGCGGCATCGTGTTCGGGCTCGCGCTCTCCATCGCCTCGACGGTGGTGATGATGCGCACGCTGCAGGAGCGCCGGCTGATGGACACCGACCGCGGCCGCATCGCGGTGGGGTGGCTGGTGGTGCAGGACCTGCTGACGGTGCTGGCGCTGGTGCTGCTGCCGCCGCTGGCCGGCGTGCTGAAAGGCGGCGCGCTCGATGTCGGCGCCTTGGCGATTTCGCTGGCGCTGACCTTCGGCAAGCTCGCGCTGTTCGGCGCGCTGATGTTCGTCGTCGGCCGCCGCGTCATCCCTTGGATATTGCACTACATCGCGCACACCGGTTCGCGCGAACTGTTCCGGCTCGCGGTTCTCTCGATCGCACTCGGCGTCGCGTTCGCGGCGGCGACCCTGTTCGGCGTCTCGATCGCGCTCGGCGCGTTCTTCGCCGGCATGATCCTGAGCGAGTCGCCGCTCAGCCAGCGCGCGGCGGAAGAGTCGCTGCCGCTGCGCGACGCGTTCGCGGTGCTGTTCTTCGTATCCGTCGGCATGGTGTTCGATCCGTTGACGGTGGTGCGCGAACCGCTGGCGCTTCTGGCGGCGCTTGCCGTGGTGCTGGTCGGCAGCGCGGGTGGGGCGATCTTGATCGTGCGCCTGTTCGGCTATCCGCTCGCAGCCGCGCTTATGCTCGGCGCGGGTCTGGCGCAGATCGGCGAGTTCTCGTTCATCCTTGCCGATCTCGGCATCGGGCTGAAGCTGATGCCCGAACGCGCCCGCGATCTCATCCTCGGCACGTCGATCCTGACGATCTTTTTGAACCCATTCCTGTGGAACATCGTCGAACGCCTGCGCAAGCGTGGCGAGCCGAAGACAACGCCAAAGGACAGGGCCGCCCCCGAACTGGTAACGACAACGCTCACCGGCCATGCGGTGCTTGTCGGCTATGGCCGTGTTGGAAAGCTGATCGCCGACGGCATCCGTGCGGATGGTCTGCCGCTGCTGGTGATCGAGGAAGCCGCCGATGCAGCAGAGGCTCTGCGCGCTGCCGGCATCGAATGCATCCAGGGCAATGCCGCAAGCGATCCGGTTCTGGCCGCTGCCAATATCGCCGGTGCGCTAATCCTTTTCGTCGCCATTCCCGCAGCTTTCGAGGCGGGGCAGATCGTCGAGCAGGCGCGGCGTGCGCGGCCCGATCTCGAGATCGTCGCGCGTGCCCATTTCGACGCCGAGGTCGATCACCTGCGCAAGCTCGGCGCAAATGCGGTGATCATGGGCGAGCGTGAAATTGCCTATGCCATGCTGTCTTACGCGCGGGAGCGGCTTCCGCCGGATGAAGGGTTGCGCGACACTGCGATGAACGATTCTGGTGGGCGCGCATGATCACTGTCCGCATCCTGGGACTCGATCCCGGCCTCGCTCTAATGGGCTGGGGCGTGATCGATGTTTCCGGCTCGCGATTGATGCATGTCGCGCATGGCGTGATCGCGACGAAGACGGCGGAAGGATTGGGCGTTCGCCTGATGCGCCTTCACCGCGAACTGGAAGGTGTGATCGCGGAGTTGCGTCCGGTCGCGATCGCCGTGGAGCAGGCCTTCGTGCACAAAGATCCATCGGCCGCGCTAAAGCTCGGTCAGGCCCGCGCAGTGGCGCTGCTGGCCGCCGCGCAGGCTGGGCTCGAGATCGCCGAATACGCACCAAATCATATCAAGAAGTGCGTTGTCGGCAGCGGTCATGCCGGCAAGGAGCAGGTTCAGGCCATGGTGCGCCGGTTGTTGCCGCAGAGCCGCGTCGAGCAGGCCGATGCCGCGGACGCACTCGCCGCCGCTATCGCCCATGCCCATTTATCCACGACGCGCGCGCGCATCATGGCAGCACTCGCATGATCGGCAAGCTAACCGGACGGATTGACGCAGTTGCCGAGGACCATGTGCTGCTCGATGTCGGTGGCGTCGGCTATCTGGTGCATTGCCCGTCCTCGACCTTGTCGAAGCTCGCGCCCGGTGTGGCAGCTTCGCTCATGGTCGAACTGCGCATCACCGACGAGACGATCAAGCTTTACGGATTTTCGTCGCCGGAAGAGCGCGAATGGTTTCGGCTCCTGCAGACAGTCCAGAATGTCGGCGCCCGCGTGGCGCTCAATGTGTTGTCGGCGCTGTCGCCACGTGAACTCGAACGCGCTTTGGCGCTTTCCGACAAGGCTGCGATCGGGCGCGCACAGGGCGTCGGCCCGAAGCTCGCGTTGCGCATCGTCACCGAACTCAAGGACAAGGCGCCGTCGATGATGCTGCGCGGTCGTGCGGAAGATGGCGTGACGCTTGCCGCGCCTGTTGGGCCCGAAGCCGATGCGGTCGCGGCGCTGGTCAAGCTCGGCTATTCTCAAGGGCAGGCGGCCGAAGCGGTCGCACGCGCCGCACGCGATCTCGGCGAGCATTCGCCGGTCGATGCGCTCATCCGGGAAGCGTTGAAGGGCATGGGACGATAGATGGCGAAGGCCCAGGCAGACCGTCTCGTTACGCCCGAACGCGCGGAAGAGGATTCGCTTGAGTCCAGTCTGCGGCCCAAAATTCTGGCCGAGTTTGTCGGCCAGCAACAGGCGCGGGAAAATCTCTCAATCTTCATTCAGGCGGCAAAAGCGCGTCAGGAAGCGCTCGATCATGTGCTGTTCTCCGGCCCACCCGGCTTGGGAAAGACGACGCTGGCACAAATCGTGGCGCGCGAACTGGGTGTGAATTTCCGCTCGACCTCGGGCCCCGTGCTCGCCAAGGCCGGCGATCTCGCCGCGATCCTCACCAACCTCGAGCCCCGCGACGTGCTGTTCATCGACGAAATTCACCGCCTCAATCCTGCGGTGGAGGAAATCCTTTATCCGGCTATGGAGGATTTCGAGCTCGATCTGGTGATCGGCGAAGGGCCAAGTGCGCGGTCGGTGAAGATCGCGCTCTCGCCGTTCACGCTCGTCGGCGCGACGACTCGGTCCGGTCTCATCACGACGCCTTTGCGCGACCGTTTCGGTATTCCGGTGCGTCTGAATTTCTATTCTCCTGAGGAACTCGTCTCTATTGTCGAACGTGGCGCGCGCGTTCTGTCGTTTGATCTGACCAAGGATGGTGCGCGCGAGATCGCAGGTCGTGCGCGCGGCACGCCGCGTATCGCGGGGCGATTGCTCAAGCGGGTGCGCGATTTCGCTTCCGTCGCCGGGCACGCCAAGGTGGACGCAAAGATTGCGGACGACGCATTGACGCGGCTTGAAGTCGATGGAAGAGGCCTCGATGCTTTCGACAAGCGCTACCTGAAGACCATCGCGGAATCCTTCGGCGGCGGGCCGGTCGGTGTCGAGACCATCGCGGCGGCACTCGGTGAAGCGCGCGATGCCATCGAGGAAATCGTCGAACCGTTCCTGATGCAGCAGGGTTTCGTGCAGCGCACGCCGCGCGGGCGTCTGCTCACGGGTCAGGCTTTCGCGCATCTGGGTCTGCCGATGCCATCACGCGATCCGGCGCAATTCGGATTGTTTGCCGAAGGTGGCAACGATGAGTGAGGGCCTCGGTCATTTTAACGGCAAGACCCACATCCTGCCGCTGCGCGTCTATTATGAGGACACCGATCTTTCCGGCGTTGTCTATCACGCGAACTATCTGCGCTTCATGGAGCGGGGGCGTACCGAGTTCTTCCGCTGCGCCGGAATATGGCTCGCGAGGCTGGATGATGCCGAACCGATTGCCTGGGCGCTGCGTAACGCGACGCTTCAATTCCATCGCCCCGCGCGCCTCGACGATCCGCTGGAGGTTCACACTATGTGCGGTGGCCTCACTGGCGCGCGCATGACTGCCGACCAAAAGGTCATGAGCAAGGGACAATTGCTCATGGAAGGTAAGGTTGAAGCCTGCATCATCACGCTCGACGGAAAGCCGCGCCGCATCCCCGCCGATGTGCGCGAGAAGCTGCTCCCTTTCCTTGTCGAAACAAATACTTAACACTCCGGGTCAAAATTCGGCCACGTTTAAGTGTGCTTTTGCACCGGGCCCGGCATAATCGCGTTCAGGGGAACCTGTGGGCTTGCCACGGGATGAGGATGGTTCATGAAGCTCTCGCGTGTGTTCGCCGCAATCGTTCCGGCGCTGGTGATCTGCTTTGCTTTGACGGGTGGCGCGCATGCGCAACGCGTGCCGAGTGCCGCGCCGACCGGTGATCCTGCGCAAAGCACGCCGCTCGCGGCCCCCACAACCGATGTCGACGTCACGCAGACCGGTGGCGAGACAACGCCATCCGCCATCGGAACGATCTCGGTGGTTTCGCTGTTCGTACGCGCCGATCTGGTCGTGAAGGCCGTGATGCTCCTGTTGCTGTTCGCGAGCCTGTGGTCTTGGACGATCATCATCAACAAGTCTCTCGCGCTCGCAGCCCTCAGGCGGCGCGCAACGAAGTTCGAGAAAATCTTCTGGTCCGGCCGCTCGCTGGACGATCTCTATCAGCAATTCTCCGCCAAGGCCGATCACCCGATGGCGGCGGTGTTCGTTTCCGCTTTGCGCGAATGGCGTAGAGCGTTCGAAGGCGGCGCTCCGAAGGAGTCCGTGCTCGCGGGCGTGAAAGACCGCATCGACAAGGCGATGTCGGTAACAATTACGCGCGAGACCGACGGGATCGAGCGTCAGCTCGGATTTCTCGCGACAGTGGGTGCGACAGCGCCGTTCGTTGGTCTGTTCGGTACGGTGTGGGGTATCATGAATTCCTTCTCCGCCATCGCCGCACGCCATGACACGACGCTCGCCGTCGTGGCGCCGGGCATCGCAGAAGCGCTGTTCGCGACCGCCATGGGGTTGCTCGCGGCTATTCCCGCCGTCATCTTCTACAATCGCTTCGTCAATGAGATCGGCCGCTATACCAACCGCCTCGATGCGTTTGCGGATGAATTCTCCGCAATTCTCTCGCGCCAGCTCGACGAAAAGGCGCATTGATGGCAGCCGCGATGCAACGGCGCGACGTTGGGCGCGGCCGGCGCCGCACGCGCCCGATGGCCGACATCAACGTCACGCCCTTCGTCGACGTCATGCTGGTGCTGCTGATCGTGTTCATGGTGACCGCGCCGCTGCTCACTGTCGGCGTGCCGGTCGATCTGCCCAAGACCAAGGCGCAGGCGCTGAGCCAGGACCGCGAACCGCTATCCATCACGATCCGGCGCGGCGGCAACATTTATCTTCAGAACACGCCGATCGCCGAGGAGGATCTCGTCGACCGCCTGACCGCGATCTCCCAGAACGGCTACGACCAGCGCATCTATGTCCGCGGTGACAAGTCCGTCGATTATGGCCGCGTGATGGAGGTCATGGGGCTGCTCAGCTCCGCGGGGTTCACCCATATCGGGCTCGTTACCGATGCCGCAAAGCACAAGCCGGATCGCGAATAGCGCCGTAGAGCGCCCGATGTCGCCTGCGGCGCTCGTTGCCGCGGTGGTTCTGCATGTGGGCATTATCGCCGCGACGTTTTTCAGTTGGTCGCACACACTCGACATAGCCGATCAGACTCCGGTGGTGCCGGTCGATCTCGTGACCATCGGCGAGAAGACCAGTGTGGCACCGATGGTCAAGGAGCAGCCGAAGGAACCGCCGAAAGAGGAAGCCCAGCCGCCCGCTCCGGAACAGACGCAGCAGGCCACGGCCGCTGCGCCTCAGGCGGAAGAGATGGCTCCGCCACCGGAGACGGCGCCCGCACCGGTTCTGCAGAAGCCGCCGCCGGTCGTCCCGAAGACCAAGCCGCAGCCGGACGAGAAGAAAGACAAGTTCGACATTAATAACATCATGGCGTTGCTCGATAAGCGCACGCCCGCAGCCGCGTCGTCGCCGAACGCTAAAGTCGGCAACCGCGCGATCAAGGGCATCGGCGACCAGAGCGCCATGACGGCCGATCTCAAATCCATGCTGCAGAGCATGATATACAAATGCTGGAGCCCGCCGGTCGGGGCACCTCATCCGGAACAATTGGTCGTCGCGTTCGAACTGTTCCTGAATCCCGATGGTTCGGTCGCACAGCCGCCACAATTGGTTGGAAACTCAGGTTCGGCAAACGATCCCTACGCGCGTGCCGCCGCTGAAGCCGCCAGACGGGCGATCTACACATGCGCGCCGTATCAGTTGCCGCAGGACCGCTACACACAGTGGCGCGATGTCACATTCAAGTTCGATCCACGAGATATGGTCGGGCAATAGTTCGGGAGTTTCTGAGATGAAAAAGATCGCACTCGTCCTTGTCGCTCTTTGCGCAGGCGCGCTCGCGACCCCGGCATTCGCGACGCTTCAGGTCGACGTCAATCAAGGCAATGTGCAACCGCTCCCGATCGCCATCCCCGATTTCATCGGCGATCCGTCCGCCGGGCCAAATATCGCGAAAGTGGTGCGCGCAGATTTGGATCGCTCCGGCCTGTTCAAGCCGCTCAGCCCGAAATCCTTCGTCGAGCAGATCAAGAGCATTAATGCCGCCCCGACCTTCGCGAACTGGCGTGTGATCAATGCGCAAGGCCTGGTCACTGGTCAGGTCGAGATGCAGGGCGATGGAAGGCTTCGCGTCGATTTCCGCCTCTGGGACGTTTACGGCGAAAGCCAGATGCTCGGCCTTCAATATTTCACCCAACCGGAAAACTGGCGGCGAATTGCCCATCTGATCTCCGACGCCATCTATGAGCGAATCACCGGCGAGAAGGGCTATTTCGATACGCGCATCGTTTTCATCTCCGAGGGAGGGCCGGCGCTAAATCGCAAGAAGAAACTCGCCGTCATGGACGAGGACGGTGCCAATCCCATCTTTCTCACCAAGGGCGACTATCTGGTGCTGACGCCGCGCTTCAATCCGTCGGCGCAGATGATTGCCTACATGTCCTACATTGCGGGTAAGCCGCGTGTGTATCTGTTCGATCTGGAAAGCGGGCGCCAAGAGATGCTCGGCAACTTTCCGAACATGACTTTCAGCCCGCGTTTCTCCCCAGATGGCAACAAGGTCGCGATGACGCTCGAGAATGGCGGTAACTCCGACATCTATGTGATGGATTTGCGAACGCGGGCGATGAGCCGGCTGACTTTCGATCCCGCAATCGATACGTCGCCGTCATTCTCACCGGATGGCAAACAAATCGCATTCGAGTCGGATCGCGGCGGCAGCCAGCAGATTTATGTCATGAATGCCGATGGTTCGAATGCCCACCGCATCAGCTATGGCGGTGGCAAGAACGGCACGCCGGTCTGGAGTCCGCGCGGCGACCTGATCGCGTTTACCAAACAAGGCGGCGGATTCCATATCGGGGTCATGCACACCGACGGTGGCGGCGAACGCATTATCAGCAATGGCTGGGAAGATGAGGGTCCAACCTGGGCGCCAAATGGCCGTGTATTGATGTTCACGCGCACGCTACAGGGCGGGAGAGGCTCGCAAATCTGGTCTGTTGACGTCACCGGTCGGAACGAGCGCCGGGTGTTGACACCTGGGGACGCGTCCGACCCCGCATGGTCGCCCTTGATCCAGTAGCTCGCCTGTCCGTAAGATGTTCCCCGGGTCTTTTTCGGCACGATTTTGCCGCAAAGGCGTTACACGTTGAGTTCCCGCTTGGTCGCAGCGCGTGATTGCACGACAGCTTCGCCCGGCGCTTCTACGGAGTTTCGATTGCCATGATCAGATTTTCGACCGGCCTGAAACTTGTTGCCCTGTCCGCCGCGCTCATTCTTGCCGGTTGCGAAAGCAAGCCGAAAGAGACCGCGGATAATTCGCCTCCAATGGCGTCGGCGCCGACCAGTTCGGCACCCACCTCCACGATTGTTCCGGGTAGCGCGGAAGACCTTCGCGTCAATGTCGGTGATACCGTTCACTTCGACTATGACCGATACGAGATCATGGAAGGCGACAAGGCCGTCCTCCAGCGTCAGGCATCGTGGTTGGCTAAATATCCTACGGTTCGGGTGACGGTCGAAGGCCATTGCGACGAGCGCGGCACTCGCGAATACAACCTCGCGCTCGGTGCGCGCCGCGCCAACGCCGTGAAGGAATATCTTGTCAGCCTCGGCGTTTCGGCCGGACGGCTTGAGACGATCTCCTACGGCAAAGAGCGTCCGATGTGCACGGAGTCGAGCGAGTCCTGCTACGCGCAGAACCGCCGTGGCGTGACAACAATCTCAGGCGGCGCGAACTCTTAGGATCGCGGCGTCTTTCTCAGAGGAAGGGCGTCCGTGGCGGCGCCCTTTTTCATTTGCGAGGGCAGCATTTCGCATGGCCCCATTTTTGGCTAAGTGTTCCTGTACAATACACTTTCCTGCACGAGCAGTGACGAGGACGAGGATGCGCAAATCATATCTCATCCAGGCTGGGTTTGCGATTACGCTCGCGCTCGGTTCATTATCGATCTCGCCCGCGCATGCCGGCCTCTTCGGCGAGAGCGAGGAGGAAAAGGCTGCGCGTATCCACGAGCAGAATCAGGATTCCTCCATTTCCGATTTGACACAGCGCGTACACGATCTGGAGGAGGCCCTTCGCCAGGCGACGGGACAGAACGAGTCGCTCGCACATCAGGTGCAGCAACTCGGCGATAAGATCGAGCGCCAGAAGAAGGATTTCGATTACCGGCTTTGCGCGATTACCGCGCAGCAAATGGGAGGTGCGGATAGCGACCAGCAAGGAGGGTTATCCTGCGGCGGCGGATCCGGTGCCTCGTCGACGTACAACATGGCGCCTGCTCCTGCGCAGCAATCATCCGATACGGTTCATCTGGCGCCGCCGCCCGGCGTTCTCGGAACCTTGCCGGCCAGGCAGGCCGCGATGCCGCCTCATCCTGCCGCAAATCCGCAATTGAAATCGCAGTTCGATGTCGCTCTCGATCTGGCGGCGAAGCAGCGCTACGATGACGCGCGCGCTGCCTTCCGCAGCTTCGCCGATAATAATCCTGGCGACGAACTGGCGCCCCAGGCGATCTATTGGGTCGGCGAAATCTCCTATACCCAGAAGGACTATGCGGGTGCAGCGCATGCATTCGCGGAACAGATAAAGAAATTCCCGACAAGTACGCGCAGTCCAGATAGCATGCTCAAGCTTGGCCAGTCGCTGATCGCGATGGGCCAGACAAGAGAAGGTTGCATGACCCTTGCCGCGCTCCCGTCGAAATACCCGAGTGCCTCCAAGAAAATCACCGCGCAAGCCGCCGGCGAGCGCAAAACGTCCTGTCAGTAAGAAGCCGGACGACATTGCCGGTCGTTTCGTGGAGGCTATGTCGCGCTATCGGGCGCCTTGGCCCGGTGCCGTTGCGGTATCGGGTGGTGGCGACTCGGTTGCACTTATGCATCTGTTGCGGGACTGGGCGAAAAAGGCGCGGGTCGATCCACCTGTTGTCGTGACGGTCGATCATGGGCTGCAGCCGGGCTCGTCCACGAATGCGCGCAAGGTCCTGCGCTGGGCGCGGGCTCTTGACCTGAAAGCCCATCTACTCGCCTGGAATGGGAGCAAGCCGAAATCCAATATCGAGGCAGAGGCCAGGCAAGCGCGCTACCGGCTGATGGGCGATTGGTGCCGCAAGCATGGCGTGGCGACTCTCTATGTCGGCCACACACGCGATGATCTGGCAGAGACCTTTCTGCTGCGTCTCGCGCGGGGCAGCGGGTTGGATGGGTTGGCCGCGATGCGGACCGTTGCGGCATATCCCATTCCCGGTTTCGAGGAACTGGGCCTTGTGCGTCCTTTGATTGAGTTCGAACGATCTGCGCTGCGCAATCATCTGAAGGCGCGAGCCCAGGAATGGATCGAAGACCCGATGAATTCCGATCCGCGGTTCAGTCGGGTGCGGATTCGCGAGGCCATGGTCTCGCTTGAAGCAGCCGGCCTGACCCCGGTGCGCATCGCCCATGCCGCATCGCATCTCAGCCGCGCGCGCGAGGCGCTCGATGTGGTCACCGCTGCCGTGCTCAAGCGCGCCTGTCGAAGCGAAGGCGATGCGGTGCTCGTAGAAGCCTCAGCCCTGCTGTCCGCGCCGCGAGAGGTCGGCCTCAGGGCTTTGGCGCAGCTTCTGAAAGGGGTCTCCGGTCAGGCCTATCGACCGCGTTTCGAAAGGCTGGAGGGGCTTTTCGATGCGTTGGCGGAGGACGCTCTCGGTGCCGGTCGCACCCTCCATGGATGCCGGATCGCGCCGGCACCGAGTTCCTTGGCCTATTTTGGCTCGGACACGCTCATGATCGCGCCTGAAAAAGCCCGCAAAGCGGGAAAAAGCTGCGGAACGTCGAGACGCCCGGCAAATTGACTGCCACAAGAAGCTCTTAATCGCGTTTCAGGATGGCGGTTGCGGTCGGCTCTCGCATTTTTTAACGTTTTGCTGGCTGGCACTGCGCTAGAAAGAGCCTATCTAGTAGGCACGCATTCTGCATCGTCGGCTTATCAGGCCCCCAGGAAAGGACGGCCCTTGAACAATCTTCGCAATCTTGTGCTGTGGATCGTCATCGCTCTGCTGCTCGTCTTCCTGTTTAACCTTTTCCAGGGTTCGACCCAGCACGCCAATACACAGGCGATTGGCTACAGCCAGTTCCAACAGCAGGTCAGCGAGGGCGGCGTAAAGGAGATCACCGTCCAAGGCGACAATATCAAGGGCGTCCTGAGCAACAACGAGCCCTTCGTCACGACGATGCCGCCCAACGATCCGAGCATCTGGCCACTTCTGAACAGCCATCACATCAAAGTCTCTGTGACACCGGCCGACGATGGCATGCCGACCTTGATGAGCGTCTTCATTAACTGGTTCCCGATGCTTCTCCTGATCGGTGTGTGGGTGTTCTTCCTGCGCCAGATGCAGGCGGGCGGCGGCAAGGCGATGGGCTTCGGCAAGTCGCGCGCCAAGCTGCTCACTGAGCGTCAGGGCCGCGTGACATTTGAAGACGTCGCTGGCGTCGATGAAGCGAAGGACGATCTCAAGGAGATCGTCGACTTCCTGCGTGATCCGCAGAAATTCCAGCGCCTGGGCGGCCGCATCCCAAAGGGTGTACTGCTCGTCGGCCCGCCAGGTACCGGTAAGACGCTTCTCGCGCGCGCAATTGCGGGGGAGGCCAACGTTCCGTTCTTCACGATCTCGGGTTCCGACTTCGTCGAGATGTTCGTCGGCGTCGGCGCCAGCCGCGTGCGCGACATGTTCGAGCAGGCGAAGAAGAACGCTCCATGTATCGTATTCGTCGATGAAATCGACGCGGTCGGCCGCCATCGCGGCGCCGGCCTCGGCGGCGGCAATGACGAGCGCGAGCAGACGCTGAACCAGTTGCTCGTCGAGATGGACGGCTTCGAGGCCAATGAGGGCGTCATCCTCATCGCCGCGACCAACCGTCCGGACGTGCTCGATCCGGCGCTGCTGCGTCCGGGCCGTTTCGACCGCCAGATCGTCGTGCCCAATCCGGATCTCTCGGGCCGCGAGAAGATTTTGCGCGTGCATATGCGCAAGGTGCCTCTCGCTGCAGATGTCGATGCGCGGACCATCGCGCGCGGCACCCCCGGTTTCTCCGGCGCGGATCTCGCCAACCTCGTCAACGAGGCGGCGCTGCTTGCGGCACGCCGCGGCAAGCGTGTCGTTACGATGCCGGAACTCGAGGACGCCAAGGACAAGGTGATGATGGGCGCTGAGCGCCGTAGCCTTGCGATGAGCGACGACGAGAAGCGCATTACCGCCTGGCACGAAGCGGGCCATGCGATTGTTGCTATCAGCGTCGAGGGTTCCGATCCAATTCATAAGGCGACGATTATTCCACGCGGCCGCGCGCTCGGCATGGTCATGCGGCTGCCGGAACGCGATCAGGTTTCGGTGTCGCGTCAAAAAATGCTGTCCGATCTTTGTGTCGCCTTTGGTGGCCGCATCGCGGAAGAGCTGACTTTCGGCCACGACAAGGTCACCACGGGCGCCGTCTCTGACATTCGTCAGGCGACACGAATGGCCCGTGCCATGGTGACGCGCTATGGCTTCTCCGATGAGCTCGGCCCGATCGAGTTCGCTGCCAATGAGGAAGAGGTGTTCCTCGGACATTCTGTTGCCCGGCAGCAAAACATCTCGGAAGCAACCGCCCAGAAGGTCGACTCGGAAATCCATCGCATCATCGATGAGTCCTACCAGAACGCGCGCCGCATCCTCACGGAGCGGCAGAACGATCTCAATGTCTTGGCGCGCGGGCTGCTGGAATACGAGACGCTTACCGGCGACGAGATCATTGCGTTGCTCAAGGGTATCGCGCCGGTGCGCACACCCTATGAGGAGCCCGAGCCGCAGCGTGGCCAGGGCCCAAGCGTGCCACAGGCAGGCCGTCCGCGCACCCAGGGGCCGCTCGTACCGGAGCCGCAGCCGGGGCATTGACCCTTACCGCATAGGGCACGCGCGCTTGTTCAAAGGCGCGCTTGCCGCTATGTGTTCGGCCCCATTTTCCGGAAAATCCGATGACCTGGCTGCGCCTGATCCCCGAGACCACCAATATCGACTTCGTCGGAGCGCGCTACTACGCCTTTGCGGTCGACGGCTTGCTGGTTCTCATCGCGGTTGTATCCATTGCGCTTTACGGATTCAATCTTGGCATCGACTTCACCGGTGGCGTTCTGGTGGAAGCGAAGGCCGCGCATACGATCAACATTTCCGATGTCCGCTCGCAGGTGAGCCAGCTCGGATTTGGCGAGACCGACATCCAGTATGTCGGCACCGGTCAATGCGACATTCCGGCGAACTCCTGCGTGTTGATCCGCGTCCAGCCGAAAGACAATCAGTCCGGTGAAGCGGTGGTGAATACTATCAAGTCACATTTAAGTGGATTCACGTTCCGTAATGCGGAAGTCATCGGTCCGAAGGTCAGCCAGGAATTGTTCCATGACGGCGTGATCGCGACCGTGCTCGCCGTTCTTCTGATCTCCGTCTATGTCGCGCTACGCTTCGAATGGCAGTATGGCATCGGCGCCTTGGTCGCGACCGGGCATGACGTGTTCGTTACCGCCGGTCTCTTCTCCGTGCTGCACATGGACTTCACGCTGAACACGGTCGCAGCGCTACTGCTGCTTGCGGGTTATTCGATCAACGATACCGTCATCGTGTTTGACCGAATCCGCGAGAACCGGCGCAAGTACAAGCGCATGGCGCTTCCGCAATTGATAAATCTGTCGACCAATCAGATCGCGACGCGAACCACGCTGGTGTCGGCGGCAACCGCACTGTCGATGATCCCGCTGCTATTCTTCGGCGGACCGGTTCTGTTCAACTTCAGCGCCGCGATCCTCTTCGGCATCCTGGTCGGAACGTTCTCGTCGACTTACGTCGCGGCCGCATTGCTGCTCTATCTGCCAGCCCCGGCCGGCTCGATCGAAGAACCGGCCGCCGCGAAGACGTGAGTTAGGTTCAGAACGGGAACCAGTCCCGCTCTTCCGAGAACACGAGATAGCCTGCATTGACGCCGGCGCGCAGGCCAACGCCGGTGCGCATCGGTGCGACCGTTACACCGCCGCTGCGCATGTAGTTCACGCCGATACCGGCGACAAAATAGTAACTGCCCTCAACGCTGGGAAAGCGCTGGTAGAGGCGGTTTTGGCGTTTCAGATTGTAGACCAGCGCGAAAAACTTTGACGCGTTGCCACCAAGATCAAATCCAACCGACGGCCCTTTCCAGTAGACCTTCACCGGATCGGCGTGTTTGCGGATGAGCCATCCCTGTCCGTAGCGCAGGCCTACCACGACCGCGCCGCCACCTTCATCGCCCTTGATATAGGCGTCGGGCTGTCCCTGATCCTTGAAGGCGCGTTGCACCGCTTTAGCCGTCGCTTCCGTCGCGAGGCCGAAGAAATCCGATGCGGCATGCGTGATCTCATCGGGATTGAACGTGTCGTCATCGTCGGCGGCGCGCGTCGGCGTCGCCGCCAGAATGGCCAACGCCGCGACGGCGCTGAGCGCAAGCTGCAAAATTCTCATCCTTCGAACTCCCTGCGAATCATGTCACCCCGCGCGGCGATCATCGCCCGAGGGCATCGATTGGAACAACCGGCCACGCATCACTTCTTGATCTGTCGGATCCGCAAATGGTCTTGATTTGGTCACAATCGAGAACCCTTGCGTGCCGGTGCGGCACGGATCAGATTGCCGCCCCATGAACGATAACAACAAGTCCTCCAAGCGCCTCGGCATCGCAGGCTGGTTCGCAATCCTTGCGATGCTGGGCTTTCTGTTGTGGTCGGGCTGGTACGCCGTTCACGCGTGGAACGCGCTCGGCGGCATCGAGGTCAGCACAGCGGGCTGGCTATTCATCGTCGCCGGTGTGCTGGTGACGATCGGACTGGGTTCAGGCCTGATGGCGCTGGTGTTTTATTCCAGCCGCCACGATATGGATCGTTAGCCGCCGCCTTTGGCGACGAAGAACGGATTGTCAAAGCCGCGCTCCGCTTTTCCGTAGAGAAACGGTTTGCCGTCGAGCTGCGTGACGTTTCCGCCTGCTGCGGCGAGCACGGCATGGCCGGCACCGGTATCCCATTCCATCGTCCGGCCGGTGCGGGGATAGATGTCCGCTTCACCGGCTGCGACGAGGCAGAACTTGAGCGACGAGCCGGCACTGACGAATTCCTTCACATTGAAGCCGGCCAAATATTTGTCTGTCTCGGCATCGCGATGCGAACGGCTGGCAACGGCAACCATTCCGGATTTCGGAATCGCGCGGACTTGAATCCGTCTGGCCTCACCAAAATCCGGCGCGCCGCCGGGCGGTGCGGAGGCTTCGTAGGCGCCGCTCAGCATTTCGCCGAAGAACAGCCGCTCTTTCGCCGGCGCATGAACGACGCCGCGAACGGGTTTGCCTTCCACGATCTCCGCGATGTTGACGGTGAACTCGCCATTGCGGCTGATGAATTCCTTGGTGCCGTCGAGTGGATCGACCAGAAAAAAACGATGCCCGACTTTCGGAATCTTCCCGCTGGCGACGGATTCTTCCGCGAGAACCGGAACATCCGGCGCAAGGTGGGCGAGGCGTTTGAGGATGAACCGTTCAGCTTCTTCATCGGCGGCCGTAACCGGCGATTGATCGTCCTTGCGCCGTGCGACGATCTCATCGGCATAGTGACGAAGGATGATCGCGCCGGCGTCGTAAGCGATTTCGGCCAGTGCGCGCAGCATGGGCGAGGCGGCGTGTGAATGAATGTTGTCCGTCATGAGCCCCTGCATTCTCCTACCGAAATCACCCGCACAAGCGTACAAGACATCTTCATGATTCCTTAAGATGACCTGGCCGAAGTTACCTTCTGCTAACCATAGGACATGCCCCGGAGGCAAGCAGGCCCATGAACGAACTCGATTTTTCAGCTCTTCTGGTGAGCCGCGTATGCCACGACCTTGTGAGCCCGCTGGGCGCCGTGGTCAACGGACTGGAGGTTCTGGAAGACGAGCGCGACGCGGCTATGCGCGCAGACGCCATCAAGATCGTCGGGAGCAGCGCGGCGCAGGCGCTCGCCAGAATCCAGTTCATGCGGATCGCATTTGGCGCGGCCGGTTCCGCGGGCGCCGAACTCGACCTCGGCGAGATCGGAAGGTTGGTCCAAGGCCTGTTTTCCGGCAGCAAAATCACGCTCGAATGGAATGCCGCGAATGCGCATTGGCCCAAGGATTGGGCAAAGCTGTTGATGAACGCAACGGTAGTCGGGGCAGACTGTCTTCCGCGCGGCGGAACGGTGAAAGTGACGACCGGCGGCGACGCGTCGGCGCCGTCTTTTCGCATTGTGGCTACAGGTACACATATCAGGGTGGCGGAAGAGGTTGAAAAAGCGGTTCGGGGCGACGCCAATTCCAGTCAGCCCGATGCACGCGGCGTGCAGCCTTTCCTCACCCACAAGCTCGCCCGCTCGCTCAATGCCGGGCTAACGATGACGGCCAGCGAAACCCAGGTGGAACTCGCCGCCGGCTGACGGCTTCAGATTGCGTTTACCCTCTAAAGGTATGGTTTTCCCTTTCGAGACCTGCCGCCACGTCGCGGCGAGGAAGCGGTGCGCTTATGAAATCCTGTCTGGTCGTCGATGACAGCCGCGTCGTGCGCAAAGTCACGTGCCGCATTCTGGGCGATCTGGGTTTTGCGACGGTGGAAGCCGAAGATGGCGTGACCGCTCTCGAAGCGTGCCGCCTCAACATGCCCGAAGTGATCTTGCTCGACTGGAACATGCCGAACATGACAGGCATCGAATTCCTGCGTGCGCTGCGGCGTGATCGCGGCGGCGACAAACCGATCGTTCTGTTCTGCACCACCGAAAACGACAGCGCACACATCACCGAGGCGCTCGGCGCCGGCGCCAACGAATACATCATGAAGCCGTTCGATCGCGGCATCATCGAAGCCAAGCTCGCGGAAGTCGGGCTGGTCTAGGTCCGTACCGTGCAGCAGGAAGATCTCGCTTATCTGGTGCAGATGCTTCGGCGCAGATCCGGACTTGCGCTCAACCAGCCGAAGGCCGCCGCAATCGAGAACCGGCTTGCGCCGGTCATGCGCCGTTTCGGCTTTCGCGACCTGCATTCGCTGATCGACGAATTGCGCCATGGCCGCGAAGCGATGGCGCGCGCGGTGACCGAAGCGATGACCACCAATGAATCGTCGTTCTTCCGGGATCGCGCAACCTTCGAGCAGTTCCGCGACGCGGTTCTGCCGGAACTCCTGCGGCGCCGTGCAGCCACTAGGAGGCTACGCATCTGGAGCGCCGCCTGCGCCGCCGGGCAGGAGGCTTATTCCATCGCGCTGCTTCTGGATGACCTGAAGCTTCGTGCCCAAGGTTGGACGGTCGATGTCATCGCCAGCGACATCAGCAGCGAGATGATCGAGCGCGCCGAGCAGGGACTCTATTCACATTTCGAAGTTCAGCGCGGTTTGCCGATCCGCCGCCTGGTCGAAAGTTTCATCCAGGAAGGCCCCAACTGGCGCATCAGCGAGCCGCTGCGCCGCATGGTCGAATTCCGCCGATTCAATCTGCTCGATTCCTTTGGCTGGCTCGACAGCGTTGATGTCGTCTTCTGCCGCAATGTCCTGATGTATCTCAATGACAAGACGAAGGCGGGCGTACTCGACAAGATCGCCGAGGTTCTCGCACCCGACGGCTACCTTGTGCTCGGGCCCGTCGAAACCGTGCAGGGCTTGTCAAACGAGTTCGAGGCAATATGCGGCGCGCTTGGCATCTACGGAAAATCGCGACGCTTGCTCTCCTTCGCGGCAACCGCCTGATCACCAGGTATCGACGAACCGTCCGCTGCCCTTTCTTGGCGGTAGCGATTTCAGGCCGCGCAGGATCCAGCGCCGCGTATCGGCCGGATCGATGACGTCGTCGATCTCAAGATAGGCGGCCATGTTGATCGCCTTGCCGCGCGCGTAAGATTCCGCGACCTTTTTTTGAAACAACGCTTCGCGCGCCTCCGGTGTCGGCTCCGCTTCCAGTTCCTTCCGGAAGCCCAGCCGTACGGCGCCTTCCAGCCCCATGCCGCCGAATTCGCCGGTCGGCCACGACACGATGAAAAACGGGGCATGGAAACTGCCCCCCGCCATAGCTTGCGCGCCGAGACCGTAGCCTTTGCGCAGCACGATGGTGAACATAGCCGTCGTCATGGTACCGCCGACCACGAACATGCGCGACGTTCGCCGTACCAATGACGCTTTCTCCGCTTCCGGCCCCACCATGAAGCCCGGCGTGTCGCAGAGAGACACGATGGGAAGGCCGAACGCATCGCAAAGCTGCATGAAGCGTGCGGCCTTGTCGGCGCAGGGTGCGTCGATGGCGCCGGCGAGGTGCATCGGGTTGTTGGCGATCAGGCCAAACGGATGGCCTTCGATCCGCACGAGCGCCGCGATCATCCCGGGCGCGAATTGGGGACGCAGTTCGAGCACGGACTCCGTGTCAGCCAGCGCCGCGATGACCCTGCGGATGTCGTAAACGCGAAGGCGATTTTCCGGAATCAGATGACGCAGCGTTTTCTGATCGGCCGCGCTCCAATGCGCGAGCGAGCCTTGGAAGTAAGAAAGATATTTCTTCGCCGCAGCGACCGCTTCGGCTTCGTCATCGACCGCGATGTCGACGACCCCGTTCGGCACCTGCACCGACATCGGGCCGACTTCGTCGGGCGTATAGATGCCTAGGCCGCCGCCCTCGATCATTGCCGGTCCGCCCATTCCGATATTCGAGTTCGCGGTCGCGATCACGACGTCGCTGGAACCGAGCAGGGCGGCGTTGCCGGCGAAACAGCGGCCCGAATTAATGCCGACGCGCGGCACGCTGCCGCTCAGCTTCGCGTATTGGCGGAAGGTCGGCGTGTCGAGACCTGCGACACCGGGGAAATCCGTGTCTCCAGGCCTTCCGCCGCCGCCTTCGCTGAACAAAACGATCGGAAGTTTCGAGTCTTCCGCGATCTTGAGCAGGCGATCCTTCTTGCGATGGTTCATCGCGCCCTGTGTACCCGCGAGCACGGTGTAGTCGTAGGCGATCACGGTGCAGCGCGCGCGTTCCTCGCCGAATTGCGCTGCGTTGACCGTGCCGATGCCGGTGATGATGCCGTCGCCGGGGGTGTTCCTGATCAGGTCGTCGAGCGTACGGCGGCGTTTCTGCGCGGCAAAGGCGAGGGCGCCATATTCAACGAAGCTTCCCGGATCGACGAGATCGGCGACGTTCTCGCGCGCGGTGCGCTGGTTGGTCTTGCGGCGTCGTGCGGTCGCTTCGGGACGGTTTGCGTCGTAGCCGAATTCGTGCCGCGCGTTGGACTCCGCGAGATCGGGGCGGATGATGTCTGGATCAACGGTCTTTTCCGCGTCCACGGCAGAGCCAGCGACCTTCTCGGGCGTGAGGAAGATCAGTGCATTACCTTCGTAAAGAACATCGCCAGGTGTCGCTGCGATGGAATGGATCCGGCCGGAGACGCTCGCGCCGACGAGATGCTCCATCTTCATCGCTTCCAGTACTGCGACCGGGGTGCCTTGGCGCACCAGATCACCGACGGCAACGGAGTAGCTCACGATCTTGCCCTGCATTGGCGCGGGAACGGCAACAGTACCTTCAGGTGCGGAAGCCGGAGCTTTTCCAGGCGCAGCAATTGTGGAGGTCGGGGCGGTCTCCTGTGGCTTCCATTGTGCGCTCTCGCGCACCAGCATGGCCACGTTGTCCTCGACGATGCGCGTGTGCGTGCGGCGGCCTGCGACCTCGGGATTTTCGAGGAGCGCATGCAGGAACGGGATGTTTGTCTCGACGCCGCAGATGACGAACTCGTCAAGTGCCCGCTTCGCGCGGCCGAGGGTGAGTGTGTAGTCCGGTGCGTGAACCACCAGCTTCGCCAACAGTGGATCAAACGCCGGATTGGTCTGATAGCCTTCATATCCGAACGTATCGACACGCACGCCGGGACCAGACGGCGGCACGAAGCGCATGAGCGTTCCGCCCGCTGGCCTCACCGATCCGTCTTCGGCGATCTTCTCCATATTGATGCGCAGCTGAATCGCGACGCCGCGCGGCTTCGGGATGTTCTCCTGCTTCAACCCGATGTCACGCAGGGAATTGCCGCGTGCGAGTTCGATCTGTACCGCCACAAGGTCGATACCGGTGATCTCCTCCGTCACCGTATGCTCGACCTGCAGACGCGGATTGCATTCGATGAACGCGAAGGCAGGCATGTGCCGCTCAGGTTTCGGATTCACCAGGAACTCCACCGTCGCGAGTCCCTGAAGCTTCACATCGTCGGCCAGCCACACGGCCGCGTCACAGAGCTGCTGGCGCAGATCGGGATCGAGGGCCGGGGCCGGCGCGATCTCGACGATTTTCTGGTGCCTGCGCTGCAACGAGCAGTCGCGCTCCCAGATATGGCTCGCGGTCTTGCCGTCGCCCACGACTTGCACCTCGATATGGCGCGCACGCGGCATGAAGGCTTCGACATAGACCGCGTCGTTTCCAAAGCTCGCTTTCGCCTCGGACCGGCAGCGTTTGTAAGCCTCTTCGAGTTCGCTTTCTGCGTTGACCACGCGCATGCCGCGGCCGCCGCCGCCGGCGAGCGCCTTCACGATGATCGGGCCGTTGCGCTTTGCCATGAAAGCGCGCGCCTGTTCCAGCGTTGTTGCGCCGGATGTGCCTTCGAGAATCGGCACGCCGAAACGATCCGCCAAAGCGCGGGCCCGCGCCTTGTCGCCGAACACAGACAGGACCTCCGGACTTGGGCCGATGAACGTGATTCCCATCGCCGCGCAAGAACGGGCAAATTCCGCATTCTCGCTCAAGAACCCATAGCCTGGATGGATCGCGTCACAATTAGCCCCTTTGGCGGCGGCGATCACGCGCGCGATATCGAGATAGGCGGCGACGCCGCTGGCGCCCAACGGCCGCGCCTCGTCTGCCAGCTTCACATGCAGCGATGCTGCGTCATCGTCGGAATAGACCGCGACCGAACGGATGCCGAGGTCGGCGGCGGCGCGCGCGATGCGGATCGCGATCTCGCCGCGATTGGCGATCAGGATGCTCTTGAAAGACATGGCACAGCCCGGGATAGCGTTGCCCGGACTGTGCCACGCTTGGCGCCGTCCTAGAAGGCCGCGCGGATGCCGCCATAGGCGCCCAACCCCATGCGCCCATAGCCCGCGACCGGCTCGCTCTTCTCGTCGAACAGGTTCTCGACCCGGCCGAAGAGTTCCAGCCTGTCGGTGATGGCGTAGGAGCCGAACACATTGACCGTCGTATTGCTCTCCAGCGGCGTGAAATTGCCGCCGTCGTCGAAGCGGTCTCCGACGAAGATCACGCTGGTCCCTAAGGTAAGCTTCGGGAGCGGCAGCCAGGTGATCGTGCCGCTCGCCGAATTGTGCGGGCGCCGCGCTAGTTCCGTCCCGGTGAGCACGTTCTTGGCCGTCAGATCGGTGTAGTCCGCCGCGACGGTGAGCGTGTCGCCAATCTTTACCGTGATCTCGGCCTCGAGACCGGCTGCGCGGGTGCGAACGAGATTCTCGTAATAGCCATAGGGCGGCGTGAACGTGCTGACGAAGTCGATCTGATTGTGCGTGCGGCGCTCGAAATAGGTGAGCGAGGCCAGCACGCGACCGTCCAGTAGCGTGTGATCGGCGCCAACCTCCCAGCCTTTCGCCGTCTCGGGCTTGAGATCGTGGAACGGATTTTTGTACAGCGAATAGAGTTCGTACAGCGACGGCGCTTTGAATCCGTCGCCGTAATTCGCGCGCAACGTGGTATCCCAACCGGGAATATTCCAGGCGCTCGCGAATTTCAGCGAGGCGTGACCGCCGAATTCCTGATCGTCGTCGTAGCGCAGGCCGCCCGTCAATGTGAGCTGATCGAACAACGTTGTCTGCATCTGTGCGTAACCGCTGGAGATGCGGTCGTGGCCGAGCTGCACCGGCGGCGAGAAGAAAGTGAAGTATCCGAAATTGTCGTTCCGGAACGAACGCTCTTCGGTCTCGGCGCCGAAAGTCAGTTGATTGTCGGCATTGAAATCCACGGTGCCCTGATATTCGAGCCGGGCGGCGCTGCCTTCGTAGTCGTAGTTCAGATGCACGGTGTCGGACGCGGAGTCAAAATAATCACGCGTTCCGCGTGTTGCGATGAGCGCTATGCGGTTCTGCAGCATTCCGAAATTCGCGTTCACGCCGGCATAGCCCGCGAACAACGCATTGGTGTTGTTGGCCGCGGAGTCCGCGATCTGGAACAGCGGCGGCGGGAAGTTGTCGTCGAAGTCGTCGTGCCCATGCGTGTAATAGCCGCGCAAATCGATGCTCCAGTCCTCGCCGAAATGCGCGCGGGTATTAAACGTCGCGCCGAAATTCTTATAGCCGTCGGCTTCCGGATTCCCATTGCGGGAATCCGCTGCCGAGATGCCGCCGGTGTCGAACCAGTTCACGGCCGCGCCGTACTCGATGTTGTCCGTTGTGCCATTCGTTGCGGCATTGAGGTGCCAGGTGTCGAACGATCCGCCTTCCGCGCTCGCCGATCCGCCGAACGGCGTATCGCCGCCGCGCCTGGTGAGGATGTTCACCACGCCGCCCATCGCGTCGCTGCCATAGAGCGTGGATTGCGGTCCGCGCAAAACCTCGATGCGGTCGATATTGCTGGTCAGCAAATCGCCGAGGATCGCGCCTTCATCGGTCGCGCTCGGATCGTTGATCCGGATGCCGTCGATGAGGACGACGGACTGTCCGGTTTCAGCGCCCCGGATCGAAATGGTTGTCAGCTGTCCCGTGCCGCCATTGCGATTGACAGTCAGGCCCGGCGTCTCTGCGAGGATGTCGGTCACGACGTCGATCTGCTGGACCTTGATGTCTTCGGCGGTGATCACCGTGATGGATGAACCGGTCTTATCGATCGGCTGCGGCGTGCGGGTCGCTGTGATGACAACGGTTTCCAGATCGGTCGTCGATTCATCGGCAACAGCCGGTACTGCGGTGAGGCAAATCGCGGTCGTTATAAGTAATAAAAGCTTGTTACCCCCGGCGAGCGTGCGATGCACGCGAGGGAAGGGGGCCCAGGCGGCAAGGCTGGGCCAATTCTTTCCACCTGGGTCCCCTTCCCCTCGCAATGCTGTCGCTTTGCTCGGCCGGGGATGACAACCGTGGCTGTGTTCGCGTGTACGCATGATGACGTTCTCCTGGTTGGGTTCCAGAAGCCGCCGCGCGATGGCAGTGCACAAATTTTTCAACGGAATGCCCCCGCGCAACGACTTCAACTTGTCGTCACGCGGATTCCCGCGCGCATACGGCACACCCCGGCCGGCTGCACAACGACGGCGCGAGGCAGGTCTCCTGGCTCCCGGGTCGTCACCGTCGCCCGCCTTCCCAGAGCCGCAAGGCTCAAGTGGCATGTGGACGAAAGCTCGCCGGTCACAGTTGCGGGGGCAGCCGCGGCATGACCGCGTTCCCTAGACCTCGCACGTGAGCGGACCTAAGCGCGGGCGGCGCGCGACGTCAATGCGGTTTGGATGTTTGATAGCGACAGGGCTTTTTTCGCTTTTTGCAATTCGAATACCCGATGCTGCGGCCAAACATTTGAGCGCGCTCGAAAAAGCACCTGCTTCGCTGCGGTGCAAAGAACGGCATGTGTGAAGTTCGCTGTACAGAAATTCTGTACAGAACTTCGCGATTTTTCTCCGTCGTTTTGGATACAGCTCCGCCGCCAATCGTGGAGCGATCTTCTTTCACCTCCCCTTTGTGGAGGAGGTGAAAGAGGTGAGAAAAGCGCGATGTTGCAGCGCAAGATAACTGCACAAAAGAAATATTATTAAGCCCTCAAGACGCGAGGTCTCGCATCGTGCACTTCTCACAAACCTTTGCGCACACGACATTTTTCAGCGCCGTGCCGGGCGCCGTTTCGTCTCCTTACACTTGTGGGGATTTGGGAGAAATGTGCATTCGAGGGTTACTGTTCAAGGGGGTGTCTGAAGATTATTTTTTGAGAGGAATTTCTTGATGAATGTCCAGAGGGAGCCATGAACCAGCTTCGATGGCTTTTGTGTCTAGAGCTGTTTGCCTTGGCTGGCTGCGCCGAAACTTACCCCGGCGGTATCGTGAAGACGAGCGATCAAGCCATCTCAATGGCTCAACGAGCATGTCCCGATGCATGGAAAAATGTGCCTGGGCCCTGGCATGCGAAGCTGGAAGAGGGGGTAGGAGGCACTAGCTGGTTTGTGTGGAAGGGCAAGGATTATCGGGTCCAAGTGAATATTGATGCGGCTAGTGGACAGGGCGCAGACGAGTGCACATTTCCCGGCTGAAGTTCACAAAGACACTATTAGATTAGTACAGTAATAAGAAAAACGGGTGTCATGGCCCGCGAATGCGGGCCACCCAGGTGAAATCTTGGAAAATTTGCAATCCTCGCTTTGATCTCGTTCGACAATTTGCATTGTGCAGAACCAAACTGGGTGGCCCGCATTCGCGGGCCATGACAAATGGTGGAGGCAATTTGAGTGGACCCTGCTGCTGGTTGCTGCATGAGTTATGTCAGACAGGCAGACAGCGCTATCCACTTTGCATCAAGCGAGCTCCGGTGACATTCTCTCAGTATCGCTATTGTCTTGAGAGAGCACCATGAATCAGCCCGCCAAGCCCTGGCCTGCCATGTCGATCGCGCAGGCCCATCAGATGCTCACCGCGCCCGGCTCGCCTTTGGAGATGGACGAGGCGGTGATCCGTGGCGTCCCCACGCGCATCTGGAAGAACGCGCCGCCGACCCTGCGCGATCTGCTCATGCTCGGCCGCACGCATGGCGACAAGATTTTCCTCGTCTATGAGAACGACCGCGCGAGTTTCGAGGCGTTCACGCGCGCGTCGCTGGCCATCGCGGAGGAGCTGACGAAGCAGGGCGTGAAGAAGGGTGATCGCGTCGCGATCATCATGCGCAATCTGCCGGAGTGGCCTGCGATCTTCTTTGGCGCCGCGATCGTCGGCGCCATCGTCACGCCGCTGAATGCGTGGTGGACGGGTCCGGAACTGGAATATGGCCTGGTCGATTCCGGCAGCAAGATCGCCTTCGTCGATGCCGAGCGGCTGGAGCGCATCGCCGAGCATCTGGTGAACTGCCCAGATCTCAAGCGCGTCACTGTCAGCCGCTCGTCGGAGGAATTGAACCATCCCATCGTCGCGCGGTTGGAAGACGTCATCGGAAAGGTCGGTGACTGGATGAAGCTGCCCGCGGGCGAGATGCCCATCGTGGCGCTCGCGCCCGACGACGACGCGACGATCCTCTACACCTCCGGCACGACCGGAAAGCCCAAGGGCGCGCTCGGCACCCATCGCAACATGCTGTGCAACATCTTCGCCTCGGCCTCGGTGGCGGCGCGGAATTTCCTCCGCCGCGGCGAGCCGGTGCCCGCGCCCGATCCGAATGCGGCGCAGCGCTCGACTTTGCTGTCCGTGCCGTTCTTCCATGCCACGGGGTGTTTCGCGGTGATGGGGCCGTCGCTGTTCGCCGGCGCCAAGATCGTGCTGATGCGCAAATGGGAGCCCGAGCTCGCCATGCAGCTCATCGAGCGCGAGAAGATCAACAGCGCTGGCGGTGTGCCGACGATTGCGTGGCAGCTGATCGAGCATCCCAACCGCGAGAAATACGATCTTTCGTCGCTGGAGTCGGTCGCCTATGGCGGTGCGCCGTCGGCGCCGGAACTGGTGCGCAAGATCGTCGAGACGTTCCCGAAATCTTTGCCCGGCAACGGCTGGGGCATGACCGAGACGTCGGCGACCTGCACGTCGAACTCGGCGGAGGATTACGAGCATCGCCCGGATTCCTGTGGGCCTGCGGTCGCAGTGTGCGATCTCAAGATCATGACCGTCGATGGCACGCGCCAGCTCGCTGCCGGTGAGGTTGGTGAGCTGTGGGCGCGCGGGCCGAACATCGTCAAAGGCTACTGGAACAAGCCGGATGCGACGGCGCAGACCTTCACCGATGGCTGGGTGAAGACCGGCGACCTCGCGCGGCTGGACGAGGAAGGCTTCTGCTTCATCATCGACCGCGCCAAGGACATGCTGATCCGCGGCGGCGAGAACATCTACTGCATCGAAGTCGAGAATGTTCTCTACGAGCATCCCGCGGTGATGGATGCCGCGCTGGTCGCCGTGCCGCACAAGACGCTGGGCGAGGAGCCCGGCGCGGTCGTGCATCTCAGGCCCGGCCAGCACACGACGGAGGATGAACTCCGCGCCTTCGTCGCGGGCAAGCTCGCCGCGTTCAAGGTACCGGTGAAGGTCGTGTTCTGGCCAGAGACGCTTCCACGCAATGCCAACGGCAAAATCCTGAAAACGGAACTCAAGAAGATATTTGCGGCTTAGAAAAAACGCTGTTGTCATCCCCTTCCCTTCGCATTGCTTCGCAACGCTCAGCCGGGGATGACAAGGAGGATCAGGTCAGTTCCTGTGGCGCAGCCTGTCCGACCTCGGCGGCGAGAGTCTTGAGCGTCTCGCGATGGCTTTCGCGGGTGATCGGGAATTTCCACATGATCGCGAAGCCGATCAGGAACAGTGCGACATCCAGCGGCACATAGATCAGCAGGAAACGGTCCACGATGGCGGGATCGACCTTTCCCGGCATGGCATCGCTCGGAAACCCCGCTGCCCACAGAACCATGCCGGACCCGAGCAGGCCGAAGCCCGACACGACCTTCTGCATGAAGGCGCTTCCGGCGAAGAACAGACCTTCCGAACGGCGGCCCGTCGTCACTTCGCTCGCCTCGACCACATCGCTCAGCATCGAGATGATCATGATCGAGGCGCCGATGGTGAAGACGCCGGACACTGCGACGAATATCCAGAGCGCAGGCAGCAGGGCGGGGGCGAAGTTCGCCGGAAACAAACCCAGGAACCGCAGCCCCAGCGGCATCATCGAGATCGTCAGCCCAAAAAGGAACATCACAACGGAAGCAAGTTTTTTGCCCAGCCGCCGCGAGATCGCGGGAGAAATCAGGAAGGCGAAGAACACGGAAACGAAAGTCGCTAGCGCAATGATCGAAAGCTGCGTCGAGGTGAGCATCCAGAAATAGGTGTTGACGTAGAAATTCAGAGCGAACACGAGGCCCACCGCCATATTGAAGAAGATGCCCGACAGCATCAGGATCAGGAACGCGCGGTTGGAGAGCGTCGCAGCCATCTCGCGCGCATATTGGGCAATGCTCTTGCGCGTCACCGGCGGCACGCGAAATTGCGGGATGAAGCGGTGCGTTCCCCATGCCGATATGAGGATCGCGCAGAACATCACGATGGCCGCCGTGACGCCGTAATGGCTGTAGCCAGCCTCGTTGAGCTGCCCTACCTTGTGGTTCGCGTCCGGCTGCAGGAACACCGAATAGGCGAGCAGCAGCATCGTCATGCCGCCGTACCAGGCGAAGAACACGCGATAGGAGATGAACGACGTGCGCTGGTCGTAATCCTCAGTCAGCTCCGGCACCAGCGCGGAACTCGGGATTTCATAGAAGGTAATGAAGGTGCGCGTGACGATGGCCACGATCACGAGATAGGCGAACAGCGCACCCGTGCTCCAGTGCGGCGGATTCCACAGGAGCAGATAGCTGACCGCGACCGGCAACGCCGCCGCATACATCAGCGGATGGCGCCGTCCCCAGCGCGTGCGCAGATGATCGGAGAAATTGCCCACGATGGGATCGACCACCGCGTCGCAGACCATCGCGATGGCGAGCGCGAGCCCCACCAGCTGCGGCGGCACATGCATGACGAGGTTATAGAAAGGCAGAAGGATGGTCTGGAAGCCGTTGTCCTTGACGCCGAACGCGATGGAGCCGAGGCCGTAGAAGATCTTCGTGCGCACGCTCGTGATACCGCCGCGCGCATCCGCCTCCGCCATTCAGTCCTCCCGGCTGCGCCACTATCGGGCGCTTTGGTACAACCCTTTGAATTGAGCCTGCTTTAGAGCCTGACGGATTGTCAAATCACGCAGGCTTGGGTGACCATTTCGCGTTGGCGCGCTGGAACGCGGGCCGCGCGGCCATGCGGATGCGGTAGTCCGCGATCTCCGGCCCGAACTTGTCCGCAAGGCCGAGGCGTTCCGCCATGCCGAGCGCGTAGATCACCGAGATGTCGGCGGCGGTGAATTGTTCGCCCGCCATCATCGGCGCGCGGCCGAGCTGGCGCGACACGAGCGCGAGCCGGTTGAAGAACATGCGCTCCGCCGCGGTCGCGCCGAAGTTCTGCTTCTCGGCTTCGGGCGCGAGAAAACGGCTGGCGACGATGATGTTGAGATAGGCGGCGAGCCCGGATTCGCCGAGATGCAGGAACTGCTGATAGAGCGGGAACGCGGTATCGCTCACCGCAGGCGCGAGCTTTCCGTTGCCATAGCGCGCGTTGATGTATTCGAGCATCGCGACGGAATCCACCATCGTGACATCGCCGTCCTTCAGCGCGGGCACGAAGCCGGAGGGATTGATCGCGATGAACTCCGCATCCTCCATCCGCTTACGCAGATCGACCGGGCGCATCTCATAAGCAATACCGAGTTCCTCCAGCGCCCAGATCACGCGCAAGGATCGGGTGGGAAACGAACCGTAGACCGTGATCATGGGGCCCTCCGCCACAAAGGCTGTAGGAGACAGGAGCACAGTGTCAATGCACGGAACCATGACCGAAACGCATCCCCCACATTCGCGTCCGAAAATGGCCAGACGGGTGTGCGAATGCGCATATAGTGGGGACATGACGATGCCTCCCCATGACGTTTGCTACCGCGCGCTTCGCGCCCGAGACCCCGGCCTGGACGGGCGCATCTTTGTCGCCGTGAAATCGACCGGGATCTATTGCCGCCCGATTTGCCCCGCGCGCACGCCCAAGCCGGAAAACATCGTGTTTTATCCGAGTGCAGCTGCCGCACAGGAAGCGGGGTTCCGGCCGTGCCTTCGCTGCCGCCCGGAGATTTCGCCCGATGCGGCCGCCTGGCGTGGAACCGAGAATACGGTCTCGCGCGCGCTGTCGCTGATCGGCGAAGGCTTGCTCGACGGCGAGGCGGGCGTGGAAGGGCTGGCTGACCGGCTCGGTGTCGGCGAGCGGCAATTGCGCCGCCTGTTCGATCAGCATCTCGGCGCGCCGCCCATCGCCGTGGCGCAGACGCGGCGGGTGCTGTTCGCCAAGCAGCTGATCCAGGACACGCAGCTTTCGATGGCCGATGTCGCTGCTGCGTCGGGCTTCGGCAGCGTGCGGCGCTTCAACGATGCGTTTCGCAAACTCTATCGCCGCAGCCCGCGCGAACTCCGCCGCAAGAAGGGCGCGCCGATCTCGACCGTGACGCTGAAGCTTGGCTATCGCGCGCCCTACGATTGGGAGTCGATGCTCGCGTTTCTCGGCCAGCGCGCGATTGAGGGCGTGGAGCTGGTCGACAACAACCGCTACCTGCGCACCATCGAGATCGACGGCGCGTTCGGCAGCGTGGAAGTGACGCCGGGCAAGAACCACCTCCTCGCCACCATCCGCTTCCCGAAAGTGAAGGCACTGCTGACCATCGTCGCGCGGCTCAGGCGGTTGTTCGATCTTGACGCCGATGTCGCCTCCATCGGTGCGCATCTCTCCGGCGACGCCCATCTCGCCCCGCTGATCTCGAAGCGTCCGGGCCTTCGCACGCCCGGCGCATGGGACGGGTTCGAGCTAGCCTGCCGCGCGATCTTCGGTCAGCAGATCACGGTCACCGGCGCGCGCAAGCTCGCGGGCCACCTCGTCGCGCGTGTGGGCAAGGATGCCGGCGCGGATGTCACCGGCGATCCGCGGCTGAACAAGATTTTTCCGAATGCGAAGCGCGTGGCATCCGCCGATCTCTCGACGATGCCAATGCCTAAAGCGCGGATCGCGGCGCTTCAGGCGCTGGCTGTGGCCGCGAAAGACGATCCGAAACTGCTCGATCCCATCGGTACCTTCGACGAAGCGCTGGAGCGCCTGCTCGCGCTTCCGGGTTTCGGTCCCTGGACAGCGCAATACTGGGCGTTGCGCGCGCTCCGCGACAGCGACGCGTTTCCGGCAGCCGATGTCGCGCTGCTGCGTCATCCGGCAGTCGCTGCGAATGGCCATCGGCCGACGCCGAAAGCGCTGCTTGCGCGCGCGGAAAGCTGGCGGCCGTGGCGCGCCTATGCGGCACAGCATCTGTGGACGTCCGACGCGGAGGCCGCCAATGGCTGACGCACTGCAATTCTTTATCGATCGGACGACAACGCCGATAGGCGAGGGCGTGATCATCTCCGATGCCGATGGCGCGATCCGCCTGTTCTATTGGGACGATCCGACCCACCGCTGGAAGCGCGCGCTGCTTGGCCGTTATGGCGAGGTGACGCTGAAGGAAAAGAAAGGCGCGTTCGGTCATTCGAAGACGCTGAAGAATTATTTCGACGGTGATGTCGAAGTCCTCGACACCATGCCGGTGGCTTTCGCGGGAACGCCATTCCAGCTTAAAGTGTGGAATACATTGCGCAAAATTCCTAGCGGTATCACCACGTCCTATGGCGCGCTGGCGAAGAAGATCGGCAAGCCCGATGCGGTGCGCGCCGTCGGCCTTGCCAATGGACAGAATCCGGTCGCGCTCATCGTGCCGTGCCATCGCGTGATCGGCAGCAACGGGTCGCTTACCGGCTATGGCGGCGGGTTGCCGCGCAAACGCTGGCTGCTCGATCACGAAGCGCGCTACGCTGGCGGCGATCTCTTTCAACAGAAGAAAGCATCATGACAAATCCCTTCGAAGCTCTCCACGCCGGTCCCGATGTCCTCGTTCTTCCCAACGCCTGGGATGCGGGCAGTGCGCGCGTGACCGAAATCGCAGGTGCCAAAGCCATTGCGACATCGAGCGCGGCCGTCGCCTGGGCCCACGGCTATCCCGATGGCGAAGCACTGCCGTTCGATATCCTGCTGAACCTGGTGCGCGAGATTGCACGCGTGGTTTCGATTCCGATCACGGCGGATATTGAGGCGGGGTATGCCGGCGAAGAGTCCGTTGCCGATAACGTCGAGTACCTGATCGACGCCGGTGCCACGGGCATCAATATCGAGGACGGAACCGGTTCTTCGGACGCGCTGTGCGACAAGATCGCGAACATCAAAGAGAAACACGGCAGTGAGGTGTGGGTGAACGCGCGTACCGATGTCTATCTGCATAATCTCGCCGAAGGCGAAGCGGCTTACGAAGAAACGCTGAAGCGCGCCAGGCGCTATCTAGACGCCGGTGCGGACTCGATCTTCATCCCGATGGCAGCGGGCGACGAATTGCTCGCGCGCTTCGTCAAGGCCATTCCGGCGCCGCTCAACGTCCTCGCCTGGCCCGGCGTGTCTCCTACCGCGAAGTTGAAAGAGATCGGTATCCGCCGCCTGAGCGCGGGCTCCGGCATCGCGAAGACCTCGCTCGGCCATATCTACGGGTTGACGCAGGCTTTCCTCGCCGAAGGCCGCTCCGAGCCGCTGACCGGACCGCTGGCCATTCCCGGCGGCTTGAACGGGAACATGAAGCGCTAGCGTTCTGTCTTATTGGCGTGTGATACGTTCGGCCGGACTGAACGGGCGGATCATGGGCTTCGCGTTCTGGGACAGGCTTCGGCGTATCGCATGGCCGCTTGCGGCCGGCATGGCTGCGGCCCTGTTGCTTGCGAAGACGTACAGCATCGACGGCGCGTGGCTCCCATTCTGGGGAGTTCTGGTTGTCGCGATTATCGTGACGGCCATAGCGGCACGCACCGAGCCGCTGCTGGAAGAAGCTCGTGCGCGCGGGGACACCGGCCTCGACGCACTCCCCCCGCTCGCGCGCGAGGTGCTGGAGCGTTTGCCCGATCCGCTGATGCTGATCGACGAGACGGGGCGCATGATGCTGGTCAATCGTGCGATGCGCGGGGTGATCGGCGTGGATGCGGAGCGCAGGCAGCCGGTGTCCGCTCTTGTGCGCACGCCGTCGGTTCTCGACGCGATCCGGAAAACTTCCGAGACCGGCGAGACGATCTCGATCGAGTTCAACCTGCCGGTCCCGATCCAGCGCAATTATCAGGCGACGATCGCGCGCACCGGTTCGACACCCGCGGCGACGATCCTGCTGCTGCACGATCTGACCGCGATGAAGCGCGCGGAGCAGATGCGCGCCGATTTCGTCGCCAATGCCAGCCACGAATTGCGCACGCCGCTGGCGGCGCTCTCCGGGTTCATCGACACGCTGCGGGGTCACGCGAAGGAAGACCCGGAGGCGCGAGAACAGTTCCTCGGTATCATGACGGTCGAGGCGGAGCGTATGCGCCGCCTGATCGACGATCTCTTGTCGCTCACGCGGATCGAGCAGAACGAACATGTTCCGCCGTCGGGCGAAGTCTCGCTTGAGATCGTGCTACGTGAAGCGGTTGCCGCGCTGACGCCGCTGGCGTCCACGGACAACATCAAGCTGGAAATGTCTCTGAAGCCGAATCTTCCGCCGGCGGTCGGCGAGCGCGACGAATTGATCCAGATATTCCAAAACCTGATTCACAATGCGATCAAATACGGAAAGCCCGGTGGCCATGTTTGGGTGACGCTGAACCTCGCCAGCGCGCCGGGCGGGCGCGGTGCGGAGCAGATGCTGTCGGCTGCCATCCGTGACGACGGCGAGGGTATTCCCGCAGCCGCGGTACCGCGCCTGACCGAACGATTCTACCGGGTCGATGTAAAGAGGAGCCGCGAGAAGGGCGGGACAGGGCTGGGCCTGGCCATCGTGAAGCACATCATCAGCCGTTACCAGGGGCGGCTGACCATCGAGAGCAGGCCGGGCGAAGGTAGCACTTTCACGGTCTTCCTGCCTGCCGCGCGGGCCAACATCCTGGTGCCGGAAGCTGCTATCACAGAAACGTCATAGAACTGTTACATATCCTTGGCCGGCGGCGCCTAAGCAGGGGTCTATCCATGACGCGGACTTGGGCGAGAGATATGACAGACCATACGGTCAAGGCCTTCACCGAAAAGCTTGAAACCCTGGCCTCTAGCGTCGCCCAGATGGGCGGTATGGCGGAGGCTCAGCTGGCGGACGCAATCGAGGCGATCGCGCGGCGCGATACGGCGCTGGCCGAAAGCGCTGTCGGAGGCGACAAGCAGATCGACCAGCTCCAGCAATCGATCGAGGACCAGGCGATGAAGCTGCTGGCGCTTCGCCAGCCTATGGCGGTCGACCTGCGCGAGACTCTCGCCGCGATCAAGATCGCCAGCGAGCTCGAGCGCATAGGGGACCTCGCCAAGAACATCGCCAAGCGCGCCATCGTGCTGAACCGCGAGCCGCCGATCCGCCTGACGCAATCGCTCGCGCGCATGGGCAAGCAGTCGCTCGCCCAGCTGAAGCATGTGCTCGACGCCTATTCCGACCGCGATGCCGCGGCCGCCGAAGCGGTTTGGAAACAGGATGGCGAAATCGACGAGACCTATAACAGCCTGTTCCGCGAACTCCTGACCTACATGATGGAAGATCCGCGCACGATCGGCCTCTCGACGCACCTTCTGTTCGTCGCGAAGAACATCGAGCGCACCGGCGACCACGCCACCAACATCGCCGAAACCGTCTATCACATGGTGAGCGGCGGCCATCTCGCGACCGAGCGGCCCAAGGCCGACAAGACGAGCGAGACGCGCGTTCCGTTTGAGAACAAGTCATGAAGCCGACGGTTCTTGTCGCCGAAGACGAGGGCGCGCTCGTCACCCTGCTTCGCTACAACCTGGAGCGCGAAGGATATCGCGTGCTTGAGGCGCGCGACGGCGAGGAGGCCTTGCTCGTCGCTGCAGAGGAAAAGCCCGATCTCGTCATCCTCGACTGGATGATGCCGCAGCTATCGGGCATCGAAGTGTGCCGCCGTTTGCGCGGCCGCCAGGAAACGCGCAACGTCCCGATCATCATGCTCACCGCGCGCGGCGAGGAGACGGACCGCATCCGCGGCCTCGACACCGGCGCCGACGATTATCTCACCAAGCCGTTCTCGATGACGGAGTTGCTCGCCCGCCTGCGCGCTGTGATGCGCCGCATCCGTCCGAGCCTCGCCGAGGACGTCGTCGCCATCGGCGATATCGAGATGGACCGCGCCGCCCATCGCGTGCGCCGCGCCGGCAAGGAAGTGCATCTCGGCCCCACCGAGTACAAGCTGCTCGACCATCTCATCCAGCATCCCGGCCGTGTGTTCTCGCGCGAGCAGTTGCTCGACGCGGTGTGGGGCAGCGACGTCTATGTCGAGGCGCGCACGGTCGATGTCCATGTCGGCCGCCTGCGCAAGGCGCTCAACGTCGACGGCGTGAAGGACCCGATCCGCACGGTGCGCTCCGCCGGCTACTCGCTCGACGACACGATCGCGGCGTAGGGATTGCGGCCACACGACGACTTTGGGACAGCTCAAGCCGGCCTGCCCCTAAAAGGAACCAGTAGAGGCCCTGGCGGTTATCCCTTTAGGAGCCAGAGGGGAACGCCATGCCGAACCGCAAGTCCAACGATGCTATTGCCCTGCTGAAGGCCGACCATCGCAAGGTCGAACACCTATTCGCACAATACAAGAAAGCAAAAGCGGCAAGTCGGAAGAAGGATTTGGCCTCTCAAATCTGCCTGGAACTCACCGTACATGCGAAGATCGAGGAAGATGTGTTCTATCCGGGCTGTCGCGAAGATGGCGTGGACGAAGATCTGATGAACGAAGCCTATGTCGAGCATGACGGCGCGAAAGTGTTGATCGCGGAGATCGAAGCGGGAAGCCCGGGCGACCAGTATTACGATGCAAAGGTGAAGGTCCTCTCCGAGATGATCAAGCACCACGTCAAGGAAGAGGAGAAAAAGCAAGGCAACATGTTCGCCGAGGCAAAGAAGGCTAGCGTCGATACGAAAGCGTTGGGCGAGCGGATGGCAAGGGAGAAAAAGACGCTCGCGGCGAAATACAAGTCTGAAGGACCGCCGAAGCCGCCGATGACGACATTCACCGGCACGAAGCTCGCCTGAAAGGGGCGCAGAGGTTCGCGCTTGAGGTTCGAGCTGACCGTTCATACCGCACTGGACGAACTGCGGATGCAGATGCTGGGGACGCAGGTTCTTTTCGGCTTTCAGTTCCAAGGCATTTTCCAGGACGGGTTTGATACGCTGTCGCCCATAGCCAGGGTCACGGCATTATCGGCGTTTGGACTTCTGGTGCTCACGCTGGGATGCCTGGTCGCACCGGCCGCGCAGCACCGGCTTGTAGAGCACGGTGTCGCGACCAGACGTCTGTTCGTAACGGCGAACCGGTTCGCGGAACTCGCGCTGGTAGCTTATTCCCTCGCAATGGGCTTCGATGTTTTCGTGGTTTCGAGCGCCTATTGGGGAATGAACTGGTCCGTCGCAGCCGGCTGCACGGCGATCGTTGTCGCGCTCCTGCTTTGGTATGCTCTTGGAATGATCGTAGGAAGGCCGGAAGAAAGAGAAGCCATGCCAAACCGAAAGGAGCCCGCACTCCATGAAAAAATCGACCAGATGCTGACGGAAGCGCGGGTCATTCTGCCAGGCGCTCAGGCCCTCCTTGGCTTCCAGTTTGTCGTGACGTTGACAAAGCCATTTCACGCATTGCCGGCAGCCTTGCAGCTGGCACATTTCTTCGCGCTCGCCGCGGTTCTGACAGCAATAGTTCTCCTGATCGCGCCCGCCGCAGTGCATAGATTGGCGTTCGAAGGGCAGGACTCCGAGCGCATGCATGACATCGGCTCCAATCTCATCACGATCGCATTGATTCCGCTCGCAGCCGGTATCGCGACCGATGTCTATGTCGCGCTTGCCAAGGTCGTGCCCGTCCCCGTTCCATGGATCGGCGGTGGTTTGAGCTTCGCTCTTCTCGCGACGCTTTGGTACATCGTGCCGCTCGCGATCAGGGCGCGGAGAAGCTGAATTGCCCGGGTGCATCGATAAATCGCTGGTGCGCGAAGCCTGCGATGCGCTCAAGAGCGCGGCAAACAAAGAGTTGACAGTGGTGACCGCGGAATCCTGCACGGCGGGATTGATCGCAGCCGCAATGTCGCAAGCGGAAGGTGCGTCGAAGACGTTGCACGGGAGCTTTGTGGTCTACACCAAACAGAACAAGACCAAGGCCCTTGGTGTATCGGCCCGATACTTGAAATCCAACGGCAGCGTGACGCGGAAAGTGGCCGAGCAGCTTCTCGCCGGAGCGCTCCGGCGTTCGCCGGCGGACGTCGCGCTTGCCGTCACGGGCGTATTGGGACCCGAACCCGATGAAGACGGCAACCCGGTCGGACTGATCTATATTGGGTGTCAAGTTCGGGGCGATGCTGCGCGTATCGTGCGCAGGCGCTTTCGCAAGGCTCCTGCCGAGCTACTTCGGCGCAGGACAGTCAGGGATGCGCTTCAGATGTTGAAATCCTGCGTCAGGAAAGCGTGACCGTTCATTTTCTTCGACCTGCGGAGACCAGGGGCTTTAGATGTCGATCACGACGATTCCGGTCTTTTGCCCCGTTTGAACGTAGCGATAGGCAGCAGCAATTGCATCGAGCGGATATTTTCGGCCGACAATTGCGCGGAACTGGCCCGCCTCCATCCGCTCTTTCAGGAAATTGACGAATCGCGGCGCGCTGCCGCGCGGCGGCAGCGGGACGCTGACCTTGCCGCTGCCCGTGATCGCGGACCAGAGCAAAAACGGCGTGTCCTGTCCCCACGGTCCCAGATCGGTGACGGCGAAAAAGCCGTCGGGTCTCACAAGCCTGCGCCACTGAAAGAATGTCATCTTCCCGACCGCGTCGAGCACAAAGTCGAAGCTTCTGCCCAGCTTGCGAAATTCCGGGGTCGTGTAATCGATCACGCGATCCGCGCCGAGGAACTCGGCCATCTCCAGATGCCGTGTTGCGACCACCGCCGTCACATCTGCGCCGAAGTATTTCGCCAGTTGTGCCGCCGCCACGCCGATCGCGCCAGATGCGCCATAGATCAGCGCCTTGCAGCCGGGCTTACAGAACTTGCTAACGCTCGCATGGGCATAGTAGGCGCCTTCACAAACGGGCGCTTCGTCGAACGGGGTTGCCGCGGGCATGATCGCAATCGACCCCGTTTCGGGCATGCAGAAATATTCCGCCTGTGCGCCATTGGCGCCGCGCGGGCACAGGCCGAACACGTGATCGCCAGGTTTGAACGCCGAAGCGCCGGTACCGATGGCTTCGACCTCTCCCGCAAAGTCCATCCCCAGAACCGTTCGCGGGGTGCCCCCGCGCGCGATCACCAGCCGCTCGAACATCGGATGCAGAATCTCGCCGCAATCGGTTCGACTGACCGTGGTCGCACGAACCCGAACCAAAACTTCGCCGGTTGCAGGCACGGGCTTCGGTATCTGCCGGATTTCCATCGACCACCGCGATCCGAAGCGCGTGACGATTGCCGCTCTCATCATGGTCATCATCGCATGTCCCAGCTGCCCCGTTAAGCGCGCCAAATGCGCCCGGCACCTGTGAGCTTACAGAAGTCTTCGAATCGGCGCTTCGAGCTCCTTTGGCTTGGTCATCGAGCCATATCGCGCCACGACATTCCCCACGCGATCGATCAGGAATTTGGTGAAATTCCATTTGATCCGGGCAGTGCCGAGGATGCCGCGCTTCTCATGGGTGAGATATTTGTAAAGCGGATGCGCCTGCGAACCGTTGACATCGATCTTGCCGAACATCGGAAAGCTGACGCCATAATTGACCTGACAGAATTGCCCGATCTCGTCCGCGCCGCCGGGCTCCTGCTTGCCGAACTGGTTGCAGGGGAAGCCCAGGATGGTGAGGCCTTTGGGATGAAGCTCCTCGTAGAGCTTTTCGAGCCCCTCATATTGCGGCGTGAACCCGCATTTGCTCGCGGTGTTGACGATGAGAAGAACCTGGCCGCGATAATCGGCCAGGCTCACGTCTTTCCCGGTAAGCGTCTTTGCGGTGAAATCGTAGACGCTACTCACCCAGCCATGCGCCCTTTGTCATTGCGACGATGGGTCTGTTGCGGCTGATAGGCTTTGCGGGCATGCGCTTCGCAATAGGGCGAGCCGCTCTTCGGATTGCGTCCGCAGAAATGGAACTCGTTCTCTGATGGATCGCCGATCGGCCAGCGGCACATGCGGTCATTGATCGTCAACACAGTGGCGTGGCTGCCGTCGTCGAGGATCAGCGGATCCTCTTCCACGATCGGCGCCGGCGGGATGTGCGAGCGCATCGACACTTTCGGCGCCATCGGCAGCCGCGGGCGTTCGCTGCGCGAGGGGCTCGCACGGCCGGCGAGGCCGAGGCGATGCACCTTGCCGATCACGGCATTGCGCGTGACGCCGCCAAGGGCGCGCGCGATCTGGCTGGCCGACAGTCCTTCGGTCCAGAGGTTCTTGAGCTGCTCTACGCGGTCGTCCGTCCAATTCAGTGTCGTCATCTTGGGGCCCTCCCAGGTTCCGGCCACTAGATATCGTAGTCACCGAATCAGGACTCACAAGACCTCAGGTGGGCACACCAGACCTTGTCCACAAGATTGCGATTCGGCGAAGGGGCTTTGCGCGCTTGAATCCGACTCGGCCAACCTCAATTTCAAGAGCAGGGAGGCGCGGATGAACTGGCTGTTTTGCTTGACCGCGATTGTAGCTTGGCTGGCCCTCATTGTGGCTGGAGATGTGGCGGAAAAGCGAGGCCGTCGCGGAATGGCCGCCTGGCTGTATCGGTTGGGGTTTCTGTTCTGGCAAAAAAGCGGCCCCGGATTCGCTTCCGGGGCCGCATCGTTGTTCAGGCTAGCCGGCGGTTATCGGCCGACGATGGCTCGGATGGTTTTCTGGCCGTGTGGCGAACCAAGTCCCCCGACAAGGTCGTAGCCTTTGACGGCCGGATAGAGGCCGCTCGAATTGCCGACGACGTCGTGAAACATCTCCTTGTTGCCCTTGTAGAGCGGGTAAATCGCCGGATTGAGGAAGCCCACCGTCGGCTTGCCCTTCTGTGTCGCGTACTGGTTCATCAGCGCGTTGAACCCCGCCCAGATCGGCGAGGAGAAACTGGTGCCGCCCCAGCCGCCGCTGCAATGGCCACGATCGCATACCAGCATGTCGAAATCAGCGTTTGCCGATATGTCCGCCACATTGCGCAGCGTCTTGTCGCCAAGATTCCTCCTGTTGATGTAGGGCAGCTGATACGCCTCGATCGTGATGTTGTGATCGACCGACGGGCCGGCGGCACTGTCTTCCCAACCGGGTTCCGATTGCCACTTGCCGCCCGCGCCATCCGTCACCAGATCGGTACCGCCGACCGCGATGATGTTGGCGTCCTCCTCCGGCCACGGACCCGAATCCTCAAGCGTCGAGAAGTCCCCGCTGGCCGTAAAGTAGGACTGACCCTGCGCCGCCATCTCCAGATAGATCGCGTCCTCGGTGGCAAAATTCTCGTCATAGCCCCACGACGTCGAAAGCTGCTTGCTGACATTGTCCACGGCCATCTGGTTTTCGACCGCGACCGGATCGTGCCCGACATAGACCTGCACCTGGCTCATCGCCGGCGCCATCTGAATGGCATAGACGATATCGAGCATCTGCTCGCCGTCCTCGCAGCTCGAGCAGGTCGGATTGACGCCGTTCACCGAGACGCCATTGACCGGCACGCTGTTGGTCTGGCCGATAGTTGTGAAGTAGAGCGCGACATCGTTCGGATTGAAGGGGCCGAGTTCGAGCAGACCGACGGACTGTCCGCTGCCGTCAAGCTTGGCCTTCTCGCCGGTACCGTAATAGGCGGCGCGGAAATCGCTGCCGATGTAACTGCCTCCCGGGCCCGAACCGGTGCGCGCGGCGCGGCCGTCGTTGCGCTGCGCGAGCTTGGTATACGGCAGAACGTAATTGTTGAGCCCGGTAATCTGCTGAACCGGCGTCTTGAGCGCCAGCGCCGGCTCGCGGTCGGGCGCGAAGAAGGTGCGGCTCAGTGTGGGATGCTTGTAGTTGTTGAGGTGGACGTTGAGCACGCGCTCGACATCCGACGCGTGGCCCTCCACCTGGAACATGTAGCGGTTCGCATAGGTGTGCGTGACGCTAAGACCGTTCGACGCGAAGAACTTCATCGCGTCATCGTAGTCCTTCTGCGTCGGCCCGAATTGCCTCGTGAATTGGGTAACGGAGAGCCAGTGGTGATAAAGCGGGCTCGACGGATTGTAGAGAGCGCCGAGAAGGTCGTGCAGCTTCGCCATGTTGCGCATCGGCAGCACGACTTGCATCTGCATATGCGTCGATGGGTCAAGATGGCTTGTCATCGCCGCGCGATGGTCGGTGACAGCGGCCGGCACGTGATTGACCAGTAGCACAGTCGCCGACGCCGAACTCGCGGCCGACGCAGCCGCAATGAGCGCGAGCGCGCCCAGGCACAATTTACGCATGGATCCTCCAACAAGCCCTGTGAACGAGGCGAGGAGCCTGCGCCAGGCGTTCCTGCGGATCAAGCGCAATTGTTGGCGTAAAGTGCTGGAACTTCGCGACAATTTGCAATGAATGCGCGCGGACGGCGCTTGACTTCATTTAGTCATTTAGCTAAATGACTAAGCATGAACACGGTCTTCAAGGCGCTCGCCGATCCGACGCGCCGCAAGGTGCTTGAATTGTTGCGCACGCGCCCGATGACGGCAGGCGATCTGGCGGAGCATTTCGATTTCTCCAAGCCGACGATGTCGGCGCATTTCACGGTGCTGCGCGAAGCGGGCCTCGTCGACATGGAGAAAGCGGGAAAGACCGTGATCTACCGGATCAAGCTTTCCGTGCTCGAGGACGCACTGCTCGGTTTCGCGGGCACGTTCGGTCTCGGCACGCCACGCAAAGCCAAAGATCTCAAGAAGGGAACCGCACCATGATCTCGAAACCGATTTTGAACGGCCTTGCCTGGGCCGGTGTGCTCATTGTTTCATCGCTCATCCTGAAATTCGCGCAGCACCAGAACGCGATCACGCAGGACGGCGCCGAGCGCGGCGTGCAGATCATCATCGGGCTGACGCTCGCGATCTATGCAAATTTCATGACCAAACAGCCGACGGCGCATCCGGCGAATGAGCGTGGCGGACGCATGCAGTCTGCCCTTCGCCTGAGCGCTTGGCTGTTCTGTATTTCCGGCGTGATCTACGCCGCGGCGTCGGCGTTCGCGCCGCATCAGCTGGATGAATATCTCGCAATGGGCGCGGTTGGAACGGCGACGCTGGTGAGCGCCGGGCTGTTCGTCCGGGGCTGCACCCGCCGCGCTGCTTGACCCCGGGGGGCGTGCACCATAAACCCCGCCTTCCGCAGCTTTTGGAAGGCGCGCCATGGTCACGCCCGTTATCCCGACTTACGCCCGGCTCGATGTCGCGTTCGAGCGCGGCGAGGGCGCTTATCTCTATGACGACAAGGGCGAGCGCTATCTCGATTTCGGCGCGGGCGTCGCGGTCAATTCGCTGGGCCACGCGCATCCGCATCTGGTGAAGACGATCGCCGAGCAGGCGGGCAAGCTCTGGCACACATCGAACATCTATCGCGTGTCGGGGCAGGAGAAGCTCGCCAAGCGTCTGACCGATGCGACGTTCGCCGACACCGTGTTCTTCACCAACTCCGGCGTCGAGGCGATCGAGGCGTCGATCAAGACGGCGCGGCGCTATCAATATGTGAACGGCCATCCCGAACGCTTCCGCACCATCACCTTCGAAGGCGCGTTCCACGGCCGTACGTTGGCGGGCATCGCGGCGGGTGGTCAGGCAAAATATCTCGAAGGATTCGGACCAAAGGTCGAAGGCTTCGATCAGGTACCATTCGGCGATCTGAAGCTGGTCGAGAAAGCGATCACGCCCGAAACCGCCGCGATCCTCATCGAGCCGATTCAGGGCGAGGGCGGTCTGCGCCCCGCGACGCCGGAATTCCTGCGCGGCCTGCGCAAGCTCTGCGACGAGCACGGACTTCTTCTTATTCTCGACGAAGTGCAGACCGGCGTCGCGCGCACGGGAAAACTGTTCGCGCATGAGCTCGCCGGCATCACGCCCGACATCATGGCGATCGCGAAAGGCATCGGCGGCGGGTTCCCGATGGGCGCGTGTCTGGCGACCGAGCGCGCGGCGAGCGGCATGACCGCGGGCACGCACGGCTCGACCTTCGGCGGCAATCCACTGGCGATGGCGGTGGGCAACGCCGTGCTTGATGTCGTGCTCGCACCGGGATTCATGGAGCATGTGGTGAAGGTCGCGAATTTTGCGCGCCAGCAACTCGCGGGTCTCGTCGCGGCGCATCCGTCTGTATTCGAGGACGTGCGCGGCGAGGGCTTGATGCTCGGCCTCAAGCTGCGCGTGCCGAACGCGGAGTTCGTGGCAGCGTTGCTTAAGAACAAGATGCTGGTCATCGGCGCCGGCGACAACGTCATCCGCCTGCTGCCCCCGCTGATCGTCACCGAAGACGACGTGCGCGCCGCGCTGAAGATCCTGTCGGAGACGGCGGCGGAATTCGAGAAGAAGGACGCGGCGGCGTGAGCACCGCTCCAACTTTACCCTCGCCCCCTTTAAGGGGGAGAGGGCAGGGTGAGGGGGCGCTGCCGCTTCTGATCCACTCGCAGAAAAATCTGCGACGAAAACTTTTTCCATCGCGCTCGCTGCAACTCCCCCTCACCCCAGCCCTCTCCCCCACATGCGTGGGGGCGAGGGAGGAATTGTGTTTACAATGACCAACCACTTCATCGACCTGTCCGATTTCGACACCGCAACGCTGCGCGCCATGCTCACCGAGGCCAAGCAGCGCAAGGACGCGCGCGCCGGTCTTCCGCGCGGTGCGCCGGATGCCGATGCGCCGCTGAAGGGCCGCGTGCTGGCGCTGATCTTCGACAAGCATTCCACGCGCACGCGCATTTCGTTCGATGTCGGCATGACGCAGCTTGGCGGCAGCAACATCATGATGAGCGGCCGCGACATGCAGCTCGCCCGCGAGGAAACCATCGCCGACACCGCGCGCGTGCTGTCGCGTTATGTCGATGCGGTGATGATCCGCCTGCTCGACCACGACATGGTGCGCGAGCTGGCGGAGAATTCGACGATTCCGGTGATCAACGGCCTGACCCGCATCTCCCATCCCTGTCAGGTGATGGCGGACGTGATGACCTTCGAAGAGAAGAAGGGCCCGATCGCCGGCGCGACGGTGGCGTGGGCCGGCGACAGCAACAATGTGCTGACCTCGTGGATCCACGCGGCGGGCAAGCTCGGCTTCAAGGTGCGCGTTGCCAGCCCCAAAGAACTCAGTGCGCGGAGCGAAGTGCGCGAATGGGTGCGCGCGAACAAAGCCGATGTCGAATTCCTGGACGATCCGCACGCGGCAGTGTCAAAGGCCGATTGCGTGGTGAGCGACGCGTGGGTCTCGATGGGCGACGAAGACGCGACCAAGCGGCACAACCTTCTCGCGGCCTATCAGGTCAACGCGCGCCTGATGGCCGAGGCCGACAAGGACGCGATCTTCATGCACTGCCTCCCCGCCCACCGCGGCGAAGAAGTCACCGACGAAGTGATCGACGGCCCGCAAAGCGTGGTCTTCGACGAAGCGGAGAACCGCCTGCACGCGCAGAAGGCGATTTTGAAGTGGTGTTTGGGGTGAGAGTTCAGACTAATTCGTACGCAATGGTCGCCAGTACGCCGACAAAAAATCCGATAGTCATGAAGGGCGCGTTCACAATTCTGCTTTGGTATTTGGATAGCGTCACAAAGGTGTTGGTTTTGGAGAAATAAAAAACGATGAGAAATAGTGTAAAGAAGTAGATCAAGGCAGTCATGCATATCGAAGTCATAAAGACCGAGTTTATCGGTATGTATACGTTGCCCATGTCAAACGAATTCTTTCTTATCTCCGCGAAGAGCCCATTCACATCGTAAGCGCGAACACTTCCGTCTTGGACGCAATGGGTTGAGTGCGCCGTGCTGATCGCGGCCTTCAATTGCCATGGTGAGTTCTCGCTCCGTCTGCAATATGCGAATGCTTCGGATTTGCCTTTAGTTGCGGCATAACCCGTGACCAAGTCCCCGAGTTTCGCGAACATTGCGTACAAACTAATGTCTTCTGGAAAGCTCTGCTGTGCGGACTCCGAAAATCGATAAGCATTAGAATATGCCATCGACCAATTTGCGCGAGTGAGGCTGGGTGCCACGCGAAACTGCGACGTGATCAGTAGTGAATCTGTTGAATGAAGCTGGTTGTAACCGCTTACGCGAACAGCATGCGCCATGCTTTCACTTAAAATATCTCCGATCGGAATGGAAAATATCTTCACATCAGATTGCTCAACCTCGGGAAAAGCTCCGCTGTGGAATGCATCCGTAAAATGAAAGTCTGCGGTATTTGCTTCAGGAAGTAGTGTCTTGAGTGTCTCGGGCTTGCCCTTATGAGATGCGCTATTAACAGACCAATCGAGGTGATGCACTGATTGGGACTTCGGGTTTAGTCCCGAGAAGTCGTACTCATGAATTATTAGATTTACTTTGGCTGGTAGCAAATCAGACAAAAAAAGAAGGACTGCGATTGGCAGCGCGTACACAAGGCTAAAGGTGTTTATTGTTAAGACCAAGTCGACGAAAATGAGTATAATCGAATGGTAGATATTTTTTAATCCACTCGAGATGCGAATGAACATCTGAGTTAGTCCGATGGATAGCCAGTCGATGACGAAATTTGCGATGGCGCAAAACGCAAGCACGAATATCTGTAAGGGCGAGAAGTGTATCTCGTTGAACGGCGATGGATCGTGAATGTATTGCAGGCTGATAACAACTACTAGGCTTACTAGCGAGAAGATCGCACATCGCAGGAAATATGTCGTTGATAGGAAGGGCATTCCAAAAAACCGTTCAAAAAAAATCTCATTGATGAGGTTGATGTGGGCATAGAATGCATCAGTGAAATTGTTTGCGGTCGTGTATTGCTTAAGCAATCGCTCGATGGCCTGTTTTCGCTCTGACTCTTGGGAAAGTGAATCGAGCAAAGCCCCGAAAGCCATGAAGCCCGGGACGATTGTGATAAAATCTAGGAATATCTTATGCAAAGTCTTCGAATCTCACTCAGCCAGAGCGCATGATGGCAAATCTAACGCGAATCAACCACGGCGTGATCTGGGTTGATCGTCGAAACCACTTGACCATTCCCGATATCTTTCCGCCTGCTCGAATGGAGATCCCTATGCCCAAATTCCTTCTCTCCGCGTCCATCGTGGCTTTGTGTGCGACGCCGGCGGTTGCGGGCGATGAAATCATGGCGAGCACCTATGGCAACACGGTCGTTTCGACCGGCGGCATGAGCGAGGTGCGCTCGCATTATCGCGCCGATCACAGCTTCGACATGGTCGGCTCGATGATGGGCATGAGCAAAACGTTCAAGGGCACCTGGGCGCTGGACGGCAAGGGCAATCTCTGCCGCACCTTCGAGGGCGAGTTGCCGCCGAACACGGCCAATCCGTTCTGCACGCCGATCGCCGCGCGCAGGATCGGCGAGACATGGACCATCGAGACGGGCGGCCAGACCCGCACCGTCACGCTCAAGGCGGGCATTCAATAAAAAAACCGTCTGGCCCCTTCTGCCGGGCTTGAACTTTCACCCGGTTGTTCTTAGTTTGTTCTATCCGAGCGTAACGCACAGAAATCGGTTCTGCGCGGCTGGAAATGTGTGCCTCGCGAGTCGTTCCGACCCGTGAAGCTAAGACCGGGAGAGCGGGAGGGGGCCTCCGAATTTTCGAAAACAACCCTCAGGATATTGGGCGTCAGCGAAAGGAGGCCACTAAACGAGTTGTGGAAGAGATGTCCGGATCGAAGCAGGTTTCGCTGCCGGTGCAATCGCTTAAGGCAGGCCGGCCGATTTGAACCCAGATTTTTGAAGGGGGTGTGCCTGGGCTCTGTACACCGTCCGTCCGCCTTCGAGCACGGCGCGTCCTTCCGCGACCATGCGGAGCGCCTCGGGATAGAGCTTGTGCTCGATCTCGAGCACGCGCGCGGCGAGGGTTTCCGGTGTATCGAACGGCATCACCGGCACTCTCGCCTGCGCGACGATGGGTCCGCTGTCGAGTTCGGCGGTGAGGAAGTGCACCGTTGCGCCGCTTTCGGTTTCGCCGGCGGCGAGGACCTGCTCGTGCACCTTCACGCCGGGGAATTTCGGCAGCAGCGAGGGATGGATGTTGAGAATCCGTCCCTCCCAGCGTTTCGCGAACCAGGCGGAGTGGATTCTCATGAAGCCCGCCTCACAGACGAGTTCGACGTTCGCGTCGCGCAATGCGGCGTCGATCTCGGCATCGAACGCCTCGCGCGTGGGAAATGGCTTGTGCGGAATGGCCTTGGTTGCGATGCCCGCGTCGCGCGCAATCTGCAATCCGCCGGCGCCCTCGACATTGGAGATCACGAGCACGATTTCTGCCGGGAAATCCTTTTCCGCGCAGGCCGCGATCAGGCTCTTCAGATTGCTGCCGCGCCCGGAGAGGAGAATAGCGGTGCGCACGCGACTCACAGCTTCAACGATCCGCGATATTGCGTCTTCGCTTCGCCTTCGCCCTTGACCAGCGTGCCGATGCGCATCGCCTTGGTGCCGCTTTCCTGGAACGCGTCGATGACGTGGCCGGAGGAGCGCATGTCGGTCACCGCGATCAACCCGATGCCGCAATTGAAGGTGCGCAGCATCTCCGCCGGCGCGATGCCGGCTTCGCGCGCGAGCCAGCCGAACACGGCGGGCGGCGTCCACGTCTCCAGATCGATCTCGGCGTCGAGGCCTTCGGGCAAACAGCGCGGCAGATTCTCGGTGATGCCGCCGCCGGTGATATGCGCGAGGCCGTGGACATGGCCGCTGCGGATCGCGGCGAGCGCGCTCTTCACATAGAGCGTCGTCGGTGTCATCAGCGCCTCGCCGAGCGTCTGGTCTGAGAATGGCGACGGCCCGGAATAGGGGATGCCGCTCTTCTCCGCCACGCGGCGTACCAGCGAATAGCCGTTCGAATGCACGCCCGACGAGACGACGCCGATCACGACATCGCCGGCGCGCATCTCGCTCATGCGCGGAAGAACATGGCCGCGCTCCACCGCGCCGACCGCGAAGCCCGCGAGATCGAAATCGCCCTTGGCATAGAGGCCCGGCATCTCGGCGGTCTCTCCGCCGATCAGCGCGCAGCCGGATTCCTTGCACGCGCGCGCGATGCCTTCGATCACGATCGCGGCGGACTCCACGTCCAGCTTTCCGGTCGCATAATAGTCGAGGAAGAACAGAGGCTCCGCGCCCTGCACGACGATGTCGTTCACGCACATCGCGACTAAGTCCTGGCCGATGCCGTGGAACAGGCGCGTCTCGAACGCGATCTTGAGCTTGGTGCCGACGCCGTCGGTCGAGGCGACGAGGACGGGGTCCTTGAAGCCCGCGGCCTTCAGGTCGAACAGCCCGCCGAAGCCGCCGAGATCGGCATCCGCGCCGGGGCGTCGCGTCGCTTTGGCGGCTGGCGCGATTCGGGAGACAAGTTCCTCGCCGGCATCGATATCGACGCCTGCGTCCTTGTAAGTGAGGCTGTTGCGGCCGGGCTTTTCAGGCGTTGTCATGGGGCGACGGAGGATGGTTCGCCCTTCGTTTAAGCAGACGGACGAGGCCGTGCAACCCGGTTTCGCCGCCTAATGGGAATGGGAGGTTCCATGTCGCTGGAAGGCGCAATCGCCGCGCATCGCTTCGGTCTGGGCGCCCGCCCGGGCGAGATCGACCGCGCCAGCACGAACCCCAAATCCTGGCTGATGTCCCAGATCGCGGGGCCCGCACCGCAGCCCCATCCGCTGGCGGGCGAGGCATTTGCCAATGCCGGCAGGCTCGTCGCCGAAGAGGACGAGTACAAAGTCCAGAAATTCATGAACAAGGGGAACAAGAAGAAAGGCGAGAAGCGCGATCCCTCGGTTCCCAAAGCCGGCAACGGCAATGTCCGCAAGCGCACCTATGTGGAGGAGATGTCTGCGCGCTTCGCGCTCGGCTTCACCACCGATCGTCCGTTTGCGGAGCGGCTGGTGCGGTTCTGGTCGAACCATTTCACCATCTCGGCGTCACGCAAGAAGGTGCTGCTATTCGCCGGCGATTTCGAGCGCGAGGCGATCCGCCCGCACATCACCGGCACCTTCGAGGACATGCTGTTCGCCGTGGTCATGCATCCGGCGATGCAGATCTATCTCGACAACTGGCATTCGATCGGGCCGAACTCGCCCTCGGGTCAGAAGCGCTCGAAAGGCCTGAACGAGAATCTCGGCCGCGAGCTGATGGAACTCTACACCCTCGGCGTCGATGGCGGTTACACCCAGGCCGACGTCATCGCGATGGCGAAACTGCTCACCGGTTGGGGTGTCTATGACGGTCATCCCAACGGCTTCGGCTTTTTCCAGGAACGCCACGAACCGGGCGCGATCACGCTTCGCGGCAAGTCCTATGGCCCCGGTTGGGAAGGCAGCGTCGCGGCGATCAGAGACCTTGCGCACGATCCGGCGACGGCGCGGCATATCGCGCAGAAATTCGCGACGCATTTCATCGCCGACGATCCGCCGAAGGAATCCGTTGCACGTTTGGAGAAAGTGTTTCGCGATTCGGGCGGCAATCTGCACGCGCTGTCGGAAGCCATCGTGACCGACCCTGCTGCCTGGGCCCCGGAGCAGAAGAAGATGCGCACGCCGGTCGAATATGTGACTGCGGCGATGCGCGTGACCGGATGGCCGCATGGCGGCGACAGCGACCGCCAGCAGAAGCACCTCCGCAGAATGATCGCGTCGGTGCGCATGATGGGCGAGGTTCCATTCGCGGCACCTTCGCCCAAGGGCTGGCCCGACACTGCCGATGCCTGGAGCGGATCGGACGGCATGCTCGACCGCATCGAATGGGCAAAGGAGTTCGGCGATGACGCGCCGGAGTCGATCAATGTCGCGGCCACGGTGGAAACCGGGCTCGGTCCGCTGCTGCGACCCGCGACCAAATCCGCAATGTCCAAAGCATCAAACCGGGGCGAGGCGCTCGCGCTTCTGATCGTCAGCCCCGAATTCCAACGCAGGTAACGCCATGATCGATGTCATCACACGCCGTTCGATCCTGAAGACGATGTCCGCCGCGACGGCGCTCGCGGTCTGGGATGCGCCGTTCCGCTTCGCCTTCGCCAATGCCGCGACGGACCGCCGGCTCATCATCGTCATCCTGCGCGGCGCGCTCGATGGACTCGCCGCCGTGCCGCCTTATGGCGACAAGGATTATGCGTCCGCGCGCGGCAAGCTCGCGCTCGATGTCAAAGACGGCGCGGGCCTGCACACGCTCGATGGGTTCTGGGGATTGCATCCGTCGCTGACCAACATGAAAGCGATGTACGACGCCAAGGAAGTCGTGCTGTTCCAGAACATCTGTTCGCCCTATCGCGACCGCTCGCATTTCGAAGGGCAGAACTGTCTGGAGACCGGCGGCGCGACCGCGCATGCGTTCAATGATGGCTGGCTCAATCGCGCGCTGATCCCGATGCAGCTCGGCGGCGGCACGGGCGCGGTCGCGATCGAGCAATCGCCGCCGCTGCTGCTGACCGGCAAGGCGAGGGCGACGAGCTGGATGCCGGCGGTGATGCCCGAACCGCAGGATGCGTTCCTCAAGAAGGTGCGCGCGCTCTATGCCGGCGATCCGGTGCTGTCGTCTGCCCTCGACGGTGGGTTGAGCATGCAGGCCGAAGCCATGGCCGCCAGCGACGATCCTTATGAGAAGAACGGCAAGAATAAAGCGGCGGGCGGCAATCTCATGCCCCTGTTCAAGGGCGCGGGCAAATTGCTGGCGGCGCCGAACGGTCCGCGCGTCGCCGTGCTCGATGCCAGCGGCTGGGACACGCATATCGGCGAGGGTGCGGGCGAAGGTCTTCTCGCGAGACGGCTTCTCGCGCTCGATCAGGGCATCGAAGCGCTGAAGACCGCGCTCGGTCCGGCGTGGAAGAAGACGGCCGTCGTGATGGCGACGGAGTTCGGCCGCACGGTCCGTCCCAACGGCGCCGGCGGGACCGATCATGGAACTGGCTCGGCGGCCTATCTGCTCGGCGGTGCCGTGGACGGTGGCCATGTCCGCGCCGAATGGGTGGGTTTGAACCCTTCAGTGCTGAAGGATGGCCGCGACCAGCCGGCGCGCACCGATCTGCGCGCGCTGTTCAAGGGCGTGTTGACGGAACATATGGGTGTCAGCCAGACGGCACTGCAATCGAGTATATTTCCCGACGGCGGCGGCATTCAGCCGCTGAAAGGACTGATCCGGGCATAATTCGCGCGCTTTCGCATCTGAAACCGGCCCCTTATAGTCGCTGGGCTGGCTATCAGGTTTCTCATGCGACGGATCGTTTCATCCTTGGCGTTCGCATTGGCGCTCGCCGCCATTCCGCTTTGCTCGGCGTCCGCCGACGACATTTTCGCGGTGGCGGGAATCCATGTCGATGCCAGCGGACCGTCAGCCTCTGTGGCGCAACTCGCCGCCATCGCACAGGGACGTCCGAAAGCCTGGTCCATTCTCTACAGGCGCGTGACCCGCGCGCAGGACGCGACAAAGATGCCCAAGCTCGACGATGCCACGCTGCAACGCATCGTCCGAGGTTTTACCGTCAAGAACGAGAAGCGCTCGACCACGCGCTACGTCGCCGACATCACTTACATCTTCAGCCCCGAAGGCGTGCAGAAGGTGCTGCAGACCGGCGGCATTGCGTTCACGCAAGTACAGGCAAAGCGCATTTTGCTAGTGCCGTTCGCGCCGAATTATTCCGGCTCGTCGATGTGGACGGCTTCCTTCTCCGGCACGCGTTATGCCGGCAGCGCGGTACCGTTCTCGCTGCCGAGCGGAGCATCGGATCAGGCCGCGCTCAGCACGCTTTCTTTCGAGGCGGCCAATTGGATGGACGTGGAGCCGGCCGCAGCGCGCATCCGCGCCACGGAAGCGGTGCTGGTGAAGGCCGAACAGAATCCCGGACATCTGACGATTACCTTGAAGCGGATCGGCGCCGGTCAGCTTCCGTCCAAGACGAGCTTCGATGTGCCGCTGCTGCCCGGCGGCGCGGCGGGAACTTATTCCGCGGCAGCCGATGCCGCCGTCCATGGCGTCGAGGACATGTGGAAGCATCCGGCCGAGATCATGGCCGCGTCTCATTTGACCGCCGCTGTGCATATATCGTCGCTCGGCGAATGGACGGCGTTGCAGACCCAGTTGAGCACGGTCGCCAATGTCACGGGCGTGAATGTTCTTGCGATGGATATCGGCGAGGCGCGGGTATCGATCGCGTATCTCGGCGGCACGGAGCAACTCAAGGACTCGCTGGCGGCGCAAGGCGTTTCGCTGAGCAGGAACGGCGAGGAATGGTTGCTCTCCGGTTCCGGTGCAAAATGACGCGCTTCTGGCGCCATCTTCCTAATGTCCTGACGGCGCTGCGTATGTGCGCGGCGCCGCTGACGGCATATCTCATCCTGCACGGACAATTTGCGCCCGCGCTGTCTGTTTTTGTCTTCGCGGGACTGAGTGATGTTCTCGACGGCTATCTTGCGCGCCGCATGGCGTTCAACACGCGCTTTGGCGTCTATCTCGATCCCGCCGCCGACAAACTGTTGATGCTCGCAAGCTTCGTGACGCTGACGATGATCCACGCTATTCCATTCTGGCTGACGGCGCTGGTCATTGGCCGCGACGTCGCGATCGTTATGGGCGTGGCACTGGCGCGGTTGCTTTCACTGCCGCTGGAAGTCGCTCCCCTCAATATCGGAAAAGCCAGCACGGTCATCCAGGTCGGATTCGTTGCGATGGTGCTCCTTCTGCTGGCGCTGGGTGCGGACCGGCCCGATGTGGTGCTCGCCGGCGCGATCGCGGCTGGTGCCGTAACCGTCGCGTCGTGGCTTGCCTATGCGCAACTCTGGCTCCGGGCCTTCGCGCTCGGACGCCGCACCGCCTGAGCGAATCGTGGCGCAGCTCATACTTCCGCTGGAGACGCTGCCCGCACTCGGCCGTGAGGATTTCATCGTCGCACCCGCCAATCGCGAGGCGGTGGCTTTCCTCGATTCCTATCCCGACTGGCCGTCGCCGGCAGTCGCTCTCTATGGCCCCGGAGGCTCAGGCAAGTCGCACCTCGTTTCTGCGTGGGCAAAAAAGGCGAATGCGAAAGTCGTCGGAGCCGCGACCCTGGACGAACGCATTCTCAATGTCGACAACACGGCATTCGCCGTGGAGAATGTAGATATCGGAGCCGGCGATGCGGCACGCGATGCCATCCTCTTCGCGTTGTTCGAGCGTGGCGGTTCGCTGCTGCTCACCGGCCGTGAGCCGCCATCGCAATGGCAAGCCACGATCCCGGATCTCACTTCGCGCTATCGTGCGATGGTGTCCTTCGCGCTTTGGGCGCCGGACGACGAGCTTCTTCGTGCCACGGCGCGCAAGCTTTTTGACGACAAGCAGGTCACGGTTCCGGATTCGGTGATCGATTATCTTATCCGCTCGATCGAGCGGTCGCCCGCAGCGATCCGCGATGCCGTCACGCGAGCGGACGCCAAGGCGCTGGCCGAAAAGCGCCCCGTTACGGTAGCGCTGGTCCGGGAGATCCTCGCCGAGCGGCAGGGCGCCTTGTTTTAAGGCTTTGAATTTTATCGAATTTCTGGCGCCAACGTGATCGATCGTGTCATGACAGATTCACCAATTTCCTTTACGCTGGTGGCGCAATTTCGCGACAACGGACGATGAATCCGCCCAAACCCAAGATCGTGACGCAGGACGGGGAAGCCTCTTCCGAGGTGCCGCGCGAGGACGATCCTGTGGAGATTTTCACCACGCAGGAGAGCGCGCTGGCGCCGGCCATCGATCCGTCGTCGCCAAAGCGGTTCGTCAATCGCGAACTTTCCTGGCTCGCGTTCAACCGCCGCGTTCTCGAGGAATCGCAGAATCCGCGCCATCCCGCACTCGAGCGGCTTCGGTTTCTTTCCATCTCGGCCTCGAACCTCGACGAATTCTACATGGTGCGTGTCGCCGGTCTAAAAGGAATGGTCAAGGCGGCCGTGGTGACGCCGAGCGACGACGGACTCTCGCCCGCGGAGCAGATCGCCCTCATCAGTGACGCAGCAGGCAAACTTATCGCCGATCAACAGGTGGTGTGGAAATCGCTGCACACCGAGCTGCGCGAAGCCGGGATTGCAGTCATCGAGCCGTCCGAACTCAGTGCCCTTGAGCGCGAATGGCTCGACAAGCAGTTTCGCGAGCAGATATTCCCGGTGCTCACGCCGCTGGCCATAGACCCGGCGCATCCGTTTCCGTTCATTCCCAATCTCGGCTTCACCCTGGCGCTCAAGCTTGTGCGCAAGGACGGCAAGCATGTGATGGCATTGCTTCCCGTGCCGCCACAGCTGCAGCGCTTCTGGCGCCTGCCCAGTAGCGAGAAGCATGCACGTTTCCTGCCGCTCGAAAGCGTCATCGGACTCTATCTCGATAAGTTGTTTCCGGGTCACCATGTCACCGGCAGCGGCCTGTTCCGCGTACTGCGCGACAGCGAGGTTGAACTCGAGGAAGAAGCCGAAGATCTGGCGCGCCAATTCGAGACGCTACTCAAGCGCCGCCGTCGCGGCGACGTGATCCATATGAAATGCAGCAAATCGATGCCGGACGATTTGCGCGAATTCATCTGCGATCATCTGAAGCTCGAAGACGACGGGCTTGTGCTGATCGAGCATCTGCTCGGGCTCTCCGATTTGCGCAAGCTGATCCTCGACGAACGCGCCGATCTGCAGTTCAAGCCCTATATCGCGCGGTTCCCGGAGCGCATTCGCGATCATGGCGGCGACTGCTTCGCAGCGATCCGCGCCAAGGACATCATCGTCCATCATCCGTTCGAAAGCTTCGACGTCGTGGTGCAGTTCCTGCGCCAGGCGGCGGCCGATCCCGATGTCGTGGCGATCAAGCAGACGCTCTATCGTACCAGTCACGACTCTCCGATCGTGAGTGCGCTGATCGAGGCCGCGGATGCGGGCAAATCGGTCACGGCGCTGGTGGAGCTAAAAGCGCGGTTCGACGAAGCCGCGAACATCAAATGGGCACGCGATCTCGAACGTGCGGGCGTGCAGGTCGTCTATGGTTTCATCGAGCTCAAGACGCACGCGAAATGCAGTCTTGTCGTGCGCCGCGAGAGCGGGCAGCTGCACACCTATGTGCATTTCGGGACCGGCAATTATCATCCGACGACAGCCAAGGTTTACACCGATCTGTCGCTGTTCAGCGCCGATCCGGCGCTCGGCCGCGACGCGGCGCAGCTCTTCAATTACATCACAGGTTATGCCGAGCCAGCCGCGCTGGAACGGATCGCGATCTCGCCGCTCACGCTGCGCGGGCATCTGATCGATTGCATCCAGCAGGAAATGATCCATGCCCGCGCTGGCAAACCGGCCGCGATCTGGGCCAAGCTCAATTCTCTGGTCGACCCCGGAATCATCGACGCCCTTTACCGCGCCAGCCAGGAAGGCGTGCGCGTGGACCTTGTCGTGCGCGGCATCTGTTGCTTGCGCGCCGGTGTTCCCGGCCTGTCCGACAACATCCGCGTGAAAAGCATTGTCGGCCGGTTCCTGGAACATGGCCGGATCGTGTGTTTCGGAAATGGGCATGGTCTTCCGTCGCCAAAATCGAAGGTCTATATTTCCTCGGCGGACTGGATGCCGCGCAATCTCGATCGACGCGTCGAGGCGCTGGTTCCCATCGAAAATTCCACTGTGCACCAACAGGTGCAGGACCAGATCATGGTTGCGCTTTTGAAAGATCAGGCGCAAAGCTGGACCATGAACGCGGACGGATTCTATGAGCGCGATCCTGCCGGGAAATCTGCGGAGGCGTTCTCTGCGCACAATTATTTCATGACCAATCCGTCGTTGTCCGGACGCGGCAAAGCGCTGAAGATCAGCGAAGCGCGGCCCGTCGCCATCGTCACGCGGCGCGACTGATATGCCGGAGACGTCTTCCCTACCGGCTGAACTGGGGTCGGGCGCATCTGCGCGCCCGCGCAAGCGGGACAAGGGCCCGGTCGCGATTCTCGACATCGGCTCGAACTCGGTGCGTCTGGTTGTCTACGAATCGCAATCGCGCGCACCTGCAACCGTGCATAACGAGAAAGCCATCTGCTCCATTGGCCGCGACATGGTCACGACCAAACGCCTCCATGCCGAGGGCATGAAGATGGCGCTGGAGACGCTCGCGCGCTTCAGGATCCTCGCCGACGGATTGCAGGTCGCGATCCGCGATGCCGGTGCCACCGCCGCTGCGCGTGACGCCGAGAACGGTGACGAATTCATCCGCAGGGCCGAAGCCGCCTGGGGTGCTCCGATCCGGATACTCTCTGGAAAAGAAGAGGCGCAGCTGGCGGCTGAAGGCGTGCTGGCCGGCATTCCCGATGCTGACGGGCTTGCGGCCGACCTCGGCGGCGGCAGCCTCGACATGGTGTCCGTGAAGAACGGCCGCATGGGTGAGGCCCACACTCTTCCTTTCGGACCGCTGCGCCTGATGGATCAAGCGAAGGGGAGCGCCAACAAGGCGCGCGACATCGTCGACAAGGGACTTGACGAAATCGTGGGCCTTCGCGCGCTGGAGAAGCGTGCACTCTATGCCGTCGGTGGAATCTGGCGAAGTGTCGCGCGCGTCGACATGGAGGTCTGCGAATACCCGCTGCATGTGTTGCAGCATTACGAGATTCCAAGAGCCCGCGCACTCAGGTTATGCGACGTGTTGTCGGTGCAGTCGCGCAAATCGCTCGACATGATGAAATCGGTCTCGAAGCGCCGCGCGGAGCTTCTTCCTTATGGCGCGATCGTGCTGGAACGTTTGCTGCTCGCAACCAAAGTCGATCGTATCGTGGTCTCTGCCTACGGCTTGCGCGAAGGGTTGCTCCATGCGCAGCTCGGCCCCGAGGAGCGCGACAAGGACCCGCTGATCGAATTCGCATCGAGCACCAATGAACGGATGAGCCGCGCACCGGCGCACGCGCAGGAGATGTGTCAGTGGATGGCGCCGATCTTCGCCGACGAGAATGCGGAGCTGCGTCGCATCCGCCAGGCGGTGTGCCTGTTCTCCGACATCGGCTGGCGCCTGCACCCCGATGACCGCGCCATTGGCGCCTACAACCAGGTGCTGCACGCGCCGTTCGCCGGCGTCGATCATCGCGCTCGCGGATTGATCGCGACGGCCGTGTTCCACCGCTACTCCGGCGACGAGGAAGTTCCCCGTGAGCTCCGCGTCGATGACCTGCTCGACAAAGGCGACGAAGCGCTGGCATTGCGCATCGGACTCACGGCACGGCTGGCGTTCGCCTTGTCGGCATCCGCTGTCGGCGAACTGCCCCATACACGGCTGAGGGTGACGCCCAACAAGGTGCTGCTCGACGTGCCGCGCCGCCGCGAGATGCTGGCGGGCGAGCCGGTGCTCAAGCGCCTGGGCGCGCTCGCCGCGGCCATGGACCGCAAGGGCGAGATCCTGATCGGATAACCCGTGCCTTGCTTTGTTAACCGGGAAGGGGCTTTAAGGGCCCTTCAAACCTGCCCCGGCAAGCGCCATATAGGCCTTGGCATAAGGAGAGTTCGATGGGCGCCCTCAGCATCTGGCATATCCTGATCATCGCGATTGTGCTCGTTCTCCTGTTCGGACGCGGCAAGATTTCCGACATCATGGGCGACACCGCCAAGGGCATCCGCCAGTTCCGCAAGGGCCTCGCCGATCCCGACGAGCCGGCGAAGCCGGTCGAGCCCGCGAACAAGGACACGACGCACTCGTAAAGCGTCTTCGCCATGATCGACCTTAGCTGGAGCCACATCCTTATCGTCGTCATCGTGGCGCTGGTCGTCATCGGGCCGAAGGATCTTCCCCGCTTCATGCACATGGCCGGGCGCTGGATGGGCAAGGCGCGCGCCATGGCCGACCAGTTCCGCAAGAGCTTCGACGAGATGTCGCGCCAGGCCGAACTCGATGAGTTGCGCAAGGAGATCAATTCGCTGCGCGAGCATCACCCGCTCGCCGACATCCGGGACAGGATGCATCAGTCCATCCTGCCGTCCGACATGACGTCGGAACCGGCGGGTGAGTTTCCCGCGCCCGTGACCGGCGCGCCCGAGCCCGCCGAAACCGATCCGGCTGCGCCCAAATCATGACAACAATCGGCAACGACGACGAAGCCGCGATCGAGGCGACGAAAGCGCCGCTGCTCGATCATCTCATCGAATTGCGCAAGCGGCTGGTCATTTCGGTCGTCGCGTTTCTGATCTGCTTTCTGGTCTGCTTCTTCTTCGCGAAATACATCTACGCGTTCCTGACCCTGCCGCTGGCGCACGCGCTCAAGGGCCAGCCGAACGATCATCTGATCTACACCGCGCTGTACGAGACCTTCTTCACCTATGTGAAGGTCGGCATGTTCGCCGGCGTGTGCCTCGCTTTTCCGGTCATCGCCGCGCAGGTGTGGCTGTTCGTGGCGCCGGGGCTCTATAAAAACGAACGCCGCGCGTTCCTACCGTTCCTGTTCGCGACTCCGGTATTGTTCCTTACCGGCGCGGCTTTCGTGCTCTATGTCATGCTGCCTTACGCGATCCAGTTCTTTCTGGGCTATCAGACGCAGAGCGGCGTTGGCGGGCTTGGCATCCAGCTTCAGGCCAAGGTCAGCGAATATCTCGACTTCGTGATGACCCTGATCTTTGCGTTCGGGCTGACATTCCAGATGCCGGTTCTGCTGACATTGCTCGGCCGCGTCGGCATCGTGACCGCGGCGCAGCTACGCACCGCGCGTCGCTATGCCATCGTCGGCATCACCGCGCTTGCGGGCATCCTGACGCCGCCCGACGTGTTCAGCATGGTGAGCCTCGCGGTGCCGCTGGTTCTGCTTTACGAGATTTCGATTCTGCTGGTGTGGATGTTCGAGCGGAAGAAGCAGAAAGAAGAAGCGGCAGCCGCTTAAGCAGTCGCGTTTTCGGCCTTCTCGGACGATTTTTCTTCACGCATCCGGCCTGCCGATGGTTTGCGCACGCGATCACGGTTCCAGTGATGCCACTGAATGCCGCCACAGATCGGCCCGCTCAGAAGAGCGAACGCGCTGAGACCTATGAGAACCGCTGCCGGCATGATGTTTCCTTTACCCTCGACAAGGAAACGATCTTGCGGGCCTTGGGTTCCTGCCCGCTATCTGGGCATTTCGCCGGTCGCAAGCCAATGCGCGCAATCTGGGCCGAGTTCCTTCAGCGCGCGCGCCTCATAGGCGGCGACATCGTCCTTGCTCAGCAGATCATGCCAGCGGCCATTGGTGCCCTTGTTGATGAAGCTGGCGCCGCCGCCTTCCCACAGCGCGCCACCCAAGGGTGCGCTCTTGTCCGCGTGCGCTTTCATATAGTCGAAAGTGCAGTGCTCGACGATGCTCGCGAATTTCGCTTCGTCGATCGGAATGTCGAGGAACGTCGCGATGCGGCGGATGCTGCCCGGCAAATCGGATTTCATGGTGTTGAAATGCAGCATCATCACATTCGGCAGATCGCGGATCGCCCACCAGCTGCTTATGTTCTCCCACAGCGACCAGAACGGATAGCCGTCGCGCTCCAGCCAGCGGCGGAAATAGGGAACGACATCGAGCGTCGGCCGTTCGATCTTCTCGCCCACGAGGCCGGGCGTGTCGTTGAGCGCGGCATACCACGCGTCGTTTGCCTTCACATGATGGTTGTAGAGACTCCACAACGCGTCGCGGCCGTCGCGCCCGATATAGATGTATTTGGCCTTGGGCGAGAACACGAGCGCATCGACCGGAAGATGCGTCTTCACGAAGCGGCGATGGGTCTGCGCTTCGACCATCGGCAGCTTGATCTCTTTCGGCGGCACGCGAAGGTCAAGCCACGGCGACATCTCCGCAACGGGCACGTCCTCCGCCCCATTGAACAGAAGTTGACCGATGATCTGCTGCGTCCAGGTCGTGCCGGACTTGCCGTAGGTGGCGATGACGATGTCGCCCTCGCGGAAATGGAAATCGTTCCAGACAGTCGAATCGAAATGATTGGACTGCATCTCCCGCGTCTTGCGGGGAAGTGTGGCGACGGACATCGGTAAACCCCTTCGTTTCCCTTCTCAGTCAGGCACAGATAGGGCGCGGGCTGGCGAATTTCCAGAGGGTGGTGCGCCGGAACTTTACCCTGTGCGGCACTCATGCCATGAGAGGCGCGATACTGGGAATTCCGCCATGCACGACATCAAAGCCGTTCGCGAGGACAAAGACGCCTTCATCGCCGGGCTCAAGCGCCGCAACATCGCCGACGCGCAGAGCATCACAGAGGACGTCCTCGACCGCGACCACGGATTGCGCGCGCTGCAGACGCGGCTCCAGCAGGCGCAGGCGCGCCGCAACGAAGCCTCGAAGCTGATCGGCCAGGCGAAGGCCAAGAAGGACGAGGCGCAGGCAAGCGCGCTGATGGAAGAGGTCGCTGGCCTGAAGGCGGAAATCCAGAGCGGCGAAGACGAAGAACGCACGCTCAAGGCCGATCTCGATTCCATTCTCGCGTCTTATCCGAATATCCCAGCAGCCGATGTGCCGGACGGCAAGGATGAGAACGACAATGTCGAGGTGCCGGGTCGCGCATTCGGCACACGGCCGACGATGAACGCTGCCAGAGAGCATTTCGATCTCGGCGAGGTGCTCGGCATGATGGATTTCGAGCGCGCGGCGAAAGTCTCCGGTGCGCGGTTCGTCTATCTCAAAGCCGGCCTTGCGCGCCTCGAACGCGCACTCGGCATGTTCATGCTCGACCTGCACACGGACACGTTCGGCTATACCGAAATGGTTCCGCCGATCCTCGCGCGCAATCATGCATTCTTCGGCACAACGCAGCTGCCGAAATTCGAAGACGATCAATTCTGGGCGATCAGCGGCGAGCTGCTTGCCAACGCAGACGCGGATGTGATCCGCGAGCATCGCTACGGGTTGATTCCAACAGCTGAAGTGACGCTGACGAACTATGTCCGCGAGGAAATCCTCGACGAAGAGAAGCTGCCTTATCGTTTCACCGCCTGGACGCCGTGTTTCCGCGCCGAGGCCGGCGCTGCGGGTAAGGACACGCGCGGCATGATCCGTCAGCATCAGTTCTCGAAAGTCGAACTGGTTTCTATCACGACTCCGGAGCAGTCCGCCGACGAACATGAGCGCATGACGAGCTGCGCACAGGAAGTGCTCAAGCGCCTCGGTCTTCATCATCGCGTGATGACGCTGTGCACCGGCGACATGGGTTTTGCCGCGAAGCGGACCTATGACATCGAGGTCTGGCTGCCGGGGCAGGATCGTTTCCGCGAGATTTCGTCCTGCTCGAACTGCGGCGACTTCCAGGCGCGGCGCATGAACGCGCGCTATCGCCCGAAGGATTCCAAGCAGCTTCAGTTCGTCCATACGCTGAACGGCTCCGGCCTCGCGGTCGGCCGCACGCTGATCGCGATCATGGAGAACTATCAGCAGCCCGACGGCTCCATCGCGATCCCCGATGTGCTGCGGCCGTATATGGGCGGGATGGAGAAGATCACGAAATAGGCCTCCCTCTCCCCCACGAATGTGGGGGAGAGGGCAGGGGTGAGGGGGTGTTGAAAGTTGAGCGTGATGATCGACACCGCCTCACCCTAACCCTCTCCCCCGCTGCGCCGGGGGAGAGGGAATGGAGTTTTATTTGTCCAACACTCTCACCACCCCGCATCTCACACTCCGCCGCATTACGATGGACGACGTGGCCGCGATGCATGCGATCTTCGCGGACGAAAATGCGATGCGGTACTGGTCGCGGCGGCCACATACGGATATCGCCGAAACCGAGGCCTGGGTCGCGAAGGTGATCGCTGCGAACGCATCCGGCGAGGGCGACGACTTCGTCGTGATCCAGGACGGCCTGCTCGTTGGCCGTGTCGGCATCTGGCAGAGCAACGAGGTCGGGCTGATCTTTGCGCCTTCGGTCTGGGGTACCGGTGTTGCGCGCGAGGCAATGGTGGCGCTGATCGAACATGCCCGCGCCCGCCGCATGACATCGCTGATGGCGGATATCGATCCGCGCAACATCCGCGTGCGCCGGTTCCTGGAGAAGCTTGGCTTCCAGAAGACCCGTGCGGCGAAGAATACCTACAAAATCGGAGACATCTGGACCGACAGCGAGTATCTAACCCTCGATCTTTGCGGAGAGTCCTGAGTGCGCATTCTTGTCACAAACGATGACGGCATCCACGCGCCGGGCCTTGGCGTCGCGGAGAAGATCGCACGTTCCCTCACCGACGATGTCTGGATCGTCGCACCCGAGACGGAGCAATCCGGCGCGTCGCACTCGCTGACATTGTCGATGCCGCTGCGCCTGCGCGAGATCGATCCGCGCCGTTTCGCCGTCACCGGCACGCCGACCGATTGCGTGATGATGGCCTGCGCCCATGTGATGAAGGACGCGCAGCCCGCGCTCATCCTCTCGGGCGTCAATCGCGGCTCCAATCTCGCCGACGACGTGACCTATTCGGGCACCATCGCCGGCGCGATGGAAGGCTGCGCGCTCGGCATCCCATCGGTGGCGCTGTCGCAGTCCTACGGCTTCGAGCCCAAGAGCGAGATTAACTGGTCCTGTGGCGAAACCCATGGGCCTGCGCTGATCCGCAGGCTGGTCGAGATCGGCTGGCCGCAGGACGTGCTGATGAACGTGAACTTCCCCGACATCGCGCCGGACGGCGTGAAGGGAGTCGAGATCACGATGCAGGGCAAGCGCGACATGCAGACTGCGGCGCTGGACCGGCGCATCGATGCGCGCGGCTTTCCGTATTTCTGGATCGGCTTCAAGCGCGTGCGCAGCAACCCGCCCATCGGCAGCGATCTGCGCGCGATCTATGAGCGCCGGATATCAGTGACGCCCCTGCATCTGAATTTGACTGAGCGCGGCGTACTCGAAAGCCTGCGCAAGGCGTTCACTGAGTAGCCATGACTGATCCGCGCGCCATCCAGCTGGTGATGGCCCTGCGCAAGCAGGGCATCAGCGACAACAGGGTACTGTCGGCGATCGAGCGCACGCCGCGCGAATTGTTCGTCGATGAGCCGCTGGCCTATCGCGCCTGGGACAATTCGGCGCTTCCCATCGCCTGCGGCCAGACGATCAGCCAGCCATATGTCGTCGCCTATGTGACGCAGGAGTTGCGGCTCGAACCGAATATGCGCGTGCTCGAGATCGGCACCGGTTCGGGCTATCAGGCCGCGGTGCTGAGCCCATTGTGCCGCAAGGTCTACACGATCGAGCGCCATCGTCCGCTGCTGCTCGAAGCCGAGGCGCGCTTCAAACAGCTCAAGCTCGACAACATCGTTACCAAGCATGGCGACGGATTCAAAGGCTGGCCGGAGCAGGCGCCGTTCGACCGCATTCTGCTCTCCGCGGCAGTCGCTGACCCGCCGGAGATCCTTATCAAACAGTTAAAACCGGGCGGAATGCTGATCGCGCCGGTCGGTTCTGTGCCGAAAAAGGACGAAACATCCTTTCCAGAAAGTTTTTCTCAACATTTGACGCGGATCATCGCCACCGAGGCCGGGTATGAGCAAGAATTGCTGATCCCCGTTTTGTTCGTCCCGATGGTGTCGGGCATGCCTCAGGAGGCCGTGAAGCCCGATGGGAACAGGAAGAGATAAGAGCGTCCGCGCTTTTGTTGTGACGACACTCGCCGCAATCGTGCTGACGGCGTGCACAACCGGTCCGGCGACGCAGCTTTCGTGGAATGTTCGCGAACATGCGCGCCTGCAAACAAGATATGGCCAGATCGAATACGGCCCGAACGCGGTCAAGCTTCCGCCCGTCGAGCAGCACCGTTTCGTTCCGCAGCAGGCCAATGGCGACGATCGCTATGCGGTCGTGCCAACACCCAATCCGCACAAGACAGCGCCGATGTGGTGGCGCCAGACGCAGACGGCGCAAGCCGCGCCACAATCGCGCGACATTATCGTTCAGCCCAGCCGTGTCGCCGACGCGTCGCAGAAATTCCGCTGGCCGATTTCCGGCCGTGTGATCTCGGATTTCGGCGCCACCAACACCGGCGAGCGCAATGACGGCATCAATATCTCCGCGCAGCAGGGCCAGCCGGTGCGCGCCTCCGCATCCGGCACGGTCAGCTATTGCGGCAATGAGTTGAAGGGCTACGGCAATCTCGTGCTGATCCGTCATGAGGACGGCTACATCACGGCCTATGCTCACGTTGCGAACTTCATCGTCGGTCGTGACGACCACGTGCTGGCCGGGCAGGTCATCGCCTATGCCGGCGCGACCGGCGACGTGACCACGCCGCAACTCCATTTCGAGATCCGCAGGGGCGTGCAGGCGCTCGACCCCAAATCGCTGCTGCCCAAAGTCATCACCGTCGCCTTGAACTAGGCGAAATCGTTCCTTTATTCAGCCGGTACGGCCCCGTTTTCGCGGGCTAAGGCCTTGTTTTGCCACGGTTGCAAAGGAGGGCGGCAAAGCTATAGTCCGCGCCCTTGACCGGGGGGCATTCGGCCTGCCCGGAACAGGCTATTTCGGAAAGTCGCCAATGCCCGGCATGGACAGTTTCACCGCGATCGCGCCGCTGATTTTCATCTTTGCGATCATGTATTTCCTGCTCATCCGCCCGCAGCAGCAGCGCATGAAACAGCACAAGCAGATGGTGGAAAACGTCCGCCGCGGCGACACGGTCGTGACCGCCGGCGGTGTGGTCGGCAAGGTCGTGAAAGTGGGCCAGGCCGACGATCCGGAGATCTCGGTGGAGATCGCCGACAATGTCCAGATCCGCGTGATCAAATCGACGTTGAGCGAAGTGCGGGCGAAGTCTCAGCCCGTCGACAAGGCAAGCTGAGGCGACACATGCTGCAGGTCTCTCACCTCACGCGCATCATCGTCGCGCTCATCCTTGTCGTCGGAATCCTGATAGACCTTCCTAACCTTCTGCCGGCGAATGCGCGCAGTCATCTGCCGGCCTGGTGGGCCAACCAGACCGTGAGCCTCGGCCTCGATCTTCAGGGCGGATCGTATCTGCTGCTCGAGGTCCAGCTCGACGAAGTCCAGAAGGACAAGATCGAGTCATTGAGAGGTGACATTCGCCGCGCCTTACGCAAGGCACACATGGCATTCACCTTTCCGCAGCGCAGCTCCGATACGGATTCGGTCTTGGTCCATATTGCAGAGCCCGGCCGTGTCGAGGAGGCCAAGACGCTACTCCAAGGCCTCAATCCTACGATCAGCAACGGATTGTTGGCGACCGGTGGGCATGAATTTGAGTTGAACGAGCCGTCTCCCGACAGCCTGCAGATGAAGATGACCGACGTCTATCTGAAGCAGGCTAAGGAAGACATTGTCAGCCAGTCGATCGAAGTCGTGCGCCGCCGCATCGACGAACTCGGCACGCGAGAACCGACCATCGAGCGTCAGGGCGACGACCGTATCGTCGTGCAAGTGCCGGGCCTGTCCGATCCCAAGCGCCTGATCGAAATCCTCAAGACCACCGCGAAGATGACCTTTCAGCTGGTTGATGAGACGGGGGACATCGACGCGGCCGTAAGCAAGCACATAGTGCCCATTGGTTCTGAACTTCTGTATCAGCGGCCGGAGCACCCCGGGCAGAAGGCTCAGCCGATTCTGATTCAGAAGCGCGTATTCGTCGCCGGCGACCGGTTGACGGATGCGAAGGCCGAAGTCGATCAGAGAAGCGGGTTGTGGGCAGTGGCGCTGCGCTTCGACTCCGTCGGCGCGAAGGAATTCGGCGACATCACCAAGGAATACACCAACCACCGGTTCGCTATCGTGCTCGACAAGCAGGTGCTTACGGCGCCGACGATCGAGGAGCCGATCCTGACGGGCAGCGGACAGATCAGCGGCAGCTTCAACTCGCAGACGGCGAGCGATCTGTCATTGTTGCTGCGTGCCGGTGCGTTGCCGGCACCGTTGAAGCCGATCGAGCAGCGCACCGTCGGCGCCGAGCTTGGCGCGGACTCGGTGAATGCCGGCGGCATCTCGACGCTCGCCGGGCTTGCGCTCGTGATCCTGTTCATGATCGGCCGCTACGGATTGTTCGGCGTCTTCGCCGATGTTGCGCTGACCTTTAACGTCATCCTGCTGATCGCGACGCTGACCTTGCTCGGCGCAACGCTGACCTTGCCGGGGATCGCCGGTATCGTTCTGACGATGGGCATGGCGGTCGATGCCAACGTTCTGATCTTCGAGCGCATACGCGAAGAGCAGCGAAACGGAAGGGGCATGTTCGCCTCCATCGATCAGGGCTTTCAGCGCGCCCGCGCGACCATCATCGACGCCAACGCCACCCACCTGATCGCGGCGCTGATCCTGTTCCAATTGGGGTCTGGGCCGGTGCGCGGCTTCGCGGTGACGCTGGGGCTGGGCATCATCACCTCCTTCTTTACCGCGGTGATGGTGACGCGCCTGATGGTCATCCTGTGGCTGGCGATCCGCCGCCCCAAGGTATTGACCATATAAGAAAAAGGGCTGAATCCCGCCGCGAAAGCGGTAAACTGCCGCTGGACTCACTTTGAGGGGTATCGGCCATGGCCGCGTTCTTTTCCAATTTGCGCAATACGGTGATCGCGGGCTTCGTGCTCGCGGCGCTTCTGATCGTCATGGCGCTCAAGCTTCAGGGCTATGATGCGACAAGCTTCTGGATGTTCATGGTGCGCTGGGCGCACATCATCAGCGGTGTGATGTGGATCGGCCTGCTCTGGTATTTCAACTTCGTCTCGACACCGACTGCGCCGAAGATGCCGGCCGAGCTGAAACCGGCGCTCGGCAAGTTCATCACGCCAGCGGCGCTTTGGTGGTTCCGCTGGGGCGCGATGTCGACCATCGTCTTCGGCATCATCCTGGCGTGGCAGAACAACTATCTCGTGCAGGCCTACACGCTGGACTTCAGCGACGGCACCGCGGGCTGGCCGGTGGTGCCCAAGTTCCTCGCGATCGGCATCGGCATGTGGCTCGGCACGATCATGTGGTTCAACGTCTGGTTCCTGATCTGGCCGAACCAGCAGAAGGCGCTGAACATCGACAATGCATATCCCGATCTTGCGCAACCCGCCAAGGACGCCGCGGCCAAGACCGCCGGCATGTTCTCGCGCGTCAACACGATGCTCTCGATCCCGATGCTGTTCTGTATGGCGGCGGCATCGCATCTGTTTTGAGTATTGTCTTTCCGAAGCTGAAGAGAGCCGTCCGGGAGACCGGGCGGCTCTTTTGTTAATAGCAGCGCTGGCTCATGCTTCCACAGGCTCAGCATGAGGATATTGGGATTCCTCACCCTGAGCTTGTCGAAGGGTGAGGGCATCTCGTGAGCGATCCGTTCGAGGCCTGCGCTGCGGCCGTGCGGAAGCACGATCCCGACCGTTATTTCTCGGCATTATTTGCGCCTGCGGACAAGCGGCCGTTCCTGCACGCGCTCTATTCTTTCAATCACGAACTGGCTCACATCGGCGAAAGCGTGCGCGAGCCGATGATCGGCGAGATCCGCCTGCAATGGTGGCGAGAAGCGCTGGAGGGCGCGCGTGCCGGAAGACCCCGCAATCATGATGTCGTTCGCGCCATGGCCGCGACAGTCGCTGCCGTCTCCCTGCCAGATAATCTGTTCGAGGCGATGGTCGACGCGCGTCAGTTCGATCTGATGTCGGGGACATTCGGCGACGACGAGAAGCGCGATGCCTATCTCGATGCGACCTCGGGCAATCTGATGCGTCTTGCCGCGCGTGTGCTAGGCGCTAGCGACAGGCATGGTGATCTCGCGCACGATGCCGGCATCGCCTACGGGCTCGCTGGCCTGTTGCGCAACCAGGTGCGCCGCCCGGCGAGGCGCTTTCTCGAACCGGATGACGAAGCGCGTGCTGTGCAGGACGCGAAGGCGCATCTCCTGCGCGCGAAGCGCTTGCCGAAGCCCGGCAAATCGCTCGCGGCGTTTCTGCCGGCGGCGCTGGTGCCGCTTTATCTGCACAACCCGGCGAAGGACGTGACCATCCATCGCCGCCAGCTTCGACTGCTCAGCGCATCCATGCGTGGACGCATTTAGCCAATGGCACGCCAACTTTCACAATGTGATAGGTTACTGCGCGCAACAATGAGGAAGCATGATGAGAACGATGCTTGTTGCAGTTGCCGCACTCGTGCTGGCTACTGTCTCCGTGCCATCAACCGCCGCCGGCCTGTATCCGCTGGAAATCGACCATGCCTTTGTCAACCCAAGTGGCGCCGCGGCGGAGCTTGTTACGGCGCTGTCCGATGCGGGCTTCATCGTCGATCCCGAGCCGTTCGACTTTGGCGGCGGTGCATTCAGCCGCATGGTCTATCTCGACAACGCCTATTTCGAACTGCACTTCCCCGCGCGCGCTATCGGCCAGCCGCCCGTCGCCGGCAAGGATTGGTCGAAGGATGGCGGTTCGCCCTTTGGCGTCGCCTTTCGCCGCATGTCCGGCGGCAATGAGCCGCTTCCGTTTCCGTCCAAGGCGCATACGGAAAGCTGGATGCCCGCAGGCGCCGTGATGCAGGTCTTCGATGATGAGGGACCGTTTCAACCTGGCATTTTCGTGATGCCGAAGGGAATGGCGGTCAAAGGCGCCGCTGCCCGCGCGGAATGGCGCAAAGATCACGCGAAAGAGGCGGCCGAGCGCTTCGACCATCCCAATGGCGCGCGTCTCATCACCGCCGTCCACATCGTTACCAGCGAAAAGGGCTACCCTGTCAGCGCGCTCCACGTCGAAGGCGCGCATGTGACGTTCGAAAAGGGCGCCGCGCCGCTGATGACCGTGACGATGGATGATAACCGTCAGGGCCTAACTCTCGATCTCCGTCCGGCCGCGGCGGTGGTGATCCGGTACTAGACAGGACCACGCTGTTACTCCGCCGCTTCGCGCTTTGCACCGAGCCATACGTCGAGATCGTCAAGTGCGCGCCGCGACATCGCCTTCTTGCGATCCTTGCCGCGCGCGCCCTTCAGTTCCGGGAACAGGCCGAAATTCACATTCATCGGCTGGAATGTTTTCGAATCCGCACCGCCCGTGATGTGCGCGAGCAGCGCGCCGAACGCGGTGGTCGGCGGCGGCGGCATATCAAGTCCAGCCGCGAATCGTCCTGCGAGCAAGCCGATGGCAGCGCTTTCGACATAGCCTTCGACGCCGGTGATCTGGCCTGCGAAGCGCAAACCGGGCCGCGCCTTCAGGCGCAATTGCGCATCGAGCAATGCCGGCGAGTTGATGAAGGTGTTGCGATGCAATCCGCCGAGCCTTGCGAACGTCGCGTTCTCGAGGCCGGGGATCATACGGAAGATGCGCGTCTGCTCGCCATGCTTCAGCTTGGTCTGGAAGCCGACCATGTTCCACAACGTGCCGAGCTTGTTGTCCTGGCGCAATTGCACGACCGCATGCGGCCGCCTTCCGGTGCGCGTGTCGCAGAGCCCGACCGGCTTCATCGGCCCGAAGCGCAACGTCTCGATGCCGCGCGATGCCATCACCTCGATGGGCAGGCAGCCCTCGAAATAGGGCGTGGTCTTTTCCCACTCCTTGAAGTCGGTCTTCTCGCCCTCGATCAATGCGGCGATGAACGCCTCATATTGTTCCTGATCCATCGGGCAGTTGATGTAGTCGGCGCCGTCGCCCCCAGGACCAGATTTGTCGTAACGCGATTGCATCCAGCAGATGTCGAAATTAATGGACTCATGATTCACGACCGGCGCGATGGCATCGAAGAACGCCAATCCCTCGTCATTCGTCAGTGTACGGATCGACTGCGCCAGCGCCGCGGAGGTCAAAGGCCCTGTCGCAACGATCACGTTCGTCCAGTCCTCGGGCGGGAGGCCCGCAATCTCCTCGCGCCGGATCTGGATATGCGGATGCGCTAACAACGCTTTCGTCACCGCATCGGAAAACCCGTGACGATCCACCGCCAGCGCGCCGCCGGCCGGGAGCCTGTGTTCATCCGCTGCGCGCAGGATGAGCGAGCCCGAGCGGCGCATCTCCTCATGCAGCAATCCGACGGCGTTGTTCTCCGCGTCGTCGGAGCGGAAGGAATTGGAGCAGACGAGTTCCGCCAAACCGTCGGTTTGGTGCGCGTCGGTCTTCGCGACCGGGCGCATCTCATGGAGCACAACAGAGGCGCCCGCTTCCGCCGCCTGCCAGGCCGCCTCGCTGCCCGCCAACCCGCCGCCGATGATGTGAATCTTATCCATCGGCGGTCAGATAGGCCGAAAGATCGCGGTGCTCAACCCCGCCATCGACGGGGGCCCCGATATCTGCGTTAAATGCAGGACGGGGGCCGATTTGCGCAAGACAGTCATCGACATCGTTCTGCTGCTGGGCGTGGCAATCATTGCCGCGCTGGAGTTCGGCGCTTTTCCGTTCCTGTTCCCGGCGAGCGGAGCGGGTGCCGCTGCGCTGATCGCGCTGGCCGCCCTGTCCGCGCCGCTGCATTACGGGCTGATGCATGAGACCATGCACGGCAATCTGTTCGCCTCCGAACGCTGGAACCGGATCGTCGGCCGCGCGCTTGGCGACACGCTGGGCCTGCCGTTCGAGACGATGCGCTTCGGCCATCTCGCCCATCACAGCAACAACCGCCACACCTTCGACCGGCCGGAGCATTTCGTGCCCGGCCAGTCCTGGCCCGCCGCCGCCGCCGTCTATTACGGCAAACTGCTCATCGGCAATGCGCTGATCTACACGCTGATCCCGCTGCTCACATTCCTGCCGCTGTCGACGATCGCGCGCATTCCCGTGCCCGAGGAAGCCGGCGCGCAGCAGTTCCGCGCCGCCGCGCTGCGCGCGTTCTCCAACCCGTCGCGCAAGCGCGCCGTGCAGATCGATGTGATCGCAATCCTTCTTCTCGGCGCGCTGGCCGTCACTTTGTGGAGCGCTCAGTGGTGGGTATTCGCAGCCTGCATTCTCGCGCGCTGGTCGGTGCTGTCGATCCTCGACAATGCGCCGCATTACGCCATGCCGCTCAATTCCGGACTTGAGGCGCGCAACACGTCGATGCCCGCGATGTTCCGCTGGCTGATCCTCAACCAGAATTTCCACGACGTGCATCATCACAATCCGAAACTCCGCTGGACCGAATTGCCGGAGACGTTCCGGCGCTCGGCGCGCGAGCACAATGGCTCGTGGTTTGGCGCGGTGCTGGGCCAGTTGCGCGGTCCGGTGGAATTGAACTGAGCCGATTTCCGGCGAAGTAAATTCATCTCTCCATCTCCTGCCTACAGAATTTCTGTACAGGCCAATCGAATTTCCGTATCCAAACGCGCGCACTTGTGCGGCTTCGGGAATACCCAAAGGACGAGGGGTGGTGCGGGAGCCGAAGCGCCGCGCGAATTGTGTTCGTGCCGTCCGCTTTTTGACGGACGGTGGTTGGCCGGCTTCGGCCTCCCGCACCCGGCGATTTTGGGCCACGTTCTGCCTGTATCCCCGGAGGTGCTGGAAGCGGCACATGGGCGCTTCCCGCGCCGGGTCGAGCGACCTCACGCATCCGGTAGGCTTCGGCCTCGTTTGGCCTCGGGCCGGATGCGCCAGGCAGTGGACCTTTGCGAAACGCAGGGTTCGTTAGACCTCGCGCGCGCAAACGCCGATCCCGCCCCGCCTTGAAGACGGTCGACAACGCCCCCTCATGGGACGGGATGCCCGGGAGATGGGAATTTAGTCAGAGTCGGTCAAGGGGGTGTAACAATTCGTGATGAGCGTCTGGATTGCCGGGATTTGAGGATTTTCGGCCTGATGACCGGGCAATGACGATTTCGATCGAAGACATCGACGACGATCTGCGCGAGCGGCTGGAACGCCTGCGCCAGCAAAGCGGCGTCAGCTTCGATCCGGTTGCCAACTATGCAATCCGTATCGGGCTCGACCGGCTGGAAAGGCCGGCAGAAAAGCGCGAACCGATCAAGACGTTCGTCTTCAGCGGCGGTGAGACGCTCTTCAAAAGCGCCGAAGAATTAAAAGCCTTGATCGTGCAAATCGATGAAGAAGAGGATTTTCGGAAGCTGGGATTAAAGTGATTGCAGATTTGCACCGTTTCGAGATTGCTTTGGATCAAACTGCCGATGGTAGTTGGATTCTGACTCCGATTCTTCCATGAGGTATATTTTGTCCGCCAAATTTCTCTCAGCAGTCTGTTTGATTTTCGCGGTAGCCGCTTTTGTTATTCATGGGAAAGCATATGCGCCAAAGCCCGATGCCGTAAACGGGACTTATTACAACCGATGCTGCGGCAACATCGTGTTGAGAGACGGCTCGCTATTTTACAAGAGCGGTCGCTATCCGTACGACCTCGAGAGCATGAAGTTCGGTCTCACAGCGTACGTCCGTGGCAGCTTCACTGAAGAAGGTGTCCGGCCGTCAGCGGACGACGCATCGCTTATTTTCTTCGGCAGCAAAGGTCAGTGCGGTTTTGAGACTCTGGTAAGCGGATTTGAGCGTTCTTTTGCACGAGTGAGCAGCAGCAATGCGAAGTCAAGTTGCGCGGCAATTGAAAAACTCAGTCCGGAAAAGTAAGGCAACGGAAGGGTTTGGGTCAAAGTTGAATTGAACGGCGCCAACTTCAATTCTTCTCTTGTCATCCCCGGCGAGCATCGCGCGCTTGCGTGCGATGCGCGGGAAGGGGACCCAGGTGGTTCGGCTTGATCGGCGCTGAAGTTCCAGTCCCTAATTTTTCCAGCCCATCAAAACACGATGACCTGGGTCCCCTTCCCCTCGTGCTGCTAGCGCAGCACTCGGCCGGGGATGACAAGCGTAGTGTAACGAACCTCTATCCCCACACCGGCGGGATTCTATCGATCCACGGACGCGCCTGTTCAAGTTGTGCGGCGAGGCGGAAGAGCGTCGCGTCGTCGCTATAACGTCCAGTGAACATCATGCCGATGGGGAGCTTGTCGGAGGACATGCCGAGCGGCAGCGACAGCGAGGGCTGTCCGGTGATGTTGAACGGCGGCGTGTAGCCGAACACGCGGGCCTGGCGCTGGTTGAATTCCCTCGGCGGGACGTTGACCGGATCGAGATGGCCGATGGGCGGCGCCTGCGTGATCGTCACCGGCATCAGCAGCACATCGAACTCGCGCCACAGCGAGAGGATCTGGCGGCTCATCAGGCGCAGTTGTCCGAGGCCCCATCCCACCTGCGAGGCGGTGAGTTTCTTCGAGCCGCGGTAGCTCGCCCAGGCGAGTGGCTCCATCTCTTCTTCCAACGGGTCGCGGCCCATCGTGGCGATGAGGTCGTCGATGGCGGCCGCGAACATCGCGCCGGACACCGAACCCTGCGCGCGATAGAGATTGCGCCAATCGATGGGCAGCGTCTTCTTCTCGATCATGATGTGGCCGAGATCGCCGAGCAGCTTCACGGTGTCGTCGAACACGCGCTGCACATCGGCGTTCGGCGGCGTCTTGCTCGGCGTCTCGGTGCAGAACGCAATGCGCAGGCGGCCCGGCGCGGTGGCGATCTCTTCCATATAGGGCCGCGCTTTCGGCGGCGGCGCATAGGGCGCGTCGTCTTCGGGATAGCCGGTCGCGTCCAGCATCGCGGCGCAATCGCGCACACTGCGCGTCAGAACGTGATCGCAGACGAGGCCATGCGCGCGGTTGCGGTCGTCGGGCGCGCCGGGATTTCTGTATTGCGTCGGCTTCAGGCCCACGAGTCCGCATTGCGCGGCGGGAATGCGGATCGAGCCGAGGCCGTCGCTGCCATGCGCGAGCGCGACCATGCCGCTCGCCACCGCCGATGCCGCGCCGCCCGACGAGCCGCCGCTCGAATGATCCGGATTCCACGGATTGCGGCAGATGCCGAGATGCCGTCCCTCGGTCGTGCCGGGAATGCCGAACTCCGGCGTGTTGGTCTTGCCGACGAGGATCACACCGGCATCGCGATAGCGTTTCGTCAACTCGGCATCGGCGTTGGAGACATTGTTGCGCAGCAGCGCCGAGCCGTTGGTCATCGGCCATCCGGCGACGGCCATGTTGATGTCCTTGATCAGGAACGGCACGCCCTTGAACGGACCTTCGGCAAGCTTTCCCTTCGCCGCCGCGCGCGCCTCGTCATAGGCCTTGTAGACGACGGCGTTGAGTTTGGGATTGTGCCGCTCGATGCGCGCGATGCATTCATCCACGAGTTCGAGCGCGCTGACCTCGCCCCGCCGCACGAGATGGGCGAGGCCGAGACCGTCGTATTGATCGTATTCCGCGAATGCCATCTCACACCTTTATTTTCGAATATTGATGCGCCCAGGGCGCCGCGCCTTCGAGCTGCGCCGCGAGCTTGAGCAGGCCGAGCTCGTCGCCAAAGCGGCCGACGAACTGCACGCCGATGGGCAATCCATCCTTGTTCCAGTGCAGCGGCATGTTGATCGCGGGCTGACCCGTCACGTTCTGCATCGCCGTGAACGGCACGTAGTCGATCAGTGGCGTGAAGGATTTCTGCGGATCGCGCTCTTCCATATCGAAGGTGCCGAGCTTGACCGGCGGTTCTGCCAAGGTCGCGCTGAGCCACATGTCATAGGTCTCGTGGAATTTCGCGGTCTCGCGAGCCGCTGCGTTGATCACGTCCCGGGCCTGCAGATATTCGCTCGCCGATATTTTCCTGCCATTTTCATAGAGGCCCCATGTCAGGCCCTCGAACGATTCGGGGCTCGGCGTCTGGCCGGTGAGCCGCGCCAGCGTGTCGATGCCGGCCGCGAGGTTCGCGCTCCACAGGATCATGAAGATCGGAATCAGAACGGATTGATCGAGCGCGGGCGCAGCTTCCGCGACCTCGTGGCCGAGATCGGCGCAGAGCTTGGCCGCGCGCTTCACCGCCGCGACGCAATCGGGATGCAGCGGCTTGCCGTCGAGCTTCTTTGTCGAGAACGCGATGCGCAATCTTTTGGGTTTGCGCTTCATGGCGTCCAGATACGATTCCGGCTCCGGCGGCGCGCAATAGGGATCGCCCGGCACGAAACCAGCGACGGCATCCAGCGCCGCTGCCGTGTCGCGCACGCTGCGCGAAACGACAAGATCGACACCAAGACCATCGACGGATTGCGCGAGATCGGGCCCGTAGCTGGTGCGCCCGCGTGTCGGCTTCAATCCGACAAGGCCGCAGCACGAGGCCGGAATGCGAATCGATCCGCCGCCGTCATTCGCGTGCGCGAGCGGGACGATACCGGCGGCCACCGCCGCGCCCGATCCGCCCGACGAGCCGCCCGTGGAGCGCGAGAGGTCCCACGGATTGTGCGCGGCGCCATAGAGTTTGGATTCCGTCGTCGGCACCAGGCCGAACTCCGGCACATTGGTCTTGCCGAATGGGACGAGGCCGGACTGCTTGAAGCGCGCGGTCAGGATGGAATCGTGCGGCCACGGGATCGGCGGAAAGAAACGCGCGGCCTGCCGCGTCGGCATGCCCTCGGCGAGCGCAAAGATGTCCTTGAGCAGGAACGGGACGCCGGTGAACGCGCCTTTCGGCAATTTGCCTTTTGCGGCGGTTCGTGCGCGGTCGTAATCCTTGTAGACGATGGCATTGAGCTTGGGATTGAGCGCCTCGGCGCGCGCGATGGCTTCGTCGAGAAGCTCGATGGGCTTTATCTTCTTCTTCGCGACCAGTGCCGCGAGCCCCAAACCGTCATATTTCGCATAGTCCGTGAACGCCATATCTCGCCCCGTTCTTTCTGCCTTAACCCTAGCGAGGCTCCCCAAGCGTGTCACGGCAACTTCGCGTGCATTGTCGCGCTCGCACCCGCACACTAGGATGGCTGGGCTTTGCGGGGGGTGCCAGATGAAGATTCCGGTCGAAAAAACGATTGGCGATACCTACAAATTCGCGTTCTCCAATTTCGTCTCGCTATTCGGAATCGCCTGGTTGCCGGTGATTATCATGCTGGCGGCGGTGGCCGGCCTTGTCTGGATGATCCTCCCGGACATTCACAGCATCGATTTCTCGGCCCAGCCCGATATCGTGCGCAATCAGGAAATCAGCACACGGATCATGTGGAAACTGATCCCGGCAATCGTGCCGCTCGAATTCCTGTTCTATCTGCTGTTCGCAATGATCATGGAGGGAACGCAGCGCAAGGCACTCGGTCTTATTCAAGGGCCGATCTTCGTCTATTTCTCGCTCGGCGGAGCGGTATGGCGGTTGCTCGGCGGAATGATCGCGGCGGTCGTCCTGATTGTGATCGGCAGCTGTGCGGCGGGTGCGGGCGTCGCCTTCATATTCTGGCTCGGCGATCATTTTCACCTGCCGGGCATTTATGGGTTGGTCGAGTTCGTGGCGGTTGTCGCCGGTATCTGCTGGTTCTTCTACATGACCTTGCGCCTTGTCTTCTTTATTCCGCCGGCCGTGGTCGCCGAAGGCGGATTCGGCATTGCGCGATCCTGGCAGCTAAGCAAAGGAAATTTCTGGCCCATGGTTGGCGTGTTCCTCGCGTGCTGTGTGGCGCCGGCGATTGCGCTGTCGATCATCAGCAATGTCGTTTTCATGCCGTTCATGACGGAGCCCATGATGCGGATCCAGGAAGCGGCCAACAACAATCAGGTCATTCCGCCGGACCAGCTTGTCGCGATGTTCATGGACGCCTTCCGGAAGGTGATTCCGTATCTCATCGCCTATGAGATCATCACCGTTCCGATCCTGATCGGCCTGCAGAACGCGATGAGCGCCTTCGCCTACAGAAACATCACACGCAGCGAGATCGCGGCATGACGAAAATCCCGGTGGGCGAAACCGTCCGCTTCGCCTATCGATTCACATTCAGCCAGCTCGGCACGATCATCGGGCTGATCTGGCTGCCGATGGTCGCGATCGCGCTGCTGGAGTTTCTTCCCTACGCGATGGGCGACGCCGGCCTCCGGGCCGACCAGGACCCGAACGCGGTGGGCGCAGCGGCGCTGCGCAACATCGTGTTCTGGCTGGTGAGCGTGTTGTTCTACGCGATGGTCAATGTCGCCGTCGTGCAGCAGGCGCTGGGCAAGCGCTCCGGCACTGCGATCGTGCATTTCGCGCTCGGGCGCGCCGAGTTCCGGATGTGGGGCGCGAGCCTGCTGTTTCTCGCCATCATGTTCGCGCTCTGCGCTGGGCTTTTGCTCGCCGTGATCGCGACCGGCATGGTCATGCAGGCCCTTGGCAGCAAGGTGTTCGCGGCCATCGCCGTGAGCGCAATCTTCCTTGCGGGGGTTTGCGTCGTGTTCGTATCGCTGGTGCGTCTCGGATTCCTGCTCGTGCCGGCGACGGTTGCCGAGGAGAAGGTGAGCTTCGAGCGCAACTGGCTTCTGACCGCGGGAAACTTCTGGCGTATCACGGCCATCTTGTTCCTCGTCACGCTGCCGACGGCCGTCGTCTTGATGACGGCGGCGCTTGCGTTGATGGGGAAGGAGTTCGACGCGCTCGGCCAGATCGCCTCGCGCATCAGCGTCGAGGCCTTTATGGAGCGCTACCAGATGATCCTCAGCGCCCACGCGTCGACGATGATCGGGATCAATCTGATCCTCGCGCCGTTCACCTTCGGGCTGACCATCGGCGCCGCAGCCGCGGGGTACAAGGCGGTGACGGCGGTCCCGAAGGTTGACACCGGTGCCAAGGTTAGCTAATGTATTAGCTAATATGGCTACCGTCAAAATCCACGAGGCCAAGACTAATCTCTCCAGGCTCATCGCGCGCGTTGAAGCAGGCGAGGAGATCGTCATCGCGCGCGACGACAAGCCGGTGGTACGGATGACGGCTGTCGTGAGCACCGCAGAAGCAGCATCGCATCGCACCGGATTCTCCGAGGACGCTGCGCCATATGGACAGATGCCCGCCGCGCTGCGCGAGCGCATTACCGTCGATCCCGGCATATGCGGCGGCCGTCCCTGCATCCGCGGCATGCGCATCCGCGTGAGCGATGTCGTCGGCCTGCTTGCCGCGGGCGAGAAGCGTGAGCGAATCCTGAAGGACTATCCCTATCTGGAATCCGCCGACATCGACGCCGCGCTTGCCTATGCGGCCGGTTCGTCCAGCCACCGCGTGATCCGGGCGCGCTGATTGCACTTCCTGATCGACGCACACCTCCGGCCGCGCCTGGCGCTGGTGCTCCGCCGTGCGGGCCACGACGCCGATCACGTCTTCGATCTCGGACTGCTGACCGCCAGCGACATCGAAATCTGGCGCCACGCCGAGAAGGCCGGCGCGGCGATCCTCACAAAAGATGCAGACTTCGCCGCTATGCGCATCCACGCCGCGAGCGGCCCGGCGGTAGTGTGGGTCCGATTGGGAAATGTCGCGAATGTAGAGCTGGAGCGTGTGTTGAAGGTCGCGTTATCCGAGATTTTGAGCGCGATTGAGGCAGAGGAAGGGGTGATTGAAATCGGGTAGGTGCGACAAGTTGCTCAAATAGAAACCTTGTCGGATACATTGCTTACGACAGCGGCACATTCCGCGCTGAGTGATGGACGTGCAGTATTTCCACGCCATTGGGGATTTCGCGGAACAGGATTTTGAAAGGAAACCGGACGAGCGGCACAATCCGAACATCGCGATGCTGCAACAAGGCCGGGGCACTCTTGGGATGGCGCTCAATACGCGCGATTACCGCGCCGAACCTTTGTTCAAGTTCGGTAAGCTGCCGAGGGAAGTAGCGTTGCGTATACGCCAATATGTCATCAAGGTCGGCTCGCGCGCCTTGCGTAAAGACGACTGTCACGGCTTGCGGTATTTTGCGAAGGTTGCCTCGACTTCCTCTGCCGTTGCGAACTTACCCTCGGCCGCTTCGCGCAAACCTCTCTCGACCCCGCGCAACTCGTCTTCGCTCGCGATGTAAAAACCATCTTTCGTGAACCGCGATGCTTCGAACTCCCCGAACCACGCACGAAACTCGTCGAGCTTGTCGGGGGGGAGCTTCAGGATCGCATCTTCAATTTCTTCAACGGTCATACCGCCTTTTACCACTTTTTGTTTCCCGGGTCATTCGGCAGCCCTGAGCTTCTTCGCCGGCGCGATCTTCTCCGGCGCCCGTCCTTTGAGCAGCGTCTTGAGATACTGCCCGGTGTAACTCCGCGCCACTTTCGCCACGTCTTCCGGCGTGCCTTGGGCCACGATCTCGCCGCCGCCGTCGCCGCCTTCGGGGCCGAGGTCGACGATCCAGTCGGCGGTCTTGATGACTTCGAGATTGTGCTCGATCACCACCACGGTGTTGCCGCTGGCGACGAGTTCGTGGAGCACTTCGAGCAGCTTCTTCACGTCGTGGAAGTGCAGGCCGGTCGTGGGCTCGTCGAGGAAGTACAAAGTGCGGCCCGTGGCGCGGCGCGACAATTCCTTCGAAAGTTTCACGCGCTGTGCCTCGCCGCCGGACAGCGTCGTCGCCTGCTGGCCGATGGAGATGTAGCCGAGGCCGACGCGCTTGAGCGTTTCCAGTTTCTCGCTGATCGACGGCACCGCCTTGAACAACTCGGCGCCGGCTTCCACCGTCATGTCGAGCACGTCGGCGATGGAGTAGTCGCGGAATTTCACCTCCAGCGTTTCGCGGTTGTAGCGCTTGCCCTTGCACACGTCGCACTGGACATAGACGTCCGGCAAAAAGTGCATCTCGATCTGGATGACGCCGTCGCCCTGGCACGCCTCGCAGCGTCCACCCTTGACGTTGAACGAGAAACGTCCCGGCGCATAGCCGCGCGCCTTCGACTCCGGCAGCTCCGCGTACCAGTCGCGGATCGGCGTGAAGGCGCCGGTATAGGTCGCCGGGTTCGAGCGCGGCGTGCGCCCGATCGGCGACTGGTCGATGTCGATCACCTTGTCGAGGAATTCGAGACCCTCGATCTTGTCGAACGGCGCGGGGTGCTCGCGCGAACCGTTCAGCTTGCGCGCCGCGGCCTTGTAGAGCGTCTCGATCACGAGCGTCGACTTGCCGCCGCCAGAGACGCCGGTGATGCAGGTGAAGGTGCCGAGCGGGATCTGTGCCGACACGTTCTTCAGATTGTTGCCGCGTGCGCCGCTGACCTTGAGCCAGCGATTGTGCGCCGCGGGGCGGCGCTTCGCGGGCACCGGAATCTGCTCGAGGCCGACGAGATATTTTCCCGTCAGGCTCTTCGGCGAACGCATGATGTCTTCGGGTGTGCCCTCGGCGATAATGTGGCCGCCATGGATGCCCGCGCCGGGCCCCATGTCGATGACATGATCCGCCTGGCGGATCGCGTCCTCGTCATGCTCGACCACGAGCACCGTGTTGCCCATGTCGCGCAGGCCCTTGAGCGATTCCAGAAGCTTCGCATTGTCGCGCTGATGCAGGCCGATGCTCGGCTCGTCGAGCACATACAGTACGCCTGTCAGGCCAGAGCCGATCTGCGACGCGAGGCGAATGCGCTGGCTCTCGCCGCCCGACAGCGTGCCGGAATTGCGGCTCAGGGTCAGGTAATCGAGGCCGACATTGTTCAGGAATTTCAGCCGCGCGCGGATTTCTTTCAGGATTCGCGCCGCGATCTCGTTCTGCTGCTTGTTGAGCTTCTTGTCGATATCGCGGAACCAGGTGTCGACCAGCCGGATCGACTGCTCGCCGACCTGGCCGATATGCAGCCCGCCGATCTTCACGGCGAGCGCTTCCGGTTTCAGGCGATAGCCCTTGCAGACTTCGCAGGGGGAGGTGTCCTGGAAGCGTTCCATCTCCTCGCGCACCCAGGACGAATCCGTTTCCTTGAAGCGGCGCTGCATGTTGGGGATGACGCCTTCGAACGGCTTCTTCGTCTCGTAACGGCGCATGCCGTCGTCATAGACGAACTTGATCTCGTCCTCGCCGGAACCGTGGAGAATAATTTCCCGCGCCTTCTTCGGCAGGTCTTCCCACGCCTCGTTGAGCGAGAATTTGTAGTGCTTGGCGAGCGCTTCGAGCGTCTGAAGATAATAAGGCGACGAACCTTTCGACCAAGGCGCGATGGCGCCATTGCGCAACGTCAGACTCTCATCCGGTACGATCAGCACCGGATCGAAATAGAGCTGGGTGCCGAGGCCGTCGCAGACCGGACACGCGCCATGCGGATTGTTGAACGAGAACAGGCGCGGCTCGATCTCCGTGATCGTGAAGCCCGAGACCGGGCAGGCGAATTTCGACGACAGCATCATCTGCTTCGCCTTGCCGTCTTTTTCCTTCTCGTCCGCGAACTCGACGAACAGCAATCCGTCTGCGAGGCCGAGTGCGGTCTCGATGGAGTCGGGCAGGCGGTTTCCGATGTCCGGCTTCACCACGATGCGGTCGACGACGATCTCGATGTCGTGCTTGAGCTTCTTGTCGAGCGCCGGCGTCTCGCCGATGTCGTAGAATTTGCCGTCGATCTTGGCGCGCTGGAAACCCTTCTTCTGAAGCTCGGCGAGTTCCTTGCGGTATTCGCCCTTGCGGCCGCGCACGATGGGTGCGAGCAGGAACAGACGCGTGCCTTCGGGCAGCGCGAGGATGCGGTCGGCCATCTGGCTGACCGTCTGGCTTTCGATCGGCAGACCGGTCGCCGGCGAATAGGGCACGCCGACGCGCGCGAACAATAGGCGCAGATAATCATAGATCTCCGTCACCGTTCCGACGGTGGAGCGCGGATTGCGCGAGGTCGTCTTCTGCTCGATGGAGATCGCGGGCGACAGGCCCTCGATGTGGTCGACATCGGGCTTCTGCATCAGCTCGAGGAACTGGCGCGCATAAGCCGACAGCGACTCGACATAGCGCCGCTGGCCTTCGGCATAGATCGTGTCGAAGGCGAGTGACGATTTGCCGGAGCCCGACAAACCCGTGAGCACCGTCAGCGTGTCGCGCGGAATCTCCACGTCGACGTTCTTCAGATTGTGCTCGCGCGCGCCGCGTATGGAGATGTTCTTCAGCATGGCTTTCCGTCAGGTCGAAACACACAGTGTGGCCAGCCGGGATGGTCGCGGCAACCGCAGGGGCGTCATAGTCCGGTTGATGGAACAGGCCCGCGCAAACTTGCGCGCGCCGTGACCCATAGATGGTGCGGGAACCCTAAATCGCAACCTGTCAGCGGTTGGCAGCAGCGTGACACATCGCCCTCAATAAGCTGGGGATTGACTCGATTTCTTCTGGAACATAAAGAGAACGATAGGGTCCGGCAATAGCGGGCCGCTGGTGCCCGGAATAGGGTCCGGCCGAACAAGCTACGGAAGGCGAGAGCGATGGCGGGAAGCGTGAACAAGGTCATTCTGGTGGGCAATCTGGGCAAGGACCCGGAAGTCCGCCGCATGCAGAGCGGCGACCCCGTCGTGAACCTCTCTTTGGCCACGTCGGAGACCTGGCGCGACAAGTCGTCCGGCGAGCGCAAGGAGAAGACCGAGTGGCATCGTGTGGTGATCTTCAACAAGAACCTCGCCGAGGTCGCGGAGAAATATCTGCGCAAGGGCTCCAAGGTCTATGTCGAGGGTTCGCTCCAGACCCGCAAATGGACCGACAAGGACGGCGCCGAGAAATACTCGACCGAAGTGGTGCTCCAGAACTTCCGTGGCGAGCTCACCATGCTCGACACCAAGGGTGGTGAGGGCGGCGGCGGACGGATGAGCTCCGGCGCCGGCGACGCCCCGGCCAACTTCGACCGCAGCGAAATGGACGACGAGATTCCGTTTTAATGACGGTGGTTTCCCTCTCCCCCTTTGAGGGGGAGAGGGCAAGGGTGAGGGGGCGGCGAGATCAAGCTCCGTGTTTTCCACCCCCTCACCCCTACCCTCTGCCCCGCTTCGCGAGGGCGAGGGAGGCGATGCCTTTTTCTGGTGACTCCAGCCTCAAAATGCTACCAATTCGGCATGATTTTTAGCCCCGAATCTGCCCCGGTCAGGATCCCGATTTGAGCGACGAAGGACATCCCGCGCCTCCGTCCGGCGGCAGCATTTCCGGCATTGCGATCGAAGACGAGCTGAAGCGCTCCTATCTCGATTACGCGATGAGCGTGATCGTTTCGCGTGCGCTGCCCGATGCGCGCGACGGGCTCAAGCCCGTGCATCGCCGGATCTTGTATTCGATGCATGAGAACGGGCGCGACTGGAACAAGCCCTATCGCAAATCGGCGGTCATCGTCGGCGATGTCATGGGCAAGTACCATCCGCATGGCGACCAATCGATCTACGACGCGTTGGTGCGTCTGGCGCAGGACTTCTCCATGCGCGCGCCGCTCGTCGACGGCCAGGGCAATTTCGGCTCGGTCGACGGCGATGAAGCCGCGGCGATGCGCTACACCGAAGTCCGCCGCGCGAAGATCGCGCACGAGCTTTCGGAAGACATCGACAAGGACACGGTCGAGTTCCAGGACAATTACGACGGTTCGGAAAAGGAGCCCGTCGTCCTTCCGGCGCGCTATCCCAATCTTCTGGTCAATGGCTCCAGCGGCATCGCCGTCGGAATGGCGACGAATATTCCGCCGCACAATCTGGGCGAAGTGATCGACGCGGCGCTGGCCTACATCAACGATCCGTCGATCGGCATGGATGCGCTGACGGAGATCGTGCCGGGGCCGGACTTCCCGACCGGCGCGATGATCATCGGCAAGCAGGCGGCGCGCGGCGCGCTCGCGCGAGGACGCGGTTCGGTCCTGATGCGCGCGCGTTGCAGGGTCGAGGAGATCCGCAAGGACCGCGAAGCGATCATCGTCACCGAACTGCCCTATCAGGTGAACAAGGCGCGGCTGCAGGAAAAGATCGCGGAGATGGTGCGCGACAAGCGCATCGAAGGCATCGCCGACATCCGCGACGAAAGCGACCGCCATGGCATGCGCGTCGTGATCGAGCTCAAGCGCGATGCGTCGTCCGACGTCGTGCTGAACCAGCTCTACCGCTTCTCCGAATTGCAGACGAGTTTCGGCGTCAACATGCTGGCGCTGAACAACGGCCGCCCGATGCTGATGAATCTGAAGGAGATGATCGGGGCCTTCGTGGCGTTCCGCGAAGAAGTCATCACGCGGCGCACGCGCTTCGACCTATCCAAGGCGCGCGACCGCGGGCACATTTTGGTCGGCCTCGCGGTCGCTGTCGCGAATATCGACGAGGTCATCAAGCTCATCCGCGCCGCCCCCGATGCGACCTCGGCGCGCGAGCAGTTGATGGCGCGCGACTGGCCGGCGAAGGATGTCGGCCCGCTGGTGGCCCTCATCGCCGATCCGCGCCATGTCATGAGCGCCGAGGGCACGATCCGCATGTCCGAGGAACAGGCGAAGGCCATCCTCGATCTGCGCCTGCAGCGCCTGACCGCGCTCGGCCGCGACGAAATCTCCGACGAAGCGACGAAGCTCGGCCATGCGATCCAGGATTATCTCGACATCCTGCGCTCGCGCGCCCGCGTGCAGCAGATCATCCGCGAAGAGCTCGGCAAGATCCGGGACGAATTCGCGACGCCGCGCCTGACCGAACTGATCGACGCCGATGTTGAGATCGAGGACGAGGCGCTGATCGAGCGCGAAGATGTCGCTGTCACCGTGACCCATGCCGGCTACATCAAGCGCACGCCGATCAGCGAATATCGCGTCCAGGGCCGCGGCGGCAAAGGCCGCTCCGGCATGGCGACGCGCGAGGAAGATTACGTCACCAATCTCTTCGTCGCCTCGACGCATGCGCCGCTGGTGTTCTTCTCCTCCAACGGCATGGCCTACAAGCTCAAGGTCTGGCGCCTTCCAGAGGCGCGCATCCAGGGCAAGGGCAAGGCGATGGTCAACATCCTGCCGCTGGTCGAAGGCGAGCGCATCACGACGATCCTGCCGCTCCCCGAAGACGAGTCGCAGTGGGAAAAGCTCAACGTCGTGTTTGCGACGAAGTCCGGCGACGTGCGCCGCAACCTGCTGTCCGACTTCGCCAGCATCAACCGCAACGGCAAGATCGCGATGAAGCTCGAGGCCGGCGACGGCATCGTGGGTGTGCAGACCTGCACCGACCAGGACGACGTGCTGCTGACCACCAAGCTCGGCAAGTGCATCCGCTTCGCGCTCACCGATGTGCGCGTGTTCAAGGGCCGCGATTCCACGGGCGTGCGCGGCATAAAGCTGGCCGAGGGCGACGAGGTCGTGAGCCTGACCTTGCTGCATCACACCGATGCCGAAACGTCGGAAGCGCGCGCCTATCTCAAGCAGGCCAACGCCGCGCGCCGCGCCGCACTGGGCGAGGACGCGCCGGTCGAAGAAGTCAGCGATGACGAAGAGGCAGCAGGCGAAGAGGCGACACTGACGCCGGAGCGTTATGCGGTCCTAGGCGCCAAGGAGCAGTTCGTGCTCGCGATCTCGAGCGGCGGCTTCGGCAAGCGGACCTCGTCCTATGAATATCGCGTCACCGGCCGCGGCGGCTCGGGAATCGTCGCGATGGGCATGGGCAAGAAGAACAGCGCCATCATCGCGGCCTTCCCGGCGGAGGAATCGGACGATCTCATGCTGATCAGCGACACGGGCCAGACCATCCGCGTTTCCGTTGCCAGCGTCTCGACGCAGGGCCGCGCGGCGCAGGGCGTCACCGTGTTCCGGGTGGATGAGGGCGAGCGCGTCGTCTCGGTCGAGCGCATCGAAGATGTATCGGACGACCAGAGCGCGGGTTAGGGGACGCCATGGCCAAAAAGCTGATCGGTCTCTACCCGGGCACGTTCGACCCGGCGACCCTGGGTCATATCGATATCATCAAACGCGCGGTGAAGATCGTCGACCATCTGGTGATCGGCATCGTGTCGTCCAACGATTCCAAGAAGCAGATGTTCTCGCTGAAGGAGCGCGTCGACATGATGCGCCACGAAGCGGAGCCGCTCGCCGAGGCCCGCGCCACGATCGAGGTCAGGACCTACGACATGCTGCAGGTGAAGTTCGCGCATGAAGTGGGTGCCGCTATCGTGATCCGCGGTCTGCGCGCCGTGTCCGACTTCGAGTACGAATTCCAGATGGCGGCGATGAACCAGCGCATGGCCAAGGAGATCGAAACGGTCTTCCTCATGGCCGATCCGCGCAATCAGGCCATCGCCTCGCGTCTAGTGAAGGAAATCGCGATGTATGGCGGCGACATCTCGCAATTCACCACACCCTACGTCGCCGAACGCCTGGTGAAACGCTGCAAAGAGTTAGGAGCAAAAAGCTGATGGCCCGCGATCCCGAGAACACACTGATCATGGAATTGAAATCGGGGCCGGTGGTCATCGAACTCAAGCCGGATGTCGCGCCCAATCATGTCGCGCGCGTGAAGGAACTGACGCGGCAGGGTTTCTATGACGGCGTCGTGTTCCATCGCGTGATCCCGGGGTTCATGGCGCAGACCGGCGACCCGACCGGCACGGGCTCGGGCGGCTCCGATTTGCCCGATCTGAAATCCGAATTCTCCAACGAGAAGCACAAGCGCGGAACGGTGTCGGCGGCGCGCACCAACAACCCGCACAGCGCCAACAGCCAGTTCTACATCTGCTTCGACGACGCGCCGTGGCTCGACAAGCAGTATTCGGTCTGGGGCCAAGTCGTCGAAGGTATGGAACATGTCGATGCCATCAAGAAGGGCGGCGAGCACAACAACGGCACGATTTCCGGTGCGCCGGACAAGATCATCACGATGCGCGTTGCCGCCGATGCGAAAGGCTAGCGCGTCGAACCGTCAGGATCTGTGCGCGGCATCCCAGGCGATACAGTCGCGATAGGTTCTTCCATAGACGGCTTCCTGCGTCTCCGGGTCTTCGCCCTGATATGCCGCATCGCTGGCGCGCTGTTTCGCCAAATTCTTGCAATGCGCGGCGACGGCAGGGGTTGGCCCCGGAGCAGTGCGCGCGGCGCTGACGACCGGGGGCTCGGATTCCGCGGCAGCGGATGGCGGGGGCATCGGCGCGCTGCTTTCGCTATCCGGTGCAGCGGTCGCGTTGGATGCCGCCGCTGGCGGCGCGCTCTCGTCCTCGCCGAAAAAATTGCCATTCCAGTCCGAGCAGGCCGAAAGGCCGATCAGCACGGCGGCAACAAGCAAAATCCGCATCTCTTATTCCTCCGCGGCGGCGCCATATTGGAGGTTCGAACGGGTTTTGTCACGCATTGCAAAACGAAAGTCCGGCGTCATACGGTATTGCCACTTGCGCTCGGGCGCAGCATGGTGCGCCGCAAATCGGAGCTTTTCGTGCATCAAGAGACATCGATAAGGGACATCGCGCGCCGGATTGCGGAAGAGACCGGCGGCTTCACAGGCGGAAATGTCGATCTGTTCGCGGCCGCGGGTAAATACAGCTTTGACTCCCTCAAGAAATGTGGATTGGTGCGGACCAGCCGCGTACTCGATTACGGCTGCGGCGCGCTAAGGCTGGGGTACCGGCTGGTGCGGTTTCTCGACCCCGATCGTTATTTCGGCATCGAGCCGTCGAAGAAGTTTCTCGACGCCGGCATCAAGCACGCGATCGGGCCGGAGCTTATGGCGGAAAAGCGGCCTCGTTTTCATTGTGCCGGCGACTTCGATTTCTCGGTGTTTGGCGAGAAATTCGATTTCCTCATCGCCCGCTCGATCTTTTCGCACGCCTCTCCCGAGCAGTTCCTGAAATCGATGGATTCGTTTCGTGACAATTCCGCCGCCGGCGGCATCATGCTGGCGTCGTACCGGCCCCTCAGGCCGCGCGACGGCAAGGCCGATATCGTGGATCCGAATCCCGATGGCCGGGACTGGCGCCTGCGCCGTTATGCACTGTCTTATCTCCAGGATCGTGCGCGCGAACGAGGCTTGTTCGCGGACAATTTCGACGAGCCATTCAACGGCCAGGTCTGGTTGCGCTTGTCGCGGCGCGAATTGCAGGATTGAGGGACAAGCGTGCTCGTTCTTCACATCGGCACCCACAAGACGGGCACGTCGGCTTTGCAAGCTTTCTTTGCGGCGCACACTGACGAACTCGACCGGCACGCCATCCATTATCTGCGCTCCGGCCGCGGAGCCGGCAAGGCGCATCACGAATTGTCGTGGGCCATCCGCGGGCGGCATGGCGCCGATCTCTCGGTCTGGGATACGGTGCGGGCCGAACTCGGCGCCAACGTGGCAGGGACCCAGGTGATCAGTTCTGAGGCCTTCTGGTTCACCGAGCCCGTTGCGGTGAGGGAGCAGCTGCGCGACATCAAGGACTTGCGCGTGGTGATGTATCTGCGTCGCCAGGACAAATACCTTCAATCGCTCTACAAGCAGACGGTCGCCGGCGGGCGGCGTATCAGCTTCGCAGAATGGCGTGAAAAATATAGATTTCGCGGCGACTACTTTGCCGTCGTGCAACAATGGGCCGAAGCGTTCGGCAAGGACAATCTCGTCATCCGTCCCTATGAACGCGGTGGGAAAACTGTCGACATCGTGATCGATTTCCTGGGGTATCTCGGTATCGACGCCGCCGAGGAATTCGAGGGCAGGAAACGGGGGCGCAACAATCCGTCGCCGCGACGCGAGTTGATGGAACTGTTGCGTGCATTTAACCAGCTCGACATCGATATAAATCGCGATAAATTTTTCCACGAGGTGATCGGTAGAAACAAAGAGTATGTTCGATCGGTCGATCTGCTCACGCACGAACAATGCGCCGCGTTGATGGAAGATTTCGCGGAAGGCAACCATGCCCTGATCGGCGAATTCTACCGCGATAGCGGGCCCTTGTTTCCGGAATTGATTCCGGGCGACCGGCCGCAGATATGGGACGCGGACAGTCCGGAATATTTCGCCATGCTGGTCGATCTGCTCGACGCGGTGTGGATGTTCGCGCGCGATCCGGCGCTCGGCGCGCCCGATCCGTCCAAGATGAAGAAGAATCGCCGCCGTGGCCCCAAGGAGATCGGCCCTTGAGCCGTTTCGAGGAGATGCTCGAATCCTTCCGTGCGCTGGGAGGGATCGCGGAAAATATCGGTCTGGGCAACGGGCTCTATGGACGGGGACTGTTTCCCCTTGACTCCGCCAAGCCGGTCACAATCCGCATTCCCGAGAATCTGTTGCTGGATGTGGCCGACGCAGCCTTTGTGGACGGCTCCTTCCGCGTAGTGCCGGAGTCTAAGATCGGTGCGCGCGAACGAGCCTTTCTGGAAAACTACGAGAATGATTTCTCCTGGGGTGGTGGCGGGCGGGCCGAGGCGGAGCGTATCTTCACGCAGGCGCACGAAATACCACCGGAGCTTCGCCAAAAACTGCGCGACAATTATCATTGCGGTCCATGGTTCGAGGACGATGTTTCGGACCATTTGATCCAGGAGAAGTTTCTCGGCTCGCGTTGCATCACCTACAAGAACCGCACGGTTGTGATGCCGATCATCGAGCTCGCCAATCACGGCCTGGGTGGGAGTTATGACACCGCGGACTGCGTCGCGCTGAAGGGCACGTTTCCGGGAGAAGTTTTGGTGCGCTATTCGCTTGCGGATTCTTACGGGCTCTTTCTGAGTTGGGGCTTCGCTGGCGAACAACCGCAAGCCATGAGCATCGCGCTGAACGGCAGCGTGGGACAGACGGCGCTGAAGATTGGACGCGATCTCAGCGATTCGAAGCCCGAAGAACGCGTCTGGATGCCGAAGATGATCAGAGGCGCCGGCGGACTCGAATTGCCGTTCCTGGTTCTCGGGAACAAGCAATATCCGCGCCTGTGCAAAGGTGTGTTTTTCAAGCTGATGCGCGATGCGGGGCTTTCGGGCTTTGAGGAAACCTTCGACACCATCCAGCATATTAATCGCATGCACTTCCTCGAACTGCTCGCGGCGCTGGAAGGCGTTCCGGGTTCGATGGCGCAGACGTTGCGCCGGATGGCGCGGTTTCAGCTGCAGGCCATGTCGTTCTGCTATGGCGTCCGTGCCGTATAAATTGTGAGTTTGGCGCGACGGCGCAGACCGTGCGACAGGTGGCCCTTTCTCAACTCGAGGCCATGTCGTTCTCTTTCGACGCGCGCGATTCAGGCGGCCGGGCCACCGGTCTGGCGCGAAGGCATTCTCTACGGCTGAAATTTGGTGAGCCCAGATGGGATCGAACCATCGACCCTTTGATTAAAAGTCAAATGCTCTACCGCTGAGCTATGGGCCCACTCAAAAGGTCGCGGACCATAGTGGCCCGTATGGCGAAGGTCAATTCCGTTTGATTCGCGATTTCAGGGGCTCAATCTCTCGCTGAAACGTCGTATTTCCTGCACGCCGCGCCGCGCAATCAGCGCCGCCGCATTGCGTGCCGGAACCAGATCAGGGCCGATGAATTCGCCGGGGGATTTGCGGTATCGGTCCAGCACCTGCGCGCAATTCATCACGCGCACGTCCTCGCGTTGGCGCATAAGCGCCAGGAATCTGTCGAGCCTCCGCGCCGCGGCGCGGTCCGGCGAGAACCGGCGATAGCGGCGGTCGAAGCGAAGAAGCGAATAGCTGTGCATGAACAGGTTCATCAGCGTCGCACCGCCGGCGACCGCATCGTCGACATAGGCGACAAGCTCCGCCACGCTGCAGGCATTGATGTCGGTCTTGATCGCGCGGCGATAGAGTTCGACGCCCGCAAGCCTGAATGTGTAATTCTGATTTGTCACCGGAAGCTCGATCACGCCGTCGCGTTGGACCACGGCGTTGTTGCTCCAAGTGATCTTCGAATTGGAATGTCCGGCATTCATGCTGGAGTCGAGCGGAATGCCTACAGCTGCCAACGCGCGCACGGTATCCGCGTTGATTGCGTAGCCCCCGGAACGGTGCGCGACCGGCGCGGTGCCGGTCCAGCGCTTGATCATGCCTATCCCAGCTTCGAGAAAGGCGCGCTGCTGGTCGAAACTGAGGCCGGTCATCGGGCCGCGAATGCGTCCGGCTGACGGCCCGAGAATGCGTTCCGCGGCGGGTTGGCGTGTTGCGCCGTCTTTCGGTCCGCGAAACTCCGGGTGTGTGTGCAACTGGATGTCGGCGCCGGCATCGGCAAGACGGCGCGTCAGATCGCGGAACTTGTCCTCGCCCCAATAGATCGACTCGGTGACGTCGGTGAAGAACGTCGCGCTTACGCCGTTGCGGCGGCAGATGTCGTGAATACGAAACACGCCCCATTCTTCGTCCGACCCGTCAACCTTGCCCAGAATGAATCGTTCGAAGGGCGCTGAGCCGTGGAATCCTTCGGTATCGACCGTCGGCACGATCGTTAGCATCAGGCCGCGCTTTCGGCGCGCGCATAGACTTGCGCGATCTGGGAGACGAGAGCGGACAGGCGGCCCTCCGCGATGGCCTCGCGCAGACTGCGCATCAGGTCCTGATAGTAGGTGAGATTGTGCCAGGTCAGCAGCATCGATCCGATGATCTCATTCGCCTTCACGACATGATGCAGATAGGCGCGGCCGAATTTGCGGCAAGCGGGGCAGTCGCATTGCGCATCGAGCGGCGTGGAATCTTCGGCATGGACGGCGTTGCGCAGGTTCAGCGTGCCTTCGCGCGTGAAGGCCTGTCCGTTGCGGCCGGAGCGCGTAGGAATGACGCAATCGAACATGTCGATGCCGCGCAGCACGGCGCCGGCGATGTCGTCAGGTTTGCCGACCCCCATGAGATAGCGCGGCTTGCCCTTGGGAAGATGCGGAACGGCGGCGTCAAGGGTTTCGAACATCGCCGATTGGGTTTCGCCGACAGCCAGTCCGCCCAGCGCATAACCGTCGAAACCAATCTCGATCAATGCCTCAGCGGAGCGCTGGCGCAAATCGGCGAACACGCCGCCCTGCACGATGCCGAAACAGGCGCGGCCCGGTTGTGCGCCGAACGCTGCTTTCGAGCGCGCGGCCCAGCGTGTCGTCAGCGCGAGCGATTTTTCGATATCGGGCTTCGTCGCCGGATAGGCGGGGCACTCGTCCAGCACCATCTGGATATCGGAACCGAGCAGGCGCTGGATCTCCATCGCGCGCTCGGGCGAGAGGAAATGCTCCGAGCCGTCGATATGCGACCGGAAGCGCACGCCGTCCTCGCTGAGCTTGCGCAGCTTGGCGAGCGACATCACCTGGAAGCCGCCGGAATCGGTCAGGATCGGCCGCTCCCAGCCCATGAATTTGTGCAGGGCGCCGAGCTTGGCGACGCGCTCCGCGCCGGGGCGCAGCATCAGGTGATACGTATTGCCCAGCAGAATGTCCGCGCCGGTTTCGCGAACCGATTCCGGCATCATCGCCTTGACTGTTCCCGCGGTGCCGACCGGCATGAAGGCCGGCGTGCGGATTTCGCCGCGCGGCGTCGCGATATGCCCGGTGCGTGCCATACCGTCGGTCTTGTCGATGTGAATCCGCAAGCTCATGGCCGCCGGAATAGCAGGCATGCGTCGCCATAGGAATAGAAGCGATAGCGCTCTTCGATGGCTTCGGCATAGGCGGCCTTCATGGTCTCAAGCCCGCAGAACGCCGACACCAGCATGAACAGAGTCGAGCGGGGCAGGTGGAAATTCGTCAGCAGGATCTCTGCGGTTTTGAAGCGGTAACCGGGTGTGATGAAGATATCGGTGTCGCCCTGGAATTCGCGCAGCTGGCCGTCGTTCTCTGCGGCGCTTTCCAAGGTGCGAAGCGATGTCGTGCCGACGGCGGCGATGCGTCCGCCATTGTCGCGCGCGCGGTTGAGGCGTTCGGCAACATCCCTTGGCAGCAACGCCGATTCCGAATGCATCCGATGATGCTCCGTGTCCTCGGCGCTCACCGGCAGGAATGTTCCGGCGCCGACTTGCAGCGTAACCGTTTCGCGCGCGATGCCTTTGGCGGAGAGCGCCGTGAACAGTTCCGGCGTGAAATGCAATCCCGCCGTCGGTGCGGCGACGGATGCCGCGTCCTTCGCGAAGGTCGTCTGATAGTCGCTCACGTCGCGCGCATCGGGTTTGCGTTTGCCGGCGATATAAGGTGGCAACGGGATTTCGCCCTGTGCCGCGATGACCGTGTCCAGGGCCGCGCCGCCAAGCGCGAAGCGCAACTCCACTTCGCCGCCGTCATTCTTGGCAGCAATGCTGGCTTCGATGGCCTCGCCCAGCCGAAGCTGGTCACCGGATACCAGCTTTCGCGCGGGCTTGGCGAACGCCAGAAAGCGATCTTCCGCGATACGCTTGTGCAGCGTCACCTCGATCTTTGGCGTTGTCCCGGCATCAGTCCGCGCTAGCCGCACGCCGCGCAGTCGCGCGGGGAAGACCTTGGTGTCGTTCAGGACAAGCGCATCTCCCGCACGCAGGAAATCCGGTAGATCGCGCACATGCGCATGCGCGAGCTTCCCGTCAGGGCCAACGACCAGCATTCGTGCGCTGTCGCGCGGGCTGGCAGGGCGGAGCGCGATCAGCTCGTCCGGCAGTTCGAAATCGAATTGATCGACACGCATCCGGGCGTGTCAGCCGGTGGCAGTTTTTGCGGGTACGGCGGTCGCGAACATCAGCCCGATATAGGCGCAGGTGAGGGTTGCGAGGCAGAGCGGCGCCAAATCAGGATCGAACGCGACGGTGAAGGATGAAGCCGCGACAAGGCCCAGATAGATCGCAAGCCCGCCATGTTTTCCGAAACGCGCATGCAGGCGATGGTGAAAGTGGTTGCGATCGCCTTTGAAGGGGGATTGCCCGTGCATCGGCCGCTGCACCAGGAGTCGCAGGCAATCCACGACCGGCAGGAAGAACCAAACCATGACCGCTTCCGCCGTGAGGCCCCAGGAATTGTGCAGATAGAGGATTAGCAGTCCGAAGATGAAGGTCACGCCATATGCGCCGGCGCCTCCGAGAAACACCGCGCCGCCGAGGTTGAAGACCAATACCGCAAGGCTCGTCACGAACAGCACCGCCGCGATATCGTCGGCGGATCCACCCCCCTGCCAGATGATGCAACCGGACCAGATGGCAAACATTCCGGCGACGCAGCCATCATGCCCATCGGCCATGTTCACCGCGTTGACGAAGCCGGTCATGCCGATCGCGACGAGCACATAAGCCAGCCATGGCTCGACCGGTGTCGACAGCAGATGTCCCCAATGGAAGCGCGATGGCAGAAGCTGTGGACTGATCGCGAGCGCAGCGACGGTCAATCCCATCAGGATTGCCAGCCGCGCTGTCGCAGAGATCGGTGACCGGTCATCAATGAATCCGATCAGTGCGGCCCCGCCTCCACAGATGAGCGTCGCGAGCGGTACTGGCGTTCCGCCGACAAGGTCGGGCCAAAAATATCCCGCACCGCTCCAGATCAGGAGCGGAACGGTGATCGCAATTCCTCCGACCAATGGGGTGGGCCGCGCATGGGCTTTCCGGCCGTTGTCGGGATGGTCGATGACACCTAGCGCGTGGCCGATCGGCCAGCCATAAACCAGAACGAGGATCGCAATGAGCAGCGCCCCCGACGCGCTCAAACCCTCCAACATACTGATTTCTATAGTCATTTAAGCCTTGTCGCAGCCGGTGGCGTCCGCCCGGTGACGGTGTAGCCCATTTCGCCGGCGCGGGCGCGTGGAAAAATCGGCAGTGCGAGCGGCGTCAAACGGCTGTGAGAACCGCCTCAATGATGCGGTCCTGGGTGGCCGCATCGAGATCGGGATGCATGGGCAGGCTGATCACGGTGTTGCAGATCCTGTCGCTGACCGGAGTCGGCGCGGACGGAAAGTGCCTGTACCCTTTCTGCGCCGAGAGAGGGATGGGGTAATAGACGGCCGATGGAATGCCCTTCGCTTTCAGATCGGCTTGCAGCTTCGCGCGATCCGGAACCTGGATCGTATACTGCGCCCAGGTCGATTGCCCGCCTTCGATCACGCGGGGCGTAACGATGCGGTTCGAGGCACGAAACGCCTTGTTGTAACGCTGCGCGACCGCTTCGCGCAGTTCGATCTCTTTGGGGAATGCGCTCAGCTTCTCGAGGAGGATCGCGGCCTGGATTGTATCGAGGCGCGAGTTCACGCCGATACGAACGTTCTCGTACTTGTCGCTGCCCTGACCATGGACGCGGATGGAGCGCAGCGTCTCGGCGAGCGCGTCGTCATTTGTAAAGGTCGCGCCGCCATCGCCGTAACAGCCCAGTGGCTTGGCCGGGAAAAAGCTCGTCGAGGCCGCATCGCCGATGCCACCGGCGCGGCGTCCGTCAAGCAGTGCGCCGAACCCTTGCGCCGCGTCGCAGAGCATCTTGAGCCCTTCGCGTTTGCAGATCGGTTCGATGACGCGGTAGTCGGCGGTCTGGCCGAACAAATCGACCGGCATCACCGCGCGCGCCCTCAGCTTGCCCTCGCGCCTGACCATCGCGATGGCGGCTTCGAGGCTCGCGGGGTCCATGTTGTAGGTGTCTTCCAGCACATCGACGAACACCGGCGTCGCGCCGACCAGCGCCACGACTTCGCCCGAGGCGGCAAACGTGAACGTGGGAACGAACACCGCGTCGCCGGGGCCGATCTCCCAGGCGCGCAAAACGATCAGCAGGGCGTCGGTGCCATTGGCGCAGGCGATCGTGTGCTTCACGCCCGCGAATTCCGAGAGTCGCTTCTCCAGCTCAGCGACCTGCGGACCCATGACCCATTGCCCGCCGCGCACGGCATCCATGATCGACTGCTCCAGTCTGTCGCCCAGACGGCGGCGTTGCGCTTGCAGGTCGATGAACTGGATCGGGGCGGTCATGGAAACTCCGGACGATTTTGGAAGTCCGGGTTCTAGGGGGCCAAAAGCAGGGCGACAACCCCAAGAATTGTTGCGGATTGCGTCAAGACCAAGGAATTACAGCTTAATTCCCTTCAAAATCGGCTTCAGCGAGGCCGCGATATCGGGGCGCGACAAGCCCACGGCAATGTTGGCATGGAGGAAGCCGACCTTGTCGCCGCAATCGTAACGCGCGCAACTCGTCTCTACGGCATGGAACGGCATTTTGCCGATCAGTTTCTCCATCGCATCGGTGAGCTGGATTTCGCCGCCGGCACCTTTCTCGCGCTTGTCGAGGATCGCGAAGATCTCCGGCTGCAAAATGTAACGCCCGATGATGCAGAGCGTGGAGGGCGCCTTCGCGGGCGATGGCTTTTCCACCACCGCTTTCACTTCGGTGATGTTGCCTCTGATCTTGCCGGGATCGATGACGCCGTAGCGTTTGGTCTCTTCGCGCGGCTTGTTCTCGGCGGCCACGATCACGCCGCCGCCGACAGCGTTGTAGGCCGCGATCATCTGCTTGAGCGCACCGGGCTTTCCGAACAGAAGATCGTCGGGCAGCAGCACAGCGAACGGCTCGTCGCCGATGAGATGGCGCGCGCACCACACGGCATGGCCGAGGCCGAGCGGCTTCTGCTGGCGCGTGAAACTCACGGAGCCGGTCTTCGGCAGACCTTCCAGAAGCGAATCCAGTTCCTCGGTCTTTTCGCGCGCGGAAAGCAGCGATTCCAATTCGTAAGCATGATCGAAATGGTCCTCGATGACATGCTTGCCGCGGCCCGTGACGAAGACGAACTGTTCGATGCCCGCTTCCTTGGCTTCCTCGACCGCATATTGGATGACCGGCTTATCGACGACCGGCAGCATCTCTTTCGGCACCGCCTTGGTCGCGGGCAGGAAGCGCGTGCCCATACCGGCGACGGGAAACACGGCTTTGCGGACGGGGCGGGGCTTGTTCATGGAGGCTTCGCGGGATGACAACGCTTCATGGCATACTGAGGCCGTCACCGTCCACTTTCTGATTCGAAACCATGAATATTCTGCTGACCGGCGGCGCGGGATTCATCGGCTTCCATGCCACTAAGGCATTGCTGGCGCGCGGCCATGCGGTGACGGCTATCGATGAGCTCAACGCCTATTACGATCCCGCGCTGAAGCAGGCACGGCTGAAGCAGCTCGGTTCGCTTCCGAACTATCGCTTCGTGCGGGGCGACATCGCGGAGCCGGGTGCGTTGGCGCTGGCCGCGGGTAAAGAGAAATACGACGTCGTCCTGCATCTGGCGGCACAGGCCGGCGTGCGTCATGCGCTGAAAGACCCGGCCGCCTACACGCGCTCCAATCTTGTGGGCCATCAGAACGTGCTGGAATTCGCGCGCGGCCATGCCGGTCTGCAGCATCTCGTCTACGCATCCTCGAGTTCGGTTTACGGCAACGACACGAAGGCGCCGTTCTCGGAAGATGCGCGCGCAGACAAGCCGGTGTCCTATTACGGTGCGACCAAGCGGGCGGGCGAGTTGCTCTCCTATTCCTATGCTGGATTGTTCGGACTGAAGCAGACGGGACTGCGCTTCTTCACGGTGTATGGGCCGTGGGGTAGGCCGGACATGGCCTATTGGCTGTTCACCGACTCGATTCTGAGAGGCGAGCCGATCGCGGTATTCGGCGGCGGCAAGCTGTGCCGCGACTTCACCTATATCGACGATATCGTCGATGCGCTGGTGCGGATCGTGGAAACGCCGTTCATGGGCGACGTCGGCGCCCCACATCGCATCTACAACCTCGGCAACAATCACCCGGAGACGGTGTCGGACCTCATTGCGATCATCGAACAGGCGATCGGCAAGAAGGCTATCGTCGAAATGGCGGATGGTCCGCCGGGCGACGTCAACGAAACCTATGCCGACATCGCACGCGCGAGCCGCGACTTTGGATTCGCGCCGCGCATAAAGCTTCCCGAAGGCATTGCGCGCTTCGTAGAATGGTTCAGACTCTATCATCGAGTCTGATCGGAGCCCGTCATGGGCTGGGTACGGATTGCAGGACTTGGATTGATTCTCGCGCTGGTGACGACTCTTGCACGCGGAGACCGTCCGGGCTTGCGGCCGCAAATGCCCGACGCGCCGGGCAACACGCTGATCCAGCTTGGCGCGGAACACAGCGAAGCTGAAGCTGCCGCGAGCTGGGTGCGCATTGTCCATCTGACCGGGGGTATTCTGGATGGGCTGACGCCCAGGATCACGCCGGTGAAGGTTCTTCACAAAGGCCGTCTTTATAGGCTTCGTGCCGGTCCGCTGGACGCCGCAAACGCAGCGTCGGTCTGTGCGGCGCTGAAGGCCCGCGAAATCGACTGCATCGTCGTGCGTTGATGTCCGGTTGACCGTTGCGGTCATCTCGGTCCTGATAGGCCATCCCTATTCCCGGAGTTCACGATGATCGGTATCACGGCGTATGGCGCCTATATCCCGCGCCGCAGGCTTCAGCGCAAAGCCGTCGCGGAGGCGAACAAATGGTTCGCGCCAGGGCTGATGGGGGCTGCCAAGGGCGAGCGCGCCATGGCGAATTTCGACGAGGATGCGGTGACACTCGCGGTCGAAGCCGGGCGCGATTGCATTCCCGCCGCTGACCCGATCAAGGATCGCGAGTTCGTCGACGCGATCACGTTCGCCTCGACGTCAATGCCGTTCTCCGACCGCCAGAATGCAGGCATCGTCGCGGCGGCGCTGCAATTGCCGCAGGCGATTTCCTCCGCCGATGTGAGCTCGTCGCAGCGCGCGGGAACATCCGCGTTGCTGCTGGCGCTCGACATGGTCGCGAGCGGGCGCGCGAAATCGCCGCTGGTTGTTGCGGGCGAGAAGCGCAAGGCACGCGCGGCGTCGCCGCAGGAATTGGCCATCGGCGATGCCGGTGCCGCGCTGACACTCGGCAGGGACAAGGTCATCGCCAATTTTCTCGGCAGCCATTCCGAAACGCTGGACTTCGTCGATCACTTCCGGGGCGAGGGCGAGGATTTCGACTATGGCTGGGAAGAGCGCTGGATCCGCGACGAGGGCTATTCGAAGATCGTTCCCGCTGCCGTGAAGGCACTGTTCACGAAAACCGGCGTGAGCGCGGAGGATGTCGCGCATTTCATCCTGCCATGCCCCTTCGTGAAGCTCGATCAGGCTATTGCCAAGCAATGTGGCATCGATCCCGCGAGGACACGCGACAATCTTGCGTCCAATGTCGGCGACAGCGGCTCGACGCATGCGCTGTTGATGCTGGTGCACGCGTTGGAGCAGGCGAAGCCGGGCGAGAAAATCCTCGTCGTGCAGTTCGGCCAGGGCTGCGATGCGATGCTGTTCGAGGTCACGCCCGCGATTGCCGATCTGCCGCAGCGCAACGGCGTGACAGGCTCGCTCGCGCGCCGCAAGGAAGAGACGAACTATCTCAAATATCTGGGTTTCAATGGATTGATCGAACTCGAAAAGGGCATGCGCGCCGAAGTCGACAAGCGCACGGCGCTCTCGGTGCTCTACCGCAAGAACGACATGCTGTTGGGTCTCGTCGGCGGCAAGTGCCGCGTCTGCGGCACCGCGCAGTTCCCGAAAAGCCGCATCTGCGTCAATCCGAATTGCAAGGCGGTCGACAGCCAGGACGATTACGGCTTCTCCGAGCGCGAGGGTACGGTGCTGTCCTGGTCCGCGGACTTCCTCACCTATTCGATGGACCCGCCGAACCATTACGGCATGATCACCTTTGCCGAGGGCGGCCGCTTCATGGCCGACATCACCGATGTCGAGCAGGGGCAGGTCGACAGCGGCACCAAGGTGCGCATGAGTTTCCGCGTCAAGGATCGCGACGAGAAGCGCGGTTTCGTAAGATATTTCTGGAAGGCGGTGCCGGCATGAGTGCGCGTGCTGTTTCTGCCGAGGCCGTCGCGGCCGATGCCATGGCGGCCGTCGCCATCGCAGCGCTGGCTCTGGGTGCGCTGGCGCTCGGCTTTGTGGCGATCAACTGGCTCTATGTGAGGCGCGCGAAGTTCGACCGGCTGGATATCGCCGATCTGCGCATCGGCCGCCTGCGCATCCGCCAGCAGATCGAGGACGAAGGCCCGGACTGGGGATTCTGACACTATTGCCCTCATGCTTCGACAGGCTCAGCATGGGGGTTCCCTCACCCTGAGCCTGTCGAAGGGTGAGCGCTGGTCAGAGTTCGTCTTCGGGGAGGCCGCGATGCCCTATGTCGAGAACCGTATCGTCCACGACGCCGATTCCCATCTGATGGAATTGAGCGATTGTCTGGACGCTTTCCTCGATCCGAAGTATCGCGCGGCGTATGACGAGCTGCCGAAGCTCAAGGCATGGCCGCGCGACGGCAAGCTGCCGAACTGGGCGAACGCGCAGCATGACAATCCGGAATTCCGCGCGGGGTCGGACGCGAACATCCTGCTGCGCAAGAACTACGAAGCGCTGGGCGCTTTCCGGAAACAGGATCGGCCGCGCGCGCTCGACCTGTTGGGCTTCACCAGCCAACTGATCTTCACAACCTGGTGCCTCGGCAATTTTGGGCTCGACGACGAGAATCCCGAACTCGCCTATGCGACGGCGCAGGCGCACAATCGCATGATGGCGGATTTCTGCTCTGTGGATCGCCGCTTTTTGGGCACCGCCTATATTCCGCTGATCGATGCCGAGCGCACGCTGAAGACGGCGCGTGAAGCCATCGGTCTCGGGTTGAAGGCATTGCTCATTCCGTCGCGCTGCCCGAAAGGCCATTCGCCGAGCCACATCATGTTCGAGCCGCTCTGGGCGATGGCGCAGGAGGCGGGTTTGCCGATCGTGTTCCATGTCGGCGGCGAGGAGAAACTCAATCCCGATTATTTCGACAACGGCCTCCCGCGCGTGAAGGATTTCCACGGCGGCGAGGAGAATTTCACCTCGGTCAGCTATATGCCGATCCCACATTCGGTGATGACGACACTAGCTGCGCTGATCTTCGACGGCGTGCTGGACCGTCATCCGCGCCTCAAATTCGGCGCCATCGAGCTCGGCGCGTCCTGGCTGCCGGGCTGGATGCGGAATATGGACAGCGCGGCACAGGCCTTTATCAGGAATGAGGAACGGCTGCAGAAGCTATCCGCGCGCCCTTCCGAGATCGTGCGCCGTCAACTGCGCGTAACGCCTTACCCACATGAGGACGCTGGCTGGATCATCGCCAATTCGGGCGAGGAAGTGTGCCTCTTCTCCTCCGACTTCCCGCATGTCGAAGGCGGCCGCAATCCCTTGAAGCGGTTCAATGACAGTCTGGCGAACACGCCGGCGCGCGCCGTGGAGCGGTTCTATTGCGACAATTTCGTCGATCTGATGGGCGAGGGATTGGCCGCCGATCTGCGCCATCCCGCGCCCCGCGTGGCCGCCTGATCCTCGATGAAATACGACGCCATCGTTCTCGGCCTCGGCGCCATGGGGAGTGCGACGGCCTATCAGCTCGCAAAGAATGGCGCCGATGTGCTCGGCATCGACCGCTATGCACCGCCGCATGCCTATGGCTCCAGCCATGGCGGCACGCGCATCACCCGCCTCGCGATCGGCGAGGGCGAGCATTACACGCCGCTGGCGATGCGCGCGCATGAACTCTGGCGCGAGATCGAGAACGAGACCGGAGCAAACCTGCTTACGACCAATGGCGGGCTGGTGATCTCCAGCGACGGCAAGCTGTCGAAGACGCATGTCGACGGTTTCTTCCAGAATACCGTCGGTGCCGCGAAACGCTTCGGCATTCCGCACGAATTGCTCGACGCCGCGGAGATTCGCCGGCGCTATCCGCAATTTGCGATCTGCGACGAGGAGTACGGGTATTTCGAGAAGAGCGCCGGCTTCGTGCGGCCCGAACAATGCGTCCATGCGCAGCTTCAGCTTGCGAAGAAATATGGGGCCACGCTGCGTTGGAACGAAAAGGCGGCCGCATTCGAGATCGGGCCGGATAGCGTCAGTGTCATCACGGACAAGAACCGTCACCAAACCGACAAGCTGATCATTGCGGCGGGAGCCTGGGCACCGGAATTGCTGGGTTCGTCATTCGCGCATCTGTTCAAGATTCATCGCCAGGTCCAGCTGTGGTTCGAGCCTAGGCATGGCTGCGGCGCGTTCCGGCCGGATCGGTTTCCGGTTTTCATCTGGGAACTCCGAAAGACGCGGCAGGGCGTTTACGGGTTTCCGGCCATCGATGGCGCGACCGGCGGCATCAAGGTCGCGACCGAATCCTTCGAGGACACATGCGCGCCCTGCGACGAGGCGCGCGAAGTCTCTCCGAAGGAGATCGCCGCGATGTATGACAGCTACATTGCTCCGAACTTTCCGGGAATCGGTCCCGTGTGCGTGAAAGCGGCAGCCTGCTTCTATACGGTGACACCGGATTTCGGCTTCATCATCGATCGTCACCCCGAAAGCGAGCGCGTGATGGTGGCCTCGCCCTGTTCCGGCCACGGCTTCAAGCATTCGGCGGCGATCGGCGAGGCGCTGGCGGAATGGGCGCTGGAGCGCGATGGCCGCCACGATCTCAGCCCCTTTGGAATGGCTCGATTCAACGGTCGATAACGCGCCGCGACCATTTCCAATCCGGTAACGATAGCATAGGGTTGCGGCCTCTCGAGGCAGGGCGTCCCACGTGGCAGGCAATTTTCTTCGTATCGCGTTGGGCTGCGCCGTGGCGCTGTGGCTTGGGCTGATGCCCGCCGCTGCTTCGCCGTGGGCCGAGGTCGGCAACGACCAGCTCCGGTCCGATATCCAGATTCTGGCGAGCGCCAACATCATTGACGATGTCACAACGCAGTGGCCGATTCCCTGGGCGGGGCTGCTGTCGGCGCTGCGCAATCAGGTCGAGCTCAGCAGCCAACCGCGTTATGTCCGCGAGGCGGCGCGGCGGGTCTACGATTACGCCAAGTCACAGATGCATCGCAACACGTTCAGCGGCCAGGCGTCCTTCGACTTCACCAATCAGCCCGATGTGGTGCGAAGTTTTGGCGGCATGGGCCGCAACAAAGGCGAGTCCCAGGTCGCGATCGAATACATGGACAGCGACACTGCGTTCCGGCTTTCGGTCGGCAGCTGGACGGATTTCACCGGCCGCTCGACCCATTACGATCCGGATGGCAGCTACATCGCGCAGAAGCTTGGCGGTGCAATTGTCTACGGCGGCTACCTTACGCATTGGTGGGGGCCAGGCTGGATTTCGGCGCTGTCGCTTTCCAACAATGCGCGTCCATTCCCGCAGGTCGGCATTTCGCGCCTCGAGACGTCCGCATTCCGCACGCCGCTGCTGAGTTGGCTCGGGCCATGGCAGGGAGAGTTTTTCGTTGGTCTGCTCAACGACGACCGCATCGCGGAAAACACGGTCTATGTCGGGACGCGCGTGACGTTCAATCCGCTTCCGGGCCTGCAGATCGGTCTGGCGCGCACGACCGAGATGTGCGGCACCGGGCACCCTTGCTCGCTCTCGGAATATTTCAATCTCACCAACGATCCCACCAACGTCAACAGCACCAACGACGAAGGCCTGATCGACCTGCACTATCAGAACACGATCGGCGAATGGCCGTTTGAGATCTACACGCAGCTGATGAACGAGGATAACAATCCGATCACCCATTCGGTGACGAGCCATCTGTTCGGCGCGAGTGTCTGGATTCCGGTTGCGAAGAATGCGATGCGCATCACGCTGGAATATACCGACACCGTTCCGACCGTGGACATTTTCAGCTTCGGCAATGTCGATCACGGTGCTGCCTACAACAATTTCCAGTACGTCGACGGCATGCGCTACCGTGGGCGGACGCTCGGCTTCAGCCTGGACAGCGACTCGCGCTTGCTATCTCTCCAATCCAGCTGGGTCGACGACCACGACTGGACCTATGAGGCGACGATCCATCATGCGATTGTCTCCAACCCGCACAACACGACCGGAAACGTCGTCACCACTGCGCCGGTGATCATCAATCTCGCCGAGGCGCGGATTGGCATTCCGGTCCTCTCTCACTTGAAGCTGGATCTCGCGGCGCGAATCCAGGATGACCAGCCCCGGCCCGAGCACGGCGGAACGGGCGCTGTCGAAGCGGGTTTAACGGTCGATTTTTAGGCGTTGCGCAGCTGCGCTGACGGGGTTACCGGTTCCTTTACCGTGTTTCTCCACAATCGAGACGGCACGCGCGGCTTAGGCTACAGGGCACCCATGGCGAAATTCGAAGATAAACTCCGCGACAAGACAGTGCGCGTAGGCGTGATCGGTCTCGGCTATGTCGGCTTGCCGCTTGTGCATGTGTTCTGGCAGGCGGGCCTCACCGCCGTCGGGTTCGACGTCGATCCCGGAAAGATCGAGAAGCTCGCCAAGGGTGAGACCTACATCAAGCATTTTGCATCCGACCATGTGCGCGCCATGAACGCCTCCGGCCGCTTCACCGCGACCACGGATTTCGCCAAGCTCGCCGATGTCGATGCCGTTCTGATCTGCGTTCCGACGCCATTGGATGCGAAACGCGAACCTGATCTCAGCTATGTGGTTTCGACCACGGAGATGATTGCCAGGCATCTGCACAAGGAAACGCTCGTCGTCCTTGAATCCACGACTTATCCCGGTACGACCACCGAGGTCGTGCAGCCCATTCTCGAATCGGGTGGACTAAAAGCCGGGACGGAATTCCTGCTGGGCTTCTCGCCGGAACGCGAAGACCCGGGCAGCGGCTATGAGACGCGCAAGATTCCCAAGATCGTCGGCGGCATCGACGAGCGCTCGGGCGCCGCTGCCGAGGGACTCTACGGTCTTGCCTTCACGGAAGTCCATCGCGTTCGCGATACGCAAACCGCCGAAGCCGTGAAGATCACCGAGAACATCTTCCGCGCTGTGAACATTGCGCTCGTGAACGAACTCAAGGTCGCCTACACCAAGATGGGCATCAATGTCTGGGACGTGATCGATGCGGCCAAGACCAAGCCGTTCGGTTTTATGCCGTTCTATCCCGGTCCCGGCCTTGGAGGCCATTGCATTCCGATCGATCCGTTCTATCTGTCGTGGCGCGCGCGGCAGTTCAATGTGAAGACGGACTTCATCGAGCTCGCCGGTGTCGTCAACCGCGCCATGCCGCATCTCGTCGTGGATACGCTGACATCGGCTCTGAACGGAAAGGGCCTTAAGGGCGCGAACATTCTTGTCATGGGCGTCGCTTACAAGAAAAACGTCGACGATCTTCGCGAGAGCCCCGCGCTCGAGATCATGGAAATCATCCAGGAGCGCGGCGGGCAGGTTACCTTTCACGACCCTTATATCCCCGAAATCCTGCCCACCCGCGAACATGCGAAATTGCAGGGCATGAAGAGCGTGACGTTCGACGAACCGACGGTCTCGAAATTTGACGCGGTCCTCATCACCACCGATCACAGCAACGTGGATTACGCCTCGCTGGTATCCTGGTCGAAGCTGGTGATCGATACACGCAACGCCACCAAGAACGTCCATCGCGGCCGCGCCAAGATCGTCAGCGCCTAGAACATTTCTGGCGGAATCCCTGCCTTTTCGCGTCTTTACACCGCCCTCCCGGGGGCCTTAGATGCCATATCGCTATTGAAGGAATCCATCATGGCCACCGGCATCAAGGACAAGGTCGCAATTCTCGGCATGGGCTGTTCCAAGTTCGGCGAGCGCTGGGATATGGGCGCCGAAGAGCTGATGGTCGAGGCCTATCTCGAGGCCGCGCAGGATGCCGGCGTCGAGACCAGCCAGATCGATGCCGCCTGGTTCGGCACCGCGATCGAAGAGCAGCATGTCGGAAAGGGCGGCACGCCGCTGTCCGTCGCGCTGCGCCTGCCGAATATCCCGGTCACCCATGTCGAGAATTTCTGCGCGTCAGGTTCTGAAGCGTTCCGTGGTGCGGTTTACGCCGTCGCCGCCGGCGCCTGCGATATCGCGCTCGCGATGGGTGTGGAGAAGCTCAAGGACACCGGTTACGGCGGCCTGCCGCAGCGCGAGGGCGCGACGCTGTCACCGCTTTGGTCCGCGAACGGCTCGGCACCTGGCAATTTCGCGCAGCTCGCGTCCGCCTATCGCACCAAGCACGGTGTGTCGAAGGAAGACCTCAAGCGCGCCATCGCGCATGTGTCGGTCAAGAGCCATGCGAACGGCACGAAGAATCCCAAGGCGCATCTTCAGAAGGCCATCACCGAAGAGATGTGCCTGAACGCGCCGATGATCGCCGAGCCGCTGGGCCTGTTCGATTGCTGCGGCGTCTCGGACGGCGCGGCCTGCGCGATCGTGACCACGCCGGAGATCGCGCGCGCGATGGGCAAGAAGAATCTCGTCACCATAAAAGCCATGCAGCTCTCACTCTCGAATGGGCTTGAGAGCCAGCACAATTCCTGGGACGGCTCCTATTTCCACACCGCCCGCATCGCCGCCAAGCGCGCCTATGACGAGGCCGGCATCCGCGATCCGCGCAACGAAGTCTCGATGATGGAAGTGCATGACTGCTTCTCCATTACCGAGCTCGTGACAATGGAAGACCTTCATATCTCCCACGAAGGCGAGGGCTGGAAGGATGTCATGAATGGCTTCTACGATGCCGATGGCCAGGTGCCGTGCCAGATCGACGGCGGGCTCAAATGCTTTGGCCATCCCATCGGTGCGAGCGGACTGCGCATGCTCTATGAGATGTATCTGCAGCTGCAGGGCCGTGCCGGCGCGCGCCAGCTGAAAAGCCCCAGCATCGGGATGACCCACAATCTCGGCGGCGCGCCGGCGATGAATGTCTGCAGCGTCGCCATCATCGGGGCGCACGGAGCGTAACCAGCGTATGACGATCTATCCGGTCATTCTTTCCGGCGGCGCCGGCACCCGGCTCTGGCCGCTGTCACGCGCATCCCTCCCCAAGCAGCTCCTCGCGCTGCATGGTGAGCGCACGATGATCCAGGAGACGGTGGCGCGTGCCCAATTGCCCGGCGCTGCTGCCCCGCTTCTTCTGTGCAGCGAGGCGCACCGCTTCATCGTTGCCGAGCAGATGCTGGAATTGGGCGTAAAGCCGCGCGCCATCGTGTTGGAGCCGATGGGGCGCAACACCGCACCGGCGGCGGCGGTCGCGGCATTGATGATCGCGGAGACGGACCCCGAAGGCGTGATTGTGCTTCTGCCGTCCGACCATGTTGTCGGAGACGCGCAATCCTTTGCCGATGCCGTCGCGATTGCGGCCAATGCCTCGCGCGAAAAGCACATCGTCACCTTCGGCATGGCGCCATCCGGGCCCGAGACGGGCTACGGCTATATCCATCGTGGTGCGCGGATCGAGAAGATCGACGGCGCACACCGCGTGCAGCGCTTTGTCGAGAAGCCCGATCTGGAGACCGCGAAGGGCTATGTCGCCGATGGCGGCTATTTCTGGAACAGCGGCATGTTCGTATTCCGCGCCGATGTTCTGATCGAGGATATGCGCACCCATGCGCCCGATGTGCTGGCGGCCGCGCGCGATGCGCTCGCGAAAGCCAGGCGCGATGCCGATTTTGTGCGGCTCGATGCGGCCGCCTTTGCCAACGCGCCGAGCATATCCATCGACTATGCATTGATGGAGAAGACGGATCGCGCCGCGATCGTGCCCTGCGATATCGGCTGGAGCGATGTCGGCGCGTGGTCGGCGCTGTGGGACATCCGCGAGCAGGACGCGCAGAAGAACGTACTGCTGGGTGACGTCATCGCGCATGACTCGACCGGGTCCTATGTGCGCAGCCACAAGCGCCTGACCGCATTGGTCGGCGTGCGCGACTTGATTGTGATCGACACCGACGATGCCATCCTCGTCGCCGACAAATCGCGTGCGCAGGATGTGAAGGCGATTGTCGACAAGCTCAAATCCGACAAGCGCAGCGAACATGCCGAACACAAAAAGGTCTTCCGCCCCTGGGGCAGCTACGAGACGATCGATCTCGGCCCGCGCCATCAGGTGAAACACATCATGGTCAAGCCGGGCGGGCGGCTGTCATTGCAGATGCATCACCAGCGTGCCGAGCACTGGGTCGTGGTCGAAGGCACCGCCCGGGTGACCGTCGGAGAGAAGGTTTCGTCGCTCACGGAAAACGAATCGGTCTTCATTCCGCTCGGCGAAAAGCATCGCCTCGAGAATGTCACGGACAAGCCGATGCGTCTGGTCGAGGTGCAATGCGGCGGCTATCTCGGCGAGGACGACATCGTGCGCTTCGAAGACGTCTATGGCCGTGCCCCGAAATAGCGCGCCCGCATGAGCGTGCTCGTCACCGGCGGCGCCGGCTATATCGGCAGCCACATGACCTACGCGCTGGTCGACCGCGGCGAGGATGTGGTCGTGCTCGACAATCTCTCCACCGGCAATCGTTCGCTGGTGAGCGAAAAGGCGAAACTGGTCGATGGTGAGGTGTCGGATCAGTCTCTGGTCCGCAGGCTCATTGAGGACCGTGGCATCGACGCGGTGATCCATTTCGCGGGCTCCATCGTCGTTCCGGATTCGGTCGCCGAGCCGCTCGCGTATTACGCCAACAACACGGTTGCCTCCCGCGCCTTGATCGAGGCCTGCGTCGATGGTGGCGTGAAACACTTCATCTTTTCGTCGACGGCGACAGTTTATGCCGAGGATGCGCGCCAGCCCTTAAGCGAAACCGAGCCCACAATCCCGATCAGCCCCTATGCCAAGTCCAAGCTGATGACGGAATGGATGCTGGCGGATACGTCGCGGGCCTACGATTTCCGCCATATGGCGCTGCGTTATTTCAATGTCGCGGGCGCCGATCCAAAGGGCCGCACCGGCCAGTCTTCGCCGCGCGCGACGCATCTTATCAAGCGCGCCGCACAGGTGGCGCTCGGCCGCGTGCCGCATCTCGACATCTTCGGCACGGATTATCCCACCAAGGACGGCACCGGCGTGCGCGACTACATCCACGTCAGCGATCTCGTGGACGCGCACCTGCTCGCGCTCGATGCGCTGCGGGCGGGCGCGGCATCCTCAACATACAATTGCGGCTACGGCCGCGGCGCGAGCGTCCGCGAAGTGATCGGGACCGTCGAACAGGTGATCGGCCGCAAACTGCCGATACACGAAGCGCCCCGGCGCGCCGGCGATCCACCGACACTGGTGGCCGATCCGTCGAAGATCAAGACCGCACTGAACTGGAAACCCGTGCACGACGATCTCGCCGGGATCGTGCGCTCCGCCCTCGATTGGGAACGGCGGTTCAACGCCTAAGCGCATCCCATAGCTTGACGTTCTGTCGGAAAGTCTTACTCTTACCGGTAAGAGTAGGATCGAAGATGCGCATTACGTCCAAAGGTCAGGTCACGATTCCCATCGATATCCGCGAGAAGGCCGGGTTGCTGCCCAATACGGACGTCGCGTTCGTGCTGGAGGGCAAGGCGGTCAGGCTGGTTCCAAGCGCGACAAAGCGAAAAGACACGCGGGGCCAGCGGCTCGTCGGTCATCTGCGTGGCCGCGGGGATGTGGCCATGACGACGGACGAGATCATGGCGCTGACGCGCAAGCGCTGATGGCCGTTCTCGTCGATAGCAACGTCTTGCTCGACATCTTCACCGAAGACGCGCGCTGGTTCGAGTGGTCCGCCTCTTCATTGGAGCGCGCGGCACAGCAAAGCCCGCTTGTCATCAATCCGGTCGTCTATGCCGAGATATCGGTCCGCTTTAGCCGGATCGAAGATCTTGAGGAGGCGTTGCCGCGCGAGATGGTGGGGCGCGAAAACATTCCATATGAAGCGGCGTTTCTGGCCGCCAAGGTTCATCTCGGCTATCGCCGTCGCGGGGGCTCGCGGAATACGCCGCTGCCGGATTTCTTCATCGGTGCCCATGCCGCAATTGCCGGTCACCAAATTCTCACACGCGACAGGACACGCTACACGACTTATTTTCCGCGCGTGCCGTTGGTGGCGCCGTGAATAGAGTTCATCAACCGCCGACAGTCGTGCGCCCCACGCTCACATAGGTGAATCCCGCCGCCGCCATTTGCGCGGGGCGATAGATGTTGCGCAAATCGACCATCAGAGGTCGCTTGAGCAGCGATTTCATGCGGGCGAAATCGAGCGCGCGGAATTCGTTCCATTCGGTGAGGATCACGACGCCATCGGCGCCGTCGAGCGCGTCATAGGCGTTCTGACGAAGGTCGATCTTGAGAAGCTTCGCCGCTTCCTTCATCGCTTCCGGGTCGTAGGCGCGGATGGTGGCGCCTTGCCTCTGAAGTTCCGGCACGATGACAAGGCTGGGCGCCTCGCGCATATCATCGGTGTTGGGTTTGAAGGCAAGGCCGAGCACGGCAATGGTCTTTCCCTTCACGCCGCCGAATGCGGTTTCGATCTTCTCCGCCATTTTGAGCTTGCGCTGCTCGTTCACGGAGACGACCGCTTCGACAACGTGGGTCGGCGCGCCGGCATCCTGCGACGTCTTCAGAAGGGCCAGCGTGTCCTTGGGAAAGCACGAGCCGCCGAAGCCGGGCCCGGCGTGCAGGAATTTACCGCCGATGCGGCCGTCGAGGCCGATGCCGCGCGCGACATCCTGCACATCGGCGCCGACCTTCTCGCACAGATCGGCCATCTCGTTGATGAAGGTAATCTTGGTCGCGAGGAAGGCGTTCGCCGCATATTTGATGAGCTCGGAGCTTTCCGGGCTGGTGAAGACGATCGGCGTCTCGTGCAGATAGAGCGGGCGGTAGATCTCGCGGATCACGTCGCGGGCCCGGTCGCTATCGCATCCCACGACCACGCGATCCGGCCTGCGGAAGTCTTCGATCGCCGATCCCTCGCGCAGGAATTCAGGATTCGAGCACACATCGAACGCCACACCCGGGCGGGCGCGCGCGATGATCTCCTTTACCTTCCGGCTTGTGCCGACCGGCACGGTCGATTTGGTGATCACCACGGTGTAGCCCGACAGATGCGCCGCCAGTTCTTCCGCCGCCGCGAAGACATAGGTGAGGTCTGCATGGCCGTCGCCGCGGCGGCTGGGTGTGCCCACCGCGATGAACACCGCTTCCGCGTCCGCCACGGCTTTGGCAATGTCGGATTCGAACGACAGCCTTCCGGCCTTCACATTCGCCGCGACAACTTCATCCAGGCCAGGCTCGAAGATCGGGATCTGCCCCGCGCGAAGGGCGGAGACTTTCGCGCCATCCTTGTCGATGCAGACGACGTCGTGGCCGAATTCGGACAGGCAGGCGCCGGACACCAGTCCGACATAGCCCGTTCCGATCATCGCGATTCGCATGCGCGTCCTTTTGCCTAATATCGGCCATTAATCAGGTCTCGAATCCACCTTAGCCCGGCGCGGCGATTGGGGTAAGATTCGAGGCATGATCGAAGTATCCGATCTCAGTTACGAATATCCGACAGTTCGGGCGTTGAACGGGGTCTCGCTCCGCGTGATCCCGCAGACCATTACCGCGCTTGTCGGGCCCAACGGCGCTGGCAAGACGACGCTGCTGCGCTGCCTGGCGGCACTGGACGCGCCTTATGACGGCCATGTGCTGATCGACGGGCTCGACACCGCCACCTCGCCCCGCGAAATCCATGCGCGACTGGGCTATCTCCCGGATTTCTACGGCCTCTACGACGAGCTGAGCGTGCGGCGGTGCCTGAGCTATGCCGCGCGTGCCCATGGGATGGCGCCGTCCGCGGCTGGCGCCGCAGCGGAGAAGGCGGCCGCGCGGGTAGGGCTCTCCGACCGCATGGAGACGCCGGCCGGCGAATTGTCGCGCGGCCTGCGCCAGCGCCTCGCCATCGGCCAGACCATCGTGCATGAGCCGCGGGTCCTGCTGCTCGACGAGCCGGCCGCCGGTCTCGACCCGCAGGCGCGCCGCGATCTATCCGCGCTGCTGGTGAGCCTCAAGGATGCGGGCATGACGCTTGTTGTGTCGTCGCACATCCTGGCCGAGCTTGAGGACTATTGTTCGGAGATGATCATCATCGAGGGCGGGCGGATCGCCGGCGGCAAGGCCGTGAAGGTCCGCGATGTCGAACGACCGCGCTACATCCTCGAAATTGCGACTGCGCGCAGCGACCTGAAGGATTTCTTGAGCCAGCGTGCCGGCCTGGATGTCGTCGAAGTGGACGAGCATCACGCGCTGTTCACCTTCACGCACAATCCGGGCGCGCGTTCCAAGCTGATCCGCGATCTGGTGACGGCGGGCTTCGAGGTATCGAGCTTCGGCGAATCCACAAAGGCGCTCGAGGATATGTACTTCGCGCAGGTGGGGCGCACATGAACCCGGAATTCCAGCGCAACCTCTGGCTCGAACTGACGCCGCGCCGCGTCACGCTGATGATGGTGTTGCTCGCGCTCGCGTTCTTTGCGGCCGCCGTATCGGGTGACAAGGACTATGGACCGGCGCATGTGGCGCAGCTCCTCTACTACGCCATCGTCGTCATCTGGGGCACCCGCAATGCCGCGCTGGCTGTCGTCGGCGAAATCCGCGACCGCACCTGGGACATGCAGCTGCTCTCGTCCATCGATGCGGGCGCGATGACCTGGGCCAAGCTGTTCGGCGCCACGATCTACAACTGGTTCGGCGGCGCGATCTGCCTGGCAGTCATGCTCACCGAAAAAGCGGCGCATATGGGCGCTTTGCCGGCGTTTCTCGATTTCATCTATTATATCGCCGTCGGCGTGATCTCGCAGGCGGCCGCCTTCCTCGCCAGCCTTGTCGCGATCCGCCGGCGCCAGGCGCATTCGCGTCTCGATATCTTCATCTATCAGGTGGTCGGGTTGGCCGCCGCGGTCGCAGTCTATTCCATCTGGAGCATCGCCGATCCTGCGGGTTCGATGCTGATGCACAAGGCCGTGAGCGACACGGTGGTATGGTGGGGACGCGTTGTTGATACGCGAGGCTTCCTGCTGGTTTCGCTCGCGGTGTTCACGGCGTGGACTTTGCTGGCCTGCTACCGCGAGATGCGGCTGGAACTCAAGATGCAGAACGGCACGCTGGTCTGGCTGGCATTCCTCGTCTTCATCGGCATCTATGTCGCGGGCTTCGATGCGTGGCTCAACAGCGACAAGAGCGTCGCGGGCTGGGACGCCATATCGCTGCGGCTGGGTCTCGCGGCAACGACCTTCATCTCGCTCACTTATCTCATGGTGGTGCTGGAGCCGAAAGATCGCGTGCATTTGCGCTGGCTTGGCAGCCAGATCGCATCGGGCCGCCTCGGCGCGGCGTGGAGCGGATTGCAGGCCTGGATGACCGCCTACCTCGCCGCGATGCTCTGCAGCATCGCTTTGCTCATCTGGCTGCACCAGATTCACCCCGAGGCGATAGCGCAGTCCGCTCTTCTGGCCGCAGTACTCGGCTTCCTGAGCCGCGACGTGTCGATCTTCGTACTGATGCGCAGCCTGCCGGGCCGGCGGCGCGGGGATCTTGCCGCGCTCGGAATCCTGTTCGCGCTCTACGTTCTGGCACCGGCGATCTTCAAAGGCGTCGGCCTGAACAGTCTTCTGATGCTGTTCTTTCCGCAGCCGACATCGCCGCTGTGGATGTCTCCGGCTTTGGCGTGGGCAGAGGGCATCGCCCTTGCTTCCTTCGCACTCGGCCGGGTCGCGCTGTCGCGAAAGCCTGCTATCGCTTGAGTCCGGAATAACCGGGTTGGTCGATCGCGACTTTGTCGCGCGTCGTGATGGTGAGGTGATCCGCAAGCCCCGGCGTATCGAGCGTGAAGGCGCCGTCGCGGATGCGCTTGCAGAGCTCGCGGTTTAGCTCTTCCAGCGTGCCGTCATGGCCGAGCAATTTCCGCAGGCGTTCCAGTTCGTCCTTCGCCGATTGCGGTCCCTGTTCCAGCTCACGCGCGACGATGGAAAGCGCATTGGCCGCGACGCGGGCATGAAACGCGGTGTGGCCCTTCAGTTCCGGCATTGCCTTCTGCTCGAGGAAGTCGCGCACCGCCTCGATCAGTTCGCGCATCGAAGGCTGGTCCATCATAGTTTGCCTCCGTTCTTGTCATCCCCGGCGAGTGCGAGCCGGAGGCGAGCGCGAGGGAAGGGTATCCAACTTATCATCGGAGCTCTCCAAGTTGGGTTCCCTTCCCCTCGCATTGCGGTCGCAATGCTCGGCCGGGAATGACATGGAGCTTGCATTAGAGTTTTCCCCCAATGATCAAGTTTATCAGGTCGATCTCCGTCTCGGACGATCGCCGCCCGATGGCGGCGCGCTCGACAGAACGGTCGCTCAGAAAGCCCTGATACATCTTCATGCACATGATGCCCCATTTGAGCGAGCCGTATACGATCCAGGTGCGCACCTCGTCGGGATCGATGCCGCCGCCGCCCGCGTCTTCGTAACCTTTGAGCAGATCGGGCAGATCGCCGAAGCCGCCCACGACCTTGTCGGCAACGCCGAAGCGCCACGAGTTCGTGCAGACCCAGCCGATGTCCTCGAGCGGATCACCGATATGCGTCAGCTCCCAGTCGAGCGCCGCTTCGACGCCGTTGGGCGAGATCATCAGATTGCCGTGCCGGAAATCGCCATGGACGAGTGTCTGCCGCTTGCTCGTCGCCATGCGAGGCTCAAGCCACTGGAACGCCATCTCGAACACAGGATGCGGATAGTCGAAGAGATCGAGCGTGTCGCGATAGGCGCGCAGTTGTGCGGGCCCATCGACGACAGGAAGGATATGTTTGAGAAGAGTAATATCTACCTTGTGGATGCGCGCCAGGATTTCGCCGCACTGATAGGCGAGTTTCGGGCGCACCGCATCGAATGCGGCATCGCGCAGGATCTTACGCGCGATCGTCTCGCCGGTGAGACGCTCCATCACATAGCCCTGACCGGCGCCGTCTTCGTCCTTCAGGACATAGCGCACAGCCGGTGCCGCAACGCCTGCCGCGCGCGAAGCCTCGATCACGGCGGCTTCGGTAGACAGCGGCACCGACGTCGAGCCTTCGGGTATGACACGCTCACCGCCCGGCGCGCGGCGCAGGATCAGCGGGAATGCCTTTCCTTCCGCGACGCCGTCGAACGACCACGTCTCCTGGCTCGCGCCGCCGGAGAGGCGCGTGATGGTGTCGATACGCATGTTCAGCGCGCGCGCGAGCGCGGGAAGAAAATCAGGTGTCATACCAACCCTCCCCTTGAGGGAGGGTCGAAAAATGCGAAGCGTTTTTCGGGGAGGGGTGAACCTGCGTCGCCTTACCCCTCCCCGAAATTTGCTTCGCTATGCTTGCAAATTTCGACCCTCCCTCAAGGGGAGGGTTGGACTTGCTCATCACTTTCATCCAACTCATCCGGTACGCAGCAGGCGCCCAGCTTCGTCCCGTTCGAACAGATAAAGCAAGATGCGCAACGCTTCGCCACGCGCGGATTTCAGCTCGGCATCTCGGGCAAGGACAAATTTCGCGTCGTCGCGTGCCGCGGCGAGGAGATCGGCATGAATCGCAAGATCGGCAACCTTGAATTCGGGCAGGCCGCTCTGGCGCTTGCCGAGCAGTTCGCCCGCGCCGCGCAGGCGCAAATCTTCCTCCGCGATAACAAAGCCGTCGTCGGTCTCGCGCATGATCTTGAGCCGCGCCTTCGCGGTGTCGCCCAACGGTCTGTGGTAGACGAGCAAGCAGCTCGATTTCGCAGCCCCACGCCCGACGCGCCCACGCAACTGATGCAGCTGCGCAAGACCGAAACGCTCCGCATGCTCGACGACCATAATGGTCGCCTCGGGTACATCGACGCCGACTTCGATCACTGTGGTGGCGACGAGCACCGACAACTCGCCGGCCTTGAACTGCGCCATCGCGGCGTCGCGCTCGGCCGCTTTCATCCTGCCGTGGACGAGGCCGACCCTCGGCCCAAGCAATTGTTTCAGCTCGCGCGCGCGATCCTCGGCGGCGGCGAGGTCGATGAATTCGGATTCCTCGACGAGCGGACACACCCAATAGGCGCGCGCGCCTTTGGCGATGGCGCGGCGCAGATGCTCGACCACTTCGTCGAGGCGCGCATCGTCGAGCAACCGCGTCTCGACCGGTTTGCGGCCCGGTGGACGGCCGGTAAGCCGCGACACGTCCATGTCGCCATAGGCGGTGAGCGCGAGCGTGCGCGGGATCGGCGTCGCGGTCATCACCAACACATCGGCGGGGCGCTCGCCCTTGCCTTGCAGCTTCATGCGTTGATGCACGCCGAAGCGATGCTGCTCATCCACGACAGCAAGCGCGAGGTCTTTGAATGCGACGTCTTCGGAAAAGAGCGCATGCGTGCCGACGAGAATATCGATCTCACCGCTCGCCAGCGCTGCGAGCGTCTGGTCGCGCGTTGGTCCACGCTCACGTCCGGTGAGGATCGCCATCCTCACGCCAGCGGCTTTCGCCAGCGGCTCGAGCGACGCCATATGCTGTCTGCAGAGGATTTCCGTCGGCGCCATCAGCGCGCCTTGCGCACCCGCCTCGACCGCGCCGAGAAGTGCGAGCATCGCGACAACGGTCTTGCCCGCGCCGACATCGCCCTGCAGCAGGCGCAACATGCGCGACGGTGACGCCATGTCGGCCTGGATCTCGGCAAGCGATTGCTTCTGCGGATCGGTGAGCGTGAAGGGCAGGGCGGCGACGGCTTTCGCCCTGAGACGCCCGTCGCCCTTGATGGCGCGACCTTTGCGGCCTTTCATCTGTTCACGGATCATCAGCAGCGCGAGCTGGTTCGCGAGCAGTTCGTCATAGGCGAGGCGTTGGCGCGTGGATGTCTCCGGCGAAAGATCGGTTTCGTGTGCCGGATTGTGCGCGGCCCGCAAGGCGGCGGTGAAGCCTTCCCAGCCGCGCGTCTTGCGAAACGCCGTATCCTGCCACTCCGGCATCGCGGGTACTTTCTCCAACGCGGCACGGATCGCTTTCGACAGAGACTTCGCGGGCAGACCTTCGGTCAGCGCATAGACCGCTTCATGTTGCGGCAGGTCTTTTTCCTGCCCGGGCGCGACGATGAAATCGGGATGCGCCATCTGCAATTTGTCTTTGAACTTGTCGATGCGTCCGCTGACGATGCGCTTCTCGCCTTCTGGCAGTGTCTTTTGGAGATAGTCGGCATGCGCGTGAAAGAACACGAGTTCGATCGTCGCCGTGTCGTCGGAGCAGCGCACCTTGTAGGGCTGGCGCCGGTCGCGCGGTGGAAGATGGTCGAGCACGTTCAGCGTCACCGTCGCGATGCGGCCGGGCTCGGCCTCGATCAGCTTCGGGCGATAGGACCGGTCGATCACGCCGCACGGCAGATCGAAAATGAGATCGAGCAGCCGCGGCCCCGCGACGCGCGCAATCAGCTTCTCGATGCGCGGGCCAACGCCCGGCAGCGAACGGATCTCGCCAAAGAGTGGAAACAGAATCGCGGGCCGCATGAGAGCGAGGATAGAGGATGGCGGCTGGCTCCAAAACCTGCATCGCTCTCAACCCTCCCCTTGAGGGAGGTTGAAAAATGCAAAGCATTTTTCGGGGAGGGGTGAAGCTGCGCCGCCATACCCCTCCCCGAAATTTTGCTCACTGCGTTCGCAAATTATCGACCCTCCCTCAAGGGGAGGGTTGGAATTGATACGTGTGCCGCGCTATATGCCCCCATGACCGGACCTGAAAAAGGCGGCTCTTCGGAGGTCCGCCGCAAACAGCTATTGTTCCGCGCCAAGCGGCGCGGGTTCAAGGAGGTCGATCTGATCTTCGGCACCTTCGCCGCCGCGGAACTGGACGGCATGAGCGAGGCCGAACTCGACCAGTTTGAGGCGCTGCTCGCCGCGCCCGATCAGGAGGTCTATGCGTGGCTGCGTGGCCATGCGCCCGCGCCGAAAGAATTCGATACCGCTTTGTTCACCCGCATGAAGGCGCTCTGCGCGCGCAAGAATCCCACTTGGAACGTCTAGATTACATCGCCCAACATGAAGGCCGTTTCACCGTCACCGGGGTGCCGGGCGGCTATGATTCCTATCTCGCGGCGGAAGCGGCGAAGCGCGGCAACGGTCTCGTACTATTCGTGGCCGGCGACGATCTGCAGGCAGCTGCGATTGCCGACGGAGTCCGTTTCTTCGCACCAGATGTGAAGGTGCTGTCCTTCCCGGCGTGGGATTGCCTGCCATACGACCGCGTGTCGCCGAAATCGGATACCGAAAGCGAGCGGCTCGCGACCTTGGCGGCGCTGGCGCAACGCAAGAAGGATTCCGGTCCCGCCGTCGTCATCACGGTGATCAATGCGATCCTGCAGCGCGTGCCGCCGCGCTCGGCCATCGAAGGCGCGAGCTTCTTCGCAAAGACCGGCGTGAATGTCGGCTATGACAAGCTCGCCGCGTTCCTCGCCGCCAATGGCTATGCGAACGCGAGCACGGTGCGCGAGCCCGGCGACTTTGCGCTGCGCGGCGGCATCGTCGATCTGTGGCCGCCGGGGAGCGAGCAGCCGCTGCGCCTCGATTTCTTCGGGCAGGAGCTGGATGCCATCCGCCGCTTCGATGCGGAGACGCAATTGTCGGCGGACAGGATCGATTCCGTCGAACTGCTGCCCGCGAGCGAGGCGCCGCTCGATTCCGCATCGATCAGCCGCTTCCGCAGCGGCTATGTCGCGCGCTTCGGTCCCGCGACCAGCGACGATCCGCTCTATGAATCGGTGAGCGCGGGCCGCAAGCAGCAGGGCATGGAGCATTGGCTGCCGCTGTTCCACGACCATCTCGACACGCTGTTCGATTTCGTGCCCGAGGCGCAGATCCTGCTTGCCTATCAGAGCGAGGAGTCCAAATCCGCGCGGCTCGAACTGATCGCCGACTATTATGCGACCCGCAAGGAGATGCTCGGCCCGAAGGGCGACGACAAAAAGCACGCCATCAAGACGGCGCCGTATAAGCCGCTGCCGCCCGATGCGCTGTATCTGACGGACAAGGAATGGGCCGCGTCGCTCTCCTATCATCGCGTGCGCGAGCTCTCGCCATTCCAGGCGCCGGAGTCGATGAAGTCCGTCGATGCGGGCGGCAAGACCGGCCGCGACTTCGCGCCGGAGCGTCAGCAGGCCGGCACCAATGTGTTCGAGGTAGCGGTGCAGCATGTGAAAGCGTTGCAGGCGTCGGGCAAGCGCACGCTGGTCGCGTCGTGGAGCGAGGGCTCGGCCGAGCGCATGGGCGGCGTGCTGTCCGATCATGGTCTGCCGGCGATGCGTCGCGTCGAGAATTGGCCGGATGCGCTGAAGCTGGACAAAAATGCGGTCGGCATATCGGTTCTGGAATTCGAGCATGGTTTCGAGACGCCGGATTTCGCCGTCGTCGCGGAGCAGGACATCCTCGGCGACCGCATGGTGCGCCAGACACGCACACGCCGCGCGCAGAACTTCCTGCAGGAAGCATCGAGCCTTGCACCGGGCGATCTCGTCACCCATATCGAACATGGCGTCGGGCGTTATCTCGGCCTCAAGACCATCGATGCTGCCGGTGCGCCGCACGATTGCCTGGAGCTGCAATATGACGGCGGCAAGCTGTTCCTGCCGGTCGAAAACATCGAGCTTCTGACGCGTTACGGCGCGGACGAGGGCACGGCGCAGCTCGATCGTCTCGGCGGTGCGGGTTGGCAGACGCGCAAAGCCAAGATGAAGGCGCGCGTGCGCGAGATGGCGGCGGAACTGATCCGCATCGCCGCCGCGCGCGAATTGCGCTCGCTGCCCGCTATCGATCCGCCGGCAGGCGTGTACGACGAATTCTGCGCCAGGTTTCCGTATCAGGAGACCGAGGATCAGGAAAAAGCCGTCGCCGACGTGCTGGACGATCTGTCGAAAGGGCGGCCGATGGATCGCCTGGTCTGCGGCGATGTCGGTTTCGGCAAGACCGAGGTCGCGCTGCGCGCCGCGCTCGTGATGGCGATGAGCGGGCAGCAGGTCGCGGTCGTGGTGCCGACCACGCTGCTGGCGCGCCAGCATTTCCGCACGTTCAGTGAGCGCTTCGCTGGCTTTCCGCTGAAGCTGCGCCAGCTCTCGCGCTTCGTCGATGCGAAAGAGGCAAAAGAAACGAAAGCGGCGCTCGAAACGGGAGACGTCGATATCGTCGTCGGCACGCATGCGCTGCTGTCGAAGAGCATCGTTTTCCGCAATCTCAGCCTTGTGATCGTGGACGAGGAGCAGCATTTCGGCGTCACGCACAAGGAGCAGCTCAAGGCACTGAAGGCCGAAGTGCATGTGCTGACGCTGACCGCGACCCCGATCCCGCGGACCTTGCAGCTCGCGCTCTCGGGCGTGCGTGACCTCTCGCTGATCGCGACCGCGCCGATCGACCGTCTTGCGGTGCGGACCTTCGTCACGCCGTTCGATCCGCTGGTGGTGCGCGAGGCGCTGCTGCGCGAGCATTATCGCGGTGGGCAGAGCTTCTATGTCGCGCCGCGCATCGCCGATCTGCGCGAGGCGATGGAATTCCTGAAAGCGACCGTGCCGGAAGTGAAGCCCGCGATGGCGCATGGCCAAATGGCGGCGACGGCGCTGGAAGACGTGATGACAGCGTTCTACGACAAGCGCGTCGATGTGCTCGTTTCGACCAACATCGTGGAAAGCGGGCTCGACATCCCGACCGCCAACACGATGATCGTGCATCGCGCCGATATGTTCGGCTTGTCGCAGCTCTATCAGCTGCGTGGGCGCATCGGGCGCGGCAAGCAGCGCGCCTATGCCTACCTTACGACCCCTGCGGACCGGAAGCTCAACGACACGGCCGAGCGTAGATTGCAGGTTCTGCAATCTCTCGACCAGTTGGGTGCCGGCTTCGCGGTCGCGAGCCACGACATGGACATCCGCGGCGCGGGCAATCTGCTCGGCGACGAACAGTCCGGCCACGTCCGCGAGGTCGGCATCGAGCTGTATCAGGAGATGCTGGAGGAAGCCGTGGCACAGATGCGTGCGGGCGATATCTCGACCGAGATTGCCGACCAGTGGTCGCCGCAGATCAATATCGGCGCCTCGGTGATGATCCCGGAGAGCTATGTCACCGATCTCAATGTGCGCATGGCGCTCTATCGCCGCCTCGCCTCCATCGAGACGCGCGAAGATATCGAGCGCTTCGCCGCCGAGCTCATCGACCGTTTCGGCCCGTTGCCGGAAGAAGTACAGCATCTCTTCGCCATCGTCGCGATCAAGCAGCTCTGTCGCATCGCCCAGGTCGAGAAGATCGAGGCAGGGCCAAAGGGCGGCACCATCACCTTCCGCAACAATTCATTCCCCAATCCGGTCGCGCTCGTGAAGCTTATCAACACCCATTCCGGCACGATGAAGGTCCGCCCGGATCAAAAGGTGGTCGTGCAGCGCGACTGGCCGACGCCCGAGTCGCGCCTGAAAGGCGCCCAGGTGCTGGTCGGCCAGCTCGCGAAAATCGCGCAGGCGGGTTGACTTCTCGAGCTGTCTGCCAGATATTTCTGTCATGACAGAAATTACTGTCGATAGGCCAGAGCTCCCGTCTGCCGTCCAGCAATTCGTGCTGGCCTGGGGCGATATGGGCGGGCAGTGGGGCGTGAACCGATCGGTCAGCCAGATTCACGCGCTGCTCTATCTCTCCGAAAAGCCGCTCACCGCCGACGACATCGCCGAGACGCTCGCCATGGCCCGCTCGAATGTCTCGAACTCGATCAAGGAGCTTCTCGGCTGGGGTCTGATCCGCCGCGTGCCGGTGATGGGCGATCGCCGCGACTATTTCGAAGCTGAGACCGATATCTGGACCATCGCGGCCAACATCGCCGCGGGCCGGAAGCAGCGCGAGCTCGATCCTGCACTCGCCTCGCTCGCGGCCTGCGTTACGGCGGCGGAAGGCGACCACGCGATGCATCCTGTCGCCGTGAAGCGGCTGAAGGAGATGCGGGCGTTCACGCAGACAGTCAGCGGCTGGTACGACCAGATGGAGCGTGTGCCGAGACCGAGCCTGATGGTGCTGCTCCGGCTGGGCAGCAAGATCGTCAACTTCCTTCCGGCGAAGAAGGCGAAATAGAGCGATGTTGGGGCGGGCGCTGCAGGAAGAAGATTTCTCAGAGGCGCCTGGCGATACGACGTTGTCCGATCTGCGCTTCCGCCAATTGCTGTCGCGCGAGGATTGGGAGGCGCTGCCGCTACCGATGCGGAAACGGTTTTCCAAGCGTCTCAGCAATGGCGCAACCGTCGTTTATGCGGGTGAAGTGGTCGAGACGCGTTTTCGTGTCTTCGGCTGGCTGTTTGCGCAACTCGCGCGCGTGATCGGTTCGCCGTTGCCGCTGTTTACGGACGCCAATGTACCTGCGGTCGTTACCGTTACCGAAGATGTGAGGACGAGTGGGCAAATCTGGACGCGTCTCTATGCACGCCGGAACGGCTTCCCTCAGATCATCCAGTCGTCGAAGCAGTTTCGTGGCGACACCGGGCTTGAAGAGCATGTTGGCGGCGGCGTCGGCATGGCGCTGACAACCCATCGTGCCGACCACGCGCTGCAGTTCAGGAGCGCGCGCTATTTCGTTCGCCTGGAGGGCCTGGAGATGACGTTACCCCGATGGCTAACGCCGGGGGCGTTAACTGTCACCCATCTGGAGAACGGCGACGGACGTTTCACCTTCACGCTCGATATCGTCCATCCCCTGTTCGGGCAGGTGCTCTGGCAGAAGGCGGTTTTCCGCGACGCCTCTCCGCACAACTGACCAATTCAATCCTTGATAGCGCCAAAACGCCGCGCTTGCGTTTGCGGCGCCGCTCCATCAGCGTAAGGCGGAAGAAGGGACATTCATGCGCGTCGCCATCAGCGGCACGGGGCTTTTCACGCCCGCCGAAGGCATTTCGAACGCCGAGCTGGTCGCGGCGTACAATGAATTCGTGCGCGCACACAACGCGATGCATCCCGACGATGCGCACCTGCTCAAATCCAGCGACGAGTTCATCGTCAAGGCCTCCGGCATCCGGCATCGCCATGTGCTGGCGAAGGACGGGATGCTCGATCCGGAGATCATGTGCCCGCAGCTAAAGCAGCGAAGCAACGAGGAGCTGTCCTATTCCGCCGAGATCGGCATCGCTGCGGCGCGCGCCGCGCTGGATGCCGCGGGGCGCACGCCGGCGGACATCGATGGCGTGATCGTCGCCGCCTCGATCATGGAGCGGCCTTATCCGCAGATCGCGATCGAAATACAAAACGCACTCGGCATTGTGGGCTTCGGTTTCGACATGCTCGCGGGCTGTTCGTCGGCGACCTTTGGCATACAGACCGCCGCCGATATGGTGGCGCAGAGCCGGACGCGGGCCGTGCTCGCGATCAACCCGGAGATCTGCACCAGCCATCTCAATCTGCGCGACCGCGAGACCCATTTCATCTTCGGCGATGCGGCGACGGCGTGCGTGGTCGAGCGCGCGGAGGATACGCGTGGGCACAATTGCTGGGAGATTGTCGGCACGCGGCTGAAATCGGTGTTCTCCAACAACATCCGCAACAATTTCGGCCCGATGAACCGCTTCGATCCGGCGACAATGGGCGAGCCAGACAAGCTCATCACCCAGAAGGGCCGCAAGGTCTTCAAGGAAGTGGTGCCGATGGTCTCGGAGTTCATGATCGAGCATTTGACCGAGCTCAAGCTCAAGCCCGATCACATCAAGCGTTTCTGGTTGCACCAGGCGAACATCAACATGAACGATCTGATCGCGCGCAAGGTTCTGGGCCGCGAAGCGACCGTCGAAGAGGCGCCCAGCGTGCTCGGCAACTACGGGAACACAAGCTCGGCCGGCTCCATCGTCGCGTTCCACAAATACAGCGACGATCTCGCGGCCGACGATCTCGGCCATCTCTGTTCGTTCGGCGCGGGCTACACGGCGGGCAGCGTGGTGCTGCGCAAACTCGCCTAGCGCCAGCGCAGATACAGTCTGCGGCCGCGAAACTCGAAGGATTTCATGCGCGACAGGAATGCCATTCCGAGCAGGGAATTGCGCATGCCTGCGCGGTTGACCGACACCGGCACGTTGAACAGCGTCCGTTCGCCGACCTGGAGCGAGTCGAGTGTGTAGGCCGCGCCACGGCCCTCGCCATTCGCGGTCTCATAGGTCCGATCGAATTTGAGCCTCGATGTGTCGATACCGATACGCGCCGCATCGTCCGGCGTCAGCACGATCTCGCTTGCGCCGGTATCGACCAGGAATTTGACGGTCGTTCCGTTCGCCTTGCCGATGATGAGAAACTCGCCGTCGCGGTCCTGGCTGAACACCATCTCGCCCTTGCCGGTGCTGACGGGATATCCCGGCACCAGCTCGGAGCGTGCGTTGCCGAGCGCGTCCTGCACTTGCGGATAATAGACATAGCCCAGCAGGATGATGGCGAAGATGCCCGTCCAGATCGCGATATTGCGGACGCTTTCCTTGAACTTGAACCGGTTGCCATAGACGACACCCGACGCGACCAGCGTGAGGATCGCGACATTGCGGATGAAATAGCCCTGATCCATGGAATCGGGGTGCGAATCCGGAAACAGCTGCGACAATTCCCAAAGCCCGAACCATCCGGCGGCGACAAGCGCGATCCAGATCAGAAAACGATAGCGATGGGTGACAGGCTCGGGCTCCGGCTGATGCCAAGGCCCCTGGGATTGCGACATGAATGGCCTTTTGGCGGGAAAGCGGCAGCCCTCAATTCTGGCGCATTTTTACCACAAAACCGGAGCAGGGATACGCAGGGCATAGTTCCGCGTTAACAATGAAGCCAGACTTGGGCGGGGAGATCGATCGTGTTTCTGCAATCTGTGAGCTGGTACTGGATCGCGGCGCCCATAGCGGTGATGGTGATCGGCGTTCTGATCCTGCTGCGCGGTCTCGGCCATGTCGCGCGCGGAAGCGGCGGCAAAGGCACCGCGCATGTCGCGGTCGGCGCGCCGCTGTCGGTCTTGGGCTTCGCGATTGCGTTGCTCGCGCTCAACACCCAGACCTTCGCGCGGCTGAGCCATGAGAATGACGTCGCCAATGTTGCGGTGAAGAGTCTGAGCCAGGCGGACAACACTTGGCGCATCACCATCCAGCGCCTCGACGTCCCGAACACGATCCAGATCTGCGACATCCAGGGCGATTCCTGGGAGTTGAGCGCGCGCGTCCAGAAATGGAAGCCGTGGGCGAATGTGCTCGGCCTCGATACGACCTATGCGCTCGACCAGATCACCAACCGCTATTTCAACGCCGGGCGCGCGAGCGGCAAGCCGATCACGGCGTGCGACCTGAAGGGCCCTGTGCCGGCCGTCGACAATTACGTTCCCAATTCGTGGCTGAACTGGTTGGTGGGAGAATCCTATACCGAGCAGCGCCATTTCGGCTCCGCTGCCTACATGCCGAACGCTGATGGCGCCGTGTACAAGGTTGTGATGACCCAATCCGGCCTCAACGCCGAACCGGTCAACGCCGCCGCCAACCAGGCGAATGCGGCGCGGCCTTAGCTACCGCGCGTTCTGATCTGCCTGGTGCAGGCCGACGATGTTCTCGTCGGGATCGCGGATATAGGTCTGCCAGCCGACGCCGGGGATCGCCATCTTGGGCAGCGCAACCGCTGCTCCCGCCGCCGTCGCTTTTGCCACAGCTTCGTCGACCGACGTCACGCCCAGCGCACACGAACGCATTGACCGGCGCGCCGGCCGCCGCGCCCGCGCCCAAGCGCTTGACGAAGCCGCCATTGATGCCGGAGCCATCAGAGTCGCCGGTGTTGATGAGGTAATAATCGAACTGCGGCATATGCGTGATCTGCCAGCCGAACACATCGGCATAGAACTTCGACAGCTTTGCCGGATCGGTGGCATGGATTTCAAAATGGACGGGACGGTTCATGATGGTCTCCCAACATTGCGGTCTCGTGCTTCGACAGGCTCAGCATGAGGAATTAGATAAAATCCTCACCCTGAGCTTGTCGAAGGGTGAAGCGAAAGTCGAATTCTAACTTACCTGCTCGAACGCCATGATCGTGTCACTGCCGGCCTGGATGCGTTCGAACAGCATCGGGCATTCGGGGATCATGCGTTCCATCCAGTAGCGAGCGGCGACGAGCTTCTGTTTGTAGAAGTCGGCGTTCGGCGGACTGGCGGCGAGCTTCGTATTCGCGACCTTCGCCATGCGTGCGTGCATCCAGCCGACCATGACGATGCCCATCATGCGCAGATAATCGACCGCGCCGGCGCCCGCATTGTTCGGATTGGCGAGGCCGTTCTGCGCCAGCCAGAACGTCGCCTGTTGCAGCGTGTCCATGCCGCGCTTCACCGGTGCGACGAACGGCTTCATCGCGGAATCGGCTTCGTTCTCGCTCACCCAGCCGGAGAGCAGGGCGAACAAAGCGAGCGGCGCCTGGCCACCCTTGCGGCCGAGCTTGCGGCCGACGAGGTCCATCGCCTGCACGCCGTTCGCGCCTTCATAGGTCTGGTTGATGCGGCCGTCGCGCACGAACTGCTCCACGCCATTGTCGCGGATATAGCCGTGGCCGCCATAGCACTGCATCGCCATGTTCGCGGCCTCGAAGCCCATGTCAGTGAAGAACGCCTTGATCACCGGCGTCATCAGATCGGCGAGCATGCCTGCGGTCGCGGCCTCGGGCTTGGTGCTTTCGGCGATCGCCATGTTGAGCGTTGTCCACATCGCCACCGCGCGTGCGCCGTCCACGAACGACTTGGAGTGCAGCAGCATGCGCCGCACATCGGGGTGCACGAATTCGAGGTCGGCGGATTTGTCGGGCTCTTTTGGGCCCGTCAGCGCGTGGCCGACGCGGCGCTCATGCGCGTACGCCATGCCGTTCTGATAGGCGACTTCGCCGATGGCGATGCCCTGCACGCCGACGCCGAGACGCGCGGCGTTCATCATGCCGAACATGCCGGCCATGCCCGCGCTTGCCGAGCGCTTTTCGCCGGGTTTTGGTGGTGTCGGTTTCGGGCCGAGACGCCATGCTTTGGCGTCGTCGAAATTCAGCACGCAGGTGGCCTGCGCCTTGATGCCCATCTTCTTCTCGATGCCGCCGGTGGAAACGGCGTTGCGTGTGCCCATCTTTCCGTCCTCGCTGACGAGGAATTTCGGCACCATGAAGAAATTCACGGTGGAGAGATCGTCCTGGATCTGTCCGTTCTCGTCGGGGATCTTCGCGATCACCATATGAATGATATTGTCAGTGAGGTCTTGGTCGCCGCCGGAGATAAAAATCTTTGTGCCGATGAGCTTGTAGGTGCCGTCGGGCTGCTCGACCGCGCGTGTCTTCATCAGGCGCAGATCGGTGCCGCAATTGGGCTCGGTCAGGCACATCGTGCCCGCCCATTCGCCGCTGATCATCTTGGGCAGAACGAACTGCTTCATCCAGTCCGCGCCGGTGGCGCCAAGCGCGCCGGCAGCGGCGCTGCTCAATCCCGGATACATCGCGAAAGACTGATTGGATGACGACGCCATCTCCGCGACGGCGAGGGTGATCAGCGTCGGCAATCCCGCACCGCCGAACTTCGCCGGCGCCGACAACGCCCCCCAGCCCGCCTCGCAATAGGCCTTGTAGGCTTCCTTGAATCCCTTCGGCGTGCGCACGACGCCGTTCTCGAAATGCGCGCCTTCTTCGTCGCCCGACTGGTTGATCGGCTGAAGCACTTCCTCGCAGAACTTGCCCGCGTTGGTAAGAATGTCGTCGATCAGGTCCGGCGTCAGCTCGCCGAAATCGGGCAGGTCGCGGTGCTGGTCGACCTCCAACAGTTCGTTGAGCAGGAATTTGTATTCATCGACGGGCGCGCGATAGATGGGCATGGAAATCTCCGGGCGAATAGGAAGTAGCGAATGGCGAATAGTAGGCGAGCCACCCGCTATTCGCCACTCGCTATTCGCCCCCGCTAGCCCCGATCGTTGATGGCAAACCGCAGGCCCCGCCATTCCCCGCGGCGGATGGCGACGATCAGGATCACCAGCGCGGCGGCTGCGCAAACGGCGACAGCGACGACAGACGCTTCCGGGCCGAACTTGCCGCCGGTCAGAAGGTCGGGGCCGGTCATGGTGGTGGTGTAGAGGCCCTTGAAGGCGTTGCCGGAGACGATGCTGCCGAAGATGCCGCTTTCGGCGAAATTCCAGCCGAAATGCAGCCCGATGGGGAGCCAGAGATTGCGGGTCACCGCATAAGAGACACCGAGAAGCAGCCCGGCCTCAAGCGCGATGGCCGCGCCGCTGACCGCCGTCGCGCCGGGATTGCCCATATGGATCAGGCCGAAGAGCGCTGCAGAAACGAGAAGAGCGATGAAAGTGCCGAACATCTCCTCGAAGATGCGGAAGACGGCGCCACGGAACACGATCTCCTCGCCGATGGCCGAGAGGATCGCCATGTTGATCGCGGCGAGCAGTGCCTGGCCGGGATTATATCCGCCGACATGGGCGACGCCCACCACCGAGAGGATCGCAATCGTGACTGTGAACAGACCCGCGCCGATCAGGACGCCGGCCGGAATCCCGGCGGGCGCTTTTGTGAGAGATATCTCGCTGACCCGGCGATGCTCCATCCACCGCACGAACAACCAATAGATCAGAAGCAACCCAATGGCTGACGCCGCTTCGAAGGCGATTGCCACCATCTGCCGGTTCTCGGCGGCGATGTTGGGTAAAGCCACAATCGGCAGAATTTGCGCACCGGCGTAAGCACCGATCGTGATGATGAAGAGCGCGAAGAACCGCACCAGGCGGTTGTCGAAGATGCGGCGTATGAGAGATTTTTTGGAAACAGGCAGATCAATGACTGTCATATCGGTCCCCGTCGTTCAAAATAATACACTGAAAAAACGGCTCCGCCCGAAATGGAGCGGAGCCGCTGTACGCCCTTTAAATCAGATCGCGCAAGGTGACCTTCACATCGCCTTTGCCTTTGACCGACAGTTTGACAATTGTCCCCGGCTTCCAGTTGCGCCACTCCTCACGGAGATCGGGCAGAAAGAAATCCGCTGACGCTTTGCCGTCGATGGCGGTGATGATGTCGTCCTTGGCAAGGCCCGCTGCTTCCGCGGGGCCGCCCTTGGTGATGTCGATCACCTTGAAGCCTTCCGGCACGGCATTGATCCACATGCCCGAGCGGTCGAACGTATCGATATCCGAATGCAGGCCTTCGAAGGGCTTCAGATACATCGTGCTGTGGCCGTAATCGAACGTCACGACGAAGCGTTTCAAAACGCCGCCGCCGACATTGTTCGGGAACGCTTCCGCCGCGCCAGCGCCACCCTTGTCGAGGCTGATCATCGTCAGCGGATGCTCGATGGTGACGCCTGCGAGCTTCAAGGTGCCGCCTTTGAACACAAAGCTGCGTGACGGCCCACCGACGCCCCAGCCGGTCATCGCTTCCGCGCCGCCCGTCACCTTTGCGCGCAGATTGTTCTTGGCCACGAACGCCGCGTTCAGCTCCAGCGGCATACGCGAGCCGGTGTCGATGCCGAAGCGGCCGGGTATGCCGTCATAGGAGCCAAGAATCTCCGGAAACTGGTGATACAGCCGCATCGGCACCGGAGTGCCGGCATATTTCGGATCGAAGTATTTCTTGTCGATGAAGGTGATTGTGTGCTGGCCATAGTCGAAGCGTGTGACGAAGCGCGCGAAGAACTCATAGCCCACCATGCCCTGTTCGTCCGTGCCTTCCACACCCTTCGCCTGGAAGGTCAGTACCGACGCCGTCTGATCGGTGATGGTGGCATCGCCGACGCGGATCGTTTTGAGCGTCGTCACGCCACTGGTCGCAAGCTGATCGCCGCCGCCGCTGGAAGTGAGATTGCCCTGCGATGCAATGCCGAGCGCCTTCGCGGTTTCGGGCGTCACGATGCTGTGGCCACCGGTGTCGAAGATGAAGTTCAACGGCTTCGATCCATTCACGCTGACATCGGCGTAGATGTGGTTGTTGAGAAGCCGGAACGGCACCGTCGTCTCGTGCGCGCCATTCGCGATGGAAAAATCGTGGATGTCTTCTGCAGGCTTCCGATAGGCGCTGACCGGAAGGGGAGCGGAGAATTTCGCCGAGGTCAGCGTGAAGGTCTGCAGATTGTGGCTGCCGTCATCGACGACGAACGTTTTCGGAATCAGCGCGCCATCGACCGGCGCATAGTCCGAATAGACAGTGGAGATCGTTTGGGTTGATTGGATTTCGACCGTCTGGTGGAGAAGATGTGTCGTGGGATCGAACCAGGCCTCCAGCGCCGTACCGCCGTCCGGCGTGACTTTCAGGACGTCGTAGGCTTTTCCGTCCTTGTCAGCCTTTTGGCCGAGACTTTCGACCGCCGCGCCGCCGCGGTCGGCGCGCCACCACAGATTCCGGTCCTGATAGGCTTCGCTGATCGCCAGCTGCACCACATCGCCGCCGGACTGATCGGTGACCGTGCCGGAGGATTCTTTTTCCCAGGCTTTCGCGCCGTCAAAGCCGGAGGCTCCACTTGTGGGCCCGATATTGTAGGTGTCGACAAACGCGCCGATCTGCAGGTCTTCGAGGGACGAGGTCGTGCCCGTCAGCCCCTGGCCCGAATAGGCGTACTCGACTTTCAGCGTTTTCTTGCCGTTCCAATTGCCCATCGCGGCCTTGTTGGCGGCGAGGATGTCTTCGGGCGAAGCGGCCAGTGCGGACGTCGTGAGAGCGGAGGACAGCAAAAGCGCAGCGAATGTCTTGGACATGGTTCCTGCTCGATCGGTGGCGCGGAATACCTACACGTAGATGAGGCGATGCGATGTTCACGATGGCGCGACCCTCCACGAAAAAGCCGCGCCATCGCAAGCATCAGACGAGATCGCGCAATTTTACCTTCACGTCGCCTTTGCCTTTGATCGAGAATGTCACGACCGTGCCTGGCGCTTCGTCGCGAAGGCGCATGCGCATGGCGGGAAGGGCGATGCTTGCAGCCGGCTTGCCGTCGACCGCTGTGATGATGTCGTCTTTGGCGAGACCGGCTTGCGCGGCCGGCGTGTTCGCGGTCACGTCGACGACCTTGTAGCCCTCGGCATCCTTGTTGAACCACATGCCCGCACGGTCGAAGGTGTCGAGATCGGCAACCTGGCCCGTGACCGGCTTCAGATACATCGTGTTGTGCTCGTAATCGAAGGTGACGACGAAGCGCTTCAGGATGCCGCCGCCGATATTGCCGGCGAGGGAATCGTCCGCATTGGCGCCGCCCTTGTCGGTCGTGAGCAGGACCAGCGGCCCCTTCACATCGACATCGCCGATCTTGAGCAATCCGCCATGGGTGACGAACGCCGTCGTCGGTCCGCCCACGCCCCAGCCGGTCACGGCTTCTTCGCCCTTGACCGAGGCATTGTGCAGATCGTGCTTCGCGACGAAGGGCGAACTCAGCATCAGGGTCTGGCGCGCGCCGGTGTCGATCACGAACTTGCCGGGGACGCCTTCATAGCTGCCCTCGATCTCGACGTCATTGCCGTCGAACACGATCGGCACGGCGGTGCCGGCATTTTTCGGATCGAAATCCTTTGGAGTGATCAGCGTGATCGTCTTGTTGCCGTAATCGATGCGCGTCACAAAGCGGCGGAAGGTTTCGAACCCGATCATGCCGGGCATCGGAACGCCTTCGGTGCTCTCCATCGAATTCAGCGGCAGCGACATGAAGCTCTGGTCGGTGATCGTGGCCTGACCAAGATCGACGCGCGCGACCTTGGTCATGCCGGCCGACATCGTGCCGGTGCCGCCGCCGCGCGCATCCATGTTGCCCTCGACCTTGAGGCCGAGTTCTTTCGCCAGTGGCGGCGTCACCAGATTGAGTCCGCCGGTGTCGAAGATGAAGGTGTAGGGACCTTTGCCGTTGATCTTCACATCGGCATAGATGTGGTTGTTGATGAGCTGGAACGGGAACCTCGTTTCCTTCGCGCCGTCGGCGATGGAGAAGTCCGCGAGTTCGACCTTCGGCATCGCATAGGCGGATGCCGGCTGCTCCGCCGCGAACGCCGCCGCTGTCAGCGTCATGTCCTGCGCATTCTTGCCGTCGCTCGCGACCTGATGAAGCTTCGTCGCCATTATCGTGCCGTCATAGATTTTGTAATCCGCGAAGGTGGAGATGTTGGTAAGCGAACCGATCTTTTCCTCGATGCGATAGAGCAGGTGGGTCTTGGTATCGAACCAGGCGTCGAACGTCCCGCCATCCTTCGGCATGAAGGTCACGACGTCATAGGTCTTGCCGCCATCACTCTTCTGCGGGTCGAGCGTGACCTGCGCACCGCCGAAATCCGCGCGCCACCACAGATTGGCGTCGCGATAGGCTTCGTTGACCGCCATGTATCTGCCGGAGCCGTTCTGCGGCGTGACTGTACCCGACGGATCCTTCTCCCAGGCGGACGAGCCGTCGAAGCCCTGCACCTGCGTCACCGGGCCGATGGCGGCGTTGTCGACGAAGCGGCCGTTGCGGAGATCGGCAATCGAGGAGACCTTGCCGGTCATGCCCATGCCGGAATAATCGTAGTCCGTCTTGAGCGTCGCGTTCTTGTCCCAGACGGCGCCACCCGAGGCGGCCTTGTTGGCGGCGAGAATGTCGGCAGCAGTCGAGGCGGCGTAAGCAGGCGCGGTGAAGCTCGCGGCGACGGCAATGATTGCTAGAGTATGGCGCATGGATTCTCCCGTATTGGCCCGCCTCACGTGGTAAGACGGTTCTACAGCGGCAATATGCGTAAAACGCATGGCTGGGTTGCTGGCATGCTGGCGGCGCTCATTCTCTCAACACATTCAGCCGCTTGTGCACCGCGAAAGATTGTTTCGACATTCTTGTGCACCGATGAATACGTGTTCCGGCTAGTGCCTCACGAGCACATCGCGGCGCTGTCCTTCGAGGCGGCGGACCGCCATCCCGTGGTCTCCACCATTGCGGACGAAGTCGCGCGGGCGGGCATTCCCACCATCCGTCCCTCGGCCGAAACGGTGATGAACACCGCGCCCGATCTGGTCGTGATGTATGCGGGCACGATGCCCGCGCTGCATGCGGCGCTCGCGCGCGCGCATGTCGCGGTGCTCGATGTGCCATGGGCTGGTTCGCTCGCCGATGTGCGCAAGGTGACCGCGATGTTGGGCGAGAAGCTCGATGCGCGCGATCGCGCCGCGGCGATGCTGGCCGATATGGATCGCAAGATCGCGCAGGCAAAAGCGCATGCGCCGCATCCCCCGGTGCGGACGTTGATCTATGAAGCCAACGGCTATTCCGGCACCGGCGCGATGACGGACGAGCTGATGGCGGATGCCGGACTCGTCGATGTCGTCGCGGGGATGACGCCGACGCGCCTCGACACGATCCCGGTCGAGAGCGTGCTCGCCAATCCGCCGGAGCTCCTGATCCTGAGCGGCGACAAATACGCCACCAACTCCCGCGCCGATCTCGTGCCGCATCATCCCGCGCTGAAGGGATTCAAAGGCACCACCGCCTGGGCGAAGCTCACACCGCTGCTGTGTCCTGGACCATGGTCGGCGGATGTGGTGGAGACATTTGCGAGGCTCGGTGTGAAGGTGAGGCGCTCGGGATGATTGTGGTGATGCTGATTTTTGCCGGATTATTGGCCTTGAATGCACTGTGCGGCCTGATGGCTGGGCGAATGTTTGGACGGTCAGGCTGGATCTACAAGGATGGCGATCCGACGTTGTTTGCCCTAGATATCGGCGTGTCCATATCGGCTTGCATTATTTTGACGGCTTTGGCCTTCATCGTCCGGTGAAAACCTTAGCTACATTCGCCTACACAAACACCGCTGTCATCCCCGGCGAGCATGGATGCGCAAGCATTCATGCGAGGGAAGGGGACCCAGCTGGTAAACACAGAGCCGCGGCGAAATTCAGGAGGCTCCGCATTTCTTTCCGGATCGGATCGGCTTCGCCACCTGGGTCCCCTTCCCTCGCATCGCTTTGCGATGCTCGCCGGGGATGACAATGGGAGCGCGGTGGATCATGCCTGCGCTTGCGGCTCTTACGCTCGCGTGCGCGATGCTATCGTTCTTCGTGGGGCCGTCGCATCTTCCGGCGCACGCGATCCTGCAAGGATTGTTCGACGGGCAGGGGATCGCGGGCACGATTGCGCGTGAAATACGACTGCCGCGAATGGGGCTCGGGCTCGTGGTCGGCGCGGCGCTGGGTGCGAGCGGCGCGGCGCTTCAGGGACTCTTCCGCAATCCGCTGGCGTCGCCCGATGTCACCGGCGTGACGTCGTGTGCGGGACTGGGTGCGGTGATCGCGCTCTACTTCGGATTCTCCGCCGCCACGCCCGCATTGCTTCCGGCGTTTGCGATCCTTGGCGCGCTGGCTTCCGCCGCATTGCTCTATCTGCTGTCGCGCGCGGGTGCAGGCGTACTCGCATTGGTGCTGGCCGGCGTCGCGATCTCGAGTCTGGCCGTGGCGTTGACCGCGCTCGCGCTGTCCTTCGCCGCCAATCCCTACGCGATGAGCGAGATGGTGCTATGGATGATGGGGTCGCTGAAGGACCGCACCCTCACCGATCTCGCATTAGCCACGCCGCTTGTGCTCATCGGCATCGCGCTGCTGATGAGTGCCGCGCGCGGTCTCGATGCGGTGACGCTCGGCGAGGAAGCGGCACACAGCCTCGGCGTCCATGTCGGCAGCGTGCGGATGCGCGTGGTGCTGGGCGTGGCGCTCGCGACCGGCGCCGCGACCGCAGCGGCAGGCGCGGTGAGTTTCGTCGGACTGGTCGTGCCGCATCTGCTGAGGCCGTTCGTGGGCTATCAGCCGTCGCGGTTGGTCCTGCCGTCGGCGCTGGGCGGCGCTTTGCTGGTCACTGCCGCCGACGTGCTGGTGCGCAGCATCGATCCGGGCGAGCAGCTTCGTCTCGGCGTCGTCACCGCGATGATCGGCGCGCCATTCTTCTTCTGGCTGATCCTGAAGCTTCGGAGAGAGGCATGAGTGCCGCGCTCTCCTTCCAGACGATCGGCGTGCGCTATGGCGAGCGCGCCGCGCTCAGCGATGTCAGCGCCTCGTTCGAGTCCGGCGTTGTGACGGGCATCGTCGGCCCCAACGGCGCGGGGAAGACGACCTTGCTGCGCGCGGCGCTCGGCATATTGCCGCTCGCGGGCGGAACGGTCCGCGTGCTGGATCGCGAGCTGAAGGACTGGTCGCGTGAGGCACTGGCGCGGACCATCGCCTATCTGCCGCAAGGCGGTGAGGCGCATTGGCCGATCCTCGCGCGCGATCTTGTGGCTCTGGGACGCCTACCGCATCGGGGCATGTTCGCGGCGCCGTCACGTGCCGACGACGATGCTGTGCATGCTGCATTGGCGCGGTCCGATGCCACCGCCTTCGCCGATCGCCGCATGGACGAACTCTCCGCCGGCGAACGCGCGCGGGTGCTGTTCGCGCGCGCGCTGGCGACCGGCGCATCCATCCTGCTCGCCGACGAGCCGGCAGCGTGGCTCGATCCCGCGCATCAGTTGCGGCTGATGGCGCTGCTGCGCGAAGAGGCGGCGCGCGGCACGGCTGTCGCCGTGACGATGCACGATCTCTCGCTCGCGGCGCGCCATTGCGACCGGATTCTTGTCCTGAACGAAGGCCGCGTCGCCGCTTTCGGCACGCCGGATGACGCGCTGTCGGATGCGACACTGGCCGCGGTCTTCGGCATTGTCGTGCTGCGAACGCCGGACCATTCGGGCGGTCGTGCCACGCTCACGCCCTGGAACCTGATCTAGCGGTTGCCCGTTCCCAATGTGGCGTCTCTAATGCCGCCGCAACGGAGACCGCCATGTCCAAGAAGCACAACCACGATGACGACGAGGGCGAAGACGACAAGCACTACAAGCGCGCGCTGCGCGATCTGCAGATCGAGCTCGTCAAGCTGCAGCGCAAGCTGATTGCGGAAGGCGCCCGCGTCCTCATCGTCCTCGAAGGCCGCGACGGTGCGGGCAAAGACGGCGCCATCAAACGCCTGACCGAGCATATGAGCCCGCGCGAGACCCGCGTGCATGCGCCGGGCACGCCCTCGAGCCGCGAACAGACCGAATGGTATTTCCAGCGCTTCGCGCGTTTCTTCCCTTCGGGCGGCGAGTTCGTGATCTTCAATCGCTCCTGGTACAACCGCGCCGGAGTCGAGCGCGTGATGGGCTTCTGCACCGAGGAGCAGGTTGCGGAGTTCTACGAAGCGGTGGTGCCGTTCGAGCGGCTCTTGGTGCGCGACGGGCTGCACTTCCGCAAATATTACCTCGACATCTCCAGGGACGAGCAGAAGAAGCGGTTGAAGGCGCGCGCGGAGGATCCGCTGAAGAAGTGGAAGATCTCGCCGGTCGATGCGGCGGCGCTCAAGAACTGGAAAGCCTACAGCGCCGCGCGCGACGATATGTTCGAGCGCACCGGCCATGACGCCGCGCCGTGGCGCATCGTGCGCACCGACACCAAGAAGATCGCGCGGCTGGAATTGCTGCGCGATCTGCTCGACAGTTTCGATTACAAGGGAAAGCTCAAGAAGCTCGCCAAGCCCGATCGCGATGTCGTGTTCCCGTGGTCGGAGAAAACCGCGAAGCGCATCGCCGCCTAGCGCGCGCGGCGGGTGCTCGCCACGGCCTGCGCCAGATTGCGGGACTCGAGGACCTGCGCCGTCGCATCGCGCGCGGCGAGCAGCACCTTGCGGATGGCGCAGGTCGCCTCGTCCACGCAATCGGGGCATTTGTGATAGGCGGTGACGCTGACGCAGGGGCTGAGCGCGAGCGGACCGTCGGTCTCGCGGATGATGTCGGCGAAGGAGATTTCCTTTGCCGGTCGCCCGAGGCGATAGCCGCCGGCGCGGCCGCGAATGCTCTGCACGATGCCGCGGCGCTTCAGGCCGAGCAGGATCTGCTCGAGGAATTTCCGCGGCACGCCCGCTTCCTCGGCGATGTCGGCGATCATCATCGGCTCGCGCCCGCCATGCTCGGCGAGAACGATCAGCGCATGCAACGCGTAGCGAGCCTTCTGCGACAGCATCTCAAATACCCAAATCCCTAGCGTTCATATTGGGTCTTGGGGATTGCCCGTCAAGCGGGCGGCGGCAGCCTGGCAATGGCCTCGTCCATGAAGGCGCAGAATTTCGTGCCCGGCGTCCGGAATCGCATCTCATAAGCCTCACGAAAGGCGGGGTGGCGCATCGCCTGGTCCACCGACGCGCGCATGGCCCGATAGATGTCGTCGTCCAATAACCCGCGCTCGTGCTGCGAGAACGAATCCTGCCAGCCGAACATCTGCGCCGTGGCAAAGGCCTGGAACTGTATCCTGCGCACCGCGTCTTGTGTCGCTTCACGGCCGGTGCCGGTGAGGTACGCGGCGGCGACCTCCGCATCGGTCGACTTCAGGAGCATCTCGGAGATCAGCGTCACCCGGCCCTGGTTGATCAGCGCGCGCGTGTGCTTGACGTTCTGATGCGTCTGCAACGCGAGATAGACGATCGACACCGTCACCGCGATCCCGCTGATCGCGGTCGTGATGGTCGCAAAATCCGAAAGTGTCATGCGCGGTCCCCCGACTCGAATGGACCGAGTCTAACCGCGAACTGGCGACCCCGGGAGGACTCGAACCACCGGCCTACGGTTTAGGAAACCGCCGCTCTATCCTGCTGAGCTACGGGGTCGCGCGCGGGCGAAACTGCATCCGTGTGGCGCGTTTGGCAAGCATCTAGAGCATCGGACCTTCTGACATATCCACGGCGCACTCATGCTTCGACAAGCTCAGCATGAGGACTAACCCTATTTCCTCACCCTGAGCTTGTCGAAGGGTGAGGAGCCGCGAGTGCATCTGAACGCATCTTGCTCTACCGTCCCGGCTTGCCCGCGATCCAGAGCCAGCGCGAGCGGTTGTAGTCGCGCACGTTCGAGACGAAGCCCTTCACCCAAGGCTGGACGAGGTTCTGCGTTACGCGGAAGCGCCAGGGAATCCACGGATAATCCCTGAGCGCGATCTTCTCGGCGCCGAGCAGCAATTGCCCGCGCTTTGCGGGATCGGGCTCGTCCTGCGCGGCGGCGAGCGCCTTGTCGTAGGCAGCGCTCTTATAGCGCGCGTAATTGTTGCCGCTCGACGATTGCAGCAGGTCGAGGAAATTGGTCGCGTCGTTGAAATCGGCAATCCATACCGCAGTTGCAATCTCATATTGGCCGGTCTGCATGTTGCGATAATGGATCTGCAGATCGGCGGACTGGATCGCGAGATCGACATCGATCGCGCGCAGCATCGCCTGCAGCACGGCGGCGACGCGCTTGTTGTCGGGATCATGCGTGGTCTCGAGCGTGAGGCGCAGCGGATTGTTCGCGCCGTATCCCGCCTGCTGCATCAGCGCGCGCGCCTGCTCGACGCGCGCTTGCTGCGGCATTGGCTTGAAATCCATCGCCGCGCCGCCTGGGAAGTTCGCGACGCCCGGCGGCACGAAGGCATAGGCGGGCAGATCGCCGAGCTTCAGCACCTTGCCCGTCACCACCTCGCGGTCGAGCGCGAGGTTCAGCGCCTTGCGTACCCGCACATCGTTCAGCGGCGCGCGCCCATTGTTCATCGTGATGTAGGAGAGCGAGAGATAGGGCGTCATGCGCAGCGCGCCGCCCATATTCGCGCGCAGCCAGTCGATAGCGGTGGCGGGGATCGGCGATTGCATGTCGAGCTCGCCGGCGCGGATGCGCTTCAGCGCCGAATTGGAATCCTCCAGCGGGACATAATTCACCTGATCGATGCGCACATGCGCTGCATCGTAGAAGCGCGGATTCTTCGTCAGCGTCAGACGCTCGTTGAGCACCCATTGCGTCGGCAGATAGGGGCCGTTGCCGACATAAGTGCCGATCTTTGCCCACGCATTGCCCTTCGCCTGCACGACATGGCGCGGCACGGGATAGGCGGTGTCGTGCGTGAGCAGCTCCGGCAGATAGGCGGCGGGATGTTCGAGTTGCACGATGAGCGTCGCGTCATTTGCCGCGCGCACACCGAGCGCAGACGGCGGCATCGTGCCGTTGCTGATCGCCTTCGCGTTCTTGAGGACCCAAAGATTATACGCATAGGGCGCGGCGGTTTTGGGATCGAGCAGGCGCTGCCACGCGAACACGAAATCGCCCGCGGTTACGGGATGGCCGTCCGACCACAGCGCCTTGCGCAGATGGAAGGTCCAGGTTTTGCCGTCCTGCGAAATCTCCCAGCGTTCCGCCATGCCGGGGATCGGCCGCGCCGCGGCGTCGAGCGTCGTGAGCCCGATGAGGATGTCGCCGAGGATGTTCGACTCCGCCGCGGTATCGACGAAGGCCGGATCGAGACTCTTCGGCTCGCTGCCATTGCCGCGATTGAGGACGGTGAGAGCCTGCGCGGACGCGAGTGTCGCGCTAAGGAGGATGACGGAGAGGGCGACTCGGTGCGGCGCGTTCATGCGGGGCAGAATAGCACTCACGCGCTCCGCTTGACCGCCTGAATGGCGTTTTCGAGCGCGTTCAGGAAACGCGAGCGGTCCTTCGCCGTGAAGCCGGCATTGTAGGTCTGGTTGCCGGTGGCCTCACGCAGATGGCGGTGCAGCTCGCGCATGCCGAGTGCGGTGCCGATATTGTCCTTGGTGAACGCGTCGCCATTCGGACGCAGAACGCGCGCGCCTTTGGCGAGACAGCGCGCGGCGAGGGGAATGTCCGCCGTGATCGCGATGTCGCCGGATTGGATGCGGTCCGCGATCCAGTCATCGGCGGCGTCGGCGCCTTCCGCAACGACGATGGTGTGGATCATTGGATGAGGGCGCGGGCGGATGCCGCCATTGCTCACGATATGGACGTGAAGATTGTGCCGCCCCGCGACCTTCTCGACCTCCGCCTTCACCGGGCAGGCATCGGCATCGACATAGATTTCAAGCATGGGGGAAGGATAGCGCGCTTGCGGTCGAAGAGGAGAGCCCCACTCAAACGGCTGTGATGGCGCGGTCGAGCGAGAGGAAGCGGGTGCGGTTGACGTTGATGTTGTTGCTGATCCAGCCCTTGACCTGCGGCGAGACAAGATCGCGCGTGACGTCGAAGAACACGGGCGCGATCGCGGCGTCGTCGAGCATGGTCTGCTCGGCCTGCTGCAACAGCTGCGCGCGGGCCTGCACATCACGCTCATTGTCGGATTGCACGACAAGAGTATCGAACTTCGGGTTGGCATAAAGCCCGTAATTCATGTCCGGCGTCGCGCTCTGGAAGATGTAGAGGTAGTTCTTGGGATCGCGATAATCCGCGACCCATCCGGCCCACGCCACATCGAAATCGTGCCGGCGAAGATTGGCATAGTGGATCTGGGTATCGGAAGGGACGAAGCGCACGGTCACGCCGATCTGCCGCCACATCTCCTGCAGCGCGACGGAGATCAGCTTGGTCTCCGTGTTCATGATCATCGCGTAGTCGAAATGCAGCGGGTTTTTCGCGCCGAAGCCTGCGTCCGCCAGAAGCTGGCGCGCCTTCGCGATCCGCGCGGACATGGGTTGGCTCTGGAACGCCACGCGCGCCTTGCCGGGATAATCCGGCATGCCCGGCGGGATGTAAGCATAGGCCGGATGCTCGCCGGCGCGCTCGACCTTGGTGCAAATGACTTCGCGATCGATCGCCAGCGACAGCGCAGTGCGCACGCGCACATCGTTGAAGGGCTTGCGCGTCGTGTTGAACTGGACGTAGCGGCTGTTGATGAAGGGGGCAAGGCGCAGCTCTTTCGCCATGTTGGCCTTGAGCCAGTCGATCTTCTCGGGCGGCAGGCTGTCGCTGAGCACATCGATCTCGCCGCCGCGCATGCGCTTGAGAGCAGCCTCCGCATCCGGCGTCGGATAGAAGAAGACAGTCTCGATTTTCACATTGGCGGCGTCATAGAACCGCGGGTTTTTCACGAGTTGAACGTGGTCGTTCGAGCGCCATTCCTTGAGGACGTAGGGACCGTTGGTGACGATGTTCTCTGGCCGCAGCCAATGGCCGCCATGCTTCTCGACGACATGTTTCGGCACTGCGAAAGCCGCGAAGCAGGTAAGAAGCTGGGCGACATAGGGCACCTGGAAATGAAATCCGATCTCCAGCGTCCTGTCGTCAATTGCGCGCACGCCAAGCTGGTCGAGCGGAAGGTGGCCGCCGCTGACGGCTTCCATATTCCTGATGGGGAACAGGATAGACACATATTGCGCGGCGAATTTCGGGTCGGCGATACGGCGGAACGAGTAGACGAAATCATGCGCGGTGACCGGCACGCCGTCCGACCAGACGTGGTCGCGAATCTTGAACCTGTAGGTGAGGCCGTCGGCGCTGGTGCTGTAGCTCTCGGCGGCGCCTGGGATCGGATTGGCATCCGCGCCTTCCGTGAACAGGCCGACGAACATGTCGCCGACGATATTGTATTCCCACTGCCCCTGGGCGCGGTGGGGATCGAGCGTGTCGGGCTCCGCACCGTTGCCGCGATTTAATGTCTTGCTGTCGGAGGCGGAAAGAGTGAATCCGCGCGCGGATTTCCCTTTGAAGGCAAAAGCGCCCGCACCGAGAACGGCAACAGCACCGCCGGCCAGCGCCGCGCGACGGGTCATCGCCTTTCGATCGGATATCGCCATCTGCTATGCTCCAGCCCAAGCCGCCACCGAAACGGCTATAAGTTACGCGATTCTTAACAGCCGACTCGATACGACGCCGACATTAAACATTGAACGGGTGAATGGGTCATGAACTTGCGCAAAAGCGTGATAGCGCTTTGTTTCCTAATTGCTCTGCCGGCTTCTGCGGGTGCGGGCGTCCGCGACGAAGTCCTGCGGGCGATGGATCAATGTGCCGCAATAGCCGACAAGGACCAGCGCCTGGCGTGCTTCGACCAGCTGGCGCCGCGGGTTAAGGCGGCGATCGCCGAGGCGCCGATGGCCGGCCCGCCGACGCTGGAACAGCAAAAGTCATGGTTCGGGTTCGATTTCGGCAACATCTTCGGAACGGCGCCCAAACAGCAGACAAGTCCCGAGCAGTTCGGCAGCGAAAACCTGCCGCCGCCGCCCCTCAAGCCGGGCGAAGCGCCGCCGCCGGGACCGATCGACAGCATTACGGCAAACGTGACCGACTATGCGATCAATCCGTCCGGCAAGTTTGTGATCTTCCTGGAGGGCGGAGAGGTTTGGCAGGAAATCCAGGGCGACGCCGAGCGTGCGAACTTCAAGAAGCACGACAATACCGTGCTCATCGCGCGCGGCATGATGGGCAGCTATAATCTGCAGCTCAACGGCTCGAACAAGGTATTCAAGGTCAAGCGGATCAAATGAAGCCGGGATCGTGCTCGGCCACCAGATGGCCGGGTGCAACCTCGATCAGCGCCGGCCGATATTGCTCCGCGTCGGGGTCGTCGATCTGTTTGGACTTCAGGAAGATCAGCCCCGCTCGCGTGTCGAGCGGTGAGGGCAATTCGCCGGTCAGGCGCACGCGCTTTTTTATACGTTCAAGCTTCGGATCGGGGATCGGGACGGCCGATATCAGTGCCCTGGTATAGGGATGGCGCGGGTCGGTGTAGATCGCATCGCGGTCCGCAAACTCCACCACGCGGCCGAGATACATCACCATCACACGGTGCGCAATCTGGCGCAGCACCGAGAGATCGTGGCTGATGAAGATCAGCGACATGCCGAAATCGTCCTGCAGCTGACGGATGAGGCCGATGATCTGTCCCTGGATCGAGGCGTCGAGCGCACTGACCGCCTCGTCGCAGACGACCAGCCTAGGCTCGACGATCATCGCGCGAGCGACACCGACGCGCTGGTTCTGGCCCCCCGAGAATTCGTGTGGATAGCGGTTGATCCAGATGGGCTCCAGCCCGACCAGATCCATCATCTTGCGCACGCGCGCTGAAACTTCCGTCGGCGCGAGTTCCGGCTTCAAGGTGCGCAATGGCTCCGCGATGGATTCCCCGATCGTCATGCGGGGGTCGAGGCTGGCGAGCGGGTCCTGGAAGACGATCTGGAAATCCTTGCGCAGCGGACGCGAGTCCCGGTCGCTCAGCCCACCGACATCCCGTCCCAGCCAGAGGATCGTGCCATCGGTCCTGGGCAGCAGCTTGAGCACGGCGCGCGCGAGGGTCGACTTGCCGCAGCCGGATTCGCCGACCACGCCGAGAGTTTCGCCCTGCTTGAGCGAGAAGGTCACGCCATCGACAGCGCGCAGAGACCTGGTCTGCCAGCCGGTTGTGACCGGAAAGCTCACCTGCAGATCGCGCACGTCCAGGATCGTCCCGGCGTTTGGCGGCAATGGTTTGGCTTGTGCCTGTCCGTCGAATTTGTCGAGACGCGGCATCGCGTCGAGCAGCATCTTTGTGTAGTCGTGATGCGGCCTGTAGAAGATGTCGTCTGCCGTGCCGTCCTCGACGATCGCGCCCTCCCGCATCACGACGACGCGATCGGCCATGCCGGCGATGACGCCCATATCGTGGCTGACGAGAACGATCGCCGTCTTCAGTTCCGCCTTCAGGTCGCGCATGATTTCGAGGATCTCGGCCTGCACCGTCACGTCCAAAGCCGTGGTCGGTTCATCCGCGATCAGCAGGTCGGGCCCGCATACCATTGCCATCGCGATCATGACGCGCTGGCGCATGCCGCCGGACAGTTCGTGCGGATATTGCCGCATGCGCTGCCGGCCTTCCGGAATGCGCACAAGCTCGAGGACCTCCAAGGCGCGCTTCTCCGCTTCATCCTTCGGAATCCGCTGATGGGTTCGCAACCCCTCTACAATCTGATCGCCGATGCGCATGTGTGGTGTGAGTGAGGTCAGCGGGTCCTGGAAGATCATCGTGATCTTGGATCCGCGCAGCCGGTTGAGCGTGCGCTGCGATGCACCGAGGATCTCGTCGCCGCGGTATCGTACGCTCCCAGTCGCGCAGCCGTTCTGCGACAACAGTCCCATGGTGGCGAGGAACAACTGGCTCTTGCCCGACCCGCTTTCGCCGACGACGCCGAGACACTCGCCCGCGCGTACGTCAAATGTTGCGCTCCTGACGGCGTGCACGTCTCCGTCGGGCGTCGCGAATTGGACGTTTAGGTCTTTCACTTCGAAGATCGTCTCGGCCATCGTCAGCGATCCTTGGGGTCCAAGGCGTCACGCAGGCCGTCGCCGATGAAGTTGAAGCAGAACAGCGTCACGGCCATAAAGGCCGACGGAAAAAGCAACAGCCAGGTGTGGTTCTCGATGTCGCCGGTGCCGTCGGCGATCAGGACTCCCCAGGACGTAAGGGGTTCCTGCACCCCGAGCCCCAGGAACGAGAGGAAGCTTTCTGCAAGGATCACGGCCGGAATCGTGAGCGTCACATATACAACCACGGGCCCGAGCACATTTGGAATGATGTGCCGCACGATGATGCCCGCCGTGCTCACGCCGCCCGCACGCGCGGCTTCAATGAATTCTTTCTGCTTGATCGACAGCGTCTGGCCTCGGACGATACGCGCCATTGTCAGCCATTCGACGGCACCGATCGCCACGAAAAGAAGGAAGAAGTTGCGGTCGAACACTACGATGAGAATGATCACGAAGAAGATAAAGGGCAACGCGTACAGGACATCGACAAAGCGCATCATCAGCGTGTCGATCCGTCCGCCGATATACCCAGCGACGGCGCCGTAAAGCACACCGATCACGAGGCTGACCAGCGTTGCGATGAATCCGACACCCAACGAAACGCGCGCGCCGAACAGAAGGCGCACGAACAGGTCGCGTCCGAGCGCGTCCGTTCCGAACCAGTGAGACCCTCCGGCATTGCAGGCGTTGGGATCGGACCACCAATTGGGCGCGCAATTGATCAGATCGTAGTCTTGATGATTGTAGGCATAGGGAGACAGCAGCGGCGCGAATATCGCCAGTACTGTGATAATCGTCAGAACGATTGCGCTGACGATCGCGGCGCGATTGCGCAACATGCGTCTCGCCGCATCCGTCCAAAGGCTGCGGCCCTGCACATTCTGCGCTTTGCGCATCAGTTCCGATGGGCCGTCGGTCATCCCGGTCGCGATCATGTGCGGTAGCGCACCCGCGGATCGAGTGCCGCGTAAAGCAGGTCGGCGAGGAGATTGAGCAGAATGATAAACGTTGCGTAGAAAATCACGACACCAAGAACAAGCGTGTAATCGCGATTGACCGCCGCCGTTACGAAATAGCGGCCGATGCCGGGAAGCCCGAAGATCTGTTCGACAATCAGCGAGCCGGTTGCAAGTGCTGCTATAGCTGGACCGAGATAGCTGATCAACGGCAGCAGCGCGGCCTGAAGCGCATGGCGCATCACGATGCGATAACCGGACAGGCCCTTGGCGCGCGCCGTGCGCACATAGTTGGAATGCAGAACTTCGATCATGCTGCCACGCACCAACCGCGCGATGACCGCGATCTGCGGGAGCGCCAGCACCACGACCGGCAGGATCATGTTGCGCAATGCGCCACCATTCCATCCGCCGACGGGAAGCGAGATGTCCAGCCCGAAGAGGCGCAGGCCGTAGACGCCAAACAGCAGCGTCAGCAGCGGCGCGGTAACGAAGGTTGGTATCGTGATACCCAGCATTGCGACGCTCATCACGGCGTGATCCGTGATTTGGTTTTGCCGCAGCGCCGCCAACACGCCGAGGCCAACGCCAAGGACAAGCGCGAGGATGATCGCCGACAGCCCAAGTTCGGCGCTCACCGGCAACCCATCGGCGATCAGTTCGGAAACCGAGAAATCCTTGTTCTTGAACGATGGGCCGAGATCGCCGCGGATCAAGCCGTCCAGATAGTTGAAGTATTGGATGTAGATCGGGCGATCGAGATGGTAGGCCGCCTCCACGTTGCGTTCGATTTCGGGAGGCAGATGACGCTGGCTGTCGAACGGTCCGCCTGGAGCAAGCCGCATCATGAAAAACGCCAGCGTAATGATGACAAGGAGCGTCGGTATGGCGCCCAAAACCCGACGCAGCGCATAAGAAGTCATCTAATGCTCTCTATCTCTCCGCTATGTCGCTAGAGAGGTCCCCGATGTGATTCGAATCGTCGGTTAGCGTTCACCGACTGTCAATGCCGGCCGGTGGAAAGCGGCATTCCAGGCCGATGATAGACGACCGCTGCTTGCCAAAAGATTGCAGCGGCCAGATGTGAACGCGGTAAGTAATTGGAAAGCACTTTAACGCTTCTGCCATTCCCGCCAGCGCGGGGCGATTTCATCATGGTGCGCAAGCCACCATGCGTCGTCGATCGCAAACGCCGTCGCGAAGTGCTCGGGTGCCGTCGGCAGAAAGGGACGCATAGGGATCGCGAGGTCGGGGTTTTTTCCCACCAGGGGAAGCGCCGAACGCCGCGCTGGTCCATAAGGAACCCAGTTCGCGACCGACGCTAGGCTTTGCGCGGAGGTCGCAAAATGCATGAAATCCACCGCCATCGTGCGCCGGGGGTCGCCTTTGGGAATACCGAAGACATCAAGCTCGTAGAGTTGGTGATCCCAGATCACACCGAGATTGTTGTGATGCGTTGCTGCATCGAAGACGTCCCCGTTGAGCATTGTCGCGAAGGCGGCACGCCCGTCCTGGAGCATCGCCGCCGGCTCGCTGGAGTGCGACCACCACACGATCGATGTGCGTATGGTATCGAGCTTTCTAAGCGCGCGGTCTACGCCCGCAGCTGTCGACAGGACATTGTAAATGTCCGTTGGAGCAACACCGTCCGCCAGCAGGGCAAGCTCGAGATTGAATTTTGCGCCGGTCCCTTTCAGCGCGCGCGGCCCCGGGAACCGCGCCGTATCGAAGAAATCCGTCAGGGCAATGGCCCGAGCGCTTCCGAACCGTGCAGGCGCATAGGCAACCACCTGGCTATAGACGACGCTGCCAACCCAGCATGGCCCGATCGCGTTGTCGACGAAGTCCAGGCGGCTCGCTTCGCCATTGGCACCGGCAGGAAGCTTGGTCGCGTCAACCGGCTCAAGCAGTCCTTCGCGGCACGCGGTGATCGCGTCCGGCAGCTCCATATCAATGACGTCCCAGTCAAATCGCTTTGTTGCGACCTCTCTGCGCAACTCGGTGAGACCGCCATCATATTGCGCTATGCGGAGGTTGATGCCGGTCCGCTGCTGATAAGGCAGGAACAGAGCGCTTGCCTGCGCGCGGCCATATGGGCCGGACCACGTCACCGCCGTGATGGTTGGCGGCTTTCGCAAGAAGAGCGCGTAGGTAAATGTGCCGAGGACAGCGGCGATGCCCGAGGCAATCAATGCAATCTTCATCCACCTCGACATAACGCTCCTCAATGGGACCGGCATATTCTCTAGCGTATCACCGAAGTGTTTATGCTTTTCCGCGAGTGCGCCGGCGAGCCAAAAATGCTGACGAAGGCCACCTTCCGGGCCGGCAATACCTGAGACGGAAAGCGCGACCTTCCTCAGATGATATTGTCGCGCCCGCCGCTTAGAGCAACGTCCATAAAGCCTTGATTTTACAAAGGGCCGCGCCTAGTTTCCCGGCCCCGACATGCAGTTGTAGCTCAGTTGGTTAGAGCGCCGGATTGTGGATCCGGAGGTCGGTGGTTCGAACCCACCCAACTGTACCAGTCCGATTTCCTCTAACTCCCACCCTCAGATCCGCATGCCGAAGTCGCCGCATTCAGGCGCAATTTGGTAGTGACGCATTTTGAAATTTAGCGCGGTTACTTCTGCAAAAATGAAAGGACGCCTATGATACCAATGCGCAGCGCATCCTCATCGATGACCAGAACGATTGACAGTGTCTCAGGAATTCCCTGTTGTCGCAGCGTTCCGTGTATTCATTCCCTGTTTCATCAAGAAAATTCCCAGCTAAGTTTTGTAGGAAATTCCCTGTCAAGTTGCTGACAAATCGCATGAATTGGAGAGAGAAAAAGCGCGAAGCGGGTCAAAATGCGATATTTTCCCCTGTATCTTCCCTGATGGACAGCCCGCATGGCATCCAGTCTTCACAAAAGTGCTCCGTCAAAAGTCGGGGACAGAGAGCAAAGTGAGCGGGAAACTTAACGCTGTACCACTCCAATTTCCTCTAACTCCGACCCTCACGACCGCGCGCCGAAGTCGCCGCATTCCGGCGCAATTTCGCCGTGTTCCGTCTCCCTGTGCGCCACAGAGACTCCCAGATCTGGGAAATTTCGCGCACTCCGCCCGTCAGTCTCTGTTTCCAGATCGGAGACCTCCACTTCGGCCGCGAACTGGAGGTCTGAGTTTGTGACTGGGCGGTACATCTGGTCGAACTTTTCTCTGCTCGTTGCGGAATAACAGGGAAAAATACAGGGAAAATTCTTGGTTGCGCCAGATTTTGCCGCGTCGTTGGGACGCATATCAACGGCAGAACGTTCTCGATCAACAAAGGTAGCGGTTGTCCGGCCCTAAAGGCCAATCGCTCTCGCACCATCCTCTCGTCGCTACCAGGAGACGGTGGCTTCTGCTATAATGCGATCGATAGATGTCGGCGTTGTTCTTTGACCGCTTCTGAATCGCTTTTGCGCGCATTTCTTGGGGCAATGAATGAGCACGGGAATCTCCTTTCAGTTCATCCGCAGTGTCTGTCGTCTCACAAGTTTATTGGCGGTGCTGCCCACGTTGGCGCTCGGCGCAATGACGATATCCAAGAAGCCGACCAAAAACGTTACCTGCACCGCCACCGTCTGTAGCGCAACATCGAAAAAGGCTGTTCTGAACGCAAAGCAGTTGATGCAGCTCTTGAAAAAGAACGACGTAGCGATCGTTCCGGGCTCGGTCGCCGAAAGCATTGTCGTGGACCGTGCGCTGCACTGGACGAGCGCGCATCGATTGACACTGGATGCGTTTAGCCTGATCGCGATTAATCAACCGATCGTCATAGAAGGTACGGGGGCTCTAACACTGACGACCAACGATGGCGGAAGTGGTGGAGACTATAGCTTTGGTGCGAACGGCAACGTTCAGTTTTTGGACACAGCCAGCGGCCTGACGATCAACGGCACGACGTTTACCCTGGTCGCGGACCTTCCAACGCTAATCGCGGATATCACCTCGGCGCATGGTTCGGGCGCCTATGCGCTCGCAAGAAGCTACGATGCATCCGCCGATGGGACCTACTCGCATGCGGCGATTTTAACGAGCTTTGCCGGGATTTTCGAGGGGCTTGGAAACGCCGTTGAAAATCTAGACATCAACGATCCGGCTACCAGTTCCAACGCGGCTCTTTTCAGCGTCACGACCGCCTCCGGCGTGTTGCGCGATGTCTCTCTCGCCAATATTTCAGTCGCCGGCGCGGCCAATACAATGGCGGCTTTGGTTGGCGTTTCGAACGGCGCGATCAAAAACATCGCGGTTTCCGGCCAGGTGCAAAGCGCGGCTGTCAGCGGAGACATCGGTGGAATTGCCGCGGTGCTCGAGGGCACGATGGCCAGCTCGTCATCGACCGCTTCGGTTCAGGGCGGGGTCGGCATGGGGAATCTGTTCGTCGGAGGTCTGGTGGGCGAGATGTTTGGCGGACATGCAATGCTGTCGCGCAGCTTTGCCGCAGGAACCGTTCTTATCGACATGGGTGGCTATGCCGGCGGATTGGTGGGTGGGTCGGAGGACAGCGGAGACAGCATTCAGCAGTGTTACGCAACGGCGCAGGTGACAGCAGGAGGCACCGCCGAGCTCGGCGGGTTGGTCGGCCTAAACCACGGCCCCATAACGGAGACTTTTGCAATCGGCGCCGTAACTGCAGGAAACGGCAGCGACGTCGGCGGTTTGATCGGAGAGAACCATAGCACGATCAACCAATCCTATTCGATCGGCAGTGTATCGGCCGGTCTTCATAGTTTTGTGGGCGGATTGATCGGCACGGATAACACCACTTTGGGAAGCCTGTCGGACACTTATTGGGACACGGACACCAGCGGCATTGGTGATCTGACCAAAGGGGCAGGAAACCGAAAGGACGACCAGGGCATTACCGGGCTCACCACCGCACAGCTTCAATCAGGGCTACCTGCCGGGTTCGATCCTTTGGTTTGGAACGAGGCGGCAAACATCAACGGTGGGCTTCCATACTTACTGGCACTACCCGGACCGTAGCCTTCTGTATCGCTATTGCTCATCGCGACACCATGGGTCTTCGGAGCAGTAAGAACATCGTCGGCAAATTCTTCGTTGTGCCGGTGGCGCGGCGTCAACGCCGAAGGAATCCGTCACCTCCGAAGCGGACTCTGTTCTGAAACCTCCCGTCCAAGTAACACGGGGCTCTCTGAATACATCGCTCGTCTATTACCCGAGACGGAATCGCGAAGGTTTAGGTTTTTCTCCGAGTCACGATGGCCGAAAGGAATGCTCTCGCCGGTATCACGTCAGGAGATGAGCAGTCATTGGAACAGGTAATCCCAGTCGCGGGCGAGGTCACCTTGCGCGGATGGCGGTCGTCGCCAATCGCGCCGGCGTAAGACCGCACTTTGGCCGACGGTTGTATTGTAGCTTCAGGTTTTGGAGCTGCAGCTCTTGCGCCAATCGCCGCTACCCCGCCGTCGCCGCATGGCGCACCGTGACTCAGATGCGATGTTTCAAAATTAATTCAGCCCGGACATCCACAAACGCCAATAGCGCAGCAACGAGTTCGAACGGCGTCTTGCCCCGGTTCACACAGCTGTTTTTTGTTTTGATGCGAAGGTCTTTACGCTCGTACAGATCATCCACATGTCCGCGCCCTCATGATTAGAGTGACGCGAATGGCGCTACAAGCACCACGAACATGCCAAAGGTCGCTACGTTCCAGAACAGTGACCGGATGAGAGGTACTCCTGAAACATAGAGGATGGTGTAGGCAATTCTTCCACCGACATAAGCAATTGCTCCCCAACGGGTTAGAGCGTTGTGAACATCGGCTGCCTCCGCAACGAAAACTGCCGCGACAAAAAATGGAAATGTCTCCATGTAGTTGCTAAAGTTGCGGCTGAGCCGGCCGGGAATTGGTCTGAGTGGTGCCACCTCGCCATCGCGCGGGCTTGCCGCCCAAGTAAGACCGTATTGTACGTTGGCAGCCTGCGCGGCAATGACAAGTTGCGTAGCGCCCCATACCACCGAGGCAGCAAGCGCTGACAGCTCGAAATTCATGCTCATGAGGTATCCGTTCAAAAAGAGCGGCCGCAGGTTGAACGCGAGTTCAAGCCTGGCAACCGCCGCGTGAGCCCGTGAACAGAATACAGCAAATTGTTCACGTTCCGGGAATGATGGCAGAGCGCGATTAGACGACGTTTCCAATCCATTTTGTGCAACGGCCGGCAGAGAGTAGCCACATCAAACAGCGTGAAGCTGACGCCGCTTTGCAGCGTGCTCTGCATTTGTTGTTTTCGCCCGAGCAAAAATTGTCTAGGCGGACAACTGTGCTACTCGATTTCCGTCCAGTTCCGCATCTCGGAACCTCACATCGGCGGAATGACCGGATCGGCAGGCATTTGCGTTTCAGACACCAAGGCATAATCCTGTGCTTGCAAGACCAACGGTCAGCGACTACTGACAATCATGTCAACAAGTAAACCGCAAATACGCCATCCCTCATCGTCACATAGACGGCGCCGTTCCGCCGGCGAGGCGCGGGGTGAAGCGCTAGTGGCGGCCCGCAAGCTCTTGCTCGACCGAGGTCCTTACGCTGTGACACTCAAAGCGGTCGCCGACGAACTCGGTGTGTCGCACACCAATATTCTCCATCATTTCGGCACGGCGGGTGAACTCCAGTCGGAACTGATGAGTGCGATGGTGCGCGATCTTGCCGATGCCCTTATGGGTGCGGTTGCCCATCTTCGTTCCGACACCAGCGCCCCACGAGCTTTGATTGATGTCGTGTTCGACGCCTTCGAAGAGGGTGGCGCCGGCCGGCTGGGAGCCTGGATTGTATTGTCCGGAAACGTTGATTATCTGGGGCCTGTCCGCGATGCCGTTGCCGAATTGGTCCGCGCGCTGGAGGAGAAATTTGCCCATGAAAAGGGCGATCCTCATCTCGGTGTTACGTCGGCAGTGCTGTTCATTGCGCTCATGGCATTTGGCGATTCCATGATCGGCGAACCCCTGAAGCAGATGCTTGATCGCGAACCCAGCACCGCGCGCAAAGTGACAGGCTTCTTATTGCCGAAATTCTTCGTCTAGCACCCTAAGCTTATAGCAATTCTCAATCTCAATCCCTGATCCAAACTTCAAGAATCTCCCCGCAAAGTCTCGATTTGCTGCAACTGCAAAATGTTGCGCCGACGCCACGGCAAGCATGATTGCCGGCAGCGTTCAGGAAGCTGGGAACTATTGACATCGATGTGCGTAGTAGAGCCGGAGGAAATGCTGCGCGGCAACGTCGCATCGAGCGAACGGTACGCGGGCAAGCCGGTCGGTCCCATGCCGCCGGTCACGGTAGAGGGGAGTTTCGATGCCAAACGGCCCGCGCTCGTATGCACTTGTGGGTGGCGTCGCGTCAGTTGGATTGGTCTTCGGCGCTACCGTGGCCGATGCCCAAAACTCCGGAGGAATTGAAACCGTCATCGTCACTGCGCAAAAGCGCTCCGAAGATATTCAGAAAGTACCGATCGCGATTTCGGCTTTCACACAGAAAGAGCTTAAAGCCGAGCAGATCGCTATCGGGCCGGATCTCGTCAAACAAATCCCAAATCTGACTTTCTCGAAAACCAATTTTACCGGCTACAACATCCAGATTCGCGGCATTGGAACGCAAGCGATTTCGGTGACGACCGATCCTGCAGTTGCCATTGCCTTCAACAATATTCCTTTCATCCGCAATCATTTCTTCGAGCAGGAATTCTTTGACGTCGATCACGTGGAGGTGTTGCGCGGGCCGCAGGGCACACTCTATGGGCGCAACGCCCCTGCCGGCGTGGTCAACATCATGTCCGCGCTGCCGACGGATCAATATCAGGCCGAAGGCTCTGTCGAAGTCGGCAACTATAATGAACGCCGCCTGGAGGGGATGGTGAACATTCCCATCGTCGACGACAAACTGGCGCTTCGCATTGCCGGAGAATGGACCAGTCGCGACGGCTATGAGCGCAATGAACTGACGGGCCACGCCATCGACGGACGAAATTTGTGGTCAGGCCGCGCGACTCTTCAGTTCCGCCCAATCGAGGGGCTGAAGGCTGATCTCATCTGGGAGCATTTCTGGGAAAACGACAATCGAGCCCGCTCGACCAAGCAACTTTGTGAGAAAGATCCGGGGCCGTCGGTGGTCGATGGTCCGGCAGGACCGCAGATCCCCGATGCCAGCAATTTTGGTTCCGCCTGGCTCACACAGGGATGCCTTCCCGGCTCGCTCTATGACGCGAGCGCGTTCCAGACGCCGAATGGCGCCGGCATCCCATTTGTGGATGCGTTGGAATTGTTCACGCCCTATGTAAAGGCTGGCACAGATCCCTATGCCGGCCTGACGCAGTCGCGCGATTTGCGCACCATCGATTCGCTTCTGGATCCGAAATACAAGGCGAAGAACGACACGCTGGAGCTGAACATCGACTACGCAGTCAGCCCGACGCTGACGCTGAGTTCGCAAACCGGCTACAACAATGACTTCCTCTATTCCACGGAGGACTACAACCGCTTCAATACCGCACCGATCTTCCTGGACCCCGGTGGGCGCACGCTCGTCGGCAAGGATGGCGAATATTGCGACCCACAGCTTGGCTGTTCCAGCACGATAGTTGGTCAGGACGTGTCACAGGAAGGCTCGCAGCAATTCTATCAGGAGCTTCGCCTCGCCTCGAGCTACGAGGGACCGCTCAACTTCGTGCTGGGCGGCAATTACCTGCACTATCAGACGAAGGAAGACTATTATGTCTTCTTCAACGCGCTCAGCCTTTTCACGGAGTATGTCAACTCGATCAACGGCGGCGACAAGAATCCCAAGGATGCGGAGCACATCATTTTCGACCCCGTTCTGGCAAACAGCTGTGGACCGATTCCTGCAGATCCCGACAATCTTCAAAACACGCTTCTCGGACTAGGTTGTGCCTATATCGATCCCAATGCCTTGTCGAATGTCGACGGACAGGGGCACAATTATTTCCTGAGCAAGAACCCGGCGAAGATCAATTCCTGGGCTTTGTTCGGCGAGATTTACGACCAGATCACGCCTGATCTAAAACTCACCGGCGGCCTGCGCTTCACCGACGACGAAAAGGTTTTCACGGAATTCCCGAGCTGGGCGGGTCTGGCGTTCAAGGGTATCCCTGCCGCGGGCGTTCTCACGCAGCGTTGGCAGGAGCTCACCGGCCGGGCAGTCGCGACGTGGACACCCAAGCTCGACTTCACCGATCAATCGCTTTTCTACGCCTCGTATTCGCGGGGATACAAAGCCGGCGGCGCCAATCCGCCGGGCGTCATTCCGATTTTCAGCGGTGGGATCGAGTACAGCTCGCCCACAACCCATCCCTTGACTTTCAAGCCGGAGTTCGTGAACGCCTTCGAAATCGGATCGAAGAACACCCTGCTCGACGGCGACATGACGCTGAACGGCGCTGCGTTCCTCTACAATTACAGCGACTATCAAATTTCTCAGATCGTCGACCGCACCTCGGTCAATCTCAATGTCAACGCGACCGTCAAAGGCGTCGAAGTCGAATCCACCTGGCAGGCCGTCGACGGCTTGGTCTTCAACCTGTCTGCCGGCTATCAGGACGGCACCATCGCGGGCGGCTCGGAGGCCATCGATCTCATGGATCGCACGGCTGGCCATTCCGATTGGATGGTCGTTAGACCGTTCATTACCGCGACGTCGAACTGCGTATTGCCGACCTATGTCGTGAATGAGTTGCTTGCGCATAGCGGCCTCACGATCGCTTGCACCCAGGCCTATAGCGAGAATCTCGACCCGGTAACCGGCAAGCCCTATGTGCCCAATCCCGATCCAGTGCATTTGCCGGGCTATATCGGCTTCGATCCCACGACGGCTCCCAACGGCGGCGAGGGATTCTCAAAGGACTTGAGCGGCAATCAACTTCCAAACACGCCTCATCTGACATTGTCGGCGGGTGCACAATATACGCGGTCGCTCGGCAAGGATTGGGCGGCCACGCTGCGTGGCGACGTCTACTATCAGTCGGGCTCATTCGCGCGCGTGTTCAACGACAGGCCGTACGACGAGTTGCACGGATACGCCAACGTCAATCTGTCGCTGACATTTGCGGATTCGGACGGCCTCGACGTCATGATTTATGCAAAGAACCTCTTTAACACCACCGCGATAACCGGCGCGTTCCTCAACAGCGACGATACCGCGCTCACGACCAACGTCTTCGTCACCGATCCGCGACTTTACGGAATCCGGATCACCAAATCGCTTTGAGGGGCAAGGTAAGGAAAATCGCGAATGCGCTTGATTCAACCCCCGGTCGTTCATCTGGAGCGGTGTTGTGACCAAGGGAGACCGCCGCTCCGCCCTTCGGCGCCCCAATCGCCGATCAACCAAGGAAGAGACGTTATGAAAACAGCTATCGTTCTTGCCACCGCGGGTCTCGTGTCGTTGAGCATAATCGCTGCGACCCCTGCAGCCGCCTACCACCTCATCCCCGAAAACACGACCTTCGAAGGCACCGGTAACACATCAGCGACGAGGGCCGGCATTACGCTCGCATGCAAAGCGGACTTGCAGGGAAGCGTTGACTCCAAAGGGGTCGGCTCCGTCACCGGCGGATCGTTTACCGGCGAACTGGGATGCACCTCTGTCGCTCTCGAGAACCTTCCCTGGAAATCCGTAGCAAAAAGAGCGACGAAAGCCACGATATCGAATGTGACCTTCAGTTCTCCGATCGGCAACTGCGGGCCCGGAAATCTCACGGTGAAGGTGAAGAACGGCAAAATCACATTCACGGACGCGCCACTTTCCGGCAATTGCACGATCTCTGGAACGATCAAGACGAATCCGGCGCTCTCGATCGTTCCGTAGAATTCGTACAAACACCAATGGCGGCGCCGGTCGCCGCCGTTGGCGCTGTTCCGGACGACATCGGTCAATAGGAGCGATGTCGCAGAATTCGACGCTGAGATCGATCCCCGTGGTGCACACGTCAATTGCGTGGGACATCTCTATGTTGAGGCGCGACATGCTCAGATATGACTAAACTTCATGGGAGCAAGGTTTGTCATCATTGTTCCTATACCACCCCAATTTCACCGAACCGCGATCCTCGAATCGCCACGCGAAAATAGCTGCACTACGTCGCAATTTTGCGCGCGGAGCATTCTCCGATGCCGCTGAAGAGACTCCGATCAGGGAAAATTCTGCGCCCGTTGGGCGCCAGTCTCTATGTCCCTCCTCAAAACCTCAATCGAGCACTTTTCGTTCGTAGCGATGATGTAATCCACCGAGGACACGGCGCGGGACGCTGGATTGCGAGGCCCTGCAGCCGAGCTTGTCCGAGGTGTCCGCAGTGACCGAGCGGCCGCTCTGGTTCACCGCCGTCTGGCCGGCATTCCGTAATAGCTATTTGATAGTTTAGCCTTCAATGAACAATCTTGACATATCAATTCTATGATATAAAACATCAATAACGATACAGAGGCGTTAAGATGCTCAGTTCCGCGCAACTGCGCGCCGCACGGGCGTTCGCAGGGCTCGACCAGCGTCAGCTTGCCGAGAAGTCAGGGCTCTCGGTGCCAACGATTCAACGCATGGAAGCGAGCGACGGCGTCATTCGCGGCAATGTCGACTCCCTGATGAAGGTCGTCGCGGCCCTGGATCAGGCCGGCGTCGAACTGATCTCCGAAGACACCGTCAGCAGCAGTGGTGGGCGCGGTGTCCGGCTTAAGGCGACTGCGCGGCAGAGCACGCCCACTACGGCAAAGTGATGGGCGACATGCCGATAACCGTCTCGCTTCTCGGTTCGGCAGCAATGCTTGGTCTGTCGGTAGTTGCCGTGATCATCGGACGGCTGCGTTCGGCGACATCCATTGTCTATATCACGAGTGCCGCGATATCGCTCGGATTGCTGGCAAATGCCTCATGCGCTCTTGTTGGCGGCTTGCAGTCAGAGAAACTGACGCTTCCGCTCGGTTTGCCCTGGCTGGGCGCCAGTTTTCACATCGACGCTCTGTCATCGCTGTTCCTGCTCGTCGTCAATCTGGGTGCGGCCGCTGCCAGCCTTTACGCGATAGGATACGGCAGGCATGAAACCATGCCGCAACGAGTGCTGCCGTTCTTCCCGGCTTTTTTGGCGGGGATGAATCTCGTTGTCCTCGCCGATGACACATTCACATTCCTGCTCTCGTGGGAATTCATGTCCCTGACCTCGTGGGCACTGGTGATGGCGCATCATCGCGACGAGGACAATGCGCGCGCAGGGTATGTTTATATGTTGATGGCGAGCTTCGGAACGCTCACGCTTCTGTTGGGCTTCGGACTGCTGGCAGGCCCGGACGGGCACTATGGCTTCGAGGCCATCCGCGAAAATCATCTCTCGGCATCCTCCGCCTTGCTCGTGCTCATGCTTGCTTTGGTGGGCACGGGATCGAAGGCGGGGCTTGTGCCGCTGCATGTTTGGCTTCCACTCGCGCATCCGGCGGCACCGAGTCACGTGTCCGCGCTGATGAGCGGGGTCATGACCAAGGTCGCCGTCTACGCGTTCATCCGCATCGTGTTTGACCTGCTCGGACCGCCAATCTGGTGGTGGGGGATCGTGGTTCTCGCACTTGGCGGGGCGACTGCGCTGATGGGTGTTCTCTACGCCTTGTTCCAGAACGACCTCAAGCGCGTGCTTGCCTACAGCACCATCGAGAATATCGGCTTTATCTTTGTCGGCCTCGGTCTCGCGCTCGCGTATAAGGCCGACGGATTTGAAACCGCTGCGACACTGGCATTTGCGGCAGCCCTGTTTCATGCCTTCAACCATTCCATTTTCAAGAGCCTATTGTTCTTCGGCTCTGGCGCGGTGCTCGCGGCGACTGGCGAACGCAACATGGATCGGATGGGCGGGCTCATCCACCGCATGCCGGTCACGGCTTTTGCGGTTCTTGTCGGTTGTGCGGCGATAGCAGCGCTGCCGCCGCTAAATGGATTTGCATCCGAATGGCTGACGTTTCAGGCGATCCTGCTGAGTCCAGAACTTCCGCAATGGGGGCTCAAGCTGATGGTTCCTGCGGTAGGCGCGCTTCTCGCGCTTTCCATCGCGCTCGCCGCAGCGTGTTTCGTGCGCGCCTTCGGCATCGCCTTCCTCGGCCGTCCTCGCAGCGCGGCTGTCGGGGAGGCATGCGAGGCGGACCGGCTTTCGCTTGGTGTGATGCTTGCGCTGGCGGCGGCTTGTCTGCTCGTAGGCATTCTACCCGGCTATGTCATCGACGCGATGGCGCCCGTCGTGCAAAGCATGCTCGGCGGGCACATGTCGCCGCAGCACGCCATGCCATGGCTGTCCCTGGTTCCGATCACCAAGAGCCGAAGCTCCTACAACGGATTGCTTGTCTTTCTGTTCATCGTGGCATCCGCGTCTCTTGCCGCGAGTGTCATTCATCGTCTCGCATCCAAGGCCACACGGCGCGTGCCAGCGTGGGATTGCGGGTATCCCGATTTAAGCCCGCTGACGCAATACACCGCGGGGAGCTTTTCCCAACCGATCCGGCGCGTCTTTGGCACCCTGTTGTTCCGCGCCCGCGAGCATGTCGAAGTGCCACCGCCCGGCGATATGCGGCCGGCGAAACTCACTGTCCGCCTCGAAGACGTTGTTTGGGACACGCTTTATGCGCCCTTGTCGGAGGGCATCCGGATCGTTACCGACAGACTTAACATCCTGCAGTTCCTCACGATCAGGCGCTATCTCAGCCTGGTCTTCGCGGCGCTCGTGGTGCTGCTCCTGGTGGTCGCGATATGGCGCTGATTCAGGACTTTGCGGTTCAGGGCGCGCAGATGATCCTGGTGCTGCTGCTGGCGCCGTTGGTCACGGGTCTTATACGGAAGGTGAAGGCCCGGCTGCTGCGCCGCCAAGGCCCTCCCGTCCTTCAGCCATATCGCGACCTCGCCCGCCTGCTGCGCAAGGAAGCAGTGCTGGCCGACAACGCTTCCTGGCTGTTTCGCGTGGCGCCCTATCTCATCTTCGCCGCGACGTGGGTAGCGGCCGCGCTGGTGCCGACCTTCGCAACGGGCCTGCTGTTCAACTGGACAGCCGATCTTATCGCCATCGTCGCCCTGTTGGGAAGCGCGCGCTTCTTCCTGGCGCTTGCGGGCATGGATGTTGGCACGAGTTTCGGCGGCATCGGCTCCAGCCGAGAGGTGATGATCGCCTCGCTGGCTGAACCCGCAATGATCATGATCGTGTTTTCGCTCGCGCTACTGGCAGGCTCGACGCAATTGTCGAACATCGCGCAGTTCATGGTGTCGCCCAATGTCGGCTTGCGCGTAACGCTGGGCCTTGCGCTCATCTCCCTTCTCATGGTGGGGATCGCGGAGAACGCGCGCGTTCCCGTCGACAATCCTGCGACGCATCTTGAGCTCACCATGGTCCATGAGGCGATGGTACTGGAGTATTCCGGTCGCCATCTCGCGCTCATCGAGCTCGCCGCATCGCTCAAGCTTCTGTTGTATCTGTCGCTGATCGCCTGCCTGTTTGTGCCCTGGGGCATCGTACCGGTGCGCAGCGGGCTGGCGGCCTACGCGCTTGGCGGAGTGGTGTTCGCAGTGAAGCTAACGCTCGGCTCCATCGCGCTCGCGGTCTTCGAAACCGCGATCGCCAAGATGCGCGTGTTCCGCGTTCCGACCTTTCTGGGCGCTGCCCTCATGCTCGGTCTGCTCGGCGCATTACTTCTCTTCGTGTCGCGGGGTCTCTGAGATGCACGGCCTGTCATTCGACGTCGCACACCTGCTGGCCGGTGGTCTCGTGCTCGTCAGCTTCATGCTACTCTATCAGGACCGGCTTTATGCTCTACTGAATGTCTATGCCCTCCACGCCGTGGTGCTTTCCCTGTCGGTGGGCTGGCAGGCCTATATCCAGAACGCGCCGCATCTCTACATTACGGCGCTCATCGCGTTGATCTTTAAGGCGATCGTCATTCCTGTCGTGCTGCATCGCATGATCGTGCAGCTTGGAATCCATCGCGAGATCGAAACCGTCGCCGGCATCGGCCCGACCATGCTCGCCGGCATCGGCCTTGTCGGACTATCCCTGTCTGTGATGCTCCATATCACCGCTAACGCCGACCTGCTCGCGCGCGAGGATCTCGCGTTCGCGCTGTCGGTTCTTCTGCTCGGTCTGCTCATCATGGTGACAAGGCGCAACGCGGTGGGACTCGTGGTGGGCTTCATGTCGCTGGAGAACGGGTTGGTGCTGGCCGCTACGGGTGCCAAGGGCATGCCTCTGGTGGTCGAGATCAGCGTCGCCTTTTCCGTTCTGATCGCCTTCATCGTCATCGGGATATTCCTGTTTCGCATCCGCGAGCGCTTTGACACCGTGGACGTGCGCGCGCTCGATCGTTTCCGGGGAGACCGGCGATGAGCGGCATCTTAAATGACGTGAGTCTGGTTCTGCTGATCCCTGTGATCGGGGCGGCGCTGCTGGCTGTTCTTCCCGGCTACCGGCTCTCCGCGCGCCTCAACATGCTCGCGAGCTTTCTGACCTTGCTGGCCGCGCTCTCGCTGTTCGCCTGGCACGAGCCGCCGGGCACTTACTTTCTCATTGATGACCTCAATATCGTGTTCATCGTGCTCAACACCTTTGTAGGCTTTACGACCAGCGTGTTCAGCGCGAGCTATATCGGTCATGAGCTCGAAACTGGGCGGCTGACGCCGAACTATCTGCGTTTCTATCATGCCATGTATCAAGTCATGATGTTCGGCATGAATCTCGCGCTGATCGCCAACAATATCGGCCTGATGTGGGTCGCCATCGAACTGGCCACGCTGGCGACTGTCGTCATGGTCGGGATCTATCGCACCCATGAAGCGCTTGAGGCGGCGTGGAAATATTTCATTTTGGCGAGCGTTGGAATCGCGTTCGCGCTGTTTGGTACCATCCTCGTCTACATGGCAGCGGTGCCCGTCGTCGGCGAGGGCCTTCAGGGCATGACCTGGACCGTTCTGATAGCGCATGTCTCCGTCTTCGACCCGGCTCTGCTCAACGTTGCCTTTGTCTTCTTGTTTCTCGGCTATGGCACCAAGGTCGGCCTGGCACCGCTGCATGCCTGGCTACCCGATGCCCATGCCGAAGGTCCGACGCCGATTTCGGCAGTTCTCTCGGGCCTGCTTCTCAATGTGGCGCTTTACGCCATCCTGCGCTTCAAGGTGTTCATGACGTTGAATGCCGCAGCGATAGCGCCGGGTCCGTTGATGGTCACGGCTGGACTCATTTCGGTCCTCTTTGCTGCGTTCATGCTCTATCGCCGACGGGACATCAAAAGGCTGTTTGCCTATTCCTCGATCGAGCACATGGGGATCATCGTGTTCGCGTTCGGCATGGGAGGGCCGCTGGCAAATTTCGCGGGACTGCTGCAGATGACTATGCACAGCCTCACCAAGTCGGGGATATTCTTTACCGTCGGCCACATCGCGCAAGTCAAAGGAACGCAGCGGGTCTCGGAAATCCACGGACTGACCGAAAGCCATCCGGTACTGGGCTGGTCGCTGGTGCTGGGCGTCATTGCCATAGCGGGCCTGCCGCCATTGGGCATCTTCATGAGCGAATTCCTGATCGTGAGTTCGACTTTCGCACGCGCGCCGCTCCTCGCGATAGCGTTGGTTATCGGCCTGCTGGTCGCTTTCGGCGCTCTCATGCTTCGCCTTCAGGGGTTTGTTTTTGGCGAGCCGACGGGAAGTCAGGCGCCGGTGCGCGCGTCCTACCTGCCGATCTTTGCGCACCTCGCGCTTGTCGCGGTCGCAGGAATCTATCTCCCGCCTATGCTGGTGACCTGGTTCGAGCACGTCGCAAAGATGCTGGGCTAGTGATGCCAAATTCTCCAACCTTGGCGAATATCGTCGGCACTGGTCTCGAAGTGGCGGAGCATAGGCCATGGCCGCGCGCGATCGTCGATGCGCAGACTTGGCAGATCATCGCCGCTCTGCTTTCTGAGTCGCGATGGACATTGTCGGGACTCTGGGGAGATGCGGCCACTGTTCACGTAGCGCTCATAGATGATCGCGCCGCCGACATGGCCGTTCTGAGCCTACACTGTCCAGAAGGACAGTTTCCGGCAATCGGGCTGCTTCACCCTCCGGCAATCCGCCTCGAACGCGCGATCAGCGATCTGTTTGGTCTCGAGCCTCAAAATGCAACTGACAAGCGGCCATGGCTGGATCATGGCCGCTGGGGCAGGTGTCATCCACTCGGCGCGCGGGCGGCCAAGGCTGAGGCGAAGCCCTATATGTTTCTGCCTGCAGACGGTGCGAGCCTACATCAGGTCGCAGTCGGCCCAGTTCATGCGGGCATCATTGAGCCGGGGCATTTCCGCTTCACCGCGAACGGCGAAACCATTGTGCGATTGGAAGCGCGGCTTGGCTATGCGCACAAGGGTGTTGAATCGCTCATGTGCGGTGCGGACCTTGAACGAGCTACACAACTGGCAGGCCGCGTATCAGGCGACAGCGCAGTCGCTTACGCAGTCGCTTTTGCGCGCGCCGTCGAAGCGGCGCTCGACGTGAAAGTGCCGCCCCGCGGGCATTGGCTGCGCGGCCTCATGGCAGAGCTTGAAAGGCTTGCAAATCATTTGGGCGACATCGGCGCGATCTGTAACGACGCCTCCTTCTCGCTGATGCACGCTCATTGCGGTATTCTGCGCGAACGCGTGTTGCGGGCATCGGACACATGCTTCGGGCACCGCTTGATGCGAGATTGCGTCATGCCCGGGGGTGTCGTAGCAGACCTTGATCCGCAAAATACGCATGTGTTGCGCGCACTCCTCACCGAATTGCGGCTACGATTTCCGGCGCTGGTTGAGCTCTACGACAATACGGCTTCGCTGCAGGACCGCACGGTGGGGACCGGCATCCTCAAGCCCGCGCTGGCGCGGCAGTTTGGTGCCGGTGGCTATATCGGCCGCGCGTCCGGGAGATCCTTCGATGCGCGGCGGTCGTTTGCTTATCCACCTTACGATCTTCTCGCATTCGAGGTTCCGGTGCTTGAAGACGGCGATGTCAATGCGCGGGTTTGGATACGGATCAAGGAAGTGGAACAAAGCCTGAAGTTGATCGATCAAATTCTGCATCGTCTTCCGGATGGTGCGGTACGGACGGAGATTTCGCGTCATGCCGGCGAAGGCATGGCGCTGGTCGAGGGGTTCCGCGGCGATATCCTGGTGTGGGTGCGCCTGGACGGCGAGGCACGCATCGCACGTTGCCATTTGCGCGATCCGTCCTGGTTTCAATGGCCGTTGCTGGAAGCGGCAATCGAGGGAAACATCATTGCGGATTTTCCCCTCTGCAACAAATCGTTCAACTGCTCTTATTCGGGTCACGATCTTTGATGGGCCAAGATGCGCAAGTTGCTTTTTAGCGGATTGATCCGCGCGGCGCTGACCGAGAAGCAGCCAGTATCGGACGATACCGAGCTGGCCAATCTCGCGTCGAAGCTGAACGCTTCCTCGCGGCGCAAGCTTGGGCGGAGCCTGTCGATCCGTCAAATCGACGCCGGTTCTTGCAATGGCTGCGAACTCGAAATCCACGCCCTGAACAACGCGTTCTACGATCTCGAACGCTTTGGCCTCAAGTTTGTCGCATCGCCCCGGCATGCCGACGTTTTATTCGTCACCGGGCCGGTGACGAAAAACATGCGCGAAGCCCTGGAACGCACCTTTCTCGCGACGCCATCTCCGAAATGGGTGGTCGCCGTCGGTGACTGCGCGATCAATGGTGGAGTCTTTTGCGGAAGCTACGCCACTGTCGGGAGCGTTTCGGCCGTGTTGCCAGTCGATTTGCACATACGCGGCTGCCCGCCGCGTCCTATCGACCTGCTGAGCGGCCTGCTTGCGCTGATGGAAGAGCCGCGCCCTCTAACTTCGGAGCGGTCGTGAGCATGTCGCCATGATTCCTCTAGAACGGCGTGAGACCTGTTACGGGACGGTCACGATCTTTCGCCGGAAGCTGACCGGCGCGCTTGTCTACGATCTAAGTGGAAGCCCTCAAAGCGAGGCGGACCAAAGCGGCATCAGTCTCGCGTCTTATGTGCACGCGATCTACGATTTCTTGCTGCAGAATGATGCACGTAGCGTGCTGATGATCGGTTGTGGCGGCGGCACATTGGGCACAATGCTCGTTCGCGTCGCGCGCAAAGTCGCCATCGTTGATGTCAACCCGGATGCCTTTGATCTCGCCAAGCGATATTTCGGCCTGCCGCTAGGCATTGCCTGCCACCTCGCTGACGGCCGCGACTACCTGCTCGCTCATTCGGAGCGGTACGACGCCATCGTTCTGGATGCCTTTCATGGCGATCACGTGCCGGCGCACCTCCGTACACTGGCGTTTCTGCGACTCGTATTCGCTCGCTTGGAACATCGCGGGATGTTCCTGGCGAATGTGCATGTCAAGGACGATGCCGATCGCACTCCGGATCAGGTTGCGCAAGCTGCCGCCAATATCTGGCAGGACGTCCGGCTGTTGGATGCAACAGGCTATTGCAACCGAAATGCCATCGTAGCAGCTGGCAATGTGCAGAGACTGCGCAAACCGGCGCTGCGACTGCGACCGAATGAATCTGTCAACGAGATCGCGCATGAACTGAACACGTCACACTTTCGACCGTGGCGCGTCCTCTGAGCGAGCTTCAAATGTATCCTGGAGAAGCACTATCGACCTGCTATAATCGCAATGGCCGGTCCTGAAGATGTTTGTGAATGCCCTTCAATCGCTCAACCGCGCACGCTTTCGCCGTGCAGATTGATGTCGAGGCCCTCAATTTCCACTTCGCGCGCGACACGCAGCCCAATTGTCCAGTCGATGACCTTGAGGATCACGTATGTCGCGATGGCGCAATATCCGAACACCGCCGCGACATCGCAGAATTGCACAATCATCTGATGCGCGTTCCCGTCCGCCAGCCAGCCATTGCTACCACTGTTGATGGCATGTGATGCGAAAATGCCGGTTAGGATTGCGCCCAGCGCACCGCCGACGCCGTGCACGCCCCACGCATCGAGCGAGTCGTCGTAGCCGAAGAAGCGCTTCATATGGACGGCGGAAAGATAGCACGCGGTACCTGCTGCAAGACCGATTAGAAGGCCTCCCATTGGCGTGACGTAGCCCGACGCGGGCGTAATCGCGACCAATCCAGCCACAGCACCGGAGATCATCGTCGCAGTCATATGACTGGTTCAATGAAGGTGCCGCATCGCTGTTAGTGCCAGATGGGAATCCGCGTGAAATCGCCCGCACTTTAATTGTTTCATGTCTTTGGAATTTCGGCTGCGGTGAACCCATCGAGAAAAATGTTCGCGGCAAGCTTTGCGATCGTTTCGGGTCTCACAGGGCCGCTCGCATCCATCCAGGTATGCGTCCAGTTGATCATGCCGAAATAGAGCATGACCGCGGGACGCCGCAGCGCCGGGCGGCCGCCGAGATCGGGATGGAGCTTTGTAAGAATGTCCTGCATGAAATCAATGAGCTTGTGCTGAATACCGATGATCGTCGCGCGCCGCTGCTTCGGCAGATGGTTGAGCTCGTTGAGCAGCACCTTCTGCCGCGCCGTCGCACCAACATAGTGCTTCATGAATTCTGTCGTAATGGCACGCAAAGCGTCCTTGGGCGGAAGACTGAGCGCAGCCACAGCTTCGGTCGCGGTCAGTAGTGTCGCAACATGTGAATGCATCACCTCGAAGAGGATGTCTTCTTTCGATGGGTAGTAGTGGTAGATCAGCGATTTTGAAACGCCGCAGACTTGCGCAAGGTCGCTGAGCGACGCGCCCAGGAACCCGCGCTCCGCATAAAGCTCCGCTGCTTTTTCGACGATGCTTTTGCGACGCTCCCCGTAGTCAGCAGCTTGGGTCCTTGCCATCGTGTCAGGACTCGCAAAATGCGTGCGCGGGACGCTGTGGCATGGGATATATCGTGCGCCTGAATTCGGTTGATAATTGACCGGCCAATCGGTTTATTAATAACGCATCCAAGGCTCCAAGGCCATCTATGTCTGCACCCGCTCCGCACTCCTCCGGCGACCTGGCTAACAGGTCCAGCTCCGCGCCGGACTGGAAGCGTGTCGCCCATCTGCTGCACCTGTCGCGCGCGCTGGACGAGATGGAAGAGAAGACGCTCGTACCCGAGCGCAAGATTTTCTACCAGTTCTCCGCGCGCGGCCACGATATGGCGCAGATCCTGTTGGGCCTTCAGCTCACCCATCCGCAGGATGCGATCTGCGGCTATTACCGCTCGCGGCCGATTTTGCTCGCGCTTGGAGTCGATCCGACCGACGCGCTTGGTTCGTCGATGGCGCGGGCAGGCGGCTACTCCGACGGCCGCGATATCGGCGCGGTGTTCAACTATCCCAATCCGAACGGATGCTCCGCCCTGCCGATGTGCGGCGGCGTTGGCGCGCAATACACGCCGACGGCTGGCTGGGCGCAGGCGCTCGGATACCGCGCGAAAGTTCTGAAAGAAAAAGGTTGCGGCGACGCGATCTCGGTCGCGCTCGGCGGCGATGGATCGGTCGCGACGAGCGGCTTCTGGTCCGCGCTGACGATGGCCACGACGCTGAAACTGCCGATGCTGTTTTATATCGAGGACAACGGTTACGGCATCTCCGTGCCGTCGACCTATCAGACGCCAGGCGCGAACATCGCCGACAATCTGTCCGGCTTCAAAGGATTGAAGGTGTTGTCCGGCGACGGCACCGACCCTGTCCAAGCGGCAGCTTTGATTGACGAAGCCGTGTCGTTCGCGCGCAACCAGCGCGCGCCGGTTCTTCTGCGCCTCACCGTGCCGCGTCTTGAGGGACATTCTTTCCAAGACACGCAGACCTACAAGTCGGAAGAGTTCGTGAAATCGGAATGGGCGCGCGATCCACTGCCCAAGCTGCGCGCGCGTCTCGCGTCGCAGATCAACGAAGCGGATTGGGACCGGATCGGCGCGGATGCGCAACGCACCGCCGATGCAGCGCGTGTTACAGCCGAAGCGCGCCCGGTCGCCGACCCCGAACGCACGACTGTCAACGTCTTCTATGAAGACGAGATGCAAACCAAAGGCGGTCTGTGGAATTCGGGCTATCGCGCACCCGCGTCAAGCGAAGAGCCATCTCCCGAAGGCCAGCGCATCAACATGGTCACGGCGATCCGCCGCACGCTCGACCACGAACTCACCGTCAATCCGCGCGTGCTGATCTTCGGCGAGGACATCGGCCCCAAGGGCGGCGTCCACGCGGTGACGCTCGGCCTTCAGGAGAAGTTCGGCATCGATCGCGTGTTCGACACCTCGCTGTCGGAGGAGGGCATCATCGGCCGCGCCGTCGGCATGGCGATGTCGGGCCTGATGCCGGTGCCGGAAATCCAGTTCCGCAAATATGCCGACCCGGCGACCGAGCAGCTCAACGATTGCGGCACGATGCGCTGGCGCACCAACAACCGTTTCGCGGCACCGATGGTTGTGCGCATGCCGATCGGGTTCTTCAAATGCGGCGACCCCTGGCACAGCCAGACCAACGAGGTACAGTTCGTGCATTCGCCAGGCTGGAAAGTCGCGGTACCATCAAATGCCGAAGACGCCGTCGGCCTTTTGCGCGCGAGCCTGCGCGGCAACGACCCGGTGATCTTCTTCGAACATCGCGCGATGCTGGACGCGACCTCGGCGCGGCGACCCTATCCGGGCGATGATTTCGTATTGCCGTTCGGAAGCGCGCGCATCGTGCGCGAGGGTGATGGCCTGACAATCGTGAGCTGGGGCGCGATGGTCGAGCGCTGCGAGCAAGCGTCGGAAGAGGCATCCGTGGAGATCATCGATCTGCGCACCCTGATGCCGTGGGATCGCGCAGGCGTTCTGGCATCGGTGAAACGCACGCGGCGCTGCCTGATCGTCCACGAAGACCTGATCAGTGCAGGCTTCGGCGCGGAGATTGCCGCTGTCGTTGCGCAGGAGTGCTTCCTCGACCTCGACGCGCCGGTGTCGCGCCTCGCCATGCCCGATATCCCGAGCCCGCACAATCCCGCGCTGATGGAATGGGCGCTGCCTTCGGTCGATGGCATCCGCGCGAAGATCAACGAACTCATCGGATTCTAATGACCGACATCATCGTCCCCACCGAACAGGAAGGCACCAAGGTCGTTGTCAAAACGTGGCTGAAGAATGTCGGCGATGCGGTGCGCGTTGACGATCCGGTGGTCGAATTGGAGACCGACAAGGTCGCCGTCGAGATCGCCGCGACGTCCGCAGGCACATTGTCGGAAATTCTGATCGAGGAAGGTGCTGAGGTCGAACCCGGTACCGTGCTAGGGCGCGTGACGGCCGCTGGCGCTGCGACATCGACAGAGAAAGCGCTGGCGCAGGGCGCTGGCGCCGCTGCACCAAAGGCCGCGACTCCGAGCGCGAGAGCTGTGAGCCACGCCGCGTCGTTGCCACCAGGTATCCGCAAGATGCTTAGCGGTAACAATCTCGATGCGCGCGAAGTGCCGATGAGCGGCGCGCGTCTGACGCGAGAGGATATTCAGGCAGAACTGGATCGACGCGCCAAAGCGCCGGTCGCAGGTGTCACGCGCGTGCCGCACGACACGATGCGCAAGCAGATCGCGGAGCACCTCACACACTCCGTTACAGTTGCGCCGCACGTCACCGCCGTGTTCGAGGCCGACTTCAGCGCCATCGCCGCGCATCGCGCCGCGCACAAGAAAGAATTCGCGCGCGACGGCGCGAACCTGACCTACACGTCGTATTTCGTGTTGGCCTCCGTTGCGGCGATGAACGTAGCGCCGGCCGTCAATGGCCGCTGGTACGACGACCGCATCGACATCTATGACGACGTGAACATCGGCATCGGGACCGCACTGGGCGAGAAGGGCCTGATCGTGCCTGTGATCCACCGCGCGCAGACATTGTCGCTGCTGGAGATCGCGAAGGCGCTGACTAATGTCACCGAACGCGCGCGCGGCGGCAAGCTGAACCAGCACGATGTGCGCGGCGGCACGTTCTCGATCTCTAACCACGGCGTGTCCGGCTCGCTGATCGCGACACCGATCATCATCAACCAGCCGCAATCGGCGATCCTTGGCGTCGGCAAGCTCGAGAAGCGCGCCGTTGTGCGCGACGACCAGATCGTCATCCGCCCGATGTGCTACGTGACCCTGACCATCGATCACCGCGTGATCGACGCATTCCAAACCAACGCCTGGCTGACGAAATTCGTCGAGACTCTGGAAAGCTGGCCTAGCGGAGCCTGAGCGGCATCGCCGTGAAGCCGCGAAACCGTGCACGACGGCTGCGTGTGGGCTTCCCCACCAGCGCATAGTCCGGAAACCGCGCCAGAAAAGCCGCGAGCGCAATCCGCGCCTCCATCCGTGCGAGGTTCATGCCGGCACATTGATGCGCACCTGCGGCGAAGGCGAGGTGCCGGTTCGGATTGCGCGCGATGTCGAAGGCTTCCGCGTTCTCGAACGCTACCGGATCGCGATTCGCCGCACCGATGCAGAGCGTAACGAAGGTGCGTGCTGCGACCGCTTCACCGCCAATCGTCACGTCGCATGTCGTCAGGCGATTGCCGAGCTGGTTGGAACTTTCGTAACGCAGCACTTCTTCGATTGTTGTGCGCAGCAGCTGCGGCTCTGCGATCAGGCGGGCGCGGCTGTCCGGAAGTCTCGCGAGCAACTCGATCGCGTTGCCGATCAGATTGGTGGTCGTCTCGTGCCCGGCGTTGAGCAGGAAAACGCAATTCTCCGCCAGTTCCAGAGCACTCAACGGCTCCCCCTCGCTCTGGATCAGGCTGGTGAGCACATCGTGCTCCGGATCACCCGGCGTTTTGCGCCGGTCGGCGATCAGGACGGAGAGATATTCGTGGAATCCCTTCAGGGCATCTTCGCCAGCCGCCTTTGCTTCCGGTGAGAGCACCGGCTCGAGCGCGCCGAGGATCGCGAGCGACCATCCGCGCAGCGGCGCACGGTCTTCTTTCGGAATGCAAAGCAGATCGCCAATCACCTCGACCGGGATTGCAGCGGCGAAATCGGAGATCGCATCCATCCGACCTACCTCTTCGGCTCTATCCAGAAGGCGCGTGACGAGAGTCTCCAGCTTGGGCTCTAGTGGCGCCAAGGCGCGCGGTATCAGCGCGCCCATGATCGATCGGCGCACGCGGGTGTGATAAGGCGCGTCGTTGAAGACGAGGCTGGTTGTGTGGTGGCGGAACAGGCGCGAGTCTTCGCCGTATTTCGGCTTGAACTCGCGTTTCTTGTCGGAGCTGAAGGCGGCCGCGTGTTGATAGACGCCGAGCACATCGGCATAGCGCGTGAGAAACACGCTGCCGTCGGGCATGCGCTTGACCGGCGCGTGCTCGCGCAGCGCGCGGTAAGTACGAAACGGATCGTCGGTGAAATCCGGCGGCAGATTGCGCAGATCGAAACTGTCCGCCAGTTCGCGCGTCACGTCATCCAGTCCCACACGTCCGACGGATTCTCGACCATGACATTGTGGCCGCCCGGCAGATCGCGCGCGTTCGGGTCGTAAACCGCAAGCTGCGCGCGCGAAACCATGTGATCGGTCGCGCCGCGCGCCAGGTGGATCGGTGCGCGCGCAACGGAGAGAAGAGCCTCCATCGGCGGTGCGCCCACCGATGCGGTCGCCGGATCGTTGGCGAGGCGCCATCCTTCAGCCGTTTGTGCGACACCGGCACTCGTACCTTCGGACTCCGGCGCAATCAGGCCGGTGAGGCCGGATACTTTGAGATAGCGCGCGACCGCTTCTTCTTTTGTTGAAAAGAACTTCACCGCCATCGCCGCCATCTTGCGCATGCCGGCGAGCTCGTCTTCGTTCCACGAGACTTTGATGCCGACGCCGAACACCTGTTTTGGCGTGAAGCCATGCGCTCCCGATGCGAGCTCCAATGCAACCGCGCCGCCCATGGAGTGGCCAAGCACAATGGCCTCGTTTGAAGGCGCATGTGCGTTGACGAGTTCGCAAATGTCGGCGGCGTGCGCGGCAAGGCTGTAACCGCCGGCGTGCGGCGAGGCGCCGTGGCCGCGCAGGTCGGGGGCGATCCAGCGTCCGTGCCAGCGGCCCTGCGCCAGCATCGGCTTCCACACATGCCGCGTCGCGCCGAGGCCGTGGAGCAGCACAAGCAACCGCTCGCCTTCGCCACCTTGATCGTAGGCCAGCTTCATGACTTGTCCTTGCGATGATCGAACACGCGTTTGGCCTTGCCTTCGGAGCGTGGCAGCGAACCGGTATCCACAATCGTGATGTCGGCGGACAATCCGTATTTCGATTTCATGCGCGTGGAAAGCTGTGCGCGTGCTTGTCCATGCATTGCCGTTTCGCCCGTCGACGCTTCGCAGGTCACGAACAGCATATCCATCACACCATCACGGCGCACGTCGATGCGGTAATGCGCTGTGAGGCCTGGTTCGGAAACAATGAGCTCCTCGATCTGGCGCGGGAAGATGTTTACGCCGCGGATGATGAGCATGTCGTCGCTGCGGCCGATTATCCGGTCCATGCGTCGCATCGGGATGTCGCCGACAGGCGCGCTCAACCGCGACAGATCACCGGTGCGATAGCGGATGATCGGCAAGGCTTCTTTCGACAGCGAGGTGAAGACGAGTTCGCCTTCCTCGCCGTCGGGCAATGGCGCACCGGTGTCCGGATCGACAATTTCGGGATAGAATGCGTCCTCCCAAACCGTCAGCGCTCCACGCGCATCCGCGCGTTCCTGCGCGACGCCCGGGCCTAACACTTCCGACAATCCATACAGATCGAGCGCCACGATGCCGAAGCGGCGTTCGATCTCGCGGCGCATCTCCTCGCTCCACGGTTCGGCGCCGTGAAGACCGATCTCGAGCGATGTCTCGCACGGATCGACACCGGCGCGCTCCAGTCCCTCGGCAAGCGCCAGCATGTAGGACGGCGTCGCGCAGATGATGCGCGGCTTCAGATCGCAGATCAGTTGGACCTGGCGTTCCGTCTGCCCCCCGCTCGCGGGCACGACGGTGCAGCCGAGTTTTTCCGCTCCACCATGCAATCCGAGACCGCCAGTGAAGAGGCCGTAGCCGAAGGCATTATGCAGAACGTCGCCCGGCTTGCCACCCGCCACCAGAATGGCCCGCGCGATCAGGGTATTCCAGAGATCGAGATCGTTGCGCGTATAGCCGACAATTGTCGGCTTACCGCTCGTACCTGACGACGCATGAATACGCACGCATTGCGCGCGCGGCACCGCGAACATCCCTAACGGATAGGTCTCGCGGAAATCGCTCTTCAATGTGAACGGAAACTGTACGAGATCGGTAAGCGATGTCACATTCATGGGCGACACACCGGCTGCATCGCATTTCGCGCGATAGTAAGGCGCGTTGTTATAGGTATGCGCGATCGACCATTGAAGCCGCCGCAGCTGCTCGACTTCCAGCTCGGCGCGCGAGGTGAATGCGGGCAGCATCAGACCGCGTTCATCGTCAGCAGTTCATACGTCGCGCAGGTCTCGGCATTCTGGTTGGCGATTACGACCTGCCAGCGCACCTCGCCATAGGTCTCGTTGCGCTGCGACTTCGATTTGGCGGTGAGCTGCACGGTGATCGTGTCGCCGGGTTTCACCGGCTTGGTGAAGCGCAGATTGTCGAGGCCGTAATTGGCGAGCACCGGACCCGGCGCCGGATCGACGAACAGGCCGGCCGCGAACGACAGCAGCAGATAGCCATGCGCCACGCGTCCGCCGAACAGCGGATTGGCCTTCGCCGCTTCCTCGTCCATGTGGGCATAGAACGTGTCGCCGGTGAAATGCGCGAAATGCTCGATGTCGTCGAGCGTGATCGTGCGTGACGCGGTGATCAGCGTCTTGCCGGGTTCGAGCTCGCCGAGCTTCAGGCGGAAGGGATGCGGCGGCGTACGGTCCTCCGGCGCGCCGCGCATCCATTCATGCGTCACGCCGCTCAGCATGCGCGGGCTGCCCTGAAGCGCGGTGCGCTGCATGTAGTGCATCACGCCATGCAGGCCGCCCATCTCCTCACCACCGCCGGCGCGTCCGGGGCCGCCGTGGATCAGGTTCGGTAGCGGTGAGCCATGGCCGGTGGATTCCTTTGCGCAATCGCGGTCGAGAATGAAAAGGCGTCCGTGGAACGCGCCCGAGCCAGTGAGAACGTCGCGCGCGATGTTCGGATCGTAAGTGTAGAGCGACATCACCAGCGAACCCTGTCCGCGATTAACGAGGGCGACGGCGTCGGCGAGATCGCTGTAAGGCATCAGCGTTGCGACAGGACCGAACGGTTCGGTGTCGTGCACGCGGTTCGCCTTGCCCGGTGCGTCACAGCGCAGAAGCACCGGCGAGAGGAACGCGCCTTTGCCGTCGGATTTGTCAGGATCGCCAACAACGATGCGCGCCTCGGCGGAGAGTTCTTTGATCTTCGCACGCACGTCGTCGCGCTGCGCGATGGAGACCAGCGCGCCCATCTTCGTTGTCTCGGCACGCGGATCGCCGACGGTGATCTCCCCGAGCGCGGTCTTGAGCGCGGCTTCGGCGGCATCGATCACCGATGCGGGTACAAACGCGCGACGGATAGCGGTGCATTTCTGCCCCGCCTTCACCGTCATCTCGCGCACGACCTCCTTGATGAAGAGATCGAACTCCGGCGTGCCCGGCACAGCATCGGGGCCGAGCACGGCGGCATTCAGCGAGTCGCGCTCCGCGATGAAGCGCACGCTCTTGCGCGCGATGACGGGATGGCGCTGCAGTTTCTGCGCGGTATCGGCGGAGCCGGTGAAGGACACGACATCCTGTCCGCCCAGATGATCGAATAGATCGCCGGTCGGGCCGATGATGAGCTGCAGCGCGCCTTTGGGCAGGACATTCGCTTCGATCATCACGCGGAACGCGGCCTCTGCGAGATAGGCGGTCGCGGTCGCCGGCTTCACGATGGCAGGCACGCCGGCGAGCAAGGTGGGACCGAGCTTTTCCAGCATCCCCCAGACCGGGAAGTTGAACGCGTTGATGTGCACCGCCGCGCCCTGGCGCGAGGTCAGCACATGCTGGCCGACGAAGGTGCCGCGTTTGGAAAGTCCTTCCGGTGCGCCTTCGACGATGATCGTGTCGTTGGGGAGTTCGCGGCGGCCTTTGGACGAATAGGCATAGAGCGTGCCCGCGCCGCCTTCGATATCGATCCAGCTGTCGGATTTCGTCGCGCCGGTCTCATAGGAGAGTTCGTAGAGCGCATCCTTCTTCGCCATCACCGCCTCGGCGAGCGCCTTGAGCATCTTCGCACGCTGGTGAAACGTCATCGCGCGCAGCGCCGGGCCGCCGACCTTGCGCGCATGATCGAGCATGCCCGCATAATCGCGCACCGTCGTGCCGGTTTCGGCCGCGGTCTCGCCGCTCACCGCGGACGGGATGGCTGTGAGGTTTCCTTCCGGGGCGATCCAGGAATCTTTTGCGTAGCTCTGAAGTTTCGACATTTGCTGCTCCCTAGACCCTCCCCTTGAGGGAGGGTCGAATTGCGTTAGCAATTCGGGGAGGGGGCAACCATCGGTGCCATGACCCCTCCCCGAAAATTCTTCGCTGCGCTCCGAATTTATCGGCCTCCCTCAAGGGGAGGGCGGATTCTTTTATTGTCCCGTAAATTTCGGCGCGCGTTTTTCGGCGAAGGCGGCGACGCCTTCCTTGTAATCGGACGAGCGGCCAAGCTCGCGTTGCAGGTCGCGCTCGAGGTCGAGCTGCGCGTGCAGATCGGATTGCCAGCCTTTGCGCATCGCGAGCTTGATCGCGGCGAGACCCCTGGTCGGGCCGTGCGCGAGGCGTGAGACGAGTTTTTCCGCTTCGGCCATCAGCTGTTCGTCCTCGATGGCGCGCCAGATCAGGCCCCAGCTTTCCGCTTTCTCGGCGCTTAGCGCTTCGCCGGTCAGCGCCAATCCCATCGCGCGCGCGTGACCCGCGAGGCGCGGCAATATCCACGTGCCGCCGGAATCCGGCACGAGGCCGATGTTGGAAAACGACTGGATGAACTTCGCGCTTTTCGCGGCGATCACGACATCGCAGGCAAACGCGATGTTCGCGCCGGCGCCGGCGGCGACTCCGTTCACCGCGCACACGACCGGCTTCTCCATGCCCATCAGGCGGCGGACGAGCGGGTTGTAGCTTGTCTCCAACGCGTCGCCGAGATCGCCGCCTGGCTTTGTCGCAGGATCGGAGAGATCCTGCCCCGCACAGAAGCCGCGTCCGGCACCCGTGATCAGCAGCACGCGCACGCTTGGGTCTTTCTCCACTCTGGAGAGTGCATCGGCGACTTCGCCATGCATGTGCAGCGTGAAGGAATTGAGACGGTCGGGTCGGTTCAGCGTGAGCTTTGCCGTGCCGTCGGCGACGTCGAAAAGAATACTCTCGTACGCCATCGTTTCCACCACCTTATTTTTCTTCGTCATGGCCGGGTTTATCCCGGCCATCCATGAACTCAGACCCGCGGCCTCTGGAAAATGGATGGCCGCCATGAAGGCGGCCATGACGATAGGGGATTCTTTGATAGGATAGAATACGAGGATCGAAAGGACCCATCGCATGAACGAAGCAGACGCACTCGCGCGCCGCGTGGCGGATCGTCTGCACGCACAGGAAGCCACCGCTGCCGCCTGGGATATCGAAATCGAGGAGGTGCGCGAGGGCTATTCGCGTGTCGCGATGGTGGTGCGCAAGGACATGATCAACGGCCATTCCATTGCGCATGGCGGCATGATCTTCGCGCTGGCCGACACCGCGTTCGCCTATGCCTGCAACTCGCGCAATGTGGAGAGCGTGGCGCAGAACGCGACCATCGCGTTTCTGGCGCCCGGCAGGCTGGGCGACCGGCTGGTGGCGGAGGCGCGGGAGCAGGCGCTTTCGGGCCGCTCCGGCGTTTATGCCATCGAGGTCCGCAACCAGAAGGGCGAGAAAATAGCAGTTTTCCAAGGTCTTTCCCGGGCGATCGGAGAAAAGGTCCTCCCTGGGGATTAATTGACCGTCCGGTCGGTTTATTATAGTATTCAAGTCTGGATCGAGGTGTCGCCATGTACACGACCGAACTGAAAGACAAGAACCAGAAATCGGTGGCGACGGTCGCGGCACCCGAAGACCCGGAGCGTCTGGCGGCATTCGAAGCGCGCGTCGCGGCGGATGATTTCATCGAGCCGAAGGACTGGATGCCTGACGCGTATCGCAAGACTCTGGTGCGCCAGATCTCCCAGCACGCGCATTCGGAAATCGTCGGCATGCTGCCGGAAGGAAACTGGATCACGCGCGCGCCGTCGCTGCGCCGCAAGGCGGTGCTGCTCGCGAAGGTGCAGGACGAGGGTGGGCACGGGCTCTACCTCTACAGCGCGGCCGAGACGCTCGGCACCTCGCGCGAGGAGATGATCGAGGCACTGCATTCCGGCCGCGCGAAATATTCGACGATCTTCAATTATCCTACGCTCACCTGGGCGGATATCGGCGCGATCGGCTGGCTGGTCGATGGGGCTGCGATCATGAACCAGGTGCCGTTGCAGCGCACGTCTTATGGGCCGTACGCGCGCGCGATGGTGCGCGTGTGCAAGGAAGAGAGTTTCCATCAGCGCCAGGGTTACGAGATCATGATGGTTCTCGCTGCCGGCACCGAGGCGCAGAAGCGCATGGCGCAGGACGCGCTGAACCGCTGGTGGTGGCCGTCGATCATGATGTTCGGCCCGCCGGACGAGAACTCGCCCAACACCGCGCAATCGATCCGCTGGCGCATCAAGCGCGAGACCAATGACGAGCTGCGCCAGAAATTCATCGACGTGACGGTGCCGCAGGCCGAAGCGATTGGGCTGACGATCCCCGACGCCGATCTCAAATGGAACGAAGCGCGCGGATCGTACGACTATGGCGCCATCGATTGGGACGAATTCTATGCCGTCGTGCGCGGTGAGGGCGCGACCGCGAAGGAGCGCATGCAGGCGCGCGTGAAAGCGTGGGAAGACGGCAAGTGGGTGCGCGATGCCGCGGCTGCACATGCCGAGAAGCGTTCGGCGCGCATGGCGGCGGAGTGACCATGAGCAACAAGGCCTCAAGTAGCGAAGCGGTAGGCCAACAAAAAGTCTGGCCGCTCTGGGAAGTGTTCATCCGCGCGAAGAACGGGCTCTCGCATCGTCACGCCGGCAGCGTGCATGCGGCCGACGCCAAGATGGCGCTGGAAGCGGCGCGCGATACCTATACGCGACGCATGGAAGGCGTGAGCCTGTGGATCGTGCCGTCGGCGGCGATCGTCGCCAGCGATCCCGGCGATGCGGCGGAGCTGTTCGAGCCCGCGGCCGACAAGGTCTATCGCCATCCGACGTTTTATTCGATCCCGGACAACGTGAAGAACATCTGATGCCCTCTTCGGAAAATCCGCGCTTCGACCACGCCATCCGTCTCGGCGACGACGCGCTGATCCTGGGTCAGCGGCTGTCGGAATGGTGCGGGCATGCGCCGATGCTGGAGGTCGATCTGTCGCTCGCCAATATCGGGCTCGATCTGCTGGGGCAGGCGACGCATTTTCTGGCCGTCGCGGGCGAGGCGGAGGGCAAGGGGCGCGATGCCGACAAGCTCGCGTTCCATCGCGACGTGCTGGATTTCCGCAACTGTCTTCTGGTCGAACAGCCGAACGGCGATTTCGCGCAGACCGTCGCGCGCCAGTTCCTGTTCTCGAACTGGCAGGAATTGCTGCTCGCCGAAGTCGCTACCGCGCCGGATACCGCGCTGTCCGACATCGCGCGCAAAGCGGTGAAGGAAGTCATCTATCACTGCCGCTTCGCGAACGAATGGGTCGTGCGCCTCGGCGACGGCACCGACGAAAGCCGCAAGCGCATGATCGAGGGCCTCGACTGGATGTGGCGGTTCGTCGATGAGCTGTTCGACGCGAAGGACGGCGCGGCGTCGTTGCGTCCTGCGTGGGATGCACGCATCGCAAAGGTCTTAAACGAGGCCGGTCTCGAACAGCCGAAGCCGCGCCGCGGCACGATGGGTGGCCGCAAGGGGCATCATTCGGAGCACCTTGGCCATCTGCTGAGCGAGATGCAGTTCCTGCAACGTGCCTATCCGGATTCGCGATGGTAGCCGCGGTCGCCACGACGGCTTCGTTCAAGGATCGCGTGTTCGAGCTTCTCGCGCAGGTTCCCGATCCGGAGATTCCGTGCGTGTCGGTGGTCGATCTCGGTATCGTGCGCGACGTGACGGACGAGGCGGTCGTCATCACGCCAACCTATACCGGCTGCCCCGCGACGCTGGCCATCGAAGCCGATATCCGCGCGGCGCTGGATCGCGCGGGATTGTCGAAGCTGAAGATCAAAACCGAACTCGCGCCGCCGTGGACGACGGACTGGATCAGCGAAGAAGGCCACGCGAAATTGCGCGCCTACGGCATCGCGCCGCCGACCGTGAGCGTCACGCAGTGCCCGCGCTGCCATTCCACGCACACCGAGGAGATCAGCCGCTTCGGCTCGACCCCGTGCAAATCGCTGTGGCGCTGCCTCGACTGCCGCGAACCGTTCGACAGGTTCAAATGTCACTAGTCATCAACACATTTACCCTCGCCCCCACGCAGTGGGGGAGAGGGCAGGGTGAGGGGGCCTATCCGCCCGCGCTCGTTCCTCCCCCTCACCCCAACCCTCTCCCCCGGAGGGGGAGAGGGAGTGCAGCGGGGAGTTAGAGATGTCCGTCAACGAACGCTTCCACAAACTGAAAATCGCCGAAGTGCGGCGGGAGACGCCAGATGCAGTGTCGATCCGGTTTGAGATTCCCGATGCGCTGAAAGAGGCATTCGCGTTCAAGGCGGGGCAGCATCTGACGTTGCGCACCACGATGGATGGCGAGGATCTGCGCCGCAACTATTCGGTCTGCGTCGCGCCGCACGAAAACGAGATCCGTATCGCGGTGAAGCAAACGCCGGGCGGGCGGTTCTCATCGTGGGCGAACAGCGCACTGAAAACCGGCCATGAGGTCGAAGTCCTTCCGCCGCTTGGCCGTTTCGTCGTCCCGCACACGGACAGTGCGGAGCCGTATTACGTCGCGCTCGCGGGCGGATCTGGCATCACACCGGTGCTGTCGATCCTGAAGACGGTGTTGGCCCAAAATCCGCGCGCCCATGTCACGCTGCTCTACGGCAACCGCGACAGCGTCTCGATCATGTTCCTGGAGGAATTGGCGGGGCTCAAGAATCGCTATCTCGACCGGCTCGAGGTCTATCATTTCCTGGAGAACGAGGCGGAGGAGATCGAGCTGTTCAACGGCCGCCTCGACGCCGCGAAATGCGCGCAGGTGTTCTCCTCACTCGTCGATCCGAAAGCGGCGGATGCGATCTTCATCTGCGGGCCCGGACCGATGATGGATGCAGCGGAGCAGGCGCTGCTCGCGCGCGGTGTCGAGCCGTCACGCATCTTCATCGAGCGTTTCACCACAGGCACCGTCTCCGCCGAGCAGCTCGCGCGCAACGAGGCGCTCCAGCAGAAGGCGCAAGGTACGCAGATCACCGTCACGCTCGACGGCCGCCGCTCGAAAATCCGCTTCGATGCGGAGAAGGGTAACATTCTCGAAAGTGTGCAGGCGGCGGGGTTGCCCGCGCCGTACGCGTGCAAGGGCGGCGTGTGCTCGACCTGCCGCGCAAAGGTTCTGTCCGGCACGGTTGCGATGAAGAAGAATTACGGCCTCACCGATGAAGAGGTGGCGCAAGGCTATGTGCTCACCTGCCAGTCGGTGCCCACGAGCAACGACGTGGCGGTGAGTTACGATAGTTAGCCGGCTTTCGCCTGAGCGGTTTGCGGCAAAACTGCAGTTGCGGGAAACAGGATCGTGACCGAAGTCCCGATGCTGGGCTCGCTTTTGATCGAAAGTGCTGCGCCATGCAGTTCGGCGAATTCCTTGGTGAGCGGCAACCCGAGACCTGTGCCTTCGTACTTGCGTGAGAGCTTTGAATCGATCTGGCCAAAGCGCTCAAGCGCCTTGGGAATCTCGTCGTTCGCCATGCCGATGCCGGTATCGCTGACAGTGATCGCAAACCCGTCCAATGTGACCGCCGTGGAAACAGTGACATCACCGTCCTTGGTGGTGAATTTTATCGCGTTGGACAGAAGGTTGAACAGCATTTGCCGCAGCCGTCGCGCGTCCGCCAGAATTGTCACCGGTTCGATCTCGCGGCGCAGTGTGATGTTCTCGCGTGCTGCGAGCGCCGAGACGGCGGTGATGCAACCCGCCACGACATCGCCCAGCACGACGGGTTCGAGTTGCAGTTCGAGTGTTCCCGAATCGAGGCGAGACAGGTCGAGAATATCGTTGATGACTCCAAGCAGATGGGCACCGCTGTCGTGGATGCTCTGCGCATATTCGCGGTAGCGCGAATTTCCGACCGGACCGAAGGTTTCGTTCTGCAGGATTTCCGAAAAACCCAGAATGGCGTTGAGCGGCGTGCGGAGTTCATGACTCATGGTCGCCAGAAATTCGCTCTTGGCGACATTCGCCGCTTCAGCCCGTGACAGCGCCTTCTGCAAGGCTTGTGCGTTGAGCCGCAACTCGTTTTCCGCAAGCACACGATCGGTCACATCGACGATCGCGCCGACGAAATTGATCTTGCCGTCGCGGGGCAGGATGTGAATGTAAGGCATCGCATAGCGCAGCGTTCCGTCCCTGCGCCGCGGCCGCCACATCCGCTCGCCGGCATAAGGCCGCGCCATCCCTGATGCGACCATTGCATTGAGCGCCGGCCGCTCTTCGTCGCTCAACAGATCGAACACGGTCAACGACGGTATATCATCGCGTCGGTAGCCCAGATGATCAAGCGCCGCCTTATTGAGGTCGAGCACGCGTAACGCCGGTGACCCGTCCCACAGCCACATCGGAACCGGATTGTTGTCGAACATCAGCTTGAAGGTATCTTCGCCGCGTTTGATTTCGGTGATGTCGACGCAGATGGAGACTGTGCCGCCGTCCGGCGTGCGCCGGTCCTGCACCCTCAGGAAATGGCCGTCATGCAACTCCTGAACGCGCGAGCCTTCGCCGAGCGCGCGCATGGCGAGGCGCTCCTCGAGCCATTGCGCCTCGCGGCCCCTCGCCTCGTCGTAATGGCCGCCGTGCAGGTCTTCCTCGATCAGTTCGCGGAAGCGCACGCCCCGGCGCAACAGCTTCTGGCACGCCGGCGAGGAGATATCGATGTAGGGCTTATTCCAGAGATACAGGCGATCGGCGCTGTCGTAGAGACCCACGCCCGCAGGCATCGCGGCAATAGCATCGCGCAGTCTTTGGTCCGCACGGATTTTCGCGCGCAACAGCACGAAAGCGATCACCACGGCGACCGCCAGAAGAGCCGTGAAAATCTCGATTTGGACCATGGACTACGGACGGGGGCTTCTGCTCAAGCACCTATCCTAAGTCGCACGGGTAAATGCGGTGTTTACGTCACCGGAAATTCCCCAGCGCGCGGAAGGGTTTAGCTTCCAGGATGTACGTTCAGAAAGGGAACCGTGCCGCCGGGCGGCATGGTCGTGGGCAGGTGCCCATCCCACTTCTCCGCGGTAACCAGGGCCGGCAGGCCCGGATTGTCACGTAGCGCGTCGCCGCGGTTGCGGATGGCAGAGGCTTCGGCCTCGCCCTGCGCCTTGACGGCGTAGGCCGCTGCATCGGCGCGTGTCCGTGTCGAGGCCGCTTCGGCTTCGGCCTGCTGCTGGCGCACGGTCGCTTCCATGCGCGCCTCGACGGCTTCCTCATATTTGCCGGAGAAGTCGATGTTTTCGATCTGCACGGACTCGATCATCAGGGGGCCGTGGATCACCTTGCGCAACGCGATCGCGAGCTCGTTGTTGAGTTGCGCGCGATCCTGCACCGCGCTGACCGCATTGAACTGGCCGAAAATGTTTTCCGACCAAGTATAGACCTGCGGCGTCACCAGCTTGTCGATCATGCCCTGGATGGACTGATAGTCGGTATAGACCACCCTTGCATCGGTGACGTGGTAGTTGAGCGAGACGCGCAAGGTCGCGGGCTGCTGATCGCGCGAATAGGTCTTTACGTCGCTGTAGCGGCTGTTCTGCGACTGGGTGGAAATGTGCTCGACCGTGTCGATGACGGGGATCTTGAAGCCGAGCCCGGGTTCGGCCTCGCCGATCACCGCGCCATTCCGCAGGATCACGCCGCGTTCACCCTGATCCACCGTGTACCAGGATGACGACAGGACCACGAGCACGGCGATCGCGATCAAACCCAAGAGAACCACGGAGCCGATCCGCTGCACCGCATGCGGTGCGCCATGTCCGAATTTATCCTGCATGCTCATGAAACCCTCCCGGCAGAATCGCCCACGCACCCAATATGGGGATTGCTTCGCCGCCGCCAAGGCCGCGAGCGATTCGCGAAGAGCTTTTGTTTCAGCGTTGGTGAAGGAAATGCAGCAGATCGCGGTTGAATTGCTCGGGATCCTGCAGGAAGGCGAAGTGGCTGACGTCTGGCTCGATGAGCAGGCCGGCATCGGGCGTCCAGTCCGCCATCTTGCGCGGCTGGTCGTGGGTGATCATCTCGTCGTGGTCCGCATCGACGATCCAGGTCGGCACTTTGATCTTCGCAAAATCAGCGCGCGTCCAGTGCGGCTGGCCGTTCCACATCGCGGTGATCTGCGCGAGGAAGGATTTGTATTCCCTCGGGGTTGGCGACAGCGCGGCATATTCGCGGCCCGCGCGAGGGATGTATGCGTTGACGACCGGGTTGCGCGACGCATCGGCGACGCCGCTTGGGTCGATGTTCGCGGCGAAGGCGAACAGCTTGCTCAGGCGGTCCGGATGATGCATCGCGATGTCGAGCCCGATGATCGCACCGTCGCTCCAGCCGACGAGGGCCACCTTTTTGATTTTTAGATAATCGAGGAGGGCGATTACATCATCCGACATCAGGTCGTAGCCGAAGGGCTGCGCATTGCGTGTCGAACGTCCGTGTCCGCGGCTGTCCATGACGATGACACGATAATGCGCGGCCACGAGCGCGCGAACTTGATTGCCCCAGTAGTTAGAATTCGCGAGTCCGCCGTGCACGAACAGCACGGCCTCGCCCTGTCCGAAGGTCGCGTACCAGAGCTTGACGCCGTTCACCGGCGCGTACCCACTGGTGTCGGCTTTCGGTAGGCTCGGTGTTGGCGGCAGCGTCATCCATTGTGAAGTCGCTGCGTTTGCGGCCGTTGCCACGAATATTGCAGCTGCAAAAATCCGTCCCCGCATGTCATCCCCTAATGCGTCGTCTCGCCGCCGATCAGTATCACGCCGGCGACGATCAATGTCACGGCGATGCCTTTCTGGATCAGATTGCGGCGCGACAGGTTCTCGCGGCCGAGCTTGGGATAGAACAGCGATAGAATCACGCCGAACGCGAAGACGAAGAACGCGGTCGTCCCGCCGATCGCCTGCACAAGGCTGACCGGACCGAGCAGTGAGGCGTAACGCGCCGCCAATCCGCCGCCGAGGTTGATGATCTCGTTCGCCGCGTTGATGCCGAGCACCGCGCCGGGATGCTTGCGGAACATGCCGAAGAACTGGCGGCGGATGCGCGGGATCGCGAGCAGCACCGCGCCGAACACGGCCTGACCCGCGAAACTCCAAAACGTCACCGGCCAGAACGCGTCCTGGATCGCAAAGTATTTGAACATTACCGCCGAGCCTGCGAGGACCGCCGTGCAAACAAGGATCGGCGCCACAACACCCCATTTGATCTTGTGACGGCTGCCGCCGGGTTCATAGGACGCAACCACGGCGCTCGCCATCACCACCAATCCGCCGAAGAGCCGCCAGCCGGTCAGCGTCTCGTGCAGCGCGAAATAGGCGATGATGTAGGTGAAGAGCGTCGAGGTCTGGAACAGCGGCGCGATGACGCTCGCTTCTTCCTGCTGCAAGGCGCGGAGATAGAAGTAGATCGCCGTCAGGTACAGCAGGCCTGAGACCGACGTCACCGCGATGCCGGCGCGTCCGAGGCTCATCACGTCCGTGAAGGCGGCGATCAGTGGCATGCCGGGCACGCCAATCAGCGCGGTGAAGATCAGCAGCGTACCGACGCCGCTATCCTTGAAGTAGCGCTCGACCAGATATTTGTCGATATGGGTGGAGGCGGCCCACAGAACCGGGCCGCAGAACGCCAGGAGAATCCACGACATCCCTCCACGTTAGAGCGTTACTTGATGCGCTCAAAGTCCGTCGTCCAGTTCGTCTCCCAGGTCTTGCCGCCGTCCGTCGAGAACGCCTGCTCCCAATGGCTGCGGTCGTGCGAGAGGTTGTGCCAGATGAAGCGGACCTTGACCGGTTTTCCCTTGAAGGTGTCGTCGGCAAGGAAGGTGCCGATGCCGTTTGCAAAGCGGCCCACCATCGGCGGGTCCATCGCGCCGGAGGGGTAGCGCCCATCCAGCCACCAGATGCGCCATTCGCCGGTCTTGGGATCGTAGGCGCGCAACGTGACGCCACTGTATTTTCCACTGGGCATGTCGAACACGTTGTCGTCGGTGTTCGCGCTGCCGTTCATCAGCAGCCACGCTTTCTGCGTGCCGTCGAACGCAACCCACTCCTGGCTGCCGGCGAGGCGCTCCTTGAGCCGCTTGTGATGCGTGCGCCAATCGCCGGCGATGAAGTCGAAGGCGTGCACGCCGCTCAAATCCGTCGAGGCGTTGGTCGCTGGCGGCAGTTCGGTATAGGCGCGCGCCGGGAGCGCGAGCGCAGTGGTGATCGCGAGTGCCGTAATCAAATGTTTCATGACGTCCTCCTGTTGTCGTGCGGAGGCTATCGCGCTAAACATGACATCGAATGTCATGTATTGTGGCGCACACTAAAAAATGCTCGCGAGCCGTCTTCTGTCGATTCTGATGCTTCTGCAGACGCGCGGCCGGATGAGCGCTGCGGCGCTGGCGCGCGAGTTCGAGGTGTCGGTCCGCACGATCCATCGCGACATCGACCAGCTGAGCGCCGCCGGCGTGCCGGTGTTCGCGGATCGCGGCCGCAGCGGCGGCTTCCAGCTGATGGATGGCTATCGCACCAATCTCACGGGTCTGACGCAATCGGAGGCGGAGACCTTGTTTCTCTCCGGCCTCCCCGGACCTGCTGCACAGTTGGGTCTTGCCGAGACACTCACGGCTGCGCGTCTGAAAGTCATGGCCGCGCTGCCCGCAAAAGTGCAGCCGGGCGCCGATCGCATTGCCGCGCGCTTTCATCTCGATCCCGTTGCCTGGTTTCGCGGTGCCGAGCCGTTGCCGTCGCTGCAGATCGTGGCGCAGGGTGTTTGGAGCGAGCGCTTTCTCGATCTGCGCTACCGCCGCGCGGGACAATCGGAACTGCGGCAGCGAAAGCTCGGCCCGCTCGGTCTCGTGCTCAAGGGCGGCATCTGGTACCTCGTCGCGCAGAGCGGAAAGAGCGTTCGCACCTATCGCGTCTCGGGGATTTCCGATGCCACGATGCTCGATGAGAAATTCGTGCGGCCGAGGAATTTCGATCTACCGTCCTACTGGCAGGAATCGTCGCGCGCGTATGAAGCGGGGCTCTATCACGAGACCGCGGAGCTCCGCGTGTCGCAAGCCGGCTTGTCGCGGCTCGAAGTGCTCGGGCCGGTCGTAACGGAGGCCGCGCGGAAATCGGCGAGCAGGCCCGACAGGAAGGGTTGGGTCCGTTGCAACGTGCCCGTCGAATCCATCACTGTCGGCGCGCGCGATCTTGTGCGGCTCGGTGAGGAGATCGAGGTGACCGGACCACCCGCTTTGCGGCACGAAATGGCTGATTTACTCGCGGCCATGCTGCGGCGGTACGAGCCTATGCCGCGTGCTCCCGGATCGCGCGCAGGAAGATCGTCGCGAAGTCCTTGAGCTTGGCAGCTCCGACGCCGTGGACCATGCCGAATTCGCATTCGTCGCGCGGGCGCAGGCGAGCCATGTCGATCAGCGATTTGTCGGAGAAAATCACGTAGGGCGGGACGCGCTTCTCTTTCGCCAGCCGCATGCGCAGCGCTTTCAACATTGCGATCAGCGCCTGATCGTCGTCGGATTGTTCGGCGATCACCTCGGCGCGCGCGGCCTTCTTGCTTCGCGCCTGCTGCGGCTTGAACGGACGACTTTCGAAGGAGCCTTCGCCGCGCAGAAGGGCGCGGCCCTTGTCCGTCATCTCCAGCCCGCCATAGCCCTGCATGTCGTGACGCAGCAGGCCGTCGCCGACCATCTGGCGGATCAGGGATTGCCAGTCTTCTTTCTTGCGCGATGTCTCGCCGAGCGCCTCGATGACTTTGATGGCGCCGAAGCGCTCGCCGGTTGCGCGCACGGCGGTCAGGATTTTGCGCGCGTCCTCGGTGTTGTCGATGCGCATGGCGGGCTCGCGGCAGGGATCGCAATTGCCGCACGGCTCGGATGCCTCGCCGAAATACTGCAGCAGCATCTGGCGGCGGCAGCTTGACGCCTCGCAATAGGCGAGCAGCATATTGAGCCGCGCATGTTCGCGGCGCTTGCGGTCCTCACCGGCATCTTCCTGGTCGATGAAGACGCGGCGCATGCGGATATCCTCGAGGCCGAACAGCATGTGCGCCTCCGCAGGCCCGCCGTCGCGGCCCGCGCGGCCGATCTCCTGATAATAGGCTTCGAGGCTGCCCGGCAGATCGGTGTGGAACACGAACCGCACATCCGCCTTGTCGATGCCCATGCCGAACGCAATGGTCGCGACCATCACGACGGCGGGCTCGGTCATGAAAATGTTCTGGTTGGCCTCACGCGCATCCTTGTCCATGCCGGCGTGATAGGGGAGCGCGCGAATGCCGTTCTCAGCAAGCAGGCTCGCGATCTTCTCCGTCTTCTTGCGCGACAGGCAATAGACGATACCGCTCTTGCCCTTGTGGCGCGCGACGAAGTCGTGAAGCTGGCGGCTGGTGTTATATTTGCTCTCGACGGACAGGCTGATGTTGGGCCTGTCGAAGCCCTGCACCATGGTTTCGACACGGTCACCGAACAGCTGAAATGCGATGTCGGCGCGCGTGACTTCATCGGCGGTTGCCGTCAATGCGATCATCGGTGTCTTCGGAAACAGATCGGCGAGTTTCGACAGCGCGCTGTATTCCGGCCGGAACGCGGGACCCCATTGCGAGACGCAATGGGCCTCGTCGATTGCAATCAGGCTGATATTGAGTTTCGCGAGCGCTGCCAGCATCGGCTCGGTCATCAGCCGCTCCGGCGCCATGTAGAGAATGCGCAACTCACCGCTGGCGGCGCGGCGCCATGCGGCGACATTGTCCTCGCGCGACCGCGACGAGTTGATCGACTCTGCCGCAACGCCGGCGAGCCGCAGCGCCGCGACCTGATCCTGCATCAGCGCAACCAGCGGCGAGACCACGATTGTCAGTCCGCCGAGAACAAGCGCCGGAATCTGGTAGCACAGCGACTTGCCCGAACCCGTCGGCATCACCGTCAGCACATGGCCGCCGGATAGCAGCGCGTCGATCGCCTCTTCCTGTCCCGGGCGGAAATCGTCGAACCCGAAAACGTCCTTGAGAACGGCGCGTTTCTCGTCGTGCTTACGGAGGGGCAGGTTCATCCGAAACTTTCCGTACGCGAGGCCGTATATTGTTCCGGCGCCGCCCCTCGCTTAGCCTTCCTCCGGGCTGCGCCAAAAGCGCAGAGTCGAAGGGGAACGCCTATGAATAGCCGAATTCTCGGTCTCGTCGAGGCCTTACTGATCGCAATCATCGCAATCATCTTGCCGGGCTATGCGATCTTGAAGCTGCATGAGGTTCCCAACCTGACGACATCCGCGAATGCGGATACGACGCCGGTTGACGGCGCGCGCATTGTTGCGGCGGCTCCTGGCGAATGGCTCTCCAACGGGCGCACCTATTCCGAGCAGCGCTTTTCGCCGCTGAAACAGATCGACAAAACGAACGTCGCAAAGCTCGGCGTGGCGTGGGAGTACCGAACCTATTCCGTGCGCGGCCTCGAAGCGACGCCGCTGGTTGCGGATGGCGTTATGTACATCACCAAGGCGTGGAGCATCGTGACGGCGCTCGACGCGAAGACTGGCAAGGAACTCTGGATCTTCGATCCCAAAGTGCCTGGCGGCACCGGGCGTTACGCGTGCTGCGACGTGGTCAATCGCGGCGTTGCGCTCTGGAAGGATGGCGTGTTTGTCGGCACGCTCGATGGCCGACTCATCAAGCTCGATCCCAAGACCGGCGCGGTGAAGTGGACCGTCGATACGGTCGAGAACCATGCGCATACCTACACCATCACCGGCGCACCACGCGCGTTCGACGGGCTGATCGTCATTGGCAATGGCGGCGCGGAATATGACAGCCGGGGTTATATCAGCGCTTTCGATTCCGATACCGGTAAGCTGGTGTGGCGGTTTCATGTGGTGCCCGGCGATCCGTCCAAGCCGCAGGAGAACAAGGCGCTCGATATGGCGCTCAAGACCTGGGACACGACGGGCAAGTATAAATTCTGGGAGATCGGCGGCGGCGGCGCACCGTGGAATTCGTTTGCCTACGATCCGAAGCTCGATCTGGTCTATTTTGGCACCGGCAACGGCAATCCGTGGAACCGCGATCTGCGCTCGCCCAAGGGCGGCGACAATCTGTTCCTGTCGTCGGTGGTGGCGCTGCATGCCAAGACCGGCGCGTACGCCTGGCACTACCAGACGACGCCAGGCGACACGTGGGACTTCGATTCCACGGCCGATGTCGTGCTCGCCGATCTCAGGATCGACGGGCGGATACGTCACGTGCTGATGCACGCGCCAAAAAACGGCTTCTTCTACGTCATCGACCGTGAGACCGGAAAGCTGATCAGCGCGCAGAAATTCGCGACGGTCACCTGGGCCGATCACATCGACCTGAAGACGGGGCGGCCTGTCGAAAATCCGGGCGCGCGCTACACCGACAAGATGGCCGTTGTATTCCCAGCGGAGACCGGTGCGCACAATTGGCAGCCGATGACGTTCAGCCCCGAGACAGGCCTCGTCTACATCCCGGCGATGGACGGCGCGGGAATCTTCGTTGGCCAGAAGACTCTCGACTATCATTCCGGCGCTTGGAATCTCGGCGTCGACTTCGCGGCGGTGTCGCAGGTTGTGCTCGACCTCATCAAGAGCGGTCACCCACCCGCGGCCTCGGTCGGCTACATCAAGGCCTGGGACCCGGTCGCGCAGAAGGAAGCGTGGCAGGTCGCGATGGGTGGGTCGTGGAATTCCGGCTTGATGACCACGGCCGGCGGCCTGGTCTTCGGCGGTGACGCCTACGGCATGTTCAGCGCCTATGACGCGAAGTCGGGCAAGAAGCTCTGGGCCATCGACCTCAAGACCGGAATCCTTGCGCCAGCGATGACCTATGAGATCGACGGCGAACAGTACATCGCGCTGCTGGCGGGATGGGGCGGTGCGGGCGGATTGTCGGCGTTCAAGGACCCCGAAACGGCGCTGTCCAAATACCGGACCGACCAGGGCCGCCTGTTCGTGTTCAAGCTTGGCGGCAAGCAGCAGGTCGCGGCGCTGGCGCCCGAGGGCACGCCGGCCACCGAACCGCCGCCGCAGACTGCCAACGCGGCGACGATCGCGAAGGGCTTCACGCTTTATCATCGCAACTGTCTGGTTTGTCATGGCTTCTTCGCGCAGTCGGAAGGCGAGGTACCCGATCTTCGCCTGATGCCAAAGGAGATTTTCGATCAGTTCGATTCCGTGGTGCTCGACGGCGCGCTGGCCGATAACGGCATGGCCTCGTTCAAGGATGTGCTGTCGAAGGATGACGCTGCGGCGATCAAAGCCTACATTCTCGACCAGTCGCATCTCGCGTGGGATCAGGCGCACGCCAAGAAGTAGTTCGAGGACGGCGATGAAGTTGGGCCTTACGTTGCTGGCCGCGGCGGGCGGTTTTGTTGTGCTATCCGGCGCGGCGAAATGCGCCGATGCTCGGCCAGCGGCCGTGCAGAGCAAATCTGCGGAACACCCTTGGGAAACGGATGAGGCGCTGTTGCAGGCGACCATCGCGTCGGTGCGCCAGGACGGCATGAAGGCGGTTGCGGCCCATGCCGACGATCTCGAGGCGGCGCTGGCGAAGGCGCGGAGTGTGTTTGAGCTTGCGGCGCAAAGTGACGACAAGGCTGACAGCGCCAAAGGCGCGAGCGCTGCGGACAAACCCAAGAACGTGGTCATTCCCGAACCCAATCCCTATCCCGGGATCGGGTTCTTTCTTGGCAGCTATTACGACCAGTCCGGCAAACCGCGCGATGGCTTGCGCATCATCGAAGCCACCCTCGATCTGCCGGGCACAAGCGCCGATCCCCATCTTGCGGACCTGTTGATCGAGCGCGGCGCGGCTTACTCCGCGCTCAAGCAATGGAACGAAGCGCTCGTCTCGTATGAGGATGCGCTCAAGATCGAGGGCACCGCGCCGGGCGTGCGCGCCTATATCTATCGCGGCAAGGGCCTGGTTCTCGTCGAGATGGGCCGCATGGCGGAGGGCAAGGTCGCCTATGAGGAGGCGCTCAAGCTCACGGCCAACGATCCAGCCGCCCAGCGCGATCTGGATATGATCGAGCAGTTGCGCGACGGCGGCCCGAGGCTGCCCAGCCGGTTCACGCAGCCGGCAGAATCCAAGCCTACACAATAGTATTCGCGAACTGAGAACTCTTAGGCCGCGTGATTTCCGTAGCAGAACGACAGGGCATCCAACTGGTAGCGGGCCATGCGGCGCAGGCTGAGCGCCATCGGCCCGTCGACGGCTTCGACTTCCGAGAGCAGCTTGAGGAAGTGCCGCCGGTTGGCGTGACAAACCGTTTCGAAACCTTCCTCATATTCGCCGAATCCTGCTTCCTGCATGATCTTGCAGAAAATGGACTTGCAAGTGCGCGGGTATTGCCTGTTTCCAATCATCAGGAATTGCAGATTGGCGGTGTCGCCGATCACGGCACTTTTCGGAATCCAGTACTGGGCGACCGGGGAGAGCGCTCCAAGATCGCGTCCGATCTGGACCGGGTTGCGGCCTACCTTTCCGCTCAGCGCGATGCTGAACGCTTGCGGCTGTTCCACTGCGAAGCCCCAGACTGTGAACATTCCTTGCGGGTCCAAAGTCGCATAGCTGACGAGAACTTCGCCCTGGAAGGCCCAGTGCACCGAAAGACCGTTCTGGGTGAGATAGCTGGGACCGGCGCCGTGGTTGGCGAGCTCCAGGATCGGCATTACAACTTTGTGGTCGCCGTACTGGATGCAGCGCGCGTCTAGAAACGATTGCTGCACCAGCGCATCCGTGGGCTCCAGGAACCAATCGCCGCAGTGGTATGTGGACCGCAATCGCACCCGCAACTCGGCTGGAAGCTCCTGTGCCCGCTCGAAGACGCGCTCCGTTTCGCGCCGTCCACCGCCGCCCCAGGAGAAGTCGTTCTCGTAAGCTTCAAGGAAGCTGCGCTCGCGCGCGCCGATCTTCGAATCCGGCAGAACACGGAATGCGCCGTTCTCGAAACGCACGTCGCTCGTCGCGACCAGGAGAGTCTCGGGAATATGGATTGCGATCGGCCGCCCGGGATCGACTGGAAACAGCCCGCGGCCGAGCGGGCCGTCGCGCAGACATATGTTGTCAGCCGTGCCGCCAAGAGCCCTGAACTCGGCTTGCATCTCATTCCAGCTGCTATCGTTCATCTGCCAACCCGATTGACTTGCCTTGTGGAACCCTAACACTAAGAAAGATGTTGCTGCGCCGCAGCATGCCGTTTAAGCAATATCTTATTATGAGCGACCCGGCCCATCATGAGCACATCCAAACAACAGCGCCCGAAGGCGCGGCTTCCTCGCGGCTTTCGTGACCGCACCGCTGCGGAGATCGCGGCGGAGCGCAAGGCGCTCGACACCATCCGCAATGTCTATCAGTCCTATGGCTTCGAGCCGCTGGAGACGCCGGCGTTCGAGTTCACCGATGCGCTCGGCAAGTTCCTGCCCGATGTGGACCGTCCGAACGAGGGCGTGTTCTCGCTCAAGGACGACGACGAGCAGTGGATGTCGCTGCGCTACGATCTGACTGCGCCGCTGGCGCGCTACGTGGCCGAGAATTTCCAGAACCTGCCCAAGCCCTTCCGCCGCTATCAGGTCGGGCAGGTCTGGCGCAACGAGAAACCGGGACCGGGGCGCTACCGCGAGTTCACGCAGTTCGATGCCGACACCGTGGGCTCGAATTCCCCCGCTGCCGATGCCGAATTGCTGATGATGGTGTGCGACGCGCTGGAGGCCGTTGGACTAAAGCGCGGTGAATATGTTGTGAAGATCAATAGCCGCAAGCTGCTTGATGGCGTGCTAGCAGAAGCATCTGTCGATTCGTCAAAGCGTGGCACCGTGCTGCGTGCTATCGACAAGCTTGACCGCTTGGGCATTGAAGGTGTTCGGCTGCTGCTCGGCAAAGGCCGCAAAGATGAGTCCGGCGATTTCACCAAAGGTGCTGAACTCTCTGCGGAAGCAATTGAGAGCATCATAGAGTTTGCGACTCAGCAGCCTCAAGACGCGACCGAAGATGGGTTGTTCAAATGGTGGAATAAGATTGCACCGAGACAAGCCTATGACAGCGTTGGTGCAGATGGAGTACGCGAACTCAGTCGCATCTTCGACGTTCTCCGCGAAGGTGGTTATCTAGATCGCGTAAGTTTGGATCCTGGTGTCATCCGCGGTCTCGACTATTACACCGGTCCGGTGTTCGAGGCGCAGCTCACATTCCCGGTGAAGAACGAAGACGGTGAAGAGGTCGTGTTCGGCTCGGTTGCGGGCGGCGGGCGTTATGACGATCTCGTTGCGCGGTTCACGGGACAGCAGGTTCCGGCCACAGGTATCTCCATCGGCGTGAGCCGGTTGCTGACCGCGCTGCGCTCGCGCGGGCTGACCGGCGATCTCGAGCCGCTGATCGTTGTTCTGTCCCTCGACGATGCATCGCGCGCCTTTGCTACTGCGCGCGAATTGCGCGTCGCCGGCTTCCGTGCCGAGGCTTATGTCGGCACCAAGAAGTTCGGCGACCAGCTCAAATATGCCGACAAGCGTGGTGCCGCGCTCGCGATCATCGAAGGTAGCGACGAGATCGCCAACGGTCAGGTGACGATCAAGAATCTCGCCGCCGGTTCCGAGATGTCGAAAACCATCGAAAGCCGCGCGGAATATCTCGGCGCGCGCCAGGCGCAGGAAACGGTGAAGCGCGCCGACCTTGTCGCCACGGCCGCCAAGATGCTGGGCGGATGAGATGGCCACCATCTCAAACAGAAACGTCTCCCTCGCCACCGCGCATGTGGGGGAGAGGGCCGGGGTGAGGGGGCTTCGGAAATCGAAACGCGCTGTATCAGCACTGTTTCCCCATTTTCGATTTCAGAGTTCTGACGTTCACGGCCCCCTCACCCTGCCCTCTCCCCCTCAAAGGGGGAGAGGGAAAAGCCTTGGCAAGGCGACGCATTGATGCCCGCGTTTCCGACCACTGGTCCGGACCTGATCGCGGCGCTCGAGGCGCAGGCTGGCGCGATCCTGCGCGTGTTGACGGCGCGCGGCTATCAGCGCCATGAATCCTCGGTGCTGCAACCGGCGGATATTTTCCTCGACCGTTCGGGCGAGGAAATCCGCCGCCGCACGTTTGAGCTCACCGATCCGTCGGGCCGCGAACTCTGCCTGCGTCCCGACCTTACGATCCCCGCCTGCAAATGGCAGATCGAGAGCGGCAATCCCTATCCCGCGCGGCTTTGCTACAACGGGCTCGCGTTTCGCCATCAGCCGTCGGAGCCGCACCGCCCGACGCAGTTCTACCAGGCCGGTGCGGAGCTTCTCGGTCTTGAGGATCGCGCCGCCGCCGAAACCGAGATCATGCGGCTGACCGTCGATGCGGTCCGCGCGGCGGGACTCGATGCGTTCGAGATGAAGATAGGCGATCTCGGTCTCTTCTCCACCTTGATCGACGCGCTCGATGTGCCGGTCCAGTGGCGCGGGCGATTGAAGCGGCATTTCTGGCGCAAGGGTTATTTCGAGGCGCTGCTGCAACGTCTGACTTCGGGTGCGTCCAGCGATGCCCAGCGCCTGCTCGCCCATCTCGGTGGGCTGGAGCCGAAAGAGGCGCGCGTCGCGGTCGAAGGCTTGCTCGATATGGTCGGCGAAGCGCCGCTCGGCGCGCGCACGCGCGACGAGATCGTCGAGCGGCTTATCGAGAAGGCGGCAGACGCCGCGGCGCTGCGCCTCGATCCGAAAGTCGCGAACATCATCACGAAGGTGTTGGACATCGCGGGACCGGCGCCGAAAGCGCTGGCCGAAATCCGGTCGTTGATGAAATCCGCAGGTGTAACGCTGGACGCACCACTGACCGCCATGGAAGCGCGGCTCGAAGCCATCAAGTCTCTCGGCATCGATCCGGCGAAGGTGACCTTCGCGGCGCATTTCGGCCGCAACATGGAGTACTACACCGGCTTCGTGTTCGAGTTGTGGTCGCGCGACGCCGAAGGCGCGGTGCAGGTCGCCGGCGGCGGACGCTATGACGGCTTGCTCGAAGCACTCGGCGCGGGCCGGTCGATCCCTGCGATCGGTTGCGCGATCCGCACCGAGCGGGTGCTGGCGGCGCGGCGCGCGCAGGGGAGGGTGTCATGACCCTCACGCTCGCCATCCCCTCCAAGGGCCGGTTGCAAGAGCAGGCCAGCGCGTATTTCGCAGATGCCGGCATCACCCTGAAGCAGGCGAGCGGCGCGCGCGGCTATCGCGCGACGTTGTCGGGCCTGCCCGGCATCGACGTGATGCTGCTCTCCGCGACCGAAATCGCCGCCGCGCTGCTGGCCGGCGACGTGCATCTGGGTATCACGGGCGAGGACCTGCTGCGCGAGACCGCGCCGGAACTTGAATCCCGCATCGCGCTCCTGAAACCGCTGGGCTTTGGTTTCGCCAACGTCGTCGTCGCGGTGCCGCAAGCGTGGATCGATGTCTCGACCATGGCCGATCTCGATGATGTCTGCGCCGCCTTCGCGCATCGCCATCGCCGCCGTTTGCGGATCGCCACCAAATATCTGCATCTCACCCGCGCCTTCTTCGCGCATGCCGGCATCTCCGACTATCGCATCGTGGAAAGCGCCGGCGCGACCGAAGGCGCCCCCACGGCGGGCTCGGCGGAGGCCATCGTCGACATCACGACCACCGGCGCCACCCTGGCCGCGAACGGCCTCAAGATTCTGGACGATGGCACAATCCTCGAAAGCCAGGCGCAGCTCGCCGCAAGCCTGACCGCCGGCTGGAATGCAGAGGCGCGCGCGTCGGCGCAGTCGCTGCTCTCGCGTCTCGGCGCCCGGGAACGCGCGAGGGCGAACCATGTGATGCGCGTGCGTCTCGACAGCGGCGCGGACAGCACATTAGGGCGGCTCGCGGCGCTGGACGTTTCCGTCCTGTCGCGACCGTCAGAGGCTTCCGGCGAATATGCGCTGCTTTGCCCTCGCGAAAGGCTGATGGAAGCCGCCGAATTGCTACGCACGCAGGCAGGCGCGACCGCGACGGTCCACGATGTAGACTACGTATTCGACGATTCCGATCCGCTTTCCGCGAAACTCGAAGCGGCGCTCGCTACTGCGGAGACACAGGCCCGGCCTTGATATCGGCGTCGTTCAGGTGCTCCTTCTTCCACACCATCATCATATGGATGCGGTTGCGTCCCGAGGGGTGATCGAAGAACACATATTCCTCGAGCGGCGAGGGATCGAGCTTGCGGTATTCGCTCAGATGCAGAGCGGCTTTCGCAAAACCATCCGGCTGTCTCGCCGCATTGACGCCGAAGATATCGGCCTGGGCTTCCTGCGTGCGTATGATCGTGTTGGTGACCGGCGTCGCGATCAGGAAGAAGAAGGTCACGACCGCCATCAGCACCGGCAACCCGGCCGGATCGTCCACGGACCGGACATCCCAGATACCGCCGAAGGCGCCTGCCAGAACACCGAAGCCCCAGGCCGTAAACGCGAAGCCCGCGAGAATGACGAGCCCGATCTCCAGGATGCCGGTTGTCACGTGTCCAAGCACGTAATGGCCCATTTCGTGGCCGAGAACCGCCAAGATTTCGCGGTCGCTGCCGCGATTGAGGAGGTTGTCGTTCATCGAGATGCGCGTGGTGCCGAACAGGCCCGAGACATTGGCGGACATGCGCTTGGTCTGCTTCGAGGCGTCGAACTCATAAACGTTGGTGACCGGAATGCCTTCCGAGCGCGCGAGCGAAAGTATGTCCTGCTTGAGTTTGCCTTCCTTGAGCGGCGTGTAATGATTCAGCAACGGTGAAATGAAGACCGGCTGCACCGCCGCGCCGGTGACGAAGAACCCCATCGTGATCGCGGCGCCCCAGACCCACCAGTAACGCTTGCTGCCGCGGATCGCCGCGTAGACGAATGTCCCGATCAGCGTGATCATGACGAAGTCCACAGCCGTGATGATTCCGAAATCGCCGAGCCATTGCACGAAGTTCTGGTTCGACATTCCGTATTGATGCTCGCGCAGGAAGTTCTCATAGATCGTGATGGGCAGCGAGAGCACGGTCGTCACGATCACGTATAGCATGATGTAGATCGGCGCCTGCCAGAACCGCGAGCGGGTCACGCCCTCTGCAAATTTGCGCATGCGTGCGGAGAAGCGCGTGAAGAGCAGGATCGCGGAGACGACGATGGCATAGACCGCATCCCACAGGATCAGCCAGTAGCCGCCTTCGAAATAGGAGTCCGATTTCTGCCGTGCCTCGCCGCTGACCTGCGCGAGATAGGCATTCGTCGCCTTGTCCGGATCGAACGCCACCGGCGTGCCCGCAGGCGGCAGCGGCTTGACGTCGACGGTCGAGGTTGGTGCCGCGGCGGGGCCGTTCTGGGCGAAGGCCGAACTTACCGTCATCAGCGAAAACACGAGCACTAACAGCGCGGCGCACAGCGCCGTCAGATATCTGGCCATGGAATCCTCCCTCGAGCCCCGCAACCTTAACAGATGGTATCTTGCTTTTGCCATGCAAGACGGTTCTTTTAAGCCATGCGCTGGCTTCCGATTGTCCCTGCAACCGCCGGTCTTGTAATCGCGTCGGGCGTGCTTACCGCCGCTTCCGCCGCGATGCAGAGCTACCAGCAATGCGCCGATTACGCCAAAGCCGATGCGCAGGGGGCCTACAATCAGGCACTTGCGTGGCACAGCGCCGGTGGCGGCGTGGCGGCCGAGCATTGCGAGGCCTTGGCGCTCTCGCAATTGCGGCGCTACACCGAAGCCGCGCCGTTGCTCGATACGCTGGCGCAACAGAATAGTTTGCGAAGCGCCGACCGCGCGCAATTGTTCGATCAGGCCGGAAACACCTGGCTGCTCGCGGAAGACCCCTACAGGGCCAATGTGTCGTTCTCCAATGCACTGGCACTGTCGCCGGGTGACGTCGAATTGCTCGCCGACCGGTCGCGGGCGCGGGCGATGAGCAAGGACTGGAGTGGCGCGGACGCCGATCTGAGCGCGGCGCTGCAGCGCGACGCCAACCGTGCCGATCTGCTGGTGCTCCGTGCCAGCGCGCGCCACGCCGCGGGGCGCAAGGCGGAAGCTCGCGCCGACATCGATCAGGCCCTGAACGTCTATCCCAACTATGGCGATGCTCTGGTCGAGCGCGGCGCGATGAAGTTCGAAGACGGCGACGCCAAAGGCGCAAACGCGGACTGGCAGATGGTGATCAAGCTCGCGCCCAATTCACGCGCGGCCGCTCTGGCCAACGAGTACCTCACCGAGACGGAAGCGAATTAGCAGCCCACTCGCTGCGAACCGAATCGTCCGGCTCCGATGCTTCGCGATCGTTTTTCAGAGCGGTGAATTCAGCGTCCGGCAAAAGTCGCAACAAGGCCCACACCGCCATCGCGCGTACGAGTGGCGATGAGTCCTGCAACAAATCTTTAGCAACAGGCACCAGTTGCCTGTCTCCGGAATTGCCGATGGCGATCAGCACATTGCGCACAAAGCGGTCGCGTCCGATGCGTTTGACCGGCGAGCCGCTGAAGATTTCGCGGAATCCGGCATCGTCGAGGCGCACGAGATCGGCAAGGCGCGGATTGCGCAGCTCGGCGCGCGGATGGAATTGCGTCTCGCGCGCGGTCTGCGCGAATTTGTTCCACGGACAGATCGCCAGGCAATCGTCGCAGCCATAGATGCGGTTGCCGATCGCCTCGCGAAACTCGCGCGGGATGTGATCCTTGTGCTCGATGGTGAGATAAGAAATGCAGCGCCGCGCGTCGAGCTGGTATGGCGCCGGAAACGCCTTGGTCGGGCATATGTCGAGACAGGCGTGGCATTGCCCGCAATGATCGGTCTCGGCGGCATCGGGCTCCAACTCCAATGTCGTGAACACCGACCCCAGGAACAGCCACGACCCGAATTCGCGACTGACGAGATTGGTGTGCTTGCCCTGCCAGCCGATTCCGGCCGCCTGCGCCAGCGGCTTCTCCAGAACCGGCGCGGTGTCGATGAAGACCTTCACATCGGTTGCGAATTCGCTTGCGATGAATCCAGCAAGCCGCTTGAGTTTTTTCTTCAGGACGTCGTGGTAATCCGCGCCTTGCGCATAGGCGGAAATTGCGCCGTTGCTTTTTTTTGCGAGCAGTTCGAGCGGATCGAAAACCGGCCCGTAATTGGCGCCGAGCACGATGATGCTGCGCGCCTCCGGCCACAGCGTTTGCGGATCGGCGCGGCGATCCGCATTGCGCGCCATCCAGTCCATGGTGCCGTGACGGCCTTGACCCAGGAAGGTCTGCAATCGCGCGCCGGTATTCGCTGGCGGTTCCGCGCGTGTGAAGCGGACGATGTCGAAACCTTCGGCAAGCGCTCGGGTTCGAATGGCCTCGCGCGGATCAGAAATCGAGTTCGGCATAATGCATGACCGGCGGTTGGCCGGGCAGGCGGTCGGCCAGAAGGGAACGGAAGGACGGCCGCGACTTCATCCGCACATACCATTCGCCGGCCTGCGGAAACTCCGTCCAGGGCACTTCGCCGAAATAGTCCAGCGCCGAAAGATGCGCCGCCACCGCGATGTCCGAGAGATAACAGCCGCGCCCGACGAGATTGCCGTTCTGCTCGACGGCCTTGGCGATGATCCCGAGCGCCACGCGCAGCGCTTCGCGGCCCTGCCGGATCACATTCATGTCGGGGGCGCCGATCGCCGGCGCGCCGGTGTATCGCTGCGCTGCTTTCTCGTAGAGGATTTTGCGTGTCGCGCGCTCGTTCATCTGGCCCATGGCCCAGTCGAGCCAGCGCAGCACTTCGTTTCGCTCCCCCGGATCGCCGGGCACAAGCGGATGTTCCGGATAGGTCCCCTCGAGATGATCGATCACGGCCCACAACCCTTCGCATCGTGTTTCATCCAGGTCGATAAATACGGGAAGATGGGCCTGGGCATCGTCCGCACCCACGGGATCGAATACCAGCCGCTTCTCGCCCAAAATGAGACGCGCAACACGCGATGCCGGCGAAAGCGTAAGATGAATCAGGCGGCGCATGGATAACAACGTAAACGAATGTGACGGCGCTGTCTCACCATCTTGCGATCCGGCGGGCAGCAGGTCAACGCGCCAATTGAGTTCATGCCGGAAACCGCTACCATCCCGCCCGCTTCACAGTCACCGGTTCGGAGGGGTTTCCATGAAAGCGATGATCTCAGGCGCGCTCGTCTGCTTGTGCGTTTCTGCGCCGGCTCTTGCCGAACCTCCAGCCTGGCGCGGCTATGCCGGAAACCCGCAGCATACGGCAGCAGCGCCCCACAACGCTGCGAAGCTGAGGCACATCTTGTGGAAGGCCAAACTGGACAAGCATTCGGATGGCCAGGATTTCCTGTTGATCCATTACGCCTCGCCGATGATCACGGCCTCAAACACGGTCATCGTTGCAGTCAAGACCGGTGTGAACGACGGCTTCCGGATGCAAGCACTCTCCGGCAGCAACGGTAACAGCCTGTGGAAGGCGAAAACGGATTTCCGTCTCGCACCTCACAACTGGACCCCAAGTTTCCCCGCACACCTCACGGCGCAGAACCGTCTCTACTATGCGGGCGCCGGCGGTACGGTCTATTTCCGCGATACGCCCGATCTTGCGACCGGCGCGAGCGGCCAGCTCGCCTTCTATGGAATCGAAAACTACAACGCCAACAAGGCCATCCTCGATCAGAAGGTCATGATCGACACGCCGATCACGGCCGATGAAGCCGGTAACATCTATTTTGGGTTCTACGTCACCGGCGGCGGCAATCCTCTGAACCTCAAAGCCGGCATCGCGCGCATCGGCGCCGACGGCAACGGCACCTGGATTTCCGCCGGCACCGCGGCCGGCGACAACGCCATGACCGAAGTCGCCCAGAACTGCGCGCCGGCGGTTTCGGGCGATCAGTCGACAATCTATGTCGCGGTCAGCGACGGCGCGTTCGGCTACCTTCTCGCTCTCGACAGCACCACGCTGCAGCGCAAGTCCAAGGTGCGCCTGAAGGATCCAAGCTCGGGCCAGGACGCACTGATCTTCGACGATGCATCTGCATCGCCGACCGTCGGGCCTGACGGCGACGTCTATTACGGCGTGGTCGAGAATCCTTTCCCGAACCACAATGACCGCGGCTGGCTGCTGCATTTCACCGGCGACCTGGGGACGTCGAAGACGCCGGGCTCCTTCGGCTGGGACGACACCGTCTCGATCGTGCCGACCGCAGCGGTGCCGTCCTATTCCGGCTCCTCGCCTTATCTGCTGATGACCAAGTACAACAACTATCTCGGCGCCGGAAACGGCAACGGCCACAACGAGATCGCCATCATCGATCCCGACGCGACGCAGAAGGATCGCTTCAGCAATGCGACGGTGATGAAAGAGATCATGACCAAGCTCAACCCCACCCAGGTTCCGGGCGCCGGCGCGGGCGTGGTGTATGAATGGTGCATCAACTCCGCGGTCGTCGACGCCGCCGGCCATGCCGTGATCGCCAATGCCGAGGACGGTCACACCTATCGCTGGGATCTCAATACCGGGGATCTTAAGGACATCGGCCTCAATCCACCGATCGGAGAGGCCTATACCCCGACCGAGATCGGACCGGACGGAACGGTTTATGCGATCAACGACGCGATCCTTTACGCGCTCGGAAAATAGAGACCCCAAAAGCAAAACCGCCGCGACTCGTTCGGGTCGCGGCGGCTTTTTTTGCAATGCCCCTTCAGATCAGAACTTCTGGCCGATGCGAAGCTCGATCGTGCGCGGGCGGTTGGTCACGATGTACGGGACCGAGCCACAGGTGCCCGCGGTGCATTCCGAATAGCGATAGAGCTGTTCGCGTTCGTCGAACGCATTCAGCAGCGACAGGTCGATGAACCAATTGTCCTGTTGGATTCCGCCGGAGAAATCGACCTGAGCGAAGGACGGCTGTTTGCCCAGGATGTCGCGGTCGTTGGTACGAAGGTCCGCCCAGCTGCTGTCCTGATAAACCAGCGAGCCCTGAACATGGGCGTCCATATTGCCCCAATTGAATTCGTAGCGGGCGGTCGCATTGGCCTTGAACGGCGGCGTAATCGGAAGCTGCTGCCCTTTGGGCGCCTGCAAAGTATTGGCGCAGTCGTTCGGGTCCTTGCAGTACGGGCTGGTCAGTTCTGCGTCGTTGTACGAAGCGGCGGCCGTCAGCGTCAGACTATCCGTCACCAGCCAGTTCAGGTCGCTCTCGACACCTCTGATGCGCGCCTGGCCGGCATTGGCGATGACGGTCAGTGAGTTGGAGCCCAGGAAGGAGAACTGGAAGTCCTTCCAGTCTTCCCAGTATACCGCGCCGTTCCACCGCACAGTTCCGTCATTCCACGAGGTCTTCCATCCGATCTCATAATTGGTGAGATAGTCAGGCCTGTAGGAGTCCGTCGAATCCAGGAAGTTGCGGTTGACACCGCCCGGACGGAAGCCGTTCGACCAGGTGGCATAGATCATCTTGTCGTCGTTGAGCCGCCAGGTGAGGTTCACCTTGTGGGTGAAGCCGTACTGATCGGTTTCCTTGTTGAGGTCGGTACAAGGCGTGTTGGGAACGATTGCAGGCGCGAAACAGCTGACCTCGCCGTTCTTGGAGCCGGTGAGATTATCCCAATTCTCGCTGAACCCGAAGAAGCCAACCAGTTTGTTGTCCGATTTGAAGACGCGCCCGCCCGCCGTCGCCGTCAAGTCGGGCGTGATGTCGTAGGACAACTCTGCAAACGCGGCGTAGTCCTTATCGTCGCGCTGCTGTTCGGTCAGCCAGAGCGTGTCGGACCAACCCGTCACAGAAAGCGAGTCGGCAAGATCCTTGATCCCGTATCTCTGTTCGATGTCGTGGGTCTGGCGCTGGTAGAAGATGCCCGCGACATAACGGAAGCGATCCTCCGCCGGCGACGCCAGCCGCCATTCGATGCTTTCCTTCTTGAAATGATCTTTGCCGTGAATCACCTGCGTCGGGTCGATCAGGTTTCCGTTGTTGTCGGTGATCAGCGATCCGTAATAGCTGTCGTAGAAGTAGGAGTAATCGGAGTAGTCGAGCTGGGCTTTGATCTTGCGATCCATAAACGCCGCCGCAAGCGTCGTGTCTAGATTGCCCAGTTTGCCCTCGATTGTGAGCGCCGCCTGGTACCACGTGTCGTTGGAGAACTGGGGATTGAACGTGACAGTCTCAAGATCGCCAACCGCGGGATTGTAGGAATACGAACCGTGCGCGTTGGTCTTCTGGCCTATCAGCGACGGGGTAATGCTCCAGAAATTGTCAAGGTCGATCCTCAGTGCCGCGCGCGCGCCGTAGATATCCGTGTCGTTGTAGTCTTTCTTGCGGGTGGACGCGTTGCTGACCTGGATATTGCCCACGGGAAAGGTGCGGACGCCATCGACGATGCCACCGGCGACATCGGTTCCCGCGACGTTGTCGATGTAACCCGCATCATGCTCGTCCCATGCGACAATGCGGATCGCCGAATGTTCGGACAGCGGGACGTTTACATATCCCTCAACGCCGCCGCCGATGCCGCCATGGTCGACAGAATTGCCGTATACGTCGTAGCTCGCCGAGAATTCCGTCGAGTCTGGCTTGTTGGTGATGATACGGATGGTGCCGGCTTCCGAGCTTGCGCCGTATAGCGTGCCCTGCGGTCCCGAAAGGGCCTCCACCCGGGCGATGTCGTAAACATGGATATCGAGCGAGCCGCCGATGGTGGTGATCGGCTCTTCGTCGAGGTACATGCCGACGCTCGGCTGGGATCCGGAATGGTTGCCGTCATTGCCCGATGCGACGCCGCGCATATAAACGTTGACGGACCCAGGACCGGTTAGGCCGCCGCCCGCCGCGTTTGCAGCGAATGCGACACTGGGAAGGAATTGCGCATAGTCGTTGAAGCTCTGGACATGGAGATCCTCGAGCTTTTTGGTGTTCAGCACCTGGATGCTGAGCGGGACCTTCTGCAAATCCTCGGACCGCTTTTGAGCGGTCACGACCACGGTCTCAATCGCTTCCGCGGCGCGCGCCGATTGAATGGCTGTAAGCGCCGTTGAAGCCAACAATGCCGTCAGGAATACCGGACGCGCCTGCACGAAGCCGCGCGATGAAAATCCGCCCATTCTTCAACCCTCATGTAACACTGCCCATGGTCATGTCAGTCCCATGTCGCAGAACTGTCAAGGCAGATACAATTCGGCAGGATTTCCGGCAACAGCGTGATTGCCGCCGCCGCGAGCCAGGATTCGGAATGAAAAAGTTGGCTGATTCGGTTTAGAAAACAGGCACTTCGGGGTAAGCGTCGAGGACAGGCCCCAGGGCATCCTTCAGCGGCCCCAGCCATTCCTCATAGTTGCGCCATTGCTCCACCCCGTCGGTGAAAATGGGCTGGCGCACCTGTTCAGAACTGGCAGTGCGCACCGCACGGTCGTTTTCGTAATAGCGCAGGCAATTCTCCTCGAACGGCAATCCGCAATACTCGAGCAGGGCGCGGATTTCGCGCTCGGAATCCGCCACCATGTTTTCATAGAAAACCCGGTGAATGCGTCCGGGGAGCACCGCGTCGAAATGCGCCATCAGCTCGACGTAGTCGCGATAGTAGTGGCCGATCTCATTCAGGTCATAGGCGAACGCCTGCCCATAGGCGTAGTGCTGCTTGAAATTCGACAGGCAACAGCCCATCGGGTGCCGGCGCGCATCGACGATCTTGGCATTCGGCAGGATCAGACGGACCAAGCCGATGTGATGAAAGTTGTTCGGCATCTTGTCGATGAAGTACGGCCTCGCGAGTTTTCTCTGAATTTTCGTGCGTTGCAGATATTCCTGCCCCAAATCTGCGCATGCCTGCGCGTCCAACCCCGGAAGGGCATCAAGATATGTGTGCAGATCCGCCCTGCGCGTGCTCCCGCTCAGCCGCCTCGCGATCGAAAGAATGTCGGGCAGCTCCATCGTTCCTTCGATCTGCGAATGGCTCGACAGGATCTGCTCGACGAGGGTCGACCCGGCGCGCGGAAGTCCGACGATGAAAATCGGGTCGGGCGCTGAGCTGCCATAGCCGGCGCGCTCTTCGAAGAAGGTTCGGGTCAACAGCGATTTCGATTGCCGCGTGAATTCGGTCGTAGCATCGACGTCGTAGGGAATGGTCTCGCGGCGTTGCGCGTTGCCGCGTGCATAGTGCTCAAAAGATTCTGCGAATGCACTCTTGTCCTCCAGCGCCTTGCCGAGCGCGAATTCCAGATGATAGCGGTCCTCGGCCGCCAGATCGGCGCGCGCAAGTTGCTGCCGCATCGCCTCGATATCGGCATCGGTGAAACGGAACGTCTTGAGGTTGGCCAGACTCCAATACGATTCGCCGAGTTTTGGCAGCAGCGCGATGCTCTTGCGATACGCCGCGATGCTGTCGTCTTGGTGTCCCACCGTCTTGAGTGCATGGCCATAGCTCATCCAGGCCTTGGGGAATGCCGGTTGCTCGCGAAGCAGCACCTCGTAGCTTTTGATCGCCGCATGGTATTCGCCGATGCGCACCAGTACCGCGGCGCGCAAGGTACGATAGGATGGACTGTTGGGTTCGTTTTCCAGCAGCAGGTCGATCTGCTTGAGGGCTGCCTCGGATTTGAGTTGCCGGTGAAGCACCACGGCGTAGTTGTGCCGCGCCGGTATGAAGCTGGGGGCGAGCTCGAGCGCACGTTCGAGAAGATGCTCCGCGTCTTCATAAGCCGACAACCGCGCTGCCGTCTCCGCCAGCATGCGAATTGCGGCGACATCCGTGGGATGGCGTTTCACGAAGTCGCGGAGCAGCCGCTCCGCGGCATCCAGCCGATTCTCGCAAAGTGCAGTTGCGGCGGCGACAAGCTCCGGATCGTGAACCGACGCCTTGATGCTCTGCGCGTAAGCTTCGTCGGCGGCCTCGCTGTCGCCCGCGAGCGTGCAAAGATTGCCGAGCGAGCGCCAGATCGCTGCGTTGCGGGGATCGAGGCGCGCCGTATGCCTGAACGCGGCGATTGCCAATCTTGTCTCGCCGAGCTGCGCCAGCAGGGATCCGAACTCATAGTGCACCGCCGGAATCTTGGGCTGCGCGCGCGCCAAAGCCTCCAGGATTCCGCGCGCGCCGGCAGTGTCGCCCTGCGCACGGCGCGCGGAGGCGAGCAGCAGCACCGCCATCGGATGTTGCGGCACGACTTTCAGGATTTCGCGCGCCTGTTCTTCCGCGCGTGCCGGATTCACGCCGAGCAGCTTGTGCCCGTTCTCGAGCGCGGTCGAAAGCGCACCGGTCTGGTCTGTCAACGGCGACGATCCTTCAGAATTTCACGCGCGGCATTATGGCCCGGCGCTCCGGTGACGCCGCCGCCGGGATGGGTGCCGGAACCGCACATATAAAGTCCGGGAACCGGACTGCGATAATTGCCATGGCCGAGAACGGGCCGCGCGGAATAGAGCTGATCGAGCGTCAGCGCGCCGTGCATGATGTCGCCGGCGACGAGGCCGAAGGTGCGCTCCAGATCGAGCGGCGAGAAGATTTGCCGCCCGACGACGGATGCCTTGAAGCCCGGTGCCATCTTGTCGACGGTCGCGATCATGTGATCGGCGACTTGCTCGCGGTGATCGTCCCACGAGCGGCCGCCGGAAAGCTCCGGCTGAACCTGCTGGCAGAACATGCTGGCGACATGCTGGCCCTTCGGTGCGAGGCTGTCGTCGAGTGTGGACGGGATAAGCACCTCCACGATCGGCTCCTTCGACCAGCCATTCTCGCGCGCGCTGGTATAAGCACGGTCCATGTAGTCGAGCGTGGGCGCGATGATGATGCCCGCCGTCATGTGATCGCCGGCCTCCGGGTTGCAGGTGAAACGCGGCAGTTCGCTGAGCGCGACATTCATGCGGAACGTGCCGGAGCCGACGCGGTAATGTTCGATGCGCTCGCGAAAATCGCGCGGCAGCACGCCCTTGTCCATGAGCTTGAGGAACAGGAGCTTCGGATTGAGGTTCGACACCACCATCGGCGCGCGATAGATATCGCCGCTTTCCGTCGCGGCGCCGACGGCGCGGCCCTTCTCGACAATGACTTCCTTCACCGGCGCATCGGTCTTGATCGTCACGCCCAGCGCCACACAGGCTTTCGCCATCGCCTGCGTGATCGCGCCCATGCCCCCGATGGCATGACCCCACGCGCCTTTCTTGCCGTTCACTTCGCCCAGCACATGATGCAGCAGCACATAGCCGGAGCCGGGCGTGTATGGACTTGCGTAATTGCCGACCACGCCATCGAAACCGTACGCCGCCTTGATCGGATCGCTCTCGAACCATCCTGCGAGATAGTCGCCGGCCGATTGGGCGAACAGCGCCAGCAGATCGCGCCGCGCCGGCATGCTCAGCGCGGCAAAGGGCTTTCCCTGCGATGCCGCTTTGAGCATCTCCGGGATCGCCGACATCCAGCCGCCTTCGGTCACGTTCGGCGGTGTCGCCAGCATCAGCCCGCGCACGAGATCGGCGATCTCTTCCAGCCGCGCGCCATAGGGCTCGAGCATCTCGGCGTCTTTCGCCGAGAACTTCGCGACGCTTTCCCGGGTGCGGTTGCCGCCGGTCTCGAGATAGTCGCGGTCGTTCAGCGGCAGGAAGTTCTGCACCTTGCGCTCGACGACACGCAGGCCGTTCCCGGCGAGGTCCATGTCCGCGATGATCTTCGGATTGAGCAGCGAAACCGTGTAGCTCGCGACCGAATTGCGGAACCCCGGATGGAATTCCTCGGTGATCGCAGCACCGCCGACAACGCCGCGGCGCTCGAGCACGGTCACCTTCATTCCGGCGCGCGCGAGATAGAACGCGCAGACGAGCCCGTTATGGCCGCCTCCGATGATGACGGCGTCGGAAGTGTTCATGTCATTCCTTCCGGCAAGTTCTGGAACTTACTCTAACTACCCAACTTCCACATCCGTCATGGCCGGGCTTGTCCCGGCCATCCATGATCTCGATGCGACACAGTGCGTATGGATGGCCGCCACAAGGGCGGCCATGACGATTTGGGTGGGGTGGAGAAAGCAAACCCAATCTTTCAATTTTCCGCTCCACTATTTCACGCACCAATCGAGCCCGTCGTCGGCGACGACGAATTCCTGTCCGCGCAACCGTTTCGAGCGGCCGGCAACGTAGCGTCCCGGGCGGTCGGCGCGCCAGTGGTCCGGATTGGGCAATATGGCCGCAAGCCGCGCGGCCTGCGAACGCGTGAGCCTGTCGGCGCTGGTGCCGAAATACATTTCCGACGCGGCTTCGGCGCCGTAATTGCCATGGCCCCAATCCACGAGATTGAGATAGGCCGTGAGGATGCGCTTCTTCGGCCACAACGCTTCCATCAGAACGGTCAGATAGGCCTCGGCGCCTTTGCGGATCCAGCTGCGTGTCGAGACGAGGAACAGGGTGCGCGCCGTCTGCTGGCTGATCGTGCTTGCGCCGCGCAACGGCTTGTTCGGATGGCGCTTGTGTTCGGCCATCGCTTTGTCGATGCCTTTCCAGTCGAAACCGCGATGCGAACAGAAATTCTGATCCTCCGCGCCGATCACCGCACGGGGCAGGGCCGGCGCGATCTCGTCATAGGATCGCCAGGAATATTTTACCGGCTGCAAGGTCACCATATCGAGCAGCATCTGCGGCGTGCCCGGGATCGGCACAAACCGGAAGAACAGCAACAGGATCACCGGCGCCGGCAATAGGAAAAAGAACAGCAGCGCAAAAATCCGCCGCACCCACGGCATACGCCCGTCCGCGCGATACCACGTCCAGTGCAAGGCTGCGCCGATCCGCGCCCCGATATTCCAAAGGAACTGCCCCATGACTCTCAATATACAGAAATAAGATGGAGTGTGTCTCGCCGCCCATTGTATAGAGAGGCGTGACGCGCATCGCGAAATTTACAGCCCTTCTCGTGATCCTTTGCACGGCGCCCGCCGCTGCGCAGATGAACGGCATGTCCGGCATGGACATGAGCGGCATGCACGACATGGACATGCCCATGACCGGCATCCTCGGCGCCTATCCGATGTCGCGCGATGCGTCGGGCACGAGCTGGCAGCCGGAGGCCGCGGAGCATCAGGGCATTCATACAACGCTCGGCAAGTGGAACCTGATGGGGCATGCGATGCTCACCGGCATATATGACAGCCAGAGCGGTCCCCGCGGCGGCACGCAATGGTTCGCGTCCGGCATGCTGATGGGCGCCGCGCGGCGCGATTTCGGCGAGGGCGACACGCTCAATCTGCGCCTGATGCTGAGCCCCGATCCGTTCATGGGACGCTCCGGCTATCCCTTGCTGCTCGCGAATGGCGAGACGGCGAACGGCACGACACCGCTGATCGACCGCCAGCATCCGCACGATCTCCTGATGGAGATGGCGGCGTCTTTCAGCCATGCGCTTTCGCGCGACGACAGCGCGTTCCTCTATGTCGGCTATCCCGGCGAGCCCGCGCTCGGGCCGCCGGCCTTCATGCACCGCGCGTCGGGTATGGACGATCCCGCCGCGCCGATCACACATCACTGGCTCGACTCCACGCACATCGCCTTCGGCGTAGCGACGGCGGGTTTCGTCCATGACGACTGGAAACTCGAAGTCTCGCAATTCACCGGCCGCGAGCCCGATCAATACCGTTTCGATTTCGACGAGGCGCGGTTCGACAGCACGGCTGCGCGCGTCACCTGGAACCCGTCGGCGAACTGGTCGCTTCAGGCGTCCTGGGGATTTCTCAAAAGCCCCGAACAACTCACGCCGACGATCAACGAGACGCGCTACACCGCGAGTGCGATGTATGTCCTGCCGCTCCACGGCGGCGCCTCGCTCGCTACCACGCTGGCCTGGGGCCACAAGCAGTTGAGCGGCGGCACCGGGCTCGACGGCGTCCTGCTCGAAAGCGAATACAAACCGGACGAAGCATGGACCTTCTTCGCGCGCGGCGAAGTCGAGAACAATGACGAACTCTTCGTGTCGGGCGCGATCAAGACTGTCGGCGAAATCTCGCTCGGTGCCATCCGCGACTGGAAGATCGCCGAGCATCTCTCCTTCGGTGTGGGCGGCCTCTATAGTTTCGATTTCGTGCCATCCGCTGCTCCGACCTACGGCAGCGACCCGCACGGAACGATGCTGTTTGTCCAGGTGAGAGCGATCTAGGCCACATCATCCTAAACGAGTGTCATGGCCCGCGAATGCGGGCCACCCAAGTGACACTTGTATGTCGTTCAGGAAATTTCACGCGGAGTCGCGGAGGACGCGGAGAAATGGACCTCCGCGATCTCCGCGCCTCCGTGTGCCATCTCGTTGCAAAAGCTCCAATGTCGTGCAGAACCCACCTGGGTGGCCCGCATTCGCGGGCCATGACAAGCTATGGGTTGAAGAGATGTTCACTTCTCTTCGTCCCGCATCTTGCATAAACTTGCTTCAACCGGGGATGGGCAAATGACACGCAAGATTTTGAGCCTTTTGGCGCTCGCATGGTGGAGCATTGCTGCAGTTGCGCATTCCGAAGATGCGCCACCACCGATCCGCGAATTCGACATCCCAACCATCGAGCGCCTTGGCCGCGAGATGTACGAGCAGGATCAACTCGCCTGGAAGGCGACGGACATACTGTTCACCAAACATTCGAAAGACGAACTGCGCGCGCAAAAGCAGCATGGGTGGACCGTCGACTCGTTTCCTGATCACCAGGTAGTACGTTTCATACGCGATACCGATTTGGGCCCGATGCTGGCGTACGATGTGACGTTCACAGCCGGGCAGGCATTGACCTATTCAGAGCCGCAGAGCGCACTTCTTAGCGGAGACGAACTGGCGCAATACAACGCGCGGATGCTCGCAATCCAGAGCGTCGATCGCCCTTGCGCGAAGACGTACAACACCGTTGCGTTAAAGGATCCGCAAGGCGACGGTTGGCTGGTCTGGGCAATGGCTGCAACGACCAATCCAGACGAAATCATTGTCGGTGGACATTATCGCTTCACAATCTCGAAGGACGGAAAGTCGATACTGCGTAAGGACGCGTTGTCACGCGGTTGCCTTGTCATACCAAAGCCGCATCCCAACAAAGACGAGGATGTGCTGGGAGCGTTTATCGGGCATCTCGTCTCGCTGACGCCGATCGAGACCTACGTGTTCGATAGCCTCTCCTACGACGAAACATTCAATATCGGAACGTTGGACGGCAAAGCCTGGAAAGTCGCTGGCGGGCACATCACGGAAATCAACATGGACATGGCAGATGGCGACGGGACCTCAGCTCGTGTTCTTGCTGGATTGAATGAGAATTGCTTTGCCCTTTTCAAGGATCATGATGGCAAATACCAAAACGTTCACCTCTCAAGCATTATCCAACAAACTGAGAAAAAGGGCGGATACAAGCCCGATGTTGATTCCAGCGACGATATAAAGCTGATCACGTGCGGGCGTTCCGACTTCTATCTTGCTCCAAATGACTACAAGGTCCTATTCGCAGGCTTCCCATTTCAGATTGTCGACAAGGGTGTCGGACATCCGGATCGGTCTGGGACGCTCTACATCCAAGGTGGCCAATTCAAGTTTGATACGGACAAAGGGACACAGCCGACTCCAAGTCAGTGGGTAGGTCTGCAGAAAAGGCTGAATGATTTTCAGCTCATCCAGCAGGGCGGCAAATGACGCCAATGTTCGACATATCTTTCCAAGCTGCTGCAACAGGCTAATGTAGCGCCGCGAATCTTCGGACTCCCTCCATGACCGACATTCTGAACGCGATCTGGCTCGGCATAGTCGAGGGGCTCACCGAATTTCTTCCTGTCTCGTCGACGGCGCATCTGCTGGTCACCGAGAATCTGCTCGGTTTGAACAAGGACCAGTGGGAAGCGTTCACGGTGGTCATCCAGCTCGGCGCGGTGCTGTCGGTGGTCGCGGTCTATTGGCGCAAGATCTGGGAGATCGTGAGCGGGCTCGGCCGTGACGCCAAGGCCAACCGGTTCGCGCTCAATGTCATCGTCGCGTTCCTGCCGTCGGCCATCCTCGGCGTCCTCGTCATCAAGATCATCAACAATGTCCTGCTCGATCCGGTTCGCGCGATGCCGGTGATCGCGACGACGTGGATTCTCGGCGGCTTTCTCATTCTCATTTTCGAGCGCATCGCGCCGGCGCCGCGTTACACCGATGCCGATACCTTGCCGCTGTCGAAGGCGTTCCAGATCGGGCTTTGCCAGTGCCTGTCGCTCATCCCCGGCGTGTCGCGCTCGGGCGCCACGATCCTTGGCGCCGAACTTCTCGGCGTGGAGCGCAAGGCCGCCGCCGCCTTCACCTTCTATCTCGCGCTGCCGACGATGCTCGGTGCCTCGGTGTTCGAACTCTACAAGAAGCACGCAGCGCTCACCTCCGCGAACATGGAGCTGATCGCCATCGGGTTCGTGGTGTCGTTCATCGTCGCCTATGTCGTCGTGAGGACGTTCATAGGCTTCATCGGCCGCTACGGTTTGAAGCCGTTCGGCTGGTACCGCGTCGCCGCAGGCCTGGCGCTTATCGCGGCGATGTTTCTGGGTAGGGTGTGACGCCCTCGAACTGGCCTTTCGCGCGGAAGCGCCAGAGATAGGACGGCACCACCGCTTCCACCGCATCCGGCACGATGCCGAGATCGGTGAGCGTCAGCGCGCCTTCGCTCACCACATTGTCGGAACGCAGCATCGTCACCTGGTCCATCGTCAGGATCGGATCGATGGGCAGGATCATCGCCGGGATCTGCAGGAAGAACGCCTTGATACTGGCGAGGAAGAACGGCACCGGCACGAGCAGCCGCCTGCGCCCGGTCTCGCGCAGGATGATCTGCATGACTTCCTTGAAGGTCAGCACATTCGGCCCGCCGAGTTCATAGGTTTTGCCGCGCGTGTTCGCGTCCCCGATGCAGCGCGCGACCGCGGCTGCGACATCGCCGACGAACACCGGCTGGAATTTCGTATGGCCGCCGCCGATCAGCGGCAGCGCCGGAAGGTACCGCGCGAGCGACGCGAATTTGTTGAAGAACTTGTCCTCCGCGCCGAAGACGATGGAGGGGCGCAGGATCGCCGCATCCGGGAATGCCGCGCGCACCCGCGCTTCGCCTTCGCCCTTGGTCGCGGCATATTTCGATTTCGAGTCCGGATCGGCGCCGATCGCGGACACATGCACCAGCGTCGGAATCCCCGCAGCGGCGGCCGCCTTCGCGATGGTTTCCGCTGCCTCGACATGCACATCATTGAAGTTCTGTCCGCCGCCCGGGGCGAGGATGCCGGTCAGATTCACCACTGCACTCGCACCGCGCAGCGCCTCGGCCACCTGATCGGGATCGGTCGCGTTGCATTTCACCAGCTGTATCTGGCCCACGGTGCCCATCGGCGGCAGGAAATTCGCGCTCAGCGGAAACCGCACCGCGACCTTGATGCGATAGCCGCCCTTGGCCAGCGCGCGCACCGTGTTGCGGCCGACAAAGCCCGACCCGCCGAAAACCGTGACGACCTGATAGTTCATGACATCAAAACCCATATGCCGAGGCTTGGTTCATACCCCAAGGGCAGAAGGACGCAAGCCGGAGAAGTGCCGCAAGTGGGAGCCGGAACCCGGCGATTCGCGCGCGCGGCTCCAAGTGCGTACAGAATTTCTGTACAGAACTTTGCGTTTTTTCTCCGCTGTTTTGGACACAACTCCGCCGCCTTTCGACAACGCATTTGTCATCCCCGGCGAGCATCGCTCGCAACGCGAGCGATCGGAATGACAATGGAGGAAATGGCAGGCGCACATTGTTGCGTCTGCCGTCTCCTCGCAGTTGTGCGGATTTGGGAGAAATGTTCATTCGACCGTTACTGTTCAAGACCCTTCGAAAACTTATTTTTCGGCACGAAATTCTAGCGTAAGCGTCGGATACAGAACCGAAAACAAAAATGACGCCCGAAATGCTGCATCGCAAGATAAGCGTGCAAAATAAATATTTCGGACGCCTCTCGTGGTTCGACAAGCTCACCCTGAGGACTTTAGAAACAATCCTCACCCTGAGCTTGCCCGTCTTCGCTAACGCTACGCCGCGGCCGAACGATTCACTTGCCACGCCGAAGCTGGCAGCGTAGGCGGGTCGAAGAGTGGGGGATCAGCCGTTCACCCCTTCACATATTTCCGCTCGCCGCTCGCGGGATCGAGCCAGACGGTCACGGGCTGGCCGGTCTCGTCGTTGATGAAGCGTTCGTCCGTGCGCGTCCAGCCGGCGCCGGGCGTGGCGCTCTCGATCGGCTTGTAGCGGAAGCGCTCATAGACCGTGCCGAGCACAAGGATCGCGCCCCAGAACATGAATACGAAGGCGGGCGGACAGAGGCCCGTCGCGAGCGCGATCAAGCCGCCGACGAAGCAGGCAGCGCCAATGGCGATCACGGCGCTACGCAGCATTGGCGCCGTCCGGTTCGATGACGACGGCCGTGCCGTACGCCACGATCTCGCTCATGGTCTGGCCCATCTCAGAGGAATCGAAGCGCATCATCACGACCGCGTTCGCGCCCATGACGGTGGCATTGCGCACCATGCGGTCCACGGCCTGGCGCCGCGTCTCTTCGAGAAGCTGGGTGTATTCGTGGATCTCGCCGCCGACGATCGAGCGCAGCGAGGCGACGATGTTGCCGCCCAGTCCCCGCGAACGCACGACGACGCCGAACACCTGGCCCAGCGTCTTCGTCCGGCGGTATCCCGGCACGTTTTCCGTGGTGGTGACGAGCATGAAAGCCTCCCTCGATTCCGTCTCTAGTATATGGTGCGCGCGCCGGGCGAATATAAGGCGCGGTGAATGCGCTGCTCGCGAGGAAAATTTTCTTTGGGTAGCAAACCCTTGGGGACGAGAGACAAGTCATGAGACAGATTCTTGCTGTCGTGGCGTGCGCGGTGCTGGTGAGCACGCCGGCATGGGCGGAGACCTTCACGCTATCCCCGCCCGGAGCGATGTCCGTGGATCTGGATACACGGAACGGTGCCTATTCTTTCTGGCGGATCGAGGATGCCTCGTCGATCAATACGATCCGCGCGACGCTGCAGATTCATCGGCTGGGGGAGGACCCGCGCTGGGCGCCCGCGTTCACTGTCTCCTGCATCGGCGGCGCCGATCGAATAGCGTTCCGGATCAAAAGCCTGGACCGGAAGCCGCCTTTGACCATGCATCTGGAATACATGAAGGACGGCAAGGTGGTGGAGGAGCAGGACTATCTCGCCACCATTGGACTGGATGAGAAGATCGAATTGACCGTCACCTGGACTGTCGATGGCGCGGTCTCCGTACGGGTAGGCGACGAGAAGCGAACCATCACGCTCGGCGCTCCAATTCGTTCGGTCGAAATTGACGGCTCGACAGGTGAAATTGAGCTCAATCCGCTCGCGATCGGCACCACGGTGCCCTGAGCAGCGCGGGCTCATTGCCCGGATTTGACAGGCTTTTCGGGCTTCCCTAAACATCCCGGCCCAACCCGTGCCCAGATGGCGGAATTGGTAGACGCACTAGTTTCAGGTACTAGCGCTGCAAGGCGTGGAGGTTCGAGTCCTCTTCTGGGCACCAGGCTTCGCGACGCGATAGCGGAGCGAAGACTGCCCGGCGTAGCCCGAAGGGCGAAGCCTGGGCTTATATCCGCGCGCTACGCCTGGCAGGCCAGTCTTCGCCTCTGACGCATATCGCCTCGAAACAAAACGCGGGATGCGCTGGCAATCCCATTCAGGAGAACCATGCCGAACGGGACTATCAAATTTTTCAATGCCGCAAAGAAATTTGGCTTCGTCACGCCGGATGACGGCGGAAAGGACGTGTTCGTTCCCGTCGCTTCCGTCGCCGCTGCCGGAATCGCGAACCTGACGGCGGGGCAGCGCGTGTCCTTCGAGACGGCGCCCGATGGGAAAGGCCCGAAGGCAGTCAATCTTTCGCTCATCGAAACGCCACCACCGCCTTCCGCGCCAAAAATTCCGGCGCCGGTCGCGCGGGAACAGCGGCGGCCGCAATTCACATTCTATTACGACGCTTCCTGCGACCGGTCGTGCGCGGTGCTGGACGAGCTTCGCGACGCCGGTCTTGAAATGCGCGAGATCGACTATGTCGCGACGCCGCCGGGAAGAGAGGAACTCAAACGGCTTTCGATGCTTTTGCAGGACGGCAGTGGAAGCCTGGTCAGGCGATACGATCCGCTGTTCCACGACCTTCGGCTGGATGACCGGTTCATCGGCCAGAACGAATTCTGGGACGGGATCGTGGAGAATCCGACCTTGATCAACGGCCCTGTCATCGCGACGGCAAACAGCTCCATGATCTGCCGCTCGGATAACGCCGTCAGACAATTCCTTGCGACAGCCGCTCCCGGCCATGCGCGGACTGCCGCGGACAGAAAAGCCGTGGCCGAGGTTGCGGCACCGACCCCTGCGGACATTCAACCGGCACCTGCCCCCGCTGAGCCTGCGCAGGAAGTCACCGCGAAAAAAGCAAAGGCCGCACCGAAACCCAAAGCAAAGGCCAAGGCCGAGCCTGCCGCTAAGAAGCCGGCCGGAACAGCTGCTTCAACGCCGGCGAACAAACCTCGACGCGCCAAAGCGGATTGACGTGCCCCGGGGGACAATCACTCTACGTCCTTGAATCGCTTGCTCAGAAATGCGCTGTGCTTGAGGCCGTAGCGGCGCGGCGCTTCCGCGCCTTTGGTGAGGCCGATGCGCACGCCAGTCACGATTGCTGAACGACGGCCATCGCGCGTCAGCAGGAATGGCGGCGCGGTGAGCGCGAGTCCGTTATCCGCGCCTGTGATATCGAGCGCCTGGCAGAGCCGTCCCGGCCCGGCGCAGAGCAGGGCGCCATCACCGGTGCCGCGTCGCACACGCATGCGCGCGAGTCCCGCGGTCGGTTCAAGCGCACGGATCAGGACCGCGCTGCCATGGCCGCAGGTGAAATTCAGGCACCAGTACATTCCGTAGATGCGATAGACATAAGCGTATCCCGCCGGTCCGAACATGATGGCGTTGCGCGGTGTGCGGCGCTCGCCATAGCTGTGCGAGGCTGGGTCGGTGGGGTCGTAGCTCTCGGTCTCGACGATGCGCCCGCCTACGCCTCTGAAGGTCAGCACTACGCCGAGCAGCGCCCGCGCCACTACGTCAACGTCGCGGGCGAAGAACGCTTGAGGGAGTGGCTCGGGCGGCGTGCTGCGGCGCATGACGGGAGCATCAATAACGAAATGCCCGGAACCGGCATAGCTCCGAGCCTTCGTCATCGCGCCCTGTAACGCGTTATGGACGTTTAGACCCTAGATCGCTTCGCGGCTGCGGCGCAGCCAGATTGCGCCGGCAAGGAAGCCTATCGCTACGACGATCCCGATCCACAATCCCGGCGTGCTCAGGAAATGCGCGGGCGTGAGCATGGCAAGCGGATCGCCCATCTCCCTTTTGTGCGGGTCGACATGAAACGCTTCGTGCAGGTAACCGTTCAAACGGTAATCGAGAAGCGAGCTCAAATATCCCGTGTCCAGTGCGATCCGTTCGGCAAGGCAAAGCCCGAGCGGCGGCAGCACCGCCCACAGGATCGCCATGCTGCGCGCCCAGCTCGACACGAGAAGTACCCAGCCATAGATCGGCGCGTACCACAGCGTCGCGGCCACCAGGCCGTAGATCAGCACGAGCGACATCTTGAAGATCGGCCAGCTGCTCCAAAGCATCGCGGCATCCTTGCCGCTTGCAGCGAGCGCAGCACTGCCAAGGCCCAGCATGATCAGATGCGTCGCAGTAATCGTCACGAACAGGACCGCCGGCAGCACAAGGAAGGGAATAGCCGCCTTGGACAGCACTGCCGTCATGTTCGACACCGGCAGCGATTTCCAGAACAGGATACTGCGGTCCTTGCGCTCGTTGTACAGAGCGCCGAGGCAATAGAAGAATGCCACGATCAGCCCGGTGATGCAGATTGCAACCGCGGCGATGGCAAAGGGTATGGACAGCGCAAGATGCTGCTCGTTGGGTTTGATGGAATCCAGCATCCGCATTGTTTGCGGCATATGGATGATCCGGATGAGAAAGCCGAACAGCACCAGGCCCGCGACCACCAACGGCGCGATATAGACCGAGCGGTGCTCCCAAATCTCGCGGCGCACCGACCAGGTGAACGGATGCGTGGCGGAAGAAGACGCTTCCGGTGCCATCGCTGTCACGGTTTCCGACGCGATGCTCATGCTTGTGCTCCCTGGGTGGAATTCTCGGTCATGACGGCGACGAAAAGATCGGCGATGCTTGGCGTGCGAATGTCGCCGAGCGTGGCGAGTTTTTCCCGATCGGCGCGATCGAACAGCATGATGCTGCGGCCGATGACCTGGCGCTCGTTGATAGGCCTGAGCGCGCGCGCCTCGGCGGCGTGTTCGGGACGCGGCGTCAACTCGGTATAGCGCGCCTCGAAATCCTCCATGCTGCAATCCAGAACGATGCGGCCGTGATTGATGAACATCATGTCGGTGAGAATCTGCTGGATCTCCTCGACCTGGTGCGTCGTCACGATGATGGTGCGGTTGCGATCGAAATAGTCGTTCAGCAGCGTGTCGTAGAATTGCTTGCGGTAAAGGAGGTCGAGCCCGAGCGTGGGCTCATCGAGCACCAGCAGCTTGGCATCGATCGCCATAATCAGCGCCAGATGAAGCTGGGTCACCATGCCCTTGGAGAGTTCGCGGACCTTGCTTTTCTTCTTGATCTGCGTCTTGGCAAGGAACGCTTCCGCTTTCGCGCGGTCGAAGCGCGGATGCACGCCGGCGACATAGTCGAGCGCCTGCCACACCCGCATCCAGCGCGGCAGCACGGCGACGTCCGCGATGAAGCAGACGTCACGCATGAGGCGATCGCGCGATTGCCATGGGTTTTGTCCAAGAACCGTCAGATCGCCGTCATAGGGGATCAGGCCCAGCACGGCGTTGAGCAAGGTGCTCTTGCCGGCACCATTGGGACCGATAAGACCGAGGATACGCCCGCCTTCGACCTTGAGATCGACTCCGTCGAGCGCGGTCGTGCTGCCGAAATTCTTGCGAAGTCCGTGTGCTTCGATGCATGCCATGAGTTCAGCGCTCCGTCGTGGGGCTGGATGAAAGGAGTTCATTGGGCGTCAGGCCGAGGCGCTGGATGGTCGCGTAGATCGCGGGCCATTGCTCCTTCATGAAGCGCTGACGCTCGGCCTGCAGCAATAGCTTGCGCGCGCCGGCATTGATATACATGCCCATGCCGCGCCGCTTCTCGACGATCTGCTCGTCGGCGAGTTGCTGGTAGGCCTTGAGCACCGTCAGCGGATTGACGCGAAACTCCGCGGCGACATTGCGCACGGAGGGAAGGGGATCGCCCTCATCGAGAACGCGGTCCAATATCATCGCGATGACGCGATCACGCAGTTGCCGATAGATCGGCTGATTGTCGTTCCAGTCATTGTCCATTGCGTGTCCCAGCTGAACCATCGTGGATTTGGGGCGGCAGGTCAGTGCGCGCCGTGCGAAAGATCGGGAAGCGCCGCGCGCGCCCTGGCCACAGCGTGATCGAGCGGCGAGCCCGCTTCCTCGATGCCGGCGAGATGCGACACGGCCTGCAACAGCTGGCCCTTGGCCTGAGCAACGTCGGCCCATGCGGCCGGCCCCAGGGTCGCGCTGGCCAAAATCGCACCGAAAGTGATATTCATCAGCGTTTGCATTGGCTTACCCCGTCTTTCAATGCTTCGGTCGCCACCGTTGTGCCGACGCAGTGTTGTATATAAGTAAAACACTAAGACGCGCAAGGGGTGCGGACAATAATTTTAGCAAACCGGAAAAATCGGAATTGAGGGCCCGGGCTGCGCGATCACTGGACAGGTTTCGCCCGTCTGAGTACCTCTCGGCCATGACCAAACAAACATTCAACGCGCGCGCCATCCTCTCTGGAGAGGCGCCGAAAGAGACTCCCGTCACCATCAGCGGCTGGGTGCGCACGCGGCGCGATTCCAAGGCGGGCATCTCTTTCGTGCAGGTGTCGGATGGATCGTGTTTCCATCCGGTGCAGGTGGTGGTGCCGAACACGCTCGCCAATTACACCGACCAGGTTCTGAAGCTCACGGCGGGCTGCGCGGTCAAGGCGACGGGCACGATCGTGCCGTCGCCGGCCAAGGGCCAGCCTTTCGAAATGCAGGCGACCGCGGTCGAGGTGATCGGTTGGGTGGAAGACCCGGACACCTATCCGATCCAGCCCAAGCCGCACACGCTCGAATTCCTGCGCGAGGTCGCGCATCTGCGGCCGCGCACCAATGTAATCGCGGCGGCGACGCGCGTGCGCCACAGCCTCGCCAAAGCGGTCCATCGTTTCTTCGACGAGGACGGTTTCTTCTGGGTCAACACGCCGATCATCACCTCGTCGGATGCCGAAGGCGCCGGCGCGATGTTCCGCGTCTCCACGCTCGATCTCGCGAATTTGCCGCGCACCAAAGAGGGCGCGGTGGATTTCAGCCGCGACTTCTTCGGCCGCGACGCGTTCCTCACCGTGTCGGGACAACTCAATGTCGAGGCCTATTGCCTTGCGATGTCGAAGGTCTACACGTTTGGGCCAACCTTCCGCGCCGAGAACTCCAACACCAGCCGCCACCTCGCGGAGTTCTGGATGATCGAGCCGGAGATCGCGTTCGCCGATCTCTCCGATGACGCGACGCTCGCGGAACGGCTGATGAAGTACACCTTCGAAGCACTGCTCAAGGAGCGCGCGGAGGATCTCGCCTTCTTCGACGAGCGCATCGAGAAGGGGCTGGTCGCGAAGCTCGAAGGCATCGTCACATCCGAATTCGTGCGCATGGACTACACCGACGCGATCAAAATTCTCGAGAAATCGTCCCAGAAATTCGAATATCAGCCGCATTGGGGCATCGACATGCAGTCGGAGCATGAGCGCTATCTGACCGAGAAGCATGTTGGCAAGCCGGTGATCGTCATGAACTATCCAAAGGACATCAAGGCGTTCTACATGCGCGTCAACGACGACGGCAAAACCGTCGCGGCGATGGACGTGCTGGCGCCGGGCATCGGCGAGATCATCGGCGGCAGCCAGCGCGAAGAGCGTTTGGATGTCCTCGACGCGCGGATGAAGGCGATGAACATCGATACCGAACATTACAGCTGGTATCGCGACCTGCGCCGCTACGGCACCGTGCCGCATGCCGGTTTCGGTCTCGGCTTCGAGCGCACGATGGCCTATGTCACCGGCCTCGCGAATGTGCGCGACGCGATCCCGTATCCCAGAACGCCCGGCAACGCGCGGTACTAGGGAACGACCGTCAGAACGGTGCGCGTGCCCTGACCATTGATCGACGCATAGATGCGAACGTCATTCTTTGCGCCAATCTTGAAGGTCTTTGCGTTGAAATCCGCGCTCTGCTGTCCGGCCTTGACGGTCACAGTAGCCGGAACCGTTACTGGCCCAGGCACGGCGCCCAGATGGACGATGGTGTCCGCATCGGCCGGCGCGAACAGAGTCACGGTGCCATGCGCCTTGTGACCGCTCTTCACATGCTTGCGGTCGAACGACACTGATTGGACAGGGCCGAGATCGAGCGGATCGAAGCTGTAGACAGTTCCGCGCGTGCCGCTGCCGCCCAACGCGCCCGTGCCATACATCAGGCCGTCGCTCGCCAGCACGAGGGTCGAATTCGGGAAGATGCCGGTCGGCACCGCCGGATCGAGCGAGTGGAGAACGCGCAATTCGCCGCTGGCATCGATCCGGAAGATCGAACCGCCTTGCGGATCGAGAACTCCGCCTTCCTGCGCGCTGCTGTAGAAGAAGCCGTCGCCGAAAGGCGTGAACTGATAGCGCGGGCCTCTGCCATCGGCGCCGTCGAAGCGGTTGAGAAAGGTCACCTTGCCTCTGCCATTGACGCGGAACAGCGAGCCTTTGCTCGGCCCGCCGTCGTCGGTGCCGTAAAGGTCGCCGCTTTTCGACTGGATCACGCCGGCGACCGGTTCGGTGTTTGGCAGCGATGCGACAACGGAGAAATTGCCCGCCGTATCGATCTTGAAAACGGCCGGGCTGCCCGCGGACTCATTTTCGCGTGTCGTGCCGTAAAGTTCGCCGTCCTTGCCGACAGTCAGCGGACCGAATGGGAATACGCCGGCATTGTCCGCGAGCGTGAAGGAATGGATGACGGTGACCGCATTGGTCTTCGGATCGAAGCGATAGACCGTGCCCAATCCGTTGCTGTGGTCGGCATCGCGGAAGGCGCCGCCGTTCTGCGACGAGCCGTAATAATTCCCGTCCTTCGCCTTGACGAGATGGCCGCTGGGCAGCGCCGGGTCGCAACATACGAAGCCGTCGCCGAAGCGATAAAGCACCTTGAACTTGCCGGCTGCGGTGATGCTGTAGAGAACGCCGCCGCCGCCGCCGGAATCCGCGCCGCCGCGGAACGTCGTGCCGTAGAATTTGCCGTGACCGGCTTCCACAAGACCGGTCGGCTGATAGCCGTCATCGGTGTGGAAGTCGTGAAGCTTGGTGAAGGTTCCGTCGAGGCCAAGGCTGAACACCACCCCGCAACCGTCGGGATCGCAAGTTTGCTGGTCGCCGCCATTGGCGCCGACGCCGTAGATCTTGCCGTCGGATGCCTGGATCAATCCGGTCGGCGACTGGCCGTCAGGGCCCGAGAAGCTGTGAACGACATGAAGAGGATCCGCGAACGCGGCTCCCGACCAGAGCAGCGCGGATAACGCAAGCACAGGACGCATCGAGATTCCCCTTGGATAGCGATTGAGGCGCACTTACTCGGCGAAATGCGGCGGCGATAAGGCCGCATCCGCCTTAATGTTTGTAATCGAACGCGGAATTTTGTTCGTTGCGCCAAATCAATAGAATGAGCGGCGCCAATGAGTTCCACACGGGATCGACGATGAAGCCGAAGAGCCGAACAAAAGCTGCCGCATCGGAATCAATCGCGCGGCGCGTGAGCGGGAACTGTCTCTGCGGCGCGGTGACTGTCGAGATCGTCTATCCCGCGTTCTGGGCATGGCACGATCATTCCTCCGCGAGCCGCAGGGCGCATGGCGCCGCCTATGCGACCTATATCGGCTGCTGGAAGAAGAATGTGCGCATCGCGAAAGGCGAGGCGAACGTCGCGCGCTTCGCGGACACGAAGACGAGGACCGCGCGCAGCTTCTGCTCGCGCTGCGGTTCGCCGCTGATCTACGAGCGCGGACATTCGCCGCACATGGTCAATATCCCGCGCGCATTGTTTGCCGGCCGCACCGGGCGCGAGCCGCGCTATCACCTGAACATCGCGGACATGCAGGACTGGACTTATCTCGGGCAGAAGCTGGTTCCGCTGAAAGGCTATCCCGGCGTCGTCTGCGAGCGCCCGAAATCCGCGAAGAAGCGGCGCGACGAGGCGCAACTCGCCGATCTTCTGGCGACGTCCCGATAAAGTTGCCCTGGCGCCCTCTTTGCTCTTTAGTGCCGCCGGTTTTGCGGGGGCATGCGTCATGGGTTTGCGCGGCATCGGACTTGCGTTGCTTCTGGCCCTGGTGCCGCTGAGCGTTGCGCGCGCGGGCGCGGTTCTGACCGGCGAGTACAAACTTCCCGCGTCGTTCGATCCCGAGGTCACGACCGAACTCGAAACCGAGGAATGGGCGCGCGTGTGGCGGCCGCAGCAGGACGGCGTCTATCCGCTTGTGATCTTCCTGCATGGCAATCACGGCACCTGTGGCCGCTTCGATCCCGTGCACAATGTGCGCATCGACGATGACAGCACCTATACGTTCACCGGCACCTGCCCGAGCGGTTACGTTGTGACGCCCAACCACCGCGGCTACGACTATATGGCCGAGGATCTGGCGAGCCATGGTTATGTGGTCGTCTCGATCAATGCCAATCGCGGTGTCACCGCGGCGCCGGGCGATTTCGACGACGAGGGACTCAATCTGCGACGCGGCAGGCTGATCCTGCGCCATATGGAATTTCTGTCGCAGTGGAACGCCAATGGCGGCGCGCCGGAATCGCTCGGCTTCCAGTTGACCGGCCTTCTCGATTTCAAGCATGTCGGGCTGATGGGCCATTCGCGCGGCGGCGAAGGCGTGCGTGCGGCTGTCGCGCAATATAAGGACGCCGGCAGCCCGTGGCCCGCGCGCATCGGCCCGGTGAATTTCGAGGCGATGTTCGAGATCGGTCCGGTCGACGGCCAGACCAGCCGCATCCTCGACAATACCGGCATGCAATGGAACGTGCTGTTGCCCGGTTGCGACGGCGATGTCGGCGATCTCGAGGGCCTCAAGCCTTACGATCGTGGGCTCAAGATCACGACGGAAAAGAAGGCGTTCAACAAATCGACCTTCCAGGTGTTCGGCGCCAACCACAATTTCTACAACACCGAATGGCAGCTATCGGATTCCGACGGCTGCTCCGGCGAAACGCCGCTGTTCGGGCCGTACAAGGGCTCGAAGGCGCAACGCACCACGTCGCATGAAACCCTGATCCCGTTCTTCCTCGCGCATCTCGGTACCCACGCGAAGCCCAGGAAGGCGCAGTTATTCGATCCGAGTTATCCGCTTTCCGCCAAGCTGAATGCGGTCACGCGCTATGCGCGCGGCTATTCGCCCGCGCCGCGCGCCGGCGACAATTTCATCGTCGACAATTTCGACATGGCGACAGGGACGTCGTCCGAGAATGTGCCCGACGATCATTCGGGACTTTCTTTGTATATTCATGGAGCTGGAAGCCCCAATGACGACCCGACGCAGCGCGCAGCCACCGTCAACTGGACTTCGCCGGGCGGTTTCCTCCAGGTCAATGCGGCATCTGCCGGAAATTCGGTCGATGTTTCGGCCTATCCCACTCTCGAATTCCGCGTTGCGTTGCGCTGCACGGGATCGACGTGCACAAAGAATCCAGATCCGACGGGGGATATCGATTTCTCGGTCGCGCTCGCCGACAGCGCCAACAATCTTTCGGCGCCCATGATCCTAAAGGATGTTGCCGCGGTGTATCGCCCCGCGGGCTCGACCTTCTGGGGCGATCAGACGATCCCGCAAACAGTGCGCATTCCGCTTTCGGATTTCTCCGGCGCCAATCCCGCGAACATTCGCGGCGTGCGCTTTAGCTTCGATCGCACCACGGCGGCGTCGATCTATCTCGAGAATGTGCGCTTCACCCGTGCCGCAGCCGGGCCGGGCGGGCTTGCGGATGCTCTGCCGCCGGGCGTGATGCGCGCGAATGCCGCCGTACCGTTTACGCCGTCGCATGCGGACAGCAACACCATCGCGTCGATCCGTCCGGCACATCTGCCGTCCGGCGCGGCCGCGGTCGAGATCGAACTCACCTCGTCGCGGCCATTCCCGATCACGGATGCGCTGCCGGTGCTTACGATCGGCGGCAAGACCTATCGGTTGTCGCGCATTCTTCCCGGCAAGCCTTCGCGCATGATCTTCACGCTCAGTGCTGCGGACTATGATGCGCTCACGAATGGCGCTGACGTGACGCTGCGCATCGGCGGCGCGCAGCCGTGGCAGTTCGGAGCGCTCCGGAAGTAAGAGCGGTCAGTCCAGTTTCACCATCACATGCCGTGGCACCGTGTAATCCTCCAGCGCGTAAGTGCTGAGGTCCTTGCCGTAGCCGGAGAACTTCAATCCGCCATGCGGCATCTCGCTGGTGAGCATGAAGTGGCAGTTCACCCAGGTGCAGCCATAGCGAAGCCGCGCGGCGGTCTGCATCCCGCGGCCGACATCCTTCGTCCAGACGGACGACGCGAGGCCGTAGTCTGAATCGTTCGCCCATGCGACCGCCTGATCGACATCGCTGAAGCGCGTGACCGAAATCACCGGACCGAACACTTCGCGGCGCACGATCTCGTCGTCTTGCGCAGCACCCGCGACGACGGTGGGCTGGAAGTAGAAACCGTTCTTGCCGGATTTACCGCCGGCGGTGATTTTCACGTGTTTGGTCGCCTGTGCACGCTCGACGAAGCCTGCGACGCGCTTTTGCTGGCGCGCGGAGATCAGCGGCCCCATCTCATTCTGCGTGTCGTCCTTGTTGTCGAACACGAGGGATGACGCGGCGGAGGACAGATCGGCGACGAGGTTGTCGAACACCTTGTCGCTCGCATAGACGCGGCAGGCGGCGGTGCAATCCTGCCCTGCATTGTAGAAGCCGAAGCTGCGCAGGCCGGCGACGACCTCGCCGATATCGGCATCGTCGAACACGATCACCGGCGCCTTGCCGCCGAGCTCGAGATGCGTGCGCTTCAAGGTCGCCTGCGCGGCGGCGATCACCTTGCGGCCGGTGCCGACATCGCCGGTGAGCGAGATCATCGACACGCGGGGATCGTTGATCAGCCGGCTGCCGACCGTCGCACCTTGTCCGGTGACAATGTTCGCCACGCCCTCTGGAAACGCTTCGGCGAGATGCTGCGCGAGCTTGAGCGCGGTGAGGGGAGTCTGCTCGCTCGGCTTGAGCACAATGGTGTTGCCGCCGGCCAGTGCGGGGGCGAGTTTCCACGCCGCCATCATCAGCGGATAATTCCACGGCGCGATGGAGGCGATGACGCCGACCGGATCGCGCCGCACCATCGAAGTGTGGCCGGGCAGGTACTCTCCTGCGACCGGCCCGTGCATGGTGCGTACCGCGCCCGCGAAGAACCGGAAGCAATCCACGACGCCGGGAATCTCATCCGACAGAACAAGATGCCGCGGCTTGCCGCAATTGAGCGCCTCCAGATCGGCATAGCCTTCCGCATCGCGCTCGATCAGATCGGCGAGCTTGAGCAGCATGGCGCTGCGCTCACCCGGCGTCGTGCGCGACCAGGCTTCGAACGCGTCCGAAGCAGCGGCGAGCGCGCTATCGACCTGCGCGTCGCTCGCTTCAGGAATCTCGACAATCGTCTCGCCAGTGCGCGGGTTGACGACTTTTTCCGGCGCGCTTTTGCCCGCCTCGAACGCCGCACCGATGCGAAGGGATGTGTCCATGGTTATGAATCTCCAACAGCCGCGCGGACTACATCAGGAGCTAGCCCTCATTTCCACCCACCCCTTGAGGGAGGGTTGAAAAGTGCAAAGCATATTTCGGGGAGGGGTGTGCCCGCGACTTTACTCCTCCCCGAAATTTGTTTCTCGCTTTGCTCGAAAACAAATTGTCGACCCTCCCTCAAGGGGAGGGCAGGTGCTAGAGATATCGCCTTATCACGGGAGCAGGGATGGCAGAACAGGACGCCGACGCGGCACAACTGGCCGCGCTGGGTTACACCGCCAAGTTCGACCGCTCGATGAGCGTGTGGGAGAATTTCGCCCTCGGCTTCACCTATCTGTCGCCGGTCGTCGGCGTCTATTCGGTGTTCACCCTCGGCATCACGACAGGTGGACCGCCGATGTTCTGGTCGTACTTCCTCGCCGCCGCCGGACAATTCCTCGTCTGCCTGATTTTCTGCGAGGTGGTCTCGCAGTTTCCGATTTACGGCGGGCTTTATCCCTGGGCGCGACGCCTCGTGGGCAAGAAATGGGCGTGGATGGCCGGTTGGATTTACGGCTGGGCGCTGTTCACGACGGTTGCTGCCGTCGCCGTGGGTGCAGGCCCGTTCGTCGCCACATTGCTGGGCTTCGACTCCACACCGATGACTGTCACCATCATCGCGCTGGCAATGGTAATCGTGTCGACGCTGGTCAATCTGGCCGGTACGAAGATTCTCGCGCGTGTCGCCATGTTCGGATTCATCTGCGAGATCATCGGCGCCATCGTGGTGGGCGGATATCTGCTGATCTTCCAGCGGCATCAGCAGTTCGGCGCGGTGCTCGACACCTTCAACATCGGCGCGCCGGGTTCGTATTGGCCAGCCTTCTTCGCCGCCGCTGTCACTGGCCTGTTCACCTGTTACGGCTTCGAAGCCTGCGGCGACGTCGCGGAGGAGACGCCGAACCCCGGCACCGCCATCCCCCGTGCGATGCGGATGACGATCTATGTCGGCATGGCGGCGGCGGCGTTTGTGTGCCTCGCGCTGATCGTGGCGCAGCCGGATATGCAAGGCGCGATCTCCGGCAAGGTCGCCGATCCCGTGGCCGCGGTGTTGCTCGGCGCGTTCGGGCCGGTCGGATTCAAGGTCGTGATCTGCGTTGTGCTGGTGTCGTTCATGTCCTGCATCCTGTCGCTGCAGGCCGCGACCAGCCGTCTGGTCTTCGCCTATGCGCGCGACAGGATGATTGCGGGCAGTGAAGCGCTATCGAAGATATCGCCGCATACCCATGTGCCGGTGCGCGCGCTGGTGCTGTCGGGCGCGATCGCGGCGATCATCATCTGCCTCGGCCTTATCTTCGCGAACGCCATCGCCATCATCGTGGCGTCTGCGATCATCGGCATCTACGCCGCGTTCCAGATGATCGTGCTGGGCGCGCTTGCCGCGCGGATGCGTGGCTGGATGCCGGGCGGCAAGTTCCGGCTCGGCGTGTGGGCGTATCCGGTGAACGTCGTGGCGCTGATCTATGGCATCGGCGCGATCCTCGACATGGCGTGGCCGCGCACGATCGATCAGGTCTGGATGAGCGTAACCTGGATTGGAATCGCCGGAATCGGTGCATTCTATATGCTCATCGGCCGGCCCTACGATCACGGCACCGCGCCAGCGGGCGATGCATGGAAACTTGGGAGGACATCATGAAGCGAGTTCTGATCGCCGCGGCGGCACTCTGCGTCGCCACGCCCTCGGCCGCGAAGCCGATGCATCTTGTCGAACATGCGACGAGCGATACGACGGCGCATATCGGCAAGGACGCCGACAATCGCGGCGACATTCTCACCTTTGCAAACGATGTCTATGATGCCGCGAACAAGAAGAAGGTCGGCACCGATCAGGGCTACTGTATTCGCATCGTGGTCGGCCAGTCGTTCGAATGCATCTGGACGCTGACACTCGCCGGCGGACAGATCACCGTCGAAGGGCCGTTCCTTGACGCGGGCGATTCAACAATGGCGATCACCGGTGGCACCGGCAAATACGCCACCGCGCGCGGCGAGATGAAGCTGCATTCACGCGACGCCAAGGGCAGTGAATACGACTTTCTCTATTCGCTCAAATAGGGTTCCCGATTGCGGCGCGTTTGCGGCAAGTCTTTCCGAATTGACATGCGACTGCCGGAACCGCCGCAGGGCTGAACCGTTTTCTTGGTGGTATTCATCAGGCGTTTGGAGGGATTGAACCTCCAGGCCAAAACGTCTGAATCGGAAAGCGCGTATCGCCATCCCCTCCGCGATGCGCGTTTTCTTAGGTTGCTCCCTTTGCATGAAAGCTCGCCTATTCTGGCACGGGCGGGAAAACCGAATTGACCGCTGACTGAAACGATCGCGATCGTCAGAGCGATGCTATGTTGCCGGGAACGGTTGGCGGGCGCGTGATGAAAGCGTCGATGCCCGCGCCTTAGTGCAAAGATGCGGTGACAGGCGTTGGGGCAGCGCTCGCCTTGTTGAGTGCCGCCAGATCCACCTGCGCCCTCGCCATCATCTCCCGCGTGATCTGACCTTTCGAGAGGGCCGCCAGCTGATTCAGAGTCATGGTCTTGAAATAGGCGTACATCGGATGCTGGCGCATGCCGGGGAAATCCTTGTCCAACACCGCGCATCCGCTCGGCGTTGCGGCGATCTCTTCAACGGGACGATCAAGCGTCGATGTGGAGACCGCGCTGGGCGAACCGGATGATTCCGCCACGGGTGCCGATGCCGGCAGTTCCTGTTTGGTGGCTGTGGAGCAGCCTGCTACCAACACCAAGGCCGGTACGGACAGGACTAGCACTCTCGAGCGCATCGGAGTCTCCCCGGACAAGGTATACTCATCCGCCATCAAGACAACGCTCCTCGCGATCAAATGGTTGCCTGCGATTGCATCGGCCGCTATTGGAACTGGGGCACGAGAACAGGTTCCCACGATGAAATGGCCCGCGGAGCGAATCAGCTCCAGCTCGCCCAAAAGCTTCGGCATGTACGAGAAGGCGGCGAAACTGGCCGCTTCCGGCGCCGACCTGATCCATCTCGAAGTCGGCATGCCGAGCTTCGACACGCCGCAGCATATCAAGGACGCCACGATTGCCGCGCTGCAAGGCGGGCAGGTGCATTACGGCGATTTCCGCGGGAACATTTCACTGCGCCGCGCCATCAAGCGCAGGCTGGCACAGCACAATGAAATAGACATCAGGGAAGACGAGATCGTCGTCACCAACGGACTGACGCATGCCTCCTACGCCGTGTTCATGGCGGCGCTCGATCCCGGCGACGAGGTGATCTTGCTCGCGCCCTATTATCCGCAGCATATCAACAAGATCGAGCTCGCCGGCGGCAAGGTCGTGCTGGCGCCGCTGGATGCGGACAACAATTTCGCCATCGATGCCGCGGCGATCGAGGCGCGCGTCACACCGAAGACGCGGATGATCTGTCTGGTCAATCCCGCCAATCCCACGGGCCGCGTCTATACGCGCTCCGAATTGCAGGCGCTGGCCGACATCGCGATCCGCAACGATCTGCTGGTGCTGTCGGACGAGGTCTATGACCAGATCGTCTATGACGAGCATCGGCACATCAGTATCGCGTCGCTGCCGGCGATGGCGGAGCGCACCTTCAGCCTGTTCGCGTTCACCAAGGCCTATGCGATGGATGGTTGGCGCATCGGCTATGTCGTGGCGCATGAGAAATTCATTCCCGCGATCCTGAAGATCACGATGAACGACGTCGCCCATGTGAACGTGTTCATCCAGGAAGGCGCGCGCGAGGCGCTGGACGGGCCACAGGATCGCATCGCCGAGATGGTCGAGGAAGACCGCCGCCGCCGTGATCTGGTCGTGCGCCGCATGAACCAGATGTCCGGCGTGAAATGCGACGCGCCGCAGGGCACGATCTATGCGTTCCCCGATATTTCCGCGACCGGTAAGTCCGCGCAGACCGTCGCCGATGAGATTCTCGAGAAATGTCATGTCGTCACCGAAGCGGGCACGTTCTACGGTGCGGCAGGCGAGGGCCGGTTGCGCGTGTGCTTCGGCGCCGAGCCTTATGAACGCATCGAGCAGGCGCTGGACCGCATGGCGCGCTATTTCGCGGGAGATCGATAGTCTCATGCTTCGACAACTCATGCTTCGACAGGCTCAGCATGAGGGACCTACTCCAATCTTCACCCTGAGCTTGTCGAAGGGTGAGCGGCGCAGCACTATGCCGTCATGAGCACCGCCGCCGACAATCTCGACCGATGGATCCGCTCCAGTTTCGTGGCGATGAACACGGAGCTGGAGAATCTTTATTTCGCGCAGTCCGACCGCGCCAATGTCGAAGGCGTGGGCGACGCGACCAAGAAGACGCTCGCCGATGAAGGCCGCGCGTTGATCCGACCGCTGGCCGCGGAAGGCAACACCAATGAAGGCTTCGACAGCGCCTTCAACGTGCTAGGCAATCTCGGCCTGTTCATGGCGGCGCTGCGCCGTCATGAATTGACCAATCCTGCACGCGAAACGTCGTCGCCGTTCCAGGAAGCCTCGGCGCTCGGGCTTCATATCGGAGCGTCGCTGGGCGTGACGCCGCGTTTCGCCACCGCGCATCTCGCCACCCACAACAAGGCGGTCGACGGCGTGCAGAAGAGCTTCACGTCGCTCGCCGACGAGTTCGTGTTCATCGATTACAACACGATGGGAATCCTCAGCTACAAGCGCGCCTCCGACGCGCTGATGCGCATTCCGCCACTCGGCATCTCCAACAAATCGACGCTGATGCTGCTCAACAATGCGCGCGACGCGTTGAACGATGTGGCCGCGACAAACCAGATATTGTTCGACAGGCTCGACAAGGATCGCTTCTTCTACAGTGTGCGGCCCTATTACAAACCCTATCGCGTGGGGCGGCAGGAATATCGCGGCGCCAATGCCGGCGATTTCTCCGGCATCAACCAGATCGACCTTCTGCTCGGGCTGTGCCGCGCCAACGACCCGACCTATTCGCAGCTTCTGATCGACAAGATGCTGTTTATGATCCCGGAGGATCAGGCCGACCTGCGGCAATGCCTGATCTATGCGCCGCTGCTCGACGAATTCCTTGAATCCGCGAAGACCTCCGCGCAGAAAGACTGGTTCCAGAACAATTGCCGCGCCTTCCTCGAAGTCTGCGCCGCGCACGGCCACGCCGCGATCCAGCACCACAATCAGCTGTTCGAATCCTTCATCGTGAAGATGTCCGGCGATCTGGACGAGAAGCACCACGCCCAACTCACCGCCAGCGGCCCGCCACTCCCGGTCCTCGCCAAGGCGCTCGAACGCCTGCGCGACCTGCGCGCGGCCATGCCAAATCGCGAATTCGAGACAGCGCATGAGAAGATTGAGGTCCTGAAGAGGGCGATCGGTCGCTAGAAACAACCCTCCCCTTGACGGAGGGTCGAAATTTGCGGCACGCAAATTTCGGGGAGGGGTTCTACGCTGGACGGGTTGACCCTGCCCCGAAAACCCTCGCGGCGCGTCGCGCCACGCGATTTTTCGACCCTCCCTCAAGGGGAGGGTAGTTTGGCAACGGGCTCGTGTAACGCTATGAAAGCGCCATGAAAATCAAGCTTCACAAGAACGACCTTCCGGGCGGGCTCGATCTCGGCTCTGTCGTTGCCATCGACAGCGAGACCCTGGGCCTCAATCCGTTTCGCGACCGGCTGTGTCTGGTCCAGCTTTCGTCGGGCGACGGCACCGCGCATGCGGTGCAGTTCGCGCCGGGGCAATACGCGGCGCCCAATCTCAAGCGCATGCTCGCCGATCCGAAGGTGCTGAAGCTTTTTCATTACGCCCGTTTCGACATAGGCATGTTCCGCCGGTATCTCGAGGTGATGACCGCGCCGGTCTATTGCACCAAGATCGCGTCCAAGCTCGTGCGCACCTATACGGATCGCCATGGGCTCAAAGACCTCGTCAAGGAACTGCTCAACGTCGATCTGTCGAAGGAGCAGCAGAGTTCGGACTGGGGCGCCGCCGACCTGAGCGACAAGCAGCTCGCCTATGCCGCCAGCGACGTCGCCCATCTGCATCGCCTGAAAGAGGTTCTGGACGGGATGCTGGCGCGCGAAGGGCGCACGGCGCTGGCGAAGGCCTGTTTCGATTTCCTGCCGAGTCGGGTCGAACTCGACCTCGCCGGCTGGGCGGATCAGGATATTTTCGCGCACTAAACCGCGGTAAATCGGCCTTTACCGCGACGCCGCAACTTGCTTGAACCGGCCTGAGGATTCAGGCCAAATTGGCATGAATTTCGCGTCCGCTGCGGCCTCTGGTTGCGGTCTGGCGGGAATCGGGGGCGGCCATAACAACGGGTATCTGATGCGTCCCGCGAGTATCAAAGTCGTGCCCACAACGCGCCCCCATAGCGACGTCAAGGCCGCGCGCCGCGTGTTCGAGACCGCCGGCGAGGCCATCCGCGCGCTCGGCGAGTCCCTGAACGCCGATTTCAGCCGTGCCGTCGATATCCTGCTGTCGGTGAAGGGCCGCGTCGTCGTCAGCGGCATGGGCAAGAGCGGGCACATCGCGCGCAAGATCGCGGCCACGCTGGCCTCGACCGGCACGCCGGCGCAATTCATCCATCCCGCGGAAGCGAGTCACGGCGATCTCGGCGCGCTGACGCAAGACGACGCGCTGCTGATGCTGTCCTGGCGCGGCGAAACGGCGGAGCTTTCCGATCTCATCACCTATGCCAAGCGCTTCCGCATTCCGCTGATCGGCATGGCAAGCAACGCCGAGTCAACCTTGCTGCAGGCCTCCGACGTCGCGCTGGTGCTTCCGCCGGTGCGTGAGGCGTGCCCGATGGGGCTTGCGCCGACGACGTCCACGACCGTGATGCTGGTGCTGGGCGACGCGCTGGCCGTGGCGCTGATGGAGCGGCGGGGATTTTCAGCCGACCAGTATCGCGACTTCCATCCCGGCGGCAGCCTCGGCCGCGCGCTGATCCGCGTCTCCGATCTGATGCACAGCGGCAAGGAGATTCCACTCGTTACCGATACGACCTCGATGCAGCGCGTGCTGATCGCGATCGCCGAACACCGTTTCGGCTGCGTCGGCGTCACCGGCAAGAAGGGCGCGCTGCTGGGCATGATCACCGACGGCGATTTGCGCCGCCACATGGGGCGCGAATTGCTCGATCTCAAGGCGCGCGATGTGATGACGAAGAACCCGAAGATTGCGCGGCCCGACGAACTCGCCGCCGAGGCGCTGGCGTTGATGAACGAGAAGAAGATCACCCAGCTTTTCGTTCTCGACGCGAAGGACAAATCGAAAAAGCCTGTCGGCATCCTGCATGTTCATGATTGCCTGCGCGCGGGCCTGCAGTGATGCCGCGCGGACGCTCCGCCAAGACGGCAATCACGGCGCCCGCCGCGCCGGCCAAGGAACGCCGCGACTGGACGGCGCGCGCGCGGGGTACGGCGCTCGACGCGCTGCGTTACAGCCAGTTCGTGGCGCTCATGAAGCGTGCGCTTCCGCTCGCAGCTGCCGTCGTGCTGGCAGCCGTCCTCGTTTATTCCTTTATTCCGCGCCAGCGTGACCGCGTGACGATGACCTTCGAGCGTCGCGGTGTGTTCGAGAACGATCTGTCGATGATCAAGCCGCGCCTCACCGGCGCCGATGACGACGGCAATCCGTTCGTGATTACCGCCGATATCGCAATCCAGGACCCGAAGAACATCCATCGCGGCCGCATGAAGAACATCCAGGCCGACATGACGCTCACAAACGGCCGCTGGCTGAACGCAACCGCGACAGAAGGCACGTTCGACATGGAGGCCGGCTCGCTGAAACTGCGCAAGGGCATCGCGATCTATACGGATGACGGTTACGAGCTGCACACAATGAACGCCGATATCGACATGAAGAGCGGCCAGTTTCACGGGCCCGGAACGGTGACCGGGCATGGGCCCGCCGGTACGCTGCGCGCCGACAGCTTCGAGGTCGACCACAAGAAGCAGCTCATGCATCTAATCGGTAATGTCCAAATGACTTTTTCGACGCTGAGGACGAAATGAAGACGAACTGGTACGCCTGTGTTTGTCTCGTGGCGCTGATTGCAACGGCTGCCTCCGCCGAAAACGCGCCGGGCTTCGGCCTCAGCAAGCGCGACGCCAATGCGCCGATCCAGGTCTCTGCCGACCGCTTCGACGCCGATTTCAATTCGAAGCAGGGCACCTACAGCGGCAACGTCATCGTCACGCAGGGCGACATGCATCTTCGCGCCGACAAGGTTCGCGTGAATGTCGTGGCGGGAAAGCCGGACAAGATTTACGCCACGGGCAATGTCGTCGTCACGGCACCCAATGGCAATGCGCAAGGCGACGACGGTATCTACGACGTCGCGCCGCGCCTCATCACCTTGAATGGTCACGTCGTGCTGACGAAGGAGAAGAACGTCATGCGCGGCTCGACGCTGACGGTGAACCTGATCACGGGACAGGCTCAGCTCGGCGCCAAGGCACTTCCCGGCGGCCGCGTTCAGGGGTTGTTTACGCCGCCACCGCAAAGCCCGAAGACAAATCCGTAAGCTTCACAGTTCCTTAAACACGAATAGGCATGGTTCTTGCCCATGGCACAGAGAAAATCCGCCAAGCGTCAGAATGCCGAGGTTTTGGAGGCCGAAGGGCCTTCCCGCCCGCGCGTCGTCGAAGGCGGCAAAGGCCTCGTTGTCAAGCGCATCGGGAAGAGTTTCAACAAGCGCCCCGTGGTGCGCGGTGTCAGCCTGACGCTGAAGCGCGGCGAAGTGGTCGGCCTTCTTGGCCCAAACGGTGCCGGCAAGACGACGTGCTTCTACCTGATAACCGGGCTCATCCCGCCGGACGCCGGCACGATTGAAGTCGACGGCATGGATATCACGCGCCTTCCGATGTACCGGCGCGCGCGGCTTGGCATCGGTTATCTCCCGCAGGAAGCATCGATCTTCCGCGGGCTCACCGCCGAGCAGAACATCCGCGCCACCGCGGAACTGGTCGAACCCGATCCCGGCAAGCTCGAGGCGATGGTCGAGGAATTGCTCGCCGAATTCGGAATTTCCCATGTGCGGCACACGCCGTCGATCGCGCTGTCGGGCGGCGAGCGCCGCCGCGTCGAGATCGCGCGCGCTCTGGCAACGCATCCCTCCTACATTCTGCTGGACGAGCCGCTGGCCGGTATCGACCCGATTGCAGTGGGAGACATCCGCGATCTCGTGCGGCATCTGAAGGACCGCGGCATCGGCGTTCTGATCACCGATCACAATGTGCGCGATGCACTCGACATCATCGACCGCGCCTACATTCTTCACGAGGGCCAGGTCATGAAGGAGGGCACGCCGGCGGAAATTGTCAGCGACCGTGACGTGCGCCGCGTCTATCTCGGCGAAAAGTTCTCATTGTAGACAGGGTGTAGCGTTTTATGGCGTTGGGGCAGCGTCTCGAGATTCGGCAGGGCCAGGGGTTGGTGATGACCCCCCAGCTGCAGCAGGCGATCAAGCTGCTGCAATTGTCGAACATCGAACTCGCCGAATATTGCGAGCAGGAACTCGAGAAGAATCCGCTGCTGGAACGCGACGAACGCGAGCCCGCGGGAGAGGTCGAACGCGAGGCCGTCAAAGCCGAGTCAGGTGAGGCCGAGGGGCTGGACACCGCGCTGTCGCGCGAGGATTTCTCCAAGAACGACGACATGGATGCGTCGCGCGAGGATATGTACGACACGCCGGAGACCGGCGCGCCGATGCAGGCCGCGCCGCTGACCGATTGGTCGACGGTCAAGAATTCCCAGCGCTTCGAAGGCGATGAGGATTCGCTCGAATCCACCGTGGCCTGCGGCGGCACGCTCAAGAATCATCTCGAAGAGCAGCTCGCGATTGCCGCGCTGTCGCCTGAGAGGCGGCTGATCTGTCTGTCGCTGATCGATGCCGTGGACGAGGCGGGCTATCTGCGCGCCGATCTGGATGAGGTCGCGCAGCGTCTCGGCACCTCGCTCGAAAGCGTGGAAGAGGTTCTGACGGTTCTGCAGGGTTTCGATCCCCTCGGCGTGGCGGCCCGCGATCTGGCGGAATGTCTGCGCATTCAGTTGAAGGCGAAAGACCGGCTCGATCCCGCGATGGCGGCATTCTTGACGCGGCTCGATCTGGTCGCCCGCCGCGAAACCGCGGCCTTGTGCGCAATTTGCGGCGTCGATGCCGAAGACATCGCGGACATGGTCCGCGAAATCCGCGAACTGACGCCGAAGCCCGGCTTGGCCTTCGGCTCCGAGCCCGTGCAGCCGGTCGTGCCCGACGTGTTCGTGAAGGAAGGCCCCGACGGTCTTTGGCACATCGAGCTCAATTCCGACACGCTTCCCCGTCTTCTGGTCAATGCGCGCTATTTCAACAAGGTGTCGGCGGGCGCGCGCGACAAGGATTCGAAGAATTATCTGACAGAGTGCCTGAACAGCGCCAACTGGCTGGTCAAGAGCCTGGACCAGCGCGCGCGCACCATCATGAAGGTCGCGAGCGAGATTGTGCGCCAGCAGGACGGGTTCCTGACCTATGGCGTGCGCCATCTGCGGCCGCTCAATCTGCGTACCATCGCAGATGCGATCTCGATGCATGAATCGACGGTCAGCCGCGTCACGTCGAACAAATACATAGCCACGCCGCGCGGCGTCTTCGAGCTGAAATATTTCTTCACCGCCTCCATTCAATCCTCGAACGGCGCCGAGGCACATTCCGCGGAAGCGGTGCGCGACCGCATTCGCGAGATGATCGACAACGAGGGACGTCGTGAAATTCTTTCCGACGATCGCATCGTGTCGCTGCTCACCGCCGACGGCGTGAACATCGCGCGGCGCACCGTCGCAAAGTATCGCGAGGCCATGAGAATCCCATCTTCCGTGGAAAGAAGGCGCCTGAAATTCGGGGAATCGGCTGGCGTCGAACTTCGTTAATTGCAAGCGTTGACATTGGGGAAAGTGGGGACTAAACGTCCCGCCGCTTTATGGAAACGCTGCGGTTTGAAGGGCCATGAAGAGCCTGGAAACATGCACAAGACGACCAAAGGCTTACAACGTCAGAGCTTCGAAAAAGGCAGGAACAAGGCAGTTTGCGCAAACGGTTTTGCGTGATCGATCCGGAATTTCTGCCCGCGCGTTTATGACCGGTCATCAATAGGTTCCTCTATGAACATCTCCGATGTGCTTGCGCCGGATGCCGTCATTGCGGCGCTGAGGGTCAATGGCAAGAAGCAGCTTTTGCAGGAACTTGCATCGCGCGCCGCGCAGCAGACCGGGATTCCCGAACGAAAGATCTTCGAGTCGCTCAACGAGCGCGAGCGCCTGGGCTCCACGGGCGTGGGACAGGGGATCGCGATACCGCATAGCCGCATGGCGGATGTGAAGGCGATCACGGGTGTCTTCGCGCGCCTCGATACCCCGATCGATTACGATTCCGTCGACAAGCAGCCGGTCGATCTCGTGTTCATGCTGCTGGCCCCCGAAGGCGCGGGCGCCGACCATCTGAAGGCGCTGGCGCGCGTCTCGCGCCTGCTGCGCAACCAGCAGGCTTGCGAGAAGCTCCGCGCCGCGACGAAGCCGGAAGCGCTCTACGCGATCCTCACCGAACCGTCGGCCAATGGCGCAAATTCGCGCGCGGCATAGACGCCGCGCTCCACGGAAAAGAAAGGCCGGAGCGTCGCTCCGGCCTTTTCAGTTTGGGGGAGTCCACTTCGTTCAGTGCAAGCTCACCGGCGTGAGGTCGTTCTGGACCGCGGCCCCGTAAGCGGAAGCATAGGCGTCGGTGTAACCGAGCACGCGTCCATCCACGCCATGAAGGACGTAAAGCTTCATTCCGGGCGGAAGTTCGATGCCCGCGGGAATGATGCCCAGGCGATGGGCTTCTTCCGAATCCGTCGGCTTGATGTAGGCAATGCGCCCCTGAGCCGTCTCTTCGGGAGTGAATTCGACATCAAAATCATTGGTCACGACTGACCTCCTTCTCCGGCCCTGCGCTTCAGCACGCTCGCCGGACTGTTTTCGCCCGTCCTTATTTCAACGGTGCGCACGATGCATTCCGCCTTCGGGCGCGCCAGTTCGATGGTCAAAAGTCCGTTACTCAATTCGGCGCCGGTGACCTCGATGCCTTCGGCCAGGACGAACGAGCGCTGAAACTGCCGCGCCGCTATCCCACGATGTAGAAACGTGCGATCGACCGCATCGTTCTGCTTCCCGTGGATCAAAAGCTGGCGGTTCTCGACCGTCACATTCAGCTGATCGGGCGTGAAGCCCGCGACCGCGAGCGTGATGCGCAGCCGATCATCCGGGGATTGTTCAATGTTGTAGGGCGGATAGCCGTCACCGGCACTCTTCGCCGTGCGTTCCAGCAGCCTGTCGAGATGTTCGAAGCCCAGCAAAAAAGGGCTGTTGAAATAGACGTTTCGTGTCATCAAAGCCCTCCTTGAGCGGCCTTGGCTCGTGTGCGGCCCCGAAATGGGCACCGCCTCTGCATACAATGTGGGGTGTTTGGCTGTGCAATCAAGGTATTGTTGGGCGGATCATGAACCAGATATTGCCGGGATCCGATGGCGGCTGAGCGATCGGTTCCTTTCCTGCTCCTCGACGACGCGACGCCGGGCGGTGAAAGCCTGACGCGATTCGACGGATTTTGTGGCGCGATTGTGGCGGACGCGATGGACGAGGTCGCGCCCGCGCTTGCGGCGATCGAAGCGGCACGCCGTAGCGGACGCCACGTCGCCGGCTATTTCTCCTATGAGCTTGGTTACCTGCTGGAGCGGAAGCTTGTGCCGATTCTGCCGCGCGATCGCGCGTTACCGTTGCTGTGGTTCGGAATCTTTGAACGCGTCGAGGCCATTGGCGACGGGATTGACGGCACATTGGCACGAATGGCGCCGGGCAGGGCGTATGCCGGACCGCTGCGTTCTGAATGGGACGAAGCAGCCTATGGCGAACGTTTCGACCGCGTGCATCGCTATATCGCCGATGGCGACATCTATCAGGCCAATCTGAGTTTTCGCTCGCGCTTTGCCTTTGCGGGCGATCCCTTGGCGCTGTACCGGCGGCTGCGCGCGCGTTCCGCTGCGGCGTATAGCGCATACATCGATGATGGCGAGCGCCATATCTTGAGCCTGTCGCCGGAGCTGTTTTTCAAAGTGTCACCGGACGGCGAGATGACCGCCAAGCCGATGAAGGGCACCATCGCGCGCGGTGACGACGCCAGGTCTGACGCGGCTGCGCGTGAGCAGCTGTCGAACAGCGACAAGGATCGCGCGGAAAATCTCATGATCGTCGATCTGCTGCGCAACGACATCGGGCGTATCGCGGAGACGGGCAGCGTACGCGTGGAAGATTTGTTTGCCGTCGAGACTTATCCCACGCTGCACACCATGGTCTCGACCGTGAAAGGCAAGGCCAGACGCGGTGTGGACGTTGAGACCATTATACGCGCGTTGTTTCCCTGCGGTTCCGTCACCGGCGCGCCGAAAATCCGCGCCATGGAGATCATCCGCGTATTGGAAGCGAGTCCGCGCGGGCTCTATTGCGGAGCCATCGGACATTTTGCGCCAGATGGATCGGCGCGCTTCAATGTCGCGATCCGGACTCTGACAATCCGCGGCAATGAGGGCGAACTCGGTATCGGTGGTGCGGTCGTTCAGGATTCCAGCAGCGGCTCGGAATATGACGAATGCTTGCTAAAGGCGCGGTACTACGAATCCTCGCGACGTCCACTGGAACTGATCGAAACGTTGCGCTGGTCGCCGGATGAAGGGTTTGTACGCCTCGATCGTCATCTCGACCGGATGCAGCGTTCAGCCGCGTTCTTCGGCATTCCATTCGACCGCGCGAGGCTGATTTTGCCGGAAGCCGCACAGAAGGACCTTCGGGTGCGCGTGACATTGAACGAAAACGGTGCGTTTACCTGCGCGACCGCGCCGCTTGGCAGGACGCAACGGCGCTGGACTTATCGGATTTCGACAAGTCGTATGCAGAGCGGCGATATGCTTGCGCGCCATAAGACCAATTGGCGCGAAGCTTGCGAACCGCTGCCGGATTGCGACGAGACGATCTTCCTCAACGAGCGCGGCGAAGTCGCGGAAGGAAGCCGCAGCACGATCTTCGTCCGGCACGGGGATACGTTGTTTACTCCGCCTCTGTCGGCTGGCATTCTCGATGGCGTGCTGCGGCGCGAGCTGATCGAGCAGGGCAAATGCCGCGAAGAGACGCTGATGCCGCGCGATCTGCGCGACAGCGAAGTCTCCTTCGGCAACTCACTTCGTGGGCTGATCGACGGTGCCGCCGCCGAAGCGCTGGCGCAGGTCTAAACCGACTGCGCTGCCATGCTGCAAAGCTTGGCCAATGTCGCGGGAAGTACCCACCCGCCGGCCTCCATCAGTTCTCCGGACACGACATCGCGCGCGAGAAGATCGGGTAGCGAACGCGCTTTCAGTTCCAGACGGACGCTTGCTGCCGCGTCTTCGAGTGACGGTGTTGTGCCGTCGGGGCGGTCCATATGGACGGCCTTGCCGACGATCGCCGCCTGCTCGGGATCGTCGAGGCGGTTGACCAGATCGGCATAGTGGCCGCGCGCGCGCCGCTTGATGAATTTCGGGATCTCGAAGATCCCGCCCGCGACGACCGCTGCGCCGATCGCGACCGCGCCGCCGATGGTCATGCTGCGTCGCGTGATTTTGGGTGGCGGGCTCATGCGAAATGCTTTCGCAGATGCGTGGCGAGGCGCAGGGTCAGGGCCACCAGGTTCATGGTCGGATTGGACGCGCCGTAGGTCGGAAACACCGAGCTGCCCGCGACGTAGAGATTGCTCACGTCGTGCACCTTCTGGTCGGCATCGACCACGCCCAGTTTGGGATCGGCGCTCATGCGCGTCGTGCCCATGTGATGATTGCCCCAATCCATCACGCTCAGCCAATCGCCGTGAGTCTTCTGGTTGAGCCGGATCATGCCGGTGCGCGCGGCCAGAAGCTGGCGGCCCAGTTCCTTCATCGTGTCGCGATAATGCGCGAAATTGAAGTCCGCGACGCGCATCAGCAATTTCAGCCGCGGCATGCCGAGCGCATCCTTCTCTCCGGTTAGGACCAGGCGGCGGTTGGCGTCAGGCACAAGTTCAAGACCGGTTCCGAGAGAGAACGCCTTTGCATTGCTGGCATCGATGCCGAGCGCGCTCGCAGCCGTGGACACGGCTGCTTGTCCGAGCTCGTCGAGTTTCACCGGGTTCTCCACGGTGGTGAGCGAGGCGCCGACGCGGTGTGTCCGCTGATAGGCTTCTGTCGGCGAGAAGGTCGCGCGCAGGATCGCGCCCCTGATCGTGGCGGCGTTCTGATAGAACGACGCGAGATTGCCGTCGAAGATCGCCATCGTCGCGCAGTCGCGCGGGATCGGATGATCTGCGAAGAAGCGGCCGACGACATCGTTACCGTTCCCGATACCGGCGGTCGCAACGTCATTCGACGCCAGCAGCAGGCGTGCATTCTCCATCGCGCCGCAGGCCAGGACAGTGATTTTCGGCCTGACTGTAAAGCGATTGCCGGACAGCGTCGCGACATCGAGATGATCGAGGCTTGCCGCATCGGCGGCCAGACGCAGGCCCGTGACATTGGCGTGGAAATAGGTCGAGAGATGCGCGATCCGCTTGAGATCGTCGGCATAGCGCTTGCCGAAATGCGTCGGCAAAAAGCTGCCGCGCATCTTGCTGAACTGGAACCAGCTCGTATAGACGCCGCCTTCGCCGAGCCTGACCGGCGTGCCGGCGGATTTGGTCCATTTCGTCCCGTGATCGTAGACGAACGGGCCCGCTTCCACGAGCGACTGCGCGCGCTTGAAATAGGGCGCGATTTCCTTGCGTGCGAACGGCCAGCCGGAATGGGGCATCCATTCGCGCGTCTCGAAATCGATCTCGCTCAGCGGCCGGCACCAGCCGCCCCAGTGATTGGTGCTGCCGCCCAGATATCGCAGCCGCGAAGCTTCGAGCTTGAGATAGGGATAGCCGCTCTGGGTGCCGGCATAGAGCTCCTGCGTCTTGCCGTCGAAATTCATCGCGCCGCTTTCCAGTAACGTCACGCGGATCGGCGAGGGGGCGAGCGCCAGCGCAAGCGAAATCCCGGCAGGGCCGCCGCCGATGATCGCGATATCGGTGTCGATGATGGTGCCCGCGGGAACACGGCGGGCATCGATGAATGCGCTCAAACAGGTGCCTTTCCATCCCCCGGCAGGCGAGGATTAGGCTAGACCGGCGGCACGGTCAAAGTCTTGCCGGAAGTGTGGCGGGGGAGGGGTTAGCGAAGGCGCCTTTTTGCAAAAGCCCGGCCCGAATGTGTTTTCATGTAGCGTTCAAATTGGACAGCCCTGTCGGCCTCAGAAAATGCCAGGTATGTCACCAGACGCCATGGTTTGAACTTGGCTGTATGTGGCGAGCCGCCGGAATTGTGTTTCTTCAATCGTGCTGGGAGATCATCCGCAAGGCCAACATAGTTTTCGTCGGGATATGGAATGCTTTCGAGGAAGTAGACATATTTCATGACGCGCGCTCGTCATTTTGGCGGCAGTCAGTATGTCACAAGTGGATGCGAAGCATGGCTTGCCAGGCGAAGCGCGCGGCAACAAGCCCAGGCTTCGCCCTTCGGGCTACGCCGGGCAGTCTTCGCTCCGCTATCGCGTCGCGAAGCCTGGTGGAGCCAAGCGGGATCGAACCGCTGACCTCCTGCATGCCATGCAGGCGCTCTCCCAGCTGAGCTATGGCCCCAATTCAGGGAAAGGGCGGGCGGTTAGCGCTCGTCCTTTTCGATATCGGCGTCGATGATATCGGTAACGTCGTCTGCGTCTTCTTCGGTTTCCAGAAGCGTGTCGTCGGCTTCTTCCTCGTCGTCCTCGACTTCGATGCCGGCGACCACGTCCTCTTCGTCGGCATCGACCACCGACATGCCGGCGGCTTCGGGCTCGGGCTCCTCCTCGACGACTTCATCGTCGTCGTCGGACATCACCACCGGTGCCTCATCGGGAACGGCCTCGACGATCTCCTCGGCCTCGGCTTCCTCGTTCTCGTCCTCAGCCTCCTCCTCATCTTCCGCATCGGCGGGGATCGGAATGGCGGCGACAGGCTCGGGCACGCGCGCGCGGCGCTGCTTGTAGAGCGACTCGGGCTCGAAGCTGAACTGGCACTTCGGGCACTCGATCGGCCGTTTCTGAAGGTCGTAAAAGCGCGCCGCGCATTGCGGACATACGCGCTTAATTCCGAGATCGCCCTTGACCAAAGTGTTGCTTCCCGCGTGAATTTCAGGTTTCCGAAAGGGGGGTCGTTTGCCACTTCTGGCACGGCCTGTCAAAGAGTCCGTGGCCGGGTTCGACCCTGCCGGTCACATAGCCATCAAACCATTGGCTTTCAAGGCTGTTCCCGAATGCCCGACCATGCGCGACCCCGTTCCCTGACTGCGGCTCGTTCGGGGCCGCTCAAGGGCGTGGCGCGGGTTCCCGGCGACAAATCCATCTCGCATCGCGCATTGATCCTGGGTGCGATGACGGTGGGGGAAACAAGGATCTCGGGCCTGCTCGAGGCCGAGGACGTGCTCAACACCGCCCGGGCCATGCGCGCGCTCGGCGGCGACCTGCTGCGTGATGGCGATGGCGAATGGCGGGTGTGGGGCAGGGGTGTCGGCGGGCTCGCCGAACCGGAGGCGGCGCTCGATTTCGGCAACAGCGGGACCGGCTCGCGGCTGGTGATGGGCGCGGTCGCGACCACAGCGATGATTGCGGTGTTCACCGGGGATGAATCCTTGCAGCGCCGACCGATGAAACGCGTGCTCGATCCGCTCACGCTGTTCGGTGCGGCTTATGAGGCGCGTGAGGGCGGATTGATGCCGGTGACGCTGACCGGTGCATCGCGTCCGATCGCGATCGAGCATGAGGTCGCTGTCGCTTCGGCGCAGGTGAAGTCGGCGCTGATCCTGGCTGCCCTCAATGCACCGGGCCGTTCGCGCATCGTCCAGCGCGCGCTGACCCGCGACCACACCGAGAAGATGCTGGCCGCGTTCGGCGCGAAAATTTCGGTCGAGACGTTGGCCGATGGCGGCGAGGCGATCGAGATCACCGGCGAGATCGATCTCAAGCCTGCTTCCGTCGCCGTGCCGTGCGATCCGTCATCGGCGGCATTCCCGCTGGTTGCGGCGCTGATCGTTCCGGGATCGGAGATCACGATCCCCGGCGTGCTGCTCAATCCTCGGCGCATCGGACTGATCGACACGCTGACGGACATGGGCGCAGACATCTCCATCTCGAACGAGCGCGAAAGCGGCGGCGAACGCGTCGGCGATCTCACGGCACGTCACTCGTCTCTAAAGGGCGTCGATGTGCCGGCCGACCGCGCGCCGTCGATGATCGACGAATATCCGATCCTCGCCATCGCCGCCGCCTTCGCCGAAGGCAAGATGACGATGCATGGTCTCGAAGAATTGCGCGTCAAGGAAAGCGACCGCCTCGCCGCCATCGTCGCCGGCCTGCAGGCGAACGGCGTATCGGTCGAAGAAACCGAGGGCGGCATGATCGTCGATGGGCGCGGCAGCGTGAGCGGCGGCGGCACTGTCGCCACCCACATGGACCACCGCATCGCCATGTCGTTCCTCATCATGGGCCTCGCCGCGCGGGAACCGGTGACCGTCGACGACGTCTCGATGATCGCAACGAGCTTTCCGGGGTTTGAGGAATTGATGCGCGAACTAGGTGCTAAAATATGAACCAGGTATTCCCTCGCCCCCGCGAAGCGGGGGAGAGGGCAGGGTGAGGGGGTGCTGATGTCATCTCGCAGTCTCAGACACAAGATCGATGCCGTCTCTACAGCGCGGATGCATTCCGAGGTTTTTGCCCAGCTTAGAGCCCCCCTCACCCCACCCTCTCCCCCTCAAAGGGGGAGAGGGAGGTTTTATTTGTTTTGGAGAACAGCTTGAGCATCGTAATCGCCGTCGATGGCACCGCTGCGTCCGGCAAGGGCACGCTGGCGAAGAAGCTGGCGCAGCATTTCCAGTTCGCGCATCTGGATTCCGGGTCGCTGTACCGTCTCGTGGCGCTGGCGGTGGTTGAGGCGAAGGACGATCCGGCGAATGAGGCCGATGCGATAAAGGCGGCGCATGCGATCGATCTCACCCGCGCCGGCGATCCGGCGATCCGCACCGATGCTATCGGCAAGGCGGCGTCGGTCGTATCGGCGCATCCTGAGGTGCGCGCGGCGCTGCTTCAGTTTCAGCGCGACTTCGCGGCGCGACCCGTCGGCGAGAGCCGGGGCGCGGTAATCGACGGGCGCGATATCGGCACGGTCATCTGCCCCGACGCTACGGCGAAGCTGTTCATCGATGCCCGCCCCGAAATCCGCGCCAACCGCCGCTGGCTGGAGTTGAAAGCCATGCGGATCGAGCGGGTCGAACTGGACCTTTTGCGCGAGCTCATCGCTCGCGACCTGGCGGACAAATCCCGCAAGATTTCCCCCATGGTCGCGGCGGCGGACGCCGACTTGCTAGATACCAGCGATTTGTCTATAGACGCCGCGTTCGCGGAAGCCTTGGCCTTGGTCCAACCCAAAGTCGAGGCGGCGCTCAAAGCGAAGCCAAGGGGTTAAGGAGACCCGGCGGCGCTTCATCGGGCCCGAGAACGCAAATCCCAGAACCCAATCCGCCCGTGCGGCAGCGCGCGGGAAGACCGTCACGCTGATGCCGAAAGGCGAAGGCGGACCGGCACAAATGTTTTAACGAAGGAATTTAATGGCCCGCCACGCACAAGCCACTGTCATCAAGGAATCCATGTCCACCCCCAGCCGCGACGATTTCGCCGCGATGCTGGAAGAGAGCTTCGTCGGCCGTTCGCCGGCCGAAGGCTCCGTCATCACCGGCACGGTGGTGGCGATCGAAAACGATTTCGCTGTCGTCGATGTCGGTCTGAAGACCGAAGGCCGCGTCAGCCTCAAGGAATTCTCGATGCCGGGCATGCCGGCCAGGGTTGCCGTCGGCGATCAGGTCGAGGTCTATCTCGAGCGCGTCGAGAACGCGATGGGCGAAGCCGTCCTCAGTCGTGACAAGGCGCGCCGCGAAGAGAGCTGGATCAAGCTCGAGCGCGCGTTCAACGAGCAGACCCGCGTCGAAGGCGTGATCTTCGGCCGCGTGAAGGGCGGCTTCACCGTCGATCTCGACGGCGCGGTCGCGTTCCTTCCCGGTTCGCAGGTTGACGTCCGCCCGATGCGCGATGTCGGTCCGCTGATGAACCAGCCGCAGCTGTTCCAGATCCTGAAAATGGATCGCCGCCGCGGCAATATCGTCGTCTCCCGCCGCGCCGTGCTCGAAGAGCGCCGCGCCGAGGAGCGCACCTCGCTTGTCGCCAGCCTCGCCGAGAAGCAGGTCGTCGAAGGCGTGGTCAAGAACATCACCGATTACGGGGCGTTCGTCGATCTCGGCGGCGTAGACGGGTTGCTGCACGTCACCGACATCGCGTGGCGCCGCGTCTCGCATCCGACCGAGGTTCTCTCCGTCGGCCAGACCGTCACCGTGCAGATCATCAAGATCAACCACGACACCCAGCGCATCTCGCTCGGCATGAAGCAGCTTCAGACCGATCCGTGGGAAGGCGTTGGCGCCAAGTATCCGGTCGGCGCGAAGTTCACCGGCAAGGTCACGAACGTCACCGATTACGGCGCTTTCGTGGAATTGGAGCCGGGCGTCGAAGGCCTCGTCCATGTCAGCGAAATGTCGTGGGTGAAGAAGAACGTCGCCCCGTCCAAGATCGTCACGCCGGGAACGGAAGTCGAAGTCGTGGTGCTGGAAGTCGATTCCAACAAGCGCCGCATTTCGCTGGGCCTCAAGCAGGCGCAGGACAATCCGTGGGAAGCGCTCGCGAAGGCCCATCCGCCGGGCAGCGAAATCGAAGGCGAGGTCAAGTCGATCACCGAATTCGGCATGTTCATCGGCATCGACAACGATATCGACGGCATGGTGCATCTCTCCGACCTCTCCTGGGACAAGCCCGGCGAGGAAGCCATCAAGGCCTATGAAAAGGGCCAGATGGTCAAGGCGCAGGTGCTCGACGTCGACGCCGAGAAGGAACGCGTCAGCCTCGGCATCAAGCAGCTCACCGGCGATCCGATCGAAAAGGCAGGCCCGCTGAAGAAGAACAGCGTCGTCACCGTCACCGTCACGGAAGTGAACGACGGCGGTATCGAGGTTGCGCTCGAAGGCGGCGCCAAGGCGTTCATCCGCCGCAGCGATCTCGCCCGCGACCGCGCCGACCAGCGCCCCGAGCGTTTCGGCAAGGGCGACAAGATCGACGCGCTCGTCACCCAGGTCGACAAGGCCAGCCGCAGGATCTCGCTCTCCATCAAGGCGCGCGAAATCTCCGAGGAGAAGGAAGCCGTGGCGCAATACGGCTCGTCCGACAGCGGCGCCTCGCTCGGCGACATTCTCGGCGCGGCGCTGAAGAAGGCGACCGGCGGCAAGAAGAAAGCCAAGAAGGCCGGCGAAGAGAGCGAAGACGAGGGCGGCGAAGAGGAGTAATCCTCGCCCCTGTCTGTCTCCGGAAATGCAAACCGCGCGGGATCATCTCCCGCGCGGTTCTTTTCTGGCGTATCGATCGGCAAATCGGGCCGCCTTATCCACAGTCATAATTCCCTCACCGGTTGACGTCACAAACATTCAATGACAGCGTGATTCGCGTTAGTCGAGAGTTGGGGAACGGAACCATCTTGTCGTGAGCACAAAGAAATCCGCCGCGCGGTGCCGCGGCGGCGCGCGATGAGTCACGCCGTTTTTCATCATCGATGTTGGAGCGGCAATGCTTCAGCGCGCGCGTTTTGTGGTCCCGGCATAAGTGCTGCCGGCTTAGGGAAACTATTTCACGGAGGTCCACAATGATGGGCGACACCTATGAGTTCGACAATGCCGATGCCACAAAGAATGCAACGCTCATATGCAAGGTGGAATGCGTCCCGCCAACGCCGGGCTATCAGGCCGGATTTGTCCTCCAGAGTTCCGATCCTACTCAAGCTGCTATCAGACCGCCACCAGGCAGAAGCGCATCATTTCCGATCTCTGCAGCTGAAGTCGCCGCCGACGCTAGCTACACGCTGAATGTAACTCCTGCTGCCACGGCAGCGGGTGGCACGTTCACGGTGAAAATCAGCATGGTTCAGGGGGCTGGGCTGGGAGGAACGGTCTACGCGACAGATCCCAACGCCGTACCGCCCAGCTATCCCATGCAGCTGGACGGTAACGGGTTTGTCGCCGCTGAAACCGGCGTCGTGTCGGGACACCAAACCTACTACGCCATCTCAATCGTCAGCGCCTGATGGGGATATCACCAATGCCAAAATGTCTTTCGCGGAGCTGCCTTGCACTTGTGGCCGCCATCGTCTGCGGTTCGACCGCATCGGTGCATGCCGATACCAGCAATTTGGAGAACTGCCTGCAGGAGATATTCAATACCGGCTCGGCAAGCGATAATTCCAACGACACTTGCCTGCTGGTCAACACGCCGGCGCAGAATACAAATCTGTTCTCGTTTGATTACAGCGTTCCGAATTCGCCCGCGATGGAGTTGGCCGGTCTGTCGACCGATAAAGTCACGCCTGCCAACAGCCTCAAACCGTTTGTCCTCTCGCTTCCGGGACTGCTGGGATCGGATGGAACATCAACGTCGGCCGCACTTGATTTGGCGCCGGCTTGGGCCCTTGGTGACCCAGATACGATTATAGCTGAGTATGAAAAGCCGAATGCTTGGGCAGAGAGAATTTGGTATCGCACGCGGTTTGGCGTGGCTCTCACTAAGGGCGATACAGGTGGGTCTGACCCCACCAAAGCCGTTCCTTCACGCATGGCTATCGGCTTGAGCTTCTCGCTTTTGGATGGAAGCGATCCGGTTATGGCAAGAACATCCAATGATTACGAACTTAAGGACCCGAACGATAAGAACAGCCCTCGCATCAACGACAGTCACTGGCTTCATTGCCTAACCATCAATTTCGACAAGTGGGCGCCCGACGCGAGAAGTGACCTGCGCGATATTGATGCGGCGAATGTGTACATCACCAATTTGAGCGGAAACGCGAATGCCGGAAAGCCGCTTCAGGATATTAAATTTGGTATGTATCAGGGCAAGCCGCTTGTTGGTAAGGCTGGACTCGAGCGGATCATGGAAATCGCCAATCAATATGGCGTCACCGGCGCGGGCGAGCTTCCGGCTGCAGATGATCCGCGGTGGAATAGCGGGAGCTCTCGAGCAGAAGTCCTCAAGACTCTGCGGGCCGCTTTTGCTCAAAAAAAGACTGACATAACGAATGGCGACAGCTGGAAGGCGCACCAACAGGCTTCTCAAGACGCCATTGTGGCATGCCAAAAAGAAGCGAGCGACGTCGCGCAACATGGTGCCGATTTGCAGATTGGTGCTGGTGTCGTCCTTCAGGGTGCACCGGGCACATTGAGCAATCTAAATGATCCCAATGGCGCAGTCTGGATCGCCGGACGCCTCCCATTCTCAGACATATTCGGTTCAGACGGTCTCTGTGATCCGACGACGGTCGGTGCAACGCGCAGCGAACTTGCCTGCTGGACGATCGGTGGATCGGGCCGCTACAGCGCTGGAGAGATGGATGCGACAGGTGACACGACGACGCCGATGTTCAAGGCGAATGTCGCCGAAGGGTGGATCGGCATCGAGCGCATCGATACCAGCATGAAGGTCGGTGGTTATTTTGGCTACATGGATCAGAGCGCGGTCAATGTCGCGGACAAGGCATTCTCCAAGTCCGGAACGCGCTGGCTGTTCAGCGGCGCCTATTCACTGTCCAATTGGGTCAATGGACTGTGGGTTGTTGGCTCCTACGGCAATGCAAACGGCTCAACCACAACGCTGAACGACAAGGTTGCCCTGCTCAGTCTGACATTCGGTCCGCCAAAGCTCGACAGTGGCTTCATGCAGAAGGATAGCACGCCTCCGGCTCAGTAAGCAGCAGTCAAACGTCAAAGAAAAAAAGCCGCGCAGGATCATCTTCTGCGCGGCTTTTCTGTTTCAGGCCTTAAGCGCCTATTCCGTCGCCGCCGGGAGTTCGAACAGGGTGCCGCCGTCGTGCTTGCCGCGCTCGCTCATGGTGCCGAAAATGTCTCCGGTAACATCGACGAGAAGATCGCCCTCAGGTGAAGTCCCGTTGATGCAGGACTTCTTCGTGCATTTGAAGCTTCCGAGCACTTCGAGCGTGCTGCCGGTGAGCTTGAACATGGTGCCGGATTTCTTGCTTCCGCCGACATTGGTCAGGCCGAACAGCGCGCCGTTCGCATCGAGCGTGAGGCCGGTGGGAATGCCGCCATCCGCGCAACCCTCCTGAGCGCAAAACGTATAGGGCTGGCTCTGGAGGCCATGCGGATCGATCTTGAACACGACGCCGCAACCTGCGGCCCCGCAAACATCGGCCGCATTGCCGCCGCCTGCCGTCGTGCCGAAGAAATTGCCGCTGCCATCGAGTGTAATGCCCGATTCCGGCGTTCGGCCGTCGGTGCAATCCGTGGACGAACAGAACTGGTGCAACACGGTCTCCGTCCAGTGCAGGCTGTCGCTGGGGCTCAGGCGGTACGCCACCCCGCAGCCATTTGCGCCGCAGGGATCCGTCGTCACGCCGCCTTGCGACGTCGTTCCCACGATATTGCCGTTGCCGTCGACGACAATGCCGCCATTGGGCGATTTGCCGTCCGCGCAATTCTGGGCGGTGCAGAAGAAATAGAGAACCTTCTCGATCCAGTCGGCATCTTCGGTGTTGCCGGGTTTCAGGGAGAAGACGACGCCGACATGCTTCTTTCCGCCAAGAAGCGTGGTACCGTAGAGCGGAGACACGTCGTCATAGGGAACGCCCGATGCGGCGCCCGCATAGGTGAGTCCGCCGATCGGCTGCGATCCGTCCTCGCACCCCGTCTGCGTCTGGCAGAAACTATAGAGCCGCCGATACGTCCAGCGGGTCTTCGCGGCGTTGGGCGTCAGCATGAAGACAACGCCATTGTTGTTGCCTTCGCCGCCGCCACTCGCTGTCCCGAACAGCCTGCCCTGGACGTCCGCGATCATCGTCACATTGTGCGGTTGCGCGCCATCGGTGCAGCCTGATGCTGCGCAGAAATTGTAGATTTTCTTGTGATGGTGCTTGCCGGTTTCCGTGTCACGCACGACTTCGTAGACAGTGCCGGCATTGTTCTGTCCACCCAGCAGCGTTGTACCGAACAGATTGTTCTCCACATCCGCATAGAGATTTCCGGTGGGCTGTTTGCCGTCGAAGCAGACATCCGGCGTGTCGCCGCAGAACGAATAAACATTGTTGAACTTCACACCCGCAGCCTGGCTCGGCACGGCGAAGGCGAGCGCACCGAGCGCGAAAGCCGCGATTGCAGGCGCGCGAAGCAGCCCGGTCAGCATGGTATTTTGCATTATCTCCTCCAGGGGCGCCTGCGCGCGGTCCGAAAAAAAGGCGTGAATTCCAGCCAAACCGCCGCGAAGCGCTCTCGGCACGACCGATCGGAACACTGGGATTACAGTAGGTTAGCACGCCACTGCAAGTTGCCCAACCGCCCGTTCCTCACAATTCGTTACGCTATCGATACGGAGGCTGAGAACTTTTGTTTCGTCCCGATGCCAAGCGATGCACAGAAAAGTTCTCGCCTGGAACCGCGCTTCCGGCTTTCATGGAAAGCGAAGGCTTAATCCGCGCCGCGTCCTTTCCGGCTTCGATTAAGTTTGCAGCAACTTGCGCACGACTACCCTTGGTTGGCTTCCGCGCGGCGGCGACGAAGAGGCATATCGCGTGCTGACCAGACGAATCCCCGAAACGAAGCGTACGCCGTCGGCCATGCTGGCGCGGAGCGGCTCGGCCTGCGTCATCGGGCTTGACGGCATCAGGCTTGTTGCCGCGGCGCGCTGGGAGAAGATGAAGCCTTCGATCTATCAGCGGATCGAAACCATACTTCGCCAGAAACTCGGGCCTTCGGATTTCTTCATCCAGATAGACGAAATTTCCTATCTGGTCACGATACCAGCCGCCGAACCGGAAGAGGCGCAAGTGTGCTGCCTGCGCGTCGCATATGAACTGCACACCGACCTGCTCGGACCCTGCTCGATCGCGCAGCTGCAGATCGCGGCCGCGGTGGCGAAGGACGACAACACGCTGGAGGTCATTCCGATCGTTGCGCCGCAGATTCTGACATTGGCCGAGCGGGCCGGCCTCGACGAACTCATTTCCACCAGCAAGCCCGGCGATGAGCGCAAGCCGGCGCTGCGGCGGCAGTTATCGAAGCCGGCTCATCACGACGTGACGCATCTCTTTATTCCAATCTGGGATGCACGGGCCGAAGCGATCATCGCCTATCGCTGCGAAGTCTCAACGGCCGAGCCGCCGGCGGACTCGCATACGCCAAGCGGCAAGGCACGCGCGGCACTCAAGCTGGCGCTGGCAGCACTCGATATTTCGGTTGCGGCGCTGGAAGCGTCGATCGCGCGCGGCGAGCGCTTCTTGATCCATGTGCGCGTGTCGTTCGAGACCTTGACGTCGCCCGTTGCGCGGATGGAGTTCGTTTCCGCCTGCCGCGATCTTTCGCACGAATTGCGGCCCTATCTGGTTTTCGAGATCGCCGATCTGCCGGTCGGCGTGCCGCAGAGCCGCCTCAACGAACTGGTGACGACGGTGCGCGCCTTCGGACGCGGCGTGACGGCGGAAGTGGCGCTGCGCAATCCCACGCTTGCCATGTATCAGGGCATCGGCCTGCAGGCGATGGGCCTCAACCTGTCGGCGCCGCAGGATTCGCTGACCAAGACCGAAATCGAACGCCTCGGACTCAGCGCGCGCCGTCTCGGGCTGATTGCCTTTCTGAGCGAAGTGCCCACCCCGGCGCTCGTCGCCTTCGCGCGCAATTGCGGGGTGCGGTGGATGTCCGGCCCGGCGATCGCCAAGCCGGTTCTAGAGCCGGGGCCGATCATTCGTCTTTACACGGACGAAATTTATCGCGGCGCCCACAAGGCCACTGCCTGACCACTTGATTACGCAAAGATTAGGTGTCGCCGGCAACGGAATAACCGCGCGCCACGTTTATCCCTTGCCTGAACCCGCGGGTTCCGGAGTGGGACCGCGTGGCCGTTTTGTCCTGCTTGTCATGAAACATGAGTAGGAGGAGTGCGTGATCATGCTTTCGAAGAAGTTCCTTGCATTGGCAGCGGCAAGCGCCGCGATTTCCACGCAGGCGTTCGCGCAGGATATGGCGTCGGATGGAACACGAATAATTTCCGATCCGCTTTATCTGCCCCTGCAAGGCCAGTTCTTCGGTGCGACCGGATATACCTATGGTTCGTCCAGCCAAGACATATTCGATTCGACGGGAACAAAATCCGCGTCCACGGACGTTCATTTCAACCAGATGAGTCAGACGATTCTCTATGGTATCACCGACGATCTCGCCTTGAGCTTCGACTGGGCCAATGATCTCTCCCGGGATGCTACGCGTCATCCGGTCGGTGGGACCGACGTCACGCGATCGAGTTCCGGTTGGACCGACCCCGAATTCGGGCTGACCTACCGCGTGATGGATCAGCGGGAAAGTCCGCTGACCTTCGATGTCCGGGCGAATTATTCGCCCGATGCTTTCCCCGCCAAAACGGCGACGGCCGACGACGAGGGAACGGTCGCGCGCGGCGGGCAGATGGTCGATCTCGGTGCCACGCTGGGCCATGAAGGACCCATGTTCACCGTTGCTGCGAAGGTCGATGCGCTCTGGCTCGATACGCGCGACGTGTTGAACCGGTCGTCCGGCGACACCAACCGGACCGACTCGCAATGGAACTACCGTCTCGGCCTGGACACGCAGACGCGGCTGAACGACGTGGTCTCATTCAATGTCGGTGCCGGGCACACGTTCACAAACACGGCGACGGTATTCAATCTCACCACTGGCCTTGAGCACTTCTCGCAAGGCGGCGACGTGACGGACGTTGACGCCGCGCTGAACTACCAGTTCGTGCCCAACACGCTGGTGGCGTCGCTCGAATACCAGCACAATTTCTATCAGAATTCGCGAAACCTGTTCCCGACGTCGCCGGCCGACAACACCTCGATTCGCAACAAGGACGAGGATTTGGTTGGCGTCACCCTGCGGTATGTAACACCCTGATATTTGACAAGCTCGCCGATCCGGCGCTGGTATCTGCGGGGTTCCGGATCGGCATTCTTGCGCAAATTCGATTGGCTCATCGTCGGCGCGGGATTTACGGGAGCGGTCCTCGCCGAACGCATCGCGTCCGAGCTCGGCAAGCGTGTACTGGTCATTGATCGCCGCGGCCATATCGCCGGCAACGCCTATGACCATTGCGACGACCACGGCCTGCTGATCCACAAATACGGTCCCCACATCTTTCATACCGCCAGCACCAAGGTATGGGATTATCTGTCCAGATTCACACAGTGGCGGCCCTATGAGCATCGTGTCCTTGGCAAGATCGATGGGCGGCTTGCGCCGATCCCGTTCAACCTCAATTCCTTGGATTTGCTGTTTCCCGCCGCACAGGCACAGTCGCTGTCGCGATTGTTGATCGACACCTATGGCGAGGGCAGGAACGTCCCGATTCTAAAGATGCGCGAGGATGGGCCGCCGGGCCTGCAAGAGCTCGCGGCGTATATCTATGAGAAGGTGTTCAAAAACTACACGTTGAAGCAATGGTCGCTGATGCCCGAGCAACTCGATGCCGGCGTAAGTGCGCGCGTGCCGGTTCGCATCAGCCGTGATGATCGCTATTTTCAGGACGCTCATCAAGCGATACCGGCGGAGGGTTACTCGGCGATGTTCTCGCGAATCCTCGCGCATCCGAATATCGAAGTCGCGACCGGCACTGATTATCGAAGCCTGCCGGATACGGGCGCCAATGTGATCTTCACCGGGCCGATCGACGAATTCTTTGGCTATCAATTCGGCGCGCTGCCCTATCGCAGCCTGCGCTTTCATTTCTATTCGCGGGCAGAAAGTCAGGCACAGCCAGTCGGGACCGTGAACTACCCCAACGATCACGCCTACACCCGCATCACCGAGTTCAAGCACCTCACCGGTCAGCAATCTTCAAGCACCGTGCTGGTGGAGGAATATCCGCAAGCCTATGAGCCCGGAAAGAACGAGCCTTACTATCCCATCCCGACGCGCGATAACGCCGAGAAGTTGAAGCCCTATCAGGACGCTGCGCGTACGCTGGAGGGCAAAGTGTGGTTCGCCGGCAGGCTGGGCGACTACGCTTATTATAATATGGATCAGGCCTGCGCCCGTGCTCTTGCGTTGTTCGAAAAACAGATTGTGCCCTTCGCCCGCGGAGATGTTGCGTGACGCGCCGCTATCTCCTTGTTGTACGGGCCGGCGATTTTTCGCTGCATCCGGGCTGGCTCGACGGCCCGCGTTCCTGGGATCTGCACATCAGTTATTTCGGTTCGCGGGACGAACCGTTTGGCGCTCTGCCTGAAGGCGTATCGCTCTCACGCGAGACGGGTCCGAAATACCCCGGCCTCAGCGACTGCCTCGCGGCGCATCCGGAGTTTCTGGATCGCTATAGCCTGATCGGATTTCCGGATGACGATCTGGCGTGTCGCGCGGCCGACTGGAACAGGGCGTTTGCCGTTCTCGATGAAATCGGCGCCGATCTTGGACAGCCTGCGCTCGATCCGCGCTCATTCTTTTCTTACGACATATTCCTGCGCAGGAAAAAGTTCCGCTATCGCGAGGTCGACTTCGTGGAGTTGATGTGCCCGATCTTCTCGATGTCTTTCCTTCGCGAAATTCTGCCGACCTGGACGCTTAATGCCTCGAGTTGGGGGCTCGATTATCTCTGGCGCGCGCGCGCGCTGCGCGAGGGTCGTCGCATGGCGATCGTGGACGAAGCGAGCGTGCTGCACACGCGCGCAATCGGGAGAGGGGCGCAATACAGCGCCGCGAATATGAAGGGTGGATCGCGCTACGACGACTTCGAAACCGTTCTGAAGGCCCATGACATCACCGATCGTTCCCGCCGCGTGCTGCGCGGCGTGGGAAAGGATGGCGCTTCAACCGTCAATGCATTCTTCCTCAACCGTACATTGATTCTGCCGGGGCTCCGGCGGAAATTCCGCAATGTCCTCAACGTGGAGGACGTCGCCCCGAGGCGTTCATTGTCCGGAAATGGGCCCGTCGGCGTCGCGCCCCCTTGGTAATGAATTTGTCGTAATCTGTCGCATCTGCGAGATGCGAGACGTTCATCGACGGATCAATATTACTTTGACAAATTGGCTGGAAGGCAAAATCATATAGCTCTTGATCGGGTGGGGACTCTGATGAGGAGTGACCTGAATGATCTGGCTCGCGCGGCAACGCACGCTGTTCGTGCACAATCCGAAATGCGCCGGAACCTCGGTTCATAAAGTGCTGACCGAGGCATATCCGGACGCACATATCGGATGGGGCCGCCGCTACGACGCGGAGCGCGACGAAATCCAGGATATGGCGCATCTCACGCCACGTGAAGCGCGGGCACATTTCGATCTCCCACTGGAATACCGCAGTTTCGGGTTCGTGCGCGATCCGTACGCGCGGTTCGTCTCGGCTTATCTGCATTTCAAACGCTGGAATCCCCACTATGAGTCTCTGACGCCGGAGGAGCTGGCGTTCGACATCCTGGATGAGGCGCGGATCAGATCGGATTGGAAGTTTATCCATTTCGCGCCGCAATATCGCTTTTTCTACGAAGGACAGTGCTGCGTCGCGTGGCGTGTCTGGAAAATGGAGAACCTGCCGGCCGCGTGGCACCAACTGCGCAACGACCTTCAGCTCGATGCCGATCTTCCGGAATTGAACAAGCTCAGCCCCGAGTGGTTCGAGCCAATGAGCGAGGCCCTGGTCGGCCGGATCAATATGCTCTACGCGCGCGATTTTGCCTTGTTTGGCTACGCAAAAAGGCCTGGCCGCGAGCCGCGTGCGCGGCGCGGTTTCTACAGCCGGTACCGCAAATTGTGGCCGGAGCTGCGTAACCTGGACATCTCCGACGCCAGCGAAATCTGAACCGGCTCAGGCGAACGCGATCGCACCGAGAACGAGCCCGACTATGCCGAGCCCCAATGCGCCGAACCAGAACGGCCGGCGTTTGGTGATGATCGCGATCGTCGACAGCGCGATACCGATCTCGACCAGCGTGGCAGCCCCCGTCAGCCAGTGATGACGGCGCTCATGTTCCGCGCTCTCACGCTGAAGCTTGTCTCGCTCTGTTTCGTTTTCCCTGGCGCGCTTACGGATTTCGGTTTGCTTATCGGATTGCTCTTTGGCCGTGCGCCGGTAATCGGCAGCCCGCGGCCCGCCCGAATCGGCGGCGATTCCGTAGATATGCTTTTTCAGGCTGTCGGCCTGGTACTCGTTCCACGAATCGGTCGCCTGGTCCTGGGCGAGGACCGCCTCGCTCGAGGCCGTGATCGCCAGCCCGCCTTCAACCGTCTCCATGCTGGTTGCCGCAGCGGCAAGGACCGCCAGAAAGGCCACGGTGATGGCGACCTTGGCAGTGAACGGGTCCTGCTCATGGGCGGCATGCTGGGCGTGTTCGCTGTGCTCATGGGCTTCGAGGGCGGGATCGTGGCTCATCTGGCTTCCGGAATCGGGACAGGTTTGGGTATCAGGATCATGCGGCGGCCGCCATCGGCGGCGTTGTCATGCCGGGCGGCTGCCGCCCGCCGGGGCGAGTCTGCGTGATTTCCGTCACATTGGGAGAAAATCCTGCTTTTTCAGTGGCTTCCCGTTGACGAGGGCCGAGGCCTCTGACAGGTTAACCTTGTCGGGGCAGCGCGCGGGGCGCTTTTTCGTCGAGCTTAGTGTCCCACATCTTGGGGGCAGGGGAATGATCAAGTCAGAATTGGTTGCGCGTCTCACCGAGCGCTATCCGCATCTCTATCATCGCGATGTGGAGCGCATTGTTTCCACCGTGCTGGACAAGATCACGGACGCCTTGGCCGAAGGTCATCGCGTCGAGCTCAGAGGTTTCGGCGCTTTTTCCGTGAAAACGAGGCCTTCGCGGCTCGGGCGCAATCCGCGCACCGGCGAGCCCGTCGAGGTCGAAGAGAAGCGTGCACCGTTCTTCCGCACCGGCAAGGAATTGCGCGAACGCCTCAACATGAACGGCAAGGGTTGAAGCGGCGCCGTTCACGGCCTAAGACGCCGGGCGGATGAGCCCGGCGAGATTCGAAAATCCCATCTATGTCGCGATCGACACGCCCGATATGGACCGGGCGCTGGCCCTGACGCGCGCGGTGTCTCCGCATGTTGGCGGCCTGAAAGTCGGCCTCGAATTCATCTCGGCTCATGGGCCTGGCGGCATCCGTGTCATCGCGGCGATGGGATTGCCGGTCTTCGCCGATGTGAAATTCCACGACATCCCGAACACCGTCGCCGGCGCGGCGCGCGAGATTGCCCGGACCGGCGCGAAAATCTTCAATGTCCATGCCTCCGGCGGCGAGGCGATGCTGCGTGCCGCCGTCGAAGCATCGCGCGGAATCAACCCGGCAACGAAAGTGATCGCCGTCACGGTGCTCACCAGCTTGGACGATCAGGCGCTCGATGCTGTCGGACAACGCGGTCCCGCGGCTGAGCAAGTCTTGCGCCTCGCGGCGCTGTCACGGAAATGCGGCCTGGATGGCGTGGTGTGCTCGGCGCATGAGATCGCCGCGATCCGCAAGGAGTGCGGTGCGGATTTCATGCTGGTCGTTCCGGGCATCCGCCCCGCCGGCAGCGACCTCGCCGATCAGCGGCGTGTGATGACGCCGCGCCAGGCGGCGGATGCCGGCGCGGACATTCTCGTCATCGGCCGCCCGATCAACGCGGCAGGCGATCCGGTTGCCGCAGCAAAGGCGATCGAGGAAGACCTCCATGGCTGAGAACAAAACCAAGCCGACAAAGGTGAGCGTCGCAAGTTACATCGCGGCGCTTCCCGACGAGTCCAAGCGCGCCGACGCGAAGAAGCTGGTGAAGCTGATGCAGGCCGCGACCGGGGAGAAGCCCGCGATGTGGGGTCCGAGCATCATCGGCTTCGGCAGCGTACATTATGTCTATGAAAGCGGCCGCGAAGGCGACATGCCGCTGCTCGGTTTCTCGCCGCGCAAGCCGGCACTTGTTCTTTATGGAGTCGCACGTTCGGCGCAGTCGCTGCTGCCGCGACTCGGCAAACACACGACCGGAAAAGGCTGCCTCTACATCAAGAAGCTTGCCGATGTGGATTTGAAGGTTCTCGAGAAGATGATCTCGATCGCGGTAGCCAAGAAGAGCAAGACGCCGGCGAAGGCGAAATGACCTACACGCTCTACGGCTCTTCGGGTACCGCCAGCATGTGCGTGCACTGGATGCTGATCGAGCTCGGCGTGCCGTTCGAGTTCAAGGCGCTCGATTTCGCGAAGAACGAGCAGAAGGATCCGGCCTATCTCAAGATCAATCCGGGCGGCCATGTGCCCGCGCTGGTGATCGATGGTGTGGCTTATGCCGAAACCGCCGCGCTTCTGATGCTTCTTGCCGAACGCCATTCCGATCGCGGTTTCGCACCGGCGATCGACGCGCCCGACCGCGCCGACTATCTGCAATGGATGATCATCTTCGCCAATACGCTGATGCCGGCCTTTCGCCTGTTCTATTACGCGGACGAGGGCGCGGGGCCTGAGAATGCCGAAGCAACCAAGGCGCAGGCGATCCTCCGCATCGAAAAAGTCTTCGCTCGCGTTGATGCGGTGCTGGCGGATGGCCGGTCTTATCTTCTCGGCGACACGCTGCGCGCTACGAACTTTCTGCTGACGATGTTGACGCGCTGGTCACGCAACTTGCCGCGCACCGCGATGGAATGGCCGCATCTCAAGGCCTATGTCGAGCGCATGCGCGCAATGCCGTCCTATCGCGAGACGCACAGGCGGGAAGGCCTGCAGGGCTGGATCTGAACTCGACCCTCCCTCAACGGGAGGGTGGGAATTCAGTACTCGTATCCTTCGCGATAGTCATAGCGCGCCTGATAGATCGCGCTGTTGGCACGGTTCATGCCGCTCTCGACCGCCTTCTTGTAGCAAGGCTCGCTGTTCGCCATGCGGACCGGATAGCGCCCCGCCAATTCCGCGCAGATGTCATGCGCGGCATCGCGAACGCGCGCGCGGAGTTCGTGCGCGCCTTCACTCGTGGCGAGATCGAGATCGCTGTAACCCACCGACTGTGAAAGCGTCGTCGGCTCCGGCGGACGGCCAAGCTGATTGGAGGGATAGGGGCGGTGGTAGTAATAATCCGGCGCCACGACGATGACTTCCTCGTTCGGACCGCCCTGATAGGTGTACTGGTCGTCATAGCCCTGCGCCGACACGGACGATGTGCCGAGCACCAGTCCCAGCGCGCTCGCCGCGAGAAGGGTTGTGTGGAATCTGGTCATTGCATCTCTCCCTAAAATTGGCCGTGCCTCCGCCTCGGGGACGGAAGCGCTCGAGGTGAAGAACGAACCATTGCCCTATTGGTTCTGGAACTGCGGGCGCAAAATGCGGCGCATCGGGGGTTTGATTGCGCCAAAAGCGTGTCGCGGGAACTTTGCTTGATTTCACGCAGGCCCGGCGCGATAAGCGCCGTCCCATGGGCGTCCTGGTCAAAATCTGCGGCATAAACAGCGTGGAATCCGCCGATGCGGCGATCCGCGCGGGCGCGGATTTCGCGGGCCTGGTGTTCCATCCCAAATCGCCGCGAAATTTGACGCGTGAGCAGGCTGAAGCATTTGCGGCGCGCATGCGTGGAAGGCTTCGTCTTTTCGCATTGTTCGCCGACGCGAGCGATGAAGAGATCGCCGACACAGCGCGCATCGTGAAGCCGGATTTCCTCCAGTTGCATGGCCGCGAAACGCCGGAACGAGTCGGAGCATTGCGCTCGCGGCTTGGCATTCCGATCATCAAGGCCGTCGCCATCGCCGATGCGGCGGACGTCGCGAATGCCGCGCGCTATGAAGCCGCAGCCGACATGCTGCTGCTCGATGCCAAGGCGCCCGACAGTGCTATGCGTCCCGGTGGGCACGGCGCGGCGTTCGACTGGCAGTTGCTCCGTGGACGGAGTTTCTCGCGGCCGTGGCTTCTTGCCGGCGGCCTGAACGCGGAGAATGTCGTGCGCGCAATCCGCAGCAGCGAGGCGCCAGGCGTGGATGTGTCGTCGGGCGTCGAGACTGCGCCGGGTGTGAAAAGTCCGGAGATGATCGAATCGTTTATCGCGGCGGCACGCTCTGCGTTCTATGCGGAGACGCGCGCATGAGCATCCCTCCCAATTCCTATCGCGGCGGCCCCGACGCACAGGGCCATTTCGGCTCCTATGGCGGGCGCTTCGTTGCCGAGACCTTGATGCCGCTGGTTCTCGATCTCGAGCGTGCTTACGAGGCGGCGAAATCCGATCCCGCTTTCCAGGCCGAGCTCGGCGGCATGCTGAAGCACTATGTCGGTCGCGAGAGTCCGCTCTATTTCGCCGAACGCCTGACCGGGCACCTCGGCGGCGCGAAGATCTATCTCAAGCGCGAAGACCTCAATCATACCGGCGCGCACAAGATCAACAACTGCCTCGGACAAATTCTTCTTGCGCGGCGCATGGGCAAGACGCGGATCATCGCCGAGACTGGCGCCGGCCAGCACGGCGTCGCGACGGCGACGGTGGCGGCGCGTTTCGGCTTGCCCTGCGTCGTCTATATGGGCGAAGTCGATATCGAGCGGCAGAAGCCGAATGTCTTCCGCATGAAGCTCCTCGGCGCCGAAGTGCGGCCGGTGAAATCGGGTTCGCGGACGCTGAAAGACGCGATGAACGAGGCGCTGCGCGATTGGGTCGCGAACGTCCACGACACGTTCTACATCATCGGCTCGGCGGCGGGACCGCATCCCTATCCGCAGATGGTGCGCGATTTTCAGACCGTGATCGGCAACGAGACGCGCGCGCAGTTGCAGGAGCGCGAGGGCAGGCTGCCCGATAGGGTTGTCGCCTGCGTCGGCGGCGGATCGAATGCCATCGGCATGTTCCATCCGTTCCTCGACGACAGCGCGGTGCAGATTCACGGCGTCGAAGCCTCGGGTGACGGCCTCGAAACCGAACGCCACGCCGCGACGCTGACCAAGGGTTCGCCCGGCGTGCTGCATGGCGCGCGGTCTTATCTCTTGCAGGATCGTGATGGGCAGATCCGCGAAGCGCATTCGATCTCGGCGGGCCTCGATTATCCGGGCGTCGGGCCGGAGCATTCCTGGCTGAAGGACACAGGCCGCGTTCAGTACTTCGCTGCCAGCGACAAGGACGCGCTGGAGGCGTTCGTTCTTCTCTCCAAACTCGAAGGCATCATCCCCGCGCTCGAATCCGCGCATGCCATCGCCCATGTGATGCGCATCGCGCCGCAGATGGCGAAAGACAAGCTCATTGCCGTCTGCCTCTCCGGCCGTGGCGACAAGGATGTGTTCTCCGCCGCCGCGGCATTGGGGGAGAAGATATGAAAGCGACGGAACTACCCTCGCCCCCACGCAGTGGGGGAGAGGGCAGGGTGAGGGGGTGCCAACCACCGAACTCTAACTTCGACACCCCCTCACCCCGACCCTCTCTCCCACTTTGTGAGGGAGAGGGAGGACTTCTGTGATGACCCGCATCTCCCAAACTTTCTCTGCACTGAAGAAGCAGAACCGCTCCGCTTTCGTGCCGTTCATCACGGCGGGCGACCCGGATTTCGAAACGGCGCTGATGCTGCTGAACGAGATGCCCAAGGCTGGCGCCGATCTGATCGAGCTCGGCATTCCGTTCTCCGATCCCATGGCGGACGGGCCGGTGAACCAGGCGTCCTATCTGCGCGCGCTCGCATCCGGCATGACGCTCGCGAAGGTGCTCGATCTCGTGCGCAAATTCCGCAAAACCGATGCGAACACGCCGCTTGTACTGATGGGCTCCTACAATCCGATCCATGCTTACGGCACGGCGCGCTTCGCCAAGGATTCCGCCGAAGCGGGCGCCGATGGCTTGCTGATCGTCGATCTGCCGCCGGAGGAAGACGAGGTGCTGCGCGCACCGGCGTCGTTGCATGGTCTCTCGGTGATCCGCTTCGTCACGCCGACAAGCGACGCGACACGGCTGAACACCATCCTCGATGGCGCGAGCGGATATCTCTATTACATCTCGATGGCCGGCATCACCGGATCGAAACCCATCGATCCCAATGAGACCAAGGCCGCGATCGATGCGCTGCGGGCACGCACATCATTGCCCTGTACGGTCGGCTTCGGCATCCGCTCGCCGGAACAGGCGGCTACCGTTGCCCGTTTTGCAGATGGTGTCGTCGTTGGAACTGCGATTGTGAGCAAAATCCTCGAAAATATTAACGCCGGCGCCAAGCGCGCCGCGCTGGTCTCGAATGTGGCGGAATTCTGCCGCGCGATGGCCAAATCCGCGCATGCGGCCCGCGCATGACGCTGCCCTCATGCTTCGACAGGCTCAGCATGAGGATCTTTCTATTTCCTCACCCTGCGCTTGTCGAAGGGTGAGATGCGGTGACATTGGAAAGAGCTTTGATTAGAGTCATGCCATGAACTGGATCGCCAATTTCGTTCGCCCGCGCATCAAGAGCCTCATGGGCGGTCGCGCCAGCGAGACGCCTGACAATCTCTGGAGGAAGTGCCCCTCGTGCGGGGAGATGATCTTTCACCGCGATCTCGTGGCGGCGCAGAATGTCTGCCCGAATTGCGGATTCCACATGCGTGTCGGCCCGGCGGAACGCTTCGCGTCGATTTTCGATGGCGGACAGTTCGACGAATTGCCTGTGCCGGTGGTTGCACTCGACCCGCTCAAATTCCGCGGCGAGAAGAAATATCCCGATGAGATGAAATCGGCGCGGGGCAAGACATCGCGCCAGGAAGCGCTCACCGCCGCGCGCGGAACGCTGGACGGCATGCCGGTCATGGTCGCAGTGCAGCCCTTCGATTTCCTCGGCGGTTCGCTCGGCATGGGCGTGGGCGAAGGCCTTGTCCGTGCGATGCAGGCGGCGGTCGAGGAGAAGCGGCCGTTCATTCTCTTCGTTTCTTCCGGCGGCGCGCGGATGCAGGAGGGAATCCTCTCGCTGATGCAGATGCCGCGCGTGACGATCTGCGTCGACATGCTGCGCGAGGCTGCGCTGCCCTACATCGTCGTGCTCACCGACCCGACCTTCGGCGGCGTCAGCGCGTCCTATGCGATGCTGGGCGACGTGCAGATCGCGGAGCCCGGCGCGCAAATCGGCTTCACCGGCGCGCGCGTGATCGCGCAGACCATCCGCGCGCAATTGCCGGACGGTTTCCAGCGCGCAGAATATCTGCTTGCGCACGGGTTGCTCGACATGGTCACGCATCGCCATGAGTTGCGCGAGACACTGTCGCGGCTGGTGCATCTGATGATGAAGCGCCAGCGCCCGAAGAAAGTCGCGCCGCCCGCGATCGTCAACGCGACGGCAGCGCATTCGTGAGCCTGCCCGCAACGCGCAGCGACGCGGTTCTCACCCGGCTTCTCTCGCTCCATCCCAAGAAGATCGATCTGGTGCTGGACCGCATCCAGCGCCTGCTGGCGCAGGTCGGCCATCCCGAGCGCGCGCTGCCGCCGGTCATCCATGTCGCGGGCACCAACGGCAAGGGCTCCACCTGTGCGTTCAGCCGTGCGATGCTGGAGGCGCAGGGGCTGAAGGTTCACGTCTATTCCTCACCGCATCTGGTCGAGTTCCGTGAGCGCATCCGTCTTTCCGGCGCCCTGATCTCGGAGGAGGAATTGTCCGCGACGCTGGAGGAATGCGAGCGCGTCAATGACGGTGCGCCGATAACCTTCTTTGAGATCACGACCGTAGCGGCCTTCGTGGCGTTCGCGCGCCACAAGGCCGACGCGCTGGTGCTGGAGGTCGGGCTCGGCGGCAAATACGACGCGACCAATGTGATCGCCAAGCCGCGCATGACGATCATCACGCCGGTCGGCCTCGACCATGCGGAATTCCTCGGAGAGCAGATTGCGGGGATCGCGGCGGAGAAGGCCGGCATCATCAAGCCCGGCGTGCCGCTCATCGTCGGCGCGCAGGACGACGTGCCGCGCGATGTGATCCTGCGCCGCGCCGATGCGCTCTCCGCGCCCGCCTATGTCTTCGGGCAGGATTTCTTCGCGCATCAGGAACATGGCCGCATGGTCTATCAGGATACCGACGGGCTGCTCGACCTGCCGCTGCCGAAACTCATCGGCCGCCATCAGATCGAGAACGCGGCGGCGGCGATTGCCGGCTTGCGCCGTGCCGGGGGCGGTTGGGGTAAGGACGCCGCGATCGAGCGCGGGCTGCGCACGGTAGAGTGGCCGGCGCGCCTGCAACGCCTGCATCACGGACCGCTGGTCGAGGCAGCGCCGGACGGTGCCGAAGTCTGGCTCGACGGTGGTCACAATCCGCATGGCGCGGCCGCGGTCGCGTCGGCAATCGCCGATCTCGAAGAGCGCGGCGAGCGTTCGCTCTATCTGATCTGCGGGATGCTGCGCACGAAGGATACAATCGGATTTTTTAGCGCCTTCCGCGGCCTCGCGCGCCACGTCGCAACAGTAGGCATTCCTGGTGAGGCGATGAGCCTTGGCGCCGGCGAGCTTTACGACCGCGCGCGTGCGGCAGGACTCGACGCCGCGCCCGCCGAAGACGTCGAAGACGCGATGCTCCAGATCGCCGCCTGGGCCCGCGCGCATCCGAAAGAACCACCGCCGCGCATTCTCATCTGCGGATCGCTCTATCTGGCTGGCACGGTGTTGGCGGAGAATTCGTAACACATCAAATCGGCGCCAATCCGTCATTCCCGGCGCTTGGACGCGCGCCCTTTGCTGTTTCGGAGGCTAGCGCGTAGGATGCGGCGAAAGCGCCCTTTGGGGCGAATGAGGTCGACAGTGCCCAACAGCGCGCTGGCTACCCAAAATCTCGATCTGAAAAGATTGCTGAAGTTGGCGGCCGCCAATACTGCCGAGCGGGACATCGCGGACAAGATCCAGGATGTCCTGACGAAGGAGCTTCATCATCGCATGCAGAACATGATGGCGATGGTCGGGGCCATCGTGCGTCAGAGCCTGAAGACCGCGCACAATTTGCCGGAAGCGGCGCGCGCGATCGAGGCGCGGATGATGGCGATGGCGCGGGCGCACGATCTCTTGCTGAAAGCGGATTTGAAGTCGGCGGGACTGACCAGCGTCATTCTCGGAGCGATCGAGCAGCATGGTTCGGCCATGGGCCGCATCGACATACAGGGCGATGACCTCGAGGTCGTCTCCGGCGTCATCGTTCCTATCACGTTGATGCTCAACGAACTCTGCACCAACGCCACCAAATATGGCGCTCTTTCGAAGGAGGGTGGGGCGGTTTCGCTGAGGTGGGCGAGGAAAGGCGACTCCATTGTTTTTCACTGGCTGGAATCCGGCGGTCCCGCTGTTGTCGCGTCCGAACGCAGAAGCTTCGGATCGAAACTGATCGAAGATGCGCTGCCGCGGCAACTGGGTGGGCGCGGGAAATTGTCGTTTCCCGCGACGGGAGCCGCCTTCGAGTTTGTCGTCCCCGCCAAGGATTTCGAGGCGCCATCGGCGGGCGCGAGCGTCACCACGCTTTCGGGACGGAACCAACCGGCGCGTTGAGAGTTCACACTACGGTGGAGACCCAAACTCCCCGCGTATTCAGCTGCAGAGCGCCAAGATCGGCCCTTTTCGGCCCGCCTGCGCAGGCAAGCACCAATCAAGGCGAAATCTTACGGGAGCAACCAGCGGCATTGCGCCGTGACGGTTGTTCGCAAGCAAAGGAATTACAATGAAAATTCTGCTCAAATCAGCCTTCGCGGCTGCTGTTCTTCTCGGCACCACGGTCACGATTTCCCAACCGGCCAGTGCCGGCGTATCGGTCGGGATCGTTCTGCCGGGCGTGGCGTATGTTTCCCCGTACGGCCCGGGTTACGTCGCCTATGACGACGACTACTATTACGATCCGATCTATATCGGCGGATCCTGGTATCACGGGCCGTATCGCTGGCGGATGCGGGGTGGCGAGCGGATGTTCTTTGTGAACGGCCGTTGGCATCGCAACGAATGGCGCAATCGCCCCATGCCGAACACGATCATGTTCCGCAATGGCGGCTCGTTCCGCGACGGGCACAATATCGGCTTCGGCAATGCCGAGCGCATCAATGCGCGATTCCGTCCGGGAAATGGCGAGATGCGCAACGACCGCCAGGATGTGAAGTCCGACCGTCAGGAACTCAAGCAGGACCAGCGCGAGTTGAAGGACGACCGTCAGGACCGGCGCGACGATCACAAAAACTAACGTTCCGTTCAGAGAACGACGATCTGAAAGGCTCCCGGCTTCGCGCCGGGGGCCTTTCGGCTTTTAGGCTGCGAGTTTCCGGCTGCGCAAGTTCCCCACAAGCACCGGCACCACGATCAGCGAGCCCAAAAAGAACGCGTGATACCAGATCGGGAATTTGTCCCAGATCGTCGAGTGGAAATACGCGAACGGCACGAACATCAGGATTGCGAGGGCCCATGGCGCCACCCGTGACGCGGGCACGACGCGCACTGTCACGAGGGATGCGATGAGGAGCGCGACAGTGCTTTCGGCCAGTCGTGCGATCATCATCGGCAGCGTGAAGGTCATCGCTGCGAATACGGCTGCATAGTCCGGCCAGAAGTAGCGCATTGTCCGGTCGATCACCGTGACGACGACGAGCCAAGCCACGACACCCGCAATAACGCCCAATACAGTCCTGACCATAAATGCCTCCCCCCGGAAACGTTTCCGGCCGCGAGCCTGTCATGAGGCTCAGCGGCCGGATTGTACAGAATTCTCGCAGGCTAAGGAATTGGCCTCAGCTCGTGCGCGCGGCAGCGCCTGCGGTCGAGGTGATCGAGCTTTCGATCCATTCCTTGATCTTGGACTTCGGAAGCGCGCCGACCTTGGTCGCCGCGACCTGACCGCCTTCGAAGATCATCATGGTCGGGATGCCGCGCACGCCGTATTTCTGCGGCACATGCGGATTCTCGTCGATGTTGATCTTGGCGATCGTGACCTTGCCGTTCAGTTCGGTCGACAATTCGTCCAGCGCCGGCGCGATCATCTTGCACGGGCCGCACCACTCCGCCCAGAAATCGACCACAACGGGTCCCTTGGCGTTGAGCACATCGTTCTGGAAGGACGCATCGGACACTTTGATCGGCATAGGCACACCTTGGGTTGGAAGCTGATCGTGAATCTAGGAACGCGGGGCGCGAAAATCAATGCGCCGCCAAACGCGCCGCAATCCGCCCGAATTCGGCGTCGAGCAGCGCGTCGGACAGCGCCATCAGGCTCGGGCCCTCCGTCCACACCAGCGCGCAGGCGATTCGGCGGCCCGGGAAAATCTTCGATGCCCCCGTGCGATAAAGGGTCATTTGCGTTCTGTAGATTTGCGGCAATTCGTCTTCGGTTTTCGGCGGCGGACGGTTGGTCTTGAAATCGACGATCAGGACTTCGTCGTCCGTGACGGCGAGACGATCGATACGGCCATTGATGCGCGCATCGGGGCCGAGTTCCGGCAGTTCGGCGACCAGCCCGGTTTCGGCGCGGCTACCCGGCGCGAAGGCGGCGGCAAATAGCGGGTCATTCAGTACACGGAGTGTTTCTTCGGCGATCTCCTCCGCGCTCTCCGCGTCTCCGCGTGTCCTGAGATATTTGAGCGCAACCTCGCGGCGCTTTTCCGGCGCAATCTCAGGCAGCCGCGCCAGCAGTGCATGGATCAGGTTGCCGCGTTTGAAGCGTGTCTGGTTGCCGGGCGCCCGCACCGGCGGCTCTTCCGCGCCGGCGGCCTCGGACGGACGGATAAGGCGCGGGCTGAAGCGTTCTTCCGGGGCTGGATTGCGCGCCCAATCCGGGACGGAAGTCTGCACTGTCCGCGCAATTGCACCTGACACGGGTATTTCGTCGATTTCTCCAAGGACATGGATGGTTTCGCCGTCGCGTTCGATGGCGGTGCCCTTCGCCTTCGCTGCGCGTTCGGCGAGTGCGTACCAGGACTGAGGCTTGACGCCGGCCTTGCCTTCGAAGCCGCAGATATAGAGCCGGTCGCGCGCGCGGGTGAGCGCGACGTAGAGCAGGCGGCGATGCTCTTCCAGCGCGCGATCCTCGGCCGCCTGCTTCGCGGCGAGCACGGCGGCGGGCGCGGTTGTCTTGGCCATCGGATAGAGCGGGCCTTGATCCGTATACAGAAGGTTCGCATCGCGCGCGGCGCTGGGCACATAATTGGTATCTGGCAGGATGACGATGTCGGCCTCGAGTCCCTTGGAGCCGTGCACGGTCATGACGCGGACCTCGTTATGGCCGCGCTCCATGTCGCGCTTGACCTCGGCGCCGCCGCGCTCGATCCAGTGCAGGAATCCTTCCAGCGACGGCGTGTTCGCGGCTTCGTAAAGGAAAGCGAGCGACAGGAACTCGTCGATCGCGTCATTGGCCTCATGGCCGAGACGTTCGAGAAGCCTGAGGCGCATGCCGCGCGTGCCCAGCGCTTGGGCATAAAACTCGTGAGGCGGCGCATAATCGGCGCGCGCGCGCATGCTGGCGAGGAAATCATGTGCCGATGCGAAAGCCGGTGCCTCCTCATGGCGGCGAACCAGTTCGCTCCACAGGCTGGCCGTTCGCGCATGGGCGAGCGTGAACAAATCTTCCTCGCTCAACCCGCCAAGCGGCGAACGCAACAGCGCGGCGAGATTGAGGTCGTCTTCCGGCAGCAGCACGAAACGGCCGAGCGCGATCAGATCCATCACCGCCATCTGCTCGGTGAGGCGGATGCGGTCGGCGCCGGCGACCGCAATGCCGCGCTCCTTGAGCCTGCGGATGATCTCCGGCCCGAACGGCTCGCGCCGCGGCAGCAGGATCATGATGTCGCCGGGGCCGATCGGCCGGTCCCGGTCGGGCAGGCGCGTCGTCCCGTCCGTCCATTGCTTGATCCGGTCGGCGATTTTGATCGCGAGCCGCACGACGGCGCTTTGCTGCGATAGCGTATCGACCGGCCGCCAATAATCGGGCTCGGGCGTGTCGAGCGGTTTCTCCGTCGGCCAGAATTCGACGCGGCCTTTCGCCTGTTCGCGCAGGGCGCTGTGCGCAATCGGAATGTCGCGCGAGGTCAGCCCCTTGCGCGCGCCGGGATCGGCGAAGACTTCGTCGACGAATTCCAATATCTGCGGCGCGGAGCGGCGAGAGGTCGGAAGTGTTACGTCTTCAAGTATATGCTCGGCTCGTTCGATGCGCGCCTTGAACGATTCCCGGTTAATTTCGAACTGGGCCGGATCGGCACCCTGGAAGCTGAAGATCGATTGCTTCTCGTCGCCGACCACGAAGATCGTGCGCGGTTCGCCGCGCTTTCCTTCGCGCGAGAAGAATTCCTCCGTCAGCGCGCTGACAATTGCCCATTGCTCCGGGCTGGTGTCCTGCGCCTCGTCGATGAGAACGTGATCGAGCCCGCCATCGAGCTTGAAGAGCACCCAGGCGGAGGCGTCGCGCTTTTCAAGGAGCCGCAGCGACAGTGCGATGAGATCGTCATAATCGAGCACGCCGCGCGCCGTCTTCTCCGAGGCATAAACCCTGCGCACGGCGTCGGCCACGACCAGTGTCGCCTCGGCAAGCGCCGCGGCGCGGGCCGCGCGGCAACGCTCCTCCGCCGCAATTACGGCATCACAGATGGAATTAAGCGCACCGAGAAGATCGGACCGTGCATCGGCGAGCTTCTTGGTGGCGAGCGCTTCATAGCGTCCGCCGTCGGCCTTGCAGAGCGCCCTGCGGAACATCGCGAACGCCGCGACCGGTTCGCGCGTGGCCCGCGCCTGCGCAAGAGCTTCCGCGCGCTTGGCGTCGGTCTTCAAACCGGATCCGAGCCAATTGATGATGTCCGCGAGCGATGTGTTCTCCAGCGCCGCGATGAAACCTTCCGCGATGGAGCGTTCGGTATCGTCTTCGCCGCCGCCATGCGCCTTGCGCAGCGCGCGCGTCACGGCGGCATCGTCGCCATGCCTGGCAAAGAACGCTTCGATCCTGCGACGATCGGCGCCGAGTGCGGCATCAAGCAGTTGTTGCAACCGGCCTTCGCTCGCCTGCGTCACGATATGCGCGATGGCGGCTGCGCGCGGCGCATCGCCCGATCCAGCGTTCTCCAGGACGCGCGAACGCGCCTCGTTCAGCAGGTCGCGCGCGGTGCGGTCGTCGAGCACCCGGAACGACGGCGGCACGCCGGCCTCGATCGGAAAGCGCGACAGCAGGTTCTGGCAGAACGCATGCAGTGTCTGGATCTTCAATCCGCCCGGAGTCTCCAGCGCCTGCGCGAACAGGCGGCGCGCCTTGCGCAATTCGCCGGCATCCTTCGCCTCAGCGCCGATGCTTTCGATGTTCGCTTTCAATTTATCATCGGGCAGCATCGACCATTCGCCGAGTTGCTTGAACAGGCGATCCTGCATCTCGGCCGCCGCCGCCTTGGTGTAAGTGAGGCAGAGGATGCGCTCCGGCTTCGCGCCGGCGAACAACAGCCGCGTCACGCGATTGGCGAGCGTATGCGTCTTGCCCGCACCGGCATTGGCCGCGACCCAGGCGGAGCGCGCCGGATCGGAGGCGCTGAGGGATGGATCGCTCATTTGTCCGAATCCCATCCGGTCAGCGACCATTCGCGCACGCGGGCGAGATGATCGTAATCGCCATCCGGCTCCGCGCTGAACGGCTTCACGCGCGAGCGATAGGGCGTGGTTTCGTCGTCGAAGAACGAGATGCGGCCGCTAAGTTTCTCGATAACCTCCGTGGTGATCGCGCCGACATCGACTTTCGGACTGTGGACATCGCCGGGCTCCGCGCCGCCGGAAAACTGGATATAGGTGAGTTCGGCCGCCTTCATCGGCGCGACATCCTTGAACCCGCCGCTTTCCAGGATCGCAGCTTCCAGCGGCAGCTGCGGCGTGAGCAATTCGCGAACCTGCTTGTCGGTCGGCGGCGAACCTGTCTTGTAATCGATGATCGCAGCATCGCCGGATATGAGTTCATCGATCCGATCTGCATAACCGTAAAGCGTGAAATCGCCGCCCGGTCCCGTGAAGACACGTTCGCCGCGTTTTTCGAGATGCGAGCGCGCGATGTTCGCACGCCGTTCTCGCTCGACATCCACGAACCAGCGCGCGGCGTTGACGAAGCGCGGCCGCCAGATCGACAGCGCCGCTTTCGGGATCGCCTGCTCGCGGAACACACTGTCAGCGATTGCGATCAGGCGCAGCTCCGCGCCGTCGGGAAGCGTATCCGGAAATTCGGCGATGAACCGTTCCAGCGCCTTGTGCACCGCGCTGCCGCGTTCCAAGGGACCGATCTCGGCATCCAACGGATCGAGCGGTTTCAGGCCGAGCACACGCTTTCCATAGATCGCATAGGGATCGCGCAGCCAGGTTTCGATCTCTGTGACGGACAATTGGCGCGGACGTGCCGCCACCGGCGGGCGCGGCATCGGCGGCGCGACCGGTTTCACCGCTGCCGGCTCTTCAAGCGCGGCGTGGATCGCGGCGTAGTTCGTCCTCGAAACAAGTTGCGTCTCAAGGCCGAGACCGCGTGCAAGCTGAATCAGCCGAAGCACCCAGCGCGACGCGACGGCCGGTGCGCCGTCCGCCTTTTTGGCGCGGGTGAGAATGACATTCGGCGCGGCGGCGAGTGTCGCGAAGTCGTGCGCCGCGAGACCTATGGCGCGTTCGGGTTGTTCGAGGCCAAGCGCGGCACGCATCGGGCGCGAGAACCACGGATCGGTCGCGGCGGCGCGCGGCCACGTCCCTTCGTTCAGTCCGCCGAGAATGACGAGATCGAAGCTTTGCAACCGCGCTTCAAGCGGTCCCAGGATCGCAAGGCGTGGATGACGCCCATAAGCGGGCCTGACCGCGACCTCGCTCGCCAACGCGCGGAACAGTGGTGCATAGGCTCCGGCTTCGATGGGTGGGATCGCAACGGACGCTTCCTCGAGTTGCGCGCACAGCATCATCAGTTTTTCGCCGGCGTCGCCGCTCCACGGCGAAGCCGTGCCGCACAATTCTTCCGCGGCTTTCAGATGCGCCTTCAGAGCATCCGGGATCGAGATCGTGCGCGCGGCCAATGTATCGCCAAGAGGCTTCAGCGCTGTCGCGACATCTGCGAACCATGCGTGCAGGTCCTTCTGCTTCCCGGGAATGATGCGCGCGATGCCGTCGAGCCCGGCATCGGTGCGCGGTCCGCGCAGGGCGATGTCGAGTTCCCGCGCTCTGGCGCGGAACGCTGCGCCATCACCGCCCATGGTGACGAGCGGATGCTTGAGCAGCGCGAGCAATTGTGCCGGTGCGAATTTCGAAGCCGCCGCTTCCGCGATCAGGCAGAGCAGCGTTCCCGGGGGCGTGTGCGCGAGCGGCCGTCCCGCGGAATCGTCGATGGCGATATTCCATCGCTCCATCTCGGCAGCAACGCGACGCGCCAACGCGCGATCGGGTGTAACGAGGGCAGCGGTCTGCTTCGGCGTCTCCAACGCTTCGCGCAGCGCCAGAGCAATGATGGCCGCCTCTTCCGCCGAGTCTGTGGCGTCGATCAACGAAAGGCCTTCCAGCCCGCGCGCGATGATATCCGTGCCGTGTTCCGCTACCGCGCGCCAGGCGTCCGTCGTGGGGGCGGGACGCAGCGCTTCGCGCAAAAGATGCTCGCGCGTGCAGCGAGGTTCGGTTTCCGACCAGTCACTGACCTCCGCGCGAGTCGCACCGATGCGGCTGAGCAATTGCTTCATGCCGTATTGCGGATGCCCGGGATCGAGATCGTTCCAGCTTTCCTTATCCAAAGCACGGTCGAGTCCGGGAAGCACGATCATGCCATTTGGCAGACATGCGATGGCTTTCAACAGGTCGCCCGTCGCCGGAATGCTGCCGGTCGAGCCTGTCGCGATCACCATGCCCGAAGGCGGGTTGGCTTCGAGCCGGCCGGCGAGCGCGCGCAGCAGGTCATTGCGGCGTTGCGCGGGGTTCGATGCGCCTTCTGCCGCCAGAAGCTTCGGCCACTCCGTTTGCAGCAGCTCGAGAAATCCCGCGACTTCCGCCCAATGTTCGGCGAGCGCCTTCGGCACGAGGTCACCGAGATCGCAAAGCTGCGCGCCCTGGGTCTCGATTTCGTCCATCAGGCTCGCGAGACCGCCGGCCAGCGCGCTCGCCTGCGCGAAGCCGAGCGTGCCGCCGCGTCGGGTCTCGTCCCAGCGGCGAATCATCGTTGCGAGCAGAAGCCGCCGCCGCATGGGCGCGATCGCTGGGCGCACATCCAACGGTTCGAGTTCGGGCTCGAAAAGGAATTCGTCTTCGTCGACATCGCCGAGGGGCTTGAACTCCGGCAAAAGTGCCGCGCCGCCGAGCACGCGTGCGAACGTGTCCGCAAAACTGCGCGCCGCGCGCCGTGTCGGCAGATAGATCGTCGCCGTCGAGAGCGCGAGCGGGTCTTTGTCCGCGCAGAGACGCGCGATCAAACCGCGAGCGAATGTCTCGGCGAAGGGCAGGCTCGCCGCGATGGTGAGGACATTCGGTTTGCGCTCAGGCTGGGACAAGGTCAGCCAGGAAGGCGTCGGCCTCGCGCACGGCATCCGGCGTGCCGACATGCATCCACACGCCGTCGAGGCGGATGCCATAAAGCCGGCCCTTTGCGATCGCGATGTCCCACAGTTTGTTCATCGAGAACGATCCGCCTTTCGCGGGCTCGAAGATGCGCGGATGAACGATCTGCACGCCGGGATAGGCAAAGGGTGAAAGGCGCTTCTCCGCCGCGCGGGCAAGCTGTCCCTCGGGGTTCATCTGGAAATCGCCCGTGCCTTCGAAGCCCATTGCCGTGACCATCGACGCCATCAGCAGCAGCGCGTCCATTTCGTTCGGATCCCAGCGCTCCTTCATGCGATCGAGCGCGTGGCCCATGCCTTCGACCCAGACGGAATCGGAGTTGAGCACGAAGAACGGCTCGCCTTCGAAATTGGGCAGCGCTTTCACGATGCCGCCGCCGGTGCCGAGCAACTCGTCCTGCTCTTCCGAGATGCGGATTTCGATGTCCTTGCGCTTTGCCAGATGTGCCTTGAGCATGTCCAGCTTGTAGTGCGCGTTGACGACGGCCATCGTCACGCCGGCTGCGACCAGCCGGTCGAGCGCATGGTCGATCAGAGCCCTGCCGGCGACTTCCACCAGCGGCTTGGGGCGGTCATTGGTCAGCGGCCGCATCCGCGTGCCGAGGCCCGCCGCCATCACCATCGCCCGCGTTGGTCCGCTCAACTCACCGCTCCATCGACATTTCCGCGCAGCTCGCGCGGAATGGTTTTGTCATACCATGATTTCAGTTTTGCGAGCGCCGGGTGTTCCAGATCGCGGTTCAGATATCCCCAGACTCGCGGCAGAAAAGCGAGATAACGCGGCTTGCTGTCGCGCTTGTAGAGGCGCGCGAAGATGCCGGCGATCTTGGCGTTGCGCTGCGCCGCCATCACCGCCATCTGGGCGTGGAATTTCTGCTCGTCCGCGCCGGTCATCATCAGATAATGCGCCGTCGTCGCGGTCGCGACCTCGGGCGCGACGTCGCGGCGCGCGTCCTCGACCAAAGAGATCAGGTCATAGGCGCGCGAACCGGCCAGCGCGTCCTGGAAATCGATCAGGCCGACGCGTGCGATGCCAGCGCGATCCGGCAGCCAGAGCAGATTCTCCGCATGATAATCGCGATGCACGAAGACCGGCGACGGTTCGCGCAACGCGTCGAGCGTCTCGCGCCAGAGCGCGCGATGCTCGGCAATCTCGTCCGGCTGCGCGGCGCGGCCAAGCACGTACGGCATGTACCAATCGGTCATCAGGTCGATTTCGGCGAGTTGCGCAGTCTCGTCATAGGCATGCAGCGCCTTGTCGGGATGCAAGAGCGCTGGCGCCTCCGCGGCATGAAGCGCGGCCAGCACTTCCGCCGCCTGCTCATAGAGAACGCGCTCATCGCCGCCGCGCGTCAGCACATCGGCATAGAGTTCGTCGCCGAGGTCCTCGATCAGCACGAAGCCCTGCAAAGGATCGGCGGCATAGATTTCCGGCGCGCTCAGACCCAGGCCGCGCAGATAATTCGCCGCCGCGACGAAGCGTGCGGTATCAGCACCCGCGAGGCGTGCGACGGCGTTATAGCCGAGCGCGCGCCGTTCCTCGGGCGTGGCGGTTGCCGGCGCGGCTGGCGTTTCCGCCGATTGCGGCTGGTCCATCAGCATCGCCTTGCGGCCGTTCAGCGCCACGCGCGCATAGGAGCGGGTCGAGGCATCGCCCGGACGCGGAACGATCTCGGCCCCGCGCCAACCTGAACGCTCGACGAAATCGCGCCGTTGCTGCTCGCGTTCAGGTGACATGCGTATCCTCGAAATGCCGCGCCCATTTCGCAGGACCGGTCAGTTGCGCGTTTCGGCCCTCTTTTCCGATCGAGAGCGCGACACGCAGCATGTCATGCGGCAATCGTCCCGTTGCGCGGTCCGGCCATTCGATCAGTGCTGCACCTTCGGCCAGCGCGTCATCAAGTCCGAGCTCATCCATCTCCGCCGGATTCTCAATGCGATAGAGATCGTAATGGCGCACCATCAGGCGCGGCGTCTCGTAAATCTGCACCAGCGTGAAGGTAGGGCTGGGCACATCTTCACTCACGCCGAGCGCGCGCAGGATGGCGCGGGCGAGCGTGGTCTTTCCCGCGCCGAGATCGCCTTCCAACGCGATCGCGTCGCCGGTCTCCAGCCCCTCCGCGATCCGGCTGCCGAGCGTCTCGGTCGCCGCCATGTCCGGCAGGCGGATATGCCGGACAAACGGCTGAGAATCCTTGGTCATTGGCGGTCTTTTAGCCGGTCGATTGCGCCTGCACAAAGGGCGTGTTAGCCCCGCTTTCTGGCGTCACTTTTTCCAGGAATCGGATGCAGGAGCGCATCGTCATCATCGGTGCCGGACAGGCGGGCGCGCAAGCGGTCGCGACTCTGCGTGCCGAAGGCTTTGCCGGGGCCATCACCATGATCGGCGACGAGTTCTACGCGCCCTATCAGCGGCCGCCGCTGTCCAAGACCTATCTCATGGGCACGATGGAGCGCGACCGGCTGTTCTTGAAGCCGGACGCGTTCTACGTCGAAGCGAAATGCGAGTTGCTGCTCGGCGTGTCGGCCACATCCATCGACCGCGCGGCGAAGACGGTCGCGCTGTCCGACGGACGCGCGCTCTCCTACGACAAGCTCCTCGTCGCGACCGGTACGCGGGTGCGCAAGATCAAGGTGCCGGGCGCTGAGCTTGCCGGAATCCACTATCTGCGCTCCATCGCCGATGTCGACCAGATCAGGCCCGTCTTCAAGACGGTGAAGAATCTGGTCATCGTCGGCGCAGGTTACATCGGTCTCGAAGTCGCCGCTGTCGCGCGCAAATACGATCTCAACGTCGCCGTACTGGAAGCGATGGACCGCGTGATGGCGCGGTCGGCGTCGAAGCCGGTCTCCGAATTCTACGAACGTGTCCACCGCGAAGCCGGAGTGGTCTTCCACTTCAGTACGGGTGTCGAAGGCTTCGAAGGCACGGATCGCCTGACCGGGGTACGTGCCGGCGGCAAGGCCTATCCCGCCGATATTGCGTTGGTCGGCATCGGCGTCGTGCCGAACATCGAGATCGCGGAAGCCGCCGGACTGAAATGCGGCGACGGCGTCTATGTCGACAAGACCTGCACGACCGACGATCCGGCGATCTTCGCGGCGGGCGATTGCACGCGCCACCACGGCCGCAACGGCGATCTCATCCGGCTCGAAAGCGTGCAGAACGCGATCGATCAGGCCAAGCATGCCGCACTCGCCATGGTCGGAAAGCCGACGCCCTACAGCGAGGTGCCGTGGTTCTGGTCGGATCAGTACGACCTCAAGCTCCAGATCGCGGGGCTCGCCAAGCCGGGTGACCAGACCGTGCTGCGCGGCGATCCAGGGCTAAGGAAATTTGCCGTTTTCCACCTCCGCGACGGTGCCGTCGCTGCCGTAGAGGCAGTTAACGCCGCGCCGGAATACCTGATCGGGCGCAAGCTGATCGCCGAAGGGGCGGCTGTGGCGCCGGAGCGCCTTGCGGATTTGGCCATTCCCATGAAAAACATCGTCTGAGAGCGTTCAGGAGCAACCATGCCGAAGATCAAATACATCGAGCACAACGGCAAAGAGCACGACGTCGAAGTGCCCATCGGCTGGACTGTCATGGAAGGCGCGGTGAAGAATCTGATCCCCGGCATCGACGCCGATTGCGGCGGCGCCTGCGCCTGCGCGACCTGCCACGTCTATGTGCAGGAGCCGTGGCTCGCCAAGCTCGAGCCGAAATCCGACATGGAAGAGACGATGCTCGACTTCGCGCAGGAGCTCGAGCCTAACAGCCGTCTGTCGTGCCAGATCAAGGTAACGCCCGAGCTCGACGGCATGGTTGTGAAGACTCCGAAGAGCCAGCATTAAGTTCCAAAATACCCACCATGGCCGCCCTCGAGGCGGCCACCCAGCGCGCCCGCGTCTGCGGGCGCAATAAAGTCCTTTCGCTCGCTGACGCTCACTGGCTAGGTGGCCGGGTCAAGCCCGGCCATGGTGATTATGGTCGTTACTTCGCCGCCTTGCTCACCGAGCCGCCGCCATCGATTGCTGAGCTGACTTGCGGATCGCCGTGATAGGTGATCGATCCGCCGCCATCGACCGCCGCATGCAGCGTGTGCTTCGCCGTCACGTCGATATGGCCGCCGCCGTCAATCGCCGCTTCGACGCTGCGTGCCGGCAGCGCCTGCATCTCGATGTGCCCGCCGCCATCCACGGCTGCGGTGAAGTCGTCCTGTTCGGGAAAACCGTCGGTTGCGGTGATATGCCCGCCGCCTTCGATGGCGGCGGAGTTCAGGTTCGGCGTCACGATCTCGATCTCAAGATCGTAGACCGGCGGGCAATTCGTGTTGCACGCCTTGATCTCGAGATTGTTGTCGTGGCCGATCCGGAAGGTCGTGTACCGCGTGCTGCCCTTGAGAATGGTCACGCTCTGGGTCGGGCCGTGTTTCACGACGACATGGCCGCCGCCTTCCAGCCCGATGCCATCGAAATGGGAAACGGGGACGACTTCTGCGAAAGCGGGCGAGGTAAGGAGGCCGAGGGCGACGGCAAGGACGACAGGTTTCATGGATTCTCCGAGGCTGTATTCTCTGGAGAAGATAGGGTCGACCCACTAGTTTTTCCGCATTGCGGGGATCGGACACCGCCATGCGGGAAGCTTATGGCTCAATAAGTCAGGCGGCGGTGCGCTTGGTGTCCGTGGGCGCGGGATCGTTGTCGGAAATGCGCCGCGGCAGGTGGCAGCGGACGAGGGTTCCTTGCCCGCTTTCGATCTCGACCCAGCCATTGTGGAGTTCCACGAAGCGGTTGACGAGGGCGAGGCCGAGGCCTGCGCCGGCACGCTGGCCGGAGCGTCCGCGAGATTCGAACTTCTCGAACACATTCGCCTTCACTTCGGGTGCGATGCCCGGGCCATTGTCGGCGACCGCGATCTGCACATCCTCGCCGATGATGCGGCCGCTGAGCGTGATCGTGCCGCCGCTCGGCGTATAGCGGAACGCGTTGTTGAGCAGGTTGTAGGCAATCTGGCGCACGCGGCGGTCGTCGGCGAGGAACTTGCCGGCATCCGGTGGGCAATCGACCGCGAGGGTCAGATCGACCTTTGACGCCCATTCGCGCGCATGCGAGGCGACATCGGTCAGCAGCGCATAGAGGTCAATGCGCGACAGCTCGAGCCGCAGCGCGCCGGATTCGATCAGCGAGAGATCGAGGATGTCGTCGATCAGGCTGGTCAGCGTGTTCGCGCTGGTGAGGATGTCGTTGACGTATTCGCCCTGACGCGGATTGAGCGGGCCGGGCACGCCGTCTTTCAGCATATCTGCGAAACCAACAATCGTATTGAGCGGCGTGCGCAACTCGTAGGAGACGTGCTTGATGAAATCCGACTTGAGACGGTCCGCGGCTTCGAGCGCGGCGTTGCGCTCATGCAGCGCATGCTCGATGCGGAAGCGGTCGGTGACGTCGGCGAAGGTCACGAGCATCGCCCCATCCGGCAGCGGCGACAGAGACAGCGAGAGGACGATCCGATCGTTGCGTTCGATTTCGCCGAGTTCGCGCTGTTCCCCCGTCCCCGACGCGATCGCCTGGATCAGGCTTTCCCACACGCGGATATCGCCGAACTTGTCGGCGCAGGCGGCTGCGATGGTGCGGACGTGCGGCTCGCCGGCGAGGTCTTTCGGCGTCAGCTCCCAGATGCGCGCGAAGGAGGCGTTGTAGAGCTTGAGCCTGCCGTCCAGCCCGAACACCGCCACGCCTTCGCTCAGCGTGTTGAGCGTCGCGGACTGCACCTTGATCAGCGTGTTGTAGGAGCTTTCGAGCGTGATGCGCTCGGTCACGTCCTCGTAGAGAAATGTCAGCCCGCCGAAAGGATGCGGCTGGGCGACGACGCGCAGCGTCTTCCCGCTCGGTACATGCCAGAGTTCTTCGGGGAGATATTCGGCCGCCTGACCGTAAAGCGCGATGCGCTGGCGCTTCCACGCCTGATAGTCGCGCTGCTCCGGAAGCTTGCGGCCTTCGCGCAGCCGATCGAGGATTTCGCCGTCGCTGGGATGGGAGTCGAGCCAGGTCTCGGAGAGTCCCCACAATTTCGCGAAGGCGCGGTTGTAGAAAGTAAGCTTCTGGTCGCGCCCGAAGATCGCAACCGCGGTCGCAAGCCGGTCGAGCGTGTCGGAATGCGCGTCGAGATGCTGCTGCAGCTTGGCGTCCGCCTGCACATTCTCGGTGACGTCGATGGCGCTGCCGACGACGGCGCCGTTGTCCAGCGGCATATGCGTGAAGGCGAGCGCGCGGCGCTGCCCACCGATCACCGCGAAGCGCCGCGTTTCCTGGACATGTCCGGCGCTGCGCGCCGTGGCGGCGAGATCGGCTTCCGACTTTTCGATCACGGCTTGAGACGCGATGGCTTGCTCGGGGTTCACCGCCCCGCTGGCATCGGCGAAGGCGCGGTTGCTCCACACCAGCGACAGCGATCTGTCGCGCAGCCAGACCGGCACCGGCAGCGCATCGAGCAGCGCGCGGAAATCGATCGCCTGCGATTTGATCGTCCGGTCGGGCTCGAGCCACACCGCCGCCATGCCGCCGACCGCGCGTCCGCGCAGATGGATGACGTGGCCGTTCTTGTCATGGGCCGCGAGCGCGAAAGGCTCTGCATGCTCGCTCAGCGCATCGAGCGCGCGCGAAAGTTCGATTGCGTCGTCTCCGTGGAGGCAGGAGTCGATCACCGCCTCTGCGCCGCCGTAGGAGTAGGGGCCCGATCCATCGCGGCCCCAGACGATCAGCGCTTCCTTGCCGGCGGAGAGCAGGGCGTCGCGCTCGCCCACCGCCGCACGCGTGCGGGCGCCGGCGACGCGCAGGCTGCGCTTCAGGCGGAAGCTGATCTTCTGTTCGGCGACGGCCCAGAGCCCGGCCGCGACCGCCAGCGCCACGGCGCCTGTCGTCACCGCCGCGAGCACGAGATCGCGCTCGGCGAGCAGGGGCAAACCCTGGGCAAGCGCGGGTGTGGGCGCGAAAAGCGCAGCGGCGGCGAGCCAGCGGCCCCACCTCATCCACCCATCCCTGACGCCTGGGTTTTTGTTATGTCCCCACGTGGGACCCATCCCGGCCAACCCCCGATTCCGGCCTTGCGGCGCGAATCACTTTGGAATCAATAAGGTAGCCAGATTGGCTGAGTCCGCATAGGGATTGTGGTTAAGAAAGCGTAAAAATCCCAAATCTGCTCACTACTGCAAGATTTAGCGGCTATTTGGCTCAGAACGTCGGGGTGCCCATGCTGGCGCCGTCGAACTGGATGACGCGGGCGGCGGCCAGAACTTCCACCGCCAGAAGACGCGCGTTGACGCCCATGCGGTCGTAGGCGGGATCGGTGGCGCGCCAATGGGTCATGCAGCCGCAATCGGAGCAGCGATGCATCGTCAGCATGCGATCGCCCCAGATGTACGTATCCGTCGGAACCGTCTCGATCACGCGAATGCGCGTCGGCGAGTCATAAGCCCAGATCGCGCCGCTGCGGCGGCAGATGGAGCAGTTGCAGCTCTTCACTTCTTCCGGCGCGGTGTCGAGTTCGATCCGAACCTTGCCGCAGTGACAGCGTCCTTCAACCATGGGGTCCTCCGGATACAATTCGGGCGGCGCTTCTATCAGAGACGCCGCCCGTTGTTGTCAGTAGCGATAGTGATCCGGCTTGAACGGGCCGGCCTCGGGTACGGAAATGTAATCGGATTGCTTCTTCGACAGCTTGGTCAGCTTCACGCCGATTTTGTCGAGGTGCAGGCGCGCGACCTTTTCATCGAGGTGCTTGGGCAGCGTATAGACCTTCTTCTGGTACTTGCCGTCGTTCTTGTAGAGCTCGATCTGCGCAAGCGTCTGGTTGGTGAACGACGACGACATCACGAAGCTCGGGTGACCCATGGCGTTGCCGAGATTCACCAGGCGGCCTTCGGAGAGAAGGATCATGCGCTTGCCGTCCGGGAACGTGATCTCGTCGACCTGCGGCTTGATGTTCATCCACTTGAAGTTCTTGAGCGAGGCGACCTGGATCTCGCTGTCGAAGTGGCCGATGTTGCAGACGATGGCGCGGTCCTTCATCGCACGCATGTGGTCCAGCGTGATGACGTCGAGGTTTCCGGTCGCGGTGACGAAGATGTCGGCGCGGGGCGCGGCGTCTTCCATCGTCACGACTTCATAGCCTTCCATCGCGGCCTGCAGCGCGCAGATCGGGTCGATCTCGCTCACCAGCACGCGGCAGCCGGCCTGGCGCAGCGACGCGGCGGAGCCTTTGCCGACATCGCCGAAGCCCGCGACCATGGCGACCTTGCCGGCCATCATCACGTCGGTGCCGCGGCGGATGCCGTCGACCAGCGACTCGCGGCAGCCATAGAGGTTGTCGAATTTCGACTTGGTGACGCTGTCGTTCACGTTGATGGCGGGGAACAGCAGCTTGCCGTCCTTCTCCATCAGATAAAGGCGGTGCACGCCGGTGGTGGTCTCTTCGGAAACGCCCTTGATGCTCTTGGCGAGTTCGGCGAACCAGCCCTTCGGCTTTTCCTTCAGCAGGCGCTTGATCAGCGCGTAGAACACTTCTTCTTCCTCGTTCCCCGGCTTGTCGAGGAACGCGGTGTCGCCGTTCTCGGCGCGCAGGCCATGATGGACGAGCATCGTCGCGTCGCCGCCGTCGTCGAGGATCATGTTCGGATATCCGCCGCCGTGCCAGTCGAACAGGCGCGCGGTGTAGTCCCAATAGTCCTTCAGGCTCTCGCCCTTCACCGCGAACACCGGTGTGCCGGCCGCGGCGATTGCGGCGGCGGCGTGATCCTGCGTCGAATAGATGTTGCACGACACCCAGCGCACATCGGCGCCGAGTTCTTTGAGCGTCTCGATCAGCACCGCCGTCTGGATCGTCATGTGCAGCGAGCCGGCGATGCGCGCGCCCTTCAGCGGCTTCGACGCGCCATATTCTTCGCGCGTGGCCATCAGGCCCGGCATCTCGGTTTCGGCGATGGAGATTTCCTTGCGGCCGAACTCGGCAAGCTTGATGTCGGCGACGACGTAATCGTGGGCGGCGGTCATAAGAGATTCCTGCTTGGGGCGCGCGGGATATAGCAGCGCCCCTGCGACAGGGCAACAATGATATAAAGAAATCTATATGTCTTTATTTGTTCAGCCGGGGCAGAGCTTTAGACGCGCAAAAGCCGCCGCCCCGAGCGCCCGGACGGCGGTTCGCGTTCGAGAACTTGAAAGCCTGGCTTAGGGCTTCTTCGGTTCGGCGGGTGCTGCGTCGGGCTTCGCCGGCGCCATCGCACTGGCCGCCGGTGCAGCGGTGTTCGACGAATGCATCCAGTCGCCATGCATGCCCCAGTGACCGCCCATCTTGTCGCCCATCATCGGGCAGACGAACACGCAGACGATGCAAAGCACGGCGATGATCCAGAGCCACCAGCCCAGGATCGTGCCGACGAGCCTGACGATTCCGCTCGCTTTGCTTGCCGCGAAAAGGACGAAGAAGCCGATGACGCCGGCCACGGTCGCATGCATCACCGCGTGCGCCAACATTTCCATATGCATTGAAGCCCCCTTCAAAAGAACACCCGGACCGCCCCGGCCCGGCAGCCCTCTTATACACCTTTCGTGACGGCTGCGTGATGCGGCGTCGGGTGCGACAAATTACAGATGTGCAAGGTCCCGGAAAATCAGGGAGTTACGGGCCATCGACCTTGAAGCCGCGGGCGCGCAGCAGAGCAGGAACGCCGTCCGGCCCGGCCAGATGCGCGGCGCCGACGGTGATGAAATAGGTCTTCGGCTGATCCAGGAATTCGGAAATCTTTCCGATCCAGGCGTGGTTGCGGTCGTCGAACATCAGCTTCTTGGCTTCGGGAAATTTTGCGAGGTCTTTCTGCGTCAGGCTCGCGATCCGGTCGACGCGGCCATGCATCCACGCATCCAGCAAAGGGCCTATCTGGCTGTTGGAGGATTCCGTCGAAGTCTTGAGGCCGGCCTCGAAGGATTGCAGCTGCGCCTTCGGGTCGCCCGAGGAGAGCAGGGCCAATTGCTGCTCGACGGTTTCGAGTCCGATGATAGGCTTGCCTTGCGGGTTCGCCTGAAGCTGCTGATCGACACCGGCACTCGGCGAATAATTGTCTTTCGCGATGCTCGTGATCTCCAGCATCAGCGTCGCCAGCCAAGGCTGCATGCGGTCCAGATCGTCCGGCGAGAGCGGAAGCTTCGCGATTTCCGCGTCCAGTTCGTTGCGCGCTTCCGGTGAGATCATGTCGCGCAGATGCTCGCCTTCCGGCAGCATGCCGTGCGCCGCGATATAGGCCATCATCCGCTGCTGTGCGTCGGCATCGAGCGCGATCTCGAAAACCAGCGTGTCGGATTTCGCGATGGCCGCGTCGACCTCCTTTGTGTGCCAATCGACCTGCGGCGGCAGGAGATGCACCGAGCCGAACAGGTAAACCGTGCCCTTCGGCCCATGCACCGTCCACAAAGCGGGATGCGCCGGCATCTTCGCATAGACGATGGATGGATCGTTGGCGAAAGCCGGCCGCGCGAGCGCGAGTGCGGCGAAAAGTGCGGCGGCGAGGAGCTTCTTCATCTCAACGATATGGGAATGGTGGCGTCTTCTTTTCAAGGTGCTTGTAACGGTCGCGCAGTTCGGTCTGGCGCGAGGTCATCGGCATCTGCTGACCTTTGATGAACACGGCGGTCGGCGCGCTGGTGACGTCGAGTGGATCGCCATCCCAGATCACGACATCGGCGTCCTTGCCGGGCTCCAGCGTGCCGTAGCTGTCGGCAATGCCCCAGACCTCCGCCGGATTTTTTGTGATCGCGGCGAGCGCATGATCCCACTTCATGCCGTTGGCCACCGCATTGCCCGCGATCTGCGTGATCGTGCGTGCGTAGTGCGCGGGTCCGTCGTTCTGCGGCTGGAACGCGACCAGCACACCGGCGGCGTCGAGACGCGCGGCGCCTTTCAAGGTCGCGCCGAGATCGGAGAAGCTGTTGGGCAGATTGTAATCGTTGTCGATCACGACCGGCACATGCGCCGCCGCGAGTTCGCCCGCAACCTCCCATGCCTCGCTGCCGCCCATGATGACGAGCTTGATGTGGCTCGCCTGGGTGTATTGCAGGATCTGGCGGATGGTCGAGGCGCGGTTCACATGCACCAGCAACGGCTCGCGCCCCTGAACGACGGGGCCGAGCGCGTCGAGGTCGATACGCGTGCTGCGCTGGTCGCGGCTGCCCCCGGGACGATGATAACCCGCGCGTTGCGCCCAGTATTCGCGCGCGTCGTCGAGCGTCTCGCGGAACTTGTTCCAGATGTCGGGGCGCGAGTTCTTCTGGCCTGTCCCACCGTTGGGTTCGAGTTCGACAAGCACACCCGCTTGCCGCTTCTCGACAAGATCGGGACCTTTGCCGAGATCGATCACCGCCGCCGTCCCGCAGAACACATCGCCGCAATCGACCGGCGCGGTCAGCGAACGCGTGACGCCGCGGATGCGCGCGACGGGGAGCAAGGTCGAATGCGGATTGACGGCATCCGCGACATCGAACGCCGCGCTGTCCAGCGCCTGGTTCGGCGCGGAGTCGTTCGTCTCGGCAACGAGATCGATTTCCGTGATGCCCAGATCGGTCCACGACACCATCAACCCCGGCGTGACGGGCTTGCCGCGCGCGTCAATGACCTTGGCGTTTTGAGGCGCTGCGATATTCGCCCCGACCTGCGCAACCTTACCGTTTTGGATCAGAACGCTTCCGTCCTTGATCGTGCCCTGCGAACCGACGGTGTGGATTTCGCCATGTTGGATCAGAACGGGCGGCGCGGATTCTGGCGCTATAGGCAGACTGATTGCGTGCGCAGATGTCGCAAGGTTCAAAAGAACAAAACCAACTGTCATCCCCGGCGAGACGCGCGAAGCGCGGCGAGGGAAGGGGACCCAGGTGGTGCCATTTCTACGGTCGGATTCGTTTGCGCCCAGTTCTTCGACACCTGAATTGTGTTTGCGACCTGGGTCCCCTTCCCCTCGCGAAGCTTTCGCTTCGCTCGGCCGGGGATGACAGGAGGGTTTGAACACCGACGTTCTCATTGTCCTGCTCCTCCGGTGTGGCCGTTGTCTTCCTGGCCGAGTTCGAAATCGCTGCGGGGGCTGAGTTTGGGATTGTCGCGGTCGTAGAGCAGGGCGCCGTCGATGAAGACTTTCTCCGCATGGGCGTAGACGCTGAACGGATCGCGGTCCCACACGACCACATCGGCCATCTTGCCGTTTTCCAGCGTGCCGATCTTGTCGAGGATGCCGAGCGCCTTCGCCGGATTGCGCGTCATCCATTCCACCGCATGCGCGCGGGTGATCGGGTAACCCATGCGGCGCCCCGCGGCCATCGCCTTGGCGACTTCCTGGTTCAGGCGCTGGATGCCGAGTGGATCGTCGGAATGGATCGTCGCGCAGGCACCGGCGTGATCCACCATCGCGATGTTCTCCGGAATGCCGTCATAGGCTTCCATCTTGAAGCCCCACCAGTCCGCCCACATCACGGCGCAGATGTCGTTCTTCTTGAGAAGGTCCGCGACCTTGTAGGCCTCGGCGGCGTGATGGAACGCGGCGATGCGGAAGCCGAATTCCTTCGCGACATCGATCATCGTCGCCATCTGATCGCCGCGATAGCAGTGCATCTGCACCGGGATTTTCTTGTCGAGCACCAGCGCGAGCGTTTCCATCCCGATGTCGCGATCCGGCGGATCGCCGGCCTTGGTCTTCCAGTATTTCCGCCAGGTCGTGCGATAGGCCTGTGCCTTCGCGAACGCCGCGCGATAGCCCGCGACGTCGCCCATCAACGTCTGGGGGCCGCCCTTCTCGCCATAGACACGCTTGGGATTTTCACCGCACGCCATCTTGAGATCGTACGGCGCGCCGGGGAATTTCATCGCCTGCGTCGTGATCGCCGGCACGTTCTTCAGAACCACCGAGCGGCCGCCGATCAAATTCGCGGAGCCAGGAAGGATTTCCAGCGCGGTCACGCCGCCAGCCAGTGCGCGGGTAAAGCCGGGATCTTCCGGCCACACGGAATTCTCGGCGCGCACTTCCGGCGTCGTCGGTTTCGTCGCCTCGTTGCCGTCGGAGGTCGCCTCGTTGGAAGGCGAGGGATAGACGCCGAGATGGGAGTGGATGTCGATGATGCCGGGCGTCACGAATTTACCCTTGCCATCGATCATCACCGCGCCGGCGGGCGCCTGGATGTTCTGGCCAACCTCCTTGATCTTGCCGTCAGACAGCAGGATGTCCCCGCCGACGATCTCCTTGTCGGTCGCGGTCAGGATCGTCGCGCCGCGGATCAGTGTGGTCTTCGAAGGTTGCGGCTTGTAGGTCGAGGGGAATTCATCGTTGGGGAATTGATCGGCAATCTGCGCATCCTTGGACGTATGCGGGATCAGCCACCACGCCAGCGCGAGCGTGGCCACAACGATCGCCGCCGCGCCCCAGGCGGGCAGGCCTTTTGTCGGATTCATGCAGCACCCCAGCTCAACGCGGGCGAAGAGTGGCGCGCCAAACCGCGCGGCGCAATAGTGCTATTCCTCACCGAATTTCGCCGCGGCCAGCGCCAATAGGGCTTTCAGCGCCTCCGCGGCGTCGTCGCCCTCAGCGCAGATCTCGACTTCGGTGCCGCAACTCGCCGCCAGCATCATCAGGCCCATGATCGAGCGCCCGTCGACGCTCTGGCCGTCCTTGGCGACCGTGATGTGTGACTGGAATCGTGCCGATGCTTCCACGATCTTGGCGGAGGCACGCGCATGAAGCCCGCGCTTGTTTGTGATCTTGACCGTGGCGCAGAACCGCGGCGGGCCCGCCATCAAGCGCCGCCCACAAGATCGAGGGAGCCGGCGCGCATGTATTTCCGTCCGGCGTCGATAGCTTCCTTCACCGCCTGATCGAGCGGCAGCTTGCCGCGAATATCGACGAGCTTGATGAGGCTCGGCAGGTTCACGCCGGCGAGGACTTCGATCTTTCCCCGCTCCAGCAGCGTGAGCGCGAGGTTGCAAGGCGTGCCGCCGAACATGTCGGTCGCGATGATGACGCCCTGTCCCTGATCGACCGAATGCGCCGCCGCCTTGATCTCGCGCTGGCGGCGCTCGATGTCGTCTTCGGGACCGATACATACGGCGCGCAGCTGTGGCTGCGGCCCGACCATGTGCTCCATCGCTGAGATGAATTCCTGCGCCAGCCTGCCATGCGTAACCAGGACGATGCCGATCATGACGTAATGCTCTCGCGAAAGAGTTTGTGCGCGAAGGCCGCGGCGGCTAGCTTGATTTTCTCCGGCGCCGAGGCTTCGAAGGGCGCGAGTCTTATCAGAGGCACGGGCGCGGACAAGTCGAATGGCGATTTGTAATGGTCCGGCTCCGGAAGACGTGATTTGGGGCGTTCCAACGAAACCGCGAGCGCGATCCGCGCTTTCGCTGCGGAAGGCAACGCCACGATGCCGATCGCTCGGACTTCGATGAGGCCCTTGATCGACGCGGGCGCGCGGGCGGTCAATCGGCCGCGCTCCACGAACAGATCAGTGCGGTCGTCGCTCACCAGTTTTGCGCCAAGCGCGATCAGTCGCAGCGCAAGGTCGGATTTTCCGGAGCCGCTTTTGCCGAGGAGCAGAATGCCGGCGCCTGGGGGTGCATTGAACGCTGCGCCGGCGCGCGCAAGCTGTACGCAAGTCGCGTGAACATTGACGACACGCGGCATCACCATCCTCCCCCGTTTACGGGGGAGGGGGACCACGAAGTGGTGGAGGGGGCCCCCCCTCCGTCACGCGCGACTGAGGTCGCGCGCGCCACCTCCCCCGTAAACGGGGGAGGATTGTTGAGCGCGCTCAGTTTCGAGCGATGCATCATGCTATCTTGGCCAAAGGCAGTTCGACGATGAAGCGTGCGCCGCCGCCGGTGCGGTTCTCGGCCCAGATTCGGCCGCCGGTCGAGATCACAATCTGGCGCGCGATCGAAAGACCCAGGCCGGAATTCTTGCCGAAGCCGTGCTCCTGCGGGCGTTCGGTATAGAAGCGCTCGAAAATCGATTCCAGATTGTCGGGCGGTATGCCCGGACCGCGGTCCTCCACCGTGATGCGCGCGACACGATCCTCGGCGCTTGCGGTGATTGTCACGGCGCTGCCGTCGGGTGAGAACGAGACTGCGTTGTCGATCAGATTGCGGATCACCTGGCCGAGGCGTTCGTCGCGGCCGATCACGGTTGCGTCCTTGGGCAGATCGAGCCTGACCTCCATCGGCACGCGCTGCGACAAATCGGTGAATCCGTAAACCTCGACGATGGCCTCCAGCAGATGGTTGAGATCGACCGGCTCGCTGTGCTCGCGGCTGAGTTCGGCGTCGAGGCGCGAGGCATCGGAGATGTCGGTGATGAGGCGGTCGATGCGCTTCACGTCGTTGCGGATGATGCCCATCATCTTCTCGCGCGAGGCATCGTCCTTCGCGCGCGTCATCATTTCGACCGCGCTTTTGAGCGAGGTCAGTGGGTTCTTGAGTTCGTGCGCCACGTCCGCTGCGAAACTCTCGATGGCGTCGATGCGGTCGTAGAGCGCGCGCGTCATCGCCGAGAAGCTGACCGCCAGCTCGCCGATCTCGTCGTCGCGCATGCCCATGTCCGGAATGGTCTCGCGGCCGGAGCGCCCGCTGCGCACGCGATCGGCGGCATCGGCCAGCGCCAGCACCGGCCTTGCAATAAAGCGCGACAGCAGGATCGACGACGCCAGCATCACCATGATCGCGACGACGAAGACGCCGATCAGCGCGCGGCGCTCCTCGCGCAGCACATCGTCGATGTCGCCGCCTTCGGTGGAGACCAGCAGCGCGCCATAAACCGCTTTGAAACGCTGCACCGGCGCCGCGACCGACAGCACCAGCTTGTTCTGGTCATTGACTCGCCGTTCGCTTGCCATATCGCCGGCGAGCGCGGCGTTAACCTCATGATAGACGCGGCCGTTGCTGCCGGCCTCGAAATAGGGATCGAGCTTGGTGAAGGGGCGCACGCCCATAACATTGTCGTAGATGCGCTCGAAGAATTCGCGGGTCTGGCTCCAGGTGTCGATCGGCGGCAGCTCCGCGCTCTGAACGACGTTGCGCGCCAGCAGGTCGCGGGTGTCCACGGCGAGCGAGCCATCGGTGAGATAAAGCCGACCACGCAGTTTGCTCGGCGCCATCAGCTGGCGCAGCAGCGGCTCGGCCTGTTTGACGTCGAGCGTGTGAGTATCCGGGTTAGTGGCGTATTCGGCTAGCGTGCTGGAAACGATCTGTGCCTCGGTCTCGACGCCGTTGAGGCGTTCATCCACAAGCCCCTGGCGCGCCGACTGGAGCGCGATCACGCCCGCGATCAGGATCAGCAGCACAGCCGTGTTCACCAGCACGATGCGCCGGGTGAGCGTGGAATGGCGCGCGCGCCGCAGCGGACGTTCGGGCAGCTTCATGGCGAACCGCGCCGCAGGTCAGGACTCGCGATAGCGATAGCCGACGCCATAAAGCGTTTCGATCGCGTCGAAACTGTCGTCCACCTGCTTGAACTTCTTGCGCAGCCGCTTGATGTGGCTGTCGATGGTGCGGTCGTCGACATAGACCTGATCGTCATAGGCCGCGTCCATCAAACTGTCGCGGCTTTTCACGAAGCCGGGGCGTTGCGCGAGGCTCTGCAGGATCAGGAATTCGGTGACGGTGAGGCGCACCGGCTTTCCGTCCCAGGTGCATTCGTGGCGCTGCGGATCGAGCGCGAGCTTGCCGCGCACCAGCGCTTCTTTCTTCGCTTCGCCCGTACCCGGCCCGCCCTTGTGCGTCTCCGAACGGCGCAGCACCGCCTTCACGCGCTCGAGCAGCAGGCGCTGGGAGAAGGGCTTGCGGATGTAATCGTCGGCGCCGGCGTTGAGCCCCATCAGCTCGTCGATCTCTTCGTCCTTGGAGGTGAGGAGGATGACCGGCAGGTCGCCGTTCTGGCGCAGGCGGCGCAACAGCTCGAGCCCATCCATGCGCGGCATCTTGATGTCGAGGATGACGAGGTCGGGCGGCGTGGCCGTCAGCCCGGTCAGCGCCGAGGCGCCGTCCGAGAAGGTGCGGATGTGATAGCCCTCCTGCTCGAGCAGCATGCTCACGGAGGCGAGAATGTTCTTGTCGTCGTCGACCAGTGCGATATTGGCCATGCTCTCCCAGCCCGGTGTCGGCGCGGGGTAGTATAAGGACGCGGCTTCCAAATCAAAGCTCCCCTGAATCGGACACGCCAGGCGACGGTCGGCCTCAAAACAGGCGGCAATGTGATGGAATTGGGATGCGTTGGGGGCGGGCGTCCGGGGCCGATAGGTAACACGAACCCCATCCCAACTTGTCATGGGTTTGACGGGTGCGGAAGGCGGCGCCACGGGATTCGCCGGCGCGGCCTGGTACCTGCGACCAGTTGCGGATGTCCTGCTCACATCCGCCCTATTCCTCACGGCAAGCGCAGGAAGGCCCGAAGTACGTAGTTCTCGTCTCGAAATATGCCGACGATCGCACCCTTGCGGTTGATTGCGAGCGCTTCCGTGAATTGAAGCCCGCTGGCGTCCGGATCGTCGAACGATGAAACCTTGCCTTTGGGTTTGCGGATGAAGGCGCGATAATACTCGTCGGCGTAATCGTAGTAGCCGGCAATCTCGCCTTTGACGTTGATGCTCATTCCGTAGATGAAGGGGTAGTCCTCATTCAACTCCCCGACCTCGAACGGGGTCAGATTTCCCGCTGCATCGCGGATGAATCCGTGCGAAAAATCGTCGGCGTCCAAGTACGCGCCCGCGACGGTTCCCGCGGCGTTTATTCCGTAGCCGACGGTGCCGGTTGCCCCGGGAGCGTCGAATGTCGTGATCGTTCCATCGATGGTGCGCACAAAGCCGTGCGCACCGGCTTTGTCGGCGAAGTATCCTGTCACAGTGCCGGCGCCGTTCATGCCGAGCACTTCGGTACTGCCGGACGGCGCGAATTCCATGAGCGTTCCGTCAGCGGTGCGAACGAATCCGGTTTCCGCTGCGGTGTGGATGTCGTGGACGAAGCCGCAGACATCGCCGCGGTCGTCAATACCCGTGGTAGCCATATAGTGGTTGGCGTCGACACTGAACGTCGTAACATGGCCGTTCGGTTTGCGGATGAAGCCGATGTAGAGGTTGTAGGTCCCGACCACCCATCCCTTGTTGTTGATGCCACCTACCGTCGAAGGCTGGATCCCGTTGGGATCGAACACCGTCAGGGTGCCATCGACGGCCCGCACGAAAGCATGTGTGTCGTTCGTCGAAGTCCGGAACCATCCGGTGGCGAGACCGTGATCGTTGATGCCGGTCGCATAGGTGGTTGTCGCGCCCGGCGGATCGATGGTGACATAGGTCGCCGCCTTGCATGGCGCGCAAAGCAAAGCGATGGCGGAAATGAATGCGAGCGGGAGGCCGCCGCGAAATTTCTCCGACGCGGTCGAAAGACGGGATGCGCGCATGGAGCCCTCCGGAATGCGCTGCGAGGGAAGTCTAGGCGCTAACGGCGGGGTTCGCTAGGGCTTGGCGGGAGGCACCGCCGGATTCGCAAGCGCCGCCTGGTCGCGGCCTTCCTTGACAAGATCGTCTACCACCGCGACGAAATCCTGGCCGCTCATCTCGCGCACGATCGCGGCGCGGCGGCGCAGCTCCTTGGCATAGTCCACATCGAGATAGATCTCGGGCGAGGGGAACAGGCTCGAATTGCCGCCGACATAAAGAACGCCGTCCACCACATCGCCGATGGTGAAGCCATCAGGCTTCGCGGGCTTTGTCGCGGTCCAATTCTCCTTCGTCATCGCGAACGGTTTGTGTTCGATGTCAGTGCCATGCACGGCGCGAAAGCTCGGCGCCGGGCCCATCTTCAGCGCCGCCGCCGCGTCGGGCGAGGGCACGGTGACGATCACGAACAGGCTGCCCGGATGGCGCTTCTCGATGATCTGCGCGGTGCGCAACCCGTCGGCCTCGTCGTTCGTCTTCTTCTCGGCATGGAATTCGCCGGTGATGAGGAAGGCATGATGGTGCTTCGCGATCACCTCGCGCTCGACCGTGTCGGCCATCGCGGTGTCGCGGTCGGCGAAGGGCTCGAGGTCCTTCGCGGTCTTCACTTTGGACCAGTCGAGCGGCCCGTCACCGAGCACCAGCCGCACCTTATGCTTGCAGAGATGCGTGCGGTTGATCTCATGCACCGTGTCATAGACCGCGCGATAGACCGGCGTGTTCCAGGTCAGCGGCACCGAGGTCTCGCGATACATGCTCGCGATCTCGCGCTCGGTCAGCGTGCCGCCGGAGGTGTAGATGTCGGCGAGATTCTGCAGCCGCGAATTGCCGAACTCCACCACGACATCGTCCACGCGGCAGATGAACCGCGGATCGTGCAGCATCTGCTGGATGAAACTGTGGATTTGCAAACTGCGATGATACTCGCCGAGCTGGATGACGGCGTGCGTGTCGAACTGACGGGCGATGGCGGGGATGGGTTCGGTTGTTGAATGGGCAGATGCAACAGTGCTTGCGACAGAAGCTGCAAACGATAGGCAAACGAGTGCAAAATCAGCCCAGACTCGTTTTGAATGTCTTTCCGGGCTCAAGGCCCGCACATTCCGCCGCGCGGTAAAGCCAAACATTTGTCTCTCGCGCTGAATTGTTCGTTCCAAAATACCACCCATCAGCCAACGGCGCAGCATATTCCTTAACGAGATGAGGTTTGTCGAACAAATGGGCAGGGTTGCGAGCAACAATGCGGCGGCTTCTTCCTTTCAAGAGCGAAAGATTATCCCATGTGCCCTTTCTGCTTTTTTCCAGCGCTTTGAGCGCGTCCGCAAGTAGGTTTCGCAGTGAGCTGGATTCATTTCGCTTTCCGTGAATCTCAAACCAATACTCGCCGCTTCGGCGACTAGCTCTACTGTTGTCATGGTATGTGACACTGTCAGTCGCTTGCGGCACTCCATCTTGGAATGGGGTAACGGTTTCGTTTGATAGGTTGATAATTGTATCGGGTTGAAGAGGGTCTGCGCCCAGTACGAGTTGGGTTGAATTTAGTACGCGAAGGTATTTGTTTTTCTTTGGATCGGCCGTTTCCAATAGGTTCGCTAGATTGCGAACCGCGATGAAAGAGAGATTTGCCATAGGGGCCGTCCTTTTACATGCGACTTCCTTATAAGGAAGCATCTGGCTTGAAGTCAAGTGGCTTTTCGCCCATGAACTCACGTCGGGGAAATATTTCCTGCGTTGGTCTTGAAATCCTTTCGTCAATTCTCATCTCTCCTGCGTGTCAAGGAGAGAACCCATGCTTTTCACGCTTCTCAGGCCCTAGGGCCGCGAACGACTGCACAGGGACATACAGGACGAGGATGCCGCCTTGTGCGCATCCGCGCCGGATTAGAGATGAAGCCTGTTTCGGGTGGAGAGATCGCTCCGCGGAACGCTCTCTCTTTGTCCGCAGAGTCCGAGGGACGAGCAAAGGTGCTGTGTTTATCCGCCTCGAAACGGATGTTGCCGTCGCCATAGCTCCGATGCCTTCAGCGAAAGAAGACCGCCGCATGGGAGTGAGCCGCTTTTGGGCTTTGTATCTATCGCCCACCACCAACATTCGTCATGGCCGCCCTCGAGGCGGCCATCCATCGCAACAAGAGAAGATGGGTGGCCGGGTCAAGCCCGGCCATGACGAATTGGGATCAGAAGGAGACTCTCCCGCTACAGCACCGTCAGCATGCCGGCGACGAGCGGGTGGCGCACGATGTCGGAATCGCCGAGGCGGACCACGGCAATCTCCGGCACGCGCTCCAAGCGCGTCGCGATGTCGCCGAGACCGGACAGGCCGGGAAGCAGGTCGGTCTGGTCGGGATCGCCGGTCAGCACCATGGTCGAACGCCAGCCGAGACGCGTGAGCAGCATCTTGATCTGGCCATAGGTGCAGTTCTGCGCCTCGTCGATGACGATGAACGCATCGTTGAGCGTGCGGCCGCGCATGTAAGCCACGGGCGCGATCTCGATGATGTTCTCCGCCACCAGCGTCTTCAGCCGCTTGGTGCCGAGGCGTTCGGTGAGGCAGTCGTAAAGCGGGCGCAGATAGGGCGCGAGCTTTTCCTGCAGATCGCCGGGAAGAAAGCCGAGGCTTTCGCCGGCTTCGACGGCGGGGCGCGAGAGAACGATGCGGGCGCATTTGCCGGCGTCGAGCGCTTCGACGGCCTTGGCGATGGCGAGATAGGTTTTGCCGGTGCCCGCGGGCCCGAGGGCTACGACGACGGCGCGTTCCTCGATCGCATCCATCAGGGCTTGCTGCGGCGGGCTCATGGCCCGCACGTTCTTCACATATTTTCGGTCGCGCGAATTCTCGTCGTGGTGATGCGGGCTCCAGCCGCGATCGGACGGAAAGAGAGGGTGAACAGTTGCCGGCTCGTGATACTGCAATTCGCGGGCTTTCTGCCGCGCGGAACGCTTGGCCATGAATACTCCCTGGTCAGACACGATGATGAACTGCTGAGATTTCGCGATGTGCGCGGAGGGGTGTGCGGCTTAACCGCGGGCCTTTGGCCCTTGATGCTCAGGAATGGCAACGCGATACGCTGCACCAATCCAAGTCCCCCACCGAATCAGTCGGCTGAATTGAGGGTACAGCTTTTTGTGCGACGGTTGAGTGAAATTTGCGGACGCGTGATTTCGCGGCCAGAATAATTCAAACGTGCGAGGTGAATGCGATGCCGATCTATGCGCTGGATGGCGTGGAGCCCGAACTGCCGGGTGACGGTTCCTACTGGATCGCGCCGAACGCGGTCGTGATCGGGCGCGTGCATCTGATGAAGAATGCGAGCGTGTGGTTCGGTGCGGTGCTGCGCGGCGACAATGACTGGATCACCATCGGCGAGAACTCGAACATCCAGGACAATTCCGTCTGTCACACCGATCCGGGACAGCCGGTGACTCTCGGCGCCAATGTGACCGTCGGCCACAAGGTGATCCTGCATTCGACCACGGTGGGCGACAATTCGCTGGTCGGCATGGGCTCGACGCTTCTCAACCGCTCGAAGATCGGAAGCAACTGCCTGATCGGTGCGAATTCGCTGGTGGCGGAAGGAAAGGAATTCCCCGACGGCTCGCTGATCATCGGCAGCCCCGCGCGCGTCGCTCGGCAACTCAGCGAGCAGCAGCTCGCGATCATGAAGATTTCCGCCGAAGTCTATGTGCAGAACTATCAACGTTTCCGCGGAGGCCTGAAGCGCCTGGATTAGGTCGCGGATGTGTCGCGGTTCTCAAGAATCTTGCGGCGGAATTTCTCGTACCATTGCTGGTCGTCTTCCTCGCAGGCCTTGCGGATGAAATTGCGGAAGATTTCCGTGAGTTCCTTGCGCGGCAGCGCGTCCATGTCTTCGAGATGGCGCTGGCTTTTGGCCTTGTTCTTGAGCGTATCGGCTTCGTCGAAGGCGCGGTGCATCACCTGTTCATGATCGGATGTGACGCCCAGCACGCGCTCGATCTCCGCGATGGCATCGTCCGGCTGAAACGCGACGATTTCGTAGTTCAGCCGGAGCGTTCCATGCAGCGATGCCCAGCGCCGAAACGACACGATGCGATGCTTCACGTTCTGCGCGGCGGTCTGAAAACTGTCCACCCGGCGAAACGATCCCGGTACCGGTTTGCTGCGGCTCTTCTCACCGGCTTCGAGCAGTGACAGGCAGACGTCGCGGGGATCGCGATAGGAGGCGATGACCTGAAGGTCGCGTTTCTGCTGCAACTCCTCGAGCCAGGGAAACAGGTCTTCGGTGAACGCGCCGTGGGTCTTCACCGCGATCTTCCGCGACGGGCCGATGGTGGTGACGAGCTCGGCGATCGCCTCCTTGGAAATGCGGTCAAGATAGTTGCGCCCGCTTTTTCCCTTCGGGTTCTGCGCGCCGATGCGGTCGTTGCGGACGAAGGCCTGCTCATATCCGGCGCTGCGCAGAATCTCGCAGACCATCTCGAAGGCCAGCGTGCTGCCCGACCTCGGAATTCCATAGCAGAGCACGAGCATTTAGGATAATCTCTCCACATGGTTGTTCTCACACGACGGGGCGACAAATGAAATTCTCATGCGTAGGACCAGTTCTTGCTGCGGTGTTGACGATATGCAGCCCCTCGTTTGTATACGGTTCAACGACTGACGTCTTGGTCGTGCCGGACATCCCCACGCTTAGATCTAACTCGTATCCGACAAACAGCAACATTTATGTGCAGGGATATTACAATGGGAGCACGGCTGGCGGCGGGATGCTGTTCGTTGGCAACGCGGGGCCCTCCGATAATGGCTGTACGATTTTTGCCGACAACGGCGGACATCGTTTCTACCGAGAGACCGAAAGTATAATTTCCGTTTCAGAATGCGGCGCTTCTGGTTCTTCGCAGAGCGTACATGGATCAATCGGTGCCGGGTCCTCATCGCTGACGCTCAACAGCGCACTGGATTTTCAAAACGGACAAGGCATTTTGATTATGGGCGCCGGCGCCAACTTTGTCCTGAATACTCCCACCGGACTCGCTGTTTCCAACCAGGGCACGCTTGGCTCGACCACGTATTGTTATGAGATCGCAGCGCTAGATGCGCACTTGGGATTGGGCATTGCGACCGGAAACACCTGCATCTCCAACGGAAACGCCACGCTCGGCTCGCCGAATGACCTAAACGCTCCAGCCCAATTCAATAGAGTTTCATGGACAGCTCCGACCGGCACGGCACCTTCCTCCTATGTCGTCTATCACCTGAGTTCGGCAAACTACAAATGTATCGGTGTCACAACCAACACATCGTTCGATGACTATGGACACTTGCAAACCTGTCCGTCCTGGGTGCCGAATCAAGCGCTGTCCACCACGGCTCAAAATGATGCGCTTGTTGCGACGATCAACTCGGGTGGAGGAACGGTGAACCTGACGCTGAGTGCGTCAGCGTCAAATACGGTGACCAATGTAGACGTGCTGCACGATGACACGTCTGCGTTCACGAAAGCGCTTTCTCTTGGCTTGCCGATATCGGTTCAGTGCGGCACGTACAATCTGAGCGGACCGCTCGTGATATCTGCGAGCGGGCAATGGATGGATGGCGCGGGAACGGTTTGTTCCAAGCTTTTTGCACGAGGTACTTACGACGTCGTGTCGTTCTCTGGTGGCGGTAACGAACAGGGTGGAATGGAGAAAATAACTTTAGATGCGTCCGATATGGCGTCTGGGTTTGCGGAAGTCGTGAACAATTACAATTCGGCACGGAATCTCTACGTCTCGGTGAATTCTCCGTTCAACTTTTTGAAAATCTCCGCGTCTTCCTCCAATACCTTTGACCACGTCAGTGCCGACACAGAAGTGCGAGGGGACTACGGCGTTTATTTGTTTGCGCCGACCGGATCGGAAGTGCAGGTCCAGGTTTTCTCTGGCCTGCACATCGCGACCTCTTGGACCGATACATGCTTTTTGAGCGACGGCGATGTCGATTCCGTCACAGGAATTATTCAGTTTGGATGCCAGTCTTCGCCAAAAGAGCTTGTCGTACAAAATACCGTCGCTTTGGGCGCAACTCCTCAGCTTTATACTTTTATCGGTTTTGGCCTCAACAATTGCTGGGCAAGATGTATTGATATTGAAGCAGGATCGGGATTTCATTTTTACAAGGTATATGCCCAGAGCAGTCCTGGTGGAACGCCGAACGTCTATCTCGGAAATGGTGCGAAGGATATCAGCTTTGTAGACGGAAATATTTTTGGCGCTGACGGACATGGCATAGAAGATCATGCGTTTGTTACCTCCGTGGACGGCGTTCAAATTTTTTCAAATTCGAACTCCACGCCCAACACCGCAGATGGAATATATTGCGCATCGGATGCCGTCGGCTTGAACGTGGACGGTGGCAATGACTACGCTATTGCTTCCGCGGCGCAATCGACTACGCAAAAGTACGGCGTGGAACTGGCTTCAGGATGCACGCAGGCATCAGTCTCCGGTATTTGGCTCGGAAGAACCGGGGGCGTGTTTGACGGAACGGGAATTGCCGGCAACGTCACAATCGCGGGGCTGGGCGCTGGGTCAAAAACAAGCGCCATCACGAACTCGACCGGCACCACGATTTCGGCGTCGATCCTGGCTTCGGGAACTGCCGGTGCCACGTCTATGATTTATCGATCTGGTCCATCGGCTAATTTCACGGACACAACAGATACCGCTGCTAATATCATCGCGGCCATTCCCCACGCGACCACCGGCACGACCTTTCGCTTGCGAGTTCAAAATCTAACGTCGAAGGTCGAAACACTTGCCGGCGGCACGGGCGTAACCATATCCGGGACAATCGCGGCAGGCGCGATCAAAGATATGGTCGGAACTGTCACAGGTGCTGCAACGGTCGCTATCAATTAACTAGCGCAATCCGACACGGAACTCCGGCCGCGATCTCACGTTCCGAAAGGAAGGAACGGGGAGTTCGTCACGAAAGCGAAGAACAAGATGACCGCAAAAGCCGCAAAAGCTACGAAGAAAAAGGCTGCGAGGAAGAGCGCGGTCGAAGGCGAGGGCAGCTATACCGCGGCCCGCAATTACGACCGCGAGCAGCGCGACTTTGTCGCCAGGAACAAATCCAGGATTCCAAAGATGGCGGAGGATGCCGAGAAGGCGCTCGAAGGGCCCGAGGGCAAGACGCTCCGCGCGGCCGAGAAGGTTGGAAAATCGAAAGCGCGGCGCTAGCCGGCGCGTCGCGTCGTGGAGACGTCGGGTGTCTTCTGCCAGATGCGGCGGACCCGGGAATCCGCTTCCGGCCCGAAGTTGAACCAGGCGGCCTTGTCGTGCGTGGCGTCTGCGATGAACAGCGTGTCGAGCTTGCCGAGCTTCTGCACCAGGGTCTGGCGGATGGCGTTGATCGCCAGGTCACTCGACAGCAGCCAGGCCTGCGGCATGATCGGGTAGGCCGGCCCGAGATTGAATATCTCTTCCTCAAGCCCGGAGATCGAGCGCGATTTCATGTCGGCGACGATGAGGAAATGCGCGCGCTGCCCGGCGGGCGCATCTTCGCTGCCGCGGCCGAAGGAGGGCGTGGCGTCCTCGCTGCCTTCGGCGGTGAAGAAGGGTGTCGGACGAACGGATTCCGCTGGGCGGAAGAAAGCGGCGAGCACGGGATCGTCGCCGGCGGCGCCGAACTGGCTGTCGCCCGTGCGGCACACAAGCGAACGCGCCGCGAGCCGGCCTTCGCCGACGAAAGCCTGCATCTGACCGGCGGTGTAAGGGCCGTAGCTCTGGCCGCTGACGCTGATGGTCCAAGTGTCCGACATAGATACGAGGGTAGAGGGGAATGGTTACCCAACCCTTGCCGCACCCGGAATTGGCCTAAAACAGGCCTTCGATCCGGCCGTTCGCGTCGATATGGATGCGATAGGCCGCGGGATCGCGCGGTAGGCCAGGCATTGTCATGATGTCGCCGCAGATTGCCACGACGAAACCCGCGCCCGCCGAAAGCCGCACATCGCGGACCGGCAGGATGAAACCGCTCGGTGCCCCGCGCACGTCGGGCTCGGCGGTGAAGCTGTACTGAGTCTTCGCCATGCAGACAGGGAAACTACCGAAACCGTCGGCTTCGTATTGCTTGAGCTTCTTTTCCGCATCGGGCGAGAGCGAGATATCTGCGGCGCGATAGATTTCGCGCGCGACGGTGCGGATCTTGTCGGCAAGCTTCATCTCGTTGGGATAGAGTGGCTTGAAATCGCCTGCGCCGGAATTGGCGAGTTCGATCACATCCTTTGCCAGCGACTGCGCGCCCTTGCCGCCATCGGCCCAGTGGCGGCAGAGATGCGCATGGACACCGACCTGACGGCAGGCTTCCCCGATCACATCGGTCTCGGCCTGCGTGTCGGCGGTGAAATGGTTGATCGCGACCGTCACCGGCACGCCGAATTTGCGCACGTTCTCGATATGGCGGAGCAGGTTCGCCATGCCGGCGTTGACCGCCGCGACATTCTCTTTGCCCAGATCGGCCTTGCCGACGCCGCCATGCATCTTTAGCGCGCGCACCGTGGCGACGATCACTGCTACGGACGGCGTGAGCCCCGATTGGCGGCACTTGATATCGAAGAATTTCTCCGCGCCGAGATCGGCACCGAAACCGGCTTCGGTCACGACATAGTCGGCGAGCTTCAGCGCTGTGCGCGTCGCCAGCACCGAGTTGCAGCCGTGCGCGATATTCGCGAACGGGCCGCCGTGCACGAAGGCCGGTGTGCGCTCCAGCGTCTGCACGAGGTTCGGCTGCATCGCATCGCGCAGCAGCACGGTCATCGCGCCCGCGGCCTGAATCTGTTTGGCGGTGACGTTCTTCTTGGCAAAGTCGCGTGCCACGACGATTCGGTTCAGGCGGTCTTCGAGATCGGCGATGGAATTGGCGAGGCAGAAGATCGCCATGACTTCGGAAGCGACGGTGATGTCGAACCCGTCCTCACGCACCTGGCCGTTGTTGCCGAGGCCGACGACAATGTCGCGCAGCGCGCGGTCGTTCATGTCCATCACGCGGCGCCACGAAATCTTCGACGGGTCGACGCCGAGCGGATTGCCCCAATAGACCTGGTTGTCGATCAGCGCTGCGAGAAGATTGTTGGCGGAGGTGATGGCATGGAAGTCGCCGGTGAAATGGAGATTGATCTCATCCATCGGCACGACCTGCGCATAACCGCCGCCGGCCGCACCGCCCTTCATGCCGAAGCACGGGCCGAGCGACGGCTCGCGCAGGCAGATCATCGCCTTCTCGCCGAGCGAGGTCAGCGCATCGCCAAGGCCCACGGTCGTCGTCGTCTTGCCTTCGCCAGCCGGCGTCGGATTGATCGCGGTGACGAGGATCAGCTTGCCGCTCTTCCCCTCGCCGAGCGATGCGATGTGATCGAGCGAAACCTTTGCCTTGTTCGGTCCGTAGCGATACAGCGCCTTCTCCGGCAGCCCGATCTTCGCGCCGATGTTTTCGATCGGCGCCATCTTCGCCGCACGCGCAATCTCAAGGTCGCTCATGTGTCACCGTTGACAAGATCGCGCAGAAGGGCGCTCGACGCGCCGATACTACTGGCGGATACAGACAGGTAAAGATCAAGCGTTGATGAGATCGAGGCGTTTTTCGATCCGCGCGAGCCGTTCTTCGACGCGGTCCACCCGGTGCTCTACGCGCACAACATCGGCGCGGATGGACGCAACTTCGACACGCATCTCGGCGACCTGCGTTTCAATGGAGGAAAGGCGACCTTTTATGTCCCGCATGTCATGCTCAAGCCGCTCCGTCCGCTCGTCTATGCGGCGGAGATAGCGCAGGACAAGATTGTCGGGCTCGTCGCTCATACCCGTATGATATCGCAACCGGCGGTTAACGCCAAGTTGGCGAAATCAATAGGTTCTCGCCTTCGGCGGGATGTATTCGACGTCGTTGGTGAGGGTGTAGGAATGCACCGGGCGGTAGTCGAGGCGTGTCTTGCCGGTTTCGGGATCGAGCCACGCGAGGGTGTGCTTCATCCAGTTCGCGTCGTCGCGATTCGGGAAATCCTCGCGCGCATGGGCGCCGCGGCTTTCCTCGCGGTTGACCGCGCCGTCGATGGTGACGAGCGCTTGCTGGATGAGGTTCTGGTACTCGAGCGTTTCGACGAGATCGGAATTCCAGATCATCGAGCGGTCGCTGACCTTGATGTCACCGAGTGTCGCGTAGAGATCGTGGATACGCTTCTGGCCGTTCTTCAGCGTCTCGCCGGTGCGGAACACGGCGGCGTCGTCCTGCATCGCTTTCTGCATGGTTGCGCGCATCTGCGATGTCGGCGTGTTGCCTTTGGCGTTGCGGAAACTGTCGAACCGCGCCAGCGCAGCGTCACCGGCGTCCTTCGGCAGATCGTGATGCGCCATGCCTTCGCCGAGCGACTTCGCCGCTTGCATGCCGGCGGCCTTGCCGAACACCACGAGATCGATCAGCGAATTGGAGCCGAGACGGTTCGCGCCATGCACCGAAACGCAGGCCGCTTCGCCGACCGCCATCAAACCCTGCACCACGGTGTCGGGGTTGCCGCTGGTCAGTGTCAGGGCGTCGCCGGTATAGGCGCACGGGATGCCGCCCATGTTGTAGTGCACCGTCGGCAGAACCGGGATCGGCTCCTTGGTCACGTCGACGCCGGCGAAGATGCGCGCGCTTTCGGAGATGCCGGGCAGGCGCTCGTGGATCACCTTCGGGTCGAGATGCGACAGATGCAGGTGAATGTGATCCTTGTTCGGGCCGACGCCGCGGCCTTCGCGGATCTCGATGGTCATCGCGCGCGAGACGACGTCGCGTGAGGCGAGGTCCTTCGCGTTCGGCGCATAGCGCTCCATGAAGCGCTCGCCTTCGGAGTTGGTGAGGTAACCGCCTTCGCCGCGCACGCCTTCGGTGATGAGCACACCGGCGCCGAAGATGCCGGTTGGGTGGAACTGGACGAACTCCATGTCCTGCAGCGGCAGTCCCGCGCGCAGGACCATCGCGTTGCCGTCTCCGGTCTGCGTGTGGGCGCCGGTGCAGCTCTGATAGATGCGGCCATAGCCGCCGGTCGCCAGAATCACGCGATGCGCGCGAAAGCGATGGATCGTGCCGTCGTCGAGATTCCACGCCATGATGCCGCGCACGGCGCCATCATCCATGATCAGGTCGAGCGCGAAATATTCGACGAAGAAATTAACCTCGTGCTTCACGCACTGGCCGTAGAGCGTGTGCAGGATCGCGTGGCCGGTGCGGTCGGCGGCAGCAGCAGTGCGCTGCGCGATGCCCTTGCCGAAATGACTGGTCATGCCGCCGAAGGCACGCTGATAAATCTTGCCTTCTTCGGTGCGCGAGAATGGCACGCCGAAATGCTCGAGCTCATAGACGGCTTCCGGCGCGCTTTTGCAGAGATATTCGATCGCATCTTGATCGCCGAGCCAGTCCGAACCCTTCACGGTGTCGTACATGTGCCAGCGCCAGTCATCCTCGCCCATATTGCCGAGGGCTGCGGAGATGCCGCCTTGCGCCGCGACGGTATGAGAGCGCGTCGGGAAGACTTTCGTGATGCAGGCCGTCTTCAAACCCTTGGCCGCGCATTCGAGTGTGGCGCGCAGTCCCGCGCCGCCGGCGCCGACAACGACGACGTCGAAGGTATGGTCGGTAATCGGATAAGCGGTCATCAAACGGGTCCAGCGATACGAAGCAGGGCGAAGAGCGAGGTCGCGCCGACGGCAAGCGCGAACGCGCGCATCAGCAGCATGAGAAAGATCTTTCCGCTTTCGCTGTGCACATAGTCATCGATCACGACCTGCAGTCCGAGCACCATGTGGTAGAGCAGGATGACGATGAAAACGCCCATCAGAATTGCATTGAGCGGGATGCCAAGCGGCGAAAGCGTCAGGAAGCGCAGCACCCGGACTTCGCTCGCGCCGACAAGGCCGAGCATCGACCATCCGAACCAGACCGAGAGCGGGATCAGCGCAGCGGCCGTCATACGCTGGCGCCAGAAATGCCGCACGCCGGAATGCGATGAGCCGAGCCCCTGAACGCGATGCAGAGGTGTTTCCATGGTCATGCGATGTACCCGCCATGGCCGCTATACGCGAGCACGAATGCGCCGATGGCGAAGAGCAACGACAGCGCGATCACGAGCCAACCCGTCTTGTCGGCGGTCTTCACGTCGAAGCCGTATCCGGAATCCCACGCGAGGTGACGGATGCCGTTCAAGAGGTGATAGCTCAGCGCCCAGGCAAAGCCGAACAGAACGAACTGCCCGATCCAGCTGGCCGCGACACCCATGAACATCTGATAGGCCTCCGGGCCGCTGGCGACCGCGATCAACCACCAGGCCAGCAGCATCGTGCCGAGGGCCAGCCCAATACCGGTCACGCGGTGGGTGATGGAAGTGGCCATGGTCACGGGCCAGCGATAGATGGTCGTGAAGGGTGAGAGCGGGCGCGGACGCCGCTGTTTTTGCGGGTTTTCCGCCATGAAATCCCTCGAAACGGGGTAAACGCGAACCGGGGCGGAGTGTAGGTTTACAAGACCCCAAGTCAACCGCGGGATTCCGCCAATTCGCCGCGCTTCCGGTGCTTACCAAGGTCATTCTGACGCTTTGCGCTTTCGATCCCCATCCGGCACAAGGGCGCATTCTAAACCGTCCAGTGGATTGGGGATGAGCGAATCGGGGGTCATAGGCGGTGCCGGATTTTTGCGTGTCGGACGCCTGCGTATCGCGCTGCCCGATGCCCCGCTCGGCCATGTGCGCAACGAGATCGCCGGCATTGCCGCGCTGGGCTTCATTTTGATGCTCGCCGCGTTCTGCAACGGGTTCCCGATTATCTTCTATGACACCGGCGCCTATATCCTTGAAGGCTTCCAGCACATCTTCATCGCCGAACGCTCGCCGGTCTATTCGCTGTTCCTGAAATATGCGGGCGGGCCGCAGAGCCTGTGGTACGTCGCTCTTATCCAATGCGCGATCGTCGCGTTCGCGATGACCGAATTCGCGCGTGCGCTGAAGCCGCTTCTGTCCCTTTGGACGTTTCTCGCGATCGGTCTGATTCTGGCGCTCGCGACGGGACTTCCCTGGTATGCCGCGCAGATCGAACCCGATTGCTTCGTCGGCGTGACGGCGATAGCGCTTTATCTGCTCGCATTCCATGCCAGGCCGCTCGGTTTCGTTCGTAGTTTCCTGCTGATGCTGTGCGCAGGCTTCGCCGCATCCGCGCACTCGTCACATATGGGATTAGCGGTCGGATTGTTCCTGACGCTGGTGCTGGTGCGCGTCGTACTGGCGATCACAAAAAGCGATTTTCCCAAGCCTGCGCTCATCGCACCGCTCATGAGTTGCGCGCTCGCGCTCGGTATCGTGCTCGCCGGCAACTACGCTTTCACGAAGCAGATATTCTTCAGCAAATCAGGCGCGACATTCCTTGAAGCGCGGATGATGCAGGACGGGCTGATCAAGCCGATCCTCGATGCCGATTGCCCGCAAGCCGGCTACAGGACCTGCGCCTACAAAGACAAGCTTCCAGCGCGTGCCGATGCCTGGCTCTGGGAGGAGAAGACGAGTCCGTTCGCACGGCTCGGCGGCTTCCAAAAGATGGAGAAAGAGTCGGCGCAGCTCGCGAGGGAAAGCCTAACGCGCTTTCCGCTCTCGAATCTCTTTTGGGCAGGCGCCGACACATTCCTGGAATTCTTCGCGGTCGCCACCGGCGACGGGATCGAGCCGCAGGAATGGGTACTGAACCGCGAGTTCGAGCACACGATCCCGCAGCAGATGAGCGGCTATGCGCATGCCTATCAGCAGCGCGGCGATCTCTGGTTTCTGCCGCTCAATCTTCTGCATGTGCCGGTCGCAATCTTCTCGATTCTCGCGATGTGCTTCCTTCTGCGCCGCGCCTGGCGGGAAGGTGACAGAAAGACGACTGTTCTGACCGCCTTCGTGCTTGTCGCGCTGCTCGGAAATGCGTTCATCTGTGGCGTCTTCTCGGGGCCGCATTCGCGCTACCAGTCGCGGCTGGTATGGCTGCCGGCCTTTGTGCTGCTTCTGCAGATGTCCGGCGGAACCAACCTTGCCTTGCGGAGACGGGTCGAATCCGTCACTTAATGGGCCTCATGGCCACACCAATCCGCATCGCTCCGTCCATACTTTCCGCGGATTTCGCGCGCCTCGGCGCCGAGATCGAAGCGATTGAGAAGGCCGGCGCCGATCTCATCCATGTCGATGTAATGGATGGCCATTTCGTGCCCAACATCACCATCGGGCCGGCTGTCGTCAAAGCGATCAAGCCGCACGCGAAGAAGCCGCTCGACGTCCATCTGATGATCTCGCCGGTGGACCCCTTCGTCGAAGATTTCGCGAAAGCCGGCGCGGACGGGATCACGGTGCATCCCGAAGCCGGGCCGCATATCCATCGCACGCTCCAGCTCATCCGGTCATTCGGCAAGAGGCCGGGCGTGGTGCTCAATCCCGGAACACCGGTCGATGCGCTCGAATACGTGATCGATCTTGTCGATCTCGTTCTGATCATGAGCGTCAATCCGGGTTTTGGCGGACAGTCATTCATTGCCAGCCAATTGAAGAAGATCGAAGCAGCGGCAAAGCTGATCGCGAAGACGGGCCGCGACATCGCGCTTGAAGTCGATGGCGGCATCACGCCGGACACCGCAAGGCAGGCGATCAATGCCGGCGCGAATGTGCTCGTTGCCGGCACATCGGTCTTCAAAGGCGGCGCGGCGAATTACGCCGCCAATATCGCGGCGTTGCGAGGATAGCGATGGCGAGGGGCCCGGCTGCCGGACGCATGCCGCTCTCGCTCTTGCCGGAGTTTCTTGGTGCAATGCTGCGCCGGGCGCTCAGCGGTCCTCGCATCTGGCGCCGCCGCACCTGGTTTTATCGCCGCCTCCTCAAAGGGCCGCTCGCCGATCGGATCGTTTTTCATCCTTACGACGCGCTGCCGCGCCGCCTGGAAGACGCCGATGCGTTGCTGCACGGAAAATTCCGCTTCAATGGCGAAAGCGTCGAGGTCAAGGAAGGCTCGATCTTCGACAAACAAGCGCCATCGCTGCGCTGGGCGGAGGCGTTACACGGCTTTGCGTGGCTGCCGCCCTTGTCGGCTGCCGGTGGCGATCCCGCGCGCATGCTGGCGACGAACCTGATCAGCCAATGGATCAAGCGCAACGGCAGATATGCGGAGCCGGCGTCTTCCGCGCATGTGCTGGCGCGGCGCCTGATCCACATCTTCGCGCATGGGCGCATCGTGCTGTCGAACTCCGACATGTTGTGGCGTTCCAAAGTGTTTGTGTCGCTGCGCGACCAATCACGGTTGCTGGCGCGTATCGCGGGCGAGGCGCCAGAAGGCATGCCGCGTTTCGAAGCGGCGGCGGCACTTGCGCTTTCCGGTGCGTGTCTTGTCGACAGTCCGAAGCGTCTCGATGCGGGGCTCACGTTTCTGGAAGGCGAGATCGCGCGCCAGATCCTTCCCGATGGTGGTCATATCTCCCGCTCGTCGGAAGATCTGCTGCATGCCTATCGGCTGACAACGATGGTGATGGATGCACTGACGGCGATTGCGCACGAAGTGCCGCTCGAATTGCGCAGCGCGCGCGACCGCATGGCGCCGATGATCCGCTTCTTCCGGCACGGCGACGGCGGGCTGGCGTTGTTCAACGGCGGACAGGAATCCGACACGCGCATGATCGCAGGACTTCTGGCGCGCGATGAGGTGCGCGGGCAGCCCTTCGCCTTCGCACCGCACTCCGCCTATCAGCGCATCGCCGCGGGCCGGACATTGTTTGTCATGGATTGCGGGGCGCCGCCGCCGGGCGGGTTCTCGGTCAATGCCCATGCGAGCTGCCTGGCGTTCGAATTGAGCGCAGGTACGCATCGCATCGTCGTCAATTGCGGTGCTGCGAGCGATGCGCGCAGCGCGACCTGGGACACCGCGTTGCGCGCCACGGCTGCACATTCCACGCTCACGCTTGCCGATACCTCGACGGGTGCCATTCTGCGCGCGGGATTGGCGCGGGATTTTCTCGGCGCGCGGCTGCTCGACGGCGTCAGCGAGATCGAGACGCGCCGTGTCGAGACGCCGCAAGGCTGGATGGTCGAGGCGAGCCACAATGGCTATGTCGCGCCGTTCGGCGTCCGGCATGAGCGGCAGGTCACGCTCGGTCCTCAGGGCAATTCCCTCATCGGCGCGGACCGGCTGTTGCCGAAGACGAAGATGCGCCCGCCCGGGCTGCCGTTCGTCATCCGCTTCCATATCCATCCCGATGTGCGCGTCTCTCAATCGCAGAGTGGCGATGTGTTGCTCAAGCTCCCGAACGGCGATGGCTGGCGCTTTCGCGCGGGCGTGGCGGCGGTCATCGAAGAAAGCGTCTATCTCGGGGGCGATACGCTGCGCCGGAGCGAACAGCTCGTCCTCTCCGGCACGCTGGCTGACGCCGCGGTGGAGATTGCATGGGTCTTCGAACAAATCGGGAGGGGTTGATCTTCGGACATTCTTTTCGCCGCCATCGGCACGCCGTGATTGCGCCACGATCCGGATCGAGCCTGCGCACGTCAACGGAGGGGTTCGATGGCCACCGACACAACGAAGTCATTGCCGACGGTTCGCTCGCCGGGCTTCAAGTTTCTTCTGATAGTCATCCTCACCGTCGCGATGGCGGTTCCGCTTTTCCTCATTCAGCTCGCGCTCTCGGATCGCGAACAGACCGCGGCCGGTGCCGCGACCGACATTGCCGCTGGTTGGGGCGGACCGCAAGTCGTTGCAGGGCCCATCCTGCTGGTGCCTTACACGGTGCAGCGCCAGAATCTCGTCAACGGCCAGCCGGTCCAGGTGGAGCAAAGCCTTACGGCGATGCTGCTGCCGGAAAACCTGAATATGGACGTCCATGCGACCTCGGGCACGCGCTGGCGCGGCATCTTTGAAGTGCCTGTCTATAAAGCTGCGATCGGCATGCACGCGACCTTCGATAAGGATGGCATGGCTGCGTTGCTGCCGTCCGACGCAAAGGTTCGATGGGACCAGGCGCGCATCGCCATCCGCGTGTCGGATGCGCACGGCCTCGCCGACAATGTCGTGCTGGATATGAACGGACGGAAAGTGCCGTTCGAATCCGGCGTCGATGTCGACGACGCGCGGTTCTCGGGCATTCAGGTCAAGGCTGGTCTCACCGATCCCAACGATCTGACTCTCGATACCAAATTCACGCTGCGCGGTTCGCGCGAGTTCAGCATTTCGCCGTTGGGCCGCAGGACGACAGCAAGCGTCGACTCGGATTGGGCTTCGCCAAGCTTCTTCGGCGCCTTCCTGCCGACCGATCGGGAAATCACGCCCAAGGGGTTCAAGGCATCGTGGACCGTGCCGTATCTGGCACGCGGCTTCGGCCAGAGCTTCACCACAGCGGCGGGCGAGATGGAGCTTCTGCAGCAACCCGCTTTCGGCGCGCGGTTCTATCAGCCCGTCGACCATTATCAGCTTGTCGAGCGCTCGCTGAAATACGCGATCCTGTTCGTCGCGCTGGCGTTCCTGGTATTCTTCGTCGTAGAGACGGTGTCGCCGCAGCGCCTGCATGCCGTGCAATACGCGCTGGTGGGTTCGGCGCAAGTGTTGTTCTACCTGTTGCTGCTTTCGCTCTCGGAGCATATCGGCTTCGCGCTGTCGTATCTGGTTGCCGCGACGGCCACCGTGGGCCTGACATCGCTCTATGCATCCAGCGTGCTTGCGAGCAGGGCGCGGGCAGTGGCGCTATTCGTAGTTCTGTCGGCGTTGTATGGGCTCCTCTACGTCATCCTGAATGCGGAGGACTACGCGCTGCTGATCGGGTCCGGCCTTCTGTTCTCGGCGCTGGCGGCGACCATGTATGTCACCCGCCGGATCAACTGGTACGCCCTGGCGGCGACTGGGGCAGGGTAGGGTTTGCATGACGGGGGCCGCTTTGCTAAGCACGAAGCGGCCCTTTTTTCTCGCCCCAAGGACGCGCAATGGTCCAGTTCACTTTGCCCAAAGGAAGCAGCCCGAAGAAGGGTAAAACCTGGCCCGCGCCGACCGAGGCGAACGGCCGGAAGGCAAAGGGGACAAAGGAATTCAAGGTCTATCGCTACAACCCGGACCTGGACGAGAACCCGCGCATCGATACCTACACCGTCGATCTCACGACCTGCGGCCCGATGGTTCTGGATGCGCTGATCAAGATCAAGAACGAGATCGATCCGACGCTGACGTTCCGCCGCTCCTGCCGCGAAGGTGTTTGCGGGTCCTGCGCGATGAACATCGCGGGCGGTAACACGCTGGCCTGCACCAAGGCGATCACGGATATCTCCGGTGCGATCGCGATCTATCCGCTGCCGCACATGCCGGTGGTGAAGGACCTGGTGCCGGACATGACGAATTTCTATGCACAATACGCGTCGATCCAGCCTTACCTCCAGACCAAGACGGCCCAGCCGGAGCGGGAATGGAAGCAATCCCCGGAAGACCGCAAGAAGCTCGACGGTCTGTATGAATGCATCCTGTGCGCCTGCTGCTCGACTGCGTGCCCGAGCTATTGGTGGAATTCGGAACGCTATCTCGGCCCTGCTGCGTTACTTCAATCCTATCGCTGGCTGATCGACTCGCGTGACGAGGCGACGGGCGAGCGCCTCGACAATCTCGAGGACCCGTTCCGGCTCTATCGCTGCCACACGATCATGAACTGCGCGCAGACTTGCCCGAAAGGCCTCAACCCCGCGCAAGCGATCGGCGAGATCAAGCAGATGCTGGTGAAGAGAAGCGTGTGAACCTAAAGCGCACGCTTGGGCGAGGGTTCGACCGGCAAGTCGTCTCTGAGATTGACGCACGGCTGCAGGGATTGCGACGCGAAGGAATCTCTATCCTGCTCGCAATTGAAAGCGGTAGCCGGGCGTGGGGATTTCCATCACCGGACAGCGACTACGACTGCCGGTTCATTTACGCCCGGCGGCCACAAGAATATCTGTCCCTCTTTCCGAAACGTGATGTCATAGAGTTTCCGACCGATGCCGTCCTTGACGTCAATGGTTGGGACATCGCAAAGGCGCTTGGTCTCCTGCTCAAGGGCAACGCGGTGGTAATCGAGTGGCTCACCTCGCCCAATGTCTACGCGGGCGATAGGGCGTTTCGGACAGAAGCGTTGAAACTCGCGCGTAGAGTCGTGCGCCCAGACCTGGTGGCGCGGCATTATCTGCACCTCGGGGAGAGACAGCGCCGAACCTACTTCGCCGACAGGCACGATATTCCTCTCAAGAAGATGTTCTATGCTTTGAGGCCCGCCGTCGCGTTGCGTTGGCTCCGTCTCCATCCGGGCAAACCGGTAGCGCCTATGCACTTTCCCAAACTGGTCGCAGAGACGCGCCTGCCCACCAGCGTGACCGCGATCCTCGATGACTTGCTTGCGCGCAAGGCGATCACGCGCGAGATGGGGTCGGGCCCACTCCCCAAATCATTAGGCAATCTGATCGATTCGGAGTTCTCGCGGGCTCGCGAGATTTGGACTGCCGATCCGCCGCGTGAGCGAGGCGCTGAAGAGCGCGTCACCGACGCGTTTTTCCGGAAATGGATATCAGGAAACTAAGCCGCCGCTTTGGCCGTCACGCCGGCGAGACCCGCGCGGAATCGTATCATCCGCCACAGAAGACCGCCTGCGGCTTTCGTCAGGCGTCCTTGTGGATCGGCGCCGACGGCTTTGGAGACCATCTGGGCGAGCCGCTGGATATGCTGACGGCGATAGATGCGCAGAAGGGTTTTGTAGGAATCTTTCGCGCATTGCGCGCGCACATAAGGGGTCTGTGTTTCCTGGCCCTTCGGGACCAAGGCGCAGTAATAGGCGAACGCAAGTTCGTCGTCGTCGGATTCGTTGATGCGGCCCACGGCGACGATCAGCTTCTTCCAGAAGGGCAGGTCCCGCTCTTTCTGTTCGTTCATGATTTCATAGAACAGCTTGTAGTGACGATATTCGTCGGCGGCGATCCGGCCCGCGATTTCCTTCAGCACCGGCTCATCGGTCATGTCGCGGATCGCCGAGTAGTAGGACGACGTGCCACTCTCCACCACGCAGCGCGAGATCATTTCGCCGCGCCGGCTGCCGCGGATGGACGTCACGTTGATCGCATCTTCGGCAAAGTGCGGCGGCTGATAGCCCGCACGGAAACGCGCGAAGCTCTCCTGAAGATTGAACGCCGGGTCGGCCATTTCGGCCCAGCGGCCAAGCGCGCGGCCGTGCTGCGTTTCTTCCTTGCCCCATTGCTCGATCAGGGCCCGGGTCTTCGCGTCGGTAAAAACCCGCTTCAGATAAGAGACGTAATCCGGCGCGTTGAACTCGACGAGCGCGGCGGCCTTGATTGCCGTGATCATCCAGGGTTCGACCTTGGACGCGTCAAAGCGCGACCACTGGACTTCGTCCAGCGTCCAGCCCGCGCGAAAGACCGTTCCGTCCGTCATGAGTCACCCAATACCCAAACGCCTTATATCAAACCCAGTTGCGCTGTTGAACCGGGTTCCGTGTCCGATTCAGTCGGGAGAGCCTGAGGTAAATCTCTGAGGAAGCTTACAGATTTGTGAGTATTCCGATGGATGCCTGGGGTGAGAGTTCGGGTTACTCCGCGGCCAGCAGGCGCTTGTACTGGTCGAGCGCGGCGGTGGCGCGATTCATCTCGGCATCGGTCTTGGCGGTCGCGATGTCTTCCTCGGCGTCGATGATACGCTGGCGCAATGTCGATTCATCCAGATGCGCAAGCGGGATCGCTTCTTCGGCGAGCACCGTGATCTTCGCCGCCGTTATTTCCGCGAAGCCGCCGCTGACGAAGAACTTGTCATGCTGGCCGTGAACGATCTTCACATCGATCACGCCGGGCTTGAGCGTCGAGATCAGCGGCATATGACCCGCCATCACGCCCATCTCGCCCTCGGCGCCGGGAATGGTGACCATCTCGGCGTCTTCGGAAAGAAGAAGGCGCTCCGGCGAGACGAGATCGAAGGAGATTTTCGCGTCGGCCATGTTTATGCCGCTTCCGCCGCCATCTTCTTGCCCTTCTCGATGGCTTCCTCGATGGCGCCGACCATGAAGAAGGCCTGCTCCGGGAGGTGATCGCACTCGCCGTCGACGATCGCCTTGAACGAGCGGATCGTGTCCTCAAGCTGCACGAACTTGCCGGGCGCGTTGGTGAACTGCTCGGCGACGTGGAACGGCTGGCTGAGGAAGCGCTGGATCTTGCGCGCGCGGGCGACGACCAGCTTGTCGTCTTCCGAGAGCTCATCCATGCCCAGAATGGCGATGATGTCCTTCAGTGCCTTGTACTGCTGCAGAACTTCCTGCACGCGGCGGGCGACGGTGTAGTGCTCCTCGCCGATGACCTGCGGGTCGAGAATGCGCGAGGTGGAGTCGAGCGGGTCCACGGCTGGAAAGATGCCGAGCGAGGCGATATCGCGCGACAACACGGTCGTCGCGTCCAGATGCGCGAACGAGGTCGCCGGCGCCGGGTCGGTCAGATCGTCGGCGGGCACGTAGATCGCCTGCACCGAGGTGATCGAACCTTTGGTGGTCGAGGTGATGCGCTCCTGAAGGTTGCCCATCTCGGTCGCGAGCGTCGGCTGATATCCCACCGCGCTCGGGATACGGCCGAGAAGCGCCGACACTTCCGAACCCGCCTGCGTGAAGCGGAAGATGTTGTCGATGAACAGCAGCACGTCCTTGCCTTCGACATCGCGGAAATATTCCGCGACCGAAAGGCCGGTCAGAGCGACGCGCGCGCGCGCGCCCGGCGGCTCGTTCATCTGGCCATAGACGAGGGCGCATTTGCTGCCTTCGGTCGAGCCGTTCTTCTTCGGGTCCACGTTCACGTTGGACTCGATCATCTCGTGATAGAGGTCGTTGCCTTCGCGCGTGCGCTCGCCAACGCCGGCCAGCACCGAGTAGCCGCCATACGCCTTCGCGATGTTGTTGATCAGTTCCTGCATGGTCACGGTCTTGCCGACGCCAGCGCCGCCGAACAGTCCGATCTTGCCGCCCTTGGTGTAGGGGCAGAGCAGATCGATGACCTTGATACCGGTAACCAGCACCTCCGCCGAACCCGCCTGCTCGGAGAAGCTCGGTGCTTCGCGGTGGATGGACGACATGTGGTTGTGGGCGATCGGGCCGGCTTCGTCGATCGGCTCGCCGATGACGTTCATGATGCGGCCGAGCGTGGCGGGTCCGACAGGCACGCGGATCGGCGCGCCGGTGTCGACCACGTCCTGACCGCGCACCAGGCCTTCGGTCGAGTCCATCGCGATCGCGCGCACCGTGTTCTCGCCAAGATGCTGTGCGACCTCGAACACCAGGCGGATCTTCTCGCCGGTGCGCGGATCGGTGTTGGTTGTCTCCAGCGCGTTCAGGATCGCGGGCAGGTTCCCCTCGAACTCGACGTCCACGACGGCGCCAATGATCTGCGCCAGGCGGCCCTTGCTGGTGATGTTTGCGGGTGCGTTCATCGTTTTCTCTTTCCTTAAACGGCGGCCGCGCCGGCGATGATCTCGATCAGTTCGGTCGTGATCTTGGCTTGGCGGGTACGGTTCATCTTGATGGTGAGGGCGTTGATCAGATCGCCCGCATTGCGCGTGGCATTGTCCATCGCGGTCATCTGCGAGGCGAAGAAGCCTGCCTGGTTCTCCAGCATGGCGGAGAGCAGTTGCACGGAGATGTTCTGCGGCAGCAATTCCTGCAGGATCGCGACTTCATCCGGCTCGTAGTCGTAGAACGCGGCCGGACCGGTGCTCTGTTCGAGCACGGCGGGAATGAGTTGCTTTAACGTCGGCGTCTGCGTCACGACCGATTTGAACTTGCTATAGACCAGCGTCACGACGTCGAATTCGCCGGCGTTGTAGAGATCGAGAATCTTCTTCGCGATCGGCTGGACGAGGGCGAGGCCGGGCGACTTCAGGCCGACTTCGTAGCTTTCGATAAACTGCGAACCGTACTGGCGGCGCAGCTGGTCGCGCGCCTTGCGGCCGATGGTGATCACCTTCGCCGTCTTGGCTTCGGCAGTGAGCCTGGCTAGTTCCCTGCGCGCTTCGCGCACGATGGACGAATTAAATGCACCGGCGAGGCCGCGATCTGACGTCGCCACGACCACCAGGTGGCGGTCGTCCTTGCCCGTGCCCGCGAGCAGCAGCGGCGCGGACGGGCCCGATACAGACGCCGCGAGATTGGAGATGATCGCCGCCATGCGCTGCGCATAGGGACGCGCGGCTTCGGCAGCCTGTTGCGAGCGGCGCAGTTTCGCCGCCGCCACCATCTGCAGCGCCTTGGTGATCTTCTGCGTGGACTTCACGCTTCCGATCCGTGTGCGCATTTCCTTTACGGTTGCCATGACGGCCCCAAACTTCCCTAAAAAAGTTCCTTACGCGAAGCTCTTGGAGACTTCGTCCAATGCCTTCTTCAGCATCGCTTCGAGATCGGGCGTCAGCGCCTTCTCCTTGCGGATGCCTTCGAGGAATTGCGGATAGGCGCCCTTGAGCTTGGAGATCAGGGCTTCCTGGAACGCGCCGACCTTGTTGGTCGGGAACGGATCGAGGTACCCGCGCGTACCGGCGTAAATCACCGCGACCTGCTCTTCGACCGCGAAGGGCTTGTACTGCGGCTGCTTCAGCAGCTCCGTCAGACGCTCGCCGCGGGCCAACATCTTCTGGGTCGAGGCGTCGAGGTCGGAGCCGAACTTGGCGAACGCCGCCATCTCGCGGTACTGCGCGAGTTCGCCCTTGATCGGGCCGGCGACGGTCTTCATCGCCTTGATCTGCGCCGACGAACCCACGCGCGACACCGAGATACCGACGTTCACCGCCGGACGGATGCCCTGATAGAACAGGTCGCTCTCGAGGAAGATCTGGCCGTCAGTGATCGAGATCACGTTGGTCGGGATGTAGGCCGACACGTCGTTCGCCTGCGTCTCGATGATCGGCAGCGCGGTCAGCGAACCGGCGCCGTTGTCTTCGTTGAGCTTTGCGGCGCGCTCGAGCAAGCGGCTGTGCAGATAGAACACGTCGCCCGGATAGGCTTCGCGGCCCGGCGGACGGCGCAGCAGCAGCGACATCTGGCGGTAGGCGACGGCCTGCTTGGAGAGATCGTCATAGATGATCAGCGCGTGCATGCCGTTGTCGCGGAACCATTCGCCCATCGCGCAACCCGAGAACGGAGCAAGGAACTGGAGCGGCGCGGGTTCGGACGCGGTTGCGGTCACGATGATCGTGTATTCGAGCGCACCGGCGTCGGCGAGCGTCTTGACGATCTGGGCAACGGTTGAACGCTTCTGGCCGATCGCGACGTAGATGCAATACAGCTTCGCCTTCTCGTCGGTGCCGGCGTTGATGGCCTTCTGGTTGATGATCGCGTCGATGGCGACGGCGGTCTTGCCGGTCTGGCGGTCGCCGATGATCAGCTCGCGCTGGCCGCGGCCGATCGGGATCAGCGTGTCGATGGCCTTCAGGCCCGTCTGCACCGGCTCATGCACCGACTTGCGCGGGATGATGCCGGGGGCCTTCACGTCCACGCGGCGGCGCTCCGCCACGTTGGTCAGGTCGCCGAGACCGTCGATGGGATTGCCGAGCGGATCGACGACGCGGCCAAGCAGGCCTTTGCCGACCGGCACGTCCACAATCGACTTGGTGCGCTTGACGGTGTCGCCTTCCTTGATGGTGGAGTCATTGCCGAAGATCACGACGCCGACATTGTCGCTTTCGAGGTTCAGCGCCATGCCGCGGATGCCGCCGGGGAATTCGACCATCTCGCCGGCCTGCACATTGTCGAGGCCGTAGACGCGCGCGATGCCGTCGCCGACGGACAGAACCTGGCCGACTTCGCTGACTTCGGCTTCTGCGCCGAAGTTCTGGATTTCGCGTTTCAGGATCGCGGAGATTTCGGCGGGCTGGATATCCATGGTCTTGCTTCCTTCGTTCGTTCCGTCGTTCCGGTTGCCCGGAAAATTTTGTTAGTGGCCGCGCATCGCGGCGCGCATGCCGTTCAGCTTCGTGCGCAATGAAGAGTCGATCATCTTCGAGCCGACCTTCACGATCAGGCCGCCGAGCAGCGTCGGATTGACATGAGTTTCGATCTGCGGGTCGCGGTCGAGCTTCGCCTTGAGGACGCGCTTGATCTCCTCGATCTCGCTATCCTTGAGCGCGCGGGCCGATGTGACCTCGGCGCGCATTTCGCCCTTCTGGCGTGCGACCATCGCTTCAAAAGCGGAGATGATTTGCTTGAGAACGAACAGGCGGCGCTTCGAGGCCAAAAGCATGATGAAGCGGATGGTGAGCGGGTTCGCGCCCATCTTGTCGAGCAGGGCCTGCATGCCCTTCTTCTGCTCGTCGGCACCGAACACAGGCGCGCGGACCAGGCGGGCAAGGTCGGCGCTCGTGGCGATCATGCGCTTCAGCGCGGTGAAATCGGACGCGACGGCATCCACGGATTTCATCTCGACGGCCAGCTCGAAAATCGCAGTCGCATAGCGCCCTGCCACGGTCGAATTTTGCGCCTCGTCTGCCACTCGCGTTCTCGCCTTTTGGGGCCCTCGATTTGGGGTCGATGGCCCAATGGTAAGTATTTGAAAAGACTGTGAATTTTACTTGCACCGGGAATCGCTCCCGGCGCGCGCGAGGCAGATAGCATGAGGGCGGGTGCGGCGCAACAATATGACTTGGGCCGCGGTGTCGCGGGGAAACAGGTGCGCTAACGCTTCCGCCGCTTTACGGTCTTCTTAAGTTCCTCATTGATGCGGCCCTGCCAGCCGGGGCCGTCTTCGCGGAAAGCCTTCACCACGGACTCGTCGAGGCGCAGCGTCACCTGGACTTTCGGATACTCCAGTGGAGGCCGGCCACGCGCCTTTCGCGCGCGCAAATTCGCGGAAGCTTCGAGGAGCTTGGCCAGCATCTCAGGATTTTCCCGCAGAGGGCGCATGCGGCGAAACTCTTCGTCCGTGAGGGGGGGATTGTCGGGGTCGTAGACCGCGTGATCGGGATAGTCATCGAGGTTGATCTTTTTCTTTTTCATATTGTTTTACTTCACGCTTATCCGCCAAACGAAAGCTGATGATACGAGTTGTGGTGCCACGCATTGTGTAGAGGACGACGTGAATTCGGCCTCGATATTGCGCGGCCGCTTTACAACGTTCTTCGCCATAATCTGCATTTCGGTCGTCCCAGTACTGCGCTCCTATCCAGTCAAACTCTCCGACATCGGCGAAATCGACACCGTGCTTTTTGAGGTTCCCGAGGCGCTTGGCTTCGTCCCATTCGAATTCCATTGCGGGCCCGAGAATTATTGTAGTGCATTAAATCGCGAATGGCAAGAATTAATGCACTACGGAAAATACTGTTGTTCACGCAATGGTAGTATCTGGGTCCGGCATTCTCCAAGGCTTTCATAACCAGCTTTCTCAGCGCGGCGTTAAGAGGCTGTCGGACATGCTCCATGCATGAACCGCAGCGCAGCCACACTTTCCGTTTCGCCTTCCTCCGGTATCGTGCGGACGATCCGCGATGCCATCGCGGAGGTTGCTTCACTGCTTTTCGGAAGTGCCACGTTCGAACCGCGCCCGTCGCTCGAACTCGAAGTGCGCGACCTGGTCGAACCGCAACTGGCAATCCTGGTTCACAAGCGCACCCGCTATCTCACGCCGGATGTGAATGGCGCCGTGCGAAGCGACCGTTGGGCAGACGAACTTAACAGCTTCGTCGAGCGCAGTTTCTTCTGGCAGGCGTCCAGCGACGCGCAGCGAAAACCCGACCGCAGGCATCTGGTCAAGCTGGTGGACAATATCGTCGCCGCTGAACAGGAGAAGGATGCACAGCAATCGCCGCTTCCGGCCACCTCCCGCTTCGGCTCAGCCTGGGCGGATTGAACCATCGACCGCGATTCGCGGAGACGGTCTCCTGTCCTCGTTTTCTTCATCGAACCGGCGGCGCGCTTCCGCGAGCTTCGTCTTGTTCGCCAGTGCCCAGTCGCTCAGCCCATTGACCGGCCTGAGCAATGAACAGCCCAGCGGCGTCAGCGCGTAGTCCACGCGCGGCGGAACCGTTGCGTACACCGTCCGCGTTATCAGCCCGTCGCGTTCGAGGCCGCGCAAGGTGAGGGTCAGCATGCGCTGGGAAATACCGCCGATGTCGCGGCGCAATTCGTTGAATCGCATGGTCTGCTTGCCGAGCCTGCTGACCACCAGGATCGACCATTTATCGCCGACGCGCGCGAGGACGTCGCTGATCGCGCGGCAGTCCTCAGTCACATGTAGTTTCCTAGGTGCCATTTCCGTGCCTTCTTGCGCGTTCCTTCGATAGTCACCAGTTTAGCCTCAGTAACAAATGGTGACTAGTTGCCGAAAGACAAGGAGAGTTCCATGGCCCCGAGACTTCATACTGTGATCGCGAGCACCCGCCCCGGCCGGGTTGGCCCTTCGATCGCGACCTGGTTCAACGAATTTGCGGCGTCGCAAGGCAAGTTCGATGCCAAGCTGATCGACCTCGCCGATTTCAACCTGCCGGTCTATGACGAGCCGCATCATCCGATGCGCCGGCAATATGAGCGCGATCACACCAGGGCGTGGAGTGCGAGCGTGAACGCGGCCGACGCCTTCGTCTTTGTGCTGCCGGAATACAATTACTCCCCGCCGCCGTCCTTCGTGAACGCGATCGATTACCTGTTCTGGGAATGGCAGTACAAGCCGGTCGGGTTCGTATCGTATGGCGGCGTCTCGGGCGGTCTTCGCTCGGCGCAGCAGGCGCGGCTCATGACCAGCACGCTCAAGATGATGCCGGTGCCGGAAGGCATCGCATTGCCGAATGTGTTCCAGCAGATTAAGGACGGCAAGTTCGAAGCCAATGAGCTGAACATTCAGGGCGCGGCGTCAACGCTGAACGAGATGCACAAATGGACCGAGGCACTGAAACCGCTTCGTGACGCGGTCCGGGCTGCTTAGTTCAACGCGGTGAGGAAACGGGCGGTGCGCACGCGATCAAACCATCCCTTGTCCGCCTGATCGCCGAGGAAATCGTAGGATCCCACGACTATTTCGGCGCGGGCGACGAGATACTCTGCAGGCACAAAACCGACGCCGTCCCGTTCCGGAGAAACGCGGCTGTCGGACGAGTCGTCGCGGTTGTCGCCCATCATGAAGAAATGGTTCTTGGGAACGACGAATAGTTGCGTGTTGTCGAGCGGTCCGTCCCAGACATGCTTGAAGATGGGATGCATCACGCCGCCCGGCAGTGTCTCGACATATCGCGCAACGGGGATCATCTCGCCGTTGTGCCATTCCTCGGTTCCGACGCCATCGCGTTTTAGCGGCAGCTGCTTGCCGTTGATCCAGAGCCTCCCTTCGCGCATCTGAACCCTGTCGCCTGGTAGACCGACGAGACGTTTGATGAGTGTCTTCTCCGGATTATGCGGCAGACGGAAGATCACGATGTCTCCGCGACGGGGCATTTTCTGGAAGAGCCTTGTCTCCGACGAGGGCCCGAATGCGAAGGGCGGAGAATAGCGGCTGTAGCCATAGTCGTATTTGGTCGCGATCAGCCCATCGCCGATCTGCAAGGTCGGCTCCATCGAGCCCGAAGGCACATAAAAGGGCGCCGCGATTGCTGTGGTCGAGATGAACATGATGCCGGCCACCAGCGCTGGCTCCTTGATGAATTTATAGAGCTCGACGGCGTGTGGCTTTACAGCGTTACGCCAAGCGGCAGCGGCGCGGTCGCGAATCTCGAGAAACGGCGGCATGAACCCTCCAGTCCTGTCGTGAACTGAACGTCGGTATCGGGAGGATGCGTTTCAACCCGGCTTTTTTGAAATTCTTTGTAATGCGGCGATGGTGTAGAGTGGTTGCAGGAGAAACGGGAGAACATCATGAAAAAGATTCTTGGCTGCGCGGCATTGCTCGCAGGACTTGCCTTGACGCCGGCGCATGCCGCGCTCGCCGTTGGCGCGAAGGCGCCCGACTTTGCCTTGAAGGCCGCGCAGGCCGGCAAGGAATTCGACTTCTCGCTTGCCGACGCGCTGAAGAAAGGTCCGGTCGTGCTCTACTTCTTCCCCGCCGCATTCACACCCGGCTGCACTGTCGAGGCGCATGACTTCGCCGAGGCGACGGACAGCTTCAAGGCGATGGGTGCGACCGTGATCGGCGTGACCTCGGGCAATCCGGACCGCGTGACGGAGTTCTCGTCGGTCGAGTGCCGCAACAAATTCGCGGTTGCCGCCGACGCGGATCAGAAGGTCATCAAGGCCTATGACGCGGTGCTCAAACAGAAACCGGAATATTCCGATCGCACATCCTATGTGATCGCGCCGGACCACACGGTCCTGATGGCCTATACAGACCTCAATCCCGACAAGCATGTCGAGATGACCATGGATGCGGTGAAGAAGTGGAAGGCCGCGCATCCGTAAGCGCCGCTTGACGCGGCCCGCAGTGCCTGCCAAACGCCGCGCCATGGCGAAGAAACTGCAACTCGGACGTCAGGTCGCGCTTCCCGCATCGCCGGAGGCGGCGGTTCTGGACGCGGCGCCGAACCTGCATCGCGACACCGACTATGTCGCGCGCTTCACCGCGCCGGAATTCACCTGCCTATGCCCGGTGACGGGTCAGCCGGACTTCGCACATTTTGTGATCGACTATTGCCCGGCGAAATCGCTGGTCGAATCCAAATCGCTGAAGCTGTTCCTCGGCAGCTTCCGCAATCACGCGGCGTTCCACGAAGCGACGACGGTGACGATCGGCAAGCGCATCGCTAGCGCGATCAAGCCGAAATATCTGCGCATCGCGGGCTACTGGTTTCCGCGCGGCGGCATGCCGATCGATGTCTTCTGGCAGGCGGGAAAACTGCCGAGCGGCGTGTGGTTGCCCGACACCGGCGTTTCGCCTTATCGGGGCAGGGGATGACCGCGCCGGAATTGGTGCCGATCCCCGTATCCGACAAATCTATTCTCGCCGACGATCTACAACAGTACATCGCTGAACTCGCACCGTTCGATCGCACACTGGCGCCTCAGGGTCCATATGAATACCCCAACTTTGAAACGCTGTGGCGAGACCGGTCTCTGTTCTGGGCGAAACTTGATGGCGAGATCGCTGGCTTTGCCATCGTGCATTCCGAGGACGGCGTGACGGACATGTCGGATTTCTACATCCGCCCGGCTTATCGTCGACATCGCATTGGCCGCGCATTCGCGCTCGCGGTTATCGCGCGATTTCCAGGGCCGTGGATGTTGACGCAATATAAAGCGAAAATGGACTCGATTGCATTCTGGCGCTCCGTGATCGGCGAACGCCCTTACACGCAACTCGAATATGCAAGCATCAACGGAAATGAACGCCTGAAGCAGTCGTTCGTGGCTTAGCGCTTCGCGAACGCGCGAACCAAACCGTAGGCGCTGATCAATGCCCAGAAGCCTTCCATCACTGCCGCTGGAAGATTCCACGCCCAGTACAGCGACAGCAGGATCAGCGCTGCCCCCGTCAAATTCAGAAGCGAATAGAACCAGCCTTCAGTCTTCAAGAGACCTTGCAGATTGGCGAAATAAGTCAGCGCAATCGTGATCGAGCCGATAAGGCCGAGCAAATCGACGAAGGGCACGTTATTTCCCGCCCAACGCTTTGTAGCGATGGCAGGTAGTAACATGGTCGTTGACCATTCCCACGGCCTGCGCGAAGGCGTAGACGATCACGGGCCCTACGAAGTTGAAGCCGCGCTGCTTCAATTCCTTTGACAGGCCTTCGCTCATCGCTGTCTTCGCCGGAACCTGCTTCATTGTCTTGTGATGGTTGACGAGCGGTTTGCCGCCGACATGCTTCCAAATGAGTTCGCGAAACCCGCCCGGCTCCTTCTCCTCGATGTCGAGCCAGAGCTGCGCGCCCTTGATCGCCGCCTTGATCTTCGGCTCGGAGCGGATGATGCCTTCGTTCTTCATCAGCCGCGCGATATCGCGCTTGCCGTAGCGCGCGATCTTTTCGGGATCGAATCTGTCGAACGCTTTGCGGAAGTTTTCGCGCTTGCGCAAAATGGTGATCCATGCGAGCCCCGCCTGGAATCCGTCGAGAACGAGCTTTTCATAGAGTGCGCGCGGATCGTATTCGGGCACGCCCCATTCCTCGTCGTGATAGGCGACGTAAAGCGGGTCCTCGCCGGGCCAGGCGCAGCGAATAAGCGGTTTGCTCAACCGCGCTTCGCTTTCTTGGCTTTCTTCTTTTCCTTGCGCTTGGCCTTGTTCTTTTTCTTGCCGGCCTTTTCCTTGCCGCCGCTTTTTGCCTTCCCGGCGCGCTTGGCTTTTTTCGCGGCGCGGCGTGCGGCACGTTCGCTGTCGCTGACGGCGGCAGCCCCCCCCGCGGCACGCGCGGCCTTGCGGGCTGCTTTGCCATCTTCCTGCGGATGCAGCGTCGCTTCGATCTTGTTTCCGTCGAGATCGTAGACGAAGGCGCCGTAATAGTCGGGGCCGTAATCCGGACGCGGTCCGGGCTCGCCATTGTTGCTGCCGCCGGCCTTCAGCGCTTCTTCGTGGAATTTCAGAACCGCTTCCTTGCTGCGCGCGGAGAAACCGACGTGAACGCCGTTGCCGACGCTCGCCGCATTGCGGTCATGCGGAACCTGCACCCAGAAGGCCGGATGGGTATCGCCGTAACCGATGGCATAGGGCAGGAATTCCATGACGCGCTTGTAGCCGAGCGCGGCCATGACGGGATCGTAGAACTTGGCGGCGCGCTCGACATCGGAAACACCGACGGAAACATGATGGAGCATGATCGTTCTCCTTTGGGGAGCGTGACTCTTATCTGTTCGGCGCGAAGGTCAAGCGAAAAGCCATGCCGGCTTGACGATATGGACGTTTTTTCCATCCGCGGACAATGTCGCGGCACCGGCTTCATCGAGCTTGTCCAGGCGGACCAGCGCGAAGCCGCGCCCGCCATGCGTCGAAACGATCTCGCCGACGGATTTTCCGTCGGCTGTCAACGAAGTGTCGCCGGAGGGGAGGTCGCTGCCGTCCACCGTGGCAATCGGCAACAGGCGCTTGCGCGCCGTACCGCGATGTTTCATGCGGGCGGTCAATTCCTGGCCGACGTAGCAGCCCTTCCCGAAATCGACGGCATGGAGTTCGTCCAGATCGGCATCGAGCGCGAACATCCTGTCGCTGCCGAAGTCGCCTGCCTCCGGCACGCCGAGCTCGAGACGGTGTTCAAGATACGCCGCCGAGCCATTCGCTACCGTCGGCATCTCCGCGAACGCGCCGATGGTGCGCTCGCCGAGCGCCGGCAGGCGGGGATCTGTGAAGGACATGCCGCGCTCGCCCACGATACCGGCATAGACCGACAGCTGGTCGCGCGCCTCGATCTCGACTTTGGCCCGCAGCCGGTACATCGACAGCCGCTTCACTAGCGCGGCGCGGATGTCGCGATGACAATCCAGCATCAGCGCGCCGTCGCCCTCGGCAATCAGGAAGTCGAACAGGATTTTGCCCTGGGGCGTCAGCAGCGCGGCATAGATCGCGCGGCCCGGCCCGACCTTTTCGACGTCGTTGGTGATCAGGCCCTGCAGAAATGGGCGCGCCTCGGGCCCCGAGAGAACGACGATGCTGCGATCTTCGAGAAGGCTGGGGTTCATGGCCCCGGACTAATCCTTTGACCGGCGATTGCCAAGCGGCGGTCCCCGTCTTACTGCTTTGCCATGTCGGAAAGTTTCGATCTTCTGATCAAGGGCGGCATCACCGCGACCCCGAACGGCATCGCCGAAGCCGATATCGGCGTGCGTGGTGGGCGCATCGCGGTCATCGGCTCGCTCGGCGGCGCGAAAGCCGCCGAAACGTTCGATGCGAAGGGCTTGCATGTCCTGCCCGGCGTCATCGACACGCAGGTCCATTTCCGCGAACCGGGCAACGAGCACAAGGAAGACCTCGAAACCGGAAGCCGCGCCGCCGTGCTCGGCGGCGTCACCGGCGTGTTCGAGATGCCGAACACATATCCGCCGACGACGACCCGCGCCGCGATCGAGGACAAACTCGCGCGCGCCAGGAACCGGATGCATTGCGACTATGCCTTCTATGCGGGCGCGACGCCGGGCAATGTCGGCGCGTTGGGCGAGCTGGAACGGTTGCCCGGTGTCTGCGGCGTGAAGGCGTTTCTGGGGTCGTCGACCGGCACACTGTTGCTCAGTCACCCCGACGACATTCTCGCGGCGTTGAAATCCGGTCACCGCCGAATGGCCGTTCATTCGGAGGACGAAGACCGGCTCGAGGCGCGCAATGATCAACGCGTGAAGGGCGATCCGCGCTCGCATCCGGCGTGGCGCGACGCCGAAACCGCGCGCGCATCGACAGAACGTGTGCTGCGCCTGGCCAAAGAAGCGGGGCGCAGGCTGCATGTCCTGCACGTCACCACGCTGGAAGAGCTGCCGTTGCTCGCCGCTGCGCGCGATTACGCAACAGTCGAGACCACGCCGCAACATCTCACGCTCGCAGCGCCCGAATGCTACGAGCGTCTTGGCGCCTACGCGCAGATGAACCCGCCGATCCGTGGGCCCGAGCATCGCGACGCGCTGTGGCGGGCGGTGCAGGAAGGCCTCATCGACGTCATCGGCTCCGATCACGCACCGCATACGCGCGAGGAGAAGGACAAGACCTATCCGGATACGCCCTCAGGCATGCCCGGCGTGCAGACTCTGGCGACCATCCTGCTCGATCACGTCAATGCCGGGCGGCTGACGCTCGAACGCTTTGTCGATCTGACAAGTGCCGGCGCGGCGCGCATCTTCGGCATCGCCGGCAAGGGGCGCATCGCGCGCGGCTTCGACGCCGATTTCACGATTGTCGACCTCAAGAAGAAGCGAAAGATCGAGAATAGCTGGATCGCATCGCGCTGCGGCTGGACGCCGTTCGACGGCATGGCGACGACGGGCTGGCCGGTCGCGACAATCATCCGTGGGCGGACGGTCATGCGCGATCACGCGCTCACGGCCGAAGGGTTGGGCGCGCCGATCCGTTTCGTGGAGACCTTGCGCTGACATGGTTGAGCCGGTGAAAGGCACTCTCACGATCAAGGGCCGCATCGGGAGCGCGCAGACGCTCGTTCATATCGCCACGCCTGCCTATGGCGGCAGCTTCTCGGCCGAATACGTACAAAGCCTGTTCCGGCTGATGATGGCCAAGCCGAAGCGGCCGGTGGAATACCGCTTCGGCTATATCGACTACGCCGACGTCGTGACCGCGCGGAACTATCTGATCTCCGATTTCTACTTCAATCATCCGGAGCGCACGCATCTTCTGTTCCTCGATGACGATATGGGATTCGAGCCACAGCTGATCGAAGAGATGATCGCGCTTAACGAGCCGCTGGTCGGCGCGATCTATCCGAAGCGCCGGATCGATCTGAAGAAATTGCACGAGGCCGGGAACCTGCCGTTCGAGAAGGCGCTGGCGCGTTCGGCCGAATTCATCGGCGAGCTCCGTAAGCCAATGGAAGGCAAGGGAAGCTTCGTTTCGGTGAACCACTGCGGCACCGGAACGATGCTGATTTCGCGCGGCTGCATCGACACGATGGTTCAGAAGTTGCCGCATCTCGCCGACAGCAAGCGGCTGAAGGGCATGCCGTTCGCGGAGAAGTTCAAGCAATTCATCACGCCGTTCGACAAGATCAAGACGGACGACGCCGAATGGTCCGAGGATTTTTCATTCTGCCGCCGCTGGGTCGTCGAATGCGGCGGAAAGATCTGGGCGCATATGAACCGCAATATCCGTCACGTCGGACAGATGGTCGTCGACACGAAGTATTCGGATCGATAACAGATGCGTGAGGCGCCGGAAAAGCGCGTGGCGCACACCCATTTGTGAACATCGGCGCGAACAGCGTCGCTTGAACACCATGATGGAAGGGTTACCGTTTCCACACGAGATGTGGAAATGGGAGATGAACATGAAACGCCTTTTGATGCTGGTTCCGATGGCTGCGCTTTTGATCGGACCGGCAATCGCCGCGCCAGGGCGTGGCATGGGACCGGCGCCCGCGAATGCACAGGGAAGTCTCGATCCCTACAAGCAGATGCGCAAACAGAATGCGCTCAAGGTGATCCGGGAAGACGCCCTCAAGCAGCAGGCCGCTGACGGCGGGAAATTGACCGACGAACATCGCGCTGAATTTCAGCGTAAGATCGACCAGGTCATGGCAGGAAACTACTGACCGGAAATTTTCGGCAACAGCGGCGGCCGCAATGCCGCCGCTGAATCTTTTGGAACATGCCTCGATAAAATCGCCGCTATTCAGTGCAGCGTGAATTCGTGCCCATACACCTTTAGCTCCGCCGGCGAGATCAATCCGCACGTCGCGACCCGCACCGAATGGAGCCTGCCGTCGAGGCTCGTCTCCCAGAAGCGCAAGAATTTCGTCAGCACCGGATATTTCGGTGCGATGTCAAGTTCCTGCCAGATGAAGCTTTGCAGGACGGCGGGATGATCGGGCAGGTGATAGAGGATTTCCGCCGTGGTCAGCCGGTAGCCCTGTAACGCCAATTCGAACTTGCTCATACGCTTCCCCTTCTACGCCCCGCCACACCTATTGCTGTTTTGTCCGGCAATCCTCGCATGACTCTCTTTCGGAAAAGTTTGCGTTCGGCGCGGGCTTGCGTCGAGACTTGACTTGCAGCCTTTTGCCGATTCCTTGTCCTTGATATAGCGTGCGAATTCCGTTTCCTTGCCTGTCAGCAATCACCCCCGGGAAGTGCCAATGAAGAGCCGGTTCAAGGCCGTCCTGATCCAGAAGAACGACAAGGGTCAGAGCGCCGACACCGTCGAGCTGACTCCGGCAGACCTGATGGAGGGCGACGTCACCGTCGACGTGTCCCACTCGACCGTGAACTACAAGGATGGGCTCGTCATCACTGGCCGGGCGCCCGTTGCGCGCCGCTTTCCGATGATCCCCGGAATCGATCTCGCCGGCACGGTCGCGGAGTCGTCCAATCCAAACTGGAAGCCGGGCGACAGAGTCGTTCTCAACGGCTATGGCCTCAGCGAGACGCACTTTGGCGGCTACAGCGAACTCGCGCGGGTGAAGGGCGAATGGCTGGTGCCGCTGCCGAGCGCATTCACGCCGGCCGAGGCGATGGCGATTGGCACGGCGGGATATACCGCGATGCTCGCGGTGATGGCGCTCGAAGATGCGCACCTCACGCCGGACAGGGGCGCGGTGCTGGTGACCGGCGCAGCAGGCGGCGTCGGATCGGTCGCGATCGCGGTGCTGGCGAAGCTCGGCTATCGCGTGATTGCCTCGACAGGCCGTACCGAAGAAGAGCCATATCTGAAATCGCTCGGCGCTGTGGAAATCATCCCGCGCGCGGAATTGTCCGGCGAACCGAAGCCGCTCGCGAAGGAACGCTGGGCCGGTGCCGTCGATAGCGTCGGCTCCAGAACGCTCGCGAATGTCTTGGCTTCGACGTCCTATATGGGCGCGGTCGCGGCCTGCGGTCTGGCGGCGGGCATGGATCTGCCGACGAGCGTCGCGCCGTTCATTCTTCGCGGGGTGTCACTGCTTGGAATCGATTCCGTGCAGATGCCGATGCCGCGCCGCCGTCAGGCCTGGGAACGTCTTGCGCGCGACCTCGATGTGAAGAAGCTGGCCGCGATGACGAAGACTATCAAGCTCGGTCAGGTGCGGCAGGCGGCCGAAGACATCCTCGCCGGAAAAGTGCGCGGCCGTCTCGTCGTGGAAATTCCATGAACGAACTCAGCCATATCTATCTACTGGGACCGGGCATCCTGATCGGCCTGGTCGTTGCGGCGCCGATCGGGCCTGTGAACCTCATCTGCATCAGGCGCACGCTGCAATACGGATCGCTGAACGGGTTCGTGTCGGGCCTCGGCGCTGCGCTGGGTGACGGCGTGTTCGCCATCGTCACGGGCTTCGGCCTGACAGCAATCGCGCAACTGATCGAAGGATACTCGACGGCGCTTCAGCTCGCCGGCGGCATTCTGCTCGTGTGCTTCGGCCTCTACACTTACTTCGCCGAGCCGCCCAAGCCATACGACCGCAAATGTGAGCCGAAGGAGAAGGGCGGGCGGACATTGGCCCGGTCCATGGTTTCGACCTTCGCGCTCACCATCACAAACCCGGCGACCTTGCTGGGCTTCACGGCGATGTTCACCGGCCTCGGCGGATTGGCGGGCGACAGTCCGAGCTTCTTCGCGGCGGCCTTTGTCGTGGGCGGCGTGATCCTGGGTTCGACGCTGTGGTGGCTGATCCTCACGACCTTCGTGGGCAGGCTGCATGCGAAGATCGACGATCACGTGATGCGCATCATCAATCACGGATCGGGATTGCTCGTTGCCGCGTTCGGCGTCGCCGTGCTGGGTCACGTCGCTTTCAAGCTGCTCTAGAAACGCGAAAGCGCGCACCGCCGGGGGATCGTTGGCGCGCGCCTTCGGTTCGAACGCCTGGCCTGGAGGTTCAATCCCTCCAACGCTCGTTCTGGGCAGTACGCATCTTCAACGAAAGAAAAAATATGATCCGGCGGCGAGCAACATGAATTGTTGTCCATACGGCTAGCGTTTACCGGCCAGTTGGGCGATCCGGCCGATGACGGCCTCGGCTTCCGCCATGATGTCGCGGACGATCTCGGCAGCGGATTTTACGTCGTGGATGCCGCCGGCGCCTTGTCCCATCGCAAACGCCGAGCGCTCGCGCGAAAGCCCCTCGATCTGCCCGCCGATGCCGCCCATGACGCCGGCCTGATGCGACAGTATCGCCTGCGCCGGAAATTTCTGGATGTCCTGCGGGCGCGCCTCCCAGTCCTTCACCCACTCATTGTTGAACACGCGCATCGGTTTGCCGGAATAGGAGCGCGTGACGATCGTGTCTTCGTCGGATGCATCGACGATCACCTGCTTGTAGAGGCCGCCAGCATGGGCTTCGCGTGAGGCGATAAAGCGCGTGCCCATCCACACCCCCTGCGCGCCGAGCGCGAGCGCGGCGGCCAGACCGCGCCCATCGACAATAGAGCCTGCCGCGATCACCGGAATTTTCACGGCGTCCACGATCTGCGGGATGAGCGCGAGCCCTGCGACGCGACCGGTGTGACCGCCGGCCTCTGTGCCTTGCGCAACGACGGCATCGAGTCCGCCCGCTTCCGCCGAGCGCGCATGCTTCACCGTGCCGTTGACGTTCATCACTTTGAGGCCGGCGTCGTGGAATTTCTTCACCAGATGCGGCGGCGGCACGCCGAGGCCCGAGATGAACGCCTTCGCGCCGCCTTCGATGATGAGATCGGCTGTGCGCTCCAGCGACTCCGGAACCGCGGCGAGCAGATCGACGCCGAACGGCTTGTCGGTGAGGTCGCGGACTTTCTTGATTTCATCCGTGATCTCGCTGTGCGAACGTCCCGCCATGCCGAGCGTGCCGAAGCCGCCCGCGTTCGACACCGCTGCGACCAGTTCCGCGTACGACACGCCACCCATGCCCGCGAGCATGATCGGATATTCGATGCCCAGCATGTCGCAAAGCGGTGTGCGGATGGTCATGTTGAACTCCAATTTCTTCTCCCTCTCCTTCGCGAAGCGGGGGAGAGGGCGGGGTGAGGGGGTGATGAAGGTTGAGCGCTGTTTGCGACACTCCCTCACCCTAACCCTCTCCCCCACATGCGTGGGGGCGAGGGAATTCTATTTGTATCGCCTCTGCGCTTCGCGTGTCAGGCCCAACGCAACGGAAAGAAAATCCGATCCGGCTGCGATGCGCGCCGAAGGTGCCGCAGCGGCAACGCAAGAGCGCACCGCGGGCACGCGGCTCGATCCTCCTGTGAAGAAGATGGTGGAGACGTCTTCCGATTTCAGGCCCGCGTCGCGTATGCACTCGGCCGCCAACGATGTCAGACGATACGTCCTGCCATAGATCGCCTTGTCGAAGCCTGCGCGCGTCGCTTGGGCGGCGAGGCCGGTTTCCAGAAAGGCGAGGGCGATCTCCGTCGTATCGCTGTCGCTCAGCGCGATCTTGGCGTCCTCGACCGCGAACGCAATGCGATGGCCGAGACGGCGTTTCAAGGTCTTCAGCAGGCGTGAGACCTTTTCGGGCGCACGCGAATCCACGATCAATTCCGCAACCTCGCGCTCGTTCCTGCGCGTATAGGCCCAGTTGATCAGTGACCAGGTCGCGAGTTCGAAATAGAGCGATTTCGGCATCGGCAGGTTCTTGGACACCAACTGCGTACCCATGCCGAGCAGAGGCATCACAGCATCGAGGCTGAGGAAGCGGTCGAAATCCGTGCCGCCGATTCGCTCGCCGGCATTGGCGAGGATGTCGTCCATGCGATCGGGCCGCGCGCGCCGGTCCGGCCCGATGCGAATCACACTGAAGTCGGACGTGCCGCCGCCGATATCGGCGATGAGCACGATCTCCTCGGCATTCGCGGTCTCCTCGTAGTGATAGGCGGCGGCGATCGGTTCGTAGACGAAGCTCACATCGCGAAAACCTGCCCGGTGCGCGATATCCTTCAGCACCGATTGCGCGCGCGCGTCGGCGACCTCGTCATCGTCAACAAAGCGCACCGGGCGGCCGTGCACGACGGCGGTTATTTCTTCTCCCGCAAAGGCTTCGGCCTTCACCTTCAGGTGCCGAATGAAAATCTCGACGACCTCGGTGAGGGCGATCTGGCGATAGCCGAGCGCGGTCTTCTCGTCGATCAGCGGCGAGCCGAGAATCGATTTGAGCGCGCGCATCAGCCGCCCCTCGGTCTGGCCGATATAGGTGTCGATCGCCTCCGCCCCGAACAGGATGCGCCCGCGCGTCTCGTAATCGAAGAACACGGCGCTGGGCACGAGCGTCGCAGTGCCCTCGACAGGCGCGAGCACCGGAGCGCCGTCGCGCACGATACCGATGGCCGAGTTGGAGGTGCCGAAATCCAGTCCGCAGGCCGTCATGATCATCCCCGTGTCTCACCCTTCGACAAGCTCAGGGTGAGGAGTTTGGCGCGATCCTCATCCTGAGCTTGTCGAAGGATGCGAGCCGCGAAGGGGATGTCATCTATTACGCAAAAAGCCGGCTTGCCAGTCTGTTTCTTTGCGCTTAGGCTCCCGCCGGATCGTGGGATGTCCGGAAACCGGGCGTCCCATTTTGTCTTTGTACGGAGTAGTTTCCGCTTATGGGGCGCATTCTCATTCGCGCTGGTCTCGCGATCGCAGCGCTCCTGATCGCTCTCGTCATCGTTGGGTTGAGCTACCGCGCCTGGCGTCAGCACGAGATCGCGCAGACACTCGCGATCACCACGCCGGACGGCATCGACGAAGGATCGTTCGTCCGCATCGGCGGCATCGATCAGTACATCTCGATCCGCGGCGATCATCGTTCCAATCCCGTGATCCTGTTCGTGCATGGCGGGCCGGGCGACTCCATGGTGCCGTACGCGCAGATCTATCGTCCCTGGGAAAAGTATTTCACGCTCGTGCAATGGGATCAGCGCGGTGCCGGAAGAACCTTCGGCCGCAACGGCACCAACGAAGCGCCGATAACCATGGACCGCATGGTGCGCGACGGGATCGAGGTCGCGGAATATCTTCGCACCCATCTGCGCAAGGACAAGGTCATCCTGCTTTGCCACTCCTTCGGCACGGTGCTCGGCATCCAGATGGCCAAGCGCCGGCCCGATCTCTTCGCCGCCTATGTCGGCACCGGGCAGGTGGTCGCGAAGGCGGAGAAGGAACGCATCCTCTATGCGCGGCTGATGAAGCGGCTAGAGGCCGCGCACGACGAGCGGGGCATCGCCAAACTCGAGACTGTGACGGCGCCTTATCGCAGCGAAGCGGAGTTGCAGGTCGAACGCGCGGTCGCAGGCCGCTACGATCCGCCGGCGGAGCGCGGCCTGCGCAGGACGCTTACGCCTATCGTCTACTTTGCGCCGGGCTACTCATTGCGCGACATCTACGATTTCAGCCACGCCGCCGTCTATGTCGGCGAGGCGATCTTCCCGCAGCAACTGCCCTATGACGCGCGCAAGCTCGGCCTGAAATTCGATCTGCCGTTCTTCATCTTCGAAGGCGAGGCCGACAGCATCACGCCGCCAGATCTCGCCAAGGCCTATTTCGATTCCGTGCAGGCGCCGGTGAAAGGCTGGGCGACGTTCAAAGGCGTCGGCCACAGCGCGGTGCTGCTGAAGCCCGACGAATTTCTCGCCGAATTACTCCGCCGCGTCCGCCCGTTGGCGCGGTAGTCCACCCTCCCCTTGAGGGAGGGTCGAAAAATGCGAAGCGTTTTTCGGGGAGGGGTCAAGTTCGGCAGCAAGTAACCCCTCCCCGAAATTTGCTTCGCTGCGCTCTGCAAATTGTCGACCCTCCCTCAAGGGGAGGGTGGAATTACAAGAACTGATCGCGCGCGATTCGCACGGCGGATTCGATGAAGTCGCAGGTCGTACGCACGCGGGCGAGGTCGCGGAGATCGGCGTGCACCGTCAGCCAGAACGACCGCCGCGCCGCGATCTCATCCGGGAGCACGGGCTGAAGCTGCGCATGGTTCTGTGCGATGAAGCCGGGCAGCATGCAGATTCCCGCGCCCGACACCGCCGCTTTCATCTGCGCGATGAGATTGGAGCTGCGCAGTTTCGGTGGCGGCACATCGGCCTGCGCAAACATGTTCGACAGTTCGCTGGAGAAGATCAGGTCCTCGATGTAGCCGATGATGCGGTGGCGCTTGAGATCGGAGATTTTCGCGATCTGTTCATGCTTGTCGAAATAGTCCTTCGAGGCATACAGCGCGAGCCGGTAATCAGTGAGCTTGCGCGAGAACAGCCGCCCCTGTTCCGGGCGCGTCAGTCCGACGGCGATGTCGGCCTCGCGCTTTGAAAGGCTGAACACCGCGCCCATCGCGACGAGTTCGATCTCCAATTCCGGATGCTGGTCGCAGAGCGCGCCGAGGCGCGGGGCGAGGAAGTAGCTGCCGAAGCCTTCCGGAGCGCCGATGCGTACGGCGCCGGAGATGTGCGGCTCGGCATGCTGGAGACCGGCAACGCTGCTGATGGCGAGGCTCTCCATCGCCTCGGCGGATTGCATCAGCTTCGCGCCCTGTTCGGTCAGGGTGACGCCGGTCGAGCGCCGCTCCAGCAGCTTGACCTGAAGGGCATCCTCCAGCGCCGAAATCCGTCGGGAGACGGTGGCGTGGTCGGCGCGCAACTTTATTGCGGCCGCGCTCAGCTTGCCGGTCCGCCCGACCGCCAGAAGCACTCTCAGATCGTTCCAATCGAGCTCAGCCATGACTCTGCAATTTTGCACAACGGGTATGAGAATTTTCTTCTACCGTTCTGTATTTCGCAATGCAACAAGCTGGTTCGCGAAACGGAGCCACCCACCATGCTTGCCCAGCTCAAATTGGACACGACCGACGAGACTTCGATGATCTCCGCGCGCCACCTGACCCTTGTCCGCCAGAGCCTTTGGGATCACCTTGAGGCGCCTGCGGCTGATTGGGCCGGGGCCAATCCGGAGAAGCTGATGGCGTTCCTCATGGTCGCGCAGGAAGATTTTGCGGGTCTGGGCGAAATCGTCGCCTGATGGCCGACAAGCCGGAATATCTGCGCAACCCGGCGGATTATGCGCTGGAGGTCAACCGCCAGCTCGGCGAAGTGGCGCTGAAGGGCCAGCAGGTCTGGGCCAATGCCATCGGCAAGATGTGGCAGGCGCCGGCGGGCATGCCGGTCGATCCGCGCGATTTCGGAAATGCCTTCCTCGAATTCACCAAGGCCTGGGCGACGAACCCGCAGCGCCTGCTCGAACTGAATGCGCGCTGGGCACAGGACTATTACGGCCTCTGGAACATGTTCTTCCGCCGCGTCGCCGGCGAAGAGGTCGAGCCGGTGGCGCAGCCGAATGCCGGCGACCGCCGTTTCAAGTCCGAAGCGTGGAGCGACAAGCTCGCCTTCGATTTTCTCAAACAGTCCTATCTCGTGATCGGCCGCCAATTACAGGATCTGGTCGCGGCGACGCCCGGCATGAACGAGGCGTCGCGCGCCAAGGTGGATTTCTTCGTCCGCCAATATGTAAACGCGATCTCGCCCGCGAATTATGCCGCCACCAATCCGGACGTGATCGCCAAGACGCTTGCGACCGGCGGGCTCAATCTGCTGACCGGGTTTTCCAATCTGCTCGACGATCTCGCGCGCGCCGACGGGTTGGTGAAGCATCGCGCGCCGGCGGCGTTCGAGCTGGGCAAGAATATCGCAGCGACACCGGGCTCGGTCGTCTATCAGAACGAGCTGATGCAGCTCATCCAATACGATCCGTCTACGGACAAAGTGGCCCAGCGGCCGGTTCTGTTCATCCCGCCGATCGTCAACAAGTTCTATCACTTCGACCTGTCGCCCAAGACGAGCTTCCTGAAATGGCTGGTCGATCAGGGCCACACGGTGTTCGTGATCTCGTGGGTCAATCCCGATGCGAAGCTCGCGGAGATGGGGCTGGCTCATTATATGAAGCTCGGCCCGCTCGCGGCGCTGGACGCGATAGACGCCGCGACCGGCGAGGAGGCGGTCAATATCGTCTCATTCTGCATGGGCGGCACGCTCACCGCCGCGACGCTGGCCTATCTCGCGGCGCAGGGCGAGGAACATCGCGTTGCGTCGGCGACGATGATCGCGACCCTGCTCGATTTCTCGTCGATGGGCGATTTCTCGGTGTTCGTCAGCGAGGCGCATATCGAGGCGATGCGGAAATATCTGCAGAAGCGCGGTTACGTCGATAGCAGCGATCTCACGCGCCTGTTCAGCGTGGTGCGCGCCAACGACCAGATCTGGTCGCCGGCGGTGAGCCATTACCTGATGGGGCAGGAGGCCGCGCCGTCCGACCTGCTCTACTGGTTCGCAGACGGCGCGCGCATTCCCGAGCGCATGCACAACGACGTCAACGAGAATTTCGTCCATGGCAACAAGCTGCGCGAGCGCGGCGGCGTGCGCGTCAACGATGTGCCGCTCGATCTGAAGAAGGTCGAGACGCCGGTGTTTCTCGTCTCGCTCAAGGACGATCACGTTGCCGAATGGCAGGGCACCTACAAGGGCACGCAGTTGTTCGGCGGCGAGGTGATGTTCCTGCTCGGCGGCTCCGGCCACAATGCCGGCACGCTGAGCTCGCCCGCCGCCAACCGGCACGGCTACTGGTTCAATCCCGAAACGCCGCCGACATCGGATGAATGGTTCGCCGGCGCGACCAAGCACGAAGGCTCATGGTGGCCGCAATGGGAATCCTGGCTCACGCAGCACAGCGGCAAACAGGTCGCCGCCCGCAAAGTCGGCAGCGGCAAGCTCAAACCCCTCGAACCCGCGCCGGGTTCGTATGTGAGAATGCGATAGTCCTACCTTATCCTCCCCCGTTTACGGGGGAGGTGGCCCGCAGGGCCGGAGGGGGAAACTTGCGCAAGGAAGAAGAACACTCGCAGTCCTTCGCCAGGGCGCTGCGAAAGCGCATGACAAAGGCCGAAGTTGTTCTTTGGAAGGCTCTCAAAGAAGCGAACCGGCACGGATGCAATTTCCGCCGTCAGCATCCCATCGGCCCCTACGTCGCAGATTTCGCCAGTGCTCTCGATCGGCTTGTCATCGAAGTGGATGGCGAAACGCATGGTAGCGACACAGAAGTCCGTCACGACACGCGGCGTGACGCATATCTGAGATCGCGAGGGTGGCGGGTGATCCGAGTGTCGAACGACGATATTTACACTGACGTTGAGCGGATCGTGGAGATTATTCTCGCGCAGCTTCCCCCCTCCGGCGCGCGAAAGATCGCGCGCCTCCTCCCCCGTAACGGGGGAGGATAAGAAGGCGGCCGCGCGCCTAGAACTTCGTATATCCGCCGTCGATGATGAAGGTTTCGCCGGTGTGGTAGCTCGAGGCGTCGCTGGCGAGATAGACGGCGATGCCGCCGAAATCCTCCGGCTTACCCCAGCGCCGCGCCGGCACGCGCGGGATGACTTTCTCATTGAATACGGGATTGTTCTGTGCCCCGGCCGTCATGTCCGTTGCGATCCAGCCGGGCGCGATCGAGTTCACCCGCACGCCATAGCGGGAAAGCTCGACAGCCAACGCGCGCGCCATCGACATCACGGCACCTTTCGATGCGCCATAGGCGGCATTGCGCGCGGCGCCTTCGATGCCGGCCGTGCTCGCAACGACGACGAGAGAGCCGTTGGCATCGCCGCCCTTCGCGCGATCCATCATGTGCTTCGCGGCTTCGCGGAAAGTCCAGAATACGCCGTCCTCGTTGACCGCGTGCACTTTGTGGAACAGGTCCGTCGTCATCTCATGGAATGGCGCGCCGCCGCCGATGCCGGCATTGGCGACGACGCAATCGACGCGGCCCATCTCCGCGATGGCGGCTTTCATGCCGTCGATGACCTCCTGCTCGTTCGCGACGTTGACCTTGCGCGCGGCCACACGCCGCCCATGCGCGCGCAGCGATTTCACGGAAGCGTCATTCTTGGCGTCGTTGGTTCCCCAGATGACAATATCGGCGCCGGATTGAGCCATGGCGTCGGCCATACCCAGCCCGATGCCGCCATTGCCGCCCGTGACCAGCGCGACTTTTCCCGTCAGATCGAATGGCTTGTACATTGTGATGGCTCCGAAATAGCGAAGCCGTCACGGTAAACGCCGAATGCCTGTGGCGGCAATGCGTCGTCCGTAACCATATTTTCGTGCACCCTCCCAATCGCCGCGGCGCTGTGACATGCTCCAAAAAAACGGGCGGCCAAAGCAGTCGGGTAAGGGTCGAGGGATGACATCGGAAATCGCGGTGATGAACCAGCGCGCGGTGGCGATTGCCGCCGATTCCGCGGTGACGCTGATTGATGGTGGCACGGTGGTGGTGCGCAACGACCAGCGCAAGCTCTATCAGCTCGTTGATAAGCATCCGGTCGGCGTCATGTTCTTCGGCGTCGCCGATATCATGGGGCACCCCTGGGACCGGCTGATCGAGCATTATCAGAAGAAGGTGAAGCCGAAGGAATTCGCCCATCTCGGCGATTACGCCGCGAATTTCACCGGCACGCTCGACCATCTGAGCGAATTTTTCCCCTCCGACCGGCAGAAGGACGATTTCAAGCGGCTGCTCGCCTCGGTCTACCGCTACATCTTCCATCTCGCGCAATATCTTCGCGAAACCGGCGATGCTGGCATCAGCGATACAGCGATCCTCGAGGAGTCGATCGCGCGCATCTGGCACGATTATCAGTTCCACGACAGCGGCAGCCCGCGCGGCGATCTCGCATGCTTTCCGCAGGGGTTCGGCGCCAAGGTCGCGCGCGACTATGCCGACATCATCGACGAGATGATCAATTACGGCTTCTCGCCCTTCGGCCTGTCACCCGATGCGGCCCAGAAGCTGAAGGACATCGGCGTCTTCTGCGTCGTCAAGGATCTGTTCCTCGAAGACGTGACGGGATTGGTGTTCGCGGGTTTCGGAAGCGAGGACCGCTATCCCGTCGTGGTGACCTATCTGCTTTCGGCGATCGTGGGTGGCATCGTCAAACGTGCGGAAGCCTCCGTCGATGTGATCGATACAGAGGTGCGTTCCAAGATCCGCATGTTCGCCGACAGCGAGGTGACCCACGCCTTTATCCGCGGCATCGATTATGGACTGGAGCGGCGCGTCTATGGCGCGATGGGGATGATGCTGCACAGCATCGTCGACCAGGTCGTCGGCGCCTTCCCGCAAGCCGATGCCGGGCAGCGCGAGGACATCCGCCGCAAGTTCCAGGGCGAGCTGGTTCCGCAATATCTGGATGCATTCCGCGGCATGATCGGCGATTATCAGCAGCAGGCCTATATCAACCCGGTGCTGCGCGTCCTTGAGATCGCGGCCCGGAATGAGCTGGCCGAGACGGCAAGGGAACTGGTGAGCCTGAACGTGTTCAAGAAGCGTATCATGGCGCAGAAGCAGACCGTCGGCGGTGCGATCGATGTTGCCGTCATCAGCCGCGAAGGCGGCTTCCAGTGGTTCACCAAGCAGGACGGAGCTTGAAGATGGGTAATCCATTCGCCACCGGCGACGCACCGCGCAGCGGCCCCTTGGCCGATGCGGCCGAGCGGCTCGACCGCGTGGTCAGCATCGTGAAGGACCAGCAGCGCGCCCGCACAAATTCAGGCGAGCACCCGAAGGAGAGCGAGGCCTTCGTCCTCAGCCCCGAGGAAGCCTGGTCAAAGAAATACATGATCCAGTGCGTGGGCCCGGTCTGTACCATCCGCCCGACCGAGGAGGGCGCGCTTCTGCTCCCTCGTTTTGCCCCTGCGCCGCCGGTTAAACAGGCGTCGGCCAGCGTGGAACGCGCCGCGCAAAAAGCGCCGGAAATCAAGGCTGAACCTGCCGCGCCGTCGCGTAGGGCCGCGCCGGAGCAGATCGGTCTGGCCATTGGAAAGCCTTTCCGCAAGCGCTCCTTGCTCAGACGGCTGTTCCGCCCTTAATTGGCCGCAACCGTGGCTATTGTCCCGCCGCTCGAGCGGCTGGGATAGGCATTTTTGACTGGAGCAGAAGCAATGAGACGTTTCGGGGCAGTTCTGACCGTGCTGGCCGTTTTGGCGGCCGCGTCCGCACATGCCGCAGTCGGTTCGCTGAGCGCGGAAGCGAACGCGGCCTATCTCGCCGATTATGCGAAACAGCGCGGGATCATCATCCGGCCGAGCGGGTTGATGTACAAGATCATGCACAACGGCTTCGGCAAACGTCCGGCGCCGACCGACATCGTGACGGTCTATTATACAGGTGCGCTGATCAACGGCACCGTCTTCGACGGAACGGAAGAGGGCCTGCCTGCGCAGTTCACGACCAGCGCGCTCATTCCGGGATGGACTGAGGCGCTCGAGATGATGCGCGAGGGAGATCAATGGCATATCGTGATTCCGGCCAATCTCGCCTATGGCGCGCGTGGCGCCGGGGCCGGTGCCATCCCGCCTAACCAGGTTCTGGTGTTCGACGTCACGCTGATCTCGGTGACGACTCCAAAAGAACAACCAAAGGACGATGAAGGCCACCCTGGGAACGGGGCAGAATAGTCCGCGCAAGCGCATGGAACGGCTGTTCGAGAGACTGCGCCGCCTCGTGCCGCCGGGCATAGACGGCGGGCGCGCGCGCATCGCGATCGCGCTGTTCCTTGTGGTCGGTGCCACCGCCTTGTTCTGGGCGAGCCGCGATTACAGCGTGATCGCGCCGGAGTGGGACGGGCAGGTGCGCGGCATCGCCTACAGCCCGAGCCATGTGTTCAACAAGCAGGACGCCAAGGACATCAGCCCGGAGCAGATCGACCGCGATATGCAGCAGCTCTCGCAGGTCACCTGTCACGTCCGCACCTATACGGTCGAGCACGGTTTGGACAAGGTGCCGGAGATCGCGGCGCGTTACGGCATGACCGTGTCGCTTGGCATCTGGATCGGCGCAGATCTCGAACAGAACGAAAAGGACATCGAACTCGGCATCGCCACCGCGCGCGCTTGGCGGCACAACATCGATCGCGTGTTCGTCGGCAATGAGGCGATCCTGTTCGGCTCCGTCAGCGCCGATCAGTTGAACGCCTATATCGCGCGCGTCCGCGCGGCGCTGCCGGCGCGGATCAAGATCACGACCGCCGAGCCATGGTCGACCTGGCTTCTCAATCCCGAAGTCGGAAAGAACGTCGATGTCATCTCGGTGCATCTGCTTCCCTATTGGGAGGGCACGACGATCGGCAATTCTCTGGACTTCCTGCAGCGCGCCTACGCCGAAGTGCAGCAGGAGTTTCCGGACAAGCCGATCGTCATCGGCGAGGCAGGCTGGCCGTCGGAAGGTCCGACCAAGAACGCAGCGGAGCCCTCGCTCGCGAACCAGGCGTCGTTCGTTCGCGGCTTCGTCCAGCTCGGGATGGAAAAGGGCTACGACTACTATTTGATGGAGGCTTACGACCAGCCGGAGAAGATCAGCAGCGAAGGCGCGGTCGGCGCCTATTGGGGCATGTTCGATGCCAACGGCAACCCGAAATTCACGCTCACCGGCGCCGTGCGGTCCTTCCCCGAATGGCGAACCTATGCGCTGATTGCCGCGATCCTTACGCTCCTGCTCGGACTGCTGATCCTCGGCCGCATGCCGCGCGTGCGCCAGCCCGGCTATATCGTGATGGGCGGAATTATCGCCATCGTCTCGACCGGATTGCTGGCGGTGATCGACGCCACGACGCTGGAATATATCGACGGCGGCGATCTGTTCATGATCTTCGCGATGGCGCCGCTGGTGGTTCTCGCCTGCGCGGTCATCCTGACCGAAGGCATCGAACTTGCCGCCAGCCTGTGGCGCGTCGAGCGCCGCAATATCGTGTCAGCCATTCCCGAGATCAGCCCGCGCGTGTCGGTGCATGTGCCGTGCTACAACGAGCCGCCTTCGATGGTGATGGAGACGCTCGACCATCTGGCCAAGCTCGACTACGACAATTTCGAAGTCATCGTCTTCGACAACAACACCGTCGATGAGGCGGTGTGGCGGCCGGTCGAGGCGCATTGTGCGGCGCTTGGCCCGCGCTTCCGCTTCTTCCATGTCGAAGGCCTGAAAGGCTTCAAAGCCGGCGCGCTCAACGAGGCCTTGGCGCACACCGATCCCGCCGCGCAATTCGTCGCCGTGATCGACAGCGACTATCAGGTCGAGCCCTACTGGCTGCGCCGCACGCTGCCTCTGTTCGCGGCACCGGGCATCGCCGTCGTGCAGGGACCTCAGGATTATCGCGACGCAGACGCGAGCGTGTTCAAGGCGATGGCCTATGAGGAATATCGCGGCTTCTTCCATATCGGCATGATCGAGCGCAACGAGCACGACGCGATCATTCAGCACGGTACAATGACCATCGTGCGTAAAAGCGCGCTGCAGAACGTCGATGGCTGGGCGAACTGGTGCATCACCGAAGACACCGAGCTCGGCCTGAAGCTGTTCGAGAAGGGCTACGGCGCCGCCTATGTACCGCAGAGCATGGGGCGCGGATTGATCCCCGACACGCTCGAGGCGTTCCAGGCGCAGCGCTACCGCTGGGTCTATGGCGCGATGCAGATCATGAAACGCCACGCCGGCGCGATCTTTCTCGGGCGCACCAAACTCTCATGGGCGCAGCGCTATCAGTTCCTCTCCGGATGGCTGCCGTGGATATCCGACATGCTCGGCATGATCGTGACCTTCATGGCGCTGATCTGGACGACGGCGATGTGGATTTCGCCGGAGCATGTCTATCCGCCGATGCCGGCGCTCTCTGCCGCGGCGCTGGCGCTGTTCTTCGCCAAGACCTTCAAGACGTTTCTGCTCTATCCGCCGAAGGTGCGCTCCGGCGTGAAGGGTGCGTTGATGGCGTCTGTCGCCGGTTTGGCGCTCACCCATTCCGTCGCCAAAGCCGTGATCGCGGGGCTGCTCACTTCCGGCAAGCCGTTCCTGCGCACGCCCAAATGCGCCGACCCGGCGTTGCTCAGCCAGGCGCTGCGCGTGGTGTGGCAGGAGACGACGTTGTTCTGCCTGTGCGCAGCATCTGTGGTGTCGGTGATGCTCGTGCACGGACTTCAGGAGCCACCTGCGCTGCTTTGGATGGTGATGCTGACGGTTCAGAGCGTGCCCTATCTGGCCACGATCGCGACCGCGTGTTTGAGCGCCGTCTCGAACGCATCGCGCAGCGCGGCCGTCATTGCGCCCGCGCAACCACCCGAACTCAAGGAAGCTGCCTGATGAAATACGCTGTCGCTGTCTTTTTGGCGCTTGGGATCGTGTCTGCGCAGGCTCACTCGTTTACGGAATTCAATATCGAGGGCGGCGGCACCATGAACGGCCATGGCACCTACGCCAACAGCATCCAGGCCGGCGGCATCGTCACCGGCAATGTGATCGGCGAGGCGGGCTCCTATTCGGGCTTCACCCGTCTCCCCGGCGGGCAGGCCGTGGTCTTCAACGCGGCCGACGGCGCCGAGACACACGCCATCGATATCAATCTCAACGCCGATCAGACCGGCTATTACACCGGCGGTGATGGCCGCTACCACGGATTCATCCGTACACTGAGCGGTGAGCTCACAAGCTTCGATCCCGATGGCTCGATGGGCACGCAGGCGATCTCGATCAATCGTCATGGCGACGTCGCCGGCCAGTACTCCGACGAAAGCGGCCTGCAGCGCGGCTTCGTGCGCAGGACGAACGGCCACATCGAGGCCTTCGACGGCAACCCGGACGCGCAGACGTTCGGCACGTTCGTGACCGGAATCAACAACACAAAGGACGTGGTGGGTTTCTGGTTCGACAATGCGTCGGCGATGCACGGCTTTTGGCGCGGCAAGAACGGCTTGATCGTGCAAATCGATGCCGAAGGCGCCGGTTCAGGCGCGCTGCAGGGAACACAGCCGGAATCGATCAACGAAAGCGGCGATATCGCGGGCTTTTACACCGACGCCAGCGGCAAACGGCACGGTTTCGTGCGCTCGCATGACGGCACGATCGAGACGTTCGACGTTCCGGGGGCCGTCAACACCATCGTGGCCGGCATCAACCGCTATCGCGAGGTTGCGGGGTATTACACCGATGCCCAGGGGGTCGCGCATGGTTTCGTGCGCCATGCGAAAGGCCATATCAGGACATTCGACGCGCCCGACTCCGATCAGGAATCCGGGCGCGGCACATTTGTGAGCGCGCTGAACGATGCCGGTACCGTGACAGGCGAGACCTACGACCAGAAATTCGGCGCGCACGGCTTTACCGGCAATCCCTAGAGCATCTTTCCCGGATTGAGGATGTTGTTGGGATCGAAATTGCGCTTGAGCATACGCATGATGTCGATCTCCTCCGCGCTTTTGTAGCGCACAAGCTCTTCGCGCTTCATCACGCCGATACCGTGCTCGGCGCTGAACGATCCGCCGAAATCGCGCACCAGGTCATGCACCATGCGCGCGACATCGGTGCGGTGAGCGAGGAAGGATGCGCCGTCGCCGCCTTTCGCCGCATTGAAATTGAAATGCAGATTGCCGTCGCCGAGATGACCGAAGGTCACCGGCCGCGCGCCGGGGACGGCTTTGAGCACGGCTTCGGTCGCCTTCCCGATGAAGCCGGGAATTGATGCGACCGGAACGGCGATGTCGTGCTTCAGCGAGGCGCCTTCCTTCTTCTGCGCTTCGGACATGCTCTCGCGCAGCTTCCAGAATTCGGCGCGCTGCGTCTCGTTGGAAGCGATCGCTGCGTCCAAAATGAATTCCGAATCCGACAAGGCTGCCTGGACCATGTCGGCAAGATGGAAGCTCGCGCCGCTTGTGGCTTCGATGAGAACGTACCAATCCGACGGCGTGGTTAGTGGATTGCGCGTCCCGGGAATGTGATCGATGACCAATTGCAGCCCGATCTTCGGCAGCAGCTCGAACGCCGAGATCAAGCCGCCGGTCGCCTTCTGCATTACGGCCAAAAGCGCGACCGCCTCAGCTGGCGAGCGCACCGCGGCGAACGCCGTCACGGTCTCCTCGGGCTCGGGGAACAGCTTAAGAACGGCGGCGGTGATGATGCCGAGCGTTCCTTCGGCGCCGAGGAACATCTGCTTGAGATCGTAGCCGGTGTTGTCCTTGCGCAGGCTGCGTAGCATGCCGAGCACGCGTCCGTCCGCGAGCACGACCTCGAGCCCGAGCACAAGCTCACGCGCCATCCCGTAGCGCAGCACATGCACGCCGCCGGCATTGGTGGAAAGATTGCCGCCGATGGTGGCGGAGCCTTCGGAGGCGAGACTCAGCGGGAAATAGAGTCCCGCATCGCGCGCCGCAGCCTGTGCGGCGGCAAGCGTAAGGCCGGCCTCGACGGTCATATTGGCGCTGGCGCGATCCACCGCGCGCACGCGATTCATGCGGGTGAGGCTGAGAAGCACTTCGCCATTGAACGGAATCTGTCCGCCGACCAGGCCGGTGTTGCCACCCTGCGGGACGATGGCAGTTCGCGTGTCGTTGCAGATCGCCAGGATGCGCGAGATTTCTTCGGTCGTAGTGGGTTTCAGCAGCAGCGGCGTGTTGCCCTTGTAGGAGCCGCGCCATTCCTCGACATGCGGTGCGATTTCGCGCGGATCCTCGCTGAAGCCTTTCGGGCCAACGATCACTTTCAGACGGGAAAGCGCGTCGCTCACGGGCGCGGCGCCGCCGCGCGGTTGAGACGATCGTTGATCGCCGCGCCAAGGCCCTCGTTGGGGATCGGCATCACGGCGATGGCAGTGGTTTCCGAATCCAGCTTTCGCAGCATGGCGAACAGATTGGCAGCGGCTTCCTTGAGATCTCCGGACGGGCTCAGGTTCGACGCGGCGTTGGAAGCGACCGCGCCGAACGCCAGCAGCGCTTCGCCAGGCTGAGCGGCATGGGCATTCAGCCGAAGCTTCGCACGCGGCGCATAATGGCTTTCGAGTTGACCTGGAGATTGAATTTTTGTGTTTATCGGTAACTTGAGCGGACCCGCGAGCTCTTCGATTTCTTCGCGCGTCACACCCCCAGGGCGGAGGAGAACCGGCTTGCCGTCTTCGAACCCCACCACGGTGGATTCTAGTCCGAGTGGTGTCGCGCCACCGTCGAGGATGACATCGATCCTGTCTCCGAATTCATCAGCGACGTGTTGTGCATTTGTCGGGCTGACATGGCCGGACACATTCGCGCTCGGCGCGGCAATCGGTTTGTCCGACGCGGCGATCAAATCTCCTGCAACCGGATGCGCAGGAACGCGGATTGCGACCGTGTCCAACCCGGCACTCACCAACAATGACAGCGGGCAATCGCTTCTGCGCTGAAGCACCAGCGTCAATGCGCCGGGCCAGAACGCATCGGCGAGCTTGCGCGCAAGCGGATGGAATTCGACCAAAGCCTCAGCCGCAGCCCGGTTCTTCACATGCACAATCAGCGGATTGAACGACGGACGCCCCTTGGCCGCAAAGATCGCGGCGACCGCCTTGCCGTTGGTCGCGTCGGCGCCGAGGCCATAAACCGTCTCCGTCGGAAACGCGACCAGCCCGCCGTCGCGCAAGATGGTGGCTGCCTCCATTATCGCGTCCGGCGTGGCGCTGCGGGTGATGTCGTTGAGCACTTGCATCGAATGTCTTGAATAGGTGCCCAATCAATAAATCAAATTGTCATCCCCGGCGAGCATTGCCGTCAGGCGATGCGAGGGAAGGGGGCCCAGGCGGAAAGGCCGGTCCTGATCTCATCACCTGGGTTCCCTTCCCCTCGCTACGCTCGGCCGGGAATGACAGAGAAAACCGCTAATGCACCTTTGTCGCCGTCAGATCGACAAAGATCCCGACCTTGTGGGAAACGGGCTTGTCACCGGACCATTCCCCGCTCGATCCCAAGCCCCAATCCAGACGCATCACATCGGCGGTGCCGTTCATATGCGCCTTGTCGCCCGCGACCTGGAGCTGGAAGTTCAGGGTGACCGGCTTCCTCACGCCTTTGATCGTCAGGAATCCATTTGCGACATAACGGTCGCCGCTGCCATGCGTGAAGCTCGACGCCTCGAACTTGGCGGACGGGAATTGCGAGACCTGAAAGCCCTGCGCACCCTGGATGCCGTCGTCATTGTCCGGCGAGTCCGATACTTCGCTGGACAGATCGATGTTCACCGAGACGCGCGAATGCGCAAGATCGGCTGAATCGAAATTGATGTCCGCCTTCCAGGATTTGAACACTGCGCCAAATGGCTGTCCGCTCCACTGCACGCCGAAGCCGAGTTTGCTCTTGGAATAGTCGACGTTCCAATGCGCGGCGAGGGCGGGTGTGGAAGCGAGGGCGAGCAGAAGCGCCGAAACGAGAATGTGCCTCATACCACCGGCTCCACATTTGTGCCGGGCACCATTCGCGAGAACACACCGTCGCGGCGGATAATGCCGTGGTAGAGCGCCGCGCCGATATGGATCGGGATCAGCACGATCGCCGACCAGGCGAGGATCACATGCGCGCTTTCCCAGGTCTCATGGATCGGATGAAGCTGCTCGCGCGTCATGCCCGTGAACAATGGAAGATTGGGCCAGGTGAACAGTCCGAAATAGTCCGTGCCGTTTCCGAGTGGCGAGGCCGAGACCATGATGTATCCGGTCAGCGGAATGAAGACGATCAGGAAATAGAGCAGGAAGTGCGACGCGCGTGCCGCAAGCCGCAATACCGGGTTCATGCCAGCGGGCAGTGGCGGGATCGGATTTACGAGGCGCCACAGCACTCGCAAAATACTCAATGTCAGGACGGTGAGGCCGACGGATTTGTGCCACTGAAAGATCATGAGCTTGCTAGGATCGCTACGCGGCAGATCGGCCATGTAGAGGCCAAGGCAGATATTGGCGATGACCAGGATCGCGATTACCCAATGGAAAGTCATCGCCACGGTGCCGTAGCGCAGGGCAGTGTTTCTTGCGGGCATCTATTTGTCCTTGGAGCGCTGGAACATGGCTTCGACGGTAAGCTTCACATCATCGCCGACGACGCCTTCCCATACCATACCGGTGATGCCGAAATCCGTGCGCTTGATGGTCGTCGTCGCGTGGAAGCCGATGTCATCGGCGCCGGAGAACGGGTCGGTGGTCGTGCCGCCGAAGGTTGCATCCAGCGTGACGGGTTTGGTGACGCCGTGCAGAGTCAGATCGCCTGTGATCGTTCCCGCGTTGGGGCCGGTTTTGGTGATGGCGGTGGATTTGAACGTCGCGGTTGGGAAGGCTACCGTATTGAACGTGCTCGTGCCCATCAATTCGCCGATCAATTCGTGACTAGGCGTGTCGATGCTCGTCATGTCGATGGTGACGGACACCGAGCTTTTCTCAGGCGTTCCGGAGTTGAAGTTGAGATTGCCGCTCACCTTGTCGAAGCGTCCGTAATAATCGGTGATGCCGAGATGCGGGATCGCGAACAGAACCTGCGTGTGGCGGGGGTCCATGGAATAGGCGCCGGTTGGCGCGCGCTTGGGATCTGTGCTGGCATCGCCAAGCGCCGGTCCGGCGAGTGCGAGCAACGCAAATGACGCAAGGGCAAGCGAACGCATGAGACCTCCCGAATGGACGCGATGGAGCTTAGCGCGATTTGGCCAAGATTACGCCGGTTCGCGACCGAATTGTGGCACTTAAACTTGACGCAGTAAGCCACGCCTTCCCATAGTTACCGCAACCGCTATCGAAAGAAGGGCCGAAGTGGACGAGTCCCTGGCGCCGGCACGGCCGGGCCGCAATCTGGATTATCCGTTCGAGAAGCGCCCGGAGCTGGGCGAGACGATCGAGGTCGCGCCGGGCATCCACTGGATCCGGATGCGGCTTCCGATGCAGCTCAACCACATCAATCTGTGGCTGCTCGAGGACGGCGACGGCTGGACCGTCGTCGATAGCGGCATCCGCAATGAGGAGACCGCGAACGCGTGGAAGACGCTGTTCGCCGGACCGATGGGCGGCAAACCTGTCAAGCGTGTCATCATCACCCATATGCACCCCGATCACATCGGGCTCGCCGGATGGCTGGTGCGGAAATTCGACGTCGAACTCTGGATCACACGCACGGAATTCCTGATGTGCCGCAACCTCGTCGCCGATACGGGCCAGGAGGCGCCGCAGGAAGGCGTGCGCTTCTATCGTGCCGCGGGCTGGGGCGACGAGCTGATCGAGAATTACAAGGCGCGCTTCGGCGGCTTCGGCCACGGCGTCTACAAGCTGCCCAATTCATACCGCCGCATCGGCGAGGGCAGCGAATTCGACATCGGCCGCCGCAAGTGGCGCGTCGTCACCGGCAACGGCCACTCGCCGGAGCACGCGTGCCTGTGGTGCCCGGAGGAGAACATCGTGATCTCCGGCGACCAGCTCTTGCCGCGCATCTCCTCGAACGTCTCGGTGCATCCGACGGAGCCGGAGGCGAACCCGCTGCAGGACTGGCTGGACTCCTGCAACAAACTCAAGACGGTATTGCCGTCCGACATTCTGGTGCTGCCCTCGCACAACGAACCATTCCGCGGCGCGCATCTGCGGCTCGATGAGCTTATTGCGGGCCACGAAAGCGGAATGAATAAGCTCAGTGATCTTTGCGGCGAGCCGCAACGCGCCATCGATGTTTTCCCCGCGCTGTTCCGCGCCAAGATCACCACCGGTGTCTACGGCATGGCGACCGGCGAAAGCATCGCGCATCTGAACTGCCTGCGCTTCCGCGGCGCAATGAATCGCAGCCGCGACGCGGACGGAGTGGAGTGGTATCGCAGCGCGTAATCTACTCCGCCGCTTCGCGCCGTTCTTCTGGCGGCTCCGGTGCAACACGGGTCCAGCGCGTCTCGGGCTCGTTGCGCACGACCGGTGCCTGACGGTTCACAGCGGTCAGGATTCCCGCCTGGATAACCGATGTGATCACCGAGCGCTGCAGCGAAGCGATGGCCCGCCAGAAATCCTCGCTCTTTACATAGCAGCGCACGCGCATCTGCACGGTGTATTCCTGGATCGCATCGACGCCGGCCCATGGCTCCGGCATCTTGAGCGCGTGTTCGTTTGCCGTGATGCCGGCCATGATCGCCCGCTCGACCTTGTCCATGTCGTTGACGATGTCGACGGGCACGAGGAACGTCGCGCGGCGCAGCGGTTCGCGCGTGTAGTTGGTGATTAGTCCACTCCACACCGCCGAATTCGGCACCGAGACATAGACGAGATCGCGGGTCGTCATGATGGTGGTGAAGAGCCCGATCTCGCGCACCGTGCCGCTGACGCCGCCGGCCTGCACGAAATGGCCCACGCGAAACGGCCGTAGCACCAGCAGCATCACGCCTGCGGCGACGTTGGAGAGCGTTCCCTGTAATGCCAGGCCGATGGCCAGGCCGGCGGCACCCAGCACCGCGATCAGGCTCGTCGTCTGGACGCCGAACTGTCCGAGCACGAGGATGATGGTGAAGATCAGGACCGCATAGCGGACCAGCGACGCGATCAGCGGCTTGAGCGTCGGATCCAGCGGCACATGGGCGAGGCCGCGCGAGATCAGCCGTTTGGCCCAGGTCGCCAGAATCCAGCCGAGCACGAGGATCAGCACGCCGGCGACGATGCTCAATCCTTCATTGATGATCAGTACGTTCGCGGCCGACAGCGCATTGCCGGTGATGCTGGCAGCGTTGGACAGATTCATTGCGTGGTTAACCCTCATCGCGTTTTGACTGGTTAGAAAACGCGTGAAACGGTAAATCGGGTGTTGGCGCGCAAGGCGGATAATTGCGCGCGATCAGGGAATTACGAGGGGACGATGGGGCGATTCTGGATAGCGGTCGTGGCGTTCGCGTTGCCGGCAGGTGCCGCGGATGCAGCCACGGTGCCCGACTGCGCGGGACCGCTCGAGATCACGGATGCGCATATCGTGCGCGTCGAGCGCTCGAACGACGTGCTGGTACTGCGCGACGGCCGCGCGGTCCATCTCGAAGGCATTCGCCTTCCGCATGCGGGGCAGGATCGCGCGCCGTCGCTCATCGCCGATCAGGCCTTCGATGCGGCCACCACGATGGTGCGCGGACACACCGTCGACGTCACCGCGATCGTTCCCAAAGAAGACCGCTACGACCGCGTGCGCGGGCAGGTGTTCAGCGACGACGACAAATGGGTTCAGGTCACGCTTCTGAACCGTGGTTTGGCGCGCGTGGATATCGCGCCGGACCGCAGCGAATGCGCCGCCGAACTCTATGCGGCGGAAGGCGCGGCGCGCGCGGCCAGTCTCGGCCTGTGGTCGCTGCCGGCCTATAGAGTTCGCACGCCGGAGACTCTCGGTAGCGACACCGGCACGTTCCAGATCGTGCAGGGGCAGGTGCTCACCGCCGACATGAAGCAAGGCCGCGCCTATCTCGATTTCGGCACCGACTGGAAGACCGATTTCACCGTGACGATCGCGCCCGACGACATGGCGAATTTCCGCAGCCTGGGCATCGATCCGCGCGACTACGCCGGCAAGACGATCCGGGTGCGCGGCATCATCCAGCAATTCAACGGCCCCGAGATCGAGATCGCTAACCCGAAGCAGGTCGAGGTTCTTCAGTAACTCCAATCCGTCATGGCCGGGCTTGTCCCGGCCATCCATGAACTCCCATCAAGTCGGTGTATGGCCATGACGAAGTGTGCCAAGGATTGTGCTATTACTCTCCGACAAATCGGGCGGCGATGATATGCCAGATCAGATGCCTACAAGCGTGGCTTGGTATGAGAGGATATCCTACGCCGCCATTGCGTTGAGTGTGGCTTCGTTTCCTCTTAATTGGACCATGATCGAAAAATACGATCGCATGTATCCGGTGGTCTATCCGGTCGGCATGGTGTTGGTCATCGCTATTCAGATTCTTTGGGTTTGGTTCGTCGCTCGAAAGCGAAAGAATTGGGCTCGATGGCTCACCGTAGTATGGAGTGGCATCGCGGTGGTTTATCCACTGTTTCACTTTCAGAACGAGCTTCGTATGGGCGTGGTTGTAGCCATCGCATTTTACGCGATTAATCTGATCTTTTTTGCTGCGGCTGGGCTGCTTTTGTTGCCTGAGGCTGCCGCTTGGGTTCGACTGCCAAACGCCACAAGCACGAGCTAAATAATTGGCGAGACGATAACGTCAAACAAAAGGCCCGGAGATTTCTCTCCGGGCCTTTGCATTCGTCAGAGGAAGAAGCTTTACGCCGCCTTCTTCATCAGCATCGTCTCGACGCGCTTGACGGCGGTGGGCTCGTCGGTGCGTTCGACGGCGGCGACTTCGCGCGCCATGCGGGCGAGAGCGGCTTCATAGAGCTGACGCTCGGAGTATGACTGCTCCGGCTGGCCGCTGGCGCGATGCAGGTCGCGCACGACCTCCGCGATCGAGACAAGGTCGCCCGAGTTGATCTTCGCTTCGTATTCCTGCGCGCGGCGCGACCACATGGTGCGCTTGATGCGCGCGCGGCCCTTGAGCGTATTGAGCGCGTTGTTGACGATGTCCGGCGAGGACAGCTTGCGCATGCCCACGGCCTTGGCCTTCAGCGTCGGGACTCGGAGCGTCATCTTGTCCTTCTCGAAGGTGATGACGTAAAGCTCGAGCTTGGCGCCCGCGACTTCCTGTTCTTCCACGCGCATGATCTTGCCGACGCCGTGAGTGGGATAGACCACGTGGTCGTTGGTCTTGAACTCGTGCTTCTTGTTGGAGTTCGCCGGAACCTTTTTGGGGGTTGCGACCGGTGCTGCTGTCTTTGCTGCCGTCATTTCCATATCCGTTTCGCGCGCAGACGGGGCGTCTGGCGACCGATTACCTTGAACGCATGAAAGCGGCGCGGCCGGATTTCATCTAAATCCGGTTGGGGGAAGCGCCTTTCAAGCCAATTGAGATCGTGACCTATATAACACGCATACGGACGAATTGGAAGACCCGATTCGCCAAACTATTGAAATCCTGTGGTTTATTTCAAATTGCGCAAGAAAAAGTCATGAAATCTGGGTCGTAAATCGCGCGTTGTGACAGGAACGAACCGCCGGAGTGGCTGCAGGGCCAGATTATATTACGAACCGGAACCGGGTTTATCGGAGAAGTACTTCTCGAATTTGTTATCGACACCCTCGAAATCCTTGCCATCGGCGGGCGGAGTGCCCTTCACGGTGATGTTCGGCCACTTCTTGGCATAGTCGGCATTGAGTTCCAGCCACTTCTCCAGCCCCGGCTCGGTGTCGGCCTTGATGGCCTCAGCTGGGCATTCGGGCTCGCAGACGCCGCAATCGATGCATTCGTCCGGGTGGATGACGAGCATGTTCTCGCCCTCGTAGAAACAGTCCACAGGGCAAACCTCGACGCAATCAAGGTATTTGCACTTGATGCAGGCTTCGACGACGACGTAGGTCATTCCAAACTCCAGGGTAGCGCTGGGGTTCAATTAAGCGGAGAGCGCCTAAGGATCAAGCACACTGTCTGTGAGGGTTTCGTAGAGCAGCCGCGCCTCGCTTGCGGGGCCGCGGCGCTCGCCGCAGGCCAGCACGCGGATGACGGCGACCTCGCGCCCGCGCGGCAGCGTAAGAATGTCGCCGATCTTCACCTCGACGCTGGCTTTCTCGATGCGGACATCGTTGCGGCGGATGCGTCCCTTCGCGGCGGCTTCCTGGGCAAGCACGCGCGTCTTGTAGAACCGCGCATGCCACAGCCACTTGTCGATGCGGATGCGATCCGTCATTTCCGGAAGCGGGCCGCCAGATCGGCGAGCGATGCCGCGGTGGGTTTGCCGCGCTCGGCGGGCTTGGCTTTGCGCTCGACTGGCATCTCGCGTTTCTGCTCGCGGCGGCGTGCGCGGATGGAGGTACGACGCCACACCGTTCGGACGGCATCGGCCTCCGCGACTTCGACAATGTTCCAGCCCAGCGTCGAGAGGATTTCTTTCATCTCGTCATTGCCGCAGCCGAGCAGTGAAACGAGTTTTGGCATAAGCACATCCGCCGTCGCGCCCGATGTGGCGGCCTTGTCGAGTTCTTCTTCCAGCCGCTCGAGCATGTCGAAGCGGATCGCGCGTTTGGCGACGACACGGAAGCCGCAAGCCGCGAGGAAATCGTAAGGCGCGGCATCGACCTCGAACGAGGTGAGGCCGGGTTGCGGATGCGGCGGGATGTGTTCGAGCTTCTGCCACACGCCCCACAGAAGCCCGAGCAGCGATGCCGCTTCGGGCCGGAGCAGCTTTGGTAGATAGACCGTGCGCTTCCCGATCCATACGCCGAATGTCTTCAGCGCGCGGATATGCGGCCCAAGATTGTCCGGCAGATCGATCAGCACGCGGTCGAGCGATCCGAAATGCTCGATGAGCCGGTGCGCGACGGCTCGCGCGAAGCCGGGCAGGGCGCCTTGTGTTCCAGCCTTCACATCGATCGCCGCCTGAAGCGCGAGCAGGGGCTGAAGGCGGTCGGCAACGCGCTTGGTCGTCCATGTGTCGAGGCGAGTCTGCATCGCTTCGCGCAATTCCGGTTTCAGGTTTTCATCCACGACCAGATCGACGGTGGGCGAAAGCGGCGTGGCGCCCGCGCTCAATTGCGCAACGATGGCGCCGTCCCACCAGATGCGGCCGTGCTCGCTGAGCGTGAACGCATTGTCCTCGGATGCGGCGAGGCGATTGGCGCGCGCGAAGAACTCGCCTTCAAGGCCCTTCACCGCCGCGGCGCGCAAGGTCTTGCCATGAACGCCCTCCGCGCGCGGATCGGGCGCGAAGCGGAAGCCATCGAGCTTGCCGACAGCCTCGCCGCCGATGATGACGCCGCCGGAGTCGTCGAGTTTCAGATCCAGAATGTCGTCCTCGCGCATGCGCTTCATTAGCACAGAAGTCCGCCGGTCAATGAACCGCTGTGTGAGCTGTTCATGCAGCGCATCGGACAGCCGGTCCTCCACCGCGCGCGCCACGCCTTGCCAGTGGTCGCCGTCGCGCGTCCAGCCGGGGCGGTGCGCGGCATAGGTCCAGGTGCGGATCTGCGCGAGTCGGCCCGACAAAGTCGCCACGTCTCCTTCGGTGACATCGACGCGTTCGATCTGGCGCGCCAGCCAATCGTCCGGCAGCACGCCTTCGTCGCTCATCAGGAAGAGGAAGATCGTGTGGACGAGCTTGGCATGCTCATCGCTCGACAGTTTGCGGAAGTCGGGTATCTGGCAGACATCCCAGAGCTTGCGCACGCCGGCGCGCGCGCGCGTGAGTTCGCGAACGTCGGCCATGTGGCTGAGGTGACGCAGTGCGATGAGGTCGCTCGCAGGCCGCGCCTTCATCAGTCCGCGCATCGGCGGCATCTCATCGAGGCTCGCGATCAACCCTTCGAGCGAATGGAAATCGAGCGCGGAATTGCGCCATTGCAGCACCCGCACCGGATCGTAGCGATGGCCCTGGACGCGACTGACGATCTCTTCGTCGAACGGCTCGGCCTCGGCGGTGACGCCGAAGGTGCCGTCGTTCATATGACGCCCGGCGCGGCCGGCGATCTGTCCGATCTCTTCGGGCCGGAGCGGGCGTGTGCCGGCTCCGTCGAACTTCTCCATCGCGGCGAAGGCGACATGATCGACATCCATGTTGATGCCCATGCCGATCGCGTCGGTCGCGACCAGGAAATCGACATCGCCGTTTTGATAGAGTTCCACCTGCGCATTGCGCGTGCGCGGTGAGAGCGCGCCGAGCACCACTGCCGCGCCGCCGCGCTGGCGGCGGATCAACTCCGCGATGCCATAGACATCTTCCGCAGAGAACCCGACGACCGCGGAGCGTCGCGGCAGGCGGGTAAGTTTTTTCTGCCCGGTGTAGGCGAGGTCGGAGAAGCGCGCGCGGGAGAGGAAATAGGTGCGCGGCACGAATTTCTGGATGATGCCGCGCATCGTGTCGGCGCCCATGAACAGCGTCTCTTCCTCGCCGCGCGCATGGAGCAGGCGGTCGGTGAAGACGTGTCCGCGCTCGGGGTCGGCGCAGAGCTGGATCTCGTCGATGGCGAGGAATGCAGTGCCGAGGCCGAGCGGCATGGCCTCGACCGTGCAGACGAAATATCTGGCATCCGGCGGAACGATCTTCTCTTCGCCGGTGATCAGTGCGGCCTGGCGCTCGCCTTTGAGCCGCACGACCTTGTCATAGACCTCGCGCGCCAGCAGCCGCAGCGGCAGCCCGATCATGCCGGATTTGTGCGCCAGCATCCGCTCGATGGCGAAATGGGTCTTGCCGGTATTGGTGGGACCAAGGACAGCCGTCACCCGTCCGGGACCGGACAGCGCCGTCTTCATCTGTTGTGTGGACATGGCCGGACCTTCCCGATTTTTGCCTGACGGTGCAAGCGGTTCGCCGGCGCGGCCCCGTCTCAATTAACAATGGGAATGGAATAGCAACGAATCACGTCCGAATCGCTAACCAATCCAATATCAGCCTTTGTTCTCATACTATTAGATGATTCGGTGTGCCCGGTCCTCACCACATATAGGGGGCGATTCGAGCGATGGAGTCCGGCGGGGTTATCCACGGAATACTCCGTAGGCGGACCAATATGACCGTTCTGCGACGGAATTATTTTGGTCCTAGGTCTTGACAGAAGTCCTACCATCCCCATTTCCGGGAGATGACAGAAGAAATCGCCGCCGGGCGGAAAACGGATCCATTGGAAAGCCGCGTAGAGCGGGTTGCCGCCAGCCTCGAGAAGCACTTCGGGCACTGCAACCAGGTGCTCAGCGACACGATGCGGACCGTCGCGGAAAAGGGCGCCTATCGCCACGGCGATATGGATGACATCGCCAAATTTCTGAAGCTCAGCGCACAGCTTGCCGGGCAGATCGGGCGGCTGGAAATCATCAAAAATCGCGGTTCAATTCCGCAATAAAATTGCCACTCCGTCGAGGTGCTCCGAAAGGCAATAAAAACCGGCTGAAGCACGGGCGCTTCACGGCGGAGGCCCATGCTGCCCGCGCCCGGCGCCGGGGTTTTTTGCGGAAGGCTCGAGAGACGATTGAGGAGGCGAAGCGTCTGGCGCGGGAACTCTCGTCGGTTGAAAAGATTAGGGAAAAATAGTAGTGATATTCACTACTTTTGGAAATGTGCCATGGACAAGACCATCTCCGCCGCAGAGGCCAACCGCCAATTCTCCCGCGTTCTGCGGGAAGTCCGCGAGGAAGGTGTGGCCTATACCGTGACCAGCCATGGTGAGCCGGTGGCGCGGATCACGCCGCCGTCCAAACCGACCGCGGAAGAGCGGGCGCTTGCAAAGGCGCGTTTGCTTGAACATCTCCGCAAACAGCCCGCTCTCAATCTCGGTCCCTGGTCTCGAGATGAAGCCTACGACGACGAATGACGAACATTGCGCTCGACAGCAATGTTCTGCTTTACGCGGAAGGCATCGGTGACGCCGGAAAAAAGGCTATCGCGGACCGGCTCGCAAAGCTTCTGCCGGCGGAGGAAACTTATATCTCCGTCCAGGTTGTCGGTGAACTCTACAATGTATTGGTGAAAAGGGGTCGTTCGCGCGAGCGCGCGCAAGCAGCCGTGCTTTTTTGGTTCAACACGTTTTCGATGATTGGGACGACGCCCGATCTCATGCTGAGGGCGGTCGATCTCGCTACCCGGCATCGCCTCAAGATATGGGACGCACTGATCCTGTCTGCCGCGGCGGAAGCAAATTGCAGCGTGCTGCTTTCCGAAGATTTTCAGGACGGGTTTGCCTGGAACGGTATAACGGTGTGCAATCCATTCGCCGCCAAGCCGCACCCCTTGGTGGCCGACCTGTTGCGCGAGTGAAGTGATGACGGACAAAACCCCCAAGGACTGGGCGAAGCTCGCGGCGAAGGAGCTGAAAGACCGGCCGCTCGAGAGCCTCGACTGGGCGACGCCGGAGGGTTTCATGGTGAAGCCGCTCTACACCGCGGCCGATCTGGAAGGCATCGCGGAAGCGAACTCGCTGCCCGGCCTCGCGCCGTATCTGCGCGGCGTGCGGGCGACGATGTATGCGGGACGCCCATGGACGATCCGCCAATACGCCGGCTTCTCGACGGCCGAAGAATCCAACGCGTTCTATCGGAAGAATTTGGCCGCCGGGCAGATGGGCTTGTCGGTCGCCTTCGATCTCGCGACCCACCGCGGCTATGACAGCGATCATCCGCGCGTGGCCGGCGATGTCGGCAAGGCGGGTGTGGCGATCGACTCTGTGGAGGACATGAAGATCCTGTTCAGCGGCATCCCGCTCGACAAGATGAGCGTGTCGATGACCATGAACGGCGCGGTCATTCCGGTGCTCGCCAGCTTCATTGTCGCGGGCGAGGAGCAGGGCGTCGCGACCGAGAAACTCTCCGGCACCATCCAGAACGACATCCTCAAGGAATTCATGGTGCGGAACACCTATATCTATCCGCCCGCGCCCTCGATGCGGATCGTCGCCGACATCATCGAATACACGGCGAAGAAGATGCCGAAGTTCAATTCAATCTCGATCAGCGGCTATCACATGCACGAAGCCGGCGCGACGGCGGTGCAGGAACTCGCCTACACGCTCGCCGACGGCATCGAATATGTGCGTGCCGCGCTGGCGAAGGGACTGGACGTCGATGCGTTCGCGCCGCGGCTGTCGTTCTTCTTCGGCATCGGGATGAATTTCTTCATGGAGGCCGCGAAGCTCCGCGCCGCGCGGCTGCTGTGGTCGAAGATCATGGCGGGGTTCGGCGCGAAGAATCCCGAGAGCCTGATGCTGCGCACGCATTGCCAGACCTCCGGCGTGTCGCTGACCGAGCAGGACCCGTACAACAACGTCGTCCGCACGGCCTATGAGGCGCTGGCGGCGGTGCTCGGTGGAACGCAATCGTTGCACACCAATTCGTTCGACGAGGCCATCGCGCTGCCGACCGAGTTCTCGGCCCGCATCGCGCGCAACACGCAGCTCATCCTGCAGAACGAGACGCAGGTGACACGCGTGGTCGATCCTTTGGGCGGTTCCTATTACGTCGAAGCGCTCACGCATTCGCTCGGCACCCACGCGCAGGCGATCATCGACGATGTCGAGGCGATGGGCGGCATGACCAAAGCGGTCGAGGCCGGCATCCCCAAGCTGCGCATCGAGGAAGCCGCCGCGCGCCGTCAGGCCCGTGTCGATAGGGGTGAGGACGTGATCGTCGGCGTCAACAAATTCGAGCTGGACAAGGAAGATCATCTCGACGTCCGCGACATCGACAATGCGGCGGTGCGCGACGCCCAGATTGCGCGGTTGAAAGACATACGCGCGAAGCGCGATCCCAAGAAACTCGAAGCCGCGCTCGCCGCGCTCACCGAAGGCGCGTCAAGCGGCAAGGGCAATCTGCTCGCGCTCGCCGTCGAAGCCGCGCGTGCCCGCGCGACTGTCGGCGAAATTTCGGATGCAATGGAAAAAAAGTTCGGACGCCATCGCGCCGAGATCCGCTCGATCAGCGGCGTCTATGGCGGCGCTTATGAAGGCGACAACGAATTCGCCGCGATCCAGGGCGAGGTCGAAGCGTTCGCGAAAGACGAGGGCCGCCGCCCGCGTATGCTCGTTGCCAAGATGGGGCAGGACGGCCACGACCGCGGCGCCAAGATCATCGCCACCGCCTTCGCCGATCTCGGCTTCGATGTCGATATCGGCGCGCTGTTCCAGACGCCCGATGAAGTGGCGCAGGACGCCATCGACTCCGACGTGCATGTCGTCGGCATTTCGAGCCAGGCGGCCGGTCATAAGACACTTGTGCCGCTGCTCATCGAGGCTCTGAAGAAACGCAACGCCGAAGACATTCTCGTCATCGTCGGCGGCGTCATCCCGGCGCAGGACTATCCGTTCCTCGAAGACGCCGGTGTCGCCGCGATCTTCGGCCCCGGCACCAACATCCCCGACGCCGCGCGCAAGGTCCTGAAACTCATTCGTACACGGAAGAGGGCTGCTTAACTCTATTGTCATCCCGGCGAGCATTGCGGAGCAATGCGAGGGAAGGGACCCAACTTTGTTGGGTCAGGGCATATTACGAAGTTGGGTTCCCTTCCCTTCGCGAAGCTATCGCTTCGCTCAGCCGGCAATGACAAGGAGTTTGAATGCGGTGAGCACCGTTACGATTTCGGCGCCTGGCCATCGACCTTCAGCGACGTCGCAACCGCGGCGACGGTGCCGTAGTCGGTATCGGCCCAGACTCGTAGCGGCACGACATAGGAACGGCCGGCGATCGCGCTGGGAAATGTCGCGATCCAGGCGTTGATCTTCGGGAAGCTTGCGTTCTCTTTGATGATCTTCGGCTTGAAGCCGGCGAGCTGTTTGTACTTCATCTCGCAGAGCACGGCCTTGCCCTTGTAGAGACCGTTGTCCAGCTTGACGGTCGTGTCTTTGACCTTGCTGAGCTCGATGTTGTAGCGGCGGCGGCCGTCGAACACCGGCGCGACCACGCCGCAGGGATTGTCCGCGCTCGCGCCGACACCGGAGACAATGAAGACGACGGCGCTCAGGGGATCGAGCGTCGCCTTCTGCTCCTCGGGCTTCACGTCATAGCCTTTGGTCTGGAATTTCGGATCGGCGAACAGGCGTATCGGATTTCCGTTCTCGTAAGTGAGCGAGACCTCCTGCTTCTTGCCGGAATGATTGGTGTCGAAGGAATCGTAGAGCGCGGGTTCGAGCGATTTCGGTTTGAGCTTGCCGTTGGAGGTCGCCTGAATCTGCGCCTGCCAGAACGCGTTGACGATGCCGCCGGTCGTGAGGTTCGAAACGACGTGGTACTGGTCGCCGCGGATCGTCGCGTCCATATCGACCTTGCCGAGCGTGACGCCGCCGGCATAGAGCGTCATCGCGAGGCTGAGCTGCGAGGCGGGCGCCGCTGGCGCGTCGGCGCTTTCGCCGCCGGCGGCAAATGCGGAGTTGCACAGCGGAAGGCACAGAAGCGCGAACGCAGCGGGACGGAAATTCATCATGCGGCACCGTGGATGGAATGGACGCAAAGCATAGTAGGCGCAGGCGATATGGTGCAAATATGACGGCAATGACACGAGAAGATCATCCGTCCACGGTTAATGTTCCGGCCCTTGTCGCCGGCGACAGACGGGCGCTCGCGCGCGCGATCACCCTGGTGGAGTCCACGAAAGCGGACGATCAGAAACGATCCGAAAAACTTCTTGAAGCGATATTGCCGCGAACCGGTGGCGCGATGCGTATTGGCATCTCCGGCGCGCCCGGCGTCGGAAAGTCCACCTTCATTGAAGCCTTCGGCCTGCATCTGACGGGGCAGGGCAAGAAGGTCGCTGTGTTCGCGATCGACCCGTCGTCGCGCCGCGGCGGCGGTTCCATTCTCGGCGACAAGACGCGGATGGAGAAACTCACGCGCGATCCCAATGCGTATATCCGTCCGTCGCCAGCGGGAACCACGCTTGGCGGCGTCGCACGGCGCACGCGCGAATGCCTGCTGCTCGCGGAAGCTTCCGGCTTCGATGTCGTGATCGTCGAGACCGTCGGCGTCGGACAATCCGAAACCGCCGTTGCCGACATGACCGATCTGTTCGTGCTGCTCGCCAGTCCCGGCGGCGGCGACGATCTGCAGGGCATCAAGCGCGGCGTGATGGAACTCGCGGACCTTCTGATCGTGACCAAGGCCGATGGCGATCTCATGCCTGCCGCGCGCCGTGCGGTCGCCGACTATCACGCGGCGCTGCATCTCATGCGCCCGAAGCACCAAGGCCTGTTCCCGAAAGTGCTCCCGGTCTCGTCCATCGAAGGAACTGGCATCGCCGAGACCTGGACCGAGATGCAGGCGATCCACTCCGCACTCGCTTCCGATGGACGGCTGACAGCGCTGCGGGCCGATCAGGCACGGCGCTGGTTCTGGAGCGAAGTCCAGGCGTCCCTCAGCGAGGCGATCCTGTCGGACCCCGAACTGGCCGCGAGGGCTGGGGACCTCGAGACGGCCACGGCAAAAGGGGCTGTCCTGCCTTATGCCGCCGCCCGGAGCCTGCTAAACGGCTTCCGTCCGGCTTGACCGGGGCGGACCGCCCCCTTATGAGAGCGCCTCTTCGAACGAATCCCAGGAAGACTGCCATGTCGCGCCGCTGCGAATTGACCGGTAAGGGCCTTTTGGTTGGCAACAATGTCAGCCACGCCAACAACAAGACCAAGCGTATCTACCGCCCGAACCTACAAACCCTGTCCCTCGCCAGCGAGGCTCTGGGCAATTCCTACAAGCTCAAGGTCAGCATGCACGCGTTGCGCACCCTCGACCGTCAGGGCGGCCTCGACGACTTCCTGATGAAGGCGAAGGACAATGTCCTGTCCGACCGCGCCCTCAAGCTCAAGCGCGCCATCGCCAAGAAGCTGGCCGCCAAGGCCGCTTAGTTAATTCACCATTTACATTGAAACGTCATGCAAACGGCATGGCGCCTGCATCGCTTTTGCCCTAGTGTTTCAAAATGTGTCAGGCGCCGCTGAGCGGCCGACACGAGTGGGGCAGTCGTGCGGGTATACGGGTATGGGGATCCCGCGGGCGGACGCGAGAACGCGCCGGCGCGGATGGCAGCAATGGGCGGGTCCCACCGGACGCGCTCCGCAGCAGATGCATCATGGCCATCGCAGGCGTTCTATGGGCGCCGTGACACATTCTGGAGCCGATTGGGCGACAGCCTCCGGACCGTTGGACGCTTGCTCCTGCCGGTGACGACGCTGCTGCTGTCGTTTGCCGCGATCTATCTCTACCTCGACACGCCCGCGACGCTGATCGTGGGAGCCGCTGACGGACGCTGGCTCACGGTCGGGCACTTGCTGGTGCCGTTCAGCTTCCTGTGCGTGCATCTCACCAACCGCCGCTACGGACCGTCCTATGCTTTTGCGCAGGTGGTTCTTGCTTTGGCTTTCGGCGCGGCGTTCGCCATCTATGCAGTGCCAGGGCTCTCCGGCATCGTTCCGTTCAAATTCATTCCGGACATGCGCCTGGCGCTGGCGTTCGCCGGCGCGTTCCTGGGCGCGAGCTTCATCTCCATCGTGGTGTTCGACGGTTCGCGCGGACCGCGCTGGTGGATCGCGCCGCTGTTTGGGATGGTCTCGTCCGGCGCGCTGTTCTGCCTGATCTTCTATCCGGCCGCCTATGCCGGCATCGCGCCCTGGACGCACCAGATGCTGCTGCACATGGAACTGCTCATGACGACGGGTATTCTGATGCTGATCCCGTACTGGATCCTGCGTGGCTTCGTGCGGCCGCTGCCGGGCTTCAACGGGTATTAGCTAGCGGGCCGCAACGTGCGGGTGGCGCTCGTGGCGGACACGGGCGAGGCGCGTGGGTGAGCCTCGGCGGCCATGTTCCTTCTCTTCGGCGAAGAGGCTGATGAGCTGCTCCGTCATCGCGCCGCCGAGCTGCTCGGCATCCACGATGGTCACGGCCTTGCGATAATACCGCGTCACGTCATGGCCGATGCCGATGGCGTTGAGCTCGACGTCCGACTTGTCCTCAATCTCCTCGATGACGTGCCGCAGATGCCGTTCGAGATAATTGCCGGCGTTCACCGACAACGTTGAATCATCCACTGGCGCACCATCGGAGATCACCATCAGGATTTTGCGCTGCTCGGGACGCGCGACGAGGCGGTTGTGCGCCCACATCAGCGCCTCGCCATCGATGTTCTCTTTCAGCAGGCCCTCGCGCATCATCAGGCCGAGATTGCGCCGCGCGCGCCGCCACGGCTCGTCCGCGGCCTTGTAGACGATGTGGCGGAGATCGTTCAGGCGGCCCGGATGCGGCGGCTTGCCGTCCGCGATCCACTTCTCGCGGGACTGGCCGCCTTTCCACGCGCGGGTGGTAAAGCCGAGAATCTCCGTCTTTACGGCGCAGCGTTCCAAGGTGCGCGCGAGAATATCGGCGCACATCGCCGCCACCATGATCGGCCGGCCGCGCATCGAGCCGGAATTGTCGAGCAGCAGCGTCACCACCGTATCGCGGAAGGTCATGTCCTTCTCGCGCTTGAACGAGAGCGGATACATTGGGTCGATGATGATGCGGGGCAGGCGCGACGTGTCGAGCATGCCTTCTTCGAGGTCGAACTCCCAGGTGCGGTTCTGCTGCGCCATCAGCAAGCGCTGAAGCTTGTTGGCGAGCCGCGAGACGACGCCCTGCATGGCGGCGAGCTGCTGGTCGAGGAAGGCGCGCAGCCGTGCCAGTTCCTCGGTGTCGCAAAGCTCCGTAGCTTCGACGATCTCGTCGAACTGCGTGGTGTGGACTTTGTAGCCCCACTCGTCCTGATGCGCGAAAGGCTGCTCGGGCCGCCACGGCTTCATGCCGTCGTCGGGTTCGGTCGAGTCGCCGAGCTCGTCGGTCTGTTCGGCGCGGGTTTCCGCGTCGGCGTCCGCGCTTTCCTCGCCTTCGGCTTCGCGCATGTCGGCTTCTGCTGATTCGCCCTGCGCGTCGGCGTCTTCCTCGGAATCGCCTTCCTGGCTTTCGGAATTTTCCGCGTCTTCGCCGGCTTCATCCGCCTCGGAATCGAGATCGGAATCTTCGCCATAGTTGAGATCGCGCAGGATCGTGCGTGTCAGCTTCGCGAATGTCTTCTGATCGCGGATCGCCTCGCCAAGTTTCTCAAGGTCTCTGCCCGCGCGCTGCTCGATCCATTCGCGCCAGAGTTCGACCGCCTTCTGTCCGGACTCCGGCGGAGCCTCGCCAGTAAGCTTCTCGCGCACCATGAGGCCGAGCGCATCGGCGATTGGCACATCTCCGCGTACGCGCGCCTTGGCGAGACCGCGTGCGCTCAGACGCTGCTCTAAGCCGGCCGCGAGATTGTTCGCGACTCCCTTCATCGCCAGCGCACCGATGGCTTCGACGCGTGCCTGCTCGGCCGCCTCGAACATGGCCGCGCCTTCCGCCGATTGCGGGCGGTACTGATCGTGCAGCTTATCTTCGTGATAGGCGCGCCGCAGCGCATAGGCATCGCCGGCGCCGCGCACGACGGCGACTTCGCTGGGCGGCAGATTGCGCGAAGGCAAAGGCAGTTTCGCCTTCAACCCTTTGAGTGACGGCGGTTCGGCGCTGAAATTGACTTCGAGTTCCGGCTCGCCGGCGAGCGAGCGCACCGCGATAGCAACGGCACGTTTGAATGGTTCTGAAGGGTTTTCGGGTTTCACCGAACTCAACCCTCCCCTTGAGGGAGGGTCGAAAAATGCGAAGCATTTTTCGGGGAGGGGTTCGGCTCCGATGCTTGGGACATACCCCTCCCCGAAATTTGTTCGCTGCGCTCACAAATTATCGACCCTCCCTCAAGGGGAGGGTAGGAAGACGGCGCTTTCGCCGCTCGGTTCACGCCACCAGCACCTTCGCTGCACTTTCGGGCAGTTCCTCACCGAAGGCGCGCTGATAGAACTCGGCCACGGACGCGCGCTCGAGTTCGTCGCACTTGTTCAGGAAGGTCAAGCGGAACGCGAAGCCGACATCGTTGTAGATCCCGGCGTTCTCCGCCCAGGTGATGACGGTACGCGGGCTCATGACCGTTGACAGATCGCCATTGATGAAGGCATTGCGCGTCATGTCGGCGACCCGGACCATCGACGAGATTATCTTCTTGTCGTAGTTCGGTACTTTCGACGCGACGATCTCTACTTCCGCATCGTGCGGGAGATAGTTGAGCGTCGCGACGATGCTCCAGCGGTCCATCTGGCCCTGGTTGATCTGCTGCGTGCCGTGATAGAGGCCGGTGGTGTCGCCGAGACCGATGGTGTTGGTCGTCGAGAACAGGCGGAAAGCCGGGTGCGCCCGGATGACCTTGTTCTGATCGAGCAAGGTCAACTTGCCCGACACTTCAAGCACGCGCTGGATCACGAACATCACGTCCGGGCGGCCGGCATCGTATTCGTCGAAAACCAATGCAACAGGGCGCTGCAGGCACCACGGCAGCAGGCCTTCCCGGAACTCGGTGACCTGCTGGCCGTCTTTCAGCACGATGGCATCCTTGCCGATCAGGTCTATGCGGCTGATATGGCTGTCGAGGTTGATGCGGATACACGGCCAGTTGAGGCGCGACGCCACCTGCTCGATATGCGTCGACTTGCCGGTGCCGTGATAGCCCTGGATCATCACACGGCGGTTGTGCGAGAAGCCGGCGAGGATTGCCAGCGTCGTCTCGCGGTCGAAGCGATAGGCATCGTCGCGATCGGGAACATACTCGTTCGCGATCTTGAAGGCCGGAACCTTCATCTTCGCTTCGAAGCCGAACATTTTCGCGACGTCGACGGTGGTATCGGGCACGAGCGCGGGATCGAGGCCCTGTGATTCAGTCGCCATGTCTTTTTGGGTCCGGCTTAAATGTCTTCGGCGGGAAGCCGCCGCATGGAGGAGGGCGCTGGATGCGCCGCTTTAGGTCAGCCCCGTGGCGCGCAACACGCCATAGGCTTTGATAACCTGCTTCAGACGCTCTTCCGCGCCCCGATCGCCACCGTTTGCGTCGGGATGGAACCGCTTCACAAGTTCCTTATACCGCGCCTTTATCTCGATCAAGGTGGCGGAAGGCTCCAGTTGGAGCGTGTCAAAAGCGGTCAGTTGAAGGCGCGTCACCTGACGTTCCGGACGGCGCGGCGTATTGGGCGATTTCTTCTCTTTTTCCGCACCGAACGCGTTGTCGAAATCGAAGCTGTTGAACGGATTGTGCATAGGCGCCCCGCGCTTTCCGAGCGGCCAGGTGGGGCGATGACCGATGACGGCTTCGTAACGGAAGGTTTCTATCTCCCGCTCGCTCATGCCCTTGAAGTAGTCCCACGACTCGTTGTGGGCGCGAGCATGGGCGAGGCAGAGCCAGATGTGCTTGTTAAGCTCGTCGCGGCTTTTGGGAACGCGATAGGCGCCTTCGTCCTTGCAGCCTGGCTGTGCGCAAGGGCGCACGTCCACAACCGTCGCCGCAATGGCAGCGGCATCCGGCTTGATGCGGATGCCCTCCCGAAGGCGTGAACTGGAACGTGGTCTGACCATGATGGAATTATGGGTTCGAAGAATGAAAAAACAAGAAAACGTATTGCTTGACACGCGCACGAAACGCGTCGATGGCTGAATTATGACGATGGTCGATACGATCCGGGAGAAGCTAACTGCCGCCTTTGCGCCGTCAGCCCTCTATGTCGAGGACGAGAGTGCGCGCCATGAAGGCCATTCGGGCTCGCGTCCCGGCGGTGAGACGCACTTCAATGTGAGAATTGTGTCAAATGCCTTCGAAGGCCTCTCGCGCGTCGAACGCCAGCGCCGAGTCTATGCCGCTCTAGCGGATGAGTTGAAGGCGCGGGTGCATGCGCTGTCGCTGACGACGCTGACGCCGGCCGAGACTTGGAACGAGCACTAGCCCGGAGGAACAACATCGGCTTTCTGCGGCGGGGTGACTCGCAACGCGGTGATCTGGTTGCGCTGACGGCGCAGGATTTCGAATTTGTAGCCGTGGAACGCGAAACGCTGGCCGACTTCCGGGATCGTGCGCGCTTCATGGATCACAAGACCCGCGATGGTCGTCGCTTCCTCGTCCGGCAGGTTCCAGTCGAGGTCACGGTTGAGATCGCGGATCGGTACGCTACCATCGATCAGATAAGTGCCATCCTGCTTGCGGCGCACATCGGGACGGCTCTCCACCTCATGCTCGTCGGGAAGGTCGCCAAAGATTTCGTCCAGAATGTCCTCGAGCGTCACCAGTCCCTGCAACGCTCCGTACTCGTCGACGACCAGCGCAAAGCGCGCCCGCTTCTGGCGGAAGGCTTCGAGTTGTTCCTCGGCCGTCATGGTGTCGGGAACGAACCAGGGTTCGGCGGCAAGCGCCACCAAGTCGATTCCTTCGTAAGAGCCGTTGTTGCGCAACACAGCGCGCACTGCGTCCTTGATGTGAAGAATGCCGACGATGTTCTCCGACTGGCCCCGCCATAGCGGCACACGCGAATGGCCGGTTTCCATCATCTCTTCGATCAACTGCCGCACTGGCTGATCTGCGTCGGCGGTCACCATATTCTTGCGGTGGACCATGACTTCGCTGACGGTGAGGTCTTTCAGATCGAGGATGCCGCCGATCATATCGCGGTGCTCGCGTTCCACCGCGCCTTCCCTGTGATGGAGTTCGACCGCGCCGCGAATCTCTTCATGCGCCGGCACGATGGCTTCCGGCTCCGCCTGCTTCACACCGAACAACCCGAGAACCTTCCAGACGATATATTGAACCGCGGTTACTATGGGGCCCAGGATCGCAACCGCCCGCCGCAAGGGCCAGGCTACCGTCAAAGCAAACCGGTCGGTGCGCGCAATCGCGAGCGTCTTGGGAAGGACTTCCCCGAACACCAGGATAACGCCCGTCATGATGACGGTCGCGGCAGCGACGGCGCGGGGCCCGAGATTTGTCTCCAGCAGGGTGGTCGCGATAGACGATGCCAGAATGTTCACAAAGGTATTTCCGAGCAGCAAGGCGCCGATCAGCTTTTCACGGTCGCCCACGAGGGCGTTGACGTTCGCGGCGGCGCGGGAGCCATCCTTCTCAAGCTGATGCATCTTGCCGCGCGATACCGCGGTGAGTGCCGTTTCCGAGCCGGCGAAGAACGCCGAAACGACGAGCAGGACGATGATCGCGGCGATCCAGAACACGAAGGAAGAAACCATGAGAATCCTCGGGCTGAGGGCACCAGTATAGCGGATGGTCTGCCGCCCGCGAGTTGTTGTACGATGAGGTCACAACGGAGGACGTTCATGGGCATTTCCCCGAGCCTGATCGTCGCGATAGCACTGCTTTGCGCCAGCCCGGCCTATTGCGAGCCTTACTACGCCTCGAACGGCGCCGACTTCCTGGTGCCTGCGGACGAACTCGACGCGGTTGTGATCGGACAGGCGGCCCAGCACGCCGGCTTCTTCGCGATCCCGGAGACCGACCCGAAACTGAAGGCGCTGCGAAGCGGTCCGAATTCCGTCTACGAGATCTGGGAGCCGAGGTCGCACAAGATCGCAAGCATCAAGCTTACGCTCATGGCCAAGACCAACTCCTTCGTTGTGCAGTTCGTTGCCAAGGATCCATCACGGCCCGGAATGCCGCTGACGGGCGAGGCCTGCAAGAAGTGGCTGGTCTTCTCTGCCGGGATGCGGAGCGGGTTCGGAAACAGGCAGTCGAAATATCGCTTCCGCGAGCCGCAGTGCACGCCTTAGCCTAGAATGGCCGTTAACGTCTTGGGCGGAATGTCATCGGTCACGAACGCTTCGCCGATGCCGCGCAGAAGGATGAAAGTCAGCTTCCCGTCCCTGGTTTTCTTGTCGTGACCCATATGATCGAGCAGTTCCTCGACGGATGGGCGTGCTCCGGGGATATCGGCAATGGATGACGGCAAGCCAGCTACATTCAGGTGTCGCACAAACCGTTCGCTGTCCTGACCGGGACACAGGCCCAACGCCACAGAAAGCCGGAACGCGAGAGCCATGCCGATCGCGACGCCTTCGCCGTGCAGGAGACGATCCGAGAAACCGGTCGCGGCCTCCAGTGCATGGCCGAATGTGTGACCGAGATTGAGTAGCGCGCGCTCGCCGCTCTCGCGCTCGTCGCGCGAGACAATGTCGGCCTTCATCCGGCAGGAATGCGCGACGGCGTGGACCATCGCCTCGCTGTCTCCGGATAGCGCTTTAGCCCCGTTTGCCTCGAGCCACTCGAAGAATGGGCGATCGCCAAGCGCGCCGTATTTCACGACCTCGGCATAGCCCGCGAGCAATTCGCGCCTCGGAAGAGATCTGAGAACGTCCGTGTCGGCAATCACGATGCAAGGCTGGTGAAATACACCGACAAGATTCTTGCCCTCTGGCATGTTGATAGCGGTTTTCCCGCCAACAGATGAATCCACCTGCGCCAGAAGCGTTGTCGGGATTTGCGCGAATGCGATGCCGCGCTTGGTAATCGCTGCGCCAAAACCGGTGAGATCGCCAACTACGCCCCCGCCGAGTGCGACGATGAGCCCGCTTCTGTCGACCCCCATAAGGAGGAGGGTCGAAGTCAGCCATTCCAGGGATGAAAAGCTCTTGGTGGCTTCACCGGCGTCCACGACAACGGGCCTCGCGTCGATGCCGGCGCCGCGGAGAGCAGCCACGACTGCGTTCAGGTGTAGCTCAGCGACATTTGTGTCCGTCACGACGGGAACCGGGCCGCGTGCGAAGGGCTTCAGCAGCGCGCCGCTCTGTGCGAACAGTCCCGGCCCGATATGGATGTCGTAGCTGCGCTCGGCCAGGGAGACGATGATTTTCTCGCTCATGCGCCCTCGAAGACCTGCTGCGCTTTGAGCGCGGCGAGTATCTGGTCGACCGGCGCGGCATGCGGTCCGTCACGGCTTTCGACGGTGAGGTCCGCCTGCGCATAGATCGGCGTGCGCTCGGCGAGCAGTTTTTCGAGCGTTGCCCGCGGGTCCGCGGTTTGGAGCAGTGGCCGCGTGTTCCGCCGGTGCACGCGCTGCATGAGCACATCAATGGGCACATCGATCCATACCGTGATCGCGCTTTCCCTAAGTCGAGCACGAGTTTCGGCATCAATGAAGGCGCCGCCGCCGGTGGCCAGAATCATAGGTGGCTCGCTCAGCAGCCTCGCGATAACCTTGCGTTCGCCATCGCGAAAAGCGGCCTCGCCATAACGCGCGAAGATCTCCGCCACGGTGCATCCCGCGGCGAGTTCGATTTCGGTATCCGCATCCTTGAACGGAACGTCCAGCCGCGCCGCCAAACGGCGGCCGACCGCGCTTTTTCCGGCCCCCATCATTCCCACCAGTGCGACGGTGCGGTGCAGCTTTGCCATTGACACCGGATTACACATCTTAAGCCTGAGCCGCCAGCGGGACTTGCGGGATGGCCTGCAATTCCGCCACAAAGTGGAGAGATAGGAATGCCAATGCGATCGAGACGAACAATAGGCGGCGAGGGCCCCAGCTGGGCGTCATGGCTCGGGATTTCATTGATCGGCGTGCTGGCCGTGGCTGCGATCGGGCTCACGATCTATGGCGGACGGGTCGCGCCGGACGCGCATCACTACGAGCAGGTCGTGCCCGATGACCGTCTTCCGCACTAGCCTGATCGCCGTCATCTTTGCGGCGGTGGCATCCGCCGCGCTCGGCCGGAGTGACAGCGGAATGGCGACCGCGCCGCCGCGCCAGCTTGGTGTACCGAGCACTGAGCAGCCACCGGCGGTATCGACCGACGATCTGCAGGACAGCGATCAGAACATCGATTCGAAGCCGGCAGATCGGTCCAGCGACGATGAAGCCCCCGATGTCTCGACTGACGGCTTGCTCGACGACAATGAGGATTTGCCGGCGAAAGCGCCGCCGCCTCGCGCCAAATCATCTGTACCGGTCTCCATCGAACCGGCGGCTCCAATCATTCCGAAACCGGAAAAGGTGGAAACCAGCACCTTGGGGGCGGTCGACAGCGGTGACGCCGGGTTGCTCGATCAAAGCAACGGCGGGTTCTCCGTCAACATGTGGAACGGGTCTTCCCGGGAAGACGTCGAAGCGCTTTTGTCTAGTGTCCCTCTCGCATCCTCCGACAGCGCCGTGCGGTCTCTTGCCCGCCGCGTGATTCTCAGCCGGGCGGATGCACCTCCCGGTGCGTTCAAGCGCTCTTTGGTCGCCATCCGCATCGAGAAGCTTCTTGGTGCCGGCTTGATCGACGATGCGGGTGCCCTGGCCGCATCCACTGAGGCGAAGGGCGATGCAGATCTGGCGCGGGTGCAGGCAAACGCGCTTTTGCTCGCCGGCCGCACAAAGGACATTTGCGGCGACAAGACCGCAGCGCGGCTGAGCGAAAGCGATCTCTTCTGGCTGCAATTGCGCGCTTATTGCGCAGCGGATTCGGGAGATACCGCGACCGTCGAATTGACGCGAGGCGTCATTGACGCGCAGGGGCAGGCCGATACGGCCTACAACATCCTGGTCGAGGACGCCCTGACCGGCGGCAAGAAGCTTCCCGGCAAAATTGTCAAGCCGACGGCGCTGCATGCGTATCTGCTGCGCAAGGCGGGCTTTCCTATCAGCGGGGATGTTCTTGCCCATGCGCGCAATGCCGGCGATGTGCTCGCGATGCGCGATCCGCACAATTCGCCGGCAGCCCGTCTGTCGGCGGCGGAGCATCTTCTCAATACAGGTGCCGTCAGCACGAGCGATCTGAAGGCGATCGTCGATGCGCAGGTCATTCCGGCAGATCAGATAGCCAATGCGGCCGCTGCCGCGCAGAAATTATCGTTCTTGAAGGCGCAGGCGCTGCTGCGCCGCGCCGCTCAGTTGGAATCCCGGCCGGCGTCCAAGGCCGCGCTTGTTCATCAGGCGTTGATGCTGGGCGACAAGGCCGGTTTTTTTGAGATTTCGGCAGATATTCAAGCCGATGCCGCTTCCACGATTAAAGCTAACGGACCCGCACAGAGCGAAGGACCGCTGATCGGCTGGGCGCTGCTGATCGCGGACAAGCCGGCGGCTGCGAGCCCCTGGCTGGGCGACAACGACGTCGCCAAAGCGGTTTTTGGCTTGGTGACCGACAGAGACGATACGGCGCAGCCTGCCTTGAGCAGCATTGCGACACGGATGGCGACAGAAACGGACAAGGCGCAAAGCCCCTCACGGCCGATGGAGGCGCTTCTGCTCGGCCTCTACGATGCGCTGGGCAAGACACTCCCCGCCGACGCTAAGGCCGAGGCTCTGGCGATCCGCGCGCAGCATATGCCGGGTAGGCGGCCTGACGACTCCGCGATGCAGAAGATGCTGGCCGCATCGGCGAGCCCGGAACGAAAAGGCGAGGCGATCTTGCGCATCCTCGATATCGTCGGCGCGAAAGGGCCGGGTGATCTGGCGCCAGATATCACGGTTGAGATTGTGCGAACGCTTCGGGCCATGGGCATCAAGGATGCGGCAACGGCCTTCGCAGTTCATGCTTTGCTGCTCTATCGGCCCGGTACGGCGTGAGCAACGCGACGCTGATCGAATCTTTTCTCGACATGATGAGTGCCGAGCGAGGGGCCAGCGCAAATACGATTGCCGCCTATCGCCGCGACTTGCTCGATTTGGCGGGGCGCACCGATTTGAAGCGCGCGGCGCGTGACGACGTGCGCAAATACCTCGCAAGTTTGACGAAGGCCGGGATCGCCGCTTCGTCGCAGGCGCGCAAATTGTCGGCGTTACGGCAGTTCTTCGGATTTCTCTATACCGAGGGCATCCGCAGGGACGATCCGACGTCTGCGATCGATGCGCCGAAACGTGGGCGCCCTCTACCGAAAGTTCTGACACGCGAAGACCTCGACTCGCTGATCGAAGCCGCGCGAGAACAGGATGGGCCGGAAGGCGTCCGTCTCCTCTGTGTCGTCGAGATGCTCTACGCGGCAGGATTGCGCGTGACTGAGTTGGCGGGCCTGCCGCTCGCCGCCGTGCGCGGCAAAGATGGATTCATCATCGTACGCGGCAAGGGTCGCAAGGAGCGAATGGCGCCGCTCAATCCGTCGGCGCGGAGGGCGATCAAGGCTTATCTCGATGTGCGGCATGCGTTCCTGCCGAAAGGCGAGGAGAGCAAATTCCTGTTTCCGTCGCGGTCGGCGGAAGGGTATCTCACGCGACGCCGTGTGCATCAGATGCTCAAGGAGTTGGCATTCAAGGCCAACATCGATCCGGACAAGCTCTCGCCGCATGTCCTGCGCCACGCTTTCGCGACCCATCTGGTCGAGGGTGGCGCCGATCTGCGCAGCGTGCAGACGCTGCTCGGCCACGCCGATATCGCCACGACGCAAATATACACGCATGTGGCCAGCGACCGGTTGACATCGGTGATGGAAGCCGCGCATCCCTTGTCGCGGAGAAGGCGGCCATGAGCTTCACGACGATCCCGACCCATGCGCCGGTGCGGCTGTACCGGTCCAAGCTGTTCGTGCCGGGTTCGCGCCCTGCTTTGTTCGAGAAGGCGGCGGCGAGTGCGGCGGATGTCGTTTGCCTCGATCTCGAAGACGCGGTTGCGCCGTCTGACAAGGATACTGCGCGCGCTAACGTTGTGGCCGCGCTGAATGATGTGAACTGGGGCAACAAGACCGTCACCGTTCGCATCAACGGCCTCGATACGAACTTCTGCTACCGCGATACGCTGGCGCTGATCGAGAAGGGCAGCGAACGTCTCGACGCGATCATGATCCCGAAGGTCGGATGCGCGGCGGATGTCTACTCGATCGACATGCTGGTCACGCAGGCGTCCGATTTCGCCGGCCGCAAGAAGAAGATCGGCCTCGAAGTCATCATCGAGACCGCGCTCGGCCTCACCAATATCGACGAGATCGCTGGCGCATCGAAGCGCCTGGAGAGTTTGCATTTCGGCTCCGCCGATTACGCCGCCTCGCAACGCATGCGCACGACCAATATCGGCGGCGGCAATGCGGATTATGTGATGCTGACAGACACGCATCCGGGACAGGCCCGCGACCGGCATTGGAACGACCTTTGGCATTATCCGCTGTTCCGCATGGCGCAGGCCGCGCGTGCGCACGGACTGATGGCGATTGACGGACCGTTCGGCGACTATGGCGATCCGGATGGCTTCCGCGTGCAGGCAATGCGCACCGCGATCCTCGGCTGCGAAGGAAAATGGGCGATCCACCCAAGCCAGGTCGCGCTCGCCAACGAGATCTACACCCCGCCTGCGAAAGAGGTGGAGCGCGCAGAAGCGATCCTCGCAGCAATGAAGGACGCGCAGGCGAAAGGCATGGGTGCCGTGGCGCTCAACGGCGTGCTGATCGACGCCGCTTCGATCCGTCAGGCCCAGACCATCGTCCAGCAGATGGCGATGATCAAAGAGCGGACGAGCGGTTGAGCGCGCGCCAACCGATATCGCGGCGGCAGAAGCCTTCGGGCCAGTCGATGAGATCGACCGCCTCATAAGCGCGCTTCTGTGCTTCGGCGACTGTCTTGCCGGTAGCCGTGACGTTCAGCACACGGCCGCCATTCGCGACGATCTTGCCATCCTTGCGCGCGGTGCCGGCATGGAAGATTTGTACGCCGTCGAGGGCCGATGCCTTGCCCAGCCCGCGGATTTCGCTGCCTTTTGCGTAGTCGCCAGGATAGCCCTTCGTTGCCATCACGACGGTAAGTGCCGCATCGTCGCTCCAGCGCAGATCGAGATTGCGAAGCTGCCCATCGCGCATGGCGATCAATGCCGTGAGCAGATCGCTTTTCAGCCGCATCATCAGCACCTGACATTCCGGGTCGCCGAAGCGGCAATTGTATTCGACGAGCTTCGGTCCATCCTTCGTGATCATCAGGCCGAGATACAGCACGCCTTGATACCGCCGCCCGCGCGCCGCCATCGCCGCGACGGTCGGCTTGATGAATTTCTCCATCGCAACCTGTTCGAGCGCGGGCGGAAGGACCGGCGCCGGTGAATAGGCGCCCATGCCGCCGGTGTTCGACCCCTTGTCGCCATCGAACGCGCGCTTGTGGTCCTGCGCACCGGCGAGGGGGATGACATGCTCGCCGTCGCTAAGCGCGAAGAAGCTCGCTTCCTCGCCCTCCATGAACTCCTCGACAACGACTTCGCTGCCGCTATCGCCGAAGCCGCCATCAAACATGAAGTCGATGGCCTTCGCCGCATCGGCTTTGGTCTCGGCGATGATGACGCCTTTGCCGAGCGCCAATCCGTCGGCCTTGATCACAACCGGAAGGCCGAGCGTATCGGCGAAGGCTTTTGCCGATGCCGCATCGCGGAAGCGCTGATAAGCCGCAGTGGGAATGCCGACTTCGCGGCACAGGTCCTTCACGAAGCCTTTCGAGCCTTCGAGGATTGCTCCAGCCATGCTCGGCCCCGTGGCGCGGATGCCGACCGCCTCGAACCGGTCCCACAAGCCGCCGACTAGTGGATTGTCCGGCGCGATGACGACGAAATCGACCTTCTTCTCCTGCGCGAACGCAACGAGCCGGTCGAAATCCATCGCCGCGATCGGCACGCATTCGGCCACTGTCTCGATACCGGCATTGCCGGGCGCGCAATAAAGCTTGGTCAGAAGCGGGCTCGCCGACAGCGCCCAGGCCAGCGCGTGCTCGCGGCCGCCGGAGCCGATAAGGAGGACTTTCAATCAAAACTCCATCTCCCTCGCCCTCGCGAAGCGGGGGAGAGGGCCGGGGTGAGGGGGCAGTGCAACACGACCGACACCCCCTCACCCTTACCCTCTCCCCCAGGAATGGGGGAGAGGGAAAATCGTTTGGCTTCCTATATCATCTGTGAATCATGTCCGAAGCCGCCGCCAGACCGAATCTGCCCGAATTCAGCGTCAGCGAGATCGCCGGTCTCCTGAAGCGCACCGTCGAGGATGCGTTCCCATTCGTGCGCGTGCGGGGCGAGATTTCGGGGCTGAAATTCGCGAGCTCCGGCCATGTCTATTTCGACCTGAAGGACGACAAGGCGGTCCTGAATGCGATCATCTGGAAGCAGACGGCGCGGCTCCTGAAACTGAAACCGGAGCAAGGGCTGGAGGTCGTCTGTACCGGCCGCATCACGACCTATCCGGGGTCGTCGCGCTATCAGATCATCGTCGAGCAGATCGAACTCGCCGGTGTCGGCGCGCTGATGGCGATGCTGGAGGAGCGCAAGAAAAAACTCGCCGCCGAGGGCCTGTTCGACGCGGCGCACAAGAAGCCGCTGCCGTTCCTGCCGGAAGTCGTCGGCGTCATCTCGTCGCCAACGGGAGCGGTGATCCGCGACATCATGCACCGGCTGAACGACCGTTTCCCGCGCCGTGTGCTGCTCTGGCCCGTGGCCGTGCAGGGCGAGAAAGCGGCCGCCGAAGTCGCCGCCGCCATTGCCGGGTTCAACGCTTTCGGAACGGGCCGATTGCCGAAGCCCGACGTCCTTATTGTCGCGCGCGGCGGCGGCTCCATCGAAGACCTGATGGCCTTTAACGAGGAGATCGTCGTGCGCGCCGCGTTTGCGAGTGCGATCCCGCTGATCTCCGCGGTGGGTCATGAGACCGACACGACATTGATCGATTTCGTCTCCGACCGCCGCGCGCCTACACCGACAGCAGCCGCCGAGATGGCCGTGCCGCTGCGCAGCGAGCTGCTGGGGCAGGTCGCCGATTTCGAGCGCCGCACGCTGCGCTGCTTCACCAAGGGCATGGAGGATCGCAGCAGGCATTTGAGCCAGCTCGCTCGCGTCCTGCCGCGCGCCGACCAGCTCTTCGCCCAGCCGCGCCAACGCTTCGACAATTGGGCCGAGCGGCTTCCCAAGGCGCTGCGGCGCAACCTGCAGGAACATCGCCGCGCCTTTGCCGAAGCCGGAGCGCAACTGCAGGACCGGCCGATCAAATCTCACATCAAGCTTCTCGAAGAGCGAACAATGGCTTACGCGCGGAGGTTCAAGCAGATTCAGAACTCGCGAATCGCCGAAAGCCGCCGTCACATCGACTCGCTCGGCCGTGTTCTGGAGGGGCTGAGCTACCGGAGCGCGCTGGATCGCGGGTTCGCTTTGGTCCGAGGCGAGGATGGAACCATCCGCCGCCGCGCCGCTCAGGTGACCAGCGGCGAAGGTTTGTCGCTGACCTTTGCGGATGGCGGGGTTGCGGCGGTAGCGTCCGGCACACCCGCCCCCGGAAAGTCAAAATCGCGTGGCAAAACGTCCGGCAATCAGGGCAGTTTATTCTGAGCCGTCCGCTGCGTAGAATGATCTCATGAATAAGATGGAACGTATCCCAATGCCTGAAGGTCAGGCCGATGTCGAATACCTCGACGGCGAATATCACGTCGTGAGGGCCGGATCCTATGTCGTTTGCGCTGTAACGGGCACACATATCCCGCTGGAGGCGCTACGCTATTGGAGTGTCGATTTGCAAGAGGCCTATGCCTCACCGACGATTGCGCTGAAGCGCATGCAGGAGACGGGGCGCGCGCCGCAATGATCCCGCGCCGTGCGTTTCTGCTGAGCGGATGCGCGTTTGCTACTGCCCCATTTCTCGCGCGCGCTGAAATCCTGCTTTCTATCAAAGGGTCCTTGCTGCAAAGCAGTCTCGTAATTGGAACCGCGGCAATACGCGCAGAAAGTGTGGTCGTCGATGGAAATGCCATCAGTGTTTCGTCCGAAGGCTATTTCGTTTTCGGTCTGAACTACGACCAGACGAAACCAACTACGGTCGTCGCGAAGTTCAGCGATAAGGAGACCGTTACACGAACGATCGTTCCTGTTGTGCGCAAGTACGACATCCAGCATGTCAACGGCTTGCCGCAGAAATTCGTAACCCCGCCGCCAGACGTCGAGGAGCGCATCAAACGCGAGAATGCGCTTGTAGCGGAGGCGCGCAAGCGCGACACCGCGGCGACAGATTTTGCCAAACCCTTCGACTGGCCGACCAAAGGCATCGTCAGCGGCACATTCGGCAGTCAGCGCATCGACAATGGCACACCCATGGCACCGCATTTCGGTGTCGACATCGCGGCGCCCAAGGGCACGCCAGTTCATGCGCCTGCCGATGGGACCGTTTCCCTGGCAGAATCCGATTTCTATCTGACGGGCGGCACGACGATGCTTGATCACGGTCACGGCGTCTCGACCGTGTACATCCATCAGGACCAGGTGAAGGTGAAAGTCGGTGATGTGGTGAAGCGCGGCGATGTCATCGGATTGGTGGGCATGAAAGGCCGCGCGACCGGCCCGCATCTGCACTGGGGCATGAACTGGTTTCAGATGCGGCTCGATCCGTCACTGTCGGCGTTGACGCCGCTGCCCGAAAAGGCTTAGGCCTTCCTCAGATTTTTGGTCTCATCGCGCGCCGTTTTCCAGCGACGGTGAATCCACAGCCATTGCGCCGGCCGGTATCGGACGCAGTCTTCAATCGCTGCATTGATTTTCGCGGTCAGCGCTTCGACATCGGCTTCGTGATTGTTGGTCGGCGTGAATGTGACCGGTTGATGGATCGTCATGCGGAAGCGGGCGCCCTTGAGCCGCTCATTGGATGCCGGCAACAGCGTCGCGCCGAGCTTGAGTGCCAGCGCCGCCGGCGCCGGCGTCGTCGGCGCGGGGCGGCCGAAGAAGGGCACGGAGACGCCCTGCTCGGTCTTCTGATCGACCAGCAGCAGGATGCAGAGCCCGCGCCGCAGCATCGTGAAAATCTTGCGAGTGCCCTGCGCGCCCTTGCCGATCTGCACTTTCGGTCCCGCGCTCGCGCGCATGCGCGAGATGTAATTATCGACATACGGGTTGTTCGGCGGGCGGTAGACGAGGCCGCCGTCATAGCCGAGCAGGGTCGCCATTACTGGCATAGCTTCCCAATTGGCGAAATGGCCGGAGATGAACATCACGCCTTTGCCGCGCGCGATTTCTGCGTCGGCAATCTCCTTGCCAACGATTTCGAGGCGCGGGTTTGGCCCATGCAATGTGAGTTTGTCGAGATGGGGATACTCGGCGACCGTGCGGCCAAGGTTGTCGCACATCTCGCGGACGATGCTTTCGATTTCAGCCGGCTTCATATCGGGATAAGCAGCGCGTAGATTTTCGCGGGCGCGATCCATGACCGGCCGGATGCGATAAAAGATGTTCCGTCCGATGAAGCCGCCCAGGGCCGATGCGGCGTCGATGCCGAGCAGCCGGAAAAAGCCCATGAACAAAAAGAAAGGGATGGCCTCGCCGGTGTAACGGAGACGCTCCGCGGTCGTTAACGGCTTTTCGGTATCGCTGTCGGACATGCTGGAAGGCGCGCTAAGCCTTCGCGGGCAGGCTGTCAAGCAAACGCCCCAGAACGGCCGGATCGTCAAACGTCGCGTGGACCGGCATCGCGCGGATTCCCTCCCGCTCCACGCGCGTGAGGCGCACGAAGTCCTTCTCCGTCGTAACCAGCTCGGCGTTGTGCGACCGGGCCTTGGAGATCAGCCGGGCGATTTCACCGGCGGTGTAGGTATGGTGATCGCCGAAGCTCTTTGTGGCGAGAACAACGGCGCCCAAGTCTCGCAGGGACTGGAAGAATTTCTCCGGCCGACCGATTCCTGCAAAAGCGACCATGCGCCTTCCTTCCACGGCGGTATCGTCAAGCGTGAGCCGGGCGCGCGCAACGGGTTTGGAAAACGCCTCCAGCGATGGCGCCCCATTACCGGTGATCACGACCGCATCCGCGCGCGCCAACCCTTGGGTCGCGGGCTCCCGCAACGGCCCGGCTGGCACTGCGCGGCCATTGCCGAAGCCTGTGTCTCCATCGACGACGACAATTGAAAGGTCTTTGGCCAGCGCAAAATTCTGATGGCCGTCATCCATTACGAGCACATCCGCGCCGCGGGCGATGGCGAGCTTTGCGCCCTCGTGCCGGTCCCGCGCTACGATCACGGGAGCTGCTTGCGCGAGAAGGAGAGGTTCGTCGCCGACATCGTCGGCGCGATTGTTTTCGGTTACTTCGACCGGCCCTCGCAAGCGCCCGCCATAGCCGCGCGACAGAAAGAACGGATTGCGCCCCCGGCCGATCAGCATGCGCGCGATTGCTATGGCCACCGGCGTTTTGCCCGTCCCGCCGACAGTCAGATTCCCCACACAGATGACGGTGGCTTGCACTTTCTTTGGCTTGGCATGGACGGCTTTCCACGCAACGCTGGTCCCGTAAAGCCAGCCCAGCGGAGCGAGCGCACGCGATCGCCAGTCGTCGCGGTTCCAGAACTCAGGCGCGCGCATTTTGAGCCAGCAATTGCTCAACGAATGCGATCGTGTTCGCCACCGCGCCCCCCAATTCCGTCGCTGCGGCTGAGGCTTTCGCGCCGATTGCTTTAGTTTCGGCCGGGTTTTCAAGAAGGCGGTGAGTCATATCCGCGATATTGGAACTGGAATGCACGAGTCCTAATCCCTGCGCAGCGAAAATCGCATTGTAGGCGCTTGTAAAGTTGAAGGTATGGGGGCCGGAAAGAACGGCACAGCCCAATCGAGCCGGCTCCAGCGGGTTTTGCCCGCCGTGCCGCACCAAGCTTCCACCGACGAAGGCAAAGGAAGCTATCCGGTAAAACAGTCCAAGCTCTCCCATTGTGTCGGCAACGTAGACGGCTGTGTCGATTGAAGGCAATTCTCCCAGCGCGCGCCTCCGCACAGGCCGCGCGCCGCACAGCATCGCTATCTCCGGTCCCCGCTCGACATGGCGCGGAACGATAATCGTCAGGATGTTCGGACGTTTCTGGCGGAGCGAGTCATGCGCAGGCAGGATTGTTTCGTCTTCCCCGGGATGTGTTTGTGCCGCCAGAAGGATGGGACGCCCAGCGATCGCAGAACATAAGGTCGCCAGACTTGGTGGGTCCGCGGGAAGCGGCGGCGCGTCGGCTTTGAGACTGCCGATCGCATGGACGTTGGGAGCACCGAGGCTGCGAAAGCGAACAGCGATCTCTTCGTCCTGCGCCAGGCAGAGGTCAAAAGCTGAAAGAAGTTTTGCGGCAGTCTTCGGCGCCCATCGCCACCCAGAGAATGATCGTTCGGACATCCGCGCGTTGACGAGGCAGAGCCTAATTCCGCGCGTCTTCGCCCCAACGACCAAATTGGGCCAGATATCTGAGTCGACGAACAATCCCACATCCGGCCGCCAATGATCCAGAAAACGGGCCGTGGCAGCCGGTGTGTCGATGGGAATGAATTGATGTAGAGCGCGGGCGGGGAGACGCTCGCGCAGCATGTTCGCCGACGTCACGGTGCCGCTGGTGACGAGCACGTTTCGCTCCGGCCGCTCAAGCAGGCGTTCTATAAGAGGAAGCGCCGCTATGCTTTCGCCGACGCTGGCGCCGTGGACCCAGACGAGCTCGCCTGGTGGCCGTGCGGGGAGATCGAGGCCGAGACGCTCATTGACGCGAGATTGGTCTTCTTTGCCGCGATGTGCGCGCCTGCGAAGTAGGATCGGAATAATGGGTGAAAGGGCGGCGGTCGCGGTGCGATAGGAGAAAAGCCCGATCGGTGTCCGCTCCATCTTGATCAGGCCGCGCTGACGGCGGACGCAGCGTCGCCGTCGTCGTCGAAATCATGCTGATAGAGGCGAGCATAGAGCCCGCCCAGTGCCATCAACTCGCTATGGGTTCCGAACTCCGCGATGCGGCCGCGATCCAGAACGTAAATCCGATCGGCATCCAATACGGTGGTCAGCCGATGTGCGATGACGATCGTCGTGCGGCTTTTCATGAGGCGGGACAGCGCCTCTTGGACCTGGCGCTCACTTTCGGTGTCCAGGGAAGACGTCGCCTCGTCGAGCAGCAAGATGGGAGCGTTGCGGAGCATCGCGCGCGCAATTGCAACGCGCTGGCGCTGACCGCCCGAAAGTTTCAGCCCGCCTTCCCCGACTCTCGTATCATAACCATCGGGCAGTTGGACGATGAAGTCGTGGGCCGCAGCGTTGCGGGCCGCCTGCTCGATTTCCATTCGGGTCGCGCCGAGACGTCCCAGCGCAATATTGTCGGCGATACTCTCATCGAAAAGGATCGGGTCCTGAGTCACGAGTGCGATATTTTCGCGAAGTGACTTGAGGGTCACATCAGCGATGGATGTGCCGTCGATCTCGATTGCGCCGACGTCGATATCGTAGAAACGCAGCAGGAGATTGAAGATCGTCGATTTTCCGGCTCCGGATGGCCCGACAAGAGCCACCTTCTGCCCCGGCGCGACCTGAAGGCTGATGTCGCAGATCGCCGGATCGTCGGCCCCGGGCGTGTATCCAAACCCGACGCCTTTGAATTGGATCGCGCCTCCGGACGGTGCCGGCGCGATCGAAAGGGATGTTACGCCCTTATGATCGGCAATTTGGGGCTTCGCATCGATGACGGAGAAGACCCGGCTCGCAGCGGCCGTCCCACTCGAAAGCAAGGGCCAGAATCCACTCAGGTTTCGAACTGGATCCTGCGCCAGCAACATTGCGGAAATGAATGCCGAGAATCTTCCGATATCGAGCTGACCGTGAAGCGTCTGGTACCCCGCAAAGAAGATAGTTGCCGCCAACACAATACCGACAAAAATGTCGGTGGCCGGTGCGGCCGCCGCGCGTCGGCGAACGACTTTGAGCTGTGTTTGTAGCCTGTTGGCTATTCGCACATGCGCTCGCTCCGAGGCGTATTCTTCGAGCCCATAGGCCTTGACGATGCGGCGTCCATCCAGGGCTTCGGACAGCGCCGTGGAAAGGCCGCCGGTCTGCTCCATTCCTTTTGTAGCTGCTCGCCGCAACGAACCGCCGATGCGCTCCATGGCCCAGGCGATACCTGGTAATGCCAGCAGGGAGATGATCGCCAGCTGCCAATCCTGGTAGAACATGACAATTGCGAACGCGATGAGCTGGACGGATTGAAGTGCAACGGCTGATACACCCTGCGCTATCGCATCGCGCATGAGGCTTACGTCGTAGATAAAGCCGGATACGAATTGCGCCGAATGAACCGCATTCAGTGAAGCGAGGTCGCGCGCCATCAGGCTGTCGAAAATATCACGCTGGGCACTGGCGACGATCCGTTCGCCGACTGTGTCGATCAGGCTTTTCTGGCCGAACCAGCTGACCGCGCGAATTCCCATAACGACGACGACGCCAATGGTAATCGGCCAAAGCATCTCGCCGCTTTTCCGGACGAACAGAAATTTCACCGTGAGTTTAATGAGGACCGGAATGGCGGCATTTGCTGCGGCAACGATCAACATGAAAACGATGGCAAACGCGACTATCGACCACTGGCCTGCGAAATAATCGCGCATCATCCGCCGCATAACCTGCAGCGGAGGGCTGTGAGCCAGTTGTGCGCTGGAGGGCTCGGCCGGGTTGTCAGTCCTGGTGGTCATGCGGGTTCGTTTAGCATGCGATCCCTTCGGCGGCGAGAATCAAACCTCACCCTCGGGGTCCATCAGGCGGTGGATATGGACGACGAAATAGCGCATCTGCGCGTTGTCGACAGTGGTCTGCGCTTTGCCGCGCCAGGCGGTGAGGGCCGACTTGTAGTTGGGATACATGCCAACGATATCGAGTTTGGTGAGGTCCTTGAATTCGACACTGCCGGGCGCCGTCAGTTCGCCGCCAAAGACGAGGTGCAGACGTTGTTCGGGGGAGTGCTCAGCCATGGCGATCCTATCGATGCGGAAGTTTGATATGCGACACGCGATTCAGCAGTTTGGCGTGTAACGTCGGTCCGGCACCGACGACAGAGGTTTGAATCGTAGCGGAACGATTATATCGTAAGGTCGATCCGTAATGCGACGTGACTAATCCACCCGCTTCTTGCAGCACGATCTCTGCGGCGGCGAGATCCCAATCCCGTTTCGCGGAAAGCGCCATCATGCAGTCAAAAGTGCCGTTGGCCACCAAAGCCATTCTGTAGGCGATGGAATTACGGCTTTCGACATGCATTTCCGGCCAGGGGATGTTCGGCGGCTCGCGCCATGCCGTGTGTCCAAACATGGCCTTGTCGCCCAGCATTCGGCAATCCTCCACGTCTTTCTTATTGCTGACGCGAATTTCAATTCCGTTACACGTGGCTCCGCAGCCGAGGCGTGCCGAATAGAACTCCTCGCTTATCGGATTGTAGACGACACCGGCCACAGGTCTCTCGGCGCGAACCACTGCGGCGCAGATCGTGAAATGCGGACGGTTCTTCATGAATGCAATCGTGCCGTCGATCGGGTCCACGACGAACACGGCTTCGGCATCAAGTCGCGCGAGGTCGTCGTCAGTTTCTTCTGAAAGCCATCCATAGCAAGGCCGTGCGGCGCAAAGCGTTTCATTGAGATAACGATCGACCGCAAGATCGACTTCAGTGACGGGACTGCCCTGGGCCTTGCTCCAGCGCTTGTAGGTGCCGCCGTAGAATTTGCGCGCGATCTCGCCTGCATTGCGCACGGCGGATTCCAGCAGAGCCAGATCGGCCGCGGTGTCAGGCGCCGGCAACCGTCATTCCCTCGATGCGTATTGTGGGTGCGTTCATGGAATAACGGAACTCAAGGTCGTTGGCGGGCGTCAGATTCAGGAACATGTCCTTGAGATTGCCGGCAATCGTAACCTCCGCGACCGGATAGGCGATTTGGCCGTTTTCGATCCAGAACCCGCTGGCGCCGCGGCTATAGTCGCCGGTGACGCCATTGACGCCCATGCCCATTAGCTCGGTCACATAGAGTCCCGACTTGATATCGGCCATCAGGGCTTCCGGCATCATGGCGCCAGCTTCCATGTAAAGATTGGTCGGAGCTGGAGAGGGCGGTCCGCCGGTTCCACGCGCGGCATGGCCGGTCGATGTCAAACCCAACTGCCGGCCGCTGGCGCAATCGAGGAGCCAGGTCTCCAAAACTCCGTCTTTGATCAAAACATGACGCGCATTGGCGACGCCTTCGCCGTCAAAGGGCTTCGACCGCAGGCCGCGCAGGCGATGCGGATCGTCTATGACGCCGACGTCTGGCCTGAAAACTCTTTTTCCCATGCTCTCCTTGAGAAAGCTCACGCCACGGGCAACGGACGCACCGGAAATTGCGCCGGCAAAGTGTCCCAATAAACCGCTGGAAACGCGTGGATCGTAGATGACGGGGAGGGCCTGTGACTTGATTTTTCGGGGATTGAGCCGGGCAACCGCGCGTTCGCCGGCGCGTTTCCCGATGATTTGGGCAGCCTCCAGATCGGACGCATGACGCGCGCTCGCGCTGTCATGATCCATCTGCATGTTCACGCCTTCCCCGGCAAGTACGGCTACGCCGACAGAATGGCTGGTCACCGCATAGCGGCCATAAAACCCGTCGCTGGTCGCGAGGGAAACGGCGCTCCGCGAGAAGCTCGCGCCCCCGCCTTCGGAATTCGTGACGCCGTTCACGGCCATGGCAGCGTCTTCGGCAATCCGGGCCCGGTCGATCAAAATTTCTGCGGACGGTTCGCTCGGGTCCTCGGTATCGAGATCGGGAATTCTCGTCGCGAGCAATCCGCGCGGCGCGAGTCCGGCGAATTTGTCCTCGGGAGCCAGTTTGGCCATCGCAACGACCCGCTCAGGCAGCGCTTTGAGCCCCTCGCGGGAGAAATCGGTCGAGGAAATAAAAGCCACGCGCTGGCCCACAAACACACGAAGCCCCAAATCGGCGGACTCCGCGCGCTCGATTTCCTCGAGTTTGCCGAGCCGATAGGACACATTGGCGGAGACGCCTTCGACATACAGACCATCCGCCGCGTCGGCGCCCGCGAGCTTGGCGGCGTCTATCAAGTCTTTGAGAACGTTGTGAGGATCGGGTCTGGCCATGGCAATGGTAATGGCCTGCGGTACGCCCGGACGCAAGCCCGAGATGCCTAGCCGGTCAGTGCGGCTGTCGCCCCGCTGCGCCCTGCGTCATGGAACGACGCTGGCCCTGGACCGCCGCGGGCTGGTCGTCTGTCTTGGTAGGCTCCATCGAAATCACGACTGGCGAAGGGGCCAGATAAACCATCTGTTCCTTGTAAGCGATGTAGATGTGCCATTGACGCAGAACATTCATCCCAAGGATCAGATCGCCAAATCCCGGCTTGGCGGTTACCGCGGGTAGGCGCGATCCGCCTTTGAGGCTGTCATTCTGATCCATCATCTTGTTGCGCATCAAATCGGGAATGAGGCGCACGGTCGGGTTTGCGATTGCCACGCCGTCCATCGCAAGCGATTTGAAACGGTGAAAGTAGGTCTTAGACTCCGGTGAGCGCAGAAGTCTTCCAACCTCTGGTGTGTCGGCATCGCCGAGCTTGAGCCCAAACTTGCTTTCAGCCAGCTCGAGATTGAGAACTGTGTGGATAGCGCCAGTGTCGAGCATCGCCGTCAAATCCTGACCGTCCAGATTGACTTCAATCTGAATATGATTGCTGGAATCCAGCTTCATCGGGACCGCGCTGACGGTGTTTGCCGGCCAGGGAACCGCCTTGCCGTCGCAGTGATCCTGCGAAAGCAGGCTGAGCTTCATCTTTGCGAAATCGATTTCGACGTCGTAGCGGTTCAGCAGGTTCGGCGCGAGAATACCGGCGACATCCGGCACGTCATCGGCATAGCCGCCTGCATCTGGGGCAACCATGAAGTCCACTGAGTTTGCATAGAGATTGCCAAGAGCGAATGTCGTATGTGCTGCCACATTCGTCGTGTCACCAGCAACGCCGATAATCTCGAAGCGCGTGTGCCGCGTCGGCAATTTTAACTCATTCGAGGTTTCGGTCGTCACGACACTGAAGAAGCCGCCGGTGTCGACCATCATAGATTTGTGAATCTGGTTCAGCTTGACCGGCACATAGATGCGCCCGTCATCGCCTATCTGCATATCGACAGTCGTGAATATTTCTGCCGGCGGGCAGAGGTCGTCGGCTCGCACACTTGTTGCAGCGCTTGCCGCAAGGAGCAGGATGCTCAGAACTCTGAATGGACGCATGGCGTCACAGCGACCTCAATGCCCGCAATTCTATAGGGCATTGCCCCGAAAGCAATGATGTAGCGATTGTGCGAGCCCGGTGCTTCGAGTCCCGCCCCCGCCGCTCGTCCAGTCGCCGAAGGCCAATTTTCCGGTTCAAAGGGTCTCTCCGAGGCCGGGCAGGCCTAGGAGAGACCACTTTTCCGTGATCGTGCGCACGACCGCTTCATCCATTTCGATGAGCCGGCCCCATTCGCGCTTGGTTTCGGGTGGAAGCTTGTTGGTGGCGTCGAGACCGATCTTCGAGCCTAGGCCGCTCTCCGGCGAGGCGAAGTCGAGATAGTCGATCGGCGTGTTTTCAATGACCGTGATGTCACGCGCGGGGTCCATTCGGGTGGAGATCGCCCACATCACATCTTTCCAGCTCCGCGCATCGATATCGTCGTCCACGACGATCACCCACTTGGTATACATGAACTGGCGCAGATAGGACCAAACCGCCATCATCACGCGCTTGGCGTGACCCGGATACGCCTTCTTCATCGAGACGACCGCGATGCGATAGGAGCAACCTTCCGGGGGCAGCCAGAAATCGACGATCTCCGGAAATTGCTGGCGCAGCAGCGGCACGAAAACTTCGTTTAGCGCCTCGCCGAGGATCGAAGGTTCGTCCGGCGGGCGGCCGGTGTAAGTCGAGAGATAGATCGGCTTCTGTCGCATCGTGATCGCCGTCGCGGTGAACACGGGGAACTGCTCGACCGAGTTGTAGTAGCCGGTATGATCGCCGTAGGGACCTTCGTCGCGATAGTCGGTGAGGGATACTTCGCCTTCGATTACGATCTCGGCTTCGGCGGGGACTTTGAGCGGTTGCGTCACGCAATCGACAAGCTCGACGCGTTGGCCGCGCAGCAATCCCGCGAATTGATACTCCGATAGCGTGTCGGGTATCGGCGTGACCGCAGCGAGGATCGTTCCCGGATCGGCGCCGAGCACGATGGCAGCGGGCAGGGGCGCGGCTTTCTCCTTCGCCCAGCGGGCATGATGTTGAGCACCGCCGCGATGCCTGAGCCAGCGCATGATCGTCTGGTTCTTGTTCAGCACCTGCATGCGATAGATGCCAAGATTGAAATTGTCCTCGCGCTTGTCGGAGGGGCCTTTGGTGACAACCAACGGCCATGTGATCAGCGGCGCCGGCTCGCCCGGCCAGCAGGTCTGGATCGGGAGCGCGTTCAGATCGATGTCGCTGCTCTTGAGAACGATCTCCTGACAGGCCGCACGCGACACGGTCTTCGGCTTCATCGCCATCACGGTCTTCGCCAGAGGCAGAAGATCGAAAGCTTCGCCGAAACTCCGCGGTGGTTCAGGTTGACGAAGTTGCGCGAGAAGCTCGCCGACTTCGCGTAAAGAGGCGGCGGTTGTGCGTTCGATACCACCCATGGTCACGCCCATCGCGACACGCTTCACCGTCCCGAAGAGATTGACGAGCACGGGAATGTCGGAGGTTGTACCGTCAGCTTTGACGGGCCTCTCGAAGAGAATCGCCGGGCCTCCGCGCGCGATCACACGACGCTGGATTTCGGTCATCTCCAGAACGGTCGAAATAGGCTCGCGCACGCGCACGAGTTCGCTCAAGGCCTCGAGCTTGGCAATGAAGTCGCGCAGCGAGCGGTAGCCCATGGGCGAAAGCTATCAGCTTTCGTTCCTGACCTTCCACTTCGACGGTGCCGCATGCCAGACGCCGTAGATCAGATAGATCGCGACGCCGACAGCCGTCCAGACCACCAGACGGATCCAGGTATCCGTCGGCAGGCTCCACATCATGCCGCCGCAGAACAGGATGCCGAGGGGTGCCACGGCCCACACAAGCGGGGTCTTGAACGGGCGTTTTGCGTTCGGTGCCTGAATCCGCAGAATCATGATGCCGACACAGACCACGACGAAAGCGAGCAAGGTCCCGATGGAGACCAGCTGGCCGAGGAGGTTGGTAGGAAAGATGGCCGCAATCGCCGCGGCAAACACACCGGTAATGATCGTGCCGCGATGCGGGGTCTTGAAACGCGTATGCACGGCGGCGAACATCTTGGGCAGGAACCCGTCGCGCGACATCGAGTAGAAGATGCGCGACTGGCCATAGAGACCGACGAAGATCGTCGAAGCCAGGCCGACGGACGCACCGACGTCGATGATCGGCACCAGCCAATGCAAACTCGGAATCTTCCCGACTGCGAACGACACCGGATTGGGGATGTCCAGCATGGTCGGGTAGTACGCCATGCCGAGCAGCACGACCGAGATCATGATGTAGAGCACGGTGCAGATGAACAGCGACGCCAGAATGCCGATCGGAAGATCGCGCTGCGGTCGCTTTGTCTCCTGCGCCGCGACGGAAACGGAATCGAAGCCGATATAGGCGAAGAAGATGATCGCCGATCCCTGCGCAATACCGCTCCACCCGAATCGCCCGAACTGACCCGTGTTGGCGGGAATGAAAGGAGTGAAATTGTTCCAGTTGATGAAGCTGGCGCCGAAGAAGATCACCAGCAGCACGACGACGAGTTTGATCCCGACCATGATCGCATTGGTGTTGGCGGATTCGCTTACGCCGACCACAAGCACGGCGGTCAGCAGAAGCACCAGAGCGGCGGCCGGCAGATTCATGATCGCGCCGGTGTGTCCGAACTGCTGCAGGAATGCGTCCAAGCCGTGACCAGTGATCGGTCCGATGTGCGGACAGGGTGGAGGATCGCCGACCACGCAGAGCGGCGCGTTGGCGAGTGAGGCGGGGAAGTTGATGTGCATGAGATTCATCAACTCGGTGAAATATCCCGACCAGCCGACGGCGACAGCGGACGATGAAACAAGATATTCAAGCACCAGATTCCAGCCGATGAACCACGCCATGAAGCGGCCCATCGTGGCATAGGCATAGGTGTACGCACTTCCCGAGACCGGGATCATCGACGCGAACTCGGCGTAGCAGAGGCCTGCAAACAGGCAGCCCGTTGCCGCGACGACGAAGGAGACCAGCACCGCCGGGCCCGCATAGGCAGCCGCCACCTGACCGGTGTAGACGAAGATACCGGCGCCGATGATGGCGCCGATACCGATCATGGTCAGATGAACGGGTCCGAGCGTGCGTTGGAGCTCATGGTCTTCAGCCACGACAGGGTCGGGCTGTTCGGAGATCGCGGTACTCATCTTACGCCGCGTCCTCGAGCTTCCAGCGCGGCGGCTTGGCATGGTTGCGGCTGTAGACGGCGTAGATGAGCAAGCCGATCACCGTCCACACGCCCAAACGGATCCAGGTGTCGAGCGGCAGGAACACCATCATGAAGAGGCACATGAAGATTCCGAGCGGACCGACAAGCCAGATTACGGGCGCGCGGAACGGGCGCTTCACGTTCGGCCGTTGCCTGCGCAGCATCATCACGCCGGCGCAGACGATGACGAACGCCAGCAATGTACCGATCGAGACGAGTTCGCCCAGAATGTCGAGCGGCAATACGCCTGCGCCAAGCGCGCAGAACGCGCCGGTCACCAGCGAGCCCCGCCAGGGCGTCTTGAAGCGCGGGTGAATGTCGCTGAACAGTTTCGGGATCATGCCGTCCTTGGCCATTGCATAGAAAATACGCGATTGGCCAAGCAGCAGAACCAGCACCACCGAAGCAAGACCGACTATTGCGCCGACATTGACGAAGGGCGCCAGCCAGGCTGTGGCGGGCAGGGCTTCGACTGCCTGTGACACGGGATGCGCCACGTTCAGCGTCTGATAGGGCGCGATGCCTGTGAGAACCCACGACATCAGCATGTAAAGCACCGTGCAGATCAGCAGGGAGCCAAGGATGCCGATGGGAACGTCGCGTTGAGGATTACGCGCTTCCTGCGCCGCAACGCTTACCGCATCGAAACCTATATAGGCGAAGAAGATCACGCCGGTGGCGCGAAACACGCCGGTCCAGCCGAACTGTCCGAATGTACCGGTGTTGTCCGGTATGAAGGGAACGTGATTGGCAGGCACGACCTGCGAGAAACACACAAAGATCACGACCAGCACGATGGTCAGCTTGATCGCGACCATCAGGTTGTTGAAGTTCGCGCTCATGTTCACGCCGACAATCAGCACGAACGTTACCAGCGCCACCAGCAGCACAGCCGGGAGGTTGAAGTAGGCACCTGTCGCGACGAGATTATGGAATCCCTCGAGCTTGAACGGAGCGGCATCAAATGCAGCCGGGATCGGCATGTGCATTTGCTTGGTCATGAAGTCGCTGAAATAGCCGGACCAGCCGACCGCGACCGTCGAGCCTGCGGCAAGATATTCGAGCACCAGGTTCCAGCCGATGATCCAGGCCATGAGTCTGCCCATCGTCGCGTAGGTGTAGGTGTAGGCGCTGCCGGCGACGGGGATCATCGCTGCGTATTCGGCGTAGCAAAGACCTGCGAACAAGCAGCCGGTACCCGCGATGGCAAACGAGATCACCACGCCCGAACCGGCGTAGCCAGCCGCCGCGTGGCCAGTTAGGACGAAGATGCCCGCCCCGATGATGGCGCCGATGCCCAACGCGATCAGATGCAGTGGCCCCAGCGCGCGCTTAAGGTCATGCTGTTCGGCAACTGGATCTTCCGGAATTCCGGCCATGAGACTTCCCCCTCGGAAATGCTGCAGGCCCGCGAAGCAGGCCCCCTCTTGAGGGCACTGTGGCATGAGGTTGGCGAGCCGCCAACCGAGAGTGACGGGCTTGTGATGCTAAGCCTTGGTCCAGACAGCGATTTCGTTGCCGTTCGGGTCTCGGAAATGAAACCGGCGCCCGCCCTCGAAGCTTTCGCGCGACAGGATTTCGGCGCCGCCAGCTTTCACTTTCGCTTCCATGCCGTCGAGGTCGGCGGCGTAGAGCACGATGAGGGGGCCGCCATTGGAAATGACTTTGCGCTCGGCATTGAAGCCGCCCTGCCGCCCGGCGCTGTCGAACGCGACATAGTCGGGACCATAGTCGATGAAACTCCAACCGAAGACCGCGCCATAGAATTTCTTGGTCGCGGGAATGTCCGCTGCGGGCAATTCGATGTAGTCGAGATATCCATCTGCGGGCATCAGAATGTTCCTCTTTTGTTCTAGTTGATCATCGGCGATGTCGAACGTCAAGCTCCGGTCAGTTTCGTAATTTTATTCCGAGTCGAACTGATTCGTTGACATTAACCAATTTCTGTGGATATTAACCAATTGTTAACTCCAAGAGCCCGTTTGCCGGGCCGGAGTTTGGGGCGGTGGGGCGCCCGACAGGGAAGCAGAGTCACACTCCGAAAGGATGTCGCTATGCGTTTCTCTGGATTGCCGGCATCAGCCGGTCGAAATGACTTTTCCTCGCACGAAGCCGAAATCAGGGCGCGTTACGTCGATCTGACGCAACAGCATCACGACCTCGACTACATGATCGACGCGCTTTCAGGTGATGCAGGCTGCGACGAGCTGCTCGTCGCGCGGCTCAAAAAGCGCAAGCTTCGTCTCAAGGACGAGATCGCGCGGTTTGCCGGCGCCACGCAGGCCACAGGAGACGCCGCCGCCCACCCGTGAGGCGAAGAGCCTCGCGGAAAGGTTTGCGGCGTTTTGAAGGGGGATGATCCATGCGCACGCTTCACTGGAACATGCATTGGCCAAGCGAAATTGAGATTGCGGACTATCTGCACCGCCTGAGATCGAACGATATCGAGATCGGCTTGGGCGCGGCAATGTGGGCCGGTCTGATCTTCGTGGTGGTCCATTTCGGCGGCGGCACGGTCTGATGGCCAGCGGCTGAATCAAAGCAATCGATAGACGCTTGTCTCGCGAATTTCGCGGTCTTCGAGTTCGCGTGTCGTCTGCACCTGATAGGTCGCGAGCTTCTCGACACCGGATTTCGGAAAATAGGAACGGCCGGGATCGCCGAGAAGCACCAGCGCGTTGCTGCTTGCGAGCTCGCGCAACCAGATAAGCAGTCGTTCCGCGAGCGGCCGCTCGTAGCACATGTCGCCGACAAGCACGGCCTGCCAGCGAGGCGCGCTGCTGATAATATCGTCGGCGGTGACATCGACGTGCGTGGAATTGGCTTGGGCGTTTGCTTCGATTGCAGCACAGGCGAAACGGTCGATGTCGGCGGACAGCACCGAAGACGCACCCGCCTTCGCCGCCGCTATACCAACGAGTCCTGAGCCCGAACCGAAATCGAGCACGGCCTTTCCAACAACCGTCTCCGGATTGTCGAGTACGTAGCGCGACAGGGCTTGTCCGCCGGCCCAGGCAAAAGCCCAATAAGGTGGCGGCACGCCCTCGGCTTCGAGTTCTTCCTCCGTCTTGCGCCACAGCGGCACGACTTCGGTGGCAAGATGCAGCTTGATCTCGGGCACCAGCGGCGGGGCGATCAGGGAGGTGTTGGCGAGGATGAATTCGCGGGGATCGGTCACGCGGCTTGCGCGACCGCTTCTTCGGGCTTTGACATCGCGAGCGTGAGGATCTCGCGATAGTTCTTTCGTATCTCCATGCGCGGTCCGAAGCCCTTTGCGAGCAGAAGCGCGTGGAGTTTCGGGAGATTGTAGCAGGGCACGTAGAACAACAGGTGATGATCGACGTGGTAATTGACCCAATAGGGTGCCACCAGCGCACGCACCCACCACGACGCATAAGTCGTGCGCGCGTTGCGGAAGACGTCGTTGTTATCGGGCACAACGGCATGCTCGGCGATGTTGCGGATGCGGGTGATCACCATTTGCCAGGTGATGTTCGGCAGCAGCCAGAACATCAGATAGTAATGCGGCTTGCCGAACGCGGTCAGAATCGCAAGCAGGACCAGATTGCTGGTCAGCACGCCGCCGAGCTTGTTCCAGAAACTCGCGAGGTGTTGGCCGAAACTCAGTTCCTTGTCTCCCCAGGCGCGCTGGAACTGGAATTTGCGCTGCTTGAATCCGGTCTGGCCGGTGATGTCGCGGATGAATTTGCGGCGATAGCTCGCACGCGTGATCGGAAATGGCGCCGACAGGCCGAGATCGGGATCGTCCGGTTGCTGCGTTGAGCGGTGATGCTTCAGATGATAGTGACGGTACGAGATCGTGTCCGCGCCGACCGGGTAAGCACAGAACCACTGGCTCGCCCATTCGTTCAACCAGCGGGTACGCGTCAGAACGCCATGCGCGGCATCGTGCATCAGAATGGCAAGGCCGAGTTGCCTGCTGCCAATGATCAGGACTGCGGCAATGAAGGTCAGCGGATTCGGCCAGATCGCATAGAGCGCCATCGACGCGCCGATCACGGCCCACGCGTGTGCCACACAGAGCAACCCGGTGACGTCGGAACGCGCACGCACCAGCGCCATCTCTTCGGGCGTGAAGCAGGTCGTCGGGTCGAAGCGTTCGACGTTCATGGCATCAATATAACGCCGCTGCGGTTAATTCGAAACCACGGCCTGACGCTACGAAACCCAGCCCGCGAGCAGGAAGGACATGGCGATCAACGCGCCGGTCTCGCGGTTCGCGCGGAACAGCCGAAGGCACTTGTCCGGATTGTCGATGTCGAGCGATTTGACCTGCCACAACAGATGCGCGCCTGCGAGACACAGCAGGAATGCGAATGGCCAGCCTGCATGTTCTACAAAGCCGGCGGCGAGGATCAGCGTGAACGCCGCGGCGTAGAAGCCCAAAATCCAGTCTCGTGAACGCACACCGAGCAGCCGTGCGGTCGATTTCACGCCGATAAGCGCGTCGTCGTCCTTGTCCTGATGGGCGTAGATCGTGTCGTAACCAAGCGTCCAGAAGAACAGGCCCGCGTAGAGCATGAGATCGCCGAGATCGATACTCCCCGTCTCGGCCGCGAAGCCGAGGAGCGCCCCCCAATTGAAGGTCAATCCGAGCCATGCTTGGGGCCACCAGGTGATGCGCTTCGTGAACGGATAAGCGGCAACCAGAACCAGCGATGCCACACCCAGTTCGATGGCAAAAACGTTGAGTTGAACGAGAATTATGAGTCCGACTGCACACTGGGCGACGAGAAACAGCCACGCCTGTTGCAAACTCACGACTCCAGAGGGCAGGGGCCGTCCCCGCGTGCGCGCGACTTTCGCGTCGATGTCGCGGTCGATGATGTCGTTGTAAGTGCAGCCGGCACCGCGCATGACGATGCTGCCGATTGCGAACAACAGGACCAACCACCAATCCGCAAGCGACGAGAACGGCCGGTCGCCTGCGGTAGCGCCGAGCATTAAGCCAAACACACAGGGCCAGAACAGCAGCCATGTCCCGATCGGCCGGTCGAGCCGCATTAGCCGAAGATAGGGCTGGGCTACGATCGGCGTTCGGTCGACCCAATCGCGGACTACGGCGTCGGCGGGTTTGGGGGCTTGCGGTTCAGCGCTCATTGCGGATGAAGTGTGTCATGGGCGAAGAGCTAACGGAACCCGGTGGAGGCGTGCGCCTTTATACCGAAGCGTCGTTGGGAAGCGATGTTGTGGTTACCCTTGGGGATAGCCAGACGCATTACCTTATCACCGTTATGCGCGCCAAGGCCGGTGACCATCTGCGTCTGTTCAACGGTCGCGACGGTGAATGGCAGGCGCGTGTTGCAGAAGCCGTCAAGCGAGGCTGCAAATTGAAATGCGAGGTTCAAACCGCCCCGCAGTGCGAGGTTCCAGATCTCTGGCTCGTTTTCGCGCCGGTCAAGAAAACACCCGCCGACTATCTGACGCAAAAAGCCACGGAACTTGGAGTCCGTGTGCTGCAGCCCATGCTCACACATCGGACGATCGTCCGTCGCGTCAATATCGAGCGGATGCATGCCAACGCTGTCGAGGCGGCGGAACAGTCTGGCCGTGTCAGCGTGCCTGACGTGCGCGATGCGGTGGAGTTTGAGAGGCTATTGGCGGCGTGGCCCGCGGATCGCCGCATTTTGTTTTGCGATGAAAGCGGCGAGGCGCCGTCGATTGTCGAAGCGCTGCGCGAAGCACCAGGCGGATCATGGGCCATTTTCACCGGACCGGAGGGTGGTTTCGACGCGTCCGAACGCGCTCGGCTGCGCACTCTTTCAAACACGATTCCGGTATCGCTGGGCGAACGCATCTTGCGCGCCGACACGGCGGCGCTATCGGCGCTCGCCGTTTGGCAGGCAATCAAAGGCGATTGGCGGCAGCCTTAGTGTTGCGCAGGTGTCGTCGCGTTGGCCGGGGTGGCCTGAGCAGGTGCTTGCGGCGGCTGGAAGTGGATCTTCACCGTAACCCAATCCGACGTCGTGTCACCGTTCTGAATCGCGGGAATGTAGTGCCAGCCTGCAATCGCTTCCGCCGCGGCGTTGTCGAGATCGGCGAAGCCGCTTGATTGATGAACGCGCAATTTGCGCGGCTTTCCGCTCGAACTCACAAAAACATCGATCAGCACGTCGCCGGTTTCGCCATTCAGCTGAGCCGAATCCGGATAGTTCGGTTGTGCTGTCGGATAGGAATGGTCGATCTTGGGAGGCGAATCCGCACAAGCGCCCGTCCCACTTCCGAGGATTAGTGCAAGTGCTGCAGCGGCGCCCAACGATACCTGGCGCGTTTGGCGCGAAATCGAAAACTGCCCCATGAAGACCTCCTGAATGAGTTGCACGATCATAGCACCTTTCACCAAATCCGGCCATTTGGGTTTTAATCCCTCAACCGATTGTGATGCTTGTCGCAAACGCTCCGCGCTGCCTTGCCGTATAGGTCTCGGACGACTACATACCGGCGGCTAAACGGGCGGTTCAGAATTCACACGCGCGTTCTGGCATACCCGCGTGGGGCGGGAAGAGAGGCGCTCGCATGTCGATTCCACAGTCTGCTGGTGGCCCCATCGGGTCGCGCGACGATCTTGTGCGGCATTTGGCCGGAGGGTCGAAGCCCAAGGCTGATTGGCGCATCGGGACCGAACACGAAAAGTTCGTTTATGACCTTAGAACATTGAAACCGCTTGCCTATACGGCGAGCCCAGGCATCCGCGGCTTGCTCGAGGGCATGCGCCGGTTCGGCTGGAACGACGTCAAAGAGGGCGAGAACATTATCGGGCTTATTCAGAGTGGCGCGTCGCTGAGCCTGGAGCCCGGCGGCCAGTTCGAATTGTCGGGCGCACCGCTCATGACCGTCCATGAGACATGTGCCGAGGTGAATACCCATCTGGAACAAGTACGCGAAGTGGCCGGGGAAATCGGAGCCGGCGTCATTGGCCTCGGCTTCGCGCCAACTTGGACGATGGCCGAGACGCATCAGATGCCTAAGGGGCGTTACAAGATCATGCGGTCCTACATGCCGAAGGTCGGCGGCTATGGCCATGAGATGATGTTCCGCACCTGCACGGTGCAGGTGAACCTCGATTTCTCATCCGAAGCCGACATGGTGAAGAAATTCCGCGTCGGCCTGGCGTTGCAGCCTGTCGCGACGGCGTTGTTTGCGAATTCGCCCTTTCGTGAGGGCAAGCCGAGCGGATTCCTTTCGTATCGCTCGCAGGTCTGGACCGATGTCGACAATGCGCGCGCAGGCATGCTGCCATGGGTGTTCGAGGACGGAATGTCGTTTGAGCGCTATGTCGACTATGCGCTCGACGTACCCATGTATTTCGTCTACCGCGACGGGGCGTACATCGATGTCTCAGGCAAGAGCTTCAAGGATTTCCTGGCGCGCAAAATCCCTGAGGTGAAGCACATCGAGCCGACCATGGCCGACTGGGCCGATCACCTCACCACGATCTTTCCCGAAGTGCGGCTCAAGACGTTTCTCGAAATGCGCGGCGCGGACGGCGGCAGTTGGCGGCGCATCTGTGGATTGCCGGCGCTGTGGACGGGTATTTACTACGACCAGACGGCGCTCGATGCCGCATGGGATCTGGTCAAGGACTGGTCGGCGGAAGAGCGCCAGTCGATGCGCAGCGCGGTTCCGGTCCTGGGCTTCCAGACGCCGTTCCGCAAAACAAATGTCGGCGCGCTGGCCAAGCAGATGCTGGACATCTCATCGGCGGGTCTGAAGCGTCGCGCCGCCGAAGATTCCGCCGGCATGACCGAGGATGGCTTCCTCAATCCGCTGCGCGAACTCGTGGACAGAGGCTATACGCGAGCCGAAGAGCTGCTTCGCCGCTACCACAGCGACTGGAACGGCGATCTCACGCCGCTGTTCAAGGAATACAATTTCCTTTGAACATCGGCATCACAAATGCCTGATCGGCATTCGTGAATTTCTCAGCGGCGGGAGTACCAGATGAGACCGATGCCGATCACGGCTGTCGCGATCCCGTAGTAACCCCAGCGCATATCGCCAATCATGAAGCTGGAAGCCGGCCAATGAATGTATCCATAGCCCTGGCCAATCCACAGAAGTCCAAACGCCAACGCCACAACGCCGACGATCAACATCAAGGTTTTCATGAAACGCCCTCCGCGAGTCGGACGGGAACTTAGCAGCTATTTGGGCTTGCGCCCATCCGCACGCGGGCACCTGTGGTCGAGACCGAAGCCGCACATACAATCATTGCGCCCCCGTAGGGCGCTCGGCATGGTCGTTTGGGCCGCCGGAGATTCGAAACAATGCCGTTTGTCACCATTGTCGGAATGATTGCCGGTGTCCTGACCACCGTCGCGTTTCTCCCGCAGGTATTGCGGACCTGGAGAACGCGATCGACCGCTGACATCTCGCTCGTGATGTTCCTGATCTATGTGGCGGGAATCGTTCTCTGGCTGATCTATGGCCTGATGCTCAAGGACATCCCGCTGATCACATCAAACGCGGTGACCTTGATCTTCTCGGGCACGATCCTCGGATTGAAGTTGCGACACGGCTAGTCGGGCAGAGGGATGAATTCCTTGTCGTCGCCAGGGATGGTGCCGAAACGCATGGATTTCCAATCGGCTTTTGCCTGGTCCAGGCGCTCGCGCGAGCTGGAGACGAAATTCCACCAGACATGACGTGGCCCATCGAGCGGCGCGCCGCCCAACAACATCACGCGCGCATCGCCGATAGCCCTGATCTCTGCGCGCTCGCCCCTGTCGAACAGGACCATCGCGCCATCTTCATGGCGCGTGCCGCCGGACTCGATCACACCGCCAACAACCATCGCACCGCGTTCTTCGTAGTCTTCTGGTAGAGCGAGCGTGCTTCCGTCTTTCATCTGCGCGTCGACATAGAAAATCTGCATCGGCACGCGCACGGGCGATGTTAGGCCGTAGGCTTTTCCCGTCACGACGCGAAGCTGTGCACCATCGCGTTCGACAAGCGGCAGATCGGCTTTGGCGACGTGCTGAAAATGCGGCCGGTCTTCTTCGTTGGCGTGGGGCAGCCCGACCCAGCTCTGAATGCCATGCATGCGATGCCCGCGGGCGCGGACGTCCGGTCCGGTGCGCTCGGAATGAACAATGCCGCGTCCCGCCGTCATCCAGTTCACGTCGCCAGGCACGATCTCCTGCACGTTGCCGAGGCTGTCGCGATGGACCTGCGAGCCGTCGAACAAATAAGTGACGGTCGCAAGCCCGATATGCGGATGCGGCCGGACGTCTATCCCTTTGCCCGGCGCGAAGTCGACGGGGCCGAAATAATCGAAGAACACGAACGGTCCCACGGTGCGCTGATGCGCCTGTGGCAGCACCCGCGCGACATTGAAGCCGTCTCCGAGTTCGCGTTTCTGTCCGGTGAGATCGCGCACGGTCACACTCCCGTCAAAACAAGATCGAGCGCGGCAACGATGCGATCTCGATCCGGTTCGAGATTTTCCACGGCTTCACGAAACAGCCGCACCGGAAGCGCGAGCAGATTTTGCGGAAGCAGATAAACCGTTTTGCCGCACACCTCGACCGCTGGATTGAGGCGCGACTGTTCGCGAACGATTTTGGCGTTTGCGAGCGGTGCAATCAAACGCGTGCTCAAATAGTCCAAATTTCGATGCTGGACGCAGACGACAAAGGGCTGCTCACCTCGGGCGCTGGCGATAGGATTTTGAAATACATCAAACTGCCGGATCATCGAATGCATCGCGTCCGTAATACTGCTCGGCGAGCGTGCCGCGGCGTTCGATATGCGCATTGTAGGCGTCGATAGAGATTTTGTTTTCTTCGTAAAACCTCCTGGCCCGCTCCTTGGCGGTGAGTTCATCGAGCGCACGTTCCAGGGCGCGTGAGAGATTGAGGTTCATCGCCTTTGCGACTTTCAGAAGTTCGGCATCCACCGACAGATTAACCGCGCGCTTGGGCCTCTGGCGGGGACGGCGTGTTTGGTGCGGCTCGATTTCGAACCGCCGGGGGGGATCAGAGAAGCCTTTCTTCATGCGCGTAGGATATGCGCATTCGCTATGCGCATCAAGCCGCCGTGCCGCCGACGGTGAGGCCGTCGAGACGCAGTGTCGGCTGTCCCACGCCTACAGGCACCGATTGTCCGTTCTTGCCGCAAACGCCGACGCCGGGATCGAGTTTCAAATCGTTGCCGATCATCGTGACGCGGGTCAGAGAGTCAGGCCCGTTGCCGATCAGGGTTGCGCCCTTGATCGCGGGGCCGATCTTTCCGTCTTCGAGTAGATAGGCTTCGGTGCAAGAGAAGACGAACTTGCCGCTGGTGATATCGACCTGGCCGCCGCCGAAATTGGTCGCGTAGATTCCCTTCTTCACGCTGGCGAGGATTTCGCCGGGGTCCTTGTCGCCGCCCAACATGTAGGTGTTGGTCATGCGCGGCATCACCGACGACGAATAAGATTCACGCCGCCCGTTGCCGGTCGGCGCCACACCCATCAGCCGCGCGTTCTGGCGATCCTGCATATAGCCTTTGAGGATTCCGTCCTCGATCAGCACCGTGCGCGACGAGGGCGTGCCTTCGTCGTCGATGGTGAGCGAACCGCGACGGTCGCCGATGGTGCCGTCGTCGACGACCGTCACGCCCGGCGCCGCGACGCGCTCACCGAGCAGTCCCGCGAACGCGCTGGTCTTCTTGCGATTGAAGTCGCCTTCAAGACCGTGGCCGATGGCTTCGTGCAGAAGAATTCCCGGCCAGCCCGGTCCGAGCACGACACTCATCTCGCCGGCGGGTGCAGGGATCGAGGACAGATTGACCAGCGCCTGGCGCAAGGCTTCGTCGACGGCTGCGTGCCAATAGTCGGAGGCGAGATAAGTTTCGTATCCGCTGCGTCCGCCACCGCCGAAGCTTCCGCTTTCCTGCCGCCCATCCTGCTCGACAACGACCGACACGCCGATACGCACCAGAGGACGGATGTCGCGATAGAGTTCACCGCCCGGTCGCAAGATTTCGATGTTCTGCCATTCCCCGGTGAGCGAACACGACACCTGTTTCACGCGCGGGTCTTTCGCGCGGGCATAAGCGTTGATCTCTTCCAGCAGCTTTACTTTGGTCTCGAACGCTGCCGAACCGAGCGGGTCGATCGGTGCGTAAAGCTGGCGGTTGGTTCTGGCAGGAGGGGCGGCCACGACACCGGAGTGTCCCCGCGCCACTGCGCACACGGTTTCTGCGGCGCGCTTAATCGCGTCCTCCGATAGTTCGGAGGCGTGGGCGTAGCCGGTGGCCTCGCCGGAGACCGCACGCAGCCCGAAGCCTTGTGTCGTGTCGAAGGTCGCGGCCTTCAGCCTTCCGTCGTCGAAAGAGAATGATTCGCTCTGGCGATATTCGAGGAACAACTCGCCGTCGTCCGATCCTTTCAGCGCGTCATCGACTGTGGACTGGACCCGGTCCCGGTCCATGCCGGTGCGGGAAAAGAAAAGGTCGTTTGACTGGGCCATGGGAACCTCGAATGGATAGGTATGCTCCTAGATATAGGTGTTTCCCGGCCCCGTGCCATAAGGTCGCAATGACTTTAGGGGCTTAGCCCCTCTAAATCCTTCGCAAGAATCTAAAAGGGGGCACGCTTAGCGGCCCCTAAGCGGAACTTTGCGAGGTCGCCTCATGTCCTTGAGAAAATTCGGCATCGGTGCGGGTGTCGCGGCTCTGGCGGCATCATGGGCCGTTGCGGCGTCGGCACTGCCCAAGGATTGGGGGATCAACTTCCAGCCCGCCGCCTCGCCGGTGATGGAGCGCATCGAGACATTCCACATGCAGCTTCTCTGGATCATCACGGTGATCTGTCTGTTCGTGCTTGCGCTGCTGGTGATCGTCGCCGTCCGGTTCAACCAGCGCGCCAATCCGGCGCCGAGCAAGGTTCACCACAACACGCTTCTCGAAGTGGTGTGGACTGTCGTCCCCGTGATCATCCTGGTGATCATCGCGATTCCGTCCTTCAAGCTGCTCTATTTCGAAGCGACAATCCCCAAGCCCGATGTGACCCTGAAAGCGATCGGCAAGCAGTGGTTCTGGACCTACGAATATCCGGCGGAGAAGTTCCAGTTCGACTCGCTCGGCCTTTCGGATGAAGCCGCGGCAAAGGCGGGTGAGCCTCGCCTGCTGGGTGTCGACAACGTCATCGTGCTTCCGGCGAACAAGGTGATTGAAGTCGATACCGCCGGCGCAGACGTCATCCATTCCTGGGCACTGCCGCAGATGGGTGTGAAGATGGACGCCATTCCGGGCCGCATCAATCGCACCTGGTTCAAGGCGACGCAGACCGGCACGTTTTATGGCGAGTGTTCCGAACTCTGCGGCGCGCGCCATGCCTTCATGCCGATTGAGGTGAAAGTCGTGACGGATGCCGAATACGCCGCATGGCTTGCCACCGCGAAGAAGAAGTTCGCGGCGATCGACGACAGCAGCGCGCCGAAACTGGCCGCGAAATAATCAAGGACGAGCGACATGGCTGACATTGCCCACGCCCACGACGACCATCCCCACGGCTGGCGCCGCTTCGTCTATTCGACGAACCATAAGGACATCGGAACGATGTACCTTATCTTTGCGGTCTGCGCCGGCCTGGTGGGCGGCTTCCTGTCGATGATGATGCGTGCGGAACTCATGTATCCGGGCATGCAGGTCTTCAAGGAAGTGCACACCTTCAACGTATTCGTGACCGGCCACGGCTTGATCATGATCTTCTTCATGATCATGCCGGCGATGATCGGCGGGTTCGGCAACTGGCTGGTGCCGCTGATGATCGGCGCGCCGGACATGGCGTTCCCGCGCATGAACAACATTTCGTTCTGGCTGTTGCCGGTTTCCTTTGCCTTCCTGCTTCTGTCGATGTTCGTCGAAGGCGATTCCGGCGGCACCGGTGTCGGCGGCGGCTGGACGCTGTACGCCCCGCTTTCAACCTATGGCTCGCCCGGGCCGGCGATGGATTTCGCCATATTCTCGATCCACATCGCGGGCGCGTCCTCGATCCTGGGCGCGATCAACTTCATCACCACGATCCTGAACATGCGCGCGCCGGGCATGACCCTGCACAAGATGCCGCTGTTCGTGTGGTCGATCCTGGTGACCGCGTTCCTGCTGCTGCTCTCGCTGCCGGTTCTCGCGGGCGCGATCACCATGCTGCTGACGGACCGCCATTTCGGCACGTCGTTCTTCAACGCGTCGGGCGGCGGCGATCCGATCCTATACCAGCACCTGTTCTGGTTCTTTGGACATCCCGAAGTGTACATCCTGATTCTTCCAGGCTTCGGCATGGTGAGCCACATCGTTTCGACGTTCTCGAAGCGCCCGGTGTTCGGTTATCTCGGCATGGCCTACGCGATGGTGTCGATCGGGTTCATCGGCTTCCTCGTCTGGGCGCATCACATGTATACGGTGGGTCTCTCGGTCGACACCAAGGCGTACTTCGTCGCCGCAACCATGGTCATCGCGGTGCCGACAGGCATCAAGGTGTTCAGCTGGATCGCGACGATGTGGGGCGGAAGCCTTGAGTTCAAGACGCCGATGCTGTGGGCGATCGGGTTCATCTTCCTGTTCACCGTCGGTGGCGTGACCGGCGTCGTGCTCGCGAATGCCGGCGTCGACGTCTCGCTGCAGGACACCTATTACGTCGTGGCGCATTTCCATTACGTGTTGTCGCTTGGCGCCGTGTTCACGATCTTCGCGGGCTTCTACTTCTGGTTCCCGAAGATCACCGGCTATATGTACAACGAGTTCCTCGGCAAGCTGCACTTCTGGATCACGTTCATCGGCGTGAACCTCGCGTTCTTCCCGATGCACTTCCTGGGATTGCAGGGTATGCCGCGCCGCTATGCGGACTATCCGGATGCCTTCGCGGGCTGGAACTATGTGTCCTCCATCGGCGCGTTCATCGCCGGCGCAGGTGTCCTGGTATTCCTCGCGATGCTGGCGGAAGCATTCATTGCCAAGCGCCGCGCGGGCGACAACCCGTGGGGTATCGGTGCCACGACGCTGGAATGGACTGTTTCATCGCCGCCGCCGTTCCATACCTTTAACGATCTGCCCAAGGTCGTCTGAGGAGGCACATGGCGGTCGTCGACACACTCTCGATCCGGCAGTCGGCCACGGTCGGCGACTTCTTCGCGCTGCTGAAGCCGCGCGTGATGTCGCTGGTCGTGTTCACGGGGCTGGTCGGAATTGTGGTGGCGCCGGGCGATCTCCATCCGCTGACGGCCTTCACGGCGCTGCTCTGCATCGCCATCGGCGCAGGCGCGTCAGGCGCGCTCAACATGGCCTATGACAGCGATATCGATACGGTGATGTCGCGCACCGCGACGCGGCCGATTCCGATGGGACGTATCGATCGCTCGGATGTGCTCGGCTTCGGTTACACGCTCTCGATCGCGTCGGTTGCAATGATGTGGCTGTTCGTCAACGAACTGGCCTCGGCGCTGCTCGCCTTCACGATCTTCTTCTATGTCGGTGTCTATACGCTCTGGCTGAAGCGTCGGACGCCGCAGAACATCGTGATCGGTGGATTGTCCGGCGCGTTGCCGCCCGCCATCGGCTGGGCTGCCGTGACGGGATCGCTCTCGCTCGCGCCACTGGTGTTGGTAGCGATCATCTTCCTCTGGACGCCGCCGCATTTCTGGGCGCTGGCGCTGTTCCGCTCGGACGATTATGCGCGCGCGGGGGTGCCGATGCTCCCGGTCGTCAGCGGCAAGCGTGTGACGCGCTGGAACATCTTCGCCTACACACTGGCGCTGGTGCCTGCGGGACTGGCGCCGGTCTTCATCGGTCTCGGCGGACCGCTCTATCTTGCTGCCGCTTCGCTTCTGGGTGCGGCGTTCCTCTGGCAGAGCATTGTCGTGCTGCGCGAGACGGACGAGGCGCGTGAGCCTGCCGCGCGCCGCCTGTTCGGCATCTCGCTGATCTATCTGTTTGCGCTGTTCGCCGCGTTGTTGTGCGAGCGGCTGTTGCATATCGCCCCGCTCGGAAACTGGATTTGAGGCGATGGATGACAACACGGGTCGGGACCCAGAACGGCGCAAGCGCAGTGTCGCGCTCGCGCTCGCTCTCGCCGGGCTCGTGGTATTGGTGTTTCTGATGTCGGTCGTTAAGTGGGGCGGGTTCCACTGAGCGCGACGGAAAGTTTGAGAAGGGCATAAGTCCGATGGCACATAGCGAAGTCCACCACGACTATCACCTCGTCGACCCGAGCCCATGGCCGATCATCGGCTCCATCGCGGCCTTCACGATGCTGGCCGGCGCCGTACTCTGGATGAACAAGGACTATGCAGCCTTCGCGCCGTTGAACGGAACGCCTTGGGTGTTCGGAGTCGGTGTGGCGCTGCTATTGTTCATGTTCGTCGGCTGGTGGCGCGACGTGATTCAGGAATCCGTCGTCAAGGGCAACCACACGCCAGTGGTGAAGCTGCATCTGCGCTTCGGCATGGTTCTGTTCATCGCCTCGGAGGTGATGTTCTTCGTCGCGTGGTTCTGGGCCTATTTCAATTCGGCCTTTTTCCCGCACGACGTTTCCATCGGCCAGTGGCCGCCATCAGGCATCGTCACGCTCGATCCGTGGCACTTCCCGCTGCTCAACACGCTGATCCTACTCACCTCGGCGACGACGGTGACCTGGGCGCACCACGCGCTTCAGCACGGCGATAACAAGGGCACGGTGCAGGGCCTCATCCTGACGATCTGTCTCGGCCTGTCGTTCACGTGCATCCAGGCCTACGAGTATAGCCACGCGCCGTTCACCTTTGGATTCAACGGCGCCGCGCTTGTGCCGTTTACCGATGCGGCACATGCCACTCTGGCGACGGGCGTTGGTAATCTCGGCGCGATCTACGGTTCGACCTTCTTCATGGCGACCGGCTTCCACGGCTTCCACGTCATCGTAGGAACGATCTTCCTGATCGTGTGCCTCGGGCGCGCGATGAAGCATCAGTTCACGCCGGAGCGTCACTTCGGCTTCGAGGCTGCCGCCTGGTACTGGCACTTCGTCGACGTGGTGTGGCTGTTCCTGTTCGCGTGGATCTATGTCTGGGGCGCTTCGGCCGTAACGGGTTGACCGTAGAACCTCAAACTGCCGTTGCCGCGCTGTTCGGGCGCTGCCCGCGCTGCGGCAAGGGCAGGCTGTTCGACGGATATCTGCACATCGCGCCGCGCTGCTCGGCCTGCGGGCTCGACTATGCGATGTTCGATGCCGGCGATGGGCCGGCTGTGTTCGTCATCCTGATCGTTGGCGCGATCGTCGCTGGCTCCGCGCTGGTGGTCGAAGTGAAATACGCGCCGCCCTACTGGGTGCACATGGTGCTGTGGATCCCGCTGATCCTTGTCCTGTCGTTCGCGATGCTGCGGTTCATGAAGTCGCTGCTGCTTGTCCTGCAATACAAACACAAGGCAGGCGAGGGCAGGCTGGGCTAGAGTTCGGCGATGCTCACCTTCCGCCCGTTCTGGAAACTGACATTCGCGAGCGCGGTCCTGTTCGCGATTCTGCTTTCGCTGGGCTTCTGGCAACTCAACCGCTTGCAATGGAAGCTCGATCTCATCGCGCAGGTGAATGCGAATATGCATGCCGCGCCGATCTCGCCCGATGCCGCGCTGGCGATGGGGACGGCGGCGCAATATCGCCGCGTCGCGCTCGGCGGCCGCTTCGACAATTCAAGAGAAGCCTATGTGTTCGGCACGGAGAGCGGTGCGCCGGTCTATCATGTCATCGTGCCCTTCGTGACGCGTGACGGCCGCACGTTTCTGGTGGATCGCGGCGTCGTTCCGAAAGAGAAGATCAGTCCCGCGACGCGTGCCCCGGGACAGATCGCTGGCGACACGCGCGTTGTGGGAGTATGGCGCACGCCCGACGCGCCGGGCTGGTTCACGCCCGCGCCGGATGCGGCGCATCGGATATGGTTCGCGCATGATTTGATCGGCATCGCCAAAGTGGATCGCATCGCGCTTGCGGCCCCCGTCATCGTCGAAGCGGATGCGACGCCGAATCCCGGCGGCTGGCCAAAAGGCGGGCAGACGGTCGTCACCTTCCGCAACGAGCATCTGCAGTATGCGATCACGTGGTTCGGATTGGCCGCGGTTTTGATGGGCATTTACATCGCCTACCATGTCTCTTTCGGACGCCTGCGGATTGGCCGGTTCCGGTAGCTCAAGGCCGCGAAAAGCAAAATTTCCGCGCCCCTTCCGAGGCTTAGAAGCCTGCTTGACCGGCGAGCAAAAATGGATGTTTTGGGCTTGGTTCTGCCCTATATCGCCGCTAGAGTGCCCGCCTCATGAAAATCGAAATATCACGTCTTTCCAATGGCTTGACCATTGTCACCGATCCCATGCCGCAACTCGAGAGCGCGGCCCTGGGCGTTTGGGTCAACACCGGCGGCCGCAACGAGACAAAGCCGGTGATGGGCGTCTCGCACATGCTCGAGCACATGGCGTTCAAGGGCACAGAGCGCCGTTCCGCGCGCGAGATCGCGGAAGAAATGGAATCCGTCGGCGGCTTTCTCAATGCGTACACGAGCCGCGAGCAGACGGCATTCCATGCGCGCGTGCTGAAGGCGGATGTTCCGCTGGCGCTCGAAATCCTTTCGGACATTCTTATTCGCCCGACATTCGAACAGGCCGAGCTGGAGCGCGAGCGGCAGGTTGTTCTTCAGGAGATCGGTCAGGCGCGCGACACGCCCGACGACATCATCTTCGATCACCTGCAGGCGACGATTTACCAGAACCAGCCGATGGGCTGGCCGATCCTCGGTGAGGAGAACACCGTGTCCGCGTTCACGCGCGATCACCTTCGCACGTACATGCAGACGAACTATCTGGCCGGCGGCATGATACTTGTCGCCTCCGGCGCCGTGACGCATTCTGAAATCGTCACGATGGCTCAGGAGAAATTTGCGTCATTGAATCCGGGGAGGGTTGTGACGCCCGCGCCTGCGCATTGGGTAGGCGGAGATTTGCGCAAGAACGACGATCTCGAACAGACGCATATGACATTCGCGTTTCCCGGGTTGGCGCAGACCGATCCGGATATTTACGCCGCGCAGGTCTATGTCACCGCGCTTGGCGGCGGTATGTCGTCACGCTTGTTCCAGGAGGTGCGCGAGAAGCGCGGCCTTTGCTACTCGATCTATGCCTTCGCCCAGGCGGCGAATGATAGCGGTGTGGTCGGTGTCTATACCGGAACCGGCGAAGCCGAGGCCGGTCAGATCGCGGCAGTCGTCGCCGGGGAGATGGCGGCGCTGGCCGAAGGCGCGACCGATATCGAAATCGCGCGCGCCAAAGCACAGCTGAAATCGGGCCTGCTGATGGGTTTGGAGCGGCCGATGTCGCGCGCCGAACAGATCGCGGGACAGATGTTCTCCTATGGGCGCGTGCTGGAGGTGGAGGAATTGACGGCGAGATTGGATGAGGTGGATACATCCGCTGTCCGACGTTTCGGAGCCCGGCTGATGAATTCCGCGCGTCCGGCGATGGCCGCCCTTGGTCCCGTCGGGCAAATCGAGGACTACGAAACCTTTGCGGACCGCTTTGGCGGATCGACATCGATGCGCGCGGCCGACCCGTCTCCGCCAGGGCTCCGCCGGGCCTCGGAGATTGATAAGCCCGCCATAGCGGTAGCGACGGCGGGATGAACAGCGGTCCGATGGCCTTCATGCGCGGCCTGACATTCCCCGGCGGGCAGCAGCCCGTCATCAAGGGAGAGAGTGTCTATCTCCGCTATCCGCGCATGGCTGACTATGCCGGTTGGGCCGCGGTGCGCGGCCGGAGCCGAGAATTTCTCGCGCCGTGGGAACCAGCATGGGCGACGGACGAATTGAGCAAGGGTGCGTTTCGGCGCCGCATCAAGCGCTACCAGAAGGAGACTCGTCTGGATTCGGCTTACGCGTTTTTTATCTTTCGAAAAGACGGCGACGAGATCATGGGCGGCTGCACGCTTTCAAATGTCCGGCGCGGCGTGACGCAATGCTGCGCGCTGGGCTATTGGATCGGCGAACGTTTTGCGCGTCAGGGCCACATGTTCGACGCGGTGCAGGCATTGCTGCCGTTCGTGTTCTCGACATTGGGCCTGCACCGCATCGAAGCCGCCTGCCTTCCCTCCAACGAGCCGTCGAAGAATCTGCTGACCAAGGTGGGTTTTCGGCAAGAAGGCATCGCGCGCGGCTATCTGCAAATTAACGGCGAATGGCGCGACCATGCCCTATTTGCTTTGCTCGCCGGTGATGCGCCTGTAGGTTAGCGCGCCATTGAACCTCGGAATCTCTTTCGGCGTGATGTTACGAACTGCAATTGTCGCGGCGCTCGTCGCCCTCGTGCTTGCGGGATGGGCTGCTGCCGCGGCTACGGATTCGCACGCCGTCAATTTTGGCGGCGGCGATGCGGTTTTCGATCTACGGGCCTCGCTCGGCCCTTACAAGATGCCGACGAGCGCAAAGCATCCGCTAGCGGAATGGTACACGTTCAACGCGGAGAACCGCTCGGACCGGCCGGCGATCCGCGTGCTTCAGGCCGGACAGGAGGCCGAGCTTGCCCTCAGCATCGTTCCGCGCCCGACGCGGCCGCAGATCATCGGTCTCGCGAGTTCCGATCCGCGCGTCATCGTTGAAACCGTAAAGGCCTATGGCGGTCATGCTTATCGCATCGCAATCCCGCCGGGGACGAGCACTGCGCTCGCGGTCCAAGTAGTCGATGCAAGTTCGCCGCCATCGCTGCTCGCTTGGACGGAGCCCGCACTGGCATCGCACAACCGGCAACTCGGAATATTTATCGCGGCCGTTGCGGGCCTCATCTTCGCGGCAGCAGCCATAGCGGCAGGTCTTGCTGTGATGTCGGGCCACCGGGCGCCTCTCTGGGCCGCGACCACATTGGTTCTCGTACTGCTGACACGCCTCGCGGCCACGGGCATGTTCGATATGAGTCTCGCCACCCACGTCGGCGGGCCCTATGGACTCACGGCATTCTTTGCAGGTCTCTCCCTTGCCGCGGGCGCGCGACTTGCCAACAATCTTGTACCCATCGAAGGCTTGTGGCCCGGACGACGACGCCAGTTCTATTGGGCCGTCATCGCCATCGCAGCGCTTTCCATATTCGCGTATCTCGGCGTACCCGGCGCTACCGATCTGACCTACGCTTGCGTCGTTGTGGGGGCGGCGGCAATCGCTGCCTACCTCGTTCATCGCGGCCGTTACGGCACGCGCGCAGCGCGCGTTATCGCGCCGAGCGCGGCCGTGTTTGCACTCGTCGTGTTCGCCGCGACGCTTTCGACGATGGGCGTGCTCGGCAACACCACAATTGCTCCCGATATCGCCGGCGGCTTCGCTGCGGCCGGAGCGGTCCTGCTGGCTTTGGCCGTCGTGGCCGGAGAGGGGATCGCCATATTGCCCGGCGCGCATCGCGGGACATCGAATGACGCCCACCCCGCGCTGAAGGCGATCGGTGCTGCGCATCAGGGCATATTCGATCTCGAATTTGACGGCGACGAGGTGGTGCTTTCGCGGGAAGCCGCGTCGCTGCTCGGATTGAGCGAAGCTCAAGGCCGGATGCCGCAGCAGGGATGGCTACACCGGATCCATCCGGACGATCTGGCCATTTATGAAAGGGCGATCACCGATTACCGGTCGCAGTCAGGTCTCGCATTCAGGATCGAGTTCAGGGTCCGCAACCAATCCGGCTCGTATCAGTGGTTCGAGTTGCGCGCGACCATGATGGGGCCGGGAACAGCCGCAAATCGTTGCCTTGGCCTGATTGCCGATATCACCGCGCGCAAAGAGTCCGAAACGATCATCGCGGACAATTCACTGAGTGATGCGCTGACCGGACTCGGCAATCGCGCCGGGATGATGATCGCATTCGAGCAGATGGGCGACGGTTTCATGGATGCGACCGTTGCGATCCTCGATATCGACCGCTTCAAGGCGATCCATGCCAGCCTTGGCGACGACGGCGGCGATGCGTTGCTGGTTCAAATCTCTCAGCGTCTCGTTTCGCGCTTCGGCCAAGAGGCACAAATCTTCCGCGTCGGTGGCGACGCATTTGCGATCTTGTTCCGGCATGCCGGCAGCGCTGCCGCGACAATCGGCGCCGAACTCGCGGAGACCTGTGCGGCTGCCTACACGCAGGACGGCCGTTCGATTTTCGCGCCGGCCAGCATCGGCATCAGCGTCGGCCATGACGCGCGCGATGCGCAGGACCTCGTCAAGAATGCCGAGCTGGCTCTTGTACAGGCGAAGCGGGACGGCGGCGGGTGCGCCCGTGTCTACGCCCGCACCATGAGCATTCCGCCGCCCGGCGATTCTGTTGCACTCGAAGCCGAATTGCGTGCCGCCTTCGATAATGAAGAGCTCGAAATCTTTTATCAGCCGATCGTGCGGCTGGCGGACGACGCGGTCGCCGGATTTGAGGCGCTGATCCGCTGGCGGCATCCCTCAAAGGGCCTGATAGCGCCGGACGACTTCATACCGCATTGCGAGGAAACAGGCCTCATCATCACATTGGGACGGTTTGCGCTGGAGCGCGCGGCACATGATCTGTCGCAATGGCAGCGCTTCTTTCCGCTCAACCCGCCGCTCTTTGCCAGCGTCAATCTCTCGCGCCGTCAGTTGCGCGACCCGACTTTTGAGTCGTTTCTCAAACAGCTTCTGGAGGAATGCGGAATTCTTCCGGGAAGCCTGAAATTGGAAGTCACCGAGAGCGCAATTGCCGCCAATCCTCATTCGATTCTGCGCCGCATTCGAGCGCTGGGTGCCGGACTCGCGATCGACGATTTTGGCACCGGCCAGTCGAGCCTGAGCCAATTGAAGGACATCCCATTCGATACGGTGAAGATCGACAGGAGTTTTCTGGCGCGCCACGGCGGAACGCATAGCGAGTCCGACAGCGGTGTCGTGCTCAGTTCGATCGTCACCTTGGCGCACGATCTCAAACGCGAAGTTGTCGTGGAGGGTGTCGAGAGCGAAGATGATGTGTCGCGGCTGAAGAGTATCGGGTGCGAATATGCGCAAGGATTCTATTTTTCGCCGCCAATGCCGCTTGCGGACGCGCTCAACTATATCGCACGCCGGTACAATCCGGGCACATCGGTGAAGACGACGCCGTCACGCCCGGCCGGCCTCGGCGGACAATCCTGAAATATCCGCGCCCAGCGTCGCCAGCGCCGCACGCCATTTGTCGTCGCAACCGAGATCGAAAAGAATGGCCTTCTGGGCTTCGCAGTGGATCCAGCCATTGGATAAAAGCTCGTCCTCGATCTGCCCCGGCCCCCATCCGGCATAGCCCAGGGCGAAAAGCGCCTTCTGCGGTCCGCGTCCTTCCGCGATGGCGCGAAGAATATCAATCGTTGCCGTCAGCGATATCTCGGATGTGACCGGCATAGTGGCCTCGCCATTCTCGAATTCCGAGCTGTGGAGAACAAAGCCCTGTCCCGTGCCGACGGGGCCGCCGAACAGGATCGGCTGGTCCGGTGTATTCGCGGTAACCCGTACGTCGAGCCGCTCGACCAGTTCGCGGAAGGAAAGCCCTTCGAACGGCTTGTTGACAATGAGGCCCATGGCGCCTTGATCGGAATGGGCGCACATGAAAATCACGCTCTTCTCGAAGCGCTTGTCGGGCATTCCCGGCAGCGCGATCAAGAGCTTTCCCAGCAGGAAGCCATCATTGCGTTTGTGCTTCAAGGCCGATGCCATGGATCAATTTAACACGGTATCCGCGCGTTACCGCAAATGCTTTGCGGCGAGTGAGCCCGTGCGCTACAAACGCCGCCGGTTCAGCAATATGGAGAGAACATGACGATCAAGGTGGGTGACAAGGTTCCGTCCGCGACGTTGATGGAAAAGCAGGAAGGCGGACCCAAGCCAGTCAAGACCGATGAGCTTTTCGCGGGCAAGAAGGTGGTGCTGTTCGCGCTCCCGGGTGCGTTCACGCCGACATGCTCGGCGAAACATCTCCCGGGCTTCATCCAGAACGCCGACGCCATCAAGGCAAAAGGCGTCGACGTCATTGCATGCCTTTCAGTCAACGATGCGTTCGTCATGGGCGCGTGGGGCGATCAGCAGGGCGCGGGCGGCAAGGTGATGATGCTGGCCGACGGCAACGGCGAATTCGCGAAAGCGCTGGGTCTCGAAATGGACGCGACGCGCTTCGGCATGGGGCACCGCAGCCAGCGCTTCTCGATGATCGTCGATGACGGCATCGTCAAGGCATTGAATGTGGAAGAGCCGGGCGCCTTCTCGGTGTCGAGCGCTGAGCACGTGCTGAAGCAACTCTGAATGGTTGCGCGCGTCGCGCAATGCTGCTGCGGTTCGCTCAGGGCGGTAGCCGAGGGCGAGCCGGCAGTCATTTCGCTCTGCAACTGCATCGAATGCCAGCGCCGGACGGGATCGCCGTTCGGCATCGGCGCCTATTATGAGGCGGATCAGGTCCGAGTATCGGGTACGGCGTCGATTTACGAGCGGACCGTCGAAGGACGCTGGCTGAAATTTTCCTTCTGCCCGACATGCGGCTCGACCCTCTATTGGCAGACGGCCAACCATCCCGGCCGTTACGGCATTGCGGTCGGCGCCTTTGCCGATCCCCATTTTCCGAAACCTGCGCGTTCGGTCTTCGAGCGCAGTCGGCACGATTGGCTGTCACTACCGGACGATATTCCAGGCTTCTTCGCCGGACGGGACAGCAAACCTAGCCGGTGATTTTTTCAATCGCGGCTCGCGCGAGCGCATCCACGCGCTCGTTCTCGGGATGGCCGGAATGACCCTGCACCCATATCCAGCTCACGCTGTGGCGCGTCAGCAGCGCATCGAGTTCGCGCCAGAGATCGCCGTTCTTCACAGGCTTCTTGTCGGCCGTCTTCCAGCCGGTTGATTTCCAGCGCTTCAGCCACTTCGTCGCGCCGTCCATCAGGTAGCGCGAATCCGTGTGCACGGTGATATCGGAAGGCTTCCTCAGGACTTCGAGGCCGCGAATGGCCGCCGTCATTTCCATGCGGTTGTTGGTCGTTAACGCCTCGCCGCCGGACAGCTCCTTTTCGTGACGGCCGGCGCGCAGCAGGGCGGCCCAACCGCCGGGGCCCGGGTTGCCTGAACAGGCACCGTCTGTGAAGAGATGGATGCTGGTTGTCATGACGTCTTTATTGCTCTTAAGACATCGTGACGCCAGTGCGCGGGGAAAGATTGGCGAGGCCCGCAGTTTCGTGCTTAAACCTCCGCCGCGCAATGCGTTTCGACCTCTCTATTCGCTTTAAGGTTCTCATGATGCATAAACCGACGATTGCCATATTTGCCGCGTTGCTCTTGAGCGGCTGCACTTCCGATAGCGAGAAGGGCCTGTGTCCGGCTGCCGCAGTGTTGACGCCGACGTCTGCCATGACCGTTTTCCGGCAGAACGCACCCGCGGATCCGTCGGGAGAACTGTATACGGTCTGGATTACGAACGTAAAAGCCGGTTGCGACTTCGACAAGGACAGACGGTCGACCGAGTCCCGCCTGCACATCATGTTCAGTGCCAAGCGGGCGCCTCTCAGTGAGCCGGCAAGCTATCGGGTTCCGTATTTCGTTACAGTCACGCACGGCGGCGACAAGATTCTGACCAAAAAAATGTACCTCGCCGATGTGACTTTTCCGGCAGGCGAGTCGAACGTCTCGTTTGTGCAGGATATCGACGATGTGCAAATCAAAATGGATCGCGGGTCCAAAGTTGGCGAATACCAAATCCTGACCGGCCTGCAGCTGACGCGCGAGCAACTCGACTACAACATCAAGAACCATCACTACGCGCCATGACGAGCCTCGCTGCCGAACTGAGCGCGATCGCGAGGGCCGCGTTCGCGGCTGAAGGGCTTTCAGAGTCGTTCGGTCACGTCCAGGAATCCGACCGCCCGGACATGGCGCAGTTCCAGTGCAATGGCGCGATGCAGGCCGCGCGCGCCGCGAAGATGAATCCTCGCGCAATCGCGGAGAAGATCGCGGTGCATCTTAAGGCCAATCCCATTTTCGCGAAGGTTGAGATCGCTGGGCCCGGCTTCATCAATCTCGATGTCACCGATGCGGCGCTGGCCGAGCGCGCAGGCGCTATGGCGAAGGATGCGCGGCTCGGCGCGCCTCAAACGGGTGAGGGAAAGAGGGCCGTCATCGATTTCGGAGGTGCCAATGTCGCCAAGCCGATGCATGTCGGACATCTGCGCTCGTCCGTGATCGGCGACTCGTTGCAGCGGCTGTTCCGCGCCAATGGCTGGCATGTCGTGAGTGACGTGCATTTGGGCGACTGGGGTCTGCAGATGGGGCAACTCATCTCCGAGATCGGGTATCGCGGTATCGCGCCCATCTATTTCGACGAAAACTTCAAAGGTCCGTACCCGGAGCAATCGCCGGTGACGATGGAGGACCTTGAGGAGATCTATCCGGCTGCGTCGGCGGCCTGCAAAGCCGATCCGGCGCGGCTGGAAGAGGCGCGCAAGGCGACAGCCGACCTGCAGGCGGGCCGTCCCGGCTATCGCGCGCTTTGGGAGCACTTCTTCGAAGTCTCGCGCTTCGGACTGGAGCGCGAGTGGGGAAGCCTCGGCATCCATTTCGATCTCTGGAAGGGCGAGGCGAGCGTCGAGCCGCTGATTGCGCCGATGATCGAGGATTTGAAAGCGCGCCACGTGACCGAGGAAAGCGAAGGTGCGCTTGTCATTCCGGTGGCGGAAGAGGGTGACAAGAAGGAAATGCCGCCGCTGATCCTGGTGAAGTCGGACGGCGCGGTGCTCTACGGCACGACCGACCTCGCGACGATTGTGGATCGGGTGAAGGCGCAGAACCCCGATCTCGTTCTCTATGTCGTGGACCAGCGCCAGCATCTGCATTTCGAGCAGGTGTTCCGCGCCGCGCGCAAGGCGCACATCAATGGCCACGCGGTGCTGGAGCATGCCGGTTTCGGCACGATGAACGGCACCGACGGCAAGCCGTTCAAGACGCGCGCCGGCGGCGTGATGAAACTTTACGATCTCATTGCGACGATGACGGACGAAGCGGACAAGCGGCTGGTGGAGCAGGGCCTTGCAAAGGATTATCCGGCCGAAGAGCGCGCCGACATCGCGAAGAAGGTCGGCATCGCGGCGCTGAAATTCGCCGATCTCTCGAACTTCCGCCTCACCGATTACATCTTCGATCTCGACCGCTTCGTGCGCTTCGAGGGCAAGACCGGCCCATATCTGCAATATGCGGCGGTGCGTATTAAGTCGATCCTGCGCAAGGCGAAGGAAGAAGGGCACACTTCGTCAGCGCCTGTTGTGTGTTCGCCGGAAGAGCGCAATCTCGCATTCCAACTTCTGGCGCTGCCGGTGAAGATGCAGGCCGCGGAAGGCAACCGTGCGCCGAACATCCTGTGCGAATACGCGTTTGAACTCGCGCAGAAATTCAGCCGCTTCTATGCGGAGCACCACATCCTGTCGGAAGCCGACGCGGAACTCCGCGCCGCGCGAATCGGTCTGTGCGAAGTGACCCTGGCCACGCTGACAAAAGTGCTGGACCTGCTCGGAATTGAGATTCCCGCGCGGATGTGAAGTGCTAAACTTTTCCCTCTCCCCCCTCCGGGGGAGAGGGCAGGGTGAGGGGGATGGTCGGCGCAAACACCGAAAAGAAACGCAAATCGCTGACCGAAAATCGCGAGCGCGCCAAGAGTATGCGTCACGAGCCAGTTAACACCGAAAAGCTGTTCTGGTTCGAGGTTCGAAGCCGAAAGCTCGGTGGCTTCAAATTCAAGCGGCAGGTTCTAATCGGAAAGTACATCGCCGATTTTGTTTGCTCTGAAGAAAAGCTCATCGTGGAATTGGATGGTCCACTGCACGCGGATCGGATGCGATATGACGCGATTCGTGACAAAGCACTTCTTGAGCGCGGATATCGTGTCTTGAGATTCACTAACAACGAAGTTGGGGATGATTTTGCGGGTGTTCTCGTAACAATTCTCGAAGCTTTACGCGGCGGCGCCCCCTCACCCTGACCCTCTCCCCCCGAGGGGGAGAGGGAAAACTGGGTTTTGTTTGACTCACTAGATCGCCTCCCTATGATGCCGCGCAACGGGCATTTCCGCCGTGAGGCGCGTCTGTCCGGCCATACAATCGATCCCTCGCGGGAGAGACTTGGAAACAAGCGCCGAAGGAGCAACCGCCCCGGAAACTCTCAGGCAAAAGGACCGCGAAGGAGATGAACTTCTGGAAAGCGGGATCGCGAAAGCGCTCTCCACCGAAGGGGTAATCCGCGAAAGCGGGGAAATCTCTCAGGTCCCATGACAGAGGGGCGCGAGTTCCGCGGGTTTGCGGTTCGCGCCACCGCAACTCTTGTCTGGACCGCCAATGACCGACACATCCGAGACACTTCTGAAGACCCCGCTCCATGCGCTGCATGTCGAGCTCGGCGCGAAGATGGTGCCGTTCGCCGGTTACGACATGCCGGTGCAGTACCCGACCGGCGTTTTGAAAGAGCATCTGCACACGCGCGAGAAAGCGGGCCTGTTCGACGTCTCGCATATGGGGCAGGCGTTCCTGTCTGGCGCCGATCCCGCGAAGGCCCTGGAGCGCGTGACGCCCGCCGATGTCGCCGGCCTGAAAGAAGGCATGCAGCGCTACGGCCTGCTGCTGAACGATCAGGGCACGATCAAGGATGACTTCATGTTCTCCAAGCTCACGGGCGAGGCGGACATGTATCTCGTCGTCAACGCGGGCACGAAGGATGGCGACTACGCCTATATGGCGGACAAGCTCAAGGGCGCCGCGACGATCACGACGCGCTTCGACCGCGCGCTGCTCGCGCTGCAGGGACCGATGGCCGGCACGGTGCTGGAGCGTTTGTCGCCAGGCATCGACAAGCTCACCTTCATGAAAGTCGTGCGCGCAGATGTTGCCGGTTGTCCGGCGATTGTCAGCCGCTCCGGCTACACGGGCGAAGATGGTTTTGAGATCTCCATCGAAGGCAAGGATGGCGAGCGTGTCGCGCGCGCGCTTCTGGCCGAGAGTGAAGTGCTGCCCATCGGCCTCGGTGCGAGAGATTCGCTGCGCCTTGAAGCAGGGCTTTGCCTCTACGGTCACGATATCGACGAGACGGTGAATCCGGCGGAAGCCAATCTGCTGTGGTCGATCCAGAAGCGCCGACGCACCGACAGGGATTTTCCCGGTGGTGGCAAATTCCTCGATGCGGCGCCCGCCAAGAAGCGCGTCGGCATTCTTCCCGTCGGCAAGGCGCCTGCGCGCGAGCACACACCGGTTGCCGACAAATCCGGCCGCGTGATCGGCGAGATCACGTCCGGCGGCTTCGGGCCGAGCGTGAACGGGCCCGTGGCGATGGGCTATGTCGAGACCGCGTTTGCCGCCGATGGCACCGAAGTCGATCTCATCGTCCGCGGCAAGCCGATGCCCGCGCGCATCGCGCCGATGCCGTTCTTTCCACATCGTTATCGCAGAGCAAATTGAGGAGTGGGGTTATGAGCGAGACCAGATACACCGATCAGCATGAATGGGTGCAGCTCGACGGCGGCAACGCCACCGTCGGCATCACCAAATTCGCCGCTGAACAGCTCGGCGACGTCGTGTTCGTCGAAGTGCCCGATGTCGGCCGCAAGGTGAATGCCGGCGGCGAGGCGGCGGTCGTCGAAAGCGTGAAGGCGGCCAGCGAAGTCTATGCGCCGGTGGGCGGCGAAGTGACCGAAGGCAACACCGCGCTCGCCGACGATCCCGCGAAGGTCAACGCCGATCCGGAAGGCGATGGCTGGTTCTTCAAGCTCAAGGGCGTCGATGCCGGTGAATTCGGCAAGCTGATGACCAAGGCGCAATACGACGAGTTCGTGAAAGGCCTCTAACTGGTAGGACCGTCATGGCCGGGCTTGTCCCGGCCATCCGAACTCAGGCCGTCGGCCTCTGGAAAATGGATGGCCGCCCCGAGGGCGGCCATGACGAAGTAGGGAAGTGAAATAAAAATGAGATACCACCCACTCACGTCAGACGACCGCACGGCGATGCTCAAGAAAATCGGCGTGCCGAATATCGACGCGCTGTTTCGCGATGTGCCGAAATCGGCCGTCGTGCCGCTTTCGGCATTCGATCTCACCGACACCAAGGGTGAACTCGAAGTCGATCGATTAATGTCGAAACTGGCGGCGAAGAATGTGGCGGCAGGCAGCGTGCCGTTCTTCTGCGGCGCGGGCGCTTACAAGCATCACGTTCCGTCGGCTGTGGACCATCTCATCCAGCGTTCCGAATTCCTCACTTCCTACACGCCATACCAGCCCGAGATCGCGCAGGGTACGCTGCAATACATGTTCGAGTTCCAGACGCAGGTGGCCTTGCTCACCGGCATGGAAGTCGCCAACGCCTCGCTCTATGACGGCTCGACCGCGACGGCCGAAGCGGTGCTGATGGCACAGCGCGTCACCAAGCGCCCCAAAGCGATCCTCTCCGGCGGCCTGCATCCGCATTACAGCGAGACGGTTGAGACCGTTGCCAATTTGTCGGGCAAGGTCGTGCGCGCGCCGGTGACACCGGGTAACGCGGAAGACATCGCGGCGATGATCGACAGCGAGACCGCCTGCGTCGTGGTCCAGTCGCCCGACGTGTTCGGCATGATCCGCGATCTGAGGCCCATTGCCGAGGCCGCGCACGCCAAGGGCGCACTGCTGATCGCGGTGGTGACGGAGGTCATGTCGCTCGGCCTGCTGGAGCCACCGGGCCATCACGGCGCCGATATCGTCGCTGCTGAAGGGCAGAGCATCGGCAACGGCCTGAACTTCGGCGGACCGTATGTCGGGCTGTTCGCGACACGGGAGAAGTTCCTGCGCCAGATGCCGGGGCGTCTCTGTGGCGAGACCGTCGATGCCATGGGCAAGCGCGGTTATGTTCTCACGCTCTCCACCCGCGAGCAGCACATCCGCCGCGATAAGGCGACCAGCAATATCTGTACGAATTCAGGGCTTTGCTGCCTGGCCTTCACAATCCACCTGAGCCTGCTCGGCGAGGAGGGGTTGACCCGCGTGGCGCGCATGAACCACGCCACGGCCTCGAAGCTGGCAGACAAGCTCGCCAAGATCAGCGGGGTGTCACTGGTAACATCGAGCTTCTTCAACGAATTCACGATCAGGCTGCCGAAACCGGCGGCCGGTGTGGTGGATGCGCTGGCGGCGAAGAACATCATCGCCGGCGTGCCGGCTTCGCGCCTGCTGCCGCATGACGAGAGCGTGCGCGATCTCCTGATCGTGGCCGCGACCGAAACCTGCACGGACGAAGACTGCGACGCCTTCGCCAAAGCGCTGGCGGAGAGCGTTGGCGCGAGCCAGAGCGACAAATAAGGATTGCTGTGATGACCATGAACAATCAGGGCCGCCAAACTTCGATTAAAGAGGGCGCCCCGGGCACGATCGACGCGAACGAGCTTTCGACGATCTCCGGCGACCGCGGTCTCGACCACGAAGAGGGTTTGATCTTCGAGCTCGGCCGCAAGGGCATGACCGGCGTCGATGTTCCCGACGTGCAGATGAGCGAGACGCGCCTCGGCGGCCAGCGCCGCAAGGGCCCCATCGGCCTGCCGGGTCTCTCGGAGCCGGAGGTCGTGCGTCACTATGTGCGCCTGTCGCGGCAGAACTATGCGATCGACGCGGGGCTCTATCCGCTCGGTTCCTGCACGATGAAGCACAATCCGCGCCTGAACGAGAAGATGGCGCGATTGCCGGGCTTCGGCGATCTGCATCCGCTTGCGCCGCAATCGACCACGCAGGGCGCTCTGGAGCTGATCTCCGACCTGATGAAATGGCTCACCACGCTCACCGGCATGCCGGCGGTTGCGATGTCGCCGAAGGCTGGCGCGCATGGCGAGCTGTGTGGGTTGCTCGCGATCCGCGCGGCCATCGAGGCGCGGGGTGAGAAGCGTCCGCGCATCCTCGTTCCGGAATCCGCGCACGGCACGAACCCTGCCACTGCCGCGTTCGCGGGCTTCACGGTGGACGAAGTGCCGGGCACGGCGGATGGTCACGTCGATGTCGCGGCGCTCAAGGCCAAGCTCGGCCCCGATGTCTGCGCGATCATGCTCACCAATCCGAACACCTGCGGCCTGTTTGAGCCGCAAATCATCGAGATGGCGGATGCCGTGCATGCGGCCGGTGCCTACTTCTACTGCGACGGCGCGAACTTCAACGCCATCGCGGGCCGCGTGCGGCCGGGCGATCTCGGCATCGACGCGATGCATATCAATCTGCATAAGACGTTCTCCACGCCGCATGGCGGCGGGGGGCCGGGCGCGGGTCCGGTGGTGCTGTCGGAGCGTCTGGCGCCGTATGCGCCGCTGCCGTTGCTGGTCCACGACTCCAAGGGCTTCCGCTATGTCGAGGACCGCGCGGATGTGCCCAAAGGCGCGGCGCCCTTTGGCCGCATGTGCGCGTTCCACGGCCAGATGGGCATGTTCACGCGCGCGCTCAGCTACATGCTCAGCCACGGCCGTGACGGTGTGCGCCAGGCGAGTGAGGACGCGGTGCTGTCCGCGAACTACATCCTCGCCTCGCTCAAGGATGTGATGAGCGCGCCGTTCGGCGACGGGCCCTGCATGCATGAGGCGCTGTTCGACGACAGCTTTCTCGATGGCACCGGCGTCACCACGCTCGATTTCGCCAAGGCGATGATTGACGAGGGCTATCATCCGATGACGATGTACTTCCCGCTCGTCGTCCACGGCGCAATGCTGATCGAGCCGACGGAATCGGAATCGAAGGAGTCGCTCGACCGCTTCATTCATGTGCTGCGCACGATGGCGCTGGAAGCGAAAGCCGGAAAGCGCGAGCGCTTCGAAGGCGCCCCACGTCTGGCCCCCCGCCGCCGCCTCGACGAAACCGCCGCCGCCCGCAAGCCGATCCTACGCTGGAAGCCGAAGGACCTGCCGCAGGCGGCGGAGTAGCGAAACAGGAGTCCTCCCTCGCCCCCGCGCAGCGGGGGAGAGGGCCGGGGTGAGGGGGCGGGAAATCCGAGAATGAAAGGGAGAAACGAGAAGCGCATTGTATCAGCATTCTCTTCTGCCTTTTGATTTCCGTGTTCCGACTTCCGGCACCCCCTCACCCTTGCCCTCTCCCCCACATTCGTGGGGGAGAGGGAATCCAATTGGGCAAAAAAAGACCCCGGGCGGTACATCCGCGCCCGGGGCCAAGTGAGCGTCTTTCGGAGGCTAACCGAAGCGCTAGATACAGATGTGCACGGCAAGGCCGACAGGCAATTTGGTTTCCGCGTCGCCGCAGGCCGCATTGAGCTGCGTCTGGGTCAGACCCTTCGCGCGCGTCAGATCCGTGCCCTTGAATGAGGTGATCGTCGTGATGGCGCCGGTCAGATCGGCACCGTCGAGATTGGCATGGGCGAGGTTCGCGCCCGAGAGATCGGTGCCGCGGAACGTCGCGCCCGAGAAATTCGCATAGGACATGCACATCAGCACCGCCTTGGCGCCGTCGAAATCCGCGCCATGAAGGTCGTGCGCCTTCACGCAGGTGTTGGAGAGATCGGCACCGGCCAATTCGCAGGCGACGCAATCGACGATCCCGCCATGGATGCGGGCAACGGCTGCGGGATCGGCCGCAGTCCCGGCGGCCGCGGAGGTAACGGCGCCGAGAACTGCGGTGGTGATCACTACAAAGGCAAAGCGGAGCATGGGGCGTGTTCCGGTTCGGTACGTGCCTCCTGTTCGTCGCAAGTTGCGGGCCAGCGCAAGAACCGGGTCGAAAGGCGGGCGGAGGCGGGCGAAAAGGGCGGGCAACCTGACGAACGAGCCTGCCATGTCCTTCCGCGCTCTTGGTCTGCCTCTGTCTCCTTTTGAACCGCTCTTCGCCCTCAGTGACGCGGAGCTGGCCCGGCGCGGGATGACGCGGGTGATCGCCGGCGAGAAGCCCGGCTTCCCCTGTCGCGCCAGCCTGGAGGACGCCGAACCCGGCGAGCGCGTGATCCTGCTCCCTTTCGAGCATCAGCCCGCACATTCGCCCTATCGCGCCTCAGGCCCGATCTTCGTGCGCGAAGCCGCGCGTGAGACCTTCGACCGCATCGATGTCGTCCCTCCGGTCCTGCGCGGGCGGATGCTCTCGCTGCGCGGTTACGACAACGCCGACTGCATCGTCGAGGCCGATGTCGTCTCGGGCGACTTGGTGGAGGAAGCGATCACGCGCTTCTTCGCGCGCGACGACGTGGCGTATATCCACATCCACAACGCCAAACGCGGCTGCTTCGCCTGCCGGATCGGGCGGGCGTGAGCTATTTCACGCAGCGGGCGCGGAGGTGGGCGTGCTCGGCTTTTGGCAGACCGGCGTGGCCTTCGGCAAAGACGATCGCGACTTCTTCAAACTCGGCCTCGACGCAATCCTTGCCTTCCAACGCCACCGTCGTGGAGTAGACGACGTGGCCGTGACGATCGATCACTTCGACGAGTTGTTTGGACATAACGCACCGCAATCTTCTGATTCGCGGTTTTGATTATATCTCCTCTTCGTCGTGGCCGGGCTTGACCCGGCCATCCAGCGGATCAGCATGCGCGGATGCGGCGGGGTTATGTCTACATCATGGCGAGCAAGCGCAACGGCACGCTCTATCTCGGCGTGACGAGCAACATCGCCGAGCGCGTGACGCAGCATAGAGAGGGACGCGGCTCGGAGTTCGTCAAGAAGTACAAAGTGACGATGCTCGTCTGGTACGAAGAACATGCGTGGATCAGCGATGCCATTCAACGCGAAACGGGCCTCAAGCGCTGGCCACGGAAGTGGAAGCTGGAGTTGATCGAGAAGATGAATCCCGAGTGGCGGGATTTGTATTTCGACCTGTTCTAAACCCCTTTCGTCATGGCCGCCCTCTTGAGGCGGCCATCCAGTCCTTCTTTGCTCGCTTCCGCTCGCGGCTGGATGGCCGGGTCAAGCCCGGCCATGACGAAATAAAATCAGCTGCACCCGCTCGTCGAACCGCAGGTGTTGCACTTCATGCAGGTGCCGTTGCGGACCAGCGTGAAGTTGCCGCAGCCGCCGCAAGCGTCGCCTTCGTAGCCTTTCATGCGGGCTTCGGCGGCGCGGCGGGCCTGGAGGTCGCGGGCGTGGCCGGCCTTCTCGGCTGCCGCGGCGACGCGTTCGGTGAGCGTCGCACCAAGCGCCGTCATGATGTCGCCGACCGGATTGCCCGCGGCTTCCAGCACCGAGTTGCGGATTTCGCTCAAGTCCACCGCGACTTCGAGCTCGTCGTCCTCTTCGAGGACTTCGTGCACGGCGGGTTCGTGCATGTGCTCGTGCTCTTCCATCATCTTCGGCGCCGCGCCGCCGCGCACCAGGCCGATGCTGCCGAAGCGTCCGCGCACGAAGCCGTTGGAGGTCACGCGGCGCACGACTTCCTTGGACGTGGCCTGCTCGCGCCCAGCCCCTATGCCGTCGCCGATATCCTCGTCCTGGCCGGGCGGGACATGGGCGAGATCGTTGCGGCCGAGATAGGAGATCGCCAGTTCGCGGAAGATGTAGTCGAGCACGCTGGTCGCGTTCTTGATGGAGTCGTTGCCCATCACCATGCCGGCCGGCTCGAAGCGCGTGAAGGTGAACGCCTCCACGAATTCTTCCAGCGGCACGCCATATTGCAGGCCCATCGAGATCGCGATCGCGAAGCCGTCCATCAGAGAGCGGAACGCAGCGCCGTCCTTGTGCATGTCGATGAAGATTTCGCCGATGCGGCCGTCCTCATATTCGCCGGTGCGCAGATAGACCTTGTGGCCGCCGACGACCGCTTTCTGCGTGTAACCCTTGCGGCGATGGGGCAGGCGCTCGCGCTCCTTCTCGCGGGCGTGCTCGACGATGCGTTCCACGATGCGCTCGGTGACGACGGTGGTGCGCGCGACGGGCGACAACTCCTCGATCTCGTCTTCCTCATCGTCGATCTGCAGCACCGACGACGCCAGCGGCTGCGAAAGCTTGGAGCCGTCGCGATAGAGCGCGTTGGCCTTCAGCGCCAGCTTCCAGGACAGGATGTAGCTCTCGCCGCATTCCTTCACGGTCGCGTTGTTCGGCATGTTGATGGTCTTGGAGATCGCGCCGGAGATGAAGGGCTGCACCGCGGCCATCATGTGGATGTGGCTGTCGACGCTGAGCGCGCGCTTTCCGATGCGGCCGCAGGGATTGGCGCAGTCGAACACGGCGAGATGCTCGTCCTTCAGATGCGGCGCGCCTTCGAGGGTCATCGCGCCGCAGACATGCAAATTCGCGGCGTCGATCTCGGCGCGGGCGAAGCCGAGCGCCTTGAGCAGATCGAAATCCGGCGCGTCCATCGCCGCGGTGTCGAGCTTCAGCACGTCGCGGCAGAAATCCTCGCCCAGGGTCCATTTGTTGAACACGAAGCGGATGTCGAACGCTGCTTCGAGATTGCCTTCGACGGCCGCGATCTGCTCGTCGCCGAAGCCCCTGGCGCGCAATGCGCCGTGGCTGAGCGCGTTGGAGCCTTCCAGCGTGCCGTGGCCGACCGCGTAGGCGATGATGTCGTCGATCTCGGCCTGGCCGTAGCCCAGCGTGGTCAGCGCCTCGGGGACACAGCGGTTGATGATCTTGAAATAGCCGCCGCCCGCGAGCTTCTTGAATTTCACCAGCGCGAAATCGGGCTCGACGCCGGTGGTGTCGCAATCCATCACCAGACCGATCGTGCCGGTCGGCGCGATCACGGTCGCCTGCGCGTTGCGATAGCCGAACTCTTCGCCCATCGACAGCGCATCGTCCCAGGCGCGCTTCGCCGCCCAGGCGAGGTCTGCCTGCTTCACCGCGTCGAGATCGAGCGGCACCGGATTGGTCGCGAGCTTCTCGTAACCCTGCTTTTCGCCATGCGCGGCGCGGCGGTGGTTGCGCATCACGCGCAGCATCGAGTCCTTGTTGGCGGCGTATTCCGGGAACGGCCCCAACTCGCCCGCCATCTCGGCCGAGGTCGCGTAAGAAACACCCGTCATCACCGCGCTGATTGCACCGGCGATGGCGCGGCCTTCGCGCGAGTCGTAGGAGATGCCCGCCGCCATCAGCAGCCCGCCGATATTGGCGAAGCCGAGGCCGAGCGTGCGGTAGTCGTAGGAAAGCTGCGCGATCTCGCGGCTCGGGAACTGCGCCATCAGCACGGAGACTTCGAGCACGATGGTCCACAGGCGCACGGCATGTTCGAACGCGTCGACGTCGAATGTCTTGACGGAATCAATTTGGCCTACCGCTTCGCTGCTTGAGGCCGGACCGCCCTTGCGGAACTGCATCAGGTTCAGCGAGGCAAGGTTGCACGCCGTGTCGTCCAGGAACATGTATTCCGAGCACGGATTCGACGCGCGGATCTCGCCGCCGGCCGGGCAGGTGTGCCAGTCGTTGACCGTGGTGTGGAACTGGATGCCGGGGTCGGCGCAGGCCCATGCGGCGTAGGAGATCTTCTCCCACAGATCGCGTGCCTTGATGGTGCTCGCGACCTTGTTCGAACCGCGATAGGTGAGGTTCCAGTCGGAATCGTTCTGCACCGCACGCAGGAATTCGTCGGTGACGCGCACGGAATTGTTCGAGTTCTGGCCCGACACCGAGAGGTAGGCTTCCGAATCCCAATCGGTGTCGTAGACCTTGAAGTCGATGTCCTTGTAGCCCTGCTTGGCGAAGGAGATGACGCGCTCGATGTAATTGTCGGGGATCATCGCCTTGCGCGCGGCTTTGACCTCGCGGCGCAGCGCCGGGTTCTTCTTGGGATCGAAGCAATCGTCGCCCGAGCCGTCGCAATTGATGCAGGCCTTCATGACGAGTTTGAGATGCTTCTCCGCGAGCTTGGAGCCGGCCACCATCGCGGCGACCTTCTGTTCCTCGATCACCTTCCAGTCGATGAAGTCTTCGATATCGGGGTGATCGACATCGACGATGACCATCTTCGCCGCGCGGCGCGTGGTGCCGCCAGACTTGATCGCGCCCGCCGCGCGGTCGCCGATCTTCAGGAAGCTCATCAGGCCGGACGACTTGCCGCCGCCGGAAAGCTTCTCGTTCTCGCCGCGCAGCGCGGAGAAGTTCGTGCCCGTGCCAGAACCGTATTTGAACAGACGCGCCTCGCGCGTCCACAGATCCATGATACCGCCTTCGTTGACGAGATCGTCCTTCACGCCCTGGATGAAGCAGGCATGGGGCTGCGGGTGCTCGTAAGATGAGGCGGACTTGGTCAGGCGGCCGGTCTTGTGGTCGACATAGAAATGACCCTGGCTCGGGCCGTCGATGCCATAGGCCCAGTGCAGGCCCGTATTGAACCACTGCGGCGAGTTCGGCGCCGCCTTCTGGGTCGCCAGCATGTGACACATCTCGTCGTAGAAGGCCTTTGCGTCGGCCTCACCGTCGAAATATCCGCCCTTCCAGCCCCAATAGGCCCAGGTGCCGGCGAGGCGGTTGAAAACCTCCTTGGCGGAGTTCTCGCCGCGCGTCTCCGTGCCCACGGCTTCCTGGCGCCACAGGAACGACGGCACGCCTTCTTCCGGCACAGCCTTCAGTTGCGTGGGGATTCCGGCCTTGCGGAAATACTTCTGGGCCAGCACGTCGCAGGCGACCTGGCTCCATGCCTCGGGGACTTCGATGTCGGTCTGGCGGAAGACGATCGAGCCGTCGGGATTTTTGATCTCGCTCGACGCATTGACGAACGCGATGCCCTCATAGGCACCATGACCTTCCACCGTGAACTGACGCCGAATACGCATTCAAAGCCCCCGAAATCCTGAAGAGTTGATCCGTCCCTCCGCGCCGTCGGCCACCGTTCAGGGGACACTGCTCCTATCGCCGGGACGGTGCCTGAGCGGCAGTGTCTCCGGCGGCGAGTTGCTTTTCGGTCCGCCCAGATTTGGTGTCGCGATCGGCGACAGGCGCAAAGTATGGACACGCACTTCATACCTTCGCAAGGCCAAAGTGGTTAATCAAACCTTACCTACAACATCTGGTGGCTCCAGCGATCTAGGAAAAGCCGCGAGTCAAGCGGGGTTTCGGAATCGCCGCGAAAATTTTTTCAGCCTTGTGACACTCACAGAAAGAAAGTTGTTGGGGAGCGATTGTGGATTCTTTACTTCGGCGCAAGTTCCCGGCGTCCTCTCGAATCGTGAGCGCTCCCCAACAGCAACTTCTCGACGCCGTCGCGGCGCATCGGCGCGGAGATCTGGCGGCAGCCGAGGCTGCGTATCGCGCCATCCTTCGCGCCCAGCCCAGGCATTTCGACGCAACGCATCTTCTGGGCGCGGCGCTTCTTGGCATGGGACGGAACAAGGAGGCGGAGGTCTTTCTCAGGCTTGCCGTTGCCTTGAACCCCAAGGTCGCGGCAGCGCACAACAATCTCGGCAATGCCGTGAAGCTGCTCCACGGCGTCAAAGAATCGTTGCCGCATTACGACCGCGCGATCGAGCTTGATCCTAACTTTGCCGACGCGCTCAACAATCGGGGCAATGTCCAGCTCGAACTCGGCCATTCGGCTGAGGCGCTGGCGAACTATGAGCGCGCGCTCGCGCTCAATCCGAATTTCACCAATGCCCTGCAGAAGAGTGCCAAGGTGTTTATCGAGTTCGGCCGTTATGAAGAGGCGCTTGTTCGCAACGACCGTGCATTGGCCCTGGAGGCCAATTCGGTCGAGGCGTGGGTTCGCAGCGGCAATGTCCTCACTCATCTGAAGCGTCATGCCGATGCGTTGAAAAGCTATGACCGTGCGCTTGCTTTGGAACCGGGCAGCACAGATGCACTGATCAACAGAAGCGCCGCGCTGGAAGCTTTGGGCCGACCGGAGGAGGCATTCGGCGGACTGGACCGGGTGCTGGCGGCCATGCCCAACGATGCGGGCGCGCTGAACAACAAGGCGACGATCCTCAAATCGCTCGGCCGGCTCGAAGAGGCGTGCGAACACTTCCACAAGGCCCTGTCGATCAAGCCGGACGATGCCGATGCTCGCACCAACTATGCGATGGCGCTTCTGCTGGCGGGCGACTTCGATGCGGGGTGGCGGGAATACGAGGCGCGCTGGACGAAGAAATCCAATGTGCACAAACGTCCCGCGCTCACCAGCCCGGTATGGACCGGCGAGCCGCTCGAGGGGCGCAGGATCATCGTCTTCGCCGAACAGGGATTGGGGGACATCGTCCAGTTCTCGCGCTATCTCCCGCTGCTCAAAGCAGGCGGCGCGGAGGTAACCTTCCTTGTGACGGATCGCATGCTGGCTGTGCTTCGTGCGGTATATCCGGACATCGCGATAACGGCCGATGTGAAGGCGACGGTCGCGAGCGCTTTCGATTTCCAATGTCCGATGATGAGTCTGCCGCTGCATTTCGGTACGCGGCTCGAAAGCATACCGGCCGCGATTCCTTATTTGTGCGCGGACAGTGAGCGGGTCGCCCGCTGGCGGGAGCGCATCGGACAGGCGGGATTCAAAATCGGAATCTGCTGGCAGGGCAACCCGGATGCGTCGGTCGATGCCGGGCGTAGCGTATCGCTCGAGTGCTTTGCGCCGCTCGCGTCGATTGCCGGCGTGCGGTTGATCAGCCTTCAGAAGAACGCCGGTGTCGAGCAGATCGCTGGCAACTCTTTTCCGGTCGAGATTCTGGGAGATGATTTCGACGCCACGCGCGACGCCTTCGTCGACACCCTTGCAGTGATGGAAAACCTCGACCTTGTCGTATCTCCCGACACATCGATCGCTCATGTTGCCGGTTCGCTCGGACGGCCCAGCTGGGTGGTTCTCAAGCGGGTGCCGGACTGGCGGTGGTTGATGGATCGCGAGGATTGCCCCTGGTATCCATCCATGCATCTCTTCCGGCAGGAAACGCCAGGGCAATGGGACAGCGTGTTTTCGCGTCTGCGCGACGCGTTGATCGGTGACGTAGAAAACAACACCTCGCGCGCGTCTTGAAAACCGGTGCAGGGGTTCCCATTTCACGGCAGTGAAATGCGCCTTAGGGCGAGCGCCGCATTTCTCAAATTGGCCGATTCAGCTGACAGGAGAACGGCGTCTCGATGGCTGCGCATGGCAATTGTTCAAACAGAAATCCTACATCTTCCGCATTGCAGCGAAGGAAGGGCTTTTTCGCGTGCGATCAATTGCTTGCCGACGCCGCCCGGTATTCGTTTTGCGAAAAACGAAAAAGTCTTTTGCCGTTCTGTACAGAAATTCTGTACGCCTCAGCGGGTCGGCCCGCATCCATCCCCAGGGGGAGGGGGCGGAAAAACTCAAAAACAACTATTCACTGTACAATTTGCCCGCGACGCTGCATTCCGTGGCGCAGCGAGGCGACCGCTTCTATAGTCGCCGCGAATCCGAAACGGTGCGTTATGCCCTTATTTTCGATGCTCTTTGCCTGGTGGCGCGGCGCCACATACGGGACGCTGATGACAACCTGGTTCTCCGGCCACAAGGTCGGGACCGACAAATTCGGCAACCGCTACTACCAGACCAAGGACGGCAAGCGCCGCTGGGTGCTCTATGCCGGAACGGTCGAGGCGTCCCGCGTGCCGCCCGATTGGCACGGCTGGCTGCACCATACCTTTTCGGAGCCGCCGACGGCCGAAATGCTGCCCTCGAAGCCGTGGGAGAGCGAGCATCGTCCCAATATGACAGGCACCGGCGGCGCATACCGGCCGGAGGGCAGCCTTGCGCGCAGCGGCATACGCGCGGCAGCCTCGGCCGATTATCAGGCCTGGAAGCCGGAGTAGCGCACGTGCAGAACAACACCGTCGAAACTCTCATCGGTGCGATCGTCGTTATGGTGGCGGCGGGCTTTTTGTATTTCGCCTACGCCAGAACGAATTCGGCGGACCTCAGCGGCTATGAGGTTCTCGCGAAGTTCCAGCGCGTCGACGGCTTGAACGTCGGCACCGATGTTCGCCTTTCCGGAATCAAGGTCGGCACCGTATCGGCGTTGACGCTCGATCCGCAGACCTATCAGGCGACTGTTCATCTCAATCTCAAGAGCGATGTGAAAGTGCCGGACGATTCCTCGATCATGGTCACCAGCACCGGGTTGCTCGGAAATTCCTATCTCTCGATCTCACCGGGCGGCAGCGACGCGATGATCTCGCCGCACGGATACATCAAGAACACGCAAGGTTCGGTCGATCTGATGAGCCTGATCGGACGCTTCGCGTCCGGCGGCGGAGCGAGCGCGCCGCAACAGCAACCGCAACAGCCGGCCCCGAGCGAGCATCCATGAAGCGGCTGGCGATCTTGATTGCGCTATTAGCGGCATCGATCGCCGGTTTTTGCGGACATGCCGCCGCCGGAGCGAAGCCGACTCTGATGATGCGCGGCCTGGACAAGATCACAGGTCGCGCCTTCGACATTGCGGCGCCGCTCAACGTGCCGGTGAAATTCGCGACCCTTACGATTACCGCGCGCTATTGTTATTCGACGCCGCAAAGCGAAACACCTGAGACTGCCGCTTTTGTGCAGATCGACGAAGCGCGCGAAAATAAGGCGGTGAAGCGCGTGTTCTCAGGCTGGATGTATGCCTCAAGCCCTGGGCTGAACGGCGTGCAGCATCCGCTCTATGATGTCTGGGCGATCTTCTGCAGGACGAGTGCGCCGGCGGCCGCGCCGGTCGTGGCGTCGCACGCACCGGTCAAGGTCAAATCGCCCGATGCGACAGACAATGAGGGGCTGGCGGCGCTTCCCGAGGGAGCAGACCAGTAGGCCTGTTGCGCAATCGCTCTGTCGAGGCGGTCGAGATATTCGTTACGCGGAATCTCGATCGCTCCGAAACGGGCGAGGTGGGATGTGATGAATTGCGTATCCAGCAACTGATATCCGCCGTCGATCAATCGGGCGACCAGATGGACGAGCGCGACCTTGCTTGCGTCGGTTTCGCGGCTGAACATGCTCTCGCCGAAGAACGCGGCGCCGAGAGAAACACCGTAGAGGCCGCCTACAAGGTTCCCTTCGCGCCAGCATTCGATCGAATGCGCGTGGCCGCTGGCGTGGAGAGCTGTGTAGAGTCGAAGGATCTCGTCGTTGATCCAGCTCTGCTCGCGCCCCGGCGCCGGTTCCGCGCAGGCGCGCATGACGTCCACGAACGCAACGTTCGTAGTTACCTGGAACCTGTCGCCGCGCACGGTCCGCGCGAGACGCTTGGGGACGTGGAAGGCGTCCAGCGGAATGATCCCGCGTTGCTCCGGCGAAACCCAATAGAGTTCGGTGGAGTTGCGCTGTTCCGCCATCGGGAACACGCCATCCGCGTAGGCGCGCAATACGATTTCGGGTGTCAGGCGTCGGCTGCCGTGCATCTCATGAGTCTAGCGCAGGATCGCGTCCATTGAATCAAGTCTTTTGCCCGCGCGGTTCCCGCACTACCTGGAGAACGTTGGTTGTCAAAGTGGGGATATGATGAAGGAAACCGAAACCGGCCCCGGCTTTTTGCGGCGCCACTGGAGCGACACTTTGCTCGCAGTCGCCGCGCTCTTCGTCTCGGCGGTGTCCTTATGGGTGGGCATTCGGACCGAAGAGGCCAATGAAGCCATGGTGGCCGCGAGTACACGGCCGTTCATGCAGATCGGCATCGACAACTCCACGCCTGAGGGAGTTCCGTACCTCAAATTCAACGCGATCAACGCCGGTGTCGGGCCCGCCACGATCAGGAGCTTCGAGGTCTTCTATAAGGGCAGGCCCTATCACTCCGGCCCGCAACTGCTTCGGGATTGCTGCGGGCTGCAGACCCATGGCGGTCCGGTGCGCCCCCTCACCGACAAGAATACGCGGCTATTGACCGGCACGGTTCAGGGTATGGTCGTGCGCGCCGGCGAGCAGGAATCCTTTATCATGTATCCACTGCACGATGACAACGTCGCTGTTTGGAACGCACTGAACGCTGCGCGCCCGCAAATAACTTATCGCATCTGCTACTGTTCGGTGCTCAACGAATGTTGGCTGGCCAATCTGCAGGGCGATCTCGCGGCGCCGGGGCAGCTCAATCCGGCTCGCGTCAAGGAGTGTCCAATTCCCCCCGTCGCCTATACAAAATAAGCTTGCTTCAGTGCTTGTGCTTCGCCAGCCACTGCTCGAGCCAGTGGATGTGGTAGTCGCCGTTGAGAATGTCCGGATCGCGCACGAGTTGCTGGAAAAGCGGTGTGGTGGTTTCGATGCCGCCAACGACAAGTTCGTCAAGCGCGCGGCGAAGACGCATCAAACATTCGTTTCGATTGCGGCCATGCACGATCAGTTTGCCGGCGAGGCTGTCGTAGTATGGCGGAATCTTGTAGCCATCATAGATTGCGGAATCGAAGCGCACGCCTAACCCGCCCGGCGAATGGAATTGGGTGATCAGTCCGGGTGACGGCTGGAACGTCCATGGATTTTCAGCATTGATGCGGCACTCGATAGCGTGCCCGGAGAACGTGACATCCTCCTGCCTCAGTTCCAGCGCGCCCCCGGCGGCGACGCGGATTTGTTCGCGTACGATGTCAATGCCGGTGATGGCCTCGCTGATCGGATGCTCCACCTGAAGGCGGGTGTTCATCTCAATGAAATAGAAACGCCCATCTTCGAATAAAAACTCGATCGTGCCAGCGCCGAGATAGCCGAGCTTCTTCAGCGCATGCGTGACGACGCCACCGATCTCTTCGCGCTGCGTGGCGTTGAGTGCCGGTGATCCTGCTTCTTCCCAAACCTTCTGGTGACGCCGCTGGAGCGAGCAATCCCGCTCGCCCAGATGGATGACGTTGCCGTGACTGTCGGCTAGAACCTGGATCTCGATATGCCGCGGTTTCTGAAGATATTTCTCCATGTAGACCTGATCGTTCCCGAACGCCGTCTTGGCCTCGTGGCGTGCGGTCGACAGGGCCAACGATAGATCTGAAGGTGTTTGCGCGACCTTCATGCCGCGCCCGCCGCCGCCGGCCGTGGCCTTGATCAGAACCGGGTAGCCGATCTCCGCCGCCACGCGCGAAGCGTCGGCATCCGACACTCCACCTTCCGAGCCCGGGACGACGGGAATGCCAACGGCCTTCACGGCCTGTTTCGCGGTGATCTTGTCGCCCATCATCCGGATGTGCTCGGGCTCCGGACCGATGAAGGCTATCTTGTGTTCTTTGATTATCTCCGCGAAGCGGGCGTTCTCGGAAAGGAAACCGTAACCGGGATGGATCGCCTCAGCACCGGTGATCTCGCAGGCTGAAATGATCGCGGGAATGTTCAAATAGGATTGCGACGCTGGCGCGGGTCCAACGCAAACGCTTTCATCGGCGAGGCGCACATGCATCGCGTCGGCGTCGGCCGTGGAATGAATAGCGACCGTTGCAATACCCATTTCCTTGCAGGCACGGTTGATGCGAAGCGCGATCTCGCCTCGATTTGCGATGAGGATTTTCTCGAACATCAGGCGATGACAAGCAGGGTCTGGCCGAACTCGACCGGTTGTGCGTCGTGGACGCAGATTTCCGTGATCATGCCCGCGCGAGGCGCGGCGATCGGATTCATGGTCTTCATCGCCTCCACGATGAAGAGCGTGTCGCCTTCCTTCACTGTGTCGCCCACTTTCACAAAAGGCGATTTGCCCGGCTCCGGTGAAACGTAGACCGTTCCCACCATTGGCGATGGTACCGCACCGGCCGGTGGCCCTTTCGCAGCGGTCGCTGTGAGAGTCTCTGCATGCGCAGGAGGGGCGCCTGGCGCCGGCATGGGCGAGGCGGCAACGGCGTGCCCGACCGCGTGTGTTCCTTGCCGCGAGACGCGAAGACGCGATCCGGCTTGCTCGATCTCGATTTCGGTCAAACCGGTTTCGTCGAGCAGCTCGGCAAGCTCTCGGATGGCGGACGCATCGATACCGCCTTTGGACTTGTCTCCATTGCCAAATCTTCCACCGATCATTTTGTTCTTCATATTCATGCGGATTGGTCCTTCAGGAGTTCGGCAATCGCATCCACCGCGATCACATAGCCATTGGCGCCCAACCCGCAAATAACGCCGTTCGCAGCCGCGCTGATGAACGATCGGCGGCGGAATGGCTCTCGCGCATAGGGATTTGACAGGTGAACTTCGATGATGGGATGCGACAGTGCCCGGCAAGCATCGTGGAGCGCGATGGACGTGTGCGTCAGCGCGCCGGCATTCAATATCAAACCGCAACCTTTCGTTCTGCAGGCTTGAATCCAATCGAGGAGATCGCCTTCGTGATTGGATTGCTGGAAGAACGTCGTGAGTCCGCGAGTCTTGGCGCGGGCATCGACCATCTTGCCAATTTGGGCCAGGGTCGTGTTTCCATAGATTTCAGGCTCTCGCGTGCCCAAGGCGTTGAGGTTGGGGCCATTCAGGATGTAGATTGGCAAGGCTTTGGATTTCTTAGGCATTTTCTCGCCTTCGACCGCTGCAACGCATGGATTCGCCTCTTATAATCGCGCTGAGCGTCTAACGGAAACACTTAAACCGCCGATTGGATGTTGACTTGGCGAACCCGCTGGCCACGATCCTCCTGGTCCCAGGGGTGCCCCGCAAGAGGCTGAGATCGTGCAGTGTGCACGGGTCCCTTAGAACCTGATCCGGATTATTCCGGCGTAGGGAGCGGATGGGGCTTGCGCCCCCCGTTCCTCGTATTGAATGTGAGGAACGAATGGCTCTGACAGTCAGCATCAACGGCGAACGGCGCGAGATAGACGCGATCAAGAGCGTGCGCGCTCTTCTTGCCGACCTCGGGATGAATCCGGCAAAGATCGCCGTCGAACGAAATCTCGAGATCGTCCCACGCTCCAAATACGACGATGTGATGATCGCGGAAGGCGACCGGCTGGAGATCGTGCATTTCATCGGTGGGGGAAACGCGCCTGCGCAAGCGCCGGTAGATAAGCCTTTCGTCGTTGCCGGACGCACCTTGAGATCGCGCCTTATCATCGGCACCGGCAAATACAAAACCTACGCCGAGAACGCTGCGGCGCTGGGGGCGAGCGGCGCTGAGATGGTTACGGTCGCCGTTCGGCGTGTGAATCTGACCGATCCGAACCAGCCCAAGCTTGTCGATTTCATCGATCCCAAGAAATACGTCTACCTGCCCAACACGGCCGGCTGTTTTACCGGAGAGGAGGCCGTCCGCACGTTGCGTCTTGCGCGCGAGGCTGGTGGCTGGACGCTCGTAAAGCTTGAGGTTCTCGGTGATCGCAAAACTCTTTATCCGGACATGATAGAGACGCTTCGCGCCACGGAGCTTCTTATCAAGGAAGGTTTTGAGGTGATGGTCTATTGCAGTGATGACCCGCTGATGGCCAAGCGCCTCGAAGAACTGGGGGCCGCCGCGATCATGCCGCTCGCTGCTCCCATCGGGTCGGGTCTCGGTGTCCAAAACCCGGTAAACATCCGGATGATCATCGAGGAGGCGAAGGTCCCCGTCATCGTGGACGCTGGCGTAGGCACAGCGTCGGACGCGGCGGTCGCGATGGAACTGGGCTGCGATGGCGTCCTGATGAACACGGCCATTGCCGAGGCCAAGCACCCGATCATGATGGCGCGCGCAATGAAACATGCCGTTGAGGCGGGACGCCTTGCCTATCTGGCAGGTCGTATGCCCAAGAAGCGCTATGCCGATCCGTCGAGTCCGCTGGCGGGATTAATCTGACCGCGATCAGCCACTGACCAGCTTTTTGAGAGCCGCTTCATCGATCTCTCCGGAATGCGCCTCTCCGTTGATGATGAAGAAAGGCGTTCCATCTATACCCGTTCGTGCGGCGAGCGCATGCGCCGCAGCCATTTCCTTGTTGATCGCGGGGGCAGCAAGATCGGCCATAAGCTTATTCACATCCAATCCCGCTTTATGCGCCGCATCGACAATTTCGTTTGCACTGATCTCGCCGGGTTCGTTCATCAACGCGAAATGAAATGCGACGTATTTGTCAGGTTGCAGCCGGGCAGCGATGGCGGCACGCGCAGCGTTGTTGGATTTCTCTCCGAAAATCGGGAACTCGATGAAGGCAAATCGTGTATCGGCCTTGTGGGTCTCGTAGTACTTTTTCACGAGCGGAAAGCTGTTTCGGCAATGCGCGCAGTTGTAGTCGAAAAATTCGACGAGAGTCCTCTTCGCATCCTGCGGCCCTGCTACAAAAGCTAGGTGCGGGTTGAAATACGTCTTAAGCCCAATTTTGTCGACCGCTGCCTGCAACGCACGCTGCTGTGATTCGATTTGCTCGACCTGCGCCCTTTCGGCCATCTCCATGACAATGGGAGAATGGGTAAGCAGGTATTTGCGGAACTGCGCATCGGACGGCGATGGGAAGTAACCCAGTGTCGCTGCGCCAAACACGACAGCGATAGCTCCAAGAGCACCGAGCGCACCGCCCAGCGCGGCGATTTTCCATGTTTGCGTCATGCTTTGGGCCGTTCCGGAATCAACGCCGGCGATTTTGGAGCAGGGGCGTCACGATAGCCACTATATCATTCGCTCGTTGCCAGTCCGCTGAACCTTTTTCGAGGGCTTTCTCTGCCCGCTGGGCAAAGACGATCGCGCGCGCGTCGCCAGCGGTATAGTAGCGCTCCGCCGTCGCCAGATCCGCCATGGGTTGGTTACCAAGAGCACTGTAACCCTGCGCCGCCTGGTACCAGGCGAAAGTGTCTTCGTTATTTTCCTGCAGGGCGACCTTCAAATTATCGATTGCCGCCTGAGCGAGGGCGCGCTTTTCTGTTGCTAGCTGTGCCGCAGCCAAAGCAACCCGCAACTCCGGAGCGTCGGGTAGGAGGTCAACGGACTTCTGATAGGGCGCAATTCCGTGCTCGGGCTGGCTCATTTCCACATAGATCTGGCCCAGCATCTCGTAGAAATAAGGGTTGTTCGGTTCGTCCTTAATGAGGCTGTTCACCTCAGCAAGCGCCAATTTCAGATTGGGTTGGCGCATATACGCCATAGCGCGCGCATAACGGGCTGGTTTGCTCAAGTTCTTGGGCGGATAATACGCCAAGACATCCGGCACCGGCGCGAGATAGCCGAGCATCTTTGCCTTGATCATATCGAATTCGTGTTGGGCTTCCGGCGTATCCATGACACTGGCATAGGGCGATGAATCGGCAATGGTTTGAAGCGCAACGACACGATCGCGGTCCGCGGGGTGATCCGTTGCCATGGCGTCCGGATGGGCGGAGGCACGCGCGGCTTCATCCGCCATGCGTTCGAATACACGCACCATGCCTTCGCCGGATTGGTGGGTTTCGCGCAGATAGCGTTGGCCCATTTGGTCCGCAGTTGCTTCCTGCGGGCGGCTGAATGCGTTAAACTGCGCTTGTGCCAGTTGCTGGCCGCCTTCTATGAGAGCGATGCCGGCTTCACCGGCTCCGGCGACGATCGCCGCAACGCCAACGATCATGGACAGTAGCATCGGAACGGTGGCCTTCTGAATGGCAGCCGTGTCGCGTTCCAGATGCCCCCCGGCGATGTGACCGGTTTCGTGAGCGAGGACACCGATCAATTCATTCGGTGTTCGAAGCTGAATGAAAAGACCGGTGTTGACGAAGATGTTCTGGCCTTCAGCTGCGAACGCATTGATCGTCGGATCGTTGACGATGTATATCTTCATGGCTTTCGGATCGAGACCGGCGACGGCCAGAATGGGATCCTCGTAAGATCGCAGAACACGTTCCGTCTCGGTGTCCTGCAGCAATTGAATGCCTTGCGCTGATGCAGGAGCCGCGAAACACCAAGGTGTGCTTAGTATGCCGAGCGTGAAACCGGCCGCCCGGAGGGCGCGAGCGCGGTAAACCAAATGGCAGATCATCAAGGCTTGCACTCTCTTTCTTGATCGGCACTGATGCGACCGTAGGAGCGCGGCAGTACTGCGTCAACGATGCCAAAGACGTCGATCTCCGCGGCAGATTGCATTTTCTTCACCCGTGGATGCTGCACCTCTGTGCAGGATTTGGGTTAACGGATCACGGAACCTCATGCGCTCAAGGTTTTCTGCCTTCTTTGCTTCCTGGATTTCAGTGGGCGTTGGCCTTGCCGGCTGCGCCAGTGACCTCGGGCTAGTGCCATCGAGATCGAAGTCCAACGCCATTGTTGTCGGCGACGAACCTTATGCCGTGAACGCGGGCGCCGAAGTCTTGGCGGTTGGGGGCAATGCGGTCGATGCAGTCACCGCAATCTATTTTGCTTTATCCGTGACCTATCCCGTCGCGGCTGGGCTCGGCGGGGGCGGCATTTGTCTTGTGCACGACACTGCACGCGGTCGTGATGACGAATTCGATTTTCTTGCACGGGACTCTGCAGGCAAAGGCGCTTTCGCCGTTCCCGGAAACGTGCGCGGTTTCGCGACAATGCAGACCGCAATGGGCAATCTCCCATGGCAGCGCGTCATCGCGTCAGCCGAAGGATATGCAGCTACGGGCTTTCCCATCTCCCGGGCGCTGTGGAGCCGTCTGAACGCCGCGGAAAATATCATACGTTTGGATGCAGGTCTTGCGAGCGAGTTCATGGATGAATCGGGGCAGGTCAAACCAGCGGGGAGCAGGGTTTTCAATCACGAGCTTGCCGATACGCTTTCTAGGATTCGCACGGATGGAGCTGGCGGACTGTATAAAGGTGTCGTTGGCGCGCGCATTGAGGCTTACGCATCTGCTCAGAGCGGATCACTCGCCGGTGCGGAGTTGGCAGAATATGCGCCGCTGCGCGGCTCGCCCCGTGTCATTCGCTTCGGTGATTTTAATGTTCTATTGCCCGGCGAGAGCACAGGCGCCGGTGTGTTTGCAGGTGCGCTGTTTGAAAACGTCTTGTATGCATCGCGATCGGTTTCATCCAGTTCAAACACCGAGGCGGCCGTGGTTTCGGCCACAAAACGGACATTGAGCTCCTTTGGCGTCGCCAACCTTCCAAATGATTTGGGCGCAACTGGCTTTGCGGCAATGGATGAACACGGTCAGGCTGTCTCCTGCGCCGTGACGATGAACGGACCATTTGGATCGGGGCACACCGCACAGGGAACAGGCGTCACGCTGGCTCGCGCTCCATCAGCAAGTCAGGCGGGATTAGCCGCAGCGTTCTTGACACCGGTAATTGCAACGGACAGCGATGGGGCGGCCGTTCTCACCGGCGCAGGTGCAGGAGGACCGGTCGGCACTGCGTCGGTCGCAGATGCTCTTGCACGCCTTCGAAAAGGCGAGGTCGTCACTCGGCGCGGTGACGCACATATCAATGGCGAAGTCTACGACACGGTAAACGCGATCCTCTGTCAAGAAAGCGTTTGCTCCGCTTTGGTCGACGCTAGCTCGAGCGGATTGGGGGCAGCGCCAGGTCCTTAGGGATCATTCCGACCGAAACGTCCTTTGCCACCAGCCCTTTTTTACTGGCTCAGTCTGTTTCTCCGACTCCGTTCCGAAGCCCGCGGGGGTGCCTATTCGTTCAGCGCGGTCAACCGGCGGATGGCTCATCGGGGAAGAAGCGGACTTGGGCTCGACCCGTTCGCTGCCTAGAGACCAGACCGGCGTTGAAGCCGCATTCGGGGTTGCGATCGTTGGCCGCTCATTGGAAGACTGATGGACCGCCTCTTCGCGTGGCGTTGTATCAATTTCATCTGGTGTCCCAAAGCGATCCTGCTCAGTCGGGTTCTGCTGCTGTGCGCCGAGCTGGCTGCCCGAGTGGCCACTCCCGCCGCGGCGTCCACGTCGACGGCGACGTTTGCGCGGCGCGCCGGGCTGCCCCGGTTGCTGGTGCTCGACCCCGGCCGAGGAGATCAAAGAATCAGAGCCGGACTCGACTGAATCTTGCTCCGGTTGAGGAACGGACTGTTCGACGTGATCTTTTTCCTCTTGGCGTGGTGTGTTTGGCGTCAGCGCATTGACCTGACCGCCTCCGTTGCGGCCGCGACCGCCGCGACGCCGCCGCCGCCTTTTTGACGAACTGCCCGTCTGCGTCTGATCTCCATCCTTGTGCGGCAAGGGTGCTGTTTCACGCTCATCAACGGCTTCAACTTCTTCGACATCGCCCGTCTCTTCGATCTCTTCTTCATCTTCCGCCGGAGGCGGGACGAATTCGGTCTCGATTGCCGCTGCGAACTTTGCTCGTTCTTCAGGTGTCTTTTGTTCGGTGCGCTCGATGTCAAAAGTGCCCGCCATGAGTCCTTCCTTCGGTTCGAAGGAGATGGTCATGCCGTAGTCGGACTCGATACGCGCAAGCTCTCTGCGTTTCTGATTGAGCGTGTAGATTGCAACGTCTGAGGCGACGCGAACTACGACCGCGGAGGCCTTGAGCTTCTGGCCTTCCTCTTCAAGACCGCGCAGCAGCCGGAGTGCTGTGGATTCTACGGATCGGACAATTCCCTGACCGCCGCAATGGGGGCAGGGCACGGTCGAACCGGCAATAACGCCCGCACGCAGCCTTTGACGCGACATCTCAAGCAGCCCAAACTGGCTGATCTTGCCGATCTGAACGCGTGCGCGATCGTTCTTTACAGCCTCCCGGATGCGACGCTCGACATCGCGATCGTTGCGGCTGTCTTCCATGTCAATGAAATCGATTACGATCAGGCCGGCGAGGTCTCGAAGCCGCAACTGCCGTCCGACTTCGTCGGCTGCTTCCAGATTGGTCTTCCGCGCCGTCTCTTCGATCGAATGCTCGCGCGTCGCCCGGCCCGAGTTGACGTCGATAGATACTAGCGCCTCAGTCTGGTTGATCACGATGTATCCCCCGGATTTCAGCGTAACCGTGGGCGAGAACATCGCATCGAGTTGCGCCTCGATGTGGTGGCGATGAAAAAGTGGGACCGGCTCCTTGTACGGCTTCACGTTCTTGGCATGGCTCGGCATCAGCATCCGCATGAAGTCTTTGGCGTTGCGATAGCCGTCGTCGCCCTCAACCAAAATCTCGCCCACGTCCTTGTTATAAAGATCGCGGATGGCCCGCTTGATTAGATCGCCTTCTTCATAGACGCAGGACGGAGCGTTCGACTTTAATGTGAGCTCGCGGATCGTATCCCACATGCGCAACAGATATTCGTAGTCGCGCTTGATCTCGACTTTGGTCCGGTTCTCGCCTGCCGTGCGGATAATAAGTCCCATACCCTCCGGCAACTCGAGTGCCTGAGCAGCCGATTTCAGCCGCTTGCGATCGTTGGCGTTGGTAATCTTGCGCGAGATGCCGCCGCCGCGCGGCGTATTCGGCATGAGAACACAGTAACGGCCGGCCAACGAAAGATAGGTTGTGAGAGCTGCGCCCTTATTGCCGCGCTCTTCCTTAACCACCTGAACCAGAATGATCTGGCGGCGTTTGATGACTTCTTGAATCTTGTAGTGGCGCTTGCGCATCCAGCGCTGAGGCGGGCGTTGAGCTTGAACCGGCTGTGCCGACTGATCCGCAGGTGTCTCGCCGGAAGGCCGGCTATCGTTCTGCGCTTCTGGGTCTGTGGTTTCGGATACTTCTTCATGCGTGGCTTCACCGAGGCCTTCGTTCGGCGCTGACTCATCGTCCTGAAATTCGTTGAGGCCGGCCGCGCGATCGCCATCGAGGTCTTCGTGACTTTCGTCTACCGACCGGTTCTCGAATACGGCGTCGTCATCTTCCTGTGCGCTATCGCGCATGCCTTCCAGCGTCTGCTCCGGCGCATCGCGAGGCGCGCTTTCTTCATCAGACACTTCTTCGGCTGGCTCGTCGGATGCAGAAACTTCGACAACTTCGTTTTCGTCGAATTCTGTCTGTGCTTCCGGCTTTGGCCCAGGCGCGATGTCGAACGACTCTACGTCGTCGTCAGAACGACGGCGCGCCTCGGCTTCCTGCTCAGCGAGCAGAGCGAGACGGTCTGCGACGGGAATCTGATAGTAGTCGGGATGGATTTCCGAGAAGGCGAGGAAGCCCTGGCGGTTGCCGCCATATTCCACGAATGCCGCTTGCAGCGACGGCTCAACGCGCGTCACCTTGGCAAGGTAGATATTTCCTTTGAGAGGCCGCTTGCTCGCGGCCTCGAAGTCAAATTCTTCAACTTTCTGACCGTCGAGAACGACCACCCTGGTCTCTTCCGGGTGGCTGGCATCGATAAGCATACGTTTGGGCATTGGATTCTCCGCGCGTGCGCAACCCATCCGTCGCGCGTCGTGGCGCTGACGTTGTGTTGAGCCGCTTTGTTGGGGACAGGCGGCGAAGCGCTTCTGCCCGCGGTCCGGCCGCTGGGTCTGAAAGGCATGCACGCAATCTGTCGGTCATTATCGGTCGCAATCTTTCCGGCCGGAGCCGGTACAGTTCAGTTGAAGCGCTATCCGCTTCGTAGATTGCTGGGCTGCAATGGAAGGCTCCCGCACCAAATTCCCGCATGGGATACTTAGGGTGGGGGTATCCGGACCACTGCACCCTGAAGCCAAAATTCGAGGCCTCAGGCGGCGCAGCATTGAATCACTTGTATGTGCCCATTGCCTTTGGAGCAAGGGGATCGCAAAGGATTGTAACGACGCACAAGGCTAATACACCGTTAACGCTGGATTCCGGGCATTTCTCGCCAAGGCGCGTGCCGGAAGCACCCTAGGACCAGCTTTCCTTAGGCTAAAATTCCACCAATCATTGATTTGTGTAGCAGGGCTTGGGGGGGGCTCTGAGTGACGGCGCAGCGCGTGCGGCGCAGAGGGCGGGGTAGGTATGGGCGTGTTCAAAGTGGCTTTTCTTGCTGTTTCCGGCCTGTTTTTGCTGGAAGTTAGCACTGCTGCCCAAGACCAAACGGGCCCAGCAGGTGCCGGAAACCGTCGTCGTTACGGGAACGCGCATACCGCGGCCAACCTACGATCTGCCTAGTCCGGTCACAAGTCTTGGCTCTGATGGGCACTGTTACAGTTTGAAAGTTAGCTGATCTCTCTGACCAGCTTGCGCAGCAGATCGGAAAGCTCAATAGCGTCTTGCTCGTTCAATTCAATAGGATCGCCAAAGGGTTCGCGCACTTTCAAAGAAAGCGCCCCTCCTTCGTTTACCCAAACATTGATATCGCCGCTTGCAGCTTCGTAGACGGTCGCGCCCATTGCCGCACTCCACAAGTTACCGATGAGATGCCATACTAGCCCCATGCCCAAAGGACCCCAAGGCCAGAAACGCAAGACCGTTGCCGTGATCTGCATCGTGGCGACCGTGCTGTTGATTGGGCTGTTCATCCGGTACGAGACGACAGCTTCTCCCTGCGATGGGGCAAAGGTTTGCTATCTCTATAATGTTGGGAATGAGAATGCCAAAAGGCCCTAACGGTCAGAAACGCCCCGCCGATGTCATCGGCAACGCCGTCCACGTCATGCGGATAGCGACGGGGGAAGTTGAGGAGACAGCCGCCAAGTCTGGTCGGACCAAATCTGGGAAGGCTGGAGCCAAGGCTCGAGCTAAAAAGCTGTCTTCCGAGGAGCGGAGTCGGATCGCCAAGAAGGCGGCGGCGGCGCGGTGGAAGTAGCCGATCTAAGTTATCTGTAGATATTTCAAGAGCGGGTCTGCGGTTCGGATGCGGTTCATTTTGTCGCCCGCAATTACAACAAAATTCATTTCTCTGGCCTGTGCACAAACCCAAATATCATTGTCATCAATCGCAAGCGCCTTCCCGGTAAATTGATCCGCCCAGTCCCCAACGTGTTGTTTCCGAAACTCCTTCTTCGGCGTAGGCAAATAGTGCTTGGCCAGTGTCGATTTTAGCTCGGCATATGCGGAAGCTGTGTGATTTGAAATGTCGAGACGAGGATAGGCTTGTGCCTTCATCATCATTTTGTCTGCATCGGGCAGAATTGAGCCGACGAATTTTTCGTACAGTGCGAACCCATATTGCATTTCTGCCAGCGCGATCACGGAGACATAGATCGGCGCAGAACCAAGCGCCACAATCCGAGCACTAGTTTCGTGGTGCTTTTGGTGCCCTTGATCAACGAGGGGCGTCAGTGCCGAGGTGTCTAGTAAGTATGTCTCCACGCCAGCTATTCCAGAAATTCGCGAACTGCGTCTGCTTCAGCGGCCGGCAGCGGTTTGAACACCTTTGTCACCCATCCGCTCGTCGCGAGCTGGTATTCGTCGGAAAGATAACGATAGAGCGGTAGGTAAGATTCAAAGTCGTCTGGAAACCAATGACTCCATTCGTGAGTGACAGGTCTGTCAGACCCTCTAAAATATTCCAGAAGCCTTTTTTCCAATCGAGGCGGCAGATCGTATGCGCGCAACACGGACGCATCGATCTCAGATAGCAATCTTGCAAGGTGTTCGTGCGTTTTAAAAAGCTGATTGCTGGTATCAGCAACTGCCTCTTCATAAGCGCGAACGCTTTTTTCGATGGCGTCCGGTAAGACGACAGGAATAGGAATATTCCGAACTGCATCGACCAATGGGCGTGACTCTGTAGATGTCGAATGCTCTTTCGTGAACGCACTCGCCACCGGGCCGTTCAGAATGGCGCACATCACTTCAAGGGAAGGGGACGAATCATTAGGCCAAATTCCAAAGAGCTGTTGCGATGCATAGAGGCCCTTGCGATCCACAAAAGCTGCAAGATTCCATGCTCCGCGACTTTTGCGCGCGGCATTTGCAATTAACTTCGGCTGACGCCACGGGTAAGAAATCACATCTGAACTGGGCTTAAGGTATTGCGGTCTGATATCAAGATATGAGGCGCGCCCATGAGAATATTGACAGATGTCACTCACGTTACCCAAGCCGCGCACAAACCCGGATTGCGGGGTGCGGCTTATTGCTTTGGTCTGGTGAAGTAGTTTCCACTCAAGACCTCGATGAATGGTCGCGATGCTATTGAATCGAGGATTACCTGAGAGATAGCGCCAAACCTCATCTAGTTCTGAAATCCAAAGTTGGCCAGTCGGCTCAGTCTCCGTACGCAGAGCAGTTCTGGAGAAACTAATCGCTCCCGTTGAGAGAAAGTTCTCGCGCGCACTTTGAGTAACCCCAGACGACCGAATGAACGTACCGACCTTGGATGCGTCGGAACTGCGGAGATCGCGGGCGATTAACAGCGCCGAAGCAAGGCTTGACGCCTTGAATGTGCGCTCGGGCAAGCGCACGATTTCGATGTCGTGATAGAGACGCTCCACCCGCTCACGCATCTTTTTAAATTTCTTTCCGTCAACAAAGATTGGCGGCAACACAAAACCCAGAGCGTCAGGCTTAGCATCTAAAATCGCGTCAAGTGCGGCGATAGATTTAGAATGCGATCTAACTAGCGTCTGAGAATATTTAGTCCTCTCGGTTACTTTGAAATCCTCAAAGGGCGGATTGCACAAAACGACATTTGCACCGGCCGCTCTCTTCACGAGAGTGTTGTTCGCAAAAAGGTCCGCGTTTGTAATTGTCCATCCATTCGCATTCGGATAATCAGCCAGAATGAGGGATAGCCTCGCTACTTCGCTGGCAAAGACGTCGAGTTCATCGCCCCAGATGCGTGATACGAGAAACTCATGGCGCTTTTTATCTGTCCAATCAGAAGGCAATAAGTTTTTTACCTGACTCATTGCCGCAACCAAAAATACTCCGGCACCTGCGAACGGCTCATAAATTCGAATGTCACCATTCGGATTGATCTGTTCGAATTGCAGTCGGTCTACAATGTACTCCGCAACTTTTCTTGGAGTGCTATGCGTGCCAAAGATTTCCCGCGTCTCTTCGGTAACGAGGGTATTTTCGTACACGAAAGCCAGATCATCGGCTGAAATGTTTCGGAAGCTAATACCACCCCTAATTCTCTCCCAACCTGACGCGAAACGCTGATCCCCCTTTCGACCCCCGCGCGCTTCTAGAAGCTGATAGTGCCCGCTAATAGTGCTGAGAACAGTATCAATATTATGCGGGTCCCATTGTTGAGAAAGAGGATGGTCTCGGTCTTGAAGGATTTTGGCAGCCAGCAAACGGAACACTGTGCGAAACACAGATCGTTGATCTACCGCACGCCCTTTTTCGTGTTCTTCTGATTCCTGAATGTCTCTCAAGGTATCGGCTAATAGGCGATCCAGCTTGCCGTGAAGCGCGCCTTCAATCTCTGGCATTAGGCCAATATCAACAAAGTCAATCTGTACGGGGCCAGAAGCGCGCCCAATGGATTTGGCACGATGAATTGATCCCGGGCTCCATGCCTCACTATTTCGCTGAAACAACTGCACAACATTGTCTTTTTGCGCAGTCGCGATTTGGAGAGCGTTCCCTTTCGCGTTTATCCGCCAGAGCGACACATCGTCTTTTGCAACGTGAAAAATGAAAGGCGCTCCGAGCGCGCGGTGTGAACTGACAAAATCGACGGGGTCTCTAGATTGTGATGTGATCACGCCGAAAGCCGCATTGCGATATGAAGGTGGCGTTCTCGTAAACGCCGCTAACTCAACTGTTCTTTCTGTTCGAGTTGCAGCAAACACATCCGAAAAAACGTATCCGCTTACGATAGCGTCGCTGGCATATTGCAGATTCGAGAATTGCTCGCGCAGGATTGGAATGACATTCATGATTTATCACCCCCGACACTCCGTCTTTCAACAGCGGCTAACGGGAATCTCAACGCCCCCTGCGGTTCCTCCGTCTGTTCAACCATCAGCGCCGCTCGTAACGCGGCAATGACTGGGCCGCAGGGCACGATGATTGCGGCTCCGGTCAACTGCGGAATTTGATTTTCAGCAGCAAACAAAAGATTCCAGGTTCCCGGATAGATGACTGCCACTTGTCGTTCGAATCTTGTCCAAGAATGTTGTTCGCACTCGTCAAAAAGTGCTCGAGCCAAAGAGTCCAAATTTCTGATTTGCACGCCAAACTGATCGACAAGAATTTTCACGATTGCGAGCGCCAAAAGATCGCCGGGAGAAAAGCAGGGCTGATGCCCTTTCCGAACAGCCAATGGCAGCAATGCCCCTCTCCAATAGCGGAGGGTCTCTTGCGGAAGCTGAAGTGCCTCTCGAACTTGACCAAGCGTCAGTTTCACAGATGGCCTTTGATTCGAAGTTGTTGTTGACCACAAGTTATAGTGGGGCTAACCACAACTTCAAACGAATAACGAGACCAATGGAGAACTAAACAGAATGCTTGCTATCTAGAAAAACGTCGCTATATTAATGGCATGAACAGGTTGCCCTTCGAGAAACGCCGCCAAATCCTCCACCTGATGGTCGAAGGGAACTCTGTCCGGGGGATCGCCCGCCTTGTGGACGTGTCGCCGGTGACCGTCCTGCGCCAGCTTGAAATCGCCGGTCTGGCCTGCGCCCGCTTCCACGATGAGAACGTGCGGAACGTGAAGGCTCGCCGGGTCGAGTGCGATGAGATTTGGTCGTTCAACTATTGCAAGCGCGCGAACCTTGCGAGCGCCAAGGCCGCACCGGAAGGCGCAGGCGATGCGTGGACGTGGACGGCGCTGGATCGCGACTCCAAGCTGATTATCTCCTACCTCGTCGGCGGGCGTGACGCTGGTTACGCGACCGAGTTCATGCAGGACGTGGCGGATCGCGTCGCAAATCGCATCCAGCTTACAACCGATGGGCATGGAGCCTATTTGCAGGCCGTGGACGGCGCTTTCGGGCTTGATGTCGATTACGCCATGCTGATCAAGCATTACGGCGAGACGCCGGAATCCGGCCCCGAGCGCAAGTACAGCCCCGGCGTTTGCACGGGCATTACGGGCAAGAAAATCACTGGCAATCCGAACGCCAACTATGTCAGCACGTCGTTCGTGGAAAAGCACAACCAAACCATGCGCCAGCACATGAGGCGCTTTACGAGATTGACGGCGGCTCACAGCAAGAAGCTGGTCAACCACATCCACATGGTCGCGCTCTACACGACTTGGTATAACTGGGTGCGGATCAATTCAGCGGTGAAGGTCACACCCGCGATGGCGGCTGGTATCTCAAACCGTCTCTGGGAAATGGACGATCTGGTTCACATGGTCGAAGAGTTCGAGAAATCGGAAGTCACGATCCACATGCCGCTCCTAGAAGAAGGAACGGACGTGTGGCGTCCTGTGCAAGCCAAGCGTCTCGCCGAGGGCCAGTATCGCATCATCGGAAATGCTCCGGCGGATGAAATCTGGACCTTTGCGCCGGGAACGGTCGTGACGTGCGAGAACAAAGTTTTCAGCGACGGTCAGAAAGGTCTAGTTCCTGTCGCCGCCGTCAAACTGTAACAGTGCCCTCTGATGAAATCCAGCGCAGCGGCACGACAAATCTGGCGGACTATCTAAAGCGGGTTCCGGCCCTTGCCGGGTCGCTGGGTGACTTCCAGACCAGCGGATACAACACACCTGCGGCGAACGACCTGTCATCGCTCGGAGGACTGAACCTCCTCGATCTGCGCAACCTCGGTTATGTGCGCACGCTCGTGCTTATCGACGATCACCGCACGGTGAGTGAATCGACCAGCAGCGCTGCAGTCGACACGGATTCCATTCCGATCTCGAACCTTGACCGCGTCGACGTCACGACGGGCGGCGCGTCGGCGATCTATGGCGCCGACGGCGTGTCCGGAGTCGTAAACTTCATCGTGAAGCGTGATCTGGAGGGCATCCATGCCAAGAGCCAGATTGGAACATCACAAGACGGCGGACGCGGAAAATATATTGCGACTCTCGCGGTCGGTCACAACTTCGGCGACGACAAGGGCAACATCACAATCCTGTACGAGGGATTTGACCAGGACAGCTTCTATTTTACGCAGCGCGACTTCACCGATGTCGGTGGCTTCACGGCGTTCGTTCCACGGGGTCTCGCGTGGCGGGTTCTATGGCTGGCTGACACGTCCGCGCAGCGCGCGGGAGATCAGCAACGAAGAAGTGGCCAGGAAGGTTCGAACGAGCTTCCTCGCGAGCGACCGGCAGACAATCGCGTCGGAACCGGATGTCGTCGAGAAGAGATATCTGCACATTCCCGACCGTTTTGTGCAATCCATCCAGGTGGACGTCGAGATCGCCAGGGGGTGGGACGTCTATGCCGGTATCGACAACATATTCTATCAGAAGACGTCCATCGGCGAAAATACCCTGCCCGTCGATCCCCTGGGGCGGTTCTTCTATGTTGGCGTCAAGGCGGACCTCGATTTCGACGGCCACGGTCTCTGAACGGGCGCCCGCCTCTTACCGGAGCCGTGTCTCACTCGGTTGTTTGTGCTAACGAATCGTAAATGGTTCGTCATCGAATCTCCGGATTCGTAAGGACAAGCGATGCTCAGATATTCCAGCGCTCTGATCGCAGCTGCCGGTGTGCTGGCCGGTGTATGCGCGAGCGCGACATACGGACAGGGTAGTGGGACCCCGCCAAACTCCGTCGACGACATCATTGCAAAGGTCTTACGCGACAATCCCGGCACGCAATTGCCCAATGCTTCATCCCCCGCCAAACCCAAGAGCCAATCCCAATTGCCGGTCGTGATGAGCGCGCGTATTGGCGACCACTCCGATCGCACGCGGTTCGTCGTGGAACTCTCGGATCCGATGAATCTCCGAACCTTCACGCTCAACAATCCCAATCGCGTCGTGATCGATATGCCGGCCGTGCAGTGGCACCTCGACGGCCCGCCCAGGCCATCTGGTCACGGTGCGATACGCAGCTATCGCTATGGCTTGTTTCGCCCAGGAAATTCGCGGTTCGTGATCGATCTAAATCAGCCGGTGTCGGTTTCGGATGCGCTCGTGATCCCGCCTGAGAACGGGTTTGGCTATCGGGTCGTCATCGATCTGTTTCCCACGGCGCAGGCCAAATTCGACCAAATAGCGGGTTGGCCGGCCGATTTGAAGGCACGAGAAGCAGCTGCGGAACACGTGGCTTCCGCGCCGCCGCCATCCGCGACTCCGACGAATGTCAAAAACAAGATCATCGTGATCGACCCCGGTCATGGCGGCATCGACTCCGGAACAAATGGGGTCAACGGTTTGCTGGAGCGTGACCTCGTTCTGGATGAGGGGCTTCGCGTCGCCAAGGCCCTGCGACGGAACCCGGAATACACCGTCTATATGACCCGAGACAGCGATGTCTTCATTCCGTTGCGCGAGCGGGTCAACATCAGTCGCACGCGCCACGCTGACTTGTTCATTTCCTTACACGCCGACTCGAACCCGGATTCAAATGTGACCGGATTGTCGATCTATACCCTTTCCGAGTCCGGCTCCGACAAGGAGGCTGCCGCGCTGGCACGCAAAGAGAACCAGTCAGACATCATCGCAGGCGTCGATCTCGGCGGGGAGAACTCTGCTGTTGCCCCAATTCTCCTCGACCTTGAACAGCGCGACACCATGAACAAATCGTCGCGCTTTGCGCAACTCGCGCTGAATGCTCTTTCCAGCACAACTGATATTCTCCCCCGGCAGCCGCATCGGTCCGCAGCCTTTGTGGTGCTCAAAGCGCCTGATGTTCCCTCTGTTTTGATAGAGCTGGGTTACCTCTCAAACGCAGATGATGCCGCACAGATGAACACGGCCCGCTGGCGGAACGGCGTTGCGGACGCCATTGCTGCTGCCGTGCAGCGGCATTTTGCCCCGGCGACGGCGTCCGGTCCGGCTTCGGCCACATTGGTATCCGAGTGACGTGAACCGCGGATCACGTCATAATCGCAGGCTATGAGCGAAAGCCCCGAACACGAAACAAAGGACCGGGCCGAAACAGGATCAACCCGACCGAGCAGGGGCCTGGATGATCCGGTTCCGGAGCAGGGTACGCCTCGGGCTCCGCTTGGTTACGAGCCGGAAGACGAGCCGACGGTGCGAAGGAGTGGCTGGGCGCGATTGCTCGCCTATTCTGGACTGAGCGTTACGGCATTGGTAGCCGTGGGCGCGCTGGCGGTAGCCTTCTATCTTTGGTCAGTGACGCGCGAACTGCCGAGCGTCGAGACGCTGCAGAACTACGCTCCGCCGGTCACAACACGGGTGTATGCCGGCGACGGAACGTTGCTCGGCGAATACGCGCGAGAGCGGCGCATATTTGTTCCAATCGCGTTCGTGCCCAAGCTGGTGATCGACGCGTTTACGTCGGCGGAAGATCGCAATTTCTACAGCCATCCAGGCATCGATCCGGGCGGCATTCTCCGGGCTGCGGTGAAGGACGTATTCAACGTCATTCAGCACAAGCGTCTTGAAGGCGCCTCGACCATCACGCAGCAGGTCGCCAAGAATTTTCTTCTCAATAGCGATGTGAAGTTTTCGCGCAAGATCCGCGAAGCGGTTCTGGCGGTTCGGATCGATGCGACCTATTCCAAGGAAAAAATCCTCGAGCTCTATCTGAATGAAATCTATCTCGGCGAGAACTCGTATGGTGTAGCCGCCGCAGCGCTGAACTATTTCGGAAAATCACTCGACGAACTCGACATCGCGGAAGTGGCGTTCCTGGCCGCTCTGCCGAAGGCGCCGAGCGCATTCGATCCCGTTCGAAACCGGAAGCGCGCGACGGAGCGGCGCAACTGGGTCATCGGCCAGATGGCGGACAATGGCTACATCACCGATGCCCAGGCCAAGGCGGCAATCGCCGAGCCACTGACGACGCAAACGCGACCGATGGGGAGTCAGGCGCAGGACGTCGACTATTACGTCGAAGAGGTTCGCCGGCTGCTGTATTCCAAATACGGCGAGCAGGCCCTCTATGATGGTGGGTTGCAGGTACGAGCGTCGCTCGACACGCGGCTGCAAAACTACGCCGTGAGCGCGCTGCGTTCCGGACTTGTGCGCTATGACCGCCGTCACGGTTGGCGCGGCGCGACCAGCAACATCGGTGAGACGAACGATTGGAAAACTAAACTCGCCGCAACCCCCAATCAATCGGGTATCGACACGTGGCGTGTTGCGACAGTCTTGGGCTTCGATGACGGGGACAAGTCCGCTCGCATCGGATTGGCAGGTGGCGATGAGGGTACGATTCCCTTGGCCGGGCTTGTCTGGGCCCGCAAACAATTGCCGGGCATGAGCGTCGGCGCGGCGCCCGTCAGGCCGGAAGACGTGCTGAAAACCGGCGATCTGATCTACGTCGAGCCGGACGGTCATGGCACTTACGGTTTGCGGCAGGTTCCGCAAGTGAATGGGGCCATCGTCGCAATGGATCCACATACCGGCCGTGTGCTCGCGATGTCAGGTGGCTTCAGTTACGCGTCGAGCCAGTTCGATCGCGCTATGCAGGCCATGCGGCAGCCAGGATCGGCATTCAAGCCGTTTGTTTATGCCGCAGCCCTCGATGCCGGTTATACGCCATCGAGCCAGGTGATGGACGCGCCGGTTGTTGTGGACCAGGGGCCCGGACTGGGTCTCTGGCATCCGGCGAACTTCGGTCACAAATTCTTAGGCCCGGTGACGCTGCGGCGCGCCATTGCGCTCTCGCTCAACAATGCGACCGCGCGTCTCGCTCAGGAAATCGGGATGGATAAGGTCGTCCCATACCCTGAGCGGTTCGGAGTCTACGATCATCTGCCGCCCTATCTCGCCAACGCGTTGGGCTCGTACGAAACCACGCTCATCCGAATGGTTACGGGCTATTCCGAATTCGTGAACGGCGGAAAGAAGATCAGTGCATCGCTCGTCGATCGCATCCAGGACCGGAACGGCGAGACGATCTGGCGGCACGATGGCCGCAATTGCGATGGCTGCAACGTCGTTCAATGGCATGGCCAATCGGAACCGCTTCTTTCCGACACCCGCGAACAGATCATCGATCCCCAAACCGCCTATCAGATCGTTTCGATGCTTCAGGGTGTTGTACAACGCGGCACGGGCCGTTCGATCCTTGCTGTTGGCAAGCCGCTGGCCGGAAAGACTGGTACATCGAATGAAGCCAAAGATGTCTGGTTCGTCGGCTTCTCGCCAGACCTCGCTTGCGGCGTTTATGTGGGCTTCGACAATCCTCGCACATTGGGCCGTTACGAGCAGGGCGCGACCGTCGCGGCGCCAGTGTTCCGCGACTTTATGACCGGTGCGCTCGCAGATCAGCCGCCCACGCCGTTCCGAGTCGCACCTGGTGTCGAACTTGTGCGAACAGACGCCATTACAGGTCAGCCGGCGGACGCCTCGGACCCGAATGCGATCATGGAGGCATTCAAGGCTGGCACTGCGCCGGGTGAGCCGAATGCGCCCGCAAACACGATCATCGGTCAGGCCACCGCGGCCCCCGGGTCGACGCCGGGCGATGTGGGCGAAGGGACCGGCGGCCTTTACTGACTTGTTTTGACGACTGCGATCTCACGCCCTATATCATCCGCCCAATCGAGAATTCCATGCGCCCCGAAACCGAACGAAATGTCGAAGAGATCAAGCAGGCAATTGCCCTGCTGAGGAGGCACCTTTGACTGGGATAAGGCCATACGCCGTCTCGACGAACTGAACGCCCGCGCGGAAGACGCATCTCTCTGGAATAATCCTCTGGAAGCCCAGAAGCTGATGCGCGAACGCCAGCGGTTGGATGAAGCTTTGTCAGCGGTTCGCGCATTGGAAAATGAACTCTCCGACGCGACGGGTCTGATCGAAATGGCCGAAGCCGAGGGCGATTCCGCAATGATCGTGGATGCTGAGACGAGCATCAATTCACTGGTAACGCGAGCCAATCAGCAACGGCTCGAGTCGATGTTGTCGGGCGAAGCAGACAGCAACGACACTTATCTTGAAATTCACGCCGGCGCGGGTGGTACCGAAAGTCAGGATTGGGCGGAAATGCTTTTCCGCATGTACACTCGGTGGGCCGAGCGTCACGGCTATAAGCTGCAACTTATCGAAGAGAGTGAGGGAGAAGGGGCTGGGCTCAAGTCGGTGACTCTTCTGGTCAAGGGGCACAACGCCTATGGCTGGCTGAAATCCGAAGCCGGCGTGCACCGGCTCGTGAGAATATCTCCGTTCGATTCCAATGCGCGCCGTCACACCAGTTTCTCGAGTGTGACAGTCTATCCGGTGGTGGATCAGAACATCGAAATCGATATTCCTGAAAAAGATGTGCGGATCGATGTATATCGCGCGTCAGGCGCTGGCGGACAGCACGTCAACAAAACTGAAAGCGCCGTGCGCATCACGCATATTCCCACAGGCATCGCCGTTGCCTGTCAGACAGAGCGGTCCCAACATCAGAATCGCGCGGTTTGCTGGGATATGTTGCGCTCCAAGCTTTACGAGATCGAGTTAGAGAAGAAGCAGGCGGAAACGGGAGCATTCATCGGCGAGAAGACGGATATCGGTTGGGGTCACCAGATTCGCTCGTATGTCCTGCAGCCATACCAGCTTGTGAAGGATCTCCGGACTGGGGTCGAAAGTCGAACGCCATCCGATGTGCTTGACGGCGATCTCGACCCCTTTATGTCTGCGGCGCTCGCACAGGCCGTCGGCGGCAAGAAGGCTCAAAAGATCGAAGACCTGGAATAGAAAAAGCCCCGTTCGACGAACGGGGCTTTTCTGTCCTTTCGGAAATCGGAAGTGTCAGTTGCTGGATGAGATCGGCGCGAAAGTCGCCGCGCTCGGACGGGGCGCAGCTTCCACTGGGCGCGGTGCTGCTGCAACAGAAGCGGGCGCAGTCATTGCCGAAGCTGGCGAGGGCGCTACCGCGGTTGATCGGCGAGTGGCCCTGGCATCGTCCGACAGCGGGTTATCCGCGTGACGGCAATTCCCCTCGAAGAACGCGCCCGTCTCGACCGCGAAAGCCTCATGAAGAATGTCGCCTTCAACGTGGCAGGTCGACGCCAACAGAACTTTGCGCGCGCGAATGCTCCCTTTGACACGGCCTCGTACGGTTACGTCCTCGGCAGCCACATCGCCTTCAATGCAGGCCTTGTCGCCAATTACGAGGCCGGCCGAGTTAACATTGCCCTCGACCTTTCCGTCGATCTGGATATCGCCCGTCGAACTCAATGTCCCGCTCACGACAAGATCCGCGCTGATGATGGATGGCGCGGAAGACGAGCGCATCGGGCGCTTCTGCTGTTGCGCGGTGCTTGGCGTCGATGGAACGACGGGAGCCGCGGTTTCCTTACTCTTACTAGAGAACATGGCGTCCAGCCTCGATAAATTTGCTCGGATTTCTCACGACGTCATCGTACCAGACTTCGTAGTGAACATGCGGGCCCGTGCTTCGTCCGGTCGATCCGAGTTTGCCAACCGGTGAGCCCTTCACAACTCTAGCGCCAACACGGACGAGAATCGATGACAGATGGCCGTAGCGGGTATGGATTCCCAAACCATGGTCAATTTCCACCATGTTTCCGTAACCGCCACGGGCTCCGGCCCAGACGACGACGCCTGGCGCGGTCGAGTGAACGGCGGCGCCCCATGGTCCCGCAAAGTCGACGCCGGGATGGAAAGCGTAGCGACCGGTAAACGGATCGACGCGCGCGCCGAATCCGCTTGTGCGCTCGAATTCAGGCCCGCTGACGGGCACCGTCAGCGGCACATGGCGCATGGCGCCGAGCAACTCGTCCATCTGCGTTAACACGGCAGATGCTCTGAGATAGGCGGTCTGGAATGCGACGTCGCCAATACCTTCAATATGGACGGACTGAAGCGGCACATCGGGTCCGCCCATGCCATGTGCGGCCTCATATTTTTGGGCAAACTGATCGGCATCGATGCCGGTATTGCGCAGAAGTGTCCGGATCGTGCCAACTCCGGCCGCCACCTCGGTCTGAGCCTGCGCCATCAGAATGGTTTCGTCTCCGCCGATTTTGCTCACGCGAGCAGTCTCAGCGGCGAGAATTTTCAATGCAGGATGACGTTCGAAGGCTGTCGATGCGCCAACAGGTTTGGCCGCGCGATTGCCAAACAAAATTCCCGTGATCCTGCCCACCGCGCCGCCTAGATCCAAAAGACTGGCGTGGTTTGATTTGGCCGTTCGCGGCTGCGGCTGAACGGGTTGCGGCATGACGGGAAGGGCCGAGCCGCCGCTGACATTGTCGTCGCTGCTGTCTGTATCACCCACCGGTCCGGTCATATCGACGCTGTCGCTGCCAGACGCACCGCCCGTGGCGGTTGCCGGTGTCTGGCTGAGCAGCGTTGCGTCCGGATTTGAGACCAGCGCATCAACCTGGCGCTTGCGGTCGATGAATTTGCGGATCGTATTCTGCTTGTTCTGAAGCTCGTCGGCCGTCGCCTTGAACTTGTCCTCGGCAGAGACCAGCGCGCCGTTCAGTTCGTCATAGGAAAGCTGAAGGTCGGCCACCCGGTTTTCATAGGCCGATTGCATCTGCTGATAGCGATGATCCTTCGCCGAGATGATTCGGTCTTTGAAGATCACGTTTACTGTGGAGAACGCCACCCAACCCAGAAAAATCAACGAGAGACCGGCCAGAGTGGCCTGAAGGGTGGGACCGAATGTGAAAAATTGCACCCGCCCGTCGCTGCGGATGTAAATTTGTCGTTCAGGAAAAGTTTCATGGAGCCACGCCCAGGCGCGCTCCACGAGCGTCTCCGACATCTCCGAACTTCCCTTTTGGGCGTCTTGGGCGCCAACCCCTGTTGGAGCCATTTCACTCAATTGTCGGCGTCTGATCAAGCTCTTAGCCCAGAAAAACGACTGGGAGGTTAATCTTGGGCCGAATATCCGCCGGGCTCGCCTGGGCAGGCTCAAAGCGACCGTACCGCTGCGAGCACGGCCTCCACATGGCCAGGAACCCTGACTTTGCGCCAAGTGTGACGGATCACACCCTTGGCGTCGACGAGGAAGGTGGCGCGCTCCATGCCCATGTATTTTCTTCCATAAAGCGTCTTTTCTCCCCACACGCCGTAGGCTTGGGCCATCTCGATGGCGGAATCGGACCCCAGCGTGTGTTTGAGTTTGTATTTGGTCTTGAACCTGTCGTGGGAAGCAACACTGTCCTTAGAAACACCCACAACATTGACGCCTAACTTAGTGAAACTCTTAAGATTCTCGGAGAAATCGACGGCTTCCCGGGTGCAGCCGGCCGTGTCGTCTTTGGGATAGAAATAGAGAACAAACGGATGCCCTTTCAGGTCTGAGAGGGAGATTTTGCCGCCGCCATCGGCGGCCAGCTGGAAACCAGGAGCTTTGTCGCCGGGTTCTAATTTCATGGTCGCTCGCAGAATTTGTGCGTTAGTAAGGCGAAGGCGATAAAGCGGTACACGCCTCTAAGCAAGGCTATGGTTTAGAACCTGTTTGGGATGTCTGAGCCAAACTGGCGCCCTGCTTCGGCCTCAATCTGTGGCAATAGACCCCGGTCGCCGCTCAACCCCGCAGTTTGGACCCACGGATTGTTCATAAGCCAGTACATCAAAGCACATCACATCAGCCGGGCCGCCCTCGTCGCAGGCGGACTCACGGCCGCAATGGTGTTCTTTGTAGTGGGTGCAGCGATCCGTCTGCTGGTCGGGCCGGTTTCCCTCGGGCCGCTGGGTGACGCACTGCCCAATGCTATCGCCAAGGCGCTTCCCGGTGTCACCATCCAGTATGACCAGGCCGCCATCGAGTGGTCGCGGGACCAGGGCAAGGTCAACCTCGTCATTCTGGGTGCCCGGGTGTTCGACGCCGGAGGGCGCATCATTGCCCAGGCGCCGGAAGCCGACATCGATCTCGCAGCGGGGCCGTTATTGCATGGCGATGCGGTTGTGCGGCGGATTACGCTGGTCGGTGTGCAGCTGACGCTCGTGCGCACACACAGCGGCAGCCTTCGGCTGGGTGTGGAGAAGGATATTGGCCAACAAGATATTTTGAGCCGTATTTCCGATGCAATCAGTTTGCGGAGCGACAAGAGTTCTTCGCTGGATGCTTTTGCCGTTCGGCACGCAAGGCTGGCGTTCTACGACGAGCCGACGGGTATGTTCCTTGTTGCGCCAGATGCAAACTTCAAGATCACCACAGCAGGCGCAAATCTGACCGCCTCCCTGGACGCCTCGCTCGAGGTTTCAGGTCATCCCGCGCATGTCACCGGAGAATTCACGATCCCGCCGAGCAGTGGACCGGTAAAAGGCGCCATCGCGCTCAAAGGGCTTGATCTTCGTGCGCTTGGCTCGGACGCAAAAGCATTCGCCAGCGTGAAGCACTTAGGACTGACCGTGGATATGTCGGCATCCTTTGCCGTGCAGGGCGTACATCTGTTGAATGCCGATTTCGGAATCGGAGCAAAAGGCGCCGTCGATGTCCCCGGACTCGTACATGGACCCTTGAAAATCAATTCACTGCAGATTGTCGGGCGCTATGACGGCGCTGCAGGGCGCATCCTGATCGACGATGGAACGCTCGACAGCTCGGGCGTCGTAGCCCATCTCATTGGCAAAGGTGATTTTGTAACCGATGAGGCGAAAGTCCTTTCGCGCGTCGCATTCGATCTGGCTGCCGACAAGATTGTGGCTCATTTACCTGGGGTGTTGCCTGGGCCGGTCGCCCTTCGAACGATTGCCCTTCGCGGGAGCTATCTGTTCGCCACGAAAGACATTGTCGTCGACCATGCGGGGATAGCGGGTGGACCGCTCTCGATTCAAGCGTCCGGTAAAGTGACTCTCGTCGGCGGCAAGTCGCCGGCGATCGACCTCAAAGGTCAAATGAATGCGCTTGGGATTCGCGATCTGTTGAGATTTTGGCCGTATGGCGCCGGCACCGGTGCGCGAGTTTGGATCGACAAGAACATGCCGACAGGGTCGCTCGGCAATGTGACATTCGAAGCTCATATGCCGGCCGGCATGCTCGATGAACCGGCGCTGCCCGATGGCGCGCTGAAAGTCGTCGTGCCTCTGAGCAACGCAGAGGCAAACTATCTCGAAGGCCTCAGGCATATAACGCAGCTGCGCGGCATTGCGACACTTACCGGCGATACATTCAGCGCCGATGTTCAGTCCGGAAAGATCGGAGCTCTAACGCTCACACAGGGGCGTGTTGTCATTACCAGCCTGCATATTCCGGCATCGCCCGGCGAGTTCGCAGCGCGAGTGTCTGGTGCGGTGCCGGATGTATTGACGCTCGTGAACATGAAGCCGCTGAATTACGCGACGCGGTTCGGGATCGATATCGCGCAGACCAAAGGCGCCGCCAATCTCGATCTGTCATTTCGCATGCCGATGCGGAAGAACCTCAGTGTGGACGATGTCGGAATTACCGTCAAAGCTGCTGTGTCCGGTTTCGCGATCACGCTTGGGGACGACACGAGGATAACGGACGGCACTGTCAATTTTGACATCGACAATGCCAAGCTGCACGCCAGCGGAACGACGCTGCTTGCAGACTCGAGGCTGGCTATCGATTGGGTCGAGGATTTCAAAACCTCGAATCCGATCACCACGCGGATTGTCGTGAAAGGACCGCTCGACAGCGGCGCCCGTGCCGCGCTCGATTTTCCGTCTTCGAGTTTTTTGAAGGGGCCGACATTCATCAACGCGTCGCTGACCGGCCACCGCGGTTCTTTGGTGACGGCGGATATGGCGATGGATCTTGCGCCCGCCAATCTCAATCTCGATCTGATCGGGTTGAACAAACCTGCGGGCTTTCCGGCGTCTGCGCATGTGACGGCGATGTTCGGCCCTCAAAGTTCTATTCGAGCCGAGACTATGAAGGTTTCGGGGCCCGGCATTTCTGCGACCGGTGGCGCATCTTTCGATAAAGACGGACATTTAACACAGCTAAGCTTTCCCGCCGTCCATTTCGGCGCGGCAAACGACTTTTCGTTCAACCTGACACGCAATCAGAGCGGACAGGAAATCTCTATCCGCGGACATTCTCTCGATGGATCACGGCTTGGGGGCAAGGGAAAGAACGAGGACACGCCGAGCGGAAGCGGTGGAAGTGGCCATGACATGACTTTGGAGGGGCCGTTTCGCGTCGACGCACAGCTCGACAAGCTGATGTTGCGCGAAGGTGTATCGGTCGCCCCCTTCTCGCTGCAGGTATCAGGCGTTGGTGACCGACCTTCGTCGCTCTCATTGAGCGGCTCTCTCTCCAAAACTGCGACGATTTCTGGACAGATACTGCCCGGCGATACCGGTCGCCGCATGGCGTTTGCAACGACGGACGCCGGGCTGCTCGCGAAAGGCTTCTTTGGTTTCAGCAGTCTAAAGGGCGGACACGTCGAACTCACGGGCACGCTTCCCGGCAAGGCGAACGATTCAGCGCCGAAGGACGCCAATACGCCCGACTACCAGGGGAAGCTCTCGGCAAAAGACTTCAAAGTTCTCAATCAGCCATTTCTGACGCGTCTATTCGCGGCGGGTTCGCTGGACGGCATGATCAATCTGATGCAGGGGCAGGGCATCGCAGTCGACAAACTCGATGTGCCCTTTTCGTCGCGGGGTGGCGTCATCGACGTGAAGGGCGCGCGCGCCACCGGGCCTTCGATCGGATTTACCGCGGATGGGTATATAGACAGGCCGAAGAATGTGGTTGCACTGAAAGGAACACTAGTTCCCTTGTTCGGCCTGAACAGCGTGCTCGGAGCAATTCCGCTCCTCGGCAATGTTCTGGTCTCGAAGAAAGGCGAAGGCGTATTCGGAATGACCTATTCCATTCACGGCAATGCCGATCAGCCCGATATCGACATCAACCCGCTTTCGGTTCTTACACCGGGAATTTTCCGACGCATTTTCGAGGGCCGGATGCCGAATTCCGCGCAGGCACCGTCGAACCAGGCGCCGCCCGCGCCAATCCAACAGCCCGCGCCGCCGCCTAAACCCTAAATTGGCTTCACCAGCACATGTTTTTTCTTACCGCTGGACAGTTTCAGAACACCATTCGCGGTCAGCGCACTGGCGTCCACTTGCAGACGCGGGTCACTTATTATCACGTCGTTTAGGCGCAACCCACTGTTCGCAACGAGTTTGCGCGCTTCGGAGTTGGAAGCCACGAGGCCGGTCGCGACGGCAAGATTTAGAACGCCATCTGGAAGTTTCAACAAAAAGGTCGGTAGTCCTTCGGCGCTCGCACCCTCCTCGAATGTCTGACGCGCTGTCTCAGCAGCTGCATTCGAGGCCTCGCGTCCGTGCAATAGAGTGGTTGCTTCCGTCGCGAGGATCTTCTTTGCATCATTCAATTCTGCACCCTTCAGGGCCTCAAGCCGGCTGATTTCGTCCAGCGGCATGTCCGTGAAAATGCGAAGGAACCGTCCGACGTCGCCGTCTTCCGTGTTGCGCCAGAATTGCCAATAGTCATAGACGCTGAGCAACTCCTTGTTCAGCCAGACTGCGCCCGCGGCGGTCTTGCCCATCTTCGCGCCGGAGGATGTGGTGATCAGCGGCGTGGTCAGTCCGAAAAGCTGCACGTTCTGCATGCGGCGCCCAAGATCGATGCCGGAGACGACATTGCCCCACTGATCGGAGCCGCTCGACTGCAGCCGGCAGCCATAGCGCTTGTATAGCTCCACAAAATCGAACGCCTGCATGATCGAATAGTTGAATTCAAGGAACGACATCGGCTGCTCGCGTTCGAGACGAAGCTTCACGCTGTCCATGGTCAGCATACGATTGACAGAGAAATGCTTGCCGACTTCGCGCAGGAACGGGATGTACTCAAGCTTGTCCAGCCAGTCTGCATTGTCCACCATGATGGCATCGCTCGCGCCCTCGCCGAATTTCAGCAGGTGGCGGACGCCGCTGAGCATGCTTTGCTTATTCTCATTGATCTGCTCAGGGGAAAGGATCAGGCGGGTCTCGTCCTTGCCGGAGGGGTCGCCGGCCTTTGTCGTTCCGCCGCCCATGAGCAGGATCGGCCGATGCCCTGCCTGCTGAAGTCGCCGCAGCGTCATCAACTGGACCAGATTGCCGATATGCATGCTTTTGGCCGTGCAATCGAAGCCGATATAGGCTGTGACCTGCTCTTTCGCGAACAGCGCGTCGAGGTCCGCCGGCGCCGAGCAATCGTAATAGGCACCGCGCTTGACAAATGTGCGGAGGAAGTCGGAACGGAAATTGTGCTGGCCGGTCATGCTATATAGTCCAATGCAGAAAGGGCCGGGTGTGTAGCACGAATGTCGGATATTCTTAAAGTCATAGGACTGATGAGCGGGACCTCGCTCGACGGTGTCGATGCGGCGCTGGTCGAAACGGACGGTGAAAATGTTGCCGTTCCCGGACCGGCGCTCACTGTACCTTACGATTTGCCCACACGGGTCATGCTCCGGGCGGCTCTCGGTGACGCCAGGGAAGTCGCAGAAGGCGAGCCTGTCCCCTATGCGATCCGGCACGCCGAGCGCCGCCTCACGGAAATTCATGCCGATGCCGTCACGCAACTGCTCCGCAAAGCGGGTCTGTCATCCAAAGACGTTTCACTGATTGGATTTCACGGCCAGACGATCCTGCACCGGCCGGAGCGGCGATGGACCTGGCAGATCGGAGATGGCGAATTGCTGGCGCGACTGACAGGGATTTCGGTGGTCAACGATTTTCGCAGCGCCGATGTGAAAGCCGGCGGGCAAGGTGCGCCATTGGTTCCCCTTTATCATGCCGCACTTGTAAAAGAGGCTAGGGCCCTCAAACCGCCAATTGCCATGATCAATATCGGTGGCGTTGCCAACGTCACTTATGTCGGGCGTGACGAGATTCTCGCTTTTGATACTGGGCCCGGTAATGCGCCGATTGATGATTGGGTGCATCGTCATACTGGCAATCCGGTGGATGAAGATGGTGGACTGGCGCGGCGCGGTAAAGTCAGCGATCGCATTCTCACCGACATGCTGGACCACGAATTCTTCGAACGCGTGCCCCCCAAATCGCTGGACCGGATGGATTTCAACGCCGACGCGGTGAAGCATCTGAGTCCGGAAGACGGTGCTGCGACACTTACGGCATTTACGGCTGCCTCTCTCGCGCGCGCGAGAGAGCACTTCCCAGAACCTGCATCAACCTGGATTGTGATGGGGGGCGGGCGTCATAACTCCAAGATGATGGAGGAATTGCGCGCGCGCGTGAATGCACCGGTTTTGAGTGCCGAAGATGCCGGCTGGCGCGGCGATTTCGTCGAAGCCGAAGCGTTCGCCTATCTCGCTGCGCGTTCACGCAGGGGATTGCCGCTTAGCCTGCCAACGACGACGGGCGTGCCGCGGGCCATCACTGGCGGTAGATTTCACAAGGCGGGGTGACGGCTCTTATCGCCCGACACGCGGCGAACTCATCATGCGCGAGACGTATTCCCTCACGACTTCCACGACGTCGGCTTCATGCTTGTCGAAGAAGTGGTTCGCGCCTTCGATCTTGCTGTAGGTGATCCTGATGCCCTTCTGAGCGGTTAGGCGATCGACGAGTTTCTGAACATCCGGCTCGGGCACAACCTGATCCTTCGTGCCGTGCACGATCAACCCCGACGCGGGGCAGGGAGCGAGGAACGCGAAATCGTACATGCTGGCCGGCGGTGCGATCGATACGAAGCCTGTAATCTCGGGCCGCCGCATCAGCAGCTGCATGCCGATCCAGGCACCGAATGAAATTCCGGCGACCCAGACATGAGAGGGATTCGGATAGAGCGTGTTCATCCAATCGAGAATTGCAGCCGCGTCAGACAACTCGCCAGCGCCAGAATCGAACGAACCCTGGCTTCTACCTACGCCGCGAAAATTGAACCGCACCGTAGTGCAGCCCAGTCCGTGAAACATGTGAAACAGGTCATAGACCAGCGGATTATTCATCGTTCCGCCGAACTGCGGATGGGAATGCAGAACGAGCGCCATAGGCGCCCCGACAGCTTTCTGGCGCTGGTAGCGGGCTTCAATGCGCCCCGCAGGGCCCGGCAGAATGATGTCAGGCATGGAGCTTTGATCTTCCGATTGAGGCGGCGCTGCCTGGGAGGTTTTTCGGTGAAATAAGTAGGTTGTTCCGCGCGCTATACAGTAACAATAAACCTTTTGTTTTCAGATAGATATAACTCAGTTGGGACATTTTTGTGCTCTATACTTGACCACTGTACTGGGAATTTCTATATCCGATGCAGAAGAATACGTCGCGCGAGGCTCGTGCTTTTACACCAAAGCACCCCTCCACAAGCAAGGAAAACGCGCGGCAAACCCGGAGATCATGCCGATGAGGCTGAGCACCAAAGGACGTTACGCGGTAATGGCCATGGCCGATTTGGCTGGACACGAGGCAGGCGCGAAGCCTGTGTCGCTCGCGGATATCGCCGCGCGGCAGGAGATTTCGCTGTCCTACCTTGAACAGCTCTTTGCCAAGCTTCGGCGTGGTGGATTGGTGAGCAGCGTTCGAGGACCGGGCGGTGGCTATCGTCTCAGCCGTCCGGCGAGCGACGTCCGGATTGCGGACATCATTATTGCAGTCGACGAACCGATGACAGCCACGCGCTGCAAGGTCGGGAGCCCGAAAGGTTGCACCGGAACTAGCAGCCGCTGCGTGACACACGATCTCTGGGAAGAACTCGGCAGGCAAATCCAAGTGTTCCTGTCTTCGGTGTCGCTCGCCGATGTGGTCGAGAAGCGCGTTCTCGGCCGAACGCGTCCCTGCAATGGGCAGGTCACAGATGATCGGGCTGCCGCCTGATTAGGACCATGCACTATTTGGATCACAACGCGACTTCGCCACTCCGGCCGGAAGCAAAGGCCGCGATGAGGCATGCGTTCTCGATAGGCGGCAATCCATCGTCCGTACATCGTGCAGGTCGTGCCGCGCGCAAACTGATCGAAGAAGCGCGCGAGCACGTCGCAGCGCTAATGGGCGTTGCACCCGCAAACGTAATTTTCACCGGTGGCGGAACGGAAGCGAACGCCTTGGCGCTCCTTGGCACGATCGAGGGCTCGCTGGAAACGAGTGAGCGCATCACGCGGGTGTTCGTCTCCGCGATTGAGCATGACAGTGTACTGAAGACCGCCGCGTCGCTTGCAGAGCGCATCCCCGGTCTGAGGGTCGAAATCATTCCAGTGAACGCGGACGGGATTACCGATCTTTCTGCGACGACATTGCACGAGGGCAAAGGCCGTGCACTGATCGCGATAATGGCGGCAAATAACGAGACGGGCGTCGTTCAGTCGGTCGAACGTGTTGATGGGCTGCTGTTCGTCGATGCAGTGCAGAAACCGGGCCGCTATGACAACGCTTCTTATATTTCGCTGTCAGCGCATAAAATCGGCGGGCCACAGGGCGTCGGCGCGCTGATCATGCGCGATGAGGTGCCGTTCTCCGCGCAATTGCTCGGCGGCGGGCAGGAGCGGGGCTTTCGCGCTGGCACGGAAAACGTCGCTGGTATTGCAGGCTTCGGTGCTGCGGCTGCGGCGTGGCGTGCGATGCCCTCAAAGCTGCGGGATCGCTTCGAGGCTGGACTGCCGGCATCGGCGATTGTTTTTGGTAAGAACGCGGTGCGTCTACCCAATACGTCAAATTTTGCCCTGCCTGGCGTGATGGCAGAAACATCCGTGATGGCGCTCGATCTTGACGCCGTGATGGTCAGTTCGGGTTCAGCCTGTTCGTCCGGCAAGGTGAAGCCATCGCATGTTCTCAAAGCCATGGGCGTGAGCGACGAACTCGCGCGCTGCGCGCTGCGCGTCAGCTTTGGCTGGAACTCCACGGAGAGCGATGTCGATGCGGCGCTCGCTTCGATCGCGCGTCTGATGTCGCGAAGGAAGGCTGCTTAATGGCCGCCGTCGAAACTCGCGAAAAAGTTTCCGCTCTCGGTGAGAAGTACAAATACGGCTTCGTCACCGATATTGAGATGGAGCGCGCCCCTAAGGGCCTCAGCGAGGACACGGTGCGCTACATCTCGGCCAAGAAGGGCGAGCCGGAATGGATGCTGGAATGGCGCCTTGGTGCCTTCCGCCGCTGGCTGGAGATGCGCGAGCCAAATTGGGCCCGCGTGCATTATCCTAGGATCGACTACCAGAATGCCTACTACTATGCCGCACCCAAGAACACGCCGGCGAAGCAGAGTCTGGACGAGGTCGATCCCAAACTGTTGGAAACCTACAACAAGCTCGGCATCCCCCTGAGCGAGCAAATGATGCTCGCGGGCGTGGCGGTCGATGCCGTGTTCGACTCTGTTTCGGTCGCAACCACCTTCAAGGAAAAGCTCAACGAGGTCGGCGTGATTTTCTGCCCGATCTCGGAAGCAATCCGCGACTATCCAGATCTTGTGAAGAAGTATCTCGGCACCGTCGTGCCGGTGACCGACAATTTCTTCGCGACACTCAATTCGGCGGTATTCTCCGACGGCACCTTCGTCTATGTGCCCAAGGGCGTGCGCTGCCCAATGGAGCTGTCGACCTATTTCCGTATCAACGCGTCGGAAACCGGTCAGTTCGAGCGCACGCTGATTGTCGCCGACGAGGGCTCTTACGTCAGCTATCTCGAAGGCTGCACAGCGCCCAAGCGCGACGAGAACCAATTGCATGCCGCCGTGGTCGAACTGGTCGCGCTAGATGGCGCGGAGATCAAATACTCGACGGTTCAGAACTGGTATCCGGGCGACGAGAACGGGCTCGGCGGCATCTACAACTTCGTCACCAAGCGCGGCGATTGCCGCGGCCGCGACTCCAAGATCAGCTGGACGCAAGTCGAAACCGGCTCTGCCATCACCTGGAAATACCCGAGCTGTATCCTGCGTGGCGACAATTCGGTCGGCGAGTTCTATTCCATCGCCATTGCCAACAATTATCAGCAGGCCGATACCGGCACCAAGATGATCCATCTGGGCAAGAACACGCGCTCGCGGATCATCTCCAAGGGCATCAGCGCCGGCCGCGCGCAGAACACCTATCGCGGTCTCGTCAGCGTGCATCCGAAGGCCGCGAACGCACGCAATTATACGCAATGCGACTCGCTGCTGATCGGCGCTAAATGCGGGGCGCATACCGTGCCTTACATAGAGAGCCGCAACCCGACCGCCCGCGTCGAGCATGAAGCGACGACCTCCAAGATCGCCGACGATCAGCTTTTCTATTGCCTGCAACGGGGCATCGGCCAGGAAGAGGCGGTGGCGCTGATCGTCAACGGCTTCTGCAAGGAAGTGCTCCAACAACTTCCCATGGAGTTCGCGGTCGAGGCGCAGAAGTTGGTCGGCATCAGTTTGGAAGGTAGCGTTGGATGATGCTTGAGATCAAAGACCTTCATGCCTCTATTGGCGGCAAGGAAATCCTCAAAGGCCTGAGCCTCACCGTGGACGCTGGCGAGGTGCATGCGATTATGGGGCCGAATGGTTCCGGCAAATCGACGTTGTCGTATGTGCTCGCGGGCCGTGCCGGTTACGAGATCACTGCCGGAAGCGTCACTTACAAAGGCGAAGATCTGAACGCGCTCTCGCCGGAAGCACGCGCCGCCAAAGGGGTGTTCCTGGCAATGCAATACCCGGTCGAGATCCCGGGAGTGACCACGCTGATGTTCCTGAAGACAGCGCTCAATGCCCAGCGCCGCGCGCGCGGTGAGAAGGAGCTTGATGCGATGAGCGTGCTTAAGCGCGTGCGCGGAAAGGCTGCAGAGCTCAAGATATCTGAAGAGATGCTCAAGCGTGCCCTGAATGTCGGTTTCTCGGGCGGCGAGAAGAAGCGCTTGGAAATCCTGCAGATGTCGCTGTTCGAGCCGTCTCTGGCGGTGCTCGACGAGACGGATTCCGGCCTCGATATCGATGCACTGCGTCTCGTGGCTGAGGGCGTGAACGCATTGCGTTCACCGGATCGCGCGATGCTTGTGATCACGCATTACCAGCGCTTGCTGGACTACATCGTGCCAGACAAAATCCATGTGCTTTCTGACGGTCGTATTATCAAAGAGGGCGGCAAGGAGCTGGCGCACGAGCTGGAAGCCAAGGGTTACGAGCAGATCATCAAGGACGCCGCATGACTGCTTTGCGCGCCAAAGCTGCCGAAGACTTCCGCGCTCACGGCGTGCCGCACCGGCGTGTCGAGGCGTGGAAATATTCCGATCTGAAATTGGCCATCGACGCGGACCAGGTCATTTCGGCCGGCGCTGCCAAGTGGACCATCGAAGCCGATGGCGTCGAGATGATCGATGTCGGCGAGGGCGGCTCCGCGGGCGCGATGGGCGAAGCATCATTGGCGTTTGCCGGGGTTGGCTTCGGATTGCGCGTCGCGAAAACAGGCAAGGTGCGCGTCACATTCGCGACACCCGGACAGGCGCGCGTGCGCATCGTTGTCGAACCCGGTGCGACCCTGGACTATGTCGAGACCGCGGAAGGTGATGGCTTTCAGAACATTGGCATGGATGTGAGCGTCGGCGCTGGCGCGGTCTTCACCCATGCGCGGGTCTCTCGCAAGAGCAATGGCGTGCGCATCGAGGACATCAACGTGACCGTCGCGGAGCGCGCCAGCTATCGCATGCATGTTGCAAATTTCGGCGCTGAGCTGTCACGGCTGGAACTCAAGATCGCGCTGAACGGCGAACGCGCATCGGCGCATCTCTCCGGTGTCAGCGTACTCGACAATGCGCATGCCGACGTGACGACGCATATCATCCACGCTAAGGGCGACACGCAAAGCACGCAGCTCTTCAAGCATGTCGCGTGCGGCAAGGCGCGCGCAGTCTATCAGGGCAAGATCACGGTGACCGAAGGCGCCAACGGTTCAGACAGCCGCCAGACCGCCAAGGCGTTGCTGCTTGACGAACGCGGGGAAGCCGATTTGAAGCCCGAACTGGAAATCTTCGCCGATGATGTGAAGTGCGCCCATGGTGCGGCGGTCGGCGATCTGGACGCGGATTCGCTGTTCTATTTGCGCGCCCGCGGCATTCCAGAAAATGAAGCGCGAGGGCTGCTCATTCGCGCATTCCTGCACGAGGCGTTCGACGGCGTAGGCGACGAGTTGCGCGAGGTGCTATGGGCACCGGTCGAGGAGGCGCTATGAACGCTCCCGCCAAGACGTTGTTCGACCCGAAAGTCGCGCGCAAGGATTTCGAGATCCTGTCGCGCGAGGTTTACGGCAAGCTGCTCGTCTATCTCGACAGCGCTGCGTCGGCGCAGAAGCCTCGCCAGGTCCTGGACGCGATGCGCGATTTCGCGGCAGGCGAATATGCCAATGTTCATCGCGGGGTGCACTATCTCTCGGCCGCCTCGACAGAGCGTTACGAGGCCGCGCGGGAGACCGTGCAGCGCTTTTTGAACGCGTCGAAGCCAGAAGATATCGTCTTCACAAAGGGTGGGACCGAAGCGATCAATCTCGTGTCCTATTCCTGGGCCGCGCCGCGCCTCCAGCCGGGTGACGAGATTGTGCTCAGCGTAATGGAGCATCATTCCAATATCGTGCCGTGGCATTTCCTGCGTGAACGCCAGGGAGCCATGTTGCGCTGGGTTGATGTGGCGGACGATGGCTCGCTGGATGCAGACGCGGTCGATGCTGCCATCGGACCCAGAACGAAACTTGTTGCCGTGTCTCACATGTCGAATGTGCTTGGCACATTGTCGCCGCTCAAGGAGATTGTCGCGCGTGCCCATGCGAAGGGTGTGCCGGTGCTGGCCGATGGCTGCCAGGGCGCGGTGCACGAGGCCGTGGATGTGCGGGATCTCGACATCGATTTCTACGCTGTGACTGCGCACAAGCTCTACGGCCCGACGGGCATCGGCGCGCTTTATGCCAAGCAAGCGCATCTCAAATCCATGCGGCCGTTCAACGGAGGCGGCGAGATGATCCGCGAAGTCTCTCGCGAAAACGTCTCCTATGCCGATCCGCCGGCACGCTTTGAGGCTGGCACGCCGCCGATCATCGAGAGCGTTGGGTTTGCGGCGGCAATCGATTATCTCTCGGCGTTCGATCGCGCGGCGATCAAGGCGCATGAACACGATCTTTATGCCTATGCGCGTGAGCGGGTACGGGAATTCAACTGGCTGCGTGTGATTGGCGATGCGCCGGGGAAGGGCGCGATCCTGTCCTTTGAGACCGAAGGCATGCACGCGCATGATCTGGCGACCATCCTCGACCGCGAGGGCGTGGCGGTGCGGGCGGGGCATCACTGCGCGCAGCCGCTGATGCAGCGCTTCGGCACGGCGTCAACGACGCGTGCTTCGTTTGCGCTTTACAACACCCGCGCCGAGGTGGACTTGCTGATCGAGGCGCTGGCCAAGGCGCGGAAGATATTGGTTTGAGCATGATGGACGACTCCCTGCGCGAGCTTTACCAGGACGTGATCCTTGATCACTCGCGTCACCCCAGGCATTTCGGGCCGCTGCCCGATGCGACGCACACGGGCGAGGGCTACAATCCGCTGTGTGGCGACCGGGTGAAGATTTATCTCGATCTCGACGGGTCGAACCGCATTGCGGATATCAAGTTCGAAGGCAAGGGCTGCGCGATCAGCCAGGCGTCGGCATCGCTGATGACCGACATGCTGATCGGACGTACGATCGCCGAGGCGGACAAGCTGATGGGGGGCTTCCTGCACATGGTGAAGGGCGAGGCCGATATCGGCGAGCTGAACGCAGACGACCGTGAAAGGCTGGAGGTCATGGCGGGCGTCTCGGCATTTCCCATGCGCGTCAAATGCGCGACACTCGCGTGGCACACGATGAAGTCGGCAATAGAGGGCGGCCAGGCCGCAAAAAGCGAATGAATGCCGAGCCGACAAAAGTGGAGGTGAAAGGCGAGGCACTTGCGCTGAACGCGGAGGAGCTTGAGGACTTCACCCAGAAGCTCATCGTAGCGCTGAAGACTGTCTACGATCCGGAAATCCCGGTCGATATCTACGAACTTGGACTCATCTACAAGGTCGATGTCGCGGACAACAAGGATGTAGTGGTCGATATGACACTGACGGCGCCGAACTGCCCCGTCGCGGGCGAGATGCCCAAGATGGTGCAGGACGCGCTCGAAGGCGTCGATGGCATCGGCAAGGTCACAGTAGCCATGACCTTCGATCCGCCATGGACGCCGGAACGGATGAGTGAAGAAGCGAAACTCGAACTAAACATGTTCTGATGGAAACGACGTCGACAACGACCAGACCGAAGCGCGAGCGTCCGAAAGCTGTGCGGTTGAGCGACGCCGCGGCGACGCGCATCCGTGAGATCATGGATAATGCCGAGGGCAAGTATCAGGGCGTGCGCGTCGGCGTGACGAACGGCGGCTGCGCCGGCATGAGCTATACGATGGACTATGCCGAAGACGTCAAGCCGCTCGACGAGGTGGTCGAGGACAAGGGCGTGAGGATATTCATCGATCCCAAGGCGATTCTGTTCCTGATCGGCACCGAGATGGATTTCGTGCGCGAGAAACTCGGCGCGCGCTTCGTGTTCAACAATCCGAACCAGACCGCTGCGTGCGGCTGTGGCGAGAGCGTCTCGATCACGCCCGCGAAAGTGTGATGGCGGTGGATCCGCACCGCTTCGACGATCTCTTCTCAGAGTTCGGCCCAATTGTGCTGCGCCGGTTCTTTGGCGGCGAGGGGATTTATGCCGGCGAGATCATGATCGGCATGGTGTTCGACGACATCGTGTATTTCACAACGGATGCGGAAACGCGCGGGGCGTTCCTGGCGGAGAAGTGCAAACCGTTCACGTTCGAAAAGCGCAGCACCGGAGAGACTGTCGAAACTCACTGGTACGCGATGCCGGACCGTCTCTACGACGAGCCGGAGGAACTGGCGCGATGGGCGCGAAGGGCGCTAACCGTTGCGGCCAATTCAGAGTCGACAAAGAAAAAGCAGGCGAATCGCGGGCATGCGCCTGTGCCTCCTCGTTCGAGGCGGAAGTCCTAGCTCACCCCAAGTGCACACGCTTCTCGGGCGTGAGGTAATATTTGTTGTCCGGCTTGATCTCCGGGAGCGCGACGTACCAATTGTCGTCGTTTCGGACGACACCGTTGACGCGATATCCTTCCGGGCCGTGGCTGCGCGACGTCTACAACGCGTTCATGGACCAGCCCGCGCTTGAGAGTATCTGCGGTATGACGGTGGCCTTCATCTAGTTGCCGTTGCCATACAGGAAGAAATCGTTTCCCGACGCGACGGTCTTGTCGAGATAGCCGAGATTGACGCCCCATTGTGGCGTGGCGGGACCGGCTGCATGGACGGGAAGGGCAACCGGGCAAAGCGCGGCGATGCGAAGCAATTTGATCATGTGAAATCCCCCCGGAGAAAAAAAGGGCGCCGCAAGTCTTTGCGGCGCCCTGTGTTTACTACCAGAGATGAACGCGCTGGTCGGGTGCGAGGTAGTACTTGTTACCCTGTTTCACGCCGAACGCGTCATACCATTCATTCTGGTTGCGCGTCGCGCCGATCGCGCGCTGCATCGGCGGGCTGTGCTCGTTCGAGAGCACCTGCTGGCGCAGGGCACCGTCACGAAGCTTGCCGCGCCAGATCTGGGCGAAGCCGAGATAGAAGCGCTGGTCGCCCGTGAAGCCGTCGATCACCGGCGCCGGCTTGCCGCCGAGCGAGATGTGATAGGCCTTGAGCGCGATGGCGATGCCGGCGTTGTCGGCAACGTTCTCGCCCATCGTGAAAGCGCCGTTGACGTGCAGGCCGGGCAGGGGCTCGTAAGCGTCGTATTGCTTGCCGAGCATCGTGGTCTTGGCCTGGAACGTCTTCAGGTCGGCATCCGTCCACCAGTTCTGGAACACGCCGTCGGCATCGAACTTCGCACCCTGGTCGTCGAAGCCGTGGCTGATCTCGTGGCCGATGACCGCGCCGATGCCGCCATAGTTCACGGCATCATCCGCATTGGGATCGAAGAACGGCGGCTGCATGATCGCGGCCGGGAACACGATCTCGTTCCACTGCGAATTGTTGTAGGCGTTCACGGTCGGCGGCGACATGCCCCATTCGGTCTTGTCGGTCGGTTCGTCGATGCGCTTCGCCTGGCGATTCCATTCAAACTGGTTGGCGCGGTGGATGTTGCCGATGAGATCGTCACGCCTGATCTCAAGGGCGGAGTAGTCGCGCCACTTGTCGGGATAGCCGATCTTGATCGTGAACTTATGGATCTTCTCCTCGGCCTTGGCTTTTGTCTCCGGGCTCATCCAGTCGAGCGTTTCGATGTCGGCTTCATAGGCCTTGAGCAGATTGTGCACGAGCTCGAGTGCCTTCGCCTTGGCTTCGGGCGGGAAGTACTTCGACACATAGACCTTGCCCAACGCTTCGCCCATCCGGTCGTCGAGCAGATGCGTCGCGCGCGTCGCGCGTGGTAGCTGCTGGGAGTTGCCCTGCAGCGTCGTGCCATAGAATGCAAAATTCTCGTCGTCCACGGCCTTCGGCAGATACGCCGCATAGGTGTGGAGATAATGTAGGGTCAGATAATCTCGCCACACTTCGACTGGCGTTTCCTCGAAGATGACTGCCAGCTTTGGAAACGCGCTCTTTTCGGCCACGACGACTTGATGCTTGTCGTCGAGCTTGAGACCGGTCTTCGAGAATAGGGCGACCCATGGCATCTGTGGCGCCATGGCCTTGAGCTCGCCAAAGCTCATCGGATTGTAGACTTTGTCGACGTCGCGGCGATCGGCGTTCGCCCAATCTGCTTCGGCCATTTTGTGCTCGAGGTCATAAACCGCCTCGGCGCGCTTCTCGCCGCCCTTGACACCGGCGAGCGCAAACATCGCGACCATGTGCTTCTTGTACGCGTCGCGCGTCTTGGCGAGCTCGGCGTCGTCCTTCAGGTAGTAGTCGCGGTCCGGCATACCGAGACCGGACTGTCCCAATTCGATGTCATAGGCGTTCGGATTCTTGGCGTTGATGCCGATCCCAAAACCGACAGGGCTGTCGAGCTGTAAGGCAGGGTCGCCCATGGCGGCTGCGATATCCTCATGCGTCTTCAGATGCGCAATCATGTTGAGATCGTGCTTGACCGGCGCCATGCCTTTCGCATCGAGCGCCTTCTGATCGACGAAGCCATCGTAGAGATCGCGGAGCTTCTTTTCTTCAACGCTCAACTGATCATACGGGCGCGCATCGAGAGATGCAGCGATCTCCTGCATGCGCTTTTCGCTCAGGACGCGCAGGTCCTGGAAAGAACCTGTCGAACTGCGGTCCGCCGGAATTTCAGCAGTCTTGTACCATGTGCCGCTCGCGTACATGAAGAAGTCGTCGCCGGGCTTCACGCTCTTGTCCATCGCGGAGGTATCAAACCCCCACGTGCCGTATTGGGTCTTCGGCGCGCCATGGGCCGCCGTGATCGCAACGCTCGCGGTCAAACCCGCAAGCGCAATCAAACTCCGTCGCATCAAGTGTCTCCGTTGGATAGGGCGCGCGAATGCAGCCCCGATTGGGAACTATAGGTAATGCTATCACAGAGTGACACAAGTCACGCCGTCGCGAGCGCCGGGGCTTTGCGCGCGGAATGGTTCGTTACGGCATTTCTGAAGAACGCGTAATCTTATGTCCCATTTACCAAAGCCGCACGCTCTAATCATAGGCCTTTGAATTGGGCGGGCCGTTTCTGAAGGAAGGCTGTCACGCCCTCGACAAAGTCTTCAGTCCGGCCAGCACGCTGTTGAGCCATGCGTTCCTGATCGATCTGCTGCTCAAAAGTGTTGTGCGGGCTCTCCCAATACAAGCGGCGCAGGAGCGACAGAGAGTAAGGTCCCTCCGCCATTCGCCGGGCAAGTTTCATGGCCTCATCCATAAGCGTGGTGTCGTCGAATACCCGATTGATAAGCCCCCATTCGAGCGCCGTCTCCGCGGGCAGTTTTTCCGCCAGCAGCGAAAGTTCGCGCGCGCGGGCCAGGCCGATCAGCCGTGGAAGCATCCAGGTCGAACCGCCGTCGGGAACGAGACCAATGCGCGCGAATGCCTGGAGGAAATAAGCGGAGCGCGCCGCCACGACAATGTCGCCCATAAGAGCGATGCTCATGCCGATACCGGCAGCAACACCATTGACGGATGTCACGATGGGCAGGGGGAAATCACGTAGGCGACGCAGGAATGGATGATAGGCCGTCTCGAGCGCATCGCCGGCAGAGGCCGCCGCCGAGCGTCGCGACTCCGCAGCTTCCGAAAGATTTGCGCCTGAACAGAAGCCGCGACCTTCGCCCGTTATCACCAACGCACGATATCCGCTGTCGGCTTTGGAGATCGTCGAAAGCGCATGCGCAGCGCCGTTGACCATCGAGACCGACGCGGCGTTCAGGCTTTCGGGGTGATTCAAGGTCAGCACGGCGACACTGCCGTGCGCCGTCACATAGCAACGTTCAAAGTCCGTCCGCATGGCGCCCTCGATGTTTGGTCGCCGACAGCATAGCGGCAATTGAATGCGATTGAAGCGTTACGCCACGTTAATTTCGATCTCTTCCGGCTCGCCTTCGTGGACGACGCGATTGCGGCCATGGCGCTTTGCGCGATAAAGGCACGCGTCGGCGCGCCGAATGAGCGACGCAGCGGTATCGCCTTCCGCCAATTGTGCAACGCCAATGGAGACCGTGATTGTTCCGAGAATTTCGCCGGTGGATTTCTTCACTAGGTTCTTGCTCTGCACGAATGCTCGGATCTGGTCAGCAAGTGTCGCCGCGGTGTGCAAAGTTGTCCGCCGGACAATGATCGCGAATTCCTCGCCGCCAAACCGGGCTACCGTGTCGCGCCCCTTGATGTTGTCCGACATGCATCGCGATACGAGGCGCAATACCTGATCGCCCGTCTGATGTCCCCAGGTATCATTGAATCGCTTGAAGTGATCGATATCACACATCAACAGCGCGACGGTATCGCGGCCAGCGAGCGCGTCTTCGACGGCGACGGCCAGGGCAGTATCGAACGCCTTGCGGTTCGCAATTCCTGTCAGGCTGTCTGTCAGGCTTTCTTTGCGTACGTCGTCGAGCTGAGCTCTTAAGACGTTCACTTGTTGGGACGAGGCCTGCAACTCGGTTTCGAGTTTCTGCGTGCGCGCCTGCATCGTGCGCGTCGCGACGACAAGCGTGTCGACGAATTCGCGCAGTTCCGCAGGCGACTGTCCGTTGCCAAGCGCGCCGGTCGCGCGCGACAGCGTATTTCCATAATCGCTGGCATCGCGGCCAGCGGCCTCCAACTTCGCCAGCACCTCGTTCAAGGTGGCGGACACGCTGGCGCTGGCGTTGTCCAGTGCTTGCGTCGTGCGCGCGCTGGACAGGCAGCGGTCACGAAGGTCATTCAGGAGATCGGTCGTGAAAGGCCTCCGCGAGGAGATGATGGCATCCATTGCGGCGGCGAGCCCGGGATTGCCGCCGGAGGCATAGGTGTAGAACAGCTCAAAATTGTCCGGCGTCGGAACGACACCGCATTCACCCATGAGGGCGAGCGCCGTTTTCGCCAGCGCTTGTTCTCGTTCCTGCAAGTACAAATTGGTCCCCGGGCGGCCGATGATCTGTTTCGGCGAGTGTGCCTTCCGGAGCGTAAGAAACGGTTAACTGAGGCATTGCTGCTGTTGGTCGACGCTGCTTTAATTGACAAAATATCAATTTCGGGAACGCCATGGAAAACGATCGCGTGTCGGGGATGGTCCAGCCGCAACCGGAGTCTGATGGACGAATGCGCGATGTTCTGGCGCGCCAGAAGCAGGCGCATATCAGAGAAGGCGCACCCAGCGCAGAAAAGCGCATCGAATTGATCGACCGCGCGATCGGCCTGCTGGTCGGACACAAGGATGCCATCACCGAGGCGCTGCGCGAGGATTTCGGGCATCGCTCCGTTCACACCAGCCTGTTCACCGACGTGTCGGGTTCCATCGGTCCGCTGAAGCATGCCAAGGCACATCTTAAGATGTGGATGAAGCGCGAGAAGCGCAAGGTTTCGCCGGCGATCCTTGGACTCTTCGGGGCCAAAGCCTATGTCGACTACCAGCCGAAAGGCGTCGTCGGCGTCATCAGCCCTTGGAATTTCCCATTCAACCTGACCTTCACGCCGCTCGCAGGCATCTTCGCGGCGGGCAATCGCGTGATGATCAAGCCGAGCGAGTTCACGCCGCGCTGCTCGGAGCTGATGGCGCGGATGTTTGCCTCAGCCTATGACGAGACCGAAGTCGCGGTGTTCGCAGGCGGACCGGATGTCGGCGCGGCGTTCTCGCGACTGCCGTTCGACCACCTGTTGTTCACCGGCGCGACCTCCATCGCCTATCACGTCCAGCGCGCCGCCGCGGAGAACCTTGTGCCGACGACATTGGAGCTCGGCGGCAAGTCGCCTGTCATCGTCTCCAATTCTGCCGACATCGATCTCACCGCCAAGCGCGTGATGATGGGCAAGACCATGAATGCCGGCCAGATCTGTCTTGCGCCCGATTACGTGATGGTGCCGAAGGACAAGGCCGGTGCGTTCGTCGGCGCCGTCACCAATGCGGTGACGGCGATGTATCCGACGATCAAGGAAAATCCCGACTATTCCTCCGTGATCGATCAGCGCCATTACGATCGTCTCATGGGCTATATCGATGACGCGAAGTCCAAGGGCGCCGAGATCGTCGAGATCAATCCGGCACGCGAGGACTTCCGCCAGCAGCCATTCCACAAGATCCCGCCGACGATCGTGCTCAATCCGACGGACGACATGAAGATCATGCAGGACGAGATCTTCGGTCCGCTTCTGCCGGTGAAGACCTATGACAAGGTCGACGAGGCGATCTCCTATGTGAACGAGCATCCGCGGCCGCTCGGACTTTATTACTTTGGGCAGGACAAGTCAGAGCAGGAAAAGGTCCTGATCGGCACGACATCCGGCGGCGCCACGGTCAACGACGTCATCATGCATGTGGCGATGGAAGATTTGCCGTTCGGCGGCGTCGGTCCCTCGGGCATGGGCGCATATCACGGCATCGATGGCTTCAGGACGTTCAGCCATGCCAAGGCCGTCTATCAGCAGGTGAATAAGGACCTGACCGCGATGATGCGTCCGCCCTACGGCGCCAAGTTCATGAAGATGGTGAGCGGCGGGATCAAGCCCTGATCAATAGCTCTTGGGCTTCTTCGCGTCGCCGCGTTTGACCTTCTTTTCGGCGGCTTTCACCGAACTGCTATCTGCAGTTTTCGGTTTGGTTGAGCGCTCGGTGGGAGCGCCGACCGAACCCGGTGAAAACGAGGGCGCGTCGCTCGCGGGAAAGGAATCCTCGCTCTGCTCATCGACCGAACCAGGCTTGCTGTGCGTCTTGCCGTCGGCGTCGCGTTTGTGCTTTTCCATGCTGCGCGTTCCCACTGATTCCTCAAGAGAACGCGCGGCAGAGTGGCTTGTTCCTAGGCGTCGGCAGCGTCTTCTTTTTTCTTGGCGCGCGCGGGCTTTTCCACGGTAGGCGGCAGCTTTACAGGCCGCAGGAGAAATGCGGGAAGCTGGCTGCGGATATCGGCGGGCTCCGGCTCGCGCTCATGAATCTTGGGCGCTCGTTGTTGGTGCTGATGTGTTTGCTTCTGCCGATGATCCTGACGGTTGTCGTGGCGCGGCTGCTGTTTGGGCGGCGGCGGCGCGGCTTGTTCGACCACCGACGCCACGGCGACCGGGGCGGCAGGCGCCATCGGCGCGACCTGGCCATGCGGCTTGACGGGGTATGAACGCTTGTCGCGGTCGTTGCGTCCGCCGCGCTGCTGCTTGCCACGACCGCCTCGGCCTGCGCGATCGTCGCGCGGCGGCCGTGCCTGGACGGCCTCATTCAGACCTTCAAGCTTGCGCGCCTCGAATTTCTTGCCGATCAGCTTCTCAATCGCCTCGACATATTTCGTGTCGCGCGGTGTCATCAGCATGTAGGTGTGACCTGAGCGTCCCGCGCGGCCAGTGCGCCCGATGCGATGAACATAGTCGTCGGGATGATAGGGAGCGTCGAAATTGAAGACGTGGCTGACTGCGGGGATATCGAGACCGCGCGCGGCGACATCGCTCGCCACCAGAAAATCGAGAGTGCCGGCACGGAACCCGTCCAGCGTCCGTGTACGGACGGACTGGTCGAGGTCGCCATGCAGCGGCGCAGCGTTGAAGCCATGCTTCTGCAGCGACTTGGCGACGATGTCGACGTCGGTCTTGCGATTGCAGAACACGATCGCGTTCCTGACGTTGTTGTCGCGGATCAGGCGGCGCAGCGCTTCGCGCTTGGCCCAGTCATTGGCCGGGACGTGGATCACTTCCTGCGTGATGTTGGCAGCCGTGGTCGCGGGACGGGCGACTTCGACGCGCACGGGGTTGTGCAGGAATTTCTCGGTGAGCCGCTGGATCTCCGGCGGCATCGTCGCGGAGTAGAACAGGGTCTGCCGTGTGAAAGGCAGCTTCTTGCAAATTTCTTCGACGTCCGGGATGAAGCCCATGTCGAGCATGCGGTCCGCTTCATCGACCACCAATATCTGTACTTGTCCCAGCAGCAGCTTGCCGCGCTGGAAGTGATCCATCAGGCGGCCCGGCGTTGCGATCAGCACGTCCACGCCGCGATCGAGCTTGCGGTCCTGATCTTCAAACGAGGTGCCGCCGATGAGCAGCGCCATCGAGAGCTTGTTGTACTTGCCGTACTTCTCGAAGCTTTCGGCGACCTGCGCCGCGAGTTCACGCGTCGGTTCCAGAATGAGGGAGCGCGGCATGCGCGCCTTGGCGCGACCGCGCGCCAGCAACTCGATCATCGGCAGGGTGAAACTGGCGGTCTTACCTGTGCCGGTTTGGGCAATACCGATGATGTCCCGGCGCTGGAGTACATGGGGAATGCTCTGTGCCTGGATCGGCGTGGGTGTCGTATAGCCGCTCTGTTCGACCGCTTTCAGCAGATCGGGCGACAAACCGAGGCTGTCGAAGCGCGGACCGTCGGGAATGGGATTTGTCGAGGTTTCAGAAGACGTTGGCTCGGCCGCCCGTTCGGCTGCCGATTTGAACCTCACATCTTCAGGGGGGGTACCCCCCTCCGCTACAGAAGTCGCCGTTTCGGTGGCAGGTGAGGAAATTGTCGAAGTATCCGAATGGCTTACTTCATTTACACCGGCTTCCGCGCCGGTACTCGTCACGTTCGTCATGCGCTCCTAAACGGGCGCAAGTGACGCGCCCAGTCGATCAGCCCGAATTGGCGACCGAGTCCTATATCGAACCGCAATATGGGGGTGGATGCCCCAAAGTCAACCACTTCGCTGTGATGGAACAAGAATTGCTGCTTTGAGCCTGGAAACCCCGATCCGGGACAGGACGATGAACGTCTGGAAGGTCGCAGCGATGAGTTTCGCGCTTCTCTGCTCCACGGCGTCGGCGTCCGAATACCGTGTCCTCCACAATTTCTGCGCCCATGCGGGGTGCACGGACGGTCAGTTCCCCACGGCTTCCCTGATGCTCGACGGGCGTGGAAATCTCTACGGCACCACGACGCTCGGCGGCATGCACGATACCGGCACCGTGTTTCAGATCGAACGCAGCGGCGGCGGCAATGTCTATGGCCGTCTCTATAGCTTCCAGTCTTGCGGCGGCTGTGCCGGCGGCACCAACCCACAGGCGCCGCTCATGATGGATGCGAGCGGTGCCCTGTACGGCACGGCATACAATGGCGGCACGCGCGGTGTCGGTACGCTGTTCAAGCTCTCACCTGTCGCCGATCGCTGGCACCTGCACGTGTTTCACGATTTCTGTTCGAGCTCGTTCTGCTCCGACGGTTCCAACCCGATTTCGGGCGGCGCTTATGCGCAGGCGCGTAGCGGCGCGCCTTATGACGGCACGTCGGATGTCTATGGCGTGACGATGGCCGGCGGCCAGAGCCCATACGGCGTTCTTTATCGCTGGACGCCGAAAGGCGGCGAGCACATCGCCAAGAGCTTCTGCGTCGAAGCCGATTGCGCCGATGGCGCGCAGCCGAACGGCGAGGTTGCGTTCAACGACGCAGGCTATGCCTGCGGAACGACGCGCGCCGGCGGCAAATCGCAATACGGCACGATGTATTGCCTAAATGCCGATGACAGCGCCTGGTCCTACAGCTTCTGCAGCCGCAGCAACTGTATAGACGGCAGCACGCCTTTCGCAGGCGTGGCCGCAGACGGAAGTGGAAATCTTTTCGGCACCACGCGTTACGGCGGAAAGAACGGGCAGGGCGTCGTCTATGCGATCTCGACCGCCACCGGTCATCACGAGCGCGTGGTTCATAGTTTCTGCAGCCGCGCGAATTGCGCCGACGGCAAAAACCCGATGAGCGGCGTGCTGCTGATCGATGGCGCGATCTACGGAACGACATCGCGCGGCGGAAAGTATGATGGCGGCACGGTGTTCAAGATCGACGCGGAGGGCCGTGAGACCGTGCTGCATTCCTTCTGTCATGCCGCCAACTGCACCGATGGCTATGCGCCGCAGGCCGGCCTGACGACGGACGGCAACGGCCATCTGTTTGGCACCACCACGCAGGGCGGCCGCTATACCGGCGGCACGGTGTTCGAAGTCGATCTCTAAGCTGCCGTTGACCCGGCCCACCTGACGCGCAAGGCTGTGCGTCGCATCTGGCGGGCACGGGCACATGGCAAAATACGATTGGGGCGCGGTCGCGCGCATCCTGGCGTTGACTTTGATCGCGGTCGCGTTCTGGTGGATCGCGAAATACAGCTATGCCAAGCCGCAGGTTCTCACCGCCGACGCGCCGGCCACGATGTTCTCCGCCGGACGCGCCGAAGCGACGCTCGCGCGGGTTCTTGGGCCCGAGAAGCCACATCCGGTTTCGAGCGACGAGAATGCCGCGGTGCGCGCGCGCATCCAGAAAGAGTTCGCTTCGATCGGCGTGAAAACGTCCACCTACAAGGCATTCACCTGCAACGCCTGGCGCGGCTTCCGCGCTGTGCCATGTGGGACGGTCACAGACATTCTGGCCGAGGTCGTGCCGGGCTCGGGCAAGGCGATCATTCTTCTTGCACACTATGATTCCGTGCCAGCCGGCCCCGGCGCATCGGACGATGAGTCCGGCGTGAGCATCGTTCTGGAAACCGTGCGCGCGTTGCAGGCGCGCGGCGGCAGGAGCAGGCATCCGGTTCTGGCGGTGATCACCGACGGTGAGGAAGCGGGATTGCTCGGCGCGCAGGCGTTTCTCGAGAATCCCCGGCTCAAGGCGCGCGTCGGCGCGGTGGTGAATGTCGAGGCGCGCGGCACGCGGGGCCGCAGCCTGCTGTTCCAGACCAGCCCCGGCGATTCAAAGCTGATCGATCTTTACGCGAAGAGTCTTCCGTATTACGCAACCAGTTCGCTCTATGCGGAGATTTATCGTTTTCTTCCGAACGATACCGACCTGACCCTGTTCATCAAGCAGGGCTTCACGTCGTTCAACTTCGCGTTCTCGGAGAACGTCGCCGACTATCACACGCCGCTCGACCGCCGCGACAATCTCGCGCCGCTTACCCTGCAGGAGCAGGGCGAGAATATGCTCGGCGTCGCGTCCGCGCTCGAGCAGACGGATTACGACGCCCTGAAAGGCGCCGACGACGTCTATCTCGATATCTTCGGCAAATTTCTGCCGCGCATGCCGAAGCCATGGGCTTTGCCGCTCGCAGTTGTGGCATTCCTTCTTCTGAGCGGCGCCGCAATGCGCGCGCAGGCGCCGGAGGCATCGCGCGGGAAGTGGTTTGTGGCATTGTTGCTGCCGCCAGCGCTCATTGCCGTCTCGGTCATTACCGGTTTTGTGCTGCACTTCATCGCGCAGGTGATTTCGGGGCAGCCCGATCCGTCCTATGCCTATCCGATAGCGCTCAGAGAAGGGCTTGGGTTCGGTGTTCTGGCCGCAGCGCTTCTGACCGCGCGCATGGCGAATGCGCGGCTGGCGTTGCTCTCGATCTGGCTCTGGTTCGGATTGTTCAGCGTTGCCACGGCTGCGTTCCTGCCCGGCATCAGTCCTTATTTCCTGTTCCCGGCAGTGCTTGCGGCGCTCGCGGGCCTGATTGTTATCGTGGCGCCGGAAGCCGCTGCCGGCATCGTCGGCGCGATCCTGTTCATTCCTGCCGCCGTCGTCGGCTTGTCGATCTGGATAAGCCTCGTCGCCACCGGCGAGACGTTGATGGGTCTTAAGCTGCATGAGCTGTTCACTGTGCCGGCCGCGTTCGCCGCGATGATGCTGCTGCCATTTGTGAATGCAACCGCGATGCCGCGCAGCACATGGCGCGACTGGTATGGCGCCGCCATTGCCGGTTCGCTGATCGCGACGATTATCGCCGGCTTCCAGCCGGCCTACAGCAGGACGCAGGCGCAGCGTCTCAGCATCCGCTACGTCCAAAGTGGTGATAGCGCGAAATGGGCGCTCGACGCCGATGCGCCTTTGCCGCCGCCTCTACGTGCCGCTGCGGACTTTTCGAAGACGCCGCAAGTGGTCCTAAGAGGGCCATTCCCATCATACTTCACCGCACCCGCGGGCAAGGCCCAGTTCCCCGCACCACAGGCGAAGATCGTCTCCGATGCCGTTGTGGCGAGCGCGCGCCGGATCACAGTTGCGCTCAGTGGCTCGCCTCAAGCAGATGCGATGTTCATGGTCATCCCGAAAGAAATGAAACTCACCTCCGTCGATATCCACGGCGAGCATCTCGTTGCGCCGAAAGACAACGATACCGACACGATCCTGGCCTGTGCCTCGCGCGACTGCGCCAACGAAGTGATTGGATTCGAATTTGCGTCCCGTGCCGCGTTCAAGCTCTCCTTCGGAGAGCAGCGCTATGGCGCACCGCCGTCAGCCGCGAAGCTGATCGCCGCGCGGCCGAAGAGCGCCATTCCTTCGCAGACGGGAGACATCGTGGTCCTCACCAATAGCATTGCCGTGGAGGCGAAGTGACGCCGCACGGTCCGCTTTATTGCGAAACCGGCCATCCCTGGCTGTTCATGGCCGAGCCGGTGAACACGATCACCAACGCGTTTATCGTTCTCGCAGCAATCCTGGCGTGGCGCGAAGTGCGGCGCGCGAAGGTCGGCATGCCGTTCGATCTTACGATCCTGCTGTTCCTGTTATTCGCGACCGGCATTGGCAGCTTCTTCTGGCACGCCTTCCGAACGCGCGTCGCGCTGGCGTTCGACGCTTTGCCGGGCTTGCTGTTTCTCTTCGTCTTCTCGGGATTGTGGATCAACCGGCTGTTCGGCCGCTGGGCGGCAATCTTCGGAGCCTTTGGCCTGCTCATCGCCGCTGCTGGAAGCATCTACCTGACGGTCACGCTGTTTCCAGTCATGCGGACATTTCCGCCTGCGATCTCACTGGCGCCCGGTTACGCGACGATCTCGCTGATCGGCTTCTCGCTGGTGGTGGTGACGGTGCGCAAAATCGGTTGGACATCGGCGGAAATCGTCGCGGGAGCGCTGGTCTGCGCGATCACGGCGGCGGTGTGCCGCTCGATCGATCTGGCGGTGTGCAGCGTCATCCCGTTCGGAACGCATTTCCTCTGGCATATTCTGCTGTCGACAGCGGCCTATCTCGGGATCGTGTTCCTGTTGCGGCAGAAGGTGCGCGAGGCTCATGCTTCGACAGGCTCATGCTTCGACAGGCTCAGCATGAGGAGTTGAGTTACGTCCTCACCCTGAGCTTGTCGAAGGGTGAAGCCTAGACGTCGATCTCTTTCGCGAACTGCGCGTTTTCCTGGATGAACTGGAAGCGCAGTTCCGGCTTCTTGCCCATCAGGCGCTCGACGAGGTTCTCGGTGTGCTTGCGCTCGCTGTCGGCGACGCCGACCTGCACCAGTGTGCGGTGACCGGGACGCATCGTCGTTTCCTTGAGCTGCGCCGGCATCATCTCGCCGAGGCCCTTGAAGCGTGAAACCTCGACCTTTGCATTCGCCTTGAACTGCGTCTTCAGGATGCGTTCGCGGTCCTTGTCGTCGCGCGCGTACATGATCGTGCCGCCATGGCTGAGGCGATAGAGCGGTGGCATCGCGAGGAAGAGGTGTCCATTCGCGATCAGCTGCGGCATCTCACGATAGAAAAATGTGAGCAGGAGCGAGGCGATATGTGCGCCGTCGACATCGGCGTCGGTCATCACGATCACGCGTTCGTAGCGCAAATCCTCGTCGCGGTATTTCGCGCCGGTGCCGCAACCGAGCGCCTGTACCAGATCGGCGAGTTCCTGGTTCTGCTGGAGCTTTCCAGCGCCCGCGCTTGCCACGTTCAGGATTTTTCCGCGCAGCGGCAGGATCGCCTGTGTATTGCGGTCGCGCGCCTGTTTGGCGGACCCGCCGGCACTGTCGCCTTCGACGAGAAACAGTTCCGTTCCATTCTGGCCGTCGCGCGTGCAGTCGGCGAGCTTGCCGGGAAGCCGGAGTTTGCGCGTCGCGGATTTGCGCTGGGTCTCTTTCTCCTGCCGCTTCTTAAGCCGGTCCTCAGCCTGATCGATAACGAATTCGAGCAAGCGATCGGCTTCCTGAGGATTTTCCGCCAGCCAATGGTCGAAGTGATCCTTGACCACGTTCTCGACCAACCGCTGCGCGTCCGGCGTGGAGAGTTTGTCTTTGGTCTGGCCCTGGAATTCCGGGTCACGGATGAAAACGGATAACACCGCGCAGGCGCCGGACATCACATCGTCTGTCGTGATCAGCGCGGTCTTTCGATTGCCCTCACCATAGGTGCGCAACGCCTTCGTCAGCGCGTTGCGCAGACCCTGCTCATGCGTTCCGCCCTGCGATGTCGGGATCGTATTGCAATAGGAATGCACAAACGGATCGATCTGCGGCGTCCACACCACGGCCCATTCGACCGCGCCCTTACCGTCGCGGTTCTCTGTCCGGCCCGAGAAGCTGCGTTGCGTAACCGTGCGGTTATTTCCGATCTCGCTGTTGAGGAAATCGAGAAGGCCGCCGGGGAATTTCAAGACTTCCTGGGCCGGCGTTTCGCCCTTGATCAGCGACGGATCACATTTCCAGCGGATCTCGACGCCGCGGAACAGATAGGCCTTTGACCGCGCCATGCGGTAGAGCATCGCTGGCGAGAAATGCGTGTCGTTGCCGAAGATCTGCGGATCGGGATGGAAGGAGACGATCGTGCCGCGCCAGTTGACGGCGCCGAGGTCTTTCAATTTTCCGATCGCCTTGCCGCGCTCGAAGCGCATCTTGTGGCCATGGCGGTCACGCGCGACATCGACTTCCATCCAGTCCGACAGCGCATTCACCACCGATGCGCCGACGCCGTGCAGGCCGCCGGACGTGTCGTAGACTTTGCCGCCGAATTTTCCGCCGGCGTGCAGCGTCGTCATGATCACTTCGAGCGCCGACTTGTTCTTAAACTTCGGATGAGGATCGACCGGTATGCTGCGGCCATTGTCGCGGACGGTGAGAATGTCGCCGGGTTCCAACTCGAGCTCGATCCGCGACGCATGCCCGGCAACCGCTTCGTCCATCGCATTGTCGAGGATTTCCGCCGCCAGATGATGCAGCGCATGCACATCAGTGCCCCCGATATACATGCCCGGCCGGCGGCGGACGGGTTCCAGGCCCTCCAGGACCTCGATGTCCTTGGCGGTGTAGCCCTTGGAAGGCGCGGAACTGGAGTCGAACAGATCTGGAGACTTGGCCATGGCGCTTTCATACGGGAATCCGCGATTCGCGGATGCTGCAGGTTAACGAAACCTTGCCGTCCGCGCACCTGAACAAGATGCACACGCGTGCGGCCGCGGAAGGTCTCCGTTAACACGCTGTGTGTATAGAAGGCAGCGTGGATACGCACGCACCCGCTCAGACGACCGGCGCCGCTCCGCCCAAGGAGGATTTGCGCGATCTCGATGCGCGCCTGAAGCAGATCGTCGCGAGCCTTCCGCCGTCAGTGGTCTACAACCCGTTGATGACGGCCTTTGCGTCGGTTCCATTCCTGGTCGGGCCGGAAACGTTCGGCCATATCAGTTTATGGAATATCTTCATCGCGATTGGCGTCCAGCTGGTCACCTCCGCCGCCACGCGGGTAATTTATTACGCCAATCGCGACACTGTGCGCGATCTGCATGCCAAGCAGCGCGATCTCGTGGCGCAGCAGATATTCTATTCCGCCGGCTGCGGCGCGATGGCCTGGCTGTTCTGGGTGGACGGCAATTACGTCAACAACCTCTATGTCGTGCTGTTGATGGTTTGCGTGGTGTGGGCCGGCGCCTTCACGCGCGCCGGGCACCGCCAGATCATGACGGTTGGAACCGTCACCGCCAGTGTCGTCTTCACGGCCCGCTTCGCGATCGCTCCAGGCAGCGTTGCGCATGTGATGACCTTCCTCGCCCCGTTCTGGCTGCTCTACATCTTGGGCATGGGCGCGGTGGCGCGAAAACGCGTGGATGAAATGCTCTCCGTGCGCTTCGCCAATGAGGACCTTACAGATGCGCTGCGATTGGCCCGCGACGACGCTTTGCGCAAGCGTTTCGAGGCGGAAGCGGCCAATGCATCGAAGACGATCTTCCTCGCCAACATGAGTCATGAACTGCGGACGCCGCTCAATGCCATTCTCGGTTTCTCCGACATAATCGCGGAGCAGTCCTTCGGTCCGGCGATCGACCGCTATCGCGAATACGCGCGTGATATCCATAATTCCGGCGCGCATCTGCTCAGCCTGATCAACGATCTGCTCGACGTCGCCAAGATCGAAGCCGGCAAGATGGAGATCGATCCGCAGCCACTGGATCCCGTGCCGCTGCTCGAAAGCGTGCAGCGCCTGATGGGCTCGCGCGCGGCGGCCAAGGGGCAGACCCTCGAATTCGCGATTGCGCCGGAACTTCCGAACCTGATCGCCGATCCGCGCGCCTTCAAGCAAATCGTCCTCAATCTGGTCACCAATGCGGTCAAGTTCACGCCGAACGGCGGCCGCATCGTGGTTTCGTGCGGCGCGGCATCCGGCGGCGGCTTTGTGATTTCCGTCGAAGACAACGGTCCGGGCATCCCACAGGAGAAGCTCGCAAAGATCTTCAAGCCGTTCAGCCAGGTCGACAATCGCTACGACAGCAATGGCGGCGGCACCGGGCTCGGCCTTGCACTGGTGCAGGGCCTCGCAAAGCTCCATGGCGGTTTTGCCTCCATCGAGAGCGAGATGGATTTGGGAACGAAGGTTACCGTTTACTTTCCGTTGCTCGCCGACACTTCCGCGCCGGCGCGGCGCTCGGCCAGCTAAAGCGCCGCTTTTCTCAGTAAATTTTAACGGTACGCGGCTAGAGTTTCGCGGCTCTCGTGCAGAGGGCAGGGTAAACGAAGGGCCGCTCCGTGGGTTTTGGCAAAAGGCTGCGCGTACAACGACACGCGGATGTCCGCGTTCTCAAGGCGCAACTCGATCTCACCGCCGAAGCATTGCGCGCCACGCGCATCACCGCGCCGCTTTGGGCTCTGGCGATCGCCGTCGCGGCATCCGAACTCGTCGGGCTGGTCGGCAAACTGCCTTTCGAGCGCACTGTCATCCTGCCGGCATTGCTCGCGGGCACGATGCTGCTGCTCGTGCATATCGTCTCCTTCTATTATCACGACACCTCGGGCAACGCCGGACACGAACGCACGCGCGCCTGGTTTGGGCGCATGGTCGGCCTTCAGGTCATCGTCAGCGCTGTCTGGGGCCTGATGCCCTGGCTGTTGTGGGACAGCGCGAGCCAGATCAACCACGTGTTCCTCGCCGCCGCCACCGCCTGCATCCTCGCGGGCCTTGTTGTCAGCCGCGCCGGTCACATGGACATGTTCCTCGCGAGCCTCGTGCCGTTTTCCGCGATGGCGTTCCTGCGCTTTGCATTTGGCGACAGCGTGATCGATTACGGCGCCGCGATCTTCATTCCGGTCGTGGGATTACAGCTGTTCGTCGACGGACGGCGCATCATGCATCGCCTCGACGAAGATTCGCGCCTGCGCTTCCAGGTCGAAGACCTTGCGCGCGAACTCGAGGAAACGCGCGACGACGCGCTGCGCAAGCGTTTCGAGGCGGAAACCGCGAATGCTTCCAAGACCGCGTTTCTGGCGAATATGAGTCACGAGCTGCGCACGCCGCTCAACGCCATTCTCGGTTTCTCCGAGATCATTGCGCAGGAGTGCTTTGGCCCAACCGGCTCGCCGCGCTACAAGGAATATGCCGGTGACATACATTCGTCCGGCGCTCACCTGCTGAGTCTGATCAACGACCTGCTCGACGTCGCCAAGATCGAAGCCGGCAAGATGGAAATTGAACCGCGCCCGCTCGAAGCCAAGCGCACCTTCGACCTCGCGCTGAAGCTTATCTCCGCGAAGGCGCGCGAGAGGCATCAGGACCTGTCCATTGAAGTCGACGCATCCGCGCCTCCGTTGTTCGCGGACGAACGCGCGCTAAAGCAGATCCTCATCAATCTCGTGTCGAACGCGGTCAAGTTCACGCCGGAAGGCGGACGCATCACTGTTGTCGGTAGCGCCGCGCGTGGCGGCGGGTTCCAGATCGCAGTGCAGGACAATGGCCCGGGTATTCCGCGAGAGAAGCTCGATCGCATCTTCACGCCGTTCAATCAGGTCGACAATCGCTACGACCGCCAGGCGGGCGGCACCGGCCTCGGTCTCGCGCTCATCCGCGGACTTGCCGAACTACATGGCGGACGCGCATGGCTCGAAAGCGAACCCGGCAAGGGCTGCTGCGCCTATGTCGTGCTGCCGCTCGAGGGCGAGCACATAAGAGAACGTGTCGACGCAGCAGCCTAGGTTGCTGCGTTTCGCGGCTTCATATCCGTGAATAATGTGCTTGGATCGACCCGTAGATAGGTCGAGATCAGGCGCTGCGCGTCGCCGGGCAGAGATTTGCGCAATCCTATCCAATCCTCGACATCGGCATCCGAACTGTCGATACCGGATGCAAGCTGTGCCGACGTCACATTCTGCGCCTTCACTTCTTTTTCGAGTCCCACCGCCCAACGGTTCGGCATGCCGCTATTTTCCAGCTTGAAGGTACGCTCGCCGACCTCGCGCATCCATGCGGTGACCCGATCTGAGAGATAGCCTGCCGTGATTCCGAGGAAAGCGATGAGATAGGGACTCATGTCGTTGCTGCCCGGTCCCGCCGCGCTTTGCGACATTGCAAGCATCCCGGCCGAAGCAAAGAAAAACAGCGCCAAAGCCACCGCAGCACCCAGCCCCACGCGTGACGCGATCTCGCCGTAGTCCGTCGCCTCGCCATCGAGCACAAGCTTGCGCGCGAGATAGATCAGGCTGCCCAGCATCCCCATGCAGATCGAGAGCAGCAGCACCAGCATGGCGTTTGGAATCATCACCAGATTCGCAAACGGCCCCAGCAAACTTTCATAAGCGCGGAAATCCTCCACCACGCTGCGAAAAGATTGATTTTTGAGTTCGTCGCTCGCTACGACGGGATTTGCGGTGAGATAATCCTCGCGCAGCTTTAGTCTTTGGTCGGCGGCGTTGTTATCGTCCCATACCTTGTTCGCCTTTGCGTAGGCTGCGACGATATCAGCCGTGCCGGTTTCGACCTGCGAAAGAAATTTCTCGATCTGATTGCGTGGCTCTTTCGCTTCCAGCCCTTTGGTGCGGACCGCATCTTCGTAAGCTGCCAATCGCTGGTCTACCGTCAGATAGCCTTCCTCTTTCGTTCCGTTTTCCGATCGAAGTTGGACAGTGGCGGCGGCGAGGTCCGGGAACTGGCCTGCTTTGGCCGAAACGGCATGTTCCAGGGCGCGATGCAACGGCGGCAGCAGATTCATTTGCTCCGTCATGCGGCTCGCAAATTGCGGGCGCTGCTGACGGATCCATTCAAGCTCCTTGGCGCGCTTGTCTTCCTGCGCGTCGAGCGCATTGAGTGCTTTAATCGCTTGTCGCACCGAACCCAAGGTGGGCCGCAAGGCCGGGTCGTTTATGGTCTGCACCGAGCGCTGAAGCTGCAACGCGGAAATCAGCAGCAACACGGAGCCGAAGATAAAGACGAACAAAATGGCCAGCAGCGGGCCTGTTCCATAGGGATTTGAAACCGCTTTCGCGTCGCCCATAACGATGCCCCCTCAGACATTGCCTTCGTCAGATGAAAGCTACGCAAGCTATGACGCTTATTCAACCGGGCGCAATATCCGTGAACACCTGACTCGGATGCACGCGCAGGAACGCGGCGACGACGGCTTGCTTGTCGCCGGACACGGGCCGGGTCTGCGCGACCCAGGCCTCTGCATCCGATACTGTTGCGCCCGTGGCACTCGCGAGCGCGGCGTTGTCGAGACTTGCGGCTGCAAGTTTGCCGCCCAAGTCGATCGCCCAGCGGTCCGGCGGGCCATCGGATTTGATCTTGAACGCGTTCTCGCCGACCTCGCGCATCCATTGCGTCACGCGGTCCGAAAGATATCCGCCGGTGATGCCGAGGAACGCGATCAGATAGGGACTCATGTCCGATTGCGCGCCGGACTTTGTCGAGGCGAGCGCAAGCATGCCGGCGGCGGCGAAGAAGAACAGGGCGAACGCCACGCCGGCGCCAAGCCCGATGCGGAACGCGATGTTCCAGAAGCCTCGTTGGTCCGGAGTCCGGTAGAAATCCATCGTGATGTAGATCAGGCTCCCCAGCACGCCCATGAAGATGGCGATCATCAGCACCAGCATCATGCGTGGCAGCGCGACGATGTTGTAGGCGAAATCGCCGACCAGCGTCTTGAAGGCGAGGAAATCCTCGGTGAGGCTCCAATAGGCGCCGTTGGCGAGGGGCGAACCTGTTTGTTGCGAATTGGCGTCGAGTTGCTTGGCTTGCGCCTCCAGCGCCGCGATCTGCGCGTCCAGCGCGCGCCTGGTGCTGGCGTCGGAATCGTATTGCGCTTTCGCCGCGAAGTATTTCGCCATGTGTTTGTAGGTCTCGACCTTGAACGCGTTCAGCGATTGGCGTGCTTTCTGCGCGTTGGGCACGGAATCGAGTTCGGCGTAGTAGGTGTCGAAATGCCGATCGACGAGGGAACCGAAGCCCCAGGCCACCGGTAAGGTGTTCGATAGTGCAAATTTCGCGATCCCGCCCGTGGCCGGGCTTGTCGGCGGCGGCGCGGCGGGCTGCTCGGGTGTTGCGGTCTGAAGCACAGGCGCAGAATGGCCTTCTTCGGCGCGGGCCTCTTCCGCCGGCGCCGGCGGCGGTATCTCCGCCGTGAAGGTGCGCAGCTTCAGCGGCGGCAGGATGTAGGCGGAATCGTTGAGGTCGATGAAGTTGCGCGCGTCGTCGGCAGCGCGAGACATGGCCGCGCGAGTCTTCGCATTGCGCGCGCTGATTTGGAACAGCTCCTCTTCGGCGGCGTCCTCCTTGCGGGAGATCGCTCCCATCTCTTTCCAATATTGTTCGAGATAAGCGACGTCCTGGCGCACCCATCCTGTGGAAATCTTGAGCGAGGCGAATTCCGGCGACGCGACCGCCGTCTGCAGCTGTTCGGCGGTGACAATGATAAGCAGCGACCCGCCGGTGAGAATGAAGGCGGCAATCAGGAATATACCGATGCCGAAGCGGCGCAGAGGCTGCGCCCATCCGCTGAGCGCGGGCATGGCTGGTTCCATGCCTGCCGATAAAGCATCCGCCACCATCGCCGCCCCGTCCCGCCTCGGTTGCGGTCGGACACTATCACGCCTCGGTAGAGTTTTGGGAGTCCACCCCGGCGCTCAGCGAAGGCTAGGGGTGAAGTTCGAAGACGGTTCCCGCCGCTGTCACCGGCCCGCCTTGCGAGGTGACGCCGAACAGATTTCCGTGATCCTTCGTCAGCATGCCCATCGGCACGCGCCCGTCGCCGCAGCTCGGTTCCGAACAGAAGTCATAGAGCTTTACGAGCTTCGTTCCGTTAAACCGATAGGCCGTCCCGCCGCCAACGCCGTTTTCACCGGTGCCGCCGAGCGCATTCATTCCATAGACATTCCCGCGACTATCCAGGATCAGTCCGCCGGAGGGCGCATAACCGTCCTTGCAATTTCCGGCGCAGAAGACGTGCACGACATTTTCGTCCCAACCACCGCCATTCGGTGTGAGTTTGAAAATCGCGCCACCTTCCGAGCCATTGGCATTTTCCGTGGTGCCCATGATTTCGCCGGCTGACGTCAGGACGAGTGCGCCTACCGGACCTTCGCCGTCGGAGCAGTTGGTGCAGAAGGTGTGAATGATCGCCTCTGTCATCGGGCCGCCGCCCGCGGCCGGCGATAGTTCATAAACAACGCCGCCGCTGTTGGCCGTTCCGGCATTGCCGAAGAGATTTCCCGCATCGTCGACGAGGACTTCACCGGACGGTTCTTCACCGTCGCCGCAGCTGGCCTGCGCGCAAAATGCGTAGAGCGTCGAAAGTGTCCAGGAAACGCCAGAAGGAGTCAGCGAGAACGCCGTGCCGTGACCGTTCGCGCCACCGCTCGCGGTCGTGCCGAAAAGCGGTGACACGCCATCATAAAGTGCGCCGGCGTTCTTTCCGGCGTAGCTCAAAGCTGAATCCACGGAGTTACCGTCGCCGTCCTGCGTGCAGAAATCGTGCAGCACCTTCAGCTTGTTCTTCGCCGGCGAAAACCGGAACACGGTACCGCAGTCGTGCGCGCCGCCGCCCACACTCACGCCGTAGATGTTTCCCCTTATGTCTGCGATCGGGCTCGCGATCGGAAAGGAGGCATCTTCGCAAGAGAAGCAGAAATCATGCAGGATTTTGAAGGTATATTCAGCGCGGTGGCGCTCAAGCTCAAAAAGGACGCCGTTGTCGTGCGCGCCGCCTGTCTCGGTGACGCCGAACAGATTGCCCTTTGCATCGGCAACAAGGCCCGCGGCCGGAAAATTGCCGTCCGCGCAATCGCCCTGCGTGCAGAAATTGTGGAGCATGGTGTAGTGCCATGGCTTTGCGTGCGACGCGACCGGCAGAACCAGAGCGATTGCGATTGCAAAAGTGGTGAGCAATTTCATGGGAACCCCGAACTACACGCGACGCTGCGCGCGGAGTATGACGGTTTTGATGCGGCTCGCCAGTTTGGGCGTGGCACAGAAGCCATGCAAAAATGGGCGCGGCGTTCACCGCGCCCCTTGTTTCGCTTGGGAAGGTTTTCGATTTACACCGAATAATACATCTTGAACTCGATCGGGTGCGGAGTGTGTTCGAAGGCGTGCACTTCGGCCATCTTGAGTTCGATGTAGCTGTCGATGAAGTCGTCATTGAACACGCCGCCCTTCTTGAGGAAGGCGCGGTCCTTGTCGAGATTCTCCAGCGCCTCACGGAGCGAGCCGCAAACGGTCGGGATTTCCTTCAACTCTTCCGGCGGCAGCGCGTAGAGATCCTTGTCCATCGGATCGCCCGGGTGGATCTTATTCTCGATGCCATCAAGGCCGGCCATCAGCAATCCGGCGTAAGCGAGATAGGGATTCGCACCCGGATCGGGGAAGCGGACTTCGACGCGCTTGCCGTTCGGGCTGGCCGAGAAGGGGATACGGCACGACGCCGAGCGGTTACGCGACGAATAGGCGAGAAGCACCGGCGCCTCGAAACCCGGGATCAGGCGCTTGTACGAGTTGGTGAGTGGGTTGGTGAAGGCGTTGAGCGCGCGCGCGTGCTTGATGACACCGCCAATGTAATAGAGGCAAGTATCGGACAGATCGGCGTAACCCGAACCCGCGAACAGCGGCTTGCCGCTCTTCCAGATCGACTGATGCACATGCATGCCCGATCCGTTGTCGCCGTAGACGGGCTTCGGCATGAACGTCGCCGACTTGCCATAAGCCGCCGCGACCTGGTGGATCACGTATTTGTAGATCTGCATGTAATCGCCGCACTTCGTCAGCGTGTTGTACTTGAAGCCGAGTTCGTGCTGCGCCGTTGCCACTTCATGGTGGTGCTTTTCCGGCTGGATGCCCATGTCGCCCATGATCGCGAGCATCTCGCCGCGCATGTCCTGTGCAGAGTCGACCGGCGGGACCGGGAAGTAGCCGCCCTTCACCGCCGGGCGGTGACCCAGGTTGCCACCTTCATACTCCGTGCCGGTGTTGTAGGCGCCTTCCGCGGAGTCGATGTAGTAGAACGCCTTGTTCATCTGGGTATCGAAGCGCACATCGTCGAAGATGAAGAACTCCGCTTCAGGCCCGAAATACACCGTGTCGCCGACCCCGGCGGATGCCATGTATTTCTCAGCGGCTTTGGCGATGGAGCGCGGGCAGCGGTTGTAGCGCTGGCCCGTGGTCGGTTCCACCACGTCGCAGACGAGGACAAGAGTGGTCTGCGCAAAGAACGGATCGATTACCGCGGTATCGCAATCGGGCACCAGCGTCATGTCGGATTCGTTGATGGCTTTCCAGCCTGCGATCGACGAGCCGTCGAACATCGTGCCTTCGGTGAGAAAGTCGTGATCCACCAAGGAAAGATCGAAGGTGACGTGCTGCCACTTCCCGCGTGGATCGGTGAAGCGAAGGTCGACGAATTTGACCTCCTTGTCCTTTATCATTTTGAGGATGTAGTTTGCGTCTTTCTTCTCGGCCATGGCGTTGGGTTTCCCTTGAGCGTTTGGATGAAATTCAAATGGCGTCAGCGCCGGTCTCGCCGGTGCGGATACGGATGGCTTCCTCCACAGGCAGGATGAATATCTTTCCGTCGCCGATGCGGCCGGTGCGCGCGGCCTTCTGGATGGCCTCGACGGATGCCTCAAGCCGGTCGTCGGCGACGACGATCTCGACTTTCACCTTCGGCAGGAAATCCACGACATATTCGGCGCCGCGATAGAGTTCGGTGTGCCCTTTCTGGCGGCCGAAGCCTTTCGCCTCGGTGACAGTGATGCCTTGCACGCCAACGGCTTGCAGAGCTTCCTTCACCTCATCGAGCTTGAACGGCTTGATGATGGCTTCGATTTTTTTCATCGCAGGTCCTCCTGAGGCCTTTCATACGCCTCGCCTGCGCGAGTTAGCAGGACCTGTGCCACATGGTTATGGCTGAATTCACAGGAAAATCGGCTGGTTTCGCGAGCGGGTTACTCGCGCCTGCGCGCAAAGCGGGCGACTCGCTCAAATATTGTGCATTGCGCCATGCCGCGATCCGTTTTGCTCTCATGCCGAGAGCGAGAGAGAGTATATCGCGTCAAGATAGCATACGTGACCGCTGTCGCGACAAATTGCGAAGATGTTGAGCGCGCGATGAGCGAAGCTATCGCGATAGTTCCATCGTGCTCGTCAGAAATGACACACCAAATAATCACACCTAGTGCATTCACATCACGGTGCGATGCTTGTTCGTGGAACTTCATTGAGAAAATGTTTCTCGCATCACGTTCGCGCTTGCGACTGCGTGAAGTTTGCGTAACCCTCATCAAGAGGACAGTCGATCATGTCTGTCTGAGAAAAAAACTAGGAGTTGGAGTTAATGACGAAAACAATTCTTCTGGCGTCCGTTGCGGCGCTTGCGCTGAGCGTTGGTGGGGCTTCTGCGGCCGGTCATCATCCGGCGACTTCCGCGAAGATGACGTCGAGCAAGGCGTCCTTCAAGGGTGCTAACCGCGCGCTGAGCGTGCTGTACGATCAGAATGATGACTCTCAGGGTTATGCCGACGTCTCGCAGAACTTCGAGTCTTCATTTGACGTCTACGACGCGCAAGGCGCCGACGACTTCGTGGTGCCGGATGGCAGCGTTTGGGCAATCAAGGAAGTCGACACGACGGGCCTGTATTTCAACGGCTTCGGTCTGGCCAGAGACGAGAATGTGACCTTCTACAAGGTAACCAAGAAGGGCGGCCTGAAGCAGGTCGCGACCTTCACCGTCGCCGGTAATGACGATGGCGCTGGCAACTTCACAATCGATCTCGGCAAAGGCGCGAAACTGAAGAAAGGCCACTACTACGTGTCCGTTCAAGCCAACATGGACTTCAGCGTCGGCGGTGAGTGGGGCTGGGCGACGCGCAATACGCAGGCGAACGATCCTGCGCTGTGGCAGAACCCGGGCGACGGCTTCGCAACGGGCTGCACCAGCTGGGCGAACGAGCGTGATTGCCTCGGCGATGTGGCCGGTCCGGATCACATGTTCACCCTTCGCGGCAGGAGCAGATAAGGCCGACGGACTGCCGCAAGGCGGTCCGCAGCCAAGGGAGAGGGCGGCCACCGGCCGCCCTTTTCGTTTGTAACGACGCTTGCGGATTTCTCGTCGAAACCGGCGGTCCGGCGATATGATCGTCCCATGAACAGGCGCAACAGTTCGAATTCCTTGCCTAAACGTCCGGCCGCCGAAGTCAGGCCACCTGATGCCTTCGCGCTTGCGGCAAGAAAGATCGAAGCGGACCGTCCAATGCGCAATGTGCGCTTGCGCCGGATCGCGTCCGATCTGGCAGAGGGAAGTGGCGATCGTGCGCAGACAGAACTCGGGGAATATCTCGCCCAGCGCCCCGATGATGTGGATGCAAACCATCTGATGGCGAATGCCTGCCTCCGTCGGGGACAACAGGATGAAGCTCTGGCGAAACTCTCTCGGTGTATAGATTTGGCGCCCGGTTTCGTGCGCGCGCGTTTCGATCGCGCCAAGCTGCTGTGCAAGCTCAACAGGTTCCAAGCGGCGCTCTTCGATCTGGACTTTTTGCTGTCGCGGGATGCCGAGAATCCACTGTTCCGCCAGATGAAGGCTGAAATCCTGCGCATCATTGGCGAAGACGCGCGATCGCTCATGCTCTGCGAAGGGCTTGCGGTTGAGCATCCCGCGCACGCGCAGTGCTGGATCGCCTATGGTCACGCACTGCGCACGCTGGGCCATCAACAGAAAAGTATCGCCGCCTATCGCAAGGCGATCAAATGCCGCCCATGCTCTGGTCTGGCGTGGTGGGGCCTCGCCGGCATGCGAACGCTGAGTTTCGACGACGGTGATCTGGTGGCGATGGAGTGGCAGCTGCGTCAGGCCGACGTTCCGGCGGATGATCGAACTGCTCTTCAATTCGCGCTCGGCAAAGCCTATGAGGACCGCCGGGATTATTCGCGATCCTATGAGATGTATGCGAAAGGCAACGCCGCGCTCAGAGCGCGCCTTGACGACGGCGCCCCCGCGAGGCTGGCTGCGCGCGCGGACGCGATGAAGGCGCTGTTCACGTCCGACCTTCTAAATCGAAGCGTTGGTGGCTGCTGCGAGTCGCCTGACCCGATCTTCATTGTCGGTCAGCCCCGCTCCGGTTCGACACTCCTGGAGCAAATCTTGGCGAGCCATAGCGCTGTCGAAGGTACTGCGGAGCTGCCCTATATCCGCGCGCTCGCTGCGCGCCTGGAGCAACGAGGGGGTTTTCCTGCAACCCTTGCGACGCTGGCGACTTCCGAGCTCAAGGCGATGGGCGAAGAGTATCTACAGAGCACGGCAGTTCATCGCAAGCTCGGGCGGCCGTTTTTCATCGACAAGGCACCCGCGAATTTCTGGCATCTTGGTTTGATCCGATTAATCCTTCCCAATGCGAAGATCATCGATGCGCGACGCAATCCTGCAGCTTGTCTGCTGTCGATGTTCAAGCTGTATTTCAACATGGCTCGCCCACGGCTGGTCGAACTCGGACGTTCCTATCGGGACTATGTCTCGCTGATGGCGCATTTTGACTCCGCGATGCCGGGCAAGATTCATCGGGTGTTGTATGAAAACCTGGTCAGTGATCCCGAAGGCGAAACCAAAAGACTGCTCGATCATCTTGGGCTTCCATTCGAGGAAAGTTGCCTTCGCTTCTATGAAACGACGCGGACTGTTCTTACCGTCAGTTCTGAACAGGTGCGCAGACCGATCTCTCGCGACACAATGAATTCCTGGCGCAACTACGAACCGTGGCTTGGTCCTCTGCTGAAGAGCCTTGGTTCGGTGTTCGACCGGTATCCTGCGGTCCCCGAGGAACTCATATGACGCCGCGAAAAATGCGCGTGAGCGAGGACAGCCCTCTGTCGTCGAATCCAAGCTCGTTTGCAGTCGCGAGCGCGGATATCTCGAAAGGGCGGCTGATCCGCAATTCTCGGCTGCGGGAAATTGCGTCGCGTTTGAAAAGTGCGCCTCCGGAGATCGGCGAGCGGGAACTGCGGGCCTTTCTCTCGAATTACCCGAACGAGGCCGATGCGCTGCAACTCCTGGCAAAGCTGGTAGCCGGCTGTGGACGGCGAACGGAAGCGATATCCATTCTGGAACGCTGCCTAGATGTTGCGCCGGACTTCACGCTCGCCCGATTCAATTGTGCGAGGCTCTTGTGGGAACAGCACAAATATGCCCAAGCGCTGGAGCAGCTTGAAGTGCTGCTCGCGGAAGACGCCGGCAATCCGCTCTTTCGGCAATTGAAATCCAATATTCTCGAAGCGACGGGCTATACGGAGCAATCGCTGGCGATATTCAGGGACCTCGCAGCTGAAAATCCCGGTCGTGCAGAATCGTGGATCAGTTACGGTCATGCGGCTCGCGCCGCCGGCATTCGGGAAGAGAGTGTCAACGCTTACCGCATGGCGATTGAATGCCGTCCTTCGTACGGGTCTGCCTATTGGAGTCTTGCCAACATGAAGACGGTCCGCTTCGACGGAGCGGACATTTCGGCGATGTTGGCACAGTTGAGCCGGCCCGATATCCCGCAGGACGATCGCATCCTACTGCAGTTTGCGCTTGGCAAAGCTTACGAAGACCTTCGAGAATACGAACGTTCCTGGGAGCAATATTCGAAGGCCAATGCCGCGGTTAGGCTGCGCTCGAATTACGACCCGGATGTGTTGACCGCGAGTGTTGCGGCAAGCAAGGTACTTTTCACGCCGGAGCTTTTCACAGCGCGCAAAGGCATGGGATGCGATGCGCGCGACCCCATCTTCATTCTCGGTCGGCCGCGCTCGGGATCGACCCTGATCGAACAAATCCTCTCAAGCCACTCGGCAGTGGAAGGAACGGCGGAGCTTCCCTACATTACCGCCCTGGCCGGCCGCCTGAGCGGCCGCGATAGCCCAGTACCGCATGGAAAAGATTATCTGAACGTGCTTGCCGACTTCGACGCAGTCGCGCTCGCCGGACTCGGAGAGGAGTATCTGAGAGATGCGCAGATACACAGGAAGCTGAACAGGCCGTTTTTTATCGACAAAAAGCCGGCCAACTTTGCACATATTGGCCTAATCCTTCTCATGCTCCCAAATGCCAAGATCATCGATGCTCGCCGCAATCCGGCAGCCTCTTGCTTTTCTACCTTCAAGACGTACCGCAGCAAAAGCCTGCTGAGGTTGAGCGAGCTCGGCCGGTTCTATCGCGACTATGTCGAATACATGGCGCATTTCGACCGCGTGCTGCCGGGGCGCATTCATCGCGTGATCTACGAGGAGCTCGTCGCAGACCCGGAGACACAGACGCGAAATCTCTTGGACTATCTTGGGCTGCCCTTCGAAGAGAGCTGTCTGCGTTTCTACGAGACCGAGCGCACCGTGCTGACGCCGAGTTCGGAGCAGGTGCGCAAGCCGATATCGAGCGACGCCGTGGATCACTGGCGAAACTATGAGCCCTGGCTCGGCCAGCTGACGGCAAGCCTCGGGTCCGTGCTTGTCCACTATCCCGTGGTCCCAGAGGAGCTGCGCTGACCGATGTCGACCCCAAACCCTGTTTTCGCGGCGCTCGGCACGACGATCTTCACGCATATGTCGGCACTGGCCATTGAACACGGCGCGGTCAATCTCGGCCAGGGCTTTCCAGACGAGGACGGACCGGTCGCGATCCGCGAAGCCGCGTCGCGCGCGCTGATCGATGGACCGAACCAGTATCCGCCGATGCGCGGGCGGATCGAATTGCGCAAGGCGATCGCCGCGCATGCGAAACGCTTCTACAGCCTCGATCTCAATCCCGACACCGACGTCGTGGTGACCTCGGGCGCCACGGAAGCGCTGACCGCATCGATCATGGCGACGGTGGGCGAGGGCGATGTCGTGATGATCGAGCCGTATTACGACTCCTATCGTCCGATCGCGGAGGCTATGGGGGCGACGGTCCGCACGGTGAAACTCGAAGCGCCCGATTGGCGCCTGACAGAGGATGCGCTGCGCGCGGCGGTGACGCCGAAGACTCGCGCGGTCCTCGTGAACTCTCCCCTCAACCCCATCGGCCGCGTATTCGGCCGCGCTGAACTGGAAGCTCTCGCCGCTGTGTTGCGGGATTCAAATGCTATCGCGATCTGCGACGAGGTCTATGAGCATCTGGTCTTCGACGGCAAGCCGCATATTCCGCTCGCAAGCCTGCCGGGCATGCGGGAGCGCTGCCTGCGCGTCGGCTCGGCAGGCAAGATGTTCTCGCTGACGGGGTGGAAGGTCGGTTGGGTGACCGGGCCTGCGGACCTGATGCGCGTCGTCGCCAACGCGCACCAGTTCATCACCTTCACGACGTCGCCCGCGCTTCAGCTCGGCATCGCCCATGCGCTCGAGCACGAAATCGATTTCACGCTGAATCTGACCAGGACGCTTCAAGTCAATCGCGATTTGCTGCGCGAAGGGATGGCGCGGCTCGGCTTCCGACCGCTTGTCTGCGAGGGATCGTACTTCCTTACCGCCGATATCAGCGGGCTGACCAATGAAGGCGATCTCGCCTTCTGCGAGCGGCTGGTGCGCGAGGCCGGTGTCGCGTTGATCCCGCTCAGCCCGTTCTTTACGTCCGGTAATCCGAACCATTTTGTCCGCTTTGCTTTCTGCAAAAAGCGCGCTGTTATCGACGAAGCGATAACGCGACTGGAACGCACTTTCGGAAAGTAACCATGGCATCGATACACGACCGCACGCCCATCCTCGTCGGCGCGGCGCAATTCACTCAGCGCACGGCACGCGAAGGCAAGGTGGCGGAAAGCCTCTCGCCGGTCGCGATGATGGAGAAGGTTGCGCGCGAGGCCTTCGCCGACGCGGGGCTCGCGCCGCAGGCCGACACGATTGCGGTCGTACGCTTCACAGCGGATTCGCCCGGTGATCAGGGCAGGTTGCCCAAACGCATGTTCCGGAATCCGCCGCTTTCTCTGGCACAGCGTCTCGGCATCGCGCCTCACCGGGCGTTCTACACGGCGACGGGCGGTAACACGCCGCAATGGCTGGTCAACCGGACGGCAGAGGAAATCGCACGCGGCGAATGCGAGATCGCGCTGCTCGCAGGGGCAGAATACATCGCTTCGCTGCTCGGCGCGATGAACCAAGGCATCGACCTCGGTTGGGCGAACGGTGCGGATCACGATCCCGGCAGCGATCCGGAAGAGATCGGCGACATGCGTCCCGGCACGACGGAATATGAGCGCCGCTATGGGCTGCATTTTCCGGTGAATGTCTATCCGCTGTTCGAGAACGCTCTGCGCGGGCAGGCGGGACGCTCGCCGGATGCGCATCTGAAATGGCTGGGTGAATTCTTCTCACCGTTCACGAAAGTGGCGGCTGAAAATCCCTATTCCTGGTTTCCGACCTATCGCCCGCCGGAAGAAATCTCGACGCCTTCCGAGAAGAACCGCTTCGTCGGTTATCCGTATACGAAGTATCTCAACGCCGTGATCGAGGTCGATCAGGCGGCCTGCGTTGTGATGACCAGCGTCGGCAAGGCACGCGAACTCGGCATCCCGGAATCCAAATGGGTCTATCTCCACGGCTGCGGCGATGCGAGCGACATCTGGAATGTCAGTAAGCGCTTGAATTATCACTCCTCGCCCGCGATTCGCGAGATCGGCAAGCGCGCCTTTGCGATGGCAGGCAAGTCGATCGCCGACATGTCGTTCATCGACCTCTATTCCTGTTTTCCCAGCGCCGTGGAGATCGGGTGCAGAGAGCTTGGCATCGCCACGGACGATCCGCGCGGACTCACGATCACCGGCGGGCTTCCCTATTTCGGGGGGGCGGGTAATGACTATGTGATGCATTCCATCGTCACGATGATACAGAAGCTGCGCGCCAAGCCGGGTGCGTTCGGCCTCTGCACCGGCAATGGCTGGTATGTGACCAAGCACTCCGCCGGCATCTATTCGACGCGGCCCAGGGAAGGCGCGTGGCAGCGCGACGATCCGAAATCCTACCAGAAAGACATCGACGCCATGACGCATCCCGAATTCATCGAACAGCCCTCAGGCCGCGCGACGGTCGAGACCTATACTGTCGTGACCGACCGCAAAGGCAAACGCTTCGGCATCGTCGTTGGGCGCGACGAACAGAACCGGCGTTTCCTCGCCAACACACTGGATGATGACGCCACGCTCGACCGCATGATGCGCGAAGAGATGCTTGGTCGCGCTGGCGATGTGATGCCGGGGCCGACCAATCTGTTCCGGTTCGCGTGATGGCGAAGATCTACATGGTCCGTCATGGCCGCGCGGAAGCGGGCTTCGGGGAGTCGATGGACCCGGGCCTCGATGCACTGGGTCATTCGCAAGCCGACGCCGTCGCCACGAAATTTGCGGCGCTCGGGCCGCTGCCGGTCCTGTCCAGCCCACTCCGCCGCGCGCGAGAGACGGCGGTGCCGCTCGCCAAATTGTGGAACGTCGAGCCTGTGATCGAAAAAGCGGTTGCCGAAATTCCCTCACCTTGGGGAATGACGCTTGATGGCCGTGTCGCATGGCTGCGCAAGCTGATGGCCGGTTCGTGGCGCGATGTATCGCGCGATCTTGCGGAATGGCGTGAAGATTGCGTCGCGTCCGTTACGGAAATCTCGCGCGACACGGTGATTTTCTCCCACTACGTTGCGATCAACGTCATTGCCGGCGCGGCGATGGGCGATCACCGCGTTGTCGCATTTTCGCCTGACAATTGCTCGGTCACGATCCTGGAAACGGATGGACAATCGCTTCGCCTGATCGAGAAAGGCCACGAAGCTGCTCTCACCAAAGTAAACTAACATTGTCATCCCCGGCGAGCAGCGCGGAGCGATGCGAGGGAAGGGGACCCAGGTGGTCCGGCTCACTCGGCTTCCGGCGCTGTCGCTCTTTCATCAAATATGATTCAGTCCGTGATTGCTTTTGTCGCCTGGGTCCCCTTCCCCTCTCGCTGCTGACGCAGCGATCGGCCGGGGATGACATTCGAGGGTAAAGATGTCCGAGCCGCATGAGATGACGGCTGCCGAATTGTCGGCCGCCTACAAGACGAAGGACTTGTCACCGGTTGAGGTGACCGAGGCGCTGCTTGGCCGCATCGAGGCGCTCGATGCGCAGGTCAATGCGTTCTGCCACATCGATGCGCCGACGACGCTCAGCCAGGCGGAAGCATCGGAGGAACGCTGGATGGCGGGTGCGCCGCTGTCGCCGCTCGACGGTGTGCCGGTTGCGGTGAAGGATCTGCTGCTGACGAAAGGCTGGGCGACGCGGCGCGGTTCGCTGACCGTCGATCCGAAAGGGCCTTGGGACGAAGACGCGCCGACCGTCGCACGGTTGCGCGAGGCGGGCGTGGTATTCATCGGCAAGACGACGACGCCGGAATTCGGCTGGAAGGGCTCGACGGATTCCCCGCTCACCGGCATCACGCGCAATCCGTGGAACAAGGCGAAGACGCCGGGCGGCTCGTCCGGCGGATCGTCGGCGGCGCTGGCGGCGCGGTTCTGTCCGCTCGCGCTCGGCACCGATGGCGGCGGATCAATCCGCATTCCCGCGAGCTTCACCGCGACCTATGGGCTCAAGCCCAGCTTTGGCCGTGTGCCCGCCTATCCGCTGTCGCCGTTCGGGACGGTCGCGCATGTTGGCCCCATGAGCCGAACGGTGCGCGACTCCGCGCTGATGATGAATGCGATTACGCGCCCTGATGCGCGTGACTGGTTCTCTGTTCCTTATGACGGCACAGACTATGCGGCGGGCCTCGGCGAACGCATGAAGGGCAAACGCTTCGCCTATTCGCCTCGGCTGGGATACGCGAAGAAAGTTCTGCCGGACGTCGAGGCGCTGGTAGCCGCGGCCGCGAAGCGCTTCGAGGCCATGGGTGCGCATGTCGAGCTGATCGATCCGTTCACGGGTGATCCGTCGGAAATCTTCCAGACGCTGTGGTGGGCCGGTGCCGGTTATCTGCTCGGCGACCTTCCGGAAGAGAGGAAGGCGCGGCTAGACCCGGGTTTGCGCAAGATGGCGGAAGAGGGCGCGAAAATTTCCACGAAGAAATATCTGGCCGCGACAGCCGCGCGCGGCGCGCTGGGCAGTATGCTCCGCCAGTTCATGGAGCGCTACGATTTCATCGTCACGCCGACAACGGCGACGACGGCGTTCGATGTGGGACAGCTATCGCCGCTGGAAGACGACGGCCGCGCCTGGATGCAATGGACGCCGTTCAGCTTCCCGTTCAACCTCACCCAACAGCCCGCGGCCAGTATCAATTGCGGGTTCTCTAGCGACGGATTGCCCGTCGGATTGCAGATCGTGGGCAAGATGTTCGATGATGCCGGCGTTCTCGCGGCTTGCGCCGCTTACGAGGCCGCCGATCCTCACTTCCACAAAGTGCCGGACGGGTTCTAGGCAATTCGCCTTCGGGCGGTTAGCCTCGACGCTATGCAGCGCCACCCGCATATCCTCAACGCGGCGACAAACCTTCTCGCCATTTGCTTCATCATTGTCGGCGGGCTGAAGATCGCCAACAAGAACCAGCAATCCTATGCCGACGAGTTGGCCTGGCTCGCCGCGTTCCTGATGCTCGTCAGCATCACTTCTTCTTACATCGCGATCCGCAACGATGACGAACAACCTTGGCAGAACCGCATCGCCGACTGGTCGTTTCTGGCAGGAATATTCATACTGGTCGTATCGATGATCGCCCTCACCGTTCAGCTCTAGGATATGGCGAACGAAATACTCTCCGTTGCCGAGATGTATGCCGCGGATCGCTACGCCGCAGAGAGTGGCGTGCCGTCGCTGACTCTGATGGAGAATGCCGGTCGCGCAGTTGCCGAGGAGATTTGCGCGCGTTGGGCACCGCGTCCGACAGCCGTGCTCTGCGGTCCCGGCAATAATGGCGGCGATGGTTATGTGGTCGCGCGTCGTCTAAAAGACCGCGGCTGGGACGTTTCAGTCGAGGCGCTCGTCGACCTTGCTGCGCTGAAAGGCGATGCGGCGGAAATGGCGAGGCGATGGAACGGGAAGACGCTTCCACTCGCGCCGGGAAATTCGCGCGCCGCCCTCTATGTCGACGCGTTGTTCGGCGCCGGTCTGTCGCGGCCGCTCGAAGGCGAAGCAAAGCGTTTTGCCGAATGGTCGAAAGACTTTCGCGCGTCAATCGTTGCCATCGACGTGCCAAGCGGGCTGCACGGCGATATGGCCAAGCCGTTGGGAGATTGCGCAGCAGAGGCGGCGCTTACAGTGACCTTCTTCCGCAAGAAGCCAGCGCATGTGCTGATGCCAGGCCTTACGCTGTGCGGCGAGGTTGCCGTCGCGGATATCGGCGTTCCCGGCGCAGCACTCGAAACGATCAAACCGGCACTGTTCGAAAATGGTCTAAAACTCTGGGGTGCGGATTATCCCTGGCCAAAATCGGATGGCTACAAATATTCGCGCGGTCACTGTGTCGTTGTCAGTGGGCCGGAGCACGCGACGGGCGCTGCACGTCTGGCAGCACGGGCCGCGCTTCGGATCGGGGCGGGGCTGGTCAGTGTCGCAAGCCCGCCCGATGCCATAGCGGTCAACGCCGCTCATCTCACCGCCGTGATGATCAAGCCATTCTCCGGCGCGGCGGGGCTCGCCGAACTTCTCGCTGACAAACGATTCAATTCGGTCGTGATCGGACCGGGTTGCGGGGTGGGGCGACAGACACGGGAAATGGTGGCGGCGGTGCTCGCGACCGAGGCTGCTGTCGCGCTCGACGCTGACGCACTGACTTCGTTCCAGGACCATCCGGCCGACTTGTTTCGGCTCCTGAGGGAACCAGCAGTCCTTACGCCGCACGAAGGCGAATTCGAGCGAATTTTCAAAGGCGTACGGACAAGAGCTCAGAATAAGGTCGAAGCCGTACGGATAGTCGCGGCAGCGGCAGGATGCACGGTTCTGCTCAAGGGGCCCGACACGGTGATTGCCCGACCGGATGGCATTGCCAATGTAAACACCCATGCGCCGCCGTCATTGGCGACAGCAGGTTCCGGCGATGTACTGGCGGGCTTTATCGGTGGTTTGATGGCGCAAGGACTCGATTCATATAGAGCGGCGTCGGCCGCCGTCTGGCTGCACGGGGAGGCAGCGTTCCGGTTTGGGCCTGGATTGATCTCGGAGGATCTGCCGGTGGTTCTGCCGGCAGTTCTCAAGGACCTGAGGGGCCGGCTGGATGAGAAATACGGAAATTCGTCGCGCGGAAAAGGCTGATCTTCCCGCGCTGCTCGACATCTACAATCACTATGTTGTCAACACCGCGGTCACGTTCGACATCGAGCCGCGCACGTTTGAGCAGCGGCGGGAATGGTTCGGCCAGTTTTCCGACAGTGGCCGCTACCAGTGCTTCGTACCCGCGCGGGACGGGCAGGCGCTCGGCTGGGTCTGTTCGGCGCGATTCAAGGAGAAGGAAGCCTACGCAACGACAATCGAGACCAGTATCTATCTCGCGCCCGGCGAAGGCGGCAAAGGATTGGGCCGCAGGCTCTATGAAACCTTGTTCGACGCGATCGCGGACGAGGACATCCATCGCATCTTCGCCGGCACGACCCTTCCCAACGAGGCCTCGGTGCGGCTGCATGAATCCATGGGTTTTCGACTGATCGGCATTCAGCCGGAAGTCGGCCGCAAGTTCGGGCGCTTCTGGGATGTGGCACTATTCTTCAGGAACCCAGAATGAGAAAGCTGGCATGGCCACGGCCAGTCGAATTACGGCAGTGCATCAGTTCCTCCCGGCTTTCGCCGAAGATCGTTAAGGGCACCGGCTAAACCCCTAGCCCCCCTGAAAAACCCCTGCTATAGGGGCGCCCTTCCAGGAGCGCCGTGCCCTGGAATTGTGCCCAGGGCGGGCGTGGCGGAACTGGTAGACGCGCTGGATTTAGGTTCCAGTGATGCAAGTCGTGGGGGTTCAAGTCCCTCCGCCCGCACCAGTCTACGCTGCGCAGCGGCGGAGACTGCCCGGCATAGCCCGCAGGGCGACGACGGGCCGGTGCCGAGTTCGCGCAGCTTCGCCTGGCAAGCCTGTTGAGTTCGAATTGATAAGGACGTTGGACATGCAGATTACCGAGACCGTCTCCGAAGGCCTACGCCGCGAATACAAGATCGTGGTGCCGATGGGCGACCTCGACCAGAAGGTCAATGCGCGTCTCGAAGAGATGAAGCCGAAGATGCATCTCAAGGGATTTCGCCCGGGCAAGGCGCCGGTATCATTCCTCAAGAAGCAGTTCGGCAAGTCCATGATGGGCGAGATCGTCGAAGAGGCCGTCAACGAGGGCAGCAAGAAGGCGATCGAGGATAACTCACTCAGGCCCGCTTTCGCGCCGCAGGTCGAGCCGGTTGGCGAACTGGAACAAGTCGTCGACGGCAAGGCCGATCTCGAATTCATGGTCAAAGTCGACCTGATGCCGGAATTCGACCTGGCCGATGTGTCCAAACTGAAGATTGAGCGGCTGACGGCCGAAGTCACCGATGCAGATATCGACGAAGCGCTGAAGCGTCTCTCCGAACAGTCGCGCAATTACTCTTCTCGCGCAGCGGGCGCTTCGGCCGAGCTCGACGATACGGTCGAGATCGACTTCGTGGGCCGCGTCGATGGCAATGAATTCCCGGGCGGCAAGGCGGACGGGTTCGGCCTTCAGCTCGGCTCGGGCCAGTTCATCCCCGGTTTCGAGGAGCAGCTTGTCGGTGTAAAGGCCGGCGAGACGCGCGATGTGACAGTGACGTTCCCTTCCGACTATCAGGAAGCGACGCTTGCCGGAAAAGAAGCGGTCTTCACCGTGACGGTGAAGGAGGTGAAGGCGCCGGATGCCGTCAAAATCGACGACGAACTCGCGAAGCGGATGGGTCTGGAGTCGCTCGGCGTGCTCAAGGATCGCGTGCGCGAGCAGGTGAAGATGGATTTCTCGCGCGCGAGCCGCTTGCATCTGAAACGCCGCATTCTCGACGCGCTCGACAGCTCGCACCATTTCACCGTGCCGCCGACGATGGTCGAGAACGAGTTCAACGGCATCTGGAACGCCGTCGAGCAGGAGTTGAAGCGCGAAGGCAAAACCTTTGCCGATGAGGGCAAGTCGGAAGACGAACTCAAGAGGGAATATCGCACCATCGCCGAGCGCCGCATTCGGCTCGGTCTTGTTCTGGCGCGCATCGGCGAGCAGAACGGTCTCAACGTCTCGAACGAGGAAATGCAGCGCGCGATGGCGCAGCGGGCGCGACAGTTCCCCGGTCAGGAGCAGCAGGTGTTCGAGTTCTACGCCAAAAACGCGCAGGCGCAGGCCGAACTCCGTGCGCCGATCTTCGAAGACAAGGTTGTGGATTTCATTGCGGAACTGGCCGACATCTCCGAACGCAAGGTCGATCGCGAGACGTTGTTCATGGATCCCGACGAAGCGGCGGAAAAACTGAAGGGCGCGTAGCTCAGTGCTGATACTTCAGATGGACGCGTAAATAACCCTGCTATTTGCAAGGTCGTATTAACGCGGCTCTGCGCCTATATGGGCGTTGACAGGGCTCAACTGCGCCCTAGGCTCTTTGCAACGAATCAGGGAATTCCATGGCCGATCCGCGCAATGTTTACATGAATACTCTGGTGCCGATGGTGGTCGAGCAGACCGCGCGAGGCGAGCGCGCCTATGACATCTATTCGCGCCTGCTGAAGGAGCGCGTGTTGTTCGTGACCGGTCCGATCGAGGATTACGGCGCGAGCCTGATCACGGCGCAGCTACTGTTTCTTGAGGCCGAGAACCCCAAGAAAGAGATCTCGATGTACATCAACTCGCCGGGCGGCATCGTCACCGCCGGCCTCGCGATCTACGACACCATGCAGTACATCCGCCCGGCGGTGCAGACCTACTGCGTCGGCCAGGCGGCGTCTGCGGCCTCGCTTCTGCTGATGGCCGGCAAGAAGGGCGAGAGGTACTGCCTGCCCAATTCGCGCATTCTCGTGCATCAGCCCTCGGCTTCGTATTATGGCCAGGCGGCGGATATCGCCCGCCATGCTCAAGAGATCGTGAAGCTGAAAAAGCGGCTCAACGAGATCTACGCCAAGCACACGGGACAGACGGTCGAAGCGGTTGAAAAAGCGCTGGATCGGGATACTTATATGACCGCCGAAGAGGCCAAGGCCTTTGGGTTAATCGATACCGTTATGGAACGGCGGCCGGAGACGGGTGATTCTCGGCCGTGAAACTGAGCCGGGTTCCATCAAAAACGGCGGAATTCCGCGGATTAAACAAATCTTGATCCGCTCGGCGCTAACGTGGTCGAATGAATCGGACGAACCGATTTGCATGGCGCAGTTCGTGCAGCGCCGTGTTTTGTTGGGTCAATGCAGTGTTTTAAGGGACGGGCTCACGCCCGGAAAAGCCTATGAGTAAGGCGGGCGGCGGCGAGTCGAAGAACACGCTCTATTGCTCCTTCTGCGGCAAGAGCCAGCATGAGGTTCGCAAGCTGATTGCGGGACCGACGGTGTTCATCTGCGATGAATGCGTCGAACTCTGCATGGAAATCATCCGGGAAGAGAACAAGACCTCCTTCATGAAGTCGAAGGAGGGCGTTCCAAGCCCGCAGGAAATCTTCAAGGTCCTCGACGATTACGTCGTTGGCCAGGGGCACGCCAAGAAGGTGCTCTCGGTCGCGGTCCACAACCACTACAAGCGCATCAACGCGAGCGGCAAGAACCAGGACGTCGAGCTCGCGAAATCGAACATCATGCTGATCGGCCCAACCGGTTGCGGAAAGACGCTGCTCGCGCAGACACTCGCGCGCATCCTCGACGTGCCTTTCACGATGGCGGACGCCACGACGCTGACCGAAGCCGGTTATGTCGGCGAGGACGTCGAGAACATTATCCTGAAGCTGCTTCAGAACGCCGACTACAACGTCGAGCGTGCGCAGCGCGGTATCGTCTACATCGACGAGGTCGACAAGATCAGCCGCAAATCCGACAACCCCTCGATCACGCGCGACGTGTCGGGCGAGGGCGTGCAGCAGGCGCTGCTCAAGATCATGGAAGGCACGATCGCCTCGGTTCCCCCGCAGGGCGGCCGCAAGCATCCGCAGCAGGAATTCCTGCAGGTCGACACGACCAATATCCTCTTCATCGTCGGCGGCGCGTTCGCCGGCCTCGACAAGATCATCTCGGCCCGCACGCAGGGCACGTCGATGGGCTTTGGCGCGACGGTGCGCGGCCCGGACGAGCGTGGCACCGGTGAGGTCCTGCGCGAAGTCGAACCGGAAGATCTGCTAAAATTCGGCCTGATCCCGGAATTCATCGGCCGTCTTCCGGTGCTCGCCACATTGGGAGATCTCCAGGAGCAGGCGCTGATCGAAATCCTCACGCGTCCGAAGAACGCGCTGGCGAAACAGTATCAGCGCATGTTCGAGATGGAGAACGTGAAGCTGCGTTTTCAGGACGAGGCGCTGCACTCGATCGCGCGCCGCGCCATTGCGCGCAAGACCGGCGCGCGCGGATTGCGCTCGATCATGGAGAACATCCTGCTCGAGACCATGTTCGAGCTGCCGACGCTCAATGGCGTGCAGGAAGTGGTGATCACGGCGGATGTGGTCGATGGCCGCGCTCGCCCGCTATACACCTACTCCGACAAGGGAATGCCGCGGGAACAGACCGCGAGCTGAACGGCCGTTCATCGCAACCGTGGCACTGAGGACGCAAGTTCTCGCTGAATCCGCACGTTTGGGCGCAATGCCTTGAAACCGTCGGCGTGCGGTCCCACTTTAATCCAACAGAGTCGGCCCAGTTGGGCGACTTAATCAAGGTTTCGTATGCCCATTCCGGGGTATGATGCCTATAAGAGCCGGTTCGCAGGGACGGTCCGGCAGGAGCAAAAGATGACGGATTCCGTTGTGAGTACCCCCAAAGGCGAAACCGGCAACGTGGCGGCAGTGCTGCCGCTGCGCGACATCGTCGTATTTCCCCACATGATCGTGCCTCTCTTCGTTGGCCGCGAAAAATCGGTGCGCGCGCTCGAAGAGGTGATGACCGAAGAAAAGCAGATACTTCTGCTGACGCAGAAGAACGCGTCCGATGACGACCCCTCCGCGGAGGGCCTGCACACCATCGGCACGCTGGCGACCGTGCTGCAGTTGCTGAAGCTGCCGGATCAGACCGTGCGTGTCCTCGTCGAGGGCAAGTCGCGCGCGAAGGTGACGGGCTTCCTCCCGCGTAGCGACTTCTTCCAGGCGACCATCGAGCGCATTCCGGAGAATGTCGGCGAGGCGAAGGAAACCGAGGCGCTGATCCGCACGGTCAAGACCAATTTCGAGCAGTACATCAAGCTCAACAAGAAGATCCCGGCGGAAACGCTGGCCTCGGTCGCGCAGATCGACGAGCCGGCGAAGCTTGCCGATATCGTCGCCTCACATCTGTCGGTGAAAATCTCGGACCGCCAAGCCTTGCTGGAGACGCTGAACACCGGCGAGCGGCTGGAGAAGGTTCTCTCGCTGATCGAAGCCGAGATCGGCGTGCTGCAGGTCGAGCGCAAGATCCGCTCGCGCGTGAAGCGCCAGATGGAGAAGACGCAGCGCGAGTACTATCTCAACGAACAGCTCAAGGCGATCCAGAAGGAACTCGGCGAAGGCGACGAAGGCCGCGACGAGATGAACGAGCTGGAGGTGCGCATCCGCAAGACCAAGCTGTCCAAGGAAGCGCGCGAGAAGGCGATGGCCGAAGCGAAGAAGCTTCGCTCCATGAGCCCGATGTCGGCCGAAGCGACGGTGGTGCGCAACTATCTCGACTGGATGCTCTCGCTCCCTTGGGGCAAGAAGTCGAAGGTCAAGAAGGATATCGCCGCCGCCGAACAGGTTCTCCACGACGATCACTACGGCCTGGAGAAGGTGAAGGAACGCATCCTCGAATATCTCGCGGTGCAGCAACGCGCGGGCAAGATGAAGGGACCGATCCTGTGCCTCGTCGGGCCTCCCGGCGTCGGCAAGACGTCGCTCGGCAAGTCGATCGCGAAAGCCACGGGCCGCGAATTCGTTCGCATGTCGCTTGGCGGCGTGCGTGACGAGGCCGAGATCCGCGGTCACAGACGTACCTATATCGGTTCGATGCCCGGCAAGATCATCCAGTCGATGAAGAAGGCGAAGACGGCCAATCCGCTGTTCCTGCTGGACGAGATCGACAAGCTTGGCGCCGATTGGCGCGGCGACCCGTCGTCCGCGTTGCTGGAGGTTTTGGACCCGGAGCAGAACTCCTCGTTCAACGATCATTATCTCGAGGTCGATTTCGATCTTTCGGACGTGATGTTCATCACCACGGCCAACACGCTGCGCATGCCGCAGCCGCTGATGGACCGCATGGAGATCATCCGTATCCCCGGCTACACCGAGGACGAGAAGGTCGAGATCGCCAAGCGCCACCTGATTTCCAAGGAAGTCGGCGCCCATGGCCTCAAGCCGGAAGAGTGGAGCATCACCGATGCGGGATTGCGCGATCTGATCCGTTACTACACGCGCGAAGCCGGCGTTCGTAACCTCGAACGCGAGATCGCGAATCTGACCCGCAAGGCGGTGAAGGAGATCGTCTCCGGAAAGGCGACGAGCGTTACGATCACGCCCGAGAACCTTGGCTCCTATGCCGGTGTTCGTAAGCACCGCTATGGCGAGATCGAAGGCGAGGACCAGGTCGGCGTCGTCACCGGTCTGGCGTGGACGGAAGTCGGCGGCGAGACGCTGCAGATCGAATCCGTCATGCTGCCCGGCAAGGGCCGCATGCAGACCACCGGCAAGCTCGGCGATGTGATGAAGGAGTCGATCGACGCGGCGCGTTCCTATGTGCGCTCCAAGGCGACCAGCTTCGGCATCAAGCCGCCGACCTTCGACAAGATCGACATCCATGTGCACGTGCCGGAAGGTGCTACGCCCAAGGATGGTCCGTCTGCCGGCGCCGCGATGGCGACGGCGATCATCTCGGTCATCACCGGCATTCCGGTGCGCCGCGATGTGGCGATGACCGGTGAGGTCACGCTGCGTGGACGCGTTCTGCCGATCGGCGGATTGAAGGAGAAGCTGCTGGCCGCCCTGCGCGCCGGGATCAAGACCGTTCTCATCCCCGATGAGAACGAGAAGGATCTCGCGGAAATCCCCGACAACGTGAAGTCTGGCATGACCATCATTCCGGTGAAGACCGTGGCCGAAGTGTTGAAGGTGGCGCTGGTGCGCCAGCCCGAGGCCATCGACTGGGTCGAACCGCCGGAAGTTGTCGCGCCCGCCGCTCTCCACGATGGTAGCGACGACGCGGTCGTTACGCACTGACGCGACGCACAATGGAACCCGGGCCCGAATCGTTTCCGATTCGGGCCCGTTTTCACCAAGAAATCCGCCGAATCCCTCGGTTTTTCGCTTGGGGGTGGTTGCGGTAAGCCCTAAAGTCTCACGCGTAGGGGGCGAATCGACCCTCAGCCGAGTTTCCTGGCGTCCGGCGCAAGAGGAGAACGCACATGAACAAGAATGACCTTATCCAGAAGCTTTCCGACACCACCGGCCTGGCCAAGAACGATGCGGCGAAGGCGGTCGATGGCGTGTTCAATCTGATCGAAGCCGCGCTCAAGGCCGGAGACGAAGTCCGCCTCACCGGTTTCGGCGTGTTCGTTGTCGCCAACCGCGCGGGCGGCAAAGGCCGCAATCCGCAGACTGGCGAAGAAATCACGATCAAGCCCTCGAAGCAGCCCCGCTTCCGTCCCGGCAAGCAACTCAAAGACGCGCTGAACTGATCAACGCCGCCAAGGCGCGTTGACAGTATGAATCGGCACGGCGGTGGGAGAACTCCGCCGTGTCGCGATGTATCCGCGCTTGCGCAGGCGCCGGAGTGCAGCCTGCACCGATGACTTCGACAGCCCGGTCTCGACGGCAAGCGTCGACAAACTGACTTGTATCCGCCGGTCCGCGCCGCCGGAATCGTGCCACAGCTTCACAAAGACGACAAAGGACGACGGCGAGCGGTCGTGACCGATCAGATCGGGCAGCAACGTCTCCACCACGTAGTCGTCCAGCGGTGCTCTGCGAGCCATTGCTATAGTAAGCGCTGTGATGCTTGAGCGCGCAAGGGGCCGTCGCCTAGCAATGGGGTATTGAAGGAGACCGCCATGATCACCCATCTCAAATTCATGAGCATTCCGGTCGCGGATCAGGACCGCGCGCTGAAATTCTATACCGAGAAGCTCGGCTTCAAGATCGCGACCAATCAGGAGATGAGCCCCGGTAAGCGCTGGATCGAGCTGCGCATCGGCAAGGCAGAGACCCGTATCGTGCTGTTCACCATGGACGGTGAGGAGGCGCGCGTTGGCACGCGGATGAACTGCTCGATCGCGTGCGACGACGTCGATGCGACGTATCGCCAGCTCTCCGAGCGCGGCGTCGAATTCGAAGGCCCGCCGCAAAAACAGCCCTGGGGTAGCTATGCGATCATGATTGATTCCGAAGGCAATCGCATTGTCGTGGGGTCGGACTAGCGATCTCCGGCCTGCCTGTTGCGCTGAACGTAGACATTGTAGGCGACGGCGTCCCACGCATTGTGAATGCCGATGAAAAGCAGCAGGAGCACTGCTCCGCCGACACCGAACAGCGCGAGTTCGAGATGCCCAACACAGGACACGCTCGACACCGCCAGCAATCCGTAGGCCACAGTCGGCAAAACGAGATGGAATGTCAGGTCTTCCAAATCGGGGCGGTAAACATGCTGATGGAATATGCGCAACGCCGTCACGATCATGTAGATCAGCCCGCAAACGCCGGCCGCGCCTGCGGCCCAGAATGCATCGGCGGCATTAGGCCACGGAACCCGCACGAGTGCCGCCAGAAGCAGGCAGGCGCTGAAATGCACGACGGTCGGCGTGCCGAAGCTGCGTCCGGCTTCCGAGGCGCCCGGCGCCGGTTTGTCCGCGACAAGCGTCATCACCACGAACTGAAGACCGATCAGGGCGCCGGCAGCTCCGCCGACGATCAGATAGAAGCTGTCCCATTCGCTCAAGGCAGACATGGCTCTTCCCCTAATGCAGTGCCCCACCGTATAAGCCGCCGCATAAGGGCGGTTAGCTCAGTTGGTAGAGCATATCGTTTACACCGATAGGGTCGGCGGTTCGAGCCCGTCACCGCCCACCAAATTTCGCGGCAAAGCCGCGAAATGTGCAGCGGCGTAGCTCGCGAAGCGAGCGAAGCCGGGCTGGAGATCGGTTCGTGCGCCGATGCAAATCGCCTAGTAAGTGCGCGCAAGGGTTGTTGCAGGTTTTGGCGACGGCCTGCACAGTGGTCTGATTGTCGAAGGGTGTGCGGGATATGAGAAATGCGCTTGCCGCAATGACGGCGTTTGTTCTGGCGTTTGCGTCATTCGCGGCTCAGCCAGGAGACAGTCAATCGGCGCCGGCGTTACGGACGACGGTGGGCATTGTCTCTACCGGGGACTACAAAGAGGCTGGCGTTTCATTCGAACTCGTGCGGATCGATCAGAAGTTTATGGTCGATCCTCGGCTGGTGCCTGCTGCGGACGATATTTTCAAGGCGCTTCAGGATTCCGCCAACACGTCCAAGAGTATTTCTGTACACTATTTTGTGGACGGAGCTTACTTTGGTGCGCGTGATAGCAAACCGACATACCTCGTTCATGACATCACCTACGAAGGTAAGACGATCGTGGCGGAGCAGGCTCTTCCATCGACCGGTTTGATCACCGCTCCGACGGCGCGAGACAGCGCGGCATCCAGCCTTGCAAAAGGAATTGCCCTGGCGGGAGATCCCGACACGGCCGAGGCGAGGAAGGCTCTTTCCGATGCATTTGCAAGCGATGCGCTGGAACCGGCCTTGAAATCGCTCGCGTTCAAGACCCGAAGCCGGCTGGGCCGAGACGAAGCTCTCGCGAGCTGGCCACCGGGCGCCAAGCGGGATGAATTTCTCTATGCATCCCTTCAGGACGCGCAAGCTTGGCAAAAGCTGGCGCCAGACGATTTCGACGCGCAGGAAGATGTCGCGAGCGCTTTGATCGAGCTTGGCGCCTATGACGAAGGCATTGCGCTTTATCGCGAGATCATGACGAAAGCGCCTGATCAATTCTTTTGGTCGGAAATGCGGATCGAGGCCGCATATCGAACGCTGGGGCAAGTCGACAAATCGCTGGCGGAGCTCGACGCTGTCGTGAAACACGGTGATGGCTCGGGCATGGCCTATCATTATCATCGCGGGCGCGCATTGATCGATGCTGGCCGCTTCGAGGACGCCGTCGCGGAATACAATGCCGGCCTCAAAGAGCAGCCGGACTATGGCGGAGCGTTCCTGCAGCGCTCCTGCGCGCTCGCAAGACTCGGGCGATTGCAGGATGCGATCATCGACTACCGGCAATACGTGAAGGCAAATGATGCTTACGGCCACGACGTAGCACGGGCGCCCGGGTTGAAGTACGACGACGAGCGGGCGGAGAGCGCCCTTCGCGCGCTTGCAGAACTCTTTGCGAAGAACCCAGTTGCCCAAACTGATATCCCCTGTGTCGGCAATTGGGATTGGGGCGAGGCAAAGCGTGGGCGCAGCACGTTGTTGCCGGCTGCGGAAAGGAGGCCCTAAGCACGGAATTATAGAGGCGGGCAAAAGGTCCTAGCCTCGATCCATTGCGCTGGTACATCGCGCGCGCCAGTCTTCCAGCTGAATTGGCCAGAGGGGCTCATGCGTTCGATCTCGATTTTGCTCGCGGTGACAGCGGTGATGGTGGCAACTGCGGCCATTGGGCAGGACATGGACGATATCGCTGCGCCGCCGCCCAACCAGAAATCCGAGGACGCGAAGTTCGTCGCCTACGACCAGAAGGTCATGGCCTTCACGCATGCCGAGATCGTCGATGGCACCGGCGGCGCTCCCAAATATGACCAGACGCTTCTCGTGCGAGACGGCCGGATCGCTGCCATCGGCGCGCATGTGCCCATTCCAAGGGGCGCGACGATCATTGATGCACACGGCAAGACGCTGCTGCCCGGCTTCGTGATGATGCATGAGCATCTATTCTACACCATGGGTCAGCGCAATTACGCGACCATGATCAACACTTTCCCGCGGCTTTATCTCGCTGGTGGAACAACGACCGCGCGCACCGGCGGCTCGATGTCGCCCTATGCCGATTTGAATCTCAAAGCGGCGATCGAGAAGGGCGATGTGATCGGACCCGATCTCGATGCGACCGGTCCTTATTTGAACGGGCCGGGCCTGCCGATCCTGGTAATGCACGCACTTTCGGGCCCCGCTGAAGCGACGCAGATGGTGAACTATTGGGCCGATATGGGCGCGACGTCGTTCAAGGCCTACACCAACATCACGCGCGACGAGTTGAAGGCGGCGGCCGACGCGGCGCATGCGCGCGGGATGAAGATCACAGGACACCTCTGCTCCGTCACCTATCGGGAAGCCGCCGAGGCGGGCATCGACAATCTCGAGCACGGCTTCGCGGTGATGACGGACTTCAACAAGGATAAGAAGCTCGATCTCTGCCCCGATGGATCGCAGCAATCGCTGGCCGATCTCGATGTGAACAGCCCGGAGGTGAAATCGCTGATCGATTTCCTGGTCGCCAAACACGTGGCGCTGACATCGACCTTCACCGTGTTCGAGACCTTCACGCCCGGCCGGCCGAAAGCGCCGGAACGCGCTCTTGAAATGCTCATCCCGGAATTGCGCAAGCAATATGAGGACGCCTGGTCCAAGACCGGAACCAACGAGCGGATGAAGCCCTATGTCACGATCCTGCCCAAGCTGATGAAGCTCGAGAAGATGTTCGTAGACGCGGGTGGCACGCTTCTCGCCGGCACCGACCCCACGGGCTATGGCGGCGTGATCCCCGGGTTCTCGGGCAAGCGCGAAGTCGAGCTGCTGGTGGAGGCAGGCTTCAGCTTTCCCGAAGCGCTCAAGGTCTCCACGCTCAACGGCGCGCACTATCTCGACCGTGACAAGGATGTGGGCTCGCTGGAGAAAGGCAAGCGCGCCGACATTGCGGTCGTCGACGGCGACCCGATGAAGAACGCCGCCGCTATCGATGCCATGCCGCTCGTATTCAAGAAAGGCGTCGGCTACGACACCGGCAAAATATTCGACGCGATGAAAGGGCAGGTGGGGCTGTATTGATCGGCTTCACCCTCTCGCGAACTAGATGAAGTTCGCCGCGAGGTTGATCATCGTGGCGAGAATCGCGGTGTTGAATCCGAACGCCACCAGCGTGTGAAGCGTGCCTACTCGGCGCATCTCTTTCGACGAAAAGGTGATGTCGGCGGTTTGCGATGTCGCGCCCATCACGATGGAGAAATGAAAAAAATCCCAATAATCGGGTTCGCCGCATTGTCCGAATTCGAGGCCGCCTTTCGATGCTCCTTCTTCCTCTTCGAGATAGTAGAGATGCGCGTAGTGCATCGCGAAGACGAGTTGCACGAAGAGCCAGGACAGGATGACGGTTGCCGCCGCCAATCCCACGCGCCAATCCTGGCCGGGGTGGTCCTTGGCGAGCGACAGTTCCGCGACGAGCGCACCGACACTGGCGATCGAGGCAAGTATCGTCAGGATGAGAATGAAATGACCGCCTTCGTCATGGGTGACGGCGCGCTGCTTGATCGTGGCGATGTCGGTATTGTGCATGAACAGGAAGAACATCAGGCACAGGAAAATGATCACCCCGCCATTCCATCCAATCAGCGCACGCGTGATTTGGCCCGATGCCCACGGCTGGGAGACGAAATAAAGCGCGACACCCAGTATAATGGCGGTGAGGAGAAACGGCCGGCTGAGGAATGCGCCAAGGATCGGGATGCTGCGCCGCGCTTCGGTTGGCATGGAACGTTCCCCTTCGAGCCCTCGCCAGAATACGTTGAGTCGGGCGTTTGATAGACGAGCCGCAAGCGGGATGAAGGCCTTTTAATGCGCCTCCCGCATTGACGGCGGCTACTTCCAAATGGCGGAGTGGGGCCATGAAACGGATATTGCCTTTAGTCCTTGCGCTGGCGCTCGCGGGTTGCGAGACGCTTGGCCTGAGCGAGCGCGCGCCGCCGGCGCCGCGGGAGACCGATCCGGATTTTCATCCGACCATCGAGCTTCTGTCGCGCTACGATACGAACCATGACGGGACGATCACGCGCGCCGAAATGGAAGCCGGGCTGAAAGCTGAATTCGACGCGGCCGATGCCAATCACGACGGTCGTCTCGACCCCGATGAAACGCATGCCGTGAACGAGCAGCGCTGGAGCGCCGGGGCGTCCACGGCCTCCACGCTGGTGGACTGGAACCAGGACGGTTTCGTCGATCTCAACGAATTCGCCGGTACCGCGCGCTCCCTGTTTGCCGAGATCGATACGGATCAGGACGGGCAACTCTCGCCCAAGGAGATCAAGGCCTATGCCGGTCACAAGAAGCGCGGTGACCAGGACGACGTTGGTCCGGGCGATGGGCGCGTCCACGAGCGTCGCTGGAACAGCGGCGGCTGACGCAAACGCGCCTTGACAGGCTTTGGGGTGGGCCGTACATCGGCCCTCCTTCGCGGTTTAGGCCGCGAGCGCCCGCGGGGGCGTAGCTCAGTTGGTTAGAGTGACGGCCTGTCACGCCGTAGGTCGCGGGTTCGAGCCCCGTCGCTCCCGCCAGTCTTCGCGACGCGATAGCGGAGAGAAGACTGCCCGGCGTAGCCCGAAGGGCGAAGCCTGGGCCTCTATCCGCGCGCTTCGCCTGGCAAGCCATCCTTCTTCCAACTCCAATTTACCCCTCAAAAATCTCCCACTTTTGTTGCCCATTCTCACTTGCGAACAGCTCGCAACTGTATCCAAAGAATCCTGTTTTCCTGCGGCGAATCTTGCTCTAAACCCCGCGTGGCTTTCCTGGGCTCGCTTAATCTTTTGCGCCTGCGAAAAGCCCCGTTTTTCCTGCCCGCGAGGGGGATCGCGACAGGCGAACCAAGGACAAGGCGATGGACGGGCTGCTTCTGGAATATCTGCCGATCGTGATCTTCATCGGGCTTTCCGGGGTGATTGCAACGGCGCTGCTCATCATCCCCTTCATCATTGCCCCGTCCAAACCCGATCCGGAGAAGCTTTCCGCCTATGAATGCGGGTTCAACGCATTCGGCGACGCGCGCATGAAGTTCGATGTGCGGTTCTATTTGGTCTCGATCCTGTTCATCATCTTCGACCTTGAGGTCGCGTTTCTGTTTCCGTGGGCGATCACGCTCGGAAAGATCGGCGTATTCGGCTTCTGGTCGATGGTCGTGTTTCTCGGCGTCCTGACGGTCGGCTTTATCTACGAATGGAAGAAGGGAGCGCTCGAATGGGAGTGATCCCGGCAGGGCAGGCGGGGCGTGCTGGTGTTGAAGGCGGCGCGGCCTCGATTACGGACAACGATCCCTATTTCAAGGCGGCACAGGTCGAACTCGCCGACAAAGGCTTTCTGACCGCCAGTGCCGACACGCTGATCAACTGGGCGCGCACAGGTTCGCTGCACTGGATGACGTTCGGTCTCGCGTGTTGCGCGGTCGAGATGATGCAGGTGTCGATGCCGCGCTACGATCTCGAGCGTTTCGGCGTCGCGCCGCGCGCCTCACCGCGCCAGTCGGACGTGATGATTGTCGCCGGCACGCTGACGAACAAAATGGCGCCCGCTCTGCGCAAGGTCTACGATCAGATGCCGGAGCCGCGTTACGTGATCTCGATGGGATCGTGCGCGAATGGCGGCGGCTATTATCATTATTCGTACGCGGTCGTGCGCGGCTGCGATCGTATCGTGCCTGTCGATATCTATGTGCCCGGATGCCCGCCGACGGCGGAAGCGTTGCTCTACGGCATCATGCTGCTGCAGCGGAAAATCCGCCGCACCGGAACGATCGAGCGCTAGGCCATGGAAACGCTCGAACAGCTTGGCGAGAAGATTGGGCGCGCGCTCGGCATGCAGGCGCATGTCGCTGTCGGCGAATTGAACTTCGATGTTCAGGCGGGCGAGATTGTCCGCGTGCTGACGGCGCTGCGCGATCAATTCGAATTCCGCACGCTGGTCGATATCTGCGGCGTGGACTGGCCGGAGCGCGCGAAGCGTTTCGATGTTGTCTATCATCTTCTGTCTCTCACCAAGAACCAGCGCGTTCGCGTCAAGGTCCAGGTCGCAGAAGACGAGGTCGTGCCGTCTTCAGTCGGCGTCTACCCGGCGTCCAACTGGTTCGAGCGCGAAACCTTCGACATGTATGGCGTGCCGTTCAGCGATCATCCCGATCTGCGCCGCATCCTTACGGATTACGGCTTCTCGGGTTATCCGCTGCGCAAGGATTTCCCGCTCACCGGCTATGTCGAGCTGCGCTACGACGACGAACTCAAGCGCGTGGTCTATCAGCCGGTGCAGCTGGTCCAGGAATTCCGCGACTTCGATTTCATGAGCCCGTGGGAAGGCGCGCCGCATATTTTGCCTGGTGACGAGAAGGCCGCGATGGCGCCCGGCGTGGCTTCCGGCGATACGGGAAAGAAGGCGTGATGGATAAACCCGCGCCCCACGAAGACGCAAGGATGACGGTCAATTTCGGGCCGCAGCATCCGGCCGCCCATGGCGTGTTGCGCATGATCCTCGATCTAGACGGCGAGATCGTGACCCGAGTCGATCCACACATCGGCCTGCTGCACCGCGGCACCGAGAAGCTGATCGAGCACAAGACCTATCTTCAGGCGATCCCGTATTTCGACCGGCTCGACTACGTCGCGCCGATGAATCAGGAACATGCCTTCGCGCTCGCGATCGAGAAGCTGCTTGGTCTCGAAGTGCCGAAGCGCGGGCAATACATCCGCGTTCTCTATTGCGAGATCGGCCGCATCCTGAACCACCTGATGAACGTCACGACGCAGGCGATGGATTGCGGCGCGCTCACGCCTCCGCTCTGGGGCTTCGAGGAGCGCGAGAAACTGATGGTGTTCTATGAGCGCGCCAGCGGCAGCCGCATGCATGCGGCCTATTTCCGCGCCGGTGGCGTGCATCAGGACTTACCGCCAGAACTGATCGCCGACATCTATGCGTGGTGCCCGACCTTCCTGAAGGTTCTGGACGACATCGAAGGCCTCCTCACCGAGAGCCGCATCTTCAAGCAACGCAATGTCGATATCGGCGTCGTCAATCGCGCTGAAGCGGAAGCGTGGGGTTTCTCCGGCGTGATGCTGCGTTCGACCGGCGTCGCGTGGGACTTGCGCCGCGCGCAGCCTTACGAGTGCTACAACGAACTCGATTTCAAGATTCCCGTGGGCAAGAACGGCGACAATTACGACCGCTACGTCATGCGCATGGAAGAGATGCGCCAGGCGACCTATCTCATGCAGCAGTGCATCGAAAAGATGCCGTCGGGCCCGGTCGTCTCCGCTGATAACAAAGTCGTGCCACCGCGTCGTGAAGAAATGAAGACGTCGATGGAAGCGCTGATCCATCACTTCAAGCTCTACACCGAGGGCTTCCATGTGCCCGCCGGCGAAGTGTATGCGGCGGTCGAAGCGCCGAAGGGTGAGTTCGGCGTTTATCTGGTTGCCGACGGATCGAACAAAGCCTACCGCTGCAAGTTGCGCGCGCCGTCCTTCGTGCATCTGGCGGCGATGGACTACATGTCCAGAGGTCATATGCTGGCCGACGTGTCCGCGATCCTGGGCTCTCTCGACATCGTTTTTGGAGAAGTGGACCGGTGACCAAGAAGACCATCGAGTGTTCGAAGCACGGCACGGGTGAGACGGTGTTCGTCTGCAATCATCTTCTACTCTCGATGCGGGAGGGCACGCCGCGCGGGCTGTTCCAGTGGAAGGATGAGAACGGCAACGTCTGCGCCTGGTGCAGCGAATGCGCGGAGCGCGCGGAGAAGTCCGGCAACGCCGCCGATCGCACGCCGCTGAAGTTCAAGGTCGAAACCATCTGTCCGAAATGTTTCGAGCCGATCCGGCAAATGAATGGCGGGGGCATTCTCTACCGATGAGCCTGCGCCGTCTGCACCCGCACCAGCCCGCAAACTTCGCGTTCAGCGAGGCGAACAAGAAGCTTTGCGACGAGTGGATCGCGAAATATCCGCAGGGCCGTCAGGCCAGCGCAGTGATCGCACTGCTATGGATCGGGCAGGAGCAGGAGGGCTGGGTTTCCAAGCCCATGATCGAGGACATCGCGAAGACCCTGTCCATGCCATTCATCCGCGTGCTCGAAGTCGCGACCTTTTATACGATGTTCAATCTCGAGCCTGTGGGCGAGTATCTTGTGCAGGTCTGCACGACGACGCCGTGCTGGCTGCGCGGGTCGGACGATGTGGTCGCAGCCTGCAAGAAGCACATCGCCCCGGCGCAGCACGTGGTCTCTGCTGACGGCAAGTTCTCGTGGATGGAAGTCGAGTGCCTCGGCGCCTGCGTGAACGCGCCGATGCTGCAGATCGGCAAGGATTTCTACGAAGACCTCGATGGCCCGAAGACAGAGGCGCTGCTCGAAGCCTTCCGTCGCGGCGAGAAACCCAAGCCCGGCGCAGGCAACGGCCGTCACACCTCGGAGCCCGAAGGCGGCGCGCTGACGCTCAAGGATCCGCAACTCTACAATGGTGGCTACAGCCAAAAGGCACCGGGAGCGGCCACATAATGCTCGCCGACAAGGATCGCATTTTCACCAATCTGTACGGCTTCCAGGATCCGGATCTCGACGCCGCGCGGAAGCGCGGCAATTGGGACGGCACGAAGGAAATCCTCGCGCTCGGTCCTGAAGGCATTGTCGACATCATGAAGAAGTCCGGCCTGCGCGGCCGTGGCGGCGCGGGCTTCCCGACCGGCATGAAGTGGTCCTTCATGCCGAAGGAGGTGAAGGAGCGTCCGCACTATCTGGTCGTCAACGCCGACGAGTCCGAGCCAGGCACATGTAAGGATCGCGACATCCTGCGTCACGATCCGCACACGCTGGTCGAAGGCTGCCTGATCGCGAGCTTCGCGATGCGCGCGCATGTCGCTTACGTCTATGTGCGCGGCGAGTTCATTCGCGAGCGTGAGGCGCTCCAGCGCGCTGTCGATGAAGCCTATCAAGCGAAGCTGATCGGCAAGGACAACATCTTCGGCTATCCGTTCGATCTCTATGTCCATCACGGCGCCGGCGCCTACATCTGCGGCGAGGAGACGGCGCTGCTCGAAAGCCTCGAAGGCAAGAAGGGCCAGCCGCGCCTGAAGCCGCCGTTCCCGGCGAATGTCGGGCTTTATGGTTGCCCGACGACCGTCAACAACGTCGAAAGCATTGCGGTCGCGCCGACGATCCTGCGCCGCGGCGCGGAATGGTTCGCGGGCATCGGCCGTCCGAACAACACCGGCACGAAAGTCTTCTGCATCTCCGGCCATGTGAACAAGCCGTGCAACGTCGAAGAAGAAATGGGCATTCCGCTGCGCGCGTTGATCGAGAAGCATGCCGGCGGCGTGCGCGGCGGTTGGGATAATCTGCTGGCGGTGATCCCCGGCGGCGCGTCGGTGCCGCTGATCCCCAAATCGATCTGCGACGATGTGCTGATGGATTTCGACTCTCTCAAGAACGTGCAGTCCGGCCTTGGCACCGCCGCCGTCATCGTGATGGACAAATCGTGCGACGTCGTGAAGGCGATCCAGCGGCTCGCGTATTTCTACAAGCATGAGAGCTGCGGCCAGTGCACGCCGTGCCGCGAAGGCACCGGCTGGATGTGGCGCGTGATGACCCGCATGGTGAAGGGCGACTCCCATCCCGCGGAGATCGATCTGCTCCAGGAAGTCTCCAAGGAAATCGAAGGCCACACGATCTGCGCGCTTGGCGACGCCGCCGCGTGGCCGATCCAGGGCCTGATCCGCCACTTCCGCCCCGAACTCGAACGCCGCATGGCGGCTTACGAACAGGCGGCGGAGTAGCGCGATGACTGTGTTTGACCGACGAGCATCAGCTCTTCTGCGGACAGTCAGATCCGATGAAAGTGAACACGTCGCAGATGCGATAAATAGGGATTATTGCGATGAAGAGCGCGCGAGAGTCGCAAACGTTCATGCTCGTGAAGATTTGGTTCTAGTAGTTTCCCATCTATCATCACTCAATTCGCAGGTTCGAGTGGTGATATTCCTGCTGATCGCGAACTTGGTTGGTCTGGCTCTTCTGGTTTGGAAATTCCTCTGATGTTGACTCGTAAGCTCATCGTCAGCCCCTTGGTGTCATGGCCCGGCTCGTCCGGGCCATCCATGGGTGCGCTGAGCAAGGCGTCATCTGGGTGGCCCGCATTCGCGGGCCATGACAAGTTTTGGTTTGGGGACAAGTGATGCCCAGCCGCAAGCTCATCGTCGACGGCAAGGAGATCGAGGCGGATGACGGCCTGACTCTGCTTCAGGCCTGTGAAATCGCGGGCGCGGAGATTCCGCGCTTCTGCTATCACGAGCGCCTGTCGGTCGCCGGCAATTGCCGCATGTGTCTGGTCGAGTGGGTCGGCGCGCCGAAGCCGCAGGCGTCGTGTGCGCTTCAAGTGCGCGACATCTTCCCCAACAAGGACGGCACCCCGGCCAAGATCAACACCAAGGGCGCTTACGTGCGCAAGGCGCGCGAAGGCGTGATGGAATTCCTGCTCATCAATCACCCGCTCGATTGCCCGATCTGCGACCAGGGCGGCGAGTGCGACCTGCAGGACCAGGCGATGGGCTATGGCCGTGCCGCGTTCCACCGCTTCAACGAGAACAAGCGCGCGGTCGAAGACAAATATATGGGCCCGCTGATCAAGACGATCATGACCCGCTGCATCCAGTGCACCCGCTGTGTGCGCTTCGCGACCGAAGTCGCTGGCGTGCCCGATCTCGGCGCCACCGGGCGCGGCGAGGACATGGAAATCACGACCTATCTGGAGAAGGCGTTCGCGAGCGAACTCTCCGGCAATGTGGTCGATCTCTGCCCCGTCGGCGCGCTGACCTCGAAGCCCTATGCCTTCAACGCGCGGCCATGGGAATTGCGCAAGACGGAATCCATCGACGTGATGGACGCACAGGGCTGCAACATCCGCGTTGATGCACGCGGACCCGCCGTGCTGCGCGTGCTGCCGCGCCTCAACGAAGAGATCAACGAGGAATGGATTTCGGACAAGGCGCGCCATGCCTGTGACGGCTTGATGCGTCAGCGCCTGGACCGGCCTTATATCCGCAACAGCGGCAAGCTTCTGCCTGCGACCTGGGGTGAGGCATTTGCCGTCATCGCAGAGCGCGTGGCTGAATCGACCCCGGACAGCATGGCCGCCATCGTCGGCGATCTCGCGGCGGCGGAAGAGATCAAGGCGCTCAAGGACCTGATGACGGCGCTCGGCGTCGCCAATCTCGATTGCCGGCAGGACGGCGCGAAGCTCGGTGGTGCACGTCAGTCTTATCTGTTCAACACCACCATCGCCGGTGTCGAAGCGGCGGATGCGCTGCTGCTCATCGGCTGCAATCCGCGCTGGGAAGCGCCGGTACTCAACGCGCGCATCCGCAAGGCCTGGCTCGGCGGCGCGCTGAAGGTTGCGAATGTCGGTCCTGCGGTCGATCTGACCTATCCGGTCGAGCAGCTCGGCGCGGGCGTCGATGCGGTCGAAGCCATTGCCGACGGCAGTCACGCGTTCGCGAAAGTGCTGAAGGATGCGAAGCGCCCGATGCTCATTCTGGGTTTTGGCGCAGTCGCGCGCGCAGATGGCGCGGCGCTGCTGAAGCTTGCGGCGAAGATTGCCTCCGATACCGGCATGATCGGTCCGGCGGGCAGCGCGGCCGAAGGCGGCTGGAACGGGTTCAATGTGCTGCACACGGCCGCCTCGCGCGTCGGCGCGCTCGATCTCGGATTCGTCAAAGGCCGTGATGTTGCCGGCATCATCGACGGCGCGCAGAAGGGCGAGATCGACTTCGTCTATCTGCTCGGCGCCGACGAGTGCGACGTCGGTCACCTCGGCCGCGCTTTCGTCGTCTATCAGGGTAGCCATGGCGATGCGGGCGCACACAATGCAGATGTCGTTCTTCCGGGTGCGGCCTATACCGAGAAGGAAGGTCTCTACGTCAATTTCGAGGGCCGGGTGCAGCGCGCGGAACGCGCCGCGTTCCCGCCCGGCGAAGCGAAGGAAGACTGGACGATCCTGCGCGCGCTCTCCGACGTGCTCGGCAAGAAGCTGCCGTATGACAATCTCGGCGAGCTTCGCAAAGCCATCGTTGCCGATGCCCCCCACTTTGCCGAGATCGGCAAGGCACCGGTGCATCAGGGCGCGGACGCTTCGACGTGGAACGCAGTCGGCGCGGACGGCAATCTCGATGCCAATGTGCCGTTCGGTCACGCGATTTCCGACTACTATCTGACCAACCCCATCGCGCGCGCGAGTGAGACGATGGCGAAATGCTCGCGCGAGTTCGTGACAGCATCTACCCAGATGGCGGCGGAGTAGGAGCATGATTTTCGTCTCCGCCCTCCAGCATCTCGGCATGAGCTACGCCTGGGCGTGGTTCCTGAGCCAGGTCGCGACGCTGCTGATCTTCCTGGTCGTGCTGCTGATCATGGTTGCGTTCATCCTGCTCTACGACCGCAAGATCTTCGCGGCGGTTCAGATGCGCCGCGGCCCGAACGTGGTCGGCATCTTCGGCCTGCTGCAGAGCTTCGCCGACCTCGGCAAATATCTGATCAAGGAAGTGATTATCCCGGCGGGGGCCAACAAGGTGATCTTCATCCTGGCGCCGCTGGTGAGCGCAACCTTGGCGTTTGGTGCTTGGGCGGTGATGCCGATCGACAATCACTGGGTGATCTCCAACATCAATGTCGGCATTCTTTATCTCTTCGCGGTGTCGTCGCTCGGCGTGTACGGCATCATCATGGCCGGCTGGGCGTCGAACTCCAAATACGCGTTCCTCTCAGCCTGCCGCGCGGCGGCGCAAATGGTCTCGTACGAAGTCTCCATCGGCTTCGTGCTGGTGACGGTGCTTCTGTTCGCGGGCTCGCTGAACCTCTCCGACATCGTGCGCGCGCAGCAGGCATCCGGGCCGCTGTCGTTCCTGCACTGGAACGTGTTCTCGATCCTGTTTCCGATGCTGCCGATCTTCTTCGTTTCGGCGATCGCGGAAACCAACCGCCCGCCCTTCGATCTGGTCGAGGCGGAGTCCGAACTCGTCGCCGGCTATTTCGTCGAATATTCCTCCACGCCGTTCCTGCTGTTCTATCTGGCCGAGTTCCTGAACATCTGCCTGATGAGCGCGATGGTCTCGCTGCTGTTCTTCGGCGGATGGCTGCCGCCCATCGATGTGTGGCCGCTGAACGCGATCCCCGGCGTGATCTGGTTCGTGATCAAGCTCTGGTTCTTCTTCTTCCTGTTCGCGATGGTGCGCGCCTTCGTGCCGCGCTATCGCTATGACCAGCTGATGCGTCTGGGCTGGAAAATCTTCCTGCCGACCTCGCTGCTGTGGGTTCTGGTTACCGCGGCGTGGATCGTGTTTGTTCGCCATGGAGGTGCGTGATGGCTAGTCTCGACCGTACCGCACGCCAGATTTTCTTCTGGGAATTCCTGACCAGCTTCGCCCTGTCGCTGCGCTATTTCTTCGGCAAGAAGGCGACCTTGAACTATCCATTCGAGAAGGGTCCGATCAGCCCGCGCTTCCGCGGTGAGCACGCGCTGCGCCGCTATCCCAACGGCGAAGAACGCTGCATCGCCTGCAAGCTGTGCGAGGCGATCTGTCCCGCGCAGGCGATCACCATCGAAGCCGAGCCGCGCGACGACGGTTCGCGCCGCACCACGCGCTACGACATCGACATGGTGAAGTGCATCTATTGCGGCCTGTGCCAGGAAGCCTGCCCGGTCGATGCCATCGTCGAAGGCCCGAACTTCGAGTACTCCACGGAGACGCGCGAGGAGCTCTACTACGACAAGGCCAAGCTGCTCTCGAACGGCGACCGTTGGGAACGCGAGATCGCGAAGAACCTCGAACTGGATGCGCCCTACCGATGAGCATCGCGGATATCCAGGCACGCGCCATGTCGAAGATGGGCCGGTCTCCCGCATCGGCCCGTAAAGGCTATTTCGCGGCCGCGGACAAGGCGCGCCGCAATGCCAATCTGAAAGCCGACGGCTATGTGATCCCATTCTCGCAATGGATGGGCCACAACAACGGGCCGGACTGGTTCGCCGATCTGTTCGTCGATTACTGCTGGCGCAAGGCGCATGAAGAAGCGTGGAGGCCGCCGTGCCAGGAGATCGGCGTGCGCCGCGCGCGCAAGGCGGCAGCACTCGGCATGAGCTATCGCGACTACGTTCTCGAAATCCTGGAGCATGGCCGCTACCCGCAAGTGGAGGCCCACTGATGATCTTCCAGGCCATCGCTTTCTATCTGTTCTCGGCGGTGATGATCGCCGCCGCGTTCATGGTGATCGCCGCGCGCAATCCCGTTCATTCCGTGCTGTTCCTGATCCTTGCGTTCTTCAACGCCGCCGGCCTGTTCGTGCTGATGGGCGCCGAGTTCCTGGCGATGATCCTAGTCGTCGTCTATGTCGGCGCGGTCGCGGTGCTGTTCCTGTTCGTCGTGATGATGCTCGATGTCGATTTCGCCGAGCTCAAGAGCGGCGCGCTGCAATATCTTCCAATCGGCGCATTGCTCGGCCTCGGCCTGCTGGCCGAACTCGTAATGGTCGGCGGGGTGTGGATCATGGCGCCGGGCGCGAAGGGCGCGCTGATGAGCGCGACGCCGGCGGGCATGAGCAACACCGTTGCGCTCGGGCGCATCCTCTATACGGATTACATCTATTACTTCCAGATCGCGGGGCTTGTGCTGCTGGTCGCGATGATCGGCGCCATCGTGCTGACGCTGCGCCACCGTCCCGGCGTGCGCCGCCAGTCGATTTCCGTCCAAAATGCGCGCACGGCTGCGATGGCAATGGACCTCGTCGATGCGAAGCCGGGGGAGGGCGCATGATGGCCATCGGGCTCGGGCAATATCTCACGGTCGCCGCGATCATGTTCACGATCGGCGTGTTCGGCATCTTCCTGAACCGCAAGAACGTGATCGTCATCCTGATGTCGATCGAGTTGATCCTGCTCGCGGTGAACATCAACTTCGTCGCCTTCTCGGCCTATCTCCACGACCTGGTGGGGCAGGTGATGGCGATGTTCGTGCTCACGGTCGCGGCGGCGGAGGCCGCCATCGGGCTTGCGATCCTGGTCGTCTATTTCCGCAACCGCGGATCGATCAATGTCGAAGACGTCAATGTGATGAAGGGCTGAGATGTATCAGGCGATCGTCTTCCTCCCCATCGTCGCTTCGGCCATCGCCGGACTGTTCGGCCGGATCATCGGCGCGCGTGCGTCGGAACTGGTGACCACTGGCGCGCTGTTCATTTCCGCCGCGCTGTCTGCTTATGTCTTCTATGACGTCTGCTTCCAGGGTCACTCAGCCATCGTGTACGTCGCACCATGGATCCATTCCGGCGCCTTCGCTGCCGACTGGACCATTCGGGTCGATGCGCTGACCGCCGTGATGCTGGTGGTGGTGACGGGCGTGTCCTCGCTCGTACACCTCTACTCCATCGGCTACATGGCCGAGGACGACGGCCGCGCGCGGTTCTTCAGCTATCTCTCGCTGTTCACCTTCGCGATGCTGATGCTGGTGACGTCGAACAACTTCCTGCAGATGTTCTTCGGCTGGGAAGGCGTCGGTCTCGCCTCCTATCTGCTCATCGGCTTCTGGTACAAGAAGCCGGAAGCCAATGCCGCCGCGATCAAGGCGTTCATCGTCAACCGTGTCGGCGATTTCGGCTTCATGCTCGGAATTCTCGGCGTCTGGTTCATCTTCGGTTCGCTGGATTTCGACACGGTCTTCGCCGCTGCGCCATCCATGGTGGGCAAGACGATGCTGTTCGGCAGCTGGCATGTCGATGTGCTGACCACGCTCTGCCTGCTGCTGTTCGTCGGCGCGATGGGCAAGTCGGCGCAGCTAGGCCTCCACACCTGGTTGCCGGACGCGATGGAAGGCCCGACGCCGGTCTCCGCGCTGATCCATGCCGCGACCATGGTGACGGCCGGCGTGTTCCTGGTCTGCCGCTGCTCGCCGCTCTACGAGCTGGCGCCGAGCGCGCGCGAGTTCGTGACCTTCATCGGTGCCAGCACGGCGTTCTTCGCGGCCTCGGTCGGCCTTTTCCAGAACGACATCAAGCGCGTGATCGCCTATTCGACCTGTTCTCAGCTCGGCTACATGTTCGTGGCAGCGGGCGTGTCAGCCTATGGCGGCGCCATGTTCCACCTGTTCACGCATGCGTTCTTCAAGGCGCTGCTGTTCCTCAGCGCGGGCGCGGTCATCCACGCGATGCATCACGAACAGGACATGCGGAAGATGGGTGGCCTCTACAAGCAGATTCCGTTCACCTGGGCGATGATGCTGATCGGCAATCTGGCGCTGACTGGCGTGGGCTTGCCCATTCTCGGCATCGGCCTTGCGGGCTTCTATTCCAAGGACGCGATCATCAACGCGGCCTATGGCGGCGCCGGCGGGATGGCGCATTACGCGTTCTTCCTCACGGTGCTCGCGGCGCTGATGACGTCATTCTATTCCTGGCGCCAGTTCCTGATGACGTTCCATGGCCGCTATCGCGGCGCGGATGCGAATGCGCACGACGATCACGCGCATGACGACCATGGCCATCATGCGCCGAAACTGGAAGACGTACATGAAGCGCCGCTGACGATGCTGGTGCCGCTTGGCCTGCTTGCTATCGGCGCGGTGTTCGCCGGCATGGCGTTCGACCGCTTCTTTATCGGTCCGGATTCACTGGGCTTCTGGCACGGCACGCTTGGGGCGATTGCCGGCAATGGCCTGAAACCGATGCCGGAAGAATTCCCGATGTGGGTGGAGTTCGCGCCCTTCGTGCTGACGCTGATCGGCTTCCTGATCGCGTGGTTCTACTATATCCGTCATCCGGAGCGTCCGGCGCAGATGGCCGCGAAGAAGGGCATGCTCTACACGTTCCTGTACAACAAATGGTACTTCGACGAGCTCTATGACTTCCTGTTCGTGCGGCCCGCGCAGCGCTTCGGCCGCTTCCTCTGGAAAATCGGCGACGGGTTCCTCATTGATGGCTTCGGGCCCGATGGGATTTCGGCGCGTGTTCTCGACGTCACGCGCGGCGCAGTGCGGCTTCAGTCCGGTTACGTCTATCATTATGCGTTCGCGATGCTGATCGGCGTGGTGATCCTGGCGACCTGGTTCCTGTTCGCGGGGAGCCCGCCATGAGTCATCTGCTGAGCATCATCACCTTCTTGCCGCTGGTTGGCGCGATCATCATTCTGCTGCTGGGGCGTGCCGGTTCGAGCCAAGCCGTAGCGCGCAACGCCCGATGGATCGCGCTGATCTTCACGCTGGCCGATCTCGTGCTTTCGATCGTCCTTTGGGTTGGCTTCGACGGCAAATCGTCGGCGTTCCAGTTCGTCGAGCATGCCGCGTGGCTGACGAACGGCATGTCCTATCACATGGGCGTGGACGGCATCTCGATGCTGTTCATCGTGCTGACCGGCATCCTGATGCCGTTCTGCATCCTCGCCAGCTGGGAATCGATCCAGAACCGCGTCGCCGAGTACATGATCGCGTTCCTGATGCTGGAAACGCTGATGATGGGCGTGTTCGCGGCGCTCGACCTGTTCCTGTTCTACCTGTTCTTCGAGGGCGGCCTGATCCCGATGTTCATCATCATCGGCGTGTGGGGCGGCAAGCGGCGCGTCTATGCCAGCTACAAGTTCTTCCTCTATACCCTGCTCGGCTCGGTGCTGATGCTGCTCGCGATCCTCGCGATGTTCCTCTTCGCCGGCACCACCGACATCGAGACCATCATCAACACCGCGCATTTCCCCGTGCAGATGCAGTTCTGGATGTGGCTGGCGTTCTTCGCGAGCTTCGCGGTGAAGATGCCGATGTGGCCGGTGCATACCTGGCTGCCGGACGCGCATGTCGAGGCGCCGACGGCCGGTTCCGTGATCCTCGCCGGTATCCTTCTGAAGATGGGCGGCTACGGCTTCCTGCGCTTCTCGCTGCCGATGTTCGCGAGCGCGTCGGTGACGTTCGGGCCGCTGGTCTTCGCGCTCTCGATCATTGCGATCATCTACACCTCGCTGGTGGCGCTGGCGCAGGAGGATATGAAGAAGCTGATCGCCTATTCGTCTGTCGCTCACATGGGCTTCGTGACCATGGGCATCTTCACGATCACGCAGCAGGGGATCGATGGCGGTATCTACCAGATGCTCAGCCACGGCATCGTGTCGGGCGCGCTGTTCCTCTGCGTTGGCGTCGTCTACGACCGCATGCACACGCGTGAGATCGCGGCCTATGGTGGGCTTGTGAACCGGATGCCGATGTACGCCGCCTGCCTGATGGTGTTCACGCTCGCCAATGTCGGTTTGCCGGGCACCGGCGGGTTCGTCGGCGAATTCCTGACCATGCTGGGCGCGTTCATCTTCAACACCTGGATCGCGATCTTTGCCGCGACCGGCGTGATCCTGTCGGCCGCCTATGCACTCTTCCTCTATCGCCGCATCATCTTCGGCGATCTGGTGAAGCCGGCGCTCGCCACGATCAAGGATCTGTCGATGCGTGAAGTGGCGATCCTCGCACCGCTGGTGATCATCACCATCGTCATGGGCGTCTATCCCAAGCCGATCTTCGATGTGACCTCGGTTTCGGTCGCCAATCTGGTGCAGCAGCATCGTGCAGCCATCGCCTATGACCACGCGCCTCCCAAGGTCGCCGCCGTCAGCCATGGAGGCGTGCGGTGAATATCCAGAACGATCTCTACGTCCTCCTGCCTGAACTGATCCTCGCCGCCGGCGCGATGGTGCTGCTGCTGATCGGCGCGGTGCGCGGCGACCGGAGCGCCAATACGCTGACAATCCTTGCCGTGCTGCTGATCGGCGCCTCGGCCTATCTCTCCATGGTGATCGGCGACGACACCGCGTTCCATGGCGCCTTCGTGATGGACAGCTTCGCGCGCTTCACCAAGGCGGTGATCCTGTGGTCGTCCGCCGCCTGCGTTCTGCTCGCGCATCGTTTTTTCGCGGACGAGAAGGCCGAGCGCTTCGAGCTTCCGGTCCTGATCGTGCTCGCGAGCCTCGGCATGTCGCTGATGGTGTCGGCGTCGAACTTCCTCGCGCTCTATATGGGGCTCGAGCTTCAGAGCCTCGCGCTCTATGTGCTGGCCGCGTTCAATCGTGAATCCGTGCGCTCGTCGGAAGCAGGCCTCAAGTATTTCGTTCTCGGTTCGCTGTCGTCGGGCATGATGCTGTACGGCATCTCGATGATCTACGGCTTTGCCGGCACGATGGATTTCCACGGCGTCGCGGACGTCATCAAAGGCAGTGGCGTCAATGTCGGCCTGATATTCGGGCTCGTCTTCCTGATCGCCGGCCTCGCGTTCAAGATTTCCGCCGTGCCGTTCCACATGTGGACACCGGATGTGTACGAAGGCTCGCCAACGCCGATCACGGCGTTCCTGGCGACGGCGTCGAAGGTCGCATCGCTGGCGCTGGTGCTGCGCGCCATCGTCGTGCCGTTCCCCGGCGCGTTCCACCAGTGGCAGCAGATCATCATCTTCATCTCGGTGCTGTCGATGGCGCTCGGCGCCTTCGCGGCCATCGGCCAGACCAACATCAAGCGCCTGATGGCTTACAGTTCCATCGGCCATATGGGTTACGCACTGCTCGGCCTCGCGGCGGGAACGCAGCTCGGCCTGCGCGGTGTTCTGTTCTATCTCGCCTTTTATTCGCTGACCAACGTCGGCGTCTTCGCGTGCATCCAGGCGATGCGGCGTGGCGGGCAGGCGGTGGAAGACATTTACGATCTCGCCGGCCTCGCGCGCACGAAACCCAAGCTGGCGTTTGCGTTCGCCGCGATGATGCTCAGCCTCTCCGGCCTTCCGCCGCTCGCCGGCATCGTGGCGAAGGCGTTCATCTTCCTCGCCGCGATCCAGGCGCATCTCTACGTGCTTGCGATCTTCGGTGTGCTGACCAGCGTCGTCGGCGCTTATTACTATCTGCGCATCGTCAAGGTGATGTATTTCGACGAGCCGGCGCAGCCTTTCGACGGCGAGATGGGCTGGAGCGTGGCAGCAATCGCATCGATCGCGACCGCATTCACGCTTCTGTTCGTGGTCCGCATCGATGTCCTGCTGAACTACGCCGACTCCGCGGCGCAGGCGCTATTGAAGTGACAACCTGGCCTGCCGGCTATGGGCTGAAGGAGTTCGCCGAGATCGACTCCACGAACGAAGAGGCGCGCCGTCTCGCCGCAAAAGGCGAGCGCGGTCCGGTGTGGATCTTCGCCGGACGCCAGACGGCGGGGCGCGGGCGCCGCGGCCGCCAATGGGAATCTCCGAAGGGCAATCTCGCCGCGACCTTGCTGCTCAGTCCGGACAAGCCCGCTGCGGAATGCGCGCAGCTCTCATTCGTCTCGGCGCTGGCTGTGTTCGACACCATTGCGGGCTTCGAGCCGGATGCCGAGATCAACGTGAAATGGCCCAACGACGTGTTGGTCAATGGCCGCAAGATCGCAGGCATTTTGCTGGAATCCGCGAGCCAGGGCAGCGACGCCGTGTTCCTAGCCATTGGCATCGGGATCAATCTGAAGATCCACCCGACAGATACAGAAACGGCGGCGACATCGCTGGCATCGCTCGGCCTCACCGCGCCGCTACCGCGCCATGCGCTGCTCGAACTCGCGGGGCCCTTCGCGAAATGGTATGACGTTTGGCGTGCGGAGGGCTTTGCGCCGATCCGCGATGCGTGGCTGTCGCGCGCGGCCGGGCTCGGGACGCGCATCCGGGCGCGGCTGCAGAACGAGGAGACCTCGGGCGTGTTCGAAGGTATCGATATGACCGGCGCGCTTCTGCTGCGTGAAACGCAGGACCGTGTGCGTACGATAGCGGCTGGAGAGGTTTTCTTTTGAGATTAGAAACACAGAATTTTCCCTCGACATCTGCGCAGGCGTCGAGACCCCCTCACCCCGACCCTCTCCCCCGCTACGTGGGGGAGAGGGGGAAGGTCTGAGACAATGCTGCTCGCCATCGACGCCGGCAACACCAACATCGTCTTCGCCGTCCATGACGGCGAGAAATTCCGCGCCCAATGGCGCGCCGTGACCAAGACCGCGCGCACCTCTGACGAATATGCGGTGTGGCTGAGCCAACTGCTCTCGCTTGAGGGACTTTCCTTCGCCAATCTGACCGAGGCGATCATCGCCACCGTGGTGCCGGCCACGCTGTTCGACCTGCGCGCGCTGTGCCGTGCCTATCTCAAATGCGAACCACTGCTCGTCGACAGCAGTATCGTGGGAATCGGCATCAACGCCGACCGGCCTTCCGCCGTCGGCGTCGACAGGCTGTGCAACGCCGTTGCTGCGCATGAGCGCTACAGAGGTGCCGCGATCGTGGTCGATTTCGGCACCACGACCAATTTCGACATCGTCGCCGAGAATGGCGATTTCGACGGCAGTGTGCTGGCGCCGGGCGCCAATCTCTCCATCGAGGCGCTGCACCAGGCCGCCGCGATGCTGCCGCGAGTCGCCATCCATCGCGTGCAGAAGGTGATCGGCCACGACACCGTTCCGGCGATGCAGTCCGGAATCTATTGGGGCTATGTCGGCCTGATCGGCGGATTGATCGATCGCATCAAGAAGGAATACGGGAAGCCGATGACGGTGATTGCGACAGGCGGTCTCGCCAATCTGTTCCAGCCGGACATTCCAGCCATCGAGCATATCGATCCCGATCTGACAATCCGCGGACTTGTGCAGATCTATGCGCGCAACGCGCGCAAGCTGAAAGCCTGATGGTAGGTCCCGCGCGTGACGACGAACTGGTCCTGCTTCCGCTCGGCGGCGCGGGCGAGATCGGCATGAACTTCAATGCCTATGGCTTCGGCCCGCCGGACGAGCGCCAATGGATCGTGGTGGATTGCGGCGTACTGTTCGGGCGCGAAACCACGACGCCGGGCATCGATCTCATCATGCCGGACATCCGCTATCTCGCGGAGCAGCGCGAGAATGTGCTCGCCATTATTCTTACCCATGCGCACGAAGATCACATCGGCGCCATCGGGCATCTGTGGCCGATGCTGCGCTGCCCGCTCTATGCGACGCCGTTCACCGCGCGGCTGATCGAGGGCAAGCTGGAAGAGGCTGGACTCCGCGACCGTGTGCGGGTGAAGCCGGTTCCGATTGGCGGGCATCTGGACATCGGGCCGTTCTCCATCGATTTCATTTCGATCACCCATTCGATCCTCGAGCCCAACGCGCTCGCGATCCGCACGCCGCTCGGCGTCGTCTGCCACACCGGCGACTGGAAGATCGATCCCGATCCGATGCTGGGCGAAGTCACGAACGTCAACGCGCTCACCAAGCTCGGCGACGAAGGCGTGCTCGCCACCGTCTGCGACTCCACCAATGCACTGGTGCAGGGCCATTCCGGCTCCGAGGCGCGGGTGCGTCAGGCGCTGTCCGCGCTGATCGGTTCGCTCAAGGGCCGCGTGGCGGTGACGGCGTTCGCGTCCAATGTCGCGCGGCTCGACACCGTGGCGAAAGCCGCGCGCGAACATGGCCGCCAGATCGCGCTGGTTGGCCGCTCCATGCACAAGATGGTTCAGGCCGCGCGCGATACCGGCTATCTTACCGATTTCCCGCCGACGCTCGACGAACACGAAGCCGCACAGCTTCCGCCGCGCCGCGTGCTCTATCTCTGCACCGGCAGCCAGGGTGAGGCGCGCGCGGCGCTGTCACGGATCGCGGCAGGTGATCACCCGGCGGTCAGCCTCGGCCAGGGCGACGCGGTGATCTTCTCCTCGCGCGTCATTCCGGGAAATGAGATCGGGATTTTCGAACTGCATAACAAACTAGCGGCGCTCGGCATTGAGGTGCTGACCGAGCAGGACCATTTCGTTCACGTCAGTGGCCATCCCTGCCGCGACGAGTTGGCGGAGATGTATCGCTGGACGCGGCCGCAGATCGCGGTGCCGGTGCATGGCGAACTGCGCCACATGAGCGAACATGCGCGGCTCGCACGCTCGCTGCAGGTGCCTCAGGCGGTGGTGATCGAGAACGGTCACATGCTGCGCCTCGCGCCGGGCCGCGCCGAGATCGTGGACGAGGTGCCGTCCGGCCGCATCTTCCTCGATGGCCGCGTTCTGGTGGAGGAGGGTGCAGGCTTCGCGCGCGCCCGCCGCGCGCTGGGCTACGCCGGCATCATCGCGATCACCCTGGTGGTGGACGGCAAAGGGCGCCTCGCCGCCGATCCCTCTGTCATCATCGACGGCATCCCGGAGCCGGTTCATGCCGCGATCCGCGACGCCGCCGCCGACGCCGCCAAGCGCAGCCGCAAGGGCGACGAGGAATCGCTCAAGGAAAACGTCCGCCGCGCCGCACGCCGCGCCGCCCAGGACGCCTGGGGCAAAAAGCCAGTTACACGGGTGGAGATTGCGTGGGTGTGACTTGCACTTTTTCCCTCTCCCCCTTTAAGGGGGAGAGGGCAGGGTGAGGGGGTGTCGAAAGTTGCGCTCGTCTGTGGACACCCCCTCACCCCGATCCTCTCCCCCACTTCGTGTGGGAGAGGGAGATGTCTACGAAGGGAACTGCACATGATCGGACGCCTGAATCACGTCGCCATTGCGACCAGCGACATCAAGAAGGCCGCGAAGGTCTATCGCGAGGTGCTGGGCGGGAAAGTATCGGAAGAGGTGGCGCAACCCGACCATGGCGTGACCACGGTGTTCGTCGATCTGGGCAACACCAAGATCGAGCTGCTGGAGCCGCTGGGCGAGAACTCGCCGATCGCGAATTTCCTCAAGAAAAACCCGTCCGGCGGCATGCATCATGTCTGCTACGAGGTCGATGACATCTATGCCGCGCGCGACAGGATGAAGGCCGAGGGCGCGACCATCACCGGCACGGGCGAACCGCGCATCGGCGCGCACGGCAAGCCGGTGATCTTCCTGCATCCAAAGGATTTCGTCGGAACCTTGGTCGAGCTCGAACAGGCGTGATGGCCGGCAACACCGACTCGGTCGTCATTCCCGTCGTCCACATGTCGGTGCTCGTCGGCGCCTATGTGATTGCTTGGTTCCTGGCGCTGTTCTGTCTGTTGCCGGTGGGATTAGGCGAAGTCGACCCCGAAACCGGCGCGCCGCTGAAGCCGATGCTCCTGCGCAAAGCGGGCATCGCGACAGGCATCGCGGCGGTGTTGTGGGGGGCGTTGTATGCACTGATCCTGACAGGCGTGCTCGAGCTCTGATTTTGTTTCCAAGATTGTCATCCCGGCTGAGCGCAGCGAAGGCCGGGACCCATCGGGCCGATTGCACCCTGGGTCCCGGCACGGCGCGCTGCTTGCGCAGCGCTTGGCCGGGATGACAATGCAGAGCTACGTCAGCGCAATCTTCGCCACGAACGCCAGCGCGATGATCGCGACTGCCGCATTCACGTCGCGCCAGCGGCCGGAGACGAGTTTGATCGCGGCATAGGCAATGAACCCGATCCCCATGCCGGCGGCGATGGAATAGGTGAAGGGGATCGCGAGCGCGGTGAGAAGCGCGGGCGCGGCTTCGGTGAGATCGTCCCAGTCGATGTCTTTCAGGCCTTTCGCCATCAGCGCGGCGACGAAGATCAGCGCAGGTGCGGTCGCGTAAGCGGGCACGGCAGCGGCGAGTGGTGCAAAAAGCAGGCTGAGCAGGAACAGTGCGGCGACCACGAGCGCGGTCAGGCCGGTGCGGCCTCCGGCCTGGATGCCGGTCGCGCTTTCGATGTAGGCGGTGACGGGCGAGGTGCCGAGCGCGGCGCCGATCATGGTGCCCACGGCGTCGGTGGCGAGCGCCCGGCGTGCATTCGGCAGGTGCCCCTGCGCGTTCAGCATCTTGCCCTGCTGCGCAACCGCGGTGAGCGTGCCCGAGGTGTCGAGCATGTCGATCAGCAGGAAGACGAAGACACTGGTGGCGATGAGTCCGATCGCGGCGCCGCCGAAATGGAATTGCAGGAAGGTCGGCGCGAGGGACGGCGGCAAGCTCACGATGGCGGCGGGCACCGGCTGCAACCCAACCGCCATGCCCGCAATCGTCGCGGCGACAATCCCGATCAGAACCGCGCCGACGATGCCGCGCGCGGCGAGCGCGAACATCAGCACGAAGGCACCTGCCGCGATCAACACTTTCGGATCGGTGAGAACGCCTTCCTGAATGAGTGTCGCGGGGCTCGCGACCACCAGTCCGGCATTTGCGAAGCCGATCAGCGCGAGGAAGAATCCGATGCCCGCGGCGATGGCGAGTTTCAGGCTCTTCGGGATCGCATTGATCAGCCATTCGCGCGCCGGCGTGACCGACAGGATCACGAACAGGATGCCAGACAGGAACACGCAACCCAGCGCCAGCCTCCAGTCGCCGCCGAGCGCTGGAACCGCGGTGAAGGCGAAATAGGCGTTGAGCCCCATGCCCGGCGCGAGCGCGACGGGAAGTCGCGCATACAATCCCATGATCGCCGTCGTGATTGCGGAGGCGAGGCAGGTGGCGACGAACACGGCGCCTTCATCCATGCCCGCGGCGCCGAGGATTTTCGGGTTAACGAACATGATGTAGGCGAGGGTGAGGAATGTGGTCGCGCCGGCGGTGATTTCGCGCCGCACGCTCGTGCCCGTCATGTCGAACATATTCCCATCCCCCGATTCGAACCGGCCTAGCCTGACACGGGTACCGTCGCTACATTAAGCCCGGTGGTGGGGAAGTTCGGCATAGCGGCGCTGGCCGCGGCGTTGGTGTGCGTGGTCAGTGCGGCGCAGGCGGCCGCGTGGCGCATCACCAAGGACCATTGGAGCGCCGAGGATGAGGCCGGTTTCGGCCGCTTCGTGACGGCGCTGGGCGAGAGCAATTGCAGCTCGTCGCAAAGCTGCCTGCGCGATCCCGCCAACCCTTTCCGCAAGACCGATCAGCATTTTCTCGACATCGATGTCGATTGTGCGAAATGGCCCTATCTGCTGCGCGCCTATTACGCGTGGAAGAACGGGCTGCCGTTCTCTTATGTGAACGGCGTGAGCGGAGAGGGTGGCGATCTGCGCTTCACCAAGACCGCGAACCGCGCGACGTCGCGGCATGACATCATCGATCGCGGCGGCGGCATCGATGCGCCATCGGTCATCCTGGCTATGCTCGATGCCGTGTTCTCCGGCACCTACCGCACCGACGCGTCGGAGAAGCGCGGAGTGCTGTCGGATTTCTATTCGCCCGCGTTGCAGCCGGGAACCATCCGGCCGGGTTCGCTGATCTATGATGTGAACGGGCACGTCGCCATCGCCTACAAGGTCGATGAGGACGGGCGCGTCTTCTATATGGATGCGCATCCCGATTTCACGATCACGCGCAGCGTCTATGGCGCGCAGTTCGGCCAGAGTCCGGCGCGTCTTGGCGGCGGATTGAAAAACTGGCGGCCGTTCAAGCTCGTCGGCGCGCATCGCGACAGCGCGGGCCATCTGCTCGGTGGGCACATGGCGTTCGCGGAGAACGACCAGATTCCGGATTTCTCGCTCGTCCAATATTCCGGTACCGACAAGAACCCGGGACTGGACATCAAGAAAGCGCGTTTCGTCTACAACGGCGCGGAACTCGGCTTCTACGAATATGTCCGCGTCGCGGTGTCGGGTGGGAAGATGTCCTTCAACCCGATCTACGAATTGAAGGCGACGATGGGCACGCTGTGCAACGATCTGAAGGATCGCGCGCAATATGTCGATCTCGATATCAAGGACGGCATCTCGGTCAAGAACCATCCCGGCCGGTTGCCGGACAACATCTATGGCTCCGACGACAAGGAATGGGAGGAATATTCCACGCCGTCGCGGGACGCGCGCATCAAGGCCGCATTCGTGCAGTTCTACAAGGATCTGCAGGAGATGATCGGGCTGTGGGTCAACCGCGATCCGCGCATCGTCTATGATGGGTCGTTCCTGCAGAAGGATCTGCGCGAGGCCTACGCCGCGCAATCGCAGCAATGCACGATCAGCTATCTGAGCTCGGATACCAAGCCCGTGCCGATGACGTTCGATGACATGATGCACCGGTTGTTCAAGCTGTCGTTCGATCCCTATCACTGCGTGGAGCTGCGTTGGGGCGCTGAGGGCGACGAGCGCCGCTCATGCCCCGACAACAAGACCAAGCTCAAATGGTACGCAGCCGAACAGCGCCTCAGGAACCAGCCCGACCGCACCTATGACGCGCAGATGGGCTTCGACATCGACCAGTTGAACCGCCACGTCAAATGGAGCGGCATCGACACCCCGCCGCCCGTCGATATTAAGTCACTGATAGACACTATGCCCAATCAGGTGGCCTTCACGCCGATGAAACCGGGCGACCGATGAAAACGGTGGTATATCGAGGGATATTGGTCGCAACGGCCTTCTTCAGCACAGCTATTAGTGCAGCGTCGACGCTAAGTCCTCGAGCCTCTTGGGATATCTCCGGTATTCGAAGAGGGGATGTTACCTGCGACGGCCATCCTGATCTCATCATGACCGGACACAAGGGTAAAAGCCTCTACGTGAAAGTGTCGATAGGGCCAAAAGTATCGAAGACTTTCGAGTTCGCTATAGGTCCCGGCCGCCAAGCTGGCGTTTGCTCGACCCCGGTTCACATCGAAACCTACCCGCTCACCTGCGAGGACGACGAATACGGCGCACTTCCCGGCTGCCGTGCGGTGCGGCATTGCCGTGCGTTCAGCGTGGTCGACAACCAATGCGATTCTTTGAATTTCTATTGGAATTCCAAGGCGCAACGCCTGAAATGGTATCGCCACTAAGGCGCATTGCCGAAACCGGCCTGACCCCCTAAACAACGCACGGTTCAAAGGTCTTCTTATATGCGCCTGTCACGCTATTTCCTGCCCCTTTTGAAAGAGACGCCTTCCGAGGCGCAGATCGTTTCCCACCGGCTGATGCTGCGCGCCGGCATGATCCGCCAGGAGGCTGCCGGCATCTATGCGTGGCTGCCGCTGGGCTTCCGCGTGCTGCAGAAGATCGAGCAGATCGTGCGCGAGGAGATGAACCGCGCCGGAGCGATCGAGATGCTGATGCCGACGCTTCAGCCCTCCGAATTGTGGAAAGAGACCGGCCGCTACGACGCTTATGGGCCGGAGATGTTGCGCATCAAGGACCGGCACGAGCGCGAGCTGCTCTACGGGCCCACAAACGAGGACATGATCACGGAAATCTTCCGCGCCTATGTGAAATCGTACAAGGCGTTGCCGCTGAATCTCTATCATACCCAGTGGAAATTCCGCGACGAGGTGCGCCCGCGCTTCGGCATCATGCGCGGCCGCGAATTCCTGATGAAGGATGCGTATTCGTTCGACATCGATCAGGACGCGGCTCGGCGTTCCTACAACAGGATGTACGTCGCCTATCTGCGCGCCTTCACGCGCATGGGCATCGTGACGATCCCGATGCGCGCTGAAACCGGCCCTATCGGTGGCGATCTTTCCCACGAGTTCATTGTGCTGGCGGAGACCGGCGAAAGCGAAGTGTTCTGTCATAAAGATCTGCTCGACATGCCGGTTCCGGACGAGAACGTGGATTTCAATTCCGACCTCGAGCCCATCGTACGCCAGCGCACCGCGCTCTATGCGGCGACGTCTGATGTACATGACGCCGCGCGGTTCGAAGCTGAGGTCCCCGCCGACAAGCGTGTCACCGCGCGTGGCATCGAGGTTGGGCAGATCTTCTATTTCGGCACGAAGTATTCCGTGCCAATGAAGGCGACGGTGCAGGGCCCCGACGGCAAAGAGACGCCGATTCATGGCGGTTCCTATGGCGTCGGCGTGTCGCGTCTGCTCGGCGCGATCATCGAGGCGAGCCATGACGACGCCGGCATCATCTGGCCGGAACCGGTGGCGCCGTTCGATGTCGCGCTGATCAATCTGAAGAGCGGAGACGCCAAGACCGACGTGGCGTGCAACGATCTTTACGGAAAGCTCACATCCGCGGGCAAGGATGTCCTCTACGATGACACCGACGACCGCCCGGGAGCGAAATTCGCGAGCATGGATCTGATCGGCATCCCCTGGCAGGTCGTTGTCGGCCCGCGCGGTCTTGAAAAAGGCCTCATCGAAGTAAAGTCACGCGCGACCGGTGCCAAGGAAGAGATGAGCGTCGATGCTACGATCAATAAGTTCGCGAAGCATTGACACATCGTATCCCATGGAATACAAATATCAGGTCCGGCAGACCGGGCACTTTGCAAAGTGGTTTGCCGGGCTACGCGACGATCGTGCGCGCTTGCGAATTCAGGCTCGGATCGACAGGCTGGAGCTTGGAAATCCGGGTGACTGTAAGCCGGTAGGTTTTGGAATTTCAGAGATGCGAGTCGATTATGGACCTGGTTATCGCGTCTATTTCGTTCGTCGCGATAATGTCCTGTTCGTACTTCTCGCCGGTGGCGACAAACGTAGTCAACGCCGCGATATCGCACTCGCTGTGGAACTGTCGACGAGTGAGTTGGAGTAAACTATGCCTAAAGTGAAAACCATTCCCTGGGATTCCGCAGCGCATTTAAAGACCGAAGGAGATGTCGCTGGTTATCTTGAAGCTGTTTTTGAAATTGGCGATCCAGCGCTGATCTCACACGCGTTGGGCGTTGTTGCACGATCGAAGGGAATGGCGCGGATCGCGAAACAGACGGGATTGGGTCGCGAGAGTCTGTACAAGGCACTGTCCAAGGATGGGCATCCGGAATTTCTGACAGTGTTTAAGGTCGTCCAAGCTCTAGGTCTGAAGTTGACAGTGACGGCGGACGCCGCGTGACCTCCGCGACTCGCCCATTCACTCGTTTCGAATGGATGATCGCGGGGCGTTATCTGCGCGCCAAGCGGGCGGAGAGTTTCGTGTCCGTCATTTCCGGTTTTTCGCTGGTCGGCATCGCGCTCGGCGTCGCGACGCTGATCATCGTGATGTCGGTGATGAACGGATTCCGGCACGATCTGCTGTCCCGCATTCTCGGCCTCAAGGGCCATGTGATGGTCGAGGGCTCGATGGGGCCGCTGCCGGATTTCGATGCGGTTGCGAGGAAAGTGCGCGGCGTGCCAAACGTTACGCGCGTGGCGCCGATCGTCGAAGGCCAGGTAATGGCGACGTCGAACGGCGCGTCGCTCGGCGTGCTCGTTCACGGCACGCGCCGCGCCGATCTCGCCAACATGCCCATCGTTGCGGACAGCCTTTCGCCGGGCGCGCTCGATCGTTATCGCGGCGACGATACGGTCATCATCGGTCAGGGGCTGGCCGACAAGCTGCGTCTCGCGCCGGGTATGCAGATCACGCTGATCGCGCCGCGTGGCAACGTCACGCCGTTTGGTGTCACGCCGCGGATCAAGACCTACACCATCGCCGGCACGTTCAGGATCGGCATGTCGATCTATGATTCAAGCTACATCTTCATGCCGCTTGAAGAGGCACAGCTCTATTTCAACCTCGGCAAGGATGTTAGCGCGCTGGAGGTGATGATCACCGATCCGGACAACGCCGACGCCATGGCGAACGCGATCGGCAGCGCTGCGGGGCCTTACGCGCGTATCGTCACCTGGGAGGACGTCAATTCCGCGTTCTTCGGCGCTATCCAGGTCGAGCGCAACGTCATGTTCCTGATCCTGACGCTGATTATCCTGGTGGCGGCGCTGAACATCGTATCCGGCCTTATCATGCTGGTGAAGGACAAGAGCCCGGATATCGCGATCCTGCGCACCATGGGGGCCACGCGCGGCGCGGTGATGCGGGTGTTCATGATCGCGGGCGCGAGCATCGGCATCGCGGGCACGCTTATTGGGTTCATCATCGGCACCGTGTTCTGCGCCAACATCGAATCCATCCGGCAGGGCCTGTCGCATCTGACCGGAACGACCCTGTTCGATCCGACGATCTATTTCCTGGAACGGATGCCGGCGCGCATGGAGCCGGATGAAGTGGCCTCTGTCGTGTTGATGGCGCTGACGCTGTCATTTCTTGCCACGCTCTATCCGGCCTGGCGCGCCGCACGCCTCGATCCGGTGGAGGCGCTGCGCTATGAATGACGCGTTCGGCGCCGCTGCCCTGCGCCTCGACAAGGTCGCGCGCCTCTATGCCGAGGGCACGGGCACGCTCGAAGTGTTCAGCAATGCGAGCCTGACGCTCAAGCAGGGCGAGGTGGTCGCGCTGGTCGGGCAGTCGGGCGCTGGCAAGTCGTCGTTGCTGCACATGGCAGGACTGCTCGAAGCACCGTCGAACGGCGAGGTCGTCATCGGTGGCGCGGTGGCGTCGTCATTACCGGATGCGGAACGCACGCGTCTGCGCCGCGACACAATCGGCTTCGTCTATCAGGCGCATCATCTGTTGCCGGAATTCACGGCGCTTGAGAACGTGATGATGCCGCAGCTCATCGCCGGCAAATCGAAAGCCGCGGCCGATGCTGAAGCGCGGCGTCTTCTGCACATCATGGGGCTGAGCCAGCGCGTCACGCATCGCCCAGCGCAGCTTTCGGGAGGCGAGCAGCAGCGTGTCGCCATCGCCCGCGCGCTCGCCAATCATCCGCGCGTGCTGCTGGCCGATGAGCCCACCGGCAATCTCGACCCGCGCACGGCCGGCGGCGTGTTCGATGCGCTGATCAAGATCGTGCGCGAGGAGGGCACTGCGGCGCTTGTGGCGACCCACAATCTCGAACTCGCCGCGCGCATGGACCGGGCGCTGGTGCTGCATGACGGCAAGCTGGTCGATGGCGGCAAGCTGGGCAGGCCGTCATGAGCGAGAAGCTCTGGTCCGATGTCGACATGTATCTCGAAGGCGCGCTAATCGGCGACGACCCTGTGCTGGAGGCAACACGCAAGGCGAGCCGCGCGGCAGGGCTGCCGGATATCGCGGTGTCGCCGACGCAGGGCAAGCTGCTGCATCTGATGGCGCGAATGATCGGTGCCAGGCGCATCCTCGAAGTCGGCACGCTGGGCGGCTACAGCGCGATCTGGCTGGCGCGCGTGCTGCGTTCGGATGGCGAGCTCATCACGCTCGAATATGACCCGAAACACGCCGATGTCGCGCGTTCGAATATCAAGAATGCGGGGTTTGCGGATCGCGTGACGGTCATCACCGGCGCGGCCATCGATACCTTGCCGACGCTCGGCGGGCTGTTCGATTTCTCGTTCATCGATGCCGACAAGAAATCCAACCCGGATTATTTCCAGTGGGCGCTGAAGCTGTCGCGGCAGGGCAGCGTGATCGTCATCGACAATGTCGTGCGCGAAGGCCGCGTGATCGAGGCGGACAGCAACGATGCCAACATTGAAGGCATTCGCCGCCTGAACACGATGATCGCCGCTGAGCCGCGGGTGTCAGCGACGGCGATCCAGACCGTCGGCGTCAAAGGGTATGACGGTCTGGCGATAGCGCTGGTGATCGCCGACTAACTACTCATTGCCGAAGATTCACGAACCTCACGGCCAGAGAAAACTTCCACTAGTTTCCGCCAATGCGAATTCGCACACGGGGGTGTGAAGCCCCTGCGCCTTGCCGAAATCAGACGGCGCACGAGATCATTTTTGCAGATTTGCGGCAGGAGTTTGCCGGTGCGCGAGGGGGAGACTTGCCTGGCCGATCGCGATGCCGAATCCTGCGTCGACGATTTCCGCTGGTTCGCGGAGAATTTCGATCTCGCGCGCAAATCGCTGTCTTTCGCGTTCGCAGACCGGCAGATGCTCGCGGCGCAGCCATTCCTCGACCATCGCTGGAAAACGGAACGGTTGCCGCGCCGTGAGATGTCGTTGGATGCGGTGCTGGCCGAACTGCCGCAGAACGCTCCGTCGCCACATCTCAATTTTATCTGGCACACTTCATTCTGCTGCTCGACTCTGATCGCGAAGGCACTCGATCTTCCGGGACACAACCTATCTCTCTGCGAGCCGCAGATCCTGGTCCCCGTTGCCGACCTGAAGCGCGGAGGAATGTTCACCGGCAACAGGCTTTCGCCGCGCCTGCCGGAGATCGTCTTCCGGCTATTGGCGCGAAGCCCCGGCGGCAGAGTTTTGGTGAAGCCGAGCAACTTTGCCAATATTCTGATCGAAGACGCGGTAGAGACGACGAGCGGCAAGTCGCTGTTTCTCTATTCCGATCTGGAAAGCTTCCTGGTCTCGGTCGCCAAGAGTGGAATCCCACTGCTCAAATATGCGCGCCGGCTGTTCTCAAACATCGCGGGCGATTCCGGGCAGCCGCTGCCGTGGAAGTCGCACGAGATCTTCCAGATGTCGGATTTGGAGATCGCGGCGCTCGTTTGGCACCTGCAGATCGGCGAGTTCCGACGGACGTGGAGAGCATTCGATCCCGGATGCATCGCGTCTCTGAACTGCGACGCATTCCTCGCCAATCCGGCAGCGACGATCGCAAAGCTCGATGCGTTCTTCGATCTGGGATTGGGTGGCGCTCATAGTGAGCGTGTGCTCGCGGGTCCGCTGTTGCGCAGTCATTCCAAATCGCCGGGCGAACCTTATGACGCCAAACGCCGAACGGAAGAAAAAGCCGTAGCGCGAAGGCGCCTCGGCGCCGATCTCGAACGCGTCATCGAATGGAGCTACAGAGCCTGTAGCGGCACGCCGCGCGGCGCGCCGCTTCCGGGAGTCATTGCCTAGCTCTATCCGTGAATGGTCTTTCCGGTCTCTTTGGCTTTTGTTGCGCCTTCTAGATTGTGTTTGGCCTCCGCGAAGTTTGGATCGAGCTTCACGGCCATCTCGAAATCCGCAATCGCGAGGTCGAGCTTGCGCAAGGCGCCGTAAGCGCCGCCACGGTTGTTGTAAGCACGGGCGTCGTTCGGAGTCAGTTTGATCACGGCGGTGTAATCTGCAATCGCCTTCTCGAATTTACCCATGCTGTGGTAGCAGGCGCCACGATTGAGCAGGGTCGTCGGATCGTGCGGATCGATGGCGAGTGCCTTGTCGTATTGCCCGATCGCATCGGTGAATTTCTTCTGCCCCATGTAGGAGTCGCCGAGCGTGCGATAGGGCGCGGGATTGTTGGGGTTCGCTTTGACGGCATCGGCATATTGCTGGGCCGCGGCATCGGTCCTGCCCATCTTCGCCAGCACTGCCGCGCGGTTGGCCATCGCAATCGTGTCGCCCGGTCGATATTTCAGCTCAGTGTCCAGATCGGCAATCGCCAGGTCGTATTTGCCTTGCGCGGCGAAGGCATTTGCGCGATTGACCAATGCGGCCGTGTAATCGGGCTTCAGCGCGATGGCTTCATTGAGATCGGCGATGGCGAGATCGGGCTTGTTGGTCGCGAGATAGACGAGCGCCCGCCCTTCGTAAGGGTAGGGTGATTTGTGCATAGAGATCGCCGTCCCATATTCCACCAGCGCCTGCTCGTTCATGCCTTTTGCGCGGTAGGCATTGGCGAGATTGGCATGACCATCGGCATTTTGGGGATCGAGCGCGAGCATGGCCTGGAAATCGGCGATGCCGGCGTCCGCCTCGCCTTTTGCGAGATGCGCATTGCCGCGCATGCCATAGGCCTCGCCGAATTTGCTGCGCAGCCCAATGGCCAGGGAGAAGTCGGCGATGGCGTTGTCGTTCTGGCCCTTGTTCAGATAGGCGGTGCCGCGGTCGAAATACGCGGTCGCGGTGTTGTCCTTCGACAGGTTGCCCGAACCGATCGCGCCATTGAGTAGTTTGATCGCTTGGTCGTAATCGTGATTGCGCAGCGCATCTATGGCAGCGTTCACGTCGCCCTGGGCATCGGCGAAGGCGAAAGTTGGAGTCGCGAGAAGAGCCGCCAACGTGGCGGCAGCGAAGAGCGCTTTTTTCATGGCCAACCTTATCCAGCAGGCCGGGTCCCGGCCAGTTGCGGATGATCACGATCGATTGTTGCAATGCTTTCCATGGCTTAGCCCAACGCCTCGTATTCTTGTTTTGTTCTTGACAGAACATAATAAGAACAAATAGTCTCATCCTCCTTTCGGATGGAGGCAGTAATGGCTTGGTTCAAGGATGCAATGGCCGGGATCGGTCTGGTGTTGTTCGTGGCGTCGACGTTCGCGCTGACATCGGCGGCGCAGGCAATTATCGCGAGCTAGTGCCTGTGGACGAAAACGGGTTGCGGTTCGCGTAAGCGGGCCGAGGCGCGATAGTGACAAAAGGTGGTGACGAATCGGAGTGCTGAGGAGCTGATGGCGGAGAACCGCAGACGGTCTGGCTTTGTGCATCTGCGGGTGAAAAGCGCTTATTCGCTGCTGGAAGGCGCTCTAAGGCCCGGTGAGCTAGCCAGGCTTGCCCGCGATGGCGGGATGCCGGCGGTGGCGGTAACCGACGTCAACAATCTCTTCGGCGTCTATGAGATTTCCGACTACCTCGCGAAAGCGGGCGTGCAGCCGATTGTGGGCTGCCTTTTGTCTGTCGAACTCGACGAAGTGGCTCCGTCGAGCGCGCTGGCGACGCGCCGCAAGCCGCCGATGCTGCCGCTGCTGGTCCAGAACGCCCGGGGCTACCAGAACCTCACCAAGCTCCTGAGCGCGGCCTATCTCGACGCCGAGCCGGGCGACTGGCCGCATGTGAAGGCGGCAATGCTGGCCAAACACGCAGAAGGTCTGATTGCGCTCAGTGGTGGACCGGGTGGCCCGCTCAATCGCCTGATCGTCGAAGGCCAGCCGGAGGCTGCGGCTTCGATGCTCGACCGGCTCGCTGCGATGTTCCCGGATAGGCTCTATGTCGAACTTCAGCGCCATGGTCTCGCGGAGGAGCGCGCGGCCGAAGACCGGCTGATCGATCTCGCCTATGCGAAGAAGCTGCCGCTGGTCGCGACCAACGATGTGCATTTCGCCGGTGAGGATATGTATGAGGCGCATGATGCGTTGCTCTGCATCGCCGATGCCGCCTTTGTCAGCCAGGATGATCGCCGCCGCCTGACGCGCGAGCATCGCTTCAAATCCGCAGCCGAGATGGCGGCGCAATTCGCCGATCTGCCGGAAGCGCTCGACAATACGATCGAGATTGCACGGCGCTGCGCCTTCCGGCCCAAGAAACGCGATCCGATCCTTCCGCAATTCGTGCCCGAGTCCGGCCGCACGCCGGAAGACGAGATGCGCGCTCTGGCGGAAGAGGGCCTGGCCGCAAAACTCGCGCGGCACGGCCGCCATGCCGAAGACGAGGACTATAGGAAGCGCCTCGAATTCGAGATGGGCGTCATCAACAAGATGGGGTTCGCTGGCTATTTCCTGATCGTGTCCGACTTCATGAAATGGACGCGCGGGCAGGGCATTCCTGTCGGCGTGCGCGGATCGGGCGCGACGTCGCTGGTCGCCTGGGCGCTCGACATCACAAACCTCGATCCGTTGCGCTTCGGGTTGCTGTTCGAACGCTTCCTCAATCCCGAGCGAATCTCGATGCCGGATTTCGACATCGATTTCTGCAGGAGC